>VOFK01003031.1_pt1 | contig 939050 bp, 744 predicted proteins | sample 5384121 | NCBI WGS metagenome assembly VOFK01 (sample SAMN12384730, study PRJNA508395) | human gut metagenome | isolation source: healthy gut J | host: Homo sapiens
TGAAAACGGCGACTACCTACTCTCCCACTGTTACGCAGTACCATCGGCGTGACCGGGCTTAACTTCTCTGTTCGGAATGGGAAGAGGTGGAACCCCGGTGCTGTAGTCACCTGAATAAGGCAGACATGATGAGAAAAAAGTAAAGTGTCCATACATTGCTGAACGTATATACCTCCATACACGGAAGGCAAAAAGTGAACGGGCAATTAGTAATGCTCGGCTATGACATCGCTGCCTGTACACCTGCATCCTATCAACGTTGTAGTCTACAACGACCCTGAGAAATCTAATCTTGTGGCTGGCTTCGTACTTAGATGCTTTCAGCACTTATCCAATCCCGACTTAGATACCCGGCAATGCACCTGGCGGCACAACCGGTAAACCAGAGGTCAGTCCAACACGGTCCTCTCGTACTAGTGTCAGAGCCACGCAAATTTCATGCGCCCACGATAGATAGAGACCGAACTGTCTCACGACGTTCTGAACCCAGCTCGCGTGCCACTTTAATGGGCGAACAGCCCAACCCTTGGGACCTTCTCCAGCCCCAGGATGTGACGAGCCGACATCGAGGTGCCAAACCCCTCCGTCGATATGAGCTCTTGGGAGGGATCAGCCTGTTATCCCCGGAGTACCTTTTATCCTTTGAGCGATGTCCTTTCCATACAGAAACACCGGATTACTATGCTCTAGTTTCCTACCTGATCGACTTGTAAGTCTCCCAGTCAAGCGCCCTTATGCCATTACACTCTGCCGACGGTTACCAATCGTCGTGAGGGCACCTTTAGAAGCCTCCGTTACACTTTTGGAGGCGACCACCCCAGTCAAACTACCCACCAAACAGTGTCCCCGCAGCCGCGGGTTAGAACTCAAATAATCAAAGGGCCGTATTTCAACAGCGGCTCCACAAATACTGGCGTACCTGCTTCGAAGCCTCCGGCCTATCCTACACATCAATTACCCAAATTCAATGTTAAGCTATAGTAAAGGTTCACGGGGTCTTTTCGTCCCATCGCGGGTAATCGGCATCTTCACCGATACTACAATTTCACTGAGCTCACGGTTGAGACAGCGTCCAGATCATTACACCATTCGTGCAGGTCGGAACTTACCCGACAAGGAATTTCGCTACCTTAGGACCGTTATAGTTACGGCCGCCGTTTACTGGGGCTTCAATTCAATGCTTCTCTTGCGATGACATCTCCTCTTAACCTTCCAGCACCGGGCAGGTGTCAGGCTGTATACTTCATATTTCTATTTTGCACAGCCCTGTGTTTTTGTTAAACAGTTGCCTGGACCGATTCTCTGCGCCTCAAGTCACCCCGAGGACCCTTTATCCCGAAGTTACAGGGTCAGTTTGCCTAGTTCCTTAACCGTGAATCACTCAAGCGCCTTAGTATATTCAACCCGACTACGTGTGTCCGTTTGCGGTACGGGTACCTGCAGGATTAAGTTTAGCGGATTTTCTTGGAAGTATGATTACACGCACTATTGGATTGTGTTCTAAGAACGCTCCATACTATCAGGTTCGACTCTTGCTCCGGATTTGCCTGGAACAATCAGCATCTACACCCTTCAACGGACTATTCCGTCAGTCCGCGGCGCTGTCACGACTCCGTCTCCACGTCACTCCCACAGGTAGTACCGGAATATTAACCGGTTCTGCCATCGGCCTCGCCGTTCGGCTGAGCCTTAGGACCCGACTAACCCTGATCCGATTAGCGTTGATCAGGAAACCTTAGTCTTTCGGCGAGGGGGTTTCCCACCCCCTTTATCGTTACTTATACCTACATTTGCTTTTCCACACGCTCCAGCAAAGCTCACGCCTCACCTTCGACGCCGAGTGGAATGCTCCCCTACCGATGTTTACACATCCCAAAGCTTCGGTAGAATACTTAATGCCCGATTATTATCCACGCCAAACTCCTCGACTAGTGAGCTGTTACGCACTCTTTAAATGAATGGCTGCTTCCAAGCCAACATCCTAGCTGTCTTAGCAATCTGACTTCGTTAGTTCAACTTAGTATTCATTTTGGGACCTTAGCTGTTGGTCCGGATTGTTCTCCTTTAGGACATGGACCTTAGCACCCATGCCCTCACTCCTGACATAGAACTGACACGCATTCGGAGTTTGTCAAGACTTGATAGGCGGTGAAGCCCTCGCATCTTATCAGTCGCTCTACCTCATGTCAGTATAAGTCAAGGCTGCACCTAAATGCATTTCGGGGAGTACGAGCTATCTCCAAGTTTGATTAGCCTTTCACCCCCACCCTCAGGTCATCCAGAAGCTTTTCAACGCTTATTGGTTCGGTCCTCCAGATGGTGTTACCCATCCTTCAACCTGCCCAAGGGTAGATCACTTGGTTTCGCGTCTACTCCTTCCGACTGAACGCCCTGTTAAGACTCGCTTTCGCTTCGGCTGCAGGTCTGCAAGACCCTTAACCTTGCCGGAAAAAGTAACTCGTAGGTTCATTATGCAAAAGGCACGCCGTCACTCTTGAACCAGCTCCGACCGCTTGTAGGCGCATGGTTTCAGGAACTATTTCACTCTTCTGTTCGAAGTGCTTTTCACCTTTCCTTCACAGTACTGGTTCACTATCGGTCTCTCGGGAGTATTTAGCCTTACCGGATGGTCCCGGCTGATTCACGCAGAATTCCTCGTGCTCCGCGCTACTCAGGATACCACTAGGCTTCGACCGGCTTCGTATACGCAACTATCATGCTCTATGGTTGAACTTTCCAGAACATTCTACTCACCGGTTTTCTTGCCACAACGTGGTCCTACAACCCCACACATGCCGTAACATGGGTGGTTTGGGCTGTTCCCCGTTCGCTCGCCACTACTGGGGAATCATTGTTTAATTTTCTTTTCCTGCAGGTACTAAGATGTTTCAGTTCCCTGCGTTAGCCTCCTGCATTGCAGGATGATACTTCTTCAAAGTACCGGGTTGTCCCATTCGGAAATCCGCGGATCAAAGGTCATTTGCACCTACCCGCAGCTTATCGCAGCTTATCACGTCCTTCATCGCCTCCGAGAGCCAAGGCATCCGCCATGTGCCCTTACTTACTTTTTGTCTTACCGATCACGTATGGTCGATATATACTTTCAGCTTTTAACTTTACTTTTTTTTGGTCACATCATGTCAAAGAACGGTGTTTCAATTATAAAACAATAATCAAAACGGAGTGGAGAATAACGGATTCGAACCGTTGACCCCCTGCGTGCAAAGCAGGTGCTCTAGCCAGCTGAGCTAATCCCCCTTCTTATAAGTGGAAAACGGAAAGTGGAAAGTGGAAAATCCGGAGAGTTCCCGATTTTCATTTCTCAATTTTCAGTTTTCAACTTTGAAGTAGTCCCAGGCAGAGTTGAACTGCCGACCTCTACATTATCAGTGTAGCGCTCTAACCAACTGAGCTATAGGACTGTCAGTCAAACCCTCACCCTTAAGGCTCGGCTTCTACTTTTCTTTATATTTCAATAAACAAGTCTTCGCAGTACAAAGAGGTTCTTATGGAAGCATAACTTCAAGAACCAACGATCGAGTCGAGACGTCACTCCAGAAAGGAGGTGTTCCAGCCGCACCTTCCGGTACGGCTACCTTGTTACGACTTAGCCCCAATCACCAGTTTTACCCTAGGGCGCTCCTTGCGGTTACGCACTTCAGGTACCCCCGGCTTTCATGGCTTGACGGGCGGTGTGTACAAGGCCCGGGAACGTATTCACCGCGCCGTGGCTGATGCGCGATTACTAGCGAATCCAGCTTCATGGAGTCGGGTTGCAGACTCAATCCGAACTGAGAGAGGCTTTTGGGATTAGCACCACGTCGCCGTGTAGCTGCCTTCTGTACCCCCATTGTAACACGTGTGTAGCCCCGGACGTAAGGGCCGTGCTGATTTGACGTCATCCCCACCTTCCTCACATCTTACGACGGCAGTCTCGACAGAGTCCCCAGCATAACCTGATGGTAACTATCGATAAGGGTTGCGCTCGTTATGGCACTTAAGCCGACACCTCACGGCACGAGCTGACGACAACCATGCAGCACCTTCACAACTGCCTTGCGGCTGACATGTCTCCACATCATTCAGTTGCAATTCAAGCCCGGGTAAGGTTCCTCGCGTATCATCGAATTAAACCACATGTTCCTCCGCTTGTGCGGGCCCCCGTCAATTCCTTTGAGTTTCACCGTTGCCGGCGTACTCCCCAGGTGGAATACTTAACGCTTTCGCTTGGCCGCTTACTGTATATCGCAAACAGCGAGTATTCATCGTTTACTGTGTGGACTACCAGGGTATCTAATCCTGTTTGATACCCACACTTTCGAGCATCAGCGTCAGTTACAGTCCAGCAAGCTGCCTTCGCAATCGGAGTTCTTCGTGATATCTAAGCATTTCACCGCTACACCACGAATTCCGCCTGCCTCTACTGTACTCAAGACACCCAGTATCAACTGCAATTTTACGGTTGAGCCGCAAACTTTCACAACTGACTTAAGCGTCCGCCTACGCTCCCTTTAAACCCAATAAATCCGGATAACGCTCGGATCCTCCGTATTACCGCGGCTGCTGGCACGGAGTTAGCCGATCCTTATTCATACGGTACATACAAAAAGGCACACGTGCCTCACTTTATTCCCGTATAAAAGAAGTTTACAACCCATAGGGCAGTCATCCTTCACGCTACTTGGCTGGTTCAGACTCTCGTCCATTGACCAATATTCCTCACTGCTGCCTCCCCGTAGGAGTTTGGACCGTGTCTCAGTTCCAATGTGGGGACCTTCCTCTCAGAACCCCTATCCATCGAAGGCTTGGTGGGCCGTTACCCCGCCAACAGCCTAATGGAACGCATCCCCATCGACAACCGAAATTCTTTAATAATTATCCCATGCGGAAGAATTATGCCATCGGGTATTAATCTTTCTTTCGAAAGGCTATCCCCGAGTCATCGGCAGGTTGGATACGTGTTACTCACCCGTGCGCCGGTCGCCATCAAACTTAGCAAGCTAAGTTCATGCTGCCCCTCGACTTGCATGTGTTAAGCCTGTAGCTAGCGTTCATCCTGAGCCAGGATCAAACTCTTCATTGTAAAAGTATCTTGACTGCGCAAATTAAAAATTAAAGTGCGACAGCTTAATTATCTGTTCAGGACGCTCGAATTCAAAAAGTTTATCTTTACCTAATCTATATAGAATAAGTATTGACGGTTCTTTTGTTTTACCCAGGTACGACGCGCCTTAATCATTAGTTTCCAATTATTAATTTGCGAAGCACCTGCTCTTGTACTACTTGTATTGTTTATGTAAATCTGTTCAAAGATCGCTTGTTTTACGATTGCTTTTCTTTTCAAAAGCGGATGCAAAGGTAAGGACTTTATTTCATATCTTCCAAATATTTTCGGAAGTTTTTTTTATTTTTCTCTTTTTTCTCTTTCCTCGTCGTCTCTCTTGTCGAAAGGGAGGCAAAAAGAAAAAGGAAGAAAAACCCGGTCACCGTTTCTTGAAAGAAGAATGTCAACTCGCGCTGCTTTCGTTTTCAAAAGCGGGTGCAAAGGTAAGAACTTTAAAGCATAACTTCCAAATGTTTCGGAAGTTTTTTTCATTTCTCTTTTCCAAGGCCGAAGTTCCGAAAGAAACCTATGGCAAAGAAGAGAAAAATGGAAGCTTACCGCTCCGTTTTACTGTCAGAATGTCAAAACATCGCCGCCTTCGTTCCCGAAAGCGGATGCAAAAGTAGGGCTTTTACGGACATCTGCAAAATATATACAAGCTTTTTTTGAGGGTTTACGTGAACTTTTTCATAACTAGCTGATTGATAGATATGTTTTAAAGCATGTTTTTTAAAGGGAAAGGAAGGCAGGAAGGAAGGGGACACATTATATATATACGCGCGCGCATCGGAATATACTAAGTTCACCCCTTGACATAGACCACTGAACGGCCGGCACCACGCTTGAGGAGCCCAAAGAGAACTGACAATAAACCTGCGAAAGGCTACATCCGGAAAGCCCGGATACTAAACGAGAACTACTGAACAACTTTTCTCACTACAGATATGTTTCTTTCTTACCACACCCGCGTTTCTTTCTTTCCACAGCTGTGGTAAGAAAAGAACATTGCTGTGGAAAGATTAGTTTTTAGAGAAAAACAAGGTAGTACATCGCAGTTTTTTTCCTAACTCTTAGGTGTCATCTACGCACCATACTGCGACAATCAGTAGAAGCCTTTATCAAATCCACTTCTGTGCCCTACCCAAAGAACGCACAACGGCAGCAAACTCTTCCCGAGGAATGATAGCCTTATTACGTGTTTTCAAACGATTATTATAAACGGTCTGAGGTGAATAATGCAAGAATTCGGCAATCTTCACACTATCAGTGATACCTAAACGCACCAAAGCATAAATGCGCAATTCCGTATTCAGTAACTCACCATCTTTTAGCACAATCTGCTCGTCAGGATGGAGCAAGGCATTGAAGTCACTTACAAAATCCGGATAAATGTGCAAGAAGATAGCATCAAAGTTATGATAGAACTCTTTCAACTCATTCTGTGCCATAGAATGAGTATCGGTTAATGCTTTCACATCCTCCAACTGGTTTGCCTTAAGCTTACGATTGATATTTTTCCGATACTCATCCAGCTTACTGATATAATTGGAACAAATGGAAAAGACATAACCTATGTATTCCTCCTTCACATAGTTGGATTCACGAAGCTGATTATTGGTATCCCTCAACTGTTCATTCAAAGAAGTAAGCTGTACATTCGTTTCTGCCACTTGTCCGTGCATTTTCGAAAGCTCTTCCACATGCTTATTCAAGCGGTTGTTTGCCTCATTCAGCTGTTGGCGCGACTGCTTCAACCGCTTCATCTGCTTGTATATATATAGGTAGGCAAACAAGGATATCAAAGACAAGACACTGACCAGTACCAAATACATACGTAACCGCGCTTCTTGCCTCTGATTACGTTCCTGATAGATCTGATGAATGGTGTCCTGCACCGCAGAGATGCCCACTACCCTCACCCGGTTCCGATATGCCAAGGCATTCTGCAAGCAGTAACTCATGTAGACATAAGCATGGTCAATATCACCCAAACTAAAAAGTACCCCCGCCAGCTCTTCCAACGAAGCAATATCTTTATTGGAGATACGTACATCGGCCATAGCAGAATATATCAGGTAAGTCAGATAATTTTCCTGCTCATCGGACTCGCGATAAAAGCAGGCCAGCACGTAAGCATTCATGGCATCGCGCCGAGTGTCGAATGCAGAATTAAGAATTCCCTTCTGCAAACGTTCTTTAAAAACATACATACTGTCCGTACCTTGTACTACCTGCCCTTTATACCACAAGAACAAGGGGTCTTCAGGGGTAAGAACCATATTCAAAGAGTCCTTGTAAACACGCTCCAACTGTGCATAATGTTCATGCAAAGTACCCATTTCACTACCGGTATACTGATTGAAATGCGAATACAGATACAACATTTGTCCGTAATAGTCCACTAACAATTCTTTGGGGAGCGAACCGCCCGAGACTCCGTCCAACTCATCCTGGGCTTCTTTCAACAGACCGGTGGCAGCCAACAGAAAAGACTTTTTTATCTTCCACTCCATCTGCCGGTATTTATCATTCTGCTTATAAACTATGTCCAAATTGCCTGCCACATAATTCATTGCAGAATCGGCATTATAGACACAATACTCATCATAAAGATTTTTATTCAGCCAATATCTCTCCTCCAAAGTACGCACATCCTTTCGCAACTTGTGCAACTGGGCAATCTTCGCCTCTTTAAGCATAGCAAACGTGTTTTTTTGCGCAATCAGAGAATCAAGACGCACCAGCAGTTCTTTTATCTTTTCACTGTAAGGTGCCGCATTCAGAAAGGTACACCCCATCAGCAAAAATAGTAAAGCTATGATTTTTCTTTTCATTTCTATTATCTATATAAGGCTGAGAGCACAAAGATAAATTAATCTATCTAAACATAAACTACCTCCACCCTAAAAAGTACATGAAATTTAAGAGATATTTCGACCGCTCAAAGCGACAAAACAGTATATACAGACCTCCTTCCATAGTGGCCGACCTTTACTTTACACAGTAATCAGCAAGAATACAACTTATTATATATCTGATATTTACATTTCACACAGACTTACTTCTCCATATTACCTGCCTATCGGACGAATAGGGTTGTCCGCTATCTTTGCAGCACAGAAAGAAAAGTGTACTATGGAAAACCACCAATCTCTATTAGGACATACTTTTCTAATAATAAATTAAATCTTTCAATTAAAGTACTATGAGAATGATTACAAGAAATCTTCTTACGCGGAGTTACAAGCTCCTTTTGACATTACTCGTACTGCTAATGTCAACAAATGCATTTGCCCAACGATTGACAGCTACGGGTAAAGTAACAGATGCTGCAGGCCTGGAGGTCATTGGCGCATCCGTATTGGAAAAGGGTACCGCCAACGGTGTTGTTACCAATCTGGACGGGGAGTTTTCCCTGAGTGTAGGACAGAATGCCACACTGGTAATATCCTTCATCGGCTACAAAACGATAGAGGTAAAAGCAACCACCAACATGAATATCACATTGCAGGAAGATAACGAACTGCTGGACGAAGTGGTAGTTATCGGTTATGGAAGTGTGAAGCGTAAAGACGTAACCACAGCCGTATCCACGGTTTCTACAAAGGATTTGGACCAACGCCCCATTGTATCGGCAGCCCAAGCCCTGCAAGGCAAAGCAGCCGGCGTGTCGGTTATGCAACCCAGCGGTGAACCGGGCGGAGGCATGAGCATCCGCGTACGTGGTACCACCTCATTCAACGGCAGCAACGACCCGCTCTACGTAGTGGACGGTGTGCCCGTGGACAACATCAACTTTCTCTCTCTCCCAACGACATTGAAAGTCTCTCTATCCTAAAGGATGCCTCATCGGCAGCCATCTATGGTTCGCGTGCAGCCAACGGTGTGGTACTGATTACGACCAAAGCCGGAGCAGAAGGCAATGCCAAAGTGGCACTGAACGTACAATATGGTATGACGAAAGTAGCCAAGAGCATGGATGCCCTGAATACAGAACAATACCGTGAGTTACAGGAAGAAATCGGGGCTGTCAACCCCGCTGCCCTTGAAGGTCTAACAGACCAGACAGACTGGTTTGATGAAGTTTACAAAACCGGACAGACCCAAAACTACCAGGTGTCCGTATCTAACGGAAACGAAAAGATGAAATACTTCCTCTCTGCCGGTTATCTGAATGAAAAAGGCATTTTGGAAGGCACGTACTTCAAACGATATAGCTTCCGTGCCAACATTGACAACCAGATACGCAGTTGGCTGAACGTAAGTGCCAATATCTCCTACTCCGACAATATCGGAAACACCGGCATCATTTCCGGTACGGGTGCCAACCGTGGCGGTGTAGTCCTCTCGGTTATCAACACACCGACCTATGCTCCTATTTGGGACCCTGAAAAGCCGAATCAATACAATAAGAACTTCTACGGGGTAAATATCATGAACCCGATGGAAAACCTGGCCCGCCAGAAAAACAACAAGAACAAGGAGAACCGCCTCATCGCATCCGGAGCCGCTACCATCAGCTTTCTGCCCAACCTGAAGTTGAAATCATCCGTAGCCCTGGACCGCCGTAACGGTGTAAGCACCACATTCCTCGATCCAATATCGACCACCGACGGACGCAACAGCTTCGGTACAGCCTCTGACAACCGGAATATGAATACCGTGTTGGTTTTCGATAATATATTGACTTACAATACCAATATCAAGAAGCACGGCATCGACGTAATGGCAGGTTCTTCCTATACCAAATCGGACTATACCAACAGCTGGATAAACGGCTCACACTTCCGGGACGATAAGATACAGACTCTGAATGCCGCCAATAAAATTTCATGGGACGGTACCGGAACAGGAGCTTCACAGTGGGCTATCTCTTCCTATTTCGCCCGCGTGTCCTACAATTATGACAGCAAGTACATGCTTACCATGAACATGCGTGCCGACGGTTCGTCCAAACTGCATCCCGACCATCGTTGGGGCATTTTCCCGTCCTTCTCGGCTGCCTGGCGCATTTCGTCGGAAAAGTTCATGAAAGACATCGCTTGGATTGATGACTTGAAGCTCCGCGGTGGCTGGGGACAGACCGGTAACCAAAGCGGTATAGGCGATTACTCGTATCTGCAACGCTACAACATCAACCGCATACCGTGGTTCGAAGAGGGCAACGACCATGCTGTTCCCGGCATCAGCCAGGCCAACCTGAGAACAAGTGACCTGAAATGGGAAACCACCAGCCAGACCAACATCGGTCTTGACCTGACTGTACTGAACAACAGACTGACCTTCAGCATGGACTACTATTACAAGAAAACTACAGACATGTTGATGAACGTAAGTCTGCCTGCGGGTGCGGCAGCAACCACCAGCATCACCCGTAACGAAGGCGAGATGACCAACAAGGGATTCGAGTTCGCCATCAACTCCCACAACCTGACCGGCGAGTTTTCTTGGGATACAGACTTCAACATTTCTTTCAATAAGAACAAGCTGACCAAGCTGTCATTGCAGAAAATCTATACAGCAGCAAGCAGCGCCGAGGTGGTGAAAGAAAATATCGTACGCAATGAGCCCGGACGTCCTTTGGGTGGTTTCTACGGTTACATCAGCGACGGTGTAGACCCTGAAACCGGTAACCTGATCTATCGCGACCTTAACGAAGACGGCAAGATTTCCACTTCTGACCGTACCTATATCGGCGACCCGAATCCCGACTTCATCTACGGATTGACAAACACCTTTACATGGAAAGACCTCAGCCTGAGCATCTTCATCCAAGGAAGCTACGGAAACGACATCTTCAATGTGTCCCGTATGGAAACCGAAGGTATGTATGACGGTAAAAACCAGTCAACGGAAGTATTGAAACGCTGGAGAATTCCCGGACAGATTACGAATGTCCCGAAAGCCAACTTCAACATCAAGAACTCCACTTATTTTGTAGAAGACGGCAGCTACCTGCGTGTCAAAGACATTTCACTCTCTTACAACATCCGTTGCCGCCAGTTCAAGAAATGGGGTATCAGCCGCGTACAGCCTTATTTTACCGCCAGCAATTTGCTGACCTGGACCAGCTATTCAGGTATGGATCCTGAAGTGAACCAATATGGCAACAGCGGTTCTGTACAGGGCATCGACTATGGAACTTACCCGCAGAGCAAATCATTCGTTTTCGGTATCAATGTTGAATTCTAAAAAAGGAAGAAATAACTTATGAAACTAAACCATATATATAAAAGTATAGCTTGCGGTGTATTGTTGGCAATGACCGCAACCTCATGTGACTTGGACTATAATCCGGTAGACACCTACTCGGATGTAACGGAAGGAGTGAACAAAACTGATGAAAAGCCTATTTTCAACAGTGTGCAAGACGTGGAAACTTCAATGGTAACCCTTCACAAAAAATTTCGTGACCAGCAGGAGCACTGGTATGTCGACAAACTGCTTATCGGTGACGCTCATTCCGATAATGCCTACGCCGGAACAACGGGGGCCGAAGTGGTGCCTTACGAAACCAACTCCATTGAAGGCTCTAATTCTGTACTAAAACGTGACTGGGACCGTTTCTTAGGCGACATTGCCGTTGCCAACCGCATCATCGTGGGCTGTGACCAGCTCAAGGCACTCAGTGAAAGTGAACGCGGCAAGTATCAGTCACAAGCCAAGATATTCCGTGCCATGGTCATGTTCGATATGGTACGCTTATGGGGTAACTTCCCGGTCATCACTACCGTGGGCGGTGACATTACCGAAGACAACGTAGAAGAAATGTACCCGACCTATTTTCCTCCACAGAATACGGCTGAAGAGGCTTACGCCCAAATAGAGAAAGACCTGACTGAAGCAGTGGAAAACCCCAACACACCGACAAACGACACATCAGACAAGAGCATACTTACCAAATCGGTGGCACGTGCCATGCTTGCCAAGGTCTATGCAGAAAAACCTCTGCGCGATTATGCAAAGGTTATCAAATATGCCGATGAACTTGCTGCCGACGGCTTCGACCTCGTGGAAGACTTCAGTGACCTTTGGGCGTATGATACGGAAAAAAAAGACTGCCGGGTGCGCAATACCAAGGAGGCAATTCTCGAAGCCCACTTTCCTCCCGGCTCCGGCAACTGGTGTACTTGGATGTTCGGCCGCAACTTGAGCAACTGGGATGAAAGTTTCACCTGGGCCAAATGGATTACCCCTTCCCGTGACCTTATCCGCCTCTATGAAGAGCAAGGAGACACGAAACGTTACAATGAATCTGTTGTATGGTATGACTGCGGATGGAGCAACTATTATCCGGCAGACCATTATGCCTTCATGTACAAATGCCGCTCTGCGTTCAACAGCATTATCTATCTGCGATATGCCGACATCCTGCTCCTCAAAGCCGAAGCAAAAATTATGGGAGAGACTCCCGACCTGAACGGTGCAGCCGACATCATCGACCGCATCCGCAACCGCGCCGGACTGGGCAAACTTCCACAAAGCACCCGCAGCAGTAAAGAAGCATTGCTCCAAGCTTATATGGACGAACGCCGCATGGAGCTTGCCTTTGAAGGACAGCGCTGGTACGACCTTTGCCGCCTCAATAAGGTAGAAGAAGTGATGAACGCCGTTTACGCCAAAGACAGCGGCCGCCATGCACAAGAAAATCTGTTCAATGAGAACTCCTATCTGCTGGCTATTCCCCAAGGAGCCATCGACCAGAACGAAAATCTGATACAGAACCCGGGCTATTAATACTAATGAGTAATATAAAAATCAATTGAATATGAATTTAAGAAATATATTCACTACCGCATTAGGCTGCTTCACCATACTGGCAGCCTGCGGCAATGACAATGACAGTAACATCACCCCTACACCGGAACCCAAGCCAGACCAACCCACGGAAGAGGCAAAGGATGTTACCCTCTATGTAACGAACACCAGTCGTACTTATGATTTGACAAGGTCCGGGCTGGCCTTCGGCACCGGAAGCAACATGTCACCTTCTACCGTGACACTCGACCCTGCCACCCGCTATCAGGAAATGGACGGTTTCGGTGCAGCCATCACCGGCTCTACCGGTTACAACCTGATGCAGATGACACAAGAGAACCGCACGAAGTTTCTGACTGAAACATTCTCGGACAAAGAAGGCTACGGCTTCAGCTATGTACGTATTGCCATCGGTTGTTCCGACTTCTCATTCAGTGAATTCACTTGCTGTGACGAAAAGGGACTTGAGCACTTTGCCCTTCCGATGGAAGACACCAAATATGTGATTCCTATATTGAAGGAAATTCTGGCAATCAATCCTGCCGTCAAAATAATTGCCGCTCCCTGGACATGTCCGAAGTGGATGAAAGTGAAAAGCCTGGAGGAACGTGTACCCTTTGACTCATGGACCAGCGGACACTTGAACTCCGAATATTACAGAACGTATGGCGACTATTTCGTAAAATGGATACAAGCTTTCGAAAAGGAAGGCATCAAAATCCACGCTGTGACTCCGCAGAACGAACCGCTGAACCACGGTAACTCAGCATCCTTGTTCATGGGATGGGAAGAAGCCCGTGACTTCATCAAGACCGGCCTGGGCCCTGCCTTCAAAGAAGCCGGAGTTACTACAAAGATTTATGTTTTCGACCATAACTACAACTACGACAATCTGGCCGACCAAAAAAGTTACCCTACCAAGATTTATGATGATGCGGAAGCCTCACAATACATTGCGGGCGCTGCCTACCATAATTATGGCGGTAACCGTTCTGAGTTGCTGAATATCCACAAACTCTATCCCAACAAGGAACTGCTTTTTACGGAAACCTCCATCGGTACTTGGAACTCCGGTCGCGATTTGGAAGCACGCCTGCTTAACGATATGGAAGAAATAGCATTGGGAACAGCCAACAACTGGTGCCGCGGCACCATTGTGTGGAATCTGATGTTAGACAGTGACCTGGGACCGGTAAGCCCCTCAGATGGTTCTTGCAAGACCTGCTACGGTGCAGTGGATATTGACAATACAAACTATTCTAAAATTGTCCGTAATTCCCATTATTACCTTATCGGGCACATGTCTTCAGTCGTGAAGCCGGGAGCTGTACGTATCGGAACGACCGGTTACACAGCCAACGGAATCACCTACTCCGCCTTCGAGAATACGGACGGTACCTATGCATTCGTATTGGCAAACAACAATGCAGATGCCAAGCGAATCACCGTAAGCGACGGCACACACTACTTTTCCTACGAAGTTCCGGCCAGCAGTCGTTTCTTACCGTTGGAAAAAATAAAACTAATAATTTAAACAGAAGATTATAATGAAAAGCTTAAAATACTATCTAATGGCATTGGCAGGCATAGCCATGCTGAATGCTTGCAGCGATGACGATCCGGTTCCCGGCAACCCGACAATGGACTTTCAGGCAGAACCTTCTTCAGCCTTGTTCGGAGACAGTCTGCCTTTTACAATCAAGGCATCGGACGCAGATGTACCCCTTTCCACGTTAAAAGCGCGGTTATACTTCAGCGACGAAATGGTGTCAGAGACTATAATCCGTACAAAAGTAAACGGTCAAGACTATACCGGGAAAATATATGTTCCCTATCTGGCAAATATTCCCAACGGAACAGCTACATTGAAGTTCATTCTGCAGAACATCAATTTCACAATTACAGAAAAAAGCTATGACGTGGCGCTGAGTCGTCCGGACTTCCCCTACCTAACTCTGATTTCCGGAGACCAAGAATACCGCATGGAAAAAGTCGCAGCCAATCAGTATAGCGTGACCGGTGAATTTGCACAAAAAGTGAAAGGTTACATCAAAGCTCCTAAAGTAGGCGCCAACGGGAATGAAATCAACTTCGGATGGAGCAACGGTGCCATTACACAAGGTACCTCCAGTGAAATTACCTTCTCCAATCTGTCAGCTGGAGAATATTCCATCTCCTTCAATACGTTGACTTATGCAGCCGCTCCTTTCGTGAAACTACTGCTGAACGGTTCTGAAATGGAGATGGTGGATGATGACCATTACAGCATCGACCTCAATCTGAAGCAAGGGGACAACATCACTGCAGACATTCCCAACTTCGACCAATATTGGATAGACCCCGACTTCTTCGAAAAGAATGAAGACGGTTCGCTGAAGTTCCTGCCCATCGATGGAACTTATCGCGTCATTGCCAACCTGGCCCTGAATTATCTGGAAGTATTGAAAATGAACGGAACAAGCACCGCCACTCTGAACGATGACGGAACCGGCGCCCTTTGGATTATCGGTGACGGTATCGGTAAACCTTCCGTAGCGACCAATGCCGTAGGTTGGACTACAGAAAAAGGTCTCTGCATGTCACAGATTGAAGCGAAGAAGTATCAGGTAACAGTAGTAGCGGGAGAGCAAATCAAATCTGATGACATCAACTTCAAGTTCTTCCACCAGCAAGGTTGGGGAGGTGAATATAAAAACGATGCCTTGTCTACCACCAGTGACTTAGTATTTATAGGTGACGGTACCAACGGACGTGATGCCGGCAACTTGGGCCTCGTAGAAGGCAAAAGCCTGGAAAACGGTGTCGCTTACCGGTTCACAGTTGACGTAACGGCAGGTGTCTCTTCGGCAGTTCTGACAGTAGAAAAGGTAGAAAGATAGACGGATAACGCAGAAGATTAACTAAATGAGAAAGGGGCTGGCTCTATAAAAGAGTTCAGCCCCTCTTGTTTATGCAGAATATATGTTCCGGATTTAGCTTAAACCTTCTTTCGCCTCTTCTTGTGGAATACGTATCGAAGTGTAAAGCTCAAGAATGGCGGCTATCGTCAGAGACACAATCCATTCATTGCCCCTTAAAGAGCATGAATGCCCCCGTAAGCACCAGCAAAAGCGCACCGAATATTTGCTGTCGGCGCAGGCGTTTGACAGTGGGACTTTTACATTTGGACGGAGAATTAATTTGGGCCAAAGCAACCATCGTAGCGCCGATAGTATATATATAAGGTGAAAGAGGCCAGCCCGTGATATAAACGGCAGCTCCTGCCAAGAGCATCACGGCCCCTACTGCGAAAAGGGCGGGTATCAGTTGTTTCATTCTTCTATATCTTCTTCAAATACATAAATATCCTCATTGGGCTTTTTCATCAGATACTTCTCACGGGCAATCCGTTCGATGGCACCGGAGTCGACGGCAAGCTCATTGAGCCGTTCGGTATTCTCCTCGTATTCCTTGCGGTACTTTTCTATTTCATCGCGCAGACGGCTTTCTTCCCGGGCGTAACCCAAACGGCGTACAACACTGTTCTCATCCAGGAACCCGATAATTACAGCAAACAACGCAAGCGTAATCAGATATTTATGCTTGCGGACAAAAGACCAAAGAGAAGCAAGTTTATCCATCTCGTTATCTACTATTTAGCAATTTATCATTCATGATGGAGCTTGTCCATCATATAACTTCACGTCACAAAGATAAGAGGAATAACCGAAAGATTTCTTTTTTTTGTGTACATTTGCACAAAAAGCAAAGAATATCCCAAATATGGAAAACTATATCGTATCTGCACGGAAATATCGTCCCTCGACCTTTGAGTCTGTAGTAGGCCAACGTGCACTGACCACTACCTTGAAGAATGCCATTGCCACCGGAAAACTGGCGCATGCCTATCTTTTTTGCGGTCCAAGAGGCGTGGGAAAAACAACTTGTGCCCGTATCTTTGCTAAAACAATCAACTGCATGAGCCCCACAGCAGACGGCGAGGCATGCAACCAATGTGAATCCTGTACTGCCTTCAATGAGCAGCGCTCCTACAATATCCATGAGCTGGATGCCGCCTCAAACAACTCTGTGGATGACATCCGCCAATTGGTGGAGCAGGTACGCATTCCACCTCAGATAGGCAAATATAAAGTATACATCATTGACGAGGTACATATGCTGTCCGCCTCGGCTTTCAATGCTTTCCTGAAAACACTGGAAGAGCCTCCACGCCATGCCATATTCATCCTTGCCACTACCGAGAAGCACAAGATATTGCCCACCATCCTTTCACGCTGCCAAATATATGATTTCAGCCGGATTGGTGTGGAAGATACCGTAGCACACCTCGCATATGTCGCCTCCAAAGAAGGTATCACTGCTGAACCGGAAGCGTTGAATGTCATTGCCCTCAAAGCAGACGGCGGTATGCGCGACGCACTATCCATCTTCGACCAGGTGGTAAGCTTCACCGGAGGACACATCACCTATAAGAGCGTGATTGAAAACCTCAATGTGCTGGACTATGAATACTACTTCAAACTAACCGGATTCTTTCTTGAGAACAAAATCAGTGACGCGTTGCTATTACTGAATGATGTGCTCAACAAAGGCTTCGACGGCAGCCACTTCATCACCGGACTTTCATCCCACCTGCGCGACTTGCTTGTCAGACCCGGCGACACTGCCGTTGCTTGAAGTGGGCGCAAGCATCCGCGAACGTTACCAAGCACAAGCACAGCAATGCCCCCTCCCTTTTCTTTACCGTGCCATGAAGCTCTGCAACGATTGTGACCTGAACTACCGTGCCAGTAAAAACAAACGGCTACTGGTAGAGCTCACCCTGATACAAGTGGCACAACTGACCGCCGAGGAGGACGACGGTGCCAATGGGCGCAGCCCTAAACAAGCTATAAAACCCATATTCACGCAGCCTGCCGCCGCTCAGCAGCCACAGGCCACTGCTGCCATGCCCCAACAAACCGTACAGCCGGCAGTACAGACAAACAGCACTCCCCAACCTGCTGCCACGCAGCATAGTAATGCAACAACTCCACATGCCACACCTGCTGCCGTATTAATGGCGCAAGGGAGAGAAGAGAAAAAAATTCCGGTCATGAAAATGTCCGGATTAGGGGTCTCCATCAAACGCCCCCATATAGAAGAGGAACAAAGAAACCCTTCATCTAACCCTACTGCCGCCCACCAAGCAGCACAACCGGAAGAAGACTACATCTTCAATGAAAGGGATTTGAACTATTACTGGCAGGAGTATGCCGGACGTATGCCCAAGGAGCAAGTAGCCATTGCCAAACGCATGCAGAACATGCGCATCACTTTAATAAATGACACAACTTTTGAGGCTGTGGTAGACAATGAAATCGTTGCCAAGGAATTTACCGGCATGATACCCACTCTGCAAAATTACCTACGTACCCGGCTAAAGAACCGCAAAGTCACCATGACTGTCCGGATTAGTGCTCCTACTGAAAAGGTACGTGCCTATGGACGCGTTGAAAAATTCCAAATGATGGCACAAAAGAACAGTGCACTATTACAACTAAAAGAAGAGTTTGGTTTGGAACTCTATTAATCCCTTCCAATCGCCTGCATAAAGTTGCTAACAAATTGAGTATAAAGGATAAAAAAAGCATCTATTTAATTTTTTATTTATTCATTTATATTTATTTTTGCCAATAATAAACAAAAGAGGCAAACAAACATTTGAGAACAAAAATGATTATATGGATGCTATTGGGGCAGATACTGTATACTTCTGTCTTATCAGCACATACAATAGCCAATCAAGAAAAGCAGAGTATTCTGCAATCATTGGTCAAAAGACAAGTTCTCTATGATGACTCCATATCCATAGACAGTGTCATTGCGTGGAGCGAGCAACTTCTTCCCACCCAACAATCAAATGAAGATAGAACAACGTATTTTCTATTACAACTTCAATTGGCCAATGCCTATACATTGCGCGGCGATATCAGCTTAGCGACGAACCGGGCACAACTTATGTACGAAGAAGCTAAAGCAACAGACTACCAATTTGGTATGGTAGTGGCCAACCAAGCCATCGGAGACGCCTATAATACAATAGCCAACATGGGGGATAAAGCCCTGGAATCATACCAGGATGCTTTGACTGAACTATCCAACATTTCAGACCAGCATCCATATAGGGCACAGCTTCTTTTAAAAATGTCCAACGTTCTGCAACGGAAAGGACGTCTGGAAGAAGCGGAAAAAATCCTGGAAGAACTGGAGAAAATATTATATCAGGAGCCTGACTACCCGACAGACTTCTTTTTCTGCATCGAAAAGACTAATTTTGCCGTTTCCCATGGACACCTCTCACAAGACTATCTTGATGAAGCAAACATCTGGCTCCACAAAATGGATTCCATTTATCAACTACACCCAGAGAAGTTCTACCGGTTTCACTTGGATTATACCACTGCCGCCTACTATAGAGCCATGGGAAATTGGGACAAACAATACTGGAAACAAGCTCTGGACATCTACTCCAAATTGCAAGCAGAATACTCCGGTAATAAGCGCTCCACGTATTACCGCTGGACTTCGCTGGAAAAAATCTATCTCTGTAAAATACAAGGCATGGCCATGGAAGCCTGCCGAATCTATCAGGAATTGTATCCTCCTATAGATACACTCGCTTCACAAAGCTATATCCGGCAAATCAATACGATAAAGGCAAAATACCAGGTAGATAAGGCAGAGACGGCCAGCAATAACGAATACAATAAAATCATAACCAGCATATTGGTAGGAACGATGGCATTAGTAACGTTATTTGTTCTACTTGCCATCCTACTCAAAAGGCAGCGGGAAAAGGTGAAGCTCTCCACCCAAAAACTGGCAACATCACGGATAAATGCCGAAAATGCCATGCGTGCAAAAAGCGTGTTCCTCTCGAACATGAGCCACGAAATCCGTACCCCGCTCAATGCATTATCGGGCTTTTCATCCCTATTGACGGAAGAGGGACTGGACGATGAGACACGCCGTCAGTGCAATGAAGTTATCCAACAGAACTCAGAACTATTGCTGAAGCTTATTAACGACGTGATAGATCTATCGAGTCTTGAATTCGGCAAACTGCAATTCTGTATTGCACAACATGATGCCGTAAGCATTTGCAAAAACGTGATAGATACCGTGAATAAAGTGAAACAGACACAAGCTGAACTTACATTCACCACCGAGCTGGAAGAAATGCCCATCGAGACTGACGACTCACGCCTACAGCAAGTCCTGATTAACCTACTGATAAATGCTACCAAATTTACCCCACAAGGCAGCATTGTCCTAAAGCTGGAAAAAGAAACGGACGACACCGTACTATTCACCGTAACAGATACCGGTTGCGGCATTCCCAAAGACAAGCAAGCCAACATTTTCCAACGTTTTGAAAAGCTGAATGAGAATGCTCAAGGCAGTGGGTTGGGGCTCTCCATATGCCAACTTATCATAGAGCATATCGGCGGACAAATATGGATTGATTCAGAGTATGCCGAAGGCTCACGCTTCTGCTTCACCCACCCCATAAGCCAGACAGGCAGAAAGGAGAATAAGAAATGAAACAGATATTTACATTGCTCATTGCCTTATGCTGGCTGTTACCGTCCGCACACGCAGATGTGCGACGGACAGAAGCCAAGGATAGCCTGCTACGTATATATCTTGCCTCCCCAGCCGATACCACCAGATTGGAAACCCTATATCAGATAGCACTGCTTGACCAACTGTCACCGACATTCATCTATTACGAGAACAAATTACTGGAAGAGGCCATCGCCCAGAAAAATATACTTTACCAGAGTGCGGCCATATATGCGCACATTATTTATTACTACAACCTACTGGACCAAAAACATGCAGAACAATGGCTGAAGAGGCTCGAACAGTTGTCTGAAGAGCACAACTACTACCGTCATTACTTCAGAGGCAAAAAGATGATGATAGAATTCTATGTCATCAGCCAGAAGATTGAATTAGCCCTCAAACAAGCACAAGACATGTACGACAAGGCTCAAAGTCTTGGCAACCATGACGGTATGCGCGAAGCATGCCTATGCCTGATGACTGGATATTTCAATACCTTACGTTACAAAGAAGGAATCACCTACCTAAACAAGGCTTTTGAACTGACAAGTCCGGATTCCTCCCTTGCCACTCAGATTGATTTATTGACAAAAGCGGTACTGGCTTACTCATATCTGCATGACAATGACAACATGTTCCGGTATCTGGAGGAACTCAACAATGCAAAAAACAGATTGCAGGAAGAAGGCACCACCGTACTGACAAACGGCTATACCAATTTGTATCTGCTCATAGATTTACAATACGCCCTTTACTATACCCGCCTTCAACGTCCTGCGGAAGCATGGGAATATTTGCAGAAAGCAGAGCGGCATCTCAGTACATCTTCATTTCTTCCTTATCGGTTGATACGTTTGGCAGCATATGCCGAATATTACCAACTGACAAAGAATACGACAAAGCTTTGGTTTATTTAGAAGACGCCATTGAACTTGTAACCCCTATTTCACTGGATAATGCCATGATTTATGGACTTCAGAAAGCGGATATACTAGTAAAGATGGGGTTTCCGGACGACGCACTTCCTATCTATAAACAAATAACCAAGGCAAGAGATTCGTTATATACAGTATTCTCCACCTCACAGATAGAACAGATACAAAGCCTATATAATATGGACCAACTGCTTTTCCAGAAAGAACAGCGGCAAGCCACTTTTCACCGTATCTGTCTGGTCACTTCCATTATCATCATTATAGCCTTGTTACTTTTCAACCTACATATGTATAGAAGCAGGAAGCGGCTGCAACAAGATGAGAAGGAAATGCGTAAATTGGCAATTATTGCCGAAGAAGCCAACGAAGTAAAAAGCCGTTTCCTTGCCAATATGAGTTATAATATCCGTATTCCACTGAACAATGTAGTCGGTTTCTCCCAACTGCTTTCCACCGACAACGAACTGGATGAAGAAGAGCGAAAAGAGTATTCCGGTATTATCCAGACCAATTCGGGTGAGCTTATCCAACTGGTAAACGACGTATTGGACCTTCTCACGCCTGGAAGCGAATATGATGAAATTTCAATTGCAGGATTGTAATGTAAAAGAATGGTGCAACGAACTAGGTTGTCTAATACAAATGCGTAGTGAAGGCCGTATCCTCCTGGAACTACAAGTGGAGGTAGGAGATGTACGTATCCATACCGACGTCAACCGCCTTACACAAATAGTGACAAGTATGCTGCTTTATCCGAACGACTGCAAAGAAACGCGCAAAGTCAGCATGTTCTTGGTCAACCATCCGGACAAACACATCATCGCATGCCGGATAGAGAACAGTCCTATAGCCGATTCCAGGTTTGCCTCTCAAAAAGTATCAGTGCAACAGAAAATCAACCAGTTGTTCTTTGAACATTTCAAAGGTACCTATCAAACCGAGAATGTCGAAGAAGGAGAAATCGCAGTGATTACTTTTACCTATCCGACTCTTTCTTAAAAGTTGAAAATCGGCTTAAGCTCCAGCTAAAGCCAATAGTATCAGAGCAATTCGTTTACGAAATTCAAAAACGAACATTTTTCAGTCTCTGCGGTATGCTGTGTCGCTTTCTCGACTCCTTATTTAGACGACATACAAATTAAATGTTTTTAATCAAGATTGATAGCAAGTATTGAAGAAAACAACTATTTTTGCCAAACCAATTAGTACTAATAATAATTTAAATCTAAAAGAAAATGGCTTACGTAATTAGTGACGATTGTATTGCTTGCGGAACTTGTATCGACGAGTGTCCGGTTGGCGCTATCTCTGAAGGTGATATCTATCATATCGACCCTGAGACTTGCACAGAGTGTGGTACTTGTGCAGATGTTTGTCCTTCTGAAGCAATTCATCCGGGAGAATAATACAATCCCAGTATCAAAAACAAAAGCGTGGGTAGATAAACTGCCTGCGCTTTTTTATATCCCCCACGTGAGATTCAGTACCTTCACCCCCCTCATTGTTATTTTCTATATACGGATAATACGTTAGTTCACAGACATGAACACTTTGTTCCATAAGTATAAAACAAAGTGTTCATATAGTAGAAAACAAAATGTTCGTATAATATAAAACAAAGTGTTTATACTTATGGAACAGAGTGTTCGCTATAATGAAACAAAGTGTTCGTCATAACAAAACAAAGTGTTCGTCATAACAAAACAAAGTGTTCGTCATAACAAAACGAACAGTCCGCTTTGATGAAACGAACTGCTCGTGACAGCATGACAGATGTCTTGCTAAAATAAGTTTGTAGAAGAAGTTAGAATCACTTCAGATTAGCCAGTGCTTCTTTTATACGACGGATAGCTTCAACTATATTTTCATCGCTGGTTGCATAACTCATACGAATGCATTCAGGAGCTCCGAAAGAAGCACCACCTACGCAAGCCACATGAGCCACTTCCAACAAATACATGGCCAAATCATCTGAATCATTGATTTTACGTTCTCCGGCAGATTTACCGAAGAATGAATCGCATTTAGGGAACAGATAGAAAGCACCTTCCGGTACATTCACCTCGAAACCCGGAACTTCCTTGGCCAACTTTACAATCAAATCACGACGACGCTCGAAAGCCTTGCGCATTTCCTCCACCGGAACTTGTGTACCCGTATAAGCAGCCTCAGCAGCCTTCTGAGATACAGAACAAGGACCGGAAGTATACTGTCCCTGCAATTTATTGCAAGCCTTCACAAGCCATTCCGGACCTGCAATGAAACCGATACGCCAACCAGTCATTGCATATGCTTTGGAAACACCATTCACAATGACCGTACGCTCTTTCATTTCGGGGAATTGTGCTATGCTCTGATGCTTGCCGATATAGTTGATATGTTCGTAAATCTCATCGGCAATCACAACAACCTGCGGATACTTTGCCAATACTGCGGCCAGGCCTGCCAACTCCTCCTTGCTGTACACCGAACCCGTAGGGTTAGAGGGAGAGCAAAGAATCAGCGCCTTTGTCTTCGGGGTGATGGCAGCCTCCAGCTGTGCAGGTGTTATCTTAAAGTCCTGGTCGATACCGGCAGGTACGATAACCGGCGTACCCTCAGCCAACTTTACCATTTCCGGATAACTGACCCAATAGGGAGCAGGTACAATTACTTCGTCACCCGGATTTACCAATACCAGGATTGCATTGCAAACCGACTGCTTGGCACCATTGGCGCAAGAAATTTGTGCGGCGGTATATTCCAGACCGTTTTCCTTCTTCAACTTCTCTACAATTGCATTACGTAAGGCAGGATAACCCGGCACTGGAGAATAGCGAGAAAAGTTATCGTCTATCGCCTTTTTCGCAGCCTCTTTAATGTGGTCGGGAGTATTGAAGTCCGGTTCTCCCACACTCAGGTTAATTACGTCTACGCCTTGAGCCTTCAGCTCTGCGCTCTTTTGAGACATAGCCAGTGTCGCAGAAGGCGACAAACTGTTTAAACGATCTGATAATTGGTTCATTTTGTTACTATTTAATGATTGTTACGCAAATCCGGTTGCAAAATAAGCGATTTTCTTTGATATAATAAAACAAAAAGACAGTTACTTATTGAAATGAAGTGTATGTCCCATACGTTCTTTCTTGGTACGGAGATAACGCTCGTTGTATGGATTCGGAGTAGTCTCAATAGCTACGTTCTCCGTTATTTCCAAACCGTAAGCCTCCAAGCCCACACGTTTCACGGGATTATTGGTCATCAGCCGCATTTTGTGCACTCCTATCTCACGAAGAATCTGGGCACCCACACCATAATCACGCTCGTCTGCCAGATGTCCCAGGCAAATATTAGCATCCACAGTATCCATGCCTTCTTCCTGCAATTTATATGCTTTCATTTTTTCCATCAGGCCAATGCCGCGACCTTCCTGATTCAGATATACAACTACCCCCTTACCGGCTTTCTCTATCATCTCCATTGCCTTATGCAGCTGCTCGCCACAATCACAGCGTTTGGAATTGAATATATCACCAGTGGCACAAGAAGAATGTACACGCACCAGAATCGGTTCATCCAATTCCCAAGTACCCTTGAACAAAGCTACATGTTCCAAACCGTTCGACTTCTGGCGGAAAGGAATCAAACGGAAATGACCGTGGTCTGTAGGCATATCCACTTCCACTCCTTTTTCTACAATAGACTCCTGCTTCAAACGGTAGGCAATCAAGTCACGGATAGAAATCAATTTCAAGCCAAATTCATCTGCCATTCTGCGCAATTCGGGCAAACGGGCCATTGTACCATCCTCATTCATTATTTCCATAAGGGCTCCCGCCGGATAAAGTCCAGCCAAACGTGCCATATCAATAGTAGCCTCCGTATGTCCGGCACGGCGCAACACACCTTTCTCCTGAGCATACAATGGATTAATGTGGCCAGGACGCCCGAAAGTGGCCGGAGTAGAAGCCGGATCGGCCAACGCCTGGATAGTAGCAGCGCGGTCTGCCGCAGAAACCCCGGTACTGCAACCTTCCAACTTGTCAATAGTCACCGTAAAGGGAGTACCCAATACAGAAGTATTATCAGACACCTGATGGGGCAGATCCAGTTCCTTGCAACGCGAAACTGTAATTGGAGCACAAAGCACACCACGGGCATGCTTCAACATAAAGTTTACTTTCTCCGGTGTAATCTTTTCAGCTGCAATTATCAAATCACCCTCATTCTCACGGTCCTCATCATCCACAACAATCACAAAGTTACCGGCTTTGAAGTCTTCAATGGCCTCTTCTATCGTATTCAACTTTACATTTTCCATAATCTATTTTGTTTTTATTTATTCTGATCTCTTTCTATGATTCCAATCACATCTTCATTTGTCTTGATAATCCGCTCCATATCCTTATTCAGACGGATACGGAATGCCCAGATACGGAAATAAAAGAACAAGCCTATCGGGAAAACAATACCGCAGAGCAAGTTTAACCAATAATTGCGGAACGGACGGACATGCGCATGGATGGGGATGACCGGATAGGTGTTCAGCGCTGTCAACAAAGTAACGGATCTTGTATTCGACATCTCATCTATCAGACTCTCCAAACGTTCGTTAATATCTTCCACTGCCTCATCCTGGCTATCAGTCATCCACAATTTAAAGTAATTGGGAGCACGTTTCAACCCCTTTCTATCAGCATATTCACGACAGTCTACGGACAAAGCCTTCAGCTCTTCCGGAATACGTGTATAATCAGGATCATGGATGATTACTTCCTTACGGAACAGATGGCGTACACTGCGAATACCCACAACCTTCTTGAACCAATTTATATAAGCATCAGCATTCAATACCACTGAATCATTGTTGGATTTATATGTCAAGAACGCACCCAATGGAGCCAAGACAGCAGTACTGGTCCACATACCCATCCAGACAACCCACTGTCCGTCACGGGCCATCTTATACCCCGTATTGTTGATGATGTAATAGATAATAAAAATCAATACAGAAACCACCACCGGCATTCCCAAGCCTCCTTTACGGATAATTCCTCCGAGTGGCGCACAATAAAGAAGAAGATGAGACATGCCAGAGAAAGAGTCAGTTTCTCATGCCAGGAAGTCATGTGCCGTCGAAGGCTGCTTTCAGTCTGCGATATATTAAAGCTCTTAAAACTCCAGTCACTCCCCGCACTCTCTGCACGGCTGACGGCCGTGGATATAACCTTCTGTTTCTGCATCAGTGTAGCCACATTGTAGAGGCTGTCTACATTGTACTCACCTAAATAGGCCTTTTCAATCTTCAATGTATCCTCTTTAGACAAGCTGGCTGTCACCTTATAAGTTCCTGCCATAGCTTCTTTATAATAACCACGTCCCACACTGTCATTCTGCAATTTCATGGAATCAATATCCGCCTGCAGCATTCTCATATCCTTACTGTTGGACTGATTACTCATGATACCTGCATCCACCATATTAAAATCCGAATTGAACTCAATGATTGCATGCTTTTCGCGGAATGTCTCACGCCGGTAAGGCACATTCCTTTGGTTCATGTTCTGCGATTTCAAATTCTCAAACTGCTCACCACTGTATAAATGCAAATATAAATGCTGTTTGTCAGCCGTCATCTCCAGACGTCCCGAATCAGACTTGATAATTTGAGCATTCTCAAAACCTTTCTCAAAATTATATATCAGTACGTCATACAGCATACCAGTTTTGCGGTTCTTATGCTTCACATACAGATTATAACCATCTATTTCATCGTAGAACACACCTTCAGGAATATCCACTTCGGGAGATTTCTGCTTCATGGAAATAAGCAAAGTCCATAATTTTGTTTGGGCTTTTGGTCCTATGACATTTTGGAAATAGAAAGAGACACAACAGATGAAACAAATAAAGATAATCAGGGGCCGCATGATTTTCAATAAAGAAATACCGGCTGCCTTCATGGCAAGTAATTCAAAACGTTCTCCGAAATTTCCAAAGGTGATAAGGGCAGCCAGCAGAATAGCCAGCGGCAACGACGCAGGTACCAACGAAAGCGCAGAATAAAAGAAAAACTGTGCAAGGACAGTCATCTCCAATCCTTTTCCTACCATTTCGTCCACATACCTCCATAAAAACTGCATCATAAAGATGAAGAGGCAGATGAAGAAAGTACCCATAAAGAGCATGCAAAAGCTCTTCAAAACAAATATATCTAACTTTTTTATGCGCAGCATTTTACTCGTTTCATGCAATGAGAGCACAAAAGTAGTACAAAAAGGGAGTACGGGAAATTTTTAATCTAAAGTTAACTAAAAACCACAAGTTCTTCGCAAAGTATCCACTTGCGATTCCCATAATTCACGCGAATCACCCACCTCGTCTATATCGGCAAAGTCTGTTATCTCCAATACGAAATCATTGGTCAACTCATTGTTTGTCATCTTCAGTTCAAAGTATTCTCGCTCGTTCTCATCGTCCAGCCAGCGGAAGCGGATGAATGAATACGCCCGCACGGCAATAATCTCGGCATCACGTTTTTCTGTTTTTCCCCAAAAAAAGGTTACTGTTTTATCGTCTGACTGAACCCTATCAGCAAACCAGCCCTCCAAACCAGTAGGGGTACTTATCGCTGCCCAAAGAATACTTTTAGAAGTCGCATTCAAGAGATATTCCAAATGTATTTTCTTTCTTTCCATAGTCTATTCTGCTTTTTATTGCGCCAGCCAAGATAAATACTTTTTTCTAATTACAGAAAATAAATCATCAAATTTATTTATACCTCCCTTTCCATACGCCCCTAATTCATTGATAATGTTATACAAAGACTTTTAATAAAAAGTACTGCAAACCACTTCAGCACCCTATCAGCAAAAGAAAAAGCAGAAAATATCCATAAAAGTTTTGGCAATTTAAATAAAAGCTATATCTTTGCACCCGCAATCGAGAAATGATGGCGGGATAGCTCAGCTGGTTAGAGCGCATGATTCATAATCATGAGGTCCCCGGTTCAATCCCGGGTCCCGCTACAAAGAAGATTTAGACTGTTAGGAGGCTTCCACTCTTGGCGGTCTTTTTTGTTTTTAATACTCGTTTTTTACTATGGTTTGTTTTCAAATTATAGTAAAAAGGAAAATATGAATACAAACAGTTGATATATGGATAGTCCTCTTGCATTTTAAGCCACTAACTTTGTGTGCAAATATCAAGTGACTATTATGAAAAGACAACTGTTCACATTTTCCTTTCTGTGTCTGCTTGCACTAGGTACAAGAGCACAAGATACCCTAACCTTGGAGGACTGCCTCAAAATAGGTATCGAAAACAATTTGTCCTTACAAAGCAAACGGAAGGAAATACAAAAAGGGAAATACGGCATCTCTGAGAATCGAGCCAAACTACTGCCCCAAATCAATGGTTTTGCCAACTATAACGACAATATCGATCCACCCGTATCCGTTACCGATGGTTCAGCGTATGGCAATCCCTATAATGTAACCCAAACTTTGCAATACAACGCCAACTTCGGATTACAGCTGCAGATACCACTTTATAACCAAACACTCTACACCACTCTGTCCATAGCTAAAACCATGGATGAGATGAATCGCCTTTCTTATGAAAAGGCAAGAGAAGACCTCATCCTTCAAATTAGTCAAATGTACTACCTAGGACAGGTTACAGCTGAACAGATTATTTTGATAAAAGCCAACATCACTCGCCTAGAAGAGTTGAGAGATATCACTCAGGCCTTCTATGACAACGGTATGGCTATGGAAGTAGATGTGAAACGCGTCAACATCAACCTGGAGAACCTCAAGGTGCAACACGACAACGCACAAGCCATGATGGAACAGCAACTGAACCTACTGAAATACATCATCGACTATCCGGCAGAAGAAAATATAGCACTGGTACCGGTGAATACAGAAATGATTACGCCCGCAGCACTCACCGGGCTATCTGAAACACTATATGAACTACAGCTGCTGCAATCACAGAAACAACTCGCAGAGCAACAAAAAACAATAGTCAGCAACGGTTACATCCCCTCCTTGAGCTTGACGGGAAGCTGGATGTTCTCTGCCTATACGGACAAAGCTTACCATTGGTTCCATTCCGGCCCTTCCAACCATTGGTATCGCTCCTATGGAGTGGGACTCTCCTTGCGCATTCCCATTTTCGACGGACTGGACAAACGCTACAAGATGCGTAAGGCAACCATTGACATAGAGAACATCAAACTCGCTCAAGAGAATACCCGAAAAAATCTTCAGACACAATATCTGAATGCTACCAATGACCTGATGAACAGCCAGCGTAACTTTAAGAAGCAGAAGGACAATTATCTGCTTGCTGAAGATGTATATACCGTTACCATGGACCGTTATCGGGAAGGAATCGCCTCAATGACCGAAGTGTTGCAGGACGAAATGCGGATGAGCGAAGCCCAAAACAACTATATCAGTGCCCACTACAATTACCGGATAACCAATCTGACTTTGCTGAAGCTGACGGGACAGCTGGAGACGTTGAGCCCCTCAATTCATTAAAGAGGAAGATGAATAGAGCCCGTATTCAAGGACGGATGTATATATAATAAGTAAACAATATAATATAGAAAATATGGAAACAAAAGAGAACAATAACACCGCAAGTACCCACCAAGAAAAAGCACGGAAATTGAAGAAGCTTCGCCGTTGGCAAATCGTTGTCAGCCTATTAGGAATAGCTATCCTTATCTGGGGAATTATTCAAGTGGTCTGCCTCTTTTTGAACTACAAACGGACGGAAACCAGTAATGATGCACAGATTGAACAATACATATCTCCCGTCAATCTGCGCGCATCAGGATATATCAAGAAAATTTGTTTCACAGAACACCAAGAAGTACACAAAGGAGATACCTTACTTATATTGGACGACCGGGAATATAAAATCAGAGTCATGGAAGCTGAAGCTGCACTCAAGGATGCACAAGCCGGTGCCACAGTCATTGGTGCCACACTACAAACCACGCAAACTACAGCCTCTGTCTACGACGCCTCCATAGCAGAGATAGAAATCCGCCTTACCAAGCTGGAGAAAGACCGCCAACGATACCAGAATCTGGTGAAGAGAAACGCTGCCACCCCCATTCAATTGGAACAGATAGAAACCGAATATGCAGCTACCCACAAGAAGTTGGAAGCCGTGAAACGACAACAGAAAGCTGCCTTGTCGGGTGTGAACGAAGTGTCACATCGCCGTGAAAATACCGAAGCTGCCATACAACGGGCAACAGCCGCACTCGAAATGGCACGACTGAATCTCTCCTACACCGTAGTAGTAGCTCCTTGTGATGGGAAATTGGGGCGGCGTACCCTTGAAGAAGGACAATTCATCACTGCCGGACAAACCATCACCTACATTCTGCCTGACACACAAAAGTGGATTATAGCCAACTACAAGGAAACCCAGATTGAGAATCTGCACTTGGGACAAGAAGTAGTCATTACCGTCGATGCCATCAGCGACAAAGAATTCAAAGGAAAAATCACTGCCATCTCCGGAGCCACCGGCTCCAAATATTCCCTAGTGCCCACGGATAATTCTGCCGGCAACTTCGTGAAGATACAGCAACGCATCCCAGTCCGCATCGACTTTACCGATTTGTCTAAAGAAGACAACAGTAGCCTTGCCGCCGGTATGATGGTAATAGTCAAAGCGAAGATGGAATAATGATTAGTGTTTAATGATTAATTTTTAATTATCCATGCCCTCATCCCCCAAGAACTATCCCTTCTACAACTGGGTACCTAAGCCGGTAGGTATCATCATCCTATTCGTATTCTTTTTGCCGATACTGACTGTAGGCGGTACCTACTCGGTGGCAAGCACCGAAATGATGAGCGAACTCGGCATCATTTCCGAGCATATCCAGTTTGCCAACTTCGCCACTTCCATTGGCATGGCAGCATTCTGCCCTTTTCTGTATAGGCTGGTAGTCATACGCCGGCAGAAAATGATGTGCCTGGCAGGATTCTCCCTGATGTACATCTTCAGCTATATCTGTGCCAAGACAGACAGCGTTTTCCTGCTGGCACTATGCAGCATCTTTATGGGATTCCTACGAATGGTGCTGATGATGGTCAACCTCTTCACCCTCATAAAGTATGCAGGGCATATCGAGGCGTACGACAAAATTACACCCGGCAACGAGCCCACAACTGACGAAGGCTGGGACAAGCTGGACATCGAACGGAGTGCGGCACAACCCGCCATCTATCTATTCTTCATGGTACTGGGGCAATTGGGAACCTCGCTCACCGCCTGGCTCGCTTTTGAATATGAATGGCAGTACATACACTACTTTATGATGGGGCTACTATTACTTTGCATCCTCATCACCTTCATTACTATGCCTTATCATAAATATACCACCCGCCGTTTCCCCATCAACTTCAAGCAGTTCGGCAATGCCTCCATCTTCTGCATCACACTAGCCTGCATTACCTACGTGCTTACTTATGGCAAAGTGCTCGACTGGTACGATGACCCAACCATACAATGGGCCACAGTCTGCGCCATCATTGCTGGCGGCATATTTCTCTATATCGAGTCTACCCAGCGCAATCCTTACTATCAGCTCGATGTATTCAAACTGCGTACCATCCGTATGGGTTTCCTATTCTATTTTCTGTTAATGGTACTGAATTCCAGCGCCATGTTTGTCAATGTATTCACGGGCATAGGCATGAAACTGGACAACTTTCAGAATGCCACCCTGGGCAACTGGTCCATGCTGGGCTACCTCATCGGCGGTATAGCCACTATCTGGCTCAGCGTAAAAGGCGTACACTTCAAATATCTCTTTGCCGCCGGTTTCCTTCTATTGGGGCTTTCCGCCATGTTCATGTATTTCGAGGTACAAGGTGCAGGACTGTACGAACGGATGAAGTATCCGGTCATCATCCGCTCCACCGGCATGATGTTCCTCTACTCGCTGATTCCAACCTACGCCACCCAACGCATGCCTTACAAATATCTTTCTTCCTGGATATGTACCATGATTACCGTACGCATGGTATTGGCTCCCTGCATCGGAGCCGCACTCTATACGAATGTGCTGCAAGAACGCCAGCAGCACTACGTCACCCGCTATGCACAGAATGTAGACATGTTGCACCCCGAAGCGTCCGCCTCGTTTACCCAAACCGTACAAGGCATGCAATATCAGGGAAAAAGCAAACAAGAAGCAATCAACATGGCTGCCATATCCACCAAAGGACGCATCCAAGTGCAGGCCACCCTCTCTGCTGTAAAGGAAATGGCAGGATGGACACTCTACGCCTGCTTGTTTTGCATGATATTTGTGCTTGTCGTGCGGTATCCTAAACGAAAATTACTAACTTAGCAGACAATTTTCAGTATAACCTGTAATTTTGTCTGTTATGGATACCCAACAAGAACGTTTATCCCACTTGGACCGCGCATTGTCAAACGGAGAAAACATTTGTAGTTCAGAAGGTATGCTCTGCTCCTTTCCTGCCTCCCTGAAGAAACCTTTTATGATTAATGGAGCAGGACTGATTGTCTGCCGCCAAGGCAACTTCACCTTTTCACTTAACATGAAAGCATTCTCGGCCCAAGCTGGCGAAACAGTTTTCATCCCGGAAGATTCTCTCTTCCAAGTGTTGAGCGAATCGGAAGACCTGCAACTATTCATATTCATTTACCAGATAGAACCGATACGGGACATCATAGGCAATTCAGTGGCAGCCATGTACCTATACATGCAGCTCCGGACTGAACCATGCTACGTATGGAACACCGGAGATGAAGAAGAAGTTTTGAAATACATGTCCCTATTGGACAATACCCTGCACTTAGACAACAACACCTTTAATGGTTACGAACAAAGACTGCTTCTACTGGGACTTACATACCGCATCTGTTCCATTTACAACCGTAAACTGATGAACCTAAAAACAACGGTTGGTCACAAACATGAAATCTTTATCCGGCTGATTCAGCTGATAGATGCACACTACACGGAAGAACGCGGCGTAGAGTTTTATGCAGACAAACTCTGCTTATCACCCAAATACCTCTCTGCACTATCCAAGTCCGTCTGCGGATTCACGGTGCAGGAACTGATATTTAAATCCATCATCCGCAAAAGCATCTCACTACTCAAGAACACCCAGAAAAACATCCAGGAAATCGCCGACTTCTTCAATTTTCCCAATGCTTCTTATTTTGGAACATTCTTCAAGAAACAAACCGGCATGTCTCCGCAACAGTACCGTAAAAAATAGAAAACGTTACGCTTTCAACCGGATAACGAAGCGACTCCCCTTACCCAGCTCACTCTGGACAGCCAATGTACCGCCATGAGCTTCCACAAAGTCTTTCGAAATGGAAAGACCTAAACCACTACCTTGCACTTTAGTGCCCGGCACTCGGAAATAACGGTCAAAAATGCTCTGATGATAACGCGGGTCGATACCTTTTCCAAAGTCCTGCACATACATTTCTACAAAATCCCCGTCATGCCTAGCGCCGATAACCACCCTCCCGTTCTCTTTGGAATAGCGGATAGCATTGCTCAATAAATTGGTGAGCACCCAAGCAATCTTTTCGCTGTCGACAAACAATTTAGGCATTTTTTCTTCCGGATACTCCACTTCTATCTGAATGCCGAATTTATCAGCCTGTACCTGATTAGCCTTGATGGCATACTCTATCAGTTCAATGGGCTTTGTTATTTTAGGCATCATCTGCAATTTACCGGCTTCCACCTGCGTCATGTTCAATAATTCCCCGGTAATCCCAAGAAGGCGATCAGCATTTTCCTTAATGCTGTTCGATAATTGCTCCTGCTCGTCGTTCAACACCCCTACCCGTTTGTCCTCCAACAACTGCAGACTCATCAGAATAGCGGATATAGGCGTTTTCAGTTCATGAGAAATAGTCGAGATAAAAGTAGTCTTGGCACTATCCAATTCTTTGAATTCTGTAATATTTTTCAGTAAAATCACATCGCCAAGATTATGAGGTTCGTCATCATCAGCCTCTGCATTTATAATGGTAATGTAAGAAGCTTTAAAGTAACTCTCCTTATTGTCTGCATAAATCTTCAACGGTTCTTTCTTTTCACCCGGATTTACCAATTCACGAACTAAACGGCGGAGCAAATCATTCTTCAAAGAAAGCTCCTCAGCCGAACGGCGAATTACCTCTTCCCGTTTTAAATTCAGCACAGTTAAAGCCTCATTATTGATAAAGAGAATTTCCCTATTACGGTTCAAACCAATAATAGGTTCATCAATACTATTCACAATAGCCTCAAGAAATTTCTTAGCAGAAAGTATGTCGTTCAGCGTACTGGCGCGATACTCCGTCAGTCGTTCCGCCATCCGATTAAAACTATCAGCCACTTCACGAAATTCCTCGCGTCCACTCATATCCAGACGTTTCTCATAATTATGGTTCGCTATTTCAAGAATCCCACGCGTCAGTTCTTGAATAGGTTTGCTGATGGAACGGGGAAGCCATACCAACAATATGATACTGGCAAAAATACATACCCCACCTATCACAGAAATCCAGAGCAATGCACGTTGCAATCCCGGTACAGCAGCAGGACTATCCGGCTCTGTAGCCGTCAGTATCTGTAGATTCACCACAGAAAGAGCAACCAACAAAATAATCATTCCAGCCAATACCCCTACGCTGAGTATCAATTTTGTACGAATATTCATAATGTTCCTAAGAATTAATATTATGCAAGTATAATCAAATCTATGTTTACTTGTGCCAAATCACGCACAAATTTTCGGTATTTCAATATCATGAACAATGATTTCGGAAAAGAAAGTGACGGACTTCCCATGCAGACAGTTGTTATCTGTTTCTCCCTACAAGTATCAACAATGCTTCCCAGCACATCCGGCGATTGCACCTGAACGACCTCCCCTCCCAGTTCGGTCACCAATTTGAAGTGGTTCAATAAATACCTTTGATTTGCCAGACCGATGCGGTCAGTACTTTCTCTGGGAGTCTGCACATAAAGGGCAACAAACGAAGTATTGTAGCGGGTTGCCAGACGTGCAGCTTTACGAATGATGCGTCGTGGTGTTTTCTCGTTGCTGCTGATACATGCCAGAAATCTCTCATGACGGACTCCCACACTGGTAACCACTTCATTCTCCACTTTCTTTTCCACCCGTAAAGCCACCTCTTTTAAAGCCAGTTCACGTAATTGGAGAATATTTTCCGTTTTAAAGAAATTGTTCAAGGCAGTAGAGACCTTTTCCGGCTTGTAAATTTTTCCAGCTTTCAGACGGGCTATCAATTCTTCCGCAGTCAAGTCAATATTCACCACCTCATCTGCCTCTTGCAAAACGCTATCGGGAATACGTTCCTTCACCTCAATACCCGAGATGCCTTGTACTTCTTCATTGACACTCTCAATGTGCTGGATGTTAACGGCAGAAATCACATTGATACCCTCATCAAGCAAATCCATCACATCCTGCCAGCGTTTCTCATTCCGGCTACCTTCCACATTGGTATGTGCCAGTTCATCCACCACTACTATCTCAGGGTGTATCTGGATAATGGCATCCAAATCCATTTCTTCCAGCTCTTTTCCTTTATAGAATATCTTACGACGAGGAACAACGGGCAATCCTTCCAACATAGCATCCGTACCGGCACGCCCGTGTGTCTCTATATAGCCTATCTTCACATCTACTCCGTTGTCAAGTAACTCGTGTGCTTCCTGAAGCATACGATAAGATTTACCTACACCAGCAATCATGCCGATGTAGACTTTGAACTTGCCACGCCGCGACTTTTTAATCAAATCAAGAAAATGCTGTACGCTTTCTTCCCTACTCATTTCTTCTGTTTTTTTACTTGTCTTATATATGCCATATAACCCGTAACGATCATCACGACCGCCACGGGCATCCAACACTAATTCATGAGTTCTAAAGTTATATCTAAATAAATCATGGCCTTAAAGTAAAGCCGAATACCAGATGTGCATCTTCCATACGAGGGTTCCAAATGGCTTGTGCAAATACAGGTATTGAGAAACTGTCAGTAATCTTGATTTCCGTAATACCTTTCAGTGCCACATTGGTTACGGCAAATCCACTGTTAGGAACACCATATACTCCTACCCCAGCTTCATAAGGCAGAAATCCGCAAGTCAGGTTCAAATCTACAGACTTAACACTGAACGGATAGTTGAATTCAACATACGAAGAATAATTCTGCCTGCCTTTATCATCTTTGTCAGCTCCGGCAAACATAGTGTACCAAGCGATTGACAAAGGGAACTTTTCAACCGGCAATGTATAGGCTAATCCCGCTTCAAAGTGATGAGCTGTTTCGTGACTCTTAAAATTAAAATACTTTCTTGCTCCTTGTCCGCCCCACCACAAGCTGGCAACAGAAAAAGTTAGACCTGATTCTCCCAAAGCATAGGCAGCCGTCAAATCAATCTCCTTAGCCGCAGCCCCTTCTCCTGAAGAAACTCCGTCAAAATCGGTAGAGCCCCATGCCGTCAAAGAAAAATCACCGACCCCAAAACCCAAAGTGGGCTGAAAACTGACTCCCGTCTGGTAAAAGCCGCGCCAAACATAAGAACTGACTAAATCACCTTGTATTGTAAATTCCTGAGCTTGCACTTTGCCGGTTCCCATAAAACAAGCAGCTACCATACTCGCAAAAACTAGAATTGATATTTTTAAACTTTTCATATCCAACTATTTATTTACCATTACTAATCAATCGTTGAAAGGCAGGAAGGAAGTTTCGGCTCCCCCTGTAAAATGACAGTCTTTCGCTGCCTGAACAGAAATACTTCCGCTCCTGCCCATAACACATGACAAACACAACTAAAAAATTATTTATTCTGATCGGCTTCTTCTAATGCAATGTTCAGTTCCAGCACATTGACAGTTTCCGTACCAAACACCCCCAAAAAGGGTTTGCTGATGTTCTTGTCTACAATGGCTTTCACTTCAGCCTCGTTCATGCCACGTGCCTGAGCCACACGCTTCACTTGTACATAAGCACAAGCAGGTGTGATATGTGGGTCTAGACCGGAACCACTGGCGGTTACCATTTCAGCAGGCACATCCTTGCGGCTCAGATAAGGATGATGTACCAGAAAAGTATCGATACGGGCTTCCACTTCTGCCAGGTATTCATCGTTCGTAGGTCCCTTGTTACTACCACCCGAAGCATCGGCTGTATAATTACCCGCAGATGGGCGTCCCCAGAAATAAATATCTTGCGTAAACATCTGGCCTACATTGGCTGCACCTACCACTTTACCATTGAGTGTTGCCACCTCTGCATTTCCCTTGTTGGGACCGGCGAACTGTGCAAATATCCACAAGACAAGGATATAGAACAGAGAGAAATATGCAAAATGCAATTGTTATTTTAAATGATTTCCAAAGAGTTTTCATTTTATCCAAGTTTTAAAAAAAACAGACTAACTATCATATCTATCAGTTTGATGCCGACAAACGGAGCAATGACGCCACCCACACCATAAATCAACAGATTGCGACGAAGTAGCGCACTGGCACCGATCGGCTTATACTGAACACCTTTCAAAGCCAACGGAATCAAGATAGGAATAATGATAGCGTTGAATATGACAGCCGAGAGAATGGCCGTTTCAGGGCTATGCAGTCCCATAATGTTCAGAGGAGCCAACTGAGGGATGGCTACCATAAACAAAGCAGGGATAATAGCAAAGTACTTGGCAACGTCGTTCGCAATGGAGAAGGTAGTCAACGTACCGCGCGTCATTAACAACTGTTTGCCAATCTCCACAATTTCAATCAGCTTCGTCGGATCGTTGTCAAGGTCCACCATGTTACCAGCTTCTTTGGCTGCCTGCGTACCGCTGTTCATTGCCACACCCACATTAGCTTGTGCAAGGGCGGGAGCGTCGTTTGTACCGTCACCCATCATAGCCACCAGCTTACCGGCCTGCTGTTGTCTTTTTTGATATATTCCATCTTGTCTTCCGGCTTGGCTTCAGCAATGAAATCATCTACTCCAGCTTTCTCTGCAATATATTTGGCTGTCAAAGGGTTGTCACCGGTCACCATCACAGTTTTCACACCCATCCTGCGAAGACGCTCAAAACGTTCCTGAATGCCCGGTTTGATAATATCCTGCAACTCAATTACCCCAGTAACTTTCTGATTGACACATACCACCAGCGGAGTTCCACCGTTGCTGGTAATTACAGCAATCACCTCTTCAATCTCTTTCGGGAACTTGTTTCCGGCATTTTCCACAATCTTGCGAATAGCGTCGAATGCGCCTTTACGTATCTGAGTACCATCCTGCAAATCCACACCCGAACATTTTGTTTCGGCTGTAAACTTAATCATATGAGCACCGGTAGTATTCAAATCACGCATACGATGACCGTTTTCACGTCCCAGTTCAATGATAGACTTACCTTCCGGAGTCTCGTCAGAAAGTGAGGACAACAAGCAAGCCTCTACGAACAAATTCTCGTCAACACCCGAAGCCGAATGAAACTTAGTAGCTTTACGGTTACCGATTGTAATGGTGCCAGTCTTGTCTAGCAACAAGGTATCAATGTCACCGGCTGTTTCTACCGCCTTACCGGATTTTGTAATTACATTAGCGCGCAAAGCACGGTCCATCCCAGCAATGCCGATGGCAGAAAGCAGTCCGCCGATAGTAGTCGGTATCAAGCAGACAAACAAAGATATGATGGCTGCAATGGAGATATAAGTTCCCGGATGGTCAATATTCGTATAATCAGCCATAGGAATCAACGTTACACATACAATAACGAATACCAAAGTGAAACCAGCCAGAAGAATAGTCAATGCTATTTCGTTCGGAGTCTTCTGGCGAGTAGCGCCTTCTACCAAAGCAATCATCTTGTCAAGAAAGCTCTCACCCGGTTGCTGCGTCACCAATACCTTGATTTTATCAGAAAGAACTTTTGTACCACCAGTTACGGAACTCTTGTCACCACCGGCCTCACGGATAACCGGAGCAGATTCACCGGTAATGGCACTTTCGTCAATGGAGGCCAAACCTTCCACAATCTCACCGTCGGCAGGAATCGTATCTCCTGCTTCACAAATAAAATAGTCACCTTTCTTCAAACGTGAACTGCTAACGGTATGGATTTTACCGTCAACCAGCACTTTAGCCGGAGTCTCTTCACGGGTTTTACGCAAGCTGTCAGCTTGGGCCTTACCACGCGCTTCAGCGATGGCTTCAGCAAAATTAGCAAACAGCAACGTCACAAACAAGATGACGAATACCAAGAAATTATATCCGAATGCTCCATATTCCGAAGTACCCAATGAAAGGAAACAGACAATCAGCATGACGACTGTTACGACTTCCACCGTAAACATAATTGGATTCTTTATCATCACCCGTGGATTCAGCTTCACGAATGATTGCTTCAAACTTTCCATTACTTGCTCCTTCTGAAACAAAGAAGCTGATTTATTATCTTCCATACCTATGAAATTACTTTTTACAAACTACTATTACAAACTGAAATGTTCAGCAATCGTACTCAATGCATGTGCCGGGAAGAATGACAAGGCAGCCACAATAAAGATAACGGCAAAAGTCATCACACCGAAAGTTACTGTATCCGTCTTCAGCGTACCGGCACTCTCCGGAACATATTTCTTTCCGGCCAACAGACCAGCAATGGCTACCTGACCTACGATAGGCAGGAAACGTCCTAAAATCAGCGTCCAGCCGGTAGTATAGTTCCAGAAGTAAGTATTGTCGCCCAATCCTTCGAAGCCGGAACCATTATTGGCCGCAGCCGAAGTATATTCATAAAGCTGCTCACTCAGTCCGTGGAAACTGGGATTATTCAACCAGCCGCCTTCACCTGCCACAAATTCAGGATAATGAGCGAACAAAAAGCAAGAAAGTGCCACACCGCCCAAGATGATAAGCGGATGAAGCAGTGCCACAATGGTAGCAATCTTCATTTCACGCGCCTCTACCTTCTTACCGAGAAATTCCGGAGTACGTCCCACCATCAGTCCACTGATGAATACGGCGATAATGATGAATGTATAATAGTTCATGAAACCTACACCCACACCTCCAAACCACGTATTAATCTGCATGTTCAGCATTTCCATCATACCGGAAAGAGGCATCGTTGAATCATGCATACCATTCACAGAGCCATTGGAAGTAACTGTAGTCACAATACTCCAAAGAGCAGTAGCAGCAGACCCTAAACGGACTTCTTTACCTTCCATTGCTCCATTGTCTTGAGCAATTCCCATCTCATCAATGCGCGGATTACCTCCCATCTCCTGCGAAACATTGATGCAAACACCGACAAGAAAAGCAAAAAGCATTACACTATAGATAGAGTAAGCCATCTTCTTACGTTTGATGTAAAAGCCGAGTGCAATCACCATAGACATTGGTATAATTAGGATAGACCAACATTCTGCAATATCTGTCAAGTAAGTAGGATTTTCCAACGGATGTGAAGAGTTACATCCAAAGTAACCGCCACCGTTCGTACCCAATTGCTTGATAGGAACAATCGCTGCCGTAGGACCTTGTGAAACCAACTGGGTTTGTCCTTCCATCGTCTGAACTTCCAGCTTACCATCAAATCCCATCGGAGTACCTTGTAGAATGAGGATGAAGCCCACAATCAACGAAAGCGGTAATAATACACGTGTACAGCTCAAAACCAAGAACTTCCAGAAGTTACCGATAGTCTTCGTCGATTTAGCAGCCATACCCTTCATGATACCTGCCATAGCTGCCATACCGGTAGCGGCGGTAATGAATTGGAACAACATAATGACGAACAACTGTGTAAAATATGTCAGTCCGCTTTCACCGGAATAATGCTGCAAATTACAGTTCACCATAAAACTGATACATGTATTGAATGCCAGATCCGGTGTCTGGTTAGCGTTTCCATCCGGATTTAACGGTAACCACTGCTGTGTACAGAGTAGCACCATGCCCCATACAAACCAAAAGGCATTCAGAATCAGCAGGGCTTTCAAGAACTGTTTCCAGTTCATCTCTTCCTCCGGATTGACTCCGGCCACTTTATAAATCAATCTCTCGACCGGCTTCATGAAATCCGACCATGTCTTTTCGCCTTTGTAAACCTTGGCAATATACTTTCCCAGAGGATAGGATATCACAATCAGCAGAACAATCTGCAAGGCTACACCTAAAATTTCAGTGTTCATTTCTCCACTCTCCATTCATTAAAACTTTTCGGGTCTTATCAGCACATAAGTCAGATACCCGAACATTACAATACCTAATACAAATAAAGCTGTGTACATAATTCTCTCTTTTAAATCTTCTCAAACCAATCTACGCATTTCCAGAAAAGCCAAAAGGCGAACAAACCGCTCAATAGGCAAAAAATAAATGATACTGTTATTCCCATGTTTTTACCTTTTAAAATGTTACTACATATTTTTGTCTGCCAGGAATGTGCCAAATATGTGCCAAAAAGAGCGCATATACCATACACCATTAATTATCAACAGAATACATACTAAACAAGTATAAAAAGAAACAGGTTGCACCCTTTCAAAATGAAAAGGTGCAACCTGTTTTGATATGTTTTAGCCCATAGGCACTTTCTGCTTCTAAGCCTGTTTCAAGAATAATCTTGCCACGGTCCTATATCGAAGGTACCTCAGTCGTATACTGAGCCCCCTATTATAGATCTGAGATCTTGTATTCCTCAATCTTCCGATACAACGTCGTCAAACCTATTTTCAATAACCGGGCTGCTTCTGTCTTATTCCCCTTTGTATACTCCAGTACACGGGCAATGTGCCGGCGTTCCATAGCTGAAAGTTCAAAACTGCCGGGACTTGAATCATTGGAGTGTTCATAATGGGCATTCTGAATATCAAACGGCAAATCAGCAATGTCCAGATATCCGCTCTCGCAAACAATCATACTGCGTTCTATCACGTTACGTAATTCACGAATATTTCCCTTCCACGGTTGGGAGTCCAATGCTTCAAGAAATGCGGGAGCTATTTCAACCACCGGACGCGCCAGCTGTTCCGCAAAACTCTTTATAAAAGCCTTCGCCAACAGCCGGATATCACCTGCACGTTCGCGCAATGGCGGCAGATGTATCTGAAATACGCTTAATCTATAAAACAAATCCTCGCGGAAACGTCCGGCAACAATCTCCTGAGACAAGTTGCGGTTCGTAGCGGCAATGATGCGGACATTGACACGGGTAGGTTTCGTATCACCTATCTTAATATACTCACCGGTTTCAAGAATACGCAGCAACTTGGCTTGCAGTTCAAACGCCATCTCACCGATTTCATCCAAAAAAATAGTCCCATTATTCGCTTCCTCGAACAGTCCCTTCTTATCCTTCAATGCGCCGGTAAACGAACCGGCTTTATGACCGAACATTTCACTTTCCAGCAACTCCTTGCTGAACGAAGAACAGTTAACCGCTACAAAATTCTGCCGTGCACGCTTACTACTGTAGTGGATGGCCTGGGCAAATACCTCCTTACCCGTGCCCGTTTCTCCAGTCAACAGTACAGGAACATCAGTCCCTGACACCTTCTGAGCTAATGAAACAGCATCCTTCAGGACTTTGGATTCTCCCAGGATAGAATCAAAAGAGTACGTCTGTCCCACCTTCTTCTCCAGTTTTTCCAACCGCACATTCATACGCGCTTTCTCTACAGCACGGCTTATCAGAGGAATAATCTTGTTATTATCGTCTCCCTTGGTGATGTAGTCGAAAGCACCGTTCTTGATGGCCTGCACCCCATCGGGAATATTGCCGTGCGCTGTCAGCAGAATAACTTCCACATTGGGTGCCGCCTTCTTGATAGCCAACACCAGGTCTACCCCATTTCCATCGGGCAGAAACACATCACACAAAACTACATCGGGATTTTGGAGTTCCAGTTGCTTCAGGGCAGCCCTGCAATCACCAGCCTGACAGACGTCATATCCCTCCAACTCCATCATCCGTGTCAGAAGGGTACGGATTTGTACCTCATCATCAATGATTAGAATCTTACTCATATCTATTCGATAAGTTTTTAAACTGATAACGGTAAAAAACAGGGTGTGCAAATATAGGCTTTTCCCAAATACCAACGGCATATCTTTTGAACTTTTATAGGTGAAGGGGCAAGAGCCTGCCACCAACCGGGATATGAATATCCCACCACAGCAATGCCACAGCGGCATTATGCAGGCCTAGTCCCAGTGAAAGCCCCTCATGCCTCCCCCTTCCATTTTGGAAAGAGGCCACCTGAAATGAAAAGCCGGAAGGAAGAACATCCGGATGAATGCAATTATGAAACTGTTAAAAAAGAAACAAGAAATGAAAGTTTGTAAATTCGGCGGAACTTCCGTCGGCACCGTAGAGAGAATGAAACATGTAGCAACACTCATTAAAGATGCAACACCCAAGATTGTGGTACTGTCTGCCACTGCAGGCACCACCAACCATCTGGAGGAGATTGCCGCCAACTTGTTCAACCGTGAAATAGAACAAGCTCACGACCGTATCACCCGGCTGGAATTCCAATTCATCGAATTTGCCAATGGGTTGCTGACCGACGAGAAACTGAAACGGGAAGCAATAGATTATATCCTCGACCGCTTCCAGCAACTTTGGAAATTTACCAAAGATTCCTTCACCTCTGTCGAAGAGAAGGAAGTGCTGGCACAAGGCGAACTTATCAGTACCGCCCTAATGCACTTCTACCTGCGCGAGCTGAAAGTTCCCAATGTACTGCTTTGTGCATTCGACTTCATGCGTATCGGCCCCGACAACGAACCCGACTTGGAATATATAGAACAGAAACTCCGAGAACAGCTTGCCTGCCATCCCGGCATCAATCTCTTCATCACTCAGGGTTTCATCTGCAAGAATGCCTATAACGAAACAGATAACCTGAAACGCGGCGGCAGTGATTACACTGCTTCCCTCATTGGCACCGCCCTCCAAGCAGACGAGATACAAATATGGACGGACATAGATGGCATGCACAACAATGATCCGCGCGAGGTGTCAGGTACCCGCCCCGTGAAACGCCTCAGCTTCAACGAAGCCGAACAACTGGCCTTCTATGGTGCCAAGATACTGCATCCCTTCTGTATCGCCCCGGCACGCCTAAGGAATATTCCCGTCCGGTTGCTTAACTCTATGGAACCGTCGGCAGAAGGCACGCTAATTTCCAACCTGCAGGACGACAATATCATCAAGGCCATAGCCGCCAAGGACCACATCATATACATAAAGTTCGAATCGAACCATAATCTGTGTCCCTATCTGTTCATCAGCAAGATTTTCGACATTTTTGCCAAGTACCGTACCCCCCTCTGCCTGCTGGTATCTTCCAATCTGGACGTATCTGTGGCTATAGACGACTGCACTCGTTTATCGAACATCATCTCCGAACTACGCCAATATGCCCATGTATTGGTAGAAGACCGCATGACCATCGTCTCAGTGGTGGGCAACATGCAATGGGAATATGCCGGGTTTGAGGCAAAGATTATGGAGGCGCTAAAGGACATCCCTACGGATGATTTCATATGGCAGCAGCAATAATGATGTGGCATTCGTCATTAAGAATACAGACAAAAAAAGGGCTTTACAAGCCCTAAATGATAAGTTATTCCAACCGGAATATGCAGAACGGAACTAAAAGAAATGGTTCCGTATCTCCTTCGCGATGTAACGGCCCATCAGCTCCTGCCCCGGTTTGTCGGGATGCAACCCGTCGCGCAGATAGCGCCCGCTACCGGAAGGCTGCTCAAACTTTTCGGTGATACCACAATTGGAGTAACAGTCTATCAGCTGCACGGAAAGCGCCCGGCACAACTCACGCAAGATGGCAATCTTCTGCAGATTCAGTGCATTGTGTTCGGGGTTGCCGGTCTGAATCGGCGTGCACACGAATACGCGGCATTGGGGATAATGCTCCAGAATGGTCTGAATGGACCAACGGGCACCGCCCGCCATGGTGTTGACATCTACTTCATCGAGCGTCTTCCCTTTAAGGGCCTCTTCGGCACTACCCAAGTTACGGTCATTCGTTCCCATAGAGAACACAAAGACATCGGGCGCAGGGTAAGCGCCACTTTCCACTTCGGCTATGAACTTCTGGATATGCACCTTTGACACGTTGTTGTGCCGCATCTGTAACTCATGCTTATCCTCCGTAACCTGCCAACCGCCGGAGATGCCGGCAAAAGCTTCGCTGCCATAATCCTGAGTATCGGGATGGCATGCCCATGTGGCAGAACCGACCGCCACGTTGTGATGTGTAGCGAATCCGAGTTTATCCACTACAGTCTTAGACCATTGTTCGCCTGCGGTAATGCTGTTTCCATCGCACCCGAAGTTCAGCTTGCTGAAGTCCGGATAAAGAGATTGCGCATGCAGCGCAATCCCCATCCAGACAAGAATCCCCAAAACCATCAATCTATTCATCTTCTTATGATAGAAAACCTATGAAAAACGTTCAATAATTTCCATGCACATACGTCCGTTGTGATACGGACATTTCCAGAATCCCGCCTTGTCATCATCGGTGTTCACCGTGCCGTCGGCACGCACGCTCCAATGCCATTCTCCGTACTTGTAGTCTACCAGATGCTGCTTGATGAAGTCCCAACATCGGAGAGCCTTCTGCATGGCCACTTCGTCATCAAAGTGCTGGTAGAGGTTGGCATGTCCCACTACGTTCTCGGCCTGCACCCACCAGTGGCGGTCAGTATCGGTCTTTCCTTTATCCAGAAAAGTCTCGTATATCATGCTGCCGTCGGGCGTCAATCCTTCATCGGCAGCGGCAGCGATGTATTCTACAAGTGGTTCCACTTTCTCCAGGAGGTCCTTATCGCCCAGAACAAGGGCAGCCTCGTGTATCAACCAGGAGGCTTCGATATCGTGCCCATAGGAGACAATGCGGTATTTACTAACCCAATCATCATTGAAGAACAATTCCAGATGACCGGTCTTGATATTCAGAATCCGTTCCGTGAAAAGGCCTATCAAATTGCGCAGTTGCCTCTCCAGACGGGTATCCTTCCACACGCGGAAAAGATTGGTATAAGGTTCCAGAATATGCAGATGGGTATTCATCGTCTTGCGCTCGTTCTCATCCTTGGCGCTGAGGCGCATGTCGGCTATCTCTCCCCATTCGCGGGTCAAGGCTTCACAATAACCGTTTTTCACGGGGTCGAAGCTATGCTCTTCGATAGTCTCGAACAAACGGATGGCATATGCCAGCGCTTCATCATCGCCCGTGGCACGAGCATATTCACTCAGCCCGTAGATGGCGAAACCCAAAGCGTAAATCTGCTTCTTGGTATCGAGCGGATTGCCTTTATAGTCGAGAGACCAGTAAACTCCACCAAATTCATTGTCATAGAAACGGTCGATAAGAGTGCGTTTGGCACGCGTAGCCGTTTCCAGATACTCCGGCCTCCTCAGCAAGCGGTATGCAGCCGAAAAGGTCCACAAGATGCGGGCGTTCAGGATGGCCCCCTTTTCAGCTTCGGGCTTCACCTCCTCTCGACCCGTGATACGGCCGTAGAAACCGCCGTTCACTTCATCCGTCATTCTGTTTATCCAGAAGGGGAGGATATTGGAGACCAACTCCTCCTCCATCTCCTGTTTCATCTTCTTGATATCCACAAGTTTTTGAGTTATGAGTTATAAGTTATGAGTTATTCTGCTGAAGGTTCTCACGGCGCTCTTTCAGGTCTGCATTGATGGCTGCCATACGCGTCTTATTCAATGGATAGATGAATACGACAACGATGGAAAGTGCGGCTATCGCAGCAGGAATAAAGCTCATCAGATACTTCAAGCCATCCAGCGCCTCGGGAGTCTGCACGGCATTCTCTGCGGTATTGTAACCGAAGAATGCCAACAGTGCCATTACTGCCCAGCCTGCAAATGCACCGCCAAACTTCTGCGCCATAGAACCGGAAGAGAATATCAGCCCCGTAGAGGATGTGCCATCCTTTTGCTCGGCATAGTCCGCCACATCCGCATACATGCTCCAAATCAACGGAGATACGATACCGGTGCAGATGGAGATAAGCACCTGGAAAATCATCATCAGCCACCATCCCAGCCCGTCATTCGGCACAAAGAAGAAGAGCACGCTGAGCACTACCAGGCACACGAGCGAAATGATATAAGTGGACTTCTTTCCAAACTTCATGGACAGAGGCACAGCCAGCGCCACACCAATCATATTACACACTTCACCCACCATCAGGAACAAGCCGGCATACAATACCAGATTGAACACCCCGAAATCGAGGAATGCATTGGCACTGATATAGTCCTTGAAGAAGTAGGCGGCAGTAGCTCCGCGTACCGTATTGAAGAAATTCGACAACAACGCCGCACCATTCAATATCCACCAAGGCGAATTGCGCACCAGTGACTTCACATCCTTACCGATGGATTCGGACGCCACACTCTTGACATGCTCGCGCGTCATGCTAAAGCAAAACAGAAAACCCAAAAAGCAGAGCGTGGCAATGCATACCATGGCATATTGCCAACTGGAAGCATTGCTATAGTCCATTGATTTAAACCAATTACACAATGGCTCCCATGCTCCCAAAGCGATAAAACTACCTCCGTATGCAAAAAACATACGGTAAGAAGAGAAAACCGTTTTTGTGTTCGAATCATCAGTCATTACTCCCAACATAGCCCCGTATGGTACATTGATTGCCGTATATACCGTCATCATCAAGATGTAAGTGACATAAGCCCATACCAGCTTACCCGTTGTCCCCATGTCGGGCGTTGTAAAAAGTAAAATCCCGGCAATGGCAAAAGGAGCTGCAATCCACAACAAATAAGGACGGTATTTACCCCAACGCGTATGAGTACGGTCTGCAATGACTCCCATCATCGGATCGGACACTGCATCCCAAATACGTGTCACCAGCATCAGCAATCCTGCATCAGCCAAGCTCAAGCCAAAAATATTCGAATAGAAGAACGGTAAGTAATAGGAGAATATTTTCCAGAACATAGAGGAAGACATATCCCCGAAACCATAACCGATTTTCTCTTTTAGTGTTGCCATAGTATGTTGTATTTTTATTATTTCATTATCTGCAAATTCTTGTCTATCAGCTTCTTCAACGTTTCTACCGAAGCTGATGAAGACAAGCCGTCAGCAGGCGTATTCATGCAATAGTCCACCAGCTTATCAATGGTAGAGGTAGCCACATGCATCCGCGTGTCGGAAGAAGCGTAGTAGATGAATACTGTTCCGTCTTCGTCGGCAATCCAGCCGTTGGTGAAAAGTACATTGCTTACGTCACCTATACGCTCCTCACCCTCGGGTACCATAAAGGCCCCACCGGGAGTGGCAATCAGTTTCGTCGGGTCTTCCAGGGAAGTCATGTACATATAGAGCACATAACGCAATCCGGCGGCACAACCGCGGACACCATGAGCCAGATGCAACCATCCTTTCGGAGTCTTGATGGGATGCGGACCTTCACCATTCTTCACCTCCTTGATGGTGTGATAGTAGCGCTGGTCGATAATCTTCTCTTCCTTCACCTCAGCATGGGTTATGTCGTCCACCAGCGCCCAGCCGATACCACCACCGCTGCCGGCATCAATAAAGCCATCCTGCGGACGGGTATAGAGGGCATATTTGCCATCTACAAACTCCGGGTGCAGCACTACGTTGCGTTGCTGGCTCTTGGTCTTCAGGTCGGGCAGGCGTTCCCAGTTCTTTAAATCCTTGGTGCGGGCAATGGCAGCTGTAGCCGTAGCCGAGGACAAATCACCGGCAGGCGCATTGTCGTCGTGGCGTTCGGCGCAGAAGATACCGTAAATCCAGCCGTCCTCATGAGCCGTGAGGCGCATGTCGTATACATTCGTTGCCGGAATCGCGTCTTCGGGCATGGTGATGGGATAATCCCAGAACCGGAAATTATCAATGCCGTTGGGACTCTCGGCTACGGCAAAGAACGACTTACGGTCAGCGCCCTCTACACGTACCACCATCAGATACTTGCCATTCCACTTAATGGCCCCCGAATTCATGGTCGCATTCATACCGATACGTTCCATCAGGTACGGGTTGGACTTCTCATCCAAATCATACCGCCAGAATACAGGTGTATGAGCAGCCGTCACTACCGGATATTTATAGCGGGTGAATATGCCATTGCCGTCTTCCACGGCCACATTCTTTCTCGTAATCAACTCTTCGTGTCTCTGAAAGAGCCTCTCTACCTTTTCTTTAAAAGCTTCCATGTCTGTTATATTGATTGTTTGTTTATTGATACAGATTTACATCAGCTGCAAACAGCGTCTTGGGATTGTTATAGAACTCCACAAAATCCTCCGCAGATGTCTGTCCCGGATAGGGGGCATAGTAATGGGTCACCTTTTCACGGGCATTGCGCCACACCAGCACATAGGCAAGCGGATATTTCTCCAACGCAGGCAGCAGAGTACCAGTCCACCATTTGGCATCGGGAATTCCTTCGTAACCGGTTTCGGTCACAGCAATCACCTTATTGTGTGCTTTCCCTACACTGTCGATAATGGAAAGTGCCCTATCCATCCCGGCAAGATAGGCATCCCGATCGAACTGATAGGTATCGAAACCGATAACGTCTATCAACTCATCGCCCGGATACTTCTTCAAATATTCCGTCGTGTCCTTGGGTTCCGTGCCCGGAGAGTAAGCATAAAGTGCATTGTCCACTCCTTTGGCCTGCAGAGTATCCACTGTCATGTGCCACAATGCCTTATACTCCTCAGGGGTACACAGCTTCTCACCCCACCAGAACCAGCTGCCGCTGTGTTCGTGCCAGGGACGGAAAAGTACGGGTATCTTCACGCCGTCTGCCGTCTTCAACGAATGAAGGAAATCGGCCACTCCTCCCAACCAGCCGGCAAATTTCTGGTGATTCTCGCCACCAGGCAAGATGGACTTCACCACCGTCGTATCCGATACATCCCAGGCATCACCGCCCGTCTTGGGATTGCGCGCATGCCAACTGAGCGAAACCATGCCGCCCCGCTGATACTGATTGATTATCTCTTTCCTGATTTTATCGAAGGGCACCTTATCCAGATTGGCGGCATTCCCAAGTTCCAGCTCTCCCAAATCAAAGCTGATGACAGCCGGATAGTCGCCACACACGCTTTTCACATCCGAACGGCCTTCCTCACCTTCCCAGCCGATACCATATACCGTATCGTCATGATGGCCGAGCATGATACCTTTGGAAGGGATTTTTTTCAAGTTAGCCAGTAAGTTCTCCGTTTCCTGCGTACGCGCAGCAGCCGTCTCTTCATTCACACTCTGTTCTTTCTTGGAAGAACCGCAGGCGGTCAACAGACTTACCGCCAGAATCATCATAGCAAATTTTACTTTTCTCATATCCATGTTTTTCAATCTGGTATTATTATTGGTAACACTAATTCCTGGCACAAAGATAGCGGATTGCACCAAGAGAAAATGATACAATTTTATCCCTTTACTGTATTAAAAAGCAGAATATAAAAAACGTATCATCTAACTTTCACCGGAACGCGCTTCCGCGAGACAATTCCCCGTTCCACTTTCCGGCGTTCCAGCTTCACCGGTTCGCTTGTAAAATCGGGAACATTGTACGAGTAGACCAGACGGTCGTAATACTCCCAAGGATTTTCCTGAGGAAGCAGGAAAGGCTTGCCCACCACCCCATTCTCATCCATACTTGCCAGATACAGACGAGTATAAAGCCCATCTCCCCTGCGGCTACTGAACACAAACCATCGGGAGTTGCTGCTCCAATTATGGAAACTTTCCGTATCATCGCTGTTCACCTCCTTTATGGGACGCATACCGCCATCCTTCAAATCCAACAGCCATAAATCGGCTTCTTTATGCCAAATTGAGAAATTCCCGTAATCCGACAAAGTAAACATGATATACTCGCCATCGTACGAGGGCCTCGGGAAGGAGATGCTTTTCTTCATAGCTGCCGCATTGACCAGCGTATCTATCTTTTCGCCAAATGTCCCGTCTTCCGGATTGAAATCTATACTACACAAGCTATAACGTATTTCCTTATATTCCGCCGGTATCGGCTTGGCCTCCGCAGTACAGAAATACAGTTTGCGTCCGTCCGGTGAAAATACTGGAAAGGTTTCGAAGACTTCCTTCTTCTGAAGCAAGGGAGAGAGCAGTAATTCATGTGTCTCGGGATGATAGACCAGTACATCCGATTCCAAGTCGAGCACTTCCACACGCTCATCCTTCACCGCATGGAAAGACTGGCGCGTATTGTTGACAGAATAGGCAATATATTTGCCGCTTGGATGCCAATAAGGGTATACACATGCAGAGAGAGTGGAATCCGTTTTCGTATCCAGCATTTCGCGCTTCCCGTCTATCTGCATCAAAGTCCCTCCGTTCTTTCCACGGATATGCAGGCTCAAATGGTCCGGATTTGTTTTGTTGAAAGCATGACAATTCAGGCACATGCCCGGCACCATGGTATTCTCCAGCAAGGGACGCTCCTCGAACGAAGAAAGGTCGCGCTCATAAATGCCCATCTTGCTATAAACTTCATATCCGGGAGCCAGCTTGCGGTATACCACCCCATAATCTATAGGATACGGACTGACATACATGGGAAAAGAGCGGTACTGTTTCCACTCGCCGTCTTTCCGGATACATACCGTAAACAGAAGGCTATCACCCTTGTTCTCCTCCAAAAGCTCTTGCCATGCATCTTGCGGAAATGATACTATTTTATCATTTACATGCATCTCTCCGGACTTTCCTCCGGTCACGGTCACATCCACACGTTCGTACGCTCCGCCAATACAATTGAAATTCATAGGAGCAATGGTTGCAGGAATAGTCACACCGATATAGTCGGGATAGATATCCGGCCATTCATCCACCCTTTCCGGGGAAGTCACCGGATTGCTGCAAGCGGCAAACCACCATGCAGCCATTATGCAAACAGCTATATTCTTCATCTTTTTCATTTTACTTTCTTAGTAGCAAATAATTCCAGTATGTACTGCCGAAACGCGCCTCCAACATCTGCCGGGCATTCTGCTGCGAGGTATATAGCCGCGCAAATTCCGTTACGTCCCGCACCACCTGAGGCGAAATGCTCCACGGCATACCCTGGAAGTTCTTGTGCGTCTGTGTCCATACATATATCAACGCCTCTTGATAGCTGCGGGGAATATGGTCGTAGCCGGCATGCTTGCCCAGCGGATAGTACTTCATGAAACGTTCCAAATCACGTTGCTGCAGGACATAGGCCAGCATATACTCAAATGCCATCCGGTTCCGGTGGTTGTGCTGGTAAAGCAGCCCCAGCATGATGTCCGTTTCCTGGCTGCTGAACAAGAAGTCTTCCGTATATCGTATCTGCCTCAACCAACCCCATTCTTTGTGGGCATTGATTTTTTTCTTCGTTATACAGATAGGTCATGGCTTCCTCTGCCCAATCCTTATAAAAAAGAGTCTTCCTCAACGCACGCAGGTATTTGGCGGCCACCTCATACTGCCCGTTAATCAAATTGGTTTCGGCCAGCCGTTTGAAGCAACGGCCACTCTTGTTGAAGTTAGGTATGGCCTCCATCGCCTCAAAAGTGAAACGCTGTGCCGTATTGACCATACCCAAATGATAGTATGCCTCACTGGTAGGCAACGGAGAAGTAAAATCACGCTGAAACTCCGGCAGCAGCCCTTCCGTCCCGTTCTGGTAAAACTCGAACATACGGTCGCCCATCTGTCCCGTCTTTCCCAAAGCAAGATTCAGGCAGGTCACGCCGAAAGGTGAAACCGGTGACTTCTCTTCTGCCTTTTCTATAATCTCCTGCCATTGTTTATTACGTACCAGCTGGTCATACTCCATCGCTTCCTCTTTATCCATATCGCAACCGGCCGCCACGTAGTAATAGCCGAACAATGTTACCGCCACCACTTGCAGAACTCCATAAAATACCGGCTTCTTCTTCAAAGCGGGCAAAGCGGACAGCAGGAAGGGGAGAACAACCAGTAATACGGCAAGCCCTATCTCTATCCAGGGAATCACTGCCGGGAAACGGTAATATCCTATACCACCCATCAGACGGTAAATGGGGAATTGTACCCACATGCTTGCCAATAGCGGACAACCGATACCCCACAATCCTACACCCCAGAACACTCCGACACCACCCCAGAAATTCTTACCTTTAAGATTCAACCGGAACTCGCGTACAATCACCCAGCCCATAAAGATGAAGTGTGCCGCACCCGCTGTCCAGTAAAGCAGCGGAAGGACTATCAGAATGTATGCCACACGCTGCCACTTCCCTTTCAAATCCGCATACCAGCAGGATGCAGACAATGCTAACAGCAGAGCCACCACCAATGACAGCATCGCATTTTCATCACCCATGAAATGCCACAAGACAATGATGGGCAGAAAACTCAGCGGATAATACACATCAGCCGCACCCTGCTCCTTCGCCAGTTTCCAAACCAACCGTTGCAACAACACGTACAAAAAAAGCCAGAATACAAGCTCCCGCCCACACGTGATAATAGAACTGCGTCAGATACTCAGCGATATAATCGGCCAACCCACCGGGAACCACTATCCGTTCCCACCAGTAGTCGGCATCGAACAAGAAAAGCTGGAACTGCTCCTGATAGGAAATATGGGCCGGATATACGCTTCCCCAAAAGAGAAGCACCGCTACGCCAAAAAGTATCGACAACCCTATCTTCCAAGTCTTTTTCAGAAATAAGAACATTTACTATTTACAATTTATTATTTACAATTTGGTACTCTCTGTATGTCTTGTCATTTGAATTCCTCAGCCTTCAGTTGCCGGTTTATCCGCTTGATGGAAGAAGCATCAAAAGGAACGGGAGTAGCCGACAAATCGGGGATATTGTAGGATTTCAATGTCAAATCGTCTTTTTCAGGGTCCGACTGGGGTAGCACAAAAGGCTTATGCGCCTTCCCTTCGGCATCCAGATAGGCAAAATAAACCCGCCCGTACTGCCCGTCACCCCGCTTGCTGGCAAAGGCAAACCAACGGCTGCCTGACGACCAACTGTGATAAGTGTCCGAACGGCTGGAGTTGACCATTGGCAGGGAGTCGATGGCGCCCGTCTGCAAATCCATCAGCTGCAATTCCGTCTCCCGGTGCCAAATGGGGAATGTTCCATAATCAGCAACGGTATAGAGCAGGTAGCGGCCGTCCGGTGAGGCTTTCGGATGACACACGGAGCCTTTCTCCAGCCGGGCATTCCAAAGGGTATCCACGCGGTCACCCCATGCGCCGTGATTGGCATCGAACGCAATGCGGCAAAGCGAATAGCGTAATTGCTGTACGCTGTCCGGCAATGGAACAGTCGGAGCTGAGCAGTAATATATCCATTTCCCATCGGCAGAGAATGTGGGAAAAGTTTCCAATACGGTGGAATCCGCCGTAAGCGGAGATAGAATCATCCGGTTTCCGTCAAAATCGGCGACAGCCAAATCGGAGACGGTATCGTAAACTTCCAGACGGCGGTTACTTTCCGTATGGAACATGGGAATAATCACATTAGACGAGAACACACCATACCGCCCGTCAGGATGGAAATCCCCGTAGACAGCCGCAGATATCATCTGTTCATTCTTCAAGGCAAGCTTACGGAGCTTGCCGTCACGGTTCAGGACAGTCCCCCCTCCCTCACCCCGAAGATGGAACATCGAAAAGTTGCCACTATTTCCTCCGTGCACATGACAATTCATGCACTTGCCGTCTGTCTGACTGTTATCCGCCAAAATACGCTCTTCGAAATTCTCAATACAACGTTCACGTATCTGCAAGGCATTCCATACCTCATAACCGGGCTCTATCAGACGGTAACTGACATAGGCGTCAAGCTTGTCCGCCACTACCTGCCATGCAAAGGAAGGATAGCGCAGCCAGCGGCCGTCGGTACGGGCAGTAACAGTTACTTCCAAAGTATGTTCCTTCTCCGCTTCAAGCAATGCACGCCAAGCTTTCAAGGGGAATATCGCCTTGTTCCCGCGCGCATTTATCTCCAAGCTGTCCGATGCTCCCTTTACACTCACGCACACCGCATCCACCCCTTCATTCCGCACAAGGAAATTCAAAGGAGCCACATTGTAGGGAATGGTTACATCCTGATATTCCGGATAGAGCACCAATAACCGGTCTGCAGGCTGTACAGACTCCGGACGGGGACTGCAAGCATATAGGCAGTAGCACAGTAACAGCCCCACAACAACTTGTATATATTTCATATCTATGTTCATCATAAATCACTTCCCCTTTTTCATCGTAGCATAGTGAAAATAAAACCAATATGTTTTTCCGTATTTGGCTTGCAAAGGGGCACCATTACCACCATTCGCCTCGTACAGTCGGGTATAATCGCCAAATTCATCCAATACTTGAGGCGGTATATTCCATTTTTCCACTTCATCCAACGAAGCCTTTTTCCCGGCAAGATAGATAAGTAAACCTTCGGCATACAATCTGGAAGGAAACTTCTTTGCAGCAAACTCCCGATAATCTCCGGCGAAAGCCCCAATATCCTTATTCAGCAAATCAAAGCAGAGAAGGTAATCGCATGCCAACGTATTATCAGGATTGTTACGCAACAGATGACGAAGTGAAAGCGGAATGTCGGCAGAAGAACGCAAAGTATCCGTTGCAGGCAACAACAACCGCTTCCGTTCCAGCCATTGGCAAACTTCGGCCGTCTGTTTTCCGGGAATACGTCGTTCTGCCCAATCACGGTAACACATTGTCTTTTGCAGGAGACGAAGATATTTCATAGCCGCCGCCTCATCACCGTTCACCAGGTTGATTTCCGCCAAACGCTTGACAGCTCTTGCCCCGGTGTGGTGCGGAGAAAAAATCATTCCCAGAATGGCGGCATGTTCAGCCATCGTCATATCTCCCAACGCAAACCAGACTTCATTGGCTGCATAAATAGTGAGGTAGGTAGAATGGGGAGCCACGGGCAGAAACAGCCCTTGCGAAGCCGGTTGATAACCATCCATCAGCCGGTCGGGAAGCCGGTTCTGCTGTGCATTCAGCAAATTATAATAATAGGCAGTGAACGGAGAGCGGTATTCACCCTCCGCCAACAGTTTCCGTACTTTTTCCGAACGGCCGAAATACATTTCCGAATCCAACGCCAAAAGATATTCCCGCCCTAAATCGGGCATATTGTACCATCGTGACGACCAATCGCCACAGCCAAACAGCCAATAGCCGGACAATACCGCCAATATGCTTACCGGTAAGCCCGACTTCCACGAACGTCGCATGCAGCTACGACACAACAACAAAACACCTCCGATACCGGTTAAAGCGATTGTGCCGGAAAGCGGATAACTCAATCCGCATTGCCTTCCTGCCTCCCAAGCCACCGCCAACACCGTAGGAACCCACGCCCAACGTCCCATGTACGGAACCAACAAACGAAACACCACCACTCCCCAAAGCAACAGCACGACAGCCATTATGGCCGGACCACCCCCTTCGTAATAAAAGAATTGAGTGAGGAAATCTCCTGACAGACGTGCCAGAGCCGCCGGATGCCGCAGATACCCGGCCAATGGTTCGGTGGCAAGCAAAAAGAGCTGTGTCTGCTCCCGATGGAACAGATGATAGGGCAATATCCGGAAGAAAAAAAGAGGAACAACGCCAAAGCGCCGATTCCTGCCGCTCCCCATTCAATGTATTTCCTTCTGCAAGCTTTCATCCAACAGTTTTTGTTGTTCTTCCGTCAAGGAGCCACGCACCATCTTCCGCATGAATATTCCCAACGTATTGTTTCCCTGCTCTTTCAAAAACAGAAAGTTCGTTTCCTGCTCCTGCATCCTCAGACTGTCACGTATCCGTATCAGATGCAGTGAATCTTTTCCGGTGGCATTCCGTAGTCCCGTCCGGATAAAATGGTAAGCCTCTTGCTTCTTTTCCCTCCCCTCTTTCCATTTCTGAAGGGCATCATTTTGCGGAGTGCCCGTTACCGAACCGACAGAGTCGGCCTTCACATGTATGGTTCCCGGCTCCGTCACCACCAGCAGTTCCTGGATGTAGATACGCAGCAGATGGCGCAGACGCAACACCCTCATCTCCTCCCCTTGTCCGGAAAAAGAAAAAGAGGCATTGGTTATCTTTACAGAATCCACCCGCCCCGGCGCATTCTCCATCGGCACGAGGTATATCCATTCCCCGTCGTATTTCACCGACGGCAACGTTCCTTCAATCACATAATTCTGTCCGGAATTTCCACAACTTGCCCAAAGAAGGCAACTGATACAGAAAAGCAAGATACGTGTTTTCATCCTTATACATTAGAATTTCAACAAAGGTAGGCGTTTACCAACTGTCAGCCTAATATTCAATTAACCAAAGATAATATTTTTAATCAGAGATTTTCTTCACCGCCATACACTCCATTTCCACCAGCCACCCCGGGCGACAGACGGGAGCCAGCGTAATCACTCTCGGCGTATCGGGAAAACGCTTGTCAAACATCTCTTTCACTACAGCATAATCCGCAATATCACGCAGATAGACAATGATATGCCCTACATCTCCAAAGCCGCAGTCAGCTTCCTTCAGCAGAGCCTCCACATTCTCCCACATCCGTTCTGTCTGACGGCGTACATCTCCGGCATACATCACTTCCCCACGGTTGTTGATACTCGCCGTACCGGAAATGAGTACTTGCCGGCGGTCGTCGTAATCCACCGCCGTTCCCCGCTCGAAACTGACTCCATACTCATAAGTGGGGTTCAGGTGTGTGCGGGCATAGAGATATTTGATTTGTCCGGGCTTTAATCCCGCTACGGCAAAAGCGTCAAGCATCACCAATGCCTTCGGGTCGGCATGACGCCCACCGATACCGGTACTGGCAATATAGTGCGTGTTCTCCGTCAGGTTCTGGGTGACGAACATCTCATTACGTGCCTTGACTACACCGGCATAATTGCAATCCACATTCTGCACAAATATCCAGGTACGCAGGCAATTGTCGGCCAGAGTACACCCTTCCTCCATCAGTTGCATGGCATAGTCGTTGAGCAAAAGACGCATCTGGTATTCCGAATTGGCGGCACGGTTGAAGCTGCCTCCCATCCAGAGCTGGCGGTAAACACCGTGTTTCACTTCATACAGTCCGTTCGGCAGCACTCGTGTCTGCACATCGGTCTGCAGATAGGGCCCACAAAGCAATCTTGGTACCATCCAGCGGAGGCTGTTCCACCACAGACAGCGCGCAATCGGAGCTTTCCGCCGTAGCGGCAAGCAACAGTTCCGCTTGGTTGGCGGCATCACTCAGGAAGTATCTTTTAAAAACCGCCACGGCTCCGGACAGTTCTTTTTTCAGTAAAGCGGCATACGCATCCAACACGACATTCATCTGTTCACGATAGGTCTGTTTCGGGTCAGTGGCATGTATCATCACATGGTATTCCGTCACTCCGCCGGTCACAACAAATGCAGCCACTTCCGCCCTGCCTGAAGGATAAGAATATGATGTGTATTTCATATCATTAACAAGAGATTGTTTCAATCGCAAAGATAAGTTTTTTATCTGACAAGGAGTAGTGAAAATCGCAACTTTCGCTTGTTTTGTTCTTATAAAAAAGTTACTTTTATAGAAATCTATAAAATATACAGTTATTATGAGCGAAAATATTTATCCCATCGGCATCTACAACCTGAATTAATAGGAATCTATGTCAATCCGTAATGAGACTATAAACCGGCTTTCTCTTCCTTCACCCCTTCACCTTTCGCATTATTTCCCTATCGTTCAACCCTTTCCGGTGAAACTTCTTTTTCCTTCTCACCACCTCGTACACATTGCCGTACTTCGTATGCCGGCGTTTCAGTCCCGCCCGCAGCAGCACCGAGCCGAACTGCATGGGATTGCTGCCACGCATCAGGGCGGGATGCGTTTTTTTGTAACTCATCAAAGATGTCGGCGGCAGTCAGATCGAAGCTCTTCTCTGCCGGAAGCGGGGCACGGAACAAGCTGCGAACCGCCTCCTCGGCAAGGCTGACACGATAGAAAGCCTCGTTGTGCCGTTGCAGTTCCTCCTCCTCCGACTTGGTGAACCAGCTGCGCCGTCCGGCAATGAGTTCCGCTTTCAGTTGGGCAAAAATCTGGTCGTGCTCTATGCCGGTGCAGTCGATGTCGTGCTTCACCTCGATGCAGAGGAAGCGCCGGCTCCCGGTGGGGTCGGTCAGCAGGTCGAACCGGTTGCTGGTGCCGATGAACGAAGCGATACGGGGCAGTTGCCTGAAGTTCTGCTGATAGGCCTTGCGGATGTTAAGTACCGACATCTGCATCAGATTTTTCAGTAAGGGCATTTTGTTGTCAGCATACTTGTCGAACTCGTCCATATTGAGCAGCCCCATTTCCGCCAGCATCCTCTCGGCTTGTCCCTGCGAGGTCAGTTTCAGGTTGTCGGTGTAGTAGCGTGCCAGCACGTCGGGCATCAAGGCACGACAAAAGCTGGATTTCCGTCGTCCCTGTTCGCGGCTGACAAGCACGGGAGCCACGCTGTTGGCATGCAGCCCGGACACGCCCATCCATTGCGAGGCAAGTCCCAGCATCCAGGTATGGAATCCCCGCACCCAGTGAGGCCGAGAAGAGACGCGGCAGGCAAGCGCAGTCAGCCGGTCCTTGCCGTCCCAATCGGGCAGTTCGTCCATATAGAGCAGGAAGGGATGGTAGGCAGGGATGTAAGTGGAATAGACGTATCGGTTCAAGTCCTTGTCCCAGCAAGGAATACCTTCGGCATGGGCTTCGATGCAGAAAGTGTTCAACTCGCGCTTGCCCACGGGGGTGAAGGCGGCAGAGCGTTGTCCGGCGGGGCGGAACTCGGTTTCATCCGTCAGCAGATTATAGCGAAAGTCGTAGCGCGAAGTGAGGAACTCCTCGATGTCGCCGCTCAGTGCAGTCACGGTGCTTGCGGCTTTCGCGCTCCGGCGGCGCTGCTCTTCCCGCTCCTTCCAGTTTCGGTCGGTCGTTTCTTTTTGTGCGTGTTTCAGCCTTTCGGAAAAGGCTATCAGTTGTCCCGCTTCCTTCAAGAGCCGGTGTTGCTGCAAAGTCATCAGTTTTTTCTTCATAAATATTTTTTATTAAAATGATTATTGGGAGGTTTCGAGGAAGGGAATCATCCTTTCTTTCCTCTCGCCTCTTCGCCAAAGTTACTGCCTGCCGAGGGCGTTTTGCAAACCATTCTCCGCTTATTCTTCAAAAATCATTCCTGCCGACAAACATACTTATTTATGCTTCGGAACCCTTTATTTTCAGTACCTTTGCACGGTTCTTTATAAGTGAACGCCCCGGGTCGTCCAATCGACTGACTTAGGTCGTTCAATCGAACGACCCGGGTTATTCGTTCGGCCGACCGGAGTCGTTCACTTACAGGAAGACACTTCCGAGGGAAGAAACAAGTATGTTGAACGCACTAAAACCTATTGATATGGCAATACTATATGACTGGTACGAGAATCCGGGCACTAATGAGGAAGCCCCTGAAGAGAGAGGCCTCCATCCCCGCCCGTTGCTCAACGGGAAAGTAACCATGCGGCAGCTCTACAACCGCGTGCATGCCCGCAGCTCGCTCACGGTGGGCGACGTGATGAACGCGATAGACTGCCTGGCGCAAATTTGCGGCGAAGAACTGCGCGACGGCCACGAGGTGCACATCGAAGGGCTGGGCTACTTCGCCCCCACCCTGGAAGCCACACAGAAAGTGACCCGCAGCACCCCGAACAAGCACCTGAAACTCCGGCTGAAAAGCATCAGCTTCCGTCCCGACGTCAGGCTGAAACAAGCGATGACGGGAGTCAATGCCATCCGCAGTAAATACACCCGCCACTCCCTGAAGCTTTCGGAAGTGGAGATAGACATGAAGCTGAAAGAATACTTTGCCGACCACGACGTGCTGATTCGCAGTGACTTCCAAGCGCTCTGCGGCATGGCGCGCACCACCGCGAACGTCCACCTGAAACGGTTGCAGCAAGAGGGCAAGCTGAAGAATGTGGGGAAGCCCACGCAACCCATCTACCGGGCCATGCCGGGATACTACGGCGTGTCGCGCGATGCAAAGGCGGGGCGATGAGGGTGGAAAGCGGTTTCACCGGGAAAGCCAATGAACAGGAGGATGGGAGAAGGAGGTGAAGGAGATGCAGGGATAAAAAGAAACATTCTGCGCCCTGAAATCAGGGGTAATACAAAAAGGAATGAATTGCATCCGGAAAGGCAATAGAGAATGAATGCGAAAAGGCGAATCTCACGACTCGCCTTTTCCTGATTTAACCATTAAACAATTGTACTATTCGGTTAATGCATTTACAATTATCCGATGTTACGGGCGACTAATAAAGTCGGGGGGGGGTAACGACAACTGCTTTGAGTTGAATAATTCATTTATAGATTATTCTTAAAGTGCCTTTTTAGAAAACACAATGGAGAAGAATGACGCAGGAACTGTGAAAGTCCTACCAGCAGAAAGCGGTTGTCTAACATTTCCATACTCCAAATAAATATAATTTCCATTGGTAGCACTCAAAGATTTTATAGTGTATGTGCCTGGCTTAATGTAAAAGTAATGAGCACCGCCTATATGTCCGGTATAATTAAAGATACCATATTCTTTTTTGTCAGAATCAACCAACACCCCACCGCCGTTTGTCTCTATTCCATACACTTTCATTATATTGTAACCTACTTTGGAAGGAGGAACATTATCATCAGTACCCGATGCTTGAACAATACTTGGAGTAGAGATTGTTCCTATATAATTTAAAGAAATATAGCCACCTCCTGTCACTTCGAAAATTGTACCAACCGTAAGTGCGCCCCAATTAGATTGTGCTGTACAATCCTCTAAAGCGACCACGCGGTAAACGCCATAAGCCAAGAAATAACAATATGGAGCAGCATTTGGGGTAGTAGTTCTCAAAACATACTGTTGACCACTTTCGTCACAAACAGTTATGCTTACGGCTACCGAAGCGTCAGCACCTCCTATCGGAAGTACAACCCGAGCATATCCGGTTGGTGTGGGAGGTACATTACTATCCATTGTATACGGTCCCAAAACATCCGCTTTAACAAAAAGAGCACAGAAGAACAGTAATATCAAAAAGAAAGTTCGTTTCATTGTTGCATTTTTTTAATTAGTAATAAAAGTATACGAGTGGTCGTTACCCACCCGTACCTTTCAATATTAACTATTTTTTCTTGAAGTTCCAGAACCATGCCGTACCCCAAGCGCCAGCACCGGGTTCAGGAGCACAAAGACGAAGTTCATCTTCTGTAATCTTCAAAATATGATACTCATACTGACGTGCATTTCCTTGATTCGGCTGTATACCTAACAATGGAATAGTACCAGAGAACTCCATAGTACCTACATCCCAACCGGATTGCACCACATCTTCTGACACCTTGACAGAACCACTTTCACCACGACTTGTCTGAACACCAGTCAAACTAAGTGAGAACCAACCATTTAATCCATCATCAGGCAATCCTTTTCCTACAGCTTGTTCATCAATTTGCCCTCTACCGTTTCCGACATCTCCCACAGCATCACAAATCCACCAACCGGGGCCGGTATTGCCGAGATAACCTCCATTACCCCAACAACCGTCTGCAGCTTCTGTATTCCAGACCCAAGTGGTTGTTCCATAACCACCGTCCGGAGTTGTGCCGAATACATCAGCATAAATAATAGCGGGGGAAGATCTGTATACTCCGTTACTGCTATTGATTTGGAAGCCGATTTTGTTATGGAGCCGTCCGAATTAATAATTGTTACATATACTTGCAATTCTTTATTAGGAGGAGCTACTTGAACCGACGGAGCCGTACCTTCTGCCAACTTGATATCAGACGTAGCATCATAAACCTTCACATAACGTGACGGAGTAGGAACAATCTGAATGTTGTTGTTTCCCTGGTTCTTGGCCACAAGTTCAAAAGTAAGATTTTCCGGTGTGACATTGGGATCCGGACTGATTTCATCCACTATCGGATCGCAAGCCACCAGCAGCATTGCAAACAAAGGTATTGCGAATAATATCTTTTTCATATCTTTTTTCATTTTAAATTCATATTCTATTCTTGCCAACCATTATACTCAGCACTTGCATCCGTATAACCCTCATTTTGTTCTACCTTTCCTTCATTCAGGAGGACTTGGTTTTCGGGAATCTTCTGGAAACCTGCCGTAGCCTTATAACGTGCGGCATAACCACCGTTCTGCGCCACATTACGGCTTTCAGCCCCATTTGTATAAACCTTTGCTCCCGTCTGTCTTTCAAGGGCATCGGCAGCAATATGCCAACGGCGAATATCGTTCCAGCGAGTACCTTCAAAACATAATTCCCAACGGCGTTCATTCTGCAATGCAGCCAACGAATATGTACCAATAGGTTCAAGTCCGGCACGACTACGCACTATGTTTATACCGGAAACATCTTCCTTCAATTCAGACTGCATCAACAATACATCCGCAAAACGAATCAAAACCAAATCATGAATAGAACCGGTTTGCATCAGATTATCATTAATCCAGCCGTCGGCACCATACATTATCTTCTCAAATACCGGCTCAATCGTTTTATTTCCAGCCGCATCCGTACTATAAGCCATGATAGAACCTATTTTCATCTGATAATAATCCGTTTCTTGGATAAAGCCGTCACCACCACCTTTATTATAACTCGGCATATCCTCCGTCTTGAATACGGAGGCCGGACGACGGGCATCATCTTGTTCTGCCACACTCCAATCATTATAAAAATTGGGAGCTACAGGACCGGCACCCCATCCTTGTCCGAAGGGGAAAGAATTGGCCTGATCATTGCCACGTACACCAAAATGCAGAGCATAACCGTTACCATAACCGATAGTAGTGCTCCAAGATGCAAGTTTATTATATTTAATGGCAAACATGGATTCGGGATTTACCGCTGCATCATCTTCTACCCACTTCAATCCCTGACCGGCAGTAAACGGAAAATCTTCTACCGTACATTTATTGGTATATGCCCACAAATTACGAAACTCAGGAACAAGACTATAACCAGAATTATTCACACAATCATCAATATACCCAACCACATCCTGCTTGGTCAAAGTTGTCCCATCAGGCAAATCAACTGAAGTCAACGGACTATAGTTCGTACTAACCAAATCGTTCAGAGTTTCACCATTGCCATACATACCAGTATAATACAACCAAGCACGTCCTAACATAGCTTCAGCCGTATATTTATCAACATGCCCATCCGACTTGCGAACAGCCGGCATATTTGCAGCCGCATCGCGAAGATCCTGCAGAATCTGCCCCCAGATAACAGCGGCAGTCGGAGGAGTAGTATCTTCGGGCAACAAAGCAGTAATCACCAAAGGTACGCGCCCATACATGGAAGCCAACTCGTAGTAATAAAAAGCACGAAGGAACTTGGCTTCGCCCTCAGCCTGCGCTCTTACTTCCGGATCCATTTCAATACCAGCAAGAGCCTCCAACAACGTATTGGCACGGTTGATTCCTTGATAGCGAGCCACCCAGTAGTCCTGCGTAGCATTTGTACCCGTATTACAAATAAGGTCCAAAGATTGCATCAACTTATCATTGGGACCACCACCACCCAACATATCATCGCAAGCCAGCAGAGAATTATACAAGAAAGACTGCTGTGGAAAAGCATTGACATTATTCAGGTTCTGATATATGGCAGCTAAAGCCTGATTGGCATCTTCAGCCGTTTTAGGAAAATTGGTCGTATCTTTTTCCGTCAGACTCATCGAGTCCAAGCTACAAGAAGCAAACATTCCTGCTATCATCAAAGCTGCACCTATTAAATATGCTATTTTTTTCATCGTGTATCAATTTTAGAATTTAACATTAACACCTACCATATAAGTACGAGGTTGAGGATAGTTACCTACATCAACACCGGTTACCCACGGTTCTTTGTCATTGAGGGCTCTACCATTCTCCGGATCCATCCCTTTATAACCGGTAAAAGTAAATAGATTCTGTGCAGCAGCATACACACGAAGTTGCTGGAACGGACAGTTCTTCCAAATTCTCTTGAAATCGTATCCTATAGTCAGATTTTGAATGCGAACATAGTCGGCATCATCAATATAAATATCTGAAATGGCCTGGAAATTCTGTCCACTATTTCCCGGCGCAAGCAGCGGATATCTGTTTGAGGTTCCTTCGCCATGCCAGTAATCGTAAACTTCTGTCGTATAGTTTTCATACTGTCCATCTGAGAACTTTCGCCAAGAGCGAGCTACCTGTGCACCAAAAGCGCCATAGGTTGTTACAGAGAAATCAAATCCTTTATATTCCGCACTTAACGTAAGACCCATTGTCACGTCAGGATGAGGATTACCCAAATCAGTCTTATCGTCATCATTAATCACCCCATTTCCATCAACATCCACAAACTTCAAATCACCCGGTTTAATACTTGCACCTTGCTTAGAGTTTGCCGCATTTCCTTTACAATTCTGGTCAAGATATGCCTGCAAGTCATTCTGGTTCTGAATGACACCATCCGTCTTATAACCATAAAAATAGCCAATAGGATGTCCTTCTTCCATACGGACAAACCGACCCGTACTTTGAGCCAACAAATCATTACCGCCTTCAATAAAATGATTGGCGTTATTAACCTCCGTTACTTCATTCTTATTATAGGCCATATTGACATTCACCCCATACTTGAACTCCTTACCAATCTGATCTCTCCAGCCCATTGAAAGTTCAAGGCCAGTATTCTTTACCGTACCAGCATTTTGATATTGAGTAGCGAAACCGGAAGCCGCATTGGTACCCACTTCCACTAACAAGTCTTTCGTCTGCTTGCTATACCAGTCCATGGTAAAACTCAGACGGTTATCCAAGAAACGGGCATCAATACCGATATTGGTCTGTTCTGAAGTTTCCCATGTCAAATCGGGGTTAGCCAAACGATTCGGGTAAGCTCCGGTTGTACCTCCATTCTTATCCGAGCCAAATGTATAAAGACCATAATCGCCAAACTCGTAACCGGCACGCCAATTTGAATTAGGGATATTGTCATTACCATTCTGTCCCCAACCAGCACGGACTTTCAAGAAACCAAGCCAAGAAGCAGTATTCTTCATAAAAGCCTCGTTTGAAATAACCCAACCAGCAGAGAATGATGGGAAATATCCCCATTGATTGCCTTTCGCAAACTTAGACGAGCCATCGGCACGAATGATAGCAGAAAACATATAAGTTTCCTTAAAGTCATAATTCAAACGTCCAAAATAAGACATCTTAGAACCATAATCCGAGGGATAACCATTTACTGTAGCAGTAGCTTTACGTTCTGTATTATGCAAATAAGCATGTGTAAAGTCACCAAAAGCACTATTATAACCGGTTGCCTCTACTGATTCGCCATAAGTTGGTCTTGATTTAGAATACTCTGTACCAGCCAAAACATCAAAATGATGTAAGTCTGTAATATCAAACCGATAACTCAACGTATTAGTCAAACTCCAGTTCCAACCCAAAGACACGTTATTTATCGTTTGGTCTTTATCACGGCTATCTCCCTGATTATTAATTTGGTAAACGGGAAGATATGAACGCCATGAACTTGACCATTGTTTGTAACTAACCTGACCTTTATAAATAAGATTCTTAAGTGGTTGTACTTCCAGATATGCCGCTGTGTTCAGATTAAAATTCTTATTCTTATTATTCCCAGCCTGATTATATACCATGTGAGCCATCGGATTAGAAGCATATGCAGTATAATCAAGTATACCATTAGCACTCGTTCCAAAATTCTTCAAATCATCATACATGAAGAAATCACCATTTTCATTATATACAGGAATCAGAGGAATAGCACGCAAAGCATTAGAAAGGTCATTCGAATATTGATTACCTAACTGCACACCTTGATTCTGTTTGTGCTGATAATATATATTCTCACCAAACTTTATCACATCCACATCTCCCTTACGATATATCACATGCTCAGAATTAATGCGGAAAGTAAAACGACGATAGTCAGTCTTCACCGGACCACCGAATGCACCATCCTGATACTGATAGCCTATACCTGTCGAAAATTTGGAGAATTCAGAACCACCTGTTACATTCAACGCATGATTAGTAACCACAGCATTTTTATTCCGGAATTCTTTTACCCAATCTGTACCAGGATTGGTACCATTCTGATAAGCAGTCAGCAAATCAGCATCTACGAATTTTGACCAATCATACGGTTGGCCTCCATTATTATAGGCCACTTGATCCATTACCGCCATATATTCTTTGGCATTCAACATATCAGGCATCTTATATATATTTGCCCAACCTATGTTTCCATCATAAGATACAGAAACCTTTCCTACCTTACCCTGCTTCGTAGTAATAAGGATAACACCGTTGGCACCGCTCGAACCGTAAATTGCACAAGATGCAGCATCTTTCAACACGTCAATACGTTCAATATCGGCAGGATTCAAGGCGTTAATATCGCCACCGGCTACACCATCAATAACGTAAACTGGAGCTGTATTTCCGTTAGTACCAGCACCACGAATATTAATTTTAAACCCATCACCCGGCTGACCGGAAACGGCCTGAATATTTACACCCGGAGACTGGCTTTGTAAAGCGCCCAATGCCTGCGTAGTATTTAATTTTGCGATGTCTTCGCCTTTTACCTCAACCGTAGCACCTGTCACCAGTTTCTTCTTCTGTACACCGTAACCCACTACTACGACTTCATCCAACAATTCCGTATCTTCCTTTAGCTGAATCTTGAAACTAGTCTGGTTACCTACCACTATTTCTTGCGGCTGATAACCGATAAAAGACACAACAATCGTTGCTCCCGGCTGAACATTCAATGTGAAATTACCGTCAATGTCGGTAATGACACCATTTGTGGTTCCTTTCTCCAATACATTGGCACCGATGACCGGTCCCATTGCATCTGTTACAGTACCTGTGATTTTTTTTGCTTGCTGCACAGCATCTATTGCATCGACCGATGCGGCGAAAAGTTGCGGAGTATAAGTCAGGCTGACAGCCGAACAGATACCCACGAGCAGCGCGGTTCTTCTGAAATTTAAATTCATACTTGTATTTTTCTTAGATTAATGAATTGGTATTGCCTGGCGGCATCTACCGTTTAATATAAGGTTAAACTTCTCTTTTTGAGGAAAAATTAAATATACCTTATTCTATAAAGTGGTTGGTATACATATCACTCCTTTCTCATAGGCATTTTTCATTTCATTAGCGGTTAAACATTATATGATTATTATCAAATTTTAATTAGGCTTGACAAAAGTAGACTTTTAGCAGCAAACCTTATAATACTATTTTATCAAATAACGACACTCATTTAACATCCATTACTATTTTTCCTAAAAAGTATAAAGCATGAATTCTATAACCAACAACTAAAAGCTATAAAAGACAGAAAGGGTTGCCCCGATACTAACCAGAGACAACCCTTTCTATTTTATTATTAAAAATTGCTATTCCATAGAAGGAAGCTCTTCACGGGAAACAACAAATTCCTGGCTCATAGCATCCTTCCACCATGCTTCATCAGCATGGACTACCGGGCTACCATCCTCATTTGTCCCGTCATACCACGGCATGAACCAACTCCAACGTGCACCAGATGCCCATTGTTCGGAAATAAGTCCGACCGTACCACATTCACTCAGCGAAACAATCTTGTTTCCATAATTTTCGGCAATGGAAGTATATTCTGAAACACAATCTGCAGTTTCCTTATTATAAACATCACGTCCCACGATGTCTACATATTGATCTCCCGGATACCAATCGGCATCATTGCCCTCGGTAGTCCAAACCCAGATAAGATTATCCAATCCTTCAGTCTTGAAGTAATTGAACATAGCAATCCACAGAGATTTAAAGCTGGCAGCATCCTTACCCCACCAGAACCAGCCACCGGCTGCCTCGTGGAATGGACGCCACAATACCGGAATATCCGCATCTCTCAATAGCTTCAAGTAAGCGGCAGCATTTTTCAAATCTTCGGTAAACACCTTGTTTTCCCAAGTGCCTTCCACTGTGGCATTGGTAGCATCAAACTCCGTATCTGCCTTATAAAAGGCATAATCCTTATTCGGGTCGAGAGCTGTACCGTTATTTTCAAGATAAACAGCAACTGCTGTATAATCATGTCCACCAATGATGAGACCACCTTCTTGCAGGGATTTCAAAAAACATCTTCGGTAATCACCAATGTATAGTCCCCGGATATGTCAAAATAATCAGTTCCTGAAGCAATCTCGCTCCAACCACTGTTTTTGAACGAACCTTGTGCACCCGCTGCCACATCCTTCACAGCCACGCGTATCACCTGACCCACTTGTGCATCAGCAAAGACAGCTTTTGCAGCATCATCCGTCATCTGTACATTTCCACTCCAATCACCCGGCATTACTGTCTCTCCTTCCCATATTTGGGTAGAAGAAGCTTCGCCTACAGCTTTCTTGGGTACATTCCAATGCCACATGGCAGCTACGATGCCACCTTTGTCAGACCAATCCTTAACAGGAGTAATGTCACCGTAATTAATCCAGTCTGCTCCAGCTACAGATGCCGGCAGATGAACATAGTCGAAACAGTTGATAGCCGGATATTTTCCAGTCCATCCATACACCTTTTCGGACATTTCCGTATTCCAGGCAACATTGGCCATCATAGCTGAAAGTGTCTTCGTCTCGAAGTTATCCAATAGATAATTGTACAGTTTCACAGCTTTGGCCGAACTAGCGGCAACCAGTGCCTTGTCCAAAGCGACAGTAGAGAACTGAACCGATACAGCCGGAGCAGGCATCTGGTTCGGTCCGGTTACTATTCCCTCGGGGATAGAGAGAGAACAAGCCGTCTCTCTCCCGGGAACATTCACTTTTACAGTCAGTATATTGCTTGCGCCAAGTACATCGGCACTTATCAGTTCACCACCGGTAAACTTGATTTCGCTCAGATTGTCTGTTGCAAAGAATATATTCTTGTCATATTTCACCTCAATAGTGATTTCTCCCGTTTTCACTTTGGCTGCTCCACTTTCAGGAGTAGTAGACACCAATACCGGTGTATCCACTGCTGGGATATCATGATCGACATCAGTATCGCAGGAGGCAAAAGTAAAAGCTGCTATCAACGAAAGCATCCATTTTATATTCAGTTTCTTCATCTTAATTATGATTTTATTTCATTCTTAATCAGGGCATCCATAGTCACATTCTTCAAGCCACAATTCATCAATTTACAATCGTTATTTTTGTAAACGTCAAATCACTGCCCTGAATAATGATACCTACATTTGTCTGGTCTTCACAATCTCCTTGTTTAGCTTGAATATTATCAAGTATCTCCTGAGTCAACGTCAACTCCATCACACGGCTCTCGAAACTCCAGCCGTAAATGTCTGTCGGTACCATAGTCGTATCAAACAAAGAGAAAGCTATGCCACTCCAATCGCCATAGTTAAACTGAGCCTGTGCCCAAGTCTGGTCTTTCTGATCGAAATAGACTTTCATGACAGTGCCTGCCGTTACCTTGGCAAAAGATACAGCCGGTACCAACACACGTCCTCCATCACCCCAACTAATATCGAGCGGACCAGCCCAAACTGTTTCTTCATTAGCAACCACAAGAACATCATAAGCAATTTCACCATTTGAAGAAATCAGTTTCAGACTATAAGTTCCATTCAGTTCAGCCGGTACATTCAACATCAATACCCCTTTAGCTGCATCATTGATATACTGAACAGCAGCCTCATTCAGCAATACATTTGTCAGCTTATCAGCATTAACAATCTCAAGTTCCACAATTCGTCCCCGAACCAATTTGTCAGGCAATGCCGGCAAATAGGCACATACCGGTTTCTCTATTGTCAAAGACGGTGCTTCCACAGATTCACCATTGGCCATCTTCAAGAGTAAGGCCCCGGTTTCAGCAGTTGTGGGTACAGTCAAGGAAATGGCAGTAGCGGTGGCATCGGATACGGTAACCTCCACATTACCACTGAATACAACAGCCGAAACTACATCCATATTTACTCCTTTGACAGTCAAAGCCTCTCCTGCCGGGACCGTCGCCGCACTATAAGAAATGTTTTCCGGCTTTGCCGTTGCAATAGATACGGCAGTTGCTTTTCCACTATTTGTATTCAATTGCAAATCACCACTAATAGCCGCAGCCGGCATCAAGACCTTTATTTCAGTCGAGTTTTGTGATTCCAATCCTACTGCTTCTTCTACACCAGGGAACGTTACATCAGTCACCAAATCCATATTGGTACCTTTCAAGGTAATCATATCTCCACCACGCAAGTTCACAGCAGGAACAGCCACTACGTTCGAAGGCGTAGCTACTACAACAGTAGCAACCACAACTTTTACATCCGAAGCAGGAAGTACCGTAACTTCTCCGTCCGAGACATTATCCGGCAATGTAAAAGTAAGTTCATCTCCTTCGGAAGAGGCAGTCATCGTAAATTCAACTTCATCCCCATTCGGCATCTGTACTTTCTTCACCAAATCAAAGTTTTTACCAGAAACTCGAATGACATCCCCCGGCTTCTTATCTACCAGGTCGAGTGGAGCCTCTACCGATGGCAAAGTAACCTCCAGTTCCCCTTCAGAATAAATCCAATTGGGGATTTCAGCTCCATCAGACAAGATGAACTTACCGGTCTGAGCAGAATCAGGAACAATAACTTTAATCTCCTGACGGCTTTGACTGACAAACTCATCAGCAGGCACTGTTACCTCGTCAGCAAATATCACTTCTTTAATCAAATTCAAATATTCACCAGTAATGGTCAATTCACTACCAGGCTTTACTTCTGCCGGTGCAAAAGCCTCCAAAGCAATCGGCTCCGTAAATGTCAACTCGGTTTTTGTTGTAATATCCCCTTTCGGAGTCTTCAAGACAACCAACCCCGGCTGGGCTGTCTGGGGTACAGTGACACGGATTTCCGTATCACTGACTACTTCGATGTCTGTTATATCGTCGCAACCGGGAATAACGACCGCAGTCACCTTATCCATGCCACTTCCCAGGAAACGGAGTACACCGCCGCGGGATACGGGACTCGGTCCGAATACATTCAGACTGATTCCCCCTTTATATTGGTTGGTATCTTCATCATCCCCATTGTCGCAGGCCGTAAACGTCAAGCAACTGAAGAGCATCAGGCACATCATCCACAGTGCCGGAAATTTATATGTTTTATTCATATCAGTATTCTATTTAAAAGGTTATTCAATAGGTACCACACGGATGTTGTCAATCATAATCACCGGATTGCAATCCTTACCTTCCACACCACCTGCCCAGACAAAGAATGTCAATCCGGTCAGCATAGTCTTGTCAAAAGTCCTGTCACACTTATTACCTTCATGCGTCTTGTTGAACTCGGACAGATTCATGGAAACGGTTGTCCATTTACCACCCGTGTCATAAGAACCCGTATTCTTCCAGGGCAACCATAAACCGCGCGGCACATTCGTATCACTAAAGTAAGCATTCGTTCCAGTTGCATAAGTCACCACATCATTTCCCGTAAACATCACTTGCAGAGCACAAGACTGCCACGGATTGGAAGAAGGAATATTCACCTCGAATTTCAGTTGCAAACCATTGACACCATACTCCTCGAGCAGTTCTGCAAACTCAGGACGTGCAGAAAGTTCGGGATAATCGGCAGACGGTTCCGGCCAATAGTTGAACGAGAACTCATCTTCTGCCCAAGTAGCTCCGATAGCACCGTCAAGTGCTCCGGCGAGACAGATATAAGCACCGTCAATACTGTTTTCATCAGCTTCTTTCAATACCTTGCTACCATCACGCCAACCGTGGGCAATAGCCATACCGCCATGAGAACCGTCCCAGTCAAAGAGAATGTTACGGGTATCATAATAGCGGAACTTGGAACGTCCGGTACCGTAAATAGACTTCACGTTGATATAGCCTGCAGGAGCATTGTCCGGAAGAATAAAGCTGACCGCAGTCTTGGTTATGTTCGTAATATTAGTCACTTCCACATTACCGGCCATCGTAATGGTCAACGGCACATTCGGGTCATCAATGAAATAGTCACCAATCAGTGTCACCTCACTACCCGGCTTTGCAAACTCACAAGAAATGGAGTTCACGGTAGGAGCCGGAACCAACACCTTGAAATCATAATCTATGGTATCCTTTGCTTTGGTCACCATATAAATCTTATCAGTCACTACCGAAGGAATCTCTTTCGGAACATCTACCATAAGTGTATGGTCAGTGATGTAACTGGTATTAAGTATCGCCTTCTGGTCATTGAAATAGAGCTCGTAAACACTCCGCAGATTCTCACCGACCAGACAAATCGTATTCGCCATATAAGCCCCCGTCAGCAAAGAGTCTGCCGCTGCCGGATCAGGGACACGAACATATTTCAAGGTAGGCTTTCCCCCTGCCACTTCATATTTATCCGGTTCATCCTCACAAGCCGCCATGGAAAAGCCTGCTACAACAACAGCTGCCGCGAAGAACCAATTCGTATATCTATTATTTTTCATCTTTTCAAGCATTAAATTAATAACTGAATTCAGAACGTACATCTACGTGTACCGGGTCTTTCATCAAATTAGGATTGAACACCACGTCTTCTGTCGGGAACGGCAATGTAAAGCTGGAGACTGTCACATTCGGCGCCTTTGCATCCGGATTGTAACGGGTCTCGTCCGGATTCACCGTCCAACTGCCGTTTTCATAATAAGCCTTATAAGTAGTACCCAGACTATAATAAACATCACGGCGCTGTGCCTTCAACTCATTGATAGCACGCTGGGAATCATAATATGCCAAACGTACATAATCATACCAACGGTCGCCTTCGCAAGCCAGTTCCAGCCGGCGTTCCTTCCAGACGTCCTCCCAAGTAATGGAGGTTTTCGGAGTAACTCCCGGAATGGCACGGCCACGTACTGCATTGAAAGCATCCAGTGCACTCTGGTCTGTAGTAGAGGTAGCCAGTCCCATTTTCGCCTCGGCATATACCAGATAGATATCGGACAGGCGCAGGATATGGGTTGCCAGGCCGCTGTACATATTACCAGCCGATACGCCCAAGCCCAATACATGGTCATTATTGTTACCATAGAGATGCTTCACGTGATTGGCACCGGTAGGAGACTGGTAATCGCCATTAGGTCCTCCCTTACCATATTCGGCATCATAAATAAACCGCAGATAATCAAATCCGCCCTTGTCCTGCCAGAAATAATCGTATACATCACCTGCCATCATCATAGTAGCCTTACGACGGGTATCCGTATCCGAACGCGTCTCAGGACTTTCCAAAGCGGAAATTCCAAATGCATCCTGCAAATCAACCGACGGACCTGCATAGCCACCCCAGCAATCACCAAATTCATCGAATCCCACCATTGCCAAGTCCGACTGCAACGTATTCTGCTGTGTCCAGGGGTCACGTCCTGCCGACCAGTGCCAGGAGAAGAGACACTCTTCATTCTTGTTGTTTGCCAAACGGAAAACATCGGAATAGTTAGCCAGCAAGTTACGGCCGGAATTATTAATTACATCCTTGGAATATTCTGCCGCTTTCGCCAAATCATCCGCATTGCGGGTACCGGAAAGGCCACTCTTAGTCAGATACACCTTAGCCAAAAGACCTTCGGCACAATAGCGGTCAATACGTCCCGTTTCACCTCTGGCCGGAAGCAACTCCATAGCTTTCTCCAGAGTCATAATGATATATTCGTACACATCTGCTGCCTCCACTTTGAATTTGGAGTTATAATTACCGGAATTCAATTCGTCCGTATTATCATGGATAATGGGTACTGCGCCAAAACTACGTACCAAATAGAAGTAAGCCATGGCTTTCCATGCCAGACACTCGCCCATACACTGATTTTTCACTGCTTCTGACGCATTTGCCGTCTTCAAACGAGTATATACAGTATTGGCATGGCCAATCACTGCCCATAGAGAATAGGACATGTTCACAAGGTTTTCATCCGTACCATTCACCGTAAAATTCAAGTAAGGGCTGTTTCCCTCGTATACGTTTCAGACAAGATTTCACCGACTTTAATAAAACCGCGCTGAAAGTCATACCAAGGTGAGTTATAAAGATAATTAACCCCCTGCACACATTGTTCGTCATTCTGATAGAAGTTCGATTCGTTATAATTGTCTTCGGTAGGACGGTTCAGGAAATCCTCGCATGAAACTGTTCCCATACCGAGTACAGCTGCAAACGCCCAATATTTAATATATCTGATTTTCATGTTTTCTTCAATTTAAAGTGTTAGAATGAAACGTTCAAGCCGAATGAATAAACTGTAGGAGACGGATAACGTCCGTTGTCCAAACCATAGACATTGACGCTTGAAGTGCTGGCACCAATTTCAGGGTCATAGCCGTCATAACCGGTAATGGTCAGCAGGTTCTGGATATTGGCATAGATACGCAAGTTGCTCAGTCCCAGTTTATCAATCGTCTTTTTCGGGAAAGTATATCCCAAAGAGATGTTCTTCAGACGGATATAAGAACCATCTTCAATATAACGGTCACTGATACGGTCGTTGTCATTCGGGTCATTGATAGTGGCGCGTGGAATGGAAGCTCCCGGGTTTGCCACCATGACGTTAGACACATCATTATACCACATCGTTCCATCTTCGTAGACCTTGTTCGGATTGATAGGAACAAGCTGTGCACGTCCGTTTACAGCATTCAGCTGGTTAGTCCAGGGAGAGTTCATATGTGTCAGCTTCATGGAAAGGTAGTTATACACCTTGTTGCCATAGGAACCGTTGATGAAAACGGACAAGTCGAAGTTCTTGTAACGGAAAGTATTGGTCCAGCCAAAAGTAAACTTAGGCATCGGAGAACCGATATTGGTCTTGTCATAGTCGTCAATAACGCCATCGGGCACACCGTCAGGACCACTGATATCCTTATATTTCACATCACCCACCCATACGGTATTGGTACGGTCGAATACACCGTTTGCCGGGTACTTGGCAGGTTTCGGAGAAGTCTGAAGGTCCTCCAGGTCCTTGTAAACACCATCACAAACAAATCCATAGAAGTTATAAAGTGATTCGCCTACACTGGATACACTGACTACATCGGTCCACTGTCCGTAACCCACAATCTGCGCATTGGCTGTACCAGCCAATCCTTTCAGTTTGTTCTTGTTGAAAGAAATCTGGAAGTCAGAATCCCATTCAAACTTACCCGTAATAGGATGTGTGTTCAGAGAGATTTCAAAACCGGTATTCTCTATGTCACCATAGTTACCTTTCGGAGCAGCCAATGCAGAAGAGGCATTACCGGAAGTACCCATATAAGAAGGCAACTGCAACGGCATCAACATATCACTGGAAGTTTTCTTGTACCACTCTACCGTCAGGTTGATACGGTCGTGCAGGAATCCCAAATCCACACCGACGTTCCATTGCTCCTGGGACTCCCATTTGATGGAAGTATTCGGTATATTGGAGGGGCGATACCCCATACCCAGACCGGAAGGCATACGACTCATAGATGTACCCCAAGCATAACCACCGATGTTGGCATTACCAGTTTGTCCCCATCCCAGACGCAACTTACCGTTACTGATGACCTTCTTCAACGGTTCAAAGAACGTTTCGTTGGAAAAGCGCCAGGAAGTAGCCAATGAATGGAAGCCTGCCCAACGGTTCTCGGGACCGAAGTTTGAAGAGCCGTCATAACGATAGGTATAAGTACCCAGATAACGGTCGGCATAGTTATAAGTCAGACGTGTAAAGAAAGATGCCATAGACGAGCTTCCAAAACCTGCATTGATAGTCGGGGTTCCCGTACCCAAGGCAGGATTGTGCACTTCATCCGAAGGCAGACCGCTATTGAACACACTCGTGAAGTCATAGCTGGACTCCCAGCACTCCTGGCCCACCATGGCTGTATAATGATGCTTGTCGCCTATGTTTCCGGAATAGGTCACATAGTTCTTCAATTGCCAGAATGTACTGCTGTTTTTCTGGATATTGCTTTCATTACTGGAACGTACCCATCCACCCAAATCAACCATCGGCTTGTAGCGCTCACCTTTGCTGGAACTGATGTCATAACCCAATTCGGCATGCCATACCAGATTTTTAATCGGAGTAACCTCAAAGAAAATATTACCCGTCAGTTTCTGACGGTCCAGCAGAATGTCATCCATCATGGCAAGGGCAATCGGGTTAGGATTCGTGTAGCCTTCGCGAACAACGGTGGCATAGCTGCCATCCAGATTATAGATAGGTATATCAGGAAGAGTGGTCAACGAGTAGTTAATCAAACCTTCATCACTGTCTGCCAGTTTCAGGTCATCACCCGTTGCTGTATAGGTGGCGGTCAAACCGAGTTTCAACCACTTCTTCAGTTGGGCATCCAAGTTGGCACGGAAGCTGTAACGGTTAAAGTTTGAACCGATGATGGTACCGTCCTGATCCATATAGGAAGCTGATACGTAGTATTGTATCTTCTCTGTACCACCTTGTGCCGAAATCTGGTGCTGATGCTGCAAAGCAGTCTGGAAGATGGCGTCCTGCCAGTTTGTACCTACTCCCAGCAGAGAAGGATCGGCATAATAATTACTAGGGTCAGAGATTTCACCCATGTTTGCCAAATCATTATAATAAGTGGCATACTCACGCAGATTATATCCAGACGCTTTGTCTGGCGTTGAACGGCAAACATACCGTCATAAGTAAACTTAGCCTCACCCGCCTTACCACGTTTGGTCGTAATCAAAACCACACCATTGGAACCTTGCGCACCGTAAATGGCGGTTGCCGAAGCATCTTTCAGAATTTCCATACTGACGATATCAGCAGGGTTGATGGTGGAAAGCGGAGAAATGGTGGAAACCGAGCCATTACCCAGTGCATCGCCCAAACCATAAGATGAACCGCTTTGTCCCTGACTCTGTACAATCACACCGTCAATTACATACAACGGCTCGGCATTAGCATTGATAGTGGCCTGACCACGTACGCGGATAGAGGAGGAAGAACCCGGAGCACCGGAAGTGCTGACTGCCGTCACACCGGCAGCACGCCCTTGAAGGGACTGGTCGAGATTGGTGATAATAGAACCCTTAATCTTGTCTTCACTCATGGAAACGGAAGCACCGGAAAGGTCGCTTTTTCTTCATCGTACCGTACCCCACAACCACCACTTCGTCCAACATCTCGGAGTCTTCCTTCAGCGTGATGTTCACTGTTGTCTGGTTCGTTATCTTTATTTCCTGGCTGACATAGCCTATAAAGGAGACTACAATGGTAGCTCCTGGTTTCACATTCAAGGCAAAGTTACCGTCAATGTCGGTAATTACACCATTCGTTGTACCTTTTTCCAATACATTGGCACCGATAATAGGGCCCATAGCATCACTGACGACACCCGTAATTTTCTTTGTTTGCTGCACTGCCTCAACGGTATCCGTCGATGATACTGCGAAAAGCTGAGGAGCATAACCCAGACTGAACACCGAGCATATCCCCGCAAGCAGCGCTGTCTTTCTAAAATTCAAATTCATACTGTATTTCTTAGATTTAAAACAAACACAAAACCTCCCAAAAGAAGATTTTTTTAGTTAACAAAATGAGAGTAAGTCAAGAAACCGTGACATGCAATCAAGGCGTTGACACTTAAAATTACTTCCAAACAATTCATGTTTTCACAGCATCATTCTTCTTTTCTTCCATAAGCACAATTCTTTTTTCTTAATTATTAATGGTTAAATCATATTGTTTTTAAAGGGCTATTTTTTCAGTGTCGTCAATTCGTCACGAACCATTCTCCCCCACTCTTTCATGTCTGCATCTTTCCAGTTTCCCTCGGAAGAAGCCGACGGATAAAGCATGGAACAAGTCTCGTCTTTGTCCGACAAGGACCAAGCCACCCAACTGATGGAATGCCGCTGCATCCACTCCAGCCAATTCCCCCACTCTTCTTTACTGATGGGGCCGTCCCCACTTGCCTCCATACCGGCGCATTCGGAAACGAAAATCGGCAAGCCCTTGCCCAGAGCATAGTCGGCGCGGTCGCGCAGCCACTGTCCGTGGGTGTTGGCATAAAAGTGGAGTGTATACATTATATTGCTATATCCGGTAATAGGATCGTCCGCTGCCAAATGGATGTCCTGGTCCCAATGCGGACAACCAACGAGGATAACGGCATCCGGTTCTATGGCACGAATCGTCTTGATAACCTCCACAGAGTATGACTTCACCTGCTCCCAACTGTCTTCCACCGGTTCGTTGAAAACCTCATAGATGACATTAGGAACCCCTTTGTAACGGGTAGCCATTTGGGTGAAGAACTCCTTTGCTTCTTCCTGCCGCAGATTGTGGCTATGCCAGTCGATGATGACGTAAACGCCGTTCTCGATAGCAGCATCCACCACTTTCGTAACACACTCAATACCGAATTCGGGCTTGTTCACATAGCAGGCGCTATCCAAATCCACTCCCATAGAGGCCCGAAGCACTTGTGCGCCCCAGTCATTGACCAGATAAGCAACCGAAGAGGCATTGTAGAAACGGGGCCAGAACTGATGCCAGCCATAGCTGACACCGTGCAATACCACCGTGTCTCCTTCGGTATTCATCAACTGCGTACCATTGACCACCAATGCCGGTAGCGTTTTCCTTTACATTTTCATTCTTCGACGGGTTTGTTCCACAACCAATGGTCATACCTAGGCAACAAACCGCCAACATAACTTTCCATATGCTTTTCATATCATACTTAGTATTTAGAGTAATAATCTTTCTTATATAACGGTACAAACGCTTTGTACACGCTTACATTCTAATTTTCAGGCAGGGATTACACGGAAAAGCACGGATAGGTTCAATTTTGCAGCTTCCGGTTTTCCGCTTTAATTATTTCAATAGTGCTGTCTGTGGCAAAGACAGAGTTCAGTCCTTGTTGTTCTTGAGCCGGGTCACCGGTATAGTCATCTCCCTTTTCCCAGAATACATGGTCGGGATTTTGTCCGGCAAAACCACCCCATGCCCAGAAGTTGCATCCGGCAAAGAGTCCGCCGCTCTCACGGTCCTGGCGGATGAGGTCGAATACATAACGGTAATATTCATCGCGGGCAGTGGTCGGTGCCTCTTTGGAAAAGCTGAAACCGTCACGGGGAAAACCGAACTCCTCCAAAACAATCGGCTTGCTGTACTTCCGAGCAATGACCATGTGGTCATCTATATACTTCTTAGTATTTTCCTTGGCACGCGGAAGAAGTTCCTTCAGGCTGTCCGCCTTCACCCAGCCCCAGTTGTAAGGCCAGATGTGGATATTCAGATAATTGATGTTGGGGTCGGCATGAATCTTCTCGAAAAGATTCATATCCATTTCGCATCCCCACGCGCCCTCACTGCCGGAAGACACCATGTGGTTCGGGTCAAGTGACTTGATTTGTGCAGCCACATCGGCCATCCAGCGGGCAAACGGTTCCTTGTTCTCGTCAGAGAAAGCGCGAGGCTCGTTACCAATCTGCCAAGACATAATAGTGGGGTCATCCACATATTTTATCTGATTATACCTATTGGTGCGTGAAACAATATAATTGACATGATTGGCAAACAAGGCCTTCGCGCTGTCCGATTGGGGGAACTGCTTGACATACTCCATATAGGCGGGCCATCCGTCTACGGCAGGTACCACGGCATCACCGTGTCCGGACCATTGCAGGTAAACGGAATAGCCACCGCTCCATTCCCAGGAATTGTTCAAATAGAGGACAGCTGTCATATCACGTTCACGCAGTTCATTCATAAAATAATCCAATCCGGCTAAAATAGTATCATTATAGACGCCCGGTGCCACTTGTAAAGAGGGCTCTACCCGCGTCTTTATGCCATTTTCACCGTCAGCACCCACCAATACGCGCAGGTTGTTGATGCCAATACTTTTCAGAAAGTCCAGCTCCTTATGCAACCGTTCACGATTGCCGCCTTCACCTTCGGAACCAAGAATGGCACCGTACCAGAAATTGGTACCTACAAAATAATAGGGTTTTCCGTCGCGAACGAACTGTCCATCGGCATTGACCTTAATAAACGAATGCTCCGCAGGCTTAGGGGCACATGCCCCCAAAAGGAATAAAAGTACTGTCAGCAAAAGGAATTGTTTCTTCATATTATCAGTTTTTAAGCGATACACAAAGATACGCGGCTCATATCATAAAAAATGATACTATATTATCAGATTAATGTGCCAATGTGATTAATCACATTGGCACATTAAGTTGTCTCCGTATCCAGTCCAGCCATTCATCCCACTGTTCCTGATACCAGTAATGCCCGGTTTCCAGATAAGGATGCAGTTCCTTCGGAGAAGAAATCACATTGTATGCTGCATACATGGAAGTGGGAGGACAGACCTCATCGTTATACCCCCAACTGAACCAACCGGGCACATTCAGCAGGCGGGCAAAGTTTGCCGTATCATAATAGCGTACCGTTTCAAGCTGCTTTTCATCGGGAGCACCGTAATAATAGAAATAATGGGGCCAGCCGCAAGCGCGCTTCTTGAAGAAGGCTTCGTGGTCGCATAAGGCAGGATGAACAGCCGCCAGGAAAGTAACGCGCGAATCAAGAGCCGCCGTAATCACAGACAAGGCACCGCCCTGGCTGGAGCCCGTAACGCCCAGCGCCTTCCCGTTGTACTGCGGCAGCGAACAGATAAAATCCACAGCACGCAAAGCGCCTACCACCACACGGTTATAGTAAGAAGCATCCCGGCTGTCGCGGCCGAACGTCCAGTAATTGCTCAGCGCCCCACCTGCCAGCGCATCATATACAGACTGCTGCATCGTGACGGGAATGCCGTGGATACCCACCTCCAATGTAATCACCTTTCCAGGAGCCGTATACGTATCTCCCGCATAAGGGCGGACACCCGCACCGGGCACACGCAGCAAAGCCGGATACTTCCCTTCTTTCTTGGGAATACTGAGAATACCGTAAAAACGTCCTCCCCAAGCTTTTGTCTGGAAGCTGACCTGATATACATTATCCGTTTCCGTACAGCGTTCGGGAAGCAGCGTCATAAGGGGATTCAACGGAGTCTTGCGCGCCTCTTCCAAGGTCTTGGCCCAATAATCCCGAAAATCGGCAGGAAGTTTCGTCACAGGTTGCAGCTGCTCGGGAGCATAGGCCGATGTAGCCAGCCCTTCATAAGTCCGGCCGTCCACATGCGCCTTGACCTTGCAACGCAAGAAGCCTGCAGTCTTCATCGTGCCTTGCAACTTCAAGGTACCATCTTTCAGCACCACGTCTTTCTTTACTTCAGTAGGATACATCTCGGGGCCCAGTTCATAGTCAATCTTGACATCGGACAAGAGGTTCTGTGCCTTCAGCACCCGGACGGTAAACGTACACTTCTCATTCAGACGATACACCCAATCGCTATGGTCGGGTGAAACGACTACACGGATTTCATTGCCGCGTATCTGCGCCGTCACAGCACATACACACAGCAGACATAAAAATAAGGAAAAAACTCTTTTCATGATATCAGATATTAGTATTAATCATTGGTGCAAAAATAGGCACTTTCAATGAAGAATACCAATACTTTTTTATCATATCACCAGCTTCTTTTTCCGATAATTCTCACGGAATTCCTTCGGCGAGCATCCCTTCTTCCGCTTGAACATACGATTGAAATTGGACAGATTGTTGAAGCCGCAGTCATAGCACACCTCTGCAATGGTACGCGTGGAATCTACCAACATACGCGTGGCAAAGCCCAGACGGATATCAATAATGTAGTCGGAAAGCGTCTTGCCGGTGCGCAGGCGAAAGAAACGGCTGAAAGAGACCGGGGTCATGCCCACCATATCGGCCAATGAAGCCAACCGGATATCCTCCTGATAATGGGTGGAAATGTATTTCTGCACCTTCTGTACCCGGCGGCTGTCAGAGAAAGTCTCTATCTTGGCAAACGAAGAACTGGACAACACCCGGGCATTGTCATAGAGGGAAAGTTCGTAAAGGATACGGAGAAAGTTCATCACGGCATAAAAGCCCTGCTCCTCGGAAGCCAGCTTATCCAGCCAGTTGTACACCTTCATGATGGCCTGCATGGGGAAACTAAGTCCGCACTGTGCACGCTCCAGCATCCGACGGATACTGTCGAACTGGTTCTTGTTGACAACGTTCCCGAAGAACAAGTCGGGAGAGAACTGAATGGTAATCTCCCGAATATCCCCGGAGGTACATTCATGTTGCTCCCATACATGCTCCAACTCCTTACCGGTTATCAGCACCAGGTCATAATCACCGATAATCTCGGCAGAATCGCCCACCACACGACGTACGCCGGAAGCATGTTCCGTGAAGTTCAGTTCATACTCTGCGTGACAATGGATGGGGTAGGTAAATTCTGTTTTGCGACGATCGGCAATATAGAAACAGTCACGTTCCGACAGAGGGGTTATCTCCCTCATGATATAGTTCTGGTTTTCCATAGGCATTGGTTAAAAAAATATCATGCCACAAATATACTCATTCTTTTTAATCCCACAACAGTACCATTTGTTACATTTAGAGGTAATAATTGTTATATATGAGCAGATACCCGGGAAAGTCCCGCCCGGAAAAGCAAAACTTCCGTTCTTCTCCCCCTCAGGCTCTAATGTAAGGATGTATGAGATGCGCATCTCGTACACTTACACACTATAGTTTGAGGAAGAAAGAAGCGGAGATCCCTCTCTTGCCCCATAGACAAGAGAAAGGTCTCCGCTTCGCCGGATGATATAAATGATAAGCCGCTTACTTCTGCAACTTCAAGACACAGGAAGTTTCCGGCAGGTTTTCCGAAACGACCGTCAGTGTGGCTTCTCCCGCTTCGCCGGTACTTTGCAACAGCACCTGTGCAAGTCCGTTGAATGCCTTTACCTGATAGGTGCGGGCATCGGCGTCGGCCGGACGTTCCGTAGCCTGATAAGCGGGGTCTCCATTCCCCACCCCAAGGATGCGTACCGGACCGGAAACGGTTATCGTCAAGTCGTTGCAGGCAGTGGGGACAAAACGTTTCTTTTTGTCCTGCAACTCAATATTACACACTGCCACATCCCGATTGTCTGCCTGAATGACGGGACGGTCTGCCGTCAGGGAGATACGGGCAGGAGCACCGGTAGTCTCCACAGTACGGGCCAATATTTTTTTGCCGTTCTTATAGCCTACAGCCTTCACTGCACCGGGCTGGAAAACGGCTTTCCAGGAAAGATGGCCGTTTCGGGGCATCGGTTTGCGATCCAGTTTCTTGCCGTTCACAGTCAGTTCCACTTCATCGCAGTTGCTGTATACCCAAATATCGATGCTATCACCTTCGTGACCTTGCAGATTCCAGTGAGGAAGGATGTGCAGCACCGGCTCATCCGTCCACCAGGACTTCAGATACCAGGCTTCGTCCTTGGGGAAACCGCAGTAGTCCAGAATGCCGAATTGTGAGCCCGTAGCCGGGAACTTCATGGGGTTGGGCTCGCCGCGGTAGTCGAAACCCGTCCAATAGAAAAGACCCGCCAGATAGGGACGTTCGTCATAGAATTTCCAGCCACGCTCGATGCAGTTCAGCAGGCTGTCAGGTCCGTTCGGCTTGCGGTTGTGCGCCACCATGTGGCCTTTGCCGTGGGCATCAAAGTAGATGCCGCGCGTACCACAGCCCGTAGTCTCTTCCGAACCGAGCGCACGGCGGCCGGGATAATCCTTGCGGTGCTGCTCCACAGGGTTCTGAAGGATGTAGTTATAACCGGCCACGTCTGCGGGAATCAAGATGGCAGGGCCACTGCTCGAAGCAACGGTCATGAGGCGCGTAGGGTCGAAACGGTGGCAATATTCGCGCATCGTGGCAGCAATGCGTGTACCGCTTTCTTTCCACTCGATGCCCCACTCCTCGTTGCCTACACTCCAAAGGATAATGCACGGATGGTTGCGGTCGCGGTCTATCATGCGTTTCAGCAGGCGAGTATGTTCCTCGTTGACACCCGTCAGACGGTTTTCTTCTATCACAAGGATGCCGAGGCTGTCGCAGGCATCGAGCATTTCGGGAGTCATCGGGTTATGGGAAGAACGGTAGGCATTGCAGCCGAACTTCTTCAGTTCCTTCAGTCGGTACACTTGCAAGGCATCGGGAATGCCGGCACCTACTCCGGGGTGGTCTTGGTGCATGTTCACACCTTTCAGTTTCAGAGGCTGTCCGTTCAAGAGGAAGCCCTTGTCGGCATCGAAGCGGATGTCACGAATACCCGTAGTAGTGGTATAAGCATCCACCAGCTTGCCATGCTGATAGACTTCCGTAAGCAGTGTATATAGATAAGGTGTATCCACACTCCAAAGATGAGGTTTGTCCAGCGCTATTTCACCGACGGTGAGCTGGCGGTCTTTCGGCAGTACCGGCTTACCGGCCGTTTCGCAGCGTGCCACTTCCTTGCCGTCGGCATCCCGGAGGATATGGCAGAGGCGGTAATCCTCCGTTTGCAGACCGGAGTTTTCAACAGTAGTCTCTATCGTCAGCTTGGCCTTGTCAAAAGGTGCGGCCAGCGTGCTGTGCACAAAGGTTCCGAAAGGAGCTACATGTAACGGCGCCGTCTTGTTCAGCCATACATGTCGGTAGATGCCCGCACCCTCGTAAAACCAGCCCTCCTCGAGCGTGGCATCCGCACGGACGCAGATAAGATTCTCTTCTCCGTAATTCAAGTATTCCGTAATGTCATACACCTGCGTGGCATAGCCGCTCGGTTCGTGTCCCAGGTAGAAACCGTTTATCCAGATACGGGCATCACGGAAGATACCGTCGAACTGAAGATAAAGATGTTTGCCGAGGTCCTCTTGTGGCACGGTGATGGACTTTTCGGTACCATCCCACAGAGTTTTCGGGGAATTTATAGCCGACGGCTTTATAGCCATGACTGTGGCTCGCCTCTTTGGCATAAGGCAAATCAACCACCCAGTCATGCGGAAGGTTGACCGTCTTCCAGCCCACACCCCACTTCTCCGGATTGAACTTGGGGGAGTAAGGACCCTCGTTATGGATAGAGGCTGCCTTGGTCAGATAGTTGAAGTACTCCGTTCCGCAGCCGAAGTCTTTCTCCGGTGAGGAAGCATTGCCAAAAGCAAACTGCCAGCCGTCATCCAGCAAAATACGTTCGCGGACGGATTGGGCAGAAAGAGAAAAGGTAATTCCAAGAAGGAACAGAAATGCGAATAAGTGTTTCATATCGGTTAATCATAAAATGTGTTTACAAAGATAGAGCGAAAAAGATTCGTACAGTGATACTTTTGTATCTTTTTCCGGTACTTCATGTTTCCGAAGGGAAAAAACACGCCGGGCAAACAAGGGTGATAGGAGAAAAGTTTTTAAATTTGAAGCGTGCTTCCGGGAAAATGGCCGGATGGCACAACTAACGAAGAATGTATCAAACTAAATACAAGAAATAATATGCAAGACAAAAGATTCGGATATTTCGATGACGACAACCGCGAATACGTCATTACCGATCCCAAGACACCTTGGCCATGGATTAACTACCTGGGCAATGAAGATTTCTTCTCACTCATCTCCAATACTGCCGGAGGCTATTCCTTCTACAAGGACGCCAAGTTCCGCCGCATCACCCGCTACCGCTACAACAACGTGCCGATGGACAACGGGGGACGCTACTTCTACATCAATGAAGGCGGCAACGTATGGTCTCCCACCTGGAAGCCCTGCAAGACTGCACTCGACAGTTACGAGTGTCGCCACGGCATGAGCTATACCCGTATCACCGGATCCAAAGACGGCATCGAAGCCAGCCTGCTCTTCTTCGTCCCACTGAAGACCTGGGGAGAGGTGCAGAAGCTGACCTTGCGGAATACTTCTGCCAAAGTGAGAAAACTCAAACTATTCTCCTTTGCCGAATGGTGCTTGTGGAATGCCGCTACGGACATGGAGAACTTCCAGCGTAACTTCTCCACGGGAGAGGTGGAAGTGGACGGGTCTGTCATCTACCACAAGACGGAATACAAGGAACGCCGCAATCACTACGCCTTCTACAGTATCAATACACCCGTAGACGGTTTCGATACCGACCGCGAAACATTCGTGGGACTCTACAACGAGTTTGCCGACCCGGAACGGGTAGTAGAAGGCAGACCGGGCAACAGCATTGCCCACGGTTGGAGTCCCATCGCCTCGCACTATCTGGAAGTAGAACTGCAACCCGGCGAAAGCCGCGACTTCATCTTCCTGCTGGGCTATGTGGAAAACAAGCAGGAGGAGAAGTTCGAGGAACGTGAAGAATCTCTGCATGAAGCGTTCAAGCAGAGTGTACCCTCTTCACCTATTATAAATAAGGTAAAGGCTAAGGCGATGATTTCGGCCTTCGACACTACCGCCAAAGTAGATGCCGCCTTTGCCGAGCTGAAAGCCTACTGGGACCGCCTGCTGGACATCTACGTCGTGAAGACCGACGAAGAAAAGTTGGACCGCATGGTGAACATCTGGAACCAGTACCAGTGCATGATTACCTTCAACATGTCCCGCTCCGCCTCTTTCTTCGAGAGCGGCATCGGTCGTGGAATGGGTTTCCGCGACTCCAACCAGGACCTCGTGGGCTTCGTGCATCAGATACCGGAACGAGCCCGCGAACGAATCATCGACATAGCTTCTACCCAATTCCCCGACGGAGGATGCTACCACCAATACCAACCGCTGACCAAACGCGGCAACAACGACATCGGCGGCGGCTTCAACGATGACCCCATGTGGCTTATCTTCGGTACGGTGGCATACATCAAGGAATCGGGAGACTTCAGTATCCTGGATGAGCCCGTCCCCTTCGACAACAAAGAAGGTTCGGAAGTGTCTCTGTTCGAGCACCTGCGCGTCTCCTTCAACCACGTCATCGAGAACCTCGGCCCCCACATGTTGCCCCTCATCGGCCGTGCCGACTGGAACGACTGCCTGAACCTGAACTGCTTCTCCTGGGACCCGAATGAATCCTTCCAGACCACGGAAAACCAGACGGAAGGCAGCCAAGCAGAATCGCTGATGATTGCCGGCTTGTTCGTGGTATGCGGACGCGACTATGTGGAACTATGCCGCCACCTGGGTAAAGACGACGAAGCAAACAGAGCGCAAACCTATATAGAGAACATGGTGGAAGCCGTGAAAAAACATGGCTGGGACGGTGACTGGTACTTGCGCGCCTACGATTACTTCGGCCACAAGGTAGGTTCCAAAGAGAACGAAGAAGGACAAATCTTCATCGAATCGCAAGGCTGGTGCACCATGGCAGGCATCGGACTGGAAGAAGGCATGGTAGAAAAAGCACTGGACTCCGTAAAGGAACGCCTGGACTGCGAACACGGTATTGTACTCAACAATCCACCCTTCACCCGCTATGTTGTGGAGTATGGAGAAATCTCCACCTATCCCGCCGGCTACAAGGAGAACGCAGGTATCTTCTGCCACAACAACCCGTGGGTCATCATCGGAGAAACCGTACTGGGACGGGGTGACCGTTCCTGGGAGTATTTCCGCAAGATATGCCCGTCGTACACCGAAGAGCACAGTGCCCTGCATAAAGTAGAACCTTACGTATGCTGCCAGATGGTGGCCGGCAAGGACGCCGCCCGCCCCGGCGAAGGCAAGAACAGCTGGCTGACTGGAACGGCTGCCTGGATGTGGTATGCCATCACGCAATTCATACTCGGCATCAAGCCTTCGTATGAAGGTCTGGAAATCAATCCTTGTATCCCGGCAGGCTGGAAAGGCTTCAACGTGAAGCGTAGGTTCCGCGGGGCAGAATATCATATTACCGTGAAGAATCCCGATGGTGTGTGCAAAGGCATCAAGTCCGTCACAGTAGACGGCCAGCCGATAGAAGGCAATGTGGTGAACCATCTGCCGGGCACGCATACAGTAGAAGTAATAATGGGATAACCCACAAAATACAATATCATGATAAACCCTATTTATTCTCCAGCGCCCGAACGCTATGACAACGGCATGAAATTCCGCCGTTGCGGGCAAAGCGGCATCCTGCTGCCGGAAATATCACTCGGATTGTGGCACAACTTCGGCGACGTGAACACATTTGCCAATTCCCAGGCCATGGCGCACTATGCCTTCGACCGTGGAATCACACATTTCGACCTCGCCAACAATTACGGTCCTTCCTACGGTTCCGCCGAAGAGACTTTCGGAATGATTATGAAGAAATCCTTCATGCCCTATCGGGACGAACTATTCATCTCCACCAAGGCCGGACACGACATGTGCCCGGCCCCTACGGGGAGTGGGGCTCACGCAAGTACCTGATGAGCAGCCTCAACCAAAGTCTGAAACGGATGAACCTGGAGTATGTGGACATCTTCTACTCCCACCGCTACGACCCGGATACTCCGCTTGAAGAGACCCTGCAAGCACTGGTTGATATCGTACGGCAAGGCAAAGCACTCTATGTAGGAATCTCCAAATATCCCAAAGAGGCGGCCGAGTTTGCCTACAAATACCTGGAAGAACGGGATGTACACTGCCTGCTCTATCAAGGCAGATACAATCTCTTCAACCGCGAACCGGAAGAAGAAGGTATCCTGCAGCAAGCCAAAGGGAACGGAACCGGCTTCATCGCCTTCTCCCCGCTGGCGCAGGGCCTGCTGACCAACCGCTACCTGAATGGTATTCCCGAAGATTCGCGCATGGCAAAGGGGGCTTTCCTAAAGAAAGAAGCACTGACCGACGAGACGCTGCAAAAAATCAAGGCACTCAACGAGGTTGCTGCCTCACGCGGGCAAACCCTTGCCGAGATGTCACTTGCCTGGCTGTTGAAGGACGACCTGGTGACAAGCGTCATCATCGGAGCGAGCTCCGTTGCCCAACTGGCAGATAACCTGAAAGCGACTGAAAATACAGACTTCTCTGCCGAGGAACTGGAGAAGATAAAGAAAATCATTCAAAAATAAATCAACATGAAAAGCCTCCTTATTCAAACCTTTTGTTTATTATTCCTTTGCTTGGGCACGGTCCGTGCACAGCAATACCAACTTGCATCACCCAACGGAAAACTATCCGTTACGGTAGATGCCGGAGAAGCCCTCACCTGGCAGATAGCACACGACGGAACCACGGTGCTGCAACCCTCTGCCATCGCCCTGCAAGGCAGAGATGAAAAATCAGCCAAGAAAGCAATAACTTTCGGTAAAAATGTAAAAGTAATCCGTGCAGAACGCAAGTCTGTAGAGTCCTCCTTCCCCACTCCCCTCTATAAAAAAGCAAGTGTGAAGGATGTCTACAACCAGCTGACACTGAAATGCCGCGGAGGCTACAGCGTACAGTTCCGCGCATACGATGACGGCGCTGCCTACCGCTTCATTTCCGAACAGAACAAGCCGTTTATCGTCCTCAACGAAACTGCGGACTTCAATTTCGACAAGGATTACCAAGCATTTGTACCTTACATAAACGACAACCGCAACGGTGAGCGCTATTGCTTCTCCTTCGAGTCTTACTACGACGAAGCCCCGTTGTCCAAAATGTACACCGACTCACTCTCCATCACCCCACTGATGGTTTGCCTGGACGGAGGAAAGAAAGCCGTTATCATGGAAGCCGGATTGGAAAACTATCCCGGCATGTTCCTCACTGTAAATCCCCAGACACGTCAAGGAGTGCAGGCAGCATTTGCCCCCTATCCGCTGGAGGAAATAATCGGCGGACACAACCGGCTGAACCTGATACCGACAAAACGTGCAGACTACATCGCCCGTTGTGCCAAGCAGGAGCTCCCCTGGCGTGTGGTGCTCGTCACCGAGAAGGACACGCAGCTTGCCGACAATGACATGGCACAGCGTCTTGCCCCCGCCTGCCGCATCAAAGACATTTCCTGGATTAAACCCGGCAAAGTGGCTTGGGACTGGTGGAACACCTGCAACCTGACTGGCGTAGACTTCAAAGCCGGCATGAACACCCCGACTTATAAGGCATTCATCGACTTTGCCGCCGACAACAACCTGGAATATATCATCATCGATGACGGCTGGAGCGGAAACGAATCCTTATTGAAAGACCTGAATCCGGATATCGATTTAAAGGAACTGGTAGCCTACGGAAACCAGAAGGGCGTCGGCATCATTCTCTGGGCAAGCTGGCGAAACTCTGCCAAAGATACGGAAGCTGCATTCAGCCACTATGCACAGATGGGTATCAAAGGCTTCAAGATAGACTTCTTCGACCGTGACGACCAGCCACTGGTACAGTCTGTAGAACGTATTGTAGCCTGCGCCGCCGAGCACCGCCTGGTATTGGACCTGCATGGCCTCAAGCCATACGGTATACAGCGCACCTATCCCAACGTCCTGAACTTTGAAGGTGTAAAGGGATTAGAGAACGCCAAATGGGAACCGATAGTGAACGGAGCCCCCCTCCACAACTTCCCACGCTATGACGTGACTGCTCCCTACCTGCGTATGCTTATAGGCCCGATGGACTACACACCGGGAGCCACAATGAACGCAACCCGCGAAACCTTCCGTGCCGTCAACGACCATCCGATGAGCCAGGGTACGCGCGTCCACCAGATGGCGATGTACACCCTCTTCGAAGCCCCGCTGCAAATGCTTGCCGACAGCCCCAGCAAATATATGAAGGAGCAGGAATGCACGGACTTCATTGCCAAAGTGCCTACCGTTTTCGACGAGACCGTGGCACTGGACGGTGAAGTAGGCGAATACCTTACACTGGCACGCCGCAAGGGAGACGTCTGGTACATCGCCTCCATGACCGACTGGACACCACGCGACTGTACCATCGACCTTTCCTTCCTCGGAGAAGGAAGTTACGAAGCCGAAATCTTTTCCGACGGCATCAATGCCGACCGGGAAGCAACCGACTACAAGAAAGAAGTACGCACCGTGACCTCGGGAGACAAGCTGAACATACACATGGCACCCGGAGGAGGATGGACAGCACGGATATGGAAAAGATGATAGGGTGATAAAGTAATGACATGATAAGTGCAATAGGGTGACAGTTACGTTAAAAGTGCTGTCACCCTATTCCTTTATCACTTTTAACATACCTCTACGTGAACCTTTTATATCCTATCTTGTTTTTTCTCACAAAAGCCTAAGGTACCATAGGGCAGGAATTTATATTAAACCTAAACAATTATAAAAGTATGAAGAAATTTATTCCCCTATTATTAGCGGTCTTTGCAGTGACGCTTGCATCTTGCGAAAAAGACCCTGACATGGATAAGCTGGACAATAATTATCTGGTTTATACCAACTATGACAAGAAGGCGGATTTCAAAACCTTCGAAACTTATTACTTGCCGGACAGCATTCTGGTCATCGGTGATAAGGAAAACGCCGAATACTGGAAAGATGAGAATGCCCAGGAAATTCTCAGCGCTTATGTTGCTAACATGAACAGCCGCGGCTACATCCGTGTGGATGACCGGGAAGAAGCCGACCTTGGCTTGCAGGTAAGCTATGTCAGAAGTACCTATTACTTCACCGACTACGGACGTCCCGAATGGTGGTGGAACTATCCAGGCTACTGGGATGCTCCTTACTGGGGCAACTGGGGCGGATGGTATTATCCCTATGCCGTGAACTATTCCTACAGTACCGGTTCCTTTATCAGCGAATTGTTGAATCTGGAGGCGCCGCAAGGCCAGAGCGAGAAACTTCCTGTTCTGTGGACCAGCTATATGAGCGGCTTGCTGAGTGGTTCTACTTCTGTCAATACCAAACTTGCCGTGCAAGGTGTGAACCAAGCTTTCACTCAATCAACTTACCTGACTAACAAGTAGTGACAAGCTACGAGCTATAAGTGACAAATGACGGGTTACCCAATATTAAGGTAACAAGAATAATACGGCAGCATCCTTTCCGGACTGGGAAGTTGCCATTGAACCAAAAAACAAGAACAAAGTATGAAAACAATAAAATATCTTTCCTTGAGAGTATTTGCGGTTGCCGCTCTTGCTCTCGTCTTCGCCCTACCGACGAAGGCACAGATGACCGATAACGGTTATGCCAATATCGACTGGCAATATAACTTTCCCCTCAGCAACAACTTCGCCGACAAATCAAGCGGCTGGGGTATGAATTTTGAAGGCGGTTACTTCCTGACAGACAATTTTGCATTGGGAGCTTTCTTGAACTACCATAGCAACCATGAGTATTTCGGTCGCCAGACACTTCCCGTAGGCGAAGGCGGCAGTCTGAATACCGACCAGCAGCACACTGCATTCCAGTTGCCTTTCGGTCTGGCCTCCCGCTATGTATGGAACCGTGGAGGTGCATTCCAGCCGTATGCCGGTGTAAAACTGGGTGCTGAATATGCACAGTTGAAGTCAACTTTCAACGTATTCGAAGCCAACAAAGATACATGGGGTTTCTATGTATCTCCTGAAATTGGTTTCAATGTGTATCCTTGGGCTTATGGACCGGGCTTGCATTTCGCAGCCTATTACAGCTACGGTACGAACAAAGGTGACCTCTTTACGTACAGCGTAGACGGTTTGAGCAATTTCGGTCTGCGCGTAGGTATTGCGTTCTGATAAGACACACACTTAAAGCTTAACAGATAGAATTTAATTGTTTCAAAATTGAAGAAGAAAAGAGCCTTTCCTGCGTGAGCAAGGGAGGCTCTTTTTAATTTCTACCAATTATTTTTTTCCTCCCAGCATCGCCTTATATACAGCTTCCTGAATCCTCGTCCTTATATCCAGCCTCATCAACTTGTTATTCCACACATCCGGATAGGTGCGGTTGCTCAAAAAGACATAAACCAAGCCGTTCTCCGGGTCTGTCCAGGCGCAAGTGCCCGTGAAACCGGTATGACCGTAGACAGAAGCAGGGGCAGACTCTGCGCAGGGACTCTTCTGGGGATTATGCCGGTCGGGCTTATCAAATCCCAGCCCCCGGCGGCTTATCCTTGAGACAGTGGTAGTAAATACCCTGCAGGTCTCCTTGCTCAAATAGCGTTTACCGTCCAGTTCACCCATTCAGCAACATCTGATAGACTTTTGCTACTTCTTCGGCAGTGGAGAACAGCCCGGCATTACCGGAAACGCCACCCTGAAAAGCTGCGGATTCATCATGTACAAATCCTTGCAAGGTAGTCTTACGCAAGAAAGGATCTGTTGATGAAGGTACAATATCTTCCTTCTTCAAGAAGCGCAGAGGAAGATACCCCGTACGCTCCAATCCCATCGGAGTATAGAATTCCTTGGCCAAATATTCGTCCATAGACATGCCGGTGCGCGCCTCGACCAACTGCTGCAACAAGATAAAGCCCACACAACTATAACGGTAACGTTTATCTCTAAGCGGAGTATCCACAATCTTCTGCAAGTACTCTTGCTTGAAGGAACGGTTCAGCCAAAGGCTGTCGGACACTTGCATCGTATATTCCGGTGTCTGCACCTTCGACGTCAGTCCCTGACGGAAGCGGAACTTAGGGTTCGCCCAAGTCTGCCGTCCGATGCGTGCGGAATGCCGGGCATCGGGACGTGCCTTGAACAAAGTGCCGGTGTAGCTCTCTTCATCAATCGCTTCCTGATAGAATAGCAAGGTAGAAGGTAGACCGGATTCATGCATCAGCAGTTCGCGTACCGTAATATTCTTCTTGTCCGTATCCTGTAGGAAAGGCAGATAATCCGACACCCGGTCTGTAAGATTGAGGCGTCCGCCATCGTACAACTTCATCACAGCAAGCAGCGTGGCTGTGGTCTTTGTCAGCGAAGCGATGTCGTATACATCCGTCTTCTTTACGGGAAGCGCCTTGCTTCCGGCCTCGTTCCAGACGTGGGTACCGAAAGCTTTATTATACATCTCCCTACCATCCTTCAGCACCACCACCTGGCAGCCGGGGTAAGCCCCTTCACGAATGCCTTCTTCAGCTATCTTGTCTATTTCAGCCAGCAGACGGGAATTCATACCATGCTCTTCGGGTACAAAGCGGGGGGCGCTTTGAGGAGTCAGCGTCACTCCCGCACCGGCAGCAAACCGACTACCGATACTGGCAGACAAGCGTCCCTCTGAACAAGCGCTGCCATAAACAATCCGGGCAACCTGCCGCTGTACCTCCTCGTTGGAGGAGTGTGCCAAAATCACCGCTTCAGCAGCAGCGTCCCCTTGTTTTATCTGCAATACCTGCTTGCCAGGAATAAAGAACAGATAAACCACCGGTACGTCAGGAGCGAACTTTGCAAAGAAATTCTGATAGGGCGTCAAACGGTGTTCGGTGACACAGACCAGAATACGTTTGTACTTGGCCAGCGCATTTCTCAAACGGTTCCCGTCAGCCTCCGGCAGATTCTTGCCCAAACGGAACTCCACAGGACGGGTATACTGCGACAGTTCCTTGAGGAACGGCTGGATTTCCTGCGCTTCTCCCACATTGAGCACGGCAACTTCACCGATGGAAGGGTCCAGCGGAAGTACCTCGTCCCGGTTATCCAGCACAGTGATGGCCGCCAAGTTCAGCCGGCGCATCAAATCACGCGTTTTCGGAGTATTGATGCGGGTCCCCAAACCTGAAAGCTGTACATGGGGTTTCTTTTCCAACCCAAGGGCATATTTATATTTCAGTACTTTACGGCATTTCGCCTCTATCTCTTTCTCTGTCAGCTCCCCTTTTTTCACAGCGGCAAGCACAGCCTCCACTTCTTCCTTAATACGCCGGGGGACAAGCAGCAAATCATTGCCGGCTTTCAGCGCCTGCAAACAGATGCTTTCATTGCCCGATACCCCTTTCATGGCAAGGGCATCTGTAAAGACAAGCCCCTGAAAGCCGAGGTCATTCACCAACAGACCGGAAACCACCTTACGCGAAAGCGAAGACGGGCCCCCCTTTTGCGGCTCTATGGTAGGCACCTCCAAGTGCCCCACCATCATTCCTCCCAATCCGGCACGAATGGCTTTTCTGAAAGGATAAGCTCTATACTGTCCAGACGGGCACGGGTAAAAGGCAGCACGGGCAACGCCTTATGAGAATCCACATCCGTATCCCCATGCCCCGGAAAGTGCTTGCTGACAGAAAGTACACCACCATCCTCCAACCCTTTGGAGTAGGCAACAACCTTGTTCGCCACATTGAACGGACTTTCACCGAAGGAACGGGTATTGATAACCGGATTCTTGGGATTGATATTCACATCCGCTACAGGAGCAAAATTCACTTGCACCCCCAGTTCACGGCATTGGCGGGCCACTTCGCGCCCATATTCATAAATCAGTGTATCGTTCTGTATGCAGCCCAGCACCATGTTTCGCGGAAAGTTCGGAGTACCGCGGAGGCGCATAGCCAGTCCCCATTCACCGTCAAAGGTAATCATCAGCGGAACTTCCGCCATCCGCTGCGCCTCATTGGTCAACATCACCTGGTTCTGCATCAATCCGCCGGAGAATAACAGACCGCCTACCTTATAGTCCTCCACCACCTTACGCAGCAGTTCCTTGTTGGCCTTGTCCTGCCGGGGGGCAATCGTATAGATGAACAGTTGTCCGATGCGTTCTTTCAGAGTCAGACGCTGCATGACGGAATCCACCCACTGCCTGCACCGCACGTCACTGTTCAAGAGACGTACAAGCGAAGGGTCGTTCGGCGGCACCGGAGTAAACGGCATCGGGCCAAGCTGCGCTTTCAGAAGCGGACAAAGACAACACAATATAGTGATGGCAAGCAGGTATATTCTCTTCATTCCTTATAGATAGATTGTTTTTAGGGGATTTGCGGAATAATACTTTTATAAATCAATTCCTGGATATCTCTTCTTATATTCATGTCACCCAGTTTCGTGTTCCATACATTGGGGCACAAGCGGTTGCTGAGGAATACATACACCGTCTTGTTTTCCGGGTCCACCCAAGCACAAGTACCGGTAAATCCGGTATGTCCATATACCGCTTCCGGAGCGGAAGGAGCACAAGGGCTGCGCTTCACAATGGATACATCCGGCTTGTCGAATCCCAGACCGCGACGGCTGATGGCAGATTTCTCCGTCGTAAACAAACGGCAGGTTGCCTCACTCAAGAAACGCTTGCCATTGAATTCACCGCCGTTCAGCAACATTTGATAAACCTTTGCCACCTCTTCGGCCGTAGAGAAAAGTCCTGCATTACCGGACACCCCACCCATGCAGGCAGCAGTCTCGTCATGCACATATCCGCATATATCCTGGCGACGCAGGAAGTCATTGGATGCCGTGGGCATGATTTCCGCTTTGGTGAACTTCGTCAAAGGCAGAAACATAGTACGTTGCAATCCCATCGGGGCATAGAACTCACGGGCAAGGTACAAATCCATCGGCAGCTCCGTCACCTTCTCCACCACCTGCTGCAGCAACACGAAGCCAAGGTCGCTGTAAACATAACGTTTACCATCCAACTCGCACTTGGCTATCCGCTGAAGGATAGAATTCTTGAAACTCTTGTTCAGCCACATGCCATCTGCCATGTGCAGGGTATAGACCGGTGTATTCTTGTCGGACACCATCCCTTTCCGGAACTTAAAATCGGAACAATAATAGCTATGCTCGCTTACCTGCGTACGATGCCACTCGTCCACCCAACTCTGGGAGTACGGGCCGTGCACCGAATTCGGGTCTATGATGTCCAGGTAGAAACGGATATAGGGAGGAAGCCCCGATTCGTGGAACAAAAGTTCGCGGATGGTAATGCTCCGCTTGTTGCCATTGCGCAAGAAGGGCAGATAAGCGGAAACCTTGTCATCCAGTTTTATCTTGCCCTCATCATACAGTTTCATGACGGCAAGCAACGTAGCCGTAGTCTTGGTCAGCGAAGCCAAATCAAAAAGGTCCGAAGAACGGACAGTAGTGGTATCCTTATCAGAGTGGGTTCCGAAGCCTTTGTCATATACCGGCAGTCCGTCTTTCCACACCAGCACGCGGCAACCGGGATAAGCTCCCGCTTCCAGTCCCTTCCGGGCAACGGCATCGATACTTTGCAGCACATACGATTTCATGCCGTAATCTTCCGGAACAGTCTTCCCCGGTTTCATGCCCGGCTCAATCATACAGCCCGTTCCCGCTGGAAACAGTTTACCGATACTCATCGACATTCTGCCACTGGCCGGCTTTTTGGCAAAAAGAACATCAGCCACGTATTGCTGCAAATCCGTCTCTGCCGAATGTGCCAGCACCACAGCGCTGGATTTGGCAAGTGCGGGCATCAGAGGTTGCAATGTACGGTAAGAGGTAAAAAAAGTATAGACCAGCGGAGCACGCAGGTTCAAGCCTTCCAGAAAGGCCACATCACGGTCGCTGACATAAGCCGAACCGGTGATGCTGATAACCACGCGACGGAAAGCAGCCAACTGCCCCTGCACTTCCTGCCAGAGAGCCTCATCGGCATTCCAAGGCAAGTGGAAATGGACGATGCCTGCATTCTTTTTCATAGCTTCCACAAAGGGAGCATCTGCCTCCTTCTCTCCGATGCTGAGCACGGCAATATCACCTTCCACCGGTGCCAGCGGGAGGACATCGAAATAATTGTTCAATACAGTCACTGCCGAACGGCGCAACTTGGCAGCCAACGCCTGCGCTTCCTCCGTATTGATGCGATAGCTCATTCCGCTGACCCGAAGTTGCGGCTGGCGGTTTCTCAAACCAAGCATATACTTGTACATCAATACCTTGCGGCACTTGGCATCAAGTTCGTCCTTACTCAGTTGTCCCGACTCCACTGCATCTACCAGCTCCTGCACCGCATTCTTCGTATTGAACTGTACCAGCACCATATCATTTCCCGCCAGCAGCGCTTTGGTAGTTACCTGCGGAATGGCAGACACACCCTTCATGTCCAAAGCATCGGTAAACACCAGCCCTTTAAAGCCGAGTTCATCCTTCAACAACCCGGTCACCACATTCCGCGACAAGGAAGAAGGAGTCACCCCGTCCGGGTCCAGCGCCTGCACTTGCAGATGGCCTACCATGACACCCCCCAATCCGGCACGTACCATTTCCTTGAAGGGATAAAGTTCCACACTGTCCAGGCGTGCACGGTCGTAGTGCAAGGCAGGAAGCGCCTTATGAGAATCCACATCCGTATCGCCATGCCCGGGGAAATGCTTGCAAACGGAAAGTATGCCCCCGCTTTCGAGCCCACGGCTGTATGCCACCACCTTTTCCGCCACCCGCTGCGGGTTCTCGCCAAAGGAGCGTACGTGTATCACCGGGTTCAGCGGATTCGTATTGACATCCGCATCGGGTGCAAAATTGACGTGTACCCCCAATTCGCGGAACTGGCGGGCCACCTCACGTCCATATTCTTCAATCAGGCCATTGTCCTCGATACATCCCAAGGCGGCATTACGGGGATAGTCCGGAGCGCCTTTCAGCCTCATTGACAGTCCCCACTCTCCATCGAAAGTAACCATAACGGGAATCTTGGCATCCTTCCGGGCCATATTGGTCAAGATAGCCTGCTCTTCCGGAGTACCTTCGGAAAACAGCAAGCCACCGACCTTGTATTTCTTTACCAGCTCGCGCATCTGCTTTTTCGTGGCCTTGTCTGCTCTGGCCGGAATGGTGGCAACGATGAGCTGCCCCACTTTTTCGTGTACATTCAGACCTGACAACACGGAGTCCACCCATTGCCGGCACCGGTTGTCTGCAGCCGAAGGAAGAAACGGGCCTCCCGTCTGGGCGTGAAGTGAAGATAATCCCAATATAAACAATCCTGCAACCCATAAAAGGAGGGTGAGTCTTTTCATCATGCTATTTTTCAGTTAAAGTAAGTACCATTTCTCCTACGTAGATGCCACTCTTTCCGGTGTGCAGCACGGGAACGCTCTTGCCGTCCGCATTCAGATAAACGGCAGGCTTTTCCATAAAAGTATGCGAATGTCCTCCCAAAATGACATCAATGCCACGCGTCTTGCCTACCAGGTTCTCGTCGGAAGCGCCTTCGGGATTTGCACTGCGGATACCCAAATGAGACATGCAAATCACAACCTCGCAATTCTCCTTCTCCCTGAGAAAGTCTGTCATTTCTTGGGCCACCTTTATCGGGTCGTTGTAGACAATGCCTATGCATTTATCCGCCTGCACCAGCCCCCTTCCATCTTAGGGGCCAGGCCGAAGATTCCGATTTTCACCCCTTCGCGCACCAAGGTGATATAAGGCTTCACCAGCCCTTCGAGTACCGTACCCGTCACGTCATAATTGGAACAGACCACGGGAAAATCCGCCATACGGAACAATTCCGCCATATTCTCAAGTCCGAAATCAAATTCATGATTACCTATCGTCATGGCATCATAGCCCATGAGGTTCATCATCTTGACCTCCAGCTCGCCTTTGAAAAAGTTATAATAAGGGGTGCCTTGCGAGATGTCTCCGCAATCCAGCAGCAACATATCCGGATGCTTGCCGCGAAACTGCTTTACAAAACCGGTACGGCGCACCACACCGCCCATCCCGGCATACTCGTCGGCAGCCTCGGCGCTGATGGGTTCTATACGGCTGTGCGTATCGCTGGTGTGCAGGATAAACAGTTGTTTTCCGGATTGGCCGGACGATACAGAATCGGCGGACACCAGGCAAAGGGGTTCTTCAGTAATGACACGCTCCTCTTGCTGTGCCGATGCGGGGAGCATGAAAAGCAGCAGGGCTGCCAAGGAATACATATGTTTCATAGAACTTCTGTTTTTTTAATGCTTACTCTTTAACGACCACTCTTCCCTCCATGCGCGAAGTCACCTTCTTGCCGGCTGCCGTCTGCTTCTCCACATACTTCATGAACAGACCACGCAGTGTAGCCCCATCCGGGCACTCCCTTTTATCCGCCTGCAGGAAAGCCGTCATTCCATCGTTTCCATCAGCCAGATAATCAATCGTGGCAACCGTATAGTCACGGTCATCCTCCACCGGCTTGCCGGCAATGGAAGCCTGGAGCAGCTTGCCATCCTTGCTGATTTCCAACTGTATACCACTCACCCCTTCACCAAGTCTCACCGCAATGTTTTCAAACAAGTGCTTCATGGCAGAGCCTTTCATCGTCAGCACACAGAGCGAATTCTCAAAAGGCAATATCTCATAGATGTTTTCGGTAGTGATGTCTCCTTCCGTCAGGGAGTTCCGGATTCCACCGATATTGATTAGCCCCATATCGGCCGGTTTGCCCAGCACTTCCACCGCAGCCTCACGCAGTACATCTGCAATCAGATTGGATAAAAGGCTTTCGGGCCGGAATCTGTCCATCGACATTTCTGCGGTTCCCACCACATGATACATAACGCTGTCCATCCGGGCCTTGTAAGGCGCCAGCAGAGCCACGGCTTCGGCATCCGGCTCGGCATCCCAGACAGAGTTCATGGGAATTCTGCCTCCCTCTACCTTGGTCACTTCGTAGGAAGAATGGCAGGAAACCAATAGAAGCGCAACCGCCAACACTGCCCCCGCAAGGAGACTGAAAGTTTGTTTCTTCATATTCATTTAGTTTTAAATTGCTACAAATATACTTTTCTTTTGCGACTGAGCCACACAATTAACCGATTATTTAGACTTGCGTTTAGCAGAATGAAACGCTCAAAAATCATCCCAACTGGCGAAAAAAAGCTTGAAGCACTTGTGTATCTGGCAAATAATTCGTTCCTTTGCACCGCTTTCGCGCAATCGCTGTCAGGACACCAAGAGAGAAGCCTGGTATGTTGCGTTGTAACGATGAAACAATTTAATAATAAAAACAATGGATTTAATTAAAATTGCAGAAGAAGCATTTGCTACCGGAAAACAGCACCCGAGCTTCAAGGCAGGTGACACTGTAACAGTAGCATATCGTATTGTCGAGGGTAACAAGGAACGTGTACAGCTGTACCGTGGTGTTGTTATCAAGATTGCCGGACATGGAGACAAGAAGCGTTTTACAGTACGTAAGATGTCAGGAACCATAGGCGTAGAACGTATTTTCCCGATTGAATCACCGGCTATCGACAGCATCGAAGTGAACAAGGTGGGTAAAGTTCGTCGCGCTAAACTGTACTACCTGCGCGCTCTTACCGGTAAGAAAGCAAGAATCAAAGAAAAAAGAGTTAACGGTTAATTCCAGACTCCTATTTCGAAATAAAAAAGGGAAACCGACATTGTCAGTTTCCCTTTTTTAGTGATATACACAGTAGGCATACACACCATGCGATACTCTACTGCTACTACGCCCTCATTCAAAACATTGTAAGCCTGCGCTCCTTTCCTTTCACATAAGCCTTCCTTCTTGCTGATATGTTAGTTTATCAGCGCCCAACGGCCGTGAGGCGCTCTGCTAACGACCGTCAACAAGGTGCTTTATGGCCGTTAGGCGAACGCCTCACGGCCGTTAAACAGCTCTCATATGCATAGCTTGCCTATACTGAATACCTATCTTATCCATACCAAAAGCCTGACTTCCACCTATTATCGCACGGGCTTTTACGAAGTTAATACCGTGTTTGCAGGAAACCAATAGCTTGTTTACACGATATTGGCAAATTGCTCCATATCCTATTAATTTATTGAACTACAATATATTAATAGATTATTTGGCGTAAATTTAAGGTGGAAGCAACTTGTGCTTCCACCTTTTCAAGTTGCTTCCACAGCATCCGCAACCCCGATGAATAAAGGGATACAGAGAATGGGTGGAAGTGTGGAAGCAACTTGTGACATAACTTTATTGCTGAGGAATATGTGCCACCAAAGAAAAAAAGGTGTGTCGAAACTCTCATTAAACTAAAAATCACCCTCGCCACAGATAGGTGTAGCGAGGTGACTTCGATAGAAGGGGAGTTTTGACATATCCCCTCCTTTATCAGTTTCCCTAATATTGATTACTTGATATCTCTCAGCTCCCAGCCCAACGCACTGGCACCCAGCACTGCAGCATCAGAGTCCTTCAACTCGGAAGCCAGCAACTTGGTCTTACCTTTGTAGATATTCAATACATTGTCGTCAATAGCTTTCTGGATAGGCTTGAAGATATAGTCTCCCGCTTTTGCCAGACCACCGAACAACACGATAGCTTCCGGACTGGAGAAAGCGATGAAGTCAGCCAAAGCCTCACCCAAGATGGTTCCGGTAAACTCAAAGATGTCTTGAGCAATCTTGTCACCCTTCACCGCTGCATCATACACATCCTTGGAAGTAATGTTTTCTGCCGGAATGTCGCGCAACAAACTCGGTTCGGTACTCTTGGTCAAGAACTCACGTGCAGAACGCGCCACACCCGTAGCCGAACAATAAGTTTCCAGACAGCCGTGACGTCCGCATCCGCAGAGACGTCCGTTTTCACGACGGATAATAGTATGTCCCAACTCTCCGGCAAAACCGTCATGGCCATATACCATCTGACCGTTAATAACGATACCGCTACCTACACCGGTGCCAAGAGTTATCATGATAAAGTCTTTCATACCACGAGCCGCACCGTAAGTCATTTCACCGATACCGGCAGCATTGGCGTCGTTTGTCAAAGCGGTAGGGATACCCAAGCGCTCTTCAAACATGGCAGCCAAAGGAATTACACCCTTCCAGGGAAGGTTCGGGGCAAACTCAATAGTACCGCTGTAATAGTTTCCGTTAGGAGCACCGATACCGATACCTTTTATCTTGTCTACTCCACCGTTGGCAATAATGAGCGGCAACAGATTCTTGCAAACTTCGTCTACGTAATCATTGACGTCCTCATAAGCTCCGGTTTTGATGGAACTGCTTGCAATAATAGTTCCGCGTGCGTCTACAATACCAAAGACGGTGTTTGTTCCGCCTATGTCAATGCCCACTACATAGGGCTTTTCCATGTTTGAATTCATGATATTACTTTTGTTTAAAGGGTTAGTTAATCACATTCATGGTTACAAAAATCACAAAGAAAAACGACACTGCAAAATCTTTTTTTAAAAAAGTTTGCAACTTTTGCAACTTTTCGTAGCATTGCTGCGTCTAATAGTGAAAATTAATAAGAGTAAAGCAATAAACAGGGAAAACAGTGATACAACTAAAAGACATTAACAAGACCTACAACAACGGAGCACCGCTGCATGTGCTCAAAGGTATCAACCTCGACATTCAGAAAGGCGAATTTGTTTCCATCATGGGCTCATCGGGTTCGGGAAAGTCCACTTTACTCAATATACTGGGTATTCTGGATAGTTACGACACGGGGGAATATTATCTGAACGGTACCCTCATCAAGAACCTCAGCGAAACGAAGGCAGCCGAGTACCGCAACCGTATGATTGGTTTCATCTTCCAGTCCTTCAATCTCATTTCCTTCAAGAATGCAGTGGAGAATGTGGCTCTTCCTCTCTTTTATCAAGGAGTGAGCCGCCGCAAACGTAATGCGCTGGCACTGGAATATCTGGACCGCCTGGGGCTGAAAGAGTGGGCACACCACATGCCGAATGAGATGTCCGGTGGACAGAAACAACGTGTAGCCATCGCCCGTGCCCTCATTACCCAACCGCAGATTATCCTTGCCGATGAACCTACCGGCGCGCTCGACAGCAAGACTTCCGTAGAGGTGATGCAGATTCTAAAGGAATTGCACGATACGGGCATGACCATCGTAGTCGTGACCCACGAAAGCGGTGTTGCCAACCAGACGGACAAGATTATCCATATCAAAGACGGTATCATAGGTAGCATCGAGACGAATCTGAACCACGATGCAAGCCCGTTCGGAAAAGACGGATTCATGAAATAATAAAGGAAGAGCCCCCTCCCCCTTTAATTTTTAATTCTTAATTTTTAATTATCAATGATAGACCTTTGGCAAGAAATATACGGAACCATCAAACGCAACAAACTGCGTACATTCCTGACGGGCTTTGCCGTGGCATGGGGAATCTTCATGCTCATCGTGCTGCTCGGAGCCGGAAACGGTATCATACATGCCTTCGAGCAAAATGCGTCGGAGCGTGCCTTGAACTCTATCCGCATCTTCCCCGGCTGGACCACCAAGTCATACGACGGTCTGAAAGAAGGACGCCGCGTCCAACTGGACAACCGGGACATGGATGACACGGAGAAGCAATTCACCGAAAATGTCATCAGTGCCGGTGCCACCGTGCGTCAAAGTAATGTAAACGTCAGCTTCGGACAAGAATATATCAATATCTCTCTGCTGGGCGTATATCCCAACTACACCGAAGTGGAAACCGTGAAAACAGCGGACGGACGTTTCATCAACTACAACGACCTGAAAGACCGACGTAAAGTCATCATCCTCCATAAGAAATCTGCAGATATCCTTTTCGGAAAAACGCATACTGAACCCATCGGACAATTTGTCAATGCCAGTGGAGTGGCCTATCAAGTAGTAGGCCTCTACAATGACCAGGGAGACCGCGAGGCAAACGAAGCGTATATCCCCTTCTCCACCTTGCAGACCATCTATAATAAAGGAGACAAGCTGAATAACATCATCTTTACAACCAAGAACCTGCACAGCATAGAAAGTAACGAAGCCTTTGAAAAAGAATACCGCAAGGCTATTGCCACCAATCACCGCTTTGACCCCACAGATGAGAGCGCCATATGGATATGGAATCGTTTCACCAACTATCTGCAGACACAGAATGCAATGGGTATCCTCCGGACTGCAATCTGGGTTATCGGTATCTTCACACTGTTGAGTGGGATTGTCGGCGTGTCGAACATAATGCTGATTACCGTGAAAGAACGTACCCGGGAATTTGGTATCCGTAAGGCATTGGGAGCAAAACCTTTCTCCATCCTTTGGCTGATTATTGTGGAAAGCGTGACTATCACTACGCTATTCGGTTATATCGGTATGGTGGCAGGCATCGGGGTGACGGAATGGATGAACTCTGCTTTCGGTAGCCAGACGATGGATGCCGGCATGTTCCAGCAGACCATGTTCTCCGATCCTACCGTAGACCTCAGTATTGCTATCCAAGCTACCCTGACCCTTATCATAGCGGGTACGTTGGCTGGGTTCTTCCCGGCTAAGAAAGCGGTAAGTATCAGTCCTATTGAAGCACTTAGAGCAGATTAAAGATTATGAGAATAGACATAGATACGTGTGAGGAAATCCTCATCACAATAACAAGGAACAAAACGAGAAGCCTGCTTACGGCGTTCGGCGTATTCTGGGGTATCTTTATGCTGGTGGCGCTTATCGGTGGCGGCCAGGGCATGCAGGAAGAACTAAAATCCCAGTTCGAAGGATTTGCAACCAACTCGGGCTTTATCGCTGCACAAAAGACAAGCGAGGCTTATAAAGGTTTTCGCAAAGGACGATGGTGGGATTTGGAGATGGAAGATGTGGACCGTGTACGCAATGTGGACGGTGTGGCGCTTGCCACGCCTTCCATTGCCTTATGGGGACAAGTGGCTGTCTACGGAGACAACAAGTACGACTGTAGTGTGAAAGGCTTGTATCCCGAATATGAACAGATAGAACATCAAGAGATGACCTATGGACGTTTCATCAATGATGTCGACATTAAAGAGTCGCGTAAAGTGTGTGTAATCGGCAAACGTGTTTATGAAAGCCTCTTCAAACCCGGTGAAGACCCCTGCGGCAAATATGTCCGGGTAAATGGTATCTATTACCGGGTTATCGGAATGTGTTCATCCGAAGGCAATGTCAATATACAAGGGCAGGCCTCTGAAGCCATTACATTGCCTTTTTCCACCATGCAACAGACCTACAACCTCGGAAAGAAACTGCATGTAGTATGTTTCATCATGAAACCGGGAGTAAAAGTGAAAGACGTGCAGCCCGAAGTGGAACGTCTTGTAAAAGCAGCGCACTACATTGCTCCCGATGACAAACAAGCCGTCATGCTTCTGAATGCGGAAGCTATGTTCTCCATGATGGACAACCTGATGATTGGAGTGCGCTTTCTAATCTGGATGGTAGGTTTGGGGACGCTGTTTGCCGGAGCTATCGGCGTATCGAATATCATGATGGTAACCGTCAAGGAGCGCACAACGGAAATAGGCATACGCCGTGCCATAGGTGCCCGTCCTAAAGACATTCTGCAACAAATTCTTTCGGAAAGCATGGTGCTGACCACTATAGCGGGTATGGCAGGTATTTCTTTTGCCGTATTTGTACTGCAAATACTTGAAAAGGCCGCCAATGACCCTGGAGTTATCAAAACCCACTACCAGGTTTCATTCGGACTGGCTATCGGAACCTGTATCCTCCTCATCGCATTAGGAGTGCTTGCCGGACTGGCACCTGCCTATCGCGCCATGGCAATCAAGCCAATTGAAGCCATCAGGGATGAATAAACTTATAGAGAGACCACTAACCGTAAGCCATGAAATAATGGCTATATCAATCGTAAATAATTAAATCGTAAATATAAGATGAAAACAAAGAAGTTTCTGAAAATCGCATTATTGGTAGTAATTGCTGCCTTATTCATTTGGACATTCGTTTTTCTGTACCAGAAGTCCCAACCTAAAGTAACAGTATACGAAACGATAGTTCCGGAAGTGACAGACCTTGAAAAGACTACCGTAGCCACCGGCAAAGTGGAACCGAGAGATGAAGTCCTTATCAAGCCGCAGATTTCCGGTATCATTGCCGAAGTATACAAGGAAGCAGGACAAAGTGTGAAGCAAGGGGAAGTGCTTGCCAAAGTAAAGGTGATACCCGAACTGGGACAATTGAACTCTGCCGAAAGCCGCGTACGATTGGCGGAAATCAACGCTGCCCAAGCCGAAACGGATTTCGCCCGTACCCAGAAACTGTACAACGACAAGCTTATCAGCGCTGAAGAGTACGAAAAAGGGGAAGTAAGCGTGAAGCAGGCACGCGAGGAACTGCAGACAGCAAAAGATAACCTGGAAATTGTAAAGGAAGGCATCACCAAGAACAGCGCCTCTTTCAGTAGTACCCTGATCCGTTCCACCATTACCGGTCTGATTCTGGATGTACCCATCAAAGTCGGTAACTCGGTTATCATGAGTAACACTTTCAATGACGGAACCACCATCGCTACCGTTGCCAACATGAACGATTTGATTTTCCGCGGCAACATTGACGAAACGGAAGTGGGCCGTGTGCACGAAGGCATGCCGGTGAAACTGACAATCGGCGCCCTGCAGAATCTTTCGTTCGATGCCACACTGGAATACATATCTCCGAAGGGTGTGGAAGAAAACGGTGCCAACCAGTTTGAAATCAAAGCTGCCATTGCCGCACCGGACAGCGTACAGATACGTTCCGGCTATTCTGCCAACGCAGAAATCGTATTGGACCGTGCCCAGAAAACGCTTGCCGTACCGGAAAGTACCATTGAATTCAATGGTGACAGCACCTTTGTATACGTAATGACGGACAGCGTACCGGTACAGAAGTTCGAACGCCGCCCCATCCAGGTCGGCATGAGTGACGGCATAAAGATTGCCATCAAAAGCGGTATCAGTGCCCAGGATAAGATTCGCGGTGCAGAGAAAAAGGATTAACAAACGGAATAGCTTAAAAAGATATACGATATGAATAAAAAGATATTCTTATACCTCGCAATATTCGGCAGTATCTCAGTGCAGGCGCAGGAACGATGGTCTTTACGCCAATGCATAGACTATGCCATCGAGCATAACATCAGTATCCGCCAGACAGCCAACGCTGCCGAACAGAGTGCTGTCGAAGTAAATACAGCCAAATGGGCACGACTGCCGAACCTGAATGCCAGTGCCGGCCAGAGCTGGAACTGGGGACGTACGCAAACAGCCATCAAAAATGAGGATACGGGAGACTATTCCACTGTATACGTCAACACCAGCAGCCACGGCACTAATATGTCTGTCAATACCAGCATACCTATCTTTACCGGTCTGGAAATTCCCCACCAGTATGCATTGGCCAAACTAAACCTCAAAGCTGCCATTGCCGACCTGGACAAAGCCAAGGAAGACATTGCCATCAATATAGCTTCGGCCTACCTTCAGGTGCTGTTCAATGAAGAGCTCCACCAGGTGGCGTTGGGACAAGTGCAATTGAGCAAAGAGCAATATGTCCGCATCAGCCGGCTTGCCGACTTGGGAAAAGCCTCTCCGGCAGAACTGGCAGAAGCCAAAGCACGTGTGGCACAAGACGAGATGAATGTAGTGCAGACAAACAACAACTATAAGTTGGCCCTGCTCGACCTTAGCCAGCTTATCGAACTGGAAACACCGGAAGGGTTCAATCTGGAATCTCCGGCAGTCAATCTGGATTTAGTCCCTCTCACTCCTCCGGATGAGATATTCCAAACAGCCATGGTGAGTAAGGCTTCCATACAAGCTGCACAGTTCCGCTTGGAAGGCAGTAAACACAATATCCGTATTGCCCAGAGCAACTACTACCCGCAACTGAGCCTGAACGGTAGTCTCGGTACGAATTACTATTCTACCATCGACCGTACTTTCAGCCAGCAGATGAACGATAACTTCAACAAATATGTAGGATTCAACCTCAGCGTACCTATTTTCAACCGTCTCTCTACCCGTAACCGGGTACGCACGGCACGCCTGCAACGTGAAAACTATGCCTTGCAATTGGATAATGCCAAGAAGACACTTTATAAAGAAATCCAACAAGCATGGTACAACGCCGCTGCTGCCGAAAGCAAATATACCAGTAGCCATACAGCCACCGTTGCCAGCGAAGAGTCTTTCAAGCTGATGAGCGAAAAGTATGAGAACGGAAAAGCAAATGCCGTAGAATACAATGAAGCAAAACAGAACCTTATGAAATCCCAATCAGACGAATTGCAAGCCAAGTATGACTATCTGTTCCGTACCAAGATTCTGGATTTCTATAAGGGAGAACCGATTGAATAAAAAAAGAAGTATAATTTTAGTTGTTGTGTTTGATTCTCCCCTCTCCCTGCCTCCAGGCTGACAAGAGGGGAGTTTTTTGTTCTTCTATCTCCTTTCCGAAGAGCGGGAAGAGCTACTGCCGGTAGAACTGCGGGTAGTGCTTGAAGAGCTGCTGCGACGGCTTTCGGAACTCCGTACGCCGGAAGCATTTCTTCTTTCCTTGCTTGCCGTCTTTACCCTGCTACGGCTGGGGCTCTTATCATTATTTTTAGTTCTTGTGGTTTCTATTTTCTCTTTACTCGACTTTCTGCCACTATCCACACTACTACGTCGCGTACTGCTGTTACGTGTACCTGTGCTAATGCGATTATTACTACCGTTACTACGTCGCGTGGTATATACATCATCCCTGCCTGCCGGACGCTTATGCGAATTAGGGCGGATGTTCACCGAACCGAAATCTGAACGGCGGCTGGTGTGGTACGACTTATCATTCCGAATACTCCACGAACCGGTATAGTGCGGATGATGGTAACGACCGCGATAATAGCTGTTGTGATAGTGCGTACGATAATGCCCACCGCAATATGTACGGTAATGATACGGCCGCGGGAAATAGAAATGATTATGGTTGGTGTAAGTGATGTAAACCCTAAAAGACCAACGACCACCACTTACATAAACCGGACGGTAAAAATAGGCGGCCTGCATGAAACGGCCGTACTGCCGGTTATTCAGCACCCATCGAAGGTCGTCATTGCGCACATCCAGATAATCGTAATAGCGATTTAATGCCCATTCCTCCCCCCGAAGAACGTCATCCATCAGATAGCGTATACCGGAAATGAAATCATAGTTTATTTCGTACACGTCATTATACTGTTCTGTACTCAGGTTCAATCATAGGCCATCTTGTCCGTAAGAAAACGGGTCTCTTTACGTACTTTGCTGTTGCTCATTGCCGCACTACAAACAGCTGTACTCATCATAGCGACAAGAAATATAAATATAATCCGTTTCATAATCCCTCCTTTTTTAGTTATTCTTCTCATGATATTGTTTGATGAAGGCATTTATCTCGTTCTTGTCCGACGAGAAGGTCAGCTTGTCTATCGCATAATAGAAATTCGGTTTATCGGCTATTTTAGGATAATCTTCTTCATCAACTGCTTCTTTTCACTGTCGAAACGATAAAAATCCATCAGACGGATACACTGGTCAGTAGTGAACCAAGAGGTCAGCAAGGCATGGTCGAGCACTTCCTTACGGTCTGAATCGAAACTCTGTTTTTCCATCAGCCCCATAAACTGTTCGAAGGCAGATGGTGACATCACCGGTTCATGCTGCTCGCCTCCTAACGGTCTGTCACCGGGTCTGCCAGGCTTGTGATGATTAGAAGTACCCCAGTTTCCACCAGGTCTTTTGTCCTCTGGAATGAAAATATCTTCCACTTCATTGATGGAGCAATGCACACGTTCATCATATAGGAGTTTTCCTCTTCGGGAATTCTCCCCACGGGATGGCGCTTCATAAACCTCTACCCGACAACTACCACGCAGATTGGCTACAAAACAACTGAAAGTAGGCAGGCAAACCTGCTGTCCGTCGACCAGTACCACCACTCTACGGTATGGACTTTCTATACGGATTCCGTCTATGGGCGCCGCTTTTATTGCGGGAAACGCTACCAGAACTAGACAAACACTTAATATCAAATGACGTATCATGACTTTTCTTTTTTTATTGTACGACAAAAATAGGGAGAGGAAATTCCCCTCCCTAATGATTGTCTCTATTTACAAGTAGGGAAATTCCCTAATGACTGGGACTAATTCCTAATCCTGATTCCATCTTCCTCCAATACAACCAGATGTTTTTTGTACAAATCTCCCACAGCCTTTTTGAAGGTTTTCTTGCTGACACCGAAAGTTGCATAGATTTCTTCTGCCGGACTCTTGTCATTCAAAGCTATCCGTCCGCCCTGTTCACGGATATAGTCCAGCAACGTAGCTGAGAAATCTTCTACTTTAGCCTGCCCCGGTTTTTGAAGCAGCAGGTCTATCTTGCCGTCTTCACGTACCTGCTTCACATAGGCTTTCATCCTCATGCCCGTGTGCAGTGGCTGAAATATCTCGCTCTCATATAGCAAGCCGCTATATTCATCGTTGATGATCGCCTTGAATCCCAAATCCGTCTTCTGCCAAATCAGGATATCCACCTCCTGCCCCGACTCATAGGCGGCCTTCTCTTTGGAAAGATAACGGTCTACCTTGGCCGATGCCACGATACGATAGCTTTCATCATCCAAATGGGCATGAACCACATACTTCTTTCCCACCTGCATCTTCATTTTCTGTTCGCGGAAGGGGACGAAAAGATCCTTCATCAATCCCCAGTTAAGGAAAGCACCATACTGGTTTATCCACGCCACCTCCAAGCAGGCAAACTGCCCGACCTGCACTAACGGTGTCAGAGTAGTGGCTACCAGACGTTCTTCGTTATCAAGATATATAAAAACGTTCAGTTTGTCTCCCACCTTACAGTCTTGGGGGACATAACGCGACGGAAGCAGAATTTCACCTTCTTCGCCACCGTCCAGATACATGCCGAAGGCTACCTCCTTCACCACTTCCAGCGTATTGTACTTTCCTAACTCAATGCTCATAGTTTCTTACTTATCTTCATTTTCCCAACAAAGATAAGTAATTTAGGTACAATACAGCAGTTCGGAAAGAAGAAATAACTTTTTGCTCTAAAAGATAACTTTTTTCTATGAACAACTCTCTTCAAAAAGGGTTATCTTTGTATCGTGACAATCAGCAAGAAAAGATATTACTCACCTTTAAATAAAAAAGATTATGGAATTTCTGACAAATGACAAATTGACAATCGTCGGCGCAGCCGGCATGATCGGTTCAAACATGGCACAGACTGCAATCATGATGCATCTCACTCCCAACCTATGTCTGTACGACCCTTATGCTCCCGGACTGGAAGGTGTGGCCGAAGAGCTGTTCCACTGCGGATTCGAAGGAATGAACATCACATTTACCTCCGATATCAAAGAAGCGCTGACCGGTGCCAAGTATGTGGTATCATCAGGCGGTGCCGCCCGCAAGGCCGGCATGACCCGCGAAGACCTTTTGAAAGGCAATGCCGCTATTGCCGAAGAATTCGGTAAGAATGTAAAAGCCTACTGTCCGGATGTGAAGCACGTGGTTGTCATTTTCAACCCTGCCGACATCACCGGTCTGATTACCCTATTGTATTCCGGCCTGAAACCTTCACAAGTGACCACACTGGCTGCCCTCGACAGCACCCGCCTGCGCAGTGAACTTTCCAAGCACTTCGGCATCGCCCCCGACAAAATCGAAAATTGCCGTACCTACGGCGGTCATGGTGAACAGATGGCTGTATATGCCTCTACCGCCAAGGTGGACGGTAAACCGTTACTTGATATCATCGGTACCCCTGCCCTGACTAAAGAACAGTGGGTCGAAATCCAGACTAAGGTAACCAAAGGCGGTGCCAACATCATCGCCCTCCGTGGACGTTCTTCCTTCCAGAGTCCGGCATACGTCTCTATCGAAATGATAGCTGCAGCGATGGGTGGCAAACCGTTCCGCTGGCCTGCCGGTACATATGTACACAGCCACGGCTTCGACCACATCATGATGGCAATGGAAACTGAAATTACCAAAGACGGTGTACACTATAAGGAACTGAACGGCACGCCCGAAGAAGAAGCCAAACTGAAAGAAAGCTATGCCCATCTCTGCACACTTCGTGACGAGGTGATAGAAATGGGTGTACTGCCTGCCATCAAAGACTGGCACAGCATCAATCCGAATATCGACTGATGTCTTCGATAGCAAATGATTTTTAGAAGTAAGGTGCCTCGCTCCATAGAGCAAGAGGCACCTTTTTTAGATATTTTTCCTCAAAAAGCCTTGCGGTATAAAAAAAACTCTTTATCTTTGCACCCGCAAACGAAAAAGGTGCCATAGCTCAGTTGGTAGAGCAAAGGACTGAAAATCCTTGTGTCCCCGGTTCGATTCCTGGTGGCACCACTTTTCAAAAGCAATCGGAATGTAGCGCAGTTGGTAGCGCACTACGTTCGGGACGTAGGGGTCGGGCGTTCGAGTCGCCTCATTCCGACAGAAAAGACTTAACTTTTAGAAGTTAAGTCTTTTTTTGTTTTATACCTCCTCTCCTCCGGTTTCCCGACCATAAGAGCGATACTCCAATGGAGTGAACCCCGTACGTTTCTTAAACGAGGAGAAGAAATGCTCGGTAGACTTATAGTCGAGCATAAAAGAGATTTCTTTCACCGATAAAGAAGTACCCACCAGCAATTGCTTAGCCTTACGCAACTTTAGCTCTTGGAAATATTTTGCAGGAGCATAGCCGGTATAATCCTTAAATACTTTGCGAAACCAAGAATAACTGATATTCAACTTCATTGCCAGTTCTTCCGGGTCAACATCCTTGAATACATTCTCGTTCATGATGATTTTAGCCTGCTCTATTTTCTGATCGACATCACCCACTTCGAAAATCTTGTTTTTAGAGATGGACAATATCATCCCTATCATATGTAGCACAATACCGGCAAGATATTGCTGGGAAGAAATCTTATCAGCTTCCGCAATTTCCAAAGCGCGAGAGAAAAGTGAAACGAGCTCTTCATTCAACCCCACCTCCAACACTTGATTCTCTTTCGATAGAAAACCACCTTTCACCATATCATCAATCACAGCTCCCTCGAAACCAATATAATATTCATTCCAACCCGTCTGCACATAAGGATAATATGTATGCCACTGACCAGGAAACAGCACCATCAGTCGTCCTTTGCACACTTGCTTCTCTGGCGTGGTCTCCGAGGAGCCCCCCCCTCCCTTTAGTAATATAGACCAACTGGTACTCGCGCAGAATCCGTCCTTTCTGCGCATTGAAAAAAAAATAACCGGTAGGATGATCCTTCAACGGATAAGGAGAATTAGGCTGGATAGACTGAAAGCCCACAGTATTTACCCAAAGACCATATTTCTGGTCCATGTCATTTACAATAAGGTACTTAAACTCTACTCCTAAATCATTATAATTTTTAGTCATAACACGTGCCTTCCATAATAGCTCCGGAACAAAAATAGAGATTATTTATGAAAAATCCCGTCCGCAGCGAATATTATTCATCACGGACGGGAATAGACATGTAACCTAAAATAGCGCTTGCCTTAAAAAGCTTTATGATACAGAGCTTCTATATCTTCCACAGATGTAGGTCTCGGATTGCCACCGGTGCAGACATCATTAAAAGCATCGATAGCCAATTGATGCAAATCCTCTTCCCTAACATTGATTTCACGCAACCGCTGTGGAATGCCAATACTTAAAGACAATTTCCGGACAGCAGCAATAGCAGCACATATACCTTCTTCCACGCTCATACCTTCCGTATTGACTCCCATCGCCTTCGCAATATGGACATATTTAGGAGCAGCCGGGGACGCTGCATTATACTCCATTACGTAAGGAAGAAGCAATGCGTTGGCCACCCCATGCGGAGTGTCATAATGGGCACCCAAAGGATGGGCCATGGAATGAACGATGCCCAGACCGACATTGCTGAACCCCATACCGGCAATGTATTGCGCTTGAGACATGGCCTCGCGGGCAACCGGATCGCTGCCATTGTCTACGGCAGCTTTCAAATGGACAGCAATCATTTCAATGGCTTTCAGTTCGAACATATCCGACATAGCCCATGCACCCGGCGTTATATAGCTTTCTATGGCATGAGTCAGTGCATCCATACCGGTTGCAGCAGTCAATCCTTTCGGCATGGAATACATCAGCTCCGGGTCAACAATAGCTACTGCCGGAATATCATTAGGGTCTACACAAACCATCTTTTTTTGACCTCTTCGTCAATGATAACATAATTGATGGTCACCTCAGCAGCAGTTCCCGCCGTAGTAGGTAAAGCAAAAGTAGGGACAGCCTTTTGACGAGTATCCGCCACACCTTCCAGAGACTTCACATCTGCAAAATCCGGATTATTCACAACAATACCAATACCTTTTGCCGTATCAATGGAAGAGCCGCCACCCAAAGCCACGATAAAATCGGCACCGGATGCCTTGAAAGCAGCCACACCATTCTGTACATTGGTAATGGTAGGATTGGCCTTCACATCACTGAAGAGCTCATAAGGTATACTGTTCTTCTCGAAAACTTCAATCACTTTATCAGCCACCTTGAAACGGATCAAATCTCTGTCCGTTACAAAGAAAGCCTTTTTGAAACCTCTGCGGGCAGCCTCCACGGCAATCGTTTCGCGACAGCCGGCACCGAAATAAGAGGTCTCATTCAATATCATTCTATACATAATTACACACTATCTGTTAAAACAATTATTTAGGCAAATTAAACGCTACGGACATTTCCTTCATTTGAAGCTGGCTCATACCATCCGGTTCAAAACCCATATTTTTGGCAGCGATATAAATAAGGGCGGATTTATTGAGTACATCCACCTGGTCGAAAGCAGCCATCACATCCACATCCACAGCAAACACACCATGTTTCTCCCACATCACTACATCATAGTCATCCAGTTCGCGGATGGTAGCCTCAGCCAATTCTACCGAACTGGGAAGTTGATAAGGGATGATGCCCAAACCGCGGGGACAGAAAGCCTTTGTTTCCGGTATCATACTCCAAAGCAGGTTCGAAGCTACATCTTTTTCCAGAAACTTCTTGTTGTGAGTCATGGCTACCAGCTCAATAGGATGCGTATGCACCGAAGCTTTATAGGGAGAACCTTTCGCTATCAGATTGTTGTGTACACTAAGATGGGAAGGAAGTTCCGATGTAGGCTGTACAGACTGGTCGGCTATAATGACATAGCTGGCACAGTCATCCAAAATGCGGATGACCGAACCGTTCTCCATCGGCCAACGGGCCAAATCGCGCATACGCTTGTTGGTGCCTTTGCAATAAAAATAGCAGTCTTTCAAATAAGGGTAAAGTAGCACCGATTGATTTCACCTCACTAATGGCGGGCATAGCCTTGATTTCATCGTCTACAAACTCAGTGATGTTGACCGTAATATTGCCCCCATTACGTTCTGCCCAACCTTTCTGCCAGAGATAACCAGCCACCTCAGCCACCTTATTAACTTCCGCAGCCAGCGCCGGACGATTTTCTAGAATTGATTTCATATATGCAGATATATTTTAGTTTTATATTCAAAGATAGGTATTTAAACTTACCCCAGCAACTGTGGCAGGAAAGAAGAAATTATCAAGACTGCCAAGCCTATGACAAGCACTGTAATTGTCTTGGGTGTACACCCTTTCCATTCCTTCAAAAGGATACCCCAAACATTGGAGAACGTTACGTTCAACGACATCAGGATGCACCACGAGAATGTGAGCAATACCGGAGAGGCAGCAAGGAATCCCTTACCCAAGCTAAGACCAAAGAACTGGCTGTACCACAACACACCGGCCAAAGCACAAAACAAGACATTGTTTACATAAAGGGATTTCTTGCCATAATCGCCCCAACTTTTGTTCCTGGAATTCTGATAGAAACAATAGACGGCATTCGTAATGAAACCACCCAGTGTCACCATCAATGTAGCAGGCAGTGTCTTGAATATATCCGCACTTTCAGCAAAACAGAGTTTCTCTCCAAAACCCAATCCTATACTGAAACACGCACTCATAAATCCGGCAAGAAGGGCTACAATAATACCTTTAGTAAAATTGAAATCCTTTACGGCCTTCTTCTTCTCTTCTTCGCTCAGGCTGGCAGACTTCATGCTACCGGCCAGACCGATAATGCCAATACCTACCAACGTGACCACTACACCAACAATAACCGATGTTGTCAAATCTCCTGCCTTACCAGTAAATACCGGAGTCAATATCGTTCCCAATCCGGCACAAGTACCCAAAGCGATAGACTGCCCAAGAGCTACGCCCAAATAGCGCATAGACAAACCAAACGTCAGTCCCCCCACTCCCCATAAAGCTCCGAAGAACATAGTCCAAAGCGTATCCGCAGGATTGTTTGCATAAATCTCGAACAGCGAATTGCCGGCAGGTACTGCCAGCAACGCGCCCAAGAACGGAAAAACCAGCCAAGCGAAAACACCTTGTACAATCCAATACGACTCCCAGCTCCACTCCTTGATGCGGTTAATGGGTACATAGCAACTGGATTGGCAGAATGCTCCGATGGCAATAATCAATAACCCTAATATTATTTCCATTTCTGTCAGTTACAAGGGTTTCCTATCCTCTTTTAGAGGTTACATTAGCTTCATACTTCTCTATTTCAGCGATGAACTCCTCACCTACCGGAACATTGTTTTTCAGACAGAACATGTCCCAAACAGCGTTCCAAGGCAAAGCCTTAGCCTCTTCGAGCAGAGCAAGGCGCTGGAAACCTTGACCGGTGGCCTCATATTCGCGAAGCTTTGCCAATGGTTCTAGTAACGCACGCAACATGCATTTCTGCGCCGCACGGGTACCGATTACATAAGCACCGATACGGTTGATGGAAGCATCAAAATAATCAAGACCAATGTGTACACGGTCCAGTGCATCGCAACGGACAATTTCTTGGAAAAGTTCAAGAGTGGGGTCATCCATGATAGTTACATGGTCAGAATCCCAACGTACCGGACGGCTTACGTGGAGCATCAGCTCAGGGACAAAGAGCAACATGGAAGACACCTTGTCTGCAGCACTTTCCGTAGGATGGAAGTGCCCGGTATCAATAGTAATAAGTTTCTGATGCTGTACACTATAGCCCATACAGAATTCATTGGAGCCTACTGTATAACTCTCTAAACCTATGCCAAACACCTTCGATTCAAGGCAGTTCTTCATATGCTTGTATTCCGTAGCAAAAATACGGTCGAGAGAATCTTTGAAAAGCACACGATACTTCATACGGTTTACAGTGATATCCTTGCTACCATCATGCACCCAAAGATTCATAATGCAGGGATCTCCCTGGCGGCGCCCCATTTCTTCGGCAATGGCACGACAACGTTTAGTATGTTCGACCCAAAAGTCACGGATACCTTGGTCCGGATGAGCCAGAGAAAGATTACCGCTCTTCGGATGAGAGAAAGAAGTGGAATTAAAATCCAATTTTATACCATTCTCGGCTGCCCATTGCATCCAGCTTTCGAAATGTTTCACCTCTACCTGATCGCGATCTACGAAGGTACCGCCAAAGTCACCGTAAATCTCATGCAAATTCAAACGGTGCTTACCGGGGATATAAGAAGCAGCTTTCAAAATATCGGAACGCAGTTCTTCCATATTACGGGCTTTACCGGGATAGTTTCCTGTTGTCTGGATACCACCGGTCAATGAGCCGGCAGATTCGAATCCCTGAACATCATCGGCCTGCCAACAATGCATGGAGATAGACACTTTCTGAAGTTGCTCCATTACTTTTTCTACATCCAATCCGAGAGCTGCGTAACGCTCTTTAGCAATTTCATACGCTTTGTTTATCAATTCTTCTTTCATGATACGTGATTTGATTATGAGTTATAAGTTATTGGTAATCATTATCCATTATAATTAGTCATCGTCAATTGCTTGAAGTGCAGGTAAGCGGTATTCCAATCCTCCATATCCTGCGGATAGAAAGTCTTTAATGGTATGGAACGGTTGATGAGCTGTCTCATGGAAGCAATGTCTCTAGCTGCTCCGGCAGCCAATGCCTGAACCATAACGTTACCGATAGCAGTAGCTTCGGAAGGTCCGGCAATCACGGGAATACCGACAGCATTGGCTGTCCACTGGTTAAGCAGTTCGTTACGGCTACCGCCACCGATAACATGTAAAGCCTCCACCGGACGTGGTGAAAGATTTCGCAGGCTATCCAGCACCTGACGGTATCTCAAAGCAAGACTCTCAAAGATACAGCGTACTATCTGTCCATGTGTCATGGGAATAGGCTGACGATAATCGGAACAATAGGTCTTGATGGCTTGCTCCATATTCGCCGGATTGGTAAACAAAGCATCATCCGGATTAATTAGACTACGGAATGGTTCACAAGTACCAGCCTCAACGATGAGTTCAGAATAGGGATTTCCCCCCATTCGGTACGGCAACGTTCAAGCAGCCACATACCACAAATATTTTTTAACAAACGAATGGTTCCTTCCACACCGCCTTCATTCGTAAAATTCAAGGATTCTGTTTCAGCAGTAATGACTGGAGCATCCGTCTCCACTCCCATCAGAGACCAAGTACCACTACTTAGATAAGCAAAATTACGGTCCATGGCAGGTACGGCAGCAACAGCAGAAGCCGTATCATGCCCGGCAACAGCTATCACGGGGACAGCGCCAAGTCCGGTTATTCGTTGTACTTCCTCCGTCAAGCCCCCCTATTTTTTCACCAGGATAGACAAAACGCCCGAAATGAGCTTGTGTCAGTCCAATCTCCTGCAGCAAGGCATCCTCCAGCCTGCAGGTATTGGCATTTACCAACTGTGCCGTACTGGCAATAGTATACTCCGTTACCATCTGACCGGTCAACATATAGCTCAAAGCATCAGGCATAAACAGCAATTTATCTGCAGCTGCCAATGCACTGTCATGATTACGGCGTAATGTATCAAGTTGGAACAAGGAGTTGAAATTCATCACCTGAATCCCCGTCCATCCATACACATGGCTACGAGGTATACGTGTGAAGAACGCTTCCGGAGCACCCACCGTATGAGGGTCACGATAGGAATACGGCTGGCGAAGAAATCCCCCATCCTTACCTACACAGACAAAATCTACTCCCCAAGTGTCGATACCGATGGAAGTTATTTCTACACCTTTACGGGCGGCAATCCTTAGCCCTTCAATAATATGACGGTAAAGTTCATAAATATCCCAGTAAAAATGTCTGCCAGCTTCAATCAGATGATTTGGGAAACGGTTTACTTCTTCCATTTCCAAACCATTCGAAGTAAAAGTTCCCAGAATTGTGCGACCACTGGTAGCCCCCAAGTCGACCGCAAAAAAGCATTGTTTCATGGTAATTAGTTTTAGTTGCTATTCAACGATACAAAAATAGGAGATTATCCCCCTACTTTTTGTACAGTTTTTGATTGAAAGGGTGTCAGATTTGACAATTGCATATCTATTCTATATTATATCAACATTTACCAAAGACATACGGAAACAATCTCCAATAACGTAAAAGAACAAACAAGACTCCAACAAAGAGAACAAAAACAACATATACAGTACACCCGATGTATAAAAAGAATAAAAAAGCTCTCCTTTTTGCATATTCTTTCCGAAATAATCCCTAATTTTGCACTACTCTTAGAATAATTATACAGAAAATGAAGAAAAAAGCCAATCGGTTAGACGCCATCAAGATGATTATCTCAAGCAAAGACGTCAGTTCTCAGGAAGAACTGTTGCAAGCTTTGAGCAAGGAAGGCTTTGAACTGACACAAGCCACCTTGTCACGCGACTTGAAACAGCTGAAAGTAGCGAAAGCAGCGAACATGAACGGTAAATACGTATATGTGCTGCCCAACAACATCATGTATAAACGTTCGAACGACCAGAGTGCAAGTGAAATGCTGATGACAAGCGGATTCGTTTCACTTCAATTTTCGGGCAATATTGCCGTCATCCGTACCCGGCCCGGATATGCCAGCAGCATGGCCTACGACATCGACAACCGAGAGTGTCCCGCCATTCTGGGTACCATTGCCGGAGATGACACCATCATGCTGGTGGTGCACGAAGCGGCGTCACATGACGAGGTACGCAGCTTCCTATCGCAAATCATCCCGAACATTAAATGATAGATAACAACAAAAAAACAAGAAATTAAATAAGAAATGGATTCGAAACAAATTGATGTGATGGTGGCTGACGCCTCACATGAAGTTTACGTAGACAAGATTTTGGATACCATCCGGGAAGCTGCCAAGGTACGCGGAACGGGCATCGCAGAACGCACACACGAATACGTAGCTACTAAGATGAAAGAAGGAAAGGCCATCATAGCCTTGTGTGGAGACGATTTTGCTGGTTTTACCTACATAGAGAGCTGGGGTAACAAGCAATATGTAGCAACCTCCGGTTTGATAGTACACCCCAAATATCGGGGACTGGGGCTGGCAAAACGTATCAAGACCGCTTCTTTCCGCCTGGCACGCCTACGCTGGCCTAATGCTAAAGTTTTCAGTCTCACCAGCGGAGCTGCCGTCATGAAAATGAATACCGAGCTGGGATATGTGCCCGTCACCTTCAACGAACTGACCGATGACGAATCGTTCTGGAAAGGTTGCGAAGGCTGTATAAACCATGATATATTGGTAGCTAAGAACCGTAAATTCTGCATTTGCACAGCAATGCTTTACGACCCGAAGCTGCACGAAGAGGATAAAATATAAAAATACTAAGGATATGGAAAAGAAGAAGAAAGTAGTAGTCGCATTCAGCGGAGGTTTGGATACCTCGTTTACGGTGATGTATCTTACCAAAGAAAAAGGGTACGAAGTATATGCAGCTTGTGCCAATACGGGCGGTTTCAGTGCTGAACAGTTGAAGACAAACGAAGAAAATGCCTACAAGCTGGGCGCCAAAGAATACGTCACCCTCGACGTGACGCAGGAATACTATGAGAAAAGCTTGAAATACATGGTATTCGGCAATGTTTTGCGTAACGGCACCTATCCTATCTCTGTAAGTTCCGAACGTATCTTCCAGGCACTGGCCATTGCACGCTATGCCAACGAAATCGGCGCCGATGCCATCGCTCATGGTTCTACGGGTGCGGGTAACGACCAGATTCGTTTCGACATGACTTTCCTCGTCATGGCTCCGGGCGTGGAAATCATCACGCTGACACGCGACATGGCACTGAGCCGTCAGGAAGAGATTGATTACCTGAACCAACACGGTTTTGCCGCCGACTTCACCAAACTGAAATACTCCTATAACGTGGGTCTGTGGGGCACCTCCATCTGTGGTGGCGAGATTCTGGATTCCGCGCAAGGGTTGCCCGAAAGCGCCTATCTGAAACACTGCACCAAAGAGGGCAGCGAGCAGTTGCGCCTCACTTTTGAAAAAGGTGAGCTGAAAGCCGTGAACGACGAGACATTCGACGACCCCATCAAAGCCATCCAGAAGGTAGAAGAGATTGGTGCGGCATACGGCATCGGCCGCGACATGCACGTAGGCGACACGATTATCGGTATCAAAGGCCGCGTAGGCTTCGAAGCTGCCGCACCTATGCTGATTATCGGAGCACACAAGTTCCTCGAGAAGTACACTTTGAGCAAATGGCAGCAATACTGGAAGGACCAGGTAGCCAACTGGTATGGCATGTTCCTGCACGAAAGCCAATATCTGGAACCAGTAATGCGCGACATCGAAGCCATGCTGGAATCCTCGCAACGCAACGTAAACGGTACGGCTATCCTCGAACTTCACCCGCTCTGCTTTTCTACCGTAGGTGTAGAAAGCAAAGATGACCTTGTGAAAAACAAGTTTGGCGAATACGGTGAGATGCAGAAAGGATGGACGGCAGAAGATGCCAAGGGCTTCATCAAAGTAACCTCCACAGCACTGCGTGCTTATTATTCAAATCATAAAGACGAGAAAATCTAAATGACCGGCAGGAAGCAAAAACTGACACGTCCCCGGACTGGAAGGATGCTTTCAGGCGTATGTGCAGGACTGGCAAACTTTTTCGGACTCGATGTCTCATTGGTGCGTATCGTTTATACGTTCGCCACGATCTTTACTGCATTTGCAGGCATACCCATATACATTATAATGCTAATTGTTATACCACAAGAACCAAATAGATATTATCGAAATGATTAAAGTAGGAATCATCGGCGGAGCCGGATACACGGCAGGCGAACTGATACGTTTGCTGCTCAACCATCCGGAAGCGGAAATCGTTTTCATAAACAGCTCAAGCAACGCCGGCAACAAAATTACCGACGTACACGAAGGACTGTACGGCGAAACAGACTTGGTATTTACCGACCAGCTCCCGCTGGAAGAAATCGACGTACTCTTTTTCTGTACGGCACATGGTGACACGAAGAAGTTCCTCGAAAGCCACAACGTGCCCGAGGAACTGAGAATCATCGACCTCTCCATGGACTACCGCATAGCCTCTCCCGAACACGACTTCATCTACGGCCTGCCGGAGCTGAACCGCCGCGCCACCTGCAAGGCAAAGCACGTAGCCAATCCGGGCTGCTTTGCCACCTGCATACAGCTGGGCCTGCTGCCGCTCGCCAAACATCTGATGCTGAACGATGATATCATGGTGAACGCCATTACCGGAAGTACCGGCGCCGGTGTGAAACCGGGCGCCACGAGCCACTTCAGCTGGCGCAACAACAACATGAGCGTCTACAAAGCTTTCGAGCACCAGCATGTGCCCGAAATCAAGCAATCGCTCAAACAGCTGCAGAACAGCTTTGATGCGGACATTGACTTCATCCCCTACCGCGGCGACTTCCCGCGCGGCATCTTCACCACCATTGTGGTGAAGACCAAAGTGGCCCTGGAAGAAATCGTCCGCATGTATGAAGAATATTACGCCAAAGATTCCTTTACCCACATCGTGGAGAAGAATATCGACCTGAAGCAAGTGGTAAACACCAACAAGTGCCTCATCCATCTGGAGAAGCATGGCGACAAACTGCTTATCATTTCCTGCATTGATAACCTCCTGAAAGGCGCCAGCGGACAAGCTGTCCATAACATGAATTTAATGTTTAACCTGGAAGAGACCGTAGGATTACGGTTGAAACCTTCTGCATTCTAAAAAAAATGAATTTATTCGACGTATACCCTCTCTTTGACATCAACATCGTCAAAGGAAAAGGCTGCCATGTATGGGACGAGAACGGTACCGAATACCTCGACCTCTACGGTGGTCATGCAGTCATCTCAATCGGACATGCACATCCACATTATGTAGAGATGGTGAGTAACCAAGTTGCTACGTTAGGATTCTACTCAAACTCAGTAATTAACAAGCTGCAACAGCAAGTGGCAGAACGCTTGGGAAAAGTCTGTGGCTATGACGACTACTCATTCTTCCTCATCAACAGCGGTGCCGAAGCCAATGAAAACGCCTTGAAACTCGCCTCTTTCTACAATGGCCGTACCCGTGTGATATCCTTCTCAAAGCATTCCACGGACGTACCTCACTGGCGGTGGAAGTAACGAACAATCCTAAAATCATCGCTCCCATCAACAACTGCGGGCACGTCACCTACCTCCCGTTGAACGACATCGAAGCCATGAAGGCCGAATTGTCCAAAGGAGATGTCTGCGCAGTGATTATCGAAGGCATACAAGGTGTAGGCGGCATCCAACTGCCGACAGACGAATTCATGCAGGCTCTCCGCCAGACTTGTACGGAACACAACACGGTCTTGATTCTCGATGAAATCCAAAGCGGCTACGGACGCAGCGGCAAGTTCTTCGCCCATCAGTACAACGGCATCAAAGCCGACATCATCACCGTGGCAAAAGGCATCGGCAATGGTTTCCCGATGGCAGGCGTACTCATCAGCCCAATGTTTACACCAGTATACGGGCAACTTGGAACCACTTTCGGCGGAAACCACCTGGCTTGCAGTGCCGCCCTTGCCGTGCTGGATGTGATAGAGCAGGAAAACCTGATAGAGAATGCAGCCCAAGTCGGCAACTTCCTGATAACGGAACTAAAGAAATTCCCTCAAATCAAGGACGTTCGCGGACGCGGACTCATGATAGGGCTGGAATTTGAAGAACCCATCAAGGAACTGCGCCTAAGACTACTGAAAGAGCAGCATGTATTCACCGGTGTAAGCGGTACGAATGTACTTCGCCTGCTGCCGCCTCTGTGCCTCGGCATGGATGAAGCAAAGGAATTCTTGGAACGCTTCAAGAAAGTACTTTAATATTTGACACAAATAATCAGCCAGCAAAAGAAACGACCGAAAAGCAGAATACCTTTCTCTCTCGGTCGTTTTTTGTAGAAAATTTATCTACCTTTGCCAGCAAAACAACTCTTTTAACAACAAAAAGATATGAAAGCAGCAATTATCGGTGCAGGAAATATGGGGGGAGCCATTGCCCGAGGGCTGGCAAAAGGAACAATCATCCCTGCCGGTAACATCATTGTCTCCAACCCCACCCAGGGCAAGCTGGACAAGCTGAAGGCAGAATTCCCCGCATTGCAAGTGACCAATGACAACCAGGAAGCGGCAGCCGGTGCAGATATGATAATCTTTGCCGTGAAGCCATGGCTGATGGAGCCAGTGATAAAGGAACTGGAACTAAAAGGCACAGAGATTCTTATATCCGTTGCAGCCGGCATTCCTTTTGAAAAGCTGACACACTATGTAGCAGACAAAGAAATGACCATGTTCCGTCTTATTCCCAATACCGCCATCAGCGAGATGGAAAGCATGACACTCATCGCCAGCCGCAATGCCACCAAGGAGCAGGAGCAACTGATGCTGGACATTTTCAACCAGATGGGACTCGCCATGCTCATTCCCGAAGAAAAGATTGCGGCAACCACTGCCATGACTTCCTGCGGCATCGCCTACGTGCTTAAGTATATCCAGGCAGCCATGCAGGCCGGCGTTGAAATGGGTATCTATCCCAAAGACGGCATGCGCATGGTGGCACAATCCGTGAAAGGGGCAGCCGAGCTGATTCTGAACAACGACACGCACCCCAGTGTTGAGATTGACAAGGTGTGTACCCCCGGAGGAATTACCATCAAGGGAATCAACGAGCTGGAACATGAAGGATTCACCTCCACTGTGATTAAAGCCATCAAAGCGAGTAAATGATATTTAATGTGCTAATGTAACGATGTCCCGATATGCCTATGAGCTACGGTATAATTAAACATTGTGCAGCCTATTGGCACATTGCCACACTTTAATAACAACCCATTAAAAAAATATAATTATGGACGAACAAATCAGACAAATAGCCGAACGCCTGCGCGGACTGCGTGACGTATTGGAACTGACTGCCGACGATATCGCCCGCGACTGCGACATCTCTGCAGAAGAGTACCGCCTGGCCGAAACCGGAGAATTCGACATCTCGGTCAGCATGCTGCAGAAGATAGCACGGCACTACGGCATATCACTGGACGCACTGATGTTTGGGCAAGAGCCCAAAATGAGCTCCTACTTCCTGACACGTGCCGGAAAAGGAACCAGTATAGAACGTACCAAGGCATATAAATACCAATCACTGGCAGCCGGTTTCATCAACCGCACGGCAGACCCGTTCATCGTGACCGTAGAACCGAAACCGGACAGCGAGCCGATACATTACAACAGCCATACCGGTCAGGAGTTCAACCTCGTACTGGAAGGCCGTATGATGGTCAGCATCGACGGCAAAGACTTAATCTTAAACGAAGAGACAGTCTATACTTCAACTCCAAACTGCCGCACGGCATGAAGGCGCTTGACGGAAAGACTGTAAAATTCCTGGCAGTAATCATGTAATAAAGTTATGGTAGAAAGATTTTTATCTCAAACATCCTTCACCTCACAGGAGGACTTCATCAAGAACTTGAAGATAAACGTACCGGAGAATTTCAACTTCGGCTACGACGTAGTGGATGCCTGGGCAGCCGAGCAGCCCGACAAACCCGCACTGTTGTGGACCAATGACCAGGGCGAATGCCGGCAGTTTACCTTTGCCGACATGAAACGGTACACAGACATGACGGCTTCCTATTTCCAAAGCCTCGGCATCGGGCACGGAGACATGGTGATGCTGATACTGAAACGCCGTTATGAATTCTGGTTCAGCATTGTGGCACTGCACAAACTCGGTGCAGTGGTGATTCCCGCCACCCACCTGCTGACGAAGAAAGACATCGTATACCGCTGCAACGCCGCAGACATTAAAATGATAGTCTGTGCCGGCGAAAGCGTCATCACCGACCATATCACGGCAGCTATGCCAGAGTCTCCTTCTGTGAAACGCCTCGTAAGCGTCGGGCCGGAAGCTCCCGAAGGATTCGAAGACTTCCACAAAGGTATCGAGGCCGCCGCTCCTTTCGTGAAACCTGAACATCCGAACACGAACGATGACATCTCCCTGATGTACTTCACCAGCGGTACTACCGGAGAGCCTAAAATGGTGGCCCACGACTTCACCTATCCGTTGGGACATATCGTCACCGGCAGCTTCTGGCACAATCTGAAAGAGAGCAGCCTACACCTCACCATTGCCGACACCGGTTGGGGAAAAGCCGTGTGGGGCAAGCTCTACGGACAATGGATTGCCGGTGCCAACGTATTTGTATACGACCACGAGAAGTTCACTCCCGCAGCCATACTGGAGAAGATACAGGATTATCACGTCACGTCGCTTTGTGCACCGCCCACCATCTTCCGGTTCCTCATTCACGAAGACCTTACGAAGTACGACCTATCCAGCCTGGAATACTGCACCATCGCCGGAGAAGCCTTGAACCCCGCTGTATTCGAGACCTTCAAGAAACTGACGGGCATCAAGTTGATGGAGGGTTTCGGACAGACCGAAACGACCCTCACCGTCGCCACCATGCCCTGGATGGAACCGAAACCCGGCAGCATGGGATTGCCCAATCCGCAATACGATGTAGACCTGATAGACAACGACGGCCGTTCTGTGGAAGCCGGTGAGCAGGGACAGATTGTAATCCGTACCGACAAAGGCAAACCGCTGGGATTGTTCAAGGAATACTACCGCGATGCCAACCGTACCCACGAGGCATGGAACAACGGCATTTACTACACGGGAGACGTAGCCTGGAAGGACGAAGACGGCTACCTCTGGTTCGTGGGCCGCGCCGACGACGTTATCAAAAGTAGCGGTTATCGCATCGGCCCGTTCGAAGTGGAAAGTGCATTGATGACCCACCCAGCCGTAGTGGAATGTGCCATTACCGGTGTGCCCGATGAAATCCGCGGCCAAGTGGTAAAAGCTACGATTGTGTTGGCAAAAGAGTACAAGGCACGCGCCGAAGAAGAGCTTGTCAAGGAGTTGCAGAACCATGTGAAGAAAGTGACGGCTCCCTACAAATACCCGCGTGTCATCGAATTTGTTGATGAGCTCCCCAAAACCATCAGCGGGAAAATCCGCCGTGTGGAAATCCGGGAGAACGACCGGAAATAACACTCGCCACCCAGCATCTGAATCATAAGACAACATCCGGGTGAATGAATAAGGAGGGGATAAAACCGAAGTCGGCCATTCTATTGACGATTTCCGTTTTACCCCCTCTTTTTACAAATAGTTGTCTCATTGTGAATACCAAAAGGAGAAAAGAACTATATTTGCACGAAATTAAACTTCACTTGGAACATTTATAAACAAGAAAGACCGACACGGCATATGAAAAATAGAACGCAGATATGGAAAATACTGGCTTTCTTAGGAGCGGTACTTTTCTTGTCTGATACAATATACGCCCAACAATGGACATCCGATAGTCATTCGGAATACAAGCGGGATACACTCCCTTTCTCACAGCGCTTCATCCACAGATTAGGCGTAGAAGGGCGTGCTGGCTATATTTTTCAGACCAGCCCTTTTCTGGAGTACTCCAACCACCAATACAAGGCCATGAAAAATGCCTATGCCGGCCATCTGAAATACTCCTTCCAGCTCCGTCCCCACACCGTTGCCGACCAGGCTTATATAGGAGCCTATCAAGGGATTGGAGTCGGCTATTTCAACTTCGGCAATCCGGAAGAGCTGGGCAACCCGCTGGCGGTCTATCTGTTTCAAGGGGGACGCATCGCCCAATTCAGCCCCCGCATATCCTTGAACTATGAATGGAACTTCGGCGCATCGTTCGGCTGGAAACCCTACGATGAATATGACAACCCGGAGAACCAGATTATCGGCTCGAAAGTGAATGCCTATCTCAATGTGAACCTCTACTTAAAGTGGGCACTCTCCCCCAAGTTCGACTTGATGATAGGAGCTACCGGAAGCCACTTTTCCAACGGAAACACCCAATATCCCAACTCCGGTCTGAACACGGTGGACTGCAAAGTGGGACTGGTATATAACTTTAACCGCAGAGCGGATGAACTCGTCCAATCATGGCAACGCCCTATCGTTCCTCCATTCCCCCGCCACGTCAGCTACGACTTGACTTTGTTCGGCTCCTGGCGAAAGAAAGCAGTGGCCCATGAGGGCAGTAGTGGCCAGGTACCCGCACCCGGCACTTACAACGTGTTCGGTTTCAGCTTTGCACCCATGTACAACTTCGGCTATAAATTCCGTGCCGGTGTGGCGCTGGACGGCGTATACGACCACAGTGCGAACATGAAAGAATCGTACGAAGAAGAGAACGGCTTCTATACTCCGCCCGCCAAGAAGCAGATGGCATTGGGCTTATCTGCCCGCGGAGAATTTGTCATGCCTTACTTCACGGTAGGTATCGGTCTGGGAGCCAATGTTCTGCACGGCGGCGGTGACATGAAGTCTTTCTATCAGATTCTTGCCCTGAAAATAGACGTAACACGCAATTCGTATCTCCATATAGGATATAACCTCCGGGAATTTCATGAGCCCAATTATCTGATGTTGGGTATCGGCTATCGGTTCAATAACAAACGCCCCAAGCTGTTCTGAACAATAAAGAGGAGGCTATTTATATAGATTCTTTTATTTCATCTGCAAGCACATATTACCAAGTGCCACGCGCATATCATCTACTATAGTATTATAGTTAGTTTGTTAGTTCACAGCGATGAACACTTTGTTCAAGTATAGAGAAACAGTTTGTTCCAATAAGGAAAAACAGTCTGTTTTCATATGATGAAACGAAATGTTCTGTTAAGGGAAACAAAGTGTTCGCCATAATGAAACAACTTGTTCTATTAAGGGAAACACTTTGTTCGCTATAGGGAAACGGTCTTTCATATCAAGAGCTTATAAAGAAAAAGCTCTGCAAATCAATGATTCACAGAGCTTAATCGAGTACTCGAAGCGGGACTTGAACCCGCACAGCCGCAATGGCCAAAGGATTTTAAGTCCTTCGTGTCTACCATTCCACCATTCGAGCATCCTAAAAAGGGAAAAGAGAGCGGAAAACGAGACTCGAACTCGCGACCCTAACCTTGGCAAGGTTATGCTCTACCAACTGAGCTATTTCCGCATTTGGAGAACGGGTGCAAAGATAAACAGTTTTCCCGTTTCTGCCAAATTTTTTTTTATAAAAGTACAGTACTCGCAGCGGGACTTGAACCCGCAGAACCTTTTACCTGCCCAGCAACTCTTTCTCCGCAGCTTGCATGGTCTCAAAATTGAAACCATCTACCACTTTCTGCATCAGGGCAGAGACTTCATCGTTGCAAAGGTTTCCGATACTGCCTTCATGGGTATGGTGCACCTCTTTGCTGTGCGAGAAGTTTCCGGCTTCAATATCCAGTCCCACCTTCTTGTAGGCATCGCGGAAAGGCATCCCTTCACGTGCCAAGCGGTTGACTTCCTCCACACTGAAAATAAGCAGATACTTGTCATCATCAAGAATATGTTCGTTCACCTTGATTTCATTCATAATGTAAGTCGTCATCTGCAGACAGTCTTTCAGTTCCTGAAAAGCAGGCAGGAAGACCTCTTTGATAATCTGCAAGTCACGGAAATAGCCGGAAGGAAGATTGTTGGCTATCATCATAATCTGCTGGGGAAGGGATTGCAGTTTGTTGCACTTGGCACGCGTCAGTTCAAAGACGTCCGGGTTCTTCTTGTGAGGCATGATGCTGGAGCCGGTAGTGCAATCGTCCGGCAGCTTCACAAAACCGAAGTTCTGACTGTTGAACATACATGCGTCAAAAGCCAATTTCGATATGGTTCCGGCCACACTGGCAAGGGCGAAAGCTACATTACGCTCCATCTTGCCACGCCCCATCTGGGCATACACTACGTTGTAGTTGAGGGAATCAAATCCCAAAAGACGGGTAGTCATCGTACGGTTCAGCGGGAACGAGGAACCGTATCCCGCAGCAGACCCCAAAGGATTGCGGTTGCACATCTTGAAAGCTGCCTGAAGGAACATCATATCGTCCACCAGGCTCTCGGCGTATGCCCCAAACCAAAGTCCGAAAGAAGACGGCATGGCTATCTGCAAGTGTGTATAACCCGGCATCAGTACATCCTTGTAGCGTTCGCTCTGCATAACCAGCACACGGAACAATTGTTCCACAGCCTCCGCCACCTCCTTTATCTCTGCACGGGTAAAGAGCTTCAAATCGAGCAACACCTGGTCGTTGCGCGAACGTCCGCTGTGTATTTTCTTACCTATATCACCCAAGTTGCGCGTCAGCATAAGTTCCACTTGTGAGTGAACGTCTTCCACTCCCTCTTCTATCACAAATTCTCCACGCTCGGCCATCGCATAGATTTCCTTCAATTCGGCCAGTAATTGCCGCAGTTCTTCCTTCGTCAACAAGCCAATGCTTTCGAGCATCGTGATGTGCGCCATGGAACCCAGCACATCGTGCTTTGCCAAATAAAGGTCCATTTCACGGTCACGGCCTACCGTGAAGCGTTCGATATCCTTATTTACCTGAACGGATTTTTCCCAAAGTTTCTGAGCCACGTTGTTTCTAATGATTAATGGTTAGTGATTAATATTGTATCATCGCCAACATATCTGCCATCTTCTCCAGTCCTTCCTGCAAGGGTTTCTGCACCATGGTCTTCATAAACGGATTTATATCCATGCCGATGGTCAGCTTCATTTTGCATTCGGTTTCGGTGGTGGGTACAATCTGTATCCACAGATTGAAGGGCAGCGGTGAAGTGGTTGTTGCAAACTTGATACACTTGCAAGGTTCCTTCTCCACAATCTGCAACGTAATCTTTCCCACGGGGGCCACCTCTATCGTCATGCTCTCCGCGTCAAAACTCAAGTTCTTCACTTTGTCTTCAGGCAGACGGTCTTTCACCTTCTCCAGATTGCTCAGGTCGGAAAGCTTTTCATAAACAGCTTCTTGTGAAGCCGGTACAACTTTCACTCCACTCTCAAATTTCGTCATAATCAATCGTATTCAAAAAGAAAAAAGAACTATCCGGACAGAATCTATCCGAATGGCTCTTTTATCCATATTAACATTTTTACAAATAAGTTCTTATTTTCCAGATTCCCAATGTGCAGGGTCTTTACGCCATTCATTCAGAGTCTCCACATCTTCTTCCTCGATATAGCCCGTACGCAGTGCCACTTCCATCACAGCCTCGTAATTGGTCAGCGTCACCAAAGGCACTTTGGCATCCTTGAAAGCCTTTTCGGCAACCGGGAAACCATAAGTATAGGCAGCCACCATACCGATGACCTCACATCCGTCACGGCGGATAGCTTCTACAGCCTTTAAGCTACTTCCACCCGTAGAAATCAAATCTTCCACGACTACCACCTTCATACCGGGACGAAGTTCACCTTCAATCAAATTCTCCAGTCCATGGTCTTTCGGAGTGGAGCGTACATATACAAACGGCAAGTTCAATGCATCGGCCACCAAGGCACCTTGCGGGATAGCTCCCGTTGCCACACCGGCAATGGCATCCACTTGTCCGAAACGTTCCAAAATCAGACGCGTAATTTCAATCTTTACGAAATTACGGAGAGAAGGATAAGAAAGGGTTTTGCGGTTATCACAATAAAACGGAGACTTCCATCCGGATGCCCAAGTGAACGGGTTAGCCGGTTGTAGTTTAATCGCTTTTATCTTCAGCAACTTCTCTGCAAACAATCTTTCTAAAGTTTTCATAGCAAAACTAATCTATATATGATAAATATGGCACAAAAATACGGAAACAGAATGAGAATAAAAAAGAGAAAGCCGATAATTTTCATTCGGAGTAGTCATTTTCCTCAGAAACCTCTATGCAACGACATATATCCTTCATTTCGAACCCCCTGCTCAAGGCAAAACGCACCAGTTTGCCATTCAACTCATACTCACTTTCGGCACGGACGCTTTACGCTTTGCCGCCAGCAGTTTCTGCAAGACGGCGTGGTATTCCTCCTCATCAATCTCGTTCAAATAGGGCCAATAGACAGATGAAGATATCTTTTTCAACTGGAGCGCCTGCCCTATCTTCATCTTGCCCCATTTGGCAAAACGGTATTTGTCGTTGATGAAAGCACGGCAGAAGCGTTCTTCATCAATGTACTTCTCTTGTTCCAGACGGTTGATGATACGGTCTATGGCATCATAGGCAATGCCCCAGCGTTGCAGTTTCTCCGCAATCTCCGCCCGGCAATGCTCGGCAGTGGAGCAATATGCCGCCACTCTGTTCAAAGCTTCAGTTTCAGTTATTTCTATCATCGTTCTGCAATTACGTACCGGTCGTTGCCGGAAATATCTTTTCGGATACGGACATTCGTATAGCCTTGCTTGCGAAGCATCGAAGCGACAGCCTCTCCAAATGCCCGGTTGATTTCAAAATAGAGTCGGCCGCCGACCGTCAGCATGCTCCGTCCCAGTTCACCTATACGCCGATAGAAACGGAGCGGGTCGCTGTCTGGAACAAACAAAGCTCCCGAAGGTTCCCAGTTCAAGACATTTGGCTCCATGTCCTTCTTTTCTGTTTCCGTAACATAAGGCGGATTACTGACGATTACATCAAAGTACTCATCCTCAGCCGGTTGATACGTCAGGACATCACGCTGTACAAATTGTACGGAGGTCTGCAAAAGGCGGTTATTGTCGCCGGCTATGGCAAGAGCTTCTCCGGAAATGTCCCAAGCAGTTACTTCCGCTTCCGGCAACTCTTTAGACAAAGTGACGGCAATACACCCACTTCCGGTGCCAATGTCGAGAATACGGGAAGCCGGAGCGACTTCCTCCAGCATCCTCTCCACCAGTTCTTCCGTTTCGGGACGGGGAATAAGCACCCCCGGAGCCACCCGAAAAGTACGTCCCAGGAAACGGGCAGTACCCTGCACATACTGTATGGGCTCAAAATTGCACAGACGGAAAAGAATGCTTTCCAATTCCTTTTCATCCTTTGGAGATAAAATCATATCTTTGCCCAGGTAATAGTCAATATGACTCTGACCTAACATTTCACAGCAGACAATACGGGAAAGATTGGCTGCCTCCCGGGGAGGATAGCACTCCTGCAAAGCACTGCGGATATGTGAAACGGTTACATTCATTCGGAGTCCGGTTTTATTCGGGCTGCAAAAGTAATCATTAATTTTGATTATTCAACCAAAAGACAAGCAAGGATATGAATTCAGAAGAAGAGAAATATATGCTGCGATGCATCCAACTGGCACAAAACGGACTTTGCAATACAGCACCCAACCCGATGGTGGGAGCGGTAATAGTATGTGACGGGAAAATCATAGGCGAGGGATACCATGTGCGCTGTGGAGAAGCCCACGCCGAGGTCAACGCCATCCGTTCCGTGAAAGACACGTCCCTGCTGAAACGTTCCACCATCTATGTCAGCCTGGAACCGTGTTCGCACTATGGCAAAACTCCTCCTTGTGCAGACCTCATCATCGAGAAGCAGATTCCACGCATCGTCATCGGGTGCCGGGACCCTTTTTCTAAGGTTGCGGGCCGGGGCATACAGAAACTGAAGGATGCCGGACGTGAAGTTATTGTCGGAGTGCTGGAAACAGAATGTCGGCAGCTCATCCGCAGGTTCATCACTTTCCATACTTTGCGACGCCCCTACATCACCCTAAAATGGGCGGAATCTTCTGACAGATATATCGATTACTCCCGCACGGACGGTAAACCGGTTATCCTCTCCAGCCCGCTGACTTCGATGCTGGTACACAAGAAACGGGCAGAGCACAGTGCCATATTAGTAGGTACCCGTACGGCTGAACTGGACAATCCCTGCCTGAATGTCCGCCATTGGTATGGCCGTTCACCGGTACGTATCGTGCTGGACCGGCAACAAAAGCTATCCCCCAGCCTTCACCTATTTGACGGTAGCGTGCCGACCCTCGTTTTTACAGAAGCCCCGCACGCTCCGCTACCGAATGTAGAGTATCTGCCAGTCAGCGACTACCGGCGGAATGTACTCCCCGAAATCATGGAAACGCTGTATACACGCGGATTACAATCCCTTTTGGTAGAGGGTGGCAGCCAAACGCTCCAATCCTTCATTGATGCCGGATTGTGGGACGAAATCTTTGTGGAAGAAGCTCCGCACCTTCTTCATTCCGGCGTCAAAGCACCCGAAATCAGTGACGGATATCCATTTGCAACAGAGTATTCTTTCGGCAGGAGTTTTCGCCATTATACGGCCTCAAGAAACAGTCAATAGCCTCATTTCAGGGCTTTTTTATCGAGAAAAAGGGGGATATTATCTATAATTTTATATAAAACTTCCCCGTAAAGCTGTTTATAGAAAAAAATGTTCCTATTTTTGCAACTTGTAAATAAACACTAACTTTCAAAATGAGAATAAAGTTTCTATCAGTAATTGTGAGTTTTCTTATTGTGTCATTTGCTCTAAGTTCATGCCTTGACTCTGACGACAATTATGAATTCAGCTCCGATGCTACTATACATGCTTTTGGTATCGATACCATACATGGCAAACATTACAAATTTACAATTGACCAGCTCAATAGACTCATCTATAACAGAGATTCATTGCCCGTAGGTTCAGATACCATCATTGACCGTATTCTGATTGATACTATGACCGTTACCGGTTGGATAACTTCAGGCTCGCCTACCGACACGGTATTCGTCATGTCGGACTCCGTGGATTTGAGACCCGCCATGAACAACGATGCCGGCATGCTGTTCAAAGCACATGCCGCCGACGGTGTTACAGTCCGCGAATATAAACTGAAAGTTAATGTACATCTGCAAGACCCGGACTCACTCGTCTGGACAGACATGCAGAAAAGAGGGAATATATTCTCCAATACCATCAATTTAGGTCAGCAAAAAGCGGTTGTACTGGGAGACGAACTGTTTGTCTACACTTCCAACACTACTGCTTACAAGACATCGACTGCGCCCGATAAATACAACTGGAGTAAAGTCAATGTCAGCAACCTCCCCTCAGACGTAAAGCTGACATCTGCCGTAGAGTATAACAATGCGCTTTATATGGTTACAAAAAGCAAAAGAGTATTCAGCTCTACCAACGGCGGCGCCTGGACAGAAGTCACTACATTGGGAGACAATGTCATAGTCCTCATTAATGGTTTCTCCGACCGGCTCTCGGGTATTGTGGAAATCAACGGAAAGCAATATTTCAACATCTGTAAAGACGGAAAGAATTGGGAAGCGGAAAACACGGCTGACAACCTTACCCTTGAGGAAGTCCCGGCAGGATTCCCTACCGAAAACATATCCACCACCCAGACCAACACCGGCAATGGTGTAGAGAAGGTGGTTCTGGCAGGAATGCCGCTGGCCAACGAACAAGAGACAATACCCTGGTTCTCATTGGACGGCAAAGGCTGGGCAAGCCTGGCTAACACGGTGTACGACACATCTTGTCCCGGCATGGTCAACCCTGCCATTATGTACTATGGCGACATGTTCTATTGCTTTGGAGGAGAACTTGACGCCATCTACAACTCCATCACAGGCATTGCGTGGAGCAAGACAGAAACCAAGTTCCTGCTACCCCAGGAATTCAAAGGGAAAGGCGCGTACTCCATTATAGTGGAACCGACGAAAGACAAAACTGTGGCCCCGGCAGACAAACGGGACTTCATTTGGGTGATATTCGGCGGCAACGGCACCAAGAATGAGGTATGGCGCGGACGTCTTAACAGATTGGGCTTCGAAATACAATAATAATGATGTCATATAAGGAAGAAATCGATCTAAACCGGATACCCCAGCACGTGGCGATTATCATGGACGGTAACGGACGGTGGGCCAAGCAGCGTGGACACGAACGCAGCTATGGACATCAGGCCGGCGCAGAGACTGTGCACGTCATTGCAGAGGAAGCCGCTAAATTAGGAGTCAGATACCTTACTTTATATACGTTCTCTACCGAGAACTGGAATCGTCCGTCGGACGAGGTAGCCGCCTTGATGGGATTGCTCTTCGACTCCATAGAGGAAGAGACGTTCATGAAGAACAATATCAGTTTCCGGGTAATAGGAGATATTGAAAAACTGCCTGCCAACGTACAGCAACGGCTCAACACTTGCGTGGCACACACCTCCCACAACACGGGAATGTGCCTGGTACTGGCATTGAGCTACTCTTCCCGCTGGGAAATAACGGAAGCTGCCCGGCAAATAGCCGACCTGGTACAGAAAGGTGAGCTGAAACCCGAACAAATCGACAGTGAGCTCATATCCCGTCATCTGACAACCCACTTCATGCCCGACCCCGACCTGCTGATACGTACCGGAGGAGAGCTCCGCCTTAGTAACTACATGCTCTGGCAATGCGCCTATTCGGAACTTTATTTCTGTGATACCTATTGGCCCGACTTCCGTGAAGAATTACGCAAAGCCATATGTGACTATCAGAAACGCGAACGCAGGTTCGGCAAGACCAGCGAGCAAATCAATTAATCACCGGACACACAAATAGTAAATAGTAAATTGTAAAATAGTAAATAAAAAGATGCACTATCGTATTTTCTCCATACTCGTAACGTTTGTCTGCCTTTTCGGCTGCGCACTGACAACAGCAGCACAGGACGTAAACAACACCGATGAAACCGAAAAGCCGGTTATACTCTATTCGGGAACACCCAAGAAGTATGAAATAGCCGACATTAAGGTCGAAGGAGCCCAGAACTATGAGGATTATGTAATTGTCGGATTGTCCGGACTATCCAAAGGGCAGACTATCACCGTGCCGGGTGACGAGATTACACAAGCTTGTAAGCGCTACTGGCGCCACGGTCTGTTCTCTGACGTGGAAATTACAGCAGACAAGATTGAAGGCGACCAAATTTGGCTGACCATTCATCTGACCATGCGTCCGCGTGTTTCCGACATACGCTACAACGGTGTGAAGAAGTCAGAGCGTGAAGACCTGGAAAGCAGAATCGGCATGATAAAGGGCGGTCAGATTACACCTAATCTAGTGGACCGCGCCAAGACCTTGATAAAGCGCTATTTTGACGACAAGGGCTTCAAGAATGCAGATGTAATCATCACCCAACGTGATGATCCGGAAAAGAAGAATGAAGTGATTGTCAACATCGACATCGACAAGAAGGAGAAAGTGAAAGTACATCAAATCACCATTGTAGGCAACGAGGCCCTCACGACCAAGAAGCTGAAGCGTGTGATGAAGAAAACAAACGAAAAGGGCAAGCTGCTCAATCTGTTCCGCACCAAGAAATTCATTGAGGACAACTACGAAGCGGACAAACAGCTGATTATCGACAAATACAACGAACTGGGTTATCGTGACGCCATCATCGTGACAGACAGTATCAAGCCCTACGATGACCGCACGGTAGACATCTTCATGCAGATTGAGGAAGGACAGAAATACTATCTCCGCAATGTAACCTGGGTAGGTAACACACTGTATCCTTCCGAACAACTGAACTTCCTCCTCCAGATGAAGAAGGGTGATGTCTACAACCAAAAGTTACTTGAAGAGCGTACAATGACCGATGACGATGCCATCGGTAACCTTTACTACAACAACGGTTATCTGTTCTACAGCCTCGAACCGGTGGAAGTAAACATCGTGGGCGACTCCATCGACCTGGAAATGCGTATCTACGAAGGTCGCCAGGCTACCATCAATAAAGTCAGCATCAACGGTAACGACCGTTTGTATGAAAACGTAGTACGCCGTGAACTCCGTACCCGTCCGGGCGAACTCTTCAGCCGTGAAGACCTGATGCGTTCCATGCGTGAAATCCAGCAGATGGGACACTTCGACCCCGAACAAATCCAGCCCGACATCCAGCCGAGACCGGAAGACGGCACGGTAGACATCGGTTATGACCTTGTATCCAAAGCCAACGACCAGGTAGAGTTCTCCGCCGGTTGGGGACAAACGGGTATTATCGGTAAGTTAAGTCTGAAGTTCACCAACTTCTCTCTGTCCAACCTGCTGCATCCGGGTGAGAACTACCGCGGTATCCTCCCGCAAGGCGATGGTCAGACATTGACCATCAGCGGCCAGACCAATGCCAAATACTATCAGTCATACAGCGTTTCATTCTACGACCCGTGGTTTGGCGGTAAACGCCCGAATGCATTCTCCGTATCGGCTTTCTATTCCCGCCAGACCGACATCAGTAGCCGTTATTACAATTCAGCCTACATGAACAGCTATTACAACAGCTATTATAGCGGTATGTATGGCTACGGTATGTACAACTACGGCAATTACAACAACTACGAGAATTATTACGACCCGGACAAATCTATCCAGATGTATGGTCTTGCAGTGATGTTCGGTAAGCGTTTGAAGTGGCCGGATGACTACTTCCAGTTCACAGCCGAGTTGTCTTACCAACGTTATGTTCTGAGTGACTGGCAGTACTTCCCGGTTACCAACGGTAAGTGTAATAACCTCAGCCTCAACCTGACCTTGTCCCGTAGCTCTATCGACAACCCGATTTATCCGCGCCAAGGTTCCGAGTTCTCGTTGTCTGCACAAATCACACCGCCTTTCTCTCTGTTCGACGGTACCGATTACAGCAAGTATAGCACCAGCAGCCAGGAAGACATGAACAAGATGCACAAGTGGATTGAATACCACAAGTGGAAATTCAAATCCAAAGTCTACATCCCGTTGATGGACCCGATTACCGTCAAACGTACTCCGGTGCTGATGGGACGTGTAGAATTCGGTTTGCTGGGACACTACAACAAATACAAAAAGTCTCCGTTCGAAACGTTTGACGTGGGTGGTGACGGTATGACCGGCTACTCCAGCTATGCTACAGAAAGTATCGCCCTCCGTGGTTATGAGAACAGCTCATTGACTCCATACGGTTCTGAAGGTTATGCCTATACACGTCTCGGACTGGAATTAAGATATCCTTTGATGCTGGAAACAAGTACCAGTATTTATGCGTTAACGTTTGTGGAAGCCGGTAATGCATGGCATGATGTCAATAAGTTCAACCCGTTCGATTGAAACGTTCAGCCGGTGTCGGTGTCCGCATCTTCCTCCCGATGATTGGTATGATGGGTATCGACTGGGCTTACGGTTTCGACAAAATAATGGGTTCCTCGCAATATGGCGGCAGCCAGTTCCACTTCATCCTGGGACAGGAATTCTAAGCAATGGACAATTGATAATTGACAATTAATGCAGTATCGTTATGAAGAAGAGTTTATTGATCCTTTTTACGCTGTTTGCAGTAAGTATAACAGCCAATGCACAGAAGTTCGCCTTGATTGACATGGAATATATCCTGGAAAATATTCCTGCCTACGAACGTGCCAATGAACAACTGGAGCAAGCCTCCAGACAATGGCAGAGTGAAGTCGAAAAGATTTCCGAAGAAGCCAAGACTCTGTACAAGAACTATCAGTCTCAGATTGCCTCCCTTTCTGAAACACAGAGAGGTAAAAAGGAAGAAGAGATTGTCGCTAAAGAGAAATCAGCAGCCGAACTGCGCCGCAAATACTTCGGTCCGGAAGGCGAACTGTATAAAAAACGTGAAAGTCTGATGCAACCCATTCAAGATGAAATATACAATGCTGTAAAGGAAATTGCGACACAGAACGGATATGCGGTAGTTGTAGACCGTGCTTCCGCATCAAGTATCATTTTTGCCTCGCCGAGTATTGACGTCAGCAATGAAGTACTTGCAAAACTGGGATATTCAAATTAATTTCATACATTTGTTTCAGAATATAGACTGCATTCAGGATTAAAAATAAGCTTGCTTATTTTGTATTGCGTTCAGTTTGCGCTATATTTGTCCCCGACGAATAATCATTCAAATAAATAATAAACATTATGCTTAAAAAAATCGCACTACTCGTAGTTATGTTCGCCCTCCCGCTGGGAGCTATGGCGCAAGCTAAATTCGCTCACATGAATTCTCAGGAAGTAATCACTGTTATGCCTGAATTTACCAAAGCTCAAGCTGACCTTGATGCTATGTCTAAGAAATATCAGGATGAAATGCAGCGCACTAACGAAGAATTCCAAAAGAAGTATCAGGAATATCTTGTTCAACAAGATTCTTTGCCCAAAAACATCGCTGAAAGACGCCAGAAAGAATTAAACGATATGGCCCAACGCCAAGAACAATTCCAACAAGAAGCTTATCAAAGTATGCAGAAAGCACAGCAGGATGCTATGGCTCCTATCTATAAGAAACTGGACGAAGCTATCCAAGCTGTCGGCAAAACTGAAGGTGTTGTCTACATTTTCGACTTGGCCCGTACCCCGATACCATTCGTAGGAGCACAGAGCGTTGATGTAACTGCCAAAGTCAAAACGCAATTGGGCATTAAATAATAGAATTATTATGATAAAGCAAGCGCGGATAGTTTTATCCGCGCTTATTTTTTATACATTACTGAGAAATTTGAATTATCTTTGCATGGTACATAGCCTTTAGAACGCATGAAACAGACATTACCTTCTGCAGCCGGTCCCATCGGAATATTCGATTCCGGATATGGTGGACTGACTATTCTGAGCAAGATACGGGAAGCCCTTCCCCAATATGACTACATTTACCTGGGCGACAACGCACGTGCGCCTTACGGGACCCGCTCATTCGAGATTGTCTATGAGTTCACTTTACAGGCAGTCACCAAACTGTTCGAGATGGGATGCCATCTCGTCATTCTGGCATGCAATACAGCTTCGGCAAAAGCCCTGCGCAACATACAAATGAATGATTTGCCCCGCCTCGACCCAATGCGTCGTGTGTTGGGAGTAATCCGCCCAACCGTAGAATGCATAGGGAACATTACCCAAAGCCGCCATGTGGGAGTGCTTGCCACGGCAGGAACCATCAAGTCTGAATCCTATCCGCTGGAAGTGCATAAACTCTTCCCCGACATCAAAGTGAGCGGTGAAGCCTGCCCTCTATGGGTATCCCTCGTAGAAAACAACGAGGCACAAGGTGAGGGTACCGACTACTTCATACGCAAGAACATCGGCAACCTGCTGGCCAAAGACACGCAGATAGACACCGTCATTCTGGGCTGCACACACTTCCCGCTGCTGCTGCCTAAGATACAACAATACATGCCCGACGGCATCACGACCGTCACCCAAGGGGAACTGGTGGCAGACAGTCTGAAAGACTATCTTCACCGTCATCCGGAAATGGACAGAAAATGCACCAAAGGTGGAAGATGCGTCTACCGCACCACAGAATCGGAGGAGAAATTCACAGAATCGGCTTCCACTTTCCTGAATGAATCGATAAGAGTTGAGAGGATTGAACTATAAATTCGTCAGCATTAAACATTAAAACAAAAACATTTGTTATATTTGTAAGACAGAAACCTCTAAATTCTTACCATCATGAAAGAAGAAGATAAAAGCAAACTCATTGAGGTGTTCACCGGTTCACCGTGGGAAGCAGAACTTGTAAAGAGCCTGCTGGGAAATAGTGATATTGAAGCTGTAACAAAAGACGGAATGGTAGTAAACGTTGTACTGCCTGCCACTGCGGTAGATGTTTCCGTCCTCGTCAATGAAAAGGACTACGAAGCCGCTATGGAAGTAGTCCGCGAATACGAAAAGAGAGAAAATGGAGATTGATTTCAATAGAATTGCTGTCAAGATAGGCAGCAATGTTTTGACACGTCGTGACGGCACTCTCGACGTCACCCGCATGTCCGCTTTGGTGGACCAGATAGCCGAGCTGCACAAGGCCGGCATAGAAATAATACTTGTTTCTTCCGGAGCCGTTGCTTCGGGACGTAGTGAAGTGCACCCCACCAAGAAGTTGGACAGCGTAGACCAGCGCCAGCTCTTTTCCGCTGTAGGGCAGGCCAAACTCATCAACCGCTACTACGAGCTGTTCCGGGAGCATGGCATCCCCGTGGGACAAGTGCTCACAATGAAAGAGAACTTTTCCACCCGCCGCCATTACCTCAACCAGAAAAACTGTATGACCGTAATGCTGGAGAACGGCGTCATTCCCATTGTCAATGAGAACGACACCATCTCCGTGAGCGAACTGATGTTCACCGACAACGATGAACTGTCCGGCCTGATAGCCTCCATGATGGATGCCCAGGCACTAATCATTCTCAGCAATATAGACGGCATCTACAACGGTTCACCCGCCGACCCGAATTCTCAGGTCATCCGTGAAATAGAACAAAGCAAAGACCTCTCCTCCTACATACAAACTTCCAAATCCAGCTTCGGACGCGGCGGCATGCTGACAAAAACCAACATTGCCCGCAAAGTGGCAGATGAGGGCATCACAGTAATCATAGCCAACGGGAAGCGGGACAACATCCTCGTGAAAATAATGAATAATGAAGAATTAAACTATACCCGTTTCATTCCGTCTCCGGAACCGGTATCGAGCATCAAGAAATGGATTGCGCACAGCGAAGGGTTTGCCAAAGGCGAACTGCACATCAATCATTGTGCCACCGAACTGCTCTTCTCGGACAAAGCAGTAAGCATCCTACCGGTAGGCATCACTGACGTTATAGGCGAGTTCGAGAAGGACGACATCGTACGGATTATCGACTTCGGCGGTAAACCCATCGGTGTGGGAAAAGCCAACTGTGACTCCAGCCAGGCACGGGAAACAATGGGAAAACATGGAAAGAAACCCGTAGTGCACTACGACTACCTATATATAGAATAGGCCACAGACGGATACTATCCACGATATTCATACTTGCATATTTATCACTCTATACTCAGTAAGAAAATGAACTTAAACAAAACTTTTGTCGCCGTACAAGATGCCAGCCGTAACATGCTAGCGTTGAGCGACAAAGAAATCAACCAAATATTACTGGCTGTTGCAGACGCTGCCATAAACAAAACAGACTTCATTCTGAGTGAAAACCAGAAGGATTTGGAGCGTATGCCTTCTACCGACCCTAAATACGACCGCCTAAAACTGACAAAAAGCCGTTTGCAGGACATCGCTGCGGACATCCGCAACGTAGCCGCCCTCCCTTCTCCTTTGAGAAAAGTCCTTAAAGAGAACGTATTACCCAACGGATTGAAGATAAAAAGGGTCAGTGTACCTTTCGGTGTCATAGGCATTATCTACGAAGCCCGTCCCAACGTCAGTTTCGATGTATTCTCACTCTGCCTTAAAAGCGGCAATGCCTGTATTCTGAAAGGCGGAAGCGATGCAGACTATTCCAACCGTGCCATAATCAGCGTGATACACGAGGTACTGGAGCATTTCAACGTAGATACACATATCGTGGAACTGCTTCCTGCCGACAGAGAGGCGACTGCCGAACTACTGCATGCCAACGATTATGTAGATTTGATAATTCCGCGCGGCAGCAGCAGCCTGATAAACTTCGTACGCCAGAATGCCACAGTACCGGTTATAGAGACAGGTGCCGGCGTATGCCATACGTTCTTCGACCGCTATGGCGATATAAGCATAGGTCCATCTATCATTGCCAATGCAAAGACACGCCGGGTCAGTGTATGCAACGCTTTGGATTGCCTGATTATCGAAGCCGACAGCCTGGCTAATTTGCCCGACCTATGCCTGCCGCTGCAATCAAGCAATGTAGAGATATTTGCCGATGAACCCGCCTACCACAGTTTGCATGGCAAATATCCCGCCGAACTGTTGAGACTTGCCACTGAAGACTGCTACGGCAGAGAGTTCCTGGACTACAAGATGGCCATTAAAACCGTGAATTCTTTCCAGGAAGCATTGGCACATATCCGGAAGTACGGTTCCAAACATAGCGAATGCATCATTACGGACGACAAGACACGTGCCGAATGGTTCTGCCGGGAAGTGGACGCCGCTTGCGTATACGTCAATGCACCGACCTCTTTCACCGACGGCGCACAATTCGGACTCGGTGCCGAGATCGGCATCAGCACACAGAAGCTGCACGCCCGCGGTCCGATGGCTCTGGAAGAAATCACCACATACAAATGGATTGTCGAAGGTTCCGGACAGACCAGACCTTGACAGCCGAATAACAAAGATATAGATACACTAAAAAGACTGTAAATATGAAGAACTTTACTTGCGTGCAGGACATCGGCAACCTGAAGTCTGCACTGGACGAAGCATTCGAGATTAAAAAAGACCGTTTCAAATATGTGGAACTGGGACGTAACAAAACGCTGATGATGATTTTCTTCAACTCCAGCCTGCGTACCCGCCTCAGTACACAGAAGGCTGCATTGAATCTGGGCATGAACGTAATTGTACTGGACATCAACCAGGGAGCCTGGAAACTGGAGACAGAGCGTGGCGTCATCATGGACGGTGACAAACCGGAACACTTACTGGAAGCCATTCCCGTGATGGGCTGCTATTGCGACGTCATCGGCGTACGTTCTTTTGCACGCTTCGAAAATAAGGAAGACGATTACAACGAAGTGATACTGGAGCAGTTCATCAAGCATTCCGGCCGGCCGGTATTCTCCATGGAGGCTGCCACACGCCATCCGCTGCAGAGTTTTGCCGACCTGATAACCATTGAGGAATATAAGAAGACGGCACGCCCCAAAGTAGTGATGACATGGGCTCCACATCCGCGTCCATTGCCCCAGGCTGTCCCCAACTCCTTTGCCGAATGGATGAATGCAACTGATTATGACTTTGTGATTACACATCCCGAAGGTTATGAACTCGACCCCAAGTTCGTAGGAAATGCCCGCGTAGAATATGACCAGATGAAAGCTTTTGAAGGAGCCGATTTTGTCTATGCCAAGAACTGGGCGGCCTATACAGGCGACAACTACGGACAAATATTGAGCAAAGACCGCACCTGGACAGTAGGCGAGCGCCAGATGGCCGTTACCAACAATGCCTACTTCATGCACTGCCTGCCGGTTCGACGCAACATGATTGTGACGGATGATGTGATAGAAAGCCCGCAGTCCATCGTAATCCCCGAAGCGGCCAACCGGAGATTTCAGCAACAGTGGTGCTAAAGAGACTGCTTGAAAGCCTCTAACCAGAGGACAAGACTACTTTATTCTTTTTAGGCGCGGATTACGCGGAAAACGCGGATTCTTTTCTTAAATTTTTTCCGTGGAATCCGCGTAATCCTCGCCTAAAAAGAAATTATAGCAAATGCATTTCAGCTACACCGCTATTACTTTTCCACTTCTTTGCCCGCTTCTTCCCAACCGATGAAACCTTTGTCAAGGTCATAGATTATATATCCTTTTTTGCTCAGTATGGCAGCGGCCTTTTTACTACGCTTACCACTACGACAATATACTGCAACCGGTTTGTCCTTCTGCAGAGTGGAGTCGGCCATCGTTTCAAACGACTCATCCAATACATTAATATTGATACTGTGGGGCACGTGTCCTTCCGAGTATTCGGCAACAGTACGCACATCCAGAAGCTGCACCTCCGGATTGGCTATCAATGTGGAAAAGTCATCTACCGAAACAGACTTGAACTGTCCCTCCTTCTGCTGGCAGGAAAAGAGGGTGGTAAAAACGAGGCAAAGGCCCGCGAACAATGTCTTCATCGAATATTTCATTTTAGTCAGGGTTATAAACAAAATCGTAAGTCTTGATGTCACCGGAATAAGTGTGCACACTGAAATGAACCATAACCTTCTGTATACCCTCTGCCGCATACTGCCGCAAAGGTACGGAAGCGTAGGCACGCCTGGTATAAGACACCACCTCCTCCTTTGCGTCATGATACAGCGTCAGATATACTTCACTACACCCGGTAGCAGTATCCACAATCACTTCATCCTCAATAAAATGGAACTTATGTTCACCATTCTCCTTGACTATCAGTGTCATATTGAGATAGTCGAGTCCCATCCAGATACCCAGTACATCAGTAGGGTCTGTCTTGACGCCCTCCTCGAACTTGTCGGCCGTTTGGGGAGCGACAGAAAGAACACCGCTCAAGGCATACAGCACCGCACCGGCAGTTCCATCGGCAGTTACCTCCGAAGCATAATTACTGATGACACGTACCAAAGCGTTTGCCTCTATGTTCGTCTTTGTCTTGTCCTCCACTACCGGCAAGGTTTCCCCTTCATCCGTCACAACAGACCGCAGATAGCCGTCAGCCCCCGAAAAGGCAGTCAAGAATTCCAACTTCACGGAAGGATAATGATAATCATCATCGCCACAACCAGCCAACAGACAGGCCAACAAAGGCAAAAGCCACCAATCACAGTACTTCTTCATGTATTCATTCTTTTATAGCCGCCAGATAATTCTTCAACGGGTTGGCATACATCAGCAGCATTTTTCCGCGCAGAAAGTCCACGTCCTTATTAGGAATGGAGATACGCTCCAACTGTTGTTCTATATAGGCCGTGAAACGCTGCTTATCCTCGGCAGTGTAATGGTCGGAAAAATCCTCCTTCCCCTCGAGAAGGTCGTGTGCCACATAATTATTGGGATACATCCGGTAGCTGGCATGAATACGTTTGTCTATCAGTGCAGACATGCGTGCAAAGAGTTCGGGCTTCGGAAGTGAACGGTCCATCTTCGCCAATTCATCATTCATGCAGGCACCCGTCTGGAAATGTACCCGCCCTTTATAGCCGAACAGTCCGGTCTGCATATTCAGCAAGTCGTCAGCCGTCGTTTTCTTATAGCCTTCAATGTCCCGTTTCAGTTGGAACTCCTGCGCTTTCAGGAAGTCGCAAGGGTCGTATTCATAGGAAATGGCAAGCGGAGCTATATTCATTTCCATCAAGCGGTCAATGACGTCGCCTTCACCGCCTATTGCCAGCATCTTCAGCACACTGTCCTGCGTGCGGTCGTTGGAATCCTTGGCACGCCCTTCACGTTGTGCAATCCAGATAGACTGTTTCTTCTCACTGATGGTATAATGCATATAGCGGGACATGCGTGCGGAAGCCTCCAGCATCTGGCGCATGGTCAACGCACGCTGCACGATGAAGGACTTGTTGACACGCACGAATTTCTTAATCCACGGATAGACAAGCAGGTTGTCGCCAATGGCTATCTCTACCGTATCCATACCCTGGTCTACCAAAAGAATGGACAAGAAACCGGAATCGAGAATAATGTCGCGATGATTGGAGATATAGGTATACGCCGCCGACTTGTCTGCCGGCAACGCGGTATGGTCCAAAGTCAATCCATCCGTAGCCTCCTTCGCCAATTTCCACAGAAGCCCATAGCAGAAGGTCTTCTGAAATTCCAGCTTGGTTTTACACGCGCGCATTTTCTGCGACCAGACTTCAAAAGGTACACCAGGCATCACAGTATCCACTGCCTGCCGGAACGCCGCATCGGCAATCAGTTCCTCATAGACTTGAGGAAGTTCCTCATCATGATAAGGACGGATTTCATCAAATTCCACGTTCGCATTCATAATGAATAATGATTAATCCTTAAACTTGTTTTCTATAATATCTGTCATTACATCCTTCATCTCCATTCCGGCAGCACGAACCTGCTGGGGAATAAAGCTGGTGGCAGTCATTCCGGGGGTGGTATTCACCTCCAGCAGATTGATTTTTTCCCCTTCGGTAATGATATAGTCCACACGGATAATGCCATAGGCCCCGAGTATATCATAAATGGCAGAAGTCAGCGTCTGCACCCGGCGGGTCAAATCGTCCGAAATGCGGGCAGGAGTAATCTCGTCAGACGCACCATTATACTTAGCTTCATAATCGAAGTACTCGTTGTGGCTCACCACCTCCGTAATGGGGAACACTACGGACTTGTCTTTTGTTTTGTAACAGCCGCAGGTAATCTCGGTTCCGTCCATAAAGGCCTCCACCAGTACTTCCTGCGCTTCCGCAAATGCCTTGGCTATGGCAGGTTGTATCTGCTCTTTCGCCGTCACCTTGGTCACGCCGAAGCTGGAACCTCCCAAGCTGGGCTTAATGAAGCAAGGCAGACCGATTTTCTCCATCACATCTTCATCCGTCACCGACTGTCCGCCGCGCAGCAACAACGATTCGGCAATGCGCACACCGAAACCTTTCAGATACTGGTTGCAGGCAAACTTATCGTACGTGAGCGACGCTGCCAGTACTCCGCAACACGAATAAGGGATGTGGAGCATATCAAAATAGCCCTGCAGACGGCCGTCCTCACCCGGAGTTCCGTGGATGGTGATATAGGCAAAGTCGAATGTCACTTTCTCGCCATCCAGCACGAAGCTGAAGTCATTGCGGTCTACCGGAGCCTTAGCGCCGTCGGGCAGCTGTACATGCCAGTCCAGTCCGTGCATTTCTACAATATATAAGGTATACTTCTCCTTGTCGATGAAGGAGTAAATCCCCTGTGCACTACGCAGGGAGACGTGGAATTCGGAGGTATCTCCTCCGGCTACAATAGCAATCGTGCGTTTCATTCTAATTCTCTGTTACTGATATAGCCTCTCCATTTGTCTATCAGCCGGGTCATGTCATCGGGCAATTCCGAAGTGAAGTACATTTCTTCTCCGGTGACGGGATGCACAAACCCCAGCGTCATGGCATGCAATGCCTGCCGCGGACAAGTGTCGAAGCAGTTGTTTACAAATTGTTTGTATTTAGCGAAGTGGGTTCCTTTCAGGATTTCGTGTCCACCGTAACGTTCGTCGTTGAAAAGTATGTGTCCGATGTGCTTCATGTGCACACGGATTTGATGGGTGCGTCCCGTTTCAAGGATACATTCCACCAGTGTGACGTATCCCAAACGTTCGAGCACCCGGTAATGGGTGACGGCATGCTTTCCCTGGTCGTCGGGGAGGACGGTCATCTGCATGCGGTCTCTGGGATTACGACCGATATTGCCGACAACGGTCCCTTCATCCTGCTCCACATTTCCCCAGACCAGCGCCCGGTAACGGCGTTTTGTCGTCTTGTTGAAGAACTGGTTGCCGAGATTCGTCTTGGCATCCGGAGTCTTGGCTATCACCAGCAGGCCGGAGGTGTCCTTGTCGATGCGGTGCACCAGTCCCACATGCGGGTCATTGGCATCATAATCGGGATTATCCTTCATATGCCAGGCTATGGCGTTGACAAGCGTACCGTGATAGTTGCCATGACCGGGGTGCACCACCAGACCGGCAGGTTTGTTCACTACCATCAGATACTTGTCCTCATATACTATATCAAGGGGGATGTCTTCGGGGATGACTTCATTCTCATAGCGTGGACGGTCCATCATCACAGTGATTACATCCATCGGCTTCACCTTATAGCTGCTTTTCACAGCCTTGCCGTTCGCCATCACGAAGCCTGCATCGGCAGCCTTCTGGATGCGATTACGCGAGGAGTTCGTCAAGCGGTCGAACAGATACTTGTCCACCCGCACCATCTCCTGCCCCTTGTCCACCACCACACGGAAGTGTTCATAGAGTTGCGCCTCGTCACCCACCGGCTCTACGTCGTCCAGCTCATCATTATCTATATCATCCGGCAATTCTTCTATCATCACGGCATTTACAATTTGACTATTTACAATTTACGATTGGGAGTCAGATGTTTATCAGAACCAGGACTCATCTGCCGCGGAGTCTTCGGACAACACGGGTTCAACGGTACCTCCCACGGCATCCACTCCCAGGGAGTCTGCCTTCAAGGCGCCTCCATCTCCCACCATCAGCGTCAGCACTGCGCCGGTGGGCACTTTCTCGCCGATGGAAAGCTGACGTCCCTTATACTTCACGCCATACACCCAGTCCTTCTCACCCGGAATATACTGTATCTCGGCCAGCTTGAAGCCCGAAGCCAGAATACGCGCTTCCGCCTGCCGCAGCGAACTGTTGTCCGCCACATCGGGCACTATGTGCAGAGGGACTTCAATCGTATTGATTGTAAGATAGATGGTACGTCCTTCCTTTACCTTTTGTCCGGCTGCCGGATTATATTCGAGGATGCAGCCGGCAGGAAGAGTCTTGACATAACTGGAATCCGAAACGATGCAGACCAAGCCGCGGTTACGGAACATTTTCTCGGCTTCCTCCACTCCCATGCCCTTCACATCGGGCACTATCACAGCCTCGCCGTGGCGGGTATATATATCCAGTCCTTTCAGCACTCCGAACAGCAATCCCACTACCACAACGGCCATCGCAAGGATGTTCGCCCAGAAGAACCGGTTCTGCCGGAAAGAGAAAAAATCTTTTATTGTCATAATCGATAATGCATTATTTGGGACAAAGATACAATTTTCACCACATAGTACACGGAGTTGGCAATAGTTTTTTCCGGAGAAGCGGGCACAATACATAAGAAAAGCTGCAAAAGACCAGAATCAGTCTTTTGCAGCTCCCTTATTTCTTTAATACGAACGAGAACGACTATTATGCCTTTACTCCGTTGTATTCGTCAGAAACAGTCAGTTTCTTTCTGCCTTTAGCACGACGTGCTGCCAATACTCTGCGGCCGTTTGCTGTAGCCATTCTCTCACGGAAACCGTGTTTGTTCTTTCTCTTTCTGTTCGAGGGTTGAAATGTTCTTTTCATTACTGTATCTTGTTTTATGTTATTATTCTCACGAATTCGGGCTGCAAAAATAGATACTTTTTTCAAATAAACCAAGAGATAACTCATTTTCTCTCAAAAGTTTTTGTGTTTTTTACCGATTTCCATTACTTTTGCACTCGCAAACCAGCACTAACGAAGTAAATACCAATATAATAATATTAAAGACTATAAGTATGATTAATGCCCAAGACATTAAAATCGGAACTTGCATCCGTATGGACGGCAAGCTGTATTTCTGTATCGACTTCCTGCATGTAAAGCCGGGAAAAGGTAATACTTTCATGCGCACCAAGCTGAAAGACGTGGTGAACGGTTACGTTCTGGAACGCCGTTTCAACATCGGTGAGAAACTGGAAGACGTACGTGTAGAACGTCGTCCCCACCAATACCTCTATCATGACGGTGACAACTACCAATTCATGAACCAGGAGACTTTTGACCAAATTCCCATCGCCCACGACCTCATCAACGGTGTTGACTTCCTGCTCGAAGGAATGATAGTAGACGTGGTATCAGACGCTTCTACAGAAACCGTACTCTATGCTGATGTGCCCATCAAGGTTCAGCAGAAGATTACCTATACGGAACCGGGACTGAAAGGCGACACAGCCACCAACACGCTGAAGCCCGCCACAGTAGAATCCGGCGCCACAGTCCGCGTCCCCTTGTTCATCAACGAAGGCGAGACTATCGAAATCGATACGCGCGACGGTTCTTACGTAAGCCGCGTAAAAGCATAAGCCCTTTTGGAAATCAGGCAAATGCCCTTTTCATATCATCCCCGGTGCTCCACTTGGCATCCGGGGATTTTTCTTTCCATTTATTCATCTGCAAAGCTTAAATGATATATCTTTGCGGAGATAACCAAAACATAGAGCCATACCCATGAGATACTCCGTCATCATCCCCGTATACAACCGCCCCGATGAGGTAGACGAACTGCTGCAAAGCCTGACGCGGCAAAGTTTCAAGGATTTTGAAGTGATTGTGGTGGAGGACGGCTCCTCCATCCCCTGCAAGCCGGTCACAGAGAAGTATCAGGAACTATTGGACGTGCATTACTATGACAAGCCCAACTCCGGCCCCGGGCAGACCCGTAACTACGGGGCGGAACGAAGCAAGGGCGAATACCTGATAATACTGGATTCGGACTGCATCCTGCCCGAAGGTTATTTCCTTGCTGTGGAAGAAGAGCTGCAGCACGAAGCCGCCGATGCCTTCGGAGGCCCCGACCGCGCGCACGAATCATTCACAGACATACAGAAAGCCATCAACTACTCCATGACCTCCTTCTTCACCACCGGCGGTATCCGTGGGGGGAAGAAGAAGATGGACAAGTTCTATCCGCGCAGCTTCAACATGGGTGTGCGGCGGGAAGTGTACCAAGCCCTGGGCGGATTCTCGCGGATGCGCTTCGGGGAGGACATCGACTTCAGCATCCGAATCTTCAAGGGAGGATATACATGCCGGCTGTTCCCCGGTGCCTGGGTATACCATAAGCGCCGGACAGACTTCCGGAAGTTCTTCAAGCAGGTACACAATTCCGGGATTGCCCGCATCAATCTGTACAAGAAGTATCCGGAATCACTGAAGCTCGTCCACCTGCTGCCGGCCGCATTTACCCTGGGAGTGGCCATATTCCTGCTGGGAACGCCCTTCTGCCCGTACAGCCTGCTGCCCATCGCTCTTTATGCGCTTCTGGTATGCATGGACTCCACTATCCGGAACCGTAGCCTCAGCATCGGGCTCTACTCCGTCGCCGCCTCCTTCATCCAGCTCATCGGATACGGGACGGGGTTCCTGCGCGCCTGGTGGAACCGCTGCATACTTGGCAAGGACGAGTTCGAGGCGTTCAAAAAGAACTTTTACAAATAAGGAGGATTAGGGGTTAAGGATTAGGGATGATATGGAGAAACTGAATATCAACCAGTGGGCTGCAGAGGACCGCCCGCGGGAAAAGATGATGCAGAAAGGGGCGGAAGCCTTGAGCGATGCCGAACTGCTAGCCATCCTCATCGGCTCCGGCAATACGGAAGAAACCGCCGTGACACTGATGCAGCGCATACTCGCCGCCTGCGGCAACGACCTCAACCGCCTGGGCAAATGGGAGGTGCGGGACTTCTCCCGATTCAAAGGCATGGGCCCCGCCAAAAGCATCACCGTCATGGCATCCCTGGAACTGGGCAAACGCCGCAAGCTGCAGGAACGCTCCGGACGTACCGCCATCCGCTCTTCCGCCGACATCTACGAGCTGTTCCATCCCCTGCTCTGCGACCTTGCCACAGAAGAATTCTGGGTACTGCTTATGAACCACGCCGCCAAAGTGATAGACAAGGTACGCATCAGCCGCGGCGGCATCGACCAGACCACCGCCGACGTGCGCAGTATCCTGCGCGAAGCCCTGCTGCAACGCGCCACACAGATAGCCCTTATCCACAACCATCCCTCCGGCAACCCGCACCCCAGCAACGACGACCAGCGGCTGACGGAACTCGTGAGGAAAGCCGCCCAAACCATGAACATACACCTGACCGACCACGTCATCGTCACGGACGGAAGCCATTACAGCTTCAACGACGAAGGATTGCTATAAATAATCCAAGTTACGGACATACTATACGAAAGACAAAAGCGGTCATAACACTAACTATCAGCACATTGTATTTACCTGCTATTTACCAGCCAATGTAAAAGCCGTTACCACAGTATGTAAACGTATTTACCCTATATTGTAACGCCCTTTACCCCATATTGTAAAGACCTTTACCGCGTATTGTAAAAGGAGTTTCCCCAGGGGTAAAGGGAGTTCCCCCAGCGGGTGAAGCGTGTTTCCCCACCGTCAAACTGTCTTTTCCTGATTTAGCTAGACGCTTTTTCTTTTTATAACCGATATCAGTAGACGGTTCTTGGAATGTTGTACTGGTTCAGTAGTCACTTCTTCCCAAGCCCTGCTGATATAGTAGACACAGCAAAGTGAGTTGTCCTGATTCTGTTGACAGTCATCCTGCTGCATTTGCAGAGCCCGTGCTTGCTTGTCCGGCAAGACTGGGTGCCCCTAAAAAAGAGGCATTCTGTCTTTGTCAGGTGCGCTGTCCTGCGCCTTCGCCCGGACTTGCTGTCCGGCTTTTGCAAAGATATTGCATCCTTCTTTTTATTGCTACTTGTGGAAGGATATTTTTTCTTCTTCCACATTTTCTTCTGTATTCCCTTCTCCAGATGCGCCACAGCAGGTATTTTTTTATACCCGATACTCATATGCGGTCTGCGATGGTTATAGAAACGTATGCAGCAAGCTATAACATCTATTGCATGCCCGATTTCGTTGAACCGGCCTCGAGGATGGCTGCGCTTTCCGCCTTAATAATCCCGTTGATACGTTCCGCAACGGCATTGTCGGTGGGTTTGTAGTCTTCCGTCATACTGATGGCAATGCCATGTTTCTGTAGAAGTGCCACGTATGGGTCGCAACAGTATTGTACGCCACGGTCGAGTGATGTATCAGGCCCGTAAGATTTTCATCTCCTGTCATTTCAACAGCCTGCTCTATAGCCTGTTGTAATGCATTGATGGTTGCCGATACCCGTAAGGTGTCGGCAAGCACCCATCCCACTATCTTATGGGAGTAGGCATCCGTAATCAGATGCAGATAACAGACTTCACCATTGGCAAGTGGTATATAAGTAATGTCGCTGACCCACAACTGGTTGGCTGAAGTCAAGGTCAGTCCTTTGATTAGGTTCTTCCACTTGTGGTAGCGATGGTTGGAGTTCGTCGTATGCCGGGTCTTGCGGGCAGGAAGCATCAAGCGGTGTTGCCGGAGCAATGCATAAAAGCTGTCCCGCCCAGGCATGAACTCGGCTCCAAAAAGCACGGTGAGCATAATCCACAGTTTGTAACAGCCTATACCCGAATCTTCGATACGGATATCACGGACAGCATCCAGCATGAGACGTTCCCTATGTATCTGACTCTCAATGTCAGCCTTTGACTGGTAGTAGGCTTGACGACAATGGCCAAACAGACGGCAGGCCAACGCAACTTTCAGGTTGCGCTGACTGACCAGTTCCGTTACGATTTGGCCCCAGATTTTTTCTGATAGGGATGTTGAAGAGTTCTTCAGCACGCGTAATCATCAATTCACGGGCTTCTGTTTCCAGCTTGGAGAAAGACAGGGCTTTCTCCAGCTCTTTAATGCGCTTTTTTAATTGGGCATTTTCATCTTTGTAGGCTTCCTTGCTGCGATTGGACATATCTGGTGATTCTTGTTCAGAAGGCAAAGATAGCTCTTCTGCTAAATTTGAATACTTTTTAATCCAACTATTTAGCAAGGCAGGGCAACAAATGCCATGTGCCCGGCAAAAGGCATGCTTACTCATACCTGATTGATAGTAAGAGTGAAGAAAAAACAGTTTTTCATCTTCACGATAAAGCTTTCGTTTTGAAGTCATAATAGTAACACATTTATTAGTTTGTAAATGTGTCTACCTATATCAGGATAAGACAAACCCTTTCTGAAGTAATGAAAAGGAGGGCGTTCCTTTGCATTTTCAATTAAATTCCATAGCTTTGTTCTTTGAAAACCTATATATAAAACCCTACGAATATGACCAAATTTGAAATAGAAGAGAAAATAGTCTCCATGCTCAAGACCGTATTCGACCCGGAAATACCGGTAAATGTATACGACCTGGGACTGATTTACAAAATAGACGTCTCCGACCAGGGAGAAGCCTCCATCGACATGACGCTGACTGCCCCCAACTGTCCGGCAGCCGACTTCATCATGGAAGATGTGCGCCAGAAGGTGGAATCCATCGACGGCGTAACCTCCGCCACCATCAATCTCGTTTTCGAACCCGAGTGGGACAAGGACATGATGAGCGAAGAAGCGAAACTGGAACTGGGATTCCTTTAAATCAGTTGAAAGTTCAAAGTTGAAAATGGAAAGTTGAAAATGAAGAATGTATATTTCCTCTCGGATGCTCACCTGGGCTCACGAGCCATCGAACACGGACGAACCCAAGAACGGAGGCTGGTCAACTTCTTGGACAGCATCAAGCACAAGGCATCGGCCGTATACCTGCTGGGAGACATGTTCGACTTCTGGTACGAATTCCGTACCGTAGTGCCCAAAGGATACACCCGCTTTCTGGGCAAGCTGTCCGAACTGACCGACCTGGGAGTAGAAGTCCACTTTTTCACGGGAAACCATGACCTTTGGTGCGGCGACTATCTGACCAAGGAGTGCGGCGTCATGATACACCGCGAACCGCTGACCACCGAAATCTTCGGAAAAGAGTTCTACCTTGCCCACGGTGACGGGCTAGGCGACCCGGACAAGAAGTTCAAGATGCTGCGCGCCATGTTCCGCAGCCGTACCCTACAGACGCTGTTCTCTGCCCTGCACCCCCGCTGGAGCATGGAGCTGGGACTGAACTGGGCCAAGCACAGCCGCTTGAAACGCATAGACGGGAAAGAACCCGCATACATGGGAGAAAACAACGAATACCTGGTGCTCTACACCAAGGAATACCTGAAAAACCATCCCAACATCAACTACTTCATCTACGGTCACCGCCACATCGAACTGGACCTAATGCTGAGCAGTACCGCCCGCATCCTCATCCTCGGCGACTGGATAAACTACTTCTCGTACGCCGTCTTTGACGGCGAGAACCTCTTCCTTGAGAATTTTGTGGAGGGAGAGACGAAGCTATAACCCGCATTTCCAAACTGTTAACCATCATACCATTACCACCCATGAAACCTTTAAGACTGAAAAACATGATTGCCGGATGCCTGCTCGCAGCAGGAGCATTGCCGGTATGGGGACAATCCGGCGCCCCGACACTTGTCATCCGCATTGACGATCTCGGTGCCCTGCATTCCGTCAACGAAGCCTGCATCCAGACCTACCGCTCGGGTATTGCCCGCAGCGTGGAAGTGATGCCCGTAGCAGCCTGGTATCCAGAAGCCATCAAGATGCTGAAAGAAAATCCGGGACTGGACGTCGGCCTGCACCTCGTCATCACCAGCGAGTGGGAGAACGTGAAGTGGCGTCCGCTGACCCACTGCCCCAGCCTGACGGACGAGAACGGCTATTTCTACCCGATGATGTTCCCTAACCCCGCCTATCCGGGACAGTCCATCATGGAGCAGAAATGGGACATCAAGGAGATAGAGCAGGAGTTCCGCGCGCAGATAGAGACGACGCTGAAAAGCATTCCGCAACTCAGCCATCTGTCCGGACACATGCTCTCCACCGGTTTCAGCAAAGAAGTGAACGAGCTGGTGCAACGGCTCGCCAAAGAATACAACCTGCCGTCCATCGACCGCATGGACTCCTCCAAGGACTACCGGTTTACCTACATCGGGTACGACGGCCCAACAAAAGAACCGCCGAAGAAAAGGAGGCTAGCTTCATCAAAGCATTGGAGAAGTTGCAACCGGGCCAGCGCTACCTTTTTCTTAGACCACCCGGCACTGGACAACGATGAAATGAAAACCGTCTTCCACATCGGATATGAGGACGTGGCGCTGGACCGCCAGGGAGTGACCGACCTGCTGACAAGCCCCCGCGTCCGGAAAGCCATTGAGGACAAAGGCATAAAGCTGATTTCCATCAACCAACTGACCAAGGGCCTGCCCCCGCGCCGCCGCTACTCCGAAGCTGGACAAGGCCATGAACAGATATCTGGATGCCGTAAAGAAAGCCGGACAAGACCTGCACAGTATCATGATTGTGCAACACGGCAATGTCATTGCCGAAGAATGGATGGGCGAAGGGAAAGAGGATGAGCCTCACATCCTGAACTCCGTCAGCAAGACATTCACCGCCACCGCCGTGGGACTTGCCGCCTCCGAAGGCAGGCTGAAGCTGACGGACAAGGTCATCTCCTTCTTCCCCGACAAGCTTCCGGCAACCGTCAGCGAAAATCTGGCAGCCATGACCGTACGCGACCTGCTGACCATGAACTGCGGGCACGACACCGACCCCACCGGAACGGTACGCAAAAAGGCGGACGCCGATTGGGTGCAGGAGTTCCTTGCCTTCCCCGTGGAGCACAAGCCCGGTACCTTCTACACCTACAACAGCCTGGGAACCTACATGCTCTCAGCCATCGTACAGAAAGTGACGGGCGAGAAAGTGGTGGATTATCTCTATCCCCGTCTGTTCCGCCCGCTTGGCATCATCAACGCCCGGTGGCAGGAAAGCCCGCAAGGCATCAATACCGGAGGCTGGGGGTTGTACCTCAAAACGGAAGACCTTGCCAAGATGGGACAACTGTTCCTGCAGAAAGGAAACTGGAACGGACAGCAGATTCTGCCCGAAGAATGGGTAAAGGAGGCATCTGCCTGCCAAGTGCCCTCACTGCCCGCCGGCATGAAACCGGAGATGCTGAAGAAAGCGAAGATGAGCGCCAAGACAAGCGACTGGCTGCAGGGCTACGGCTACCAGATGTGGCGCTGCCGCCACAACGCCTACCGTGCCGATGGTGCCAACGGACAATACATACTGGTGTTGCCGGACAAGGATGCCGTCATTGCCGTCACCGCCAACATCCCCGACATGCAGGCAGAGCTGAATCTAATATGGAAGTACCTGCTGCCCGCGCTATAAAACGTTTATTCTTATAAACGATTACGAAAAAGTGAAGGTTACCGGAACTTTTTCCCGGCATGGTTGTAGTAACATCATAACATTAAAAACATTAGCGTCATGGATGATATGATTTACAGAAACGACCCGATTGCCGAAGAGAACATAGACCCGCACGGACGTCCGGCAACGGATGAATTCGAGGAATGGAGCGAAGAGGTCTCCGAACGGACAGATACCGGATACAAGGACCAGAAAATAAAATCTGCCAAGGAACGGGAGAAACGTATCCGGGAGATGGATGAAATTATAAAGAAGGACCTTAAGGAATAAATAGACAGCCACCACAGATTACACAGATTCTCACAGATTAGTCTCTTATACTTGATATCAGAGCTTCCAATCTGTGAGAATCCGTGTAATCTGTGGTGACTTTCTATTATTTGTATCCGCCAGCCTTGGCTATGCGTTTCGGGATTTCCGTGTTGTCCATCTTACCCACGAACAGCTTGGAGCCTGCACCTACTGCGAATACCGGCACATATCCGGCTGTATGGCCACCGCTGGTCCAGCCTACCATGGCAATCTGGCTCATTACCTTCTTGGCGGCAACGGCCAGGGGCTCAGTCTTGGCATAAAGACTTTCCTCAAACACTACATGCTTGTTCACGAATGATTCTTCGTAAGCATCACGCAGCATCTTCTCCTGCTCCCAGCTCACCGGCAGTTCTTTCCAGAAACCCATCTTTTCTGCCAGGAATTCCTTCATTTCCGGCCAGTTGATAACCTTGCGCATCTTGCGTAAGTCCGTGATGGAACGTGAAAGGATATCCTGAGACTGCTTCTGCTTGGCAAGGGCTTTCAGTTGAAGCTCGTACTTACCGGTACCCAGACCCAGACCACCGGTTTCATGGTCGGCAGTTACCACAATCAGCGTTTCTTTGGGATGCTTCTTATAGAACTCGTAAGCCACCTTGATGGCGTTGTCCATATCCACCACTTCCTCAAAGACTGTGGCGGGGTCGTTTCCGTGGCAGGCCCAGTCAATCTTTCCACCTTCAACCATCAGGAAGAAACCCTTGTTACTGCCTTTGGTCAGGAAAGAGATGGCACTTTCGGTAATTTCGGCCAGCGTCAGGTCGCCTTCCTGGCGGTCGATGGCATAGGGCAGGCAAGAAGGCTCTGCCCCTTCTTTCTGGATAAGAATCATCTTGTCCGCCTGGGCAGACTTCGACTTATATTCGTCAAGGCCCCTTGCAACGGTATAGCCGGCTTCTTCAAAGATAGGGAAGATGCTCGGAGCCTCTTTCTTATCGGCAGTGGTAGTCGGTTTCAAGAAACCACCGCCTGCATAGAAGTCGAAACCGGCTTTCGGCAGGTCGAGGGCTATCTCGTAATACATGCCACGGTCCGGCTGATGGGCATAGAATGCGGCGGGAGTAGCATGGTCTACACTGACGCTGGTAGTTACCCCAACTTTCTTACCGGACTTTTTGGCTCTCTCGGCCACACTCTGAAGCACACTCTTGTTATCGTCCATACCAATGGCGCCGTTGTAGGTCTTTGCACCGGTAGCCAGGGCTGTTCCGGCAGCAGAAGAGTCAGTCACCGAGTTGGTGGCAGAAAAGGTAGTTGCCATGCTGGCAACCGGGAAAGAAGTGAACAGCAAAGGCTTTACACCGATGCGCCCTTCTTGTTCGGCCAGATACATCTCCGTACCGTTCACCTGGTTCACACCCATTCCATCACCGATGAAATAAAACACGTACTTCGCCTGCTGGGCATAGGCCATGCCGCTGGTCAGCAGTACAAAGAACAACACATACATTAATCGTTTCATAAGCAGTTCTTATTTAAAGTTATTCGGAAAATTGCCTTTATTGTTTTTAACCAAGTAACAAAGATAAGGATTTTAAAGGATTCGGAAAACATTTCGCCCCTACAAATACATTACATATTTGCAGGGGCGAAACCACATCCGGACTCCGGGAAGCCGGAACCGGGAAATATTACAGCGATATTACTTCTTCAGAATATCCATCGTGTCCGAAGCAATCATCAGTTCCTCGTCAGTGGGGATTACCACCACCTTCACCTGAGAATCTTCGGTAGAGATAACCATTTCTTCACCGCGTACTTTGTTCTTCTCGGCATCCAGCTTTATGCCCATGAATTCCAGGCCTTCACATGCACCCCAGCGGGCACTTGCCTGATTCTCGCCGACACCACCGGTAAATACCACGATATCCACACCACCCAAAGCAGCGGCATAGGCACCGATATATTTCTTGATGCGGTAGAAGTACATTTCTTCAGCCAGAACAGCCTTCGGATTGCCGGCAGCTACGGCATTTTCCAGGTCGCGCATGTCACTGGATTCACCGAAGATACCCAGCACACCGCTCTTCTTGTTCAGCAGGTTGGAGATGCCGTTGGCATCCAGACCCTCTTTCTCCATGATGAAGGAAACGGCACCGGCATCAATATCACCACTGCGGGTACCCATCATCAGACCTTCCAGCGGGGTCAAGCCCATGCTGGTGTCTACACACTTACCGTCCTTGATAGCAGTAATGGAACCACCATTGCCAATGTGGCAAGTGATGATTTTCTTTCCTTCCGGCTCTACACCTAGGAACTCGCAGACGCGCTGCGATACGTAGCGGTGTGAGGTTCCGTGGAAACCATAACGGCGTACGCCGTACTTTTCATAAAGTTCGTAAGGCACGGCATACAGATAGGCATGCTTCGGCATGGTCTGATGGAAAGCCGTATCGAACACACCAATCTGCGGAACATTAGGCAGAATGGCAGATATTGCATTTACCCCCTTCAGGTTAGCAGGATTGTGGAGCGGAGCCAGGTCGTTGCAGGCAGTGAAGGCGGCAAGCACTTCCGGCGTCAGCCGTACAGACTCGCTGAACTTTTCGCCTCCATGCACCATACGGTGACCTACGGCATTGATTTCGTCCAAAGACTTGATGGCTCCATATTCAGGGCTTGTCAAAGTGTTCAGGATAAATTCCACACCTACGGTATGCTCTGGAATGTCCTTCTCAAGAACTTTCTTCTCGCCACTGGGCAAGGTGAACTTCAGGAAAGAGTCCTTCAAACCAATTTTTTCGATACCACCCTGGGCGATAACTTCTTTCCGGTCCATATCAAACAATTTGTATTTGATGGACGAGCTACCGCAGTTCAATACTAAGATTTTCATACTATATATCAGATTTAAAAGTTATTCAGCATTCTTTTTGGCAGCAATGGCCTGATTGGCAGTGATGGCAATCATGCGATACACATCCTCGATGGAGCAACCGCGTGAAAGGTCGTTCACCGGACGGGCGATACCTTGTAGGATAGGTCCTACGGCATCAGCATGTCCCAGACGTTGCACCAGTTTGTAGGAGATGTTGCCCACTTCGAGGCTGGGGACAACCAATACGTTAGCATGTCCGGCGATAGAAGAACCCGGAGCCTTGCTTGCACCTACTTCCGGCACCAAAGCTGCATCGGCCTGCAACTCACCGTCGATGGCAATATCGGGAGCCATCTCCTTGGCAATCTTCAATGCCTCAACCACTTTATCCACCACTTCGTGCTTGGCAGAGCCCTTGGTAGAGAAGCTCAGCATGGCAACTTTCGGGTCGAGACCGGCAACTGCCTGGGCTGTACGTGCCGTACATACGGCAATCTGTGCCAATTGTTCTGCATCGGGCACCGGAGTCACAGCCACGTCACCCATCACCAGGATACCGTTCTTTCCATATTCAGGAGCATGTGTCAGCAGCAGCATGGCACCCGAAACGCAAGTGATGCCCGGGGAAGTCTTGATAATCTGCAAAGCAGGGCGAAGTACATTACCCGTAGTGTTGCGTGCACCTGCCAACTGGCCGTCAGCGTCGCCGTTCTTTATAATCAGGCAGCCCAGATAAAGCGGATCGACAACCAACTTGCGAGCCTCTTCGATGGTCATGCCTTTCTTTTTGCGGAGCTCGCAAAGCAGTTGGGCATATTCTTCTTTCTTAGGATGGTCTTCCGGGTCGATAATGGTAGCTTTGTTTATATTTCCCAGCCCCCACTCTTTGGCACAAGCCTCTATCTCGGCAGGTTTTCCAAGGATAATCAAGTCGGCTACTCCGTCAGTCAGGATTTGATTGGCAGCTTTCAGTGTACGCTCTTCCGTACCCTCGGGAAGAACAATTCGTTGGCGGTTTGCTTTGGCACGCTCAACAATTTCGTTAATTAATCTTTGCATGATATTTTAATTGTCTATTAAGAATCGGCAGTATGTGTTATTCACGCCGCAAAAGTACACAATTTTGCAATATCTACATTGCAAACATCGGTCTTTTTACCGTTCAGACCATAATTATTATAATATTTAACATTAGGTATTCCCAGCATTCATGTGTACGCACACGTGCCCCTCTGCAACAAACAATTACCCGTCCGGCAGGAACAACCCGCCCGACTCTACAAACGACATAAAAAAAATCAGGATACAACGATAACAAGCAATACATAGAATACCTACCTTTGCAGCGTTTTCAACGTATAACAATAGGTATTATAATAATATGATTCGTCAATGCGCCATCCTTTTCGGATGCTTAGCTTTGGGTGAACTGATTGTTTTCTTTACGGGTATCAAGTTACCTTCCAGCATCATCGGTATGCTGTTGCTCACCCTATTCTTGAAATTGGGTTGGATTAAACTGCACTGGGTGCAGGGTATGTCCGACTTCCTGGTTGCCAACCTGGGCTTCTTCTTCGTACCGCCCGGTGTAGCTCTCATGCTTTACTTCGATGTCATCGCCTCCGAGTTCTGGCCGATAGTGACCGCTTCCATAATCAGCACCCTGCTGGTGATTGTAGTCACCGGATGGGTTCATCAACTAACACGTAAAATCAAATGAACTTTTTAGAAAACGAATTTTTCCTATTGGCTGTCACCTTCGGGATTTTCTTTCTGGCCAAACTCCTGCAGAAAAAGACCGGCATCATGTTGCTGAACCCCATCCTGCTGACAATTGCCATCCTCATTGTCTTCCTGAAGATGACACATATCAGTTATGAGACCTACAATGAAGGAGGACATCTGATAGAATTCTGGCTGAAACCCGCTGTTGTAGCCCTGGGAGTCCCCCTATACCTCCAATTGGAAACGATTAAGAAACAGCTGCTCCCCATCATGCTGTCACAACTTGCCGGCTGCATTGTGGGAGTTATCTCTGTCGTGCTGATAGCTAAATTGATGGGGGCTTCCGACGAGATTATCTACTCCCTGGCGCCCAAGTCGGTCACTACGCCGATAGCCATGGAAGTAACTAAGTCGCTGGGCGGCATTCCCTCACTTACCGCCGCCGTAGTGGTCTGTGTAGGCTTGCTGGGAGGAATACTGGGCTTCAAGACCATGAAACTGACCCACATCGGCAGTCCTATGGCACAAGGCCTTTCCTTGGGAGCCGCCGCCCACGCGGTAGGAACTTCCACAGCCATGGACATCAGCCGCAAATACGGCGCATTCGCCAGCCTCGGCCTGACCCTGAACGGTATTTTCACTGCATTGCTGACCCCAACTATTCTGCGATTATTAGGGCTACTCTAACAAAATCTTCTTATTTTTGTTATCTATAATCATAACCAACTAAAAACAACGTATGATTTCATTTAAAGATATCGAATTACAAGACAAAGAACTGATTACTTCCTATACACAGAACAGTCCGCGACGGAATTGTGACCTCTCATTCTCCAACCTATGCAGCTGGCGTTTTCTATACAATACAAAGTTTGCCATCATGGACGGCTTCCTCCTGCTGAAATTCTGGGCAAACGACGAACTGGTGTACATGATGCCGATAGGTAACGGAGATTTGACAAAAGTACTGGACGCACTGGTCGAAGACGCACACCGGGAAGGGGAACCTTTCTGCCTGCTGGGAATATGTTCGGGCATGTGCTCGGAACTGGAAGCCTTCATGCCCGGAAAATTCCAGTTCACAGCAGACCGGGACTATGCCGATTACCTCTATCTGCGTACAGACCTCGCCACGCTTGCCGGAAAGAAATTCCAGTCCAAACGGAATCATGTCAACAAATTCAAACGCACCTATAATTACGAATATACTCCCATCACTCCCGACCGCATCCAGGAATGTCTGGACCTGGAAGCCGAATGGTGTAAGGCCAACAATTGCGACCAGCATGAAGGAACGGGCAACGAACGTCGCGCACTGGTCTACGCCCTCCACAATTTTGAAGAACTGGGATTGACCGGAGGCATCCTGCATGTAGACGGCAAAATTGCCGCCTTCACTTTCGGAATGCCCATCAACCAAGATACCTTCGGAGTACATGTGGAAAAGGCCGACACCAGCATAGACGGAGCGTACGCAATGATTAACTATGAATTTGCCAACCATATCCCCGAACAATATGTCTACCTCAACCGTGAAGAGGATTTGGGTATTGAAGGATTGCGCAAGGCCAAACTTTCGTACCAGCCTGCCATTATTCTGGAAAAATACGTGGCATGCCTGAAAGATGAACCGGTGGAAGCTATCAAATGGTGAGAGTAAGGATTAGAGATTAAGGATTAAAAGGATAAGGGATTGATGATACGGGAAAAGGTAAAGAACTTATGGAAGCTCTGTTTCAATGATAGCGAGGAATTTACTGAACTGTATTTTCGGCTCCGCTACAACAATGATATCAATATTGCCATCCAAAGCGGCGAAGAAGTGATTGCCGCCCTACAGATGTTGCCTTATCCTATGACGTTCGAAGGAGAAGATATTCATACGGCCTATATATCCGGCGCCTGCACACACCCTGATTACCGTAACCGGGGCGTAATGCACGAGCTGTTATCACAAGCCTTTGCACGGATGCTACACAATAATGTCGCCTTATCCACCCTGATACCGGCAGAACCGTGGCTGTTCGACTACTATGGCCGCAGCGGTTATGCCCCCGTATTCCGCTATGCCGAAGAGACCTTTATCGCTTCCGGTACACCGACAGCCGATACGGGCCTTACTTTGGAAATGTCTGCCGAATATACTGAAAAAAGATATGAATATCTCGACCGGAAATTGCGGGAGCGCCCTTGCTGCATCCAGCATACGGAAGAGGATTTCCAGGTTATCATTGCCGATTTACAACTGGGACAGGGCTTCGTTTGCACATTGAGCAATGGGGAGGAAATCACGGCTTTGGCCATTACCTATCCGATAGGGAAAGCCAACTGGCGCATTGGAGAAATCGTGTCGGATACTCCCGCAACAAAAACTTTACTGCTTCAACATATCTGCCAAAGCTTGAATCTCCCGTCCATCCGGGTTCTCACTCCTCCCGCTACCGGTGAAAGCCAACTTTTGGGCATGGCACGCATCATCAATGCCAAAACCATGCTGCAACTCTATGCTACGGCCCATCCGGAACTGGAACTCAGCATTCATCTCACCGATGAGCAGGTCAGTGCCAATAACGGCTACTACTACCTGAACAATGGTAAATATATGAATAGTGCCAAGCGTCTGCCGGGCAGCCACTTGGCACTTACAATCGGTGAACTCACCGAAAAAATATTTGCAACATCAAGCCCATATATGAGCCTGATGTTGAACTAGCATTATAATCCGCTGAAGTCGACTCCCTCAAATACCAGCGAAGGAATCTGCCATGAACGGTTCGGTTGAGGGTCATTGCCCACAGCAACCAAGGAATTCCATAAAGTAACCATGTTACCCGTCACATTCATTTCGTTGACGGGCTGTGTCAGCTTGCCGTCTTCAATAAGGAAACCCTCTATACCATAAGAGAAGTCACCGGTACTGCTATTGCTGTTACCGCCATTGAAGCCCGTAACCAAGATGCCTTGTTTAATATCTGCAACCAATCCGTTCAGGTCCTTATCGCCCGGTGTCAGAATTAGACGTGAAGGTGCACTGATAGTAGGAGCTATATCCATCTTCTTACCATTGTAGGTATCGATGAAATAAGTTTTCAGCACGCCTTTGTCAAAAACAGTGCGGGGTTCGGTAGCCACACCCTCATTATCGAAATAGCGTGAACCGTTTGCACCGATAGCATGCGGCTCGTCACGCAACGTGAAGAGGTCGGAAGCCACTTTCGTATCCAGCTTATCCATCAGGAAGGAGTTCTTTTGTTGCAAAGCACTGCCATACAATGCACTTAGCATCGGGCTGAGCAGATTTCCCACATTCATAGGGTCAACCACCATTGTATATTTACCCGACTTTGCTTTCTTCTGTCCCAGCTTGCGCAATACGCGTTCCAATGCCTTGGCACCGATTCCCGTCTTCGTCAATTTATCATAGAACAGAGCCGAGTCGTACCAGTAATCCTGAGGGCGAGCTTCGCCTTCTCCCTTAATGGATACACTGGCTGAGACAGAGAACCAGGTACTCTTCGACTCGCCTTCAAATCCGTTGCTTATCAAACGATAGGAAGAACCCTCGCCATCACTATAAGAAGAATCAACCGAAATGATACGCTCATCCTTGCCCAATACCTCCTCTGCAGCAGCACGTGCAATCGCCACTTTATCATCCGGGTTGACTTCATAGAGTTTCTTATCAAAAAGCTGCAAGTCAGGCTTGCCTCCTTTATAGTAGCGTGCAGGGTCGGCCAGCATACGCGACTCATCCACCGCCAGATAGCGGGTAGACTCTATACCATTCGTGATAAGAGTTTCCAATTCTTTCTTATCCAGCCGATTGGTGGAAAAAGAGCCGAAACGTCCGTCCACATAAAGATTCAATCCCAAACCATTCTCCGTAGACTGCTGCAAACGGTCCATTTTGCCGTCACGCAGTTCAAAAGAAGAATTAGAATTTGTATATAGCACCAGTTTGGCTGCCTGGCAACCGTTCTTCAAGGCATATTCCATTGCCCATTGTGCCAATTTCTTATTGTCGTCTGTAATCATGTCTTTAATTGATAGTTGATAATTAACTTTCTCCTCCTACAGTCAGCTTGCTGACTAGTGCCGATGGCATACCGCAGGTAACGGGACAAGACTGACCGTCTTTACCACAGGTCCAAGTACCGTTGTCAATCTTATCGTTATTTGCCACCATCGTGATGTCAGCCAATGCTTTCGGACCATTACCGATGATATTTATATCCTTGACGGGCTGCGTCAGCTTGCCATCCTCAATCAAGTAACCCGACTTCACAAAGAAGGTAAAGTCTCCGGCACCGATTTGCACCTGGCCATTGGTAAACTGGTCACAATAGATACCTTTCTTCACGGTGGAGATAATGTCCGCTTCCTTCATATTGCCGGCTTCCATATAAGTGGCACGCATACGGGGGATAGGAGTATTACGGAAAGTATCGCGACGTCCGTTTCCAGTAGGAGCCACCCCATAATGCTTGGCACTGATGCGGTCGTGCAGATAACTGGTCAGGATACCTTCCTTCACGATATAGGTTTTCTGACCTTCCACACCCTCATCGTCGAAATTCACGGCTCCACGATTGAAAGCGATGGTACCGTCATCCACCACGTTGATATGCTCATCGCACACCTTCTTTCCCAAAAGGTCGCAGAAAATGGAAGTACGTTTACGGTTGAAGTCAGCCTCAAAAGCATGTCCTATGGCTTCGTGCAACAAGATACCCGAACCGCCAGCCCCCATCACGACGGGCATTTCGCCACCTTTGGGTTTCACAGCCTTGAACAAGATAGCAGTCTTATCCACCGCCTCACGTGCAATAATATCCACGATGTCATCCGTCATGAATTCAAAACCCTTGCGGTAAGAACGACCGGCATAACCGTTCTCCATCTTTCCATTCTCTTCCATGATGCAGACTGCCATAAAAGAAACCATCGGACGGTAGTCGTAGTAGCTCACGCCCTCGGAATTACAGAACAGCACGTGCGATGTACTGTCAGAAAGAGAAGCCTGCACCTTACGTACACGATTGTCCAAAGAGAAAATCTTTTCGTTCAGCTTCTAAATAAGGTATTTTTGCCTTGACACTCACGTCCTCCCAAGGTTCAGTGACGGCATAGCGGCTTTTGGCAATTGTCTTTTCCGTCAGTCCTACAGATTTTCCGGCCTTGCCCGAAGAGGCGATACGGGCAGCAGTACGTGCAGCACGCAGCATTTCTTCCATAGTTACCCCTTCCACATAAGCATAACCCGTCTGGTCGCCTGCCAATACGCGTACGCCCATACCGAAGTCAATGTTAGCTCCACAGTTGTTTACTTTGCCGTCCATCAGAACCACACTGTTGTTGAATGTGTGTTCAAAATAAAGGTCGGCATAATCGCCGCCTTTTTCCAGAGCGGCAGCCATCACTTTCTTCAAGTCAGCCTCCGTCACACCGAAGTGAACCATTGCCGAAGCTACGGCAGACTGATTATCTGCTCCTCCTAAAGCTCCGCGTACTGACGCAGGCATAGCCAACGAGGGTACTGCCAGCGAACCTAACATCGCCAGACTTCCCGTCCGCAAGAAATTTCGTCTATCCATCCTTTTCAGTTATTAGTTATAAGATATTGTTTTTTATATCATAGTTATATGACGTAAAAATAGGAGATTTTGTCACACCTCAGCTTTCCTTTGTTAACAAACTTTCCAATTCCTCTGCATTCAGACGCAGATAGAATTGTCCTTTGTAAGCCACTGAAATACCTCCGGTCTCCTCCGATACAATGATGGCATGCGCATCAGACACCTGGGAAATCCCCATGGCAGCACGATGCCTCAGCCCCAGTTCCTTAGGAATGTCCAGATTATGGGAAACAGGCAGGATACATCCCGCCGCTTTGATACGTTTCTTACTGATAACCATCGCTCCATCGTGCAACGGACTGTTCTTAAAGAAAATATTCTCAATCAGACGCTGGTTTATATCGGCATTGATAATCTCTCCCGTACGCACCACATCATCCAAAGGCAGATTATGTTCAATGACAATCAGGGCACCAACCTTCTGCTTCCCCATACTGATACATGCCATTACCACCGGCATGATGTCGTCATGTTCCAACTTCTCTTTCTTATTGCCGGTGAAGAAGCGTACCAGCGCACTGGCATGCTGATGCGAGCCGAGTGTCAGCAAGAAGCGCCGTATCTCGTCCTGAAACAAAATGATAAGCGCCAGCACGCCCACACTGACCAGCTTGTCGAAGATGGAGCCGAGCAATTTCATCTCCAGCACCTGCGACACCACCAGCCATATCAGGATAAACACCAGGATACCCGTAAACACATTTATAGAACCGGAGGCTTTCATCAGCTTATACGTATAGTACAGCAAGAAAGCCACTAACAGAATATCTATAAAATCTTTTATTCCAAATTCAAAAAACACGATATTGAATGATTAGGGGTTAGGGATTAGGAATTATTTCGCATGGCTTGCACAATCCGTACGGTTTCCACGGCTTCTTTCACGTCGTGTACGCGGAGAATGTCAGCACCTTTCAGCAAACAGATGGTATCGAGCACCGTAGTACCATTCAGCGCCTCCTGAGGAGTAATGTCCAACAAGCGGTATATCATCGATTTACGTGAAACGCCTACCAGCAAAGGCAACTCAAAAATACGGAACTCTTCCAGATGGGACAGCAATTCATAGTTATGCTCCATTGTCTTTCCAAAGCCGAAACCGGGGTCCAGAATGATGTCTTTTACACCTAAGTCACGTAATTGCTGCACCTTGCGCGCAAAATACAAGAAAACCTCTTTCAGAAGATTGTCGTAATGAGGATGCTGCTGCATACTTTGCGGAGTGCCTTGCATGTGCATCATAATATAAGGTACGTTCAATGCCGCAACGGTATGGAACATATTCGCATCCATCTCACCGGCCGCAATATCATTGATGATGGCAACACCATACTCTTCCACACACATTCTTGCCACATCCGCCCTAAAAGTGTCTACCGACACCACAGCATCCGGCTGTATCTCAAAAAGTATTTTCAGGCCCATACGCAACCGTTCCATCTCTTCCCTGGCAGAGACATTGTCGGCATTGGGACGGGAAGAGTAAGCGCCTATGTCAATAATGGCCGCTCCCTCCGAAACTATCTGTTTCACCCGGCGTGCTATTTCTACCTCTGTCTGTGTGCGGCTACCGGCATAAAAGGAATCGGGAGTAACGTTCAGTATGCCCATGACACGGGGTTGAGAGAGGTCGAGCAGCGAACCGTTGACATTTATATATCGGGCAGTTGTAATTTCCATAGGCAGTCTGTTCTATATAGTACCTGCAAATGTAAACAAAAAAGTGGTTTCAAAATACATAAACTCATAAAACTGATAAGTTTTTTGCTTGTACCCGGGAAGGGAGAGGATTAAAACTATATCTTTGCACGATGGTTTACCACAGATTACACAGATTCACACAGATTGATTTAATTATAAAGTCATGGATATAACAGCTATACATCAGATATTCCTAACATGCACCAGTGTCACTACTGACAGCCGTAACTGCCCCCAAGGCTCTTTATTCATTGCGCTGAAAGGCGAGTCGTTCAACGGAAATGCCTTTGCCGCCCGAGCGCTGGAAAGCGGAAGTGCTTATGCCATAGTAGATGAAGAAGCCTATGCCCCCGCAGGCGATACACGATACATCGTGGTGGAAAACAGCTTGAAGACCTTGCAACAACTTGCCAATTACCACCGTCGGCAGATGCGTACACCCATCATCGGCATTACGGGTACAAACGGAAAGACTACTACCAAGGAACTGATGTCCACCGTACTTTCGCAAACTCACAACGTGCTCTATACCTTGGGAAATTTGAACAATCACATCGGTGTTCCCCTCACCTTGCTTCGCCTGCGCCCTGAACACGACCTTGCCGTGGTGGAAATGGGTGCCAGCCACCCGGGAGACATCAAGGAGCTGGTAGAGATAGCCGAACCTGACTACGGGATCATTACCAACGTAGGAAAAGCCCATCTGGAGGGATTCGGCTCTTTTGAAGGAATCATCAAGACCAAAGGAGAGATGTACGACTATCTGCGGACGCGGAAAGAAGCTACCATCTTTATCCATAACGACAACCCCTACTTGAAAAAGATAGCCTACGGACTCCACCAGATTGCCTACGGCAGTGAGGACGGGCTGTACATCAACGGACACGTCACCGGCAATTCTCCTTACCTCACCTTCGAGTGGAAAACGGACAACGAAAGCAAATATCACGAAGTACAAACCCGGCTTATCGGTGAATATAACTTCCCCAATGCTCTGGCAGCTGTCACCATCGGACATTTTTTTGGTGTGGAACCGGAGAAAATAGACAAGGCACTGGCCGGATATACCCCGCAAAACAACCGTTCACAACTGAAAAAAACAGCGGACAACACACTGATTATCGATGCCTATAATGCCAATCCCACAAGCATGATGGCTTCCATCAGCAACTTCCGGAACATGCAGGCCGAAAACAAAATGCTGATATTGGGAGATATGCGGGAGTTGGGTAAAGACAGTGCCGACGAGCACCAGAAGATTGCAGACTATCTGGAAGAATGCGGATTCAAGGATGTAGTTCTTGTAGGGGAATTGTTTGCCGCCACACGCCACCCTTATCAGAGTTATCCCGATGTGACCGCACTCATCGCAGAGCTGCAAAGGGAGAAACCTTGTGGGAAAACTATTCTGATAAAAGGGTCGAACGGCATCAAGCTAAGTTCCACAGTTGAATACTTATAATCCTATTTCATCCTTGGCCTTAAAATAAAATAGCCGACCATTGATGCAAGCACCGCTCCCGTGGTATTGGCCGCAAAATCCAGCCAGTCTCCACCACGGTATGTCGTGCAGTATTCTTGCAGCAACTCCACCATTCCGCTGAACAAAACGGGACAGACAAACGCCCCTGCCCATGCATGCCATAAAGGGGCGTTGTCTCTCCGGTGAGCGCGAAGAAACTCCAGCCACAGCATTCCTGACATGCCGAAATACATACAGATATGCACCACCTTGTCTATATTGGGAATCTTGCTTATTTCTGTAGAAGGCGGTTTAAAGAATGAAAGATAAATCACCGTCAGAATAATAAAAAGCGACACCGGATATTTCTTAATATAATATAGCATATACCAAATTATCAACGAACTGTGCGCAAAAGTACAGAACATTTTCTATATTTGCATGTTTTAGCTGGTATTAATAACGAATTGAAAGAAAAATCTACGTTTTATGACAAAAAGTGACAGAGCCAACTTCGGAAGCAAATTAGGCGTCATACTTGCCTCGGCAGGCTCCGCAGTCGGTTTAGGCAATATCTGGCGTTTCCCGTTTGAGACCGGGAATCACGGAGGTGCGGCATTTATCCTTGTATACCTGGTTTGCGTGCTCATTCTCGGCATCCCCATCATGATTGCAGAATTCCTCATCGGCAGGCGCTCGCGTGCCAATACGGCAAGGGCTTATCAGAAATTGGCACCCGGCACGCATTGGCGCTGGGTAGGACGTATGGGCGTACTGGCCGGATTCCTTATTCTGGGATATTACTCCGTTGTGGCAGGATGGACGCTTGAGTTTATCGGCGAAGCGGCTACCAACAGTTTTGCCGGGAAGTCGGCAGCCGATTTCATCGCATCCTTCAACAGCTTTGTCAGCAACCCCTGGCGTCCGGTCATCTGGCTGGTGCTGTTCCTGCTGGCCACCCATCTCATCATTGTCAAAGGAGTGGAAAAAGGTATTGAAAAATCAGCCAAAATCATGATGCCAATGCTATTTGTCCTATTGATAATCCTTGCCATCTGCTCCATATCCCTGCCCGGAGCAGGAGCAGGCATTGAATTCCTGTTGAAACCGGACTTCAGCAAAGTGGACGGCAATGTGTTCCTTGGAGCCATGGGCCAGGCATTTTTCTCCTTGAGCTTGGGGATGGGATGTCTCTGTACATACGCTTCTTACTTCCGCAATGATACGAACCTGCCCAAAACGGCACTCAACGTGGCGGCTATCGACACCATGGTAGCCATTTTGGCAGGATTCATCATCTTCCCTGCCGCCTTCTCTGTAGGCATCAAACCGGATGCGGGTCCCAGTCTGCTATTCATCACCTTACCTAATGTCTTTCAGCAAGCGTTCGGCAATATTCCCTGGCTGGCGATACTGCTGTCTCTGATGTTCTATATCCTACTGGCATTGGCAGCACTTACTTCCACCATTTCCCTGCACGAAGTGGTAACTGCCTATCTACATGAAGAGTTCAAGTTCTCACGCAGCAAGGCAGCCAGATACGTGACAGCGGGCTGTATTTTCTTAGGAGTATTCTGCTCACTGTCTCTCGGTATCGGCAAAAGCTATACCGTATTCGGGCTAAACCTATTCGATTTGTTCGACTTTGTAACGGCCAAGCTAATGCTACCGTTAGGCGGTTTCTTCATTTCCATCTTCATAGGCTGGTATCTGGACAAGAAAATCGTATGGGAAGAAGTCAGCAACAATGGCACTCTGAAAGTATCCGTCTACAAGCTATTGATATTCATCCTGAAATATATTGCTCCGATAGGAATTGCACTGATTTTTATCAATGAACTGGGTTTTCTGAAATAGGCCATCATGCAGAACCCCTTTAAAGAATTCCTTTATTTCTCCCGGGGAGAAAGGCGCGGAATACTGGTTTTGATTACCGGCATTATTCTCGTCTTTCTCCTCCGGGTATATTTATATATACCAAAGAGAGAACCGCCCCCTCTCCGATGAAGTAATCCGGCGGCAGGCCACTGCCATGGCAGAATACGAATCGTTCATCGCATCCATACAAGAAAAGGAACAAAAATGGGACAACAGACTTAAACCTTCCTCCCAAAAACAACCGACAACCGTCTCCTTGGCCCGTTTCAATCCCAATATCGCCGACTCCGTCATTTTTTGCCGACTGGGACTGCCCGGATGGATGGCGCGGAACATACTCCGCTACCGTAGTAAAGGAGGGAAGTTCCATAAGGCAGAAGATTTCCGGAAAATATATGGAATGACAGAAAAACAATATCAGACACTCCTACCCTATATCCACATCACTCCGGAAGACACAGAAACAAGAACCGTCCAGTTATACAGCTCTCCTGCAAGCAATGACAGCACTGCTACTTCCCGAATTGCACCGGAAAAATATCCGGCTGGGACCCTTGTCGACCTGAACCGCGCCGACACCACAGAACTGAAGAAAATACCAGGCATCGGTAGTGGCATTGCCCGTCTAATCATCGGTTATCGGCAACGCTTGGGAGGATTCTACAACATCACGCAATTACAAGAAATCCATTTGGACACCACCCAATTGCAGTCCTGGTTTTCCATCGACACCCGTGCCATCCGCCTCATCAACCTGAACCGTAGTAGCATAGAGAGGCTGCGCCACCATCCTTACATCAACTTCTACCAGGCAAAGGCCTTTGTAGAATACCGGAAGAAGAAAGGCGACCTTCATAGTCTGAAACCTTTTGCACTTTACGAGGAATTCTCCGATACCGATTTGGAGAAAATCAGTCACTACGTTTGCTTTGAATAACAGCATCATGCAACATTTTTCAATGTCTGATGCAACCTTTTCACCAGTCATTTCGTCTAACAAGCAGAAACACCCTAAAAACAGGAAGGCCTACTGCAATAAGGATTAGAACCATCGTATCAATATGAAAAAATTAATGATTATAACCATGCTGCTGGGCAGTATGGCACAGAATGCTTTTGCTCAAAAAATAGAAATAAAAGGAACCGTCCGCGATGCTTCCGACAAGAGTATAGAGTATGTCAATGTGGTATTACAGACCATCGACTCTACTTTTGTCGCCGGTGTGACCACAAGTCCAGAAGGAGAATTCATCTTCAAGAACACGGCTACCGGAGATTACAGACTTGTTCTTTCCAGCATCGGGTATAATACCGGATACATCACCCTCAATGGAGTAAAGCGCCATACCGACCTTGGACCAATCGTATTAGACAGTGCTTCTATCGCACTGGAAGGAGTGACTATCACCGGCTCCAGCCAAATCAGCCGTGCAGACCGCAAACTGGTTTTCCCATCCGAAAGACAAATGAAAACTTCCACAAACGGAGTGAATCTGTTGCAGGAACTGATGCTGCCACGTATTCTGGTCAACCCCATGAACAATGAGATTGGATTGTCCGGCGGTGGAGAACTGCAATTACGCATCAATGGAGTCAAAGCCGAAATAGACGAGATAAAAGCCATTCGCCCTGCCGACATTATACGTATAGAGTACCATGACAATCCGGGACTGCGCTACGGTAATGCCGAAGTCGTTTTGGACTACATAGTGCGCCGTCCCGAAACGGGCGGAAACTTCGGTGCCGACATTTCCCAAGGATTGAACACGATGTGGGGAAACTATAATCTGTACGGCAAAGTAAACCATAAAAAATCAGAATTCGGCTTCTCCTATTACATGGGACCGCGGGATTTTAACGGCATGTACCGCGACAATGAAGAAGAATTCCACCTGGCAGACGGCACTACACTCAGACGCCTGGAGAAAGGAGAACCCAGCAAGGCAACCATGTGCCAGCACAACCTAAACGTAAATTATAGTTTGCAGGCTTCTGAGAATTCCCTTTTCAGCGCCACCTTCCGCCTTCGAGGAAACAATCAGCCACACTGGGATTATAAAGGAACTCTCTATAATGCCAATGATGAAACGGACGTGGTAGACATGACCGACCGTACCGACCAGAGCTGGACACGTCCCTCACTGGATTTGTACTACCAACAGAATCTGAAAAACAAGCAAACCCTGGTATTCAATGTAGTAGGCACCTATAATCGGGAAAAATCGCAGCGGCTCTACCAAGAAAGCACCCCGGGGAACATATTGACCGATATTGACAACAATATCCGAGGCAACAAATACTCCCTGATTGCCGAGGCCATTTATGAGAAGCAATATTCCAAGGGGAACGCATTGAGCTTCGGTCTGAGCCATACACAGTCCTACTCTAACAATGAATACAGAAACGGGCATTATTATGAAACCAATATGCACCAAGAGAACACATACATATTCGGAGAATACCGTGGAAAGATAGACAAACTAAACTACCGGCTGGGAGTGGCCATGACTCGTTTCTACTATAATCAGAGCGGCAAGGACAAATCTACCGAGAACTACAGTTTCAACCCGAGTATCGTTCTGCACTATGCCATGTCAGACAACTCCTACCTCCGCTGGAAGGGAAACATCTATAACGCTTCTCCTTCATTGGGCGACCTCAGCGATGTGGAGCAAGCAGTGGACTCATTCCAGATACGTCGTGGCAACCCGCATCTGAAATCATATATGTGCTATCATACGGAACTGACTTACGAATGGAAAAAAGGCATCTTTTATACCAATCTATGGGGAGCCTATGACTATCGTCCCAATGCCATTATGGACGAGAAGATTCAAGAAGGCAACAAAATAGTGCAGACTTGGGACAATCAGAAGGATTGGCAGAAACTCTCCGGGCGTGCCATGCTCCGCGTAGGACCCATCCGCGACATTCTGCAATTTTCTTTTACGGGCGGTGTCAACCATTACATGAGCCATGGCAATCACTACTCGCATACCTACACCAACTGGTTTTGTGAGGCAGAAGCCTCATTAAGTTACAAACAGTTCTCTCTGTTCTGGCAGATAAACACCAATTGGAACAATTTCTGGGGAGAAACCCTCTCGGGAGGAGAAAACATCCAGATGTTAGCTGTATATTACAAGCATAAGAATCTTCGGGTAGGAGTCGGTGCATTCAATCCTTTCACCGACAACTATAAAGTACAAAGCGAAAACTGGAATAAATTCGCATCCTACAAGACAAATAATTATATAAAAGAAAGCTCCCGCATGTTCCTGGTGAACTTTTCCTACAACTTCTCGTTCGGCCGCAGTTTCAAGACAGCACAGCGGAAGGTAAACAACAGTGACAATGACTCGGGAGTAATGGGCACGGGGAAATAGGCTCAGACCATTTTATTGATTTCCCCGTCAATCAGATGTATCGTCCGGTCGGTGAGCTGCGCCAGTCCTTCATCATGGGTTACGATTACAAACGTTTGTCCGAAACGGTTACGTAAATCAAAAAAGAGCTGGTGCAGTTCTTCCTTATTATGGGTATCCAAGCTGCCGGAAGGTTCATCTGCCAGCACCACTGCTGGATGATTGATGAGAGCACGGGCCACCGCCACACGCTGCTTCTCACCTCCCGACAACTCATTCGGTTTGTGGGAGGCCCGTTCGGCAAGCCCCATGAATTCAAGAATTTCCGTAGCCGCCTCCTTGGCTTCCTGCTGTCCTCTTCCGGCAATGAAGGCTGGTATCATTACATTCTCCAAAGCCGTAAACTCCGGCAGCAGTTGATGGAACTGGAACACAAAGCCGATATGGCGGTTGCGGAATGCGGAAAGTTCCTTCTCCCTCATACGGTTGACTTGTGTACCGTCAATAACCACCGAACCGCCATCCGGCATATCCAACGTACCCATGATTTGCAGCAAGGTAGTTTTACCCGCTCCACTGGGGCCTACAATGCTGACAATCTCCCCTTTCTCTATCTCCAGGTCAATACCCCGCAACACTTGCAGGTTACCGAAACTCTTCGTTATATTCTCTAAATGAATCACTAGGCTATTTACAATTTGACAATTTACTATTTACTATTTGATAGTTTTCTTTCAAGTGCTATTACTATAGTCTTTTAATTACATATTCGGCCAAATAGCAGCCAAAAACTGCGGGCATGTAGCTCACTGTTCCACAGGTGGACTTCTTGTTCATCTCGTCGTCCGTCAGCAAAACGGCATTCGGATCAGCCTGTTCGGTGCTGAAAACAACTGGAAGTTTCCGCTTTATGCCCATTTTTTGCAGACGCTTACGCACAGCCTTGCTCAACCCGCAATGATAGGTATCCCAGATATCGGCAAAGCGCACTTGCGAAATGTCACTCTTTGCTCCTGCCCCCATGCTGGACACTATCTTGATATGCCGCTTCATGCTTTCCGCTATCAAGTGGCATTTTGGAGCAAGCGTATCGATGGCATCCACCACAAAGTCATAAGCCGCATCATCCAGCAGTTCCGGTATGTTCTCATCTTTCAAGAATACGGGCAACACTCTCAGTTCCAGAGCCGGATTAATGTCCTGAAACGTGATGCCAATATCTCCGCCTTCTTTTGCCCCAGGGTAGAATGCAGAGCCGGCAACTGACGGTTTATATTCGTAGGCTGCACGGTATCGGCATCGACTATCGTCATCCGCCCCACTCCGGCACGGCATATCATCTCGGCCGCATAAGCACCTACACCACCCAGTCCTACGACAAGTACATGTGCCCGGCGCAGGCGTTCCATTTTTTCATCTCCTAATAAAAGTTGCGTTCGTTGTTGCCAATCTTCCATTTTCACCACAGATTACACGGATTTACACAGATTTTTGTCAATTATCAATTGTCAATCGTCAATTCTTCTTGAACCATTTATAGAACCATTTGCCTACCTTCTCGTAGTGCTGCGACTCGTTGTTGCCACGCGGGTTGGAGAAGGATACCGCATCCTGCGGCTCGCCCAGTTGGTCGGGATAGAGTACTATCAGGCTGTTATTTGCAAAGTACTTGCTGATTTGTGCCGGTAGCTTCTCGAAGGAGCTGTCATAGGAGATGGAGCCGCGGCGGGCGCTGATGATGACCAGCAGATGGTCGAAATTCACTTGTCCGGTCAGTATCAGCAGGTCTCCCCAGTCGTCCAGGCGGGAAAAGTCTGTCAATGTCTGTCCATATTTGGCTTTCACCAGCCCTTGAAGATGGGCGGTAGTCTCTTCATTGGCATAAAAATGCACCCGACAGCCCAAAGTACTCCCCAACCGGCAGAAATGTTCCACCCACTTCAGGAATCCCGCCTCATACTCGGCTTTCGGAGGTACCGCCACAATCACCCGCCTAATTGTGTTAATGGGCATCAGGAACTTGGAAACCATCACCTCGCGATGCAAGCCCTTCAGCAGATTCTCCGTCAGCATACCGAAGAATGAATCCACAATATTGACTTTACGGTGCAGACCTATAACGACATCCGTTGCCGCATATTCTTTTGCTGTATGGATAATGCCCGAAGCGATATTCAAGTCGTAACGCGTGATTTGCCTCAACGGCACATCTGCCGAGGCCGTTATCATGGCAGCCTTTTCCAGATAGCGTTTCCCGCGTAGTTCGGCACTTTCAGAGCTACTATCATCGTTGATGACATTCAGTGCCAACAGATTATCCCGTTGCTTCGGGTCGCGTATCACCAAAGAAAGATTTATCAAGTCTTCAATCGTATCGGGGTTGGCTATCGGAATCAATATCTTCTCCGCTTCCACGGAGCGGTTTTCTTCCAGATGCGCCTCCTCCATGGCAATCTTCCGTGCGGCACGCTCCGTAATGAACGAGCTCACAATGCAAGTTACAAGAATCAGCAGGACAGTACCATTCAAAACATCATCGTTCAGCAAGCGTTCCTCATTGGGCAGAATGATGTTGTATCCCACCAACACAGCCGCCAGCGTTGCCGCTGCTTGTGCATTGCTCAATCCGTACATCAGCTCCCGTTCAATCCCTCCCATCTTATATATTTTCTGCGTCAGCCAGCAGGCAATCCATTTACCTGCCAATGCCACCACAATCATTACAGCCGCTACTTTCAGAGCATCGCCATGACCGAAAATCACGTGCACATCAATCAGCATACCCACACCTATCAGGAAATAGGGAATAAACAAGGCGTTGCCCACAAACTCCAGATGGTTCATCAACGGAGAGACATGCGGAATCAGCCGGTTCAAAACCAAACCTGCAAGGAAAGCACCCAGGATACCTTCCATCCCCACAAACTCCATCAATCCGGCTCCGAGGAAAACCATGGCAAGCACAAATATGAACTGCATCACGTTGTCATCGTACCTCCGGAAGAACCAACGGCCTATGCGTGGAAACAGATATACAATCAAAATACCCAGGAAGATAACCTTTATGACAAGCCATACCCAGAAGAAGCCGTCCGACTCCCCCTTGAACATACCACCCACAACGGCCAGGACCAGCAAAGTGAGTGTATCCGTAACCGCCGTCCCCCCCACTGCAATACTCACACTGCGATGCCGCGACACACCGTAACGAATCACGATGGGATAGGCCACCAGTGTATGCGATGCATACATACTTGCCAGTAGGACAGAGGTCAGTACCCCGTACTTCAACAAAGCTATATTCGTTACCAAGCCTATGCCTATGGGCACAATAAAAGCCAAGAGCCCCAGAACAAGCGCTTTGCCCCGGTTCTGTTTGAAGTCCCCCATATTCATTTCCAGACCGGCAAGGAACATGATGTAATACAAACCCACTTTGCCGAAAAGCTCAAAACTGCTGTCACGCACCAAGATATTGAAACCATGCTCCCCAATGACAAGCCCCGCCAGTATCATTCCGATAATGTGCGGAATACGAAGCTTATTCAACAATATGGGAGCAAACAATATAATGAGGAGTACAAGGAGGAATATCCATGTAGGGTCGGTGATGGGAAGTTTCAAGCTGAAGTCAAACCAATCCATAGGCTATAAGTTTTAGGTTTTGAATGCAAAATAACGAAAAACTTTTCACTTTATGCGGTGTTATACAGCATTTTGTTATAAATTTGCGACCAATTCTATCTTTTTAGAGATAGTATTTCACTTTTTTATAAACTTAATTTAAAACAAAAGAAAAATGAAAGTAGCTATTGTTGGAGCAAGCGGAGCCGTGGGACAAGAGTTCCTGCGAGTGCTCGATGAAAGAAATTTCCCGTTGGACGAGTTAGTATTGTTCGGTTCTAAACGCAGTGCCGGAACCAAATATACCTTCCGCGGTAAACAGATCGAGGTGAAACTCTTGCAACACAATGATGACTTTAAAGGGGTTGATATCGCTTTCACTTCCGCAGGCGCAGGCACCTCCAAAGAATTTGCCGAAACCATTACCAAGTACGGAGCAGTGATGATTGACAATTCCAGCGCTTACCGTATGGACGACAATGTACCTTTGGTAGTGCCCGAAGTGAATGCCGCCGACGCCAAAGAACGTCCTCTCGGCATCATCGCCAACCCCAACTGTACTACTATCCAAATGGTAGTGGCACTGAAAGCCATCGAACAGCTTTCCCATATAAAGACCGTACACGTTTCTACCTATCAGGCTGCCAGTGGTGCCGGCGCCGCTGCCATGGATGAGTTGTACGAGCAGTACCGCCAGGTATTGGCAGGCGAACCCGTAACCGTTGAGAAATTCGCTTACCAGCTGGCATTCAACCTCATTCCGCAAATCGACGTATTCACCGAAAACGGCTATACCAAAGAGGAGATGAAGATGTTCAACGAGACCCGTAAGATTATGCACTCTGACGTAAAAGTCAGTGCTACCTGCGTACGTGTTCCCGCTCTCCGCTCCCACTCCGAAAGCATCTGGGTAGAAACCGAGCGTCCCATCTCCATCGAAGAAGCCCGCGAAGCATTTGCCAAAGGCGACGGACTGGTGTTGATGGACAACCCGGCAGAAAAGGAATACCCCATGCCGTTGTTCCTCGCGGGCAAAGACCCGGTTTACGTAGGCCGTATCCGCAAGGACCTCAGCAACGAAAACGGATTGACGTTCTGGATTGTGGGCGACCAGATTAAGAAAGGCGCTGCACTGAATGCGGTGCAGATTGCAGAATACCTGATTAAGGAAAAGGCACTGTAAGAGAACAATGAATAAAAAATAAGGGATGTCCTAGAAATGACATCCCTTATTTTTATAATCCACTTTATGGTATTACCAGCCTGGGTTCTGAGTCAACACCTGACCTTTATTCTCATAAATAGTCAGCTGTGCAGCCGGTATGGCACGCAAATAGTAGCGTTCCGAATTCAATTCACCAGCCTTGAATATACGAAGTTCCTTTTCACGAAGATAATAAATATACCCTTTTTCAGTATCCTCATTACCCGGATTCTCCGGGTCGAACAGATAGAGCACTCTCTTGCCGGAATCATCTTTTGAAGATATTTCCGGATAATCGGCCATATTGACATAAGCACCCAGGAAAGACATGGCAGGATAACCATTTGCATCTTCTGAGTTTAAGTATTCAAACTTGGCCCAACGACGGAGGTCTTCACCACGACGGCCTTCCATAATCAACTCAATACGACGCTCACGACGGATTTCCCACAAAACCGGATTGACATCAGGGTCACGGGCAGGGTCATTGATAACAACTCCATTCACACTCAAGTTGCCGCCATTCAGTTGAACTTTCGGCATTGTCTTGGCTTCAGTATCTCCCCACTTCGTCAGCTGACGGTCACGGAGTTCATTGATAGACTTGTCAAGGTCACTCTGAGTGAAAGCGTTACCACCCACTTGGGCAATCTCATAACGCGCCTCTACATAGTTCAGCAATACTTCCGCATAGCGGATGCACGGCGCATCAGCCGGACTTAATCTACCGGTACAATAATCCAGACCAGCCACCCACCACTCGTCGTTCAAGAACTTTTTGGTAGGATATCCCGTTGGTGATGTACCTTCGGTATAATTTGTCCCCATGGCGCTCATGATACGAAGACTGTCGGCAACTGTTTGATACAAACGCGGGTCACGGTCTTGAAATGACTTCTGAATACTCGGGTCTTCCTTACCTTGATACAGCGGAGACTGACCTATCGGCAAACCGTCACTACAAAGATAAGTGTTGATTACATCTTGCGTCACACCACCCTGAGTCTGATCTTCCGGACCATTGTAGGACATCAAAGCATTACACTGCAAACCGCTTGTATATTCACGATACCAGATGACTTCCGGATTGTTAGCCAAATCGTCCGTAGTAAACAAAGCATTATAGGTATTGCCTATTGAATAGATACCAGAGTTCATCACTACCTCTGCACCATTAATGGCTCCTTGCAGCAAGTTCTTAATATCACCATCCGCCACCTTCTCTGAAGTAGGACCTACAGTAGTACCGTGATACTTCAGCCATGTGGCATGATACAGCATTTCGCGTGACATATACGCACCAACCACATATTTGTTGACTTGGCGCTTCGTATCATCCGTACGTACATTATCCAATGCATATTGAAAATCCTCTTGTATCTTCTGCGCTACATACAAATAAGAATCACGGTCTTTATAAAGAGCCGGGTCTGCCGGGTCTGTCACCTTATCGTAGTAAGGAACACCGCCATAATACTTTGCCAGCGTACTATAGGCCATTGCACGGAAATAGCGTGCAATACCTTCCCAGTGTCTCTTGGCTTCGTCCGAAATATTCATTCCGGGAATCTTCTCAAGCATGACATTGGCTTTATAAATAACACTATAATTGCCCGACCAAGTTCCTGTCTGGCTATTCCAGTCCGTAGTGGCAGAAGTGGAGAAATAAATATATCCTGAACCGTTTGTATTTGCATTATTCAGATTGATAAAATCATCCGTATAGTCATCTCCAGAGAAATAACCGGCAAAAACAGTATAGTCGGTACCATATCCTGTAAAGTAGGAAGAATAGAAGTCTTGCGCATAAGTACGCAAAGAAGTTTCAGTCTGCCAATAAGTGTCATTGGTCTGCTTGTCCTGCGGGTCTTTATTCAAAAAATCGTCGCAACCGCAGAGCGAGCCCATTGCCAACGCACAAACGATGTATAATAAATTTTTCTTTTTCATAACTGCAATTACTATTAGATTATAAACTAAGCTGAATACCGAACGACACTGTCTTCTGGTATGGATAGCTACGGCCAAAGTTACGCTGGTCACTCTTACCACTGGCCGTACGTATTCCTATTTCCGGATCGATAGCAGGTTTCACACCGTCGATGGTGAAAAGGTTTTCACCAGTGAAATAAACACGCAAACCTTGCACTTTGAATTTACTCAACCAAACCTTAGGAAGAGAATATCCTACAGTAAACGTCTTCAGACGCAGATAAGCCATATTCAGCAAATAGCGGTCATTCACGCTATAGTTACCCGAAGCAGACTGCTTGTAATCCATCGGACGGGGATAGAAAGCATCTGTGTTTTCGGGAGTCCAATAATCCTCAGCACCTTTGTAGAAGGGTTCCGGTAGTAAAGCCTGGTAATACCTGGTTACCTGCCGCCCAAAGTTTTCTTTTGGCTACCCCCCTGGAAGAACATGCTTATATCAAAGCCTTTCCAAGCAGCATCCAGATTCAAACCAAACTGTAAACGCGGCAGGGCGTTACCTATAACACTAAGGTCACCCTTGTCATTTGTATTGGTCTGTTTTACGATTTCACCGTTGTTGTCGAGGTCTTTATAAAGCACATCACCGGGAGCAAATTGATAACCGGCAGGGAATACTTTAGTCTGGTCGGGCAAACCGGCTTTCAAAGAACCGTCAGCATTAAAGTCATCTTCCGTCAAGAAACGGTCGAACTGCAAGCCCCAGATATCTCCCAAAACCATACCTTCTTTATAAGCACTCTTATCCCACCAGCCGGTAGCTCCATAAGAAGGAATCTTTGTATTATACGTCCACTTGGTTACTTCAGTCTTGTCATCGGCAACAGAAGCCGTCACGCCAAAGTGCAGACCATTCTTGAAGGTATGGCGATAGTCAATGGCAAGTTCCCATCCTTTGGTCTGGATAGTACCCATATTTTCATATGGAGCGTCAGCACCCAATGTGGCAGGTAGGTTGGCAGTAGTCAAAATATCACTGGTAGTACGGTTATACCAATCAAACGTTACTCCCAAAGCGTCATTGAAGAAACGGGCATCCAAGCCAAGGTCAAGTGTAGTAACCTTCTCCCAAGTAAGGGTTGAAGACACAATAGTCGGTTTTTGTGTTGACTGTACTTTCTTTCCATCGATAATCCAACTGTCTACAGAAGTGGACAGAGTGGAGATATAACGGTCGGTACCTACATCCTGGTTACCAATCATACCCCAAGAGCCGCGAATCTTCAACGTACTCAGATAAGGCTTCAGTGACTGCATGAACGGTTCTTCAGAAATACGGTAACCGGCAGACATGGATGGGAAGAAACCGAAACGATTCCCAGAGGGGAAACGGGAGGAACCGTCATAACGGCCGTTCAGTTCCAACATATATCGGTCTTTATAAGAATAATTAAGACGTCCGAAGAAGCCTGCTACAGACCACCAAGTATGCGAGGAGCTTGTAGTCTGGTCACCTGTAGCCAGATTCAATTCCGGTTTTGCGGGGTCGAGCAGACCTTTGCGTTGCGCCCAGTAATATTCATATTCGCTCTTTTCAAGGCTGGAACCTGCCATTGCCTTAAAATCATGATCTCCCCAGCGTTTGGCATAAGTTGCCACGAAATTGGCTGTCAGATTCTCCGTGCGTCCGGTTTCCTGATATACATAATCATAAGTAGCAGCAGATAGATAACTGCCATAAGAATCACGTAATGCCTCAACAGACGGACGGGCAGTGAAGATTTCATAACCACTGGTCAAGCTCGGTGTACCATACTTCTTATAGCGATTTTCCACGCTGCTATAAGCAACATCTATATCCAGTGTTAAATCTTTGATAGGCTTGATAGTTGCACCACCTGTCAAACGCAGATACTCACGTTCTTTTGTGGTAATAGGAGCACTTTTCTGTTCGGTCAAGGCGTTACGGAACTCCTTGCCTTCAAAAGTACCGTAAGGCATCATCGGCTGCCAACGATACAGATAGTACATCGGGTCGTAAAGATCAGTATTATAGTTGAATGGCTTGTCGTAGTCAGAACGGGTGAACATGACACCTGTACGGATAGACACATATTTGTTTAATTCAGAGTTCAAAGAGATATTGGCATTGTAACGCTTATAGTTGTCCGAATTGACTTTCATCATACCATCCTGGCTCAGATATCCCAAAGCGATATTGTAATTAGTCTTTCCGTTGCCACCGTTGATAGAAAGGCTATGGTTCTGCTGCGGAGCCCAGTCCTTGATGTATTCATCATACCAGTCCCAAGTACGGATAAAGAACATACCGCCATCGCGGAACTCAAAGTCACGACCCAATTCCATCTCACGACCAAACTGGTCACCATAGCCATATTTGTCCCAGTAATCCTTCATTTTCTGCACATGTGTAGCATCCACACGCATATTACCCACTACGTTATAAAATGCGGTAGACCCCTTAGTCTGATTGATTACACCTTGCAAGTTAATATCAGCCTGCTGCCATCCCGGAAGTTGTTCGGGTGTCTTGGTCGGCGTACGCCATGCAAAGTTATTGGTATATTTTACAGAGAGACGTTCATGTTTACTTCTTGATTTTGTGGTAATCAGCAATACGCCAAATGCACCACGGGCACCGTAAATAGAAGCAGAAGCGGCGTCTTTCAATACAGAAATACTTTCAATATCGTCCGGATTCACCATAGAAATATCCGTTACTTCCACATTATCTACCAGAATCAACGGTTTGGAGTCACCATTCGGAGAACCGATACTACCACGAATCTTGATAGTAGGCGCACCACCTATCTCACCGGAGTTAGTAGTAATGGTCAATCCCGGTACCGCCCCCTGCAAGGCACGGCCTATATCCGTGATAGGACGGCTATCAATTGTTTTGTTCACATCCACGGAAGCCACCGCACCGGTCAGGTTCACCTTTTTCTGTGCACCATAACCTACTACGACAACTTCATCCAACAATTCCGTATCATCTTTCAAAACAACCTTCATTACCGAAGTTGCCTTGACTTCTTGAGTAGTATATCCCACAAATGATACTTGCAGAATAGCACCGGGCTTTACATTTAATTTGGAAACTCCATCCAAATCCGTAATACCACCATTGGTCGTACCTTTCTCAATGACATTGGCGCCAATAATAGGTTCACCTTTTGTATCTACAACTGTGACAGTCACAGAGATAGATTGCATCTGTTCTTGTACTCCTTGTGAGTCGTTGGATGCTGTTTGGGCAGCCATCACGTTGCCACTGCCTAAAAACAGAGCACAGATTGCCACCGCCGTAAAGAACTTACCATTGGCAAGTCCTCGTTTTTTGCGATCTTCATTCATAAGTGATTGATGATTTTGTTAATTAAACCAGTTTTTCAAAATTAGGGTAAGGGAATCATATAGTTCGGATTAGTCAGACTATTTCCGAAGGCTTCTTTAATTTCTCATAGGCGTTTTCTTTATTTAAAGGTTCACATTTTTATATTATCTCTCTTTTTTCTATTTATTTACCAAGTCCAGATGGAACTTAGTTATATATTATACAAGGTTAAAATCTTGTTAATTACTTAACTCTATTGGTTGTTTTAAGAGATAAAAAACTCGTTATTAACAAAGGTGAGAAATGATTCATTCATTTCGTCCTAACAAAGATACATTATTATTTAATATCAAGAACATTCCTTTGCATTTATTTAACTTTATATTTATACATTTGCAAAAAGGAAGTTATACACCTTATTATATAAAGAATTTAAGGTTCTTCTATATTTAAAGAATGGAATTCAATCAAGCCATTCATTGGTGTTTCTTCAATGATTTCCAGTTCGATGCCAAATTCACGGGCAACTTCCCGCAAAATGGCCGCGTAGCTGTAAGCCAATGAACCCACAAAACGAATAGGATAATTTTTGTAGTCATATTGGCAGACATTACGAGTAAAGAAATTTCTCAGATTACCGGTAATCAGCTCAAATACATAGTCATCATTGGTATAATCAGCCAAAAAATAAGATATAGTAGACAAAAAGCGATTGGGGAACGGGCGGTTATACACAGATTCCATAACCTCATTCGGACTTATACGGAACTTCTCAAAGAAATCCGCCGTTACATCTTTAGGAGCCAAACCTTTCAGTACATCAGACAAAAACATTTTGCCCAATACAGCACCACTACCCTCATCCCCCAGAATGTAACCTCCTGCCCGGACATTCTTTACAACGATTTTCCCATCATAAAAACATGAGTTTGAGCCGGTTCCCAAAATACAAGCAATGCCGGCCTCGCATTTGAACAAGCCACGTGCAGCTGCCAGCAAATCACTCTCTACCTGAATTGGAGTTTTGAATTGTGCTACCAATGAAGCTCCCAATACATTTTTCTTTTCATAAGAAGTACATCCGGCACCATAATAATAGACTTGTTCCAATTTCCTTTTGAAAAAATGCTCGGGTAATCCTAACCGCACACTTCGGCTAATCTCTCTTCTCGTTTGAAAGAAAGGATTTAAGCCCTCTGTGAAGGCTCGCTGTATCAGACGATTATCTTCAACCAGCGCCCATTCTGTTCTCGTAGAACCACTTTCTGCAATTAGTTTCATAGGTAGTTAGTTTTAGAATTGAATACAAATATATAGCTTTTTTTAATCTTTCCAAGGCTATTTCAAGAAAAAATCATTTTACTGGCCATACATCTCCCTTTTGCTCATATCCTCAATCATCCAACAAAGTATTCCCACTTTTCCAACGCAACCGCGTTTTAGTCAAAAACAAGACGATAACAGACTAACAATAAGATACTATCTGACTGAATTCCAAGTTCCATCTGGACTTGGCAAACAAATAGGAAAACAAAGAGATAATATAAAGTTATGAACCTTTAAAAAGAGAAAATGCCTATGGAAAAAGAAACAATCCTGCAAGTTGAATAGTCTCACTATTCGGCCCTTATTACCCTTACCCTAAATTTAAGAAGTATTTAATTAACAACAAATCATCAATCATTTATGAATGAAGATCACAAAAAACGAGGACTAACACATAGCAAACTCCTCACAGCAGTGGCAATCAGCTCACTGTTATTAAGTAGCGGCAACGTGATGGCTGCCCAAACAGCATCCAACGACTCACAAGGAGTACAAGAACAGATGCAATCTATCTCTGTGACTGTCACAGTTGTAGATACAAAAGGTGAACCTATTATTGGCGCCAATGTCATTGAGAAAGGGACTACCAACGGCGGAATTACCGACCTAAACGGTAAGTTTACATTGACCGTAACACCGGGAGCAACACTAAAAATATCATTTGTGGGCTATCAGACACAAGAAGTGAAGGCAGCCAAAACGATGAGAATAACTCTGAAAGAAGATACCGAGATGCTGGATGAAGTAGTAGTAGTAGGCTACGGTGTACAAAAGAAGGCTAACTTGACAGGAGCAGTTTCTACAGTGGACTTAAACAAGACAATGGCAGGTCGTCCACAACAAGATGTAGCCAAAGCATTGCAAGGGGCTGTTCCGGGACTAAGCATTCTCACCACAAGTGGTGCCATCGACGAGACAGCCTCCATGCGTATACGTGGTTTGGGGACATTGAGTAATGGAGAAGTCAGCAATCCACTCATTGTAGTGGACGGCGTTCCGATGGATGACATTTCTTTCCTCGATACGCAAGACATCGAAAATATTTCCGTACTGAAGGACGCTTCCGCTTCCTCCATTTATGGAACGCGCGCCGCTTTCGGTGTGATTCTAATCAATACCAAAAGCGCAAAGCCTAGCGAAAAGGTTACCATCAATTACAGCAACAATTTTGCATGGGATCAAGCTACTTACCTGCCGGACTATCCCGATGTACCCACACAATTAAAGATGGGTATCGAAGCCAGTATGAACGGTGGTGCCGGTATGCCTGAATTGTTCGGTATGTATTTCGACAAATTGTTACCTTACGCCGAAAAGTGGCAGCAACAGAACGGCGGCAAGACCGGCTACCGTCCTATGAACCTCTACCAAAGCGATAGTAACGTGGGTGACTATATCGTATTGGACGGCACTCCTTTTTATTATGCTGACTGGGATGTACAGGACATCTACTTCAACAAAGCTGCTCCTTCCATGAGCCACAATGTTTCTATACAAGGAACATCTGGTAAGACCAATTACTACCTATCTTTCGGCTACAACGAAAAGCAAGGACAGATGAAGATTCACCCGGACGAACTAAAAAAGTACAATGCCTCAGTCAATGTCACCACTAATGTTTACGACTGGCTACAGGTGGGTGCACGCATCAACTATAGTCGTAAGAACTATAAACGCCCGGACACATGGGCCAACACCTACCAATATTTGTGGCGTTGGGGTTCTTATTTCATTCCTTCGGGCACAATCGACGGCTATGACACACGCGTCATGGCCATGCAGAAGCAAGCTGCCGATCGTGAAGTGACAACAGACCTGACCCGTATGAACACCTTCTTGAAAGCTGAAATCGTTAAAGGACTGACCCTTAATGCAGACTTTACATATGCCATTCAGAATATGAACAGCGGTTCGCAGGACAACTCCGTTTACGGCATCAATTGGAGCGGGAAACCGGTACCCTCTTACATCGTCACTAAAGGCAATAGCGGTATCTGGAGAGACTTTTCCAAACAGAACACATGGACGGCCAACGCATACGTAAACTATACCAAAACATTTGCCAAAAAACACAACCTGAATGTAATGGCAGGTGTCAACGCAGAAGAAGAGGAATACAAATATCTGTATGGTACCCGCAATGTGATGTACGATCAAGAGGGATACCCCGAACTGAATATGGCTGGCAAGGATGGACAAGATTTGAGTTGGAATCATACATCCCGCGCTTCTGCCGGTTATTTCGGCCGTATCAATTATGACTACAAAGGCATTTATTTATTGGAACTGAACGGACGTTACGACGGTTCTTCCCGTTTCCCCCATACCGACCAGTGGGCCTTCTTCCCTTCTGCATCCATCGGCTACCGCTTCTCCGAAGAAGCCTACTTCGCCCCACTGAAACATATTGTCAGCAATGGTAAGTTGCGTGCTTCTTTTGGCGAAATCGGCAACGAGGCTGTGGGCGACTACATGTTCGAACAATTAATAAGCCAACGGTTGAACAATAAAAGTACCGGCTATATCTATTGGATTGAAAACAATAATGCCAACGCTAATCTCCTGACCATGTATAACATGCCGGATTTGGTATCAAGTACTTTGACCTGGGAGCGTATCCGCACCCTCAATATAGGTCTTGACCTGGGTCTCTTGAATGACGAACTGACTATAGGTTTCGACTGGTTCCAACGTGAGAATCGTGACATGCTGGCACCGGCACAAGTATTGCCGAACACTCTGGGTGCTTCTGCTCCTTATGAAAATGCCGGTACCTTACGTACACGTGGATGGGAGTTGAACTTGAACTGGCGCCATACCTTCGGCGACTTCGACGTATATGCCAACTTCAACATCGGTGACTCCAAGACTAAAGTAACAAAGTGGGACAATGATTCCAAACTGCTCAGCACCTATTACACCGGTAAAACCTACGGTGACATTTTCGGTTTTGAAACCGACCGTTACTTCGAGGAAAAAGACTTCACCAGCCAAAATGCAGACGGCTCATGGAATTATGCAAACGGCATTGCAAGCCAGGCAGGACTGGAATCCGGTAATTTCCATTACGGCCCGGGAGACGTCAAGTTCAAGGATTTGGACGGCAATGGCAAGATTGACGGTGGAAAAGGCACAGCAGACGACCACGGCGATTTGAAAGTCATCGGAAACTCTATGCCACGCTACGAATACAGCTTCCATTTAGGCGGAGCGTGGAAAGGTATCGACCTTGACCTCTACTTCCAAGGTGTAGGCAAACGTGAGGACTGGACGACTTCTTCCCTAAACCTTCCCGCCATGGTACATGCCGACGTAGCCATCTATTCCCACCAAACAAGCTATAACAAAGTGCTTTGGAATTCAGACTATACCGCCATTACCGGTTATGAGGTAAATCAAGGCAACCGTTATCCACGTCTTTATCGTGGTACAAATAATAGTGGAGGTACCGTATCCGGTATAGCTAACGGCTGCAACAACTACTATCCCCAATCCCGCTATTTGACAGACATGTCCTATCTTCGTCTGAAGAACGTAACTGTGGGATATACCCTTCCGAAAGAGTGGACACGCAAAGCCTACATTGAGAAAGCACGTATCTACTTCAGTGGCAGCAACCTCTTTCTGCTCCACAAAGGGAATGACCTTCCAGTCGACCCCGAAATCAGTACAGGCAATGGACTTACAGCCGGTGGATGGGGACGTATAGCTCCTATTACACGCACATTCTCATTTGGAGTCCAGGTAACATTATAACAACCTCAAAAACTTAAGAACAATGAAGAAATTATTTATATATGGGGTCACAGCGCTGGCGATGTTAACCGGTTGCAACGATTTGCTGGACAAATCCCCCTTGGATACCTTCACGAATACTCCGGCATACTGGAGCAACACCGATAATTTGGATAATCAGTGCAATACTTTTTATAACAACTTTACCGGCTTTGGCAACGGAGCCAGTGGAGGATGGTTCTACTTCAAAACAATAAGCGATGACCAGGTAGATGCAGAAAGCCATAACTGGACTTACACTAACGTGGTCGCATCTTCCACAAACTGGTCAGCCCCTTTCACAGAAATCCGACGCGCCAACTATATCATTGCCGGTGTACAGTCTTCCTCTCTTGATGAAGCAACAAAGGCCCACTATGAAGGTCTTGCACGCATGAACCGTGCGTGGGAATACTATCAGTTGGTCCGTATGTACGGCGATGTGCAATGGATAGACAAAGTTATCGACCCAGCCGACAGCGAAGCCCTCTACGGACCACGCACCGACCGGGATGAAGTGATGGACCATGTGCTGGCAGACATCAATTATGCGTGCGAACACATTACCGCAAACAGCAATCGGCAACGTTTCAGCACCGACATGGCATATGCCATGAAAGCAGACATCACCTTATATGAAGGTACATACTGCAAATATCGCACTCAAGCCGAGAATGGCAAAGCCGCTGATGAGAGCCGCGCCAACAAATACTTGCAAGAATGTGTATCAGCCTGCGAATATCTTATGGCCAAAAACTACTCTCTAAGTAACAGTTACAAAGCCAACTATAATTCTGTCAGCCTGGCAAGCAATCCGGAAATGATTTTCTACAAGCCTTATGCACAAAGTTCGCTAAGGCACTCCACCATTGACTACACAATCAACACAAGTGGTACGCACGGCATTTCAAAGGACGCATTCGACAGTTTCCTTTTCCTTGATGGAAAACCGTTGGCAACAACCTCGAAAAACAAGGACGATGCAGCCGTATTGGATGCAGACAAAAATTACTCTATAAGAGAGGTTTTGGCCGTACGCGACAAGCGCCTGTCCGAAATTCTTGACCCGGTACTTTCTTTCAGAGGCCACGCCTACAGCCGTGCCGGTGTAGCAGCCTTCACCACATCGACCGGTTATGGCATCGCCAAGTATGATAACCCCGAAGAATTGAGTGTAAGCGACCGAAACAACATCGGCTACCAATACACCGACTGCCCGCTCTATTGGATTTCAGTTATTTATCTGAACTTTGCAGAAGCCAAAGCCGAAATGGGTTCTCTCACACAAGACGATCTCAACAACTCCATAAACAAGCTTCAAGCTCGTGCCGGCCTGCCGGCTATGACAACTACTCCAGATGCCGATCCTGCCAATAATATGGGAGTAAGCAATCTGATTTGGGAGATACGCCGCTGTCGCCGTTGCGAACTGATTATGGATAACTGGTACCGATATTGGGATTTAATCCGTTGGCACCAGCTCGACAAATTGGATTCAACCAAGTACCCGAACACCATGTTGGGCGCCAACGTAAGCAATGTGCCTGACTGTGAAGAAGCGACCAAGAACGGATATATAGATGCCTCCGATGCACAAATCCGTACTTATGAAGCCAAACATTATTTCTACCCGATTCCAACTACACAGTTGACCCTAAATAAAAACATGAAGCAGAATCCGGGTTGGTAATCAACTAAAAACAGCATATCGCGCTGTACCTCGTTTGGATTTAATTAAAGCGTTCATACATTCCATGTATCTAAATACAAATGTATGGACGCTTTTGTTATTCCCTTTAAAAGGTGTATAGAAACACGAATAGCACCTTCTAAAAGGAACCATAAATCAATATCATATACTTTCCCTTCGTTCATAACATACTAACAAGAAACATATCATGAAAAAGAAGAACATATTTTTCGTACTACTAATCTGCTTCATCAATAGTAGTTGCAACAAAGAAGAACAAACAGACGAGTTACAAGATAAGGATTTCTATTCTGATGTCACAACACGTGCTTCCTACATAAGCGGTACTATTACGGGCGAAATGAACCCCTATGTTAGTGATGGTTACTACACTTATGATTTAAGTATTCCTATACAAAAACAATCTGTAGGTATAAGAATTTCAGCAGTCGGTGGAGAAGCACGATTCAAAACAAACTACCAAGAACGATTCGAGAGTACATGGGTAACCCAAATTCCAGCAGGAAAAAACCATTTTCCAATAAATGTATTATGGACTAAAGCAGGTAGTAATTCTACCCTGATGGTACGTCCTGAAAAAAGTACAATCGAACTTACCGCAGATCTAAGAAACATCAATGTCAAAATGAAACCTATGCCAATCAATGCCCCTTCAACATTTGAATTGGGAGATACGATAACACTTTGGTGCAATTATTCCATAAACAAAGATACGGGCATAAAGTGGACTTACGATAAAAATCTATTCGCTGAAATCTCTCAAAGTGCATCTGCTACAACAGTAGTAAAAGTTTCAGTATAAAAGACCAACCTCCCGGTTCGAGTGTACAATGGAGTACTACCGGAGGGACAAACCCACAAAACTACATAGGAGATGTTTATACTTGTAAAAACATTAGTTCTACCATTACAATGCCCAGATTATACGCAACTATAGTCTTACCCTCTGGATTCACAATAGAAAAAGAAAGCTATCTCAGACTTTTCAATCCAAATGCTTCTTTTGAAAAAGGGAATTTAGTTCCAGACCAAATCGATGCTGTCAATGCAAATATCACTGTAAGTTTAATGGGATATCCAAATTGGGCCACTAATTTTACTTGGTCATCGACAAACGTCTCTGAAATTTGCATACAAGGGCAATCATGGACATGTATTTCTTACAACTCTTTTGAAGTATGGGATAATGAAGTAGAGATTAAAGTCGCATATCAATCACCTTGTGGGGACTGGTATGAAGTCAGTGAAATGTTCCCAATCGTTCATTAATGATAATACTATAACATATCGCCCTCACAAGCGAAAAAGCACCCGTCCATTTGCTCGTTACACAAAAGAAGCTTATATTTGCTTACCTAAAAAACAAACAGCTATCATGGTACAGCAAGACATACGATGGATACAGCGTTTTTCCAACTACCGCAAGGCTTTAGCCAAATTAAGCCAAGCCATGGCAATCATGTCCGAACAATTAGCGTTCAACGATGGAGTGGACGAATTATTGCAGGAAGGCATGATACAGCGTTTTGAATATACCCACGAACTGGCTTGGAAAGTGATGAAGGACTATGCCGAGTATCAGGGGTATACCGACATCCGCGGCTCCCGTGATGCCATACGCAAAGCCCTTGAAATGGGATTGATTGATGACAAGCAATGGACGGAGACTATAGAAGCCCGAAATCTGACATCGCACAATTATGACAACGATGTAGTCTCTGAAATCTATGAAAACATCACAAACTTCTATTTCCCCCTATTCTGCAGATTTGAAGAGAAAATGCAATCCTTGAATACACCATCCTTATTCGATTGAGCTATGTACGGATTGACCGACAATGAACTGGAAAAGCTATGCAATCTCTTCCGGAAACATGAAGAAATAGAGCAGGCTGTTTTGTACGGCTCACGAGCCAAAGGAAATTTCAAGCCTTTTTCCGACATAGACATCACGCTGATGGGAGACAGACTTACGTATAATACTTTAAGCAGCCTTTCCGATGAAATAGACGACCTGCTTTTGCCTTACAGCGTAGACCTTTCCATCTATGGCAAATTAAAGAATGCCGACCTTTTGGAACATATACACCGTATGGGAATACCCATATTCAGCCGCCCATCAAACTAAACTAAATTTCACACATCCACCCTCACCACCCTCACCTTTCGCACGCATCGCCCTATTCATCGGCATTCAAGAGGTGGGTGAGAGCAAATTTAAAAAGTGAGGGCAAAATTTGCCCTCACCACAAGATTTCTTCGTTCAAAGTTATAAGTCACTCATTCTTACCGTAATATCCTGAAACGGGTACATAAATCGGTTGCAGCATTGTTCCCTCATTCTTCAACTTTCCTTCGGTGCGCAGCCGACGGATATGCCGCATGGCAGTAGTACGCATCATGCCGCAAACGCTTTGAAAGTCATTCCGTGTCATAAAAGGGCGAGTGGCGAAATAGTTGGTCAGCCGACGGTCTATCTCTTTATCCGTCAGTTTAGCCGAATGCTCGTTTGCCTTCAAAACCTTTGCCTTGATGGTACCAATTTCATTTTTCAGTTTCTGGTCAGCACGAAATTTCACACCCGCCATCTTCACCTTCGTCAACTTACGCTTGGTAGCAGCCACTACCGGTTCGGTCGTGGTGAGCGACACGCGAAAGTAGCCGATGCCGTCGAGATGCACCTGCCTTCCTTCGGCAAGTTCCCTGCCCATGACGTGCGACACAGCATCGAGCACAGCCGTCACATCGGTTTCTGTCAATGAGCAACGTGCCTGGATGTCCCGCCGCAATTCATCGGTAGACCTGCTCCCATTTAGGCGGAGACGGGGATGAAGGATTTTATCTTCCGGAGATTTGTCGTACGAGTCCGGATTCTCGTACCAATCAAACAAAATAGCCATAGTTCAAACTGCGTTAAAGGGTTACATTATACGATAAAGCACTGCACGGAACACGTGCGAAGTACGTACGCAGTCTGTTGAAGTACAAAGGTTATATCACAGCCCAGCCCGTGAGCAGAACCGTTCACTGTAGTGAGCTGCTCCGTTCACTAATATGAACAAGAAAGACCACTTTAGTGGACTGTTCATAAACTCTGGTGTAAAAGTAGACAAAACTATGGGGATAAGCAAAGAAACAAACACCTTTTATAAAAGAAACATATAGACATTCCACCCCAAAAAAGAAGCCAATCGGAAAATAATCCTTGAAAAGCTTGTATCCCCCCCTTTCCCGGCGTATCTTTACAAGAATATTACATACACGATAAAGAATGAAAATCACACTGATCAGAGAGGAACGCGAAAGCGGAAAAGAGGCCGTCAGCACACAAGAAACGGACATGTTGATGGAAAAGCTGAAAACCGAGAACAAGACCGGATACATTACGGAGCTGCGTAGCATCATCCCGCATTTGAAAGGGACCAACGCCCGATATGAGCATATCGACAGACTGCCGCGTCTCTATCCCGCCGTAGAAATGACCCGCACCAAAGCAGGAGAACACCGGATAAAGACCTACAACGGGCTGATACTACTGGAAGTAAACAATCTGGCCGGGGTGGCCGAAGCCGAACTGGTGAAACAACAAGCCGCCCTGCTGCCGCAAACCTTTGCCGCCTTCTGTGGCTCCAGCGGACGAAGCGCCAAAATATGGGTACGCTTCACCCTGCCCGACGGAGGGCTTCCAAAGAATGAAGACGATATCGCCTTATTCCACGCCCACGCCTACCGCCTGGCAGTGAAGTGCTACCAACCCCTTCTCCCTTTCCCCATCACCCTCCAGGCTCCTTCACTCCTACAAAGCTGCCGGATGACCGTGGACGAACAGCCCTATTATAGCCCCACCGCCGTGGCCTTCTGCCTGGAACAGCCCTGCGCCCTGCCCTCGGAAGACAACTACCGCCAACGGAAACAGCAGGAAAGCAATCCGTTGCTGAGAATGACTCCCGGCTACGAAGTGGCGGACACATGCAACCTGCTCTTCGAGGCCGCCCTCGACCGCGCCTTCCGCGATTTGGACAACTGGCGACAGGGCGACGACCTGCGCCCGCTGCTGTCCCGCCTTGCCGAACATTGCTTCAAAGCCGGCATTCCTGAAGAAGAAGTGGTGCGCCAGACACTGATGCACTACTACCGGGAGGCAGACGAACCCCTTGTACGCCTGACGCTGCATAACCTTTACGGGGAATTGAAAGGCTTCGGCACCCGCAGTAGCCTAAACAAAGACCAGGAAACAGCTTTCCGGCTGGAAGAGTTCATGAAACGCCGCTACGAATTCCGCTACAACACCGTGCTTGGCGACTTGGAATACCGACAGCGCGACTCCATCCACTTCTACTTCCAGCCTGCCGACCAGCGCGTACGCAGCAGCATCGCCATGAAGGCACTGAAAGAGGGAGTACGTGTGTGGGACCGCGACATCACCCGCTTCCTGTCTTCGGACTACGTGCCGCTATACAACCCCATCGAAGAATATCTCTATAACACCGGACGCTGGGACGGCAAAGACCGCATCCGCGCATTGGCCGACCTCGTCCCCTGCCACAATCCGTACTGGAGGGAACTGTTCTACCGGTGGTTTCTTGGCATGGTGGCACATTGGCGGGGAATCGACAAACAGCACGGCAACAATACCTCGCCCCTGCTCGTAGGTCCGCAAGGTTACCGCAAAAGTACTTTCTGCCGTATCCTATTGCCACCGGAACTGCGTTTCGGCTATACCGACAGTATCGACTTCAAAAGCAAGCAGGACGCAGAGCGGAGCCTCGGCCGCTTTTTCCTGATAAACATCGACGAATTCGACCAAATCAACGTCAATCAGCAAGGCTTCTTGAAGCACCTCCTGCAAAAACCGGTTGCCAACCTGCGAAAGCCCTACGGTACCACTATTCAGGAAATGCGCCGCTATGCCTCCTTCATCGGGACCAGCAATCTGAAAGACCTGCTGACCGACCCGTCGGGAAGTCGCCGTTTCATCTGCATCGAAGTGACCGGTCCTATCCAGACAAACGTCACTATCAATTATCACCAGCTCTATGCCCAAGCCATGCACGACATCATGAAGGGTGAACGCTACTGGCTGGACGACACTGACGAAGCAATCGTAAAGGAGTACAACCGGGAATTCGAGCGGGTAGACCCATTGGAAGAACTTTTCCTTTGCCATTTCCGTGGCGCGGAGGAGAGCGAAGAAGGCGAATGGCTCACAGCCATGCAGATTTTCAACGACCTGCAACAGAAAACGAGGGATAAGTTGGCCATCAACCGGATAGCAGCTTTCGGGCGCACGCTCCGCAAGCTGGACATCCTCAACAAGAAATCGAACCGGGGAACACTTTATCATCTGGTAAGAATAGAAGAATGAACCGGCACTCCCACCGATTGTACCAAAGTGAGGGCAAACTTGGCCCTCACTCTTTTATAAAAAGTATTTCCGTACGCAGCTGATGCAGTTCAACCATTATTTAATAAGGTGAACAGTTGACTATTTGCAAATTATGATTGATAATACTAAAAATACCCAAATAAGTGTTTTTGATATTAAAATAAAACGTATCTTTGTTGCAAACAACGTCCTCCTTAATAATACTATTATGAAGAAACTGCTGCTTTTAGCCTTTGTGCTATGTAGTTCTTTACTGTGCCGGGCACAAGAAGAACGAGTTATTTTAGGTGATGAACAGACTTCCGAGTATTTTCCAATCCTAAAAGATAAACGAATTGCCATATTCTCCAATCATACCGGAATGGTAGGAGACAAGCATTTACTGGACATACTGCTGGAAAACAAATTCAATGTAGTAGCTATTTTTTCACCTGAACACGGTTTCAGAGGAGATGCCGACGCAGGCGAACACGTGTCCAGCTCGGTAGACAAGAAGACCGGAGTACCTATCCTCTCGCTGTACGACGGGAAATCCGGAAAACCAAGCGAAGCATCCATGCGCAAGTTTGATATCCTTGTGGTAGACATCCAGGATGTAGGCCTGAGATTCTATACTTATTATGCCTCTATGTGCCGGCTGATGGACGCTTGCGCCGAGTACAACCGCAAGGTATTGTTGCTGGACCGCCCCAATCCGAACGGACACTACGTGGACGGCCCGATACTGGACATGAAATATAAATCCGGTGTAGGTTGGCTGCCGATTCCCGTGGTGCACGGCATGACGCTGGGCGAACTGGGCCTGATGGTAAACGGCGAACGCTGGTTGCCGGCGTCACGCACTTGCGACCTGACCGTCATTCCCTGCAAGAACTATACGCACCAGACCCTATACAAGCTGCCGATTCCCCCGTCCCCCAATCTGCCGAACATGAAGTCCATCTATCTGTACCCCTCGACCTGCTATTTCGAGGCCACTCCGGTCAGTCTGGGAAGAGGAACCGACCTCCCCTTCCAGGTCTACGGGCATCCCAACATGACGGGCTACAGCTACAGCTTCACCCCGCGCAGTGTTCCCGGAGCCAAGAATCCGCCCCAGCTGGGCAAGCTTTGCCACGGCGTGAACCTGAGCAACATGAGCGACGAGGAAATCTGGAAACGCGGTATTGACTTGAGTTACGTGATAGACGCTTACCGGAATCTGAACATGGACGACCACTTCTTCCGTTCCTTCTTCGAGCTGTTGATAGGCACCGACTACGCAAAATGATAAAGGAAGGGAAGAGCGCCGAAGAAATCAAGGCAAGATGGAAAGACGACGTAGAGAAATTCAAGGTACAGCGCAAGCCCTATCTGCTCTACGAAGAATAAAGACATGTACAATTCACTATTTACAATGTACAATTTCAGAGAAGGTACAATTCAAAAGTAAATGGGAAGGTACAACAGTTTATACTAAAGAAACGCCGCATGGTAAATTGTAAATTGTAAATGAACAAATTGTAAATAAACATTATGACTCCACTATCCGTAATCATCACCATAGCCGCCTACTTCGCGATACTGTTCACGGTATCCTATATTGCAGGAAGGAAGGCAGACAACGCCGGCTTCTTTGTAGGTAACCGCAAGTCATCCTGGTATGTCGTGGCGTTCGCCATGGTCGGTTCCGCCATTTCAGGTGTGACCTATGTATCTGTACCCGGCATGGTTGCCGCCAGCAGCTTCGGCTATCTGCAAATGGTGTTGGGCTTCATTGCCGGACAGCTCATCATAGCCTATCTGCTGGTACCGCTGTTCTACAAAATGAACCTGGTATCCATCTACGAATATCTGGAGAACCGTTTCGGCATGTCTTCCTACCGCACGGGTGCCTGGTTCTTCTTCATCTCCAAAATGCTCGGTGCCGCTGTCCGTCTGTTCCTCGTATGCCTGACGTTGCAACTGCTGGTATTCGAACCTTTCGGACTGCCTTTCCTGCTGAACGTGGCCATCACGGTGGCACTGGTCTGGTTGTACACTTTCCAGGGTGGCGTAAAGTCTCTTATCTGGACAGACTCTCTGAAGACATTCTGCTTGGTGGTGTCGGTCGTACTCTGCATCTGGTATATCGCTTCCGACCTCAATCTGTCATTTACCGGTATGGTAAGCACCATTGCCGACAGTGACATGTCCCGCATCTTCTTCTTCGACGATGTGAACAGCAAGCAGTACTTCTTCAAGCAGTTCCTCGCCGGCGCCTTCACCATGATTGCCATGACCGGGCTGGATCAGGACATGATGCAGCGCAACCTGAGCTGCAAGAACTTCAAGGACTCACAGAAGAACATGATTACCAGCGTCATTTCGCAGTTCTTCGTCATCCTGCTTTTCCTGATGCTGGGTGTGCTGCTCTACATCTTTGCCGCCAACCAGCAGATTGCGGTGGAGAAGAGTGACGAACTGTTCCCGCTGATTGCCACCGGCAACTATTTCCCTGCCATTGTGGGCATACTGTTCATCATCGGCCTGATTTCTTCTGCCTATTCAGCCGCAGGCTCGGCACTCACCGCGCTGACCACTTCCTTCACCGTAGACATTCTGGGAACGAAAGGCAAGTCGGAAGAGACGGTTGTGAAGATGCGCAAGAAAGTGCACATCGGCATGGCGGTTGTTATGGGAATCACCATTTTCGTATTCAATCTTCTGAACAACACCAGTGTCATCGATGCTGTATATATCCTGGCAAGCTATACCTACGGTCCTATCTTGGGTCTGTTTGCTTTCGGCATCTTCATGAAACAACAAGTGCGTGACAAGTACATCCCGCTGGTTGCCATCGCCTCCCCGGTTCTCTGCTTCATTCTGCAGAAAAATTCCGAAGCCTGGTTCGGAGGTTATCAATTCAGCTACGAGTTGCTGATTTTCAACGCACTGTTCACTTTCATCGGTCTCTGTCTGTTGATTAGGAAAGATAAAAAGAACAATTAACTTAATACATCATCTATGAACGTAAGACGTCAGTTTTTACTAAGTTTGCTTGCCGCCTCCCTCTTCCCCCAATGGGGAGGTGCGCAAGAACTTCCGACGGATGTCCGCCAGGAAATCGGGAAATTCCTGGATACCACCGCACGGAAAGAAGTTTCCGTAGGACGTATCAGCATCGACTCAGTGGCCGTGGAAGGAAATACGCTGCAACTGTTTGCCAACATGAACTGTGCCTATATTCCTTTCCGCGAGGACAATGTAGCCGAAATATACCAGGGCGTAAGTGCCCTGCTACCGGCGGAGTTTACCAAATACAAGCTGCAAATCCGTACCAACAAGCGCAGCATCGAAGAACTGGTTCCCCAAGTCCTGCGTAGTAAAAAAGACAAAAAGACGAAGACATTCAATCCCGTCGCTTCCAAGCCTTTAGTTACCGACATTTCCGCCCCCTACACCCCTACCAACGGCTTGCAGAACCGGCACATCGCCCTATGGCAAAGCCACGGCTGGTACTACGAGCCGAAACTCGACCGTTGGGAATGGCAGCGTGCACGTATCTTCCAGACCGTGGAAGACCTCTACACCCAAAGCTACGTATTGCCTTTCCTCGTGCCGATGCTGGAAAATGCCGGTGCCAACGTGCTGCTTCCCCGCGAACGCGATTGCCAGACGGCAGAAGTCATCGTAGACAATGACGGTTGCCTGACCGGCCGTTCCGTCTATACAGAAAATTCCGGTGACAAGCTCTGGAGCCAGGGAGCAGGACAAGGCTTCGCCCACCTGCGCCCCCAATACATAGACTTTGAGAATCCTTTCAAGGAAGGCACCTACCGCGCCATAGAAACCATCAAGAAAGGAAACGCAAGCACCGCCGAATGGATTCCCGAAATCCCTTCGACCGGACAATACGCCGTATACGTCTCTTACCAAACCTTGCCAAACAGCGCGGACGATGCCCTTTACACCGTCTATCACAAAGGCGGCACCACGCAGTTCAAGGTAAACCAGCAAATGGGAGGCGGCACCTGGATTTACCTCGGCACCTTCGGCTTCAATGCCGGTCGGAACAATGAATGCAAAGTCGTTCTGAGCAACCTTTCCTCCAAAGTAGGAAGAATCATCACCGCCGACGCCGTGAAGATTGGCGGCGGTATGGAACATCGCCCGCCGCATCTCCAACGAGGGCGCTACGGAAAACCTGAAAAGCTCCGACACCCGCAACCTGCAAAACACCCATACAGGCAACATCCAAGACCGTGTAACCTATTCTCCATTGTCCACTATCAATTATCAACTATCTAACTATCCCCGTTTCTGCGAAGCCGCCCGCTACTGGCTGCAATGGGCAGGCATACCGGACAGCGTATATTCAGAAAGCAACGGAAAGAACGACTATACCGACGACTACAAATGCCGTGGTATCTGGGTGAACTACCTTTCCGGAGGCTCTGCCGTGAATCCGACGGAGAGAGGGCTGAACATCCCCGTCAACATGGCCTTCGCCTTCCACTCCGATGCAGGAACTACACTGAACGATTCCATCATCGGGACACTCGGCATCTACTATACCAACGCCTACAATGAGAAATTCGCCAACGGAGCATCCCGCTACTTGAGCCACGACCTGACAGACTTGATTCAGTCCAACATCGTGCGTGACGTGCGTACCCTCTACGAACCCCAATGGACACGCCGGGGCAAATGGAACCAATCCTACTATGAGGCCCGTGTACCCCGCGTACCTACCATGCTACTCGAACTACTTTCCCATCAAAACTTTGCAGACATGCGCTACGGACTGGACCCGCGTTTCCGTTTCACCGTAAGCCGCGCCATCTATAAAGGTATGTTGCAGTTCCTCTGCTCACAATACCACATGGATTATGTAGTGCAACCGCTACCGGTAGACCACATGGCCCTGCGCATGACCGGTGAAAATGAAGTGGAACTGACCTGGCGACCCGTAGCGGATGCGTTGGAACCGACTGCCATAGCAGAGAAATACATTGTCTATACCCGCATCGGCGACGGAGATTTCGACAACGGAGTATTGGTGGACGGCAACAGTTACCGCACCACACTCCCCGCCGGCATGGTGTGCAGCTACAAGGTTACCGCTGTCAACAAGGGCGGTGAAAGTTTCCCTTCCGAAATTCTTTCTGCCGGACGGGCGTTCAATTCCAAAGGTACCGTATTGGTGATAAACGGATTCGACCGTATCAGTGCCCCTGCCGACTTTACGGCACCCACCCCCGCCGACACCCTCCTTGCCGGATTTCTGGATGAGCAGGACCACGGGGTCCCCTATATCCGGGACATCAGCTACATTGGCAAGATGAAGGAATACCGCCGTTCCATTCCCTGGATGGACGACGATGCCTCCGGTTTCGGCGACAGCTATGGGAACTACGAAACTCAAGTGATTGCAGGAAATACGTTCGATTATCCTGCCATACATGGTGCCGCTATCCTGAAAGCGGGATATTCGTTTGTATCGGTTAGTAATGAAAGTCTCTCCCCCGTAGGAAAGGGAGAGAAGAATACTCCAGTGGATATGAGGGAGTATAGGTATGTGGACTTGATACTTGGGAAGCAATGCCAGACCAAGATGGGACGGGGAGGCGTAAAACCGTTGGAGTTCAAGACTTTCAGCAAACCGATGCAGGAGGCTATTGTGGCTTATTGTAAGCAAGGTGGAAATATCTTTGTTTCGGGCGCTTTTGTAGGAACGGATTTATGGGACAACCGCCTTGCAACTGCCGACGAAGCCGACAAGAAATTTGCGATGGAAGTACTGAAATATAAGTGGCGTGTGGGACAAGCGGCTACAATGGGTAAGGTGAAAAGCGTAGCTTCTCCGTTCCCCGCCCTTTCAGGAAACTATACCTATCACAATGAGCTGAATGCCGATTCGTATGTGGTGGAATCACCGGACGCCATTGAACCGGCAACCAAAGATGCACACACCGTAATGCGGTATTCTGAAAACAACCTGAGTGCCGGTGTGGCCTACCAGGGCGACTACAAGACTTTTGTATTGGGATTCCCTTTTGAATCCATACGTACTGATTCTGAAAGAGAGGCACTCATGAATGCTGTACTGACATTCTTCAACGACAACAAATAATATCAACCAATCATCATCTATGAACAGAAGACTGTTAATAATCGTCCTGATGGCTTACCTGCTCCCCCTGGGGATGCAGGCACAGCAAGGGACATTCCGTTTTGCCCAACTGACGGACATTCATCTGACCCCGAACAATCCGAATCCCACAGAGGACCTGCTGCGTTCCGTGGCACAGATTAATGCCACCGACAGTATCGACTTTGTCCTGGTGACGGGCGACCTGACCGAAGAAGGCGACCGTACCACCATGGAAAAAGTGAAATCGTGCCTTGACTTGCTGAAAGTACCCTACCACGTAGCCCTTGGCAACCATGAAACGAAATGGAGCGACTCCGGCTGCACCGCTTTCGGAGAAATCTTTGGCGGCGAACGCTTCGAGTTCGAGCATAAGGGATTCCTTTTCCTCGGCTTCAACTCCGGTCCGCTGATGCGTATGGCCTACGGGCATGTAGTGCCGCAAGATATCCGTTGGATGACGGAGGAAATGGAGAAAAATGGCAAAGACAAACCGGTGATACTTGTCACCCACTACCCGCTAATGGACGGGGATGTGGACAACTGGTATGAGGTGACGGATGCCGTCCGCCCTTACAACGTGCGCCTGTTTATCGGCGGGCATTATCACAGCAACCGGGATTTACGTTATGACGGCATTCCGGGCGTACTGATGCGCAGCAACCTGCGCGACAAAGAAGGAAAACCGGGTTATGGCATTTACGAAGTAACCAAAGACTCCATCCGTGTATACACGCAACGTATCGGCGAGCCTAAGAAGCAATGGGCTGCCTTCTCGCTGGCCGGGCAATATTACGACCGCAATGGAAAAGCGGAGAAATATCCCGACTTCTCGGTCAACAAGGAATATCTGAAAGTAAAGGAACAATGGATGGTACAGACGGGTGCAGGCATTTACTGCTCGCCCGCCGTAGAAAAAGATAAAGTGTTCGTAGGAGACGATATGGGACGGCTGACAGCCTACGCCCTGAAAAACGGCAAAAAGCTATGGAGCTTTGAATCCGGCAAACGTATTGTCGGTACTCCGGCCGTAAGCGAAGGTATCGTTGTATTCGGGTCTGCCGACCGCCACATCTACGGATTGAATGCCAAAGACGGCAACCTGCTCTGGACGGTAAGAGCTGCCGAACCGGTACTCGGAGCCGTGACCATCGCAGACGGTACCGCCTACATCGGTGCCAGTGATGCCACTTTCCGTGCCACAGACATCCATACAGGAAAAGTAATCTGGACCTACACCGGCGTGAAGGGCTACATCGAAACCAAGCCGTTGGTGACGGAAGACAAGGTCATCTTCGGCGCATGGGACAATACACTGTATGCCTTGAACAAGACTGACGGACGTGAGTTGTGGAAATGGACGGGCGGACTGACCCGCATGCACTTCTCTCCTGCCGCCGTATGGCCGGTAGCTGCCGACGGCAAAGTATTCATTACCGACCCGCAACGCGCCATGACCGCCATAGACATCCATACGGGCAATACCGTGTGGCGCACCTTCCAGTCCATGGTGCGCGAGACCATCGGACTTTCCGAAGACGGTGAACGTATCTATAGCAAAACGATGAACGACAGCATTGTTTGCTATGCAGCTCAAGGAGATACTCCGCGGGAGTTGTGGGCAACCAATGTAGGTTTCGGTTATGAGCATGCCCCCTCCATGCAAGTGGAAAAAGAGGGGGTAATGTTTGGCAGTACCAAAGAAGGACTTATCTTCGCACTGGAAGGAAAAACAGGCAAAGTACTGTGGAAACATAAAATAGGAAATTCACTCATCAGTACCGTAGTTCCGTTGAACGGCCACGAAGTTCTATTCACGGCAACCAGCGGGGAAGTGGGACTTCTGAGAATTAAAAATTGAGAATTAAAAATTAAAAGATATATCATGAATAAAATCAGTTGCTTTCTTCCCTACGCAGGAAAAGAACAAGTAGAAAAAACAGTGAATAGCCTACAGGCGACAGGACTTATAGAAGAAATCCGGTTAATCACGACCGATGCCACTCTGGAATCGCTCCCGGACTGCGAAATATTGTTTGTTGACATGCCCTACAGCAGTGCAACTCTCAAAGCTATTGCTAATGCAGCCAAAGGAGAATACACATTGCTTTATACCAAAGAGACTACGCTCGAAATGGGTATGTTTGCACTGGAACGTATGATACACATCCTTGAAGATTCAAGCGCCGGTATGGTATATGCCGACCACTACCAAATAGCAGACGGCAAGCAGAGCAACGCTCCGGTAATCGACTACCAATTCGGTTCCTTGAGGGATGACTTCAACTTTGGCTCCCTGCTCCTTTTCAACACCGAAAAACTAAAGGAAGCCGCCGGACACATGAAGTCTGACTACAACTTCGCCGGACTTTACGACCTGCGCTTGAAATTGAGCCAACATTCAGACTTGGTACATATCAACGAATACTTATACAGCGAGGTGGAAAACGATACCCGCAAGAGCGGCGAAAAGATTTTCGACTATGTAGACCCCAAAAACCGTGACCGCCAGATTGAGATGGAGCAGGCATGTACCGAACATCTGAAAGAAATCGGGGGATATCTGGCACCGGAGTTCAAGAAGATTGAGTTCTCTGCCGGTAACTTTGAGTATGAAGCTTCGGTCATCATTCCGGTGCGCAACCGTATCCGTACCATCCGCGATGCCATCAAGTCGGTACTGATGCAGAAGACAGACTTCAAATATAATCTTATCATCATCGACAACCACTCCACAGACGGCACGACGGAAGCCATCGACGAATTCAAGGACGACGAACGCCTCATCCATATCATCCCCGAACGCAACGACCTCGGTATCGGCGGTTGCTGGAATGTAGGTGTACACCACCCCAAGTGTGGCAAGTTTGCCGTGCAGCTGGACAGCGACGACGTATACAAAGACGAAAACACACTCGCCATCATGGTACGCGCTTTCTACGAACAGAACTGCGCCATGGTAGTAGGTACCTACATGATGACGGACTTCAACATGAACATGATTGCTCCGGGCATCATCGACCACAAGGAATGGACTCCGGCAAACGGACGCAACAACGCCCTCCGCATCAACGGTCTGGGTGCCCCGCGCGCCTTCTATACCCCGGTACTGCGCGAAGTGAAAGTTCCCAATACCAGCTATGGCGAAGACTATGCACTGGGACTGAACTTCTCCCGCCAATACCAGATAGGACGTGTCTACGACGTGGTTTACCTCTGCCGCCGCTGGGACGACAACTCCGATGCCTCACTGGACATCGTGAAAATGAACGGACACAACCTCTACAAAGACCGCATCCGTACCTGGGAACTTCAGGCACGCATAGCGATGAACAAAAACAAGTGATATGAATCAAACGATACACCATCTTCTGACTGGACAATTGGCATCCTGGGAGACGGCACGCAACAACTATGCCGCCCTCTCCGGTGTGCGGGTGAAAGAGCTGAATGTAAACGGGATACTTTATAAGGTACAGTTCAACCCCGCACGCATCGTTTCCTCCGGTGCCAAAGTGGATGCCAAGTCCATCCTGGAACGGAAATGCTTTCTGTGCCCGGCCAATTTGCCGCCGGTACAGAAAGGTATCCCGTTCGGAGGACACTACAATATTCTGGTGAATCCGTTCCCCATCTTCCCCCGCCACCTGACAGTACCGGAACTGGCACATACCCCTCAACGCATAGCCACCCGCTTCACCGACATGCTGGAGCTGGCCGAGGCGCTGACGGATTACACCATCTTCTACAACGGTCCCAAATGTGGTGCTTCCGCCCCCGACCATGCTCATTTCCAGGCAGGAAACAAAGGGTTCATGCCTATTGAAAAGGACTGGCGCGGACAGACTGCCGGGAAAATAGCCGATTATAGGAAAGCAGCACTGTGGTATCTTGACGACGCTCCCCGTGCCACACTTGTGATTGAATCCACCTCCAAAGAGGACGCGGCAGACTTGTTCGACATCATTTACCGTTCTCTGGACGTGAAACCCGAAGAAGACGAGCCGATGATGAACGTACTGGTCCTATACGAGGCCGACCGTTGGGTGGTCTTTGTCTTCCCGCGCGAGAAACACCGCCCCGCCTGCTATACTGCCGAAGGAGAAGCCAATCTGTTGAGCAGCCCGGCATCCGTCGACTTGGGAGGTGTCTTTATCACCCCCGTAGAAAAGGATTTCTTGAAAATCACTGCGGAAGACGTGGCGCAGATATTAAGTGAAGTATGCCTCTCTGCCACAGATTTCCACAAGGTACGGCAGCGTATCAGGGAAAAAATATGACTTCTGAAATCCAAGAACTCTAATTTTAAAGAAATACCATTATGAAAGAGCCCAAAGTACAAGTAGGCATTCTGTTTGAACCGCAGATAGAATTCGTTTTGCTGAATCCGTATCGCATGGACGGAACGGAAGTCAGCGGCAAGCAGGTAGTGACCTACGACGAAGGCAAGATTCTCTGGAATGGACGCCGGTATGACGAACTGCTGTTTGAACCGCAACACGAGCAGACCGATGCCTTCGAACTATTGGACGTTACCATCGGCATCAATTTCCATTGGGAGCGCAAGGAAGACCAGCGTTTTCTGGGTGCTCTCAAAATCATCGTTGAGAATGGAAAGCTCACCGGCATCAACGTCATCCATGTAGAAGATTATCTGACCAGCGTCATCTCCTCCGAGATGAGTGCCACCGCTTCTCTGGAGCTGCTCAAGGCACACGCTGTCATCTCCCGAAGCTGGCTACTGGCACAAATACAAAAGAATAAGGAAATCACCGAAGCCCAAGCTAACTACTCGGCCTTTACGCAGACCGACGAAGAGCTGATTCGCTGGTACGACCGAGAAGACCACACACGTTTCGATGTATGCGCCGACGACCATTGTCAACGCTACCAGGGCATTACACGTGCCTCTACCGATATTGTGAAACAAGCCATCTCCGCTACCCGCGGCCAGGTACTGACATCTGATGGTAAGATTTGCGACGCCCGTTTCTCCAAATGCTGCGGCGGTGCTTTCGAGGAGTTCCAATACTGCTGGGAAGACATCAAATACCCCTATCTTGCCCAACAACGAGACAGCAAAACGCACGCCACACTGCCCGATTTGACGCAGGAAGTCGAAGCGGACCGCTGGATTCGTACCTCCCCCGAAGCATTCTGCAACACCACCGACAAGAAAATCCTCTCGCAGGTACTCAATAACTATGACCAGGAGACTACGGACTTCTATCGCTGGAAAGTGGAATATACCCAGGAAGAGCTTTCAGCCCTCATTCTGAAACGTTCAGGCATTGACTACGGACAAATCATCGACCTTATCCCCATAGCCCGCGGAACCAGCGGACGCCTCTGGAAACTGAAGATTGTGGGAACCAAACGCACACTCACCATCGGCAAGGAACTGGAAATCCGCCGCACGCTCTCCACTTCACACCTCTACAGCTCTGCCTTCGTGGTAGACAAAGAGGAGTTGTCCGCCGAAGGCATTCCCGGACGCTTCATCCTCACCGGTGCCGGTTGGGGGCATGGTGTGGGACTTTGCCAAATAGGTGCAGCCGTGATGGGCGAGCAAGGGTATAAGTATGATGCAATACTGTTGCACTACTATATAGGTGCCAGCATTGACAAGCTGTATGAATAATCGAATAGAACACAATAAATCAATATCATGAACCATACAAAAAACATATCGCCATGGGCATGGGTACCCACCTTGTACTTTGCACAAGGCATTCCATATTTTATCGTAAACAACATCTCCGTGATGATGTTTACCAAAATGGGCGTACCGAACGGAGAAATGGCCTTGTTCACAAGCCTGCTCTATCTGCCATGGACTATCAAACCCTTCTGGAGCCCGTTTGTCGACATCATCAAGACCAAAAGATGGTGGACCCTTTCCATGCAGATTCTGATGTCTGTGGCATTCATCCTGCTGACGCTGTCCATTCCACGGCCGGACGAGGCGACTATGGCGGCCGGAACAACCCCCATCAGCATGTTCAGCATCACGCTGATGCTGTTCATCATCACGGCTTTTGCCTCTGCCACACACGACATTGCCGCCGACGGCTTCTACATGCTGGCACTGAAACAGAGTGACCAGGCAGCCTTCGTTGGCATCCGAAGCACGTTTTACCGGCTCGCCTCTATCTTCGGACAAGGCGTGCTCGTAGCCATTGCCGGCGCCATCGAACTGAGAACCGAAAACATTCCGCTGTCATGGACCATCACGATGCTGGTTACAGCCGTTCTGTTCAGCCTGGTGACGTTCTATCACCTCTTTGCAGTCCCCAAACCCACCTCAGATAAGTCAACACTGGCTGCCGATGCCGCCACTGCAGGAGCTATATTCAGAGAATTCGGACGAACATTCGCCACCTATTTTACCAAACCGGGCGCATTGCTGGCCATCGTGTTCATGTTGCTGTACCGCCTGCCTGAAGCATTCCTCATCAAAATGTGTATGCCTTTCCTGGTTGCCTCCAAAGAATCGGGAGGTCTGGAACTATCGACAGCAGAAGTAGGTATCGTATACGGCACCATCGGAGTCATATTCCTCACCCTGGGCGGTATCCTCGGAGGATTGTTCGCATCACGCATTGGCTTGAAAAAATCCATCTGGTGGATGGCAGGATGCATGACTCTGCCATGCCTGACGTTTGTCTATCTTGCCATTGCCCAGCCCGACAATCTGTTTGCTATCTCAACCGCCATCGCCATCGAGCAATTCGGCTACGGCTTCGGTTTCACGGCCTACATGCTCTACATGATGTACTTCTCCGAAGGTGAATTCAAAACATCCCACTATGCCATCTGTACCGCATTCATGGCACTAAGCATGATGATACCAGGTATGTTTGCGGGATATATCCAGGAGGCTATCGGATATACGGACTTCTTCTGGTTGGTAATGATATGCTGTTTCGCCACGGTTGTTGTCACCATTTTTGCAGACAGAAGGATAGACCCGGAATATGGAAAAAAATGATTAATGGTTAATGATTAATGTTTTGTGAGTAATATTTAGTGATTGGTTATGAAGAGGACTATTATTATATCCTTGCTCTGCCTCCTTTGCGGAGGTGCGATGCAAGCACAGAAGATCAGAATAAAGACCGGTATCGAGGTACTGAAAGAACAGAATTTCCGATGCCTGGAAGGTAAGCGTGTAGGATTGATTACCAACCCGACGGGGGTGGACAACCGGATGAGGTCCACCATTGACATCCTGCACGAGGCGCCCAACGTGAACCTTGTGGCACTCTACGGCCCCGAACATGGCGTGCGCGGCGATGTGCACGCAGGCGACCATGTGACGGACATCAAAGACGCGACTACCGGACTGCCCGTCTATTCGCTTTACGGAAAGACCCGCAAGGCCACGCCGGACATGCTGAAAGATGTGGATGTATTAGTGTATGATATCCAAGACATCGGTTGCCGTTCCTTTACCTACATCAGCACCATGGGACTGGCCATGGAAGCCGCTGCCGAAAACGGCAAGGAATTCATTGTGCTGGACCGGCCCAATCCCGTAGGCGGATTGAAGATTGAAGGCAACTTGGTTGAAGATGATTGCATTTCTTTTGTAAGCCAGTTTAAAATTCCGTACCTTTACGCCCTCACTTGCGGTGAGCTGGCACTGATGCTCAATGGCGAGAAGATGTTGAAGGATGGGGAACAATGCAATCTCCACGTAGTGAAGATGAAAGGCTGGAAACGCAAGATGGATTATACCCAAACCGGACTGCAATGGGTTCCCTCCTCTCCACACATTCCACATCCTCATTCTGCATTCTTCTACCCCGTCAGCGGCATTCTGGGCGAACTGGGATATATGTCTATCGGCGTGGGGTATACCATTCCGTTCCAGATGTTTGCCGCACCATGGATGGAAGCGGAAAAGCTGGCCGGAAACCTGAACCGTCTGAACGTACCGGGGGTCATCTTCAGACCGATGTACCTGAAGCCGTTCTATAGCGTAGGCAAAGGCGAGTTGCTGCAAGGTGTGCAAGTGCACATCATGGATTTCGGCAAAGCACCGTTGAGCGACCTGCAATTCCTGGTCATGCAGGAAGTCGCCGCCCTCTATCCTGACCGTGCCGTGTTTGACCATGCCGACAAGGGGCGTTTCAACATGTTCGACAAAGTAAGCGGTTCGCGGCAGATACGCGAGCGCTTCTCGAAACGGAACCGTTGGGAGGACATACGCGACTACTGGTATAAAGATGCCGAAGACTTCCGTAAGTTGTCGAAAAAGTATTATTTATATAAATAAATTTACAGATAAATAAGGAAGGGAAAAGAGCCTGATACGGAGACTATTTCAGTCGTATACAGAACCACATTCAGTCGTATACTTAAATATATTCAGTATACGACTGAATGTACCCCCTCGTAAGACACGTTTACAGAGCACTTTGAAGCGAAGTGATGCAATAAAAAAAGAGAACATGAAAGAGCATAGTTACATGGCTTTCCTGCAGGAAGCAAAACAATTCATTCCGCAGGAAAGGATTTACACCGACGAACTTCGCCGGCTGGCTTGGGGTACGGATGCCGGTTTTTACCGACTGATTCCCCAGATTGTAATCCGTTCGAAAGACGAAGATGAAGTTTCACAACTGTTGAAACTGGCGAGCCGCCACGGGCTGCCCGTCACCTTCCGAGCGGCAGGGACCAGTTTGTCGGGTCAAGCCATTAGTGACTCCATCCTCATCGTAGCCGGCAAGAATTGGGAAAAATACAGCATATCCGCCGACTACGAACAGATAACCCTCCAACCGGGCATCATCGGACAACGTGTGAACGAACTGTTGGCTCCCTACGGCCGTAAGTTTGCACCGGATCCCGCCTCGGTGAAAAGCGCCATGGTAGGCGGTATTGTCATGAACAATGCTTCCGGCATGAACTGCGGTACGCACGCCAATAGCGACAAGGTGCTTATTTCCGCCCGTATTATCCTGATGGACGGTACCCTGCTGGATACCGGAAATCCCGTCAGCCGCGCCTCCTTCGAAGTGAGTCACCGTGACTTCATTCGCCGCATCTGCGAACTGCGCGATGAAATACGTACCAACGAAAAACTGGCCGAACGCATCCGTTACAAATATTCCATCAAAAATGTAACCGGGCTCAATCTGTTGCCCTTCGTCCGTTTCGACGACCCATTCGAAATCATTGCCCACCTCATGGTAGGTTCCGAAGGTACACTGGCGTTCCTTTCGGAAGTGACGATGAAGACTGAATATGATTATCCCTACAAGGCCAGCGCTATGCTCTACTTCAAGACCATCAAAGAAGCGAGCCGCGCTGTGGTAGCCATGAAGAAGCTGGTCGACGAAACCGGCGAATGGACAGTAAAAGGGGCTGAAATGCTAGACTATAAGAGCCTTTCCTCCGTCAACGACCCCGTATTCCTAAAATACAAAGGCGAAGTTGCCTCCTCTGCCCTCCCCGGCGTGGAGCCCGGCGACGAAACCGGGTTGACAGCAGTGCTGACCGAAACCAAAGCCCGTACCCCGGAAGAACTGCAACAGAACATATCTGCCATTGAAGCTTGCCTGCAAGCCTTCACCACCTATATTCCGGTACGCTTCACCGACCGTCCGGAGGAATATTCCAAATACTGGGCCATCCGTTCCGGCATCTTCCCCTCTGTGGGAGGTACGCGCCAGCCGGGAACCACTTGCCTCATCGAAGACATCGCCTTCCACATTGAAGACCTTCCGGAGGCAACGGCAGAACTGCAACAGCTCATAGCCCGCCACGGATATAATGACGCCTGCATCTACGGCCATGCTCTCGAAGGCAACTACCACTTCATCATCAACCAGTCCTTCAGTACCCAAGCGGAAGTGAAACGCTACGAAGACTTGATGAATGACATCAAGACCTTGGTAGTAGATAAATATGACGGTTCCCTGAAAGCCGAGCATGGCACGGGCCGGAATATGGCTCCCTTTGTCTGCCATGAATGGGGAGATGACGCCTACAAAGCCATGAAAGCCGTCAAAGAGCTGTTTGACCCACAAGGATTGCTAAACCCCAGTGTCATTTTCAATGATGACCCGCAATGCCATATCAAGAACTTCAAGCCGCTGCCTTTATTAGTGATGAGTGACAAGAGACAAGCTACGTCACTCGTAGCTGACAAATGCATCGAGTGCGGTTTCTGCGAAGTCAACTGTCTCTCCTGCGGCTTTACCCTTTCCTCGCGCCAGCGTATCGTGTTGCAGCGCGAAATATCCCGGCTGAAACAAAGCGGCGAGGACCCGACACGCCTTGCACTGCTCGAAAAACAATACCGCTATCCCGGCAACCAGACTTGTGCCGGAGACGGCCTCTGCTCCATGTCGTGCCCGATGGGTATCAATACGGGCGACCTTACCCATATAATCCGCCAGGAAGCATTACCCAAAGGCAGTCTGGGATACAAAGCCGGAGACTTTGTCGCCAATCATTTCGCTGGTGTCAAGAGTGCACTGCGTCCCGTATTGTCCTTAGCCAACTTCGGACATTCACTATTAGGGACAAAGGCGATGAGCGGCATTACCAAGGGGCTGCACAATGCATTAGGCATACCTCTATGGACGCCGGCTATGCCGAAAAGTTATCAGTTACAAGCTACAAGCACTATGCAGCATAATAGCGCAGCACTTGTAGCTCGTAGCTCTGTAACTCGTAACTACAAAGTCGTCTACTTCCCCAGCTGCATCAACCAGACTATGGGTCTGGCAAAGAAGTCTCCCGTAGAGCAGCCATTGGTAAATAAAATGGTGTCCTTGTTGCAAAAAGCCGGTTACGAAATCATCTTCCCGAAAGATATGGACAAGCTTTGCTGTGGCACCATTTGGGAAAGTAAAGGGATGCTGGACATTGCCGATCGCAAGACAGCCGAACTGGAGGCCGCACTTTGGGAAGCCAGCGAACAAGGCAAATACCCCGTCCTCTGTGACCAAAGCCCTTGTCTGCACCGCATGCGCGAATGTATCAAGAAGATGAAACTGTATGAACCTGCAGAATTCATCTATACATTCTTACGTGAGAAGCTGATTTTCACACCTATTAACCGCCCCGTAGCAATCCACATCACCTGCTCCATGCGGAAAATGGGACTGGCAGATACCATTATAGCCCTTGCACGCCTTTGCTCCAATAAAGTCATCGTGCCGGAAGAAGTAGGTTGCTGCGGTTTTGCCGGAGACCGGGGATTCACCTATCCTGAGCTGAACTCGTACGCCCTACGCAAACTCCGCCCGCAAATAGAAGCGTCCGGAGTGAATATAGGCTACTCTAACAGCCGTACTTGTGAAATCGGATTGACAACAAACTCAGGTATCCCCTATGTATCCATTGCCTATCTGGTAGACGAATGTACAAAGGCAGCTGATAATTAGGATTGATAATTAACTTAACACACAAATATTACAATGAACAGTACAAAAGTAAGTAAACGCATCCTTGCACTCGACATTCTCCGTGGTGTCACCATCGCAGGTATGATTATGGTAAACAACCCCGGTTCGTGGGGACATATCTATGCCCCCTTGCGGCATGCAGAGTGGAATGGTCTGACCCCCACCGACCTCGTCTTTCCCTTCTTCATGTTTATCATGGGAATTTCCACATACATTTCCCTGAAGAAATACAACTTCGAGTTCAGCCACGCCGCCGGCATGAAGATACTGAAACGCACCATCGTCATTTTCCTTATAGGCATGGCTATCGGCTGGTTCTCGCGTTTCTGCTATTACTGGGCCTCCGCTCCGGACGACCTCAGTTTCGGAGAGAAGCTATGGGCTTCCGTCTGGACATTCGACCGTATCCGTATTCTGGGTGTCATGCAACGGCTGGCCCTTTGCTACGGAGCAGCCTCCATCATTGCACTAACCATGAAGCATAAACATATACCTTATCTGATAGCCGGCCTATTGACAGGCTACTTCATACTGTTGATGTGCGGCAACGGTTTCGCCTATAATGAAACAAACATTCTTTCCGTGGTAGACCGTGCCATCCTGACCCCTGCACACATGTACAAGGATAACGGCATAGATCCCGAAGGTTTGTTAAGCACCATTCCTGCCATTGCACATGTGTTGCTGGGCTTCTGTGTAGGGCGGCTGATGCTGGATGGCAACAAGTCGGAAGACCGTGCCTCATTTCTCAATTCGCAGCTTATCACACTGTTTCTGGTAGGTGTTATCCTTACTTTCTCCGGTTTCCTGCTAAGCTACGGTTGCCCCATCAACAAGAAAATATGGTCTCCTACCTACGTACTCGTCACTTGCGGACTGGCATCCAGTTTTCTGGCATTGCTTATCTGGATTATTGATGTGAAAGGCTATAAGAAGTGGAGCATGTTTTTCGAGGCATTCGGTGTGAATCCGCTGTTCATGTATGTATTGGGCGGCGTACTTAGCATACTTTTCGGTAGCATCAGCTTCCCGTGGGGAGACGGCAGCATCAGTATACACGGATTCTTATACAATATAGTCCTCATGCCCGTTTTCGGTGAAACCGCCGGTTCCCTTGCCTTTGCCCTGCTGTTTATCGCCATTAACTGGTGTATCGGCTACCAGTTGTACAAACGAAAAATATATATCAAAATATAAGGATTAGGGGTTAGTGATTAAGGATTAGTGATTAATACGTTGCCTATAATTAAGAAACAGTATCACCTACCATTAATCACTAATCCTTAATCACTAACCCCTAATCCCTAATCATTAAACATTATTTATATGATTCTAATAGCAGACAGTGGCTCTACAAAGACCGATTGGTGTGTTGTAGAGAATGGAGTACTTCTCCAACAGATATTCACGAAAGGGACGAACCCTTTCTTTCAGTCGGAAGAGGAAATCAGTAATGAAATAGCAACAGCGCTATTACCTCAGCTGAAGACAAGTGAGCTGGATGCCGTATACTTTTATGGTGCAGGATGCGGATTTCCCGACAAGATAAGTATGGTGCACCGTGCCATAACCAAACACCTCAGTGTGAAAAATGAAGTGGAAGTCAATACCGATATGCTGGCTGCCGCACGTGGCCTCTGCGGACATGACTCAGGCATTGCCTGCATCATGGGGACCGGCTCCAACTCATGTTATTATGACGGAAAAAGCATTGTCACCAATGTATCTCCTCTGGGATTCATCTTGGGAGACGAAGGTAGCGGATCCTGCTTGGGCAAACTGTTGGTAGGCGATATCTTGAAAAATCAGATGACACCCGAGCTGAAAGAGAAATTCCTCAAACAGTTCGACCTGACACCTGCTGATATCATCGACCGTGTCTACCGTAAACCTTTCCCCAACCGTTTCCTGGCAAGCTTGTCACCATTTCTTGCACAGAATCTGGGTGAACCTTGTGTACGCGCTTTGGTACTGAACAGCTTTAAGGCATTCCTTAAACGCAATGTCATGCAATATGAAGACTATCAGCATCAAAAAGTACATTTCATCGGTTCCGTAGCCTTCTATTACAAGGAAGTTCTGGCAGAAGCTGCCAAAGAAATGGGTATCCAACTGGGTGCAATCATCAAGAGCCCCATGGAAGGACTCATCAAATATCACAACTGAAAGTGACAAATCGTAAATAGTAAATCGTCAAATAGTAAATAGCCTTATGTTCGTAAAAATCTCAGAGCAACCATCGCTCTACAATGACTTGGAAAAGAAATCAGTCCGTGAAATTCTGGAAGACATCAATACCGAAGACCAGAAAGTGGCGCTTGCCGTACAGAGGGCAATCCCTCAAATAGAAAAGTTGGTAACCCAGATTGTGCCCCGCATGAAACAAGGCGGACGCATCTTCTACATGGGTGCGGGTACCAGTGGACGTCTGGGCGTACTCGACGCTTCGGAAATTCCACCGACTTTCGGTATGCCCCCCACGCTGGTTATCGGCTTGATTGCCGGTGGTGACACTGCATTGAGAAATCCGGTAGAGAATGCCGAAGATGACATTCACCGCGGTTGGGAAGAGTTGACGGAACGCAATATTACAGATAAGGATACGGTCATCGGTATTGCTGCATCCGGTACCACCCTACGTGATTGGTGCCATGCACGAGGCACGCGAACACGGCATACTGACCGGCTGTATCACCAGCAACCCGGACTCTCCAATGGCAGCAGAGGCAGATGTAGCCATCGAAATGATTGTAGGACCTGAATATGTGACGGGAAGCTCACGCATGAAATCGGGAACAGGACAGAAAATGATACTGAATATGATTACCACTTCCGTCATGATACAGTTGGGACGCGTGAAAGGCAACAAAATGGTGAATATGCAACTCAGTAACAAAAAGCTTGTGGACCGTGGTACCCGTATGATTGTAGAGGAACTCGGACTGGACTATGGCAAAGCCAAGGCGCTGCTGTTGATGCACGGTTCGGTGAAAAAGGCAGTGGATGCATACCGGATTTAGCTATTACTCACTCTTAAATTCCTTTATTATGAAAGCAATATATTTTTTTCTCTTTTCTCTTTGTCTGCAAGCTGCCACCGCGCAACCCTTGCAACGCGTAGCCCCTGAACAAGTGGGAATGGACTCACGCAAGTTGATGTATGCTGACGAAGCGATTGAAACAGCCATCTCCAACAAGGATATTCCCGGTGCCGTACTTGCTGTAGTACGTAACGGCAAGATGGCCTATCTGAAAGCTTACGGCAACAAGCGTATTTATCCCAATGTGGAGCCTATGACTGCCAATACTATCTTTGATATGGCATCTTGCAGCAAATCCATGTCGACCGCCGTATGTACGATGATACTGGCAGAACGCGGCAAGCTCCGTATGCTGGACCCCGTCAGCCTCTACATACCCCATTTCAAGAATTGGGAAAGCGAAGACGGCAAAGAGAAAAAGGTAATCCGCATTGCCGATTTGATGACACACACTTCCGGTCTTCCTCCCTATGCACCGGTAGCCGAGCTAGAAAAGCAGTACGGTTCTCCCAATCCCGATGGTCTCATAGAGTATATCGCTACTTGCAAACGCGACTTCAAGCCACAGACAGATTTCCAATACAGTTGCCTCAACTTCATCACCCTGCAACATATCATCGAGACTATAAGCGGACAGAGCCTGCGTGACTTTGCACGTGAAAACCTATTTGATGTACTCGGCATGGAGCATACCGACTATCTGCCTTGCCAACGTGACAAGAATGGCAAATGGATAAATACAGCGGACGCAAACTGGGCAGGTATCACCAAGGAGACTGGCACAATGCCATCGCGCCAACCGAAAAAACAACCTGACGGGCAAGTCCTCTACGGACAAGTACACGACCCGCTGGCACGTATCATGAACGGAGGCATCAGCGGCAACGCCGGAGTATTCTCCTGTGCCGAAGATATTGCCGTGCTCTGCGCAACCCTGCAGAACGGAGGCGAATGGAACGGCCGCCGCATCCTGAGCCCGCTGGGCGTAAAGCCATGCGTACCGTGCCACGCGCCACTGCCAGCCTGGGACGCACTCTCGGCTGGGACTGCTTCACAGCATATGCCTCCAACAACGGGGACTTGTTCGGCCCGAACACCTATAGCCATACCGGATATACGGGTACTTCCATCGTTATCGACCCGGACAATGACACTTCCGTCATACTGCTTATCAATGCCGTGCATCCGGAAGACGGGCATAGCGTGGTTCGTCTGCGTTCATTGGTTGCCAACGCTGTAGCCGCTTCTATCTGTCCCGTTCCACACGCCTATACAGACCACTATTACAAACGCTTCCTACAGTTTATGGATGAGCCTGCCATTACAAGCAAAGACATCGTCATGCTTGGCAACAGCCTGACTGAAGGCGGCGGTGACTGGTCGGCACGCCTCGGCAAGAAGAACGTACGCAACCGCGGCATTATCGGTGACGAAGTGATGGGTATCTATGACCGTCTGCACCAGATACTCCCCGGACATCCCGCCAAGCTGTTCCTGCTTATCGGAGTCAACGACATTTCCCACAATCTGACGTCGGATAGCATTGTAAGTATGATTCGTATGACAATAGAACGTATTCGGAAAGAATCTCCCGATACGAAACTCTACCTACAAAGCCTGCTTCCTTTCAACGAAAGTTTCGGCCGGTACAAAAGCCTGACCGGAAAAACCGATATGGTGCCCGAAGTCAATGCCCGCTTAGAAGCACTTGCCAAAGAAAAAGACATTGCCTATATCAACCTCTTCCCCTTGTTTACAGAGAAGGGAACGAATGTACTGCGTAGTGAACTGACCGGCGACGGACTACATTTGAACGAGGATGGATACAGGATTTGGGTAAAGGCCATCAAGAAGAAAATATAGAACGAACCGGCATCCGAGCGTCTGCCACCACCAGCAGGCAGAAGAAGACATACCCAACCCCCATTAAGCAAATTCCCCTGCCATAGATGTCTATGGCAGGGGGAATTTGCTTAATGGGGCGTTTCGGCACACACCCTCTTTTATCTTTTATTTCATTCGGCAAAGCTAACCAGTTGCAAGTCAAACGTCAGCAGAGATCCTCCGGGGATTGTATTTGTAGAATAAGGAGCAGTATAATCATTTATACCATATCCGCTTTGATAAGGGATATACAACATCCACCGCTCACCCGTCCGCATAAGCTGCAAAGCAGCTGTCCAACCGGCAACGACACCCGAAACTTCAAAATCCACGAATGAATCAAAAGCCGTAGGTTCTTTTACCGGAGGAATAGGTATATCACGGTCAATAGCACTATAACCGTCAAAGCAACCGTCGAATTCTTCGCCATTCACATAAGTCCCATAATAATAAGCATTCACCTTTGAATGATAACCCGTATACAACGGACGTTCACCCGTCTCATTCTTCACAAGCTTCTTGCAATAGACATACTGAGCACCTTCAGAAGTGCTTGCAGTCGTCTGTATGGCATACAGTTTCCCGAGTTCCATAGCATCGGCCTGCTCTGCTGTGGCGACATAATTCTCGCCGGTCAGCCTTCTTATCGAGTCAACAAAGCCTCGCCGCGCTCTCTCCAGTTATCATACTTTCCAGCCTCTTCCACTTCTTCACAAGAGATAAAAGCACCCACCAGCAACAGCAGGAAAGGCAAAAACAAAAGGGACTTTTTCATTTACTATTTTACTATTTACTATTTACTATTTCAGTTTGTTCACGCACCAGTCCATTCCATAACCGCTTTATTGCAAGGTTTTCAGCAGCGATGTGATGCTTACGCGGTCTGCAATGATATTGTTCAGTTCGGAGATAGCCACGCGTTCTTGCTGCATGGTATCACGGTTACGCAAAGTCACGCAGTTGTCTTCCAAAGTCTGATGGTCTACAGTTACGCAGTACGGAGTACCAATGGCATCCTGGCGGCGGTAACGCTTACCGATAGAATCTTTCTCATCATACTGGCAATGGAAGTGGAACTTCAGATTGTCGATGATTTCGCGTGCCTTTTCGGGCAGTCCGTCTTTCTTTACCAACGGCATCACAGCCAGCTTCACCGGAGCCAGGGCAGCGGGAAGTTTCAATACTACGCGCGTTTCACCATTCTCCAGCTTCTCTTCACAATAGGAAGCAGACATGATGCTAAGGAACATGCGGTCTACACCGATACTAGTCTCGATGACATACGGGGTATAGCTTTCGTTGGTTTCCGGATCGAAATACTTGATGTTCTTGCCGGAGAACTTCTCATGTTGGGACAAGTCGAAATTCGTACGGCTGTGGATGCCTTCCACTTCCTTGAAGCCGAAGGGCATCAGGAACTCGATGTCCGTAGCCGCATTGGCGTAGTGAGCCAGCTTGTCGTGGTCGTGGTAGCGGTAATGGTCGTCGCCGAAGCCCAGCGCCTTGTGCCATTTCAGACGGGTAGCCTTCCAGGTCTTGAACCAGTCGAGTTCCGTACCCGGCTTCACGAAGAACTGCATTTCCATCTGCTCGAACTCGCGCATACGGAAGATGAACTGGCGAGCTACGATTTCGTTACGGAAAGCCTTACCAATCTGGGCGATACCGAAAGGAATCTTCATACGACCGGTTTTCTGTACATTCAGGTAATTTACGAAGATACCTTGTGCCGTTTCCGGGCGAAGGTATATCTTCATGGCACCATCGGCAGTGGAACCCATCTCTGTTGAGAACATCAGATTGAACTGGCGTACCTCTGTCCAGTTCTTTGTACCACTGATAGGGCAAACGATTTCTTCGTCAAGGATAATCTGACGGAGTTCGTCCAGATTATTATCGTTCAAAGCCTTGGAAAAACGTTCATGCAGGGCATCACGTTTGGCCTGGTGTTCCAGCACACGACCGTTGGTACTGCGGAACTGAGCCTCATCGAAAGCCTCACCAAAACGCTTGGCAGCTTTGGCCACTTCTTTGTTTATCTTGTCATCGTACTTAGCAAGCTGGTCCTCTATCAACACATCGGCACGATAACGTTTCTTGGAATCGCGGTTGTCAATCAAAGGGTCATTGAAAGCGTCCACGTGTCCGCTGGCTTTCCAGATAGTGGGGTGCATAAAGATAGCCGAGTCGATGCCGACAATATTTTCGTGCAGCAGTACCATACTCTGCCACCAGTATTGCTTGATGTTATTTTTCAGTTCCACACCCATCTGACCATAGTCATACACAGCTCCCAGTCCATCATAAATCTCGCTGGAAGGGAACACAAAACCATATTCCTTACAGTGTGATACGAGTTTCTTAAAAACGTCTTCTTGTGCCATTTTCTGTTGTATCTAAATTAATTTGAATCTTATTTTCAGCTAAAAAGCGCCACAAAGATAGGGATTTATATCGTAAGTAGGACACGGAGGGTATTAATTTATCTTATTCCACCTTTTGAACGGACGCACCGAAGCATAAAAATTACAATTCCCTATCGGTAGGATACGAACGTTTCTACACTTGAAAATAGATACAAGCATAAATACTTACCCTCATTACTTCCACCTACAAGAAGACATTAAATATTACATTTTACCCTTTCCAACCAGCCGATATGCTTCCCTGACCACTTCCTGCGGATAGCCGCACATCTCGATAATCCGGATGGCATTACGTTCCGTCACCGGTCCCGGCTTCAACTTATAATCAAAAGACAATGTATTGTCGGCAACACACTCACAAAAATGAAACAATTCATATTCGTCCTCAAGTAAGGAAGCCAGTTCGACATCGTGAGTGGAAGCAAACACAATACTGTTCTTGTGCGCCAAAGCAGACAGCACAGCTTTGGCTATAGCTATCCGTTCCACCGTATTCGTCCCCTTGAACAACTCGTCCAGCAGGAAAAACCGCCAACACTCCTTTCCGGCTTCCAGCATCTCTCGAACAATTTGCACCTCCTGCAGAAAGAAACTTTTTCCTTCCATCAGACTATCCTCCAGATGGATAGCAGAAAACAATGCGGTATCCATGGGAAAACGAAAACTGCGGGCAAAACAAGTATGGAGCACTTGTGCGGAAAGCAGGTTAAGTCCGATGGCACGGATAAAAGTTGTCTTACCGGACATATTGGAGCCGGCAACAAGGACAGATTTGCCACAGAGTGTAATGTCATTAGGGATACAACGTTCTATAAGCGGATGATAAAGCCCTTCTGCATGAAACGTTTCACCCTCGCTGCAAGCTTCCGGTAAAACATAATAAGGCAGCCCATCCCGGAGTTCGGAAACAGAGCAAAGCACATCCACCAATCCGAAATAGCGGAAAACCTCTTCAATCTGTTCCTGTCTACCCCGCAATAGAAAGAAAGCCTTGGAAACCGGAATAACTTCCCGCAGAAAAAACACATTCACTATCTCGGTGAAGAAATAAGCGAAAATGGCGATGTCGCTCTCCAGTCTGATACTGAAACGGAAAGTGGAAAGTTTCTTTCGCAACGGATGCAATGCCTGCAAAGTCTTTTGGATATCCCGATGCACGGATGCACACAACGGAATCTGTGCCAACTTCTCCGCTTGCCTGAGCAACTGCCATAACTGAGGAATGGAAAAGAAATAGCCCTGAATCCGCGCCTTGCTGCGATAGTGCAGTACCATGTTCACCAATACCGATGTGCACAAAATCCCCAGAACATAAAGCGAAGACGTAATGTAAACTATTCCCAACAAAACAAAAGGCGCGAATTGCAAGATAGTCAGCAAACGGTAAAAGCGGCGGGAATACACGGGATGGGAAATGGAGAATAGCGATGCAATGGTATAAGCATCCGGCGTATCCAGTTTCCGCAACTCCGACCGGATTTCTGCACGCAACTCCTTGTCAGCAGAAAGCTTACGAATCACTTCCTCTTGTTCCGAAATCTCCGAAAGACGGTTGTAATGCAACACGTCGTAGAGGTACTGTCGGCCCACACAAGAAGAGGTACGGTCAGCCCATTCGAAAAAATCATCCAGATTGAGGTCATCCCAGGTTTTCTGCGACACCAAATGTTCTGTCTCCCTCGCCGACCGGTACTCGTGGTATAGCGATATATCCGAAAATGACTGTTCCATCAAAGAATTATTTGGAATGATGCACAAAAATAATGAAAAGATTGCATTCTATCTAATTTCCTTGCTGCTTTCCCTATATTATGTTTACTTTGCGAATACAAACACTTTTCATTACTTCACCATTAAAATTATAACAAGATGAAACACACTTTTTTCACATTGACACTGTTTTTACTGGCCTTACTGTCAACATCATGCGGAAACAAGAAAGTAGCATATCAGAATCCCCTGCCCATGGCCTTCGGAGACCCGTTCCTACTGAAAGCCTCCGACGGCAAATACTATATGTACGGAACGGGCGGAGTATCGAACGGTTTTAAAGTATACTCCTCCGATGACCTGGTGACATGGACAGACGAGGGTCCCATCTATCAAGGCGGCACCTCCGACTCATGGACCACCGACTGTTTCTGGGCACCCGAAGTGTATGAACGGGACGGCAAATACTACCTATGGTTCAGCGCCAACTGGAAGGAAAATCCCACTAAGGAGCAAGAGAACTTCCGTATCGGTGTAGCCGTAGCCGATAAGCCTACCGGCCCTTTCAAAGACCTGTTCAACCAACCGGTATTCGACCCCGGCTATCCTATCATCGACGCAAACATACTCTTTGACGATGCTTCCGGAAAGACCTACCTCTACTACTCCCGCTGCTGCTACAAACATGCCGTTGAAAGCGAAGTTTCAGCATGGGCTAAAGAAAAGGGCTGGTTTGACGAGATTGAGGAAAGTTGGATTTACGGCGTGGAACTGAAACCAGATTTCTCTGGTATCATCGGAGAACCGGTAGCACTGCTTTGCCCGCCCCAGACAATGGACGACCCTCAAGCGGAATGGGAGAACCGCTCGGTGACTTCACATGAAGTCAACAGACGCTGGACAGAAGGTTCGTATATCGTGAAGCACAAAAATCTTTACTATATGCTGTACTCTGCAAACTTTTTCGGAGGGAAAAATTATGCGGTGGGTTATGCTACCTCCCAGAACCCCTTAGGACCATTCACAAAAGCTGCCAACAATCCAGTGCTGCAAAAGGATACAGAGCAAGGCGGCATCGTGACCGGAACCGGACATTGTATGCTCATCGATATTCACAACCGCCTCTACTGTGTCTATCATGGACGCACCGAAACCACTGGTGACGAACGAATGGTATTCATCGACCTCATAGACATCCAACCAGACGGGAAACTGGTGGTCTACGGACCGAATACGGATTTACAGAAAATCACATATTAAAGCTATCAGGCGCAGACTGTACAGCATTTCACGGTTCATTATTCCCCGTGGCTCTCCTATACATTCCGCGCCTGATGAAAATTAAAAAGGACATATCCATACACAACAATCCGCTCCATATTTGTTCCTGACTTCAATTCTATTTTCACCGGTATCCAATACAATGCCTTTCCATTCCAGTACATTTACGGAATCAGGTTTTGCAGTCCCATATGCTTTGCCATTGATATACAATTTGGCAGCTCCGCTATTGCTGAATACTTGCACATCAACGGTTTTGCGGGTTCTGTTTACCAATCGTTTTCCTGCGATATATACAAACTTATCTTCTTGATTCCAGTTTGCCTTATAAAAGTAAAAGGCATCTTTCTTTATTTTCCGGTCGTAAGTCACCAGCCCCTTATCGTTGCGTCCCATAATGGATCCCTCCCTACGGCCTGCCGCCGAAAAGTCGAACATGCACCAGATGAAGTTGCACCACAAGAATTCGCGTTCCTGAAGCTGTTTCCAATTCTCCACATGATAATAAGTCTGCCAGTTTTCGGGATGCCATTGCCCCCACGGTTCCGGATGCCTCAGCGAGTCCTCCTGCTGGAATACGCATGCCCCGGCACCATACTCGCTGATGCCCATCTTCCGCTCCGGATGTGCTGCATGCTCGCGGTCTATCCAGCGCCCCATGTCATCCATGTTGTCGCCATACCAGCCGAAATACTTGTTGAAAGCAATCAGGTCGGTGAATCCGTTGAAGTCGTCATCCTGATTACTTGCTCCCATAGTGGGACGGCTCGGGTCCAACTGACGGGCCAAAGCATGAAGCTCTGCCGCCATACGCGAAGGACGGTCCAGCCAACCGGAATTTATCTCATTGAACAGCCCCCAGAACAAAATGCAGGGGTGATTGTAGTTCTGTAAAATCAGTTCCTTCAATTGCAGGCGCAAGTTTTCATCATAAGCAGGATTATTCACATAAACATTGACAAAAGGAATCTCAGCCCATGCCACCAGTCCCCGCTTGTCCATCTGTTGATGCATGTATTTGGCTTGCGGATAGTGGCAAAGACGCACGGCATTGCATCCCATTTCCTGCATCAAGTCCAAATCTTCGTCATGGTCTTGCGGATAAAATGCCGAAGCGCGTTCCGCCCTGTCCTGATGCCGGTTCACGCCATTCAAGCGATAAGGCTTTCCATTCAGGAAGAAACCTTTTTCCGCATCGGCATGAAAGTAGCGGAAACCTATCTCTTCTTCGCGGCGGTCTATCTCTTTTCCATCCTTACGCAATATCACCACTCCTTTATATAAATAGGGATTCTTCACTCCATCCCACAAATGAGGCCTTTCAAGCACTATGTCCATCATCACCTTTTTATCCTCACCCACCTCTGCACTGGCAACACGGCAAAGCAACTTTTCCTTGTCATATAGTCGAAACTCCACCTCGCAACCGGTCACAGTAGTTTCCCTTGCCGAAAGCAGTGCTTCAATTTTCAAATGGGCCTTTTTCTCCGATACATCGGACTGAGTGAAGAATACACCTGAAGAGGCATAATAAGCAGGTTCTATGCAGACATCCTCCGTTACCAGCAGCTCCACTCCCCGATACAACCCGCCAAACATATTGAAGTCACCGCAAATGGGAGCGATATCCATAGTCTGAGCATTGCTGACACGAATTTCCAATACACTTTCTGTTCCCGGGACCAGGAAATCAGTCAATTCTGCCACAAATGCCGTATAACCACCCTTATGTTGCATCACAAAATGATGGTCGATAAAAATGTCGGCAACCGTCTGTGCAGCCATCACTTTCAAGAAAAAACGTTTGCCCCGATAATGGGCAGGAACAGACAACTTACGACTGTAATTGCATAATCCCCTATAATAATCGGCATTGCCAAACATGCCATCGCCCGCATTCCAAGTGTGAGGCAAAGTAACCTTCACTATTTCCGAAGCAGGTGCCTGAAAACCCCGGTGGAAATTCCATCCTTCATTCAGTGGAATCACCTCTACGGCAAATACACATGTTGACAATATTCCCAAAGAGAATAAAAATAAAATGATGAATCTGTTCATTTTCGATAAAGTATTAGAAGGTTAATCATATTGGCAGGAACCAGTCCTTCCCTGCAAAGGTATGAAATAAATGTTGAATAATAAATGAGAAAAACACTTCAAGACACGCAAGACAACAAACGGATGACATGTTTAAGACTTATACGACCGCGATGCAACATTACAGACCTATTAATGCAACATATTTACGTTTATTTAAATAAGATATTGCTATCTTTGAGAATTCAATTTCAGATTATATAGTATGTCTTTTACAAACTATTTACACAAATTAGTGTTCCCCCTCATTATTCTGTTACTGGCTTATCTGCCGTTAGCAGGACAAACTCCGTATGTATTTCGCCATCTGAAAGTAGAAAACGGGCTTTCAAACAATAACGTAAAAACCATATTGAAAGACTGTGAAGGCTTTTTATGGATAGGGACCGCCAATGGATTGAACCGATACGACGGATATAGCTTTTAAAGTGTATCAACCCAAAGAAAAAGACATCCATTCTTTATTGTCTAACGACATCTGGAACTTACAGGAAGACGGTTTGGGCAATTTGTGGATTGGAAGCGAGGCAAGATATTGTATATACGACCGAGACAAAGACAACTTCATTACCGATATTCCCTCATACCTCCTTAAAATAGGCATCCAGATAAATGGTACCTACAAAGTACATGTTGACAAAAGACACAATTTATGGGTACTGCAAGGCCAAAATGCTTTTTACTTCAATTTTTCTCATAAAACCCTTAAAACATTCAAAATAGAAAACTTTCCAGAAGAAACTCCGGAACTGAGTATCAGCGATGATGGTGAAAACCTATATCTTCTTTGGAATTCGACCTTATTGAAACTAGAGAACAACGCAAAGAAATGTAAACGGGTAGATAACATCAGCTTACCCTCCAACTCTATTATCGAAAAGCACATATACATTGATTATCATGGAGGCATCTGGCTATATTCATATACCGATGAACAAATATTCTATAAGAAAAACATAAAATCGGAATGGAACCAAATCAATCTCCATTCCAAAATAGAGACAAAAAGTAATGCGGTAAGGAGCATACTGGATGACTCGAACGGACATGTCTGGATAGGAACGGACCATAAAGGAGTATTCATTTATGACTACGTAAATGATAACCTTGTCAACCTCCTGAATACCCCTATGTCTTCCACATCCCTTGCTTCCAACAGAATAAATACAATCTACCGTGATGATTCAGGCGTCATTTGGTTAGGAAATTTCAAAAAAGGAGTTTCTTATTATCACGAAAGCTTCCATGAATTTATTGATACCCAGCATAAAGAATGTGGTGATATAGCCTCCATTTTAGAGGATAAGGCCGGAAACATTTGGCTGGGAACAGATGGGAACGGACTTTATGTAAAAGAAAAGCAAAAAGGATTTGCCATTCGCAAACTATCCATCCCCGACATAGCCATCATCAGTCTTCTCGAAGACCATAAAGGACGGATTTGGGCAGGAAGTTATCAAGACGGATTGTTCTGCTATGAGAACAACAGTATTCGCCATTTTACTCCAGAGAACAGCCAACTGCCATACAGTGGCGTATGGAGTATGAAGGAAGACCGATATGGAAACTTATGGATAGGTTATGTACTGGAAACTTTGGTTTGTTTTAATCCGGACGCAAATACTGCGACAAGTTATCTACTACCTGATGGGAATAATATCAATGTACTCAATATCTGTTATGACTATGGAGACAAAATGTATATTGGGACTACATACGGACTCTGTGTAATGGACATCGTGACGAGAAAACCCGAAATGATTTATGCCAATCGAAAAGAGACACAGCCATTCAAGCAGCTCTTCATTTCCACTGTATTCAAGGACGACAGAGATATATTGTGGTTAGCCCATAAACAAGGATTGACTGCCTGGGACTTAAAAAATGATTCACTACACTGGTTCGACGTAAACAACGGATTGTGTGACAATCTCATTAACAGTATAACCCAAGACAATCATGGTAACATGTGGCTTGCAACAAGTAACGGATTGTCTATATTGGAAGTAACCCCAGACACCCAGGAAGGAGTAGACTTTTCTTTCAAGAATCTTTCTACCAGAGACGGATTGCCAGAAAATCATTTCAACTCCCATTCCGCTTGTAAATTGTCCAGCGGAGATTTACTGCTGGGAGGCACCAGTGGCTATACATCTATAAATCCGAACAAGCTGACCGAAAAGAGCCGACCGCTGGCAAAGGTGTATTTTACAAATCTGACCATTGGCAATCAACATATAGAAGTAGACTCAATATATGAAGGGCGTAAACTATTAACAACTGTACTTGGCAGAACCCCATCATTGTCTGTCAGATATGACGATTATTTAATCTCCATCGAATTTGCCGCAGGCGATTTGCTGAATGCTGATAAAATAAGATATGCCTATAAACTGGAAGGATTAAATACCCAATGGTACTATACAAACGAGAACAAAATAGCTTTCACCACCCTTCCTCCTGGCAATTACAAACTATTGATTAAAGCTTGTAACAGTGACGGTATATGGAATGACGAAGCTAGTGAGTTGAATATAACCGTTTCATCTCCAATATATTTATGTAATGTTGCTATCATCTTATACATATTGTTTGCCATTGGTATAATATCCTATGTAATATACCGATTCAAAAAGCATCACAACATAAGACTGGAGCAACAACGAGCAAAACTGGAGCAAGAACAAAAGTTGCTCCTGAATGAGATGAAGCTAAAGTTCTTTACAAATATAAGCCATGATTTACGTACACCACTGACGCTTATCATTAGCCCGTTACAAATGTTATTGTCAGAAACCCTGGATGACGGAATACGCAAAAAACTAAATACAATCAATAAAAATGCACAACAATTACTTACATCGATAAACTCTCTGCTTGATTTCCGGAAACTGGATGTAGGAGCCGAGACAGCTCATTACAAATCGGGAGATATTGTCAACTTTATCCGCGAGATTTGCAGTACTTTTCAAGAGTATGCTCTTGACCATACCATCAGCTTCTGTTTCATGTGCGAAGTAGAAAACCTGAACATGTCCTTCGATCCGGTTAAAATAAAAAAAGTAATGAACAACTTGTTGTCCAATGCCTTCAAATACACTCCTGATAAAGGAGAAATCAATGTACATCTTTATCGCGAAGATGACAATGTATGCATCTGTGTGGCAGACAACGGACAAGGTATCATAGACAAAGACAAGAAACATATCTTCGAACGTTTTTATCAGGTGCAACAAACTTCGGAAAAAACCGGCAGTGGAATCGGCCTGCATATTGCAAACGAATATGTACATCTACACAAAGGAACAATCTCCGTTACAGACAATTTTCCTAAAGGTTCCGTATTTACCGTTAAATTGCCTATCGTCACATATGCCAGTGAAAAGGAGGAATTACTTCCGGAACTGCTAAACAATGACAAAGCTCCGAATGAACTTCCCGTTCCAAATGCGGAAGAATTGCGGTATACCATCTTGTTGGTGGACGACAACAAGGATTTCTGTAGTTTCATGTCTGAATACCTGTCCGATGAATACGCCATACAGGTTGCCTACAATGGAGCAGAGGCATTGAAGATATTAGAAAAAAACAGTGTCAATATTGTAATAAGCGACATCATGATGCCAGTGATGAATGGAACAGAGCTATGTCGGCAAATCAAAACAAACATGCAATGGTCCCACATTCCCGTTATATTGCTTACAGCCCGTATGGCAGAAGAATACAAAAGTGAAGGATTTGAGCAAGGAGCCGATGACTATATCGTAAAGCCTTTTGACTTCAAATTACTAAAGCTGCGCATCAGGAAATTTATTGAATGGACAGAAAAAAGCCATCGTAAATTCAGTCAGAAAATAGAAGTGACACCTAATGAAATAACAATCACTCCACTAGACGAACAATTTATTGAAAAAGCTATCAAAATAGTAGAAGAGCGCATGAGTGATTCCGACTTCTCTGTGGAAATGTTAGGGAGCAGAATTGGGGTTGAGTCGTAGCCATCTCTACAAAAAGCTGATGTGTATCACCGGTAAAGGTCCGGCAGAATTCATCCGGATTATCCGTTTGAAGCGCAGTAAGCAACTTCTAAAGGAAAGCCAGAAACAAATTGCAGAAATTGCCTATGAGGTGGGATTCAGTTCTCCAAAAAGGTTCACTGTAAACTTCAAGAATGAATTTGGAATATCACCATCTGATTACATCCGCAGTCTAAAATGATAACTTGAAACATAAAGGTATGTTATTTGAGACATGATAGACCTATGCTATTATGATAACTTTCCATATTTGCAGTAGCTTTTAATAACAGTTATTTTTAAATCTTAAATTAAAGTATTATGAAGTTACACGCAAATGTATGCTCTCAATGGGAATGGACAAAATTGAGACAATTGCTTGTTATCGTGTTACTAGGTTTGGGTATTGTTTCCACGTATGGACAAACCAAAACAGTATCCGGTATCGTTAAATCAGAATCGGGCGGTGAGCCACTTGTAGGAGCCACCGTCAAAGTGAAAGAAACCAATACGGGCGGCATTACCGACATCGACGGCCGTTACACCATCCAGGCAAATCTGGGACAAACATTGATAGTCTCTTACATCGGCTACCGCACCAAAGAGGTGAAAGTAGAGCGCACCACCCGCATCGACATACTGCTGCAAGAAGACAATGAGATGCTGGACGAAGTAGTAGTAGTGGGATACGGTACGATGAAACGCAGTGACCTGACCGGTTCCGTAGTCAGCGTGACGGGTGACGAACTGAAAAAGTCCGTAGTCACCTCGCTCGACCAAGCTTTGCAAGGACGTGCCGCCGGTGTGCAGGTGACCCAGAATTCCGGAACTCCGGGTGGCGGTATCTCGGTCAGCATCCGTGGTATCAACTCCTTGAACGGCAACGAACCGCTCTACGTTATCGACGGTGTAGCCATCTCAGGCAACAACACCAGCAACAGCAGCGTGCTCAGTTCCATCAACCCTGCAGACATCGTTTCCATGGAAGTATTGAAAGATGCATCGGCCACAGCCATCTATGGTAGCCGCGCCTCCAACGGTGTAGTACTCATCACCACCCGTCAGGGCGAAGAGGGCAAAACGAAGGTCTCCTACGAAGGTTACTATGCCTTGCAACAGCTTCCCAAGAAACTGGAAACACTGACACTCCCCGAATATGCAGTTTACCAGAACCTCCGCGCCGCCACCATCGGCTTCGGTGCACGCGAAGAGTTCAAAGACCCCTCACTCCTCAGCCGCGGTACCGACTGGCAGAATGAAATCTTCCGCACTGCCCCGATGCACAACCATCAGATAAACATCTCCGGAGGTTCGAAGAGCATGAAATACTCGCTCTCCGGCGGCTACATGCAGCAAGACGGTATTGTATTCGGTTCGGACTTTGAGCGTTTCTCTTTCCGCGTCAACATGGACAACGACATCAACAAGTGGCTCACCACCGGCTTGCGCGCCTCCGTAGCCCGTACACAGCAGACCAACAACGTAGACGGTTCGGGTGCCATCTACAATGCCCTAAACCAGCTCCCCGAAGTGCCTGCCCGCAACCCGGACGGCAGTTTCGGCATGCAGACGGAGAACATGTATGGAACTTACTTCTCCAACCCCCTCTCCGACCTTATCCAAAATGAAAACTATAGTCGCAACACACAAGTCTATGTCAACGCCTTTGCCGACATCAAGCTGTGGAAAGGACTCGTATTCCGCACGGAATATGCCGCCAACTTCAATTACAGCAACGACTATAAGTTTACCCCCTCCTACGACTACGAGCACTTCAAGCAGCAGTCGTCAGCAAGCCGTGGAGCCGGCAACGGAAGCAACTGGACATTGAAAACTTACTTTACTTATAATAATACCTTCGGCAAACACGGCCTCTCTGCCATGCTGGGACACGAAGCGCAAGAAAACAAGTACGAGTCGCTGAGCGGCAGCCGTACCAACTTCCTCTTCAACTCCGTACACGAACTGGATGCGGGTGATGCCACAACAGCAAAAGCCAACAGTTCCCGTGGTTCATCCGCCATCGAATCATACTTCGGCCGTCTGAACTACAACTACAACGACCGCTACTTGCTGACCGCTACGCTCCGTGCCGACGGTTCGTCTTCGTTTGCCAAAGAAAGTCGTTGGGGTTGGTTCCCTTCGGTAGCATTGGCTTGGAAAGTCAACAACGAAGCTTTCCTCAAAGATGTGGAAGCCATCAACTCACTGAAACTCCGCCTGGGTTGGGGTGTAGTAGGTAACCAATGGGCGGGTTCCTATGCCTACGGCGTCACCATGGCTTCGGCAGCCTCCATCTGGGGTACTGGTTTCTATGCAGGCAACTATCCTAATCGTGAACTGAAGTGGGAAGAAACAAACTCCTTCAATGTAGGACTCGACCTCGCCCTCTTCAACAACCGCATAGAGTTCATCGCCGATGCTTATTACAAGAAAACGGACAATCTGCTGATGCAAGCTTCTCTTCCTACCTACGTAAGCGGTCTGATTCGTGCACCGTGGGTCAATGCCGGTGCCATGACCAACAAAGGTGTAGAATTTACCCTGAACACGCACAACATCCAGACACGTGATTTCACCTGGACCTCAGGACTCACCTTCTCCATCAACCACAACGAAGTGACGAAGCTCTACTCCGAATCATCCGCTATTTCGGGAATCAACGGTTCGGAAACACTGACCTACACCATGGTGGGCGAACCGGTCGGGCAGTTCTACGGCTATAAAGTAATCGGTATGTTCAAGGAAGAAGGAGATTTCTACAAGAAAGGTGCCGACGGCAACTTCCTGCTCGACGAAACGGGCAACCGCATCCAAGTAGCCATCCCGAAAGACCAGACCATCGGCAAATCGGGCATCTGGGTAGGTGACTACATCTATGAAGACCGCGACAACAACGGTGTAATTGATGAGAAAGACCGCACGTTCCTCGGCAATCCGGCACCCAAATTCACGTTCGGCTTCAACAACTACCTTTCTTATAAAGGATTTGACCTCAACATCTTCCTGAACGGCTCGGTGGGCAACAAGGCTATCAACCTGATTCGCCGCACCTTCACCGATCCCATGCGTAACAGCAACCTGCTGAAAGAAGCTACCGGCATTGCCCAAATCGCCATGCACGACCCCGAAGTGGGCGACGAGGTACTTTCCAATGTTTACGTGGCCAACGCCGATGCAGCCAAAGTACAACGCATCACTACCAGTAGCGCCAACGACAACAACCGTATCTCCGACCGCTTTGTTGAAGACGCTTCCTACCTCCGCATAAAAAACATCTCGCTGGGGTACACCTTCCCACAGAAATGGTTGCGCCGTTTGCAGATAGACCATCTGCGCCTCTACGTCAACATCCAGAACCTCTGTACCATCACAGGCTACAAAGGCTACGATCCCGAAATAGGCGCTTTGAACTACAATGTATTGCTACGTGGTGTGGACGATGCGCGCTATCCTTCGCAACGTATCTATACATTTGGCCTTAACTTCAATTTCTAATGAGCCAGACAAATCATTTATCATTTAAAATCTCAATATAGTTATGAAACACAGATTTCTAACCCTTATATCATCGCTCCTTCTGCTTACGGCATGCAGCGACTCATTTTTGGAACGTGCTCCCGAAGGAAACTACGTAGATGTGACATACTACACTTCCGACGATGCACTCGAACAAGCCACTGCACCGCTTTACAACCGTGCATGGTTCGACCTCAACTCCCGCGCCATCGTGCCGCTGGGCAGTAACCGTGCCAACGATAACTTCAGTCGCTGGGGAGCTCCCGAGTTCACCAACTTCAAGGTGACAGCCCTGAGCGAAAACCTTGCCAATGCATGGACAGGTTTCTACTCGGTCATTACAATGGCCAATGCAGTTATCAGTGATGTGCAGACCAAATGTAGCAACAGCGTAAGCGAACGTGCCAAGCGCACAGCCATTGCCGAAGCCCGCCTGATGCGTGCTTGTGCCTACTTCTACATGGTTCGCCTCTGGGGACCGGTTATCATCATCGAAGACAACGACAAAGTGGTTGCCAATCCCATGCAACCGCTCCACCGCGAAGAAGATGTGCTGGAACTCGTTATTCGTGACCTCACTTATGCAGTCGAGAATCTTCCTGAAGTGGCAACCGCCAAAGGACGTGTCAACGCATGGGGTGCAAAAGGCATGCTTGCCAAAGTCTACCTCGCCCGCTCAGGCTGGAAAGGAGGCACACGCGACAACGCCGACCTGGAGAAAGCCAAGGAACTGGCCGCCGACGTGATAAACAACAGCGGCATCAGCCTTTACGAAAACTATGAAGACCTCTTCAAGTATAAGCACAACAACAATCCCGAATCGCTCATTGCCATGCAGTGGGTGCCACTGGGTGATTGGGGCGTATGCAACACTCTGCTTGCCGACCTCGCCGGCAACAGCAAGATGACCGGCGGTGTAAACGTATGGAGCAGCTATCAGGCAAGTATAGATATGCTCCAGCAATATGAGTTGGGCGACACTATCCGCCGCAACGCCACCTTCTGCACACCGGGTACATACTATTCATACATCTGCATTGCCGACGGTGGTTATACTTACGACGGCGCCACCTCTTGCATTAAAAAAGGTGTACCGGGCGGTCCGGACGACGACAACGACGGTTATATCCAGTCCATGAACTCTCCGCTCAACACCTACATCCTACGCCTTGCCGATGTTTACCTGACCTATGCCGAAGCTTGTCTGGGCAACAGCGAAGAACTGGCCGGTGGTCCCGGCCTGGAAGCATTGAACCAAGTGCGCGACCGTGCACGTATCCCCCGCAAGGAACGCGTAACCTTCGAAGACATCATTCGCGAACGCCGCGTAGAGTTCTCGATGGAGTATTGTAACTGGTATGACATGGTATCGTGGTATCACTGGAAACCCGACTACATGCTGAATTACTTCCAGAACCAACACCGCGGCTACACAGTAGACCTCATCGTGAAAGACGAAGACGGTTACCTCCACTTCGGCAAGAAAGAAGGCGACACTTTCCTCGAAGGCATAGAAAATTGGCAGGAACCGGGCGAGAACATCGAAATCCACCACGGCAACATCCTGATGCCTTATCCGGAAAGCGATGTCATCCAGAATCCGCTACTGAACGAAGAACCGGTAGCATACGAATTCAGTGAATAAACCAAGTTATACATTCATTATCTCAAATAACGACTTTAATATGAAATATATACATTTTCCTTTGTGTTGCTCACCATCCTGTTGGCATGCAACCTTTTCACCGCCTGCAACGATGACGAGGGCGGCGGTGTTCCCGTAATCCACCACATCCGTCTTGTCGACCCAGAGAAGGCCGACAGTACGTTCACCGATGTAAATCCGGGCACCATGATTGTAGTCATCGGCGAAAATCTGAATGATGTGCGGAAAGTGTTCATCAACGAACAAGAAGTTTCGTTCAATAGCAACTACGGCACTTCCACCAGTCTCATCCTCACTATCCCCGGCGAATTGCAACTGACGGGTGCCAACCCCGAACTGAAAGGCGAACTGCGTATCGAGACCTCGCACGGCATTGCCACGTACTCCATGCATGTACTCTCGCCCGCACCCTACATCACCCGTGTAGCCACAACCTTCCCCGTGGAGACGGGCACGCCTCTGCGCATCGTGGGCGGTAACTTCTACGAAATTCAGCGCGTTTATTTCACCACTGCCGTGGACGACATCACCAATGCACCTGTTTCGGTAGAAGTAACGGACTACACGGTAAACAAGAACTTTGACGAAATATCATTCAATGCTCCCGCAGGCCTGATTGATGAAGGCAGTCTGGTAGTGGAGTGCTATACCGCATCCGCATTTACTCCCTTCCGTCGCACAGCCCTCCCACCAAGTATCAGCAAGGTAAGCTCCATGATGCCTATCACGGGTACCACAGTTACCGTACTGGGACAGAATTTTATGGATATCGTCTCCATCACAATGGGCAATCGCTCGGTAGATCTCTCTACTGTTACCGTAAGCGAAGCTAACGATATGCTTACCTTTACCATGCCGCGTGCACCGCAAGGCACTTGCTCACTCGCCATTACCACAATGGGCGGTACTGCCGAAGTTCCGGGCTTCTATCCTTTGGAGAATATAGTATTGAACTATGACAACATCGGTTGGTTCTCCTGGGGCGGGCAAGCTGTACCCGTCACTGCCGACGGTACAGCAGCTCCTTTCTTCTCGGATGGTAAATGCTACAGCATATCAGGGGAACTTTCAGCATGGAATTACTGGTGGGGCCAATTGCAGAACGGTGCCGTATGGGGCATTGACACAGCCTTCCTGCCTACCGATACACCGACTTCCGAACTGGCTTTGCAATTCGAATGTTTCGTAGCAGTAGAATATGGTGAAGGTCCTGTCTTCCGCATCTACCTAAAAGGGAATGAGGCTCACAACTACACGAACTATCGTCCGGTGAGCGACTTCACCGGAAAAACCGAAGTAGGCCAATGGATGCAGTGCAGCATTCCGCTCTCCGAACTGGTAGACGAAACCACTTGGAGCGAGTTCCAAAAACGTGACGGTGACGAGTTGGCACTCCAGATGACAAACCCCAGCGAAAACGGTCCGTACAACATCGAAATGTATTTTGATAATTTCCGAGTTGTCAAGATACAATAATTCAATAATTTGAATTAAAATCGGGCACGGGATTACACAAAGTGACACCTTCTTTTAAACTCTTAGACGCTGATTCAATTGAATCAGCGTCTAAAAATAAATACACCGAAATTATTAAAACGAAAATTCACCGATACCATGACACAAATCTTCAAGAAAACCTTATTAACCAGTCTGGTTCTATTTCTGATGACAGCTTGCTCTGACGATAAAAAAGAACTGAAAATCATCGTAGAACCTACCTCCTTCCATTTTGAACAAACGGGAGGTAGCAGGAAATTCGGTATCACACCCAATAAACCAGCCACTTTCCAAAGTTCGGAAGCATGGTGCAAAGTAACCTCGGAAAGCAGCACTCCCGTACAAGCAATCTATAACATAACCGTAGAACCCAACACTACGCCCGACGTGCGCAACGCCATCATCACCGTCAGCGTAAAGGAGCATATACAAGAAATCAACGTGGAGCAGGCGGCCTATATCCAAAGCGATGAACCGGAAAAATACACTGTACGCGAGAACCTCACGACTCACCAACTGATTAACGAAATGGGACTGGGCATCAACCTGGGCAACACGCTGGATGCTGTAGGCGACTGGATAGACCCAAGCTGCATTCTCAATTACGAACAAGCATGGGGAAGCCCTATTATCACACAAGAAATCATTGAAGGATATGCCAAAGCGGGCTACTCATCCCTGCGTATACCGGTCAGCTGGGGCAATCTGCTGTCCGACGACTTCAAGGTGCATCCCGACCTGATGGACCGCGTAGAGAAAATCCTGAACTGGACCCTCGACTGTGGTATGGTGGCTATCATCAATATCCACCACGAAAACGAATGGATTAAACAAGTACCCACCGACAGCAAAGCAAAAGAAAAATTCACTTCCATCTGGAAACAGATATGCGAACGCTTCGAGAAGTACGGCGACCATTTATTGTTCGAGCCAATGAATGAAATCGGGTACGATGAAATTTGGACCCCGTGGAGCGGTAGTGAAGCCGACAAGGCAAAGGCACTGGGATACGTGAACGACCTCAACCAGCTCTTTGTCGACATAGTAAGAAACAGCGGCGGTAACAACGCCAAACGTCATCTGTTGGTGGAAATCTACAACACCAACTTGGAGTATGCCTACGATCCCTTGTTCAAGATGCCGAACGATCCCGCCAATCGACTTGCTCTTACTGTGCATTACTATACTCCCGCAGACTTTGCCATACTGGGTGGAGGCGAGGTTGTCGATTGGGGTGTAGGCCGGGAAAGCTGGGGAACGGAAGCTGACTTCAAGGAACTGAACGACAATATGGACCTACTGAAGAAGAATTGCGTAGACAAAGGAATCCCCGTCATCATAGGCGAATATTGCGCCGACTCCAGAAACAGAACAAAGGAAGTGATAAGACTCTTCTGTGTTTCCGTAACCGAAGCCATCTACTCGCGCGGCATGTGCCCAATGCTATGGGACACTCCGGGGGGACAATACAACCGACAGACTTGCCAGTTTGACGATCCTCTCTTCTTAGAAGAGATGATGGCTATTCCGGTTAAATATCCACGGAATTAAACAAATATTCATAATCAATAATCAAATAAAAATGAACAGAATCAGCACTTGTTTCGCCAGCCTATTGCTTTCTTGTGCATTGACGGCACAAGCACAGCAATATCAACTGAATTCACCGGACGGAAAACTAATTGTCAACATCGAAGCCGGAAAAACCCTCAACTGGGCGATTGCCCACGACGGTACCAGCGTTCTTTTGCCTTCGGACATTGCCATGCAATGCACGGAAGCTGAGGGAAAGCCCATTGCTTTCACCTTCGGCAAAGATGTGAAGGTGACCAAAGCTACCCGCACTTCCGTCGACACTTCCTTCCCCACTCCTTTCTACAAAAAGGCGAGTGTGAAGGACACTTATAACCAACTCACTCTGAAATGCCGTAACGGCTATAGCATACAGTTCCGCGCCTACGACGACGGAGCCGCCTATCGTTTTGTTTCCGAACTGCGCAAACCTTTCTGCGTGAAGGACGAGATTGCCGAGTTCAACTTCGACCGCGATTACCACGCTTTCGTGCCCTATATTAACGACAATCGCGCCGGCGAGCGTTACTGCTACTCCTTCGAGTCCTACTACGATGAGGCCCCCCTCTCTCGCATGTACAAAGACTCGCTTGCCATTACTCCGCTGATGGTAGAACTGGAGAACGGAAAGAAAGCCGTCATTATGGAAGCCGGATTGTCCAACTATCCCGGCATGTTCCTCACTGCCAACCCACAGATGCCCCACGGAGTGAAGGCAGAATTCGCCCCCTATCCACTGGAAACAGTCATCGGAGGCTATGACCGCTTGAACCTCGTCCCTACCAAACGTGCCGACGTTATCAGCAAGCCCAACAATGCCCCCTACTTCTGCCCCAACGGGCGTCCCACAGGGAAACAGACCTATCCTTGGCGTGCCGTGCTTGTTGTTACCCACGACACACAACTCGCCAACAACGACATGATGCAACGCCTCGCACCCGAATGCCGCATCGCTGACACATCCTGGATTAAACCCGGAAAAGTGGCATGGGACTGGTGGAATACTTGTAACCTGACCGGCGTGGACTTCAAGGCAGGCATGAATACGCCCACCTATAAGAAATACATCGACTTTGCCGCCGAAAACCAGCTGGAGTATATCATCATCGACGAAGGTTGGAGCGGAAAGGAATCATTAATGGAAGACATCAGTCCCGAAATCAATCTCGAAGAACTGGTGGCATACGGCAACCAAAAGGGCATAGGCATCATCCTCTGGGCAAGCTGGCGCAATCTTACGGGAGGAGGCGACATCTCCCCTGCCGTGGAACAAGTTATCAGCCACTACGCACAAATGGGAATCAAAGGTTTCAAAATTGACTTCTTCGACCGCGACGACCAACTCGCCATCTCTTCTACCGAACAACTCGCAGCATGTGCCGCCAAGCATCACATGTTGCTTGACCTACACGGACTGAAACCCTTCGGCATCCAGCGCGCCTATCCCAACATCCTCAACTTTGAAGGTGTGAAAGGACTGGAAAACAGCAAGTGGGAGCCCATCGTGAACGGTGCACCCTTGCATGACTTCCCGCGCTACGACGTTACCGCCCCCTATCTGCGCCAACTCGCCGGTCCGATGGACTATACGCCGGGAGCTATGGTAAATGCCACCCGTTCCCTGTTCCGCTCCGTCAACGACCACCCCATGAGTCAAGGTACACGTGTACACCAGATGGCTATGTACACCGTCTTCGAAGCACCCTTGCAGATGCTTGCCGACAGTCCCAGCAAATACATGAAGGAACAGGAATGCACCGACTTCATCGCCAAGGTTCCCACTACCTTTGACGAAACCATTGCTCTTGATGGTAAAATAGCCGAATACATCACGATAGCACGCCGCAAAGGAAACACTTGGTTTGTAGGCAGCATGACCAACTGGACTCCGCGTAGCTGCACCATCGACCTCTCCTTCCTCAGCGAAGGCAACTACGAAGCCGAAATCTTTGCCGACGGCATCAATGCCGACCGTGAAGCTACCGACTATAAAAAAGAAGTACGCATCGTCACTGCCAAAGACAAACTCAATGTACAACTGGCACCCGGCGGTGGATGGACAGCACGAATTACAAAAAAATGAATCTGAGAAAACTGTTTCTGCCATTGTGTTCAGTAGCCTTGTGCCTGCAATCCTATGCACAAGACAAATCCTTCCTTAAGGATATGCTCTGGTATATAGACAACCCTTCTGTATTTGAAAAAGGACAAGAGGAAGGACACGCTTGGCATATGCCCGAAAAGAGCATGCTACTGAATGGGACATGGAAGTTTTTCTGGTGCGATACACCGGAAGGGATACCTGCACACTTTTTTAACCCCGAATTCCCGGATAAGCAATGGGGCGACATCAAAGTTCCCTCAAACTGGGAAATGCAAGGTTATGGTGACAAGCTGTTCAGAAATGTATCTGCTCCCTTCGGGGTGAATCCACCACATGCTCCCAAAGAGTATAACCCTACCGGACTATACCGGCGAACATTCAAGGTACCTGCAAGTTGGGCAGCAAGACCAGATATTTTTAAGGTTCGAGAAAGTGGCATCCGCTTCTTTTGTATGGGTCAACGGTCATGAAGTGGGCTACAATGAAGGAGCACAAGAACCTGCCGAATACAACATCACTCCTTATTTGAAGCCGGGCGAAAACACGCTGGCTGTCTGTGTACTAAAGTATTCGGACGGCTATTACCTAGAAGGACAAGATTATTGGCGACTGGCCGGAATCTTTGACGACGTATGGTTGTACGCCACACCTGCTGTCAGGATATTCGACTGGCAAGTAATCACAGAGTTTGATAATACGTATACCGATTCGCAGTTAAGTATTCAGGTAAAAATCAAGGACTACCAAAAGAAGCCAAATGAGAATTATGGATTGAAAGCTTACTTAAAGGATAAAAACGGCAAGATTATCTGTAACTTTTCCGCAGCTCCATTTGAAATGGACGCTGCGGAAAAGACAATACAGTTGCATACCTTGGTACAAGAACCCCGGAAATGGACAGCCGAGACACCCGAGCTTATACGCTCGGTCTGGAATTATCCAATCCGGCCGGTCTGCAGAAAGACAAGATAGAAACGGTCATCGGATTCAAAAAGACGGAAATCAAAGACGGTGTTTTTTATCTTAACGGTATCCCACTGAAAGTCAATGCACAAAATTCGCACATGCAGCATCCCGAAGAGGGACATGTCATGGACGAAGCCACCATACGCAAGGATTTTGAATTGTTGAAACAGTTTAATTTCAATGCCGTACGTACCTCTCACTATCCTCCGGTGAATAAGTATTTGGAACTGGCCAATGAATACGGGCTTTATATCATAGACGAGGTGGGCGATGAAGCCCATGCCTCGGAATGGATTTCAAGTCTCCCGGAATACGAAGAGATGTATCGCGAGCGATGCCGCAGAATGGTGTTACGGGACAGAAACCATCCCTGCGTCTTGTTCTGGAGCGCAGGAAACGAAAGCGGTGAAGGTATCAACATTACCCACACCATTGAAGAAGGGAAATCGCTGGACCCCACCCGCTTCTGGATGTATGGCGGAAATGCATTCTCCCATCCGGCAGAAGATATTATCGGACCCCGTTACCCTACTCCTATGGAACTGGAAATGCAGGTAGGCATAGGAGAGGATTCCCGACCATCGTTTATGGATGAATACTTATCGGTTGCAGGCAATGCCGGCGGTGCCCTGGACGATTATTGGGAAGCCATCTACCGACATCCCCGCCTGATAGGAGGGGCCATCTGGGATTTTGTAAGTCCGGGACTGACCGAACGGATAAGGCAAGTGGACGACCTTTCGCCCTTCCATACTCCCGCCCATCTGATGGGAAATGCCCGCTTGGTGAAGGAAGGAAAGAACACGGTGCTGGACTTGAACGGTCACGACCAATGGGTAGAGGTCTATCGTGCAGACAATGTGGAGTTGAACAGTAATGAACTGACACTCACTTGCAGAATCTACCCCCGGAAACTGGTAAGCAGTTGCGGCTCATTCATCACAAAAGGCAATTATCAGTTCGGGCTGCAACAACGCGGTAAAGACAAACTGGAATTTTATATCTATACTGATAAAAAGCATTCCGTATGCGCCTCCTTGCCTACTGACTGGGAATACAACTGGCATCAAGTGACGTGCGTCTACGACGGACAGAAAATGTCCATCTATATAGACGGAGCAGAAAAGGCCTCCACACAAGCATCGGGCAATATCCGGAACTTCCCCTACCCCGTCAACATCGGTCGGAATGCAGAAACACACGGCCAAGAGACTTCGGTCTACATCTGCGATGCTCAAATGGACGAAGTCGGCATTTTCGCCAAGGCACTGACTTCCTCTTTTCACCCGGAAGAAGCCGCTCTGTGGCTAGATTTTGAGCAAGAGACGGAAAATGGTACATTCTACAGTTACGGCATCGGTGCACGTACGTACGGCAGCATCTGGCCCGACCGTAGCGTACAGCCCGAAATGTGGCAAATGAAGAAAACCGGACAACCTCTTTCTTTTTCCATGTCGGATGTGACAGAGGGAGTCGTTGAGTTATGGAATCGCAATCATTATACAAATGCTTCCCGATATGCCATACGATGGGAATTGAAAGAAGATGACAAGGTTATTCAATCGGGCGACTTGGCACTCTCAACAGCGCCGCTTAGCCAAGAGCTGGTGCACATACCTTATAAGAAGCCAGCCCTGATTCCCGGCAAAGAATACCGCCTGATGCTTCATGCCGTCCTGAAAAGATGAATTGTGGGCAAAAGCCGGACATGAGGTGGCATGGGAAGAACTTGAACTGCCTTGGAGCCTGCCATGCTCTTCGGAAGAAAAGGCTCAAGGCGTACCTTCCTATTCACTTTCGGAGAAAGAATTGGTTGTCTCCGGAGATGGCTTCAAATATGTATTCAACCGTACCGACGGACAACTGACGTCGATGGTTGTTCAAGATATGGAACTGCTGGAATCACCGCTCCGGCTGAATCTTTGGCGTGCCCCGCTGGCCAATGAGCTGGACAACTGGAATGCCTCCAGCGCCCGCTCCTCCAACTGGAAAGAAGGTTACGGATACACGGTAGCCACAGAAATGTATTCTGCAGGGATTGACCGCCTGACACATCAGCCCCTCTCTTTTTCGGTGTCCGAAACCACCGAAGGCGTACATATACACATCATTGATGCGGAATTGATGGGCAAAGGAGAAAAAGAGAAAAAAGACCTCTACATCGAAGGAGTACAGAACAACGGCATCATCAACCACTATGAGTATATTATCAATAGTGAAGGGACGATAGAGATACGCCATGTATTGAAGCCTGAAGGGAAAATGCCGCTTTGGTTTCCTCGCATAGGACTTACGCTGACCGTAAGCGATGCGCTCGACCAAGTGAAATGGTACGGCCGAGGACCGCAAGAGAACTATCCGGACCGGAAAACCGGCTATCCGACGGGGATATATGCCTCTACCGTACAAGCTATGTACGAGCCCTATCTAATGCCACAAGATTACGGATTGCGGACAGATGTACGCTGGCTGCAACTGACCACGGACAAAGGCATCGGCCTTCAATTCAAGATGAACGAATGGTTCAACTTCAACATTTATCCGTACAGCACAGACAATCTGACGAAAGCGATGTATACCTACCAATTGCAGAAGCAGAAAGGCATGACCCTGAATCTCGATTATGCCACTACCGGGGTCGGCTGTACGGCCCGCGGTGTATTCGGTGCTTACAAGGCAATGCCGCAGGAATATCGGAGAACCATCAGCATAAGACCTATGATGAAATAAAAATATTGTATCGGACTGGTAAGATTATGAAAAACAAAAATTACTTTATTCTATTAGTGTTGTTTTTAAGCGCTTTACAAATAAAAGCGCAGTATTCATTCGACAACGTGCTTTATGGTGCAGCCTACTATCATGAATATATGCCCTATGAGCGACTGGATGAAGATATCCGGCTGATGAAAAGAGCCGGCCTGACAGTAGTGCGCGTTGGAGAATCTGCCTGGGGAGTATTTGAGCCGCAAGAAGGAAATTTTGAATTTGAATGGATGGACCACATTCTGGACAAGATGCATGCAGCAGGAATCAAAGTCATCTTGGGAACTCCCACCTATTCCATTCCTGCATGGCTGGCATACAAACACCCGGAAGTGCTGGCAGAACACACCAAAGGAAACAAAGCCTATTATGGAATCAGACAGAACATGGATTTTACAAACCCGACCTACCAATTCTATTGCGAACGGATTATCCGCAAGATGCTGGAAAGATATGCACAGCATCCGGCAGTCATCGGGTATCAAGTGGACAACGAAACAGAAACGCGCGGAGTAAACAACAGAGACTATTTCTTCGGATTCAGGAACTACATCAAACAGAAATTCAACAATGACCTGAACCTGCTTGCCAAGGAATGGGGGCTGAACTACTGGGGAATGAACATCAATACCTGGGAAGAATTCTATCGGCGCGATGGAGTGACAAGCCCCTCGTACAAGAATGAATGGGAACGCTATAACCGGAAAGAAGTGGCCGATTTCCTGAATTGGCAGTGCGACCTTGTAAATGAATACAAGCGTAAAGACCAATTTGTCACCCACTGCTTTATGCCCGACTTCCATAATATAGACCAAGTGGAAAGTTTCAGGCAGATGCAATATCCTGCCATCAATGTCTATCACGATGTACAGGATAAACAAGACGGCCAGCGCATCGCTTATGCCGGTGACTTCGTGCGCACCGTGGCCGACAACAATTACATCGTCATGGAAACCAACGCACAAGGCATCGGCTGGGATGCCCGCACCCAGTTTCCTCCCTACGACAACCAGTTGCGGCAGAATGTGTACGCACATTATGCTTCCGGAGCCAATATGGTGGAATACTGGCACTGGTCTACCCTGCACTACGGGCAGGAGACATACTGGCGAGGCGTGCTGGGCCATGACCTCCAGCCCAACCGCATATACAAGGAATTCACCACCACCGCCAAAGAGTTGGAAAGAATAGGCAGCCACATCGCGAACCTGAAAAAGAAAAACCGGGCGGCTATCCTCTACAGTCATGATTCTTATCATGCTCTCGGCTTCATGCCCTACACTTACAAGAGCAATTATCCCATTGATATGGTGCATAAAGCCCTCTATTTCCAAAACATAGAAACGGACATCATCCCTTGTGACAAGACAACCGATTTCAGCGGATATGACATGCTTGTCATTCCCCCTTTGTATGTGGCTACCGACCAATTGCTATTAGCCATTGATGAATTCGTACAGTCCGGCGGACACGTGGTAATGATGCACAAAAGCAGTTACTGCAATGAGCACTCCGCAGTTCGGGCCACCTTGGCTCCCGGGCCGCTACGCAAAGCCTGCGGCTTCCATTACCAGGAATTCTCCACTATCGGTGACTTATCATTAAAGGATAACCCCTTTCAATTAGAGGGAAAGAACCAGATAAGCGACTGGTATGAATTCCTGATTCCCGAGACAGCCACCCCGTTGGCTTATGCAGAGCATCCGTTCTTCGGCAAATGGCCCGTTGTCACCGAAAACAAGTATGGCAAAGGCAAACTGACCTACATAGGAGCCTACCCTTCGCAGGAATTGCTGAATGCCATCGTGCGAAAGGCAGCCATCCATGCCGGTATCATCTCTTCAGAGAGCGACGTGTTCCCCATCATACAGCGTTCGGGAATAAACAAAGCCGGAAAAGCCATCCGTTACTTCTTCAATTACAGCAGCGAGAGTAAAGAAATCACTCATAACTATCCGACATCCAAAGAGCTGATTTCCGGCAAGACTGTAAAAGAAGGAGACCATGTAACATTGCCCCCCTGGGGAGTTCTCATCATGGAAGTTTATTGACCATCAGAAAAAATGAGAAAAAATGAGAAAAAAGATATTTGCCTTTCTATTGCTAAGTGCCCTATATGCCGGCGCCCAAGAAGTTCCGGACTGGGAGAATCCTATTGTAGTCGGCATCAACAAAGAGCCGTATCATGCCACACTGACATTGCCTTCGCAAAAAGCCGATTGCAAAGAAATCAGATCCCTGAACGGCAAGTGGCGATTCCAATGGTCTGCCGACCCGGGAAAGCGCCCGGCCGACTTCTACAAGAATGATTTCAATACCGACACATGGGATACCATCACAGTACCGGGAGCATGGCAATTGCAAGGTTATGGGAAACCTATCTATTCCAACGTAAACTATCCCTTCCAGAAGGATGCACCCAAAGTGACAAGCGAGCCTCCCGCCGAATATTACAGCTACGGGCACAGAAATCCCACAGGCTCTTATGTCACCACGTTCGAAGTGACGCCCGATATGAAAGACAAGTGCCTATACCTTCACTTTGAAGGAGTAAAATCGGCCATGTATGTCTGGGTAAACGGAGAGCGGGTAGGCTACAGCCAGAATTCGATGTCGCCTGCCGAGTTTGACATAACCGAATTTGTGAAGAACGGAACCAATCGTCTGGCAGTGGAAGTGTATCGGTGGTCGGACGGCAGTTATCTGGAAGACCAGGACATGTGGCGGCTTAGTGGAATACTCAGGCCGGTAGAGCTATGGGTACGTCCCCGGACAAATATCCGGGACTATAGGTTCAGCAGCGACTTGTCGGACGACATGCGTTCAGCTACATTCGGAACCGAAATTTGGATAAGAAACCAGACCGACCGCAAAGTAAAAGACCTGACCGTAGAAATAAACCTGGTGGGGAAAGACAACAGAGGAAATAAACTCGACAAAAAAATGGTGGCTCCCGTAGGTACTATTCAGGCCTTTTCTGAAACGAGCGTCACGCTGTCCGAAATGCTCCGGGAGCCTCAACTATGGTCTGCCGAGAAACCGCATCTATATGACATCCACATCAAGCTTCGCAGGAAGAATGAACTTTTGGAATCGTTCGAATACCATTGGGGCATACGGAAAATAGAAATCGCGGGAGACGTCTTCAAAGTCAACGGGAAAGCCGTCAAGCTGAAAGGAGTGAACCGTCACGACTTTCATCCCCGTATGGGATTCTTTGTCGACAGCCGGACGATGGAGAGAGATATCCGGCTGATTAAACAAGCCAACATCAACATGATACGCACGTCCCACTACCCACATCTGCCATTGCTGTACGAGCTATGTGACAAGTATGGAATCTACGTAATGGACGAAGCGAACCACGAAAGTCATGCCTACGGTTTGGGGAACAAAGTATTAGGAGACAACCCTCAATGGACACTGGCCCATGTGGACCGGGCAGTAGCCGTGGTGGAAAGGGACAAGAACCATCCGTGCATCCTATTCTGGTCATTGGGCAACGAGGGTGGAAGCGGTGCCAATTTGCGAGCTATGGCAGACACAATCCGTGCCTTAGACCCCACCAGACCGATATACGACGACACAGACCGCACCGTATCCGATGTCTATGACGAAGCCTATCTGCATCCCGACGCTTTGAAGGAACTTGGCGAGAAAATAACCGACCGCCCCGTATTCATGAGAGAGTATGCCTACGCCATGGGAAATTCCATCGGCAACCTCAAGGAGTATTGGGATGTGATTGAAAAGGACGAAAGTATTATCGGAGCTGCCATTTGGTGCTGGGTAGACCAAGGCATTCCTAAAAAGCTTAACGGTGCACCGTTAAGTTTCGGCGAGAGCCCCTCGTCACTCCCATTACTGCCCGATGAATTCTGGGCGTATGGAGGAGATTTCGGGGACTATCCCAACGACGGTCCCACCGGCATTAACGGGTTGGTATCTCCCGACCGGGTGCCTCACCCCCATTACTATGAAGTACAAAAAGTATATCAATACATCAAGTTTGAAAAGAAGGGAACGCAGCAAATCAAATTGACCAACGGGTATGCGTTTTCCGATTTGGATGAATTCGATTACAGCTATGAGTGGATATGCAACGGAAAGGCTGTACGCAACGGCGACCTCCACTTGTCCGAAGGGAATCTGCTGGAGGTACTTTCAAGACCGGATAAGTGTGGGGAACTTTGCCTCAATGTATATGCCACGTTGAAGGAATCCACGACGTGGGCAGAGAAGGGCTTCAAAGTTGCCAAGGAACAACTTACGTATCATGACTATGAATTCCCACAATTGAAGGATGACGGCGGGAAGGCCACGTTTAAGGAGACACCCGAAGCGGTGGAAATTATAGCCGCCGATGCCTTGTTCACCATAGAAAAAGGTACCGGTGCTTTGGTGAGTTGGCGAGTCAAGGGAGAAGAGTTGTTGCACAGTGCCTTGGAACCCTATTTTTGGAAACCGGCAAATGACATTCAGGTCCGCAACGGCTACAATGAACGTTTGAGCGCTTGGAAAAATGCAGAGCAAAAACGTATCGTAAAGACATACCAAGCAACCGTAAACGATGGTATGGTGATAGTGGATGCCAGTCTCTCCCTCCCCCGGATAGGAGCCGGTTACCATCTCCGCTACACTGTGGACGGCAAAGGCCGCATACAAGTAGAAGCAACCTATCAGCCTGAAAAGGAAGATATTCCGCTGATGCCCAAATTCGGTATGCGCATGAGAATGCCCTCGGCGCTGAACCGGATAGCCTGGTACGGACGCGGCAAGTTCGAGAACTATCCCGACCGCAAGAGCTCCGCTTTCCTGGGAGTCTACGAGTGTGGCATACACGAATTTATCACGAACTACATCGTACCGCAAGACAATGCCAACCGGTGCGATACACGCTGGTTCATGCTGGGAGACAGTGAGCGATGGAAAATACAAGTCAAAGGCCTGCAACCCCTATGTTTCCGTATATGGCCCTACGGGGAAGAAGACCTGGAAGGGAAAGAGCATGCGCACGAACTGCCCGAACGCGACTTCATCAACCTGAATATCGACTCCAACATACACGGAGTAGGTGGAAACGACGGATGGGGCGCACAGACCATGAAGCCATACACCATTGACGGCAATCGCTCTTACCGGTATGGGTTTATCATGGAGTATATGGACAAAACAGAATAATCCGTTCATCAATGCATTCAAAAGGGAATAAACATTTTGTAAACAACAATAAAGGTATGAAAAGAAACATCTTTAAAACAATTCTCCTATCTGCCTGCATCCTACAAGGGAGCAGTGCATTGGCACAACAAGAGAAAGCAGAACCGGGCAAGTTCTCACCCACCTGGGAGTCATTGTCCCAATACGAAGTGCCCGAATGGTTCCGCAACGCCAAATTCGGCATATGGGCACACTGGGGTCCGCAATGCCAACCCGAAGCCGGCGACTGGTACGGTCGTGGCATGTACGAAGAGGGTGGTGCTGCCTACAAGTGGCACTTGGAGCATTACGGACATCCTTCGGAATTCGGCTTCAAGGATGTAATCAACGAATGGAAAGCCGAAAAATGGAATCCGGAGAGGCTGGTAGCCCTTTTCAAGAAAACCGGTGCCCGATATTTCTTTGCCATGGGCAACCATCACGACAACATGGACTTGTGGGACAGTAAATACCAATCATGGAACTCCGTCAACATGGGCCCCAAGCGAAACGTACTGGGTGAATGGGAGAAAGCGGCTCGCAAAAACAAACTGCCCTTCGGTGTCAGCATCCACTCCTCCCATGCTTGGACATGGTATGAAACTGCACAAGGAGCCGACAAGAAAGGCCCATACGCAGGAATCTCCTACGATGCCCGCGTAGTGACTAAGGAAGACGGCAAGGGAAAATGGTGGGAAGGCTACGACCCGCAAGAGCTATACGTACAGAATCATGCCCTGAGCGGACATGCTTGGGTGGCATGGGACTGGCCCGAAGGAACCTCTATCCCCCCGCAGAGTTACTACGACAACTTCTTCGACCGCACAGTGGACATGATAAACAAATATCATCCCGACCTGGTCTATTTCGACGACAGCGTACTCCCCTTCTGGCCCATCAACGATACGGGGCTGAAAGTCGTGTCGCACTACTATAACCAAAACATGAAGCTTCACAAGGGCAATCTCAATGCCGTAGTCTTCGGAAAGAAGCTGGAAGCTAAACATAAAGAGGCCATCGTATGGGATGTAGAAAAAGGGGTTCCATCGGAATGCCAGGACAAGGCGTGGCAAACCTGTAGTTGCCTCGGTACTTGGCACTATAACCGCTCTGCTTACGAAGACAACTGGTATAAATCAGCCGAGACCGTCATCCACATGCTCATTGACATCGTCAGTAAAAATGGCAACCTATTACTAAGCGTACCAATGAAAGGAAACGGCACCATCGACGACAAGGAAGAAAAAATTCTGGAAGACATAGCCGCCTGGATGGAGGTGAACGGAGAAGGAATATTCGACACACGTCCCTGGTGTATTTATGGTGAAGGTCCCTCCACAGAAACAGCAATACCTTTGGACGGAGCAGGATTCAACGAAGGCAAGAACGCACCCTACACTTCTGCCGACATCCGGTTTGTGAAAAAAGGGAAATACTTGTATGCCCATATCATGAAATGGCCCTCAGACGGAAAAATACAGATAAAATCACTGGCTACCGGCAGTCCCTACTGCAAAGGAGAAATCGAAAAGGTAGAATTATTAGGAGGTGGAAAGGCAAAGTTCAGAAGAACTTCCAAAGGCTTGCTTATTGACCTTCCCAAAGACAAGACACCCAATCCTATTTCTTTGGTACTGAAAATCACTAACCGTTAAACTGCTGATATTGTATGAAAAAGGGATTTTTTTTAAGACTATTTGTCCTGCTGATGCTGACATTTTTCATAGCAGAACAAGGCAAAGCACAAACCTACCAACGCACCTCACAAGGCATAAAAAGCACTGTGCAAGGTATAAATATAGATATTAGCTTCTTCTCTCCTGTCACAGTGAGAATCTTAAAATCGCCTGACGGCTGGAAGTATACCAAAGAAAGCTTGTCGGTCATCGGGCAACCGGAAAAAGTAAAACTATCCGTCTCTTCGAAAGGGGGCATATTGACTATCAAAAGCCATCAGCTTACAGTCCATCTCAACGAAGAGACCGGACAAATAACTTTTGCCTCTTCCGATGGAAAATCGCTGTTGCAGGAACAAAATAAAGGCACACGTTTTGATGATTTCAACGATGCCGGCACAAAAACCTTCAGCGTTTATCAATCGTTCACCTTAGAGAAAGACGAAGCTATTTATGGATTGGGACAATTGCAAAACGGCAAAATGTCGCAACGTAACCAGACCAAACGCCTTATCCAAGACAATCTTGAGGATGTGATTCCCTTCTTCCAGTCCGTCAAAGGCTACGGTCTCTTTTGGGACAACTATTCGCCAACCATCTTCAAAGACAATCAAGAAGAGACATCCTTCCTTTCTGAAGTCGGCGACTGCATTGACTACTATTTCATGTACGGCGAAAATGCCGATGGAGTAGTTGCCCAGATGCGCTACCTCACAGGACAAGTGCCCATGTTTCCATTATGGACATATGGATTCTGGCAAAGCCGTGAACGCTACAAAAGCCAAAAAGAGATTGTTGGCGTAGTGCAAAAATACCGCGAACTGGGTGTGCCCCTCGATGGAATTATCCAGGATTGGAGATACTGGGGAAGCAACTACCTGTGGAACGCAATGGATTTTTTGAACGAAGAATTCTCCGACCCCAAAAAAATGATGGAAGACATACACGGAATGAATGCCCACATTATCATCTCCATTTGGTCAGCTTTCGGACCACATACCAAACCCTATCACGAGTTGGATAAAGGGAACATGCTCTTCAACTTCCGCACATGGCCCGAATCCGGTTCCGAGAAGTGGCCTCCCAATATGGACTATCCATCCGGTGCCCGCGTGTACGATGCCTACCATCCGCAAGCACGCGACATCTATTGGAAGTACCTGAACGAGAACCTACGTTCTGTGGGTATAGACGGCTGGTGGATGGACTCTACCGAACCCGACCATTTTCACCCCATTCCTGAAGATTTTGACACGCCCACCTATTTGGGGTCATTCCGTAAAGTACGCAATGCCTACCCTTTAATGAGTGTAGGTGGAGTGTACGACCACCAGCGTGCCGTAACTTCGGATAAACGCGTATTTATCCTTACCCGCTCAGCCTTTGCCGGCCAGCAACGTTATGGTGCCAATACATGGACAGGAGATATCACAGCATCATGGGAAGTTTTGGAGAAGCAAATACCTGCGGGATTAAACTTCTCACTATGCGGCATTCCCCATTGGAACAGCGATATCGGCGGATTCTTCCTATGGCAATATCCCTTGATGCTGGATGACCCGGATTATCGCGAGCTTTATGCCCGTTGGATACAGTTCGGTACATTCTGTCCCATGATGCGGTCACATGGGGAAGGTGCTCCCAGAGAAATCTATCAATTCGGCAAAAAAGGCGAGCCAATATACGATGCGATTGAGAAATACATTCGGTTACGCTACAGTTTGTTACCATACATCTACACAACTGCCTGGGAGGTAACTGCCAATCAGTCCAGCTTCATGCGTGCCTTGGCAATGGATTTTGCCCACGATCGCAACGTGTGGAACATCCACAATCAGTATATGTTTGGCAAATCCCTATTGGTATGCCCTGTAACCCAACCCATGTATACCCAAACAGTTTCGGACACCATCCGTGTAGAAGATTTCAGTACCGTTAAGTCTATGCGAATATATCTGCCTAAAAATACGGAATGGTATGATTTTTGGACCAATCAGAAACACTCCGGCGGACAATATATCGTGAAAGATACCCCTATTGACATTTTACCACTTTATGTGAAAGCAGGTTCCATCCTGCCAATAGGTCCCGAAGTGCAGTATAGCACCGAAAAATCATGGGACAACTTGGAGATAAAAGTGTATCCCGGTTGTAACGGCGAATTCACACTTTACGAAGACGAGAATGACAACTACAATTATGAAAAAGGAATGTACAGCACCATTACGATGAAATGGAATGACCGTACTCGCATGCTCACTATTGAAAATCGGAAAGGAGAGTTTTCCGGTATGTTGAAAGAACGGAAATTCAACATAGTAACTGCTGATGGCGCAAAAAAGGCAGTGGCTTATAATGGGAAAAAAGTAACGGTTAAAATGTAATGGTTTCTAAAAACAGCTATTAATTTGCATTATGGAAATAAATACTCGTATGAAAAAATATCATCATTATCTTACCCTTTTAAGTTTATTTATGCTGCTCGGCATCCTGAAATTGCAAGCAGCGATACAACTCCCTGCCATATTTTCCAACCATATGGTGCTACAACGTAACTCAGAACTTACTTTCTGGGGATGGGGTATTCCGGGAGAAACAATTTCCATCGCCCCCGAATGGATGAAAGGAGAAATAATCAAAACCCAAGTCAATAATACGGGGAAATGGTCAGCCCGTGTACCTTCCGGCGAAGCCGGCGGACCTTATGAGATTCGTTTCAGCGGCTCGTCAGAAGTAACCTTGACCGATGTCATGCTAGGCGAAGTTTGGCTGTGCAGCGGACAATCCAATATGGAATGGAGCGCCAACCACGGCATAAAGAACGGAGACGAGGAAACGGCAAATGCCCATTGTCCCAATCTCCGAATTTTTCACGTGGCCAGAATAGCCGCCCCGTTCCCTCAAGAAAACTGTTTCTCGCAATGGACACAGTGCACGCCCGAAACGATGCGCAGCACGAGTGCCCTGGCCTACTTCTTCGGCCGCAACATCCAGGAAGAGCTGGACGTGCCGGTAGGAATCATCGTAGCCGCATGGGGCGGAACCACCGCCGAGACATGGACGCCCCGCGAATGCGTAATGAGCGACCCGGTCTTGTGCGACTATCCGTATGAATCCAATCCTTGGTTTCCGGCTGAAACAGGCACGTTGTACAACAGCATGATTTATCCCGTGATGCCCTACGGCATTGCCGGATGCATCTGGTATCAGGGAGAAGCCAACCAAGGCCGTGCCAGCTCCTACGCCCGGGTGATGCAGCGGCTGATAGGCTCGTGGCGTACCGGATTTAACAAGGAATTCCCATTCTATCTGGTCCAGATAGCCCCCTTCCAATACCACTCCAAAGACAACGGACCGGCACTGCTACGCGAGCAGCAGGCCATGTTGCCCGAAATGCTGGACAAGGTCAAGATGATTACCGTGTCAGATTTGGTGGACAATGTGCAGGACATCCATCCACGTGACAAAAGAAGCGTAGGCAAACGTCTCGCCAATCTTGCACTGGACGATACATACCATATATATGCAGGCCCCTATAAAAGCCCGGTCTTTGAAAGCGCCTGCCGCAAAGGCAACCATGTGACAATCTCTTTCAAAGACATAAAGAACGGACTGGCCGTACACGGGAAAAGGATAGAGGGGCTGATGATGGCCGCAGCCGGCCAGGAATGGCAAGAGGCCCGGGCCAGGATAGACGGGGGAAAGCTGATTGTCCCGGTAAAAGGAATCGAAAGCCCGGTTTCCATTCGCTACTGCTTCAGTGACGCTGCTCAAGGCAACCTTTTTTCAACGGAAGGCATCCCCTTAGCCCCCTTCCGGACAGACAGCATTGCCTCTTCTGAAAACATTCCGGTTTCTACAGACAGCGCTTTGGAAGAATCTTTTGAATTCTCGCCCAAGTTCTCTACCGGCAATGCCAATCCCCTTCTCGACTTCCAATACATGGCCGACCCCACAGCAGTGGTGCACGACGGCCGCATTTATGTGTACGGCACTAACGACCACCAGCAATATGATGTAGTGGGCCGTAACGGGAAAAACACCTATCAGCACATCCATTCGCTGACGATGGTCTCTTCTGACGACATGGTGAACTGGACTTATCACGGAGTAATCAATGTAAAGGCTCTGGCTCCCTGGGGAATGGCTTCGTGGGCACCTTCCATCGCTTCGCGCAAGGAGGCCGACGGCAAAACACACTTCTATCTGTACTACTCCAACAGCGGTTCCGGTGTAGGTATGCTGACCGCCACTTCCCCCGTGGGGCCCTGGACAGACCCATTGGGCAAATGTGTGGTAGACGGTAATACTCCAGGACTCGGCAAGTGTAAAGCTCCCTTCGATCCGGGAGTAGTCATCGACGACAAGGGCATCGGCTGGCTCTCCTTTGGCGGGGGCGACAGCGACGACTACATTCCCGGAGACGCACGCATCGTGCGGCTGGCAAATGACATGAAGACGCTGGACAGCGAAATAGTTGAAATAAAAGCGCCATACCACTTTGAAGCAAACGAACTGAACTATCTGAACGGCACTTGGATTTACACCTACAACACCAACTGGAAGAACCGGGATGCATGGCCCCACAAGGATATAGACAAGCCGAGCCGGTGCTGCATGAGCTACATGACGAGTCGCACGCCACTTGAGACAGACAGCTGGACCTATCGGGACAACTACTTCAAAAATCCCGGCGACTATGGCATGTCCGACAGCAACAACCATACACATCTGGTAAAATTTCAAGGGAAGTACTATCTCTTCTACCACTCACTGAGCTTGCAGGACAGCCGCGACCTCAAAGTGGGCGTCCGCAGTATCTGCGTGGAAGAAATAGAGGTGGACGAAAAGGACCTCACTATCCACATGGGCACAGCCACAGCCAAGGGCGTTTCACAAATCAAGCCTCTCGACCCGTTTGCGCAGCAACAGGCCGAGACCACAGCCGCCACACGCGGCGTTGCCTTTGAACCGACCGGACAGACAGGCAACATGTCTGCCGTAGGAAACAAGAGCGGACAGGCCATCTGTGTCCGCGGTGCGGAATTCCCGCAATCACCTCAAGCCATACAGATGAAGATAAAAGGGAAAGGCTCCATCGAAATACACATGGACAGTCCAGACGGTCCGCTCCTATCCACCTTGACCTTTGATACCGATACGTGGCAAACATTGACAAAGCCGTTGGACAAACGGATAAAAGGCAAACACGACATTTACTTCGTATTCGGGAACGGAAAGTTCTTATTTGACGAATGGAAATTCACAAAATAATGAATCCGTCGGCAGAATCTGCCCAGTATCTCTTCACCCTTGTGATGATATCGCTGCACAATTCGAGCCAACACACAACAAGCCAGCAAGTTACTTTGCCAGCGTTTTGCCACCATATTGGCAAAGTTTTGCCATGCCTTTGGCAAACCTTGCCAACTTGTCGGCAAGAAAGACAAAAGCAACATCGCTGTCCGCAAAGAGGCGGAAGCACGTCCTCAATATAATTCCGCTAACGGGAAAGAGACAGATTAGTTCCATTAACGGGCAGAAGTTTTAAAAAATGGGAAGGATTTGGCACAATAGTTCTGCGCAAATTCTCATTTATCGAACAAAAATTGTATTTTTGCCTGCGACTGAAAAATCAGTAATATCATAGAATAGACAATTCCCGAACAAATATGAGCGAAGATTTTGAAGCACCGAAAGATGATTTGGACAAGGAACTCCCGGCCGGGAGCGAAGAACACTCGGATTACAAACCTGCGGACGCAAAGGATGCCAATATAAAGCACCAACTGAGCGGCATGTACCAGAATTGGTTTCTGGACTACGCCTCATACGTTATATTGGAACGTGCCGTACCCCATATCATGGATGGTCTGAAACCCGTACAACGGCGTATCCTCCACTCCATGCGCCGCATGGAAGACGGACGCTACAACAAGGTGGCGAACATCGTGGGACACACCATGCAGTTCCATCCTCACGGTGATGCTTCTATCGGCGATGCTCTGGTACAACTGGGACAAAAGGACTTGCTCGTGGATTGCCAGGGAAACTGGGGTAACATTCTGACGGGTGACAGCGCCGCTGCCCCCCGTTATATCGAAGCACGTCTCTCCAAGTTCGCACTGGACGTGGTATTCAACCCCAAGACCACCGAATGGAAACTCTCTTATGACGGGCGAAACAAAGAACCGGTTACACTACCGGTAAAATTCCCACTGCTGCTTGCACAAGGTGTGGAAGGTATTGCCGTAGGCCTGTCATCCAAAATATTACCACATAACTTCAATGAGCTGTGCGATGCTTCCATCAGCTATCTGCACAACGAAGAATTCAAGCTGTACCCCGACTTCCAGACGGGAGGCAGTATCGATGTATCCAAATACAACGACGGTGAACGTGGCGGTGCGATACGCGTGCGCTCCAAAATAGAAAAGATAGACAACAAGACACTTGCCATTAAGGAAATTCCTTACGGGAAAACGGTGGCCAGTGTATGCGACTCCATCGTAAAGGCCAGCGAAAAAGGAAAAATCAAGATACGTAAGGTAGAGGACCTGACATCCGGCAGTGTGGAAATATTAGTGCATCTAGCCCCGGGTGTATCATCCGACAAGACCATCGATGCCCTCTATGCCTTCACCGACTGTGAAGTGAGCATCTCTCCCAACTGCTGTGTCATCGACGACCAAAAGCCCCACTTCCTCACCGTGAGTGATGTATTGCGCAAATCAGTCGACAACACATTGGCACTGCTACGCCAGGAACTGGAAATCCGTAAGGGAGAGATACTGGAAAGCCTGCATTTTGCTTCACTCGAAAAGATATTCATCGAAGAACGTATCTACAAGGATAAGGAGTTTGAACAAGCCAAGAATATGGATGCCGCCTGCGAGCATATCGATGAGCGCCTAACTCCCTACTACCCGACTTTTATCCGCGAAGTGACCAAGGAAGACATCCTCCGGCTGATGGAGATAAAGATGGCACGTATCCTCAAGTTCAACTCCGACAAGGCAGAGGAACTGATAGCACGTATGAAGAAGGACATAGAGGAGATAGACCGCCATCTGGCAAACATCGTGGAATATACCGTCGACTGGTTCCGTATGCTGAAGGACAAGTACGGCAAAGACTTCCCCCGCCACACGGAACTGCGTAACTTCGACACCATCGAAGCAACCAAAGTCATCGAAGCCAACGAAAAGCTGTACATCAACCGCGAAGAGGGGTTCATCGGAACTGGATTGAAGAAAGACGAATTCATAGGCAACTGCTCGCCCATAGATGACGTGATTATCTTCTTCCGCGATGGAAAATATATCATCACACCGGTGGCCGACAAGAAGTTCGTGGGCAAGAATATACTTTATGCCAACATTTTCAAGAAGAACGACAAACGTACCATCTACAATGTCTGCTACCGTGACGGCAAGGAGGGGACAAGCTATATCAAGCGTTTTGCCGTCACTTCCGTGGTGCGTGACCGCGAATACGATGTGACGCAGGGCACCCCCGACTCCCGTATCACCTACTTCACCGCCAATCCCAATGGAGAAGCTGAAATCATCAAGGTAACCCTGAAACCCAATCCCCGTGTACGCCGTATTATCTTCGAGGAGGATTTCAGCAACATCAATATCAAGGGACGGCAGGCCATGGGAAATATACTCACGAAACTCCCCGTACACAAGATAGCCTTGAAACAACGTGGAGGCTCCACGCTGGGCGGACGGAAAGTCTGGTTCGACCGTGATGTGCTACGTCTCAACTACGACGGGCGCGGAGAATATCTCGGAGAATTCCAGAGCGAAGACACCATCCTTGTCGTACAGAACAGCGGAGAGTTCTATGCCACCAACTTCGACTTGAACAATCACTATGACGATGGCATACGCGTATTGGAGAAATACGATCCGAACAAAGTATGGACTGCCGTACTCTACGATGCCGACCAGCAGAACTATCCTTACATCAAGCGTTTCTGCTTCGAGGCAACCGCCCGCAAGCAAAACTACTTGGGAGAAAACAAGAACAGCAGCCTCATTCTGCTGACAGATGAGTACTACCCGCGTTTAGAGGTGGTGTTTGGCGGCCACGACAATTTCCGAGAGCCGATGGTGGTGGAAGCCGACGAATTCATCGCCGTGAAAGGCTTCAAAGCAAAAGGTAAGCGCCTGACCACCTATACTATAGAAACCATCAACGAATTAGAGCCTACCCGCCAACCTGAACCCTCGCAGAAAACCGAAGAGCAGGAAACGGATGAAGAACCGGAAATTCTGGACCCCGACCACGGTAAAAGCGAAGGGGACATACTGGACGAGATGACAGGACAGATGAAACTCTTTTGATGAAGGACGGAAATGAAGTATTAGTGGCTAACGATTACTAATTTGTAATTGATAATTTAATATGTACATATACAAGATAATAATCCTATGCGGACTGCTCTTGGGAAGTGTCGGACTGAAAGCACAAGAAGCACAATGCAGCATCGACCGGAAGCTACGGGCTGACTCCACCAACCGTAACCGTATTATCACCCGTGCCACCATGTATGGTGTCGGCTTCACCAACGTGTTCGACACTTATCTTTCACCTCAGGAGTATAAGGGAATCGATTTCCGTATCTCCCGCGAAAGCATGCGGATGACACGGTTGATGGACGGCAACGTGTCTCTGCAAACTTTCTTCCAGGCAGACTTGGGATATACACACAACAAAGTAGACAATAACAATACATTCTCCGGACTGGCCAACTGGAACTACGGCCTGCATTATAATTTTCCAATCACGGGCAATTTCAAACTGCTTGCCGGAGGAGTCGGCGACTTCAACGGTGGCTTTGTCTATAATCTGCGCAACGGAAACAACCCCGCCCAAGCACGTGCCTATATCAACCTTGCCGCATCGGGAATGGCTATTTGGGACTTGCGCATCAAGAACCGTCCCATCACACTACGCTATCAGGTAAATCTTCCCTTGGCAGGTATCATGTTCATGCCCAACTATGGACAGTCCTACTACGAGATATTTACGTTAGGACATTGGGACGGAGTAGTGAACTTCACCTCCCTGCACAACCAGCCCTCTCTGAGACAAATGCTGACCGCAGACTTTCCGGTGGGACGTGCCCGGATGCGTTTCGCTTACATATGGGACGCACAACAGTCCAAAGTAAATGAAATAAAGACACATACTTACTCGCATGTATTCATGGTGGGGTTCGTAAAGGAACTCTATCTGTTTCCTAACAAGAGAAAGTAAAAAGTGACAAGGTGATAAACGATAAGATGATAAGGATAATGTGCATGAAAAGAAGATATATTTTAATAATTTGGAGTATCCTACTCACGTTATTGCCCCTATTGAACGGATGTATTCGTGAGGAAGAGTTCGACAATACCCCACAAGGCAATTTCGAAGCCTTGTGGAAAATAATAGACGAACAGTACTGCTTCCTGGACTACAAGCAAATAGACTGGGATGTCATCCATGACAAGTACCAGCCACTCATTACCCCGGGAATGAGCTACGACGGTCTATTTGAAATATTAGGTAACATGCTTGCCGAGTTAAAAGACGGACATGTCAACTTGTACTCTTCTTCCAACATGGCGCGCTACTGGGACTGGTATCTGGATTATCCTCGTAACTTCAACGAAAGTATCATTGAAAAGTACCTGGGAAGAGACTACCGCATTGCTGGAGGCGCCAAATATACCATATTGGAGGACAACATAGGATATATCTATTACGGTGATTTCTCCAGCGGCATCGGAAACGGCAACCTGGATGAGATTCTGTTATACCTTTCCGCTTGTAACGGCCTGATTATCGACGTGCGCAACAATGGTGGCGGCAACCTGACAAACGCCACCCGAATGGCACAACGCTTCACGAATGAAAAAGTACTGACGGGATATATTCAGCACAAGACCGGCAAAGGCCATAGCGATTTTTCAGATCCGACTCCCATTTATGTGGAACCTTCCAACAGTATCCGCTGGCAAAAAAAGGTAATTGTCCTGACCAACCGTCATTCTTATAGTGCAACCAATGATTTCGTCAACTCCATGCGCTGTTTTCCCAATGTCACCCTGGTTGGTGACAAAACCGGCGGCGGGTCGGGCCTGCCATTCTCTTCGGAACTGCCCAACGGATGGGGGGTACGCTTTTCTGCCAGCCCGCACCTCGATGCCCAAAAACAGCATATCGAGTTCGGCATCGACCCGGACAAGAAAGTGGATATGAGCAAAGAAGATGAGAACAATGACTTGGACACCATCATTGAGGAAGCAAGAAAAATACTGAAAGTGACTTTCTAAAACGACTTTATCTACAAAACAATTTGCCAAAACGAAAATTCTTTCTATCTTTGCTCCCGCTAATCGGAATTATTCCGCGGATGTGGCGTAATTGGCAGCCGCGCCAGACTTAGGATCTGGTGCCGTGAGGCGTGTAGGTTCGAGTCCTATCATCCGCACAATCCCTATAATAAATTTCAAAAGACAAACAACTAAGAGGGGAGGATATTCATTAAGAAACATCCTCCCTAACCGCTTCAAGTACCTTTTTTATCTCATCAAAACACAATATTTAGAATACTTATTGTATCTTTGCTTCCAAGAAACACTTCGATTAACCTGAAAAAATGAAACAAAATACGATAAGACCGATGCTTTTCAAGTATTGGGTAGTGTGCCTTCTATTGTTCATCCTCTTCATCCAGGCCAGGGCTTCTTCCTTCATGCCCGCCGTCACCAACTATCTTGCCAAAGACTATGAAGCCGGTTATCAGAACTGGGCATGTGCGCAAGGCAGCAACGGCGAAATGTATTTCGGCAACAGCCAGGGGCTCCTGGTATATGACGGTTATCGCTGGACTCTCCACAAAGTGCCGGGGAACCATATTGTCCGTTCGGTGTATGTGAAAGAAGACCGTATCTATGTGGGGGCATTCGAGGAATTCGGCTATTTCAAGTATTCGGAGGCAGGCACTCTCCGGTACCATTCTTTGAGCAAATTCCTGAAAAATTTCCCCATGGAGAACAACGAGATATGGAACATTGTAGAGCTGGACGGTCGCATCTACTTCCAGTCGTTCAGCGCCTGGTTCTCCTACGACGGGAAGATGGTACACGCTTTCCGCAACAGACAGCAACAGCCGCTCTACTTCTACACCCAAAACGGACATATCTACACACAGATGATTGATGAGGACTTCTATGAATTCGACGGCAAGGATTTCCTTCATCTCTTCCCCCGCAGCCAAGTGAACGATGACAATGTAGTGGCATTACTGCCCGACGGGGACGACAGCTTCCTGATGGTCACAGAGAATAACGGATTGTTCCGCTACAACGGTGACATCACCCCCTGGAAAACAGACATTGATGCAGAGCTGAAGAAACAGCGGGTGAACCGCGCCGTCATGACCAATGATTCCATATTCATGATAGGTACAGTCTTGAATGGCATATACGCCATCGACCGCAAAGGACATTGCCTCTGGCACTTCAATCTGGATAACCGTCTGGACAACAACACAGTCCTGGGCTTGTTCTGTGACAAAGATAACAACGTATGGGCAGCATTGGACGACGGCATCGCATACATCCACCACAACTCACCCGTCATGCTGCTAACCCCTGCCAACCATGAAACCAAACTGGGCATGGTGTACGACATAGCCCACCGGGGCGACTGTTTCTATCTGGCCACCAACCAGGGCTTGTACGAATACCACCAGGTTACCGAGAATCTGCGCCTGCTTCCCCATACTGAAGGACAGAACTGGTATGTGAAGGACATTGACGGGCAACTCTTTGCAGGCAACAATGCCCATACCTTATTAATAGGCGAAAAAGGGAATGTTTCCGTCATAAGCAATACCAACAGCAGTACGTGTCTGATAAAGTGCACCCTCTATGGCGAAGAGATACTGTTGGAATCATCCTACGCCAATTTGCGTATCTATAAAAAGAAGAACGGGCAATGGACCTTTTCGCATGTCATAGACGGCTTCATTGCACCGGTCATGCACTTGGAGGTGGACCAAAGCGGTGTCATCTGGGCTTCACACATGTATCAGGGAGTCTATAAAATAGTCTTGAGCGATGACTTGTCGGCTGTAAAAAGCGTACGGCACATCTCCCATTTAGGCTCGGAATATATCATCGGCCCTATCCAAGTAATGAAAATGCGAGGACGTATCGTCTTTTCCAGTCCCAACGGCTTCTATACCTATGACGACATCACCCGGCAGATTATCCCCTTCCAAAAGCTGAATGCCATTCTGCCTTATATCAGGAATGCTCATTCTGTGGTATCCGTCACGAACGACCGCTTCTGGCTGTCCGGTTCACATGAGTACGTATTGGTAGAGTACGCAGAAGGAGAGTACATCGTGAAGCAGCGCATCCTCATCGAACTGTTTGATTCTCCATGCATAGAGAACTACAACAATGTGTTCGTCGACAATGACGTTGTCTATTTTAATCTGAACAACGGAATCGCCAGTTACAGCAAAAACACAGACAGCCTCAGTCCTACTCTGGAGTCCGCCCTCTCACTGAGCTCGGTCACTGCTTCCTCTTCCGATAAAAAGGAGAAACGCCTGCCTCTGTCTGGAAATGTCGAACTGGAAAGCAATTACCGGAATTTGCTGTTCTCAGTAAGCCTGCCGCATTACAATAAATTGTCCGTACATTTCCATTATGTCCTGCAAGGAGGACAAGGCATGGCGCTGACATCGGACCTGAAAGAGCCCGAAATCCGCTACGGTAGCCTGGATTACGGAGAATACACATTCCAGGCAGAAGCCTATAATGATTTGGGACAGAAAATCGGTGAGGTGGAATATCATTTTGCCATAGCCCGCCCTTTCTACCTCTCCTATTATGCCTTTGCGCTCTATCTCATAGTTCTCACAGCGCTTGTCTACTTTTTCTCCAAGTGGCGCGCCAACCGTGCCATGGAAAAGAAACGGAAGGAGTATGAGGCAGAGCAGGTGCAGCAGAACATCAAGATGCGCGAGCAGGAGCATCTGATAACTCTGCAGCAACAGCAATTGCTGGAAGCCGAGTTGTCGGCAAAGAGTAAAGACCTTGCCAGCATGGCACTGGGTGTATTTGCCAAGAACGAGGTCCTGGAGAAACTTCGTACTGTCGTACAAGAGTCCCTGGTGAAAGGGCAATATGGACGCAAGAACCTCGAATCTCTGCTGAAGCTCATCAACGAAAACATCGAGACACAGGAATTTTGGGATGTATTCCAGAACAATTTCGACCTGATTCATGAGAAATTCTTCCGTAATTTGCGCGAACGTTATCCCAGTCTTACCGCTACCGACCTCCGTTTTTGTGCGCTGCTGCGCCTGAATCTTTCTACGAAAGACATTGCGCAAATGACCAACCTCACTATCCGGGGAGTAGAGGCAGCACGCTACCGTTTGCGCAAGAAACTGGATATCCCCGACGGAACGGGATTAGTGGATTTTCTCATCGACTTGAAATAAAGCGGCTACAAATCATTCAATCATAATAAACTGATTATTAGAAACAAGTAACACGAAAACGTAGTAAAACGGTACCCATTTTTACCCTAAACGTATTATCGTGGTAGTGATTTTTTTTGCCTTACTTACCGTAATTACTTCCTTTGCCGGCAGAATTATTAACTCTTAAATTTAGTTTATGAGAAGGCAAACTTTATTTCTTCTATTCATGATTTTGTTCTCATTGCCACTGACAGTTTTGGCACAAGGAACAAAGACAGTTAAAGGAACTGTTGTTGATCAGAACAACGAACCGATTATTGGAGCCACGGTTGTAGTAAAAGGCTCTACTATTGGAGCAGCTACCGACCTCGACGGTAACTATGTACTGAACGGCGTCCCTGAAGACGCAACTCTCGTATTCAACTATTTGGGCATGTTGCCGCAGGAAATAAGCGCTGCGGGACAATCCGTCATTAATGTAAAGCTACGTGAAGATGCACAACTACTGGAAGAAGTTGTTGTTATCGGTTACGGTTCGGCCAAGGCGAAAGACCTGACGGCCCCGATTGACGTTGTCAAAGAGAAAGAACTTATCAATGTTCCTACCTCCTCCCCGATGGCAGCATTGCAGGGAAAGGTACCGGGTGTTAACATCATCAATTCGGGAACGCCGGGCGAAGGTCCTAAAGTGACCATCCGTGGTATGGGTTCCTTCGGTGACACCTCTCCTCTCTATGTAGTGGACGGAATGTTCTACGACAACATCAACTTCCTGAACAATTCCGACATTCAGGACATGACCATCTTGAAAGACGCATCCGCATCTGCCATCTACGGTGTACGCGCCGCCAACGGTGTTGTAATCATCACCACCAAGAAAGGAAGCCGCAACCAGGATGCCAAGATTACCTATAACGGTTATGTAGGTATTCAGAAAGCCACCAACCTGCTGGAGATGTGTAACTCTCACGAGTATGCCACCATGATGTTGGAAGCCAACCCGGAAGCTTACCGGTCGATTTTCGAAAAGTCAGTAGCCGAATTCGGAGGCAATATGGAAAACCTGCAATTCAATGCCGATACCAACTGGTATGACGAACTGTTGCGCACAGCCATGATGACCAATCACAGCTTGAATATCTCCGGTGGTACGGAAAAAGCGACCTACTCTGCCGGCATGAGCTATCTGGCACAAGACGGTATCATGGACGTGGAAAACTACTACCGCCGCTTGAACTTCCGTGCCGCCCTTGACTACGAAGCCCGCAAATGGCTGAAAGTAGGCTTCAACGGCGTATTCAGCAACTCGCAGCAGCAGCTTCCCAAGAATGCCGCATGGCAACAGGCATACAACACACCGTCTATCATCCCGGTGTATGATGACCGCCGCGACGATGCCGTGTTCCCTAAGAAGTACACATCGCCCGAGCAGGTGGGCTTGACCAACAACTTCAACAATCCGGTAGCCACTGCCAACTATTACGACAACCGGAACGAGACCTACCAAGTGCTGACCAACTTCTATGCACAGCTCAACCTCATCCCCGACAAGCTGAATATACGCAGTAGCTACAGCTACGACTACTCAATGATTCGCGGTTCTGAGTTCACTCCTACCTACTATGTAGGCACCAACCAGAAGAAAGAGGTTACCGAACTCACTAAAAAGAACACTAACTACTACAAATATATATGGGACAACGTGGCCACTTATACTGACAAGTGGGGCAAACACTCCTTTACCGGTATGCTGGGTGCATCCATGCGTCAAGAGCAATACCGCCTGCTCGAAGGTACCGCCACCAACGTGCCCGAAGGTGAGGACGTGTGGAAATACATCGCACTGGGCAACAAGGAAGGCGCTACGGTGAAAGACGACGGCTGGAAATACCGCGGTCTCTCCTATTTCACCCGACTGAATTACAACTACAACGACAAGTACATGTTGATGTTCACCTTCCGTGCCGACGGCTCGTCCAAGTACAACGACAAATGGGGCTACTTCCCCTCCATCGGTGCCGCATGGGTCATCTCCCAAGAACCGTTTATGAAGAACCAGAATATCTTCGACTACATGAAGCTGCGTGCCAGCTGGGGTAAGCTGGGTAACGACAAGATTGCTGCCAGTGCAGGCTTCGCAAGCATACAGAACGTACAGTCCGTATTCGGTCCCAATACCGCCATCGACGGATTCATCAACACCACCAACTTCAGCTGGCTGGGTTGGGAAGTAGTGAACGAAACCAACGTGGGCGTCAACTTCAGTACACTGAAGAACCGCTTGAACGCCGACATCGACTGGTACTACCGTCTGACTGACAACGCCGTGATTTCACCCAAGCTCCCGATGAGTGGCGAGCTGCTGGCCGGCAACAACGGACAGATTCTGAATACCGGTATCGACCTCTCCTTGAACTGGAACGACAAGATTGGCCAGGACTTCAATTACAACATCGGCGTCAATCTCTCTTATCTGCATAACGAAGTGAAAAGCCTAAAAGGAAACATGAAAATCATCAAAGGCGGAAAGACCGTGAATATGGTGGGCGAGACGATGAACTCATTCTATGGCTACAAGGTCATCGGCATCTACCAGACTCCTGAACAATGTGCTGCCGACCCCATCGCCGTGGCCAACGGACTGGAACCCGGCGACTTCATCTACGAGGACGTGAACGGCGACCATGTGATAGACGGAAACGACAAGCAGGTGTTGGGCTCATACGTGCCCAGCTTTACTTATGGCTTCAATGCCGGATTCTCTTATAAGAACTTCGACTTCAGCCTCACTACCTACGGACAAGCAGGCGGCGAACTGTGGAACCGTAAGCGTGCCCTGCGCTATGCAGCCGACTACTATAACTTTGACCGTGCACAGTATGAGAACCGCTGGACGGGTGCAGGCTCTACCAACGAACATCCGTCGGCCAAGGCTCTTCTCAAAACCTGGAACAAATCAGACAGTAACAACGCTTCCTATTTCGTAGAAAGCTCCGATTACTTCCGCATCCAGAACATCACGCTGGGCTACTCGTTCAAGAACTTGAAGATAGGCAGCTACGTGATGCCGGGACTCCGCCTCTCATTGACGGCCGACCGCCCCTTCACTACCTTCAAGGCCAACAGCTTCACACCTGAAGTGTCGGATGCCGAAGGTTGGGATACCGAAGTATACCCTCTGACTTCAACCTATACTTTCGGAGTGCAAATAGATTTCTAAACCCTAAAACGTAAAACAATGAAATTCTTAAAGAAAACATTCGCATATATACTTCCGGCCATGATGGTACTGGGAGGAGCTACCGCTTGCACCGATTTCATAGAAATCGATCCGGAGAACAAAGTTCCCGAACAAGGCGTGGACTTTACCAACAAGAACAATATGTACCAACCCGTAGTGGGTGCCTACTCCAAAGTACGCACACAGGGCATGCACTGGTGCAACGCACTATTGATGTTCACCCGCGACGGTGACGTGTGGTCGGGCCGTACCGATGACCAGGGCGATGCCGTGGCCTTCGGACGCAAGTTCAACTACAACAACTCATTCTGGGCACTGAACCAGGTATGGATGAACTTCTACGACATCATCCGCATCACCAATGCCGCCCTGCAAAGCCTCGACGGTTATGCCGAATATCTTGCTGCAGGAAGCGAAGATTACAAAACCTACGAATCCTATTGCGGCGAAGTACGTACCATCCGTGCATGGGCCTACTATTGTCTGGTGACCAATTTCGGTCCCACCGTCATCTACCGTGACAACCTGCAGACCGATTTTCGCCGTTCTACCGTAGAGGCCGTATATAATTATATGCTGGAAGATTTGAACTACGCCATCGACAAACTGCCCCGCATGCGTCCCAACCAGATGGAACACAAGGGAGCCGTGACAGCCTTCACCGCCCAAGCATTGGCCGCCCGCATCTATCTGCTGAAAGGAGACTATGCACAAGTGGAGACACTGACCGATGACATCATCAAGAACGGTGGATTCCGTCTCTACGACGACTTCTACCAGCTGTTCAAAATTCCCGGAAAGTTGTGTGACGAATCTTTGTTCGAATGCCAGGTAACAGACTACGGCAATGGTTCCGGCGATTACCTGGGCGTAGACCAATGGTTCAATTTCCAGGGTCCGAACATGGCAGAGAGGTATGATGAAGTAGTGAACGCAGACGGTACCATCAGCTACAAGCAAGCCGAAGGCACCAAGTCCATAGGCGGCTGGAATTTCATAGGCTATGAACCCGAGTTCGTGGCATGGGCCGAAGCCCGTGGCGAAGGTGTGCGTGCCGAAACTTCTTTCCTGAAAGCCCTGAGCAAGACGCGCGAGGGTTGGCAGGTAGGTCCCACATCGGCCACCAAGACCGACTGTTGGAACGGCAAAGGTTACCTTCCCTACAATCAGATGACTCTTCCACGTACAACCTACGGAGCCAACAATAATGTGCGTATCATCCGCTATGCCGAAGTACTGCTGATGAACTCCGAAGCCAAAGTCAGACTGGGCAAGGATGGAGACGCAGGCTACAACGAAGTGCGCCGGCGTGCAGGCATGAGCACCAAAACCGGTGTTACCCTGAAAGACGTGATGGACGAACGCCGGATGGAACTTTGCGGCGAATGGTGTGCCCGTTATGTGGACTTGGTGCGTACCGGCGATGCCGCCACCGTACTCGGTCCCAAAGGATGGACAGCAGAAAAGACTTATTGGCCCATACCGGCCAACCAGTTGGACGACCTTCCTGATTTGAAGCTGGAACCCATTGACGGAATTGCCGAATAAATCCGTTCCAATATGGTAAAAAGATTCCTAATCAGTTGTGGAATAGCCTTTGCCGCTCTGGCGACAAAGGCAACCCCTGACGATTCCATCAAAGTGGTGAAGGGGCAAGTCAGTGACTATTACATCACTGTAACCCAAGACCGTATCGTAAAAGGACACGTACTGGACACCAACCGCCAGCCACTCGCAGGCGCCACAGTCATGTTCTTCGCAAGTCCCATGCACAATACCACTGCCCACGACGGCAGCTTTGCCATCAAAGGAGCGAAGAACGACGTGCACCTGTATGTCTACTATCCCGGGAAAAAGATAGTGAACAGAATCCTGGCACTGGATGAAACCGATATTGAGGTAGTGATGGAAAAAGAGGTACACAAGGCAACCGCAATCTGCCGCCCCGCCCAGGCGACCCGGTGGTATGACCCACAGGCGCCTCTGTCGCGCACCTTCTGCAATCCGATGAACATCAGTTACAACTTCGAGCCTTTCAACAACAATGTGCGTCCCAACGGTTCGTTCCGTTCCTCTGCCGACCCGATGGCTGTGGAATACAAAGGAGAATATTTTCTGTTCTCCACCAACCAGGGCGGTTTTCACTATTCCAAGAACCTGGTGGATTGGGATTTCGTTCCTGCCGGCTTCCAACGCAAGCCTACGGACGACGACCAGTGCGCACCGGCAGCCTATGTAAGCGGCGACACGCTGTTCTATACCGGCTCCACCTACGAAGGTCTGGCCGTGTGGTACAGCACGCATCCCAAAACGGGACGTTTCAAACGTGCCATCGAAAAGAACGTACTTCCTTCATGGGATCCTTGTCTGTTTCTGGACGACGACGGCAGATTGTATCTGTACTATGGCTCCAGCAATGAATATCCCTTGAAAGCGGTAGAACTGGACCGGAATGATTTCTACCCCATCAGCAAGATTCACGATGTCATGATGCTCCGCCCCGAAGAACACGGCTGGGAACGTTTCGGCATGAACAATGACGATGAAGTGACACTCCGCCCATTCACAGAGGGCGCTTACATGACCAAACACAATGACAAATATTATTTCCAATATGGTGCTCCGGGCACTGAATTCAAAGTCTATGCCGATGGCGTATATGTTTCGGATTCCCCGCTGGGCCCGTTTGTCTACCAGAAGCATAACCCGATGTGCTACAAGCCGGGCGGTTATGTGCAAGGTGCCGGTCATGGAGGCACGTTCTGCGACGTGAAAGGCAATTACTGGCACGTGGCCACCTGCATGCTCTCCCTGAAGTACAAGTTCGAACGCCGCATCGGTCTTTATCCGGTGGCTTTCGACAAGGATGGTGTCATGTATTCGTCCACTGCCTTCGGCGATTATCCCAACTGGGCAGAACCGATGGACGTAAAGAACCCTGCAGAGCGTTTCACGGGATGGATGCTTCTGTCCTACGGCAAACCGGTGGAGGTATCATCTACGGATAGCATCCATGCAGCTTCCAACCTGACGGACGAAAGTATGCGCACCTACTGGGCAGCCCGTTCCGGCAACCCCGGCGAATGGGCCGGGATAGACCTGGGCAGTACAAAGAATGTACGTGCCGTGCAGTTGAACTTCTACGACCATAAAGCGGTTCAATACAACCGTGCCATGGATATTTATCACCAATACCGTATTTTTGCTTCCGAAGACGGAAAAGAATGGACATTGGTCATAGACAAGAGCGACAGTGACAAGGATTGTCCGCACGACTACATCGAGCTCAACGAGCCGTTGCGTGCCCGTTATCTGAAATACGAGAATGTGCACATGCCTACGGGAAATGTCGCCTTGTCCGGCTTCCGCGTCTTCGGGAACGGTGACGGCGATGTCCCGCAAGCCGTGAAAGGACTGACTGTGAAACGTGACAGGAAAGACCGCCGGAATGCCCTTATCTCCTGGCAACCCGAAGCAAGCGCCTATGGCTACAACATCTACTACGGCACCGCCGAAGGCAAGATGTACAATGCCATCACGGTACTGGGACAGACGGAATATGACTTCCGCGGACTGGATGCGGACACGGACTATTACTTCACTATCGAGGCGCTGAACGAAAACGGCCGCTCGCCATTGTGCAAGACGACAAAAAATTAAACACAAGAAATAAAGATATGAAAAAACCAATAATGATACATGTGCTGGCTTTGTTCCTGATTTCCACATTGGCGGGCTGTGCATCCTGCTCTTCCGACTTGAAGGAAAACGGGAAAGAGAACGGAAAAGAGGAAAAGCCCGACACAGAGGAAGTACGTCCCGAATCATTCGCTTCGGATGACGAAATGCTTGATTACATCCAGAAGGTACATTTGAACTACATGTGGGACGGTGCGGAACCGACCTCCGGACTGGCACGCGAACGCATCCACCTGGATGGGGATTATCCCGAAAAGGACCAGAATGTTGTCACCACCGGCGGCAGCGGATTTGGTATAGCCGGACTGCTGGTAGGCATCGAACGCGGCTTCATCCCCAGGGAAGAAGGCGTGAAGCGCCTGACCAAGATTGCCGATTACCTGAAACGCGCCGACCGCTTCCACGGCGTATGGCCCCATTGGTTGTACGGCCCTACCGGCAAGGTGAAACCTTTCGGACAAAAAGATAACGGCGGAGACTTGGTGGAAAGCTGCTTCCTGATGCAAAGCTTGCTTTGCGTACGCCAATACTTCCGCGACGGCAACGAGCAGGAAAAGGCGCTGGCAGAGAAGATTGACCAATTGTGGAAAGAGATGGAGTTCAGCTGGTATCAGAATGGCAAGGATGTCATCTACTGGCACTGGTCTCCCGAATACAACTGGGAAATGAACTTCCCGCTGGAAGGCTACAACGAAGCATTGATTGTGTATGTGCTCGCAGCCTCCTCCCCCACTTATCCCGTTCCGGCTTCAGCCTACCACAACGGCTGGGCACGCGGCGGCGGCATCAAGTCCGACTCTGCCCCCTACGGCCTGCCTTTGGAATTGAAACACAACGGAGCCGAGAAACTGGGCGGTCCCTTGTTCTGGGCACAATACTCGCACATCGGTCTGGACCCGCGCAACCTGAGCGACCGCTATGCCAACTACTGGAACGTGGTGCGCAACCATGCCCTCTCCAACTACCGCTACTGCGTGGAGAATCCCAAACAATACAAAGGTTACGGCGAGGACTGCTGGGGACTGACCGCCAGCTACTCTACCAAAGGCTATGCAGCCCACTGCCCGGGCGACAACGACCATGGTGTCATCACACCGACAGCAGCCTTGTCCAGTTTTCCCTACACACCGGAGGAATCCATGCGTGCACTGAAGTATTTCTATTCCAAAGGCGACTGGATTTGGGGCAAGTACGGATTCTACGATGCCTTCTCCGAGGGAAGTGACTGGACGGTGCCCCGCTATCTTGCCATCGACCAATGCACCATTGCCCCGATGATTGAGAACTATCGTTCCGGCTTGTTGTGGAAACTCTTCATGAGCTGTCCCGAGGTTCAGGAAGGATTGCAGAAGCTGGGATTTAAGGCTTAGGGATTTACGATTGAAGTTAGTATGCGACATGATGGAGCAGCTAAGCTTAAGTTGAATTTCTATATCACTATTCCCCTCCCCCTTCAGGGGGCCGGAGGGGATAATCAAAATTATATCATATGAAGAAATACACATTATTAGCAGCCTTGGCTTTCTCTGCCCTCACCGTGACGGCAACGCCCAAAGAAAACACATCCCAAGGCAATCCGCAGGAGATGGATAAATTCATTACGGAGCTGATGGGCAAAATGACGCTGCACGAGAAAATCGGTCAGCTCAACCTGCCGGTAACGGGAAACATCGTCACCGGACAAGCCAAGAGCAGCGACGTTGCCGGTAAAATCCGCAACGGTGAAGTCGGAGGTCTGTTCAACCTGAAAGGCGTGAAGAACATCCGCGAAGTGCAGAAACTTGCCGTAGAGAACAGCCGCCTGGGCATCCCCTTGCTGTTCGGTATGGACGTGATTCACGGTTACGAAACGGTATTCCCATCCCCTTGGCACTCTCGTGCAGTTGGGACATGGAGGCTATAGAGAAATCGGCCCGTATCGCCGCCATTGAGTCGAGTGCAGACGGTATCTGCTGGACGTTCAGCCCGATGGTGGACATCTGCCGCGATGCCCGTTGGGGACGTGTATCAGAAGGCAACGGTGAAGACCCCTTCCTGGGTTCAGCCATTGCACAAGCCATGATTCGCGGTTATCAGGGCAAGGATATGAGTGCCAACAACGAGATAATGGCTTGCGTAAAGCACTTCGCACTGTATGGCGCCGGAGAAGCCGGCCGCGACTACAACACGGTGGATATGAGCCGCAACCGTATGTTCAACGAATACTTCCCTCCCTACAAGGCTGCCGTAGAAGCCGGTGTGGGTAGCGCAATGACCTCCTTCAATGAAATTGACGGCGTACCCGCCACTGCCAACCACTGGCTACTGACCGACGTTCTGCGCAACCAATGGGGCTTTGATGGCTTCGTGGTGACAGACTATACAGCCATCTCCGAAATGATAGACCACGGAATCGGTGACCTGCAGGAAGTATCCGCACGTGCCCTGACCGCCGGAACAGACATGGATATGGTAGCCGACGGATTTATCGGCACACTGGAAAAGTCTCTGAAAGAAGGCAAAGTGACCGAGGCCGACATTGACAAAGCCTGCCGACGCATCCTAGAAGCCAAATACAAGCTGGGACTGTTTGCCAATCCGTATAAATACTGCGACGTGAAGCGTGCCGAAAAAGAAGTGTTCACTCCCGAACACCGTTCCATCGCCCGCCAGATTGCCACAGAGACATTCGTACTGCTGAAGAACCAGGACAATCTGCTGCCCTTGCAACGCAAAGGCAATATCGCCTTGATTGGCCCGCTTGCCAACACCCGTGCCAACATGCCGGGCACTTGGAGTGTGGCAGCCACAGCAGACAAATACAGCACCCTGCTGGAAGGTTTCAAGAATTCTGTCGGCTCCAAGGCCAACATTCTCTATGCACAAGGCAGCAACCTGATGTACGATGCCGACTACCAGACACGCGCCACGATGTTCGGCCGTGAACTGCCCCGTGGCAATGACCAAGAACTGCTGGACGAAGCCCTGAAAGTAGCCGCACAAGCCGATGTCATTGTAGCCGCCCTCGGCGAGTCCTCCGAGATGAGTGGTGAGAGCAGTAGCCGTTCCGAACTGGAAATGCCGGACGCACAGCGCCACCTGCTGGAAGCATTGCTGAAAACGGGCAAACCCGTAGTATTGGTATTGTTCTCCGGACGTCCCGTAGTGCTGACTTGGGAGAATGAAAATGTTCCTGCCATCCTGAATGTATGGTTCGGAGGTAGTGAAGCTGCAGACGCCATTGCCGACGTAGTGTTCGGAGACGTTTGCCCCAGCGGTAAGCTGACCACCACTTTCCCGCAGAATGTGGGCCAGTTGCCTATGGCATACAACCACAAGAATACCGGCCGTCCTCTGAAAGAAGGCAAATGGTTCGAGAAGTTCCGCAGCAACTACCTGGATGTGAGCAACGACCCGCTGTATCCTTTCGGCTATGGCTTGAGCTACACCACCTTCCAGTACAGTGACATCACGCTCAGCTCCAAGCAACTGAATGCGGACGGCAAGCTGACCGCTTCCGTAACCGTAACCAATACGGGTAACTACGATGCAGATGAAATCGTACAGCTCTATATCCGCGACTTGGTGGGCAGCATTACCCGCCCCGTGAAAGAGCTGAAAGGCTTCGAGCGCATCCACCTGAAGAAAGGCGAAAGCAAGCAGGTGACCTTCACCATTACCCCCGAATTGCTGAAGTTCTACAACTACGACATACAGTATGTATACGAACCCGGCGAGTTCCATGTAATGATTGGACCCAACAGCCGCGATGTAAAGACTACGAGTTTTGAGTTGAAATAGGTATAGTTTTGCTTTAGGTAAGAGGGCAGTCCGCGAAAACCGGGCTGCCCTTTTTTAACACCGTCACCAAATCTTTTTTGCATTTTGATTGTTCAGAGGAGAAACTGAATGATTTATCCACTAAAAAATCAATGTAATGAAGAAGAACCTAAACCTTCCCAAGAAGAAAACCGGAAGACTGAGAAACCTATTTCTGACGGTGTGCCTGCTGGCAAGTGTCGCCGCATCGGCGCAGGAGAAAACAGTAACCGGTACCGTGACCGATGCCCTGGGTGACCCGCTGATTGGTGCCACCGTATTGGTGCAGGGAACCTCCAATGGCGTGATTACCGACATAGACGGCCGGTACTCCATCCAGGCCACCCCGGAGAACACATTGGATTTTTCCTATGTAGGCATGGTGAAGCAAGCTGTCAAGGTAGGCAGCCAGTCGGTAATCAACGTCCAGATGAAAGACGACTCGCAGATGCTGGCCGAAACCGTTGTCATCGGTTATGGCAGCGCCAAGAAGCGAGACCTTACGGGCTCCATCACCAACATTAAAGGCGACGAAATCGCCAACAAGCCGGTGGTCAACCCCGTATCCGCACTGCAAGGCAAGATTGCCGGCGTGCAGGTGATAAACTCCGGCAAGGCAGGCTCCGACCCGGAAATCCGTGTACGCGGAACAAACTCCATCAACGGCTACAAGCCACTCTATGTGGTGGACGGACTGTTCAACGACAACATCAACTTCCTGAATCCGCAGGACATCGAATCCATGGAGATACTGAAAGACCCGTCGTCGCTCGCCATCTTCGGTGTGCGCGGTGCCAACGGCGTGATTATCATCACCACCAAGAAGGCGAAAGAGGGACAGACACGCGTCAATATCAACGGCTCGTTCGGTTTCAAGTCCATCACCGACAAAATTGCACTGACGGATGCCGAAGGCTTCAAACTGCTGTACAACGAACAGTTGAGGAATGAAGGCAACCCGGAATACAACTTCTCGGACTGGACGGGAAACACCAACTGGCAGGATGAAATCTTCCAGACTGGGTTCATCACCAACAACAACATCAGCATCACGGGTGCCTCGGACAAGAACAGCTTCTATCTCGGTGCGGGCTATGCTTACGAGCAAGGCAACATCAAGCACGAGAAGTACAGCAAAATCACGCTGAACATCAGCAACGACTATAAAATGACGGACAACCTCAAGGTAGGTTTCCAATTCAACGGGGCACGCATGCTGCCCGCCGACACGAAGAGTGTGGCTACAGCCCTGCGCGCAGCTCCGGTGGCGCATGTATTCAACTCCGAGTACGGCCTCTACACTTCACTGCCCGGATTCCAGAAGGCACAGATGAACAACCCGATGGTGGACGTGGACCTGAAGGCGAATACCACGAAAGCCGAGAACTACCGTGGCTCGGGCAACGTGTACGGCCAATGGGATTTCCTAAAACACTTCCAGTTCAAGGCCATGTTCTCCCTGGACTATGCCTCGAACAGCACACGGACATACACCCCGGTTATCCAGGTATATGACGCAAGCGTCGAGGGAGACATAGCCACGCTGGGCAACGGCAAGACCGGAGTGTCCCAAGCCAAAGAAACGGAAATGAAGGTACAGAGCGACTATCTGCTGACCTACACCAACTCCTGGGGAGACCACAGCGTGACGGCCACAGCCGGTTTCACCACCTACTACAACAAGCTCGAGAATCTGAACGGCGCCCGTACCCAAGGGGTAGGCCTGGTCATTCCGGACAATCCCGACAAATGGTACGTAAGTATCGGCGACGCAGCCACCGCCACCAACGGCAGTACGCAGTGGGAGCGCTCCACCGTGTCCGTGCTGGCACGCGTGCTCTACAACTACAAGGGCAAGTACCTGTTCAACGGCTCCTACCGCCGCGACGGTTCTTCCGCCTTCTCCTACACCGGCAACCAGTGGCAGAACTTCTACTCCGTCGGCCTGGGCTGGCTGATGAGCGAGGAAGCATGGATGAAGGACATCACCTGGCTGGATATGCTGAAACTGAAAGGCTCATGGGGCACACTGGGCAACCAGAACCTGGACCGCGCCTATCCCGCCGAACCGTTGCTGACGAATGCCTACTCCGCCGTGTTCGGCACCCCGTCTGCCATCTATCCGGGCTACCAGCTTGCCTACCTGCCCAACCCCAAACTGCGCTGGGAGAAGGTGGAAGCCTGGGAAGCCGGTGCAGAAGCCAACTTCCTCCGCAACCGCCTGCACTTTGAAGGGGTGTACTACAAGAAGAAAACCAAAGACCTGCTGGCCGAAGTGCCGGGCATCTCGGGCACCGTACCGGGTATCGGAAACCTTGGCTCCATCGAGAATTCGGGCGTAGAGCTTGCCTTGAGCTGGCGCGACCGGATAGGCGACTGGAACTACAACATCGGAATGAACCTTGCCACCATCAAGAACAAGGTACTGAGCCTCGTGCAGGAAGGCTACTCCATCATAGCCGGAGACAAGCAGCAGAGCTACACAATGGCAGGATACCCCATCGGCTACTTCTACGGCTACAAGGTGGAAGGCGTCTACCAGACCCAGGAGGAGATTGAGCACTCTCCCAAGAACACACTGGCAACCGTCACCCCGGGCGACCTGAAATTCCGCGACGTGAACGGTGACGGTGAAATCACCACGGCAGACCGTACGATGATTGGTAATCCTACACCCGATGTCACCTACGGCTTCACGCTCGGCCTGGGCTACAAGAACTGGGAGCTTGCAGTAGACATGATGGGACAAGGCGGCAATCAGATTTACCGTACCTGGGACAACTACAACTGGAGCCAGTTCAACTTTATGGAGCAACGCATGGACCGCTGGCACGGTGAAGGGACCAGCAACACCCAGCCGCTGCTGAACACCAAGCATACCATCAACAATCTGAACTCCGAGTATTACATAGAGGACGGCTCGTTCTTCCGCATCCGTAACGTGTCGCTGGCATACAACTTCGACAAGGCGCTGATTTCGAAGATAGGCATGCAGGCGCTGAAGCTCTACGTGAACATACAGAACCTGAAGACGTGGAAGCACAACACCGGATATACCCCGGAACTGGGCGGAAGCGCCATCGCCTTCGGGGTGGACGACGGCAGTTATCCGATGCCGGCGATTTATACGTTCGGATTTAATCTGACGTTCTAAAAGCCTCTCCCCTAAAAAAGAGTAACTTCAAACCTCCCCCGACTCCTTCAAAGGGAACGGGGAATGAAAAATATAAATTTATGAAACTGATAAAATACATATTTACATTGCTGGTGGGTGCAACAGCCCTCTCACTGACATCCTGCAACGACTTCCTGGACCGCGATCCGCTGGGGCAGTTCACGGAAGATGACTCTCCCAACGCCCTTGTAGGCGGGAAGATATTCAACGTCTACTACCTGATGCGCTCGTACGACATCACTGCCGGTATTCCTGCTTTTATGGTGCACATGGTGCGCAGCGAAGACTCCGAGAAAGGCAGTGACGCCGGCGACGGCAGCAACGAGGCCGCCATGTGGGACGACTTCGAATACACTGCCTCCAACGGGCCGCTCAGCGCCTATTGGGGACAGAACTACAAAATCATCTACCAGTGCAACGAAATCCTGGACGACATTGAGAAGAGCGGACACAAGGACGACACCGAAGCCATCCGCAACCGCGGCGAAGCGCTCTTCTTCCGTGCCTGGTGCTACTTCAACCTGGTACGCGCCTTTGGCGAAGTGCCGCTGGTCACCATCAAGGTAGTGGAAGCCTCCGATGCCAACGTGCCCAAGACCACGGCGGAAAAGATATACGAACAGATTGACAAAGACCTGACCGAAGCCGAAGAATGCCTGCCCCTGCGGTGGGACAGCGACTACACGGGACGGCTGACCTGGGGCGCCGCACGCTCCCTGCACGCACGCACCTATATGATGCGGAACGATTGGGACAATATGTACACAGCCTCCACCGAAGTGATAAAGTCGGGCATCTACAACCTGAATACACCGGTCGACAAAGTCTTCACCGTAGAAGGGGAAAACTGCGGTGAGAGCATCTTCGAACTGCAATGCGAAGCCACCGATGCCATGAAAGAGGACGCCAGCATCGGCAGCCAGTTCTGCCAGGTGCAAGGGGTGCGCGGAGCCGGCGAGTGGGACCTGGGATGGGGCTGGCACATGGCCACCAAACTGATGGGAGAAGCCTGAGCCGGGCGACCCGCGCCGGAACGCCACATTGCTCTACTTCCGCCGCAGCACGGACGAGCCCATCACACCGGAGAATACCAACCAGCCTTATGGCGAGTCACCCGTATCCACCGCCATGGGTGCCTACTTCAACAAGAAGGCCTACACGGACCCGACACTGCGCCGCAAGTACAGCCGTATGGGTTTCTGGGTAAACATCCGCCTCATCCGCTATCCGGACGTGCTGCTGATGGCTGCCGAAGCCGCCAACGAGAAAGGGCTAACGGGCGAAGCCGCCGGGTATCTGGAACAAGTACGCGCCCATGCCCGCGGCACACTGGCAGACGTGCTTCCGAAGGTAGAATCTGCCAGCCAGTCTGTGCTGCGTGACGCCATTCGCCACGAACGCCGCGTAGAGCTGGCACTGGAACCCGACCGCTTCTACGACCTCGTGCGCTGGGGCATTGCCAAAGAAGTGCTGCAAGCTGCCGGAAAGAATTACCAGGACAAGAATGCGCTGCTGCCTCTGCCCCAGACAGAGATAGACAAATCGAACGGAGTACTGGTACAGAACCCCGACTATTGATACCCGGCCAAAGGAACAGCCGACCCAATCAATGGCAAAAGGTCTATTTCATAACTTGCTTTCAATCAAAGCATTGCTACTGCAAAGAGCTGCAAACTTTTTGCAGTGGCACTGCAAAAGTGTTGCAGTAGCACTGCACAACAGTTGCAGTGTCGCTGCAAAGCAGTTGCAGTAGCGCTGCAAATCGTTTGCAGTATCACTGCAGAGAAATTGCAGCACCGTTGCAAAGAAGTCATAGCGCTACTGCAATAGAGTGACGGCAATCTAAAAACAATGAAAGGAACATACTTACAAACAATTAATTCAATATGAATATGAAGAAAATTTTCAAGAGAACAAGTCTGCTGCTCGCGACCGCTTTAATAGGCGTCACCGTGCAGGCGCAGAAGTCTCCGCAGGACATGGACCGCTTCATCGACGCACTGATGCGCCGGATGACTGTGGAAGAGAAAATCGGCCAGCTCAACCTGCCCGTGACCGGAGAAATCACCACCGGTCAGGCAAAGAGCAGCGACGTGGCCAAGAAGATTGAGCAGGGGCTCGTGGGAGGGCTTTTCAATCTGAAAGGAGTGGCCAAGATACGCGACGTACAGAAACTGGCCGTAGAGAACTCCCGCCTGGGCATCCCCCTGCTGTTCGGCATGGATGTGATACATGGCTATGAGACCATCTTCCCCATCCCCCTCGGCCTCTCCTGCACGTGGGACATGGCAGCCATCGGGCAGTCTGCCCGCATCGCCGCCATCGAAGCCAGTGCCGACGGTATCTCATGGACATTCAGTCCGATGGTAGACATCAGCCGTGACCCACGCTGGGGACGTGTATCCGAGGGTTCGGGCGAAGACCCGTTCCTCGGAGGTGCCATCGCCCGCGCCATGGTGTTGGGGTATCAGGGAAAAGACCTGAACGACCAACTGAAACGGAACGACGAAATCATGGCATGCGTCAAGCACTTCGCACTGTACGGTGCCGGAGAAGCCGGACGCGACTACAACACCGTAGACATGAGCCGCAACCGCATGTTCAACGAATACATGTACCCCTATGAAGCAGCCGTCCATGCCGGAGTGGGCAGTGTAATGGCCTCTTTCAACGAAGTGGACGGTGTGCCCGCCACCGCCAACCGCTGGCTGATGACAGACGTGCTGCGCAAACAATGGGGCTTCAACGGTTTTGTGGTGACCGACTTTACCGGTATCTCCGAAATGGTGGAGCACGGCATCGGTGACCTGCAGACCGTTTCCGCCCGTGCGCTCAACGCCGGTGTGGACATGGATATGGTGAGCGAAGGTTTCGTGGGCACGTTGAAAAAGTCGCTCACCGAAGGCAAAATAACCATGAAGACGCTGGATGCAGCCTGCCGCCGCATCCTTGAAGCGAAATACAAGTTAGGGCTGTTCGATGACCCTTACAAATACTGCGACCTCAGCCGTCCCGCACGCGACATCTTCACGCGCGAGCACCGCGACGCCGCACGCCGGATTGCCGCCGAAAGCTTTGTGCTGCTGAAAAACGAACCTTTTGAGGGACAAGGCAAGAAGTCTTCTCGTCCCGTCCTTCCTTTGGAGAAGCAAGGCACCGTCGCCGTCATCGGCCCCCTGGGCAATACCCGCAGCAACATGCCCGGTACCTGGAGTGTTGCCGCACGCCTGGACGACTATCCCTCTCTGTACGAAGGATTGAAAGAAATGACAGCCGGCCGGGTGAACATCACCTACGCCAAAGGCAGCAACCTCATCGGTGATGTAGCCTACGAGGAACGCGCCACCCTATTCGGCCGATCGCTGAGCCGGGACAACCGTACGGATAAGGAACTGCTGGACGAAGCTTTGAAGGTGGCCTCCGGTGCCGACGTGATTGTAGCCGCCCTGGGCGAGTCTTCCGAAATGAGCGGTGAAAGCTCCAGCCGTACCGACCTCGATATCCCCGACGTGCAACGCACCCTGCTGGAGGCCTTGCTGAAGACCGGCAAGCCCGTTGTACTAACCCTCTTCACCGGCCGGCCGCTGACGCTCACCTGGGAGCAGGAACATGTGCCCGCCATCTTGAACGTATGGTTCGGTGGCAGCGAAGCGGCCTATGCCATTGGCGACGTGCTGTTCGGCGACGTGAACCCAAGCGGTAAGCTGACCATGACTTTCCCGAAAAACGTGGGGCAGATACCCTTGTTCTACAACCATAAGAATACCGGACGACCGCTGGCAGAAGGCAAATGGTTCGAGAAGTTTCGCAGCAACTATCTGGATGTGGACAATGAGCCGCTGTATCCCTTCGGCTACGGTCTCTCGTACACCACTTTCCGGTACAGCGACATCGCCCTCAGTACCCCGGTCATGGGACAAAATGGCTCCACCACTGCCGTAGTCACCGTGACCAATACCGGCAAGCGTGACGGCGCAGAAGTCGTGCAGCTCTATATCCGCGACCTCGTAGGCAGCATTACCCGCCCCGTACGCGAGCTGAAAGGCTTTGAAAAGGTGTTCCTGAAAGCGGGCGAAAGCAAGACCGTATCCTTCAAGATTACCCCTGAGCTGCTCCGCTTCTACGACTACGACCTCAACCACGTGGCCGAGCCGGGAGATTTCGATGTGATGATAGGTGGCAGCAGCCAGGCAGAAAAGACAGCCCGACTGACACTGAAATAAAATAAAATATTTAATATTGCACTCTAAAAACAAGAAAACATGAGATATACTACTTTACTCCTTTGTTTTTGCAGCATTCTGCTCCTTGGCAGCTGCAAGAGCCAGCCCTCCGCACAGAACGGACAGCCGCTGGAAGTGATGACGTTCAATGTCCGCCTGGATATTCCTTCGGACAGTGTAAACAACTGGAATTACCGCAAGGGTGACGCCTGCCGTATGATAGCCTACTACAGCCCCGACTTGCTGGGCATGCAGGAAGTGCTTCACAACCAAATGGAAGACCTAAAACGCGGGCTGCCGCAATACACAGCACTCGGTGTGGGGCGCGACGACGGCAAGGAAGCAGGCGAATACTGCCCGATATTCTTCCGGACCGACCGGTTTACACTGGTGGAATACGGCAATTTCTCCCTCAGCGAGCAACCCGAAACTATCGGCATCAAGGGCTGGGACGCTTCCTACAACCGTGTCACCACCTGGGCGATACTGCAGGAAAAGAACAACGGACAAAAGTTTGTATATTTCAACACCCATCTGGACAACGACGGAAAGACAGCCCGCAAAGAGGGCGTGCAACTCATTCTCGACAAAATCAAGGAGATAGCACCGGACATGCCCGCCATCATCACCGGTGACTTTAACTGTACGCCCGGTGAAGAACCTCTGCAAACGCTGGAAAAGGGAGGAATGGAAAATGCCGCAAAGACAGCTGCCGTCACCTACGGTCCGTCCTGGTCTTTCCATGACTTCGGCCGTCTGCCGGTGGAGGAACGCGTACTGCTGGACTATGTCTTCGTGACCAAAGGCGCAAAGATAGACCGCTACCGCGTTATCCAAGACAAACCGGAGAACAGCTACCTTTCCGACCACTGTCCTATACTTGTTGAATTGACCGTGCAATGAATATAGATAAGTAAATGATAAAAAAACAAGTAAGCATTGGTACAATGAAAATACAATACTGTTTATTATTGTTCCTGCTGTTGCTCGGTTTCACGCAATGCAAAAGCCCCGCCGCCAAAGAAGACCGGCTGAGCGACGATGCCCTGATGGACACCGTACAGCGCCGTACCTTCAACTACTTCTGGGAAGGTGCCGAGCCCAACAGCGGACTGGCACGCGAACGCATCCACATGGACGGTGTCTATCCGGAGAACGACCAGAACGTAATCACGTCCGGTGGAAGCGGCTTCGGCATCATGGCTATACTTGCCGGTATAGACCGCGGCTATGTCACCCGCCAGGAAGGGCTGGAACGAATGGAGAAAATCGTCTCCTTCCTCGAAACCGCTGACCGTTTCCACGGTGCCTACCCACACTGGTGGTATGGCGATACGGGCAAGGTGAAACCCTTCGGGCAGAAAGACAATGGCGGCGACCTGGTAGAAACAGCCTTCATCATGCAGGCGCTGCTCTCCGTCCACCAGTACTACATCGACGGTTCGCCCGCCGAGCAAGCCCTCGCCGCCCGCATCGACAAGCTGTGGCGCGAAGTGGACTGGAACTTCTACCGCCAGAACGGCCAGAACGTGCTCTATTGGCACTGGAGTTCGGAATACGGTTGGGAAATGAACTTTCCCGTACACGGTTACAACGAATGCCTCATCATGTATATCCTTGCCGCCGCCTCGCCTACCCACGGCGTGCCTGCAGCAGTCTATCACGAGGGCTGGGCGCAGAACGGGGCCATTGTAGACCCTCATAAAGTGGAGAATATCGAGTTGCATCTGCGCTATCAAGGCACAGAAGCCGGACCGCTCTTCTGGGCACAATACTCGTTTCTCGGCCTCGACCCCATCGGGCTGAAGGATGAATACTGCGCCAACTACTTCGACGAGATGCGTAACCTGACGCTTGTGAACCGTGCCTACTGTGTCCGCAACCCCAAGCACTACAAAGGTTTCGGGCCCGACTGCTGGGGACTGACAGCCAGCTACTCCGTCAACGGATATGCCGCCCACGCTCCCAACGAACGCGACGACCAGGGGAGTCATCTCTCCAACTGCCGCCTTGTCATCCATCGTCTATACCCCGGAACAGTCGTTGCAAGTGATGCGCCACCTCTACGAGATGGGAGATAAGGTCTTCGGCCCCTATGGCTTCTACGATGCTTTCAGCGAAACGGACAACTGGTATCCGCAGCGCTACCTCGCCATTGACCAGGGCCCGATAGCCGTCATGCTCGAGAATTATCGGTCGGGACTGCTGTGGAAGCTCTTCATGAGTCATCCGGATGTGCAGAAAGGGTTGAAGGAGTTGGGGTTCTCAACAGTCAGCAAGTAACTTACTATCATAAAAAATCCCCTTCTGAAACTTGTATTCTCTGATGAATAGCGAGGTACAAGTTTCAGAAGGGGATGTATTTACAACCTATTCACCGCCGCCACCGGAACCACTGCCACCGCTCTTCACATCATCATTGCTGATAGTGCGCGCAGCCTTTTTCACGCTTGCCTTCAACTCACCGATACGGTAGCTGACGCTTATGCCAAAGCGTTGGCGGCTGTACTTATAATTGCTTTCCCGTATAAAACCGCTGCCTTCGGTGGTGGAGCTTTGGTCCATATACTTCTTGAAGAAGTTGCTGGCAAAGGCAGACAAGGTGAGGCGCTTGTCCAAGAAGGACTTGTTGACGCTCAAGCCATAATCAAAGAAGCTGCTGCCCTTACCTTGCAGCATAATCCACGGCGTCTGTCCGAAGACATTCAGACTGATGCGCCAGTCATGGGGCAGCGTCTGCTGTGCACCGCCGTAGGCAAAGAGGCTCCAGCCATCGTTACGCATGCCTTCACTGCCCTCCAGATAAGAGTAATTGCCGCTCATGTTCATGTAGATACGTGTACGTGGAGTGGCATTCCAGTTGACGTAACCGTTCACACTGGCATAACGGGTCTTGCCGATGTTGGCATAGGTAGAATAAAGCACATCCTTGCCCGTGGGGTTCTTCAATCCCTCAATCTCCGTATCGGGCATGAGCCTTGTCACATTCTCAATACTGTTGTTGGTAAACGAGTAGCGGGCCGAGATATTGATATTGAACTTCTGTGTGAAGTTACTGTAACTCAAGTTGAAAGCATGGCTCTTCTCACTGTCCAGTTCCGGATTACCCTGGCTGATATAGGAGGGGTCCGTATCATTCAGATACGGATTCAGAGACCAGATTCCCGGACGATAGATACGCATGTTGTACCCCAAACGCAGATTGGACATATCCGTCAGCTTGTAGCCGATAGAAGCGGAAGGCACTACGTCGTCGAAGTTCTTTGTGAAATCCTCGCCGCGGCCCACCAGATACTTCACATCTTGGATGGTATGCTCGTAGCGTAATCCCAAACGGCCCGAAAGTCTCTTCACCTTCAGTCCATATCCCAGATAGGCGGCGATAATATCGTTCAAATGCTTGTAGTGTGAGCTCTGGTCCTTGTTGTATTCATACTTTCCGGTATCGTCCGCATCAAAACGGTCGTCTTCGGAGGAGTTGTTGCGCAGAATGTACTTGGCACCTGCCTCCAGTGTATGCAGCTTGCCGATAGGCGTGGTATAGTCGGCCTGGAACGTATGCTCCGTGGTATTCTGCTCACCGTCGTTATGCAGGTTCTTCAAACGGTTCAGATAGTCTGCCCAATCGGGGTTATAGCCATTGTCTATTTCATATTCCGTATAGGAATCCGACGTTTGCGGACGGGTGTTTATCTTGTAGGAGAACGTCAGCATGCGGTCCTTGACCTTGAACAGACGCTGGTAGTCGATACCTCCGTCGATGGAATACCAGGAAGACTTGCTGCGGTTGAAGGCAGAGTAGCTGTAAATGGGAGCAGCGTTTATGTTCTCTGGAAAGGTGGCGATGTAGTCCGTAGAGCCGTTACTCTTATTCCCACCGCCCCAAAGTCCGAAAGACATGGTAACCAAGCGTAATGTATCTATTTCGTAGCTGGCCTCCATGCTGCCCGACTGGAAAGAACCGTGTCCCTTGTTGCTGCCGTCATAGTCCAGATTGGAAGAATTCTCCGTAACAGCTTCCGGTGTCACATGCTGGCTACCACTGCTGTAGTTGCGGGGCTGGTCGTTGTAATTGTAATTGTAGCGGGCGCTGACGGTCAGCTTTCCGCTCTTTATGGTACCGAATGCCCCGCCGCCTGCACCGCGGTTGCTGACGTTGGCACTGAACGTAGCCGTATAGCCTTCGAGTCCGCTGCCCACGGTGACGATGTTCAGAATACCGCCCACACCCTCGGCGTCATACTTGGGGCCGGGATTGGTTATCACTTCAATATGCTTGATACTGTTTGCAGGCATACTTTTCAGCACTTCCGTCGGGTTGTTGCTCATCATGTTGTTGGGCTTTCCGTTGACATATACCTTAAAGCTGCTACTCCCGTTCACCTGAATATTGTCCTCGCCATCCACCGTTACCAACGGTACCTTGCGAAGCATTTCCAGCACGGAGTTCGACTGGGCGTCAGGGTCATCCTGCACATTGTACTCTATCTTGTCGATATCTGCCTTCACCAGAGGCTTCTGTGCCACTATTTCCACCTGCCCCAGCTCATTGGAGGCATCTACGATATACAGCGTGCCGAAGTCCACCAGCTTCTCCCCTGCCTTCACAGAAAAGTCCTTCACGATGGGAGTACGTCCCACGGAAGTGATGGTCATCACGAAGTTGCCCGTACCGGGTACTTTCTCCTGGAACTGGCCTTTCATGTCCGTTACCAGCATTTTCAGCGCCTTTGCAGGGGCCTCTTTCTTCACGATTTTAATGGTAGCATAAGGTTCACCCTCCTGGGTGAGTGAGTCGAGCAAAATTCCTTTAACCTGGAAAGAAGTGTTTGCCGTGTTTTGCGCTGCAAGCAGTCCCGAAATCATCAGCATCCATAGCAGCACAGTCCATTTTGTTCTCATTGCGTTTTTATATTTAGTGACTATTCATGTTTATTGTCTTGGTATTAGACGTTTCCCGTTCGAGTTTTGTCACAATGAATTCGGCAAAAATAGCCCCTTTTTCATGCATTTACGAGACTTTCGGAGTTAAAAAAGCAAAAAGAAAGCAATTTAGAGAAAATAGAAGAAAAGTAACAGACAGATATTTGCGGCAATAACAGAGCCGAATCCCCCCAATATCCACGGCCGCAAAGGGCTTTTTCCACCGGCAAAGAATAACGCGTAGCACATGTTTACCGCTATATTGCTGACAATAGCCTGCATGCTGCAAGCCGTAATCACCAGCACCGCCACACTGCCCGTTCCTTGAAGCAGGTTCAGGATGAAAGGAGTAATGTCACTGAACCCCGAAATGAAAGAGAGCAAGTTCAGTCCACCCGTGCCGGCATACACCAGCGTATAGTGGGTCAAGATAGTGAACACCACAAACAGCATGGCAAAAATCAGCGCTACCTTGAACTCCAACGGATTACTGCTGTCCTCGTCCTCCGTGGTCTGCGTGCCGTCGTCCACCCGTTTCCGCTTGGAATGCAGATACCATGCCACGGCAGCCGTTACCACCGACATTATCAGCAGGTAGGGATAAATGGCCAGTAGCGTCTCCCGGCTGAAAATACCTATCAATATCAAGAAACGGAGGAACATCATGCTGACCGCCAACAACATGGCCGCCACATATTCGGGAGCATCCTGCACAGAAGCCTTACGGCTCTTTCGCGCCAGTACGGAAATGGTAGCCGTGCTGCTGTACAAGCCTCCCACGATGCCCGAAACCAGAATGCCCGACTCATGGAAAACGTAACGCTTCAACAGATAAGAAAGGTAGGAAATGCCCGATACAACCACCGTGGCCAGCCAAATACTGTATGGCGTCAGGTTGATGCCGGGAATAAGATTCTCATTGGGCAGCATCGGCAGGATAATGCCGCTGATGGCAAGGAACTTGGCAAGCGTAATCATCTCGTCGTTCTTCATGCGCTGGGCCAGTTCCGTGAAGGTGTGTTTCAGCTCGGTGAAGAGCAGGACGGTCACTATGACCATGACGTAGAACCACGACGGCTGCGTGGCCACAATGGGAGCAATACAGTAGGTGATGAGTGCAATAATGATGGTGGTTACTCCGAACACATGGTACTGTGACTGCTTCACATAATAGTTCAGTCCGAGCAGCAGTCCCAGAATGGCTCCTCCTCCCATGAACAGACGATAGCCCGTAGGGTCGAGGATATAGAGCAGATAGCCCAGAATGCCTATAAAGGTGAAGGTGCGGTCGGTACCGAAAAGCGTAGTTTCCCCTTCGCGCTTCAAGCTGATTTTACGCTGTGAAAGCCCGATGAGTAAAGAGAATACAGTGACCAAAAGGAAGGTGACCAGTTCTCTTGGCAGGTAGTCGTAAAGTTTCTCCATGACGATTAAACAAGTACGGCACACAATTGGTTTGCTACCACGTGGTGAAAGGGTGTTTCATCAGTTGCGAGTTATAGTAGCGGACATCTCCCGTCACCTCCCGTCCGATGAATGCAGGTTTCACGAAAGGCTCGTCTTCCGAGGAGAGTTCCACCTCGGCCACAGTCAGTCCCTCGTTCTCGCCATAGAATTCATCCACCTCAAAGACGTGCTGTCCGCTGCGCACCAGGTAACGGGTCTTGTCGATGATACCCGGTTCGCACAGCTTCAGCAATTCCCGCGCTTCGCACAGCGGAATTTCCTTTTCCCACTCGTAGCGGCTGGTTCCCGATTCATTGGATGCACCCTTGATGGTGAGAAATCCCCGTTCATCGCGGATGCGCACCCGTACTGTCCGTCCACGTACACTGCTGATGTATCCTTGTACGATACGGCTGTGTGCATACGCTTGTGGCTTGTATTCTCCCGTCACGAGGAATTTCCGTTCTATCTCCTGCGGCATGTCGTTTCCAGTGATTTTATCAGCCCCAGTAAGAGTAAGCCACAAACATGGCGATGACCAATACAATGGCTATTACTCCCATCGTCATCATCACTTTCTTGGCTTGTTGCTCTTCCTTCTGGCTGTGCATTGCTTTCTTTTTACTTTTTCCCATGGTGTGTTTTATAGTTTAAAGTTCAACGATGAACAAAGTAAGAAGAAATTCGGGAAGAATGCAAATGAAAGGGAGAAAATTTATTCGCCACTTCCTGCAAACTCCATCAGGTAAGCTTTGATAAAGCCGTCTATCTTTCCATCCATCACACCATTCACATCACTGGTCTGGAAGTTGGTACGGTGGTCCTTCACGCGGCGGTCGTCGAAGACGTAGCTACGAATCTGGCTACCCCATTCGATTTTCTTCTTACCGGCTTCCACCTTTGCCTGCTCGGCCATGCGGTGTTGGAGTTCCTTGTCGTAAAGCATGGAACGGAGAAGGCGGAGAGCGTTCTCGCGGTTCTTGGGCTGGTCTCGTGTCTCGGTATTTTCAATCAGGATTTCTTCCTCTTCGCCCGTATATGGATCCTTATACTGATAGCGCAGACGGACACCGGACTCTACCTTATTGACGTTCTGTCCACCGGCGCCACCACTTCGGAAGGTATCCCATGACATGCGGGCAGGTTCGATGTTCACCTCGATGGTATCATCTACCAAGGGAGTGACAAACACGGATGCAAAAGAAGTCATACGCTTGCCCTGGGCATTGTAGGGCGAAACACGCACCAAGCGGTGTACACCGTTCTCACCTTTCAGGTAGCCGTAGGCATAATCGCCGGAAATCTCGATGGTACAAGTCTTGATACCTGCCTCGTCTCCTTCCTGCAGGTTGGCGATGGTGGCCTTATAGCCGTGAGTCTCGGCATAGCGCAGATACATACGCATCAGCATGCTTGCCCAGTCCTGGCTCTCCGTACCACCGGCACCAGAGTTAATTTTCAGCACACAGTCCATCTGATCGGCTTCCTCGCGAAGCATATTCTTGAGTTCGAGGGCCTCGACAGCAGTGATTGCCTTGGCATAGGCATCGTCCACTTCCTCTTCAGTCACCAGTTCGTCTTTGTAAAAGTCGAAAGCCAGTTGTACCTCGTCAGTCAAGGTCTTTACCTCATTGTAGCCGGAAATCCATTGCTGCAAGCCTTTCACTTTCTTCATCTGAGCCTCGGCAGCCTTCTGGTCGTCCCAGAAACCGGGAGCCTGGGTGCGGAGCTGCTCTTCTTCCACCTGTATCTTCTTTCCTTCAATGTCCAGATAGCGATTCAACGCCTCGGTACGTTCTTTGATATCTTTCAGTTGTTCTGCGGTAATCATATATGCATTTACAATTTAGGAAGTGCAAAGGTATAAAAAAACACATAATTCCGCAATTGTCAATCCAATAAGTAATGCTAACGGCAAATGATTCCACCAGAACACCCTAAAGATTTATTCAAAAGACAAGGTGCCGAAAAAGGCCGGACAGTGGAACATGGGGCGTTCCAGCCCGATAGGACTCCAAGAAAGGAAGTGGGGAGTCTGGAGTTTGTCACCACACTTGTAGAAATTCCCTTTCATTGTTTTTCCGTCCAGAGAACCGACGGAATGCTGGAAGAAAACGGAAACGGGAATAACCATGGCCAGTTCCCATCTGCACTCGCCCAAACGTTCCTCGAAAGGTTCGCCGCCCAACGAGCTCCAACGTTTCACCATGCCCAGCACCTCCTGACTCGCCGTAGGACGGCGCTCATTGACTGCACCTCCCTGAATCAGCAGCCTGCCGGCGCAGTTACATTCGAAATTGTAATAGCGGTCGTCACCTTCGGGAGATACGAAGAATTCCACACAAGCATCTTCCCATACCCGGCCATTGTCTCCGGAGGCCACTGCACGCACACTGGCTTCCTTCACTTTGTAGTGGAGCAGGATTTCGCGCCCCGTATGGGCTATGCGGAAACTCACTTCCGGCTTGTAGGGATAATCTTTCCAGTTGACCACATCAAGGGGCTGAAACTCTATCCCGTTCCCGTCCAGCAAGGACGGCACAGCCCCACCTTCCGGTGAAGCCGTACACATTACTTTCCTTACGGGCAAACTCTTTCCACTCTGAGCATTGCAATAAACCATGCCTACCATCGAAAACACAAAGAGCAGAAAGAGTTTGCTCCCGTAATCTCTCACTATCATAAAACGTCCTTTCATTTCTTAGAAGAATCCTTGTCTGCCACTGTCACATCCCATCCGGAAACGACATCGCCGTAAAGATAGAACGTCACGTCAAAAGTAGTCTTGCTATTATTGTCTACCACCTGATAACAGCGCGTTGCGTCGTAGGAATCCACCTCCTTGTACTCGCCCAATGCCAGCGGAGCCGGCTCTTCCTTACCGGCAGCCGTGGCTATGATTTGCTGCATGCGTTCCTGCATCAGTTTCATAATGCCTTCGTGTTTGAACGGATCCGGTTCGGCCACCTTAGGATAGGTTGCCTTTATCACTCCACCGTTGGCGGCACGCACGGCTCTGACACTGTCCGTATAAGCCTTGAACTGCTTCTTCACCTCCGGAGAACGCAGACCGAGCATCGTAAACACGGCAATTCCCTGGGCGCCGTTGTTCAAGGCGGCATCCATGCACTCAAACATCATCGGCCCGTCCGTGGCGGTCATGCCACAATACAGCGTCGTCATGTCGTTCTTGTCGCGTGCATTCTCCACCGTACAGTCGGAAATGAAGCTGGCATCGCCCGTATAGAAAGTATGGTAAACCATCGGGAATACAATGTCAAGATTCCATTTGCCCCAGTCCTGACGTACCATGCGCGAGGACATCTTCGGGAGTAGGGAACGGAGAGGCAGCCATTGTCTTGCCGTAGGAGTGTACCACTTCGGCAATCATATTGGCCACTTCGGTTATCTGGTCGCAACGGAACTGACGCCACTTCACATCAAGCGAAGGGTCTTCCTGTTCGCGAGGGTCATAACCATGCTGCTCCTTGAACTTCTTGAGCATTTCCGGATGATAGCCGTAATCCCATGCAGCGTATTCACGGTCCTGCACAATGCCGTAGCGAGGCCACAAGGTAGTAGGAAGCACCACATCCACAAAACGGTGGTAGTCGATGGCAATGCCGTTCAAACCTTCCACTTCGCAATAGGCCTTGATTTTCTCCTTGATGAACTCACGGACTTCGGGCAGTGCCGGGCAAAGGAATTTGTAATAGCCTACGTAGGCGGTAGTGTCTGCCAGGCTCTTGCCGTTACGGTTCACACTGAACCATTCGGGATGTTCCTTCAATATTTTGTCACGGTCGTGTTCCAGATTCATGGTCCATAACCAGGCATACACTTCGATTCCGTGTTTATGGGCAATCGGTATGGCAGCCCGGTAATCGTCGGGAGTCGGTGCATTCAGCATAATTCCATCCATGCCGATGTCGTTCATCACTTGGCAGATGGAGTCGAAGTTCATACCGGGACGATAGTCCAGCCACGTCCAGAACATGGGATATTCTTTGTTTGTCTCTTTAGTTCCCTGCTGGCACGAAAACAGGCCCAGCGCCAGGAACAGCAATAAGAATGCAGGTAAAAAGTTCTTTTTCATTCTATCTAAATTTTAAGTTTAACGTGCAGTTTTTCCATCACCCAGGTAACGCCGATTACCACAAAGGCAAAACAAAGGCAGTTGACCAGCCCCATGAATCCATGTGTGAACCAGTCCGGCAGGACAACACCGGTCACATCAGCAAAGCCATAGAAGACATAAGGCACCAGATAAGTGGTCAGCGTAGCCGTTCCGGCAGGGCGTATCAGATTGAACCAGCCCGTGACCTGATGACTGACCAAGCAGCCAAGCACCGTATAGAGTGCCACGGAAATGGCAGTCACATAGAACACCCAGGGAGGAGTGCCACCCATCTTGGCCACAATCCAAAAATGATGCGCCCCTATCCCGGCCAACAGAAGCAGGACAGCAGCCGTCAGCCCATTGCGAAGTTTCCAACCGTCACCCTTGTCGGCATAGCGGGCGCTGAGAATGGAAAGGATGATACCTCCCATTGTAAATGCGGGCAAAGCTCCGTTGCCGATGTGCAGGATGCCCAGCATACCTTGATAGAAGTTACGTTCGGGAAAGGTAAGAATGGCCTCGCCGCCAAAGCTTTCGCGCAAAGGCGTGCCCAACAGACATATCAGAATGAAGACTCCCCAGATGGGCAGCAGATACTTCAACCGGTCACGGCTGAAGAAATAAATCACGGCACATACCAGATAAGTCCAGCCGATGGATCCCAATATTCCCCAATAGGCACCGAATACACCTTCCTGCGGATTGCGGAAGGTAAAGGCAAGGTAGAGGAGAACCAATACGCCGATTATCTTGAAAGCACGGAAAAGGTTCTTCTGAGTACCGGAAGCCGGTTTCGGATATTGGTTCCACACGCCGATAAAGCCTATGGCCATCAAGAACCAGTATACCCCTATCGGATAGGGAGCTTCCGGTGAAAGCCGGAACTCCGAGTTTGTGATGAATGCCCCCATCACCAGCAAGGCAAAGGTGCGGGAAAGGATATGTCCTAAGGTGGATTCTGCCGAAAAGCCTTTGGCATATCTGCGTTCGATGGCGTATGGTATGGACATTCCCACTGCAAACAAGAAGCAGGGGAATACAATATCCGCCAGTCCCATAAAGTCTTCACCATAAACGGCATGTTCCAGCCAATGGGGTACGTCATGCACTTTCCAGAAGTCATTGACGAAAATCATGGTGAACATGGTCAACGCCCTCAGCATGTCAATGGCCGGATTGCGCCGTGAATAAACAGTCTTGTCACTCATATCATCTTGCTTTAGAATTCGGAAACCAACATCAGCCATCTGGCAGCCGAAGAGCCCCAGACTTCCTTATAAGTAGCCGTATTGAACTGCGGCCAGTAGGGAGCATCTTCATTGAAATAAGACTGCATACCTACGGGTATCTCTCCTACCGTTTCTCCGGGCAGTGCCGTATAGAGCTGCGGATAGTTGCTGCCCTCCCCATAAATCATGGACTGTCCGAAAGGATTCCTGCCTACAACCCAGAAGAGCTGCTGTTCGGCAATGTCTTTCAGTTCCTTGTCCTTCAACACTCTGGCGCAAATGGCTGCGGCTTTTCCGGTAGACAAATGTACGGCAATATTTCCCTTGAACGAGAACCAGACGGGGAATATACGCAAGTAATGCTCCTTATCCAGACGGATACCGTTCTCGAGCTGTTCCTTGAAATCCTTATCGGCACCGCTGCGAATGCCTACCTGGACGGCGTAGAAGTTGACGGAGTCCTTCACTTCATCCTTGTGATAGATGCCGCTGGGCACCATTCCATAAGGATATACATACTTCATGATGTTCTTCAGATAACCGCCATAGAGTTTCATGGCACGAATCCACTGCTCATACTCGGCATGACGGGGCTGCGTTTCGCAGAGGGCGGCAAGGGCTTCCATGTAGGCATAATCGCGAGACTGATGAGTATAGTGTACAATGGACTTCTTGGCCAAATCGCGATAGAAGAAGCCGCAGGTCTTGTCTTTGTCTTTCAACGGTTCGGTGCGCTGGCACTGCAAGGTGTAGCGGATGGCTTTTACAGCCTCATCGGCATACTGCTGTTCGCCGGTCAGCTTATAGAGCATGCTGGCCGCCCATGAGATGTTGGCGTGATACTGGCTCTCGGATGCCATGGCGGCATGTCCCCCACCCTTCTTTATCAGCTCGGCAAAGCCAAGTTCGTTGAAGCGCTTCATGGCATAGCCGAAGTCTTCCTTTGCAATCTTCTTCAGATTACCCTTAAGCGACTCGTCATTTTCAATCCTCATGGAGGCATACGCTTCAATTCCTGCAAGCAGGAAATTCTCCAAAGCTCCGTTATGGACAAGCAGTTCGCGGCGACCGGCATCATCGTCGGTGCCCACCTTACCGTCGGTCCATAGGTTGGTGCCCCATGTCTGTGCACGGTAGCCATCGCCCAGACGGGTCTTCATCACATAGTCCATTCCCCACAAAGCCTCTTCCATCAGGCGGTTGTACAAGTCTATATTGCCTTTTTCTTTGGCACGTTCGGCCATCAAGAGCAAGGAATAGGCTATCTCTCCCGTCTGTAAGGTCTGTTGGGACATATCGGCGGCATCGTGCCATCCTCCGTTTATATGAATGATATGTCCGTTGTAAGTGGCATGCAGGTCATTATGACAAGCCCCGTGCTTTCCGGGAACGGGATAACCGCAACGCTCGCAGAACAGGAAGTTCACCATACGCCAGGCAGAATCATCCCACACATCCTGATGGATATAGAAAGGCAAGGTGGTGACATCCCCTACCTGAATGACGTAACGGCCTTGTGTCTTGAAGTCCGAGAAGTCTATTGTCTCGAACTCTCCCAGGCCGGTCTTTTCCTTACGAACGGGACCGGTATAAACAATGGCCTGCGTAGCGGCATCCTTCAACTGGAACTGTCCGCCGTGCTTTTCCACATTGACAATGGCGCTTTTGGGGCTCTCTATACTATAACCGGTAGTAGAGAAGATGATGCGATTCTGTGCAGGCATCCAGCCTTTCACGGTTTCCGGGTTCTCCACCTTCTGAAGTTCCACGGCATCTACATCGAAGCGAAGGAAGTCGCCCATAGTACGTTCTTTGCCGAACACTTCGATGGCAAATGAAATCTTGGTTACCTTGTCGCGCGCCAGTCCGGACATCTCGACGAAGCATTCGTTCCATTGGTTATTTTTCAGATTGATTTCGTGGTAGCCTTCCCGACCGTAAATGTCGGGTACTTTTATTTCTCCGTCATTCTCCACATAAAGGTTGAGGTAGATGCTGCGTGCTCCTTCGCACGTGGGATAGATATAGAACTTCAGGCGGTTGTAACCTTCCCAGTTCACACCTCCTATATCATAAGAGGCCATGCAAGTGCCGCGTCCCAACCCCCAGCCGAGAATCTTCTCCGGATGGGCGGGAGCTTCCAGACGCAGACTGTGCTTGCCGGACTTGCTCCGTTCGTCAGTCAAACCAATCTTACCGATGCCCTTATGCGACCATTTGGAGAAATCCTCCATATCACACAGCATCACAGTTTCCAACACTTTCTTTTTCAAGCCGAATGTCTCGAAAGCCTTTGTCTCGTCGAGCGGTAACGGACTGTGCACGTAGCCCGTGCTGACGATGTCGGCTTTCAACTTTTCATCTACCTGGGCATGAAGCAAAACGCAGCAACCGATAACTAAATCAAAAAGCAAAAAGATAAGTTTTATTACATTCTTCATCATATTATAATTATTAAGTTATAAGGTGATTAAAGCATAAAGGAGAAGAAAAAATTAGTACAAATATATGAGGAACTATGCCTAATCTCAATTTTCAACAAGTCTTTGAATAGTTGTTTGAGTGGCATACTCTCTACTAATACAATAAGTTTCTCCATATACAGTAGTAACATATGCCCTAAGTTCAGAAGTTACAGGACTACCAAAAATAACTTTAGCAGCATCTCCTTCGGAAGCAAGCAAAAACATGCCTGTAGTCCCCCATTCATATTTCAGAATAGGGTGATTGCCGACAACACGTACCATATACACGTCAACTCCAAAGCGCTTTACCTCTGTTGGGTAATTAACAAAATCTCCTTCAAAAAATCGAGGATACAAATAACTTATCGCTGATTTATCTCCCTCACTAAACCCAGACCATTGATATTCGGCAGTTCCTCCATTCATCACAGAATAGGGATCTGAATCAAAAGTTCCAGTAATACCATTGGCCACAGATTCACCCAATGATTTCCAATTTGTATGCCTTAGTCCGAAGCAATGTCCCAACTCATGTACCATATTATATATCTTCTGAAGTCTTGGAATGGTTTTGTTATAATCATAATCCAAATTTATCCAAATAGAGGAACCTGGTTTTCCATTCATAGGCCAAGAGCCTGCCGCAATAGTATTGTTCGGTAAAGGAGCGCTAGCATCACTACGGATGAGTATATCCGGATTGGCAGCTGTAGTATAAGTCATTTTAAGGTTACTAAGAGGATTCCACAGATTGATGGCTTCCTGTATTTCATCTCGCCAATCATCCACACCTGATGCAGGTATCGAGCTATCAACACCAACGGTAATTGCTCTTTGTTTGGGGTGACCAATTAAACCGGTAGTATGATAAGCCTGCCTTGTTTGTGGTTGACTATAAGTGACAAGTTTACTTTTTTCAAGGTATATATCACCTTGAATAAGATAACCTGACTTCAACTCTACCACATCTAAAGTATCGAATCCAAGTGATTGGATTATACACATACCATCTTCTATTGAAACGCTTTGCTGTTCTTCTTGTTCTTCAAAGTCAACAGTTTCCAACTCATTATAACAAGCGCTCATAAACATTAAAAACATAGAATAGCATAATATAAACAAGCCATTCACGAGATATTTTGAAATTCATAATAATCAATTATTATATTAAACAAAAAAATACATAAAGGGAAATATGAAATATGTTTTTCATACTTCCCCTTAAAAAAACATGCTTCAAAAAGTCCTCATCACTTAATCTCTATGATAATAATGCGGATTAGAAGTTCGGTTTATCTACATCCCAGAAGATGCGAGTACCGCCATTGTCCGGTCCGCCCAACATTTCGACGGCTTTGGCATAACCGGTAGGATTATTGCCTTTTTCATTGATGGTGAAGGGTAAACGGCGTGGGCCAAGATCTGTATCAATCTCACCTTGACTGTAGTTCACCATTACCGGGAATAATTTGGGATAACCAGTGCGACGTATCTCAGCCCAGCCATTCATACCTTCAGGATAAATAGCAATCCAGCGTTGTGTGGCAATCTTAGCAAATTTTTCCTCGTTACTCAAAGACTCGTCCCATTTAGCAGTCACCTTGCTCTGGCCTTCAATGCTGGCAGCGGGAATAACGGGGTCTACATACGCTGCAGCAGTAGTCGTACTGCTTAAATAATCGCCCACAGCGGCTCCCCATTGTTCGAACGATGTCCGTATACCCTTTTCATACAAGCTCTGAGCGGTGCCCTTACCATTTACATCCCAACCACGCAAAGCAGCTTCGGCTTCCAACAAAATGGTTTCGGCAGCAGTTGCCAAAATAGCAGGAGAGGTTTCTGTCAAGTTGGGTCGACTTACAATCGCCTTATAGGCATCCGAAAACCCTTCTTCTTCCAGTCCTTTAATACCAAGACGAATACCAAAATATTCACTCTTGCTGTTCTGTGTAGCATACTTATCAAGACGCGCATCGCCCATACCAGACAAGATAGAAGGAATATTAGCGCCTAAAACACCATCTCCATAGTTGAATGCAATACCGTAAAGCGGATTGACATAACCGTTTCCTGCAATGCCGAAATTAGCATCATTGGTTTCAATCAATCCATTACTATCGTTCATGGCAGCTTCCGCCTCACTTTTTGCCCAAGCAGCATCATACTTCACAATACGCATGGCCAAACGCAAACGAATGGTGTTACACAACTGCGCCCATTTGTTCAAGTTACCTCCATAGGCATAATCAAACATCATAAACGAAGCCACATCCTTTTCTTTAGCAGTACGCAGCACGTCTGCAGCTTCTTTCAATTCTTCAAAGAATTTTTTATAAGCATCCTGTCCTGAATCATACTCACCACCAGTAGCCGATTCGCCATAGTGAGAATAGATAATACATCCGTATTGGTCGGCAAGACGCGACATAGCTATTACGCGGCAGATGGTATTGATAGCCTCGAAATGGGCATACGTCTCCATATCGTCTTTGCACTTGTTGGTGATTTTCAAGCTTTCCACCATTACGTTTCTATAAGCATAATCCCAACAGTTGTCATTCCATCCTGCATTCATGGCATAGGTCACATTACTTACATTGCCGGCAAATGCAGTAGCCGTACTGATATAGCCTGACCACAAATCGGCATTCAAATTTTGAATAAGCTGATATTCCCATACATTGACACCTGCATTTTTATTATAATAGATAGACTGCATCATGGGAATGAAGTGCATACCAATGTAGTTGTTATCTTGTTTTAGTTCTTCATCGCTCACTCCCTTCGGATTAGTGTTCATATCCTCGAACGCTCCCGTACATGCCGAGAATAAGGTAGCTGCCAGCAGCGCTACAGCTGTAAGTCTAAATATATTTTTCATAATCATATCTACTGTTTAAAAATTAACTTTCAAGTTGAACCCAATCGAACGGTTGGTAGGCATACCAAACACATCAACTCCTTGCAGACGGTTGCTGGTAGAAAGCATGCCATCAGGATCATATGGAGCATTGTTCTTGAAGAAGAACAGGTTGCGGCCTACAAGTGAAACCTGTGCGTTCTTAATGACACCAGTCTTTGCCAACCAAGCCTGAGGCAGACTATAGCCAATGGAAAGTTCGCGCAAACGTATGTTGGTAGCACTGTACATATAATGCTCGGTCACACCCGCACGGCCACCAACCTGATTATAGAAGCCTTCCACATCTGTAATTTGACGGCCTTCCAGCATCACGTAACCACGGTCACGAGCATCACCCGTTGCCTTGCTTACTCCCTGCTGATCGAGGTCGGCTTCCGTCAAAGACATCACTTCACCTCCAAAACGTCCATCAATCAAGAAGTAAAGAGAGAAGTCCTTCCACGTGATTGTATTGCTCCACCCCAAGTTAAAATCAGGAGTAGAATTACCCAGTTTCACCGGATTTGTCTTGTCCACCAATGGAAGTCTATCACTATCTTTTTGTCCTTCTTTTGCAGGTTCATACTGAATATTGCCTTTTTCGTCACGTACAAAAGTAGTACCGTAAATGTCACCAAACGAACCACCTACTTCTAAACGACTCCATACATTGTTACTTTCGCCACCGCTAAATGTAAAATAACCAAAGTCATCACCAGCCAGTGCCTTTGCTTCGTTCTTATTGGTTGCAAAGTTAACACCGGTTTTCCAGCGGAAATCCTTAGTCATGACAGGAGTTCCATTCAACATAACTTCGACACCGGTATTCTGAATATCACCGGCATTGATGTAATATCGGGCGTATTGTGAACCTGACGGAGCATCCAACGTAAAGAGTTGATTCTTTGTATTAGTCTTATAATAAGTGAAGTCGAACTCCAAGCGGCTATTGAAAAAGCGCCACTCAGTACCAAACTCAATGGAAGTAGTCATTTCCGGTTTCAGTTCTGCAAACGGAGCTGTACTGTTGAAATTGATGCTACCACTCTTTGTAATGGAGTTGAGAGGATTTGAAGTATAAGTATTCAAACCGTTACCCACCTTCGACCATGCACCGCGAATCTTACCTAAATCAATCCAAGAAGGTAATTTCAATGTTTCGTTCAGCAACCATGTCACACCTACTGACGGATAGAAAAAGCCTTTGTTTTTGTATTTGGTAAATGCCAATGTTGAAGTCCAGTCGTTACGTGCTGTCACGTCCACATAAATCTGATCTTTGAAGCCTACCTGACCGGTGAAGAACACACTCTGGCTTTGAGTATGGGTTTTCCAATCGGTCAATGAGCCCTTGTTCAAGGAGCAGTTCTGCATAGTGAATACGTTGGGCACAGAGAGTATACCCGGATAGGAATCGAAACCTGTACCGTTTCCTGTATAATCGTTGATGCTGGCACCTACCGAAGCATTGACACTGAAGTTAGTGAATTGCTGTTGATAAGTAAACAAAACATCCCCATAAGAAGAAAGGCTACTTGATTCACCGTAGATGTAACGACCGTTAGTTCCTGTTCCAGCCGGATTCATACCACACAACACCGGGCTGGTACCTGCATACATACGTGTATTATTCTTGTCTACAACATAGTCGGCACTACCACGAGCCTGTATACTGAACAGGTCATTGAACTTATACTTCACACTCAGATTCAACAATGTACGATAACGGGTATCCTCATTCGGAACCTTATTAATCAACCAATAGGGATTCTGCTCCATATCAGTACCTTGAGATTTATACCAGTTCTGGTCCATTATGTTACGACCGGCATTAAGAATCTGATAATTATCTTTGTAGTAGTTAAAGTCCTTTCCACCTTCAACACCACCACGCGGGAAGTGATAAAGACCTACCAAAGGATTCATGTAATAACCTCCCGAAGTAGTACGGTTGTTCCCCCTTTGATACATCGCATTGATATTGGCATCAACAGTCAGTTTGTTATTGAGGAAGTTGGCAGTTTCGCGAAAATTGAAATTATGCTTCACCAAGCTATTACCTTCCACCACGCCCTTGCCGTAAGTATTAGCATAGGAAAAGTAAGTTTGCATAGCTTGCGAACCCATGCTCAACGAGAGCGAGTTGATAGTAGTGACACCTGTTTTGAAGAAATCGTCTGTATAGTCGGGACTACCTTTGATATCACTGCCCCAACTGGTTGACACACCCGTATAGTGATTCTGGAATTCGGGAATACCGTATGCAGCTATATCGAAAGTGGTGCTGGTATTGAAACTGATACTGGCGCGTCCTTCCTTGCCCTTCTTAGTGGTAATAATCACCACACCATTGGCAGCCGAACTACCGTAAAGTGCAGCTGCGGCAGGGCCTTTCAATATGTTCATGCTCTCAATATCATCGGGATTCAGATTGGAAATACCGTCGCCACGGTCGTAGTTACCACTGTCGTTGTCTCCGCCGATAGTAGTTGAGGTATTTTCGTTGGTAGATGAACCGAACGGTACACCGTCTATTACATACAACGGCTGGTTACTTCCGCTTACCGAACGGTTACCACGGATAATCACTTTAGAAGAACCTCCCAAACCGGAAGAACTCTTATTAATCTGCACACCTGCCGTCTTACCGGCCAATGCATTCATCATATTGGGGTCTTTCACGCGTGCCAATTCATCACCGTTTACTACCTGAGTAGAGTAAGTCAGTGATTTTTCTTTCTTTGCGATACCCAATGCCGTTACCACCACTTCATCCAGCAGCTTGGCATCATTCTTTAATGTGACTCTTATCGTCCCCGGAGTGATGGGAACTTCTTGTGTTATCATACCTACGAAAGACACTTGCAGGATTTTCGCACCTGCGGGCGCATCTGTAATAGTGAATTTGCCGTCTAAATCCGTTACGGCTCCGGTAGTGCTTCCTTTTACCAATACGGAAGCTCCGATAATCGGTTCATTGTCCTCAGCTGAAATAACGATACCGGTAATGGGGGAATTTTGGGCTGCTACCCAACCGATGGCTGCCAGCAGGCAAACCAAGGTCAGCATAATTCTTTTTTTCATAAGCTGTTTTTCGGAAAATAAATATTAGATTAAATGTGTGTTAAGTTAATAAACAGATTCTGATGGGGTCTGTCTTTCCGATTGACAAGCAGGGTTGAATGTCAATCTCATTTGTTTCTTTTTGTATGCTACATAGGCTATTAGAATGTTACGGTTAATACTCGAGCTTATTAAAATGTCTCTTATTCTGCAGATTTCTTTTTAAGCTTCGTATATAAAACCGGGTAGAGAACCGCAACCCTATCGAGAAACAGAAGTTTCTTTGCTAATAAAAGTTAATCGGGTTCGGAAGAAGAAGGAAAAACTAATACGATTTTCTTAATGTTGCCCTCACCGGTGTTCGGTCTGTCCCGTTCCCTTGCTTTCTCTTGTCTCGTCCCCTTCTTTCTCTTGTTGTGTCCGCTTCTTTGTCTTATAGAGGCTTTGAGTTTCTGAGCGGCTCACTATAGTGGTCTGACTCGTTCACTATAGTGAATGGAGTTGTTCACCATAGTGAGCTGATTTGTTCACCCGAGTGAGCCGACAATGAACAAAGGCTGTTTCGGGGACAGACACCAAGCGTTTGAGGGATAAAGCAACGGGGAAAGACGGACTGAACAAGGGGAGCGTTCCGGACTACGTGCTTGAATCCCGTGACAGATGACAGACGGTTCTTCCCCTTTATCTTTGAAGAAGCTGTTTTGAAATGATAAATCCCCATTTATCTACCAGGCTGTTTTTTAAGCCTAACTAACGTGCACATACTCGAGAGTCCTATCTGCCAAGGGCAAGTCCATACATAAAACAAACCGTCCGGCCCGGAATGAAAATAATTCACTCCAAGTCGGACGGTTCAAAAACAAACAAATGGAAATCTATTCCTCGTACATCTTGTCAATCAGCCCCTTGTAGTTCTTTGCCACTACAGAGCGTTTCAGCTTCAGCGTGTTCGTCAGCTCGCCACGCTCCATGCTGAACGGTTCGGTCAGGAGCGTGAAGCGCTTCACTTGCTCATAATGGGCAAATTGCTGCTGCAAGGTATCGATACGGGCACGGAACAACGCCTGTATCTTGGGATGTTGCAGTAACTCATCCATATTGCTGTATGCAATGCCTTTCTCCTTGGCATAATCCTTCACAAAGCCATAAACGGGAACTATCAAAGCGGAAACAAACTTACGCTCATCGGCAATGACAGCAATCTGGTCAATGTAACGGTCAATAGCCAGCTTCGTTTCCAATGCCTGCGGCGAAATGTATTTTCCGTTGGAGGTCTTGAACAAGTCTTTGATACGCTCCGTCAGATACAGATGGCTATCCTTCAAATAACCGGCATCACCCGTGTGGAACCAACCGTCACGGTCGATGGCAGCAGCCGTTGCCTCCGGTTTCTTGTAGTAGCCGGTAGTGATAGTCTTACCACGAAGAAGTATCTCGTTGTTCTCGCCAATCTTCACCTCCACATCAGGCATCACCGTACCTACGGAACCAATCTCATAGCCTTCGTTGAGGAAGCAGGAAACGGTAGCCGTAGATTCCGTCAGACCATAGCCCACCACCATGTTTATACCTACAGAATGCACAAACTCGCAGATTTCATCGGGCACAGCAGCACCTGCCGTAGGAAAGAAATTACCGTTCTCAATACCTATCGTCTTCTTCAGCAGAGCATAAATGGTCTTTTCGTAGAACTTGTATTTCAGATGAAGCATCATCGGAGGAGTCTTTCCTTGGCGCAAATAATCAATGTTATGCGTCCTGCCCACCTTGATGGCATCCAACATCATCGCTTTACGCAGACCGGTTTCCTGGGAAATCTTCTCCTGCACACCGGCATAGACTTTCTCCCAAAAACGGGGTACACTGCACATCAGTGTAGGGCGTATCTCTTTAATAGTAGTTTGGATATCTTGTGGACGGAGATTGATGCAGACCTGCACTCCCCGATGTATACAAAGGTAGGTCCATGCCTTTTCGAATACATGGGTCAGCGGAAGGAAGTTCATGGAAACATCCTGGTCTGTCATGAAAGGCAATCGGATATCATGAATGCGGAAAGCCTCTCTATAATTGAAATGATGGAGCATGACACCTTTCGGCTCACCGGTAGTACCGGAAGTATAAAGGATATTGGCGAGGTCATCATCTGAGGCAGCTGCTGTACGTTCTTCTACAATGGCATTGTGCTGCAACTCTTCATCCATTGCCATAAATTCATCAAAATAGATGGAAGTCATGTCGCGCGGATCTTTCACCACAGCACGGTCGAAGATGATGAGCTGCTGCAGAGACTGGCAAAATCCGAACACGCTGAAAGCGGCATCGTACTGGAACTGCTCGCCTACAAACAGATAACGTATCTGTGCATCGTTGATGATATACTGTGCCTGGGCCGGTGAGCTGGTAGCATACAAAGGTATAGTCACCGCCCGGTTGGCGAATGCACCGAAATCAGTAAAGAGACATTCGGGTTTATTCTGCGAGAAGATACCGATATTCTCTTGTGGCTCTATTCCCAAAGCCACCATTGCATTGGCAGTCCGGCGTACAGTCTGTGAGAACTCTTTCCAAGAGATGGGTATCCATTGTGCAGTTTCATAGTCCCTGTATTTCAGGGCTATTTTGTCTCCATACTTCTCTGCCTGGCGATGCACCAGGACAGATAAATGATGATAAGTCATAACTTTTGATATTGGTAAATACGGTACAAAGGTAGTGGTTTCATTTGAAACTAATTTGATATTAGCGGGTAATTATTCAAACTTTACCTTTAAAGTATCCGACCATCCGTTAGCAAATTATCCACAAAAGATACTTTCTTTACCATTAAAACAATAGAAATATATTAAATATCTATATATTTGTGGTGATATACAAACTAAATCAAATTCAATGAACATGAAAAAAGTATTGCTTTTAATGGCTATGCTGACCATAGGTTTAGCAAGCATCAATGCCCAAGACAACCTCAGATGGGGAGCAACAGTCGGCATGAACTCCAGTAACTTCTCCATTACCGGTTTCGACAGTAAAATAGGCTTTCATGCTGGGGTAAAGGCTGAAGTAGGATTGCCTCAAATTTCAGAAGGAGTCTACCTCGATATGGGTGCATTACTTACGCTGAAAGGAGCCAAAATAGACGGAGGCTCTGCTGCTTCTATCAAGTTCAATCCCTACTACCTGGAAATTCCTGTACACATTGGCTATAAATATGCAGTGAATGAGAACTTTGCCATATTCGGCAATGCCGGTCCTTATTTAGCCATCGGTCTTTTTGGCAAAGCCAAGGCAGAAGGAGATATTCTTGACGAATATGAGTTTGATGATAACTCCACCAATGTATTCGGGGATGATGCCATGAAGCGTTTTGATTTCGGTCTCGGATTAAAAGCCGGAGTCGAATTCAGTCAGAAATATCAGATTTCCATCGGTTATGACTGGGGACTGGTAGAGAACATTAAAGATTCAGGCAACAAAAACCGCAACTTGATGATATCACTCAGTTGCTTCTTCTAAACAATATTGAAAAAACAGAAAGGACGTCGGTTTGGCGTCCTTTTCATTTTTTATCCGTAAGTTTGCGGCCAGATTATTTATTTACCGAATATGATTTACGATATACCGACTTTAACTTCCGAAGCAATCGGATTGCTCAAATCACTGATAGCCATTCCTTCCTTGAGCCGCGACGAGGAGAAGGCGGCAGATTATCTGCAGAACTATATCGAAATGCAAGGCATGGCAACAGGACGTAAAGGCAACAATGTATGGTGCCTCAGCCCGATGTTCGACTTAAAGAAACCGACCTTGCTGCTGAATTCCCATATCGACACCGTAAAACCCGTCAACGGGTGGCGGAAAGATCCTTTCAAACCAACGCTGGAAAGTAATGGAAAGCTCTACGGGCTGGGCAGCAACGATGCCGGAGCCAGTGTAGTCAGCCTGCTGCAAGTATTCCTGACATTGTGCCGCACCACTCAGGCCTACAATCTGATATATCTTGCCTCGTGTGAGGAGGAAGTATCAGGCAAGGGGGGAATAGAATGCGTATTGCCGGAACTCCCTCCCATACAGTTTGCCATTGTAGGCGAGCCGACAGAGATGCAACCTGCCATTGCAGAAAAAGGATTGATGGTGCTGGACGTAACTGCTACCGGAAAATCGGGACATGCTGCCCGAAACGAGGGAGATAATGCTATATATAAGGTATTGGATGATATTGCCTGGTTTCGTGATTACCGTTTCCCAAAAGAATCTTCCCTGCTGGGTCCCGTGAAGATGAGCGTAACCATGGTAAACGCCGGTACACAGCATAACGTCATTCCCGACCGTTGTACTTTTGTCGTAGACATTCGCAGCAACGAGTGTTATAGCAATCAGGAGCTATTCGATGAAATACAGAAACACATCACGTGTGAAGCCAAAGCCCGCTCCTTCCGGCTAAGCTCTTCACACGTAGCTCCGGAGCATCCGGTAGTGCAAAAGGCTATTGCCATGAAACGTACTCCTTTCGGCTCACCGACCTTGTCCGACCAGGCACTGATGCCATTCCCTTCTCTAAAGATGGGGCCGGGGAAAAGTGCCCGTTCACACACTGCCGATGAATTTATCTTTGTCAAGGAGATAGAGGAGGCGATAGGGATGTATCTGGAGTTGCTGGAAGGAGTAAAAATTTAAATTATCATTATCTGTTCAGCCACGGCTCCGGATTCAGTTTTTCCTTCTCTTTCCTCAATTGGAAGTGTAGCACCGTACGACCATTGTCGGCCCCATCCGAGAAGATTTGTCCGAGAGTCTGTTTGGTGGCAACATCATCGCCCTGCTTCACCGAGGCCGATGACAAGTTGCAATAGACTGATATATAATTCCCGTGACGGACAAGGATATTGAACAGTCCGTTCAGTTTAAAGACAGCCGCCACTTTACCATTGAAGATGGCACGGGCTTGGGCACCCGGTTTCCCTTGTATATCGATGCCCTTATTGTCCAGCTTGACATTGCGCAAACCTTCCACAGAATACTGGCCGTAATGGCTGGTAATGATATACGCGCCGGTGATGGGCATCGGCAACTTACCGCGATTATTAGCAAAGTTCCCTGATAATTCACGGTCTGCCTTACTCATGGAGTAAGTTTCCAAAGGCTGTGCCTTCGGCTTTGCGGGCGTAGAGGCAGTTGCCGTTTTTTCGTTTTTTTCACCAGCCTTTTTACGTGCGGCTGCCTCACGGCGCGCTTCTTCTGCCGCACGCTTACGCGCTTTCTCTATTTCTTCCGCTATCAGACGGTCAATGCGTGCATTGAGCTGATTGGCTTCACGGCGTTTCTTATTCAGTTCGTTCTGCAATCCCCGCTGTTTCTTTTTCAGATTGGCTACCAACAACTTTTGTTCCTTCTCCTGCGCTTCCAGCTTGACTTTCTCCTCTTCACGTTCTTTCAACAATCCTTCCTTGGCAACCTTCACTTGCTGAAGCTCAGTCTTCTTACGGTTCACCTGCTCCTGCTTTTTCAACACTTCCTCGCCTTGCAGGCGCTGATAAGTAGCATATTCACGTACATAGCGCATGCGTCGATAGGTCTGTGCCAGGCTCTTGGCAGAGAAAATGAACATCAGCTTCTCTTCAATGGAGCGGTTCTTATACAAATATTGAACGGACGATTCGTATTTCTTCTTCTTGTCCCTTAGGTCACGTTGCAGGCGGGTCAACTGACGTTCTAATGAAGACAACTCGCGCTCTATGGATTCCACATCATTATTGATAGTCAGAATATAGCGTTTGCGCTCTTCTATCTGTCCGGTCAGTGCAGCAAGACCGTTCAACTGGCTTCCCACATCCTTCTTGGTGGTTATCAACAGCGTTTCCGACTCTGCTATCTGTTTCTGCAAGGCACCACGCTTGCTTTCCAGTTCCTTAATCAGCTTGTTGGACTGGGCTAGGAGCGGAGAAACCGGCAAAAGGAGGAGAAAGAAGAGAAGGAGAAGCTTCATAAGTTATGAGTTATAAGTTATGAGGGATTATCTGACAATTATCAACTAATCAAAGGTCCATCAGCATTTCCAGCAGTTCTTCCAGCTCCACCTCTTTATATTTCTGTGAGAGCTGGGTAGGAGTCAGTGCAAAGGCTTATCCGAGAAGTTGGAAAGTTCAATCTTTCCCTTTTCCAGAGAGGGTATCCCGAGTTCCTTGCCGGTAAGCACCTTCTTGCCATTGGGTTTGGAAGCAGCATAAAGCAGTTTCTCCAAATGGGCAAAATCCGCCTTCTTGGGCAGCACATCCTTCAGTTCCTTACGTGTTGCACGGACATAACGTTTTCCCATACGGTCTACCAGCAGAATCTCATCCGGGGTGACTTCCATACGTGCCACCTCCGTACGAAGTATCGGCATCAGAAAGGAAATCTGCATGCATTCTTCCTTCTTCAACTTCATCGTACCGTTCACAGTAAGGGTGGCATCTTTATGGGGTACCGTCAGCTGCACTTTGGAGGAAAGGCAGGCAGATTCTCCGGACAGAGAACTTGAGTGACGCGAAGTCTTGCAACCGGCAAGCCCCACAGCCAGCAACAACAGCAAGGACAACAGGCGGCATATCCTTGCCATATCATTCAGCAGGTTTAGTTTCATCTGATATATATTTCTTTTTTTGTATTTTCTGTTTCAACGTATCAGAGCGATTGCCCTTATCCCAGGCTTGTTTCCAGTATTTCAAGGCACCTTCCGCATCGCCAGTCATGTAATAGATATCTCCGCAATGTTCCAAGACCACGTCACTGCTATCTTTATCATTCTTTATCGCCTCATCTATGTAGAGACGCGCCTCGGCATAATTACCTTTAACAAACAATATCCATGCATATGTATCGAGATAGGTGGAATTGTTCGGCTCGGCTTTCACTGTCTTGTAGCTCATCTCTTCCGCCTTGTCCAAGTCGCGGCGCTCCACGGAAAGATAATATGCGTAGTTATTCAAGGCACCGATGTTTGAAGGATTGTACACCAAAGCGGAATCATAAGCCGCATAAGCTTCCGCATGCAGATTCTTGGTGTGATAAGCATCACCGATAATGGCATAAAAATCTGATACGACCTCCTTCTTGCTGTCGTCCTTGACGTGCGACAAAGCCTTTTGACAGATGGCAAGGGCATCATCCGTCCGTTCCGCCTGGTTGTAGGCAATGGCCAGATAGAAATAGAACTCCAACATATCGGGATTGGACTCCACACCGGCTTCGCACAAATTCATTATTTCCTTGTAATCCTCCTGGCGCACAGCTTCCCCCAGCAATGTCATACGAGCCGCTGTGTTGGTAGGGTCTATCGCCAGAACCTGGCGCAGAACCGGCCCTGCCTCCTTGTTCATTCCTTTGGAAAGAAGATATTGGGCATACAGCAAAGGTAATTGCGCCTCATCGGGCTCCTGCTCCATGATGCGGTTGAAGAGCGTAATGACACGTGTACTGTCCTTGCCTGCCTGCTCGTTCTGCACGATGAACTGCCGCATCACATTCAGTTTGGTGTCCGAAGCCACTTTCTTGTTCAGCAACAGCGTGTCCAATTGCTGTTCATACAGCTCCTTCTGTCCGGTCTCTTCGTAGTAAGAAGCCAATGAGTACATGGCCATTGCATTGTCCGGCTCTTCGGCCAGCACCTTCTTGTAAATCTCATAAGCTTCCTGCTTTTTCCCGTTCTGCATATAGACATCCCCCAGCACAACCTGATAGCGCATATCGTTGGGATACTCTTCTACCAGACTTTCTATTTCATGAAAGGCGCTCTTGTCGTCCTTCTTTTGCAGATAGATGCGGAACTTCTCCATACTGAGCTGTTCATTCTTGCCCATCCGTTCCTCGAGCTTGTTCAGTATACCGATAACTTTGTCATACTCTTCCTGGCGGTTGTAAATCTCCAGCAAGTTGTATAGCGGGTCCAGCTTATCCGAGAAACGTACCGCCATATTTTCCAACAAGGCAGCGGCTCTCTCCGTTTCGTTTTGCTGCATATACAGATTGGCAAGTCCCTGGGCATACCAGTAATTATGGGGAGCATTCTCCACCGCCTTTTCCAAGGCGGCTTGTCCCAACGGCACCTGCTTGAGGTACATATAATACTGGGCCATCTCATACAAAGCCGATGATGCGTTCGGGTTTATCGTCAGGCAATGTTGCAGGACATCGAAAGCCGCATCATAGTCTTTCTGGACTTTCAGACGGGCGGCTTCAAGAAAGAAGTAGTCGTAACGGCGCTGCTGTTCGGGGGTAAGCTCCTTTACGGGCGAAACGTCGGCTCTTCGACTTCTTCCGTTTCTTCAATTCCTTCCGTGCCTTTTCAGACCGACCGTACCCGCTCATTTTCTCCTTAGAAGCTTGAACGTTGGCAGCCTGCACTCCGTACGTAGTAAAGCAGAAGGTACCTATCAACAACGCAAGTATTATTTTTACTCTGATTCTCATCTATTTAATTATAAATTCTTAACCCGTAAAACGGAACAATATCCATTCATTTTTTACCCGTATGCCCGAAACCTCCGGCACCGCGCTCCGTCTCATCCAGCACTTCCACTTCCTGCCAAAGAGCTTGTTCGTGACGCGCTATCACCATTTGTGCAATCCTCTCCCCATCTTCGATGACGAAGGTTTCTGCAGAAAGGTTGACGAGAATAATACAAACCTCACCACGGTAATCGGCATCAATCGTTCCAGGGGAGTTCAGCACGGTAATCCCCTTCTTAATGGCCAATCCGCTACGCGGACGCACTTGCGCCTCAAATCCTTCCGGAAGAGCGATATAAAGGCCAGTAGGCACCAGACACCGCTGCATCGGAGCCAGCGAAATAGGTTCATTAAGGTTTGCACGGATATCCATTCCTGCAGACAGCTCAGTGGCATAAGCCGGAAGCGGATGCTTTGATTTATTGATGATTTGTACGTTCAACATGATGTTATTTACGATTTGACGATTTACTATTTACGATTGGGGCTACTTCTATTCTTACAATTCGAGTAATTCAAGTTTCGCAATTCATCTTCGTTTTACTATAAACTTGGGCGAAAATACGGCTTTTTATACAAAATAGTGATACATTTGCAGTTAAATAATAGTAACTTCAATCGTAAATAGTAAATCGTCAAATCTCAAATAACATCATGATGAATTGGAATACGCTCATATCTGCCAAACGCTTCGGACTGGAAGAGTTTCACCAGGAACGCCATGAAAACCGCTCGGAATTCCAACGTGACTATGACCGCCTTGTCTTCTCTGCTCCCTTCCGCCGTCTGCAGAACAAAACCCAGGTATTCCCTCTTCCCGGTAGTGTATTCGTCCACAACCGATTGACACACAGCTTGGAAGTATCATGTGTAGGCCGCTCATTAGGCAACGATGTATCGAAAGTTCTCATTGCCCGCCACCCGGAACTGCAAGGCAGCTACCTCACCGAAATAGGCTCCATAGTTTCGGCCGCCTGCCTGGCACACGACTTGGGAAATCCTCCTTTCGGACATTCGGGAGAACGAGCTATTTCCACCTTTTTTTCCGAAGGAAAAGGAATGTCCCTGAAGGGCCAACTGACACCTGCCCAATGGGAGGACCTTACTCACTTTGAAGGGAATGCAAATGCGTTCCGTCTGCTTACCCACCAGTTTGAGGGAAGGCGGCAGGGAGGATTTGTACTCACCTACTCCACCTTGGCAAGCATCGTGAAATATCCCTTTTCATCGAGTCTTGCAGGCAAAAAGTCAAAATTCGGTTTCTTCATCACAGAGGAAGAAAGTTTTCGCCGCATAGCAGAAGAGTTGGGTATGGAGAAGCAGAACGATGCCCCGTTGAAATATGCCCGCCACCCGCTGGTCTATCTGGTGGAAGCCGCCGATGACATCTGCTACCAGATGATGGATATTGAGGATGCTCACAAACTGAAAATTCTGACTACACAAGAAACCAAAGAGCTACTTCTTTCTTATTTCTCGAAAGAGCGCCAAGCACACCGGCTCAAAACGATGGAGATAGTAAGTGACACCAATGAACAAATAGCCTATCTGCGTTCCAGCGTTATCGGACTGCTTATCGGCGAATGCGTGCAAGCCTTTGTAGACAATGAAGAAAAGATTCTGAAAGGAGAATTTGAAGGAAGCCTCATCAACCATATATCCGAGGTACCAGCCAATGCCTACAAGCACTGTGCAGACATCTCCCTGAAGAGGATTTACCGTTCACGCGATGTACTGGACATTGAACTTGCCGGTTTCCGCATCATCAGTACCCTGCTCGAACTGATGATTGACGCCGTGCGTTCTCCGGAAAAGGCATATTCGCAACTGCTCATCAATCGCGTATCGGGCCAGTACAACATAAAAGCGCCTGCACTCTACGAAAGAATACAGGCGGTATTGGATTACATCTCCGGAATGACGGATGTATTTGCACTCGATTTATATAGGAAAATAAACGGGAATAGCTTGCCAGCGGTATAACAGACGACAAACATTCCTCCGGATAGTCCTATGATACAACCTTATTTGCTCCCGACGTAAGCTTGCACGCCTCCGGTTCGCTCGCTATGAACGACTCGATGTGGCGAATGCGCTTTTCTGCCAAAATCTCGTCCACGGCAATTAGGATACCCGTTTCCTCCACATCTCCGAAACCGTAATTGATGGCTGTACCGAACATACGCATGGTAGGGCTAAGACTCATATAGGCATTCACCAACGGGGGAATATTGTACCCCGCCTTACGGATTTCACAATTCAAAATCTTATAGTCTTCCTTAAAAGAGTCTTTACAGAAGAGAGCCGCCAATTCATTCTCGTCCGATTCCAGAAGCAACGGCTTCATCGGAGTAATCAGGTTGTCCTTATCCGCAAAGTGTTTCCGAAGAAAATAAAGAATCTTATCACGGCTCTGACGATGATAGCTGGGATACATAGTCACCTTTCCGAAGAAATACTTCACATTGGGCATGACTACGGTCAGTGCGCCCAAACCATCCCACAGATTATCCAACGCAAACAGACCTTTACTGTCTGCACGCGTAGACTGATACTCCAACGTAACGAACGAACGTCCTAACTCGATGGTCGTAGGAAGATAGTCCTTCAAAAACTTATCCGAAAAGTTAAACATATGGGCAGTTGCCAGAATAGGGGCACCATGTTCATCAAAACGCACATCCGTACCTAAGATATAACGGTATCCACCCAAAATTTCTTCTGCTTCCGGATTCCAGACAATCAACTGCTTGTACGGGTTGTCCATGATGTCATATTCATCAATATCCATAGACTTGCCCGTTCCTCCTCCCGCAGCACGGAATGCAATCTCGCGCAAACGGCCGATCTCCTTCATTGTATTCGGAGAGTCTTGGGCAGTAATGATATATATCTGATTATGACTTCTATTGGTCATGCGCAGACGCTTTTCCTCAGTCAACTCCGCTTTCAACAGCTCCTTGCTTATCGGTGCAATAACATCTTCCATATTTTTCTGTTAGTAGTTCTTCTTTAATATAAATACGGTCTCTCTACAATTTATATACAATATCCTTCACATATTGCGCCCATCCGGCCGGGCTTTTCGATTTGTCGAAAGTTTGCCAGGGGATAGGCTTCCCTATGGTGATGGTAAATGTTTTATGACGATTCTTCAGCATTTCATCTGCCAGGTAAAGCATGGCGATATTGAACTTGATGCCCAACATCTTACAAAAATTGGCAAGATTATAAAAGAAGTTGGAGTTCCGCCCCTCGAAGTGGATGGGAACTACATCACGGTGGGCTTCGACACTCTTCACGATAAAGGTCTTTTTCCAATCCAAGTCACGGATGACCCCATTCTGCCTACGCGAACAAAGCCCTGCGGGAAACATGATGAGCTGATTGTCCGAAGCAAATCCCGCCTCCACCATTCTGGGGAAGTCTTTGGCCTGCTTTCCCGTCTTGTTGATGGGGATGCAAAGCGGCGCCAGTCCGTGCAGGTTCATCAGCAGGTCGTTGACCATATATTTCACCTTGCCACCATAAAAGGAGCCCAGGACATAACCCAGTGCCACTCCATCCTGCCCACCCAGGGGATGGTTGGACACAAAAGTATAAAGCCCTTCTTTAGGCAGATTTTCCTCCCCCTTTACCACAATATTGGCATCAAGGAACTCCAGACAAGCTTTCAGGAAATCTACACCGACTTTATCTTTCGACTCCCGCAAAAAGACATTCAATTCCTCTTGATGAACGATATGCTTCAAATAAGAAACCACGAACTTGGGGATATACTTAGACTGCTTCGGAGCCTTTTCCCGAAGTATCTTGTCTATGTCAATCAAAAATAAAGAGTCGTCAGCCATTCTTCTTTTGATGAAATGAATGCGCAAAATTAACTCATCTTTTTAATTAATCGCAAAAAAATGACAGAAAACTGCACCCGAAATCTATCAAATAGCACCTAAAAACTGTCAATTGATAGTTTTTCCCCTAAAGTGTGTTTGAAATCCGTCTGCCTGAAAGAGAAAACTTCCGTAAACTTGCAATATCAAGATTAACGAAAAAAAACATAGCACATATGAACAATATAACATTTAAAAAAGACCTGCTCGGAGTTCAAGACGATTTATTGCGTTTTGCATACAAACTTACTTCCGACCGTGAAGAAGCCAACGACCTCTTGCAGGAAACATCCCTGAAAGCTCTGGATAACGAAGAGAAGTATACGCCCGATACTAATTTCAAAGGATGGATATACACCATCATGCGCAATATCTTCATCAACAATTACCGCAAAGTGGTGCGTGACCAGACTTTCGTGGATACCACGGACAATCTCTATCACCTGAACCTGCCGCGCGACGCCGCTTTTGAAAGCACAGAAAGCGCATATGACCTGAAAGAGATGCACCGCATTGTCAACGCCCTTCCACGGGAGTACAAGATTCCCTTCTCCATGCATGTCTCCGGCTTCAAATACCGCGAAATTGCAGAGAAGCTAGGGTTGCCCTTAGGCACGGTAAAGAGCCGCATTTACTTCACCCGCCAAAAACTACAACAAGACTTGAAGGATTTTGTTTAAGCACTCAGCATATAAAACCAGTGATTTCCATAAATTAAGAAGAGTACAGATTTTAGTTGTATCAAAAGAGAGAAAGGCAGGCCGGGACAATCCCGCGTCTGCCTTTCATGGTCTCGCCCCTTGTATTTCGTACACAAACTCATTCAAGCCGTTACGCTTTGCGACAATATTATTTACAAAAATCAGGATAGCAATCTCTGGCTACATCCCACTTTTCCACCTATCCGAGGCACTGAAAGCTAACCAAAGCCACCCGAAAACTGCCAATTGTTAGATTTTACCCCAAAGAGAGTTTGATTTCCGTCTATCAAAAAGAGAAATCATCCGTAGCTTTGCATCATCAATAAAACGAACAATAATTTAAAAAACATCCATTATGAATAATAGAACATTTACCCAAGACCTACTCGGAGTTCAAAACGACTTATTACGCTTTGCATATAAATTAACCTCCGACCGCGAAGAGGCCAACGACCTGCTTCAAGAGACATCCCTGAAAGCTCTGGACAATGAAGAGAAGTACACACCTGATACCAACTTTAAAGGATGGATATATACCATCATGCGTAATATTTTCATCAACAATTACCGTAAAGTGGTACGTGACCAGACATTTGTAGATACCACAGACAATCTCTATCATCTGAACACGCCGCACGACCTCACACTCGACAGCACAGAAGGCGCCTACGACCTGAAGGAAATGCACCGCATTGTCAATGCCTTGCCACGTGAGTACAAGATACCTTTCTCCATGCATGTCTCCGGTTTCAAGTACCGTGAAATCGCAGAAAAGCTGAACCTCCCACTTGGAACAGTAAAGAGCCGCATCTTCTTTACCCGCCAGAAACTGCAGCAGGACCTGAAAGATTTCAGATAAGAGAATACGGCAACCTAAGAATTGTTTATTAATTGGCCGGATAAAAAAGTAAATATGCTTATCTTTGGGCAATCATGGGACACAAACCAAGATACCTAAAGAAAAACCGAGTAATTAATAAACAACATGAAGAAACAGACAATCATTACAGCCTGCACATTTGCAGCAATGACAATGGCTACTCCTGCCGTTTTTGCCGTACAGCCGGCCATGAGTAACCACGTATGCGCCTCCGACGCTATCAAGAAAGACAACCGACCGGTAGAATCAAAACGACTGTTCCGTTCCAAAGCCGTAGAAGAACAAATTCAACGGATACAGCAGCTGCTGAAAAATCAGAAGCTGTCATGGATGTTCACTAACTGCTTTCCCAACACGCTGGACACCACCGTCCATTTCCGCAAGGACAAGAAAGACGGGAAGCCCGACACATTTGTCTACACCGGAGATATCCATGCCATGTGGCTCCGCGACTCAGGTGCGCAGGTGTGGCCCTACGTACAGCTGGCCAATGAAGACAAGGAACTGAAGACGATGCTTGCAGGAGTCATCAACCGCCAATTCAAGCTGATTAATGTAGACCCGTTTGCCAACGCCTTCAACGACGGCCCCATCCCCGACGGACACTGGAAAACCGACCTTACCGACATGAACGACGAGGTGCACGAGCGTAAATGGGAAATCGATTCACTGTGTTATCCGCTACGCCTTGCCTACCATTACTGGAAAACGACCGGTGATACAAGCATCTTCGATGCCGAGTGGATAAAAGCAATCCAAAACATCCTGACCACCTTCCGCGACCAACAGCGCCGTGACGGACGCGGTTCCTACCATTTCCAGCGGGTAACTGAACGCGCACTGGACACGATGACCAACGACGGCTGGGGCAATCCGGTGAAACCGGTCGGACTGATTGCATCTTCTTTCCGCCCTTCCGATGACGCCACCACCTTCCAATTCCTGATACCCTCCAACTTCTTCGCCGTATCTTCGCTGCGTAAGGCAGCCGAGATTCTGACTGAAGTCAATAACCGCCCGGAGCTTGCAAAAGAATGTACCGACCTGGCTGGAGAAGTAGAAACCGCCCTACGAAAATACGCTACCTACAACCATCCCAAATACGGCACCATCTATGCCTTCGAGGTAGACGGTTTCGGCAACCACCTTCTGATGGACGACGCCAATGTACCGAGCCTTATCGCACTGCCCTATCTGGGCGATGTGGACATCAACGATCCTATTTACCAGAACACCCGTCGTTTCGTATGGAGCGAGGATAACCCATACTTCTTCAAAGGTACGGCAGGCGAAGGCATTGGAGGTCCGCACATCGGCTACGACATGATTTGGCCGATGAGCATCATGATGAAAGCCTTCACAAGCCAGAACGATGAAGAGATTAAAACTTGCGTGAAGATGTTGATGGATACAGAAGCCGGAACCGGCTTTATGCACGAGTCTTTCCACAAAGACAATCCCGCCAAGTTCACCCGCGCCTGGTTTGCATGGCAAAACACATTGTTTGGCGAACTCATTCTAAAACTGGTGAACGAGGGCAAGCTAGACTTGCTGAACAGCATACAGTAAAAAAACATTTATCCCCCCTGGATTCTGTGGATGAATGTAATAATCAACCACTCCAGGGGGAATATTATCACTCCTCCCTCCCATCATCTTCCGGTAAGTAGTAACGTTCACAAAATAGACGGGAAGTTAACAAAAAAAGTTTCAGAAGTTAATACTAAAACAAGAAAGAGTTAAGAAAGAGCTTTATCCCAAACTTTGGTTTTTCCAAACCAAGCCTGGGGATAGAGAAACCAAGTCTTGGTTTAGATATCCGCAAAGCTGGGAAAGAAGTTTCCCACCCAAGACACCATTCCACCAACAAGCGACTTTCAAACCAAAGACCGTCATCCTCAACTGAATCTTTTCAAAAGAGACTACACGAATCCCCCACCAGCAAAGCGTTTCAAAAGCAGCTTCATTATCAAATGAATAAGCTATCAACAAGGTGTTGAAAACTTCTTCCTAAGATTTTAGTTAAAAGATTGTGGGGAATTGTGGGGAAATGTGTATTTTTTACCGTCGCTTATTATAATAAGGTGAGAAATGATACAATTTTTAGGTAATATCGAGGCTAAGGCGGATGCAAAAGGAAGAGTTTTCATCCCGGCCACCTTCCGGAAACAGCTGCAAGCCGCTTCTGAAGAAAGACTCGTGTTGCGTAAGGACGTGTATCAGGATTGCCTGGTGCTCTACCCGGAAAGTGTATGGTTTGCCACTCAAAACCAACTTCGCTGCCGACTGAATAAATGGAACGCCAAACAACAAATGATTTTCCGCCAGTTCGTAAGTGACGCGGAAGTCATGACCCCTGACGGGAACGGACGCATCCTGCTCCCAAAACGTTACCTGCAAATGGCGGGTATACAAAGTGATGTCCGCTTCATTGGTGTGGACAACACAATAGAAATCTGGGCTAAGGAACGTGCCGACCAACCATTCATGAACCCCGACGAGTTCAGCGAGGCTCTTGAAGAACTGCTGGGAGACGAAAATATTTGTTGTGACGAAAATAAGCTATAAACAACAGATGATGAAAGAAGAAACAACATATCACATCCCCGTATTGCTGATGCCGAGCGTAGATGCAATGAACATCCGTCCGGACGGCACGTATGTAGACGTAACGTTTGGTGGAGGAGGACATTCGCGCGAGATACTGTCCCGCCTGGAAGACGGCGGCCGGCTGCTGAGCTTCGACCAGGACGAGGATGCGGAACGCAACATTGTGAACAACCCGCATTTTACATTCGTACGCAGCAACTTCCGCTACCTGCACAACTTCCTACGCTATCACGGCATCGAAAAAGTGGATGCCATACTTGCCGACCTCGGCGTATCTTCCCATCACTTTGATGACAGCGAACGGGGATTCTCCTTCCGCTTCGACGGGGCACTGGATATGCGTATGAACAAGCGTGCCGGCCTGACCGCTGCCGACATCGTGAATACCTACGAAGAAGAAAAGCTGGCCGATATTTTTTATCTGTACGGCGAGCTGAAGAACAGCCGGAAACTGGCATCTGTCATCGTTAAGGCACGGGCTACGCAGAGAATTGCCACCATCGGCGAATTTCTGGAAATCGTCAAACCACTCTTCGGCCGCGAACGCGAGAAGAAAGAACTGGCAAAAGTATTCCAGGCATTGCGCATTGAGGTAAACCAGGAAATGGAAGCACTGAAAGAAATGCTGTATGCGGCAACAGAAGCGCTAAAGCCGGGAGGCCGCCTGGTGGTGATAACCTATCACTCCCTGGAAGACCGTATGGTGAAGAATATCATGAAAACCGGCAACGTGGAAGGCAAGGCCGAAAAAGATTTCTTCGGGAACGTATTGACCCCGTTCCGGCTAGTCAACAACAAAGTGATTGTACCGGACGAGGAAGAGATAGAGCGCAATCCGCGTTCGCGCAGCGCCAAGCTGAGAATTGCAGAAAGAGTAATGAATGATTAGTGACTAGCAATGGAAAAGAAGCAAGAAGAAAAGAATACGGAAAAGGTGAAAAAACGCACCTCACTGAAGAACATCATCGGAGGCGACATTCTGGCCACAGACTTCTTCCGCCGCCAAGCCGGATTGTTGTTCCTTATCATGGTGCTTATCATTATTTACATCAACAACCGTTACGAATGCCAACTGCAACTGATAGAGATAGACAATCTTAAAAAAGAGCTGATAGACATCAAGTACGATGCCCTGACACGCAGTTCGGAATTGATGGAGCGGAGCCGCCAATCGCGCATCGAGGAATACATCGCCACCAAAGAAAGCGATTTGCAGACTTCCACTAATCCACCGTACTTACTAAAATAATGGAGAATTGAGGATTAAAGTAATTTCAATAGTACATCGTAAATCGTTAAATCGTAAATAACATTGGCTGTAAATAAAAAAAACATAATGACCCGTTACTTCTTCGTCGTCCTACTCATGGGGTTGGTGGGGATAGCTATTGTTGTGAAAGGCGCCATGATTATGTTTGCCGAGCGACAGTACTGGCACGATGTAGCCGACCGCTTCGTAAAAGAGAATGTAACGGTGAAGCCCAACCGGGGAAATATCCTGTCCTCGGATGGCAAACTGATGGCAAGTTCGCTGCCGGAATATAAAATATATATGGACTTCATGTCCGGCGAAAGGGACGAGAAGCGCCGCAAAAAGGACCAGCAGCGCAAGGATTCTATCTGGAAAGCCAATTTCGATTCCATCTGTATCGGGCTTCATCAGATTTTTCCGGACATCAGTGCCGCCACCTTCAAAAGCCATCTGCGCAAGGGGCGGGAGATGAAGAGCCGGAACTACAACATTCTTCCCAACCGCAACCGGCGCATCTCTTACATTCAGTATAAGGAAGCCAAGCGGTTACCCGTATTCAAGATGAACAAGTACAGAGGCGGGTTCCACGAACAGATATACAACCAGCGTAAAAAGCCGTTCGGTTCTTTGGCAGCCCAAACCCTGGGCCGTCTCTATGCCGATACAGCCATGGGAGCCCGTAACGGCATTGAACTGGCCTTCGACACCCTGCTGAAAGGACGAAACGGTATTACCCACCGTCAGAAGGTGATGAATAAATACCTGAATATCGTAGACCTTCCCCCGGTAGACGGTTGTGACATCATATCCACCCTCGACGTAGGCATGCAGGACATCTGCGAAAAAGCCTTGGTGGACAAGTTGAAGGAAATCAATGCCAACGTCGGGGTAGCCGTACTGATGGAAGTGGCTACCGGAGAAGTAAAGGCCATTGTCAACATGATGAAAGCCGGAGACGGCAATTACTACGAAATGAACAGTAATGCCATCAGCGATATGTTGGAACCGGGCTCCACCTTCAAGACAGCCTCCATTATGGTGGCACTGGAAGATGGCAAGATAACCCCGGATACCGAGGTAGACACGGGCAACGGTATTATGAATATGTACGGCAGTAAGATGAGGGACCACAACTGGCACCGGGGAGGTTACGGAAAGATAGATGTGACACGTATTCTGGAAGTTTCTTCCAATGTGGGTGTCTCCTACCTCATCGACAAGCACTACAAGGATAATCCGCAGAAGTTCGTGGACGGTTTGAAGCGCATGAGCATCGACCAGCCGCTTCATCTGCAAATACCCGGTGAAGGGAAACCCAACATCAAAGGGCCTAAAGAGCGTTATTTTGCCAAAACGACTTTGCCGTGGATGAGTATCGGTTACGAAACCCAGGTACCTCCCATAAACATACTGACCTTCTACAATGCCATAGCCAACAACGGAGTCATGGTACGCCCCAAATTTGTGAAAGCAGCGGTAAAGGACGGTGAGGTAGTGAAAGAATATCCTACGGAAGTAATCAATCCCAAGATATGTTCCGACCATACCCTGACACAAATCCGCGAAATCCTTCGGAAAGTGGTATCGCAAGGTCTGGCAAAACCCGCCGGCAGCAAGCAGTTCTCCGTATCGGGCAAGACGGGTACGGCACAGATTTCACAAGGAGCCGCCGGATATAAGTCGGGACGGGTGAATTACCTTGTAAGTTTCTGCGGATATTTCCCCTCGGAAGCACCCAAATACAGTTGCATCGTTTCCATTCAGAAGCCTGGGTTACCAGCTTCAGGCGGTCTGATGGCAGGTAGTGTCTTTGGGAAAATAGCAGAAAGAGTTTATGCCAAAGACCTGCGTTTTGACATACGCAGTGCCATAGACAGTACCACCAATGTGATTCCTCCCGTGAAAGCCGGAGAGATGAACGAAGCACTCCTTGTACTGAATGATTTGAAAGTGCCCGTTCAGAAACAGTTCGCCGGACAAAAGAAAAAGGAACAGTGGGGGCATACACAAGCAGCTCCGTCGGCAGTCATCCTGCAAGACCAGGAACCGGCCTCGGGCACCGTGCCCAGCGTGGTAGGTATGGGAGCGAAAGATGCTGTCTACCTTTTAGAGAGTAAAGGACTGAAAGTAAGGCTAAACGGCGTAGGACGGGTGAGGAACCAGTCCATAGCAAGCGGTAGCCGGATAGTGAAAGGACAAACCATAGCCCTGACACTACGTTAACATGAGAATAAACAAGATTTGGATATACACTATATATAATAAGGTATGAGATTAAGTGATTTGTTGCAAACAATACAGCCGGTCCGGATTACCGGAAGTACAAGCATGGAGATAACGGGGGTGAATATAGATTCCCGCCTGATAGGAACCGGACATCTGTTCATGGCCATGCGTGGTACGCAGACCGACGGGCATGCCTATATTCCGGCTGCCATCGATAAAGGGGCTGTTGCAGTATTGTGTGAAGAATTGCCGGAAGAGCTTAAGGCCGGCATCACCTACATTCAGGTGAAAGACAGTGAAGATGCCGTAGGGAAAGTGGCTACCACTTTCTATGGCGACCCTACATCCAAGATGGAACTCATCGGCGTGACCGGAACCAACGGAAAAACAACCGTTGCCACCTTATTATATAATACTTTCCGCTATTTCGGCTACAAGGTCGGACTGGTTTCCACTGTATGCAATTACATCGACGACCTGCCCGTACCGACCGAACACACCACCCCAGACCCGATAACCCTGAACCGCCTGCTCGGAGAAATGGCCGATTCCGGCTGCAAGTACGCCTTCATGGAAGTCAGTTCCCATTCCATTGCCCAGAAGCGCATCAGCGGTCTGAAGTTTGCCGGCGGTATTTTCACTAATCTGACCCGCGACCATCTGGATTATCATAAAACGGTGGAGAACTACCTCAAAGCCAAGAAAAAGTTCTTCGACGAACTGCCAAAAGGAGCTTTCAGCCTGACCAACCTGGATGACAAGAACGGACTTGTGATGACGCAGAATACCCGTTCGAAGGTATACACCTACTCTTTTTGCGTAGTCTTAGCGACTTCAAAGGCAAAGTCTTGGAGTCTCATTTCGAGGGAATGTTGCTCGACTTCAACAATCACGAACTGGCAGTACGTTTCATCGGAAAATTCAATGCCTACAACCTGCTGGCGGTATTCGGTACTGCCGTATTACTTGGCAAGAAAGAAGAGGATGTACTGGTTGCCCTCAGCACGCTGCATCCGGTAACCGGCCGCTTCGATGCCATCCGTTCACCGAAAGGCTACACCGCCATTGTGGACTATGCGCATACTCCAGACGCCCTGGTCAATGTATTGAACGCCATTCACGGAGTGCTGGAAGGAAAAGGGAAAGTGATTACCGTTGTGGGCGCCGGCGGCAACCGCGACAAAGGCAAGCGTCCCATCATGGCCAAAGAATCCGCCCGCTTGAGCGACCGGGTCATCATCACCTCCGATAACCCGCGCTTTGAAGAGCCGCAGGACATCATCAACGACATGCTGGCGGGACTGGATAAAGACGACATGCAGAAAACCATCAGCATCACCGACCGCCGCGAAGCCATCAAGACAGCCTGCATGCTGGCACAGCCGGGAGACGTGATTCTCGTTGCAGGCAAGGGGCATGAGAATTATCAGGAGATTAAAGGCGTGAAACACCATTTTGACGACAAAGAGATATTAAATGAGATAATGTGCTGATATGCCAATGTGCTAATCGCCATGCGTCATGTAGGATATTCATTCCTTTACCAGCAGATATACCAGACTATCAATTAGCATATTGGCACATTAGCACATTAAACAATTAAATAATTAACATCATGTTATACTATTTATTTCAATGGTTAGACAAATATGACTTCCCCGGTGCGGGCATGTTTGGCTATACATCCTTCCGTTCGTTGATGGCAATCATTCTGGCATTGCTCATTTCGAGTATCTGGGGAGATAAGTTCATCAATCTACTGAAACGCAAGCAGATTACTGAAACGCAACGTGATGCCAGCATCGACCCGTTCGGCGTAAACAAGGTGGGAGTACCCAGCATGGGCGGTGTCATCATTATTGCCATACTCATTCCTTGCCTACTACTGGGCAAATTGAGCAATATTTATATGATATTGATGCTGATTACCACAATCTGGCTGGGGTCGCTGGGCTTTGCCGACGACTACATCAAGATATTCAAGAAGGACAAGGAAGGCCTGCACGGTAAGTTCAAAATCATCGGTCAGGTAGGCTTGGGACTTATCGTCGGACTGACTCTCTACCTCAGTCCGCAGGTGGTTATCCGCGAGAACATAGAAATAGAGAAACCGGACGGACAGATAGAAGTGGTGCATGCCGCCAAGGAAATCAAGGCAACACAGACCACCATCCCATTCTTCAAGAGCAACAACTTCGACTATGCCGACCTAGTGGGCTTCATGGGTGAACATGCCCAGACAGCAGGTTGGATACTGTTTGTGATTATCACGATTTTCGTAGTTACCGCCGTCAGCAACGGAGCCAACCTGAATGACGGAATGGACGGAATGGCGGCAGGGAACTCTGCCATTATCGGACTGACCTTGGGAATACTCGCCTACGTATCGAGCCACATTGAATATGCCGGCTACCTGAATATCATGTACATTCCCGGCTCGGAAGAACTGGTAATCTTTATCTGTGCCTTCATCGGTGCACTTATCGGCTTCTTGTGGTACAATGCCTATCCGGCCCAGGTATTCATGGGCGATACGGGCAGTCTGACCATTGGAGGAATCATCGCAGTATACGCCATCATTATTCACAAGGAACTGCTGATACCCATCCTTTGCGGTATCTTCCTGGTGGAGAACCTTTCGGTCATCCTGCAACGCCTCTACTACAAGGCAGGCAAGCGGAAAGGCGTGAAACAACGTCTCTTCAAAAGAACACCGATACACGACCACTTCCGCACTTCCATGAGCCTGATAGAGCCGGGATGCAGCGTAGTATTCACCAAACCGGACAAGCTGTTCCACGAATCCAAAATCACCATCCGCTTCTGGATTGTGACGATTGTATTGGCAGCGATAACGATTATAACATTAAAGATTAGATAATAATTATTCAATATGCTAATGTGCCAATGTGCTAATTGCCATGCGGCACGACAGCGCAGCTCATTAGCACATTGGCACATTAATCATATTAGTACATTATGAGAATTGTAGTATTAGGAGCTGGCGAAAGCGGCGCAGGCGCTGCCGTACTGGCCAAAGTGAAAGGATTCGACACGTTCGTCTCCGACATGTCCGCCATCAAAGACAAATACAAGGAACTGCTGGATAAATACGGCATTGCCTGGGAAGAGGGACACCACACAGAAGAGTTGATTCTGAATGCTGACGAAGTGGTGAAAAGTCCCGGTATCCCCAACGACGCACCGCTCATTATGAAATTAAAGGAAAAAGGTACGCCCATCATCTCTGAGATAGAGTTTGCGGGACGGTACACTGACGCAAAGATGGTCTGTATCACCGGCTCGAACGGAAAGACTACAACCACCTCGCTCATTTATCACATCTTCAAGAGTGCAGGCCTGAACGTCGGCCTCGCCGGCAACATCGGCAACAGCCTGGCCTTGCAGGTAGCCACGGAGCAGCATGATTACTACGTCATTGAGCTGAGTTCCTTCCAGCTGGACAATATGTATAACTTCCGTGCCAACATTGCCGTACTGATGAACATCACACCAGACCACTTGGACCGTTACGACCACTGTATGCAGAAATATGTGGACGCCAAATTCCGCATCACCCAAAACCAGACACCGGAAGACGCTTTTATCTTCTGGAACGACGACCCCATCATCAAGCGCGAGCTGGACAAGCATGGCCTGCGCGCCCATCTCTACCCGTTCGCTGCCGTGAAGGAAGACGGGGCCATCGCATACGTGGAAGACGGTGAAGTGGAAATCAACGAACCGATAGCCTTCAATATGGAGCAAGAGGAGCTGGCGCTGCACGGCACACACAACCTATACAATTCGTTAGCCGCCGGCATCTCGGCCAATTTGGCCGGCATCCGGAAAGAATATATCCGCAAAGCCTTGTCCGACTTCAAGGGAGTGGAACACCGGTTGGAGAAAGTAGCCACCGTACGCGGCGTGAGCTTCATCAACGATTCCAAGGCTACGAACGTAAACTCCTGCTGGTATGCCCTACAAAGCATGACCGGCAAAACCGTACTTATCCTCGGCGGTAAAGACAAAGGAAACGATTACACGGAAATCGAAGACCTCGTACGCGAAAAGTGCTCTGCCCTGGTCTATTTGGGTTTGCACAACGAAAAGTTGCACGCCTTCTTCGACCGTCTGGGACTGCCCGTAGCCGACGTGCAGACCGGCATGCAGGATGCCGTAGAAGCAGCCTTCAAGCTGGCAAAGAAAGGTGAAACCGTGTTGCTCAGTCCTTGCTGTGCCTCCTTCGACCTCTTCAAGAGCTATGAGGACCGCGGCAATCAGTTCAAAGCATGTGTCAGAACACTATAAGATACGGATGCCGCAACAGTCCTATTACGCATCCCGTAACAAGAACGGCAACTTTTAATTCTTTAATTATTAATTTTTAATTTGCGAAGCATTGGATTTATTAAAGAGCATATTCAAAGGCGATAAAGTGATTTGGATTATTTTCCTTTTCCTTTGCCTCATCTCCATCACAGAGGTATTCAGTGCTGCCAGTACGCTGACCTACAAGAGTGGCGACCACTGGGGACCGATTACGCAGCACAGCATCCTCCTGATGGTAGGCGCCGTCATTGTAGTACTGGTACACAACATCCCCTATAAATGGTTTCAGGTGTTCCCGGTATTCCTGCTTCCGATATCCATCGGACTGCTGGCTTTTGTGATGCTGATGGGATTCATTACCGGCGACCGCGTAAACGGCGCAGCCCGCTGGATGACCTTCATGGGCATTCAGTTCCAGCCGTCAGAAATAGCGAAGATGGCCGTTGTCATCGTTACCGCCTTTATCCTCTCGAAAGGGCAGGATGAAGACGGTGCAAGTCCGAAAGCCTTTAAGCGCATCATGATTATTACCTGCATTGTCTGTGGCCTTATCCTGCCAGAAAACTACTCGACGGGAATGCTGCTCTTCGGAACGGTCTACCTGATGATGTTCATCGGACGGGTATCTGCCAGGAAACTGCTGATACTGGGAGGAGGAATTGTGGCATTCGTAACAGTCTTTGTCGCCTTCCTGCTGGCCACGCCAGACAAGACATTGGAAAATATACCGATGGGGCACCGCTTCACCACTGTAAAATCCCGTATTGCAGACTTTACCAACAAGGAGGAAGTTCCTGCCGCCAAATTCGACATCGACGGCGACGGGCAAGTGGCACATGCCCGTATTGCCGTAGCTACGAGCAACGTTGTAGGCAAGGGTCCGGGAAACTCCGTACAGCGTGACTTTCTGAGCCAGGCATTCTCCGATTTCATCTATGCCATCATCATCGAGGAACTGGGACTGGTAGGCGGAATAGTCGTTGTGTTCCTTTATGTCTGCCTATTGGTGCGAGTGGGCCGTATCGCCAAAAAATGCGACCGCACTTTCCCCGCTTTCCTCATTACCGGAATAGCCTTGCTGCTCGTCACGCAGGCGCTGTTCAACATGATGGTTGCCGTAGGTCTGGCACCCGTCACGGGACAACCGCTTCCACTCATCAGCAAGGGTGGTACATCCACTTTCATCAACTGTGCCTACATCGGCATGATACTGAGTGTCAGCCGCTATACAGCCAAGCTGGAGGAACAGCGGATGCATGATGCGCAAGTGCCGATGCTGATAGATGCCGGAAATGCCGAGCACCCGGAACAACCTGCCGACAGCGAAGCACAGACAGCCGCTGAGCCGACAGCAAAGGTACTGAACAGTGATGCGGAGTTTGAATAACAGCCTCTCCCCCAACCCCTCCCCCGTAGGGAGGGGAGAAAAGAATAATTGAGTAATGGAGAGCATGCCAATAATACAAAAATAAAAAAGAACAAGAATATGAGTAAAGAGGCGAACAACTATACAACCAAAAGTAACTCTACCCCTCTCCCTACGGGGAAGGGGGTGAGGCTTATCATCAGCGGCGGCGGTACCGGAGGACATATCTTTCCGGCCATCTCCATCGCTAACGCCATAAAAGAGTTGTGTCCCGACGCGGAGATTCTCTTCGTAGGTGCCGAAGGAAGAATGGAAATGCAGCGTGTTCCAGATGCCGGTTACCGGATTATAGGTTTACCCGTTGCCGGATTCGACCGCAAACATCTGTGGAAGAACTTCTCCGTACTGCTGAAACTGATACGAAGCCAGTGGAAAGCACGGAGCATCATCAAGGAGTTCCGCCCGCAAGTAGCCGTCGGTGTAGGTGGCTATGCCAGTGGTCCTACGCTGAAAATGGCGGGCATGATGGGTATTCCCACGCTGATACAGGAACAGAATTCCTACGCCGGTGTCACCAACAAGCTGCTGGCACAGAAGGCATGCAAGATTTGCGTGGCCTACGAAGGCATGGAAAAGTTCTTCCCGGCAGAAAAGATAATCATGACAGGTAATCCGGTGCGCCAGAACCTGCTCGGACATTCCATCCTGCACGCAGACGCCGTAAAGTACTTCGGATTGAACCCGGAAAAGAAGACTATCCTCATTCTGGGCGGTAGTCTTGGAGCGCGTACCATCAACCAGACACTGACCGCCGGCCTGGATATCATTCGTACCCACCCCGACGTACAGTTTATCTGGCAGACTGGCAAGATATACATTGACCAAGTCAGAGAAGCCATTACAGCCACTACGGGAGAAGCCGTACGTAACCCGCATATCAGTGCCATTCCGAATCTGTATGTGACGGACTTCATTAAGGATATGGCAAACGCCTATGCCGCTGCCGATCTGGTGATTTCACGTGCCGGAGCCGGTTCCATCTCCGAGTTCTGCCTGCTGCACAAGCCGGTCATCCTGGTTCCCTCACCCAATGTGGCCGAAGACCATCAGACCAAGAATGCGCTGGCGCTGGTGGATAAGGATGCAGCTATCTATGTGAAGGATGTGGAAGCGAAAGAGAAGCTGCTGCCGGTGGCGTTGGAGACAATCGCTAACCCCGAGAAGCTGCAAGACTTGAGCAAGAATATCGCCAAGCTAGCGTTGCCGGACTCGGCGACAATTATTGCGAAGGAGGTATTGAAGAGCCTCTCCCCTTGTCCCTCCCCCGTAGGGAGGGGGGAATAGATAGTACTGCTATCGTTCTTTTTATAATATCATACTTTTGGAAGAAGAGTTTGAAGAAAAAATTTGAATATGAATAAAAATATAAGCAATAGTAACTCATCTCCCCTCCCTACGGGGGAGGGGCAGGGGGTGAGGCTTGAAGCCATCCACTCCGTTTATTTCGTCGGTGCCGGCGGCATCGGCATGAGCGCTCTGATACGCTATTTCCTCTCTAAAGGAAAGACAGTAGCGGGCTACGACCGTACGTCGAGCGAACTGACAGAACGTCTGATTACGGAAGGAGCACAGATACACTACGAAGAGGATATCAACCTTATTCCGGAGGAGTGCAAAGACAAGGCAAGCACGCTCGTGGTCTATACCCCCGCCGTGCCGCAAGGGCATGCAGAACTGACCTATTTCCGTGAAAACGGTTTCGACATACATAAGCGCTCCCAAGTATTAGGCATTATAACCCGCAGCAGCAAAGGCCTGTGCGTGGCAGGTACGCATGGCAAGACTACCACCAGCACCATGGCTGCCCACCTGCTGCACCAGTCACACGTGGGCTGCATCGCCTTCCTCGGAGGTATTTCGAAGAACTACGGTACGAATCTGCTGCTTTCCGCCACCAGCCCTTATACCGTTATCGAAGCGGATGAGTTCGACCGCTCCTTCCACTGGCTATCGCCCTGGATGAGTGTCATTACTGCCACCGACCCCGACCACCTGGATATATACGGCACCAAAGAAGCCTATCTCGAAAGCTTCCGCCACTACACCACGCTTATCCAGCCGGGCGGCGCCTTGATTCTGCACAAAGGACTGGAAATGCAAGCCGACGTACAACCGGGCGTCGCCACCTATACCTACTCGCGCAACGAAGGCGACTTCCATGCCGAGAATATCCGCATCGGAAACGGTGAAATCTTCATCGACTTCGTGGCGCCTGACACCCGCATCAACGATATTCAGTTGGGTGTTCCCGTCAGCATCAACATCGAGAATGGTGTTGCCGCCATGGCACTCGCCCATCTCAGCGGTGCCACCGACGAAGAAATCAAGCAAGGCATGGCAAGCTTCCGCGGAGTGGACCGCCGTTTCGACTTCAAGCTGAAGAATGACCGGATTGTATTTCTCAGCGACTATGCCCACCACCCGGCGGAAATAGCCCAAAGCGTGAAGTCCGTCCGCGAGCTGTACCAAGACAAGAAGATAACCGTCATCTTCCAGCCCCACTTGTACACCCGTACTCGCGACTTCTATCGTGACTTTGCAGACAGCCTTTCCCTATCCGACGAGGTGATTCTGACAGAGATATACCCTGCCCGCGAGCAACCGATTCCCGGCGTGACGAGTCAGCTGATTTATGACAACCTCCGCCCCGGCATCGAGAAATGCATCTGTAGGAAAGAAGACGTCCTCAGCCTCCTCGCCCAAAAGCACACCGAAGTATTGGTAGTGCTGGGAGCCGGTGACCTGGACAACTATGCGCCCCAAATCACCCAACTATTATCAGAAAAATATCATGGTTAAAAGGATTCTACTTTCTATCGTTCTGTTGCTTGTCATTGCTTACCTGGTAGTGGCTGTCACAGCTTTCAACCGCAAGCCCACCTCGCAGGTGTGCCAAGACGTGGAACTGGTGATAAAAGACACGGTATATGCCGGCTTCATCACGAAGAAGGAAGTAGCTACCCTGCTGGAAAAGAAAGGCATCAGCCCCATTGGGAAAGACCTGGAACGCGTGCGCACCAAGACCTTGGAGCGCGAACTTGCCAAGCATCCCCTCATCGACCAGGTGGAGTGCTACAAGACCCCGAGCGGCAAGCTCTGCATCGAAGTGACCCAGCGCATCCCCATCCTGCGCGTGATGAGCGCCAACGGCGAAAACTACTATCTGGACAACAAAGGTACCGTGATGCCCCCCGATGCAAAGTGCGTTGCACATCTCGCCGTTGTAACCGGAAATGTAGAAAAGTCGTTTGCCATGAGGGATTTATATAAGTTTGGTGTATTTTTGCAAAAGAATTCTTTTTGGAATGCACAGATAGAGCAAATTCATGTATTGCCCGGCAAGAACATCGAGTTAGTGCCCCGTGTCGGCGACCATCTTATCTATTTAGGCAAGATTGCCGGATTCGAGAAGAAGCTGAAACGTGTAAAGGCATTCTACGAAAGAGGATTGAACCAGGTGGGTTGGAACAAATACTCCCGTATCAGCGTTGAATTTGATAATCAAATCATCTGCACAAAGAGAGAGTAGAGAAAGGGATTTACTAATAGTCCTTCTTTATCAAAGCGCAGCAAATAGTAAATTGTAAATAGTAAAATAGTAAATAAATAGATATGGCAACAACAGATTTCATCGCCGCTATCGAGTTGAGTTCTTCCAAGATTTCCGGTATCGCAGGAAAGAAGAACAGTGACGGAAGTATCCAGGTGTTGGCTTATGCACGCGAAGATGCATCCCCGTTTATACACAAAGGGGCCATCTACAACATTGACAAGGCCGCACAAGCGCTGACTTCCATCATCAACAAGCTGGAAGGCCAGCTGAACAACTCCATCGCCAAAGTATATGTAGGCATCGGCGGACAATCATTGCGCACGGTGAGGAATGCGGTAAGCCGTACGCTGGAGGAAGAGAGCATCATTTCGCAAGAACTGGTAGACGAGATTTGCGACGAGAACCGTGATGTACCCTTGGTAGACATGAGTGTGCTGGATGTAGCCCCGCAAGAATACAAGATAGACAACACGCTGCATGTGGAGCCCGTAGGAGTTGCCGGAAGATACATCACCGGGCAGTTCCTCAACATCGTAGCGCGTGCCTCGCTGAAGAAGAACCTCGAACACAGCTTCGAGCAAGCCAAAGTGGAAATTGCCGACGACCTGCTCGTGGCTCCCACTGCGTTGGCCAAAGCCGTGCTGACCGAAAACGAGATGCGTTCGGGCTGCGCACTGGTGGACTTCGGTGCCGACACCACCACCGTGCTGGTCTATAAGAACAATATCCTGCGCTACCTCAGCGTACTGCCGCTGGGTGGAAACAACATTACCCACGACATCACTTCCCTGCAAATGGAAGAGGAAGATGCCGAGAAGCTGAAACTGCAATACGGTGATGCCCTCTACGAGGAGGAAGAAGACGCCGAGACCCCTGCCGTATGCACGTCGGAAGACGGCCGTACCTTCGAACTGGCCCTGCTGAACAATATTATCGGAGCACGTGCAGAAGAAATTCTTGCCAACGTATGGAACCAGTTGCAACTTTCCGGCTACGAGGACAAACTTTTCTCCGGTGTTGTATTCACCGGTGGAGGAGCCAATCTGAAGAATCTTGAGAAAGCCTTCCATAGAGTGAGCAAGATTGAAAAGGTAAAGACCGCCAAGTTCGTACAGACCACCGTCCACACACGCAGCGACGAGCCCAAGAAGGACGGCATGCACAACACACTGCTGGGCCTGCTGGCTGCCGGCAACGAGAATTGCTGCCTGCAAGAGGTGAAGCCGGTGCAGCAGCCTGCCTCCAATGTTCCTCCCAAACCGGTCGACATATTCGTTGACGACGAAGCGCTGAAAGAGCAGGAAGCCGCCGCACGCGCCGCCAAGGCACAGCGCGAGAAGGAAGAGAAAGAACGCAAGGAGCGTGAGCGCAAAGAAAGGGAGCTGCGCGAAAAGGAAGAAAAGAAGAAGAAAAAGAAAGAAGGCCCCAGCTGGTTCGAAAAGACTTTCAACAAGCTTTCCAACGAAATCTTCTCGGACGACGATATGAAGTAATAATGTGATAATGTGCCAGAAAATTAAGTTATTATGGAAGATATAGTACAATTCGATTTCCCGACCGATTCACCGAAAATCATTAAAGTAATCGGTGTAGGTGGAGGTGGCGGCAATGCCGTGAACCATATGTACCGGGAAGGTATACACGACGTGACGTTCGTACTGTGCAACACAGACAACCAAGCGTTGAAGGACTCTCCCGTGCCCGTGAAGTTACAGCTTGGAAAAGAAGGCCTGGGAGCCGGAAACCGCCCTGCCCGTGCCCGCAAGGCAGCAGAAGAGAGCATCGAAGACATCAAGAATATGCTGAACGACGGCACCAAGATGGTATTCATCACTGCCGGAATGGGCGGTGGTACCGGTACGGGTGCCGCACCCATCATTGCACAAACCGCCAAGGAAATGGACATCCTGACCATCGGCATCGTCACCATCCCTTTCCGTTGGGAGGGCGACAAGAAGATAGACCAGGCACTGGATGGCGTAGAGGAAATCAGCAAGCACGTAGATGCCCTGCTGGTCATCAACAATGAAAAGCTGAGCGAGATATACAGCGAGCTATCCGTAGACGACGCGTTTGACAAGGCCGACGACACCCTTTCGGTAGCCGCCAAGAGTATTGCCGAAATCATCACCCTGCATGGAAAGGTGAACCTCGACTTCAACGACGTGAAAACAGTGCTGAAGGACGGCGGCGTAGCCATCATGAGTACCGGCTACGGCGAAGGTGACAACCGTGTCAGCGAAGCCATCAAGAACGCGCAGCACTCGCCGTTGCTGAACAACAACGACATCTTCAACTCCAAGAAAGTACTCCTCAACATCTCTTACAGTGCACAATACAAGCTGATGATGAGCGAAATGGACGAGGTGAAGGAGTTCATGAACCGTTTCAGCCGCGACTTCGAAACCAAATTCGGTATGGCCATTGACGACAAGCTGGAACAGAAAGTGAAAATCACCCTGCTTGCCACCGGTTTCGGTATCCAGGACATCCACATGAAGGAAATGGACGACCGCATCACCCAGCGCACCGCCGAAGAACAGCAACGCCTTGCCGAGCTGGAGGAGGAAGAGGAACAGAGACGCAACCGCCGCGAAGTGTACTATGGCAAGGATGCCAATGCCCGTTCCCAGCGCAGCCGCCGTCGCCATATCTATCTCTTCAATCCCGAAGACATGGACAACGCCGACATCATCAGCATGGTAGAGAATTCTCCGACCTATCTGCGTGACAAAAGCACGCTGAACAGCATCAAGATGAAGGCAGAGCAGGAAGGGCAGCTCGCCACCGAAGCCGCGCAAGAGGCAGAAGGCGGTGCAGGGGGAGTCATCACCTTCTGATTTTTCCGTTCCCGATATGTAAAACCATCCTCCTCCCCTTCGGGGGAACAGGAGTAAACCTATAACAATATGGATTTATTTGAAAAAGTCAGCGAAGACATTAAAACAGCCATGAAAGCCAAAGACAAAGTGGCTCTCGAAACATTGAGAAACGTAAAGAAAGTATTCCTTGAAGCCAAAACCGCTCCCGGAGCCAACGATACCCTGAGCGATGCAGATGCTTTGAAGATTATCCAAAAACTGACCAAGCAAGGCAAAGACGCCGCTGAAATCTATGTACAGCAAGGTCGCCAGGACTTGGCAGACGATGAGCTGGCACAAGTAAAGGTGCTTGAAACCTATCTGCCCAAGCAGATGAGCGCCGAAGAACTGGAGGCAGCCTTGAAGGAAATCATAGCCGAAGTCGGCGCCACCAGCGGCAAGGACATGGGCAAGGTGATGGGTGTAGCCAGCAAGAAACTTGCCGGACTTGCCGAAGGCCGCGCCATCTCAGCCAAAGTAAAGAGTTGCTGGGATAAAGAAATACACTTCCCCTATCATATAAGCCGTGCTTCAACAGAGGGACTCAGCGTCCAAAGTCTGTTGAACACGGCTTTTTACATACCAATCCATATCCTCCCCCCACAAGAGATTATACGCTATCTATCAACGCATTATATTTACCGACCGTTTACCATAAGATGTAAAAGCCGTTACCTAATGATGTAACGACGGTTACCCTATATTGAAACGGTCGTTACCCTATATTGTAACGACCGTTACAGCTTATCGTAACGACCCTTACAGCAGTAAGTAAAACTCCCTACTCCTATAATAAAGGCAGCGCACACTTATTGGGCCGTTACATCGACGATAATCAATCAAAAAGCTCCTTCAATACCTCAAGTGATTTCAATACCGGGAAATCCGGCAGATGCAGACGATAATATTCATTCATAATGTTCAGGCAGCGGGTACGCTCCAACCGGTTCATGGTGAAAAGATGCATCGTTTCATAATTCATGCGCATCAGCTGTGTCAGGCGGGCCGCCTCCTCGGGAGCGATGTAATTGGAATGGAGCTGCGGACGCAAGGGAGTGAAACAAGCATTCTGCAAATCGAAGTAATCTCCGGCATGATAATCCTCCAGGTTGGGATACAAACCGAGAAAACGGGAAAGGCGCATCAGGAAGACCAGATGGAAATTGGCAAACCCCTCCCTGCATTCATCCAGCCAGATGACGGAATGATACAGATAAGCAAACAGCGGACGGTTCTCCGCCTCCTCCCGGACGGCGCGATAAAGGAATTCCCGAAAGAAACAAAGCGATGGCAGATTTGTAGGGATCGTAGGGAAGCGTGGCGAAAGGATAAAGAGACTTCGCCTCCTTCACCTTATATATAGTGGCATTAGGACGGAAATCGGCTTCAAGTTCCACCAATGCCAGCGGCTGGAAGAGTACCGGCTTCACCGCCGCCTTGCGCGAACGGGGTATGGACACCATGAAGGAAGCCCTGCCAGCCACCTCCGTATAGATGTCTGCAATGAGAGATGTATCCTTATATTTCAAGGTATGCAGCACAATTCCCAGTGTTTTCTGTAACATTCCCGATTTCTTTATCTGGTTTCAATCTGATAACAAAGCTACAAAAAAAGCCCGAAAGAAGAGAAACAAAAGGAGAAGAATAAAAAAACAAGGTAAGGAGTGCAAAAAGCAAAAGCACGTATTACACTGATTTTCAACAAACAAGACGCTAACCTATGACAAAAAGCAACAAAAAGCTATATTTTTTTCTTGCGAATGTTTTGGTAATTCAAAAATAGTTTCTACCTTTGCATCCGCAAACGAGAAATAAAGGCTCTTTGCAAGAGCGGAAACGCTCACCAAAGGATGGCCCGTTCGTCTATCGGTTAGGACGCAAGATTTTCATTCTTGAAAGGGGGGGTTCGATTCCCCCACGGGCTACAAAATAAAAAAATAAACGAATTAAAAAAGATTAGTCGAGATGGCAAATCATAAATCATCACTGAAGAGAATCAGACAAGAAGAAACAAGAAGACTTCACAACAGATATTATGGCAAGACCATGAGAAACGCTGTTCGTAAGCTTCGTGCTACTACAGACAAAGCTGCAGCAACAGCAATGTATCCGGGTATCACAAAACTGTTGGATAAATTGGCTAAGACTAATGTAATCCACAAGAACAAGGCTAACAACCTGAAGTCAAAATTGGCTATCTATATCAACAAGCTGGCTTAAGTTGACTGTTACACAAAAGATATTACAAGGCTGGACTTTTTAGTCCGGCCTTTCTCATTTATACCTCTCTATTTACCTGCTTCCACACAAGTTTCTTTTCTGTGCTAAAAAGCTGTAAACTACCCGAATTTATCCGTTTGTTTAGCACCATATCCCGAGGATTTTCACTATATTTGCTCTGTTATTACAATAAGGAAAAAAGATTATGACTGAAGAACAGATTCACTCCAATAACGGGAGCTATTCTGCCGAAAACATCCAGGTACTGGAAGGTTTGGAAGCAGTGAGAAAGCGTCCCGCGATGTATATTGGCGACATTAGCAGCAAAGGACTTCACCACCTGGTGTACGAGGTTGTGGACAACTCCATCGACGAGGCACTTGCCGGCTATTGCGACCACATCGAAGTCACCATTAACGAGGACAACTCCATCACCGTACAAGACAACGGACGTGGTATCCCGGTAGACTATCACGAAAAGGAAAAGAAATCCGCACTGGAAGTTGTAATGACCGTACTGCATGCCGGAGGTAAGTTCGACAAAGGTTCCTACAAGGTATCGGGAGGTCTGCATGGTGTAGGTGTATCTTGCGTAAACGCCTTGTCTACACATATGACTACCCAGGTTTTCCGTAACGGAAAAATCTATCAGCAGGAATATTCCTGCGGACATCCGCTCTACTCCGTCAAGGAAGTGGGCACAACAGACATTACCGGTACACGCCAGCAGTTCTGGCCGGACGATACCATCTTTACGGAAACAGTCTACAACTATGATATTCTTGCCACCCGCATGCGCGAGTTGGCTTACCTGAACGCAGGCATCAAGATTTCACTGACCGACCTTCGCGTAAAGGACGAAGAGGGAAATGCCAAGAAGGAAATCTTCTACTCGGAAGAAGGCCTGAAGGAATTTGTGCGCTACGTGGACTCCTCACGCGAACACTTCATGAACGATGTAATCTACATCAACACCGAGAAGCAAGGCACACCGGTGGAAGTAGCCATCATGTACAACACTTCTTATAACGAAAATGTGCACTCTTACGTAAACAACATCAATACCATTGAAGGGGGTACCCACTTGGCAGGTTTCCGCCGTGCACTGACCCGTACGTTGAAAAAATACGCCGAAGACAACAAGATGCTGGAGAAAGCCAAGGTAGAGATTGCAGGCGACGACTTCCGCGAAGGATTAACTGCCGTTATCTCCATCAAGGTGGCAGAGCCTCAGTTCGAAGGACAGACCAAGACAAAGCTGGGTAACAACGAAGTGATGGGTGCCGTAGACCAGGCTGTGGGCGAAGCCCTCACCTACTACTTGGAGGAACACCCGAAGGAAGCCAAGTTGATTGTAGACAAGGTGATTCTTGCCGCCCAGGCACGTATCGCCGCACGTAAGGCACGCGAATCCGTACAACGCAAATCGCCGATGTCCGGCGGTGGCATGCCCGGTAAGTTGGCCGACTGCTCCAGCAAGGACCCGGAAGAATGCGAATTGTTCCTCGTCGAGGGTGACTCGGCAGGCGGTTCAGCAAAGCAAGGCCGTAACCGTGCGTTCCAAGCTATCCTGCCGCTTCGCGGTAAGATTCTGAATGTGGAAAAGGCCATGTGGCACAAGGCATTCGAGAGCGACGAAGTAAACAATATCATCCAGGCGCTGGGCATCCGTTTCGGCGTGGACGGTGAAGACAGCAAAGAAGCGAACATTGACAAGCTGCGCTACAAGAAGATTATCATCATGACCGATGCCGACGTCGATGGTTCTCACATCGACACGCTGATTATGACGCTTTTCTTCCGCTACTTCCCGCAAGTCATCCAGCAGGGTTGCTTGTACATCGCCACTCCTCCCCTTTACCTTTGCACCAAAGGCAAGGCGAAAGAGTATTGCTGGACAGACCAGCAACGCCAGAAGTTCATCGACACTTACGGCGGCGGTTCGGAAAACGCAGTACACACCCAACGCTACAAAGGTTTGGGTGAAATGAACCCGGAACAGTTGTGGGAAACCACCATGAATCCGGAAAACCGCATGCTGAAGCAGGTGCATCTTGAAAATGCAGCCGAAGCCGACTATATCTTCTCCATGCTGATGGGTGAAGACGTGGGCCCGCGCCGCGATTTCATCGAAAAGAATGCAACGTATGCAAATATTGACGCTTAATAAATAATAAATAACCAACCTCACATCTTACAACGAGGAAGCCCCGGACGGGCAGGATAATCCTGCTGACCGGGGCTTTTCCTTTATCCCTCTTCTCCTCCAAAGAAGAGGCCCGTCTCCGCACGGAAGAACTATAGGATTCCTTGTTTTTTCATCTCTTCCACTACCAATTCCAGCTCTGCATACCAGTCCTCACCAAACTTACGGATAAGCGGCTCTTTCAGAAACTTATACACGGGTAGATTTTCCTTTTGTCCCAACAGCATAGCGGCTTTGCAGACATCCCAACGATGATAGTTCACTGCCTTATAGAGTCCGTAGTTCCCCACCCTTATCGGATAGAGATGGCAGGATATAGGTTTGTAGAAGTTGGTCCTACCCTCACGGTAAGCCTTTTCGATGGCACAATAGCAACAGCCTTTATCATCATAGCAGGTAAAGACGCAATCCTTGTTGTTCACAATAGAAGTCACCAGGTCACCTTCACAATCGGTATAGACCACACCTTGCTCCTCTATCACGGTGCGGGCTTCGGGAGAAAGCTCGTCCCAAATCAGCGGAAGCACCTCTTCCAGTTTCTCCACCTCGTCCAGCTCTACGGGAGCACCGGCATCGCCCTCAATGCAGCAAATCCCCTGGCAGGCACCCAAGTCACACAAGAACTTCTCGCGCAAAACATCGAAAGAAACCACAACATCACCAATCTGTATCATAATCGTTCTATTGAAAAAAGACGCGGATTATCCGGATTGCACAGACTCAACTTTAAGAGCATCCGTGGAATCCGTATAATCCGCGTCTAAATATTGTTACGGCTTTGACGCCTTACTTAATCAAATCCTTACCAGTCATTTCAGCCGGCTGCTCCATACCCAAGATATGCAGGATAGAAGGAGCTACGTCAGCCAATACACCGTTCTCAACCTTGGCGTCCTTGTTTGCAGTAACGTAAACGAAAGGAACGGGGTTCAGAGAGTGGGCAGTATTCGGAGTACCATCCTCATTCAGAGCATGGTCGGCATTACCGTGGTCGGCGATGATGATTACTTCATAATCGTTTGCCTTGGCAGCCTCAACGGTGTCTTTCACACATTCGTCGATGGCTTTCACTGCCTTCTCGATAGCTTCGTAGATACCGGTATGTCCCACCATATCACCATTGGCGTAGTTCACCACGATGAAATCGAACTTCTGGGTCTTGATAGCTTCAACCAACTTGTCCTTCACCTCGTACGCACTCATTTCAGGCTTCAAGTCGTAAGTGGCAACCTTCGGAGAAGGAACCAGGATGCGCTCTTCAGCATCGTAGGGAGTCTCGCGGCCACCGTTGAAGAAGAAAGTCACGTGTGCATACTTCTCTGTTTCGGCAATGTGCAGCTGGGTCTTGCCATTGGCAGCGAGGTATTCGCCCAAGGTATTCTGTACGTTCTCCTTGTCGAAAAGGATATGCACACCCTTGAAGCTGGCATCGTACGGAGTCATGCAGTAGAACTGCAGGCCCGGAATAGTCTGCATGCCTTGTTCGGGCATATCTTGCTGGGTGAGGACAACGGTCAATTCCTTGGCACGGTCATTGCGGTAGTTGAAGAAGATTACAACATCACCTTCCTTGATGGTACCGTCGAAGCCACCGTTCACAATCGGCTTGATGAATTCATCCGTAACGCCTTCGTCGTAGGACTCCTGCATAGCCTGAACCATATCCGTAGCAACCTTGCCTTCACCGTTTACCAACAAATCGTAGGCAACCTTCACACGTTCCCAACGTTTGTCGCGGTCCATGGCATAGAAACGTCCCACGATGGAAGCAATCTTGCCGGCAGACTTCTCGCAATGAGCAGTCAACTGTTCAATGAAACCTTTACCACTCTTCGGGTCGGTATCACGACCGTCCATAAAACAGTGGATGAAGGTATTCTCGATACCGTATTCCTTGGAAATATCGCAGAGTTTGAACAAATGGTCAAAAGAGCTGTGCACGCCACCGTTGCTGGTCAGTCCCATAAAGTGGATATTCTTGCCGTTTTCCTTTGCATATGAGAAAGCAGAAACAATTTCCTTGTTCTTCAGGATGCTGCCATCGGCACAAGCACGGTTAATCTTCACCAAATCCTGGTAAACGATGCGTCCGGCACCGATATTGAGGTGACCTACTTCAGAATTACCCATCTGTCCGTCGGGCAAACCAACGTTTTCACCACTTGCCTGAAGCTCGGAATGCGGATAAGTTGCCAACAGACTGTCCCAATACGGAGTAGGTGTATTGAAAATCACATCATCTTTGCCTTGATCGCCGATGCCCCAGCCATCAAGAATCATTAAAAGGGCTTTCTTACTCATAATATTAATCGAATTTAATTGTATAATCTTTTTGTATGATACAAACGTTCTTTATAGTAGGAACCTATTTTTTGCGTTGCAAAGGTACAAAAAACAGCCGTTAAAGCGTACTGTTTCAAATGATTTATGTACTTTTGCCACGCTTAAAAAATAAAAAAACAAGAAATATGGACGATTCAAACCCACGAACGTGCAATAGTATTCACCAATAAAACGAACGGAGACGTTGACTGCAATGCCTCTGTTCCAACCTGAAAGGAGGCAAACAATGAGAAAGTATCTCTACAGTGAAAACGGCTTCACTGAAAAGGCCGAATGGCAACCCAACTGCTGGGTCAACGTAGAATGCCCGGACAACGATGATTTCAAATTCCTAACCGAAGAGCTGAAAGTTCCCGAATCATTCCTGGAAGACATAGCCGACGTGGACGAGCGCCCACGTACGGAAACAGAAGACAACTGGCTGCTGACCATCCTCCGCATCCCGATGCAGAGCAACCAACGCGGCGTGCCGTTCATCACCGTACCCATCGGCATTATCACCAATGACGGAATCATCGTTTCTGTCTGCTATCACCACACGGAGCTGATACCGGACTTCATCCAGCACACCCGCCGGAAGAACATAGTCGTCAACAATAAACTGGATTTGATTCTGCGAATCATCTACTCTTCCGCCGTCTGGTTCCTGAAGTATCTGAAACAGATAAACAACGATGTGGCCACCGCCGAAAAAGAGCTGGAGAAAAGCATCCGCAACGAAGACCTCCTGCAACTGATGAAGCTGCAGAAGACGCTGGTCTACTTCAACACTTCCATCCGTGGCAATGAAGTGATGATAGGACGGCTGAAAAACATCTTTCAGGACACCAATTATCTGGATTTGGAATTATTGGAAGACGTGGTCATCGAGTTGAAGCAGGCATACAATACCGTGAACATCTACAGTGATATTCTGACGGGAACCATGGACGCCTTCGCCTCCATCATCTCCAACAATGTGAATGCCATCATGAAACGTATGACAAGCCTCAGCATTACACTGATGATTCCCACGTTGATAGCCAGTTTCTACGGCATGAATGTGGACATCCACCTGGAGAGTTTTCCGCACGCGTTTATTTTCATCATACTTTTGTCAGCAATATTATCAGCAGTGACATTCGTATGGTTCAGAAGGATTAAGTGGTTCTAAACAGCATCATTGTCCGAAGTTCAGCGACAACTGCCCATCCCCCAAGAGATTAAACGTCAAGCGATGATAGGGTGTAGTACCCCGCTCAGCAATGGCGGCACGATGTTTCTTGGTGGGATACCCCTTGTTACGATTCCAGTCATAATACGGATATTCCTCGTGAAGGCGGTTCATGTAGTCATCACGATAGGTCTTTGCCAAAATGGAGGCGGCAGCGATGGAAAGGTACTTCCCGTCTCCTTTCACTACGGTAGTATGCGGCAAGTCCCGATATTTTTTAAAGCGGTTGCCGTCTATCAGCAGATGTTGCGGACGGACATTCAGTTGGTCAACAGCACGGTGCATGGCAAGAAAGGAGGCATTGAGAATATTGATTTTGTCAATTTCTTCGGGAGAGACGACGCCCACCGCCCATGCCAGAGCCTCTTTTTCAATCACTTCACGCAAGGTATAGCGTTGTTTTTCCGTCAGCTGCTTGGAGTCGTTCAAAAGTTCATTCTTAAAGTCCGTTGGCAGAATAACAGCAGCGGCATAGACCGCACCGGCCAGACAGCCGCGACCGGCCTCATCGCATCCTGCCTCTATCAAATCTTTATTCAAATAAGGTAATAACATATATATCGCTATCTTTGAGGCACAAAGATAAATCTTTTTGGAGGGAAACCGGACTTCTAAGAAGAATTAATTAAATTTGCAGAAACAAGACGATGCCATGAAGAAAAACCTATGTCTACTACTCGTATGTCTTCTGTCAGCAGCTGCCCCACTGCAAGCTCAAGACATGCAGCAAGCACAGAAATTGATTGACCAAGCACAGAAATACCTGTACAACAACCCCAAACAAGCTTCCTACTATGCAGCTCAGGCTTCTGCCTTGTTTCCCGAAGATGAGCCCAGTGAGGTCCGCGCACAAGCTATGATTCTCTACTGTCAAGCCGAACAATTGTTGGGGAACTTCGACCTAAGTATCAAGAATCTTTATGACACCCAAAAATATATCCATCCCACCAACAAAAAACAAATGGCACAACTCTGCTCCTTGATGGGGCGTGTATACAGCAAACTAGGCGATTACAACAAAGCCATTGAACTGAACGACAAAGCAACCTCCATCTTCAAATCCATCGGCGATTCCACCTCTGTGGCCGGATGCTATAACGAACGTGGAGTAATGCACCACTTCATGAGTGAATTTACCGTTGCCGAGCGTTTCTTCCAGCGTGCGCTGGCCATCAACCGTGCCCAACGAAACCTGAAAGAGATTGCAACCAACCTGAACAACCTCTGTCTGTACCGGGGAAATACGGAAGAGAAACTTTCTTTCATCCAGGAAGCCATCACCATCAACAAGAATCTGGATGCCCAATGGTCTCTTGGCGAAAACTACAACAACATGGGGAAACAGTATTACTATGACAAGCAATACTCCAAAGCCTTGGAAGCCTTGCATAAAGCCTACGAGTATGCCCACAACATCGGAGCCCGCGAACTGATTTGCGACAATTACGAATATTCGTCCATGGTATATGCAGCTATAGGTGACTATGCCCAAGCTTATAAGTATCTGGACAAGAGGTACCACCTGGGCAAGGAACTGCAAAGTAGCAACAAGCTACGCAACATCGAGCAGGAAATTTCCTATAAAAGATACCAAGACCAAAAATATGCCACTGAAATGCAGGAACAAACCTACAAGATAGAGCTACTGAAACGCAATTTGTGGCTTTTGGGCAGCGTACTTATTCTGGGAATAGCTTTCAGCATCTTTCTATATAAATGGTATAAACGCCGAAAAGATTTGCAACTGATAGAAGCACGCTACCAATTGCAACTGTCCGAAAAAGAAGTGGCCGAACTGAAGATGCATCAGCAAGAGCTGGAACTTCAAAATGTACACAATGCCCTGGCTACCAGTCGGCAGGAGGCAACCAGCTTCGCCGTATTCCTGAAAAGCCGCAATGAACTGCTGGACAAAATACGCGGAATGGTGAAAGAAGGATATAAGATGGACGCGCAAGCCATCACGCCCCACCTGAAGAAAATCAACGCATTCATCAGCCAGAGCCAAAGCGGAGACAAAACCAACAGTGCCCTATTGACAAACATCGATGATAAAAGCAATGAATTCCTCCAAAGACTGGTAGCGATTCATCCCAAACTGACACAAGGCGAGAAATATCTTGCCACCCTGCTAAGGGTGAACCTGTCTACCAAAGAAATATCCATGTTGACCGGCACCACCCCCAAAACCATCAATATGAACCGATACCGCCTGCGCAAATCCCTCAACCTCTCTTCCGAAGAAGACCTAACCGACTATCTACAGAATATATAACCCGGCTCAAGGCTGAAAATATTTATTTTGCATTTCTACCCTCACCGCCCTCACTGCTTACCTAAAAGTCTTTATTCATCGGACTTTCAGAGGTGAGTAAGGGCAATTTCAAAAAGGTGAGGGTAAAGTTTGCTCTCACTTTGTCTCAGTAGAAACAAGGCATCGAACAAGTAAGCATAGGCTCGCAAGTCCGGAAGAAGGGACTACTGTATCAGTATGCAAATGAAAGAACCGTCTACTGATGACGTTTATAAAGAAAAAAAGTGTCTAGTGAAATCAGGAAAAGACAGCTTTCTTTTTGTTTCCCCCAATATAACCGCTTGTTTCAACACACAGAACGGTTTATTTCGACGTGTAGAACAATGTGTTTCATTAGGGCGAACACTTTGTTCCATTATAGTGAACACTTTGTTTCATACTATATAAACACCTTGTTTTATGTTGTGCAAACAAAACGTTTTATACTACATGAACGAAGTGTTTTGTACTGCAGAAACAAAGTGTTCATCACTATGAACTAATAAGTTATCCGTATTTTGCAAGAGATAAGATATGAATGTCATCCGTCTTATACTCGACTTCCTCTTTTACAGATGGCTTGCAGATAAAACATCTGCAAACCATCTGCAAGGGACATCATTGATAAACAGTAGTATCTCAACTCTCCTCCGAGGAGGAGAGTTGAGATACTACTGTTTATCAATGATTATAAAAGACTTGCGAAACTTGAGTTGCTTGATATTTCTAAAAGAGTTGGTTTCCTTCTTCATCTAATCACCGTTTACTTGCGCAACTCAATAATTAATGTAAATCGGGAAAAGTTTATGTGGATATAGTTTTGTAGATATAGAATATCTCATTTACCCCTATTTATCAAATACTTACAAAACTATTTGTAGATAATAAAACAAAGAATATCCCTCTCTTGTAGTCTGCTTGTAGATAACATTCATTAGCAATTCCTGTTTATGAAGCTTAATTTAGCATTGTGAAAAACCAATAGTATTAACCTTAAAAACTTATTCAAATGAGTAAAAGTAACTACTACAAAGAAAGAGTCATTCAGCTACTTCTCTTCTTTGCTTTTATGCTGCCTATGGGCGCATTGGCACAGAACATTCAGCTGAACGGTACCGTAACCGATGTTTCCGGTGAATCTGTCATCGGAGCCAGTGTATTAGAGAAAGGAACAACAAATGGAGTAATCACTGACATCGACGGTAACTTTACCCTCAGCGTTTCCCCAAAAGCCACTATTATTATCTCTTACGTGGGCTATGCTCCACAAGAAATCGCCCTCAATGGTCGCAAGGAATTGAAAGTGGTGCTGAAAGAAGACACCGAACTACTGGACGAAGTAGTCGTTATCGGTTATGGCACACAAAAGAAATCGGATGTTTCCGGTTCGGTAAGTTCCGTATCGGGCGATAAACTAAACAACATACCTACCGCTAATGCCGAAACTGCCCTGCAGGGTATGGCTCCCGGTTTGATAGTTAACTTTGGTAGCGGTGCCGCCGGCTCCACTCCCAGCCTGCAGGTGCGCGGTGTAACCACTTATGGAACAGACAACTCTCCGTTGGTAATTATCGATGGCGTTCCGGGTGATATGAGTTTTCTGAACCCCGAAGACATCAAGTCAATGTCTGTATTGAAAGACGCTGCCACCGCCGCTATTTACGGAGCACGCGCCGCCGCAGGCGTTATCCTGATTGAGACTTACCGTGGTACCAAATCCAAACCCAAAATCACGTTCTCAGCTTATTGGGGAGTGGATCAGATAGCCAAGAAACTGGATGTCTGCAATGCCGAAGAATTTATCCACATGGCAAAGATGGCCCGTACAAACGCCGGTCAAAACCCCAAAAACTGGCCTGCTTACATTGCGGCTTATGAGCAAGACCCCACACAGTTTGGCGACACCGATTGGCAGGACGAATACTACCGCAACGGCTTCACACAGAAATACAATGTGGGGTACACTAGTGGCAGTGAGAATGCCAACGTAGCTTTGTCCGTATTCTATTCAAAAAACGAAGCCATCGTGACCGGCACGGGTGACGAGAAATATGGCTTCCGCTTAAACTCAGACATGAAACGCGGCAAGTTCAAAGTGGGCGAATCAGTAAACTACAGCCGTTGGGAATCGGAAATGGAAGCCAACTCAGGTTTTCCCGGCATATACCAAGTGACCAACATGGAACCTATCGCACGTCTGTATGACGAGAATTGTGACGGCGGATACGGTGGTGCCATCCCCGGCATGAACATGAGCGATGCTGCCAACATGGTAGGTTATAATAACCTGATTGAGAACACCCGCGCCACAGATTACATCAAAGGATCGGGCTATCTGCAATATGAGCCCATCAAGGGACTGGTAATCAAGGCACAAGCAAGCCGTAGCCTCCTTTTCCGCGAAACCCGCGTATTCAAACCTACTTACGAACTGGGTGCCATGAAGTGGAACGAAAGCGCCTCACTATCACAGACCCGCACCAGAAGCGTCAACGACCTGCTGGAACTGACTGCCAACTACAACTTCACCATCAAAGACAGTCACGACTTCGCCTTCCTGCTGGGAGCTTCACAAGAAGAAAGCACTTACGACCTATTGGGTGCATCGGGTTCCGAATTCGAGAACAACGACATGGGCATTCTGGGCCAGGCACGCAAAGACTATGGTGTGCAAGGTGAAAAGACCCGTAGCGGCTTGCGTTCCGTATTTGGCCGTGTGAACTATAGTTGGAAAATGCGCTACATGTTAATGGCCTCGTTCCGCTATGACGGTTCTTCACGTTTTGCCGACGGTAACCAGTGGGGGTTCTTCCCCTCTGTATCAGTAGGCTGGAACATTGCCAACGAACCTTTCTGGGAAGATATGAAAGAAACAGTCAGCTCCTTCAAATTGCGTATGAGCTACGGCGCCCTCGGTAACCAATCGGTACCTCTCTATCTCTACATTCCCAAATTGGACTCCAACGCCGACAACATCAACTACCCCTTCGACGGCAAAGTCGTAAACCAGGGATATGCAGTACGTAGCCTCCCCTCAAGGAACATCAAGTGGGAAACTACCTTCTACAAAAACATCGGTGTGGACATGAGCCTATGGAACAACAAACTGGAATTCTCGATTGAAGGTTACATCAAGGACACCAAGGACATGCTTTCCGAAAAGAACATCAGTCTGTCTACCGGTTACGGTGCACTGACGGTGAACGACGGTGAACTGCGCACCACCGGTATGGAAATGCAACTGATTTACCACGGTAATGCAGGTAAGGACTTCAAGTATGACCTTGACTTCAACCTGAGCCACTTCAAGAGTAAACTGAAATCAATGGCAGACCCCAACTATATGTACGAATATGGTGCTTCACGTACCTACGTGGGTGGTTACTTCGGTGAATTCTGGGCTTACGAAACCGCAGGCATCATCCAAAATGAAGCAGAAGCCAAACTTTGGAAAGAATCACACGGACGCAAGGACAGCAAAGGCAACTGGATTCCCATGCAGCCCAACGCAGAACCCGGTGACCTCCGCTTCGTAGACCAAAACGGTGACGGCATGCTGGACAGCGATGACAAGAAGCTTCTGGGCAACGGTTGCCCCAAGGCCTCTATCGGCTTCAACGTAACACTGAATTACAAAAACTTCGATTTGGTAGCCAACTTCTACGGTGACCTCGGTGTAGACCGTTACAACTATACCAAATATCAATTGGAACGTATGGATACCAAGTTCAACTATGGCAGAAACGCACTGAAAGCATGGACTCCGGAGAACCCCAACACCAACATTCCACGTGCCGTATACGGCGACCCGAACAAGAATGCTCGCACTTCCGACCGTTTCATCGAACGAGGCGACTTCTTCCGCCTGAACAACTTGCAACTGGGCTACAACCTGCCTGCTACAGTTTGTGGTAAGTTGGGCATCAGCAACCTCCGTTTCTATGTAGGTGGTACACGCATCTTTACCATCACCGGTTACAGTGGCTATGACCCCTCTACCAACGGTGGTATTGACCGCATGGGTTACGACTATGCTTCATCACCTCTATGCCGCACTTTCATGGCCGGTATTAAATTCGGATTTTAATTGAACCAAAACTTTAAAAAAGATGATTATGAAATTAAAGAATATATTATTGTGCGCCTCAGTCTTAGGAGGCCTGGCACTCTCTTCATGTACCGGAAATTTCCTGGATGAAGACAGAAACCCCAACTCACTGGACCCCGAAAACTTCTGGAAGAGCGAATCCGACATCCTCAAAGGACTTACCGCAGCCTACGCTGGACTACAGCCTACCATCGAATGGGCGCAACCTTTCGAACGCTACATTGTGATAGACAACTACCGCAGCGACGAGCTGGACTACCGCCCCGACGTGACCGCCTGGATGGAACTGGCCATGTACAACAACGAATCGACCAACTACGTGCCCAACGATGAATGGACCAACCTTTATACCAGTATCAACTATTGCAACCAGTGTCTGGACAACATTCCCAATGTGCCCGACAACGATGACGAAGGCATCAAGCAGACCAAAGCGACCAGTATTGCCGAGGCACGTTTTCTGAGAGCCTTCTACTACTACCGTCTCTTCATCAACTTCGGTGAAAGACTACCAATGTTCGAGCACGAACTCGAAGGTACCGAAGAGGAATTCTATCCTCCTCAGGTAGAAGCCGGCAGACTGAAGACTTTCATCGAGACAGAACTGAGTGAATGTCAAGCCAACCTTCCCGAAAAATGGAATACAAACATGGCCGGACGCGTCACTAAATATACTGCCGCAGCACTCTTAGGCAAATACTATATGTTCATCGGCGAAAAGGCCAAAGCCAAAACAGAATTCTGGAAAGTCATTGACAGTCACAGATATGAACTGATGGAGAACTATGGCGACAACTTCAACGGACTACACGAGAACAATAAGGAATCCATCCTTGAAGTACAGTTCACCGGAAGTCTGGAAGGCGGGCACTACGAATACAATCTCTTTACCTTGCACTTGGGTCCCGACAGTGGCTGTGGCGCATACGAGGAAGCATATCCATCCAAATGGTTATTCAATACACTGAAGAAAGACCTCACCGAAGATGGGGAATACAGCGACCGATTGTATGAGACTATCATTTTCGACGATCCCAAATCCCGTCCGTTCTATTACGAAGACGGCAAAGGATTCAGTGATTACCACCAAGAAGACAATATCTACTGGCGCAAATATGTGACTTACGACAAGTCATTGGGTGATTACTGGGATTATTCCGGTTTCAACATCCCCCTCATCCGCTATGCGGACATCCTGTTGCTCTATGCCGAGTGTCTGAACGATGAAGGAAACTCTAAAGAAGCCATCAAATACATCAACAAAGTACGTGACCGTGTACACGTAACGCCACTGTCCGACACCCTAAGTAAAGAACAAGTGCTGAAGCACCTGCAGGATGTGGAACGTCCTTGCGAACTGGCCCTCGAAGGCTCACGCTGGTATGATCTCATCCGTTGGGGCATTGTGGAAGACGCACTTAAGAGTCATGAAAAGCCTTTCGCAAGCAATTTCATATCGACCAAGCATATCAGACTCGCTATCCCTCACAAAGAATTCCTGATGAATCCTGATTGGGTGCAAAACGAAGGTTACACAAAATAACCGATAACCCTACAACTCAGTCTCTATCGGAAGCGAAATGCCGGAAACGGGATCCCATCCGATAGAGATTGCTTTTAATAGAACTCTCTGTTTCAAGACTTCATTTCATCATATACTTAATTTACCATGAGACATCCAAATAAAAACATCGCTTTGACTGGCATCGTTGCCTGCATACTGGCCTCGTGCGTCAAAGCTCCCACTTCTTCAGAACCGCTTTTATCCAAGCAAGCGGACTTCTGTAATCTTATCAACATAAAGAACACTCCCGCCGGAGCCGTAGACTGGGATGCCTACGTCTTTGCCGACAAAGGTGCTTGGATGGCATACTCACTGCCCGACAACGAAAACCGTCGCCATGCCGGTGCTTTCATGGGACCTATGGTCATGACCGGACGCGGATGGATAGCTGCCGGACTCGCCGAACCTACGCTGTGGGTGAACGGCGAACAGTATAGGATGGTGTACAATGTACAGACCACCCGATACCTCCCCGGCAAACTGATACAGGAATACAACGATGAGAACTTAAACTTCACTACCGAATTGTGCTACCTCACCTCACGTTCCGTAGCCATACGTTCAATCGTGAAGAATATGAGCCAAAAACCGGTAAAGGTCAGCTTCGACTGGAACGGAGGCGTATACGAGCCTACCTCTGTCGTAAGCAGCATAGATAAAGGTCTCTCTTTCATCCGCCCCAAAGATTCCACGAACACGGTAATCCGATTCCTCACAGCAGACAAGATTCAGGCTGTGGGGAGCGATAGCCTGCACGTCACAGAAAAAAGTGAAATGACCCTGGAACCCGGCAAGACTTATCAGTCGGAGATGACTCAAACCCTGACGCTGCGCGGTGAAGACACAGCCAAAGAACTGGCTGCCATAGCAACGCTGAATATAGACAATTGCTTTGAACTAAACGAACAGCAATGGAACGCACAAATCGCTTCGTTGCTGAGCGGAAACAGCAAGTACCTCAAGGACAACAAATACCGCAAGGTACTCGTAAAAGCAATGATGACCCTGAACAGCAACTACCGCACCCCTGCCGGTGACATCCTGCATGGCGGCAGCAACCCGTCGTACAACGGATTCATCAACGGCATCTGGTCGTGGGACTCCTGGAAGATTGCTTCGGGCAACGTACATTTCAACGAGGAGATAGCCAAAAGCGAAATGATTACCCTCTTCGACTATCAAGCCGACAACGGCATGGTACCCGACTTCATCAGCTACAACAAGAAATACAATAACTGGCGCGATGCCAAACCGCCCGTAGCCGCCTGGGGAGCCATGAACGTGTATAAAGCTACCGGCGACAAGAAATTCCTCGAAACAATGTTCGACAAGCTCTATAAGTTCCATCAGTGGTGGTATGCCGAGCGCGACCACAATCACAACGGCATCTGCGAATACGGTTCCACCGACGGCACTCTCATTGCTGCCTGTTGGGAAAGCGGCATGGACAACGGCGTACGCTTTGACGATGCCGTGATGCAGAAAAACAGCGAGAAGGCATGGTCCATGAACCAGGAGAACATCTGCCTGAACTCGTTCCTCTACGTAGACAAGACCATCCTCGCCGAAATGGCAACCCTCCTGAACAAGCCCGAACTGGCGGCACAGCTTAATGCCGAAGCCAAAGTCATCAAGGAGTTCGTACAGACAAAGATGTGGGACAAGGAAACCGGATTCTTCTACGACACCCGTATCGATACCGGCGAGCACATCAAAGTGATGGGTGCCGAATGCTGGCTGCCACTCTGGGCAGGCATCGCCACTCCCGAACAGGCCAAACAGGTGATGCAGAAGATGATGGACCCGCAGAAGTTCAACTCCACCCTTCCATTGGGTACCTTGGACATCAGCCATCCTCGCCTGCGTCCCGTGCGCGGCTACTGGCGCGGCCCGGTCTGGGTAGACCAAGTGTACTTCGGTATCACCGGCCTGCGCAACTATGGTTTCGACCGGGAAGCCGACATACTGACTGAGAAGTTCATCAACAACGCCCAAGGACTCACCACCGACGGCCCTATCCACGAGAACTACAACCCGCTGACCGGCGAAGCGCTCAATTCGCCTAACTTCGGCTGGAGTTCGGCATGTATCATCAAGATGCTGCTCGATGAGTAACTCTCACGCAAAACAACTCTCAAAAGTCTGAAAAGACAAACGATTATACATCATTAAAAGCATACGAATATGAATAAGATACATTCAATCTGCACCCTCGCACTGATGCTACCGTTATGCGCATTTGCACAGTACGACGGTACACCCATGAACAAGACGGGCGACACCAAGAAAGCGGAAACCGCCGTAAGAACCGACAAATATCCTCACTCGGACAACGATTGGGAAAACTTTGATGTGTTGCACATCAACCGTCTGCCTTCTGCCGCCACCTTCATGGCCTACACCACCAAAGAGAAAGCAGTGAAGAACGACAAGAGTCAATCGGAATATTTTCAGTCGTTGAACGGTACCTGGAAGTTTCAGTTTGTTCCCCGTTCGGACCAGCGCCCGATGGACTTCTTTGAAAAAGGCCACGATGTAAGCGGATGGGGCAACATCAAAGTGCCTGCCAACTGGGAAATGGAAGGCTATGGCCATCCTTTCTATGTAGGTGCCGGCTACGGCATCAAGCGCAACCCGCCACTCATTGCCGTGGAAAACAGTCCCGTAGGTTCCTACAAACGCACATTCAACGTCCCTGCCAACTGGAAAGGCAAGCAAATCGTCCTCCACTTCGGAGGCGTGGCCTCAGCTTTCTATGTGTGGGTCAACGGTGAAAAGGTGGGTTACTCGCAAGATTCCAAGACCCCCAGTGAGTTCGATATCACCCCCTATGCAGTAACCGGACAGAACGAGATTGCCGTGCAGGTATTCAAGTTCAGCGACGGCTACTACTTAGAGGATCAGGATTACTGGCGCTTTGCCGGTATACAACGTGATGTGTACCTTTATGCCCGTCCCAACATCCACGTGCGCGACTTTGAAGTAGTGACCGACCTCGACAACGAGTATAAGGACGCCGACTTCCACCTCTATGTGGAACTGGACAATGCCCAAAACTCCCAACGTACTCAAACGCCCAAGGTAAAAGGTGCCGAAGTGGAAGTGAGCCTGACGGACAAAGAGGGAAAAGTCATCTACACTGAACGCCAACGCGCCAAAGACAACAAGCTGCACTTCCTGAAACACATCGAAACGCCCCTACTGTGGAGTGCTGAAAAGCCCAACCTATACCAGATGATGATTACACTGCGTGCCAACGGCCAGACACAGTACATCTGCCGCAACATCGGATTCCGCAAATCGGAAATCAAACATGCACAGTTACTCGTCAACGGGCAACCCGTCTACATCAAGGGCGTAAACCGCCACGAACACGACCCTTACCACGGCCATGTAGTGGACGAAGCCTCCATGATACGCGACCTGGAACTGATGAAACAAAACAACATCAACAGCGTGCGCACCTCCCACTACCCCAACGACCCGCGCTGGTATGAACTGTGCGACATCTACGGCATGTATGTAGTGGACGAGGCCAACATCGAAAGCCACGGCATGGGCTACAAACCCGACCAATGCCTCGCCAACCAACCCGAATGGCAGAAGGCTTTCATCGACCGTACAGAACGTATGTTTGAACGCGACAAGAACCACCCCTGCGTCATTATTTGGTCATTGGGCAACGAAACCGGCTCAGGCTGTAACTTCCAAGCCACCTATGCTTGGATTCATGCCCACGACCGTTCCCAACGCCCCGTACACTCCGAGGACTCTGGCAAAAACCGTCCTTTCACCGACATCTTCTGCCCCATGTACAAGAAGATAGACGTGTTGATAAACCATGCTCTCTATCTGCCCACCATGCCCCTCATCCTCTGCGAATACGCTCATGCTATGGGTAATAGTGTGGGCAATCTGCAAGACTACTGGGACATCATCGAGAAGTACCCTTCTCTACAAGGCGGTCACATCTGGGACTGGGTGGACCAGGGTCTTTACAACAAGACCGACGACGGTAAGTTCTACTGGGCCTACGGCGGCGACCTTGCCCCCGAAGGCACTCCAAGCTCGGCCAACTTCTGCATGAACGGCCTGATTGCCGCAGACCGCACATTGAAGCCCCACATACATGAAGTGAAACGGGTGTACCAGAATATGGCTTTCAGATTGCTCGATTATCACGAAGGATTGGTAGAGCTTAGAAACAAGTTCTTCTTCACCAACCTGAATGACTTTGACTTCACTTGGCGTTTGGAAGGCAACGGCGAAGTATTGGCACAAGGACGCATAGATAATGTAGATTTGCCCGCCCAACAGACAGGCGTATTCCGGACACAGTTCCCCACCATCCATTCCTCCGAAGGAGTAGAATATTACCTGAATTTCTATGCCAGCCAGAAGCGCGACGAGGGTCTGCTGAAGGCCGGTACACAATTGGCTGCCGAACAAGTGAAGCTTCCCTTCTATAAGGCTGTTACCCCCAAAGCTGCCTCAGGCAACGTGACGGCAACCGACAGCGAAGCCCTGCTTGTCCTCACTGCCGGAAATGTCAGTGTAGGATTCGACAAAGCCACCGGAGCACTCTGCTCGTTCAAGGAAGGCAAGGAAGAGATGATTAAGGAAGCACTGCGTCCCAACTTCTGGCGTCCGGTGACGGACAATGACATGGGCAACGACATGAACAAGACCCTGCGCCCGTGGCGTGAAGCCGGACGTGGCGCCAAACTCACCTCATTGGAGAAAACAGCGCTCGACAAAGATGGCTATGAAGTAGTGTCACACTACCGTCTGCCCGAAGAAGTTGCCGGTTCGGAATTCATTGTCCGCTACCGCTTCTCACCGAGAGGCAGCCTCGATGTGAACTGTACTTTCATTCCTGCCAACGACACTTTACCTTTGATGCCCCGCATGGGTGTGAGCATCACCCTGAACAAGCAATACGACCAAATGGCATGGCTAGGTCGAGGTCCGCACGAGAACTATTGCGACCGCAACGGTTCTTCCTTCGTGGGTCTGTACAAAGGTAGCGTAGCCGAACAGTACTTCGCCTACGACCGTCCACAAGAAAACGGCAACAAGACCGATGTACGTTGGATGAGCCTCACCGATCTGAAAGGCAATGGCCTGATGGTTATCGGTGCACCCACAATCAGCGGCAGTGCCTACCTCTTCCCGACAGAAGATTTGGATGAACCCGGCACACGCAAGTCACAACGCCATATCTCAGACATCCAACCCAAAGATATGGTGACTTGGAACATAGACTTCAAGCAGATGGGTGTGGGTGGAGATACCAGTTGGGGAGCCTACCCGCATCAACCATACCTGATTCCTGCCCGTAAGATGGAATTCTCATTCCGCTTATGCCCTGCACAAGAAAAAGGAGTGAAAGAGAACCAAAGATATTTGGAAATGAAGTAATTTTGCAATTGTCAAACCTCAGAAGCGCCTTCCCCCTCTTTGAACAGGAGGTGCTTTTGAGGGTAAGACAGCTTTCCATCTATTCACAAAACCATACAGACAATGTTTACAATCATCGGACTAATGCTCACAGGAATGCTGCTGGGCTACCTCTTACGGAAACGGGACTTAAAGAAGATTCATCCAATCATCACCCTGCTTATCTGGCTGCTACTGTTTATCCTCGGTATTGAGGTAGGAAGTAACGAAGAGATTATCAGAGGACTCCATACCATCGGATATGAAGCCGTTGTCCTCACCCTGGGAGGGACCTTGGGAAGTGTTATCGCTGCTTGGGCACTCTGGAGAGCCTTGTATAAAAGGAAAGGAGGCAGGGCATGAAAGGAAGTCTTATCATTGTGGGCTTTTTTGTATTGGGTACGCTTTGTGGTGTGTGCCATCTGCTGCCTTTTGATATTGCAGAAACCAATATCAGCTACTACGCGCTTTGCGCGCTGATGTTCAGTGTAGGGTTGAGCGTAGGCAACGACCCGCAGACCCTGAAGAACTTCCGTTCACTCAATCCGCGACTGGTATTCCTGCCCATCATGACGATACTGGGAACACTGGCAGGTTCGGCAGCCGTCAGTCTGATTCTGACACACCGTTCTATAACGGACTGTCTGGCCGTAGGCTCGGGATTCGGCTATTACTCGCTCTCCAGTATCTTCATTACCGAATACAAGGGAGCCGAGCTGGGCACCATCGCCCTGCTTGCCAATATCAGCCGGGAGATTCTGACACTGCTGGCCGCCCCGTTGCTGGTACGATGGTTCGGAAACCTTGCCCCCATCTCTGCCGGAGGAGCCACGACGATGGACACCACACTGCCCATCATCACACGGACAGCCGGACAGCAGTTTGTTGTAGTTTCCATCTTCCACGGGTTTGTGGTCGATTTCAGCGTTCCGTTCCTGGTGACATTGTTCTGCTCGATATAGGGCTTTTACCCTCTTTTGACAGACACCGGTCTCTGACAAGAGCCATTTTTATATCACTAAATCCTATTAATAATGAAAACCAAACTTTATACCTTTCTCCTTTCTTCGCTGCTTTGCACCGGTGCCCTGGCCGACAACGAGCCGTGGCAAAACCCACAAATCAACGAAATGAACAGAGAACCGATGCACGCCCACTTCACTCCGTTTACGAATGAAGCCAACGCATTGAAACAACGTGCCTTGCCCGCCGACGTACGGTTCGACGTTAATCCTGCAACGGAACGCCGTATCACTCTGGACGGCACCTGGAAATTTCTTTTTTCAAAGAACAATGACCTCTGCCCCAAAGACTTTCACAAGCCCGGATTCAGTACCCGCAAGTGGAGTAAAATTGAAGTTCCGGGAAGCTGGGAACTGCAAGGCTTCGATGCACCTATCTATACAGATACCCGTTATCCGTTCCCCACCCAATCCGCCCTACGTGCCTACCGACTACAATCCCGTAGGTGCTTATATCCGCGAGTTCACCGTCCCGGCTAGCTGGGAAGGCATGGACATCTTCCTCGATTTCGAAGGAGTGGAGTCTGCCTACTATGTATGGGTAAACGGCGAATTGGCGGGTTATGCTGAGGACAGCCGCCTGCCGTCGCACTTCAACATCACCAAGCTGCTGAAGAAGGGCAACAACAGACTGGCTGTAAAAGTATTCCGTTATAGCGACGGTTCCTACCTGGAAGGCCAGGACTACTGGAAATACAGCGGCATCGAACGGAGTGTTTATCTCTACGCCCGCCCCCAGAGCCGCGTCAAGGACTTCCGGATGACAGCGGAACTGATAAACAACTACAAGGATGGCGAACTAAAGCTGGATGTATTCCTCCATCGGCCTAAAGCCGGAGAAACGGTGGAAGTGAAGGTAATGGACAAGGACAAGGTTATCTATGACCGGAAAAAGTCCATAACCTCTGCCACAGACACTTTGTTTACCCAGCAGCAAGTGTTCACGAATGCACGAGCCTGGAATGCCGAAACACCGAACACCTACACGCTGGTAGTCAGCACCTTTGATGCACAAGGGAAACCGCAGGAATCCTTTACGCACCTTTTTGGCTTCCGTACCGTGGAAATGATGAACGGCATGCAGATGATTAACGGCCAGGCCGTCCTCTTCAAGGGGGTGAACCGTCACGAGCACGACCCGCACAAGGGACGTACCATCACCGTGGGGTCCATGATACACGACATCCAGCTGATGAAGCAGTTCAACCTGAACGGTGTACGCAACTGCCACTACCCGAACAACTATGCGTGGTACGAGCTTTGCACAGAATTCGGACTTTATATGGTAGACGAAGCCAACATCGAGAGCCATGGCATGATGTTCCACAAAGATGAGACCCTTGCCAACTATCCCGACTGGGAGGTGCCTTTCATGCAGCGGATGAGCCGTATGATTGCACGCGACCGCAACTACTCTGCCATCGTGACTTGGTCCATGGGCAACGAGTCGGGCTACGGCAAACACTTCGAAACTCTGTATGACTATACCAAGAAGATAGACCCCACCCGTCCCGTACAATATGAAGGGGGTGGCTACAACTCCAAGAGCGACATCTATTGCCCCATGTACGCACGCATCTGGAGGTTGCGCCAACACGTGAACCAGCGTGATGCCCGCCCCATGATTCTCTGCGAATATGCCCATGCCATGGGTAACAGTGTAGGTAACTTCCAGGACTACTGGGACTTGATTTACAAGTACGACCAGCTGCAAGGCGGTTTCATTTGGGACTGGGTGGACCAGACGTTTGCCATCAAGGACGAGAACCAGCGTAACATCTGGGCTTTTGGCGGCGACATGGGATTTGTAGGCGTCGTCAACGACTCCAACTTCTGTGCCAACGGCTTGATTGCTGCCGACCGCACCCCGCACCCGCACATCTACGAAGTGAAGAAGGTATTGCAATACATCCACTTCGAACCGCTTGCCTTCACCCCGAACAAGATAAAGGTCACCAACTGGCACGATTTCATCGGATTGGAAGGATATACCCTCCGCTGGGCAGTGGAATGCGACGGCAAGACCGTTCAGAACGGTGAGATGGATTTCCCCAAGATTGCTCCCAGAAACTCTGCCAACATAGAATTGCCACTGAAAGCGCTGCCTGCCGACGGCAAGGAGTATTTCCTCACACTGCGTGCATTCACCAAGCACGAAGCGCCATTAGTACCGAAAAGGACACGAGGTTGCCATCTAACAATGGGAATTGCCTTCTGCACCGTCAGCCAAAACCGTTCAGCCGGTGGAGGGAACGTTGACCGTAAACCGCAACAACGAAGCACTGACCGTGAAAGGCAATAACTTCCAGGTAGCTTTCTCTACCCGAAACGGTGAAATGACAGGAGTTGAACTACACCGGAAAGAATCTGATTAAGGAAGGGCTGCAACCCAACTTCTGGCGCCCGTTGACCGATAATGATATTCCAAATGGGCACCTGATACGCTGCGGCACCTGGAGAAACGCCGGACGCGATGCCAAACTGCAGAACATCGAAGTTGCAGAAGCCGGACAAACGGCTACTGTCACTGCGACCTACCGCATGGAAGAACAAGATGCTGATTTGCAGACTCTCTACAAAATCACTCCCGACGGCAAGGTTCAGGTAACCATGCACTTCACCCCCGGCAAGAAGCCATTGAGCGAGATGCCTCGTCTGGGCATGCGCATGATACTCCCTGCCGAATATGAAATGATGACCTGGCTGGGCCGTGGTCCGCAAGAGACGTATGCCGACCGCAAGACGGGAGCCTTGATAGGCCTATACAACGCAACAGTCTGGGAACAGTACCATCCGTATGTACGAGCCCAAGAGACGGCCAATCATTGTGACGTACGCTGGGTGGCCCTACGTAATGCAACCGGCGAAGGCCTGCTGGTAGTGGGCGAAGAACCGTTGAGCGTAAGCGCTTGGAACTTCCCGATGGAAGACATTGAATACCGTCCCTCACAGATGGAGCGCCGCCACGGTGGAAGCATCCAGAAGAAAGATATGGTATGGCTCAACATCGACCACAAGCAGATGGGCGTAGGCGGTGACAATACCTGGGGAGCACAAGTTCATCCCGAGTACACCATCACTCCGCACGAATGGAAATACAGCTTCACGCTCGCCCCTCTCGCACCGGAGGATGATGCAGCGGAACAAGCGCACAAATAGCCGTTAAATACCTCATTCATATGAAATACAAATTTATACGCATACTCTGCTTCATTGTTGGCCGCAGGCATCGCAGCCTGCACCCCCCGGCATGAAAAGCACTACGGAGAAACGGTATGCCTTCGCCGACATACTGGACATCTCCTACACTCCCGACACCCTGCACCGCTGCTATGGTTGGTTCACCGACGCCGGCTCGTGGATGGGCTTCACGCTGCCCGAACGGCAACAATGGGTCAACGGCTTCTGCGGCCCCTTCAGCCTCGATATGTTCCGCCGCCAGTGGATGGCACAGTCAGCCGCCGTCGTAAGCTTTGCCAAAGATACACAAGAGATTTTTGTTCCGGATTCCACTTGCTATTACCCCGGCGAGCTCTATATGTCGGCACATTCCACCCACGGGAGCATCACGCAACGGCTCAACTTCACAAGTGCCTCGACCGCCTTGCTGCGCATCGAAGCCGACACGGCTGAAGACCTGCTGCTCTCCGGTAGCCAATGGGGCAAAGACATCACCGTCAGCGTAGAACAGAACTCCGTCATCGCCCGTCATCCCAGTGGCGAAACCGTAACCGTGACCTTCACTCCTAATGTAGAGCTGGCCAAGACCGACAATAACTATACAGCCCTCGTCCGCTCTCCGCGCTACCCTGTCAACGTAGCCATCTCTTTCTTCACTTCCGAAAAAGAGATGACTGCCAACCTGCAAAACCTGCCGAGCCTGCTCAACAATCCCGCCCCCGCCCTGCAAGCCAATGCCGAACGTTGGGAAGGTTACCTCACCAAGATACTGCGCAAGGACATGAAGCCCGAATATGACCGTATCGCCGTGAAAGCCGTCACCACGCTCATCTCCAATTGGCGGACACACCGCGGTGGATTGCTTCACGAAGGTATCATCCCGAGCCATGCCGTAGGCTATTTCGTCGGCTTTTGGGCATGGGATAGCTGGCGCTTCAGTGCCGGAACCGCCAAATTCGACCCCGAACTGGCCAAGAACAACATCCGAGCCATGTTCGACTACCAGCAACCGGACGGCATGATTATCGACTGTATCTACACCGACCCCTCCGAGAACAATGCCCGTGACAGCAAGCCTCCCTTGGTATGCTGGGCTGTCGATGAAATATTTACCCATACGGGTGACACCGCCTTCGTTGCCGAGATGTATCCGCAACTGCTCTCCTATTATAGATGGTGGTACGAGAAGCGCGACCACAACCGCAATGGCATGTGCGAGTACGGTGCTACCGACGGAACACTGGAAGCTGCCGCCTGGGAAAGCGGCATGGACAACGCCATCCGTTTTGACGGCGCCGTGATGCTGAAAAACGAAGGCTACGAGGATGCCTGGAGTATGGATCAGGAGAGTGTGGACTTGAACGCTTATCTGGCACTGGAATGCAAACTGCTGAAGAAATTCTCCAGCCTGCTGAAGATACCTTTCGACGCACCGGACTACAGTAGCCAGGTAGCCGACTATTTCTTTGACAAGAACATCAACTTCTTCTGCGATCGCCGCCTGAAGGACGGTTCATTCATCGAAGAGCCGGGCTGCGAAGCCTACACTCCGTTGTGGACCCGGATTGCCACACAAGCGCAAGTGGACAGCATGCTGCCCATGCTTCAAGATACGGCAAAGTTCTCCACGTATATCCCCTTCCCGACCATTGCCGCCGACAATCCCAAATACAATCCGCGCGGCTACTGGCGTGGCCCCATCTGGCTGGACCAAACCTACTTTGCCATCCGCGGACTGCGCAACTACGGCTACAACCGGCTGGCAGATGAATATACGCTGCAAGTCTTCGACCGCCTGAGTGGGCTGAAAGAGGGTGCTCCCATCCACGAGAACTACGGAACCCATACCGGCGAACGCCTGAAAGCTCCCATTTCAGCTGGAGCTCCTCACATCTGTTGATGATGTACGACGATTACGGTAAGTAAACCGGGATTCCATATATGTCATAACTCACCACAGATTACACAGATTCACGCAGATTTTTTTAGTTTATTGATATCTGACATATTTATCTGTGTGAATCTGTGTAATCTGTGGTGAGTTATGACACTTTCATGAAGAACAAAAGCGATATGATTATTATCGGTAAACCTGCACCGGAAGCTCTCCCACGCAAAGCTCCCAGCGCATTCATTACCAATGCTTCCAATTCGTCTTCTCCGGGATAGACGTGGACGGGAGCAAGGAAAGACACGCGCTCCTGCAACCGCGAAGTGATGTACTCGGAATGTGCCATACCTCCCGTAAGCAGAATGGCGTCCACCTTGCCATAAAGCACAACAGCAGCACCGCCTATCTCCTTGGCAATGCGGTAAATCATGGCATCAAGCACCAAAGCGGCATGGGTGTCTCCCTCAGCGATGCGCCTCTCTATGGCGGGAATGTCGGTAGTACCCAAATGGGCGGCAAGTCCCGCCTTGCCGGAAATACGTTTCTTCAGTTCTTCGGTAGTGTAACGCCCCGAGTGACAAAGGTCTATCAGTTGCCCGGCGGGCAGGGTACCTGCACGTTCGGGCGAAAAAGGACCGAAACCGTCGAGGGCATTGGGCACGTCCACCGCACGGCCGTGGCGGTGGACTCCTACGGAAACGCCTCCACCCAAGTGACAGACAATCAGATTGAGGTCTTCGTAATGCACGGGAGCTTCGGGCTGCAGGGCACTACGCTCGGCAGCATAGCGCCGGGCGATGGCTCGCTGGTTCAAGGCGTGCCAGATGGTGATGCTGGGCATCAGAGGCGAACCGGTGATGCGTGCCACATCGTCCAGTTCGTCCACCACGCCGGGATCGGCTATGAAAGAGGGGCAGCCGGGCAGCATGGCGGCAAGTTCGTGGGCTATCAGACAACCTAAGTTGCAGGCGTGGGTACGCATGGCGTGGAGCATATCGTCCAACATGGCATCGTTCACGGCATACACACCGCCAGGAATGGGTTTCAACAATCCCCCACGGCCGACGATGGCATCGAACTTAAAGGGAATGTCATTGGCCTCCAGCGCTTCCAGCACCAAGTGCTTGCGGAATTCGAACTGGTCGATGATGCGGGGAAATTGGGAAAGCTCCTCCACCGAATGCCGGATGTTGAGTACCAGACGGGGAGTTTCATCCTCATAGACAGCAATTTTTGTCGAGGTGGAACCGGGATTTACTGCCAGTATTTTCATTGATTACGATTTACAAATTACGAACTACAAATTACTAATTACAATCAAGGTTCTTTCACCCCGCTGGTCAGGCAAGCCATGGCAATGCTGTAATATTTGGACAAACCGGAATCGCTACGCGACGGTAATACCACCGGACATGAGGGTCCTTGCAGCAACCCGGCCATATCGGCATGAGAAAACAGAGATACAGCCTTATAAAAAGCATTGCCCGATTCGATGTTTGGGAAAATCAACACATCCGCCTCCCCGTCAATCGGTGATACAATGCCTTTGATGTTACCGCTCGTCTTCTCACAAGAGGTCTTCACATCCAGCGGGCCGTCGATGATGACATTGCCGAACTCTCCGGCTTCCGCCAGTTCTACAATATTCACATAGTCCAATGAATGGGGGAATTTGGCGCTAACCTTCTCCGTGCAATGAATCAGCGCGATGCGTGGCTGCTCTATCCCGAAATGGCGGCAAGTATGGATGGCATACCAAATCATTTCAATGCGCTGTTGCAGTGTCGGGCGGGGAATGACCGCAGCATCGGAGAAAAAGAGCAGTTTATCGTAAGTAGGTATCTGCATCACGGCCAGATGGGTCAGAATCTTTCCTTTAGGCAACAAACCATGTTCCTTGTCCAGAATGGCACGTAGCAAATTGTCGGTATTGATGATGCCTTTCATCAGGATGTCCGCTCCACCCTCGCGTACGATACGCACCGCCTCACGTGCAGCCTCATCGGAATCTTCTATATGCAAGGTACTGACATATTGAGGATATTTCTTCAAGGTGGGATATTTTTCCAATATGGCAGAATCGCCAATCATCAGAAATTCCGCAATCCCCTCCTCCAAGGCACGGGATATGGCATATTCTGTATTAGGGTCATTGGCACAAACTACCGCAATACGTTTCCTCTTATTCAAGGTTTTCAGGTGGGCTGTTAACTGGGCAAAGTTCCGTATCGGTTCCATAACGTTAGATTTTTAGCAAATATCTAAAAAAATGTCGAGAAATACGGCATTTGCCCCGTTGAAATTTTATATGTTTAATATCATTTTGATATGTTCACCACAGATTACACAGATTGACACGGATTTGAACAGAATTTGAGTTACTCTGTTGATTATATATCATATATAACCTCCCTCTCTTCTGTTAAAAATCCGTGTTAATCTGTGTAATCTGTGGTGAATTGTGTACTTTTGCCCAAAATAGATTGATAATATAATATGGGTAGTCTTATTTTCCCTCCGTATCTGCAGGAAGGTGATCGTGTCATTGTTCTCTCCCCTTCCAGCAAGATTGACAAATCTTTCCTGAAAGGCGCCTACAAACGTTTGAAGTCCTGGGGGCTGGAAGTCGTATTCGCAAAGCACGCGGGGAGTTCCAACGGAACGTATGCAGGAAATATCCGGCAACGCCTCGAGGACCTGCAGGAAGCCATGGACGATGAAGAAGCCAAAGTCATATTCTGTAGTCGGGGCGGTTACGGAGCCGCGCATCTGATAGGCAAACTGGATTTTACCAAGTTCAGGCAGCATCCCAAATGGCTCATCGGATTCAGTGACATCACCGCCCTCCATAATCTGTTCCAGCAGAATGGCTTCGCGTCGTTGCACGCCCCCATGGCGCGCCATCTCACAGTAGAACCGGAAGACGACTTCTGCACACAAGCACTGAAGGATGTACTGTTCGGGCAGGCATTGGGAGGAACGGAAGCATTCAGTTATGTCTGCCCGGGGCACAAACTAAATCATAAGGGAGAGGGAAAAGGCGTGTTGCGCGGCGGCAATTTGTCTGTGTTCTACGGGCTGCGTGGTACTCCTTACGATATTCCCGCCGAAGGCACCATCCTCTTCATCGAAGATGTGGGAGAACGCCCGCATGCGGTGGAACGCATGATGTACAATCTCAAACTGGGAGGTGTCCTCGACAAGCTTTCCGGCCTCATCATCGGACAATTCACCGAATACGAGGAGAACAAGTCCCTGGGAAAAGACCTATATGGCGCATTGGCCGATTTGGTGAAGGAATACGATTACCCGATATGTTTCGATTTTCCCGTCGGACATGTCAGCATGAACGTACCGCTGATAAACGGTGCTGCGGTAACATTGGAGGTTGGAAAGAAAGAAGTGAAACTAAGTTTTAATACAGAAAGAGAATGAAACGGAATTATACATTCATCCCGTTGCTGCTGTTGCTGATTGTAGCGATAGTGGCATGCAGCAACAACAGCAGCAAGTCTGCAGCCGATAATGACAGTGAGGGCGATGCGACCAAAGCGACTGTCCAAGTGCCCCAGTTCAGTGCAGACAGTGCATACCAATACATACAGACCCAAGCGGATTTTGGTCCGCGCGTGCCCAACACCGCCGCCCACAAAGCCTGCGGAGAATTCCTTGCCAAGAAGCTGGAGGAATTCGGCGCCAAGGTATACAACCAGCATGCCGACCTGGTGGCTTACGACAACACCATCCTGAAAGCGCGCAACGTTATCGGCGCCTATAATCCGGAAAGTAAAAGGCGTGTACTGCTCTGTGCCCATTGGGACAGCCGTCCTTATGCCGACCAGGATGCCGACAAGACGAAGCATCACAGCCCCATCCTGGGTGTGAACGATGGAGCCAGCGGTGTAGGCGTATTGCTCGAAGTGGCCCGCCAACTACAGCAGCAGGCTCCAGCCATAGGCATCGACATCATCTTCTTTGACGCCGAAGACTATGGCATCCCCTACTTCTATCAAGGTGCATACAAGAACGACACTTGGTGCCTGGGCTCGCAATATTGGGGACGAGTACCCCATGTAGACGGCTATAATGCCCGCTACGGCATCCTGCTCGACATGGTAGGCGGAAAGAACGCCACCTTCTACAAGGAACAGTTCTCTCAAAGAACCGCCGGTAAGTACGTGAACAAGATATGGAACACAGCCCACCGCCTGGGCTTCGGCAACTTCTTCCCCAAAGAAAAAGGCACCGAAGTGACAGACGACCATATGTATGTATACAACCTGCGGCAGATTCCCTGCGTAGACATCATCAACTATGACCCGAACTGCGACACCGGCTTCGGTGACTTCTGGCACACGATAGACGACACCATGGACATCATCGACAAGGGCACTCTCAACGCAGTGGGACAGACCTTGCTGGAAGTCATCTACAATGAGAAATAGACCATCAAATAGTAAATCGTAAATAGTAAAATAGTAAATTCCATGATAAGTATCAACGAAGTACAAGATGAAGTAATTGCCGAATTCAATGATTTCGACGATTGGATGGACCGGTACCAACTTCTTATTGATTTAGGAAACGAGCAGGAACCGCTCGACGAAAAATACAAGACGGAACAAAACCTGATTGAAGGTTGCCAGAGCCGCGTATGGCTGCAGGCAGACGAAGTGGACGGAAAAATTATTTTCCAGGCCGAAAGCGACGCACTGATTGTGAAAGGAATCATTTCACTGCTTATCAAAGTACTCTCCGGGCACACACCGGATGAGATACTGAACGCCGACCTCTATTTCATTGATAAAATAGGACTGAAGGAACACTTGTCGCCCACCCGTAGCAACGGACTGCTGTCTATGGTAAAGCAGATGCGAATGTATGCGCTGGCCTTCAAAGCGAAAGGCATCTAAAGGTTACGACCGACAATATATAAACTAATAATCAGCAGATTATATTTACCGGATGTTTACCCTATAATGTAAAGCCGTTATGTCTTATCCTGATATAGGTAGACACATTTACAAACTAATAAATGTGTTACTATTATGACTTCAAAACGAAAGCTTTATCGTGAAGATGAAAAACTGTTTTTTCTTCACTCTTACTACCAATCAGGTATGAGTAAGCATGCCTTTTGCCGGGCACATGGCATTTGTTGCCCTGCCTTGCTAAATAGTTGGATTAAAAAGTATTCAAATTTAGCAGAAGAGCTATCTTTGCCTTCTGAACAAGAATCACCAGATATGTCCAATCGCAGCAAGGAAGCCTACAAAGATGAAAATGCCCAATTAAAAAAGCGCATTAAAGAGCTGGAGAAAGCTCTGTCTTTCTCCAAGCTGGAAACAGAAGCCCGTGAGTTGATGATTACGCGTGCTGAAGAACTCTTCAACATCCCTATCAGAAAAAAATCTGGGGCCAAATCGTAACGGAACTGGTCAGTCAGCGCAACCTGAAAGTTGCGTTGGCCTGCCGTCTGTTTGGCCATTGTCGTCAAGCCTACTACCAGTCAAAGGCTGACATTGAGAGTCAGATACATAGGGAACGTCTCATGCTGGATGCTGTCCGTGATATCCGTATCGAAGATCCGGGTATAGGCTGTTACAAACTGTGGATTATGCTCACCGTGCTTTTTGGAGCCGGGTTCATGCCTGGGCGGGACAGCTTTTATGCATTGCTCCGGCAACACCGCTTGATGCTTCCTGCCCGCAAGACCCGGCATACGACGAACTCCAACCATCGCTACCACAAGTGGAAGAACCTAATCAAAGGACTGACCTTGACTTCAGCCAACCAGTTGTGGGTCAGCGACATTACTTATATACCACTTGCCAATGGTGAAGTCTGTTATCTGCATCTGATTACGGATGCCTACTCCCATAAGATAGTGGGATGGGTGCTTGCCGACACCTTACGGGTATCGGCAACCATCAATGCATTGCAACAGGCTATAGAGCAGGCTGTTGAAATGACAGGAGATGAAAATCTTACGGGCCTGATACATCACTCGGACCGTGGCGTACAATACTGTTGCGACCCATACGTGGCACTTCTTCAGAAACATGGCATTGCCATCAGTATGACGGAAGACTACAAACCCACCGACAATGCCGTTGCGGAACGTATCAACGGGATTATTAAGGCGGAAAGCAGCCATCCTCGAGGCCGGTTCAACGAAATCGGGCATGCAAGAAATGTCATAGCTCGCTACATACATTTCTATAACCATCGCAGACCGCATATGAGTATCGGGTATAAAATACCTGCTGTGGCGCATCTGGAGAAGGGAATACAGAAGAAAATGTGGAAGAAGAAAAAATATCCTTCCACAAGTAGCAATAAAAAGAAGGATGCAATATCTTTGCAAAGCCGGACAGCAAGTCCGGGCGAAGGCGCAGGACAGCGCACCTGACAAAGACAGAATGCCTCTTTTAGGGGCACCCAGTCTTGCCGGACAAGCAAGCACGGGCTCTGCAAATGCAGCAGGATGACTGTCAACAGAATCAGGACAACTCACTTTGCTGTGTCTACTATATCAGCAGGGCTTGGGAAGAAGTGACTACTGAACCAGTACAACATTCCAAGAACCGTCTACTGATATCGGTTATAAAAAGAAAAAGCGTCTAGCTAAATCAGGAAAAGACATTACTCCAGAATGTAACGGTTTTTACATTATGAAGTAACGACGTTTACCATAGTATGTAAAGGCGTTTACCGTAGTATGTAAAGGTGTTTACTGTAGTACGTAAACGGAGTTTCTTAAGGCGGTAAGCATTTCAACCTCTACTTGCGCCTGCTTCTCCCTATTTATCCCTCCTTAAACTCCAGTATATCCCCCGGCTGGCAATCAAGTTCCTTACAGATTGCTTCCAGTGTAGAGAAACGGATGGCCTTAGCCTTTCCGGTTTTGAGAATAGAGAGATTGGCAGGCGTAATATCAATCTTCTCCGCCAGTTCGCCCAAAGATATCTTTCTTCGGGCCATCATTATGTCAAGGTTTACTATAATCATATAATTGTGTTCTATTTATCAATTATTCTTTTCCCACTCACACCACCAGTCAGTGTACCGTTTCGTCAACCGGTAATAACCATATATGCACAGATACATCCACGGCATTACAATATAGACTTTCCACTTCCCGTCAAAGGCCGGAAACAAGAGGAGAAAATAGACAATACTTGCCAACAATAAACCGCCACAAGTCCGACAACGAAATACAGACCATATTTCACACTTTTCTTCATATCGCGCTCTTCACTTTTATTTAAATCGTCAACTCTTGTTCCTCACGCATACGAACTCCCATCTTAAAAAGATAGCCCATAAAGATGATGAAAACTCCCAATAACACGAATATCCGATAAGAAGTATCAGTCGGTACTCCTTCGGGAGTAAACCAGGAGAGAGTTACCTGAAAAAGCCCATTCAATGCTATCAGCACCCCAATGGTTTGTATCAAAGATGAATTCTGATAAACAAACACTTCCTCTTTCTTCACATTGCGGAGAATGAGAAAAATACACAAGCCACATATTGTCATCACCAGCATTGTTACTGATTCGGGTAATATGTGCCAGATAAAATTAGCAGTATCATCCTTTCCCAACTCATAGCACAATGTCAGATTACGAACAATGCCGCCACCAATACATAGTCCACAGAAATAAAACAGCACATTCATAATAAGCGCTATCCGTCTCTTTGGTTCCTTTGGTTCCTTTTGTTTCATAAGTGTCATAAGTGTCATAATCCCTCCTCTCACTTTTAAATAGTCAAGTCCTGTTCTTCCTTTATCTTCACCCCGGCGGCAAATATCTCGGTGAAAAGAATTATAATAACCAGGGATGTGAAATCCGTATCATGCGATGCAACCACTTCATAGCCCAGCAGAGCCACTTGCTTCACTGCTTCAAGATGATTCAGCCAATCGTGCAAAGTCATCAAGCCGTACAATGCAGCAAACGAATAAGTAAAGAAACGCAACCGGGCTACATTATCCGAAGTAAACACTTCCCGCTTTGAGATGGATACCAGCAAACGTATCAGACAATAGATTCCTACAAAGAAAGGAATGATGGCAAACATGGCAAAGAAGTTCACTATGGAACTCCAGACAGTGGGGACAATCACAGTGCCTATTCTCTTTACCTGATAAGGTACTGACTTATCGGCAAAACGATTCGTCAAGGAATCGACTGCTGTCGTTTCCAAAGGTCTAACATCCACATATACCTTATCAAATAAACCGGAATACTCCGGCTGTGGAGTTCCCGAATGCACATTTACACTATTGTAACCCTCAAGAAAACTATTCTTCATATCCACCCAGCCTGCTATCATCGCATAGGTAAACTCTGCAACAATGACCAATATAGCCAGGATACCCAATATACTTATCTTTTTCATAATCCTCCCCCCACATTAAACCGTTAAATCCTGCTCTTCCTTTATCTTCACGCCGATGGCGAATATCTCGGTGAACAATGCCAACAGCATATAATTGAACCAAGCATACTTGAAAGAATAAGGCAACACCTCGTATCCCTCCAGCCGCACTTGAGAAGCCAAGTCATGATAGATGCCCCATTGCTGCAACTCGAATAAAAGACTCACCGAAATCAGCGCATAGACAAAGATGCGCATCCGACGCACATTCTTGTGCACAAACACCTCGCCTTTCGTGGCAGTAAGCACCAGCCGCGCCACACTATAGAACCCGTAAAGCGCAAACAGTCCCGCAGGAAACAGCAAGAACGATACCCACCGCCACTTCGTACTACGGAAACCTTGCACCGATACCTCACTTGTATTGCAATACATGGGCGTATCCTGTGCCGCACTAATCAAAGTATCAGCAGGCAGCGTATCATCTGCCCGCACCAAAAGTGACACAGAGGGTAAGGCATGAAAATCCTTCTGGTCGCCCGCCTCATTCCAGCCGTCCATAAATCCACTAAACATATCCGTTACAACACTACCAATAAACACTACCAAAGCCAGGAAGGCACATACTCTGATTTTATTCATATCTCTGTCCGTTCTTCTTATTATTAAATCGTCAAATCCTGCTCTTCCTTCATTTTCAATCCAATGGCAAACACTTCACCTACAATCAGCGAACAAAGCCCAAGTACCAGCGTGGTAGTGCTCACCAATTCTGAGAGGCTCAGCTCGTAACCATGCAGCGAGAATACGGTATCGATACCTATAAAATCAAGATATGATGACGCAAAGGTACAGCAGAAGCTGACAACCAGTGCCATTCCCAATCGACGCAGCCGACGTACATTCCGCCAGTTGAAGATGTCGGACTTGTTGATAGAGATTATCAAGCGGATAAACAATACTACCGCCCAAAGGGAAAAGCCCAAATGCAGATATATCAGCAAATACTTTGCCACCACTTTCCCGACAGAATCATGAGAATCTACGCTGACCATCAACGAAGAGTAGGCTGCAGGCACATAACTCCTGCTTTTCTCATTGTAGACGGAATCCCTGAAGAAATCAAACGACTCCATGGAAGAAGGTATCAGGTTGACAACCTTTAGGTTCATCAGTTCCTTGTAGGCAGCAATGTCACTCCCTTTCTTTCCCAGCTCCAGTCCGGTCTGCGCCCCCATCTTGGCTCCCAGAAAGATATAGTACCCCTGCTCCAATACCGAGTAACTCAGTACAAGCATTACCACCAGGCAGAGAATGTTCAATCTTCTTTTCATAATTCAGTTGTTGTATTAGTATCAGATATATTATATTTATTCAGTTGTTTCAAGGAGAGTAGAAGCAACAATATGAAAACCACTGCCCAAACCAGTACATACGGGTTACTCAGCAGATGTGTCACATCCTCCATTTCAGGATGTTTCAGGCTCAGATAGACAGACAAGCCGTTATTCATGATATGTATCAGAATACATGCCATAAGACTCCGTGTCTTATAATAAAGCCAGGCAAGCAAGAAACCGATGAGGCAAGCACCTATTATCTGAACCGGATTCAGATGAAAGATACCAAATATCAACCCGGAAAACAAGATAGCCTTTGCCGGGCTATATCTGCGAAGCAGCTCCTTGGTAATGGCACCACGGAAAAGCAGTTCTTCCAGTACGGGTCCCAAAACAGAAATACAGAGAATACCCAGCCAACCGGATTGCAGTATATCAAATGTCTGGTCCAACAAATTGGGCAAAAAAGTAAGTTCGGACATCAGAAGACCTATTATACATATGGAAGTCATTCCGGCAAGCAGGCTCCATGCCAGATAAGGGACTGACACCGGAGAATACAGATGCTTGTCTCCCGTCAGGTAGTTCTTGCGCCACAAGTACAGTCCCATGAAAACAAAGCCCAGCAGCATGGTAGGCGCCACAGCAATCTGACCAGCCTTGTCCATGTCGAAAGTTCCATAAGCGAAATACGTATACAGCAGACAGAAAGGTCCTGCAAACAGTGCTCCTACAATCTGCATCAAAAAGTAAATCAATACTAGTTTTATTGCCGTTTTCATTGTTCTATTCGTCTAAAAGTTCGCAAAGATACACATTTTCTCTGTCAATCTGTCAAGCTGTGGCAACAAGTCCCATCAGCAGCACCATCACTGTAGAAAGTGACAATACCAATAGTGTAATACTCATGAATGCTCTTCTCATAACCTAAACCCCTCCCTCATTTCTATATTGTTCTTCATTTATTTTACTGCCAGGAGCAATACGTCTTCCTCCGCAGTGGCATGTTCCACCAACAGATTCCAGTCGTTGTCCTTCTTACTCCATTTGTAACTCAAGTAGTTGATGTCATCTCCCGCCTGCAGATAAACAGCTTTTTCCTTCACATCGGAGTAGGCATGCGTCTTGTTGTCCCACAAGGCATATTCCACATCCGTACCGGCTTCTGTATAATTGTAGTTCAAGCAATAGAAGCGTTCAAACGCCTGCTCAATCTCGTTCCATCTCAACGCCTCCTTCTGTATCGTACGCCCTTGGGCATCATAGGTGAAATTGTATTTCAAATGGTTCTGCAGAAACTTACCGTTCTCTACTTTATATACAATTTGGGACTCCACCTGATTTCCGTTCATCACTTCATTATAGGCAAAGTTTTCCTGGATATTACCACCAAAAGCATTTATCACTACTGTCACTACAAAGATTGTTGTCATTACTAAAGTTTTCATACCGTTATTGTTTTATTAGTTCTTTATTTTGTTTTTCGATAATCATTTATCGTTTTTCGATATGCAAATAAAAGGCCTTTTTTTGATATGACAAAGAAAAACAGAAAATATTTATCGAAAAACAATAAAAAAAACGCGTTTTACGATAAATATACAGAAAACAAACACTTCAAACGGGAAAATACATAGAACTGCAAGGGGATAAATGACCTCGCCTTATGTTTATAAAGAAAGAATGGATTTAATCTCCACCTCGTCACGGTGAAGCTGGGCAATAAGTTCTTCTATACTGTCGAATTTCAGTTCAGGACGGGTGCGGCGCACAAAGGAAAGACGCATCGGCTGCTGATAAATATCAGCATCAAACCGGAATATATGGACCTCAATACTGCGATCGGGTCCGTTCTCCAACGTAGGCCGGTAGCCAATGCTTAGCATACCGCCGTACTCCTTGCCTTCAACACAGACACGGACGGCATACACACCATCGCAGGGAATCAGCTTGTCAGGATCGGAAACACGGAGATTAGCCGTAGGGAAACCTATCTTACGCCCCACCTGATAGCCACCGACAACCGTACCGTCCAAAAAGAAATCATATCCCAGATACTCGGCAGCTTCCGAAACGTTTCCCTCCAGCAACAGACCGCGAATAGCCGAGGAGCTGACAGTAACCTCCGTTACCGATGTCTCCTTACTATAAGAATACGCGCGCGCAAGAAGCACCTCCATACCCAATTCGCGACCATAGTGCACATAGTCTTCAAAACCCTCGCTGCGGTTATGCCCGAAACGATGGTCGTACCCCACTACCAAAGCTTGTATCTGATAGCGATCCTTCAGTATGGACATGAATTCCCGTGCCGAAAGCCGGGCTATTTCAGGAGTAAAATCAAGCATCATGCAATAATCCACCCCAGTCTTGGCAAGCAGGGAAACTTTCTCATCACAAGTGGTCAATAACTTCGGATGATAATCGGCCTGCATCACTTTACGCGGATGTACCGGAAAAGTCACGACCGACGAAGCAAGCCCACGCCCGGCAGCTACCGCACACACTTGCTCTATCAGGTAGCGGTGTCCCCGATGTACTCCGTCAAAGAAACCGATAGTGGCTACACTTGGACGGGAACCAATGTCCGATGTTTCACAAAACAACTGCATGTCTCCAATCCTCGTGGGCCTTTGGCGTATAGGTAGAAATACCCAACGCCTCCGCTGTCCGGCAATTGGCCTCAGAATCGTCAATGAAAAGAGTCTCGTTGGGAAGAATACCGGTCTCATCCAGTACTTTCTGAAATATATCGGCATCCGGTTTTGCCATCTTCATCTCATAAGAGAGATAGATATGCTCAAAAAAGTCCTCCGCACGGAAAGCCTTGTAGCGAAACGCGTGCAGACACGACCATTGCCAATGGATTTCATTGGTGTTGCTCAGCAGATAGACCACATATTTTTTGCGCAGTTCCAACAGTAAATCCAATTTAAAAGTAGGAATACTCACTAGGAAACTGTTCCAGGCGTCATCTATCTGGGCATCAGTCACCGGTTTCCCTATCTTTCCACGAATCACTTCCCGGAACTCCGCACTGGTAATCAACCCTTTTTCATATTTCTGGAAGAAATCCTGCTGGTGATAGAGGTCCAACATGACTTCCACGTCCGGCAATCCCAGCTTTCTGAAATTCTCTAAACAGCGCTGGCGGTCCAAATCAATCAGAACTCCGCCAAAATCAATAATAAGGTTCTTGATTCCTCTTCTTTTCATCACTATTTCTGTGTTAAACGTCGGATAAGGCGAACCAGTTCACCTATCCACAAAACAAACGAAGTAGAAACGACAATCGTCATCCAAGTCATAAAATCGAGCGGCACTGTGCGGAATACAGCTCCACCAAACTGTACAATCAGTATCTGTCCGCCCAAAATGGCAAGTATAATCAGCTCCATGCCATAAGATTTAGAAATGCCCTTGAACGCCGAGTCCGAAGTGCCGAACACACGTGCATTGAACAAGTTCCAGAACTGAAGCATAACAAAGAACGTGAAGAACACAGTCAACCGATAGGTAGTCATCCCCCCCTCTTCACTGTTAAACCAGAAGAGCATTCCCATAAGTAACACCAGGAAGGCAGACCCCATTCCCAGAATGTAATACCTCATGGACTTGGTTATAATGAAATCCGTACTCTTACGCGGTTTTTCCTTCATCACGCTCTCACTGGGTGGAATGGACGCCAGGGCCAGGGCCGCAAACGTATCCATAATCAGGTTCACCCACAACATCTGCGTGACGGTCAAAGGAAGCGTCGTACCCACCAGTGAACCCAGGAGAACGATAAACAAAGCCACAAAATTGATAGTCAGCTGAAAAACAATGAAACGCTGTATATTCTTATATAGAGAACGTCCCCACATCACGGCCGTGCCTATACTGTTGAAGGAGTCATCCAGCAGCGTGATGTCGCTGGCCTCCTTGGCAACGGAGGTTCCGGTACCCATCGAAAGTCCCACTTGCGCATGGTTCAGCGCAGGAGCATCATTCGTGCCGTCACCCGTCACAGCCACTACCGCACCTTTCTGCTGCAACAGTTGCACCAGACGCTGTTTGTCTGTGGGGCGTGCACGCGACATTATCTTCAAGTCCATCACACGGTCCAATGCCTCCTCATCCGTCAATTCGGCAAATGCAGCTCCCGTAATGCGGTTCTTTTCCGTATCCTCCGGTTTCCACAGACCAATCTGACGTGCTATCTCGGTAGCTGTACCCGGTGTATCTCCCGTCACAATCTTCACTCCGATACCTGCCGACTGGCATTTGGCAACGGCCGCAGGCACATCCGGACGGATAGGATCACTGATGGCAACCACACCCAGGAACGACAAGTCATTTTCAGCAACCAATGACACACAATCAGACGCTTCCGCATCATCCACAATCTTGAATGCAAAGCCAAGTGTGCGCATGGCCATATTCTGGTAGTTGAGCAACTGAGCCTCCACTGTAGAACGGTATTCCACCGCATCCACACGCTTGCCGTCCAACATGACATCCTTGCATTTACCCAAAACAATCTCGGGAGCTCCCTTCACATACAGCACCTTCTTCCCAATCAGGGGGGATTGCACCAGGGTAGCCATGAATTTCCTTTCCGTAGAGAAAGTCAGCTGGTCGATAACCGTAGCTTTCTCACGCAGCGCCAGATAGTCGCATCCTTGGCTGTTCAGCCAAAGCAGCAGTGCCACCTCCGTGGGGTTACCCACCCCTTTCGGCTTCTCGCCAGTCACCTCTTCTTCCAGAAAAGCAGTAGAGTTAGCACTGATACCTTCCATTACCAGCTTGCTGAGGTCATCATTCCCCAGCTGCCCGTTATTCTTCAAACCATAGAAATTGGGTTCATGCACCTGCATCAGATTTTGGGTCAATGTACCGGTCTTGTCGGTACAAATCACTGTAATGGCTCCCATCGTCTCGCATGCATGCATCTTGCGCACCAGGTTGTTGGTGGAGAGCATGCGACGCATATTCAACGCCAGACTGAGTGTCACGCTCATCGGCAAGCCTTCGGGCACAGCCACCACAATCAGGGTAACCGCCATCATAAAGTATTGCAAAGTAGCCTGCAAGGCCGGCAGCCAATCACGGAAGGTATGAAATGAAGAAAAGTCATAGACCAGTACCACATCCTTTACAAAGAAAATGAGAAAAGCCAGACCCGCCACGGAAAAGCCAATCTTTCCAATCAGGTTGGCCAATTTGGTCAACTGAATATTCAGCGGAGTAGGTTCCGTATTCTGTTCGGTACTTTGACGTGCCACTTTACCGATTTCCGTAGCATCGCCCACAGCCTCCACACGCATGGTGCCATGTCCGTCCACCACCGTTGTACCGCGCAAAATGCGGTTGGAAGCATACGTAGCCTCTTCGTCAAAGTCAGCTTCTACGGTAGTTTTCGTCACTACCGGCTCACCGGTCAGATTCGATTCGTTCACTTGCAGGGAAATGGCTTCCAGCAATTCACCGTCCGCCGGAACCTCTTCACCGGTTTCCAGCACCACTATATCACCCACCACTACATCTTTACGGGGAATCTCCTGCACATGTCCGTTACGAATTACTTTCACCAAAGTTTCTTCGTTCACTGCATTCAGCAGGTCAAACTTCTTTCCGGCATCATACTCAAAGAAGAAACCGATACCGGTAGCCAGCAGAATGGCTACTATAATGCCGATAGTCTCGGCATATTCATTCTCTACAATGGAAATAATCAAAGAAAACAGAGCGGCAACCAGCAATACCCTTACTACGGGGTCCTCAAACTTCTCCAGATACAATTTCCATAAGGAAGGCCGTTTAGGAGGCGTCAATAAATTTACTCCATGTTCGTCGCGGCTCTTCCGCACTTGTTCGTCGGTCAGTCCGACATGATAATAATCATCCTTTATTGCAGTCATGCAAGTCTTTAGGTTTAATTTTGGAACGCAAAAATACAATAATAATCCGGGAAAACAATACCTATATAATGATTAGTGATTAATTGACTGTCATTGATTCTCTTTTTCCCTCACCAGTTTCGGTCTGGTTGCAGGCTCCCACGGCAATGTGAACCAGAAAGTCGAACCTGCCCCTTCTTCCGATTCCACGCCTATTTCGCCCCCCAATTTGCGGACAATGGTCTGGCAAATGGAGAGTCCCAGTCCGGTACCGTTCTTTTCCTGCTTCAGCTTGACGAAACGTTCAAAAACATGTGGCAACTTTTCCTGGGGAATACCGGTTCCTGTGTCTTTTACGTAGAAATAGAGACCTTCCTCATAGGGTCTGAATCCGAGGGTAATACTGCCTTCCTGGGTGAACTTCAGGGCATTCGTCATAAAATTGGATACCACTTGTGCAAGCCGGTTTCTGTCTGTATGCATGGTATATTCCTTCTCAGAAGCCTCCCGGACAATCTGCACTCCACTACCCAACTCGGCCACCCGCATACGGAACTGTTGTTCCAAATCGAACATCATCTGGTTGATGTCCACATCCGAGAACACAAATTCCAATGTTCCGGCTTCTATCTTCGAGAGGTCCAGAATATCAGCAATCAGCTGTTGCAGCATTTCATTGTTACTTTGCACAATTTCCAGGAACTGTGTCTTCTCCTCGTCTGTCGATGCAGAGGCCAGCAATTCCGAGAATCCGACAATTGCGTTCAGCGGGGTACGGATTTCATGGCTCATATTCGCCAGGAACACCGATTTGGAGCGGTCGGCATTCTCTGCCTTCTCACGTGCCAGTTTCAATTCAGCTTCCACTTGTTTCAGTCGGGTAATGTCATGCACGGTAATCACCATGCAGTCGCGGTCCTCAATCTCCATATACTCGCCGGAAACATAAGCATTGCATTCCGTAGTTCTGCCTTCGCTATCCCTAAGATTCAGAATAGCTGCCAAATCCGTGAAGTTCTTCTGCACCACAAAGGCATTCTCTATGGCATTCCGCACGGGGCAGTGCTCACACAAATCGTGAGTGCCGCAACCTCCTGCTGCCGACAAGGCATTGTTACAGCGCAGAATATCTCCCACCCGTCTGGTTTCGGCAGGCTTTACAACTCCGGTAATATCGTAGTAATTGGTGTAAAATACAGTGAAGTCGCGGTTTATCAGCAGTACGTAGGCATGCAGATTCCGCATAATCGCCCTGAACAGCTTGTCGGTCATTTTCATAAAATGTTGTTTTAATAGAGAACAAAAATAAACTATTTTTGTTCAACAATAGAACAAAAAGGGCTTTTAAACGTTATTATAGGAGAATAAACCTAAAAAAGAAATTTATGGAAAAGTACATTTGCACTGTATGCGATTATGTCTATGACCCTGAATTGGGCGACCCTGAAAATGGAATAGAACCGGGAACATCTTTCGAAGACCTTCCCGAAGATTGGGTTTGCCCCTTGTGTGGAGTAGGCAAAGAAGAATTTGAGAAAGCGTCCTAAGACGCTTTCTTTTCTTTTATATCGCTGCTGGCTTCCACTACATTCACCACATAGTCGCCCAGCTTTTCACATTCCGCAATGATGTCCATATAGTAAACACCCATCTGGTAATCATATTCCTTGTTGTTCACATCCAAGATATTCTGATTCTTCAGCTGATTGCGGTAATTATTGATTTCGTTCTCCAAATTAAAGGACTTGTTCACATCCGCGCCTGCATGCTCCGGATGTTCCACCACGACAATCATCTGCTCCAAGGCATCATCCGTCAGCTTCATCATGAAATGGATATGCTCGTACTGCTTCTCGGTGAAATCCTGATTGGTCTGGCGCTTGCGGTTGATGGTACGTGCCAGGTTATAGCAGCTGTCGCCGATGCTCTCTATCTCCGTCACTTCACGCAGCATGGCACGTATTTGCAACTTACTTTCCGAACTCAGGCGCCCTTCGGACACTTGATTCAGATAATTGGCAATCTCCAGCTCCATGCTGTCACTGATATTCTCGTACTTCTCCACACGGCTGAACACTTTGTTGAAATCATCATCCTTCTCCGTATGCAGCAAGTCCTGCACCATTCCGAACATACGGCGGGTACGTTCGGCAAAAAGATGTATTTCCTTGCTTGCCTGCAGGATGGACAGCTCTGCCGTAGAAAGCATACCGCCCGAGATAAAACGCAAGCGATATTCCTCGTCCTGCTCCTTCATTGGAATAATGGCACAGACCGTACGTTCGATAAACTTCACGAACCATATCAATATCAGCACGTTGCAGATATTGAAGCAAGTATGGAATGCCGAAAGCTTGAAGGATACGGCCACAGCCGGATCTTTAGTACCCATCACGTTCTCTACGAACCATGACACAGCCTCGGTAAAGGGGGTGAAAAGACACAACACCCATATCACACCAAACACATTGAACACCAAGTGGGCCAAAGCAGCCCGCCTTGCCTGCGTATTACCGGTCAGTGCCGCAAGGTTTGCCGTGATGGTTGTACCGATATTCTCTCCCAAAACCAGTGCTGCCCCCAATTCGAAACTAATCCAGCCGTTGGCGCACATAATAAGCGTAATGGCCATAGTTGCCGCAGATGCCTGCACAATCATGGTCAACACCGTACCGATACCCACAAAAAGAAGTATGGAGATAAAGCCCATGTCGGTATAGTCCTGCACAAATGACAGCATATCAGGATTTTGGCTCAAGTCAGGAGCATTGTTTTTCAAATAGGAAAGCCCCATGAACAAGAATGAGAAACCGAAAATAAATTCACCGACAGACTTGCGGTTACTTTTTTGAGAGAAGAGGAGAGGAATGCCGAAAGCAAGAAGAGGAAGAGCAAAGGCGGCAATGTCCACCTTGAAACCTAAAGCTGAAATAATCCATGCCGTAACAGTCGTACCGATATTAGCACCCATTATGACACCTATGGACTGTGAAAGCGTTAACAACCCCGCATTGACAAAACTTACAACCATCACCGTGGTTGCAGAGGAAGATTGTACAAGTGCTGTAATCAGCACGCCCGTCAACATACCGGTCACTCTGTTGGTTGTCATTGCGGTCAATATCTTCCGCAGTCTGTCACCGGCAAATTTTTGAAGCCCCTCACTCATAATCTTCATTCCGTAAAGAAACAGTGCCAATGAGCCGAGTAGCTTTAAAAAATCATAAAAAGAATATTCCATCTTTAATTATTTAAGGTGTTTCATTCCTTCACGTGTTATAATGTCCTATATTTAACGTGTCAACCCACTAAAAACGAGACATCATGAAACACATGTTACAAATTTGTTGCAAAAATAATAATATTTCTAAAGAATTCCCTATAGGGAGCTCACTTTTGGATATTTATTACGGTTTTAATCTAAATTTCCCCTATCAGGTAGTCAGTGCAAAAGTCAACAACCGTTCCGAAGGACTGAATTTCCGTGTATACAACAATAAGGATGTAGAGTTTCTCGACATACGCGACTCCTCAGGTATGCGCACCTATGTCCGTTCCCTCTGCTTCATTCTTTACAAAGCTGTCAGCGAGCTGTTTCCGGAAGGAAAACTGTTCGTAGAGCATCCGGTATCCAAAGGTTACTTCTGCAACCTGCGCATCGGCCGCCCCATAGAGCTGGAAGATGTGGCAGCCATCAAGAAGCGGATGCAGGAAATCATTGCCGAGAACATCCCCTACCACCGTGTAGAATGCCACACCACCGAGGCTGTACGCATCTTCAACGAACGGGGCATGAACGACAAGGTTAAGCTGCTGGAAACCTCCGGCTCGCTATATACCTATTATTACACACTGGGCGACACCGTAGACTACTACTACGGCAACCTGTTGCCCAGTACCGGATACATCTGGCTGTTCGATATCGTGAAGTATTACGACGGCCTGCTGCTACGCATCCCCAACCGGGCAAACCCCGATGTCCTGGAAGAAGTGGTGAAACAGGAGAAGATGCTCGACGTATTCAAGGAACACCTGCGCTGGAACTACATCATGGGGCTGAGTAACGTGGGCGACTTCAACATGGCTTGCGAGACAGGCCATGCCACCGACCTCATCAACGTAGCCGAAGCCCTGCAGGAGAAAAAGATAGCCCAAATAGCCGACGACATCTACCACCGCGGCGAAAACGGAAACCGGGTGAAGCTCGTACTCATCTCCGGTCCATCGTCCTCCGGAAAGACGACTTTCAGCAAGCGGCTCAGCGTGCAGTTGATGACCAACGGCCTGCGTCCTTACCCCATCTCGCTGGACAACTACTTCGTAGACCGTGAAGACACCCCGCGCGATGAGAACGGCAATTACGACTACGAATCGCTCTATGCCCTCGACCTTGAGCTCTTCAACACCCAATTACAAGCATTGCTCCGGGGCGAAGAAGTGGAGCTGCCCCGCTTCAACTTCAACCTCGGGAAGAAAGAGTACAAGGGAGACAAGCTGCGCATCGACGAGCATACCATCCTCATCCTGGAAGGAATCCATGCCCTGAACCCTGAACTGACACCACAGATTCCCGCCGCCAGCAAATACAAGATTTATGTATCTGCCCTGACCACCATCTCGCTGGACGACCACAACTGGATTCCCACCACGGACAACCGCCTGCTGCGCCGCATCATCCGCGACTTCAACTACCGCGGCTACTCGGCACAAGAGACCATTTCACGCTGGCCCAGTGTACGTGCCGGCGAGGACAAATGGATATTCCCCTACCAGGAAAATGCCGACGTTATGTTCAACTCCGCCCTCTTGTTCGAATTCGCCGTGCTCCGCTGCCACGCAGAGCCCATCCTTACCAGTGTTCCACGGAACTGTCCGGAATACGCAGAAGCCTACCGGTTGCTGAAATTCATCAAATATTTCACCCCCGTGCAGGACAAAGAAATTCCACCGACATCCTTATTGAGAGAATTTTTAGGAGGCAGTAGCTTCAAATACTAAGTTTTTATTCTAACTTTGTGAGCAAATAAAACAAACGTACACATGAAAAAAATTATTTCGATACTTCTCTTAGCGACTTTCTGCATCTTTACTCAACTCCATGCGCAAAACCGTGCAGACGAATTGATGAAACAAGCACAAGAAAATCTTACGAAAAAAGAATATATCAAAGCCCGCTATCTATTCCTGCAAGCCTACAATGCCTTTGCCACGCAAGACAAGTATGCCCAGGCAGTGGAATGCGGCGTCAATGCCAGCGCCCTCTACCATCGGGAGAATTACTATAAAGAAGCTTTTGAACTGCTGCGCGGTGCCGAGCAAGTGGTGGCAACCGGCGAACAGAAAACGGGCAAGGCCATGCCCAACCTACGTTTCCGCATCAACAAGGAACGCCTGCAGATGTACATCAACCTGAAAAATCCCGCACGTGCCAAGGAACAGCTGACCAAACTGGAAGAGACCGCCAAAGCCTCTCACAACGACTCTCTGAGCAACGACCTGCTTTATACGCAGGCCAACTATTACTACACCTTCGGCATGAACACACAAGGTGATGCGGCTACCAACCGCCTGATAGGGCAATATAAGGAACAGAAGAACTACGCCAAAGTAGACGAATGCTACAAGACTCTTATCAGTATCGCCCGCAAAGCAAACAATGCCGGACTGGTGGCACGCACCTACGACAAGTACATCCTATGGACCGACTCCGTAAAGGCGCTTACCGCCCAAGAGGAACTGAACGCCCTGAAGAAGAAATACGATGAAAGCCTGGCCACTATCCAGGAGAAAGATGATTCCCTAAGCGCCAAGCAGTACATCATCATCGGGCTTTGCATACTCGCCGCCATCCTTGCCGCCGCACTGGTATTCGGCGCCATCGTATTGCTGCGTTTCATCATCCTCACCCGTAAACAGAAGAAGGCCATCAGCATTGCTAATGAGCACAATGAGCTGAAAACCAAATTTATCCAGAACATTTCCGCCCAAATGGAACCGACACTGGACACGCTCGACGCCTCACTGCCGGGCGTAAAAGCCCTGCATGCATTCTCCAACCATATCCAGGAACTGTCCGAATTGGAAACCACCTTGTCCGAACCCTACGAAGTGCAGGAGAAGAATATCTCCACTTTCTGTGAAGGCATCATGGACAAAATCAAAGGAATGACACAAGAAGATGTCACCCTGACCGTGAATGCCCCCCAAATTGAATGTGAAAATCAACCCTGAGCAACTGGAACGCGTCTTGCTGCATTTGTTGGAAAACGCCGCCGAGTACACCCCCCTGCTGGAGGAAAAATATGGCTGGACTTCAAGAAACGTGGTGCGCACACCCACCAGTTCATCATCAGCGACACCGGTTGCGGTATCCCCGAGGAGCAACGCGAAAACATCTTCAAGCCTTTCACCGAAGTGAAAGACCTGACGCAAGGCGACGGCCTGGGACTCCCCATCTGCTCACTGATTGCCACCAAGATGAACGGCAGCTTGACACTAGACAGCAGCTACAACAAGGGAGCACGGTTCGTACTGGAACTGCACGCATAAACCATACATAATACAATCTGTATGACCCCTAAATTTGAGAGCCGCTTGCCACCGGCATTATCGGGACAAACGGCTCTCTGTGTATATTAAGGATGTGGTTGTCAACGCAACGCTTCCACCTCTTCCGGTGTCAGTGGAATTTTCTTGCCCAAGCGACGTGCTCCCGTTTCGGTAATCAGATAATCCTCCTCATTACGGATGCCGCCGAAATTGCGGTATTCTTCCACCTTATCGTAGTTGATGAAGTCCATGAACTTCTTCTCTCCTTTCCATAAGTCAATCAGCTCGGGGATGAAGTAGATGCCCGGCTCAACCGTATGCACAAAGCCCGGTTCCAGAGGGATGGCAAGACGCTGGCTCTTGCGGCCGAACTGCGTACTCTTGGGCTGACCGTCATAGCCTACCCAGAGCTCACCCAGGTTCTCCATATCGTGCACATCCAACCCCATCATATGGCCCAGTCCATGGGGATACAAGGCATGCGCCCCTTCGCGCACGGCATCTTCGGCATTGCCCTTCATCAACCCCAGCTCTTTCAGCCCCTCCACCATCACTTGGGCGGAAAGCTCGTACACCTTCATATAGGGAATGCCCGGGCGAAGCGCTTTAACAGACTCCAGATGCATGGCGTTCTGGATTTCGTAAACGGCACGCTGGCGTGGAGTAAAAGTCTTGTCCGCCGGCACGGTAGACGACATGTCACCACAGTAACCCGAAGGCAGCTCGGCGCCGGCATCAATCAAGAAGAGGTCTCCCGGTTGCACCCGGTTACCGTGATAGTGGTTATGCAGGGTCTGGCCGTTGACAGTAGCAATCGTGGCAAAAGACAGCTCGCAGTTGTTCATCTCGGCGATACGGTTCATTTCGGCCACAACCTCGTATTCGTACATGCCCGGACGAAGCACCTTCATTGCGGTGATGTGCATGTCAGCAGTCACGTCGCATGCCTTTTCTATTTCCGCTATTTCTTCTGCCGACTTGTAGTTGCGCTGTGCCACCACCGCACGGATAAACGGCACAGACCCTTCCTGACGTGCCGGAGGAACACCCAGCCAGTCCATCAGTTTCAACTTATGCTCGGCACGATAAGGGGGCAAATAATGGATGGTCTGTCCCTTCTGTACAGCCTTGTGCAGATAACCGACGATGTCGGCAAAAGGACGGGTTTCGGAAATTCCCACAGCAGAAGCCTTTTCGTGAAGGGTGGGCTGGGTACCCATCCAGACAATATGGTCGATGGTCAGCTCATCGCCAAAAATGATTTCTTTATCTTCATCTATGTCGATGAGAGCTGACAGCCCGGCAAACGACAAGCCAAAATAGTAGAGAAAAGTGGAATCCTGGCGGTAACGAAAAGTATTGTCCTCATAGTTCAAACCTTGTTCATCGTTACCCAAAAACAGTAACACTCCGGAGCCTATCGTTTTTTTCAGCTGGGCCCTGCGCTGCACATACGTTTCTTTAGCAAACATAACATTCCTTGTTTTAGTAGTTATAGGACAAAGATATAGATAATCTTTGAAAGAAGATAATACAAAAAGGAGATTAATCTATATAGTTCATAATCAGAAGACTATTTTGCCAACGTTTTTCAAGCCTTTGGCAAAGTTTTGCCACCGCGTTGGCAAAGTCTTGCCATAGGCATGGCAAAAGTTTGCCAAGCTATTGGCAAAAGCTTGTTTTCTCTTTTCTTGTTAAATATCATCAGAGAGGTTTCGTGTTATCGAACTATTCACTATTTTTGCGGTAAATATCTGAAAGAAGATGCACAATGAGTGCATTGAATAATTTATAAAAATATGGCACAAGGCTCCCGACAAGTACAGACCCAAGCGCAACAGCAGATACAAACGCTGTCGCCGCAACAAATTCTGGTGGTAAAGCTGCTGGAACTTCCCGCCGTGGAACTAGAGGACCGCGTACGTGCCGAACTTCTGGAAAATCCGGCACTGGAAGAGGGTAAGGAGGATACTCCCGGCGACGAATACCCCGACACACCCGATGCGGAAACCGGCTCAGAAGATGGTGGAGACACTAGCTATGATTCTTTAAGCGATTATCTGAACGAAGACGATATCCCCGACTACAAGCTGCAGGAGAACAACCGCAGCAAAGGGGAGCAGGCAGAAGAAATTCCTTTCTCCGACGCCACCTCCTTCTATGAAACCTTGCGCCAGCAGCTCGGCGAGCAGGACTTGACTCCGCACCAGCGCGAACTGGCCGAATATCTCATCGGCTCGCTGGACGACGATGGCCTGCTGCGCAAATCGCTGGACAGTATCAGCGACGAACTCGCCATCTACGCCGGTATCGACGCTTCTCCCGAAGAGCTGGAAGAAGTATTGAAGATTATACAAGACTTCGACCCCGCCGGTCTGGGCGCCCGCACCCTACAAGAGTGCCTGCTCATCCAGATTCGACGTAAGGAAGCGCAACGGCCCATGCCCTCGCCTCCACAATACTATATAGAAGAAGATATTCTTACCCAGTGCTACGAAGAGTTCACCCGCAAGCATTGGGACAAGATTATGCAGAAATTAGGTATCAGCGAAGATACCCTGCAACAAGCCGTTAAGGAAATCTGCAAGCTGAATCCCCGTCCCGGTGCCTCGCTCGGCGAAGCCATCGGCAAGAACATGCAGCAGATTGTGCCCGACTTCCTGGTAGACACTTATGACGACGGTACCATCAACGTGACACTGAACAACCGCAACGTGCCGGAACTGCGCATGAGCCGCGACTTCACCGAGATGGTGGAAGAACACACCAAGAACCGGGCCAACCAGTCTAAGGAATCCCGTGAAGCCATGATGTTCCTCAAACAAAAAATGGATGCCGCACAAGGTTTCATCGATGCCGTGAAGCAACGCCAGAATACGCTGATGACTACCATGCAGGCCATCATAGACCTGCAACGTCCTTTCTTCCTCGAAGGAGACGAGTCATTGCTCCGCCCCATGATTCTGAAAGATGTTGCCGAACGTACCGGGTTGGACATCTCGACCATCTCCCGTGTGAGCAACAGCAAGTATGTACAGACCAACTACGGCATCTACCCGCTGAAGTTCTTCTTCAACGACGGCTACACAACCGAAGACGGCGAAGAGATGTCTGTACGCGAAATACGCAAGATACTCAAAGAGTGCATTGACAACGAGGACAAGAAAAAGCCTCTGACCGATGACGAACTGACCGAGCTGCTGAAGGAGAAAGGCTATCCCATAGCCCGCCGCACGGTGGCAAAGTATCGCCAACAGATGAATATCCCCGTGGCAAGACTGAGAAGATGAGAGAAAAGGATGAGCGATTAGGGATTAAGGTTTAAAGATTAGTGCATTCAAATAGTAAATTGTAAATAGTCAAATCGTAAATAAAATTAGGTTGTGGAAGAGCATATTATAGCAGATAAAACTTTAATCAGAACAGCGAAAGTGATTTCGGCGGTATTCACACCGTTCTCCATCCCTTTTCTGGCTTTTCTGGTTCTGTTTATATTCTCGTACCTGCGCATCATGCCGTTGCAGTACAAGTTGATAGTATTGGGCGTGGTGTATTGCTTCACCATCCTGATGCCTACACTGACTATCTTCATCTTCCGCAAAATCAACGGTTTCAGTCCGGAAGAACTGGTGGAACGAAAAAGGAGATACATTCCCTTTATTCTGACCATCACTTCTTATGTATTCTGCCTGCTCATGATGCACCGGCTCAATATCCCGTGGTACATGACCGGTATCATACTCTCCGCCCTGGTAGTGATGATAATCTGCGTCATTGTCAACTTAAAATGGAAACTGAGCGAACACATGGCAGGCGCCGGAGCCGTAATTGGTGGACTGGTAGCTTTCAGCGCCTTGTTCAGCTACAATCCCGTATGGTGGCTATGCCTCTTTATACTGGTGGCTGGCGTGCTGGGCACCGCCCGCATCATCCTGCGACACCACACCCTGGGCGAAGTTATGGGAGGCTTTGCCGTAGGGCTTATCTGCTCGTTGCTGGTACTCCACCCGCTGAGCAACATACTGTTCCGAATCTTCCTCTTTTAAGAGCCTTGTTTAATTTTTAATTTTCAACTTTTAATTTACATAGTATCAACCCTTAAAAACTAATGATCATGAATTTCCCGACTAATGTAAAGTACACCAAAGAACACGAATGGATTCGCCTGGAAGGTGATGTAGCCTATGTAGGTATTACCGATTATGCACAAGAGCAACTGGGCGACATTGTGTTTGTCGACATCCCGACCGAAGGTGAGACATTGGCTGCCGACGAAGTGTTCGGCACCATCGAAGTAGTAAAAACCATATCAGACCTCTTCCTGCCCGTAACCGGTGAGATTCTGGAGCAAAACGAAGCCCTTGCCGACCAGCCGGAACTGGTAAACCAGGACCCATACGGCGAAGGCTGGCTCATCAAAATCAAACCCACCGCTGATGCCGACTTCGACAGCCTGCTGGATGCCGAAGCCTACAAAGCGCTGATAAACGAATGAAATGAAAGGATTAGGGGTTAGCGATTAGCACCGGACGGAATGATAGCGCAGTCCCTAACCCCTAATCGTTAATCCCTAACCCTTATAAAATTAACCCTTTAATAATTTAATGATTCATGTCTCCAATCGTTAGCATCATCATGGGTAGCACTTCCGACCTCCCCGTTATGGAGAAAGCCGCGCAATTGCTCAATGACCTGCATGTACCGTTCGAAATGAACGCTCTCTCTGCCCACCGCACACCGGAAGCAGTGGAGGAATTTGCCAAGAATGCCCGCCAACGCGGCATTAAAGTGATTATTGCCGCTGCCGGTATGGCTGCCGCCCTGCCCGGCGTCATTGCTGCCAACACCACACTGCCGGTAATCGGGGTTCCCGTAAAAGGGTCCGCACTCGATGGCGTAGACGCCCTCTACTCCATCATCCAGATGCCTCCGGGCATACCAGTAGCCACCGTTGCCATTAATGGTGCCATGAACGCTGCCATCCTTGCCGTACAGATGCTGGCATTGAGCGATTCCTCATTGGCTGAAACATTCGCCGCCTATAAAGAAGGGCTGAAAAAGAAAATAGTCAAGGCAAATGAGGACTTGAAGGAGGTGAAGTACGAATACAAGACTAATTGAGGGATTAGGGATTAAGGATAAGGGATTAGTAAGATGAGATATAGTCACTTATCCCTTATCACTAATCACTTATCACTAAACGCTAATCACTTATTACCGTGGATTTATTCAACTATTCCCGACGGGAAACATCAGAAGTAAACATCGGAGCCACCCCTATGGGCGGCTCCAATCCTATCCGCATACAAAGTATGACGAACACCGCTACGCAGGACACAGAAGCCAGTGTGGCGCAAGCCAAACGTATTGTCGACGCCGGAGGAGAGTATGTACGCCTCACGGCCCAAGGCATCAAAGAGGCTGAAAACCTGATGAATATCAACATAGGCCTACGCCAGGACGGATATATGGTGCCGCTTGTGGCCGACATTCACTTCAACCCGAAGGTAGCGGACGTGGCAGCACAGTATGTAGAAAAAGTACGCATCAATCCGGGAAACTATGTGGATGCAGCACGTACTTTCAAACATCTGGAGTATACCGATGAAGAGTATGCTCAGGAGTTGCAGAAGATACACGACCGCTTTGTCCCCTTCCTTAATATCTGCAAGGAGAACCATACTGCCATCCGCATCGGCGTGAACCACGGTTCATTATCCGACCGCATCATGTCGCGCTATGGCGATACACCGGAAGGCATGGTGGAATCTTGTATGGAGTTTCTGCGCATCTGCGTGCAAGAGAATTTCACGGATGTGGTCATTTCCATCAAGGCATCCAATACAGTGGTCATGGTAAAGACAGTACGCTTGCTGGCAGCCGTCATGGAGCAGGAAGGTATGCGATTCCCGCTGCATCTCGGTGTAACGGAAGCCGGAGACGGAGAAGACGGACGCATCAAATCGGCCTTGGGCATCGGCGCCCTGCTGGCAGACGGCTTGGGTGACACCATCCGGGTTTCCCTGAGCGAAGCTCCGGAGGCGGAAATCCCCGTAGCCCGCAAATTGGTGGACTATATCGTGCAGCGCCACGACCATCCTTATATCCCCGGAGCAGATGTGCCGGAATTCAATTATCTCTCTCCCACCCGCCGCGAGACTGCCGCCGTACACAATATCGGTGGAGACAATCTGCCCGTGGTCATTGCCGCACGCTTAAACGGGGACATGGACTTCAATCCGCAATTCATGCCGGACTATATCTATACGGGACGTTCCATCCCGGAACAACTTCCGGAAGGCATGCAATGCATCATCGATGCCGATGTCTGGATGGAACAAAGCAACAGCGAGACAAAACCGGACAATGCCTGGCCCGCCTTTAAAGGAGACCAGCTTCCTTTCCTAAGCAGCTGCGGCGCTTCCTTGAAATTCCTCTTCATCACGTATATGGGGCTGAATGACGAAGCCATCGCCTGCCTGAAGTATCATCCGGAAGTCGTATTGATTTCGCAAAGCAATCATCCCAACCGGTTGGGCGAACAACGCGCTCTAGTACACCAGATGATGAAGGAAGGCCTAAAAAACCCGGTAGTCTTCTTTGAGCACTACGCAGAGAGCGAATTGGAAAATCTGCAAATCAAAGCGGCGGCAGACATGGGAGCACTCATCTTCGACGGTCTGTGTGACGGTATCCTTCTCTTCAACCAAGGAGAAACCATAAGCGGCAAAGTAGTGGATGCCACTGCTTTCGGTATCCTGCAAGCCGGACGTGTACGTACCAGCAAGACCGAATACATCTCTTGTCCCGGCTGCGGACGCACCCTCTACGACCTGGAAAGTACCATTGCCCGTATCAAGGCAGCCACCGGCCATCTGAAAGGACTCAAGATAGGAATCATGGGCTGCATTGTCAACGGCCCCGGAGAAATGGCCGATGCTGATTATGGCTATGTAGGCGCCGGACGAGGCAAAATCAGCCTCTACAAAAAGAAGGAGTGCATCGAAAAGAACATTCCCGAAGAAGAGGCGGTAGAAAAGCTGATAGAACTGATAAAAAGTAACGGAGATTACGCTGAAAGGACTTAAGTCTCAGCGCAGATATTCGTCAAAGTCCACCTCTCTGAACTTAAAGTTATGATGTTCGGAGGGGTGGTAGGCTTTATTCCAAGTCGAATAGGTCTTCACATCTATCTCCCTTGTCTTCCGGTTAAAAGTTACAATGCGTAAGTAGCCCTCACCTCCCAATCTACTGCCTTCCACACCACGCTGATAGTTTGCCAGCATCTGATACACTTTATTTCCCTCTTTCCCTATAGAGACCAGCGTGCCGACTCCGCTTTTCAAGACATGCCCACAAAAGACAGCTATCACATTGCGATGTTTGAGAAGCAATTTCTCCCAGATTCCAGCACCATCGTTCACTGTGCGCCCAGACTCTTTGCCGATGCCATATCCTTGAGGGCGCCACCAGTCTTTCCCGTCATGCAACGTACTGTCACAATACAAATAGGCGTGTGTATTCAATATGACAAGCTTATCCGGATGAATACCCACTATGGAATCGGCCCATTGCAGAGCCTCATCAGAAGGCCCGAATTCCAGATTCAAGACCAGCCAATCGGTATCGCCCGACCTAAGGTTTATGTAATAGTTATCCAATGTCTTTCCATCCGCACTGCCTCCCCAATAGCTCTTCTGCTTATAGTCAGAAAGAGGGAAATACTTGTTGGCCATTGCAGTGTTATGCACGTCCGAAAACTTACCGGGCTTACTGCCAATATCATGATTTCCCCATACGACAGAATAAGGTATTCCCGCTTGGCTGATACGATGAAAAGCTTTCTGCATATACGCCCATTCCACCGGAGAATTATCTTGTGTCAAATCTCCCACTTGGAACACGGCATCTATTTTCTTACGATTGGCAACCAACCAGTCCACTTGCGAATCAAAGACCTCCGGACATTGTTCCAGATAAGTCTGCGTATCCGGCAATACCACAAAAGTACTTACCCGACCAGAAGTGATGCAAGAAGTAAAAAAAGCGCCCCCTAAAAAGAGAATTCCGATAACAGACAATACTCTCATCATTTTTTCTTCTGATTAAACAGCCAACCCATAAACTCAGAATCATTGAACGCCGGTGTCCAACTGCCATGATTGACTCCAGGGAATTCGATATACTCAACATCGGCACCGGCAGCCTTCAAGGCCTTGTAAGCCTGACGCGAACCTTCTACCGGAACAATGTTATCGGCATCTCCGTGATAAATACGGAACTTCACGTCTTTGGCGGCAGAAAGCCTTGCCGGATTCACAATACCGCAGATGGGAACGGCTGCGGCAAAAACTTCGGGATAACGTATCGCCAAATCAAACGTCCCCATACCGCCCATGGAAAGTCCCATCACATAAATCCGGTCTTTATCCACCTGGGGCATAGCCAAATAGGTATCCAGCAACTCCTTCAATGTGCGGAATATACGCGTAGGCTCCTGTACCTCGGGCATTTCTCCAGGTACAAACGACTTGGGACGACCCACATAAGCCCAATAATCTTCCTTAGGACACTGGGGAGCCAATACAAAAGCCGGATATTCCTCTCTGTTCACCGGATTGAGCCACATCTGCCCACCATGCACCAATTGCTTCTGATTATCATCTCCTCGTTCGCCCGCACCATGCAGAAAAAGCACCAACGGATATTTCTTCCCTGCCTTTTCTGCTTCGGGACGCAGCAAACGGTACTTCAACGAATCTCCCTGCGAAGAGACATACACTTTCTTTTCATACTCTCCATACAACTCCTGCGCATACATACACACAGACATCAACAGCATCAAGGCTGTACAAACTGTATTCTTCATATCCTACAAAATTAATGTTCAATTAAAAAGTCTACTATCTCACTCTTCTTATATCCCACCCGGAAAGCCTGCACTGCCACCCGGTCTCCCTTATGGACAACAAACGGCTCAACATATAGATTCCAATGTTTCTCTCCATTCCGTCCCCGACCATTCAACTGATAGGCATAAGAGACTCCAGGAGTGGAACACTCCAGCTTAACCTGCCCCCCTTTTGTACAATCTGCGGAGCTGACACGAGCGGCTGTACACCGTCCGGCCACATAGTTTGTACTATTTCCGGTTCTGTCAGCGGACGACATTGCCAATATTTCCTTTCCCACTGCCGATACACCTTCCGCAAACGGTTAATGTCTTTCCGGTAAGCCGGATCATTAATCAGATTGCAGATCTCATGAGGGTCTTTCTCCAAATCATAGAACTCTTCACGCGGACGGGGCCAAACAAACCAGCTTTCCTGATTCTCATCGAGCGCGCCTTCTTCATGGAGTTGAAGCATACGGCGCATCATCGGCATGTTCAGACGAAATCCTACCGGCTGATAGCCGGGCTGATTGGGAGTATAATTACAGATATAACGATAACGGCGGTCACGTACGCCCCCCTGCTGGTCATAACACTTATCCATACGGTCACGTGCGGCAAAAACATAGCGCCGCGATGGCGAAGCATATTTCCCAGCAAATGCCTTGCCATCCATATAGGCAGGAGGCTTGATACCCGCCAATGAAAGAATCGTTGGTGGAATGTCAATGACACTGCGAAGTCCATCATCAATACTGCCGGCCAACCGTCCGTCCGGATAACGGATAATGAGAGGAATATGGGTACCAACCTCTGTTATTTCACGTTTCTGCCGAGGAAGCGGTCCACCATTATCCGAATAAAAGATAAGAATGGTATTATCCCACTCGCCTGCCGCCCTCAATTCATCAATCATCTGGCGGACAAAACAATCCATGCGGTAAATATTGCTGTACATGACAGCAATATCGCGGCGCACAATGCTGTCCTCAGGATAATAGGGTGGCAACACCACATCGTCGGGAGAGACGTAAAGCGTATCCTTCGCACTTTCCCACACCTTTTGCTCATGCGAGGCAAGGGTATTGAATATAGCGAAAAAAGGCATCCCTTTAGGACGGTTGCGCCAATGCGCCTGCCTGCCACATTCGTCCCAAGCGGTCAAAGGCGGTAGAAACTGATAGTCGGTTTTCGGGTTGTTCGTACAATAATAGCCAGCGGCACGCAACAGCTCGGTATAGCACTTTATTCCCTCGGGTAACACAATATCGTAACCGGTTACCGCCGGTGGACGTGCAATCTGCCCCCCTTGCGTACGCATATAGTTGGCATTGATATGCGTGGGATACATTCCCGTAATAAGTGCCGCACGCGAAGGAGCACTAACACCCACTGTCCCATAAATGCTGGTATAGCGTATACCCTCTGCCGCAAGGGCGTCAATAGTCGGAGTCACTGCCACACTGTCACCGAAACAGTGCAGCCAAGGACCGATGTCTTCACATACCACACAAACAATGTTTGGGCTAACAGCATCTCCATCCTCTGTGGTAGAGACAGGGATCCCACCGGCCTTGACCTCCTGCGATACAGTACAAGCAGCCCAAACGGTACTACCATATAAAAAAGAGTGTATTATCTGTTTCATTACTGTTCATTTTACACAATCAGTGCGCCTCTCGAAGAAAAACACGTTGCGAAATACCATTTTCATTGAATGCCTCGATGGCAAAATAATATTTTTGTCCTACCGTGAGGGCACGTAAGTCTAATGAATTATCGCCATATACCATCCACGAACTATACAATTTATCAGGAGCAACACCCCACAATACATTATAGCCTTGCGCACCCTTCACCGCTTTCCCAAGAAATGCGGACATTACGTTCGTCCGCTTCACGCACTACCGTAAAACCTTTTACCGTAGCCGGTTTTTTCCCACGTCCCAAACCGAACACGCGAATATTCCCCATTGCCAGATTCTTGCCCGGCACGTAATGGTGGCGATAACGAATATAGCGTGCTTCTATCGGTTGATCCAGTTCTATGTAATTATGAGGGGCATCACGGAAACTGTTGCGATAGTCCACCAATACCCGCCAACGGGCACCATCCACCGAAGCTTCTACAAGATAGCGTTGCCGGAGGTTTGGCATACGTCCCCAAAATCCGGTTTCCTCATAGTCAAAGAAATTCAGTTGCAAGGCATACACGTCACTCACTTCTTCAAGGTCTATCTCCACCCATTGCTTATCGTCATTTTTTCCGGCCACCCAGAAGGTTTTCAAGTTCTCGTCCGTCACATTTTCCACCGGATAACTTTCCAATTGCGAAGAAGCCTTCACGGGTTTGCCATAAGAAAGCAACATCCAGCCCCGGAAACCACCGCTTGTCGTCTGTCGCGAAACCTGGTCGGGAGAATAGTGAGGATAGTCACCGAAGTAAGTATCAGAGTACATCACACCGTCTTCATCAAAAAATGTAGGAAACATACATAACCTACGCTCAAACTTATAATTAATGGACAGATGGATTGTACCGAAATGCCAGTATATTCCTCCCGGACCACAAACCGTACTTCCATGCCCGGCACCGGTAGCAAATCCTCCCGGCTTGTAGCAGAACGGATTATGAGCCGCGTACTGAAAGGGACCCAAAGGAGATTTTCCTACATAAACACCGTCACCATACACATTGAACTGAGTGCCCGGAGCGGCATATTGCAAATAATATTTCCCATTGTGTTTCGTCATCCACGCACCCTCGATGAATGGCTTGATGTCACTGGTATGATTTTCGCCAAAACGTTCCCACCCATGAATGTCAGGACGGAGAAAGAGCAGTGAATCCGGCTTTTTCGCTATCGGCAGGAATTTATTCTTCATATCAAGTTCCTTACCACGGATAGGCCAACGGTTGGAAGACCCCCAATACATATAAGCACGTTCATCATCATCAATGAAAAGGGCAGGATCCTGAAGGTCGTGGAGTACCGATGGCACTGCCTTCCAGTCCCCCCGTTTGGGATTATCGGTATAAAGTATGCTCATGGCTCCGGATGGATTCCCACAAACATAGAGTATGGAATCTTTATAATTATGGGCAGCAGGAGCATTGCAACCTTCGAAATACCATTTTTCGGGAGTAATAAAGTCCCAATTCAGCAAGTCCTTGGAATGCCAGTAACCCCAGGAACGGGTAACGAACATATAATACTCCCCCCGAAACTCCACTACAGCAGGGTCGGCACCCGAACGATAAGACTTGCCCAAATGGGAATTGTGAAAAGGATAAGTATAGTCCAGATTAAGAGGGTTACAGTAGGTAGTAGTACGATATTGTGCATGTAATGAACCGACGAACAACAACATCAACCAAGCGATGCAATACGACTTTTTATCCATAGCTGACAATAAACAAAATACACATAAAACGACAAATAAGGGTGTGTCAAAACGGTTGATGGCACACCCTCATTTTACAACACATTATTTCACTTCTTTAACGACAGAAATTTGAGATACACCGTTTTCATTGAAAGCTTCGATAGCAAAATAATATTTCTGGTCGGTAGAAAGACATTTCATCAGATGCCTACACTCGTCACCATACACCATCCAAGAACTGTAAAGCTTGTCCGGCGCAATACCCCAAAGGATGTTGTATCCTTGTGCACCTTTCACCGGTTTCCAAGTCAGCGTGATGTCACGGCGATCTTCGTGACGGCGAGGGTCAAATGTCTTCACTTGAGCAGGCGCCTTACCTTCGCCCAGACCGAAAATACGGATGGCAGAAATGGAAAGGTGCGGTGTGGGAACATGGATGTTTTTGTAACGTACATAACGTACCCGGGCAGGGATTTCCAGTTCCACATAATCGTGCGGAGTGTCTTTGAAACTGTTGCTACGGTTGACAAGACGTATCCAGTTGACGCCATCTACGGAACCTTCGATAGTGTAACGGTGGCGCAAATCGGGATAACGACCATACATATCACTCTTATAATCGTTGTAATTCACCTGAATAGCGTTTACAGTGGCAGGTGCCTGAAGGTCTATCTCCACCCACTGCGTTTCATCGTTGGAAGAAGCCAGCCAATAAGTCTTGCAATTCTCGTCCGTCAATCCGGCAGCTGTATGACCCTCTACAGCCGAAGAACCTCTGGCAGGCTTGTTGTAAGAAAGAAGCATCCAGCCGCGGAACTCCCCTTTCTTTCCCGGCATAGTAGGTGCATAACGGGGATAATCTCCAAAACGGGTGTCACAATACATGATGCCGTCTTCGTCAAAATAAGTAGGGAACATGCAGAGACGGCGTTCCCAGTGCATATTAATGGGCAGAGCCATAGAACCGAAATGCCAATATTGCCTACCTGGTCCGAGCACCGTACTTCCATGACCGGCACCGTTGATATAACCGCCAGGCTTATAGGAAATGGGGTTATGTTTCTGATAGGTATAAGGTCCCATCGGATGGTCGGCCACATATACACCATCGGCATATACATTGAACTGAGTGCCCGGAGCAGCATATTGCATGTAATACCTCCCGTTGTGCTTTGTCAACCACGGTCCTTCGATATAGCCGCCCAGCACGGTATCGGCATGATTTTCTCCAAAACGTTCCCAACCATGTTTCTCTGGGTCGAGATTGAAAAGTTCCAGCTTCTCGCCTTCTTGTATGAAACGATGGTTCTTGTTGAGCTTCATGCCGCGAATGGGCCACTTGTTGGAAGAGCCCCAGAACATGTAAGCACTGCCGTCATCATCAAGAAAAAGGTCAGGGTCTTGCAAGTTGGTGATGATGGCAGGAGTGGCTTTCCAGTTACCCGACTTGGGGTTGTCGGTATAAAGCACACTCATCACACCCGAAGGATCGCCACAGACATAAAGTACTGAATCCTTGTAGTTATGTGCCGCCGGAGCGTTACAACCTTGTGGATACCAGTTTTCCCCCGGATTGATAAAATTCCAGTTTTGCAAATCCGTAGAATGCCAGTAGCCGTGCGTACGGGTAACGAACATATAATATTCTCCACGAAACTCTACTACGGCAGGGTCGGCACCCGAGCGGTAGGAGATATCTTTCGAAGAATTGTATATCATATAGGTATAGTCTACATTCAGCGGATTACAATAAGTATCCATGCGCATGTCCTGCGCCAAAAGGGGAGACGCCAAGCATAATAATGCCAGCAGCAGATTAGTAATCAGTCTTCTCATTATTTTTATCTTTATTATCAGGTTATTAATGTTCAATATGTCTTCCGGTAGCTTTTCAGCGGCATAACTCCTGCGGCACATCGTATTCTTTTTGCAAGCGTGCCAGTTCAGCCTTCAGTTCGGTGGTAATCTTCTCCATTCCCTTCTTCCCATAAAGATTGTGCATCTCTTCAGGGTCTGTCTTGAGATCATAAAGTTCCCAATTGTCATCCACGTAGAAGTGCATCAGCTTGTAGCGTTCCATCTTCACACCGTAATGGGCACGCACGCTGTGGAAGCCGGGAAACTCATAATAGTGATAGTACAAGGACTTACGCCAGTCGCGCGGTGTCTTGCCTTTTTCCACCAGTTCCTTGAACGAAACGCCCTGCATGTCCTGCGGAATGGAGATGCCGCACATATCAAGGAAAGTAGGAGCAAAGTCGATGTTCTGGGTCAGACCTGTAACTTGCGTACCCGGTTTGATATGTCCCGGCCAGCGCATCACCATCGGCATACCAAAAGACTCTTCGTACATGAAACGCTTGTCAAACCAGCCATGTTCGCCCAAGTAGAAGCCTTGATCGGTGGTATAGACTACAATCGTATTCTTGTCCAACCCCGTACGTTTGAGATAGTCCAGTATCTCGCCCACACTCTCGTCCACACTTGCTACACAAGCCATGTAGTCTTGCAGGTAACGTTGGTATTTCCATTCAGCCACTTCCTTAAATGAACGTGGCTTGGAATAGAACTCATTATTTCGATCGCGGTAAGCATCAAGGAAACGGCGGCGTTCTTCCGGTGTCATTGTTCCCATGAAAGCGTGCGGCCAAGGGTCAAAGAGCAGGCTGTCGCTATCGATACCCGCAACCATCTTCAAATCGTGACCTTCGTACATGTCACGGTATATATTCATCTTCTGCATCTGTGCTGCGTAACGTCCCTCATAGGCATCGTAATAATTATCGGGAAGCGGAAACTTGGCGTGTTCATACAAACGATAATGCCGTTCGGCAGGTACCCAATTGCGGTGAATGGCTTTGTGGTGCATCATCAGGAAGAACGGCTTGTTCTTGTCACGACCGTTGTCCATCCATTCCTCACAATATTGAGTAATGAGGTCGGTCACATATCCTTTATGAATAGTAGTGTCCCCCTCGGTAATGAACTGTGGGTTACAGTATTCGCCTTGGTCATTGAGAATCATCCAATGGTCAAATCCCGTCGGCTTGGAAATAAGATGCCATTTACCGATGACGGCAGTCTCATAGCCGCCTTGTTGCAACAGTTTAGGCAACGTCTGCTGAGAGCCGTCGAAACCTAGTGCCCAATTCTTCATGAAGCCGTTCTTATGGCTATGCTTACCAGTAAGTATCGCGGCGCGACTGGGGCCTGAAATAGAATTACAGCAATAATTATTCCAGAACACAGCTCCTTCCTGCCCGATACGGTCAATATTAGGAGTAGGTGCCACTTTACCTATAGGATGACCATAGATACTCATAGCCTGCTGTGCATGGTCATCACTCATGATAAAAATAATGTTAGGACGTTCACCGTCTTGCCTGCCTTGTTCCTGAGCCTGAACAGCAGGAACCAATGGAAGCATGGCAAGTCCTAAAGATAGTTTATGATCCATCATCTTCAATGATTTATAAGATTTTTCAATTTATCATATCAACGTAAAAACAGATTCATTCCGCTCATCTGCCGACGATGTTCCTACCCAGAGCCGGAATTCCCCCGGTTCCACCTGCATCTTCATATCAGCACCACAAAAGGCAAGGTCTTCTTCAGTCAGCACAAATGTCAGCGACTTCTTCTCGCCAGCCTTGAGATACAGCTTTTGAAAACCCTTCAATTCTTTCACCGGACGAGTCACACTTCCCACAAGGTCGCGAATATAAAGCTGTACCACCTCTTCACCACCGACTTTACCGATATTGGCTACATCCACTGTAACGGTAAGTGTTTCCCCCTTTTTCAGCTCCTCCTTGTCCAACTTCAAGTTATCCACCTCAAAGCTAGTATAACTTAAGCCATATCCAAAAGGATAAAGCGGAGAATTGGGACAGTCAATATAAGAAGACTTGTAATCCATCTTCGGATTGTCCGGAGGAAGCGGTCGTCCGGTGTTCTTGTGGTTATAGTAAAGCGGGAGCTGCCCCACCGAACGTGGAAAACTCATTGTCAGCTTTCCGGCAGGATTATAGTCGCCTGCGATGACATCGGCAATGGCATGACCACCCATCGTGCCCGGATACCAGGCTTCGAGAATAGCATCCATATTCTCGTCCTCCCAAGTAAGTTCCAGCGGACGACCGTTCATCAATACCAATCCGATGGGCTTACCCGTTTTCTTAAGTTCCTTCAGCAAGTCGCGCTGCGAAGCAGGCAGGGTGATGTCCGTGCGGCAAGCAGCCTCGGCACTCCAGTTCTGGTCTTCACCGGCAGCAACCAGAATGACATCTGCCTGACGAGCCACGGACACAGCTTGTGCAAATCCTGCAGTTCCAGGCTTACGAAGATCGCAGCCTTCGGCATAAAGAAAACGTACGTTCGAGTTTCCGTACTTTTTTTTCCAACCCTTCAAAAAGAGTGACACTCCGTTGACGGTCTCCCCGTCCACCCCAACCACCGTTCACACTGTTACGTTCTTTCACCATAGGGCCTATCAAAGCTACAGTCTTACGTTCGGAGGGTTGTATCGGGAAAAAGTCATTCTCATTCTTCAACAATACTACCGACTTACGAGCAGCATCGCGCGCTGCTTCCAAGAACTCGGGTTTCATGATAGTAGCCTTCTCACGCTCCTCATTCAGATAGCGGTAAGGATCGTCCATAATGCCTAAAAGGAATTTCATCTCCAGAATGCGGCGTACGGCATTATCAATGGTTTCTTCGTTCACCTTGCCCTCTTTCACGGCTTGCAGCAGATGTGCATGAAACACACCTCCGGTCATATCCATCTCGATGCCCGCATTGGCAGCCAACTCGGCGGCATGAGCCTCGTCGCGTGCCACGCCGTGGGGAACAAGCTCATTGATAGCCGTATAATCCGTCACTACAAAACCGTTGAACCTCCACTCATCGCGAAGCACATCCTGATAAAGGAACTTACTGGAAGTGCAAGGCACACCGGAAATCTCATTGAAGGCAGTCATGAAAGTAGCCACACCCGCATCTTTGGCAGCCTTGAAAGGTGGGAAATAAATATCGCGCAAAGAGCGCTCGGACACATCAGTCGTATTATAATCACGACCAGCTTCAGCAGCACCATATGCACAGAAGTGTTTGGCGCAAGCCAGCATCTTGTCCAGCCGCATCAAGTCTTCGGGCTTCTCACCCTGGAAACCGCGTACACGTGCGGCAGAGAGCAATGAACCCAGATAAGGATCCTCACCAGAGCCTTCCATTACCCGTCCCCAACGTGCATCACGTGAAATGTCCACCATGGGGGCAAAAGTCCAGTTAACACCCACTGCCGAAGCTTCGGCAGCGGCAATGGACGCACTTCTTTCTGCCAGTTCAGCGTCCCAGGCACACGACTCGGCCAAAGGAATAGGGAATATCGTTTTAAAACCGTGTATCACATCGAAAGCAAAAAGCACTGGAATCTTCAACCGGGATTCCGCTAGTGCCGTCTCTTGTGTCTTGCGGATGGCGGCAGAAGAAGTGGCATGGAAAAGACTGCCTATGTATCCTTTCTTCAATAGAGGTTCAATGTCCGTATTTACTTGCGGACCGGTCACAATATCGCTCTTGGCAGAATATTGGGTCATCTGACCTATTTTCTCTTCAAGTGTCATCAAGGCAAGTACAGAATCGACACGCTCTTCTATCCGTTTGTCACCGCTGTAACTCTGCCAATCACCGGCTCCTGAAGTACATGCCGTACCCACAGAAAGTATTAGGGCAGCTCCAATCAATAATTTCTTTTTCATAGTAAATGCTTTTATAGTTTTAAGATAGCCATTACGGGAGCATGATCGGAGAGATAGCTGTTGTCCGGCTTATCATCAATGGTTCGGTAACGCTCCACCTCTACAGCACCTTTTATAAAAATAAAATCTATCAACCTACGTTTCTCTACCGGGATGCGCCCGAAGTCATGGAAACTCCATGTCGGTCCGTAAGCGACTTTCGCCGTAACGCAAGCATTCTTCATTCCACCTTCCGTCAATACAGTGACCGGCTCGGAATCTACCGTTCCATTAAAGTCTCTGGTAACAATTACCGGAAGGTCACCCGCCATTTGTTTTATCTTCTCAAGTATCAGCACGGCACTTTCGCGACGTGCCACTTTACCTACATGATCGAAATGAGTATTGAAAGCAGCTATTTCCCTACCACTCACCTTGTCTTTCAGTACCGCCCAAGTCACAATACGCTCGCAAGCCGCATCCCAGCCTTTCTTTCCGATGGAATCAGGAGTTTCACTCAGCCCAAAATTTCCACTCTTCAATAGTTCGAAACGGTCTGTCTTATAGAAAAGAGAGCAATACTCACCTTTCTCTTCTCCATCTGCACGACCTACACCGAGAGCGGTATATTGCGGAAGACGCTCCTTCAAGTCATCGAGTTGGTTCTTCACCACCTCTTGCATGCCTATAATGTCCGGAGCATAATAAGCAATCATTTGTGCCGCATGGTCCTTGCGGTATTTCCAATTGTTCATACTGTCCGCCACATGATCCAGACGGATGTTGAACGACATCACCTCTACTTTGGCTTCCGGTTGCCTGCCGCACGAGGCGACAAGCAATGCGAAAACAACCAATACACTATTGATAAACACGTTTTTCATGGTTACAAACCTTTTAATCTATGTAAAACCTAATCAAAATCAAAGAATCCTATCAAACAACCTAATCGACCTTGTTCAAATAAGGAGAAGTAAAGCCTAATCTCCTCAAACCCTTCTGGACATCGGGATGACTCATGAAAAGTTTCCAAATCAAACCGGTACGATAGTTCTCTATCATCACAATAATCGGCCCTTGGTCAATGGCAAGATACGAAGGTGCAAACCAATTCTCCGTCAAATTGAACGCATCCTTGAAACCATATTCACCCCAAAGACGGTCACCCAACTCTTCATAGAAATAACGCATGGCTTCCAAAGAATATTCAGGTGCATATGGAATAGAGGAAAGAGCAGCGGTAGGCGTAATCACACCACGGTCATTACCGGGACTATGGGCAGAATAACCTTTGTCACCGTCACTGGCAGTCAATCCCCAACATTTTTCGCCGTAACCCTTGTAACCCTTCGGATTGTCAATGCAGTAGGCACGGTTAATCAAGGTATGAGCCTTCATCTGTTCCTCGTAATCGGCATAACGATCTTTCAAGCCACGTGGGTCAAGCCCCATGTAAGAATAATGAGTGAAGAAGAGAGGACCTCCCTTTCCGTGGTTGTTTCCAAGAGGAAGCTTGATGCCGTAATACTCCCGACCGTTCAGAAAAGTATTCGCATTGGCCCAGCCTTTATGATAAACGCTCTCGGCAATCGGATAAGTAGGGGAAGACGCGCCCAAAATGTAAACAATGTGACACTCGTTATGACCTTTAATCTGATGATTCATCGCCCATCCGTTGTTTGGCGACCAATGCCAATACATCACATCTTGTCCCTGAGTAAAAAAGTTCCATTCTGCTTGACGCCACAGATTATTGATTATCCCGCGGATACGGTTTTCCGTTGGATTATCCTTTGTAAAATACTGATGGGCAGCCAACAAGCCTTCGAACATGAAAGCGGATTCTACAATATCCGCTCCATCGTCCTTACGACTGAAAGGAATGGTCTTGCCGGTTTTACCGTTCATCCAATGTGCCCACATGCCGTGATAGCTGTCGGTATTCTTGTCGCTCAGAAAGCGGACTATCTTCAACATACGTTCAGCGCCCTGTTCGCGAGTGACAAAACCACGCTCTATACCGACAATGATAGCCATCACTCCGAAACCCGAGCCACCGATGGTAGCTGTCTCGGCACCTCCGTTGCTCCGTTCATGCGCCAATCCTGATTCGGGATGGGCAAAATCCCAAAAGTAACGGAAAGTTTGCTTCTGGACAAGGGTCATGAGTTCATCATCGGAGAGTTGCTTTTCTGTCACACCAGATGGTGGATTTATGGCATTTACCGAGCACGAACAAACCCCCAAAAACAAGAAAAAAAGAAATATATTTTTCATAATACCTATTTTAAACATTTTAATCACATAAGAAGTAGGAGTAGCCTAAGGCTACTCCTCACACACCTTATTTATTTTGCTTCAATATTCCTTGAGAAATATCAATCTGCTTCTGTGGAATGTAGAATGTGGAATGCTGGCTCATATTGAAGTTTGTCTTTCCATGGGCCTTCAGCATCTTTTCTGCATATCCGGGAACAACTTTATCAGCCCGAATCAAATCAAAGAAACGGTGTCCTTCCATTGCTAATTCAATGCGACGCTCATTCCATATGATTTCACGCAACTTTGCCTTATCCCTCTCTGTTATTTTAGGTAATACAGTGGAATCATCACCGGACTTACGAGCACGGTCTCTGACCAATTCCAATTTAGCCAGGGCGTCATCTACTAATGGGTCGCTTTCACCATTTGCCAACTCATTGCAGGCCTCAGCATACATTAACAGTACATCCGCATAACGCAGAAAATACAAGTGGCAATTTTGTTTAGCAAAATTATTGGCATTCCAATAAGTTGTAGGCCACATTGTCTTTTTATTGGCACGCGGTTGTACTCCCGGTTCGTCCTTGAAGTTTATAACCCCAACTCCTTCCATATTTTCGCCATCGTAAATGATAGTAGCCTCCCGTCTCGGATCACCTGATTCATAAGCCTTATCCAAAGATTCTGACGGAGAACAGAATCCCCAACCTTTGAAACCTCTGACACCTTGCCACTTCACATATTCGGAAGCCTTATCTCTCGTCTTGTCTGATCCCCACAAATACTGGTCGGCCAGCATCACTTCATCAGAATAATAAGAATCCGGGCTAAACAAATCACGGTAATTGTGATGCAGGTTATATTCTCCCCTACTTATTACCTGCCCTGCATATTGTTTTACACTTGCATAATCTTGACGGAACAAATAAACTTTAGCCAACAAGCCTTCTGCAGTTCCTTTCGTAACTCTTCCTCTCTCAGCAATCCCCCATTCATCACGGGTTGGCAAATTCATTGCCGCATAGGATAAGTCATCAATAATCTGCTGATAAATAGCTTCTTCAGAAGCGCATGGCTGATCATATTCATCGGGATTCTGAACTTTAGTAACCAAAGGTACGCCACCGTAAGTTCTCACCAAGTTAAAGTAAAAGAAACCACGGAAAAAACGTGCCTGTGCAATGCTTCTAATCTTTAACTGCTCATCTTTCAACACATCCAAGTTATCCAATGCTACGTTACAGAATCCGATTCCTTTATAATTTCCGGTCCACCAGCCGTTCAATTCAGAAGTATAAACATCATAAGTAAAATCATTCAATGAATTCACGCGAGCATAACTACCATCTGCCGGTGAACTTCCTGTATCAGAATTGTCACTCGGCACCTCCATAATGCCAAACCAAGAAAAGCCGATCAAGTCCCAACTTTTCATTTGAGAATATATAGCATTAATTCCCATCAAAGCACCTTCTTCTTCCCCGAAGAAAATATCTTGCGTCAATTTCCCTTGCGGCTTTGTATCCAAAAAATCAGAACAAGAGGTAAAAACCAATGCTGAAGCTAATAAAAGTGAATATATCTTTTTCATAATCATTTCCTATTTTTATTTTCCATTAGAATGTAAGATTCAAGCCAAAACGGCAGGTAGCGGTAATCGGATAAATATCACGGTCAAGCCCCCCTAAGATTTCAGGAGTAAATCCGTTATAATTCGTAAAATAAAGCAGGTTATTACCTGAGAAGTACAATCTCAAATTCTGGATATGCACTTTTTGCATCAAGTTTTTTGGGAATGTATATCCTAATTCCACAGTCTGTAACTTCACATAGTTGCCACTCTCAACATAACGGTCGGAAACAAAATAATTGTTACCCTCAAATGTCATGCGCGGAATGGAAGTATTCCTATTGTTTTCAGTCCATCTATCCAAGAACGAACGATCCCAGTTATCAACACCAGCATTTCTTTCAGCTTGTTTGGCATTATAAATCTTATTACCAAAATTACCCTGCAAATCAATTGACAAATCAAAGCCTTTCCAAGCGGCAGTTATACCCAAACCACCGATAAACTTCGGAGTAGGAGAGCCTAAATCCGTACGGTCTTCAGCAGTTATATATCCATTGCCATCCGTATCTGCATAAATCAGATCACCCGGAGCTACATTTGCCTGATACTTCTTCTTCGCATCACCGGAAGCAGCCGCAGCCATCGCATTATACTGCTCAATCTCCTCATTACTTTGGAAAATACCAATAGTCTTGTAACCATAAAAATACTTGATTGGCATTCCTTCTTCTGTCATATGAACACTTTTTCCGGAACCTATATCCCCACTGGTGATACGTTTACCTCCCAAATTAGTCACCTCATTCTTAATTGTAGTTCCAGTCAAGCGGATGCCATAACGAAAATCCTTAAACGAGTCTTCCCATTTCACCGTAAAATCAAGTCCAGAGTTACGTACTGAGCCCACGTTTGTTTCTACAGAGGCAAGTCCTACAGAAGCAGGAACATCCACATTTACCAACATTTCTTTTGTATCTCTTCTGTAATAGTCAAACTCTAAAGAAAAGCGATTATTGAACAAGCCTAAATCAAAACCAAGATCCAACTGCTCTGAACGTTCCCAATGGATTTGTGTATTATAAAGAGAAGTTACAGTACCACCAGAATAATAATCACCACCAAATACAGCATCATAAGTAGGGGCTACATTAGCCAATGCATAATATTTGTCATTACCAATCTTATCATTACCAATTTGCCCCCAGCTACCTCTAATCTTCAAGTTACTCAACCATTCAACATTATCTTTAATAAAAGCTTCTTCAGAAATCCTCCATCCGGCAGCTACTGACGGAAAATATCCCCAACGGTTATCCGGTCCAAACTTCGAAGAGCCATCGGCACGTATAGAAGCCGTCAACAAATATCTGTCCATTAAAGCATAGTTGGCACGGAACAAGTAAGACATCATGGCTTCATGTTTTCCATTATTCTCAAGTCCACGTGTATCGCTTGAAGACTGATCCAAATACCAATAGTCTTCCACTTCTGAGAAGAAATTACGTCCTGACCCGCCTAACTTTTCATTAGTGTATTTTTGAGCAGTAATACCACCCAAAAGATTCAGACGATTTTTATCATTGATTTGCCAATCATAAGTCAAGATATTCTCCCACAGCCAAGTAAAATCTCTAGTCCATGTTTTAGACAAGCTGTTCTCATCTACCTTTTGATACTCCGAGATATAATACTTAGGAGTAAAATTACGACTTCTACCATTAATATAATCAATGCCCAAGCTGGTCTTAAAATTCAACCCTTTAATAACTTCCCAATTCAAGAATGCACTACCCACAATTCTATCTTTCCAATTATCACTATTCATATAATGGAGGGTAGCAAGCGGATTAGCAGTAGATGCCACCTGAGGATCGGAGAAATTACCATTCTCATCATAAGGAGTAATGATAGGACTCAGTTTATAAGCAGATTTTACAACTCCCTTATTTTCATTTTTTGTATGACTGAAAGAAGCCGATAAGTTATGCCCGATAGTCAAATGTTTGTTTATTTTATATGAATTATTGGCACGCAAAGTAAAACGGTCATAAGAATTTTCCTTTATGATACCATCCTGTTGGAAATATCCGGCACTCAAATTATAACGTACCTTTTCTGTTCCGCCACTAACAGCAACTTGATAATCACGGACAGACGCTACTCGGAAAATCTCATCGAACCAATTGGTCCCTTTTCCGAAAGAAGCCGGGTCATCATAAACAAGACCGCCATCTGGATTAATATTCAAGTTAGCTTCATTTTGCAGCATAGCATATTCAGAAGCCGTACACATCTCAAACTTACCGCTATTTTGGAACTGAAATCCTTCACTGGCAGTAATGTTCACCTGTGCTTTACCTTCAGCACCTTGCTTGGTGGTAACAATGATTACACCGTTAGCACCGCGAGAACCATACATGGCAGTAGCAGAAGCATCCTTCAATACCTCCATGGACTCAATATCATGGTTACTCAGGAATGATATATCGTCCATAAACATTCCATCAACCACATAGAGCGGATTGCTATTATTAGTAGTACCGATACCACGAATGCGCACTTCAGGAGAGCTACCCGGAGCACCGCTTGCAGAGATAAATACACCGGACACACGACCTTGCAACGCGTTAGCCACATTAGGTGTAGAAATCTTTTTCAAATCATCGCTCTTGATAGAACCAACAGCACCGGTCAAGTCTGATTTACGCTGTACACCATAGCCTACAACTACAACTTCATCGATCAACATATTGTCTTCTTGCATTACTACATTAATAGTAGTACGACCATTCACTGCTATTTCTTGGTCTTTCATACCAATATAGCTATAAAGCAAGACAGCGTTACTGGGAACATTGGTAATCTTATAATCACCATCAAGTCCAGTAACGACTCCTTGCTGAGGAGCCCCCTTTACCGAAACTGTAGCACCAATAACAGTCATTCCCGTCTTGTCGGAAACGACACCCGAAACCGTAATTTTGTTCTGCGCCATCGAAACAACGGCAAACAGCAACATCACACATGTAATTAATAAATTTTTCTTCATTTTGTATTGATTTAAAATTCTTTTGCAAAAGTATAGGAGCAATTGATGTATGTCAAAAAACAAACTACCACAAGATTACCACAACCTACTCAAGCACTACAACGTAACTACTACAGCATTGTATAAAATACTAATTCCCAATAATATACACTAGGAAGTTATTTAAAAAATTATTCAGACTGCAGGCCTATCCAAATAGAAATATGCTGTTGAAGTTACATGATCTTGGCGGTAGAAATTAACAAATCCTGGCGGAAAGTCTTTATCCGTGATATGTAGGTCTGAATTTTCATCTAATAAACGATAGAATTTCAGTTTACCGCTTCTATCTATAGTAACCGGTACAAGAGGAACCTTCGCCTTGTACAGTTCGAGTACCTTTTGATATGGAGCACCTCCAATCTGCTGCAATGTAACTCTTATATCATGATGAAAATAAATCGGGTCCTGCACGTGGAAACGATACATACTCCACCAACAACTGTCCGCATTTGCAATCGGACAACCTTGATAACGGTGGGAATACTCGCCCTGCCCCCAAGCCGTACCAATATAGTCTTCAACTCCCGTACCACTCAATGTGGGAAATTCCTTATCTCCGTCAATGTAGAACTTGATTTCACCTTCTCCCCACCAAGTAGTTTCATAGGCCTTATTGGCAAAGATACCCAAGCTTACCCCCAAAAAGCGCCCCCTGCCCGATAGTTGGGGAAGAACAGTATAATCCACTCCCAACTTGGTGGATTTGTCTTCACGCCAGACAGCATGAAAATAGCTCATCTCCGAATCCCATTCCGGCAATTTAGTAAAGTTGATATCATAAAACAAGTGTGTCAGGTCCTCATCCGAGGTATTCACAAACACCACTTTGGCACCGGTGCGGTAAGGCATCGGAATAGAACAGTTAAAAGAACGCTTCTCCGGATTAGAAAAGAAACAGTTCTCAAAACGAGATGTACGTGACAGCGGATTCCCAAAAAAATCTCCCAATGGGACATCCACTGCCGGAACAACAGAGTTATCCCAATAAAACTTGATACGCAACGCACGAAGCATCTTAGGGTTACGTTTGCTGACTGTCAGCCAAATACGGTTAATGATCCCGGGTCCTTGCTGAGACAACAAAACACAGCTGTCTCCCGCCATGATTCTGCCGAAAGCACTTCCTTTTGCACCTTTATTGACTTGAGCTGCCGTTCCCTTGGCACCGGTAGGATTTTCAAAACTTGTCCACCGCGTTTCATGGCCTTCAGGCACTTTCCATATTTGGGCATGGCTCAAAAAAACAAACGAAAACAAGACTGATATAAGAACTATTCTTTTCATTTTTTTATATTTATGGCATTTATACTATTTCCCTTTATAAGGCAACTTAAAACTCTCACCGATAACGCTCCTCCTATACTTCGCATCGTAAATGCGACGATTATGCTCGGACACTTTACGCCTATAACCTTCTTTATACCTAAAATTACGGCTGACAGGCTGTGGTTCCTTCGGCTCCACTACTACGCGTCCGTTCCAAGTAGTCTGATTTGTACAAGGAGGCAAGGCAGCATCCCAAGCATCAAATTCGGCCAAAAGGCTGTCTGCCAACTCCGGATATTCACCACTCAAATCATAAACCTCTTCCTTATCGTCCTTCATATCAAAGAGCTGGATTTTTCTTGTACTTCCCTGATCGTTATAAACTAACTTCCAATCTCCTTTACGGATGGCAAAATCCTCATCCCTACGCCAGTAAAGCGTAGAATGCGGACGCTTGTCTATAGGCCACTCACTTTTCAGATAGGGTAAAAGGCTGACTCCATCCAAAGAATATTTCTGTCTGGAAGTTCCACCGACAGCCTGCATAACTGTAGGAAATATATCAAGACTGATTACCGGATTATCATAAACCATACCTTGAGGCAACTCCGAGGGCCACGACATTATATAAGGAACTCGAATTCCACCTTCATAAGTATCAGCTTTATATCCTCTGAAAGGTCCAGGACTTGACATGGTCGTATTACCTCTGTCTTTATATTCATAACCGGTGCTACACTCTATTCCCTGCCCACGAGGAGAACCATTATCACTGATAAGAATAAAAAGAGTATTCTCTTCCAAACCATTTTTTTCTCAAACTTTCCATGACACGACCTATACCATCATCCAAAGCCAACACCATAGCTGCAAAAACTTTCCGGTCTTCATGATGGAATCGCCTCCCCTCAAGCCGATTCACATAGTGTTCGGGAACTTGCCAAGGCGAATGAACGGCATTATACGAAAGGCAAAGCAGAAAAGGAGAGGAAGCATGCTTGTCTATAAACTCCACAGCTTCACGTGTAAAACAGTCCGTAATATATTCACCACTTTCGTGCAAAGGGGGTTGAATCTCGCCATTCCGATACAAAGGGCAAAAGTCATAAAGTTCCACTCCCGGTTTATCTGTAGAACGATAATAATCATGGGTATCAGACCAAAAACCATAGAATTGGTCAAATCCCCTACGATTAGGAGATTGTTCGGGAGAGTCAGCCATATGCCATTTTCCGACAAATCCCGTAGCGTAGCCACAATCGCGGACCATTTCACCCAAAGTAGATTGCCCTTCGGGAATCTTTGCCCAAGGATGCAGATTGTTATAGAAACCAAAGCGTTGTTGATAAACTCCCGTCAAGATACCTGCACGAGACGGTCCACTTATGGAACAAGACACATACCCTTGGCTGAATTGTACTCCCCTGCGGGCAAGTGCATCAATATTCGGTGTCGATACGTCTACCGCCCCCTGATAACCTACATCCCCCCAACCCATATCATCGGCAATGACCAACACAATATTGGGACGTTGGGATTTATCTCTTTGCACATTGCCTGCATTACTCCCGCTGAAGGGGAGTAATGCAGCAACAGACACTAATGTACATGAAACTTTCATATTGCTATCAGCTTAACGTCCAAAGTCGCATACAGAAGCTTTAATCTTCATTTCCGCCTTATGCTTCTCTGCAAGTTCCACAAGCTCTTTCACTATTTCAGGATGTTTTTCCGAAACCTCATATTGTTCAGAAAAATCTTCTTCCACATTATATAAGAAAGGAATTTCCGGGCGTTCCCAAACAGCATGCCGGGTATAAGGATCGGTAAGGGTACTGAAATGAATCTTCCAAGGACCTTTACGAACTGCCAGTAAATGGCTGCCACGCCAATAATACATCTCATCACGTGAAGACTCCCTCTGTTCCCACAACATGGGAGTCTGATCCATTCCGTCAAGTGTCACTCCCTCAGGTAGAGGAATACCTGCCATATTTAAGAATGTCGGCAAAATATCCATTGTTGCCATCATGCCTTGCTGCGTACACGGCGCTATTCGGCCCGGCATACGGAAAACAGCCGGAACGCGGAGACCTCCTTCCCAACAGGTAGACTTCCCTTGACGTAAAGCACCGGCAGAACCTCCATTCAGGCGCTGTACCAACCATGGTCCGTTGTCACTGGTAAAAATGACCAATGTGTTTTCATCCAGACCATTTTCCTTCAAGGCTTTCAATACTTCACCCACACTCCAGTCCAGCTCCTCGACCACATCGCCATACAGCCCCCGGTTACTCCTGCCTTCGAAACGCTCGTTCGTATGCAACGGCGTATGGGGGAAAGTATGTGCCAAGTAAAGGAAGAATGGACGATTCTTATTCTTTTTGATATAGTCTACAGCATATTCGGTATAACGCCGTGTCAATTCTCCCTGCTCAGGCTTGATTTCAAGAACAGAATCCCCCCGCATCAATGAGGCAGGGCGCATATCGTTCGAATAAGGTATTCCGAAAAAATCATCAAAACCATGGTCAGTAGGCAAATAAGGAGAAAAATGCCCCAAATGCCATTTACCTACACAAGCGGTAGCGTATCCATTCTGCTGCAACAGTTTGGCAACAGTCACTTCATCTTGTCCCAATCCTGCTTTGGAATCCGGGAAAAGAACATCCCGTTTATCGCCATACAGTCCATTACGAACCGGTAACCTGCCGGTCATCAGTGCACTGCGGCTAGGCGTAGAAACAGAAGCGCCCACATAAAACTGTGTGAACTTCATCCCTTCCGAGGCCATACGGTCAATGTTCGGGGTATGTATGGTAGGGTTTCCATAGCACCCCAAATCTCCATATCCCATATCATCACAGAAAATCAATACAAAATTCGGCTGCTCCTTCTCCTGCTCCGAACTACAAGACGAAAACATCATTTGAGAAACCGTAGTAGCAGCCAATAATGGAAATAAACTAATTTTTTTCATTTCATGTCCTCCAACTATTTATTCGTCCCCCCAAAGGTCCGCTTTGTTCCCCTTGTTCTTTCTCCATTCATGACGCCATTTGTGTATCATCACATTGTTTACCATCGGCTTCAGCTTACGGCCCGCCTTGTCGGGAATGGCCGGGACAGCCGTCGCCTTGTCCTGATACCAGTATGCAACGGTAGCCAGGTCGAGCGTCAGGCAATTGTTGTGTCCATGCTCGATGGTGGCTTTCAGCCCTTTCTCGAAGAAGACGGGATCTTGAATAAAGAACCGATAGACATGTGTACGCCCCAAGAATCCGACATCATTATTCACACGTGGATAGCCGAAGTAGATATGCTGGTAGGGCTCTTTCGGGCACCAGGCGGTGTTGAACAAATCTTCCGTACCGGTTCCTATCAAGGAAGCCTGTTTTTCACCGTCGATGAACCACATGTCATCGCCTTCACCATACCACATGGGGGTAGGGCACTGTACATAATAGTTCAATCCCACAAAATGGCCCTTTCCCTTGATATCGGCAAACACATAATTGTCGGCTCCGTCCTTATTCTCCGTCTGCTTACCCACGGAACCCCACTCGGTCTCCCCTTCGGGAAGCGCTTCGGTAATCTCACGGTTAAACCACGCATGGAAACGTCCCATGTCCTTGGGCAGTTCCTTCATCTCCACATAGTCTATGTAGTAGTAGAAGGCGCCGATGTTGACATCCGTCTGATTCTCTATCTCAATGCGCGCACCTTTGGCAAAAGGCATGGCGAAATAGCTGCACAAACCCGTACCACCGTTGGGACCGGAAGAAAGGGCAAAAGAAGCATAGTTATACTGTTCGTTCCATCCCTGGCCGAAAAAGGGACCGATGGGGGACACGACAGAAGGCTCGTCGCTGCCGTCCCAGTACATCCGAAGGATGATGTCGTTACGGGAAAGCTGGCGCGGTCCCGGAGACATCGTTATCCAGATATGGTTGATTACGCCTGCCCCCTTGATGTCGGCCAAGACAGCCGTTTCGCCCGGCTTGATGGCCTTCAGGTGGTCACGGTTGTTGCCCGTACGGTCATAACTGCTGACACGGCGGTTGCGCAAGCCTTCCTTCATCTTGGCAAGGTCATACATTTCACTAGACATATTGGTCTGCGCAAAAGCGCTGCCTACTCCCATCAAAAGGGAGAATAAACCTACAAAAAACTTTTTCATCATGGTATTCTTCATTTTTCAAATTATGTTTTTCATCAATCTATCGGTTGTCACTTTCTTGTGGCATCCGACTTCCTTATCTTCTCCTCCAGTATCCGCGCCAGCCTGCGTGCCACTTTGGGATGCTGTTCATACACATTTGTGGTCTGGTATGGGTCTTCCTCCAAATTATAAAGCTGCACAGAGGGTGCATCCGGCTTTATCCGGGCATTTTCTATATCGCTGTTCACCCGATGGGTGAGCTGGAAAGCGGATGCCCCGCCCAAGTCATGGTCACCGACATTCTTTCCGGTAAATCCACCGCTGTTTTGCGCCGGAATATAGACCCACTTCCCTTTGCGAATGGAAAGATGGCTCTTTTGGGAAGGACAGATAATAATATGGTCCCGAATCATTTTCCCGGGATTTCCGATAAGGGCAGGAAGCATATTGAAACTGTCCGGCCCGTCCTGCTCCTGCAATTCATATCCTGTGAGGGCAGCCAAAGTGGCAAGCATGTCAACATTGGACATCAACTGGTTGGATACGCTGCCCGCAGGAATCCTGCCCGGCCAGCGGACAATCATAGGAATGCGATGCCCGCCTTCCCAAGCTCCGAACTTGAAACCAAGAAGCTTGCCGTTGATATGGTGTCCTGCCTTCCAAGCTCTCTGCCCTCCATGATTCAGCATTCCTCCGTTGTCACTGGTGAAGATGAGCAGAGTATTTCCCGCCAGCCCTTCCTCATCGAGGGTACGCATAATCTCGCCTACCACCCAGTCCAATTCATGGATTGAATCACCGTAAGGTCCTGCCTCACTGGTACCTACAAAGCGTTCGGCCGGTGTAAAAGGATGATGGATGTTGGTGGTAGCATAATACAAGAAGAAAGGTGAATCCTTATGTTCCTTTATCCACTGCACGGCCCGGTCTTTCAAAGTAGTGGCTACAGCCCTGTCTTTGTACAAACGGTGCGCAGCCGTGGCTCCACCAATAGAGTTGATACCGAATTTTTCATCGAACTCCTCCGTTTCTGCCCTCTTGCCTCTTACAAACGGGTCGTTGGGATCATAACCCACCACATGATGGTTCTCCACATAAACAAAAGGTGGATGACTGTTGAGAATAGGCACACCGAAGTAATAATCGAATCCCAATTCAAGTGGTCCGGGAGCCAGTTCCTTGTTCCAGTCCATCTTTTCGTCCGTACGGAATCCAAGATGCCACTTCCCCACGATGGCAGTGGAATAGCCGGAACGTTTCATCACATCCGCAATTGTGGTGCGTGCCGTATCAATTTGCAGAGTCTGATTCAGGAAGATTGCCCCCCAAATATCCTCACGGCAAGGATATTGACCGGTCATCAGTCCATAACGTGAAGGCGTGGAAACAGCCGAGGATGAATGAGCGTCCATAAAGCTACGGCCCTGCGATGCCAGACGGTCTATATTGGGAGTCTTGACCTTGGTGGCACCGTAACAACCAATGTCGCCATAGCCCAAGTCATCAACGTTGATAATGATTACATTGGGCTTGACCTCAGTGGAAGCCGGAGATTGCTGCGCGACGGCAGGCAAAACGCTGAATCCCATCCCTACTGTGAAGGAGAGAGACCCGGTAAGTAATTTGTGTTTCATATTTCACTCAATTTATCGGTTAATACAACATTATTAAGAATAGAACATCAATGAATCCTGAATATCTTTATCCCATTCAAGAACGTCATCCCTTTCACCGCCTCAAAGTTCACCGTAAGGTTTCCACCGGTTACGGCAACATGCAGTTTCTTGGATATGCAACGGTTCCCGCCTACTTCTATCGCCGGAGAGAAATGATTCAGCCAAGGCCGACCGTTGACAGAAACATTGAAGACACTGCCGCGGAAATCGGCATTGTCTAGGGTAGCGACAGCTCCCAAATCGTAAGTCACCCGCTCGGAACGTGCGTTCAGGTCAGCAAAAAGAAGTTCTACTTCATAGTCGCCGTCGGGCAAGTCGAAGCGATAGGCCCTGATGTCCTTGCGTTTGGTCTGGAGCAAAGGAACATTACGGGTGTCTTTCACCTCGGCAGTGGTTCCGATACGTCCCGGAGAACGGCGGAAAATCTCTCCACCTATGTAGCCCCAACTTCCAGGAGTATAAGCTTGGTCGGGAAGCCAGCAAAGATCACTCTTGTCATCCGTAAAGAAACAGTTGCTGCCCACGTTCACTGCAAGTTCCAGCTGTCCGGAGCCGACTGCCGCGATATGGCGAGGCTGCATCTTCACAAAAATGTCCGAAACCTGCTCCACCTTCTTCCCATGGCAGATACCTGAAGCCACAAGCGTGTTTCGCCCCGCAACGAGAGGCACTTGCCACACTGCATGGCAATTCTCGATGCCTTGCACGGAGAGCTTCGTGCCGTTGACAGACAACTCCACCTTATCCAGATTGGAATACACTTTCACCGGATGTTCCACCGCTTCACCGTCCGAAACCACAGTCCGATGCTTCCAGTCATCCACAGCAATGTGCAGCACCGGAATATCCTTGCGCAGGAATGCCTGGAAATAATAGAACACATCTTTAGGACGGCGGTCATTGTACATCAGTCCTTTATTATTGATATGCGGCGTAGCCTCCTGGCGACTGGCAGAACTGAAATCAATGAAATTCCACTCTGTGGCGCCGACTATGAACGGCCGCTTCATGATAGCGGGCAGATAGTATTCGAGGTACAACTGCTGCCATTGCATGGAGAAATCGAATATCTGCGGATCGAGCGACTGCAAGCGCGGGTCGGAACCGGCACCGAACTCACTGATTATTAACGGACGGTGCGGGTATTTACGATGCTCTTCGTCCACAAAGCGGTCGAAAGACTTGAAGTCGTTCTCATACCAGCCCTGATAAAGGTTCCAACCGGAAATGTCGGTGATATTGCTGAGACCGATTTTATTGTAAATCTGATTGCCGTGGTAGGCCATCGTACTCAGACGGTAGGGGTCTTCCCTCTTCAGAGTTTCCTCCAGATGCCGGGCAAGCGCCAAGGTATTCTCGTAGAAACCGTTGAGCCGTTGTTTCTTCACCCGATACTGCAGCTGGATAACAGCCTCGTTCATATACCCCCACATAATGACGGACGGATGGTTGTAATGCTGGCGAATCATTTCGCGCAAGGCGCTTGTGGCATTCGCGCGGAACTCGTCACCCAAAGCTATCAAATCTACTACCGGAATCTCCTCCCATACCAGCATGCCGAGTTCGTCGCAAGCACGCAACACGGCATCGTCCTGTGGGTAATGTGCCAGACGGACAAAGTTCACACCCATGTCTTTCAGCAACTGCATATCCCTGCGGTGCATCTCATCCGAAAGCGCTATGCCCATCGGCATCTGGTCCTGATGACGGCAAGCTCCCATAAGTTTCAGGGGTTCCCCATTCAACTTGAAGCCTTCCTGCGCATCCACGCTGAACCAGCGGACCCCCAAAGGGACACGTGTCTCATCTTTCAACACCTTGCCACGCACATCTTTCAAAGAAACTTTCACGCTGTACAGATAAGGGGAATCGGGCGACCACAACTGTGGCTTTTCCAACTGTAACCGTTCCTTGAAGGCGAACGCCCCGTCGGCATCTATCCGGACGCTGCGCAAAGATTGGGCTACGGTCTTCCCATCTGTATCCAGCACCTCGACGTCCAACTTCAACACCGCACGCCGCACATCACGGTTCACCAAAGTCCCACGCACACTGATTTCTGCCCTATCCTCACTCACGGAAGGCAAATCGACATAAATGCCCGTAGAGGCATAGTCGGTAAGGCTGATGTGCTGCTTTGCAGCACTGATGAGCCACACATTGCGGTAGATGCCGCCAAAGATGGTGAAGTCGCCGGACAAAGGAGGTATCCGGTCGTTCTGATTATTGACGTGCACCATCAGCAGATTCGGGGCATCGGTCCTTACTTTATCCGTAATGTCTACGGTAAAGGCAGAGTAACCTCCTTTGTGGGTAGTGAGCAGCTCGCCGTTGAGGTACACATCTGCCAGAGAATTGACACCATCAAATTTCAGGTAAAGCTGTTTATCCCGCATCTGCGCGGCATCCGTACGGAACTCTTTCTTATACCAGGAAGAAGCCCTGCGGTAGTTACGGGTAGAATAGGCATCCGCATTCCAGGTATGCGGCAGATGTACCTGCTGCCAACCTTCTTCATGGCGTTGCACTTCCTGCAACCGATTGTCATCACATGCGGCATAATACCAGCCGTCATTAAAACTCTGAACCACCCGCCCAGCATTGACAACCGGGTACATGGTGGACAGACACAATATTAATAAAAATATTTTCTTCATGTTTTTCAATAGATCATATTATCTTACACAAGTCAAGCAAATACTGCAAGAATACTGCATATAGTTTGCAGTGAAAATGCAGACAATATGCAGCAACAATGCCATCTCAACGCAGTGACTCGAATGCTGCATATTGCCGCCTCGGGAATCAGTTAGAGTAACTTGAACGCTGCTTTTTTTACGTCCCGGCTATTTCTGCCAATCATCACCTCAAAGTCACCCGACTCGCATACAAAATCAAGATTGTAGTTGTAGAACTTCAGCAATTCGGGGGTAATCTTGAAAGATACTTTTTTAGATTCGCCGGCTTTCAGGAAAATCTTTTCAAAGCCTTTCAACTCTTTCACCGGACGGGTTACACTTCCCACAAGGTCACGAATATAAAGCTGGACCACTTCGGCACCGTCTCTCTTGCCGGTATTGGTCACAGTCACGGTAGCAGTCAGTTCGCCCTTATCCGTCATGCTAGTCTTGTCCAAAGCCACGTCGCTATAAGAGAATGTTGTATAGCTCAAACCGAAACCGAAGGGATAAAGCGGTTCATTGTCTATGTCTATATAGTTGCTGCGGAATTTCTGGAACCATGCACCGTCGGCAAGAGGGCGGCCCGTGTTCTTGTGGTTGTAGAACAAAGGAATCTGTCCCACGCTCTTCGGGAAAGTCGTAGTCAGCTTTCCGCTCGGGTTCACATCACCAAACAGTACATCGCCGATGGCAAAACCTGCCTCACTGCCCGCAAACCATACATTCAGAATGGCCGGCACGTTTGCCTGCTCCCAGTTCAGTACCAGCGGACGACCGGTAAACAGCACCAGTACCACTGGTTTTCCCGTTTTCAATAATTCCTGTAACAGTATGCGTTGGGTGTCCGTCATTTCAAGATTCGTGCGGCAACTGCTCTCTCCACTCATTTCCGAAGACTCACCGAGCGCAGCCACAATAACATCCGATTTGGCAGCCACGGCAAGAGCCTCGTCCAGCAACTCCTTGTCCGAACGATTGTCACGGTGTAAAGAACGTCCGAACATAGTGGCACGTTTCTCATATTCGGCATCACTCATCAAATTACAGCCTTTCGCAGTCAGTATTTCGGCTTTACCGCCTGCTACCGCCTTCAAACCTTCAGCCAAAGAAGTAGCATTCTTCAATACGGCAGCCACACTCCAAGTACCCGGCATATTACTGCGGCTGTCTGCCAACGGACCTACCACAGCAATAGTGCCCTTCTTGGCCAGCGGAAGCACATTACCCTCGTTCTTCAGCAACACCAAGCTCTCCGAAGCAATCTTACGCGCAACGGCACGATGCTCTTTGGTAAAGATTTGCTTCTTGGCACGCTTCACATCACAGTATTTATAAGGATTATCGAACAAGCCCAACTTGTACTTAGCTTCCAAAATACGGCGACAAGCCACATTAATTGCTTCTTCTGTCACTTTTCCTTCTGTCAATGACTTCTTGAGCGTACCAACAAATGCATCGCTCACCATATCCATATCTACACCAGCATTCAGCGCCAACGCGGCAACAGTCTGCGTATCGCCCATGCCATGGTCGGTCATTTCTGTAATTCCGGTATAATCTGTCACTACAAAACCGTCAAACCCCCACTGCTTACGCAATACATCCGTCATCAACCACTTGTTTCCAGTAGCTGGAATACCATCGACCTCATTGAAAGAGGCCATCGCACTGCCCACACCGGCATCAACCGCCGCCTGATAGGGCAACATGTATTCATTGAACATGCGCTGATGACTCATATCTACTGTATTATAGTCACGTCCTGCCTCACCGGCACCATACAAGGCAAAATGCTTTACACAAGCCATAATCTCATCATTACGGCTCATATCCTTTCCCTGATAACCACGTACCATGGCCTGCGCAATGGCTGCTCCCAGAAACGGGTCTTCACCGTTGCCCTCGGACACACGCCCCCAACGGGCATCACGGCAAATATCCACCATCGGACTGAATGTCCAGCAAATACCGTCGGCGCTGGACTCAATGGCTGCAATACGCGCCGATTCTTCAACCGCCTTCATATCCCATGTACACGATAATCCTAAAGGAATGGGAAACACCGTTTCATATCCATGAATAACATCCATACCAAATAAGAGAGGAATACCCAAACGACTTTCTTCAACCGCCTGCTTCTGTACATCGCGGATACGTTCCACGCCTTTCAGATTGAAAAGCCCGCCCACTTCACCGGCACGAATACGTTTGGCCACATTACTACTTTTAGCCTGACCGGTCGTAATCTCACCGGTAACCGGCAGATTCAACTGACCTATTTTCTCTTCCAGGGTCATCTTCTTCATTAAATCGTCGATGAAACGATCCATATCAACCGGAGATTTCTGTGCATACGTACTAACGGCAGTAAACACCAACAAGACTAAAAATGATTGTAACTTGAAAAGTAAATGCTTCATGTCTTTCATGCTTTTAATTTATAGAAATATTATTTTGCTGCAAATAAAAGAAAAGCATGCGACAACCTCCACATCCCGTACTACAACAAAAGTACAACCATCACTAAAAAACAAAAGAGGAAGTACAATATTAGTACTTCCCCCATTAATATTTCACTGTAAAGCAGCTATTTAAAGTTTATAAGAAAATCAGTCAGACTTTCTTCCGGAAGCAGATTGAATTTCTTGCGCAACCGGTATCTTGCAGCATCAACCCCACGCGTGGAAATGTTGAGCAACTTCGCTATCTCCTTTGTCGGCATATTCAAGCGAAGCAATGCGCAAAAGCGCAAATCTCCTGAAGTTAAATCTGTATATTGAAGTTTCAGATTACGGAAGAAATTCTCGTGTATACGGTCAAAATTAGCCTGAAACATAGTCCAATTCTCTTCATCGGACACTATATTGCTATTAACTAAAGTGAGCAGCTTATCCAAGTTCTTACGGCTATACTGTCCTAACAACTTTTGCCGCTGTATCTCTTCTTTCAAGGAACTCAGAAATTCCTGATGGGCGATATTTGTCATTACCACACTGGACAACTCCTTGCTTTTAAAACGCAAATCGGCCTCAAGCTGTTCCTTTTCCAACTCAACAATCTTCTTCTCTTGCCGCTCGAGTTCTGCCTGATGGGCTACGCGCTGCCGTTCAATCACACGGTCTTTCTTTTTCTTCACGAAACGGTAGACCAGATATTGCAATAAAGCCAACAGACACAATCCTGCCAAGATATAACTTCCCACAGCCCAATAAGACAAATACCACGGACGCAAAATCTCAAAAGGAAGCTCTACCGATGCCAAAACTCTATCGGTATCATATATCTCTGCCTGAAAAACATAACTTCCATAGGAGAGCCGAGAATACTTCTTCTGCAAATAGCGTCCACCCGGCATCCATTGGTCAGAATATCCTTCCAACCGATACCTTACCTTATAAGTATAATTACTATAAACCGGATAACACAATGTAAAATTCACCGTATTAAACTCAGGCTCCACCTTGGCTCCCGGCTGCACGACCAATGTTTTCCGCTTACCACTGAATTCATCAATGACCCGCATTCCCGAAATCCATAAAGAGCGTCTGACCCGAGATTTATATAACGAGGAACTGTCCGTCTCAATACGGGCAATGGCATTGTTCAGGCAAAGATAGGAACAGCCATTCCTCACGTCATAAGCCACGCTTCCCCGTTCTTCCACCGTCAGACCGTCAAACAAAGAATATGGAATCCGGAGTTCGATATTGAAAGTATTTATCGCACACTTCACTAAATACACTATCCTATCACCCACAAACCAATAGTAATCTCCGTTCGCACGACTCACTGTCTTGATTCCCTTCAATTCCATCAATTGTTCATTCATTGTTTCATAGGGAACAATCGAATCAGTCATATCTTCGTAAGTATAGAAATATTCCCCATTAGAAAAAACTACCCGACCATTGATTTTGAACAAAGTAAAACTCCCACCTTTCACTTCTCCCAGGCCCTCATACTTCCGTACATCCTTTACCTGCTTCATATCCGGATCAATCCGAAAACGATACAAACCATTCCTTAAGTGTTTCGCCCAGATATTCCCTTGATGGTCCACCTCTATGTGACGGACCATATGACTGAATCCACGCAGAGACCGGATAAAACCATATGCTCCCGAAGTATCTTCCGTATATAGATTTAAAAGCGCATAAGTTCCTTCCAATAAAAAAGATTCTTCCTTCGATTCAATCTTTTCCATACACATCCCTCCCTTTACATCAGATACCAACTTTGACTTCAACCCCGATATAAGGAAAGTACCCTTGTTGTGTCCGCAAAAAATCTGTTTTCCCCATTCATCGACGAACCACGCTTGTTCTTCCAAACCCGGAACTAATTCAGTCTTTCCATCCTTAAGCCAATAAAGTCCCTGATTAGAAGCAATATAAGCTTCATTTTCCCTTACCAGAACATCATATACCATACCTATTTTACGAAATGGAGGTTCATAATAATAGATTAGAGAATTATTGTGTATATAGGCAATACCTTCATCCAAAGCTGTCCATATATTGTTGTCATCATCACAATATAATCTCAAAACAGTATTGTTCTGTAGTTTATTATCCGTATTGACCTTCCAAATCAGCTTTCCCTTTTTATCCAACGCATATATGCCATCGGATATTGTGCCAACAACGTAACAACTGTCCTTGGTTATCACCGCACGATTAATGGTATGCTTCCTGAATATATCATCACATTCGGTTTTCCATTTTTCTACCCTCCCATCTCGATAGAGGAGAAAACCTCCCTGATTACGAGTAAGCATTAAAACGGCATCATCATAAGGAAGCCCAGCCAAGACATCGCTATTCCCAAATACCTTTCTGGGAATAAGTTCTTCCATTTTCCTGCCGGAGAAGACACAAAGTCCACCATTTATTCTTTGAGAATAAAAAGTATTTCCAACCTGAAATAAGTTCAGCGGAAGGCTCTTCATCCGAATACCTTCCACCGAATTTCCATTATAAAAAAAGAGAGAACCAAACGATTGAAATACAATTTCCCCTTGAACGCAAACAATGTTCCAGATTTCGTCGTTATGAAAAGTAAAGTCCTTCACCTCATCTTTTAGCGAGTGATATTCAAGGGTACTATAAGGAGTATGAACAAAATAACCGAATTCTTCGTAAGAGCCTACATAAATTTTTCCATCTTCACTGATATATATAGCACGCACAATTCCTTTTGTCGGTAATTCATACAGCCGCCAAGCACTTCCATCAAATTCCAGCAGTCCATTATTATTGCCGAAATACATCACCCCTCTTTCATCTTGTGCAATAGACCAATTCTGAATACCGACATTATAATCCGACACCGAATAGCTCCTCACTATAGGAGAAAAAGGTATGGGTGAAGCTTGCAGCAAACTACTGAAAACCAAAGACAAGAAAAACGTTATTGCAATTCTCATGAGTACTGTTTATAGGTATTTACCAGCAAAGATAAAGCTTTTTGCGTTTTCGTAAAAACAAAATCGCAGATTATCCTCTTTTATAGAAAGATAATCCGCGATAATATCCAAATCCAATTTATTAATTTTCAGCAGTTTTCTGTTTTCCCAAAGGAATAGAAACACCCAAGTAAGCATTGACATTCTTCGTATTCTTACCAAAGAACATATAATCTGTTCCTGCAAAGAAGGAACCCAGTTTCAGTGCCAGACCGAAGGTTTTACCGGCTCCTTGAAGTACGGAATAGCTGGCAGCTACATTGAAAGCATTCGTCGGACGGATGCAGGCAGAGAAAGTCAGCTCATTCAAAGTTTTCGGTTTGGCAAAACGACCGGTATACAAGGCACCCACTACCAGCCAATCATTCAGTAAGGCATATTCAGCGCCAAGAACCATTGTAGAAGTCAATCCACGGGTACGGCTCTTCTCAGAAGCCTCCTCCGTCTTGAGCTGCAACATGTCATAGTTAAGAATCTCGCCGCTGTTCACAATATTCATGAACTCCTGCTGCGAGGCCGGGTCAAGAAGATCATAAGTCTGCTCTGCATTGGCTCGCGCTATACTGGTATTCGATTTAGACCATTTGATAAAACCCAAATCAAGAACTGAAGCAGAAAGTGTCAATTTATCCAGTAACTTGTAAGATACTCCCAAATCAATAGCCCCACCATATCCGGCAAAACCAAAACTGCCAAAATCGATTTCATCGATATAATCACCACTCTCATTCTCGGGAAGTTCTAACAGCTTTGACGAGTTCTCCAAAGTTGCATCCACTTGAATGGAAGCTTTACTCGTCACTCCTGAAGAACCGACAGAAGGAGTTTCCACATGAATCTGGTTGATGTTCAGCTTTAAGTTACCGATACCCAGCAGCATCTTCACCTTACCACCTACAGCCAGTCGGTCTGTGATATTCCTTGCAAAGCCAAGGCCGACTTCCGCATAGGAATTTATCTCAAGCTTCTGTCCATTAATGGTTTCGTTAATACCCAAATAGTCAGAAATATTGTCACCGAACTCCCGGCTGCTCATGTTATTCATAAACTGGAACATGGTTTTCGGTATGGCGGCACCGATATCATTACGCAACCCCACATTGACTGACCAGAAGTTCTTTCCTTTATACCACCCGGCAGACAGAATGTCGGTACTCAAATTCACATTCAAGTTATTGGTAGCATCCAGTCGGTTCATAAAGTCATTGCTCATGAAATAGTCGCTATCATCACTGTTCTCAATAATGTCCATAATATCCCTATACCCCAGGGAACTGGAGTTGACGGTAGCATTCAACGAACCTATCACGGGAATATTCAGATAACCGCGTCCCGGCATCAAGGCCGGATTGAGCTGCATACGCTGGTTACTTCCTTCCATAAAGTAGGAAGTGCGCAGGAACTGGGCTTGTCCGGAAAGAGAGAAGCAAAGCAACAATACCACAGACAGCCATACTCTCAGAGAATTCAATTGTTTCATAACCTTGTCAATATTTTCATTATCACCTGCAAAAATATAAAACAAGTTAATACCCTACAAACAACTTAACCGGATAGTCGCTCATAAAAGGCTTATACAGAGACTATCCGGTATAAATTAAGGAGCAAATAAAAGAATCCTCTTAAGAGTGTCCTTATACTATTTCATCATAAACATGTTCATTTGCTCTCGTAGCGGTACTCAGAAAAACCGGGGCTGTCTCCTTTCTTTGTTGCAGAGACATTGACGTCACTGCCGGAGCACTCAACATTTCCTTATATTTTTCCGGAGCAGTCAGTATCTTTACAGCCTCTTTCAAATCATCATCATCTTTCAACTGCTGGATAATGCTTCCACGCTGGAAATAATAACGTTTGATGATTTCTACCGCAATCATGCTCTTGATGTCCTTGGAGAAATGGTCAAGGTCACGGTCCAGATTATGCGACAATTTTTTCTCCAGCGCTTCAAACTCTTTCGAAGCATCAGTCAGATAGCCCTCAAATTCGGCCATCTCCTTCAGGTTCTTCAGCATCTTCTCTGTCTGCTGGTCGTATTTGAAGTCCGCCTTTTTCACCATCGCCTTGAAGTCCGCATAATCGGCATCTGTAATTTCAAACTTCTCTGCTGAAGGGATGGTAGGATGTTTCAGGCAATAGTCCGTGGCATAATTGAAAATAAGATTGTCATTGACAAGATAGAACAGAATGTTGGGCAGCTTCTCCTGCTTCACCGCAATGTCCGGAGTCACGCCTCCACCATCCCGCACTTCACGTCCGGCAGCCGTATGGAACACGGTAGTAAGGCTGTCCGGAATACGTCCCACACTGCCGTCCTCATTCCGGTGCTTGTAGTCGATAGCCTGCACACAACGGCCGCTGGGAATATAATATTTGGAAGTCGTCAGCTTCATGGTACCACCGTATGGCAACGGACGGGTGGTCTGCACCAATCCCTTACCGAAAGTACGGTTACCGATAATGACCGCACGGTCAAGGTCCTGCAAAGAGCCCGCAAGGATTTCTGACGAAGAAGCCGTTCCGCCATTGACCAGAACAGCCAAAGGAATTTCCAGATCCAACGGTTCACGCAATGTCTTGTAGGTATTGCTGGCTTGCTTAATCTTACCCTTTGTCGTCACAAGTGTTTTTCCGCGAGGCAGAAAGAAGTTGGCTATCTCTATAGACTCATCCAGCAAGCCACCCCCATTGTTCCGCAAGTCAATCACCAACGAAGTCATCCCCCGCTTCTTCAAGTCCAGAAAAGCCTGCTTGAACTCCTTGGAAGGATTCCCCGAGAAGGTGCTGAGATTGATATAACCTATATTATTATCCAGCACCGTATAATAAGGTATGAACGGCAATTGGATGGAACGGCGCACAATGTCGAAATCCAACGGTTTCTCTGTACCGGGACGTTGCACTTTCAGCTTGAAGCTGGTACCCACTTGTCCGCGAAGCATCTCGCTGACTTCCTGGTTGTTCTTTCCGGCAAGGTCTTTTCCGTCAATTTCCATCAAAATATCTCCGGCTTTCAGGCCTACATCGGCAGCAGGCATATTCTCGTATGGCTCAGATATCATGGAACGTTTCAGTTTCGGATTCCAAGTAATCACAGAACCTATACCACCATAGGAATTCTTCAGCATCTGCTCCAATTCGCTTTGGTCATCTTCCGGATAATACTCCGTGTAGGGATCCAGCGAGTAGAGCATGGCATCAATGCCTTCACGGATAGTCTTGTTCGGATCAATCGTATCCACGTAGAACATATCCAACTCTTTCACAATGGAATTGAATATATCCAGATTCTTTGCTATTTGGAAACTGCGGCTATCACCACTCTTAAACCCCCAAAAACAAACGGCTCCCGCTACAATCAGCAAGGTAACCATCCAGCGTATCTTTAAAATTCTTCTCATAATTATGATAATGTGCTAATATGCCAATGTGCCAATGTGCTAATAACCTGCAGCGTAATAGCGAAACAAATATTGCGCAGCCAATTAGCACATTGGCACATCAGCACATTAATTAATTAATAAAATTTCTTCCTTGATTTTTTCCCATTGTGCAGCCTGAAGCTCTGTACCCACCACTTGTATCACATCTTTGGAGAGAAGGGAGCCTATCTTGCCACATTTCTCCAGCGAGTAGCCACACGTCAGTCCATACAAGAAACCTGCCGCAAAATAGTCGCCAGCTCCTGTAGTGTCCACCACTTTCTCTACCGGAGCCGCTTGTACCTGCACCATCTCTGTACCTTTGCGAATCAGAGAACCACGGGCACCCACCTTTACAATGGCTATGCTACACATTTTGGCAATGATATCCAATGCTTCCTCCGGTTCCTTACCCGTAAAAGCCTTTGCCTCTTCCTCATTGGCAAAAACAATATCCACATATTTGTTGACCAACAGAGAGAAAAATTCAAGGTCTCCTTCTACTATATTGTAGCTCGCCATGTCCAAACATACTTGTAAGCCGGCCTCTTTAGCCAGCTCAATGGCACGGAGAATCATATCATGGTCTTGCACCAGATACCCCTCTATAAATAGGTAAGCATATCCTTTGAACATATCCAGCGAAAGATCTTCCGCCTTCAATGTAGAAGCCGCCCCCAAATAAGTGCCGAAAGTGCGCTCTCCATCAGGAGAAATGAAAGTAGAGGCTACACCGGACGGAAGGGTAGTGGAAAGCAATAAATCCGCCTCTGTCCCATGCTCCAGCAGACTATCCCGGAAAAAGTTACCGTAAAAGTCATTGCTTACTTTTCCGATGAATCCCGTACCCGCACCAAGGCATGCCATTGCCCGAATTGCGTTTCCGGCAGAACCTCCGTTAGCCAGGTGCGTCTTCATCCGGCTGAAATACTCACTAATTTTCAAGAACTTATCTTCATCAATCAGCGTCATGCTTCCTTTCGGGAGCTGCATCTCCGTCAAAATATTATCATCCTCAATGATTGCCAGTGCATCAACCAAAGCATTGCCCAACCCAATTATTTTATCCATCTTCGATATTTTTTTTGCAAAGATATTGCATATTTCAAAATATCCTATTACTTTTGCAGCGCATTTGAGAAAAAACAACATTCTTCCTTAGCTCAGTCGGTTAGAGCATCTGACTGTTAATCAGAGGGTCCTTGGTTCAAGTCCAAGAGGAAGAGCGAAAAAACTTGAATGCATATTCTTCCTTAGCTCAGTCGGTTAGAGCATCTGACTGTTAATCAGAGGGTCCTTGGTTCAAGTCCAAGAGGAAGAGCGAAAAGGTTCGTCAATTAGGCGAACCTTTTTTGTTTTCCCACATTATCCCACACAAAAGACAAACATTTCTATTTCATATTCAAAGATTTAACATACATTTGCCAAATGTAAAGTAAGGAGTTTCATAAAAGCACCTGTCTTTATTTATTAGAAAAACATATTTTAATCCAAACACCAAACTACAATGAAAACTCTTTTATTCTTTTTAGTCATAGGATTCAGCCTATGTACCGCTGGTAAAGCACAAACCTCTCTTGTTTCTACGCGAGAAAAATTCCGCCACCATGAAATATCCGTCAGTTACGGCTTCCTCCCCATTACCGACGCCAATAGTATAGCCGAAGAGTTTATTGCTCCGACAGCAAGTTTTGGAATCTATACACGCGAGAAGACCAGCTATTACGGCGCTCTGAATATCAGTTATATTTATAGAATCAACCGTAAAATCAGCCTAGGCGTAACCGGAGGAATAACCGGTAATAGAGGGACGGCCAGTAGCCTTTATGAAGTTTTGGATGAGAATAAGAACGATGACCGGCGCTATCTGTATATCCTCCCCACCTTCCGGTGGCATTGGTTCACCCGCCCCCAATTCTCCCTATATTCCTCTGCAGGGCTCGGCGCCTATTTCCTCCGGAACAGCTTTGGAGGAGACACTTATCACAAAAAGGAATTTGCCTATCAGTTCAGTTTTCTGGGTATCGAATATGGAAATCAGTTTGCCTTCTTCACCGAATTCGGCGTAGGATATACGGGAACAATCGTGGCAGGCGGACGTTTCCGCTTCTGATTCACGAACCCGCCACTGCCAGCGTCAGGATACTAACATGTACGCCTCCCACATCTTTAAGCGCATCGGCACATGCAGTTGTAGTGGCTCCGGTGGTCAGTACATCATCCACAATAAGGATATGTTTCCCCACAAAGCGTTCCGGATAGCGGAGAAGGAAAATACCGTCTACATTTTCCCAACGCTCGTAAGCAGACTTTCGGGTCTGCGTTTCCGTATGTCTTCTGCGCAGCACGGAGGACACATCAATAGGAATACCCGTTACGGCAGAAACGCCGCGCGCTATACATTCACTCTGATTGTATCCGCGCAACTTTTGTTTGCGGGGATGTAGAGGAACGGGGATAATTACGTCTATACCACGGAAAAAACCGGTAGCCGCCAGCTCCGCTGCCATAAAACGCCCCATTATTTCTCCCAAATCTTTCCGGCCTCCATACTTCAGTTGATGCAGGATGTGGCGGAAATCACTTCCTTTGTGATAATAAAAGAAGGAAGTGCCGCGTTCCAGAGGTATCTTCCCCCAAAACATACGCTCCACGGAGTTGTCTTCGCGAAGATGATAGTTTGTCCGTGGCATATTCATATTACACCTGATGCAAATGCCCTCTTCTCCCTCTTGCAAAGAGCTCCCGCATACAGCACACTGACGCGGGAAGAAGAGATGGACAAAGGACAAGAACCAGGCTTTAAATGTGTTTTCCATAAAAAAGTGTAATAAGGCAATAAGAACCGTATCAGAATGGCAGCGCCTCCCGTACCAACCGCAAAAACAACGGATGCAGCGGCCCGTTGGTGGCTATGATATGATGCCCTTCTATAAAGTTCTCGTTTCCCAAAAAGTCTGTTACCTTACCGCCGGCTTCCAACACCATGAGTGCAGCCGCAGAGAAATCCCACTTACCGATAAAAGCTTCCAGCCAAGCGTCAAAACGTCCGGCAGCCACATAGCAGAGGGCAAGCGCCGCCGAACCATTCATGCGAATGCCTGCAACCTTACCGTAAAGTTCGTGTATCAAATGTTCGCCCGTACGGGCATACTGCTCGAAATTGTAGGGTAACTCTGTCACCACAAAAGCGTCTTTCAGTTCACTGACAAGCGAAACACGCAACCGTTCTCCGTTCACATAGGCTCCTCCTCCTTTCCAAGCATAAAAACACTCGTCTCGGCAGGGTTCATAAACCACACCCAGCAAAAGCGACTGCTTGTCACGCAAGGCAATACTTACACAATAGGGAGCATTGTCGTGAATATAGTTCGTTGTCCCATCCAAAGGATCCACTACCCAGCAATACGTTTCGTCACTATAGGCAGCAGACCCTTCTTCGGCAATGAATCCGGCTTCGGGAAGCAATTTCCTAAGGGCAGATACAACCTTTTTCTCGGAAGCCTTGTCCACATAAGATACATAATCGTGCGCATGTTTTTCCTGCACCACCTCCCGACGGAAACTTTTCCGCTCTTCCTTCAAAAAATGCCCGGCTTCACGGGCTACACAGCAGACAGCCTCTGTCAACGCCTTCAAATTTTCCATATTCTTATATTATTTACCATTCGCATCTTCCTGATAAATGAGCCTCCCCCGTTGGCTGACCGTCCACTCACCGTCTTCCAGACGTACGTTTTTCGTATCATCATCTTCCACATTCCAGGCATATCCACCGGCAGGCAGACCTCGACGGTCCAGAATTTCGTTCGAAACACCTTCCTCCGAGAAAAACAACTCCACTTGCGTAGAGTCCGGACTGAACACCAAGAACAAAGTCTTCCCGGCATCATCCACTGCATTCATGCGGACACCTTTCTCCCACAAATGGATGCAATCTTTCTGCACCTCGCTCCACGTATATCCGGCAGAAGCAATACAACCATGTTCGTCTTTATCACTACCAACCACGGCCTCTTTTTCCTTTCTCTCCGAAGTTTCCGCTTCCTTTTTACCGCCGTTTCCACAACCGGTCAACAAAGCTCCGGCACATATCAGGCACATAGATACAACCTTCATATTCATACGCTTGTTTTTATTAGTTTTCAATTGACAAAGTTAAAAACAAATCGGCAGTACTAAAAGTTTCTTCCCTTTTTATACGCACGGCTCTTTCGTTTAAAGGAGTTATCGGGAGTCAGAAGGAGTCATCAGCCGGCAAGTCGGCTTAGGAGTTAAAGCCGATAGTTCTGTGAATACATACACAAGAGTATCGGCTGTAACCCCTAGCGGAGCAAAGTGATAACTCCTCTAACTCTCTTGCTTGTCATGGCTTGAGATATACCACTGTTTTTCCACTACCATATTTGCGAATAATACCTTCTTCCAGAAATAGGTTCAAATCGGCCACCGCCTGATGTTTCGCCTTTCCGGTCAGCTGTTCATAATCAGTACGCGTAATGCAGCCATACTTATTCAAATGCTGCAACAGTTTTTTTCTCCGCTCCTCCAATGTCAATTTGGAATGAGAGATATAGGGAGATGCTTTCCGTTCCAGCTCCATTGTCTGAAAGCGGTTGCGGAATCTACTGCTGATACGTAAGTTCACATTCTGAAAATGTACGGACGGAGAGCGAATATCCTTTTTATTCGCCACGGCCTTGTCGCACTTCAATGACAACGAAAAGAATCCCAATTCGCCCACTTCAACTATCCATCCGTCTGCCAGCCAACTGTGCAACTCATCCGTTATAGCCTGCAACGTGCCATCGAGAATGGCAGGGCTGAAACCGGTAGCCTTGTGAACCAGTTCGCGGAATTTATCGGCAGGAATGGTTCCTTTGGGAAGAATACGGGCGTGAAGCAGCTTTTCTTCACCGTCCTCCGGAGAAGGATTGGGGGTCTGGTATAAATCGTAATAAGCACTCATATAATTTAGAATATCAGTTGGGCAATATTATTCATTCAATGCTGCAAGAACAAGTCCTGATGCACCGAGTTTAATTCGTTAGACAATTGTTGCTGTTTCGTTAAACGTCCATCTTACGAAAGAACAACAATTGTCTAACGGAAAGAAGACATCTGTCTAACGAATTAAAAACAACGCCCAAAAGTATTAATAAAAAGGGAAGTAGGGATTAAAAAAGGGGAAAAATCGCTCTAATAATAGGTTCATTGGCGTAATAAAAGCTTTTATTCAGTTGGTTTTTAAACAGACTCTTAAATGAGCAAAGTTGAGAATAAAAAGTTGCCGTTCCAAACAAAGAAAGAATGTTTATTTTGCTCCTGCTGGGCAACTCCATAACATCGCCATAGAACACCTTCCAAGCAGCGACTCTACTTTTATAGCGGAACAAATAAATTTCTATCGGTTGTCGTCTACGCGACAATTGGTTATGATAAAAGACAAAAGCCATATTAAAGAAGCTGTTCTCTATGGAGGTCTTAAATATGATGCTGATACAACAGCTTTAGTAGTCGAAAACAAAAAATATACTGATATTCCTCGAGACTTGAATATTCAACATACCTTCTATCCGGATTCCCTAAACCTGCGTGACGGAGCCAAATACCTTCCCGCCACTAAGATAGAAGCTGAACAAATTAAACAAGCACTAGAGAATACGAGACTTCAGCCAGCCTTATATATGGATTTACGAGGTACAGAAGAATCTTTTAAAGCTTTATCAGGTAAGAATATCAGTATGCTACATATCGCCACTCATGGTTTCTATTGGACAGAAACAGAAGCCAGACAGACAAAGGATCTTGATTTCTTGATGATGGGAGACAATAACCAATCACGCTACGTAGAAGACAAAGCATTGACTCGATCAGGACTGCTATTGTCAGGAGCAAATATTGCACTGAAAGGAAATCCTTTGCCGGAAGGATTAGAAGACGGCATACTCACCGCCAAAGAGCTTGCCGGTTTAGATTTACGAGGGTTAGACCTGGTAGTACTTTCTGACTGCCAAACCGGACTGGGAGAAATAACCGGTGACGGAGTATTCGGCTTGCAACGCGGTTTCAAAAAAGCGGGAGCCAACACATTATTAATGAGTCTCTGGAAAGTGGACGATAATGCTACTCAACTCTTGATGACACAGTTTTACAAGAATCTGCTCGCAGGAAAGAGCAAATTTGAATCTTTGCGCGAGGCCCAGAAGTATGTACGTGACTACGAAGTTGAAATTGAAACAACTCCCGACAAGCGCTGGCAGTCAGAAGCCAGGCAAAAAGAAAAACAGAGCAAAAAGCCTATGCCCAAAGAGTTCAAGAAAATAAAAAAATATAAGGATCCCTTTTACTGGGCTGCATTCATTTTATTGGATGCAATTGATTAACTCTTAATTTATGAAAAACATGAAAAATTACTTATTGTGCATATTCCTTGCAGTATTTACCATCAGTATTTATGGGCAAAACCACAAGAATGCTGCGGACTATAGGACAGATGCAATAAATGGAAACGCGATTGCACAATTCTATCTCGGACAGAGCTACTTTAGGGGATGGGGTATAAAACCTGATACCATACAAGCCGTTTATTGGTGGCGAAAGTCGGCTGAGCAAGGAAATCCTGCTGCACAAAACAATATGGGTGCAGCCTATAGTAATGGCTGGGGGAATTTAACTCAAAATAAAGAAACGGCCATCTATTGGTATAAAAAAGCAGCTGAAAAAAATGGGGCTTTTCCACAAAAGAACCTTGGACGCATATATGAAGACAAAGAAAACTATGAAGAGGCTTTTATCTGGTATAAAAAAGCCGCCGAACACAATAATAGCCCGGAATCTTATTATGCACAAAGCCGCTTAGCCTATTTACTGAAAAACGGGTTAGGAGTCACAAAGAATTACCCCGCCGGAATGGCATGGACAAAACGAGCAGCTAAAAACGGGAATGCAAGCGGACAGATTTCGCTTGCAATCTCTTATGAATACGGCATAGACAACATCTTGAGAAAAGATGGGAATTCAGCGTTATATTGGTACAAAAAGGCTGCTCTCAACAAAGACATTGGAGAACTCCAGAAGTCTATAGCAGAAGCTGCCATAGAAAGATTGGAAGAAGCGGGATTCAACGGACAGAATACTCTCCTCAAAATGATACCGGACTATAAACCATTCTACACTGCACCTTCGGAAAGTGAACAGAAAAGCATGCATGAATCTGTTCGCAATAGCACGGTAGAGTGGGGAAAAACAATAGAAGGAGAGGCTTCTCTAGGACAAACCCAAAATGATGAAATAAATGGATTCAGGGTAGAATTCAAAGAAGATAATATTAAAATTGGCTTTACTAAAAACTCAGAATTCACTTTATTCATCCATATTCAAGAAGATGACATAATAGTTAAAAATGGCTCTGAAAATGGTGTAGAATACAACCGAAACACCGGAAAACCGTATATGCTGCTCCGCCCCTACAGTTATGAAATAGAAGCCAAAGAATATCCCGGACAAATATTTGAACGGACAAACTACACAAACGGGAATAAATATTGGGGAGAAACCTATAATGGACAACGCCACGGATACGGCATTCATATCTGGGAAAATGGGAATATGTGGTTCGGCCCTTGGAAGGATGGTGAAAGAAATGGATACGGCGCTTACTTTGATATTACGGCACACACCATTCAGTCAGGAAAATGGATTGGAAATGAATTGATAGCCGGTACTTCTTATATCTGTAAAGAAAAAGCGGAACCGGTTCTTCCAGCCAGAACCAGAACCGTTTCAAAACCATTTTCCTATAGCGGTACTGTTCGCTATATAAATTTACCGACCAGCTCATACATGTCATACATCACAGAAGCCATCAACAAATGGGGGAAATGCCGTACCGGAGCAATCACTATGTATGGAGCAGGAGTAGGAGTGTATGGGAATAGTGGATATGCCTACACCGGCAGTACTCCCAGCAAGCTTAAGAAACGTATAGAAGAAGCCAACAGCAGCAATGCTGAAATAACAGACATCAACATCACTGAAAATGGCAACTATGTAATTATCTTAGGCGGTTCAGGGTATTGGACTCTTGGTTATCCGGATGCATTCCTCAAAAAACTGGAACAATATCGTACAGGAGATTTAAGAGACGACAATATTCTTTCGGCCTGCTTCAATGATAGAGGAGAATGGGTAGTTATCACGGACAAGCATTACAGCTATTCAAATGAAACCATCAAAAATTTCATACTGAAAGCCGAAGAACTATACGAAGAGGTTTACTATGCCTATATTACCAATTACGGGATGATAGCTTGCTGCAAAAACGGAGTATATTACAAAAACATTCCATCCAATTTGGCAGAGGCATTGAAGAAACTCACATTCAAACCCAAAGTCATCAAGTTTACAGACAATGGATTGTACTTGATTACAGATGGAGAATCACAAAATTATTATTTTATGTAATCACTCATTTTTTTTAAATATAGGCAATAGGTTATAGCATAGGACTTTCCATGTCGTCAAATGGCTAAATACAACGTTAAAAAAAGTCGTTCAGTCCCGTTAAAGCACCATGCCGTTTTTAAGTGTTGTAACTTCGCACCGTGGTCACAAAGAAACAGGTCTCGCTAACTGACGAGTGAACGAAACCGCAAGTAACAACCATTAAAAACAAAAAACATTATGGCATTTCGTTATGTAGTAAAAAAGAGAATGGTAGGCATTGGTACCAAAACCGAGAAGTATGTAGCTGCTTCTTATTCCGTAGCAAATATTGATTTTGATAGATTATGCGACCAGGTGACCAGTCAAGGGATGGTGCCAAGAGGTATCGTAAAAGCCGTATTGGACGGTATGATTGACGCACTCTGCACCTATGCCAGCATCGGTGCAACCGTACGGCTGGGAGACTTCGGAAGCCTCCGACCGGGATTGAACGGCAAAAGCCAGGAGGATGCAAAGTCTGTAACGGCTGATGTCGTTTACCGCCAGAAACTGATTTTCGTGCCGGGACAACGTTTGAAGAACATGATGAAACAATCGGGCATCACACGATTGGTAACCGGCTCTGAAATCGTGCCGGACAATGAAGAAAATCCCGGAGGAAACGAAAGCGGAGGCGGCGGCAATGATGGTGACCAAGGTGAAAATCCATTAGGATAAACTGATAGAGTTTTATCAAGGAAACAAACAATTCCACAGAGGAGGCTTCATGACAAGTCTCCTCTGTTTATTTATATGACCTGTTTCGCTATCCATGCACAAGCCTCAGCATCAGCCAACGCATGATGATGATGTTCCAACTGATAGCCACAGCAAACAGCCACTGTATGCAACTGATAGTTAGGCAATCCCTTTATAGCACGACGTGATGCCTGCAAAGTACAATAAAACTCATAATCCGGATAATCCATGCAGTAAGTACGGAAAACAGCTTTCAGGCAGCTTTCATCAAAGGCCTTGTTGTGCGCTACCAATGGCAAGCCTTCAATGCGTGGAGCTATTTCCTGCCACACAACGGGAAAGATAGGAGCATCCTGGGTATCTGCCAACGTCAGACCATGCACGCGGGTATTCCAATAAGTGTAATACTCCGGTTCGGGACGGATGAGGCTATAATAATGGTCCACAATCTCTCCATCACGTACGATAACCACTCCTACACTACAAACGCTGGTACGCTGTTCGTTGGCCGTTTCAAAATCAATGGCAGCAAAATCTTTCATCCGATATGGTTTTATAGTCGCCAAAGATACGAAAAATTCACTCTGTTCCTTTCATTCTACACCTGGTTTCCATTATCTTTGTCCCCCGGACAAAGGTTAAAATATCATGGAACATCCACTTTCGCAATTCAAATATTGTCCGAAATGCGGTTCAGCCCATTTCGAAGTTCATAACGAGAAGTCGAAGCAGTGCGCCGACTGCGGTTTCGTCTACTACTTCAACCCCTCTTCCGCCACCGTCGCCTTGATACTGAACGAGCGCGACGAGCTGTTGGTGTGCCGCCGCGCCAAAGAGCCTGCCAAAGGGACGCTGGACCTCCCCGGAGGCTTCATCGACATGACCGAGACCGGTGAGGAAGGCGTTGCCCGCGAAGTAAGAGAAGAAACCGGCATGAAGGTGGCAAAGGCCGAATATCTCTTCTCCCTACCCAATATTTACATCTATTCCGGCTTCCCCGTACACACGCTGGATATGTTTTTCCGTTGTACGGTGGAGGACACCTTGCACTTCGAGGCGATGGACGACGCGGCAGACCTCTTCTTCCTCCCCTTAAAAGATATCCGTACGGAAGAGTTCGGACTCGGCTCCATCCGCAAAGGAGTGGGTATCTTCCTGGAAGACATACGGAAGAACAAAGTGAATGATTATTCGTTCCTATTATGGTATATATCCTAAAAAAGCCAAACAAGTGTAACATTTCCGGGTTAAAACCCGTATTTTTGTAAAATACCTATTCTAACAAAAGAAGATGAAACATAAAATCTCCCGAATATTGTGCACAGCACTCTGTTGCGCACCTTTACTCGCCTCAGCACAAACAAGCGAGAAGAGTACTTCTCCCAAGCGACTCTACCAGGAAGGACAAACGCTGTTCCAGCAAAAGGCCTATGCTGCCGCCATCTCCCCGTTGCAAGCCTATGTACGCCAGATGAATGCAGACGGCAAGCCTCTGCCCGATACCGGCGAGCGGCAAGAAGCGGAATACATGCTGGTATGCGCCGCATACGAGCTCAGAGACCCCAAAAGCATAGACCTACTCCGCGCCTTTCTGGACGAATATCCTGATACTCCCCATGCCAACCGCATCTATGCATTAATCGCCTCCTCCTATTTCTTCGAAGGCAATTATGACGATGCCCTCGCCATGTTCAACTCTGCCCGCCTCGACCTTCTGGGTACCGAGGAGCGTGACGACATGACCTACCGCCTTGCCACCTGCTATCTGAAGACGGGCAATGTAAAGGAAGCAGCCATCTGGTTCGAGACCCTGCGCAGCACCAGCAGGAAATATGCAGCGGACTGTGCTTACTACATCTCTTATATCCGATATACCCAAGGACGGTATGACGAAGCGCTCAGCGGTTTCCTGCCTCTGCAGGACAATGCCAAGTACAAGAACCTGGTCCCCTATTACATCGCCGAAATCTACTTGCTGAAGAAACAGTACGACAAGGCGGAAATTGTAGCGCAAAATGCTTTGTCGGCCCACCCCGACGGTCTGAGCTACACGCACACGGCGGAGCTGAACCGCATCCTCGGTACAGCCGAATACCATTTCGGGAAATATCACGAAGCCATAAAGTCCTTCGAGCAATACCTGGAGCACAATGCCGAATCTGCCACTCATAGAAGAGATGCCCTCTACATGCTGGGTATGTCCTATTATCAATGCGGCGTGTATTCCCAAGTTCCTGCCATCCTTGGCGAAGTGACTACCGAGAACGACGCTCTCTCCCAAAATGCCTACCTGCACATGGGACTGGCTTACCTGCAACTGGCCGACAAGACCAAGGCACGTATGGCCTTCGAGCAGGCTGCCGCTTCCAATGCCGACCCGAAAATCAAGGAACAAGCCGCCTATAACTACGCCTTATGCATTCACGAGACCTCCTATTCCGCTTTCGGCGAATCGGTGACCGTCTTTGAGAAATTCCTAAACGAATTTCCAAACTCTCCTTATGCCGAGAAAGTCAGCAACTACCTGGTGGAAGTGTACATGAATACACGCAGCTACGATGCCGCACTCAAATCCATCGACCGCATCTCCCATCCCAGCAAAGCCATTCTGGAAGCCAAGCAGAAGATTCTGTTCCAACTCGGGACCCAGTCTTTTGCCAACACGCAGTTCGAGCAAGCCATCGGTTACTTCAACCAAAGCGTCACGCTGGGACAATACAACCTCCAGACCAAGGCAGACGCCCTCTACTGGCTCGGCGAGTCTTATTACCGCCTGAACCGGATGAGAGAAGCCGCCCGCAATTTCAACGAATATCTGTCACTCACCCGGCAGAGGGATACGGAAATGTTTGCCCTTGCCTACTATAACCTGGGCTACATCGCTTTCCACCAGAAAGACTATTCGACGGCAGAGAACCGTTTCCGCAACTTTGTCCAACTGGAGAAAGGTGAAAACCCGACCGCATTGGCAGATGCCTACAACCGTATCGGTGACTGCAACCTGCACGTCCGCCGCTTCGACGAGGCCAAGCAATACTATACAAAAGCAGAAAGTCTGGGAACACCTGCCGGAGACTACTCTTACTATCAGCTGGCCCTTGTAGCCGGCCTGCAAAAAGACTATTCCGGAAAGGTTACTTTACTGGACCGCCTTGCCGTCAAATATCCCAATTCGCCTTATGCCATCAATGCCCTTTACGAAAAAGGGCGCTCCTACGTACAGAGCAACAACAGCCCCCAAGCTATCGCCGCCTTCCGCGAATTGCTCGGCAAGTATCCCGAGAGTCCCGTCAGCCGTAAAGCCGCCGCCGAAATCGGTCTGCTTTACTACCAGAACGACGACTATGACCGTGCCATAGAAGCCTACAAACATGTAGTCACCCAATATCCCGGAAGCGAGGAAGCCCGCCTTGCCATGCGCGACTTAAAGTCCATCTACGTAGATGCCAACCGCGTGGACGAGTTTGCCGCCCTCGCCGCCCAGATGCCGGGAGAAATCCGCTTCGAACCCAGTGAGCAAGACTCGCTGACTTACATCGCTGCCGAAAAAGTATATATGAAAGGCGAAGCCGCACCTGCCAAAGAGAGCTTCACCCGCTATCTGCAAAGTTATCCGGGAGGCGCTTTCAGCCTGAATGCACACTACTACCTCTGCGTCATAGGCAAAGAGCAGAAAGATGACGAGGCGGTATTGGAACATGCCGGAAAACTGCTGGAATACCCCGATAACCCATATTCTGAAGAGGCTTTGCTGATGCATGGAGAAATTCTGTTCAACCGCCAGCAATATGACCTGGCATTGGCCGACTACAAGAAATTGCAGGCCAAAGCCACCACGGCAGAGCGCCGCCAGCTTGGCGCTATCGGTGTACTGCGCTGTGGAGCACTGATGCATGATGATGCGGAAGTCATCAACGCCGCCACAGCCTTGCTTGCCGAAGCCAAGCTGTCTCCGGAGCTCCGGAACGAGGCATTGTACTACCGTGCCAAGGCATACCTCAACCAGAAAGCCGACAAGAAGGCAATGGATGACCTTCAGCTGCTGGCCAAAGACACCCGTACCCTTTATGGAGCCGAAGCCAAATATCTGGTGGCATTACAATGGTACAACGCCGGTAATTATGCCTCTGCAGAAAAGGAAATCCTTAATTTCATCGACCAGAGCACACCGCATGCCTACTGGCTGGCACGCAGTTTCATCCTTCTGTCTGATGTATATGTAGCCATGGACAAGAAGCTCGATGCACGCCAATACCTATTGAGCCTGCAGCAGAACTACCAGGCCGATGACGATATAGCAAGCATGATTAACGAAAGACTGGAGAAATTGAAGTAAGAAATATAGCACATTATGAAAAAGATACAATATATCCTCGCAGGAACTATGCTTGTCTCCCTCTCTTTGGGAGCACAAGCCCAGACACAACCCCAAGACACCACCATGAACCGTACGGTAGTCGTGGAACAAGAATATAATCCGGACATCATGGACGCCTCCAAAGTGAACGTGCTTCCCAGGGTGGAACCTCCTACCGTCAGCAAAAAGGCGGTGGAATATGACGCCACCCTGATGCCGGCAACCCATATCCCGGCAGGTATCATGCAAGCCTATACCGGAAAAGAGACGCAGGCGAAAGCGCTGCCCGGATATGTACGCTTGGGATACGGTAACTACGGTAACCTCGATGTACGCGCCAACTACCTCTTCTCCTTATCCCCCAAAGACCGCCTCAACCTAACATTCACAATGGATGGCATGGATGGCAAACTGGACTTGCCGGATAATGGCGGGAAGTGGAATTCATTCTACTACCGTACCCATGCTGCCATGGATTATGTACATGCTTTCAGCAAAGTCGATTTGAATATTGCCGGAAAGTTCAACCAAAGCAATTTCAACTTCCTGCCCGACTTCGTCAGCAACAAGCAGAAATTCGTTTCGGGTGATGTACATTTCGGGGTAAGTTCCACGAGTGACGATATGCCTCTCCAATTCCGTGCCGAAACCAATTTGTTGGTCTACCAGCGCCAACACGACCTCATGGTGAGCAATATCAAAGAAAATATCGTGCGCACCAAAGCCGATGTCACCGGTTCCATCTCCGATGAGCAGACCATCGGCATGGCTTTTGCCATGGACAACACATTCTACAGCGACGGACGTTTCGAGAATCACACCGACGTAGACTTCAATCCATACTATCTCTTTCAGAATGACGACTGGAAAATACGTCTCGGCGCACACGTCGACCTGGCTTTCGGTTTCGGCAAGAAGTTCCGCGCCGCTCCCGACGTAGAAATACAATACATCTTCTCGGACAGCTACATCCTCTACGCACAAGGTAAGGGAGGACGGCTACAGAACGATTTCCGCCGTCTGGAAACCATTACGCCTTATGGCATTACAAACCAGCAGCTTGACAATACCTACGAACAGCTCAACGCAGCCATCGGCTTCAAGGCAAGCCCGGTCAGCGGATTGTGGTTCAACCTATACGGCGGATATCAAGATTTGAAAAACGACCTGATTGACACTCCGACTGTCAAGTCCGACGGGATAAGCAATGTTTACCTCACAGAAGATACCAAGAACCTCTACGCCGGAGCCGACCTGAGCTACAACTACAAGGATGTTTTCTATCTCGCCGCCAATGCCGTCTATCGCCATTGGACAACGGACTCAGACGGTTCTGATGTCGTAGTAAGCTTCAAACCGGCCGTAGAAGGCAATCTCAATCTGAAGGTACGCCCCATCTCCCCACTGCTTGTCGGCATCGGCTATCAGCACATCTCACGCCAGGGCGTGGAGGGCAACAAGGCGGACCCCGTCAGCAATCTCTATCTGAACGGCAGCTACGAACTCTTCAAAGGTATCTCCGTGTATGCGCGCGTGAACAACTTGCTGAACAAAGATTACCAGTACTACTGGGGATACCCTTCAGAAGGTCTTAGTTTCTTAGGCGGAGTAAGCTTCCTCTTTTAATAGGGGCAGCACAAGCCGGAGCTCTAATTTGAACAAAAAAGGTCATTTTTGCTAAATTCTCCTTATATTATAAGGTGGGAAGAATCTTTTTTTCCTACTTTTGCGGGCGAATTCAGTGGCGGGAGTCACTAAAAAACAGAAATTTATGCAGAAAAACCTTGTCATAGTCGAGTCTCCGGCGAAAGCAAAAACCATCGAGAAATTCCTTGGAAAAGATTTCAAAGTCCTTTCCAGCTACGGCCATATACGTGATTTGAAGAAAAAAGAATTCAGTATTGACGTAGACAAAGACTTCAAACCGCATTACGAGATACCGGCGGATAAAAAGAAAATCGTAACCCAGCTGAAAGAAGAAGCCGAGCAGGCAGAAACCGTATGGCTGGCTTCCGATGAGGACCGCGAAGGGGAAGCCATCGCATGGCACTTGTACGAAGTGCTGAAACTGAAGCCGGAACACACCAGACGCATCGTCTCCATGAAATCACCAAAGGTGCCATCCTGAAAGCGATAGAAAATCCCCGTGACATTGACATCAACCTGGTCGATGCCCAGCAAGCCCGACGTATCCTGGACCGTATCGTAGGTTTTGAACTTTCACCGGTATTGTGGAAGAAAGTGAAACCTGCCCTTTCTGCAGGCCGTGTACAGTCCGTAGCCGTCCGTCTCATTGTAGAGCGCGAACGCGAGATACATGCATTCCAGACCGAAGCATCCTACCGTGTTACCGCCGTATTCCTCGTTCCGGACACTGACGGCAAAACAGTGGAAATGAAAGCCGAACTGGCGCACCGGCTTAAGACAAAGGCAGAAGCCCGGAAATTGCTGGAGAGCTGTAAAGCAGCCACGTTTACCATCAGCGACATCACTACCCGTCCGCTGAAGAAAACTCCCGCAGCCCCGTTCACCACCTCTACCTTGCAGCAGGAGGCTGCCCGCAAACTGGGCTTCACCGTGGCACAGACCATGATGGTGGCGCAACGTCTGTACGAATCCGGATTGATAACCTACATGCGTACCGACTCCGTCAACCTTTCCGAACTTGCCGTCAACGCCAGCCGTGAAACCATCTCCAACCTGATGGGCGAACGTTACGTACACAACCGCCACTTCGCCACCAAGACCAAAGGAGCGCAAGAGGCCCACGAAGCTATCCGCCCCACCTATATGGAGAATGCCAAGATAGAAGGTACCCCACAGGAAAGAAAGCTGTACGACCTCATCTGGAAACGTACCATCGCCTCGCAGATGGCAGATGCCGAAGTGGAAAAGACAACCGTAACCATTGCTATCAGCAACGAGACGGAGACTTTCACTGCAACCGGCGAAGTGGTGAAATTCGACGGTTTCCTCCGTGTCTACCGCGAATCATACGATGATGACGTAGAAACCCAGGAAGATGAGGCACGCCTACTGCCCCCTCTGAAAAGGACAGAAGCTCGAACATGAAGGTATCACCGCTACCGAACGTTTCACCCAACACCCTCCCCGCTACACGGAAGCAAGCCTTGTGCGCAAATTGGAGGAACTGGGTATCGGACGTCCGTCTACCTATGCTCCTACCATTTCCACCATCCAGCAACGCGAATACGTGATAAAAGGAGAAAAAGCTGGTGAAGAACGCACCTACAATGTGCTCAACCTGCAGGGTAATGAAATAACGGACAACAACCATACAGAAATCACCGGAGCCGAAAAGTCAAAACTGATGCCGACAGACACCGGTATTGTGGTCAATGACTTCCTGATAGAGTACTTCCCGGACATCCTTGACTACAACTTCACTGCGAGCGTCGAAAAGCAATTCGACGAAATAGCTGAAGGTGACAAGCAATGGACCGCCATTCTGAAAACATTCTATAAAAAATTCCATCCTTCAGTAGAAAACACACTTGCCGCGAAAACCGCCCACAAGGCAGGCGAACGGATTCTGGGAACAGACCCCGTCAGCGGAAAGCAAGTGTCTGTAAAAATCGGACGTTTCGGCCCAGTAGCACAGATAGGTACTGCCGAAGATGAGGAAAAGCCCCGTTTCGCTCAGGTGAAAAAAGAAATGTCCATCGAGACCATTACGCTGGAAGAAGCGCTGGAGCTGTTCAAACTTCCCCGTACTCTCGGAGAGTACGAAGGCAAGAATGTAGTCGTAGGTGCGGGACGTTTCGGACCTTATATCCAGAACAACGGCTTGTATGCCTCATTACCCAAGACAATGGACCCGATGACCGTTACGCTGGAAGAAGCTATTGAACTTTTGCAAAAGAAACAAGAAGCAGAAGCCCAGAAACATATCAAGAAGTTTGAGGAAGAACCGGAACTGGAAATCCTGAATGGACGCTATGGCCCTTACATCGCTTATAAAGGCAGCAACTACAAGATTCCTAAAGACATCATCCCTCAAGACCTAAGCCTTCAGGCTTGTCTGGAGATTGTGAAACTGCAAAGCGACAAGGAGACGGGCAAGTCGAAACGGACTGCAAAGGTAACCAAGCCCACAGCCAAGTCAACAACGAAAACCAGTAAGGCGACGAAGGCAGCGACAACCAAGGCCACTTCAACAGCCAAGAAAAAGTAAAATGAAAGTACATGATACAAAATCCTCCTTTGCCGGACAAAATATCCGGCAAAGGAGGATTTTCTTTTTTCTTTCATCTTTCCCTTCCAATTTAAGGTTGCTTTTACCGTTATTCTCATAAAAGAGCTCCAAGACGGTCGAAACAAGTGAAAGTTTTCTTTCTATATCAAATAAATATATATATTTGTGCTAAAGGCAATTACAGCAAGCAAACAAACAAAAAATGAAAGGTATGAATAAAATTTTCTTTACCAAAAGAACTTCCATTCTGTTACTGGCAATATCTCTGTTCAGCAGTTGTATGGAAAAAGACGTGTATCAAGGAGATAAGAATACACCGTTGAATCCCACAGAGGTATTCGATTTCAGTCTGACGAAAGAAGTAAAACTGAACGTCGACTATGGTTTCACCAACGACTATTACATTATTTTCGAGCTCTACAATCAGAATCCCATGAAGGAAGAGAACAACTCTTGGATAAAAGATGAGAAGCTCTCCCCCATCTATGCAGCCTCCACAGACAAAAAAGGGCAGTACTCAGGGAAAATCACCATCCCCTCCGACATTACGGAAATATGGATTTACAGTGACTATCCCGGTGCCGTTTCTCCGGTCAAGTTAGCAGTGTCCAATGAAGAAATCAATTTTGACCAGGCGGAATATATAGCATCCTTGCAAACCAAGACAAGGGCAACGACAGCAGGCGGCTACAGCTATCCTGACGATTGGAAACTCATTCCGGGTACGGATTGGGATGTTTATGGTCTTCCAGTCAATATAGAAAGTATCTTGAGTATGCCACCGGCTGAAATTCTGTACAGCATCAAAAAAACATATACCAAGGTGGCCAAAGAAGGAATAAAAGTCATGCATCCGGAATGGCTCAACAATAACACAACATCCGAAATCAAAATCACCAAAGCGACGGAAGTGAGTCTTGTATTCATTAGCAGTGGTGCCGGATGGAACAATACCATCGGATATTTCACCTATCCGACCAACGAAGTCCCTACTGAAAGCACGGTCCAGAAAATCCTTGCATTCCCTAATGCGTCCCCCATCAGCAAGTCAAGCGGAACGGGCAGACTACTCTGCGGCCATGAAATGAAACTGAAATATTGGAATAAAAGTACACAGCAGTTCGAAGATAAATTCCCTGCCGGCGTTACTCTAGGCTGGTGTCTGGAAGGAATGGGCTTTAACAACGGAAACATCAAGAAGACCGGTCACACCCGCTTTTCTTACAGTTCTATGAACAGTGACAATGCACAACGCGTGGTAGCCCTGCGCGATGGAGGAACAAACCAGATTGTAGCCATCGGATTCGAAGACAATACAGACTACGACTACTGTGACGCCACATTCTATGTCAAGATAGCAGAAGCCAATGCCATTGACCCTGAAGGACCAGAACTGCCTCCGGTAGATCCGCCCAGCAACCTGGAATATACTGTTTATGGTACACTGACCTATGAGGACCAATGGCCCTCTGAAGGAGATTATGACATGAACGATGTAGTGGTCGAATACCAATCCACCATCTACAAAAGTGCTCTGGACGATAAGATATATAAGATTATGGATGAGTTTACCCCTATCCACAATGGAGGGAGCTACGTTTGCGGATTCGGTTACCAACTTTCCAATATCGACCCATCCAAAGTAAGGAGCATCAATGTCACCGGTTCAGACAGCTGGGAAATGGAAACGGGACAGTCACACCCCACCATCACTCTTTTTAACGATATCAAGAAAGTGCTGGGACAAAAAATCACTGTCACCACTGAAGTGATAGACATCTCTTCCAAAGACAACTCTGTGAATCCTCCCTACAACCCGTTCATTTTTGTCAACGACAGAAACAGAGAGGTACACTTAGTGAATTATCCGCCCACCAACAAAGCCGATATGGAGCTCTTCAATACCCAGGACGATGTGTCGAACACCTCAGCAGGAATCTATTATATTGCACGCTATAAAGAGGAAATACAACTGATGCCCTTCGGAATCAACCTCCCCAACATCGTAGATTTCAATATACCTGCAGAGGGCGTAAAGATATACAACACATATCCCGACTTCATCGAATGGGTCAAATCGGACGGAAGCACCCACAAAAATTGGTATAAGAAATAAAGGACATGTTGCAAAGCCAACAATAGAACATAAAACAGAAAAACGGAGCATAGCCGAGAATCAATCCGGCTACGCTCCGCTTTCATTTATAAGAAACTTGCGTAAAGTTACATTCTGTCAGGTACCTCAATTCCCAGTAAGCCCATACCTAAGCGTACCACCTTGGCTACATTTTCGGACAATGCAAGGCGGAATATCTTCACTGCTTCGTTCTCCTCACGCAAAATGCTGAAGTCATGGTAGAACTGGTTATATTCCTTCACAAGGTCATACGTATAGTTTGCAATGATGGACGGGCTGTAATCCTCACCTGCCTGCTTCACAATAGCGGCAAAGTCGGCAACCATCTGTATCAGCCCCTCTTCCTTCTCGCTCAGTTCAATGCCGACGGGCAACTGGGCAGGGATTTCGAGACCGGCCTCTTTTGCCTTGCGGAGAACAGACTGGATACGTGCATAAGTATATTGGATGAACGGTCCCGTATTACCATTAAAGTCGATGGACTCTTTTGGATTGAATGTCATGTTCTTGCGGGCATCCACTTTCAGGATGAAGTACTTTAAGGCACCCAGACCAACGATACGGGCGATATTGTCCGCCTCTTCCTTTGTCAGACCATCCAGTTTACCCAGTTCATTGCTGGTTTCTTTGGCTGTATCAATCATCTCCGCCATCAGGTCGTCAGCATCAACCACGGTACCTTCGCGGCTCTTCATCTTACCCTCGGGAAGTTCCACCATACCGTAAGAGAAGTGCACCAACCCTTTACCCCATTCGAAGCCCAGTTTGTCGAGCAGGATGGACAATACCTGGAAATGGTAATTCTGTTCGTTGCCTACCACATAAATCATCTTGTCGATGGGATAATCTGCAAAGCGGAGTTTGGCAGTACCTATATCCTGCGTCATGTAGACGGATGTACCGTCCGCACGCAACAGCAGCTTGTGGTCCAACCCCTCACCCGTGAGGTCTGCCCATACAGAGCCATCTTCTTTCCGGTAGAAGAAGCCTTTCTCCAGGCCCTCCATTACCTTCTCCTTACCTTCGAGGTACGTGTTTGATTCGTAATATATCTTATCAAAAGTTACACCCATCATACGGTAAGTCTCGTCAAAACCTGCATACACCCAGTCGTTCATCTTCTTCCAGAGCGCACGTACTTCCGGGTCATTGGCCTCCCACTTTACCAGCATTTCACGAGCCTCCTTCATCAAAGGAGATTCAGCTTCCGCCTTGGCTTTGGCTTCTTCCTCATTCATGCCTTCGCTTTGGAACTTGGCCATCAGTTCTTTCACTTCCGCTTTATAATGCTTGTCGAAGGAAACATAGTAATCGCCAATCAAGTGGTCTCCCTTCTTGCCGGATGATTCGGGAGTTTCACCATTCCCGTACTTCTGCCATGCCAACATGGACTTGCAGATATGAATTCCACGGTCATTGACAATATTTGTCTTTACTACCTTATTACCGTTGGCAGCCACTATATTAGCCAGCGCATTTCCCAAAAGATTATTGCGTACATGGCCCAAATGAAGCGGTTTGTTGGTGTTGGGAGAAGAATACTCAATCATCACCAATGGAGAGTTGTCAGTAGCAGCCACGATACCGTACTGCTTGTCCGCATGAATGCCATTCAACAATTCTATCCACGCAGAGGAGGCAATGGTCAGGTTCAGGAAGCCCTTGATGACATTAAATGCTGCAACCGAAGGCTCGTTTGCCTGCAAGTATTCACCAATTTCCTGGGCCGTCTGCTCCGGTCCTTTCTTGGACATACGGAGGAAAGGGAATACAACCAGCGTGAGGTGTCCCTCAAATTCTTTCTTGGTTTTCTGCAACTGCACTTGTGCGGCAGGAACATCCTGTCCGTAAAGCGCTTTCAGTCCGCCGATGACGGACGATACCAGTTTCTGTTCTATATTCATGATTCAAATGTATTTTCCTGCGTGCAAAGATAGCGTAAACCGAAATCAGTACAAAACAAGCAGGCTTGTTTTTATGGCCTCACAAGATATTCAACATACAAAGAGGGGACGCTCTTTGTAAAACGTCCCCTCTTTGTATGTTGAGTATACTGTTCTTATTCAGCTGTCAATTCCGTACCTGGTTTGAATTTAACAACTTTCTTTGCAGCAATCTCGATAGGCTTTTTAGTAGAGGGGTTGATACCCATACGCGCTCCTCTTTCCACCACACTGAAAGTTCCAAAACCAACCAATGATACTTTATCACCGGCCTTCATTGCCTTAGTGACTGATGCGATAAATGCATCCAATGCTTTCTTTGAATCAGTCTTTGACAAACCAGACTCCGCTGCCATAGCGCTAATAAGTTCCGCCTTATTCATAATGCTTAAAATTAATTAATATGTTACACAAAAGATATTTTTACTTTTCATCACAAACCTCCACAAAAATAGAGCAATATTTCTGAATATCAAATAAAAACATTAAAAAAATATTGGAAAACAACGAAAAAGAAGGAATAGAATCTGCTCTGTTATAGAACAGAATTTATTCGTATTTTTGCCGGAGAAAGCAAAAACAGGCAACTGTTTTTGAACTGTAAAATGAATTGAAACAACAGATTATGAATACTATACCTACTGTAACCAAAAACCTTTTAATCATTAATGTGCTGATGTTTCTGGGTACCATCGTCGCCCAAAGCTACGGCATCGACCTCGCCCAATATCTGGGATTGCATTTTTTCCTTGCCGAAGATTTCAATGCAGCACAATTGATAACATATATGTTCATGCACGCCGGATTCGCGCACATATTTTTCAACATGTTTGCCGTATGGATGTTCGGACGTATTTTAGAGCAGGTATGGGGGCCAAAACGATTTCTGTTCTACTATCTGGTGTGCGGTATAGGAGCCGGAATTATCCAGGAGGTGGTACAGTATATTCATTATGAGACAGTACTTTCCGCCTATGACAGCGTAAATACCGGCATGGCCATCATCCCGATGGAGGAATATCTCAATATGATGACTACCGTGGGAGCTTCGGGAGCAGTATACGCCATTCTGCTGGCATTCGGCATGTTGTTCCCCAACCAGCAAATGTTCATCTTCCCGTTACCGGTTCCCATCAAGGCCAAATATTTTGTTATCGGATATGCCTTGATTGAACTTTATGCCGGATTTGCAAACAGTGCAGGAGACAATGTGGCTCACTTCGCACATCTGGGTGGTATGGTATTCGGCTTTATCCTGATTATGTACTGGAGAAAAAAGAACAGAGGAAATGGCTACTATTATAACTGATTTGAAAGAAACCTTCCGTAGGGGGAACATTTATATCCAACTGATTTACATCAATGTAGCGGTATTCATACTTACTACGCTAACCGAAGTCATGTTCCAGTTGTTCAACCGGAGCATAGCAGGCGTATTCGAATGGTTGGAACTGCCGGCATCAGTCCTACGCTTCATCCTGCAACCATGGTCACTACTGACATATATGTTCATGCATGCAGGATTCATGCACATTCTTTTCAATATGCTGTGGCTACTGGTTCGGTGCACTGTTCCTGAGTTTCTTCTCTGCAAAGCATCTCCGGGGTGTATACATTCTGGGAGGAATTTGCGGCGGTCTGCTCTATATGGCCGCCTATAACATTTTCCCGTATTTCCGTCCCATGACAGACTATTCTTTCATGCTGGGTGCTTCTGCCTCTGTACTTGCCATTGTAGCCGCCACCGCCTATCGCGAGCCCAACTATCCGATACGGCTACTGCTGTTCGGAACCATCCGGCTGAAATACCTGGCACTCATCGTTATAGGCACCGATTTACTGTTCATCACCTCCAGCAATGCCGGTGGACACATCGCACATTTAGGAGGTGCGCTGGCAGGGGTATGGTTTGCCGCCAGCCTCAGCAAAGGTAGTGACCTGACCTCATGGATAAACAAATGTCTGGATACCTTAGTTTCCATCGTCAACTTCAAACCCAGAAAGCCGAAAATGAAAGTACACTACGGTACTGGCAAACAAAAAGATTATGATTACAACGCACGGAAAAAAGCCCAATCCGACGAGATAGACCGCATTCTCGACAAATTAAAGAAATCGGGATACGAAAGCCTTACTACAGAGGAAAAGAAAAGCTTGTTCGACGCGAGTAAACGTTAAACCAATGGAAAATGGAAAACGGAAAATGAAAAATGAGAATATAACCGCCACTCTTATTTTCAGTTTTCACCTTTCAATTTTCAACTATTATAATGAAGCATCTCGGTAATTTTGTCGCTCTCCTGATTTTAGCGGTCAATGCCTTATTTACGGGCCTATTACTGTTCACCGCCTATAGTCCGCACATCCAGCCGGTCACACATCCGGTGCAATCGTGCCTGGGGCTGACATTTCCCGTGTTCCTGATGATAAATGCCGGCTTCCTCATTTTTTGGCTGGTCATCCAGCGCTATAGGTCGGCTTTGCTGCCCCTAATAGGGATGTTGCTCTGCTATTCGCAGATACGCACCTATCTGCCCATCAACTTCCATACAGACCACTTACCGGAAACAAGTATCAAACTGCTCTCCTACAACATTATGGGATTTGACGGTGCCGCCAAACAAGATGGCAAAAACCCGATATTGACCTATTTGAAGGAAAGTGGCGCCGATATCCTCTGTCTGCAGGAATATTCCACAGTACAATCCTCAAAGCATCTTTCGCAAAAAGACGTAGAGCGGGAACTCAAGGCATATCCATACCACCGCATCAACACAGTGGGTAGCGGAAAGGGACATACCAACAAGATAGCATGTTACTCTAAATTTCCGATTCTCTCGTCACGCATATTGGATTATCCCAGCGAATACAACGGTTCGGTACTCTATGAAATCAAGATTGGGGAAGACACGGTTACCCTCATCAACAATCATCTGGAGTCCAACAAGCTGACCAAAGCCGATAAAGTCGTGTACGAAGACATGCTGAAATCTCCCGAAAAGGAAAAAGTGAAAAGCGGCGCACGCCTGCTCATACGCAAGCTGGCAGAAGCATCGGCCATCCGTGCCCCGCAGGCTGACACTATTGCACATGAAATAACCGCTTCACCGCATCCTTACATTATTGTATGCGGCGATTTCAACGATACCCCCATCTCCTATACCCACCGCACCATCGCCCAGGATTTGGACGACGCATTCACCCAATCAGGACGGGGGCTGGGCATCTCCTACAACCAGAACAGATTCTATTTCCGGATAGACAACATACTGACAAGCAAGAACCTGAGAGCCTACAATTGTACAGTAGACCGCTCCATCAAAGAGTCAGACCACTATCCGATATGGTGCTATATCACTAAGAGATATTGAAAATTAATACTTAAACATTTAATACTTAGAAAACAATGTTCAAAAAATGTATTCTAATTTTAGCAGCAAGTTGTATGATGTACTCCTGTGCCACCCAGACGGAAAGCAATCCGTTCCTTACTGAGTTTCAAACACCCAATGGCGTGCCTCCATTCGATAAAATCAAGTTGGAGCACTATGAACCCGCATTCCAGAAAGGTATAGAAGAGCAGAACGCCAATATCCAAGCCATCATTGACAATACGGAAGCCCCTACTTTCGAAAATGTCATTGTTGCCCTCGACAACAGCTCTCCCACCCTGGACCGTGTAGGCGGTGTATTTTTCAACCTGACGGAGGCCGAAACTACCGATGAACTGACAGCCCTTTCCATGAAACTGGCTCCGACATTGGCCGAACACGAAGACAACATCTCCCTCAACCAGGAGCTTTTCAAGAAAGTGGATGCTGTCTACAGCCAGAAAGATGCTCTCGGCCTGACCCGCGAACAACAAAGGCTGCTGGAAAAAACCCATAAGAAATTTATCCGTTCCGGCGCCAATCTTCCGGCCGACAAACAAGCCCGTCTGCGTGAAATCAACAAGCAGCTTTCCACACTCGGAATCACGTTCAGCAACAACATCCTGAACGAAAACAACGACTTCAAGCTTTATGTAGGAAAAGAGGAGGACCTCGCCGGACTTCCCCAATGGTTCCGCGAAAGCGCCATGGCTGAAGCCCGTGCCACCGGACAGGAAGGCAAATGGCTGTTTACCCTCCATAATGCAAGCCGCCTGCCTTTCCTCCAATACTCCGCCAACCGGCCGCTACGCGAACAGATGTACAAGGCCTACATCAATTGCGGCAATAACAATGACAAGAACGACAACAAGAAAATCATTGCCGACATCGTAAGCCTGAGACTTGAAAAGGCGCAACTGCTGGGTTTCGACTGTTACTCCAACTTTGTATTGGACAATACAATGGCAAAGAATTCCACCGCCGTGATGGACTTCCTCAACAACTTGTGGAGTTATGCACTCCCCAAAGCAAAAGCCGAAGCAGCCGAACTGCAAAAGCTGATGGACAAGGAAGGCAAAGGAGAGAAACTGGAAGCATGGGATTGGTGGTACTACACCGAAAAACTCCGTAAGGAGAAATATAACCTCGAAGAAGAAGAGATTAAGCCCTACTTCAAACTGGAAAACGTACGTGAAGGCGCCTTTGCCGTTGCCAATAAGCTCTATGGCATCACGCTGACAAAGCTCGAAGGTATCCCCGTCTATCATCCCGATGTAGAAGTGTTTGAAGTGAAAGCCGCAGACGGCTCACAAGTAGGAATCTTCTATGTAGATTACTTCCCCCGTCCCGGCAAAAGCGGTGGTGCTTGGATGAGCAATTACCGCGAACAACAAGGCAGCATACGTCCATTGGTATGCAACGTATGCAGCTTCACCAAGCCCGTAGGCGACACTCCTTCCCTGCTGACTATCGACGAAGTGGAAACTTTGTTCCATGAATTCGGCCATGCCCTGCACGGATTATTGACCCAATGCCAGTATAAAGGTACTTCAGGCACCAATGTCGTACGCGACTTCGTGGAACTCCCCTCTCAAATCAACGAGCATTGGGCTACCGAACCCGAAGTGTTGAAAATGTATGCCAAGCATTACAAGACCGGCGAGGTCATTCCCGACAGCCTGATTGAAAAGATACTGAACCAGAAAACGTTCAACCAGGGTTTCATGACTACCGAGTTGCTGGCCGCCGCCATCCTCGACATGAACCTGCATAACCTGACTGATACCGAAGGTCTTGATGTCGTTGCATACGAAAAAGAAGCGATGGACCAACTGGGGCTGATTCCGGAAATAGCTCCCCGCTACCGTACCACATACTTCAACCACATCATCGGCGGTTATGCTGCAGGCTACTACAGCTATCTCTGGGCCAATGTTCTGGACAACGATGCCTTCGAAGCTTTCAAGGAACACGGTATCTTCGACAAGCAGACAGCCGACCTCTTCCGCCAGAATGTTCTGGAAAAAGGAGACAGCGAAGACCCGATGACTCTCTATAAAAACTTCAGAGGAACTGAGCCTCAATTAGACCCGATGTTAAAAAATCGCGGTATGAAGTAAGATTTGTGAAAAAAAAGCTATATTTGCAGCCTTGTATGCAACAGAATTTAATTAAAAAGTAATCATAATAAACTAAAAGTAACATGCAAAACAAAGGATTTGTAAGGGTTTTTGCGATATTGCTCACACTGGTGTGTGTGTTCTATCTCTCCTTCTCTTTTGTAACTCGCCATTACACAAGTAAGGCCAAAGAGTTTGCGAAAGGCGATGTGAAAGTAGAGCAGGACTACCTCGATTCTCTGGCTAATGAGAAAGTGTATTTCGGCAATTGGACGCTGAAACAATGTCGTGAGATGGAAATCAGTTTAGGTTTGGACTTGAAGGGTGGTATGAACGTCATCCTTGAAGTTTCCGTACCCGATGTCATCAAAGTATTGGCTGACAACAAGACTGACGAAGCATTCAACCAAGCATTGGCCACTGCCGCCAAGCAAGCTACCACAAGCCAGGATGACGTAATCACCCTATTCGTCAGAGAGTATCACAAGCTTGCTCCGGGTGCTCCTCTTTCACAACTGTTCGCAACCCAACAATTAAAAGACAAGGTAACTCAGAAATCTACCGACGCGGAAGTTGAGAAAGTATTGCGCGAAGAAGTAAAGGCAGCTGTTGACAACTCCTACAATGTACTTCGTACCCGTATCGACCGTTTCGGTGTAGTTCAGCCCAATATCCAGAGTCTGGAAGACAAAATGGGCCGTATCATGGTAGAACTTCCGGGTATCAAAGAGCCTGAACGTGTAAGAAAATTATTACAAGGTTCCGCCAATCTGGAATTCTGGGAAACATACACAGCAAAAGACGTTACTCCCTATCTGCAAGCTGCCGACACCAAGTTGCGTGCCATCGTTGCAAGCGAAACTCCGGCAGAAGAGGCAGACAGCGCAGCTACCGAAGCTCCTGCCGTAGCCCAAGCTACCAGCACAGCCGACAGTCTTGCCGCTGCTTTAAAGGGTGAAAACAAGACACAAACCGCTGACCTTGCACAAATAAAGAAAGAACACCCGCTGTTCGCAATCTTGCAAGTCAACCCCAGCGGACAAGGTCCTGTTGTAGCCTATGCCAACTACAAGGATACAGCTGAAATCAACAGATACCTTTCCATGCCGGAAGTTCAGGCCGAAATGCCGAAAGACTTGCGTCTGAAATGGGGAGTATCTCCTTATGAATATGATCCGAAAGCTCAGACTTTCGAACTTTATGCCATCCGTTCTACAGAACGTAACGGCAAGGCGCCTCTGGAAGGTGATGTAGTGGTTAGCGCCAAAGACGAATACGACCATTACGGTAAACCTGCCGTAAGTATGTCCATGAACACTGACGGTGCACGCCGTTGGGCTCAGCTCACCAAGCAGAATATCGGCAAGAGCATCGCTATCGTGCTGGACGGTTACGTTTACTCCGCACCGAACGTAAACAATGAAATCACTGGTGGTAACTCACAGATTACCGGTCACTTTACTCCGGAACAAGCAAAAGACTTGGCAAACGTATTGAGATCAGGTAAGATGCCGGCTCCCGCACATATCGTACAAGAAGACATCGTTGGTCCTTCACTGGGACAAGCTTCCATCAATGCCGGTATCATGTCATTCATCGTAGCATTGATTCTGCTGATGGTTTACATGTGCTCTATGTACGGATTCATTCCGGGTATGGTTGCCAATGGTGCTTTGGTGCTGAACTTGTTCTTCACATTGGGGATCCTTTCCTCTTTCCAAGCAGCATTGACGATGTCCGGTATTGCCGGTATGGTGTTGGCACTGGGTATGGCTGTAGATGCCAACGTATTGATTTACGAACGTACCAAAGAAGAACTCCGTGCAGGCAAGGGTGTAAAGAAAGCATTGGCTGACGGTTACTCCAACGCCTTCTCTGCTATCTTCGACTCCAACTTGACGTCTATCATCACCGGTATTATCTTGTTCAACTTCGGTACAGGTCCTATCCGTGGTTTTGCCACTACATTGATTATCGGTATCTTGATTTCGTTCTTTACTGCCGTATTCATGACGCGTCTGTTCTATGACCATTTCATGAGCAAGGACAAACTGCTGAATCTGACATTCTCTTCCAAGATTTCAAAGAACTTGATGGCGAATGCACACTTCGACTTCATGGGCAAGAACAAATTGTGGCTGACCACTACGGGAGCTATCATAGTGATATGTATCGCTTTCCTCGCTACCCGTGGATTGAGCCAGAGTATCGATTTCACTGGTGGACGTAACTTCAAAGTACAGTTTGAGAATAAGGTAGAGCCGGAACAAGTTCGTGAGCTTATCTCCAGCAAGTTCGGCGATGCCAATGTCAGCGTTATCGCTATCGGTGCTGACGGCAAGACCGTACGTATCAGTACCAACTACCGTATCGAAGAAGAAGGTAACAACATCGACTCCGAAATCGAAGCATACCTGTACGAAACCCTGAAGCCGTTGTTGACTCAGAACATCACTTTGGAAACCTTCATCGACCGCGAAAACCATACGGGTGGAAGTATCATCAGTTCCCAGAAGGTAGGTCCGAGTATCGCAGACGATATCAAGGTTTCAGCCATCTGGTCCGTTGTACTTGCATTGATTGCCATCGGTATTTATATCCTGATCCGTTTCCGCAATATTGCATACAGTATCGGTTCAGTAGCCGCATTGGCTTGTGATACCATCATCATCCTGGGTGCCTACTCCATCTGTTGGGGCTGGATGCCGTTCTCTCTGGAAATCGACCAGACCTTTATCGGTGCCATCCTGACAGCTATCGGTTACTCTATCAATGACAAGGTGGTAATCTTCGACCGTGTACGCGAATTCTTCGGCCTCTATCCGAAGCGTGACAGATTCCAGTTGTTCAATGACTCATTGAACACAACTCTGGCACGAACCATCAATACTTCACTGAGTACTTTGATTGTGTTACTGTGTATCTTCATCCTCGGTGGTGATTCCATCCGCAGCTTCGCATTCGCCATGATTCTGGGTGTTGTATTCGGTACACTGTCTTCTCTGTTCGTTGCATCTCCTATCGCATATCTGCTGATGAAGAACAAAAAAGGTACCGAACCAGCTGTAGAAGTAGCCAAATAAGAATTTGGACAAAAAACTATAAACTAAAAAAGGAGGAAATCCGAAATGGATTTCCTCCTTTTTTGTAGTCTCGCCGGGAATCGAACCCGGATCTAAAGTTTAGGAAACTTCTAACCTAACTTTGAGTATCAGTCACTTGCGAGACTATTTCAATTTTTCGTAGAACTATAGTAGAACTTTTGCATTTTTGTTGAATACCCCTGCCTCTCCAAAAGAAGAATACAGGGGTACAATGCAACACCGATTTTCAGAATCGGTACTGCAAAGATATGACTTTTATTTCAAAGGACAAAGAAAAACCGGGCGCACTTCACAGCGAACCCGGCTCAGAACAAAAGTTCTACTCTATTACTAACACCTAATCATTTCTTTTTCCGTTTCTTCAATTCTATATATTCCGAATACACTATTTTGGTATGGGGATTGCTACTTACAACTTCTTGCCTAATAGCCTTTGTTCCCCATCGGAAAAACAACCATTGCTTAGGCACTCTATGCACTACTTGAAATAGGGTATCTACAGATTGTATGCGTAAATCCAGTTTCTTATCGGGCATGATTAAGCCATCAACATTTATCCACGGGTCTTTCCATCGTATCGCTTGGACTTTAAGATAGGATGTATCACGGTATATAATGCTATCCTTAACTATGGTTTGTACCTCCACCTCCGTTTTTGTTGCATTCGTGGAAGCCGCTTGTAACCTCTTTACTTTCAAGTCAAGTTCCTTAACGGTATTCGTCAAGTCGGCACAATGCTTTTCCACCTCAGACTTGGATAAAGTCAATGCCTGTACAGAAGCAGCGGATTTTCCGGATTCTGTTTGGTAAAATTCAATTTTCTCCAACAAGGCGGTTTGGTTGCCATCTGGAAAATCCAGTGTAAGCTGCCCCCTAAAACCAAGCGATTCTGCCCCCTTGTGCTAAAATAATCCTACCCCCTGGATTCCAATATAAAAATACCCCTGCTTGGCAATGCCCGGCAGGGATTTTTTTTCGTAGATTTGATTCCCGTCTTGACCGGTGGGGTAAAACCATTTCTACTATGACAACAAAGATAGCAAACATCCTCAATGTTACGCATTGGGGATGGGGATAAAAAGCAGGTAAGCAGGAGCTTTGAGCGTTCCCGCAACACGGTGCGCAGATATGTGCGCCTGTTTCAAAGAGTGTGGTATACCGATAAAGGAGTTGGCCGCCATGCCTTCCGCTCGCATCCAGGAAATGTTCTCTGAAGGTGTTGGCCGTAACAGGGAACCGTCACAACGCCAGCTTGAGCTTGAGGCACTCCTTCCTGAGTATGCTGCCCGGCTTAGCCGCCGAGGCGTAACAGTGAAAAACCCTGTACGAAGAGTACCGCGAGACCCATCCTGACGGATACAAACATGCCAGTTTCGGCAACTATCTCATGCGTTACCGTATGGTGACACATGTCGTAGGCCATGTCGAGCATTATGCCGGAGACCAGATGTATATCGACTTCGCCGGTGACAAACTGGAAGTCGTTGACAATGAAAACGGTGAATGCCGTAGCGTTGAAATGTTTGTGTCCATACTCCCCTGTAGCCACTATACCTATTGTGAGGCGGTCTGGTCCCAGTCAAGACAGGACTTGATTAAGGCGTGTGAGAACGCGCTTCCATTTTTACGGCGGGGTTCCGATGGCGATCGTACCAGACAACCTCAAAGCAGCGGTAACCCGCAGCGACCGTAACGAGCCGGTAATCAACGAGGAGTTTGCGGCATTTTCCGAGCATTATGGATGTACCGTATACCCCGCACGGGTACGCCATCCCAAGGACAAGGCCTTGGTGGAGAATGCCGTGAAGCTACTTTACCGATCCGTCTACGCTGACATCGAGGGTCTTGTATTCCACTCGCTGGAGTCTCTGAATGCGGCCATATCCGAATCGCTCTCGGCCTTCAACGGACGCAGGATGAGCGGGCGTCCCCAGTCCAGACGGGGAACAGTTCGAGCAGATTGAGTCCGACTGCCTCCGCCCGCTTCCCGCCATACGCCATCAGATGAAAGAGCGACGCTCCGCAACAGTAATGCGTAACGGCTATGTCACCTTCAGGCTTCACCATTACAGCGTACCGAAAGAGTATATAGGCAAACGTGTCGAGATTGTCTATGATGCGGACACGCTGGAAATATATCATGGCCTGCGTCTGGTGACCACACACCAGCGCGATGACACGCCATACTCCTATACGACCAAGGATGCCCACGGACTGCCCGGACGTCATGGAAGTTATGAAAAGGATCTGGAACAGATTTACGAACGGGCCGGCCAGACAGATAACGTCCTGCTGCTGTATCTGCGCAAGGTGGCGGAACTCAAGAAGTATCCTCCCGCGGCGTTCCGTTCATGCAGAGGCATCATGGCGTTGGAGAAGACCTTCGGGCTGGAACGGTTGGTGGCGGCAAGCGCATGCGCCACGCAACTGCGCCTATACGGATATCAGGAGATAAGGCGGATCCTTGAACGCGGGGATGATGCAGACTTCCTGTCAAAAGACGACATTGACGATGAGGTCCCCGTAACATCTATCCACAAAAACATCCGCGGAGCAGCCTACTTCGCACAATTAAAACATTTAAATAGAGACAACAATGGAAACAAATAATCTTACCGCAACCGATAGCTGTCGAAAAAGACCGCAACACGTTGACAATCGAACTGATGAACCGTATGAAGCTGCACGGCATGGCCGCCGCCTTCACTGAAAGCCTAACCTCCACTATGGCAGAAACAATGACAATCGACTCTTTCCTGCACATGTTACTTGCCAGGGAATGGGACTACCGTGCCAATGCAGCCATCCAACGCCTTATACGCGGGGCGGCGTTCCGCTACAAGGCCTGCCTCGAGCAGATAGACTATGCAATCCCGCGTGGCCTTGACCGCAATCAGATGGAGCGGCTTGCATCGCTGGAGTTCATCCGCAAGGGACAGAACCTCTTCATCACAGGGTCATCCGGTACCGGGAAGAGCTTCCTTGCCACAGCAATGGGGTATGAAGCCTGCAAGAAGGGCATACGGACATATTATGCGAATGCTCGAAACTTATGGGTACGCTTAAGGTGGCAAAAGTAAAAGGCACACTGGAATCGGAACTCAAGAGAATCGAACGGAGCACGCTGCTCATATTGGATGACCTCTTCCTTGTGAACCTTGATGCCAAGGAACGACCCATCCTGCTCGATATAATAGAGGACCGACATGGGCGCAAGTCCATCATCATCACCTCGCAACTGTCAACGGACAATTGGTATGATGCAATCGGAGACCCTACAGTAGCAGATGCCATTATGGATCGTATTATACATACGGCGCACCGGATTGAGCTGACAGGAGAAAGTGTCCGTAAAATGGCTGCATACAGAGGGAAATAAACTAAAATAATAATAACCCCATCGGTCAAGACTTTTTAAGGGGGCATTGTTGAATGTTTTAAGGGGGCAGAATCGCTTGGTTTTAGGGGGCAGCTTACACTGGATTTTCCACCTCTTGTTGTTTGAATTTTTAGAGTATATATCCATAAGCGCATCGTATGCTTCGGGATAAAACTCCCTCAGTATAGCCAAGAAAGCTTGGATAAAGTCGGTATCAGTTTCTTTCAACTGCCTTTCGGCTTCTCCGATAGGGCGCATAGTAACTTCACCCTCCGGGGTTGTGTAGAACTCTATAGCTTTCATTCTGTAACAGGAAATAAAATATCGGCTGGAACGCCCAGTTTATCACTAATCATCTTTTGTTTGAGGGCATCCGGCTTTTGTACGCCATGAATCCACATTCGTACCGTCTTGGTACTACACATACACAGAGCCGCTATTTCCTCCACAAACTCAGTTTTTGGAGCTTTTACAGCACTCCTTTCAGGCAATCCTTTGTAAATCTGAATAAAAGACTGATAGTCTTTTTGGGTTACTTTTTCATTTTCTCTAATTTATATGTTCTACAAACACGCTTTTTGGCTATATTTGTAATGTCATTTATTTAATTACGCAACAAATATAGGCTATATATCTGAATATAACAAAACTTTTTGGATATATTTTTCTGTTAAAATATTCCATTTATATGCAACGATTTGATTTAAAGAGTTTTAGAATTGATAGAAAACTTACTCAAAAGGAGTTAGCAGAGCTATTAATGTGCAAACAGAACTATATTTCAAATATAGAAAACGGAATTAAACCAATCTCAAAAGAGAAATTGGATATATTGCAGTCTAAATTCGGTGATATTTCAAAGTATTATTTGGATATATCACCAAAACAAAATACGATATTAAAAGAAGTCACTCCCGAAGATTTCATGTTTGCTGGTGCTGACGCTTTTTCAAGACAAGTCGTAAAGATGATGAATGACAAGCTGATTGCACCTTATGGAATGTTAGTAGAAAAAGATAAGGAAATAGAACGGTTGAATAGATTGATAGGCAGATTGCAAAACGAAATAGAGGAACTTAAAAAGGGAAGTGCCCAAATGGAGAATCCTGCCGGATGTGCCAATGCCGTATAGTGTTTGGTTTAAAGCAAAGAAAGTATTGATATGGAAAAGTATTACAGAATGGTTATAAACCTCTACAAAGAAGTTCTTTTAATTAACCGGGTAAACCCCGATAGGGTATTAGATGCGCAAAGGGAAATATCCAACGCTATCACTACGGCTATAATAACCAATGAGCCTACAGGTGAATTGGAGTTGCTAAAATCCGATATAGAGAACTTGAAGAGCCATATATCGCAATGAATACCGTTATAAGCAAGCAAATAATGGAAAGGTTCTATAGTGCGCTGGATGCCATTATAGCCATGAAGAAAATAAGAGGAGTAAATACATACTGTAGGCTCAACAACATAGATAGAAGAAATTTTATTGCGCAAAGAAAAGACTTGGAACGTGGATGGTTTCAATTATCTTGGTTACATCCTATGGTTAAGGATTATGGAGTAAGTGCCAAATGGTTGCTTACTGGATTTGGAAGAATGTTTGAAGAACAAAAATAGCCCCATGCAAACATTATTAGTCTGCATAGGGCTATTTCTTACAAACATTCTATATCATAAATTGGCAAGCCATCTTTTACCGCTTTTGGTTTTAAACCAAATCAAGATTCCAATGCCTATTACTGAGCATATAGAGAAAAACATAATCATAAAATCCATATAATTACAAACTCTTTAGCCATTTTTTACCCGGCTTTGTATATAGCCACACAAGGAAACTTCCAGCAATAACAATTCCTACTGTAAAAATTGCACCTAACATATCCATAGTTACCTCCTATTTTAAAATCAAGTTACCAATATTAGCTAAAACTACGGTCAATATTGCTCCCGCAATTAATACATACCAGTTTATACCTGAGTCTGTATTTGAATATAAAGGAGTAATACCACCTAATACTAATGCAACAAAAGTAAGTTGGGAAAGGTTGAAAAAGTACCCAGCGAGCTTTTCACGCCTCACTTTGTCTTTCTCCTTGACTTCTTTCTTAACTTCTTGTTGTACGCTCCAATTACCCATATAAGCTACTATTTTCTACAAAGGTACAAAATCCCCGCTTATTTGGGAACAAAAACCTATATATTTTTGATACGTCATTATAAATATAACACTGCAAGACTATTTTTATAACAAATAATACACTATATTTGCTGCTGAATTAAAATATCACTAAATAGCATTGGCTATTGTTGTAGGGATTAAGAAAACGACCAAATTTCAGAAACAGCCCTCAGACAATTTGCTAATGCCTGCGCTTTGCGTGGGCATTACTCTTGTATGGGCTGTTAGGTGCTTGGTCGTACCTCTTAATCCTCGGAGTAATCCCACGCTTTCGTGTGTATTACAGTAGCTTGCTAAGTACAACCGTTAAATACACACTTATGAAAACTTTGCTAATGCTTTGCCTGATAGCTTTGATAACAGGATGTAATAGCGACACTCCGCAACGTAAAGCTGAGAAACTAATAAATAGGTATTTGGAGAATAATTTAAAAGACCCTGATAGTTATGAGTGTATGGATATGGGGAAAATAGGAATAGTCACACCTATGTCTAAAGCATTAGTGGAAACCGTTAAAAGAGCAACGGATGGAGAGTTCCCAACAGATAGCATTAACTCAAAATTAGAACAAATCAAAGCTATGTTTGAAAACAAGGGTATAAATCCATACGATACTTTAGCTTGGGAGATTTCCCATAGATATAGAGCCAAAAACTCCTATGGGGGATATGCGATTACTAATTGCACTTATCATTTCAACAAAGATATATCGGACATAATTAGCGTAGAAACAAAATAGAATCTACCAAAGAAAATTACGGCACTTCCATAAGTGCCTTTTTTTGTTCTTCCCCCACACCCCTATTTCATATATTTACTCTTAATTAACTATATAATATTATATATTAGTATATATTATCCCTTATAACTTGCGTAAAATTTTGCCTAAGCAAAAATAGGCTTGTAAATCACTGAACTATAACAGCTTACAAATTTTGCTTAGGCAAACGAAAAAAGGCTATATTTTTGCTTAGGCAAAATAACGCTTATAACACACTGTATTTCAATCATTTGCAAATTTTGCTTAGGCAAAACGCTATTTTTAGGCTTAAAAATAACTATTTATTTGATTATCAGAATATTACAATTTTTGCTTAGGCAAAATCATTTTGCTTAGGCAATTTGCTTAGGCAAAATCTGCAACTATCTGATTATCAGAGATAATACAGATTTAGAGGATAGATAAACACCTATTAAAATTTTGCCTAAAAGCAAAAATAGGCTTGTAAATCACTGAACTATAACAGCTTACAAATTTTGCTTAGGCAAACGAACAAAAAGGCTATATTTTTGCTTAGGCAAAATAACGCTTATAACACACTGTATTTCAATCATTTGCAAATTTTTTTTAGGCAAAACGCTATTTTTAGGCTTAAAAATAACTATTTATTTGATTATCAGAATATTACAATTTTTTGCTTAGGCAAAATCATTTTGCTTAGGCAATTTGCTTAGGCAAAATCTGCAACTATCTGATTATCAGAGATAATACAGATTTAGAGGATAGATAAACACCTATTAAAATTTTGCCTAAGCAAAAATAGGCTTGTAAATCACTGAACTATAACAGCTTACAAATTTTGCTTAGGCAAAACACGCTTATTTTTGGGTATATACTTCTTTTCTGTTACATCATCCAAAGATAGCTTGACATAATCCAATACCTTACGGTTGGCAGCATCTATGCTGTCCCACGATTTCGCAATATAAATATCTGTCACTCTCATATTTTCGTCCACGTGGTTAAGAGCTGTGTGAACGGTGTATTTATCTACTCCGGCTTCATTGCTTGCAATGGTTGCCCATGTATGGCGTGCTGCGTAAAACTCCAAATCATCTATTCCCAAATCATCACCAATCTTTTTCAAACCCTTGTTAATTGCAGCCGTAAAGCTATCCACGCTTGAATACAGCTTGTAGAAATTAAAGACCCTTTGCCCGGTATGGTCTTTATATTTTTTCATAAGGGCTTTTAGTTCCGGCTCTATCCTCACAGATATTTCCGCTTTGTCGGCTCTCCGATTCTTTGTTTTTGTCCGTTGGTATGTAATTCGTCCTTTCTTCAAATCCGTACAAGTGTACAAATCTACCGCATTCATTCCGATTAGGCAGAAACTCAAAAGAAAGACATCCTTTGCGAGATTGTACCTGTTTGTCCCCGGTTGCATAATCAAAGAATAAGGCAGCTCTGAAAATTTACGAAGTAAATCCGTAGAAATAGCCCTTTTTCTTGTAACTGGAACTTTTGGAATTTCCACCCTCTTAAAAGGAGAATAGGGAATGCGTATCAGCCCGGCATCCTCATCGTTAAACTCTTTCTTTGCTCGGTTGTGTATGGCTCTTAGCTGGGATATATATAGGCTCTGTGCTCTTTCTCCGTGATTGGCTTCGGGTTTGGAACGTGCCGGATTCTCTTTTATCCACTTTATCCAATCATTGATAAACTTAACCGTGATTTCTTTTATGCTCACGCTATCCCTGCCAACAAAGCGTACAAGGTTGTTAATAGCTACTTGGTAAGAAAGCGCATTGCCTGTATGCCCGGTTTCCTTTAAGTGCAATATGTATTGACGGGCATAAGCCACTATATCCAAATCGAAGTGTTCCCCATTGTCGTTAGTGATTGCATCTACCACCTGCTCAACGGTCATGGATTTAAGCCGTTCCCCCATGCGGTCACAAATGGAACGGTATTTCTTTATCATATCATCGGTGGCATCTATGTACTTTTGGTTTTTCAATTTGAAAGTCGTGCGTGTCAAATCATCCTTTGTCACGTAGTAAGTGGTCGGGATGTACTTTTCCTCTTTTGGTGTATAACCCTTATCTTTATATTATATGTGCCGTCAGCCCTTTTTTGGTGAGCGTACACCTCTGCTTTGAATGTAGCCATAATCTTTGTAGAACTATAGTAGAACTTTTATCCGCAAATATACCTATTTTTTGCTGTAAATGCTGTAAAAAAGAAGTCCACCCCGTAATGGAATGGACTTGAAAAGTAGCTCCGAGGGGAATCGAACCCCTATCTAAAATTTAGGAAATTCTTGTTCTATCCGTTGAACTACAGAGCCTTATGTAATAATTATCGTTATAACTTCCTTTTCTTATTTACTATAAATCTAAATTTTACTACCTTTGCCATTGTTTGGAAGAACATACGTTTAGGAAACTTCTATTCTATCCGTTGAACTACAAGACCTTTTGCATAGATTCTGCATATTGCAGTAGATTGCGGATGCAAAGATAATGTATTCTGTCGATTTTCCGAAAAAAGTTTTGTTAATCCGATTAACTTTACGAAATTTGTCGGTCAGTGATAGAATACAGTAACCCCCAAAAATTAATCTATAGTAATTCGTAAGTTATGGCAAACGACATGATGGTCAAAGAACTGGAGCAAGTGGTAGTCCGCTTCTCCGGAGACTCCGGCGATGGTATGCAGCTCGCCGGCAACATCTTTTCAACAGTTTCGGCTACCGTGGGCAATGATATCAGTACATTCCCGACTATCCGGCAGATATCCGCGCCCCGCAAGGCTCACTCACCGGTGTTTCCGGTTTTCAGGTACATATCGGTGCAGAGAAAGTCTATACCCCAGGTGACAAATGCGACGTATTGGTAGCGATGAACGCCGCCGCACTGAAAACCCAATATAAGTTTGCTAAATCCACTGCTTGTATCATCATCGATACAGATGCTTTCCAGAAGTCAGACTTGGAAAAGGCCGCTTTCAAGACCGATAATCCGATAGAGGAAATGGGTATTAAGCAGGATGTCATCGCCGCCCCCATCTCGAAGATGGTGAAAGACTGCCTTGCCGACACCGGAATGGACAACAAGTCCATGCTGAAATGCCGCAATATGTTTGCAGTAGGCCTGGTATGCTGGCTGTTCAACCGCGATCTGAAAATAGCCGAAGATTTCATCCGCGAGAAATTCGCCAAAAAGCCCGAAATTGCCGGGGCAAATATCAAGGTCATCCATGCAGGATATGACTACGGACACAACACCCATGCTTCCGTAGCCCATACATATAAGATTGAAAGTAAGACTACCGTTCCCGGCAGATACATGGATATCACGGGGAACAAAGCAACTGCTTACGGTTTCATCGCCGCAGCTGAAAAGGCTGGCTTGAAGCTGTTCCTCGGCTCCTATCCCATTACTCCGGCAACCGATGTACTGCACGAACTCTCCAAGCACAAGTCTCTGGGCGTGATGACCGTGCAATGCGAAGACGAGATTTCCGGTTGCGCCACTTCTATCGGCGCCGCTTTTGCAGGTGCGCTGGCTGTGACCTCCACTTCCGGTCCCGGTGTCTGCCTGAAATCGGAAGCTATGAACCTGGCAGTCATTACAGAACTTCCGCTGGTTGTGCTCGACGTGCAACGTGGCGGTCCTTCTACCGGTCTGCCTACCAAGTCAGAGCAGACAGACTTGTTGCAGGCATTGTTCGGACGTAACGGTGAAAGCCCAATGCCCGTCATCGCCGCCTCTTCACCCACAAGCTGTTTCGACGCAGCCTACATGGCAAGCAAAATTGCACTGGAGCACATGACCCCGGTCGTATTGCTGACCGACGGCTTTGTTGCCAATGGCTCCGGCGCCTGGAAGCTGCCCAAACTGGCAGACTATCCCGCCATCACCCCTCCCTACGTGACTTCCGAAATGAAGGACAACTATACTCCGTACAAACGCAATCCCGAAACAGGTGTCCGCTATTGGGCCATCCCCGGACAAGAAGGCTATATGCACATCCTCGGCGGTCTGGAGAAAGACAGCAATACCGGTGCCATCTCCACCGATCCCGAAAACCATGACTTGATGTGCCACCTGCGTGCCGAGAAGGTTGCCAAAATCCCCGTACCTGATGTAGAAGTGCAAGGCTGTGCAGACGATGCCGATTTGCTGATTGTCGGTTTCGGCGGTACATACGGCCACTTGTATTCGGCCATGGAAGAGATGAACAAGGCAGGCAAGAAGGTTGCCCTCGCCCACTTCACTTATCTGAATCCGCTCCCCAAGAACACGGAAACCGTTCTGAAGAAGTACAAGAAGGTGGTAGTTGCCGAACAGAATCTCGGACAATTTGCAGGTTATCTACGTATGAAGATAGACAACTTCACCCCGTACCAGTTCAACGAAGTCAAAGGACAACCGTTCGTCGTTGCCGAGCTGGTCGCAGCGTTCAATAAATTAATTGATAATTGATAGTTGATAATTGATAATAACCATGCGTAATATGCGGATTATCAATGACCAGCCACCAATTATCAACTATCAATTATCAACTATCAATTAAAAAAGATTATGTGCGAATATACAGCAAAAGACTATAAAAAAGGACAACCCCGTTGGTGTCCGGGTTGTGGTGACCACTTCTTTCTGGCTTCACTGCACAAAGCAATGGCAGAAATCGGCAAAGCTCCTTGGGAGAATGCCGTCATCTCAGGTATCGGCTGCTCCAGCCGTCTGCCCTATTACATGAATACGTATGCGATGCAGACCATCCACGGACGTGCTGCTGCCATCTCTACAGGTGCCAAGGTTGCCAATCCCAACCTGACGGTATGGCAAATCTCCGGCGACGGTGACGGTCTGGCCATCGGCGGTAATCACTTCATCCACGCCGTACGCCGTAACATCGACCTGAACATGATTCTGCTGAACAACCGCATCTACGGTCTGACCAAAGGTCAATATTCTCCGACCTCTCCACGTGGTTTCGTCAGCAAGTCGTCTCCCTACGGTACGGTAGAAGATCCATTCCATCCGGCAGAGCTTTGCTTCGGTGCCCGCGGCCGTTTCTTTGCCCGCGCGGTAGCTACCGATGCTCCGGGGACCGTAGAAATATTGAAGGCAGCCATGGCTCACAAAGGGGCTTCCGTTTGCGAGATTCTGCAAAACTGCGTTATCTTCAATAACGGTACGCATGACTCCGTAGCCAAAAAGGAAGACCGCGCCAAGAATGCTATCTACTTGAAACACGGCGAACCAATGCTCTTCGGCGAGAACAACGAATACGGACTGATGCAGGAAGGCTTTGGTCTAAAAGTCGTGAAACTCGGTGAGAACGGCATTACAGAGAAGGATATCCTCATCCACGATGCCCACTGCATGGACAACACCCTGCAACTGAAGCTTGCCCTGATGGAAGGTCCCGACTTCCCGATTGCACTCGGTGTTATCCGCGATGTGGAAGCTCCTACTTACGACGATGCTGTTCATGAACAAATCGAAGAGGTGTCTGCCAAGAAGAAGTATCACAACTTCGAGGAGTTATTGATGACGAATGATACGTGGGAAGTAAAATAAACCACTAAGATTTATTAATATCATGTTTGCACGAAACAAATAAGGTGCAAACATGATATTAATTTCCTAAAAGTAAGAGTACCCCCTCCCTATCCTTTCTCTCCCAAACATAGATACTTATTACGCCAAACATGCAGTTCTTCCATCAAGAATAACTATATTTGCCACAGTAACCATAGTAGTCACATTTTGAAAGTAATTCTCTGATTTATACTGGCTTAATATCAATCTCACAAACCGCAGGCTGATAGCTCTTTCGTTCGAGTAATCCTTCCCGGATAAAGGTCAAAAACACTCCCACCCTGAAAAAAAATGCAACCACTGCAACTGCACCAGATTTTATTGTAGTGATAGAGCATACCTCCGATGAACAAGGCTACCAATAAGGGTCGACAACAAGACTTCAAGGGAAGAGAGGGAAATTGTGGAATACCTACTGTGGATTTTTTCCACATCTCCACACCACAAACACCCGAACTTCCCTTTTTCCCGATAGAAAATAAGCAATTGATTATCAACATTATTCATCCTTAAAAGGATAGTCTGCCTTTCGTTTGGCATACCTCTTGCTAAAATATCTGCCGAAAGGACGTAACATTTATAATAAGATAAATCAATTATTTTTCAGTAGTATGAAAATCAGGATGAGAAAACGGTGTGACATTCCACATTCAGCGTCGCACTTCCAAAAAAGTTTGATTATTGCAAGTTGGTTATTAACATTTCTTTTCACCGGAACAGCCTTTGCACAAGAGAACCGAACCATTACAGGCATTGTAAGAGATGTAACGGGAGAACCGCTTATCGGTGCCAGCGTCATACAGAAAGGCACCAACAACGGCGTCATTACCGATGTGGACGGCAACTTCACACTGACCGTTCCTGCAGATGCAACACTCTCTATCGCTTACATGGGCTATGCCACCCGGGAGATAAACCTGGCAAAACGAAAAAAGCAAGGCGACCTGAAGATTACACTCAGCGAAGATACCCAGCAACTGAAAGAAGTCGTAGTAACGGCAATGGGCATCAAAAAAGACACGAAACGTGTCGGCTATGCCATCAGTACCATCAGTGCAGACGAATTGGTAAAGGCAGGAGCACCCAACTTTGCCTCTGCCATGTACGGTAAAGCACCGGGAGTCCGCATCACACAGACACAAGGCGGTTCTGCCGGAGCTGTCTCCATCAACGTACGCGGACTGACTTCCATCACTGGAAATAACCAGCCACTCATCATTCTGGACGGTGTACCCATCCGCAACGGCGGCACGGGTAAAAGCACGGACTTCGCCGAATTTGGCAACGACGGACAAATCCGTTCCAATGGTCTGGTAGACATCAACCCAGAGGACATCGAGAGCCTCAGTATTCTGAAAGGAGCTTCCGCCACAGCTCTCTACGGCTCGGAGGCTGCAAACGGTGCGGTAGTCATCACCAGCAAGCGCGCCAAAAGCGGCAAGCTGACGGTGGACTTCAATGCCCAAGTCATGGCAAACTTACCGGCTTATCTACCAAAAGTACAGACCGTATACGGGCCGGGAACCTACAACACCGCATACAGCGATTATGAGAAACAGACGGGAGGCTTCTATCAGAGAACCCTAAACGGACAAAGCTACAAAAGCCTCCGTTCCACCACCTTGTCCTTCGGCCCGAAATACGACGGCAGCGAGGTACTTTACTGGGACGGGAAGATGCGCCCCTACCAGGCATTGACCGACAACCCGTGGAAAGAGTTGTTTCGCACCGGCTGGACCCAGACTTACAATCTCGCCATCTCACAAGGGACGGAAACCACCAGCAACCGCTTCTCCTACACATTCATGGACGAGATTCCCAATGCCCTGACCGGAAGCTTCACCAAACACAACTTCAAGCTGACCGGTTCGTATCAACTGGCGAAACCGCTGAAACTGGAATACTCCCTTAACTACATCGTACAGAATGTAGAAGACCGTCCGCAAACCTCGCTCAACCTATACAGCGGTTTCGGCAACATGTTCTCCACCTTCCTGGACATTCCCTATCTGAAACAAAGCTACGTCACCAGTCTGGGATACCGTAATACCTTTGTCGGAGGAAACGCCACGCTGACTCCTGAGGAATCATGGGCCTACGACCCCAGTTACGCCACCGGAGTGAACAACATGCTGTGGAATATGTACCATCACCATAGCGACGAGACAGAGAACCGGCTCATCGGTATGATTCGCCCCACCTGGCAGATAACCAACTGGCTGAGTCTGCGCGCCCAGGTTTCAACTGATATCACAGATGTGAAGCAAACACTGAAATATGAAAGCGAACAACCCAATTCCCTATACGACCCCAACGGTAGCTTCCAGTCCATCAACCGCCGTTACGACATTGTCTATGGAGATGTTATGTTGAACTTCAACTATAATATCAACCGCTTCGACATTGCCGCCACCGTAGGCTGGACCGGACGCTACGAAAATATGAACAATATCAGGGTCTCCACCAATGGCGGGCTTGTCACGGAAAACTGGTTCGACCTCAATGCCAGCCGCTACACGCCAAGCAGTACCCTGCAACGTATGGAACTACTGAAAACCGGCTATATGGGTACACTGAGCCTGGGATGGGACAACTATCTATTCCTTGAACTGACCGGACGCCAGGAACGCTCGTCTACCCTAAAAGACCAAAGTTTTTTCTATCCTTCCGCCAATCTGAGTTTCCTCTTCACCCAAGCCTTCCACATGCCGTCATGGTGGAACTATGGAAAACTGCGCCTCTCATACGGTATCGTAGGAAATGCTCCTGAAACCTATACCGCCAATATCGTCTACGAGCAAGGTTCGGACAACGGATTCACCTGGAACACCATTCCCTCTTCATGGGGGAATGCAGATATCCGTCCGGAAAAGAAGTACGAATACGAGATAGGTCTGGAAAGCAAGTTCTTAAACAACCGGTTGGGTATAGATGTATCTTACTACAACAACCGTGTAAAGGACCAGATACTCTCCACGCCGCAACCTTCCACATCAGGCGTAAAGAATGTGTTGATGAATGTGGGCGAGGTAGCCAACCACGGCTGGGATATATCAATCAGTGCCACTCCCATACTGACCAGAGATTTCCGCTGGGACCTGACAGCCAACTATGGTGTATATAAGAACAAAGTAGTGAAACTGGCCGATGGAGTGCCCTATCTGGAAATACTCAACTCCGGAGGTAGTGGAATAAAAATACAAGCTGTGGAAGGCCAGCCAATGGGTGACATCTATGCGCAGGTTCCCCAGGTGAACGAAAACGGTGAGTACCTCGTTTCCGATAAAGGTCTTTACCTCAACCAAACCGAATTGCAGAAAGTCGGCAACATCAATCCGGCAGGCGTAGGAGGTCTATTCAACTCTTTCTCCTACAAGAATGTATTCCTCGATTTCAGTATCGACTTCCGCATCGGAGGAGATGTTATCAACGAAATGAACCAATATGCCACCGCAGTGGGTCTGACACCCGAATCCCTGAAGTACCGTGATACGGAACACGGCGGACTATCCTATTACTATCCGGGCGACAACAATTCCAGCGGAATTCCGGTACAAGTAGACCCTTCCACGGGTGTCGGCCCCAACGGAGAGATAATCTACCACGACGGCATCATTCTTCCGGGTGTAGTGGCCTCCACTGGCGAAAGAAACACACGTATCATTCCGGCAGGCTATTACTACAACACCACCTATAATTGGGGAACGGAGGCCGAACAGCTGACATACCGCCATTCGGTATTCGACAATTCTTATGTCAAACTGCGTGAATTGACCATCGGCTACCAATTTCCCGAAAAGATGATCTCCAAACTGGGACTGGGCCGGCTGAGTGTGTCGGTCTTCGGACGTAATCTCTTCTACTTCTACAAAGCACTGAAAAACTACGATGCGGAGTCGTCCGTCGGAACATCCTGGGCCAACCAGGCTACCGTGGGAAGTTCTACCACAGCTACCCGCAGTTTCGGTGTTTCACTTCGTGCAAGTTTCTGACAAAACAACCATCCAAAAAACAAAAAAGAGTATGAAAAAGACAAAGATATTATCTCTTGTTTCATTGGGAGCATTCCTCCTGACAACATCAGGCTGTACGGATTATGACTTCGACAGCAAATACGAAGACCCCTCCAAAGTAACCCAAGTCACCATCAGTAATCTGATGGTAGGAGTCTTCCAAAAAGTAAAGGACTATGATGTTTACGAATACAACCGGTTCTTCGGATTCGATTCACAGTTTACGGGCAAGTATGCACAAACCTTCGGCTACTCCAACACTACGGATATGTATACCCCCGGCTATATACCCGCTATTGACGGACAGTGGGACAATGTGTATTCGGCACTGGCCCAGTTCCGTAAGCTGGAATCTCTCTACGAGGAAGAAAGCGCGGCAGAACAAGCCCAGGACGAGGCATTCTATCTTGCCGCCAAAGTACAGTTGTACGATTTCTTTGCCGCCACAGTGGACGTTTTCGGGGATATGCCTTTCTCGGAAGCTTGTACGCTGCCGCTTACCAACGATGTAGGTAAATCGTATGCTCATTATGACAAGGCCGAGGATATTTATAAAACCATTCTTGATGAGCTCAAAGAAATTGCTCCACGGTTCCGTTCCATCCCCACACCGAGGAACTTCAATACACAAGACTTTATCAACAACGGGGACATGGACAAATGGGAACGCTATGCAAACTCCTTGCGACTGCGCCTTGCCATGCGCGTAGCCGCGCAAGGAGACTTGCAGGCGGAAGGCCGTACCGCCATCAAGGAAATCCTGGAAAATCCGTCAGCCTATCCGTTGATAGAGGAACAAGAAAACAACATTCTCATTGTCAACCAGAAGTCTGGGCAACTGAACTTCACCGCAGGCCACGGACTGGGTGACTGGGTAACTAACCGACTTGCTTCGGGCGCCATCATCGACCGCATGCTGGGCCATGGCAACTATGATATGACCAGCAATGACCCACTGAGCGGCGTTTATGTGAAAGGAGAAGACGACCCGCGCATCCTGCTCAACTTCAATCCCGTGAAGATTACCAACCAAAACACCGGTCAATTGGACGAACACCGTTATCTGGGCACAGACCTTACCGTGGCAGATGAGCTGACGGAATATTACAACTCGCAGGCACAAGACGAAGTCAATACCAGCAACACCGGTTTCTCACAAATCACGCAGAAAGGTTTCTTTTGGGAAAACGATAAATTCGACATGCTGATAATGGCCTCACCCGAAATCCATTTCCTGAAAGCGGAATCCTATGAAATGGGGTATGGAGTGGCAAAGAATGAAGCAAAAGCGGAAGAAGAGTTCAAAAAGGCTGTCAGCCAGTCCATCACGCTTTACTACTATTACGACTCGGTAAGTACGGGTGAAAACGCACGCCGGTATAATGCCCCCACTGCCGAAGAAACAGCCTCTTTCGCTGCTGCCAAATGGAACAGCACGGAATATGCAGACAAGCTGGATGCTATCATTACCCAAAAGTGGCTGCATTTCGGTTTCCTAGCCAGTCGTGAGGCATGGAGTGATATCCGACGTACCGGCTATCCGTCCGGCCTGGCCTTCCCCGAAGTGGCCGGTACCATCACAAATGTGCCGAACCGCTGGAGATACCCGAATACGGAAGTCAACTACAATCCCTACTATAAAGAGGTGTCAGCCGAAGACACTTACTACCACAAACTGTTCTGGGCAAAATAAGGACTTTGTTCGCAAACCCATTTGCCCGAAGAGTATATCATACTCACCACAGAATAACACGGATTAACACAGATTGCCTTAGGAGTTCTGATAATAAAGAGCTTTTAGCAGTGTTAATCCGTGTTATCCTGTGGTGAGTATGTATTTGCCCCCTCTGTTTCTTTTATTCCGAACAGTATCCCTCCTTTTTTAGAAATCTTAAGGATTTCCCGGTAGGGAGATTGCGGGAAACCACTGTCTTTAATGAACGACGGACAAACATCGCTTCCGCAAAAACTGAACTATAACATAACGGACTAAATGAAAAAGTATCCAAATGACTTGATTGGCGACATCATGAAAGCCTTCGGCAAATATGCCGACCGACCGGCATTCGTCATCGAAGACACGGCCTGCACTTATGGAGAGCTGGCAACTTGCGTACAGAAAATATCCTCCCTATTCAAGGACAGAGAAGACAAAATTATCGGCATCGTCGCAGAAAACAGACTGGAAACATACGCATCCATACTATCTGCACTGATTTGCGGAAAGACATACGTCATCCTGCATCCTTCCTACCCCAAACATAGGAACGACAGAATTGCCGACTCGGCAGGCATTCGCCTCGTGCTGCATACCGAGAATATCCATGTCTTGAACCTCGACACCCGGAATCTGGAACTGATATGTACCTCCGAAATAGAGCAGGCAGAGAACTCCGCCACGTTCCATGCCGCAGAAGACATCCTCCATACGGCAGAAGAGGAAAATGCCTACATCATCTTTACCTCCGGAAGCACGGGCGAACCCAAAGGAGTACCCATCTCCCGCCGTAACCTGAATGCTTTCTATACCGCCTACCACCGCCTCGGCTGGCAACTGGACGAGAACGACCGGATGCTGCAGATGTTCGAACTCACTTTTGACGTTTCCATCGTATCCTTTCTATATCCGCTGACGCTGGGTGCTTGCATATACACCGTTTCTCCGGAAGGCGTGAAATACATCAACGTAATTGAAACTCTGGAAAAATACGACCTGACCTTCGCTGCCGTGGCCCCTTCACTGCTCCAGCTGCTACGTCCCTATTTTCCGGAGATACACCTCCCCGCACTTAGATATCTAGTGGTTACTGCCGAGGCTTCTGACGCGGAGCTGTTGGATGCTTTCAGAAAATGTGTCCCCAATGCCTCTTTCATAAACCTATACGGACCGACAGAGGGAACCATCTACTGCACTGCCTACCGGATACCCGTCACCTCCTGCAAGCATCACAACGGCATGACCGCTATCGGAAGGCCTTTCGAAGGCATCGATGCCCTAATTATGGATAACGACGGTCGCCCGCTGCCTACCGGAGAAACCGGCGAACTATGGATTAGCGGCAATCAAGTGATGGGTGGATACTGGAATGCTCCCGAAAAAAACGGGGAATGCCTCGTAGAGACCGCCAATGGAAAAGTATACTACAAGACGGGAGACCTCTGCCGGATGGATGCCGACGGTGACATCATCTATTGCGGACGAAAAGACTCACAGATAAAGATACAAGGATTTCGCATCGAGCTGAGCGAGATTGAACATGTGGCAAAAAACTTTTTCAACGGTGAATGCCGTGTAGTCGTCATTCCCAAATACGACAACGGCAATCAGTGCGAACTACATCTCGTCGTAGAGAAGAAACAGCTCGACAAACAGCAGATGGAGGAATATCTGTATAGCAGGCTTCCCTACTACATGATTCCCAAGCATATGCATTGCCTGGAACAGTTTCCGCTGAACACCAGTAGCAAAACAGACAGAAAGAATACAAGAACTAATTTAAACTTGACAATGGATACACAGACTATTTTGAATGAAATGAGCCTCATCTTTCGGGAGGTACTGAAAAGAGAGAACATTGTACTTGACAATGAGACCACCGCCCAGGATGTGGAAGGATGGGATTCACTGACCAACATGCAACTGATAAACAAGATAGAGAAGAAATTCAATGTACGCTTCACCTTCAGAGATATTGTAAAACTCAAAAACGTGGGAGACATCTGCCATGCCATTTTAACCAAAACCAACTAGGAAATGTCATTCATATCCCTGAACTTCGTCGTACTGTTTGCGTGTACTTTCATTCTATACCATACGCTTCCTTCACGATTCAGAAAAGCGACCTTACTGACAGCCAGCTGCCTCTTCATAGGCTTCTACCACCTCGCTTTTCTGATAACGGCCCTCATCCTCACGCTTACCACCTTCTACCTTGGCAAATGGATAGGACAGGCCAAGCGGGAAAGCGGCATGAAGGGAATTTATTTTTCAGGTGTGTGTTTTCTGGTTGTAAGCTGGTTGGCATTCCGGTATGCCGACCGGCTTACAGACTGCCACATCCTCTTTCCGCTGGGAATCTCTTTCTATACTTTCCAGGCCATTTCGTACCTGACAGAAATCTATTGGCAAGAAGAAGAACCGGAAAAGAGCCTGCCCGACTTCATGATATACATGCTCTTCTTCATGAAGTTCCTTTCCGGTCCCATAGAAAGGGCAGGTGACATGCTCCCCCAACTGAAGTCCTGCAAAGCTACGGACTATGCATCCATGGTCTACGGAATGAGACTGATTGTCGTGGGACTAATAAAGAAACTGATACTGGCCGACTCCATCGCCCCATACATAGACGGTGTCTTCGGGTCGGTATACACAGCCTCGGGCGTGCAATTGCTGATGGCATGCCTCCTATATCCGATAGAGCTGTATGCCGACTTCTCCGGATATACCGACATCGCATTGGGAGGAGCGCGCATGCTGGGATTCAAGCTCAGCCCAAACTTCAACCGGCCGTTCATTGCACAGACCACTGCCGACTTCTGGCGCCGATGGCACATGTCGCTTTCATTCTGGGTACGCGACTATCTGTACCTCCCGTTGTCCTCGAACCTGCGTGGATGGGGACAATGGGGCGTATTTCTAAGTCTGGCGCTGACCTTCACGGGACTGGGTATCTGGCATGGTGCCGGATGGAACTTCGCTGTCTACGGACTAATTCAAGGTGTCATCATCTTCTACGAGATGAAGACCACAGCATTTCACCGCAGACTGAAAGCCCAATTGGGAAGCCGCTTATATGCCACATTATCCGTCGTAAGGACCTACCTACTTTTTGCCGTATCTCTGATATTCTTCCGGGCGGGCTCCATGGCCGAAGCGTTCCACTACATCAGCCACCTCTCCTTCGGCGTACATTACAGTTGGAAGGAAATGAACATCGGAATGCCGGACCACAACAGCATTGTGGCAGGAAGCGCACTCGTACTGATATTGGTTTACGAATATTTCATGTCCAAGCATGATTTGCTAGAAGCCCTCGGACGACAGCCGGCAGCCGTAAGATGGAGTATCTATTATCTGCTCGCCATAATACTTTTCACACTGGGACAGTTCAACTCGGACAGCTTCATATATTTACAATTTTGACAATAAAGACACATGATGAAGAAAAACAGCGAACGGAACGCAGCCATACGTTTCATGAAAAAGCTCTTTATCCTTTTTATCCCTTTTATAGCCCTACTGGCAGTCTATTTCCTGGACGACCCTTTCATGGTCCTGAAGAACTATGAACGATACGACCAAACCCCGGTTGTACTAAACGAAGGGCACGTGGGGTGGCAGATGTATCTGAACAACCGGGATACCATCCCCATCGACTCCTATATCATGGGAAACTCCTGCACTATGGCTTATCAATGCCATGAATGGGAGAAATACCTCCACGGCGGAAGAGCCGTACGGCTATTCGGAAATGCCGAAAGCCTTGCCGCCGTCTGCCTGAAGCTGAAGGCACTGGACAAGGCAGGTGCAACAATCAAGAACCTGCTGCTGATTATCGACAAGGAATCATTGCACAACGACCGCTGCCTGACCGGACATTCCAACATTCTGCCGCCCGCCATATCGGGAATAAGCAGCTTCAAGTTTCAGAAGGAATTCTGCCAAGCCTTCTTCTACCCGAACTTTCTCTTCCCCTATCTGGACTACAAGCTGTTCCACACCTATCGCCCTTACATGAAAGGGGTGATAAATCCCTATGGCTCCACCCGAAACCCGGTAACCAATGATGTGCTGAATCCCAGGGAGGAAATGATAAAGGAAGAGGGAGATAAGTACTGGGAAAACCGGAAAGGAGAATTCACCAAAGAGAAAATGAAGAATTATAGAGACGGGAAATACCGGGAAGCCCCCCAAGTGCTCAGGGAAAAACAAGTCAGCTTGTTGCAGGAAATAAAGTGGATTTGCCGGAAGCATGATACCGATGTGAAAATCATTATCAGTCCCGACTACCTGCAAGTCAACATAAGCCCTGCCGACGTAAAGACACTGAAGCGCTTCTTCGGAAAACGGAATGTATTTGATTTCACCGGTATCAACGAATACACGGAAGACATCCACAATTATTATGAACCGGGTCATTATAGGCCCGCACTTGGGAAAAGGCTGATGGAAAAGATATATGAACCTTATATCTTGTCACCGAACGCCAAATCTCCGGCATCTCCCAGCCCGGGAACGATATAGGAATGCTCGTTCATCTCCGGGTCGATTGCTGCACACCACAAGGTCACTTCATCTCCAGGGAACAGCTTTTCCAGATGCTCTACGCCCTGCTGGCTGGCTATGACACAAGCTATCTGCAACTTGGCCGGCATCCCCTTGGTGACGAAGGCCTTCCAGGCCAATTCCATACTTTCTCCCGTGGCAAGCATCGGGTCTACAATCAATAATGTCTTCTTGGACAAATCCGGAGTAGCGATGTATTCGATGTGTACATCCACCGTACGGCATTCCTTATCCTTATAATAACGGTAAGCGGAAACAAAAGCGTTCCCGGCATGGTCGAACATATTCAAGAATCCAGTATGCAAAGGCAATCCGGCACGGAAAACAGTGGCAATCACCACCTCGTCATCGGGTGTGCTGACCGACGCCACCCCCAAGGGAGTCTGTACCTGCTTGACAGAATACGTCAGTTCCTTACTCATTTCATACGCCATTATCTCTCCAATGCGTTCAATATTACGGCGGAAGCGCATACGGTCGCCCTGGACTGCTACATCACGAATTTCCGCCACGTATTGGTTCAAGACAGAATTTGTCTCGGCAAAGTTGATAACCTTCATAATTATAGAATGTTTTGATGTGCAAAGTAAACGAATTTCACCCAATTTGCAACATTCAGTTAGCAGATATTGTTATGGTTTTATAAAAGATTTCCTATTAGAGAAAAATTTCTCTAATAGAGCTTTTCTTTAAAAAGAAAGTATTACTTTTGTAGGCGAAAAACAAGGGACCTGCTGAAAAGCAGGAAAAAAAGAGCTTTTCTACACCCGTTTTTCCTTGTAAATCAAAGGTAAAAAGAGATTAAGGAAAGAGATTATAAACCAAATACCAACATTTTAAATCATTAAAAGAAATGGCAAATTTAGATTTAAGCAAGTACGGTATCCAAGACGTGAAGGAAATTATCCACAACCCGTCTTACGATGTACTGTTCGCAGAAGAAACCAAACCAGGTTTGGAAGGTTTTGAAAAAGGTCAGGTAACTGAACTGGGTGCTGTAAATGTAATGACAGGTATCTATACCGGTCGTTCTCCTAAAGATAAATTCTTCGTAATGAATGAAGCCAGCAAGGATTCTGTATGGTGGACTTCTGAAGAATACAAAAACGACAACAAACCTTGCTCTGAAGAAGCTTGGGCTGACTTGAAAGCTAAAGCTGTTAAGCAGCTGAGCGGCAAGCGTCTGTTTGTTGTTGATACCTTCTGTGGTGCCAACCCCGCTACTCGTATGAAAGTACGTTTCATCATGGAAGTGGCATGGCAGGCTCACTTCGTAACTAACATGTTCATCCGCCCGACTGCTGAAGAACTGGCTAACTACGGAGAACCCGATTTCGTATCATTCAACGCTTCTAAGGCAAAAGTTGACAACTACAAGGAACTGGGTCTGAACTCTGAAACAGCTACTGTATTCAACTTGAAGACCAACGAACAGGTTATCTTGAACACTTGGTACGGCGGTGAAATGAAGAAGGGTATGTTCTCTATCATGAACTACAAGAACCCGTTGCGTGGTATCGCTTCTATGCACTGCTCTGCCAACACTAACATGGAAGGTACTGACTCTGCTATCTTCTTCGGTCTGTCCGGTACTGGTAAGACTACCTTGTCAACTGACCCGAAACGTCTGTTGATCGGTGACGACGAACACGGATGGGATGACGAAGGTGTATTCAACTACGAAGGTGGTTGCTATGCTAAGGTTATCAACCTGGATAAAGAAAGCGAACCCGATATCTACGCTGCCATCAAGCGTGACGCTCTGTTGGAGAATGTTACAGTAGCTGCTGACGGTAAGATTGACTTCGCTGACAAGAGCGTAACTGAAAACACTCGTGTTTCTTATCCTATCTACCACATCAATAACATCGTTAAGCCGGTTTCCAAGGGTCCTCACGCTCACCAGGTAATTTTCTTGTCTGCCGACGCATTCGGTGTATTACCTCCGGTATCTATCCTGAACCCTGAACAAGCTCAGTACTACTTCTTGTCTGGCTTTACTGCTAAGTTGGCTGGTACAGAACGTGGTATCACTGAACCGACTCCGACATTCTCTGCTTGCTTCGGTGCTGCTTTCCTGAGCTTGCATCCTACTAAATATGCAGAAGAATTGGTTAAGAAGATGAACAAGGTTGGTGCTAAGGCATACTTGGTTAACACTGGTTGGAACGGTAGCGGCAAACGTATCTCTATCAAAGATACTCGTGGTATCATCGACGCTATCCTCGACGGTTCTATCGACAAGGCTCCGACGAAGGTTATTCCTTTCTTCGACTTCGTGGTTCCTACTGAATTGCCTAATGTAGATCCGAAGATTCTTGATCCTCGCGATACTTACGAATGCGCTTGCCAATGGGAAGAAAAAGCAAAAGACCTGGCTGGCCGCTTCATCAAGAACTTCGCTAAGTTCACTGGCAACGAAGCAGGTAAGGCTTTGGTTGCTGCTGGTCCGAAGCTCTAATCTGACAATAAAGTTAGAAACATATGGAAAAGGTATCTCCTCCGGGAGATGCCTTTTTTCTTTTTTAATATCTCTATCTCATTGATAATCCGAAAGTTTTAGTAGTTTTGCAGAAACCATTATTCAAATAAAGCAATATGAAAAGTATCAGATTGATGTTGGCAGGCGCAAGTTTGTTACTGCTCTGCAGTTGCGGTGCCCAGGTCCAGAAAGAGACCCAAGTTGCCAATGCAAATGAAAGCAAAGAGAATGCGGTGATTGAAACCATCATGTCACGCCGCAGCATCCGCCAGTACAAACCGCAAGCCGTGAATCGCGACACCATGCAGATTATCCTGGATTGCGGTATCAATGCACCCAACGGACAGAACAAGCAATCGTGGGAAGTGCGTGTAGTGGATAACCCGGATTTCATCAACGGCATCACGGAAATCTACAAGAAGGAAAATCCCAAAGCCGCCGAAGACCCGAAATTCAAGAACATGTTTCGCAACGCTTCTACAGTAGTATTTATTGCCAATGACCCGTCTTATGACCTTTCGCAGATTGACTGCGGACTGCTGGGTGAGAATATGATTCTATCAGCCTGGTCCATGGGAATCGGTTCTTGCTGCTTGGGCGGTCCCACGCGCTTCATGACCTCTACTCCGGCTGCTGCCGAATACCTGAAGAAACTGGATATTCCGGAAGGCTATCAGCTACTTTACTGTATCGCTTTCGGCTATCCGGACGAAACGCCCGCTGCCAAACCCCGTAATGCGGCAAAGGTAAAATTCATCGATTGACTTTCGTTTGAATGACGACAATAAAAAGGAGTGCCTCACCTTTCGGCGGGGCACTCCTTTCATATATAACAACTAAAACTCTTCTGTTTATCAGTTCTTGTTTGCGCGTTTACGCTCAAGCTCATCGAGGATAACCTTACGCATACGCATTGATTTAGGAGTAACTTCCACATATTCATCCTCCTTGATGTACTCCAGTGCCTCCTCAAGAGAGAACTGTACGGGAGGAATCAGACGTGCCTTGTCATCCGAACCACTGGCACGCATATTGGTAAGCTTCTTGGACTTCGTTACATTAATCACCAAGTCGTTGTCATGGGAATGCTCGCCCACTACCTGGCCTGCATAAACCTCTTCCTGCGGGAAAATGAAGAATTTGCCGCGGTCCTGCAACTTGTCAATGGCATAGGCAAAAGCCGTACCGGACTCCATGGCAATCATAGAACCGTTGGTACGCCGTTCAATCTCACCCTTATACGGTTGATATTCCTTAAAACGGTGTGCCATGATAGCCTCGCCGGCAGAAGCGGTCAACACATTGGTACGCAGACCGATGATACCGCGCGACGGCATGTCGAACTCAAGATTTACACGTTCGCCGGCACTTTCCATCTTCACCATTTCACCTTTACGACGGGTCACCATATCAATCATCTTGCTGGCATATTCTTCGGGAACATTGATGGTAAGCTCTTCAATAGGTTCGCATTTCACGCCGTCAATCTCCTTGAAGATTACCTGCGGTTGCCCTACCTGCAACTCATACCCTTCACGACGCATGGTCTCAATCAGTACGGAAAGATGAAGCACGCCACGGCCGGAAACAATCCACTTGCCGTCTTCCTCGCTCTTGCGCACGCGAAGTGCAAGATTCTTATCCAACTCCTTCATCAAACGGTCGTGGATGTGGCGGGAAGTAACAAACTTACCTTCCTTACCGAAGAACGGAGAGTCATTAATGGTGAAGAGCATACTCATCGTAGGTTCATCAATGGCAATAGGCGGCAACGCTTCCGGATTTTCGTAATCGCAGACCGTATCTCCGATTTCGAATCCTTCGATACCTACCAACGCACAGATGTCACCGGAAGACACTTCCTGCACCTTTACACGGCCCATACCTTCGAATGTATGCAATTCCTTGATTTTTGATTTCACGATACTCCCGTCACGCTTTGCCAAAGACACATTCATGCCTTCTTTCAATATGCCACGGTGTACGCGGCCCACAGCAATACGCCCGGTATACGAAGAATAATCCAGCGAAGTAACCAGCATTTGCGGTGTACCCTCCAACTGTTCGGGGGCAGGAATATTCTCCAAGATACAGTCCAGAAGCGGATAAATGTTATCAGTCGGCTGCTGCCAGTCGGTACTCATCCAATTATTCTTGGCAGAACCGTAGATAACGGGGAAATCCAGCTGGTCCTCGGTTGCATTCAGGCTGAACATCAAGTCGAACACCATCTCGTACACTTCTTCGGGACGGCAATTTGGCTTATCCACCTTATTCACAACAACGATAGGTTTCAGACCAATCTGCAGAGCTTTCTGCAATACAAACCGTGTCTGCGGCATAGGACCTTCGAAAGCATCCACAAGCAGAATGCATCCATCCGCCATATTCAATACACGTTCCACTTCACCTCCGAAGTCACTGTGTCCCGGAGTATCAATAATGTTAATCTTGGTGTCTTTGTAGTTGATAGAAACGTTCTTTGAGAGAATCGTTATACCTCGTTCACGCTCCAGGTCATTGTTATCCAACATTAATTCACCTGTGCTCTGGTTGCTGCGGAAAAGGTTTCCGGCCAAAAGCATCTTGTCAACGAGCGTCGTTTTCCCATGGTCCACATGGGCAATAATTGCAATGTTTCTAATCTTTGCATATAATACCTATTATTTTCAGGCGACAAAGTTAGTGATTTTGGATTAGATATGCAGTATAGATATGATTTTTTTGCTGAATATCATTGTGATATAAAAGTTTATCCCTATCTTTGCAGCCCCGAAAGGGAATATTTATAATAACTTTTAATTAAACATTATGTATTTAGACGCTGCTAAAAAGCAAGAAATCTTCGGCAAATACGGAAAGTCTAACACTGATACTGGCTCAGCTGAGGCTCAGATAGCTTTGTTTTCCTACCGTATTGCTCGTCTGACTGAGCACCTTAAGCTCAACAGAAAGGATTATAGTACAGAAAGAGCTTTGACTATGTTGGTAGGTAAACGCCGTGCGTTGCTGACTTATCTGAAGGACCGCGACATCACCAGATATCGTGCTATCGTCAAAGAACTCGGCTTGCGTAAGTAATCTACTTGCGGCAAAACCATTAAAAAAAGGAAGTTTTCCAAAAGGAAACTTCCTTTTTTGTTCATAATCCGATTTATACCTAATTTTGTATCCATGAAAAGAAAAGTATCAGCAGCAAATCTTTCGATAGCAATCACTTTTCTATTGATACTGCTATCATTCGGCTTCGGTTATCGCAGCTATTCGCAGGCAGAACAACGTGTGGTCTCTGACCTGAACCAGGCACTGCAACGCACAGTATTGCAGAACAAGGGATTATGGTTGAATGCGGACACAATCCAGACTTATGCCAAACTACAAGAAGTGATAGGTGCCCCCGTTTCTGTAAACGGTTCCCACAGAGCCTTTACCGAAGCATTGTCCATCACCGGATTGAAAGATGTCTCTACCCTTTCGCTGCATATACTGAAAAAGAACTCTCCCGCCACCGTATTCAATGAGATTCCTGCCGGATGTCTTGCCAGCGACACATTGGTATGGCTCTCCACCACAGCCGATGCATCTGGACTGACACTTTCCTTCCGGGGATATGCCCGTTGCTCAGCTACCATGCTGTTCAGCTTATCCAAGCAGACAATTCCGGCAACATTGCTATTGGCCGCCCTGCTGTGGGGAGGATTCACCTTTTTCTATTTCCACCGGCACACAAAGACTAATGCCAGTAACGGGCAGCAACAAGAAAACTTCATTACCTTCGGCAACCTTTCGCTTTCCCTCCAGGAAGCCTGCTTCTATAACGAACAGCAGGAAAAGCTAAAACTCACCCCCATGCAGTACACACTGATGGAGATGTTCTACCTTTCTTCCTCACACCTACTTTTCAAATCCGACATCTGCCAATCGCTATGGCCGGGAAAAGACAATGCAGACGAAACGCTTTACACATTGATACGGCGTCTGAAGCCCATTGTCGAGGATAACAGCAACCTCAGAATAACAACAGATCGTGGCCGCGCCTACGGACTGGAAATAAAAACCTAAACATTATAGAATCATGAAGACTAACAAACTTATCCTATTAGGGCTAATCTGCCTGACTGTCGCAATGCCGACAACCGCCCAAAACCGTAACGAAAAGAAAGAGCGCACTGAACGTGCTGTAAAAGAAGCTATTGCTGCTAAACAATACAAAATCAACGTAGATCGGATGCAACCGATGAGAGGCGGTAGCCGTAACTTGACCACCAACTACACACTGGAAATCAGAAACGACTCCGTTTTCTCTTACCTGCCTTACTTTGGAGTGGCCTACAATGCTCCGTATGGAGGAGGCAAGAGCCTGAATTTCAATGCATCCATCACCGGATACACAACCAGAGCACTCAAAAAAGGCAAAATCCAAATAGACTTCAAGACCCGTAGTGATGAAGACAATTATGAGTACCGCCTCACCATCTTTCCCGATGGTTCTACCAGTATCCATGTGCAACCCATGAACAAACAGTCCATCTCGTTCACCGGAGAGATGGATACAGAAAAGTAATCATCTTCCCCCTTTAAAAGGACAAAAGAAAGTATTGTCAGTCTATTGTCAGGCAAATGTCAGACAACTATCCGCTTTTTGTTTCTTCCATCCCGGCAGAAAGCGGATACCTTCGTGTCCCGAAATCAAACAACAACCGGAACATGAAACAGATAATATGTATTCTTGCCCTGCTCCTAATGAGCGTCACGACAACAAAAGCACAAACCAGCCCGGCAACACCCTCCATCCGAGGTAAAATTCTCACAGAGGAAAAGCAACCGATAGAGTTTACCAACATCGCCCTCCTTTCCGAAGATTCCACCTTCATACAAGGAACGTGTAGCCGAAGCGACGGTAGTTTTGAACTTCTCCCTCCCGCTCCCGGAAACTATCTACTACAAGTTTCTTCCATCGGTTACAAACCCCTTTGCCAGCCTTGCCCCACCGGGAGTACCCACAACTGGATATTGCAAACCGATGCCGTGCTACTTGCGGAAACCGTCATCACCGCCGCCCGCCCCGTTTTCCGACTAAAGGGCGGAAAGTTGGAGACAAGCGTACGGCAAACCCTGCTCGCATCCTTGAATGATGCCAACGACGTATTGAAACATATCCCCGGACTGCGCTCCTCTGATGAGGGGTATACCGTTTTTGGCAAAGGGACACCGGTCATCTATATAGACAACCGCCTTCTGCAAGACAACTCCGAGCTGCAACGCCTCTCTGCCGCCGATATTGAAAAAGTGGAGCTCATCACCAACCCGGGTGCAGAGTACGATGCTACCGTTAAAGCCGTTGTACGCATACGCACCGTACGTAACAAAAGAGACAGTTTTGGCGGTAATTTCCGTGCAGGAATCACCCAACGGAGACGCAACAGCCATTACGGACAAGTCAATCTGAATTATCAGAAGAAAGGACTGTCCCTGCTGGGCATGCTGTACACCAATTATGAACAGAAAACGCCACCAGGAGGTTCGCTACCAGATACCGTCCGAAATACAATGGGATGTAAATAACCGGGTTCACTTATATAATAAGGGACTACTTGCCGGAGGAAAAGCAAGCGCCAGTTACGACTTCAACCCCCAACACAGCCTCGGTGCCTCCTATGAGTTTCATCGTACCCCCGATTATCACAGCAGTGACCATTCGGCATATACCGTCCGGGCAAATGAAGAATTGGCCGATCACACCATACATTCCTCCCAAAACTTGCAGCAAACCAACCGGCACCAGCTGAATGCCTACTATCAGGGCAGCATAAAGCAACTCCACATAAACTTCAACACCGACCTGGTATACGGAAAAAGTTATAATCACCAGGAGGCTAAAGAAGAAAGCCAGACCGAAGGCAATCGCGACATCAGCTCTTTCAACCACGCCGACAACCGCCTTTATGCCGCCAAGTTGATTCTGACCCATCCCCTTTGGAAAGGTGAACTGAAGACCGGTGCCGATTACACCTTCATCCGGCGAAATGACAATTTCCTGAACCGGCAGCACATACTTCCCGATACAGACAGTCGAATCGACGAAAGCAAGTCCGCCGTCTTTGCCGAATACTCACTGACATTAGGAAAAATCAGCCTTCTTGCAGGACTGCGCTTCGAGCATGCCGTCTCCGACTATTGGGAGCAGGAAAAGTACGTGTCCGGTCAAAGTCGTACTTACAATGACTGGTGCCCCAACCTATCGGTAGACTTTCCTCTCGGCAAAGCCCAAGCCAATCTCAGCTATACAGCCAAAAGCAACCGCCCCAGCTTCTTCCAGCTACGTAGCACACTGAGTTATAACAACCGTTTCATCTACGAAGGCGGAAACCCACTGCTCACCCCCGAAACCAACCACGACCTGCAGTTCACGGCCCTTTACAAGTGGGTACAATTCGGACTTAACTACCAATACCGCCGCAATGCCATTGCCTTCATGACCAAAGAATACGAGGACAATCTGGATGTTGTCATCTTCACTACCGGAAATTTCAAACGGATGCAGTATCTCACCGCCTCTGCCCATCTGTCACCCACCGTCGGCATCTGGAAACCGGAGCTCGGCATCTACTTCGCCCAACCGTTCTTCAAAGTCACCAATCAAGGCAGTAGCAAGAATATGAACCGCGGCAGCATTTACCTCTTTCTGCAAAACAGTCTCCAGCTTCCGGACGAGTGGATTCTCTCCCTTGATGCCGACTACCAGAGCGAAGGCAACTTCGGCGCCATGCTGCAACGTTCCTATTGGGGCATAAACGCCGGCATCCGCAAAACATTCTTCAACAAAAGGCTGACGCTCGGACTGCAAGCCAATGACCTGTGGAATTCCCGGTATGGCTCCTTCATGCTGTTCGGTCCCCGGCTGACCTATACGAAAAAGGCAAACCCGGACTCGCGCAGCTTCTCCCTGAACCTAAGCTATCGTTTCAATGCAGCAGGCAAAGCGTACAAAGGAAAGCACGTATCGGAACAAGACTTGAAGCGGCTATAAACAGAACTTTGGGGAAGAAAGAGAAACAGAACAGAAGAATATTATACAAATAAGCCGACCACCGGAGATATTTCAGCAATATTTTCCCTCAGAATGTTGCATCAAGTAAAAGTTTCTCTTATTTTTGCGGTTTAACAGCTATAAATTATAACCTTTAGACAGAAAATACTATCATTATGGATACCAGCAAAATCGTAGGAGAAAAAATAAAATCACTCCGTGAAAGCCAATCCATCAGTATGGAAGAACTGGCACAGCGTTCGGGACTTGCTATCGAACAGATTGAACGTATAGAAAACAACATCGACCTCCCGTCACTGGCTCCCCTCATCAAGATAGCGCGTGTGCTGGGTGTACGTTTGGGAACTTTTCTTGACGACCAGGATGAGAACGGTCCCGTGGTCTGCCGTAAGGACGAGTCGCAGAACAGCATCAGTTTCTCCAACAATGCCATCCACAGCCGCAAGCATATGGAGTATCATTCACTCTCCAAATCCAAAGCCGACCGCCACATGGAGCCGTTCATCATTGACGTGGCCCCTACGGACGACAGCGATTTCGTGCTCTCCTCACACGAAGGCGAAGAATTCATCATGGTGATGGAAGGAACCATGGAAATCAGTTACGGCAAAAACACCTACCTGCTCGAAGAAGGTGACAGCATCTATTACGATTCCATCGTTCCGCACCACGTACACGCCTATGAAGGGCAGGCAGCCAAGATACTTGCAGTAGTTTATACACCAATTTAAATTAATGGAAAATTGAAAGGTGAAAATGGAAAATGATAAATACTTTCTATTTTCACCTTTCAACTTTCCACTTTCAACTTCCACATCATGTTATACGAACGTACCCTCGGCCAATGGTTGGAACATTGGGCCGAAACAACACCAGACAAAGAATATATCGTTTACTCTGACCGCAACCTGCGCTTCACCTGGAGCCAGTTCAACCGCCGGGTGGACGACATGGCCAAAGGACTTATCGCCATCGGCGTGGAACGGGGAACACACGTAGGTATCTGGGCAGCCAACGTACCCGACTGGCTGACTCTATTATACGCTTGCGCCAAGATAGGTGCCGTCTACGTAACGGTAAACACCAACTACAAACAGTCCGAGCTGGAATATCTCTGCCAGAACTCCGACATGCATACCCTCTGCATCGTCAATGGCGAAAAGGACAGTGACTTTGTGCAGATGACCTATACCATGCTTCCGGAACTGAAGACCTGCCAACGCGGACACTTGAAAAGCGAACGTTTCCCTTATATGAAAAACGTCATCTACGTGGGGCAGGAGAAGCACCGGGGCATGTACAACACGGCCGAAATACTTCTCTTGGGCAACAATATAGAAGACAGCCGCCTGAATGAACTCAAAAGTCAGGTCACTTGCCACGATGTAGTGAACATGCAATACACCTCCGGCACTACGGGATTCCCGAAAGGCGTCATGCTGACCCACTACAACATTGCCAACAACGGTTTCCTTACCGGTGAGCACATGAAGTTTACCGCCGATGACAAGCTCTGCGTCTGCGTACCATTGTTCCACTGCTTTGGCGTGGTACTTGCCACCATGAACTGCCTGACACACGGCTGTACAGAAGTAATGGTGGAACGCTTCAACCCGCTGGTAGTGCTCGCCTCTATCCACAAGGAGCGCTGCACGGCACTTTACGGCGTACCCACCATGTTCATTGCCGAACTGAACCATCCGATGTTCGACATGTTCGACATGTCCAGCCTCCGTACGGGTATCATGGCAGGTTCCCTCTGCCCGGTAGAGCTGATGAAGCAGGTGGAAGAGAAAATGTACATGAAAGTAACCAGCGTTTACGGGCTGACCGAAGCTGCTCCCGGAATGACCGCCACCCGGATAGACGACCCGTTCGATGTACGTTGCAATACCGTAGGACACGACTTTGAACATACGGAAGTAAAGGTTATCGACCCCGAAACCGGAGAAGAGTGTCCCGTAGGCGTACAAGGTGAAATGTGCAACCGCGGATACAACACCATGAAGGGTTACTACAAAAACCCGGAAGCCACGGCCGAAGTCATTGACGAGAACGGTTTCCTGCACTCGGGAGACCTTGGAATAAAGGACGAGGACGGCAATTACCGCATCACAGGACGCATCAAGGACATGATTATCCGCGGTGGTGAGAATATCTATCCCCGCGAGATAGAAGAGTTCCTCTATCAACTGGAAGGCGTAAAAGACGTGCAGGTAGCCGGTATTCCCTCTAAGAAGTACGGTGAAGCCGTAGGCGCTTTCATCATCCTGCACGAAGGAGTGGATATGCACGAATCGGATGTACGAGACTTCTGCATCGGCAAAATATCCCGCTACAAGATACCCAAGTATATCTTCTTCATCAAAGAATTCCCCATGACAGGAAGTGGCAAGATACAGAAATTCAAGCTGAAAGACCTGGGATTACAGCTTTGCAAGGAGCAGGGGATTGAGATTGTGTGATAATAAAGGATAAGAGATAAGGGGTTAGCGATTAGGGATTATTTGGGGCCGCATAGACTTTAATATAGGCATAAACCCATCCTTAATCCCTAATCGCTAACCCCCTTATTTTTCTTCTTTTTCCGGATACTTCATATTCTCCTCTTTCATCTGTTCCAAGACCTCATGCAGGTATTTGGCAGACTCCCATTTAGCCATCGGAAGGTCGTGGAGCAGGTAGTTGCCGCAATCTTGCGGAGCGGCACCGGGGACTTCACCTTCATATTCGGCAACAAAGCGGAAGGTGTCCTGCATCAGTGCCAGTATGTCCTGCGGCTTCAAGTCACCTTTCATCAGCAGATAATTACCGGTGAGGCAGCCCATGGGGCCCCAATAGATAATCTTGTCCTGCCATTGCGGTTCATTGCGCAGGTAGGTGGCGGCAAGATGTTCGATAGTGTGCAGAGCACCTTGTCCCAAAGCAGGTTCGCGGTTGGGCTCTTTCATACGGATGTCGAAAGTAGTGACTGTTTCTCCGTTCACTTCATCCTTGCGTGATACGTAAATACCGCGCAACAAGCGGATGTGGTCAATGGTAAAACTGGGAATCTTCTTCATGAGTTATAAGTTATAAGTTATGAGTTATAAATTGCTGGGAAGGGTGGAGAGGAAGGTCCATATCGTGAGGAACGAACGCTCTGCCATGGTTCCCCAGAAATCGGCATACTGCGAAGCATGGTCCTCTACTCCGGGTGTGTCGCTGATGATGCGGAAGCTGAGAAAAGGAACATTGTACAGATAGCAAGTCTGCGCAATGGCGGCAGACTCCATATCAACGGCAAGACCGTCGGGGAAACGTTGCTTGATGGTATCCAGCTCCGTACGGTTGGTGATGAACTGGTCGCCGGTACAGACAAGTCCGCTGTGGATGCGGCTTTCCATTCCGGCTTCGTTCAGCGACAAGGCATGTTTCAACAGAGAGGAACATCCCTCGTAAGAGGCGGGAAAACCTTGCACTTGTCCGTACTCGTTACCGTCGCCGCACCAGACGTCGTGATACACCAGACGTTGGCTTGCCACTACATCCGTCACCTTCAGGCAAGCATCAATGCCGCCCGCCACACCGGTGCTGACGATGCAGTCCGGAGAAAAGCGCCGTATCAGTTCCGAAGCTCCTACCGCTGCACTCACCTTACCGATGCCACATTGCGTCAAGATTACATGGTTACCGCCCAATGTACCTTCCACATAGCGGAAACTACCATCGCCCGACGTATTCTTATCCTGCAAGCGCTCCACCAACCGGCGGTGTTCGCTGTCCATTGCACTGATTATCCCTATTGTCATATCTATAATAATTTAAGCTTGCATATTATCGTTAAAGCACTTTAATCTTTTTTTGGAAAGGCAAAGGTACAACATTCTGCCGATAACGTGACAATAACAATCTGCATTTATGTATCTTTGCCACAAAAGCGAAGATAGGCTGCACCTCAACAAAACTTTTTCATGCAAGCATGAAAGTTCTGTATTCGGTTTGCACTATCTTTGCCCCACAATTGATTAATTGATAACTCATAACTTATAACTCATGAAGAAGCTTCTTCCCGACCTTATTGCCATCTTGGCATTCGTCCTCCTTTCCTTCGCCTACTTCTTCCCGGCGGATATAGAAAACCGTATTCTCTTTCAGCACGACACGGCTGCAGGAGCAGGGGCAGGACAAGAAGTCAAGGAGTATTACGAACAGACGGGCGAACGCAGCCGTTGGACAAACTCGCTGTTCGGCGGTATGCCCATGTATCAGATAGCCCCTTCGTATGACTCCACCAAGTCACTGCAGTGGGTACAGAAAGCCTACCAACTCTTCCTGCCCGACTATGTGTGCCTCACATTCATGCTGATGCTCGGCTTCTACATCCTGCTGCGCGTATTCGGCATACCGGTCTGGCTGGCCGGACTGGGCGGCATCATGTGGGCATTCTCGTCCTATTTCTTCATCCTGATATCTGCCGGACACATCTGGAAGTTCATCACCCTTGCCTACGTGCCGCCCACCATAGCAGGCATTGTGCTCGCCTATCGTGGGAAACTGCTGTGGGGAGGCATCCTCACCGCCTTGTTCGTGGCCCTGCAAATCACCTCGAACCACGTGCAGATGTCCTATTACTTCTTCTTCGTCATCCTCTTCTTTGTGGGAGCCTACTTCGAGAAAGCATGGCGTACCAAGACATTGCCCCAGTTCTTCAAGGCAAGTGCCGTACTGATTGTAGCAGCCCTCGTCGGCATAGCCGCCAACGTATCCAACCTCTATCACACCTATGCCTACAGCAAAGAAACCATGCGCGGCAAGAGCGAACTGGTGCAGACCGGCGACGCTGCCAAGCAGACCAGTAGCGGGCTGGACCGCGACTACATCACCCAGTGGAGCTACGGCATCGACGAAACACTGACTCTGCTGGTGCCCAACTTCAAAGGCGGAGCATCTGCCGCCCTCAGCCAAAGTGAAACCGCCATGAGCAAGGCAAACCCGATGTACAGCAGTCTGTACGGCTCACTGACACAATATTTCGGTACCCAGCCCATGACGTCGGGTCCCGTCTACGTCGGAGCATTCGTCTTGTTTCTGTTCGTACTGGGATGCTTCATCGTGAAAGGACCGTTGAAGTGGGCATTGATAGGAGCCACCTTCTTCTCCATCGTCTTGTCCTGGGGCAAGAACTTCATGCCGCTGACGGATTTCTTCATCGATTACGTCCCGTTGTACAACAAGTTCCGCGCCGTGTCCTCCATCCTTGTCATAGCAGAGTTCACGATACCTTTGCTGGCTATCTTTGCCCTGAAACGCCTGCTCGAAGAGCCGGAAATCTTAAAACAAGAAAAGAAGCCCCTCGGCATCAGCCTGCTGCTCACTGCAGGCGTCGCCCTGCTGCTTGCCGTTGCCCCGGGCAGCATCGGCTCCGGCTACGTGCCCGCCCAAGAGGCACAGATGCTGCAGAATGCCGTCAACCAGCAGATGATACCCGCCAACGAGCTCTCCGGCATCCTTGCCAACTTGGGAGAGATGCGTGCCGAACTCGTCAGCAGCGACGCCCTGCGTAGCTTCATCATCATAGGCATCGGCTGCAGCTTGCTCTGGCTCTATGCAAGCGGCAAGCTGCGCAGCTCGCTGACCATTGCAGGTATCACCATACTCTGCCTGGCAGATATGTGGGGGGTCAACAAGCGCTATCTGAATGATGCCCAGTTCGTGCCCCACTCCATCCGTACGGAAACCTTCACCAAGACAAATACAGACGAGCTGATACTGCAAGATACCAGCTTGGACTATCGTGTATTGAACTTTGCCACCAGCACCTTCGATGACAACAACACCTCCTACTGGCACAAAAGCGTCGGCGGTTATCACCCGGCCAAGCTGCGTCGCTACCAGGAAATGATAGAGCATCACATCTCTCCCGAAATGCAGGCGGCCTACAAGGCCATTGCCACCGCCGGAGGTGAGATGGACAGCGTGGATGCCAATAAGTTCCGCATACTGAACATGCTGAACACCAAATACTTCATCTTCCCTGCAGGACAGCAAAGACAAACCGTTCCCATCCTCAACCCGCACGCCTACGGCAATGCATGGTTTGTAAACAAGGTGCAGTATGTGAACAACGCCAACGAAGAGATTGACGCCCTGGACAGCATCATACCCACAGAGACAGCCGTAGTGGATGCCCGCTTCAAGGATGTGCTGAAAGGTGCCACGGAAAGTTATAAAGACAGCCTCTCCAGCATCCGCCTGACAAGTTACACACCTAACCGCCTGACGTACGAAACGAACAATGCCCAAGACGGTATTGCCGTATTCTCCGAAATCTATTATCCGGACGGCTGGCACGTAACCATCGACGGACAGCCTGCCGAACTGGCACGCGCCGACTATATCCTGCGCACAATGTATGTTCCTGCCGGACAGCACACCATCGAAATGCGCTTTGACCCCACCAGCCTGCACGTGACGGAAGGCATCGCCTACGGAGCACTGGCGCTGCTGGTGATAGGTATCATCGTGGCAGTGCTGATAGCCAAAAGGAAGTATGTAAAGGCATAAGAACAAATATCATATCATTCCCCCCACAAGCACCCGACGCATTCCGCTATTCATACCCTGATACGGAATGCGTCGAGTGCTTATGTCCGTTCCGTTATCCCCTCATGTTTGTTCTGTCATTCCCTTATGTCTGTTCTGTCAACCCCTATATATTGATGAAAAACCACGGCTGTGAAGCATATTCTTCACAGCTGTGGCACGTCTTCTTCACCGCTGTGGGAAAGGCGTACCACAGCCGTGCGCACATGATAAACCCAAAGGCTTCTCAAGACAAACCACCGTGCAAAACACAACAGAAGCCTATGTAGCACACAACGGAAGCCTATGCAAGAGACAAGAAAGCCCGGTCAGATGCGCAAAAAACCGTTTCTACCCTCCCGGGTAAAAACGGTTCAAGTCAATAATACATGAAAAAACGCTATTTAGAGAGAGTCTCTTCTATAACGGAATGGTTCTCTTCCTTCTTCACTCATCATCAGCAGTTCTCCGAACTGACATCAAAGTTAGGGAAGCATAACAAGAACAACAAATAGAATCTACGAAAAGGCATATCTCATCGACAGAACGGAAAAGAATGAACCCTACAATAGGGAAAAGAATGAAAAAAAAGCTATAAACAGTCGGCAGAACGATATATTTCAGTAACTTTGCTAACGTGAAAACAGGCTGCACCCCAGCATAAAAAAATGAACAGTATGGAAACTACCAGACAAAATAAAATAGCCCGTCTCCTGCAGAAGGAACTGAGTGATATCTTCTTGTTGCAAACCAAGTCCATGCCCGGCATACTGATTTCCGTCAGTGCCGTACGCATCAGCCCCGACATGAGCGTGGCACGCGCTTATCTCAGTATATTCCCCTCGGAGAAAAGCGAAGAAATAGTCAAGAACATCAACGGAAACATGAAATCCATACGCTTTGAACTGGGTACCCGCGTACGCCACCAACTACGCATTATCCCCGAACTGAAGTTCTTCGTAGACGACTCACTGGACTATCTGGAACGAATTGATGAACTGCTGAAATAATGTCCCTTCCCTTCTTTATAGCCCGCCGCTACCTCTTCTCCAAGAAGAAACACAATGCCATTAATATCATCTCCGGCATTTCGGTGTGTGGGGTGGCATTGGCTACGTTGGCGTTGGTATGCACCTTGTCCGTGTTCAACGGTTTTCAGGACATGGTGGCAGGCTTTTTCACAGCTTTCGACCCGGAACTGAAAATCACCGTCCGCGAAGGTAAGGTTTTCGACCCGCACGAAGCGTGCATCCGGCAAGTACACGCCCTGTCCGAGATTGACGTGTGGACGGAAACACTGGAAGAGAATGCCATGGTGCAGTACAAGGACCGCCAGGCAATGGCCGTCATCAAGGGAGTGGAGGACAATTTCGAACAGCTTACCTCCATCGACAGCTTGCTCTATGGGACGGGAAAGTTCCTACTGAGCGACTCGGTGGTGGACTATGGTTTTCTGGGTGTGGAACTTATATCCGAGTTGGGCACCGGCATTCAGTTCGTGGACCCGTTGCAGGTCTATGCCCCCAAACGGAACGTACGGGTAAACATAGCCAACCCCACTGCGGCTTTCAACCGGGAGTATCTCTTCTCGCCCGGCGCCATCTTTGCCGTCAACCAGCAAAAATACGATTCACGCTACATACTGACGTCACTCGACTTTGCCCGCCGTCTGTTCAATTATGACACGGAAGTCTCTGCCATCGAGATGAAACTGAAACCCGGTTCCAACATCGGCTCCGTACAAAAGAAAATAGCAGGCATTCTCGGCGACCGGTTCATTGTACAGAACCGCTACGAGCAGCAGGCCGATGTTTTCCGCATCATGGAAATAGAGAAACTCATCTCTTATCTCTTCCTCACCTTCATTCTGGGTATCGCATGCTTCAATGTCATCGGTTCGCTGTCCATGCTGATACTGGACAAACGGGAGGACGTGGAGACACTGCGCAATCTGGGTGCCGATGACCGGCTTATAGCGCGCATCTTCTTGTTCGAAGGCAGGATGATTTCTGTATTCGGCGCCCTCTCCGGCATCGTTTTAGGATTGTTGCTGTGCTTTCTGCAGCAACGTTTCGGGTTGATTTCATTGGGGGGAGGCAATGGAAGTTTTGTAGTGGACGCTTATCCGGTAAGTGTACATGCCACGGATATTATTCTGGTATTCTTAACGGTCATCACTGTAGGCTTCTTGTCCGTATGGTATCCGGTGAGATACCTTAGCAAGCGGCTGCTGAGAAAAAGATAAAAAAACAGTTACTTCTTACGGATAATCGTCAATCCGTCACGCAGGGGAAGAATGACTTTCTCCACACGCGCATCCCGCGCCACCAAATCATTGAAGGCTTTGATACTGATTGTTTGCAGGTCTGTGCGATGGGGTTGTTCTTCCAGCACATGGCCATCCCACAAGGTATTGTCGGCAATGATATATCCACCGCCGGAAAGGCGGGCGAGCACCATTTCATAATACTCTATGTATTTACGCTTATCTCCGTCAATAAAGGCAAGGTCGAAAGTGAGGTCCAGTTGCGGTACCCGCTCCAAGGCATCGCCAATGTAGAACCTGATTTTATCCGCGTAATCGGAATTCTCCAGCCACGGACGGGTGAAGTCCTCCTGCTCGTCGTTGATTTCAAACGTATGCAGCATCCCGCCCTCCGGCAGTCCTTCTGCTATGCAAAGTGCGGAATACCCGCTATAAGTCCCTATCTCCAGCACCTGCCGGGGACGAATCATCCGGACAAACATCTTGAGCATACGCCCCTGCAAATGTCCGGAAGCCATGCGGGGATATAGCAACTTGACATGCGTGTCGCGATAGAGCGCTTTCAGATAATCGCCCTCATCATCAATGTGCTGCAAAATGTATTCGTCAATCGTCACTTTGTTAATGGATTATAGGTTAGGGATAAGGGATTAGGGGTTAGGGGTTAGTTCTGCGCACAATTATTAATTAATCATTAACCGCTAATCCCTACCCCTTATCCTTAATCCCTTATCCTACAAGTATCTGTTACTGTTAGGCAGCACACTATCTTCAGCATGCTTCAAGGCATCTTCTACGACATTGATTTCAAGGAAAGAGGTCTGTGTGCCTTCCTTACCGCTACTCAGGTAGCCCACCATGTCCGTAGGACATAAACGGCCTTCCTTCAACAAGCGACGCAAGGCTGCAAAGTAATATTCCTGCCCGTTGGCAAGTTCGGGCATATAGATAGCTTCCACACCGTAGGAAAGGGCAAGGTGCCGCATGGTCTTTTCCTTGTAGCAGATGGCCAACACCGGATATTTGCCACGGAAAGCGGCAAGGTTACGGGCAGTACGGCCGCTGTAACTGTCGGTGATGATTGCACGGATTTTCAGTTTGGTGGTAGCCTTTACCGCTTGTTTGGCCAGGAACGCAGTCACGTCGTTGCTGTTCTCGTCCAGCGGAATACGGATATCGTTGTCAGACAGCTTGTCTTTCTCCGCTTGGGCGGCAATCTTGGTCATCGTCTTCACCGCTTCTACCGGATACTTTCCATAGGCGGTTTCACCGCTCAACATCAAGGCATCCGTACGATAATAGATGGCATTGGCAATGTCCGTTACCTCCGCACGGGTGGGACGCGGATTGGAAATCATGGTATGAAGCATCTGTGTGGCAACAATCACCGGCTTCTTGGCAAGAATACACTTGCGGATGAGCACACGCTGGATGCCCGGAATACGTTCCTGCGGAACTTCAATACCGAGGTCACCGCGAGCTATCATCACACCGTCGGCTACTTCCAGGATTTCATCGATATTATCAACGCCTTCCTGGTTCTCAATCTTAGCAACAATACGGATATCGCTGTTATGAGCGTCAAGAATCGCCTTGATGTCGAGTATATCCTGCTTATTGCGCACAAAGGAGTGGGCAATGAAGTCTATGTTCTTCTCAATGGCATAAAGGATATTGGTGCGGTCCTTCTCAGTCAGAGAAGGCAGATTGATGCGGACGCCGGGAACGTTGACGCTCTTGCGGCTGCCCAGAGTAGCCTCATTCTGTACTTCGCAGAGCAGGTAGTCGGGGGTCTTCTCTACAACAACCAACTCCAAGTCACCGTCATCAATAAGGATATGGCCGTCCACATTCAAGTCTTTGACGAAATGGGGATAGGATACCGAGATACATTCACGGGTAGTCTCCTGCTCCGGGTTGCCTACCACCTTCACGCGGTCGCCCGCCTTGAAAGGAATGGGCTCAGCCAGAACCGTCGTGCGGACCTCCGGTCCTTTCGTATCCATCAGGATAGCGATGCGGTTGGAAACCGAACGCACATTGTTAATCAACTTCTCGGCACCTTCACGGCCAAGATGTGCAGTATTCATACGTACAACATTCATACCTGCATCGAACAACTGCTTTATAAAATCAACATCACAGCGCTGGTCAGAAATCGTTGCGACAATCTTCGTTTGCTTCAATAACATAATCTATATACCTATTTTATTTAATAATCTTTTAATGCCTCCATGGCCAGACGGTAGGAGTTCAGCCCGAAACCGAGAATGACACCCTTGCAAGCGCAGGAAATCATGGACACATGACGAAAAGCCTCGCGGGCATGTACATTAGAGATATGCACCTCAATCACCGGAGAAGTGACCGAACGGATAGCATCTTGCAGAGCGATGGACGTATGGGTGTAAGCACCCGCATTCAAAATGATGCCGTCCACATCAAAACCTACCTGCTGAATCTTGTCTATCAGCTCTCCCTCAATGTTGGACTGGAAATAGTCAATCTGTACATCCGCATATTTCTTACGGAGTTCGGCAAGGTAGTCTTCAAAAGTAACGCTACCGTAAATGGAAGGTTCACGTTTGCCCAAGAGATTTATATTGGGGCCGTTAATAATCTGTATCCTCATAACACAATTTTTTATACCTTTGCGGTGCAAAGATAGTGCAAACCGAAAGCAGATGCAAATTTATTTGCAATTTGCTGAAATGCAGCCTATTTTCGCGAAGCAAAGGTAGAAAAAAGAAATGAAATCAGAAGAAAAATCCACGAATAAGGAGAAACAAACGCTGATAATCAGAAAGTACCACCAGTATCTGAAACTGGAAAAAGCACTCTCACCCAATACAGTGGATGCTTACCAAACAGACTTACAGAAGCTGCTGCACTTTCTGGAAGGAGAGGGTATCGCTATCCTTGACACTACCCTGGATGACTTGCAGCATTTTGCCTCCGGACTGCACGACATCGGCATCCATCCCCGCTCGCAGGCACGCATCTTGTCGGGCATCAAGTCATTCTTCCATTTCCTCGTCATGGCCGACTACCTGGAGGGAGACCCCAGCGAACTGTTGGAGGGACCCAAAATCGGATTCAAGCTTCCAGAAGTACTGACAGTGGAAGAGATAGACCGCATCATCTCCGCCATTGACCTAGGCACAAACGAGGGGCAACGCAACCGGGCCATCCTCGAGACTCTATACAGTTGCGGCCTACGGGTATCGGAACTGTGCAACCTGAAAATCTCCGACTTGTATTTCGACGAAGGCTTCATCAAGGTAGAAGGTAAGGGCAGCAAACAGCGCCTTGTACCCATATCGTCCCGTGCCATCAAGGAGATAAGGAACTGGTTCGTGGACCGCAATGGAGGCTGGAAAATCAAGAAGGACTTCGAGGACTATGTATTCCTGGCACGCTGGGGCAAAAATATCTCGCGCATCATGGTATTCCATCTCATCAAGGAACTGGCGAAGAAGGCCGGCATCACCAAAAACATCAGTCCGCACACCTTCCGCCATTCCTTTGCCACCCACCTGCTTGAAGGAGGCGCCAACCTGCGCGCCATACAAAGTATGCTGGGTCACGAATCTATCGCTACAACAGAAATTTACACACATATTGACCGGCACAGATTGCGCAGTGAAATCATAGAACATCATCCCCGCAATATAAAGTACCGCAAAGAGCGGGAAATTCATTAAATTATGATAAAATTGCTGCGCGAGTTAACAAACTGTAATAGGATTTAATATCTTTGCGTTGTTGTGTCCATGCCCAAACAGCACACTAAAATGGAATAGACAAATTTCAATTACAAACAATTAATTTATACCTAAAATGACTAAGAAATTGTATCTGCCGTTTTTAATGGCAATGGTTGTTGCATTAATGACATCGTGCAGCAAAAAGATGGGTGAATTGTCATCAGATTATTTCACCGTAACTCCTCAAGTTCTGGAAGCTGTGGGTGGTAAAGTTCCCGCTACAATCAACGGAAAATTCCCCGAAAAGTACTTCAACAAGAAGGCTGTGGTAGAAGTGACCCCTGTGCTGAAATGGAATGGCGGCGAAGCTAAAGGCCAGTCGGCTGTGTTCCAGGGCGAAAAAGTAGAAGGTAACGACCAGACTATCTCTTACAAGATGGGCGGCAGCTACACTATGAAGACATCTTTCGACTATGTACCGGAAATGGCCAAATCCGAACTGTATCTGGAATTCAAGGCTACAGTAGGCAAAAAGACTGTCACTATCCCTGCTGTAAAAGTAGCTGATGGTGTAATCTCCACTTCTGAGATGCTGGAACAAACATTGGGCAGCGCTAACCCCGCCAATGGTGACGACGCTTTCCAACGTATCATCAAAGAAAAGCATGACGCCAACATCATGTTCTTGATTCAACAAGCCAACGTACGCGCCAGCGAATTGAAGACTGCCAAAGAATTCGGCAAAGAAGTGAAAAACATAGACGAAGCTGAAAACAAGAAAATCAGCAACATCGAAATCTCCGCATACGCTTCTCCCGATGGTGGTGTAGGCTTGAATACTACACTGGCTGAGAACCGCCAGGACAACACGGCTAAAATCATCAACAGAGATTTGAAGAAAGCAAAAATCGATGCAGCAGTAGACACCAAGTATACGGCTCAGGACTGGGAAGGCTTCCAGGAACTGGTATCCAAATCAAACATCCAAGATAAAGAATTGATTCTTCGCGTTCTTTCCATGTATCAAGATCCTGAACAAAGAGAACAAGAAATCAAGAACATCTCTTCTGTTTATAAAACTTTGGCTGACGAAATCCTGCCGCAACTGCGTCGTTCACGCCTGACTTTGAACTACGAAATCATCGGTAAGTCTGACGAAGAAATCGCAAACCTCGCCGACAGCGATGCCAAGCAGCTGAACATCGAAGAATTACTGTATGCCACCACCTTGACTAAAGATGCTGCCAAGCAAGAAGCCATCTTCACAAAAGCTACTCAAATCTACCCGAACGATTTCCGTGCTTACAACAACTTAGGTAAACTGGCTTATCAGGCTGGTGATCTTGACAAGGCTGAAAGCTACTTCAAGAAAGCTCTCTCCATCAAGGATGCTCCTGAAGCAAACATGAATCTCGGTCTGATTGCCTTGACCAAGGGCGACAGAACAGCAGCAGAAAGCTATCTGAGCAAGGCTTCCGGTTCTAAGGAACTGAACGAGGCATTGGGTAATCTGTATGTTGCTCAAGGACAGTACGACAAGGCTGTCAGCTCATTTGGCGACACTAAGACTAACAGCGCTGCTTTGGCACAAATCCTGGCTAAGGACTACAACAAGGCTAAGAACACACTGGCTGCTATCGAAAGACCAGACGCTTATACTGACTACCTGATGGCTGTACTTGGCGCAAGAACCAACAATACATCTATGGTAACCAGCAGTCTGAAGAATGCCATTGCAAAAGAACCGGCTTTGGCAAAGAAGGCTGCTTCTGACCTGGAATTCGCCAAATACTTCACTAACACTGACTTTATGAATATCATCAAATAATAAAGGTTAGATTGAAGAACGTGCCCGGCATAGAAATATGTCGGGCATTTCTTTTTATTCACACCAAAAAGAAGTATTTTCGCGACGAAGTATCAGAAAAAGAACCGGAATGAAGAAAATCTATCTTGCATACCTTCTGCTTATTATATTGTCTGCCTGCGGCAGCAAAAATACAAATTCAGTCTACCTAAATGGTGAAATCAAAGGGCTGGGGAATGATACCCTTTATATATATGGTACGGACAAGTTCTATAACCGTATGGACACTCTGCTTGTCAAGGATGACAAGTTCTCTGCAACCCTCACCACCGACACGCTTGTCTCTACATGGCTGCAATTCAGTGACGGCACAGAATATCCGCTTTACCTGAACAAAGGAGACAAAATAAAGATAAAAGGCTCCGCCGCCGAGCTTACTTCACTGGAAATCACGGGGAATGCCCCCAATGAAGAACTGACAGCTTTTCAGAAAGAGTTGAAAGGTTTGAGTACTCCCTCGGAGAAAGCATTGGAAGAAAAAGCAGAAGCCTTCATCAACAGCCATCCTTCTTCGCTGGTAAGTATCTATCTGCTGGAGAAATATTTCGTGCAAAAACCGCAACCGGACTTCTCCTTAATCAAAGAAATGACAGAACACATGACCGGAGGCTTGAAAGACCGTCCGTATGTGGACGAACTGCTTGACCTTATCCAAGAAGAAGAGAAGGTATCCGTTGGGAAAACCATCCCTTACGTCAACCTGCCCAATGCCAAAGGCACACAAATCAGCCGTACTAGCTTTAAGGACAAATATCTGTTGATACATTTTTGGGCATCTTGGGACCCGCAAAGCATGGAAGCCAACGCTGCCCTGCGCCGGATTTACAAGAAAGAAGAAAAGAACAAGCTATTCGCACTCTGGGGCATTTCCTTGGATATCGACAGAAAGGAATGGGAAGAAGCAATCAAAAGAGATACCCTGAAGTGGGAACAGAGTTGTGATTTCTCCGGATGGAACACAGCGCCCATCAAACAGCTCGCCATACAAGCATTGCCTGCCAATCTGTTCCTTAGCCCCTTCCGGAAAAATTGAAGGGAAGAATATGAGTGAGGAAGACATCAAAAAGAAACTGGAGGAGATAGAGCAAAAGGAAAAAGAGAAGAAAGAGAGTGAAAAGAAACTCAAAAAACAAAACCGACGGTAGCCTATCCTGCCATCACTAACCCCTAATCACTAAAAACGTGCTCATAAAAGTTTTTGGAGCGGCTGTTCAAGGTATTGACGCAACCCTCATCACCATTGAAGTCAACAGTTCCAGAGGCTGTATGTTCTATTTAGTCGGTTTGCCGGACTCTGCGGTCAAAGAAAGCCATCAACGTATCATATCTGCTTTGCAGGTCAACGGCTACCGGATGCCGACCAGCAATATTGTCATCAACATGGCTCCGGCTGACATCCGCAAGGAAGGTGCAGCTTACGATTTACCTTTAGCCATCGGCATACTTGCCGCCAGCGAAGTTATCCAGTCCGATAAGCTGGAACGCTATCTGCTGATGGGTGAACTAAGCCTTGACGGCAGCCTGCAACCTATCAAAGGAGCACTCCCCATTGCCATCAAGGCCAGAGAACTGGGGTTTGAGGGTATGATTGTACCGCAACAGAATGCCCACGAAGCGGCAGTAGTAAACAATCTGAAAGTGTACGGAGCGGGAAACATCAAGGAAGTTATAGAATTCTTTAATGGCACGCAGGAATTAACCCCTACGTTAGTCAACACCCGCGAGGCATTCTATTCCCCAGCAGAGCAACTTCGATTTCGACTTTGCAGAAGTAAAAAGGGACAGGAAAATGTGAAACGAGCCTTGGAGGTAGCTGCTTCGGGCAGCCACAATATACTTCTCATCGGTTCGCCGGGCAGCGGTAAGTCCATGCTTGCCAAGCGTCTGCCATCTATACTTCCTCCCCTCTCTTTGGGAGAGAGTCTGGAAACGACCAAGATTCATTCTGTTGCCGGAAAGTTGGGCAAAGACGGTGGACTCATCTCGAAACGCCCGTTCCGCGCCCCTCACCACACCATTTCTACGGTAGCGATGACCGGTGGAGGAAGTTTCCCCCAGCCCGGTGAAATCAGTCTGGCACATAACGGAATTTTATATCTTGATGAACTGCCAGAGTACAGCCGTAACGTATTGGAGGTTCTTCGCCAACCGCTGGAAGATAGGAAGATTACCGTGTCACGCATCCGATGCAATGTAGAGTACCCGGCAAGTTTTATGCTGGTAGCCTCTATGAATCCGTGTCCATGCGGGTATTACACGCATCCCACCAAGGCTTGTGTATGCAGTCCTGGACAAGTACAAAAGTACCTGAACCGCATATCCGGACCTTTGCTCGACCGTATCGACCTGCAAATTGAAGTCACCCCACTCCCCTTTGAAGAGATGGCAGATTCTCGCCCCGGCGAATCGAGCGCCACCATACGCGAGCGTGTGATACGTGCCCGACAAATTCAAGAAGCAAGGTATGCAGACATTCCCGGCATATATTGTAATGCCCAGATGAACAGTAAACTACTTGCTCGCCACGCCCGTCCGGATGACAAAGGACTTGCCATGCTCAAAACTGCCATGAACCGCCTAAACCTTTCGGCCCGCGCCTACGACCGTATATTGAAAGTATCACGCACCATCGCCGACCTGGAAGGCTGCGAATTGATACAGCCGGCACACTTGGCGGAAGCTATCGGATATAGAAATCTGGATAGGGAGGACTGGGCAGGATAAATCGTCGCGAAATAAAAATATAAAATTCCGTGGAACTTCCCAGCCCCACGGAATCATGATCAAGAAATCTATTATCTTTTTATAATAGTAGTTCTCCACATATTATACAGAAGAAATTCTCACATCTTATTCTTCATTTTGAATACCGAGTATCATATACCCATAAGGAGGCAATGTAATATGATAGTCCTCAGACAATACAGGTGGTATATTATCTCCATCCAATAGATTTAGAGGAGTTTGTCCCAGCAAGATACCCGTATTCTTCAAATTCACAGAAATGGTTTCCGTACTATTCTGGAAATTCATAATGACTAGGGCCGAAACTTTCCCATCTTTATTGCTTCGTTTAAAGACAGTATACTTACTATCATCATTTGAAGGAATACAAGTGCGCTGTCCCATGGGAGCCAACCCGTTATAGCCATTCTGCAACCTGATTAAATCATAAAACTTCTTCTGGTCCTTTTGAGGCCACTTATCAAGAATTAATTGGGCTATATAATCCGAATGATGATCACCATAATGGTTTATTACTACTGTCCCCATGGAAATTAAATAAGCCAATTCAAAAAGGCGCTCCTCATTAGTAGCTGGAATCTCCCACATTGGTGGAGTAATAGTTGTTGCCCCCAATGCCACAATACGGTCTCTATAACTCTTCAACTTTCCATTCAATTCACATGGGTTCTGATTTCTTCTGGCATTTAAGACCTCACTTCTTTTTCCACCGCCCCAACCATACATATCAAAACCTTGAATTAGTTTAAAATCAAACCTGCTAATCCATTTTTCAATATTTGAAGCTCCCTCCGCATTAGTTAGAATGCCTCTACGATTTAAAACTTTTATAATAGACTCATTGATAATATCGTCAGTAATACCATCATAGACCTCAGGAGCATCCAGAAGTATTCCATCCACCCCCTTATCTGCCCAAAAGTCCAGATAATTCCGACACTCTTCCTGCCACTCCCAATTGTTAAAGTTGTAGCTTGGGAATGCGTCCTTCAGCCCCATCCGAGTTTCCCCAACACGAATAGTAATAAGCCTGGGCTCTGTCACTCCAAAACCAATTGTCATTCAACTTCTTATCACTGAAATGAAACCAGTTCCTCTCCTTACTATATACACCATTACGCTGATCATCACATGCTTTTTCAAAGAAAGGAGCTTTATACCAACAATAACCAACATTTCCAAAGAAAGTCAGCCTCATATCCCGTGCATGTACTTCACGGAGAAGGTCCTCAAAATCTTCCAATGTTCCAATAGACGGGTCTATGGCATAGTTATTTGTAGCTCCAAGCCCTCCCCACACACTAGGATCACCTTCATATATAGCCGAAAGTTCAATATTACGATAACCTTGTGCCTGCAATATATCCAAACTGTCTTTTATAGAGTTAAGCGTTTGCGATAGTATTTGGGGTAATACCTTGTCATACCAGAAGTCTCTTCCCACCACGTTGCATTACGTGGTGAACCAAACCCCTTAATGACCAACGAACGGCTACCTGCTCTACTTTTACTTTTGGCATCCAATATAGTTAATTTGATATACCGATATACACCATTCAATTCTTTTACGTACTCAGTACCGGCAATACCCGAACGACAGTCTGCCAATAAGTCCCATTTTTTATTATCATTTGACCCTTCAATAATAAAGGACCAAACATCTTTTTCCACAAAAGTCTGTTTTATATTCCGAACATCACATGGCAAACCTAAATCCGCACATAACCATTGCGGATAAGCATTATTGTCCGCATACCAAAAAGTAGTATTGTCACCATCAAAGGCCTTCTTCTGAGTATGATTATTGTCGCAAAACGAAGAAGTGGCAGCTAAAGCATTAAAGGCCAAATCCTCAAGTTCCCGACCGCCTAAAGAAACCACATCTTTTTCTGTTCCAAAAACTCGAAATTCACAACTGTGTGCCCAATATCCCTTCGCTGAGCCCAAAATAGTCAGTCTAATATAACGGAATTCTCCTGAAACCGGAGTTTTGAAATCAAATCCACTAATACCATCTGTATTATCAACCAAAACAGCCCAGTGCAATTCATCATTGGAACCTTCAATCTTAAACTTCCAGCTATCATGGTCTTTAAAGATTTGCTGAATTCCGGATAACGTACAAACCTCTTCCAGATCAACAGTCAAAGATTGGGGAAACTGCTCATTATCAGCAATCCAATAGGTTGACATATTTCCATCCAAAGCATCATTCGGATTATGATCCTTTTGCAGCACCACATTAGTGCATTGCTTACCTAAAGCAATATTCTTATCCGCATTTGTTCCATTTATAACAAATTCTTTCGAAGAAGGCAGAAAACCATCTTTAGACTCAAGGACAGTTAATTTTACATAACGGTACACGCCACTCACACTTTCTGCAAAAACATCACCGGAAGCTCCTTTCGTCTTATCTACCAACAGCAACCAATTCTCTTTATCAACAGAGCCTTCTACCTTGAATTTCCAAACAGACGATTCATGAAATACCTGACAAATGCTAGTCAATGAATAAGAGGTTTTCAAATCTACTACAATCCATCCGGCAGACTGGCTAGATTGCCAGAAAGAAGTCAAACTACCGTCTACAGCTTTGGCTGAAGAATGCTTCCCTTTGGAAGAAGATGCCACAGTGGACGCTCCTACCGATAAATTTCCTTTCCTTACTTCAAGAATATCCGTTCCAGACCTTGCAAAAGAGAAACTATCACCATACTTTTCCCGAGAATAGCCATGGAGAGATAGCATCATCACCAATACCCATACAATCTTAAATTTCATAATCATCTTAAATTTGTTTATCATGTTTATTTGAATCTCATAGATAGAACGTTATCGAATTATCCCCCAACTTGAGTTTCATTTCCCCACAGTTTGGCACCATTACCCAAATTCTTTCGCCACTCATGCCTCCATCTATGTATATCCTGATCACGAATAAAAGCTTTAGGCCTTCTATCTTCTTTGGTCGGAGCAGGAGGTAGAACTCCAGCTTCTGATTGATACCAGTATACCACACTACTAATATCCAGTGTCAAATTATTATTATGCCCATGTTCTATTGTCCCTCTTAACGATTTCTCAAAATAAATCGGATCTGCCACAAAGAAACGATACACATGCGTTCTTCCCAACCAACCATTGTCATTATTAACCCTTGCATAACCATAATAAGGATGATTGAACAAGGTCTTCGGACACCACGAAGTATTAAAAAAGTCTTCAGTGCCCGTACCTAACAAAGATGCCTTTTCTTCACCATCAATGAATATCATATCATCTCCTTCTCCATACCACATTGTTGAAGGAGAATGGACATAATAATTTATCCCTACAAAATGTCCTTTACCCTTTATATCAGCAAACAGATAGTTATTAGCACCGTCCACATTATTACCCATTGGTCCTACCAATCCCCATTCGGTTTCACCTTCTGGTAAAGCTTCCGTCAATTCATGATTATACCATGCATGGAAACGTCCTGAACCCACCGGCAATTTTCTCATTTCTACATAATCTACATAAAAATAGATGCAATCAATATTTATATCGCTTTGATTCTCTATCTCTAAACGGGCACCATTGGCAAAAGGCATCTGGAAATAAGAAACCAAACCAGTCCCATTTGTAGGACCAACTGCCAATGGGAGTGTAGCATATTCATAATGCTCGTCCCATCCATTTCCAAAAAAAGCAGCAATCGGAGACTCTACTGAAGGAGTAGACCGTCCATCCCAATATATCCTGAATATGAGATCATTTCTCATAATATGCATCGGGGCAATAGTAAACCAAATATGGTTAATAATACCAGTACCCGGAATATCAACACTCCATTTCTCTCCTGGTTTTATAGGACCTACATTATCATTATTATTCCCCGTTTTATCGGCACTACTTATTCTACGGTTACGGACACCTTCTTGAATAGTAGTCAACCCTCCTAGTTCTCCACCCCTCACTTGAGTATGACCATCTAAAGTTGCGAACATACTCAAAAAAGAACAACATAAATCAAATTTATTTTTTTCATTCTTAATGTATTAATCAATTAAACAATACACATATTGATTTTTTACTGGGTATTGGAAGACATGGAAGGTGGAGCATCTTGCGGCCTACTTCCCCATTTATAATTAGGCTTTTTCCCCATTATCAACTCCAGTTCCCCCCCATTTACCAGTTCAGAGTGATAGAACCAAGGTTTAGAAAGTTTCTTCCCGTTCAATTTGGCAGATTGTATATACCGATTCTCATTGGACACATTTTTTGCTTCAATTACAAACTTACCACCTTTATAGTATTTTTCATCCAAATGAATGGTTACCTTCTCAAATAATGGCGAACTAATCTCATAAAAAGGCTCCACACAGCCTCCTCCATTCACTTCAAACAGCCCCATTGCAGCCATTACAAACCAAGCTCCACCTTGTCCCTGGTCTTCATCACCCGGCCAACCATGAATAGGGGTCGAGCCATAATATTTATTCATCATTTCTCGTGCCCAGTACTGCGTTAACCAAGGCTTTCCAGAATAATTAAACAGAAAAGCCGCCTGCATACACGGTTGATTACCGTGATTCACATAAGCCGCACTGAACCTATCACCCGGAGGAGAGAAACTGTATTCAGAAGAAATTTCAAATCCTTCATTTAACCGACGGTTAAATTCTTCCCTACCAATCATCTTAACCAACTCATTCATATCATGAGGTACCATCCACGTATATTGCCACGAGTTACCTTCTACAAATCCAGAGCCCAGCCACGACCAACTGGTAGAATGCTCATCTTTATTAATAGGTTCAAAATCCGGCATCCACGTTCCATCACTATATTTCGGCCGGACATATTTCGTTTCCGAATCGAAAACATTTTTATAATTATAAGCACGTCTTGTAAAATAATCATAATCCTCTTCATAGCCAAGAGCCTTGGCAAATTGTGCCGCATTCCAATCATCAAAAGCGTACTCCAATGTATTAGAAGTTGGCCCCTCATAGGTAGTTCCAAAGACATTATGATGAGATTTCTCACCATAAGGCACAAATCCATACTTCAAGTAAACATCCAAATGCCTATTGCCTACAATACCACCAGAAGAAAGTGCTGTTCCCTGTGTTGTCAAGGTCTTTTTAACAGCTTCATACGCTTTATCTACATCATAATTACGAATACCTTTCTGATATGCACTCACCATAAGAGGTATCTCATGCTGAGCTCCCATAATATCACAATACTCCACTCCCGGAGGTCCATTGGGTAACCATCCACCCACTCTGTAATACTCCAATAATGACTCTACCCACTTATTCATAATGTCTGGAGTAGCAAGTGCCCACAATTGATTGAGATTCCAAAAAGTATTCCAAAAAGCATCACAGCCATAAATAGGCGAAGCAGGATCTTTCAATTGTTGTGTTCGCTCATACATATCAACATATTGACCGTCCACATCACTGAAAATAGTCCTTGAACAATAAGAACGATATAAATTCGTATAGAACTTTCGTTTATCTTCCTCAGTTCCTCCTTCAATTTCAATGGTGCTTAAGATTTTTCTCCATTCATTAACGGCATATTTACGGACTGCATCAAAGTTCCAGCCAAAGCCTCCAGACTCCACTTCCAAATTCTTTCGTGCTTGTTCAATACTCACATACGATATAGCAGTCTTAAGCTGGATAATCTCACCCTCCTCCGTATCAAAATTCATAAAAGCACCGATATCATGTCTTCCCCAACAAATGCTTGAAGTAGTATCCACATACCCATTGACCCATGTTCCAAAAGATTTCATCGGTTTATCGACACGAGCAACAAAATATACTGTATAATCATTCAGCAGATTGGTTGGCTCATCATACGACGATTGGGTAGAGAAACCTTCTATTTCATAATCACTGACTTTGGATATAGAAGCCCATCTAACTTCATATGGATATTCCGAACCATTCTCCAAATCAAATAAAATACGGGAACTATCCGATTTTGGAAATGTATACCTTTGAAACCCCGTACGTGTTGTAGAAGTTAGTTCCGCTTTTATATTATAATCATCCAAAAGGACTGAATAATATGATAAAGAAGCTTTCTCATTTTTATGATTAATACGGGAGCGGTAGCCGCTATCAGGTTCGTTTTCTTCTCCCGGCTTAATTTTCAGAGGTCCGGTAACAGGCATGGTCAGTAAGCCCCCCATCGTCCAACTATGTATATGACTAAAACCTATGATCTGATTAATTTTATACTCATAACCACCTCTCCATACATTCCCCTGATTGTCCGGACTAAGCTTTACCATTCCGAATGGCATAGCTGGTCCGGGAAATTGCATCCATCTCGAATCAGAATTTCCAATCATAGAATCAACGTACTCTGTGACATCCCTTGACTGTCCCCAAAGAGAAGAGCTAAAGTATAACAAGAACAATAATATCACCTTTTTCATACTTATAAGTATATGAATTTCATATAAATACTTTACATGCCTACCGAACCTCTTTGATTAAGTTCAAATTCAGCTATCAATTAATTCCACCCCATCCCGGATTCTGTACAAAAATATCAGGATTCTTATTAACTTCATCTTGATGGAACGGCCACAAATAGTGCTTAGGTGCCTCAAATACTCTTTCCTCAACCAAAGTACGTTTAAAGAAACTATTATCACGGGCACCAATATCCATACCATGGACCGCTTTTACCTGATCGCTTATCTTCCAACGATTACAATCGAAATACCGATGAGTCTCCAAAGCTAATTCCACTTGACGTTCGCGTCTAATTTTTTGTCTCATTTCATCTTGAGACAAACCTGCCTTCAACCCTGGCAATCCCGAACGTTTACGAATCAAATTTACATATTTATAGACATCATCCACCGGACCAGAAGCCTCATTCAATGCTTCTGCATAATTGAGGTAAAGTTCCCCCAAACGGAAATAATTCCATGTCTTATTTACAAAAACTCCTCTTAAAATATCTACACCATCCTCATCCAAAAACTTACGCATCAGATAACCAGTAGTTGTATAGTCAGGTCCACCAGTACGTCCATCAGGAGCTCCCATACGGAAATCAATCTGACGTCCTCTCCAGTAAGCACCGCTATAAGTAACTGTTGCATAGAATCTCGGTTCTCTGTCTACAAACATATTAAAAGTATTTTCCGGATAATACCCCTCTGCATCTGCCTCTTCCGTAAACCCTTCTTCAGAATATCCTGATTCAGAATTAATTATTGGACTACCATCAGCATTATATCCTAAAATAGGAGTTGTACCATCTGCCATTTCATATGCATCAACAAGCTCCTGAGTAGGACATAAGCCTGACCAACCGCCTAAACTGAGCGGAGCGGCAGCACGTTCCATCTGGTCATAAATCGCCACATTCTTTGCAAAAATAATCTCCTTATTCCAGTTCTCTACAAACAAGTAACGGTAATTCTCCATTGGGTCACCTGACGGTGCATAATACAACCCATAACCTGCCTTTTCCATTTCATCTATACATGTTTTGGTATATTCGGCAGCAATCTTCCAACGTTCCGCTTCATAAGAGAGGGGGAACAAGTGATTTCCTTCTTTATCTGTAAAGTTTGCATAATCAGGATTACCATTCCACAAGGGGCTAGCCCTATAAAGTAAAGCCCTCGCCTTTAATGCCATAGCAGCAGCTTTTGTCACACGACCATATCTGTCTGCTCCTTCTTTCATTTTCAGCATACCTCCAGCCTTATCACACTCGTTAGTAATAAAATCTACACACTGATCTAACGGCATTCGTTTACACAATTCTGAAAAATCTTCATTGGGATCAAATACTTTCTCTGTAATGTGTATCGGCCCATAAATACGCAATAATTGGAAATGAAAAAATGCACGTAAGAAAGTAGCCTCTCCAATCCAACCGGCACGCTTTGACTCATCCATAGGAACCTTAGCTACATTTTCAAGAAAGATATTCGTTTTTCTAATACCCTGGTATGCCATATTGGAAATATCTTTTAAAACATTATCAGGTGTCCAGGACCCATTATTCATGAAGTAGGCAAAACAATTTGTATAAGGATAATCCAGCTCATCTGCCGCACCAACGAATGGATTGTGCCCCCAATCATTCGTGAAATTCAATTCCCAGGGCATATTCCAATAAATGGATGATAAGAATTGCTCTGCATAATTCTCTCGTGTAAACACATCATCAAGGGTCAAATCTTCATCAGGTGCTTTATCTAAGTAATCAGCACATGAAGTATTTACTCCCAATAATATCATCAACAAAGTGATGCAAACTATATTAATACGTTTCATATTCGCTCAAGTTTAATCGTTCTACTTTTTAAAAATCCACTGCAAGTCCAAAATTCACAGCCCGTTGAATAGGATACCAATTATCAGATTCCGGATCAATTGTGTGATTAATCTTATCCCATGTATAAAGGTTAGTTCCGTTTACAAACACTCTGAGATTATTGATCTTCAATTTACTTACAACTTTCTTTGGCAAAGTATAGCCAACTTCCAGATTCTTCAAACGCAAATAACTAGCATCTTTCTGCCAAACCGTCGACCGCCGCATACTTTGTACATTAAAGCCATCCGTAACCACCGGATATTTTGCTGCACCAGCAGTTTCAGGTGTCCAACGATTGTCATAAATTTCCTTGAATACATTGAAAAAGCCCATACCACTAGCAAATGGCCAGAAAGTACGATCTTCGAAGAAAGTACTCGTACGAGCAGCACCTGTAAAATAGGCACTCAAATCAAATCCCTTATATTCAATCGTACCACCAAATCCAAAAACCAATTCTGGTTCACGAGTATAACCTATTGCGCATTGGTCATTTGAATCAATAATATTATCTCCATTGATATCCTTATATTTCACATCTCCCGGTATTGGACGTCCACCCAATAAAGACTGGTCATACCAATTGTCAATATCTTCTTCTGATTCAAAAAATCCAGCAGCTACCAAACCGAACGGTTGACCGATAGGATGTCCTATCTCGGACAAATTTGAATAGAGTGGATCGGCTTTATCATTTTCAAGTACTTTACTACGAGCAAATGTTACATTCCCGCGTAATGAATAGAACAATCCGGAAGAAGTACGATCTTTAAATTCCAACAATGCATCAAAGCCTTTATTTTCTGCTTTTCCCAAATTACCCCATAAAACACTTGCAGCCAAGAAACCTGCTCCCGTTGGTACAGATTGGCGTTGCATTAAAATACCCTTTCTTTTTTCATAGAAAAAATCCATCTGTAAACTAAAACGGTCTTTCCACAAACCTAAATCAAGTCCTAAATTCGTTTTAACCGCAGTTTCCCAAGTAACATTGTTGTAGCCAATCTTAGATTCAATAATACCGGGCCATCTAATTTGATCTTGTCCAAAATAGTACACTTGTTCCCAATTCTGATCCATCTTTGTCAAATACAAAAAACGATCACCACCAATTTGGTCATTACCAACTTCTCCATGTGAAAATCTTAATTTCAAATTGCTTACTAAATTATCTTTCCAAAAAGATTCTCCAGAAACTAACCATCCTAAAGATATAGCAGGGAAGAAGCCCATTCGCTTTCCTTTCGGAAAGTTCTCTGATCCATTATAGCCCGCATTAAATTCTATAAAGTATCGCTGTGCATAGTCATAAGTCGCGCGCATCGCCAAACCTTGACTTCGATAAGGTAAATTCATAATAGAAGTCCCAGCAGACAAATTATCATATTGTCGACGATTTAAAAGTAACATACCTGCAACAGAATGTTTATCGAATGTGCGTTGATAATTTACCGAAAAATCCATATAGATAGCACGATTTGAATTTTGTTCGATACTATACCCCATTGCCTTATCGTCCCGGTGTGTAATATATTGATCTTCTCCAGTTTGTTCATTCTTGCCAATATATTGCTTTATACCAAATTCCTTATATCTCAATGCTTTGTTTGCGTGATAAAAGTCAAAAGAGAAATGCCCCTTCACCGATAGTCCTTTTGTTACTAAACGAGATAAGTCCCAGGTTAAACCTGCTGTAGATTGTATAGTAGTCAAATGCTCATCAGAGTAACCCGTTTGCGTAGATTGTCCCCATGGATTAGAGCCGATATACGTAGGCAGACCACTGATACTTCCATCCGGATTCGTCACAGGAAATGCAATAGGTCCAGTATCACGTAAACCATTAAAGATACCTGCTGCACCAGCACCCGGATAATTACGGTCATCAATAATACCACCAACACCCAGCTCTACAACCAAGTCTCTAGTCAAGTTTATATCTACGTTAGAACGATAATTATATCTGGAAACTTTTGCATTCGTATTATGAGGATTACTTTTATCCGTTTTATATATACCTGTCTGCATTGAATATCCCAAATTCACGTAATACCGTACTATTTCATTACCGCCAGTTACACTCAAATTGTTTATTGTCTGATATGAATTTTTATTAAGAACCTTATCTATCCAATCCACATTCGGATATAAATAAGGATCTGAACCTGTACGGAATTTCTCCAACTCTTCATTAGACCAACGAGGAGCCTTGCCCACATTAGCCAATCCCTCGTTCATTAATGAGGCATATTCATAACCGTCAATATAATTACGCTCGGCCAAGCTGGAAAGAATAGCAGATTCTGTTCGGAACGAGACTTGAGGCTTACCTTGCTTACCTCTCTTTGTATTAATCAGAATAACGCCATTAGCACCTTTCACACCATAAACAGCAGTTGCCGAAGCATCCTTAAGTACAGACAAACTTTCGACTTCATCTGGATTTACTGAACTTATAGACCGCTCAATACCATCTACTAAAACCAAAGGTGCCTTTTCTCCCCAAGTTGCAATACCACGAATATAAATAGACGCTGCATCAAATCCTGGTTCACCAGATGTCTGTCGTGTTATAATACCTGGCATGCGACCAGAAAGCGCATTTGGTAGTGAAGTGGTTGCAGTTTGCTTAATAGCTTTAGGAGCAATGTTGGATATAGATCCTACTACACTGACCTTTTTCTGAGTACCATACCCTACCACCACAACTTCTTCCAATTGAGTATCTCCCTCTTTCATTATGATTTCCAGATTCTCTTTTCCATTAACTGGCAGTTCAAGATTTCCAAAGCCAACATAAGTAAACAACAATACACCGTCACTAGGAGCTTCTAATGTAAATTGTCCATTAGCATCAGTAATCGTACCGATAATTGTTCCTTTTACTACAACATTTACACCAGGAAGAGTAATACCAGCCTCATCCTTTACGATACCTGTAACTTTAATCCTTTGAGAAGGAGACATAAAAGCAACATTGTCAGTGTCAAAGGAAACAGATTCACCTAATACATTCAAGGGAAATGCCAAACACCCTATAAATGCATACAACTTAAAATTCCAAAGAAAACTCTTTTGAATTTCTGTTCGAACGCTTTGTTTTTCATAATTTTAAATACCATATTTTTAGTTCAACAAAGAAGTAGATATAGTAATTTACCCATACCTATTACTAAGAGCAAAAGTAGACTATAGAACAGTATTTCGATGAAACAAATGTCTCATTAAATACCATAAACATCCCCTTAAGGAGAAAAAAATAGAATTTTTTTCCTATACAGAACTAATAGGAACTTTGTTGTTTCTTATCAGAATACACAATATATTCCCATGAACGCAATAATGCATTAACATTCTGTTTATCAACCACTACCTTGATATTATGTTTTCCATTGGGCAATTGATAATTCCAGAAAAGATCTAAACGACGATAACGGAAACTTGTTGGAAACTCAGCTTCCTCTACAAAATGATTATCAATATAAAGTTTTGCTTTTATAATATCATCCGGTTGACTATAGTCCCTACGAATCGCCTCACCCCTAATTACAAAACCAACCCCATCTATGTCAAAAGATAAAGTATCAATATCTGTACAGTTCAATCCTTTCTTAACCAGCGGATACACTCCTTCAAAACATTGTTCTAAACGTACAGCAGTAGGCTTTTGTATCGGTAGCATTACCTGATTGTCAAACACCGTCCCTCCATTTTTCTCTATCATTAGAAGAGCATGTCTATAACTAATAGCATATAAATCATCTAAACTCAATGAAGTATATTTAAATTTCTTGGCTTCTGCTCCTCTCAAACCTTGCATCCAATATTCCGGAATCTGACTATAGCCCAGCATCACACCTAAAATACCACCGGCAGAAGAAGGATTACAATCAGAATCTTGCCCAGCACGTGTAGATATTTCCATTGTTTTAGTAAAATCTCCATTACCATACAACAAACCAAGAACAATATAAGCTGCATTTATCTTTGCATCAATATCTAATGGTACAAAAACTCCATCAGGACATCCAACTTCTTCCGAATAATGTTTCTGCAATTCAAACCATGTCTGTTTCCAATCATCCGGGTATTGTTTATGCCATTTTATTACATCCGAAATACATTGATAGAATGTACTTTCAATAGGTATGGTTTTCAAAGCTTCCTCCACAATATACTGAATATCATTTGATATAAAAGCCAAACTATACATCGCACCCACATATACTCCACCATACCAACCATCACCATAACACATAATATGTCCAATCTTATCGCTAATCTCAGAAGCAGAATTTGGCATACCTGGATTCATCAAGCCAGCAAAATCAGCTTCAATCTGATAATCTATATCATCCGCATGGGGATTAAACAACCAATGCCCAGACTCCTTTACCCCATGTAAAATATTGTATCTAGCAGCCTGATTAGCATGCCACAAATTATAGTCTGCCGTCGCAAATGCAATGGCAAAAGAATCAACAGGAGCGTCTAGTCCAACTCTTTCCAATACATCTACAAATGTCAAATCCATATAAATATCATCATACAAATCGGGCCAAGAATCCATTAACTCTTGTACATAGCCTTCATGCCATGGGATAGACTGATAATCTTGTATAAATGTTCCCTGATATCTGAACTCCGTATGACTGCCAAAACTAACTCCAATGGTTTGTCCTGCCCATCCTCCTTTTATTTTATCCAAAAGTTGGCTTGTAGACATGGTATTTGTAACTGACGAAGATTGTTGGTGGCAAGAAGTCATTGTTCCTCCAGCCAAAAACAAGATTAATACAATAACTAATTTTTTTCCGATTGTTTTCATAATATTATCTCATAAGTATTCTGCAAATCCAATAGCCTATAGTATTCTATTGCGCATAAATTCAATTACTTCTTTTTGATAAGGAATCGAAACTTGCGCTCCAATTCTTGTGACAGACAAAGCAGCAGCTGCTGTTGCAAACTGTACACAATCCTGTAAATCTACTCCTTCCACCCACTGAGCTACAAAAGCACCACAGAACGTGTCACCAGCTCCTGTCGTATCTACTGTATTCACTACATATGAAGGAATCTGTTTCTCCATCTCATCCGAAACAATAACCGACCCCTTTTCTCCCAATGTCAGAATTACGACTTGTCCTACTCTTCTCAATAGACTTCGAGCAATACCTATCGGTTCCGAAAAGTCCAATGACTGTCCTGCTATAAGCATAGCCTCAGTCTCGTTCAGAATAAGAATATCCACTTTCTCCAGGATATAAGAAGGTATCTGCTTGGCCGGAGCTGGGTTCAAAATGATTTTAGTGTCAACAGTATGAGCATACTCAATCAACGAAATCACCGATTCATAAGGAATCTCCAGCTGCAGCACCAATGCATCCGCTTCTTTTATAACTGGAAGAATAGTATCCATTCTTTCTCCTCGCAATAAATTATTTGCCCCTGGAGCCACAGCAATGCAATTCTCTCCATTTTCCGCAACAAAAATAAAAGCAATCCCAGTAGAGTGTCTCACACACTTCTGAATATAATCCACATCAATTCCACTATCTACAAAAGAGGTTATAAGTGTATCTGCATAGGCATCATCTCCCAGACAAGAAATAAATGAGACATGTCCTCCTGACCGGGCAGCAGCAATTGCCTGGTTAGCTCCTTTGCCTCCATATGAAAGGCAATATTCTGCATCTCCTATTGTCTCACCCGGTTCAGGCAGGTGACTGACGCGGGCAATCAAATCAACATTCGTGCTACCGACCACAACTATTTTCTTACATTTTTCCATTTCATCATTAGATATATAAATTACCATTTAAAGTCCCGCATAAATAATCAAACCGATTCCAGACAAGAACAGAATGAACATACATGTCAGTAAAGTTCTGTTTATTTTAGGACCTCCCACAAATTCTTTCCAAATAAATACGCCCCAGAATGCAGCCACCATCGTAGCACCTTGTCCCAATCCATATGAAATGGCTGCACCGGCTTTTTCCGTAGCCAACAAACTGAACAGATTGCCAATACCCCAGATTATACCACCCAATATTCCTACAGCATGCAGACGGAAACTACCAGCAAAATAATCCCCATAAGATGTAGATGTACCGACAAAAGGACGCCTCATGGCGGCTGTATTGAAAATGAAGTTACTGGTGAAAATACCAATAGAAAAAATCACCATTGCTGTATAGGGGGTCATCTTACCGACTTCAGGACATTCAAAATTCTGCAAATCCATAGAACTTGCAATAAAGCGGAAAAAGAAAGACATCATAATACCTGCCACTATAGCTATCACAATACCTTTTGTTTTTTGTTGCTCCCCACCTTTTCCCATATTCTTATAGGCCCAAGCATTAAAGACAATCGCCACAATCACCAGCAGAACTCCTAAGAAAAGGAATACCGGACTACCTTGCGGTGCATTAAAATAATTAATGAATACTCCCAGAACCAAAGCCAGCCCTACTCCCAATGGAAAGGCCACAGACATACCTGCAATAGAAACAGAGGCAGAAAGTAGAATATTGGAAAGGTTGAATATGACACCCCCGATAAGAGCCGAAGCCAGATTAGATGCGTCAGCCTGCAACAAATCATCAACAAAACCTCGTCCCAATTCCCCTACGCTCCCCATTGTAAACGCAGCCAGAAGTGACAAAAGTAACACACCTATTACATAATCCCAATAGTAGAGTTCGTATCGCCAGACACGACTGCCCGCCAGCTTCTGGGTATTGCCCCAAGACCCCCAACACAGCATTGTTATAAAACAAAACACTACTGCCAACGAATAATTTTCAATGATAAACATAGTATTAGAATTGATTTATTAGAATTAAATACTCAAACAGTTACTGACCACAAAATTAACCTGCAAAAAGGATTTAGCATATAATAAATGTCCCAATAAATAATACAAAAGTCTCAATCCCATTCCAAACTATTTCACATCTTATATCCTGAGACTATTTTACCTTTTCTACAGTCAAATAGTCCAATCCTATCAATGAATTAACTGCCTTTTCATTTTTATCCAGCTGTACAAGTTTCAAGAAATTCTCCCCTTTCTTCAGCTCCAATATACCTAGTTCAACTGTCATCATGCTCAACTTTGAATTATAAGTATCAACAGAGGGAAGAACCGGACTTTCATTTACCTCAACAGAAAAGCGACCATAATCTGGGGCAATCGTAAACCTGCACTTTACCGAATATTTTCCTCCCTCATCAACCACAAAACCTAAATTAGCACAATCTCCTTTCCTACTTTCTCTCCATATAAACTGTACTCCATTACTCCAATTCATCTCAGGAATACACTGCGTTCGTTCCATGCCACCAGTTACAGAAATATTCATAAATTCTCCCTCCACTTTTCCATTTTTGTCAACAGAGTTACTCACCAGGTCATTCTTATGCTTCGCTATATCAATTACAGCCATCTTTTCTTCTGGTTTCCGGTTCGTTTTTCCTCCCGGAAGCATATACCAATAAGTAGTCGGTGCGTAATTGACATATGTCGCACTCTGATGCCAAAATTCCATATCAAAAACAAGAGATTTCTTAAACGTTATGCCATCCAACCCACGATATCTCAAATTTGCCACGTGTCCAGGCTGATAAGCTCCTGTGCCATCGGGTTGGGCAATAAAAGGATGTTCAAAGAAATTTGGCATACACCAAGCATAACCGTAATAATCCTCCGTCCCGGTCCCAAAATGTGACGGGAAACTTTCTCCATCAATATATACCTTTTCATCCCCTTCACCCCACCAATCACCAACTGTATTAAAGATTGTTATAGCATCACCAACATAAACACCTTGACCAGTTAAAGTTACAAAGTTTATGTCTTCTGCATCCAATGTCCCATTGATACTCTTATGTAACCCTGTATATTTACGATGATATTCCATCCAGCCTACGCCGAAATACATGGTTCTCTCATTCCATTCCCAATCAGACGAATAAACAGTAAGAGATGTACTCACTACTTCAGTTCTCAAATTCTCCAGAGAAATTTCACATTTATCTTTATACGGCATCACCCAATAACAAGTCATCATAGAATCTTTGCTTACAGTAGTATAAAACGAACTATAAGGCGAAAGACGATTACCCGTTCCATAAAAATCACCAACCGGACACCAAACTGTCTGATTACCATCAAAAGTAATTCTAAGTATCACGGAACGTAAAGCTTGAGCCAAATCATCAGCAGATAGTTTAAGTTGTATACCACGTATAGCTCCTCCACCCTCTAGAACAATCCGATTCTCTCCCGATAAATTCGTAATAGCCTTATCCCCAGATACTTTTTTTTGATATTTTCCTTCAAGAATAGGTTGTTCCATCAGTTCTCTCTGTGTACCATCAAGTACATCAGCTTCCTTTTTCAAATCATCCAAAGTAAATGTTTTTACAATACTTCCCTTATCATATGTGCGATAGTTTACACTATAAAAGAAGTTCTCTCCGGGTGGACGATTCCCTGCTGCAGTGATACCAGGAGTTTCATAAGTAATCTTGCAATGCTTTGCATAAGGAATCGGTAAATACAAATCATGTCCCCGTTGTTTATAAGGAGTCAAAGGAGATACAGACGTAGATATAGGCGCATCTGCCAGAAAGTGACCACTGATAAGACTCAGTACCTCACCTTCAATAGCTGGTATATCCGAATCATCCAAATAAAAACGTAATATACCGTTATCATTATAGTTGGCCACCGTAATCCATATACGTACTACAGCACCAGGTCCTTCTGCGTCAAACATAACAAATTCCCTACGTCCATCCTTTTCTTCCGTACGAAGAAACTGGCTAAAATCCCAATTAGCAAACCAGTCATAAGAACCTTTCACTGCATGATCTGAGAAACGGTCATAACTGCTGAACTGCCGCACAGTGTAATATGGAGATGGATAATCAACCAATGACTCACGGTTGGTCATCTCCTGCAACAAAGAGGAAAAAGTTATCTCATTACCATTAGCAAACGAAGAAAGTATAAACACCTGCATCAGCAAGACCAAAAAGAATTTACTACATGTCATTATTTGTCATGATATTAAAATTATACCAGATATTTTCTATACCAATACATAAGCTCCCTTACAGTCCATACATAGTCTTAGTCAGTATCCCGACGTCAAACGTTGGGGTGTATTCAAATATTTATGGACTACCGGATCTTCCAGTGCCTCTGGAGTATTCACAATAGACATCGGAATATAATACGAATCAGCCATATCAGTGAGCTGCTCAACAGACTGTTTCCCTTCACGGTATGTCAAATCAAACTCAAAATTCATTTCACCGGGAGAATCTACACAGAAGTTAACTACCCATAAGTTATTGTAAAGCATACCATAAAGTTCATTTTCTTTTTTAGGAGCATCCTGCAATCGCATCCCCATATGATGTCCTCCAAAACTGACAATTGGAACGTCTCCTGACGACCAGATCCGTGCACCATCCTCCGCTTCATATTTCACCCAGCTGTCTATAACAAAAAAGTCCTTGCATGAGTTAGGTATTTGTTCTTTGTACAGTTCATAAGGAATTCCTCCATTGGTAGCAACCGGTTGTCTACAATCCTGAGGAAAAGGAAACTTAGCATAGAATACTTCTGGTGCTATTGATGAAATTCTGTCAAAGAAAATATTAACCTTCGCTCTCGGAACCTCTTTGAAAATCTCAACCTGACGGTTCATATTCTTCACCCTTGGATGTTCCATATCCTGCGAAACAATCCATGAATAAGGTGTTTCTCTCACTTTAGCCTTACTTTTCGGTTTTGCCCACTCCATTCTAGTAATCTCATTGAACTTCTCTATACGTTGTGCTTCATCCATATGCATATAGATATCACCTTGAGACCATCTGTCCATATCATTGAAGTGTACTACCATGAAGTCGGCAAGCCCTTCCGTAAACAACGGTTCATCCATACCTTTCCAGCGTGCAGATGTCACCCAACCGTTCTTATCAAAAAATAACTCCGGCAAATCTATTTTCTTATCAATAATCTCTACCTCCGAGGTATCAAGTGCAAAACGAGTAAACGAATTAGCCGGCATATCAGATACCCAAAACCATGCCTCAGTTCCTCCGGGAATCGCCTCACGACTAGTATTAAGATTCTCATCAACTACCCAGCGCCAAACATAATCTCCCTCTTTAAACAAAGGATATGACTTTCCATTCTCCAAGTTTCGTACAGATTTATAGTCTACCTCCCTAAAACCGGTAACATCCAGTTTAACCCATCCTGTATAAGATGCATTTGCCGCATTAACAACATACAAACCAGCATCTGCCTGCGCGAACTTATTACGTGCCAGTTGTGCCAGTAAATATTTTCCCCGCTCCCACGGACGATAAGCAAAACCATTCTTTTCATTCAGCTGTCCTTGCGTATATAAACTATAAGGTGCCTCTGAAGTCTCATTAGAACCATATGTATGTTCAAAATAACGGCATAACAAACGGTTAATCTCTTTCAATTCATCTTTAGCTCCACTATTCAGTTCTCCCCATACTGGCGAACTGATCGCTTTTTGTATGGTAAACAGCACGACGTGCCACTTCCATCTCGCGTGGCATAGCTGCACCACCAAAAGCCCACCAATCTTGCCACTCACCTTCGAAAGTTCTCAATTGATTTCCAATCTCCTTTTCTATATTCCTCATCGCCTCACCTGCTGTTTTCATACGCAACATAGGCTTGAAACCCATCTCATTCCATTTTTTTGATAAAAGCAAGCAACTGTGGCATAGGACCATCATTATCACATCTCCACTCATTGGTAAAAGTCAATGTAAGGAAGGGGTAATCGTACCCTTTTTCTCTCAAATCCTTCAAGCGTTTCACACACACATCATATGCTCCATGCATAGATACATCATCAGTCTGTAGAATATTACCATTGCGCGGCCATGATGTTTGCGTATTGGCATATTCCCGCTGTTGTAAACGCCACTCCTTTTCCGCAAAGAAAAGATAACCTTGCCAATAAGGATATCCTGACCAAACCAAAAGTTTTCTATCATCAGGCATTTTCCACCAAAAAGCACCAGGTTGCTCTACCGGAGAACCACCCCAATGCGGATTAATGCCAGTCCAGATATAATGTATGTCACGGTCAAGTAACCTTGTTGCTGCTGCACGTGGGAAACCATTCACATCATGTTGCATACCCACTTCAATATCCAATTGAGACCACATATCTTTAGGAATCCAGTCAAACATCTCATCCCATTGTTCCTTATTGGCATAAGGGTGTATATGAAAAGGCATAGCATTGATTCCAATCTGTTTGTTTTCAATCATGTCTAGCATTGATTCCCGTCTGTCCTCAGAAGCTGAATTCCACCATGAGTAAAATGGATCTAACGCTTCTACTGTCCATGCAAACCGATTCTCCGGAATTTCATCTTTGGTCTTCAATGCCAAATCCAATGCCACATCAATAAAACGTTTATGCAAATCAACAGCAATCAATGCATGGTCAGTATAGCCATAATCAGTATGTGTGATATGAACAATATCAATATACTTAAATCCTAGTGTGTCTTTTCCCTCTACACTGCTCTCTACCGTATTTTCCGTTGTGTTTTGACAACTGCAAACCAAGGCGCCCAAAAGGAACAGTGCACCGATAAATAGTTTGTTAACTATACATTTCATAATATTCCGATTTTTGATATTTATTTTTTATTGAAAATACATACTTTACCCTGAGACCTTCCACTTCAGTCCACAAAATCTTTAGGTAATACCCCAAATTGTTTTAAGAAACATTTGGAAAAATAAGAAGGAGAATTGAACCCTACCATATAGCAAATTTCATTGACCCGATTTTCACCATCCTTCAACAATTGGGCTGCACGCTTCAGGCGTTCTATACGCAAATATTCATTAGGAGTCAAATCAAGTACTCCCTTTATTTTCCGATAGAAATTAGAACGGCTCATATTCAGCATTTCAGCCATATCCTCCATACTGAACTCCGGACTATGAAGATTAGAAAGAATTATTTCATTCAGCCTTTTAATGAATTCCTCATCAGCCTTTGTCAACGCCATTGTATTGGCAGCCACAAAGGGAGACTTGGCAAAAGTTTGACGTAGCGTTTCTCTATTCTTAATCAAGCTGGCAATCGCAGCCAAAAGATATTCCGGTGAGAAAGGCTTCTCAATATATGCATCAGCTCCTAGCTCCAACCCCTCTACTTTAGACTGTATATTAGTTTTAGCTGTCAATAGGATGATGGGGATATGACTATAATCCAATTTGGATTTTACAGTCTTGCATAACTCAAAGCCATCCATTAGTGGCATCACGACATCACTTACAATCAAGTTCACAAAATTTTCATCCAATATACGCAAAGCCTCTTCTCCATTGACAGCTGTCAGAACGATATACTCATGCGACAACTGCCTACTTACGAAAGAAAGCATTTCCGGATTATCTTCAACTACCAATACAGTATATCTGTTTTCATTATTTTCTTTAAGCTCCTCCCACTTCGCCTGGAGTTCGGCAGAAGGTTCCATATTACTGACATCCCCAGATTCCATCGTAATAGCATTATCTTGGGTGAGTGGTAGAGTAAGGCAAAATATATTTGCGTCTTCTCCCTCCACCATTCGTAAACTTCCCCGATGCAGTTCAGCCAAAGAACGGGAAAGCGCCAGTCCAATACCTGTGCCGGAAACCACCTTTCCATTTTCCTCCCCATTAAAACGGACAAATGGTTTGAATATTTCCTCCTTCATTGTATCCGGTACGATAGGCCCATCATTCACTGTCCGAATATGGAATATTCCATTCTCCACAGCCATATCCGTTTCCAAGAAAATCTGTACATAGCTCTCTGCATACTTCATGGCATTGCTCAACAGATTACTGAGTATCTTGGTAAAAGCTTCTTTATTGACATGCGCGTAGCAAGCCCGTTCAGGTATTTTCAAAGTGAGATCCAGTCCTTTCTGTTTGGCAAGAGAAGTAAATCTCAAATGTGTCTTCTGTACTACTTCCGTTATATTGCATCTAGTGAAATTCAAACTGAATCCTTGACTTTCAGTCTTGCGAAAATCCAATAACTGATTCGTCAGATTCAGTAAGCGTTCCGTATTCTGTTCCATGATATTCAGATCCTCACGAGTTTCCGCATCAACATCTTTTTTTTTAGAATGATATTTTCCAAGGGTCCTTTAATCAAAGTTAAAGGAGTACGTATCTCATGTGCCACATTCGTAAAGAAATCGAATTTTGCATTATAGATTTCACGTTCTTTCTCCTGCTCGAACTTTTCCATCTGCCTTTGTTGTTTTCTGTTATTCCGCTGCTTCAGATAGAGATAAAGATAGGCAAAGAAAATCAAGAACAGTAATGCATAAACGACATATGCCCAAACAGAAAGGTAGAAAGGCGGCAGAATACGGATATGTAAAGTCGTCTCTTCTTCATTCCATATTCCATCACTATTGCCTGCCTTTACCCGAAACGTATAATCTCCATAATGCAGGTTAGAATAAGTCACCAACGGACTCTCCCCTACAGTCAACCACTCACTATCAAAACCATCCAACTTATACATCAGTTTATTCATCTTCGGAGCCTGATACCCCAAAGCAGCAAGCCGGAAAGAAAAAGAATTTTGCTCCGCACAGAGTAACAACTTATCCGAGAAAGTAATATTTTCCTGTAACGGCGAATTCTCAGCACCAGCCCGCATCTCTTTATTGAAAAGGAGAAAATCGGTAATGACGGCAGAAGGAACATATTTATTTTCCGAGAATGTCTTTGGATTGAAGGCGACAAAACCGTCAATACTACCAAAATAGATAGTACCGTCCTTATCTTTAAAACTGGAACGATAGTTGAATTGGTCACTCGGCAACCCGTTCGCCGTCGTATATACTTTTACCGCTCCTGAAGTTAAATCAAAACGGGCTAAACCATTATTCGTCGTTAACCAGAATACCCCGTCTTCATCTTCTGCAATTTGGTAAACCACATCATTCGGCAATCCATTACCGGTATCATAGCGTGTAAAGTTTTCTGTTTCCGGATGAAACAGACAGATTCCTCTTCCCTGGGTAGTCAGCCAGACATTCCGGCGTGAATCTTCAAAAACACTCAGAACCTTATTGTTGGAAAGGCTCTTTTCATCTTTTTCATTGTGTACATAATTCTTCCATTCTTTCTTGCTGACATCATAACGAAAAACCCCACAAACATATGTAGCCAACCACAAGTTTCCACTGGTATCTTCCTTAATGTCATACACAAATATTCCTACTAATTCCGGAATTATATCAAAACTGTCCGTTTGTCTGTTATAACGCATCAAGCCACATCCTGTCCCAATATAAATGTCCCCTGCAGCAGTCCTGCAAATAGCAAAAACATTATTGTCATTCAAGGAATGTGGGCCGCCGTCATATTGATATGACCTTACAATAGTTTCCGTACGGGTATCAATTACCTTCAGTCCTTTGGAAAAAGTTCCTACCCAAAGCTCATTCTCTACCGAACACAACCCATGCACATTTGTAAAACCAAGACTCTGAGTAAAGAACTTGAATTCCTTCGTCACCGGATCAAACCTATTCAATCCACCATCTTCTGTTCCAATCCATAACTTTCCCTGACTATCCTGGCAGAACTCACGTATCCGTTTCCCATGTAAGCCATCATTCACTCCCTTCGGATAATATCTTTCAAAACAAGTATATGAATGCGGATAGTAATTGATACCTCCAAAATAAGAGCCTATCCAAACGCCACCTTCGCAATCCTTACACAAAGAATAAACTGCATTATCCGACAGTGAATACGGATCATACATAGAACTTTTCAAATGCACATATTTATCTGTTCGAAGATTATAAATATAGATCCCAGACTCACATCCTATCCATAATTCATCGTCAGAAAAAGACATCAACTCACGGCACCATATCCGTTCCCCCGTCTCATCTGTCAACAGCAAATCGCGGACTTTTCCCGAACTAAGATTCATTTCCTTTATACCTCCACCGACAGAAGCTATGTAAAAGCAGTTATAAGCCCCCGGCAGTACCTTCATGAGCGGATCACCTTCAAAGACCTTCTTACCATCAGAAGAGACAAAAGGATGAATCGTCTTGAGTCCGTCTTTTGAATAGAACAATCCGTTTCCATAAATCCAAATCGTTTCACTGTTATCAAAAACAACACAATGTACATTCGAAGTCAAAAAAGGGAACTCCTTAAGTGTATGGTTCCTTAATGCCTTTGTCTGCAAATTATAATGGAATATACCCTGGCGTTCTACCGTAATCCATACATCTCCATTTTTGTCTCCAACAATCATGGCTGCAGCATTATCTATGGTAGTACCTTCATCACTTAACTGTTTGAAAGGCTCAAAAACATCTCTTTCCGGATAATATATATACAATCCCATATCCGTACCCACCCAAATATTGCCTTCCACATCTTCATATAGAGCAAGTATATAGTTGTTCCCAAGACTATGCTCATCTGTCCTATCATATTTGAATATCTTAAATGACGAACCGTCATAGCGGTTTAGACCGTCTTTGGTTCCAAACCACATAAAGCCGGCTTTATCTTGTAGAATATCGTATACTGTATTTTGAGATAGCCCGTCCCGGATAGTAAGACTATTAAGATAATAGTGCTCCCCGATTGTTTGTGCATAACAAGTGAAAAAACATATCAGGCATATAAAAGCTATCAGCATTTTCTTCAGATTCGTGTTCTTCATCGCTCTATTATTTAGACCTCAAATATAGGCCATTTTGCCAACGAACGATAAAAAATGCGTCCCAATGAATGAAAGATTCGTCCTATCCCCCTCTATCTCGCTAGATAAGGGGGATTTAGAGCTGCAATATTTCCTACTTCTTTTCTATCCGAATGCGCGCATCCACCGCTATCACCTGCTTTTCAGTCGCCAACAATGGATTGATATCCATCTCCTTGATTTCCGTTGCAAAGCGCAGCAAGGTGGAAAGCCGTACAATAATTTCGGCAAATTTATCTTCATTCACTCCCTTCTGCCCACGCGTACCTTTGATAATCTTATAGGCACGCAACGAGTGAATCATGGAGTAAGCCTCCTCGTAGGACAACGGTGCAAGACCGGAAGATATATCCTTCAGCACCTCCACAAAAATACCGCCCAGACCGCAGAGTACCACATGTCCGAACTTCTCTTCATATTTGGCACCGATAAACAATTCCGTCCCTTTCAACATCGGCTGCACCATGATAGCACTAGCTTCGGGAATCTGCATCATACGGTCGAATTCCAATGCCAAATGCTGTTCACTCTTGATATTGAGCACAACACCGCCCACATCCGACTTATGCACCGGCCCCACCACCTTTGCCACCACCGGGAACCCCGTGCGACGCGCAAAGGCAAGCACTTCTTCCTTGTTGTCCGAAACAAACTCCTCCACAATAGGAATACCTGCAGAGCGGAGCAATGCCTGCACATAGTGCGGGGCGATATAACCGTCCGCAGGAATGGAATCTATAATCCGGCGGATACGGGGAACATCCACTCCAAAGAGCTCGATTTCATTATTGGCAGGCCGCGGGGCATTCATTATCCGCGAAAGTGCCGTGCCGAGAGTCACCTCATCGGCAAAGTTCACATGGCCCTTTGCCAGGAAAGCGGCAACCTCGGCTCCCGCCGTATTGATGGAAGGAAGAATCGGAAAAATCGGCTTCTTGCAATGCAGCATCTTCTCGTGCAGCACATCATACATTTCAAACATGGTCACCAGCCCCGGAGTGCCGAAAATAGCCATTACAGCATCAATATTGTCAAACTTCTCCTCACAATACTCCAGACAGAGGCGCAGATGTTCCGGCGTACCCGTAGCCAGAATATCAATGGGATTCCCCACAGCCGCACCGGGGAAAAGCTTACCCTTAAGTTCCTCCGCCACCGGTCCTTCCAGTTTCGGAACATTCAGTCCACCCTTACTCAATGCATCGGTCAGCATCACTCCCGGACCGCCGGCATGGGTAATGATGGCGAAGTTTTTCCCTTTCAGTTCCGGCAGTGTGAAGATACAACCTACGGTCGTCAACTCCTCGCGCGAATAGCAACGCACAATACCCGCCTTACGGAACAAAGCCTCTACCGCCGAATCGCTACTGGCAATGGCCCCCGTATGCGAACTCGCCGCCCGGCTACCGCTTTCGCTACTGCCCGCCTTGATGGCCGCAATCTTGCAGCCCTTCTTGATGAGCGAGGATGCATGAAACAGCAGACGGTCGGGGTCACCGATACTCTCTATATAAAGAAGTTTTATTCTGGAATCCGCTTCCGGATTGAAGTGTTCGTCCATGTATTGCAACACATCCTCCACGCCGATTTGCTTGGCATTGCCCACAGACCATACAGAGTTGAACTGCAATCCCTTGGTTACGGCGCTCTCCAATATGAACACCGCTGTGGCACCGGAGCTGGAAATCAGGTCCACCCCTTGCGGATGCAGTTGCGGGATGGGCTGGCTGAATACACTGTGATGCCACGAGTTCATAAAACCGATACAGTTGGGGCCTATCAGAGAGGCTCCATACCGGTTCACCGTTTCCAGTATGCGATCTTCCAGCACAGCACCCTCATGGGTCTCCTCACCAAAACCGGCAGAAAGGATAATGAACGCCTTCACCTGCTTCTCCGCAGCAAGCATCTCCACCGCATCGGGACAAAGCGCGGCAGGTATGGCAAGGATGGCAAGGTCCGTATCGGGAATGTCCTTCACATCCGCAAAGGCAGCAACACCCTGCACTTCAGTCTCTTTCGGATTCACGGCACGAAGCTCACCGGTATATCCGCCGCTAAGCAGATTTTTCAGGATAGCCCCTCCGGGTTTGTGTACATTGTTGGATGCCCCCACTACCACAATACTGGCCGGGTGAAGTAATTGGCTTGTTATCATAGTCTGTTTTACATTAAGTTAATGATTCATGCACAAATATACATTTTCCATACATAAAAGCAATCGGTAAAAGAGAAAATAAGCTTAATCCCTTTGCAAAATATAAATAAGTTTACGGAAGTATATATATTTGTGCCATCAATAACAATACGCAGAAAACTACCCTATATGGAAAGCCGTGTCAAAGAGATAGATTATCTGAAATGCATCTTCATCACCCTGATGATTATCTTCCACCTTGTATATATAGGCGACAAGTATCCGTATGCGAAACAAATCGTCTATACGTTCCACATGTCCGCTTTCCTGATTATTTCGGGCTATCTGGCCAATAACCGGAAGGATGCCCGAAGCTTTCTCCGCAAGCTTCTATGGATTTTCATTCCGTATGCCTGCATGGAGGCGGCCTATACGGTGATGTCGCATTTCCTGCCCGTACGCGAAAGTGTAGATGCCATTACTCCTACCGTATTGCTCGACAAGATATTCCTCCATCCGATGGGGCCTTACTGGTATCTGCATACACTGATTCTGTGCAGCCTCATCTATTATATCACATTCCGCTATGTACGGCTGTCGGTTGTCTCCCGGCTGGTTGTGACCGGTGTCTGCCTGTTTGCCCTTTCCCATTGGGGAGGATTGATGAACTTCTCCAATGCCCTCTATTTCCTTATCGGCATGACAGTGAGCCAAAGCGGGCTTCGTTTTACACAAGTCTTTCGTGCCACAACCTTCGCCATTGTTCCATTCGTAATACTATGCTGTTTTCCCGCCAATCTGGATAGAGGTACTCTGGCAGGAGTCGCCATCACCTGGCTTTCCATCAGCCTGCTGTTGGCAGCCTACGGCTATCTGCCGGTACAAGCCAAACGGCTTTCCTTCTTTATAGGGCGCAATACGCTGGTCATACTCCTTTTCTCACCCATTTTCACCATTCTGTCCAAGGCGTTTCTGCCCGTGTTCGCCTTCGACCCTACGGGGATGCTGTTCCTTGTCACTGCCACCGCCTTCACTCTTAGCGGCTGCATGGGTATGGCGTGGGCTATGGACAAGATGCACGTTTCCAGATTCTTCTTCGGGAAGAGGACTATATTGTGCTGAGACGGTTCACGTCTTCGCCCACAAAGGGAAGTTTCACCACAAACTCCTTTTCGTCCTTAAGAATCTCCACCAGCGTGCCGTATAGGGCATACTGCCGTTGCAGGTTCTTCAATCCCGCCCTATTACTGGCCACATAGTTGCGCAACTGAAGATTGTTGCGTACCGTAATCCCTTCGTTTCCTATGGATATATGGACTATCAGCGGCGACTTCTTTGTACTGATATTATGCTTCAAGGCATTCTCCACAAGCATCTGTATGCTGGCAGGAATGACGAGACAATGATGATTCCGCAAATCATCTTCTATCTCCACATGCAGCGCATCGCCAAAGCGGATATGCTCCAGGTATAAGTACGACTCTACGAACGACAGTTCTTCCTGCACGGTCACCGTAGCTCTGCCATGCGTAGTGAGCAGATAACGGTACACCGTAGACAGCTTCTTGGCAAACCGGTTCGTCTTTTCGGTATCCTGATAAGCAAGGGAGGCAAGGACATTCAGACTATTGAATAAGAAATGGGGATTAATCTGGTTTTTCAGCACCTCGAACTGATACAGCGCCTTCTCCTTCTCGATGACAGCCATCTGCTTCTCCATCTCCGAACGTTGCAGGCTATAGAAGAATATCTCTATCTGCAGAACGATAATCCAGTTCCACGGCACTACCGGCAGGGAGTTTCTCAGGATATGCCAGAAATTTCCATGCCCGCCCATCAGCAGGAAGTTCAAGATGTACGTCAACAGAACAGCCAGTGCAGTGGTCAACACAATATCCACCAGAATCCTCACCGCATTGTTGCGCTGTTTCAGTCTTTTATATATCAAGTTGATAACCCCAAAGTCGATGAACCCCAGCCCTATGCACAAAGGAAGATTCAGAAAGAACTGCACCATGATATTCGCATACCACGGCTTACCGCTGATGACGTTATAAACGCACCCTATGACAAGCAACGAGACGGAAACCGTCAGTATAAAAAGGAATATGTATCTCTTATGCCTCATAACTTATAACTCATACCACTCCGTCCACCCATTTCAAGAAATCGGCCACGCGACTGCGGCTCACCAATACCTCGTGCGGGCACTCCGGCTCGAAGTAAAGCTTCAAGCGACTGCCGAAGTACCTGGAACTCTTCCGGATGGACCTAATGTTGGATATGCAGCTCCTTGAAACCCTAGAAAACATCCCTATCCAGCATTCCCTCCAACTGGTCCAGCGAGTAGCTGATGATATACCGTTTCCCGGAGAAGAGGTGCAGATAAGTCAGCTTGTCCTCACTATAAAAGAAAGCGACATCCGGAGTTTCTACGTAGCGGAAGGTATCGCCCACCTGCACCAGAAAACGGTTCTTCTTGTTGGCTGCCAAGTAGCCGAGTTCCAGTTGCCGATATTCGGGAGCCGCAGAACGGAGGGCACTGTTGTGCTCGAACTTGCACAAGGCTGCTTCTAGGTCGCTTTCTTCAATGGGTTTCAGCAGATAGTCGATGCTGTTTACCTTGAAAGCCTTGATGGCATATTCGTCGTAGGCGGTGGTGAAGATAACGGGCAAATCGACGGGACACTGCTCGAATATCTCAAAGCTCAACCCGTCGGACAAGCGGATATCTACAATCATCAAGTCCAGGCTACCCTGACGCAAGAGCAGTACAGCCTGCTCCACGCTCTCTGCCCAGCCCGCCAACTGCCAGGAAGGGCGCAGCCGTTGCATCATACGCTTCAGCTCTTCGTAGGCGAAGCGCTCATCTTCTACTAATAAATACTTTACCATACAACATGTCTGTTATTGCGACAAAGATACTATTTTACCTCTTGTCTTTACTAAAATGGCATTTGTCATTTCAGCGTATACCTGAATCCCACCGTCAGGCGCAGAGTCGGTCTAAAGCAAGGCTCGTCCTCATCGTTCTTGAAGTTATTGAGAAAACCTTTCAAACTACGGTCCGACATACTTATCCCGCGTATCCAGTTACCGCCCACTCCCAGATAAACAGCCGTCTTCCTACTCAACTGGCACGAAGGACTGATGTATGACCTCAGCATGACGGTAGAATAGATTTTCGATTTCCCGTCGACTTCCATCACGGCAGACATGCCGTCCATATCGAGGGCGGTCAGTTCCAGCTTCAGCTTCTTGTTCAGCCAGGTGGCGACGGACACTTTCATGCCGCTGGACATATCCACTTTCAGCTCATACCTGCCGGCATTCCTCCAACTGAAGTACATCATGGGCAGTATCATCGGGATACCGTAAGAGTTCGTCAACCCCGCACCGATGCCCAAGTCGAGGTTCTTCCGCAGTTTATAGACAAAGATGATTGCTCCATTAGCCAGTAGGGTCTTCATGGAAACCCCGTCCAACGGGGCATAGACACCGCCGCCCACAGAGGCTATGATACTCCACTTGTCGGACAGGGGACGGATGTGGGAGATATTCAGACTGGCATTCAGCAGATTGTCCGGATTCAACTCCCGCGCCTGCCCCTTATTATGGAATACGCCATAGGCAGCATTGACGGTTGCCGACCACGCCACCAGCCTGCCCTTGTCGTCATGCCTGAAGGAAAGCGGCAAGTTATACCTTCCCGATACCATCATCAAGCTGCCCGAACCATACTCGTTGCCGAGGTCATCCTTCAACGAACTCTCGGGCAGATAGTCATAACTGATATAGCCTTGTCCCCGGCAACAGAACGGCCACGCCGCAAGCCACAACACCAATAGAATCACAGAGTTTGTCTTCATGGGAACATGCAAATGTTTTCTGCAAATATAGGCCTGCGGCAAGTAAGCGGGAAGCATTTACGGACGGGATGCGGAATGGGGAGGACGAAATGCGGAAACCGGAAGGCGGAATGATTCCATGTTTTACGTTACGCATTTCACGTTACGTAAAATACATAATATTTTCGGGATAAAACAAATATCAGGTGAAGCACCCATCAATCTCCAAACTAATTGTACCTTTGCGGAACTTTAAAACAAAAAAATGATGAAAGAAGAAACTTTCGATTATTCCAAAGTTCCCCATAACTTCGGCTTATGCGCTACTGACACATGCCCTTATACTGACACCTGCCTGCGCCGGATTGCATATACGTATGCACCCTCAAACAACATCTTCCTATATGTACTGAATCCGAAAGCAATAGAGTCCACAGCGGGAAAATGCAAATATTATTGCTCGAATAAGAAAGTGCGCTATGCCAAAGGCTTTATCCACACGGCAGAAGCCATCTCTGTCGGCCAGTCCGGCACGTTCCGCTACCGGCTCATCGGCTTATGGGGTATCCGAAGATATTATCAGAAGCGGAAAGGGGAAACTTTGCTCTCACCAACCGAGCAGCAACAAGTCATTGCAATTGCCCGTAACTTAGGACTCCAACGGGCGGAGTACTTCGACGCTTATGTAGAAGAGTACGACTTCACATGACGACTCCGGTCACTGTCTTATCCTGATATAGGTAGACACATTTACAAACTAATAAATGTGTTACTATTATGACTTCAAAACGAAAGCTTTATCGTGAAGATGAAAAACTGTTTTTTCTTCACTCTTACTATCAATCAGGTATGAGTAAGCATGCCTTTTTGCCGGGCACATGGCATTTGTTGCCCTGCCTTGCTAAATAGTTGGATTAAAAAGTATTCAAATTTAGCAGAAGAGCTATCTTTGCCTTCTGAACAAGAATCACCAGATATGTCCAATCGCAGCAAGGAAGCCTACAAAGATGAAAATGCCCAATTAAAAAAGCGCATTAAAGAGCTGGAGAAAGCCCTGTCTTTCTCCAAGCTGGAAACAGAAGCCCGTGAATTGATGATTACGCGTGCTGAAGAACTCTTCAACATCCCTATCAGAAAAAAATCTGGGGCCAAATCGTAACGGAACTGGTCAGTCAGCGCAACCTGAAAGTTGCGTTGGCCTGCCGTCTGTTTGGCCATTGTCGTCAAGCCTACTACCAGTCAAAGGCTGACATTGAGAGTCAGATACATAGGGAACGTCTCATGCTGGATGCTGTCCGTGATATCCGTATCGAAGATTCGGGTATAGGCTGTTACAAACTGTGGATTATGCTCACCGTGCTTTTTGGAGCCGAGTTCATGCCTGGGCGGGACAGCTTTTATGCATTGCTCCGGCAACACCGCTTGATGCTTCCTGCCCGCAAGACCCGGCATACGACGAACTCCAACCATCGCTACCACAAGTGGAAGAACCTAATCAAAGGACTGACCTTGACTTCAGCCAACCAGTTGTGGGTCAGCGACATTACTTATATACCACTTGCCAATGGTGAAGTCTGTTATCTGCATCTGATTACGGATGCCTACTCCCATAAGATAGTGGGATGGGTGCTTGCCGACACCTTACGGGTATCGGCAACCATCAATGCATTACAACAGGCTATAGAGCAGGCTGTTGAAATGACAGGAGATGAAAAATCTTACGGGCCTGATACATCACTCGGACCGTGGCGTACAATACTGTTGCGACCCATACGTGGCACTTCTTCAGAAACATGGCATTGCCATCAGTATGACGGAAGACTACAAACCCACCGACAATGCCGTTGCGGAACGTATCAACGGGATTATTAAGGCGGAAAGCAGCCATCCTCGAGGCCGGTTCAACGAAATCGGGCATGCAAGAAATGTCATAGCTCGCTACATACATTTCTATAACCATCGCAGACCGCATATGAGTATCGGGTATAAAATACCTGCTGTGGCGCATCTGGAGAAGGGAATACAGAAGAAAATGTGGAAGAAGAAAAAAAATATCCTTCCACAAGTAGCAATAAAAAAAGAAGGATGCAATATCTTTGCAAAGCCGGACAGCAAGTCCGGGCGAAGGCGCAGGACAGCGCACCTGACAAAGACAGAATGCCTCTTTTTAGGGGCACCCAGTCTTGCCGGACAAGCAAGCACGGGCTCTGCAAATGCAGCAGGATGACTGTCAACAGAATCAGGACAACTCACTTTGCTGTGTCTACTATATCAGCAGGGCTTGGGAAGAAGTGACTACTGAACCAGTACAACATTCCAAGAACCGTCTACTGATATCGGTTATAAAAAGAAAAAGCGTCTAGCTAAATCAGGAAAAGACACACCTCACATGATAACTCCGGTTACCCCAAACGGTAACTTCATTTACACTACGAGGTAAAAGGCTTTACACTATGGCGTAACGACCGTTACAATATGGAGTAACGGCCGTTACACCCTATGGTAAACTGCTTTACATTAGAAGGTAAACAAGCAGTAAATACAATACGCTGATTTAAAGGGAAGTATTCAGTATAAGACTATGGCAGTATTTCACCTTCCGCTGTCACCTTTACGTAGATTTCCCTTTCCCCTTGCTCCATCTCTACCAAAAAGTAACTGCCATCGGGAGTCTCAATAAAGTCGGCATCATCAATGACATAACCGGGATGGGCAGCCGTAACGGCGTTCTTCACTACATCCTCCAGATGTCTCTTACTGATATCCCAGATAGTATAGGCCCATGCACCCTCAGCGGTGAACATCACATCCTTGCTGATACTTCCGTGCACGATTTCGACTTCCGTCATACCGTTCTTTTCTTTTTCAATATCCACAATGCGGGCATTGGGATATTTCTCTGCTATAAAATCTTTGATGGCAGCGGAAATATCAGAAGGGAGATAATCTTCGGGAGAACCGCCGTTGTGCGCATCGGCCACTTCCTTCACCAGAATGCCGTCCTCCGAATAATAGAGGTCCATTTCCTGATTACCTTTCTCCACTTCGATGATGTAGACAACAGCCATTTCCTTACGTTCCAGCTTGTCTACATCTTCCACCTTCCATACATTATAATAGGTACTACTCTCGTAAGAGCTTCTCACCGGAGCGGGAAGGTCTGCATAACGGAGGTCGGTTTCGGTCATCTGCCATACACCGTCTTTGGTGAACCAGGCCTCCTTTTCGAAATTGTCCTCATGGAAATCAGCCACATAATATGCACCTTTTGTTTCCCATTCTATACGCTGGGCATTGGGATGCTCCTTGGCCAACGCATTACTCAGTTCCGCGGGCACGGAGATTCCGTCGTTGTCGTCATCATCACAGCTTTGCAAGGCAAAGGCAAACACGCCTAACGCCAATAATAAGAAGTACTTTTCCAGTTTCATAGTCATTTCGTTTTTTTACATTATCAATACCAAGTTTGTTCATTTTGTATGGCAAAGATGAAGCCTAAATCTGGAAAGAATCTGGAAGAATACTCATATTTTGCAGAAAACAGCTATCTTTGTGCCACTAAAAGCGTTCATAACAAAAGAGATACATAATAACACAATGGAAAAGAAATTCAAACGTACCACCGTGACCTCGGCATTGCCGTATGCCAACGGCCCGGTTCATATCGGACACCTGGCAGGCGTTTATGTTCCTGCCGACATTTATGTCCGCTACCTGCGACTGAAAAAAAAGGAAGATGTAATCTTCATCGGCGGCTCCGACGAACACGGAGTGCCCATCACCATCCGCGCCAAGAAGGAAGGCATCACCCCGCAAGACGTGGTGGACCGCTATCATACGCTTATAAAGAAGTCTTTCGAAGAGTTCGGCGTTTCCTTCGACGTGTACAGCCGTACTACTTCAAAGACGCATCACGACACGGCTTCCGACTTCTTCCGCAAGCTGTACGATAAGGGAGAATTCATCGAAAAGACCAGCATGCAGTATTACGACGAAGAAGCTAAGACCTTCCTTGCCGACCGCTACATCACCGGCGAGTGCCCCCACTGCCATGCCGAAGGCGCTTACGGCGACCAATGCGAGAAGTGCGGCACCAGCCTCAGCCCCACGGACCTGATTAATCCGAAGAGTGCCATCAGCGGCAGCCAGCCCGTGATGCGTGAGACGAAGCACTGGTATCTACCGCTGGACAAACACGAGGAATGGCTTCGCCAATGGATTCTGGAAGACCATAAGGAGTGGCGTCCCAATGTTTATGGCCAATGCAAGAGCTGGCTCGACATGGGCTTGCAGCCGCGTGCCGTGAGCCGCGACCTGGATTGGGGTATTCCCGTTCCCGTAGAGGGCGCCGAGGGCAAAGTGCTCTATGTATGGTTCGACGCCCCTATCGGCTACATCAGCAACACCAAAGAGTTGCTGCCCGACACATGGGAGAAATGGTGGAAAGACCCCGAAACGCGTCTGGTACACTTCATCGGAAAAGACAATATCGTGTTCCACTGCATCGTGTTCCCCGCCATGCTGAAGGCAGAGGGTAGCTACATCCTGCCGGACAACGTGCCGAGCAACGAGTTCCTGAACCTGGAGGGCGACAAGATTTCCACTTCACGCAACTGGGCGGTATGGCTGCACGAGTATCTCGTTGACTTCCCCGGCAAGCAGGATGTGCTGCGCTACGTGCTGACCGCCAACGCACCGGAGACAAAAGACAACGACTTCACCTGGAAGGACTTCCAGGCACGTAATAACAACGAGTTGGTTGCCGTTTATGGCAACTTCGTGAACCGCGCCCTGCAACTCACCAAGAAGTACTTCGACAGCGTAGTGCCCGCCGCAGGCGAACTGAACGACTACGACCGCGAGACGCTGAAAGAATTTGCCGACGTCAAGGCAGAAGTGGAGAAGTTGCTGGACGTATTCAAATTCCGCGACGCACAGAAGGAAGCGATGAACCTTGCCCGCATCGGAAACAAATACCTGGCAGACACCGAGCCGTGGAAGCTTGCCAAGACAGACATGGAGCGCGTAGCCACCATTCTCCACATCTCGTTGCAGTTGGTCGCCAACCTTGCCATTGCTTTCGAACCGTTCCTGCCCTTCAGCAGCGAGAAGCTTCGCAAGATGCTGAACATGGACAGCTTTGACTGGGCAGAGCTGGGACACACCGACCTGTTGCCTGCCGGACATCAGCTGGGCACCCCCGAACTGCTGTTCGAAAAGATAGAAGACGACGTCATCCAGGCACAAGTAGACAAGCTGCTTGCCACCAAGAAGGCAAACGAAGCCGCCACCTACAAGGCAAACCCCATCAAGCCGACCATCGCCTTCGAAGACTTTGAAAAGCTGGATATCCGCGTAGGTACAGTGCTTGAATGCGAGGCAGTGCCCAAGATGAAGAAGCTGCTGAAGTTCAAGATTGCCGACGGGCTGGAAAACCGCACCATCGTCAGCGGCATTGCCCAGCACTACCAACCGGAAGAACTGGTAGGCAAGCAAGTGCTGTTCATCGCCAACCTCGCTCCACGCCAATTCAAGAACGGGCTGGTAAGTGAGGGAATGATTCTCTCTGCCGAGAATTATGACGGCTCGCTGGCGGTGACTTCACTGCTGAAAGAGGTGAAGCCGGGCAGCGAGGTGAAATAAACAGTAACAAGGTAACGAGTTAACAAGGCTACAAGGAGGAAGGAAAAGCCTCGTGGCCTTGTTAACTCGTTGCCTTATCAACCAATAAACTATGTCCGATACATCACTCAAAGAAAAAACAGCCAAAGGCCTCTTCTGGGGAGGATTCAGCAACGGCATACAGCAGTTGTTAAATCTGGGATTCGGAATAGTCCTTGCCCGTCTGCTGGATGCTTCGGATTATGGTATGGTAGGGATGCTTACCATCTTCTCCGCCATTGCCGCCGCCTTGCAGGAGGGTGGGTTCATTTCGGCACTGACCAACCGGAAGGAGACTTTGCACAAGGATTACAACGCCGTGTTCTGGTTCAGCCTGATGTGCAGCACTACTATATATATATTACTCTTCTTTGCCGCACCGCTGATTGCCGACTTCTACGATACGCCCGAGCTGATACCGCTGTCCCGTCTCTCCTTCTTGGGATTCGTCATTTCCAGCATGAGCATTGCACCGAGAGCGTATCTGTTCAAGAATCTCAGAATCAAGGACACTACCATCATCTCCATTTCGAGTCTAGTCTCCGGCATTGTGGGCATCACACTGGCTGCCAACGGATTCGCCTATTGGGGTATTGCATTGCAAAGTATCTCATTCGTCACCGTGATGACGGTTCTCAATTTCTACTTCTCGCGTTGGAGGCCTTGTTTCCGGTTTGACTTCACACCCATTAAGGAGATGATAGGGTTCAGCAGTAAGATAATCATTACGAATATCTTCACCATAATCAATAACAATTTGTTTTCCGTCTTGTTGGGTAAGTTCTATTCGGAACGGGAAGTGGGTAACTTTACGCAGGCAAACAAGTGGAACGGCATGGGACATACCACGATTACGGGCATGATAAACGGCATTGCACAACCCGTCTTTACCCGGGTTGCCGACGACAAGGCACGGCAACTTGCCGTATTCAGAAAGCTGCTGCGCTTCACCGCCTTTATCTCTTTCCCCGCCATGCTGGGATTGAGCTTGGTATCGAAGAACTGATTATAATCACTATCACGGAGAAGTGGCTGCCCAGTGCCGATATCTTGCAACTGTTATGTATTTGGGGAGCATTTATTCCCGTCATCAATCTGTTCTCCAACCTGCTCATCAGCCGGGGACATTCTTCTATCTATATGTGGAGCACCATCAGCTTGAGCCTGCTGCAAATAGTAGCTGTATGTGCCATATACCCATACGGGTTGGAGTGGATGCTGCGTATTTTCGTCATTATCAATATCGGCTGGCTGTTTGTATGGTTCCGTTTTGTCAAGAGGGAGATAGGATTAAGACTGCGCGATATGCTGAAAGACATCTCTCCTTATCTCTCCCTATCCATTGTACTCGTAGTGTCAACTCACTATGCCACTCAGCCCATAGAAAACCTATACTTAAATATGGCAGCCAAAATCATTATGGTAGCTGGGCTTTATGCACTGGTTTTGTGGAAACTACAATCTACCATCTTCCGGGAAAGCATTGAATTCCTCTTAAAGAAAAAAAGAGCATGAGCCGCATAGCCTACATCATATCCGCCTACAAGGATGCCCCACACTTGGCACGCCTGGTTGCCGCACTGGATGACCGGGCAGACTTCTACGTGCACATCGACCTCAATGCCGATATACACCCTTTTGAAGAAGCCTTGGGAGACAAGGTCACTTTCGTGCCCCGCCACCGGATAAGCTGGGGAGGATGGGAACAAGTGGAATATCAGAAAGAATTGCTTGCCGCCGTATTGCACAGCGGTATCCCCTATATCCGCGTAGTATGCCTGAGCGGGCAAGACTATCCGTTATGGAACAACAACGCCATCCACCACTATTTCGAGGAGCATCAAGACACTGAATTCATCGGCGGTTTCAACCTGACACACTGCACCGTGAAACAGCAGTTGCACAAGATAACCCATTACCACCCTTTCCGTGACCTGCCTTGGAAGAGTATATGGTGGAAGAACAAACTCATTGTAGCATCGCGCAAGCTGGTACAGATACTCCCCATCCGGAAAGCCCCTTTTGCCCCCTTGGAAGGCAAGCAGGCAGATGTCTATTTCGGTTCCGACTATTGGGCCATCACGTTGCCCTGCGCACGATATGTATATGAAAAGTTGTGCACGGAGGAGAAGCTGGTGAAGTATTTCAGAACCAGCTTTGTACTCAGCGAACTGTGCATACAGACCATCGTATTCAACTCCCCTTTTGCCTCAAAAGGGCTTCTTTTAGAGGGAGAATACCCCGGACTTACCCGTCTCACCCCCTTGCACTACATAGACTACGGCGCATCCATCCGCGTGATGACACTCGAGGACCTGCCGGTATTGCGGCAGTCTGGAAAGATGTTCTGCCGAAAAATAGTAAGCGGCACATCAGACAGATTAGTGGAAGCCATAGAGCAGACAAGAAGAGAATAAAAAGAGAGTTATCCCAACAGATATGCCACTTTATCCCAACCGGAATGCTGCAAAGAAGCAATTAATTCGTATTTTTGCAGCATCACATTTCTATTGATACAATGAAAAAGAATGTAGCAGTCATATTGGCAGGAGGAGTCGGTAGCCGTCTGGGATTGTCCACTCCCAAGCAATTCTTCAAGGTAGCGGGAAAAATGGTCGTGGAGCACACCATCGATACTTTCGAAAGCAATCCACATATTCACGAGATAGCTATCGTATCCAATCCTTTCTATATCTCCGATTTCGAATCTATCATCATCAAGAACGGATGGAAGAAGGTCAAGAAGATATTGAAAGGCGGACAAGAACGGTATCATTCCAGCCTATCCGCCATCAAAGCCTACGAAGACACTGACGTCAATCTGATATTCCACGATGCCGTACGTCCGTTAGTGAGCCAGCGGATTCTGAATGACGTTATTGCCGCATTGGAAACCTACAAAGCTATTGATGTGGCAATGCCCGCCACGGATACCATTATACAAGTCAATGACAGATTCATTCAGGAAATCCCAGACCGCAGCAAACTGATGCGAGGACAGACTCCGCAAGCATTCCATCTGGAAACCATCAAGCATGCCTATGACATTGCCTTGCAAGACCCGGCCTTTAAAGTGACCGACGACTGCGGCGTAGTAGTGAAATACCTTCCGGAAGTACCGGTTTATGTAGTGAACGGCGAAGAAAGCAACATGAAGCTGACCTATAAGGAAGACACCTATCTGCTGGACAAATTCTTCCAGCTGCGCAAAAGTGAACTGAACACCTTGCCCATCGACCAGGAAAACAACCTGAAGAACCGGGTTGCAGTCGTATTCGGCGGTAGTTACGGCATCGGCGCAGACGTGGCTCAGCTACTCAAAGAGAAAGGAGCCAACGTATTCTGCTATTCGCGCAGCATGAACGGAACGGATGTAGGCAACAAAGAGCAGGTGAGCAAAGCCTTGCAGGAAGTGTACCGCCAATGTGGACGGATAGACTACATTATCAATACTGCCGGACTGCTGAATAAAGAACCTCTGATGAGTTGCGACTATCAGACCATCTGCAACGCTGTGAACACCAACTATATGGGTACTGTCAACGTGGCACTTGAAGCCTTCCCCTATCTGAAGGAGAGCAAAGGTAAACTCGTATTCTTCACTTCCAGTTCCTACACTCGGGGGCGTGCCTTTTACAGCATCTATTCATCGACCAAAGCCGCCATCGTGAACTTTGTGCAAGCCATAGCACAAGAATGGGAACCGTTCGGCATCAGCGTGAACTGCATCAATCCGGAACGTACCAAGACACCGATGCGTGTCCATAACTTCGGCATCGAACCGGATAACACCTTGCTGACCTCCGAGCAAGTAGCCATTACCACCATACAGTCACTGCTTTCCGAATTCACCGGACAAGTCATCGACGTAAAAAGAGAAGAAGTATGAAGAACCAATACCTATCGGACTACGTTGCCGACAACCTACGCGCCTGCCAACTGAAGCAACTTTCCATACCGAAAGAGGTGGACCGCATCTGCCGGAAACACAAGTTAAGCTACTGGCTTGACGGAGGCACACTGTTGGGAGCCATGCGTCATGGAGGATTCATCCCCTGGGATGATGACATAGACATCGGCATGACACTGGAAGACATGCAAGCATTCATGAAGGTAGCCCCCTCCGAACTACCCGACACACTGTTCCTGCAAACCCCGGAAAGTGACCCTACCAGCAAAGAGCCCATCGTCAAGATAAGGGATTTAAACTCAATCTATATTGAAGCAGGAGATACCTTCAGCGTAGAGTATCAGAAAGGACTATACGTAGATATATTCCCTTTCATCGACTACCCCACCGTGCCCCGCCCATGGGCAAAGAAGCTGTGCAAAGGCATCTCCGTCAGTTACTCCATCCTACACGCGCAACACTACTACTCGCTGCGCTCCTTTGCAGAATTCTTCTACTTCGGCATGAAGTATGCGCTTTTCAAAGGGATATGGGCAATGCTCTGCCTGGTACGCCCCAAAGGGACCTATCTTTCGAATATACTCATCAATAACGGATACGGCATCATGCACCGTAAAGATTCCGTCTTTCCGCTCTCCACCATCACTTTCGAAGGAAAAGATTTCCCGGCACCGGGCAATGTGGACGCCTATCTGAAAGATTTATATAAAAACTACATGGACATTCCTCCCAAAGAGAAGCAGATAGTCCATGCCTGCTATATTCACCCGGAACTAAAACCATTGCCATGAAACCAGCCCTTGTAGATGTATCTGTACTGATTCTTTTCTTCAACCGCCCCAAACTGCTGGCGCAAGTATTCGAACAAGTGAAGAAAGCACGCCCCGCACGACTGTTTCTCTATCAGGACGGCCCGCGCGGCGAGCGTGACATGCCGGGCATAGAAGCTTGTCGCAAAGTAGTGGCAGACATCGACTGGGAATGCGAAGTACACCACAACTACCAAGAGAAGAACTACGGCTGCGACCCATCGGAATACATGGCACAGAAGTGGGCATTCTCCTTGTCGGACAAATGTATCGTGCTTGAGGATGACGACGTGCCTGCCGTCTCTTTCTTCGGCTTCTGCAAGGAACTGCTCGACAAGTATGAGCACGACACACGCATCAGCATAATTGCCGGATTCAACAACGAGGAGATTACACCGGACATCACTTCCGACTACTTCTTCGCCACCACCTTCTCCATCTGGGGATGGGCGAGCTGGCGGCGGGTGACGGACCAATGGGATGAATTCTACACCTTCCTGGACGACAAGGAGAACATGCGGCAACTGAAGAACCTCATCCACACACGGCGCTACCGCAAAGACTTCATCTACATGTGCCAACGCCACCGCGAACACGGGAAAGCCTATTACGAAACCATCTTCCACGCTTCCATGTTGTTCAATTCGGGTCTGAGCATCGTGCCCACCCGCAACATGATAAACAATCTGGGAGCCACTGCCGACTCCACCCACTTTGCCGGCTCCGTGCACACCATGCCGCGCGGTTACCGCCGCATCTTCACCATGAAACGCTACGAAGTGGAGTTTCCGCTGAAGCACCCTCGCCACGTCATCGAGAACACAGCCTACAAGGATAGCGTTTACCGCATCATGGCATGGCGGCATCCCTGGATAAAGATTGCACGGTCGTTCGAGGAACTGGCGTTGAACCTACGGTACGGCAACTTCACCATCATATGGCAAACGCTGCAAAAGCGTATCCGGAAATGGATGAAACAAGACCGGCATCTGTAACAAGAAAAAACATTCAAAAAAGAAGAAACGAACAACAGTCATGAGAGTACTACTTATCAATACATCCGAACGCATCGGCGGCGCAGCCATCGCCGCCAGCCGTCTGATGGAATCACTCAAGAACCACGGCATCAAAGCCAAGCTGCTGGTACGCGACAAGCAGACCGACCAAATCTCCGTTGTGTCACTGGACCATAACTGGCGCATGGTGTGGAAGTTCGTCTGGGAGCGCATCGTCATCTGGAGCGCCAACCGCTTCAACAAGAAGAACATCTTTGCCGTAGACATTGCCAACACGGGGACAGACATCACCTCACTGCCCGAATTCCAGCAAGCAGACGTCATCCATCTGCACTGGATAAACCAAGGGATGCTCTCGCTGAAGAACATCGAGAAGATTCTCGCCTCGGGCAAGCCCGTCGTCTGGACCATGCACGACATGTGGCCCTGCACTGGCATCTGTCACCATGCCCGCGAGTGCACCCACTACCAGCAGGAATGCCACAACTGCCCCTTCATCCACGGAGGCGGAGGCAAACGTGACCTTTCCTACCGCATCTTCCACAAAAAGCAGGCATTGTATCGCAACCGTCACATCAACTTCGTCACCTGCAGCCGCTGGCTGGAAGAACGTGCCCGGACAAGCGCCCTCTTCTGTGGACATGCCGTGACGTGCATCCCCAACCCCATCAACACCAACCTCTTCAAGCCCCGCAACCGACAGGAAGCCCGCAGCCGTTGCCTACTGCCGCAAGACAAAAAGCTCATGTTGTTCGGCTCGGTGAAGATTACGGACAAACGGAAAGGCATTGACTACTTGATAGAATCGTGCCGACTGCTGGCCGACAAGCATCCCGAACTCCGGGAACAGTTGGGTGTCGTCGTCTTCGGCAACCAATCGCAACAACTGGAAAACCTGCTTCCATTCAAAGTCTACCCGCTGAACTTCGTCAGCAACGAACACCAACTGGTGAACATCTACAATGCCGTGGACATCTTCGTGACCCCCTCGCTGGAAGAGAACCTGCCGAACACCATCATGGAAGCCATGGCATGCGGCATTCCCTGCGTCGGATTCAACGTGGGCGGCATCCCTGAGATGATAGACCATCTGCACAACGGCTACGTGGCACAATACAAATCCTCGGAAGACTTTGCCAACGGCATCTACTGGACGCTGACCGAACCCGACTACCCCAGCCTCTCGGAACAAGCCTGCCGGAAAGCCATCTCCCACTATTCGGAGAACGTCGTCGCCAAGAAATACATTGACCTTTACAACAAAGTAACCGGAAGAAATGCATAACCACCCCACCCCGAAATTCAGCATCATCACCGTGACCTACAATGCCGAAGCGGTACTGGAGGACACGATTCAAAGCGTTATCTCGCAAACCTACCACCACGTAGAATACATCATTGTGGACGGTGCGTCCAAAGACGGCACGCTCTCCATTATCGACCGTTACCGCGACCGCATCACCCGCATCGTGAGCGAACCGGACAAGGGACTGTACGACGCCATGAACAAAGGCATCCGCCTTGCCACCGGCGATTACCTCTGCTTCCTCAATGCTGGCGACAGCTTCCACGAGGACGACACCTTGCAGCAGATGGTGCGTTCCATCTCCGGCAACGAACTACCCGACGTGCTGTACGGCGAAACGGAACTGGTGGACAAGGAAGGTCACTTCATCCGCATGCGCCGCCTCGCCGCCCCGGAAGTGCTTACCTGGCGAAGCTTCAAGCAGGGCATGCTGGTCTGCCATCAGGCCTTCTTTGCCAAAGCTTCCCTTGTAGAACCCTACGACCTGCAATACCGCTTCTCCGCCGACTTCGACTGGTGCATCCGGGTGATGAAGAAGGCACGGACCTTGCACAATACCCATCTCACCCTCATCGACTATCTGGAAGAGGGAATGACCACCCAGAACCGGCAAGCATCCCTGCGCGAACGCTTCCGCATCATGGCGCGGCATTACGGACTGATGAGTACCGTAGCCCATCATGCCTGGTTCGTATTACGGGCCGTGATAAAGAAATAGCACAAGTTTCGAGGGCAAATATACTTTATTCCCGCAAGACCTATACCTTGTGGGAATCTCCCCTATACCCAGCTCTCTACAGTATAGGAGTGAGTACCCAAAACATCCCCATGTTTTCACCTAAAACATCCGGATGTAATGGGGCAAAACATCCCCATGTTTTGGGGTAAAACATCCGGGTGTTTTGGAGAAAGACATCCGGATGTTCTGCATATTAAGTCCTATACCGTGAGGGGCTAAGTCCTAAGACGTAGGAGATTAAGTCCTAAGGCAAAGGAGGCTGGGTAGCTGCAAGCAGCGCCTTCAACTCTTTTACCCCTTCCGAAGCTCCCTTTTGAATGACATGTATCGGACGCATGACGTGCGTGTCCACCGGCTTGGGGTCTATCAGATACACTTCGGCGGCACGGGGCACGTAGTTCAGCAGTCCCGCAGCGGGATAAACGTTCAGGCTGGTGCCGATGATGACGAAGATGTCCGCCTGCTCCACATACCGGATGGCAGTTTCAATCTCCGGCACCGACTCGCCAAACCACACGATGAACGGGCGGAGCTGCGTACCGTCGCCCGCCTTGTCACCCAACTTTACTTCATATTCCTCCGGCGCCAGTTCCTTGACGAAATGCGGATTATAAGGGTCGCGGCTGGAACAAACCTTCGTCAGTTCCCCATGCAAGTGTATCACGTGCGTACTGCCGGCACGCTCGTGCAGATTATCTACGTTCTGGGTGACGACCGTTACATTGAAATCCCTCTCCAGGTCGGCAACGCCCAGATGCCCGGCATTCGGCACCACATCGAGCAACTGCTTGCGACGTTCGTTATAGAAATTAATGACCAGTTCCGGATTACGTGCATACCCCTCGGGAGTCGCCACCTGCTCCACCGGATATTTGTCCCACAGTCCGCCCGCATCACGGAATGTGCTGATGCCGCTCTCGGCGCTCATACCGGCACCCGACAATATGACCAAGTTCTTCATTTTCCGCTCCTTTCCTTTATTAAAGTAAGACAAATATAAGAAGAATGTTCAAGTTGTGATATAAATAAGAAAAATTAAATACTTAAAAGCCTTATCATTCAAATAAAAGACGTACTTTTGCCATTCGTAAATTTGCAATAGACTGGAAAAGAAACCAATCCGGTCGTCAACAAAAGAATCTTATGGACAAATTCAGTTATGCTATCGGCCTTGGAATAGGTCAGAATCTTTTAAGCATGGGTGCCAAAGGCATTGCAGTAGATGACTTTGCACAAGCAATCAAAGACGTTTTGGAGGGCAACCAGACGGCAATCAGCCACACAGAAGCCCGTGACATCGTCAACAAGTACTTCGCCGAACTGGAGGAGAAGATGAACGCAGCAAACATAGAAGCCGGCAAAAAGTTCCTGGAAGAGAACAAAAAACGCGAGGGAGTTGTTACGCTTCCCAGCGGACTTCAATACGAAGTTATCACAGAAGGAAACGTCGGTCACTATGCCAAAGCAACCGACCAGGTACAATGCCACTATGAAGGCACACTGATTGACGGAACGCTGTTCGACAGCTCCATCAAGCGCGGCCAGCCTGCCACATTCGGTGTAAACCAAGTGATACCCGGTTGGGTGGAAGCCCTTCAGCTTATGCCCGAAGGTGCCAAGTGGAAACTCTACATCCCCAGCGACCTGGCATACGGAGCGCAGGGTGCCGGCGAGATGATTCCTCCCCACAGCACGCTCGTATTCGAAGTCGAATTACAGAAAATTTTATCTAAATAAACAAACAAGTAAAAGCAAAATGAAAAAAGTAACATTTCTCATGGCTCTTGCAGTAGCTGCCGGCATGGTATCTTGTACTGCTCAAAGTCCGAAAGCTGATTTGAAGACGGACATCGACTCATTATCTTACGCCATCGGTATGGCACGTACAGAAGGTTTGGACCAGTATCTTGCACAACAAGGCATTGACTCAACCCAGATGTCAGAATTCCTGAAAGGTTTCAACGAAGGCGCAGCCAAAATCGATAAGAAAGACGTGGCTTACATGGCCGGTCTGCAAGTAGGCCAGATGGTCAGCAAGCAATGGGTGGAAGGCTTCAACCAACAAATCTTCGGCAACGACTCCACACAGAGCATCAGCCGCGAAAATCTGCTGGCAGGTTTCGTAGCAGGTGTCATCGGCAAGGGTGGTGCTATGGATATGATGAAAGCTCAAGAGTACATGCGTACTCAGATGGATGCCATCAAAGAAAAAGCAACTGCAGAAAAGTATGCTGACAACAAAGCTGCCGGTGAAAAGTTCCTGGCTGAGAACAAGGCTAAAGAAGGTGTAGTAACTACCCCGAGCGGTCTGCAATACAAAATCATCACCAAGGGTAACGGTGCCGTTCCTGCCGACAGCAGCAAGGTGAAAGTAAACTACAAAGGTACGCTGATTGACGGAACAGAATTCGATAGCTCTTACAAGCGCAACGAACCTGCTACTTTCCGTGCCAACCAGGTAATCAAAGGCTGGACAGAGGCCCTCACCATGATGCCCGTCGGCTCTAAGTGGGAACTCTATATCCCCTACGACCTGGCATACGGTTCAAGAGAAACCGGTAGCCAAATCAAGCCGTTCTCTACTTTGATATTCGAAGTGGAACTGCTGGGTATCGAGAAGTAATGTAACAATCCGAAGGGAGGGGCAAAACCCTCTTGATACTTCTTTTAGGCGCGGATTACGAGGAATACGCGGATTTGGTAAACTAAATCCGTGAAATCCGCGTAATCCGCGCCTTATCGTTACCCCTCACTTTTATTCATTTTTCCGTCCCTTTTTATAGATAAATTAAAATAAAGTCCTATATTTGCTTACTATTTGATAACAACAAGAACTTTACTTATTTACTATTATGGAAAAAATAGACAATCTTGACCGGCAGATTCTGGAAATCATTTCCCAAAATGCCCGTATCCCTTTCAAGGACGTAGCTGCTGAATGTGGCGTGTCACGTGCTGCCATCCATCAACGTGTACAGCGCCTGATTGACCTTGGCGTTATTGTTGGCTCAGGCTATCATGTAAATCCCAAGTCCCTTGGATACAGAACCTGCACTTACGTAGGAATCAAGCTGGAAAAGGGCTCCATGTATAAGACGGTAGTTGCTGAGCTGGGCAAGATTCCCGAAATCGTAGAATGCCACTTCACCACTGGTCCGTACACCATGCTGACCAAGGTATATGCCCGCGACAACGAGCATCTGATGGATTTGCTGAACAACAAGATGCAGGAGATTCCTGGCGTAACCGCTACCGAGACCTTGATTTCCCTGGAACAGAGCATCAAGAAGGAGATTCCTATTTGCCCCGAGAAATAACGAACAACAATGGATTTCTTGAACGAATATCATCTGTCGGGCCTTGTCATAGGTATCTGCACATTCCTCATCATCGGCTTGTTTCACCCCATAGTTGTGAAAGCCGAATATTATTGGGGCACCAAGTGCTGGTGGATTTTCCTTTTACTCGGCATCGGCGGCATCATTGCCTCCCTTTATACGGAGAACATCATGATAGCCTCCCTTTTGGGCGTCTTTGCATTTTCCTCGTTCTGGACCATCAAGGAGATATTCGAGCAGGAAGAACGAGTGAAAAAAGGCTGGTTTCCCAAGAATCCAAAACGAATTTATAAGTTCTAAGGACAAAGGTTATAAGGAATTTTATCCAAAAGTCTTGCATATTTCAATAGAAAATGCTACTTTTGCCCGCTATCCAAGCAAGGATGCATCGGACTTGTAGCTCAGTTGGTTAGAGCAACAGACTCATAATCTGGAGGTCCCTGGTTCAAGCCCAGGCTGGTCCACAAAGAATTGCCTCATAAACAAGTGTTTATGGGGCTTTTTTATTAGGACTTCTTCTCTTTGGATTTTCGAAATACTGACAAGAAACAGGCTGTCTTGCTTCGTTGTTGACCTATTGTTGACCCCAAAATAAGTACCACAAACAGATAATCTCACCACACAGATAAGCAGACTACAAACTATTCAGAATATCTAAAATGAAAGAATTTACTTATGAACAGATAAGAACAAAGGCTCTTAAACAGGGAGTGAAAGATAATAAGGTTCACATTGGATTGTGGGCTAATCTTAATAACTATCTAAAGACAAGGAGAAAAAAGAATGGAAAGGTTACTACCTATTATATTTCATTGCAGAAACTATCTTATTAATTTACTAATATTTAAACTGACATGATAATTCATCTACCAACAGGAAAGAAGTTCCATAACAGAAAGGAAGCCAAGATATATTTTGGCACTGCCTACTATTACAAAATGGAACGTGAGAAAAATATTTAGTGTTTACCAACAATGTTCAATCAGCAACTAATGAATATGAAGATACAATTAAAGTACTTGCAAAACAGGACAAGTAACATTAGGCAGGATTATATTAGAAAGAGATACAGGGAAGCCATCAACCATCCTCTTATTGATTTTACAATGAGAAGTCTTTACTGCATCCTACCCATAGACCGCCCCAACTTTATAACACTGTCCCACCTCTTTATGAAAGTGGATTTGAATATTAAAGTGAAAGGATATTATATCAAGCTCTTACACCCAACCAACAGAAACGCTTACCTCGTCTATTGTTGGGAGATAGTCAGATTAATGCAGCTTGCAGAGCATTCGTTTCTGATGTGAATTTCAAGAGTACAGGGGACAGCATTACAGGCTGGCAGCTCTTAAACCCGCTCAATGGTTCTGTAAAGTCAAGTTACATAGATAACTTCTTGGAAAGGAATCTTAATTGCACAGAGTTTGTACAAGGCATCCAACGTGCCAAATTAGGAGATAGTGAATACGCTTGGTTCTTGGGCTAAGTGGATTGTTGATTGAGAGAGGAAAGGGCAGCTATTCAGTTAGTTGTCCTTTCTTTATATCTACCAACCTATTAAATATCGTACATTATGGATATAGATTATACTGTGGGTGAAGTGGAATTGTCCTACAAACCCAAATTCAAGAATATATATAAGGTAACCGTTTTGTGGAACTGGAGAAGGAAGTATTGCTTCCCATGACCATCTTCATCAAAAAAGTCCTGCTGAGAACCTGTACCGGCATCAGTTTTGTCGACTCCACTCCCTTACGTGTTTGTCGTAACCAAAGAATCCTTATTCATAAGACATTTGAGGGACTTGCCGAGCGTGGAAAATATTCAATGGGATGGTCCTTCGGATTCAAGTTGCATCTGATAATCAATGACAAGGGTGAAATTCTCAATTTCATGTTCACGCCTGGAAACGTGGATGACCGGGAACCGTTGAAGCAAGGTAAGTTTTCGTAGAACATCAAAGGAAAACTATGCGCAGACAAAGGATATATTGGTCAGGCTCTGTTTGAGAACCCTTTTCTTAATGGCATACAGCTTGTCACTAAAGTTAAAAACAATATGAAGAATTCACTGATGAGTATTGCCGACAAGATTTTGCTCAGAAAAAGAGCCTTGATCGAAACTGTCAATGACGAATTGAAGAACATTGAGCAGAGGGAGAAATCCTTACCTTTAATAAGGATAACACCTATACAGAGAAAGGCGAAAATGACACTCAAAATGATACATTTGAATACTTCCCTAACAGATATATGTTCGTTACTTATTATACAACTGATTGGGGAGAAGAGAATACCATTTACACTGTTGTTAAGATAACTAAAGATGAGCTATATCTTAACAACAATGAAAACTTTAAGATTAATTGGAACGACCTTATTAATGGTCATGTTGGCTGTAAACTTTACAGCATGTAGTGATGATGAAGATGAACAGACAATCATTGAACAAGCTAACCTTATAGGTAAATGGCAGACCACTTGGGAGAAGATTCACAAAGTGGAGAATGATAAGGAAGTAGTAACTTCTGATGAAGCATATACCAATGGTTTATGGGAGTTCAAAGCTGACGGTACTTGCACAGAAGGCTATGCGGACGGTGGATATACAGAAACAAGTCGTTGGTCTTTGAAAGACAATAAGCTGACTATCTCTTACGATGATGGTTATTCAGATGTCCTAACTGTTAATGAACTTACAGCTACTAAGTTGGTTCTCGCCTTTGAGGATTGGGACACAATGGATGATGGTAGCGAGGAATTGGATGACATTACAACAACCACTTACAAGAAGATTGACTAATTACCAATCTACTTAAGACAGAGCAGCATTTGAGGAAACTCTTATGCTGTTTTTCTTTTTATAAAGCTACTACAATTTCAAGGAATACTTCTATATATAATCCCATTCGCAAGAATGTTGCAGCAGTTTATAATAAACAAAACTTTATATAATCTTCTATTTCTTGAGCAGTTACAGCATAAATCGGTGCAAGTTGCTCAAAATGGGAATCTCTTGTAAAACGAGAGCCGTTGGTGAGCATAGCTAACAGATTCTTGGATTTCAATTTATGTCCAGAGTAGGTAAGGGCTAAAGATACCAAATCGTTGATAGGTACACCAGACTTTAAGATGGAATAAATATCATAATAATCGCGAAAATTACTCCTGCGTAGCATCACCTCCATCTTCATAGCTCCAATAGACTTTACATCTGCCAATCTGAGATTATTCAGATATTCCACAGGCATACTTACAGGAGAATATTTAGGACAGGCATAAAAGGAGAACTTTACTCCAGACACTAAATACTCCACATGGTCTATATCTAAAATGTCCTTATGCTGAATATCACCTATTACAGCGAGCTCTTTCTCTATCTGATACCATGCCACTTCCATTTTCTCTGTTTTAGAGGTACGCCATTTCATAAAGTCCAAGTCCTCACTTTGTCGAGTTCCCATTTGCAATGACAAAGCTGTGCCACCTACCAAGAGATAGGGTTTGATGCAGTCCAACTTAGAAACGGCTTCAAAAACCTGCAGCGTGTGTGGAGCTAAACCTTTCATGCAAACATTTTATTAAGATGGCGGGTAGCCATAGACTTTATATAAGCATCTGGCTTCTTTGCCTTGAAATAATACCATGCGAAGAAACGATTCAACGTGTAGAGATATTCCGCTTGGGGAACAAGATAATCCAGCCACACCTGCTTAATTTTCTTGAAAGGATAAATTAGAAACAGTTGGTTTATTTCTTCCAAGTCAAGATGTAACAAGGTTTTCTCAATCAGCATATCATCTGGAATATCCTTGATTAAGTTTTCATTGTACGACCAAAAGCAGTGTTCTTGCTTCAGTTTCGCCAATAGTTCTTGTTTTACCACATCTCTTGACATAACTCCCTGTTTTAGAATAACACAAAATTAGTGATTATTCTTGTCCAAAGCAAATCACAATGGAGAATGTTTCATTGTGAATAAGATTTTTAGTAAATTTGCATAATAAGTTCAGTGTTGACCTATTGTTGACCTCAGAACCTACACAGAGATAATTAACGTGTTGATAACGAGGCAGCTCAGTTGGTTAGAGCAACAGACTCATAATCTGGAGGTCCCTGGTTCAAGCCCAGGCTGGTCCACAAACAAGAGGCTCATTCTTAATAGAATAGAGCCTCTTTTAATTTTTGGACTCCGCCATACAAGCCCGGTATTTGTGTAATAAAACAACCTTCATCATGAAATACGGAGTATCTCCAAATACACTGCTCATAACTGCCGGAACCATATGGTCATTGGCAGGAGTCAATATTCTGCGTATAGGCCTGACCTGCTGGATAGATGACGGACATTATTGGCTATTCAAAGTCTGCGAAGCCAGCCTGGTATTCCTTCTGTTCTCCGGCATTATTTTCCATAGGCTGTACAAGAAACATACTCTCCGTATCTCACAGAAGAAAGGTAAGCACTGCCCCTTTTCCTTTTTCGACGTAAAAGGATGGATTGTCATGATAGGCATGATTGCAATGGGAATTGTAATACGTACCTGCCACCTTCTGCCCGACTCCTTCATCGCAGTGTTCTATACCGGACTTTCTCTCGCGCTTCTCGGCACCGGGCTACGCTTCATCTGGTATTGGTGGAGGAACAGATAACTCCGGATTCACCGATTCCCATCCTATGCAGGCTCCGGCAAAGTGCTGATCGCCTCGCTCTTTATCCTTTCAGGCTTATTGCTATTCCCCGGCAATTTCCAAGCCATGCTGTAGCCCTTGGCCCTTATCCTCATCGGCATCTTCCTTCTCAGACATCACCATAGGAGAAACTGGACACACCAAAGGACAGTGCATCGCCGTGCCAAGATGGTACAACGGATGATGAACAAGAGAATGGGAGAGCAAGAGGAACATAGCACCCGGAGAAACCTACATAGACCTGGACTGCAGTTGGGGAGGAGTGGAACTGCACATACCCGCCGACTGGCAAGTACGCATAGAATGCAGTTGCTTTTGCGGCGGATGTGAAGACAAACGCTGGCAAGGCACACCTGCCAAACAAGCATTCCTTTCCGCCTCTTGTTCGGTATTCCTGCCTGGACAGCTATCCTTTTGTGGTATCATCTGCAGATTGTGGCAGGCACTTCATTACAAACAGAAAATTTCACCGCCCCGAGGCAGAAAAGGCCGCTCCCCTGCCACAAGAAGAAAGTATTGACCGGATCACGGTAAAAGACGGCTCCCGGATTCACATCATCAAAGTGGAAGACCTATTATACATCCAGGCTTGTGGGGACTACGCAACCCTGGTGACATCAGACGGAGAGTACATCAAGGAACAGACCATGAAAAACTTCGAGACACATTTGCCAGCAGATAACTTTGTCCGCATCCACCGCTCGAGCATTGTCAACGTAACCCAGATATCACGAGTAGAACAGTATGGAAAAGAGACCTACCAAGTGACGTTAAAAAGTGGCGTCAAGCTACGGGTAAGCCTCTCCAGATACCGGTTACTGAAGGAACGGTTGGGCATATAAATGCCGCAACCAGTCCTTCAGAATACTTCCTGCAGAGGAAAAAGACAATTAATCTTAAAATACAGCGGAATATATAACTTTGTCCAAAGTTATTTGTTCCTTTACCTTACTATGATGAAACATCTGTATTACATACTTATGTTTACCTTCCTCTGTCTGGGTTTGACTGCCATCTCCCAGGAGGAACAGCCAGACTCACGGAATACTACCGGGAGTCCGGCGGGAATAGTTGTCGGAAGTCCGGCCTCCGAATGCTCCTTTACCGCCTACACACAGTGCGCATCGTACACAGCCACCCACCGTTCACTATTCAATGACGAAAATACCGACTGCTGGACCAACGAAGCGTTGTGTCCGAACAGCCTATACACACATAACCACGCCTCTCCGAAATTCCTGAAGATGAGAATTCTGAAACCAGCCGGGCAACTGGAGCATCTGCTTTCCAGCCATCTGTCTGCCGGAGAGAGCGCCAACCTTTCATTCAATCCCAGTGCCCTCCGCTATTCCTGCGGATACTACATCTATGCACTGCTGCATATCCTGATTTAGACTTTATCGGACTTATTGCAAACCATTACCGGAGGTGTACTGCATGTACATCTTTCGCTTTTTTATTATCCATTTCATCACATTAATATCATAACTATGTCCGATTTATTCCTCCCCACCCTTGAGATGATGGGGCTCACTTTTGCAATCGGTTTCTTTGTGGCATTCATCATCAAACTGATAGCCAGCGCAGCCGATTCACTCGATTTCTACAGTTCCCACCAGCAGGAGTTACTCCGCCTGCGCCGTATAAAGAAGTTCCGCCAGAAGATGGAACTGATGCTACACACCCCCTCCATGCACGGAAACATCTTCGGCAACGACACGCGCGAAGACTACAGCCGGGGTGTGGACCGTGAAAACGAAAAGCCTCGGGGCTATTACCACGGAGTAAGCCACGGTGTCTCCAAAAGAAACCTGGTAGACTACTTCTACCCAGAAGATACCCATATGATGTATCTGGAAGATGCCATCAGCCACCGTGACAACAAGAACAAGACTAAAAAGAACAACGACACCAAAAACAAAGACTAATCATGGAGAATATAGATTTTGCAACCTTGTTCCAAGGATTCGGAACAATGATGGAAAGCGGCTGGCTGCTCTCCTCTGCCCGTGTATTTTTAATAGCCCTGGGCCTGCTGCTCATATACCTGGGATGGAAAGGCGTACTGGAGCCTATGGTCATGATTCCCATGGGACTGGGTATGGTCGCCATCAATTGCGGCACCCTTTTCATGCCCGACGGTACATTGGGGAATCTCTTTCTGGACCCGATGCTTTCGGATACGGACGACTTGATGAACACCATGCAGATAGACTTCCTGCAACCGGTCTACACCCTGACCTTCAGCAACGGATTGATTGCATGCTTCGTATTTATGGGTATCGGTACCCTGCTCGACGTGGGCTTCCTGCTACAGAAACCGTTTGCCAGCATATTCCTTGCCCTATGTGCCGAATTGGGAACTTTCCTGACTGTACCCATCGCATCTGCATTGGGACTGTCCTTGAAAGAAAGCGCTTCCGTAGCCATGGTAGGAGGTGCGGACGGGCCGATGGTGCTTTTCACTTCCTTGGCCCTGGCCAAACATCTGTTTGTACCCATCACGGTAGTGGCCTATCTCTATCTGGGACTGACATATGGCGGTTACCCCTATCTGGTGAAGCTGCTGGTGCCGAAACGCCTGCGCGCCATCAAGATGACGAGCAAGAAGCCGCCCAAAAACTATGATGCCAAAGTAAAACTGGCTTTCTCGGCTATATTGTGTGCTGTACTGTGTTTTCTGTTCCCGGTTGCCTCACCGCTGTTCTTCTCCTTGTTCCTCGGAGTGGCAGTACGCGAGTCGGGGATGAAGCATATCTACGATTTTGTAAGCGGTCCGCTGTTGTATGGTTCTACTTTCATGCTCGGCCTGTTGTTGGGCGTACTTTGCGACGCACATCTGCTGCTCGACCCTAAAATTCTTAAATTGTTGGTATTGGGCATGGGCGCACTGTTGCTCTCCGGTATCGGCGGAATCATTGGAGGGTACATCATGTACTTCATCAAGCGGGGCAATTACAATCCGGTCATCGGAATTGCAGCCGTGAGCTGCGTGCCTACTACGGCGAAGGTTGCCCAGAAGATAGTAAGCAAGGACAACCCCAATTCCTTCATCTTGGGAGATGCCTTGGGGGCTAATATTTCAGGAGTAATCACTTCGGCCATCATTACGGGTATCTATATTACTATAATTCCCTATCTGTAGCCTGCGTAGTGGGTTTAGGTGACGGAAAGAGGTTGTGGCAATCACAATCTCTTTCTTTTTATGATACATGGGGCAAGCTGTTGCATTTCAGATAAAATCCTTTACCTTTGCCGGCAAACACATTTATCAAGATATCAGGATGAAGAAAGTACTTAAATTGGCCGGAGGATTCATGGTCGGGGCATGCATCGGTTTCGTAGGAGTAATAGGTGTAAGAGTCCTGGTTTTGGGAGACTCGTTCGACGGTTTACACAGCAAGTTTGCCGAAACCGGCATGCTGGAGACAGTAGGAGTTTCCTTGTTAGCCATACTGATTCTGCTGTTCTCCATCTTCCTGCAAGTGCTTCTGCACGAAGGCGGGCATCTTGTCTGCGGACTGGCAACCGGCTACCGCTTCGTCTCCTTCCGCATCTTCAACCTTACCTTCATACGGAAAGACGGGAAATTATGCATCAAGCGTTTCAGCCTTGCCGGAACGGGAGGCCAATGCCTGCTTACCCCACCCGAAAGGCCTCTTGAAGATATCCCAACCACCTTGTACAACCTGGGTGGAGTGCTTGCCAACCTGCTGACCGCCATCCTTGCCTTCCTCCCCCTGCTGACCGTAGACGGGCTGCCTTACCTGCTGAAATTCTTCCTTCTGATGCTCTCTTTGATTGGCATTCTCCTTGCAGGGATGAACGGCATCCCCATGAAGATGGGCGGCATCGGCAATGATGCCGACAACATGCGCCTGCTTCTCAAGGACAGCAAGAGCAAGCAGGCACTGGTCACCCAGCTGCGCATCAACGCACTGGTGCAAGAGGGCATGCGTCCTAAGGACATGCCTGCCGAATGGTTCAGCCAAACGGAAGACATCAACTACAAAGATGCCCTGCAGGTCACCATAGCCTTGATGAGCGCCTCGCGCCTGCTCGACTGCGAAGAATGGGAAGCCGCCTACAATGCATTTGAGAAAATAATGAGCCACCGGCACGAAGTCATCGGGCTTTTGATAAAGGAAACCGCTTGCGAGCTGCTCTTCACCGCATTGGTGACAAAGAGGACCGCACGGGCAGAAGAATTATATACCGATGAGCTGGATACCTACATCCGGCAATATAAGGATGTGACGTCTTCCAAACAGCGGCTGCTCTGCGCCCTGGCACTCTACCGGGACAAGGACACAGCAAAAGCAAAGGAGATTTACGAAGCCACCTGCCAACGGAAAAACAAATACTTGATGCAGGGAGAAGTCAGTTCGGACATAGCCTTGATGAAATCAATCCTTACCGCCAAGAATGCCTTGTAAGATGGAACGATATTTCTTTTACTTGTTATATCTACTGCTTGGCTGCTCACTATGCGGTTGTAGCAGAAAACAAGCGCCAAAGCAGACACAAGACCCGGATACGGAGACCACCATCCCGTACGCCGACACCATAGCGGCACCCGTCCCTCCGGCTCCGGCTAAAAGCCGGACAGCCCGCTACCTGGACTCCCTCGGTTTCGTCAACATCGCCGAAGCGGACAGCAGCATCGCCATCGACTTGATGTACACCCGTGCCGACAACTTCACCGGAACCCTATTGTACGAAGACCTGAAAGAAGCCTACCTGCACCCCGATGCCATGAAAAGCCTGAAGCGGGCACAACGCCTACTGAAAGAACAGTACCCCGGCTACAGCCTCATCGTCTACGACGCAGCGCGCCCCTTGTCCGTACAGCAGAAGATGTGGAACGTAGTGAAAGGAACCTCCAAATACATCTATGTCTCCAACCCCTCACGCGGCGGCGGCCTGCACAACTACGGATTGGCGGTGGACATCAGCATACTCGACGATAAAGGAACTCCTCTGCCCATGGGCACCCCGGTAGACCATCTGGGCAGGGAAGCCCACATCACAGAAGAAGCCGTGCTCGTGGCACAAGGCAAGCTGACGGAACAAGAACGTGAAAACCGGCTGCTGCTCCGGCAGGTAATGAAAGAAGCCGGATTCCACCCGCTACCCAGCGAATGGTGGCACTTCAACCGCGTCAGCAGGCAGACGGCAAAGGAGCGATACCGGGTCATCCCTTAACTCTCACCCCCAGCTTGTCCGGAAACTTAAATTTGCTATCGCTTTGACGCGGATGACGCAGATGACGCGGATGACGCGGATTTTTAATATTCTTAATCTGTATTATCAGCGTCATCTGTGTCTGAAAAATAATCAGACAGAAAGCTGCGAATTTATGCCCCACTTTGTCCTTTTTGAGATAACTTTGCATCAGAATAAATAAGCCAAGCCATGCCTTTATCCCAAGACACCCTCCGCTTCATCCGCGAGCATCGCCGCGACGACGTGCGCAGCCTTGCCTTGCAGGCACGCCGCTACCCTTCGGTAGACATGCCCGCCGCCATCACACAGATTTCCGGCTGGCAGATTGCCAAGAGAAGATACCCGCATGGGCCGAGAACGAGCATATACTCTACCCCGCCCACCTTTCTCTGGAACAATGCTCCTCCCAAGCAACGGCACAGTATAAAGCGGAGATTATAACTAACCTGCTACATACAGAACAAGAACATCCCGCGCAGAACAGTACCCCCGCATCAGCCGGCACCTTTACCGACCTCACCGGAGGTTTCGGCATCGACTGCGCCTATCTCTCCTCCCGCTTCGGGCATGCCACTTACGTCGAGCGCCAGGAAACCCTCTGCCAGATAGCCGCACACAACTTCCCTGTCCTCGGCCTGAACCACATCTCCGTCTGCCACGCAGACAGCGTCCGCCATCTGCAAGAGATGGAGCCCGTGGACTGTATATTCATAGACCCTGCCCGCCGCGACGGACACGGCGGAAAGACCGTAGCCATCGGCGACTGCGAACCCGATATAGCCGCCCTCGAAGAACTGCTGCTACGCAAGGCAAGACACGTACTGGTAAAACTCTCCCCCATGCTCGACCTCACCTTGCCCTGAACGATTTGAAGCATGTACGAGAGGCACACATCGTCTCCGTGGGCAACGAATGCAAGGAACTGCTGCTCTTGCTGGGACAAGGCGAAGGAGTGCCGGCAGACGACATCCCCATCCATTGCGTCAACTTCACCGGTGTACCGGCTCCCCAAGCCCTCGTCTTCACCCGCCGGCAGGAGAAGGAGCGTGCATGCCCCTACACCCCTCAACTGAAATCATACCTCTACGAACCGAATGCCTCCGTGCTGAAAGCCGGTGCATTCCGCAGCCTCTCCTCATTGTATAAGGTGGAAAAACTGCATCCCAACAGCCACCTCTACACCTCGGACCACTTCCTGCCGGACTTCCCCGGCCGCAAGTTCCGGATTACCTCCTCCTGCGGCTTCGGCAAGAAAGAAGTGAAAGAGATGCTGGCTGCCGAGAAAAAGGCGAACCTCACCGTGCGCAACTTCCCCGCCACCGTGGCCGAACTGCGCAAACGACTGAAATTGGCCGAAGGGGAGGCACTTATCTCTTTGCCACTACTCTGGCAGACGAGAAGAAGGTACTTATCCGCTGCCAGGCTACGGGATAAGACACCAACCCCTATACCTTCCCCTGCACGAGATGTACATCTCATGTTGCTCGAGATGTACATCTCATACAGTCCGAGATGCACATCTCGTGCATCTTTAGCATCAGTCTGCCAGATGACGGCAAAGGGAGATACCGCCGAAAAGGTACTACCTCCAAGAATTTATGTAACCTCATTGTAACTGAATCGTTATCTGTTCTTCAACGCTCCGCAACCTCCACGTAACGGCAACCCTCTACTTTTGCGGCAGATTATTAACAGATAATAACAAGTATGAAACAGATTTTGAGAGCATTCTTATTCTTACTCCTATTCACCGCCACCGTCAATACGGCCATTGCCGACGAAAAAGCAAATGTCACGAAACAAGGAACTGTACGTGGACGCATCATCGACGCCACTAAACAAACTCTCCCGGGCGCATCCATCTACATCGAGAAACTACACACTGGCGTGACGAGCGACGTCAACGGCTTCTACACTTTCTCTAACCTTGACCCGGGAACCTATACAGTAAAGGTGAGCTACGTGGGCTACTCTCCCGTAGAACTGAAAATCACCATCCCCGCAGGCCGTACACTGGAAAAAGACGTCGTACTGAACGAAGGCGTGGAGTTGCAGGAAGTGGTGGTAGGCGGCGCCTTCCAGGGACAGCGCCGTGCCATCAACTCACAGAAAAACAACATGGGGATTACGAATGTAGTCTCTGCCGACCAGGTAGGCAAGTTCCCCGACTCCAACATCGGTGACGCCCTTAAACGCATCTCCGGCATCAACGTGCAGTACGACCAAGGCGAGGCACGCTTCGGGCAAGTGCGGGGCACGAGTGCTAACCTCAGCTCCGTCACCATCAACGGCAACCGCGTTCCCTCTGCCGAAGGCGATACGCGCAACGTACAGCTCGACCTCATTCCGGCAGACATGATTCAGACCATCGAAGTGAACAAGGTAGTAACCGCCGATATGGACGGCGACGCCATCGGCGGCAGCATCAACCTCGTCACCAAGAACTCCCCCTACAAGCGTACCATTGCCGCCACCGCCGGAACCGGCTACAACTGGGTGAGCGAAAAGGCGCAACTGAACCTTGGCTTCACCTACGGCGACCGCTTCTTCAACGACAAACTCGGCTTGATTGTATCGGCCTCCTATCAGAACTCACCTTCTGGTTCCTACGACACCGAATTTGTATGGGAGCAGGATGACAACGGCAAGACGTACGTCAACGACTACCAAATCCGCCAATACTACGTCACCCGCGAACGCCAAAGCTACTCCGCCGCACTGGACTGGGACATCAATGCCAACCACAAACTGACCTTCAAAGGCATCTTCAACAACCGCAACGACTGGGAGAACCGCTACCGTACCACGCTGAAAGACCTTGACCCCGACGGCAACGCCACCGTACGCATACAGACCAAAGCCGGTACGCCGGACAACCGTAACGCCCGCCTGGAACGCCAGCGCACCATGGACTTTGCCCTCGGCGGCGAACACCTCTTCGGCGCCCTCTCCATGGACTGGCACGCCAGCTATGCCAAAGCCAGCGAAGAACGTCCCAACGAACGCTACATCGACTTCCAACTGAAGAAACAGAAGTTCGACATGGACCTGAGCGACGAACGCCAACCCTTTGCCAGCCCCAAAACAGGCTCTACCATGACATTGAACGATGAGTTCAGCCTGAAAGAACTGACCGAACAACAGGAAGACATCAAAGAACAAGACTTGAAATTCTCCGCCAACTTCAAACTTCCCTTCAAGAACGGCAACAAGCTGAAGTTCGGCGCAAAGGTAGTGCGCAAGACCAAGGATAAAGAAGTGGACTTCTACGAATACTCTCCTCTGGACGAGGATGCCTTCATGACGAACAGCCTAGCAAATACAGTGGACCAGACCAACAAGAACTTCATGCCCAACAACAAATACCAGGCAGGCATCTACGCCAGCAAGGAATACACCGGCTCTTTAGACTTGAACAACGCTTCCCTCTTTGAGAAAGAGCAGGTACAGGAAGAACTTGCCGGAAACTTCAACGCCCGCGAAACCGTGACTTCCGGCTACCTCCGCTTCGACCAAAAACTGACAAAAGACGTGGAACTGATGACCGGACTTCGCATAGAGAACACCAACCTTGCCTATACGGGACGCACCTACGATGCCGACGAAGACCTCACCAGCAAGACCGACCGTCAGCGCAACAGCTACATCAACTTCCTGCCGTCGCTGCTCGTAAAGTGGAATGTAAACGATGACTTCAAAGTGCGCGGTTCGTTTACCCAAACCTTGTCACGCCCCAAATACTCGGCCCTCGTGCCCAGTGTGAACATCAAGCGTTCCGACAACGAAATCACCATCGGAAACCCGGAGCTGAAACCTACCGTCTCCTACAACTTCGACTTGAGTGCCGACTACTACTTCCGCAGCATCGGTCTGATAAGCGCCGGCATCTTCTACAAGAAGATAGACGACTTCATCGTAGACCAGGTGAGCACCAACTACGAATACCAGGGTAACACCTACACCCGCTTCACCCAACCCAAGAATGCGGGCAACGCCAACCTGGTAGGGGTAGAGTTATCCTACCAGCGCGACTTCAGCTTCATTGCTCCCGCTCTGAAATGTGTAGGTTTCTACGGAACGTACACCTACACCCACTCTCGTGTGGAAGACTTCAACTTCGAAGGACGCGAGAATGAGAAAGACTTGAGCATGCCCGGCTCGCCGGAGCATACCGCAAACGCTTCCCTATACTTTGAAAAAGGCGGTCTGAATCTGCGCCTGAGCTATAACTTCGCTTCCGACTTCATCGACGAAATGGGAGAAAGCACCTTCTACGACCGCTACTACGACAAGGTGAACTATATGGACGTAAACGCCAGCTATACCTTCGGAAAGAATTCAAGACTACCTTCTACGCCGAAGCCAACAACCTGCTGAACCAGCCGCTACGCTACTACCAGGGCACAAAAGACCGTACCATGCAGGCAGAATACTACGGCGTGAAAGTGAATGCGGGAGTGAAGATTAATTTTTAAACAGCGAATTCTATCTCAACAAGTTATCAACATTAACTACTCAACAATTTAATAATGACAATGAAGAAAATATTCCTTTTACTGTTTATTGCCCTACTCGGCAACGCAGCCATTGCCCAAATCACCGATTACTCCATCTTCGACAAGAAGTTCAACTTCTACGTAGCCAACGACCTCGGCCGTAACGGCTACTACGACCAAAAGCCCATCGCCGAACTGATGGGACAGATGGCAGAGAACGGCGCAGGCCCCGAATTCGTTCTTGCCACCGGCGATGTACACCACTTTGAAGGCGTACGTAGCGTGAACGACCCGCTTTGGATGACCAACTACGAACTTATTTACAGCCACCCGGAGCTGATGATAGACTGGTTCCCACTGCTGGGCAATCACGAATACCGCGGCAATACGCAGGCTGTGCTCGACTACAGTAATATCAGCCGCCGCTGGACCATGCCCGCCCGTTATTATACCAAGACGTTCGAGGACAACGGCGCTACCATCCGCATCCTTTGGGTAGACACCGCCCCGATGATTGACAAATACCGCAACGAAAGCGAGACCTATCCCGATGCCTGCAAGCAGGATTACCAGCAACAACTTTCCTGGATAGATTCCGTACTGACTACCGCCAAAGAGGACTGGGTTATCGTTGCCGGACACCATCCCATCTATGCCGAAACCCCGAAGGACGAGAGCGAACGTGCGGATATGCAGGCACGTCTCGATCCCATCCTGCGCAAGCACAAGGTGGATATGTACATCTGCGGGCACATCCACAACTTCCAGCACGTACGCGTGGCAGGCAGCGACATCGACTATATCACCAATTCTGCCGGTTCGCTCGCCCGCAAGGTGAAGCCCATCGAAGGGACCGTATTCTGCAGCCCCGAACCGGGTTTCTCCATTGTATCGGCCAGCAAAAAGACACTGGAACTGCGCATGATTGACAAGAAAGGGAATGTATTGCACACGGTGACGCGCAGCAAATAATCCAAGCCGGCACGCAAGCAGGCGCATTCCCCCGAAGCCCTGCCGAACAACCACTTTCCTCCCACGAAGCAAAAGACCATGTTTCGTAGGAGGATTTTTCCATCTCATACGACAACAAAGCCTATCCGCAGGAATACAAGAAAAAGCCCTATATTTGCATTTGTCAATACATAACTATGATGAAGAAGATACACTTCCTGCTACTAATCAGCCTGCTACTTGCCGCTTGCAGTGATGACGACAAAGAGAAACAACCCACTTTTGTGACCAATATCACCATATCCGATGCCGGAAAGACCTTCAATCCCGGTGATGCCGTGACCGTCAAAGCCGACGGCTTGCAGAGCGGCGACCAAATCATATTGGACATCTACTGGCCGATAGCCGACAATCCTCTCTTTCCCGAAGGGTATTCACGCTACACACGCGCCGTTACCACGGAGCAAACCACCAACAGCATTACTTTCCTTGCCCCCGGACACTGGCCCGCCTCACGGGTAGAAATGTTCCTGGAACGGGCAGGACAGCTTCAGCCTCTCGGCCAGATTTCGGTAGCCGACGGACAATCCCCCCGAAGAACCATATCTCTACGGTATCACCAACTCCCACGCCATTTACACACCGACCGTTCCCCGCGGCATCACCCGTATCGACCTGGTAACACAAGAAATATCGGAAGTAATCCAGTTCCATGACGACGAAGATTTCCACCTTGCCGCCAACATCCCCGGCACCAACATCCTCTGCGGGATACGGGAGAAAGACGGCAGTAGTTTCATCGATGGATACGACCTCTGCATGCACTATTGGTGTAACCCGGTAGAACGTAACGCAATTACCATCTGCTCGGACTTCAACAACACTGTTTCCCTGGAAATGGCCGGAGATAAGCTCCTCACCTACTGTAGCATCTCTTATCCGGTATATACCCGGTTGAATATGCCACCGATACATACTCCCGAAATACCATTACCGGATGGACTGAGGCCCGAATCCCTCTCACGCTATCCGGGCGTGATAGCCGACGCCCACATGCTGCTCTCGGCCAACAACGGCGACGACACCTTCTCGCCCGTCGTGATAGACATCGCCAAAGAAAAGATGCACTGCTACGACCCCATCAAAGCCGAAGCCTTGATACCTTTCCGGATTATGGAACCATCCCCCGAAAACCCAAACAGCCTGCAATGCAAAGGAGGCTATATCGTTTCCCGTGCCAATGGTGGAGATACGCAATTCTGCTTATGGGATACTACTGCCGGAAACTTGAAAGAGTCTTTCGCCACCTACCCCAACGCCGTACGCTCCGCTGCCATGTACTACTCCAAGGACGGGCAGACAAGGAAACTCTACGTGCAGTTTGCAGGCTATCGTGAAGGCGACTTCATCGAAACTTATGATTTCCAGACAAAGAAATGGAGGATGTTTATGTTCTACGTACCGTTTGCAGAGATTTTACTGGCACGATAACCGGCTCCCTTACTGCTTTTTCTCCCGTAAGTCATCCTTGGGTATGGTCGTCTCACTGCCGTCACGCGTAGCTATGTAGTGAGGAGACATGATTTCGATGCCTGCTTCGTTGAAGGCATCCTGGATATTCTGATGCAAATCAGAGTAAATCTGGCTAAGGCTGTTGGCATCCCTGATATAGGCATTCACTTGATAAACCGGATAATAATCCTGAAGGGAAGTCTCCAATACAAACGGACGGGGATCATCTATCACTCCAGGAGTATTCAATGCAGCCTCTATCAACAGCTGATGTGTCTTCCGCCACGGAACATCGTAGCCAATACTGACCTCCGAATGGATAATCAATCCATACTCACGGGCAGACTGGCTGTAATTGACCGTATGGGAAGACATGATGAAAGAGTTCGGAATGGTCACCACCTCATTCTTCGGAGTACGGATGCGGGTGACGAGCGGTGTTTTCTCAATGATGTTGCCAGTAGTGTCATTCAGCTTGATGCGGTCACCCAGCTTGAAAGGCCGCATGTAGGTTATGACCAGTCCTGCAATGATATTGCCGATAACCGTACTGGAACCGAGCGAAACAATCAAGCCGACAAACACGGAGATTCCCTGGAAGACTCCCGACTTGGAACCCGGCAGATAAGGGTAAATCATGGCAATCATAAACGCATAAAGCAAGAAGCGCACAATATGATAGGTAGGAATGGCCCAATCCGGATAGAAGCCGTTTATCTTCAGCCGTTCAGCCTGCACCTCATTGGCAAGATAACGCACCAGTCTGACCAGATACTTCACCGCATAGCATATCACAAAGATAGTGAACAGATTGGGTATATAGTCGGCTATTCCATTCAAGATGACCTTTATAGGATTCCAGATGTAGGAGAATAATGTATAAGCCAAGCTCTTGGTCTGAGGGAAAATGGAGAATAATAACGGAACCGTCAGCAGCAACTGCAACAGCATGACTACATAACGCACCAGGTTGGCAACAAACACCAGCAGGTTGACCTGCTTCTGCGTATCCAGCAATTCATAATCCTGAATAGAGATCGGTTTCAGCTTGGTATCCTTCAGCTTCTGAATGCGTAGTTTGAGTTTTCTGAACAGCCAGTTGGTAAACTTGAACAAGAAGAACTGTCCCACAAGCACCAGGATAAAGTACAAGATACGCTTACCCAACTGCCACAAGCTATGCTCCTTCTGCATGGCTTTCAGTTTGTCCACCACGACATGCCTCTTGCTGGCGGCCAGCTGGTCGCGGGTACAGTTTTCCCACAAAGCATCCTGATCGGTAAAGGAAATGATGACCTTTTCGCCATACATCAAGTCTGTAACAATATCCGTACTCTCTAAATAAACAGAGTCCGGACGCAGATTGAAACGCGTGCCCAATGCTTCGATGACGTTGCTTACATCTTTGGCTCGCTGTTGGGGCGTATGCCCTCCACGCTTGGCATACAGATAGAACAAAGTGTCCTTCTCCACCACCACCGGAATACCCGGTGTCACCGTCCGCAACGAATCAATGCGTTGTTTCTGCAATGCCAGCTTCACCGAATCGGCCGCATAGCCCGCCAACTTCATCTGCTCCATTTCCATCCGCAGGTTCGCCTCATTCAGCCGGGCTGTTTCCAACTCCTGCCGGACAAGCGACAACTGAATCGAATCGGAGTCAGTCCTTGCCACTGTGACACTCCCCACACTATCCTCACCTAAAACACTGAGCACTTTATCTACCAACTGAGCTGACACTCCGTCCGCCAGCATCAACAGCCAACAAAGACAGAAAGCACGGATAACCTTCATATATAAACTTCTTGATTTGATTCTTTGCAAATATACCCAATAAATGCTTCAAACATACGGAATGTTTTTAACTTCCTACTCTAATCGACATAACTTTTTCATGCAAACATGAAAGTTCTGTATCCGGTTTGCACTATCTTTGTACTCAAAATTGACATACCTATGGATATATTGTTTCTTGTCGGAGGACTGCTCCTCATTCTTCTGGGTGCCAATGGCTTGACAGACGGTGCCGCATCCGTTGCCAAACGTTTCCATATACCGTCCATCGTCATCGGGCTTACCATTGTTGCCTTCGGCACTTCCGCACCGGAACTCACCGTCAGCATATCCTCTGCTCTCAAAGGCAGTGCAGACATTGCCATCGGCAATGTGGTGGGAAGCAATACGTTCAATACCCTGATGATTGTGGGTTGTACGGCCCTTTTTGCCCCGATAGCCATTACCCGTAACACACTGAAACGCGAAATACCCCTTTGCATCCTTTCATCCTTCGCCCTGCTGATTTGTGCCAACGACGTCTTACTGGACAGCAGTGGGGAGAACATACTCAGCATCACCGACGGCCTATTGCTGCTATGCTTCTTTACCATTTTCCTGAGTTATACTTTTGCCATTGCAAAAAGGGATGGAAGTATGAAGGAACCGGAAAAGGAGCACTTACAGGAAGAAGACGAAATCAGGCTGTTACCCGCGTGGAAGTCCGCCCTATACATTCTCGGCGGACTTGCCGGCCTCATCATCGGAGGTAATTTCTTTGTAGACGGTGCCAGCGGCATAGCCCGCGGATTGGGTGTCAGCGAATCCATCATCGGTCTCACGCTCGTAGCAGGCGGCACTTCATTACCCGAACTCGCCACCTCCATCGTAGCCGCCTTGAAGAAAAGCCCCGAAATAGCCATCGGAAACGTCATCGGAAGTAATCTCTTCAATATATTCTTCGTACTGGGTTGTTCGGCCTCCATCACTCCACTGCGTCTGACGGGCATCACCAATTTCGATTTGTGGGTACTCGTAGGGTCCAGCATCCTGCTTTGGCTGTTCGGTATCTTTTTCGGGAAACGCATCATCACCCGGGTGGAAGGAAGCATTCTGATTCTCTGCTACATTGCCTACACAGCGGTACTGATATACAACCTCTAACAGCAAATTTACAAACACCCTACGCGGTATTTTAAAGATTATCACGTATTTTTAAATAAGGCAAGCTGTACCTCGGCATAAAAAATAAGCAAGCTTATTTTGTTCTGCTCTCAGTTTGCATTACCTTTGTGGTCTCAATATTGAACAACTATGGCAATTACAATCAAGAAAGTAACCACAAGACGGGAACTGGAGCGCTTTATCCGTTTCAACTACCTGCTATACAAAAACAACCCTTATTCCGTCCCCGACCTTTTCGATGACATGCTCAACACCTTCAACAAGAAGAAAAACGCTGCATTCGAATTTTGTGAAGCCGACTATTTCCTGGCTTATCGGGAAGGTAAAATCGTAGGACGTGTAGCTGCCATCATCAACCACAAGGCAAACCAAACCTGGAACAAAAAGGAAGTCCGCTTCGGCTGGATAGACTTCATCGATGATGCGGAAGTCTCCGATGCCCTGATTCGCACCGTGGAAGAATGGGGAAAAGAACGGGGAATGACACATATACAAGGCCCGCTGGGATTCACAGATTTCGATGCCGAAGGTATGCTCATCGAAGGATTCGACCAGCTCAGCACCATGGCCACCATTTATAACTATCCCTACTATCCGCAACATATGGAGCGCATGGGCTTTGAGAAGGATGCCGATTGGGTGGAGTACAAAATCTACATTCCCGACGCCATACCCGACAAGCACAAGCGCATCTCCGACCTCATCCAGCGCAAGTATAACCTCAAGGTAAAGAAATACACATCTGCCAAGAAGATTGCCCAAGACTACGGTCAGGCCATCTTCGAACTGATGAACGAAGCCTATCAGCCACTCTATGGCTATTCTGCACTGAGCCAACGGCAGATTGACCAATACGTCAAGATGTACCTGCCCATCCTCGACCTACGCATGGTGACATTGATTACCGATGCCGATGACCAGCTGCTTGCCGTAGGCATTTCCATGCCGTCACTCGCCGAAGCGTTGCAAAAAGCCCACGGGCGCCTGCTTCCTATGGGTTGGTATCACCTGGCCAAGACCATCTTCTTGAAGAAATATCCCAAGATGCTCGATTTGCTGCTGGTTGCCGTGAAACCGGAGTATCAGAACAAGGGGGTAAATGCATTGTTGTTCTCCGACCTTATCCCCGTCTATCAGCAACTTGGTTTCGAGTATGCCGAGAGTAATCCGGAGCTGGAGCTGAACGGCAAGGTGCAAGCGCAGTGGGAGTACTTCAAGACGGAACAGCATAAACGGAGAAGATGCTTTGTGAAAGGAATAAAATAAGTTCTAAATCCAGAATATAAGCTTGTCAGAAGTCCATAAAAGACATTATTTTTTTGCGAACCCCCGAATTTCTCATTACCTTTGTCGCAATGCGCAATATGAAGGAATAACGTACTTATGGAAGATAACAACAATATGACCCTGCCGCTGGAAGAAGCAGACAACAATATCACAGAGAGCCCCGTTTCCAGCGTGGAATATACCGACGACAACATCCGCCACCTGGACGACATGGAGCATATCCGTGTCCGTTCCGGTATGTACATAGGCCGTCTGGGCGACGGCTCACAGAACGATGACGGCATCTATGTGTTGCTGAAAGAAGTGATGGACAACAGCATCGACGAGTTCAAGATGGGTGCCGGAAAGCGTATAGAAGTGACTATAGAAGACAGTCTGCGTGTCAGCGTACGCGACTATGGACGAGGCATTCCGCAAGGCAAACTGGTAGAGGCGGTCAGCAAACTGAATACCGGGGGTAAATATGACTCGAAGGCTTTCAAGAAAAGTGTCGGACTGAACGGCGTAGGTATCAAGGCAGTCAATGCGCTGAGCAGCCGCTTCGAAGTACGCAGCTACCGCGACGGCAAGGTACGTATCGCCATCTTTGAAAAAGGAACGCTGTTGAGTGATGTGACCGAAGACTCGACAGAAGAAAGCGGAACCTATATCTTCTTCGAACCGGACGCCACACTCTTCTTGAACTATTCCTTCCAGAACCAGTTCGTAGAAACCCTGCTGCGCAACTACACCTACCTGAATACGGGCCTCACCTTCATTTACAACGGCCAGCGCATCGTTTCCCGCCACGGGCTGGAGGACTTGCTGAAAGACAACATGACCAGCGAAGGCCTTTACGACATCATCCACCTGAAAGGAGAGGACATCGAGATTGCCTTCACACACACCAACCAATACGGCGAAGAGTACTACTCCTTTGTCAACGGGCAACACACCACCCAAGGCGGCACACACCAGACTGCCTTGAAGGAACACATTGCCCGTACCATCAAGGAGTTCTACAACAAGAACCAGGAATATGCCGACATCCGCAACGGACTGGTAGCCGCCATTGCCATCGACGTGGAGGAACCCATGTTCGAGAGCCAGACCAAAACGAAACTGGGCAGCAACAACATGTGGCCTGCCGCGCCGCAGGAACACAAGCCCGCCGGCCCCACGGTGAACAAATACGTAGGAGACTTCATCAAGACGGAAGTGGACAACTACCTCCACAAGAACCCGCTTGTGGCCGAAGTGATGCTGCAAAAGATACAAGACTCCGAGAAAGAGCGCAAAGCCATTGCCGGCGTCACCAAGCTGGCACGCGAACGCGCCAAGAAAGCCAACCTGCACAACCGCAAGCTGCGCGACTGCCGCTACCACTTGAGTGACGGTAAAGGCAAAGACCAGGAAACCGAATCCTGCATCTTCATTACCGAGGGAGACTCCGCCAGCGGTTCCATCACCAAGAGCCGCGACGTGAATACCCAAGCAGTATTCAGCCTGCGTGGTAAACCGCTAAATTCCTACGGACTCACCAAGAAAGTAGTTTATGAAAACGAAGAATTCAACTTGCTTCAAGCAGCCTTGAATATAGAAGACGGCATAGAGACACTGCGCTACAACAAAGTCATCGTAGCTACCGATGCCGATGTGGACGGCATGCACATCCGCCTGCTCATCATCACCTTCTTCCTGCAGTTCTTCCCCGACCTGATAAAGAAAGGGCATGTATATATCCTGCAAACCCCTCTCTTCCGCGTGCGCAACAAAAAGAAGACAAGTTATTGCTATACAGAGGAGGAACGTGTGAAAGCCATTGAAGAACTGGGTCCCAACCCCGAAATCACCCGATTCAAAGGTCTGGGAGAAATCTCGCCCGACGAGTTCAAGCATTTTATCGGCAAGGATATGCGTCTGGAACAAGTGTCCCTGCGCAAGACAGACCTCGTAAAAGAGCTGCTGGAATTCTACATGGGTAAGAATACCATGGAACGACAAAACTTTATTATCAACAACTTGGTTATAGAAGAAGATTTGGCATCATGAGAAGAGCTATCTTTCCGGGAACATTCGACCCGTTTACTATCGGACACTCTTCGGTAGTGAGCCGTGCACTGACTTTTATAGACGAAATCGTCATAGGCATCGGCATCAATGAAAATAAGAATACGTATTTCCCCTTGGAAAAGCGCGAACAAATGATACGAGACTACTACCGGAACGAGCCGCGCATCATTGTGCAGTCCTATGACTGCCTGACTATCGACTTTGCCCGGCAGGTAGATGCCAGTCTGATAATACGCGGCATACGCACCGTGAAGGATTTCGAATACGAGGAAACCATTGCCGACATCAACCGCAAACTGACCGGCATAGAAACCATCCTGCTCTTCACCGAGCCGGAACTTACCTGCGTCAGTTCCACCACCGTGCGCGAACTGCTGCAATACGGCAAGGACATAAGCATGTTCATACCGGAGGGAATGGAGATTAGGGATTAAGGATAAAGGATTAGGGATTAAAATGGAAATGATGAAAAAACTATTTACTATTATAATATGTATATGCGCGGTGACGGCACAAGCGCAAAAGCCGAACAATGAAGCCCTGCGCAAACTGCAAATGGCAGAGTTTGCCATCACCAACCTTTATGTGGACAAGGTGGATGAAGACAAGCTGGTGGAAGAAGCCATCATCAAGATGCTGGCACAACTCGACCCGCACTCCACCTACAACAACGCCGAAGAAGTGAAGAAGATGAACGAGCCGTTGCAAGGCAATTTCGAGGGCATCGGCGTACAGTTTCAGATGATAGAAGATACCCTGCTTGTGATACAACCCGTGAGCAACGGACCTTCCGAGAAGGCGGGCATCCTTGCCGGCGACCGTATCGTAGCCGTCAATGACAGCGCCATTGCCGGAGTAAAAATGAGCACGGAAGATATTATGAGCCGCCTGCGCGGACCGAAAGACTCGGAAGTGAAACTCACCATTGTGCGCCGTGGCGTGGACGACCAGCTGTACTTCACCGTGAAGCGTGACAAAATTCCCATCCTCAGCCTGGACGCATCTTACATGATACAACCCAAAACCGGCTATATCCGTATCAACCGCTTCGGGGCAACCACCGCCGAAGAGTTTGCAGAAGCCCTGAAAAGCCTGCAAAAGAAAGGAATGAAAGACCTCATCCTCGACCTGCAAGGAAATGGAGGAGGGTATCTGAATGCCGCCATCGACCTTGCCAACGAATTTCTGAAGCAAAAAGAACTCATCGTCTACACCGAAGGAAGAGCCGCACGCCGCAGTGATTTCTTTGCCAAAGGTACGGGCAACTTCAAGAACGGCCGTCTCATCATATTGGTGGACGAGTACTCCGCTTCTGCCAGTGAAATCGTGACCGGAGCCATCCAGGACTGGGACAGAGGCGTGGTAGTAGGACGCCGCACCTTCGGCAAGGGATTAGTACAGCGTCCTATCGACCTGCCGGACGGTTCCATGATTCGCCTCACTATCGCCCGCTACTATACTCCTTCGGGCCGTTGTATCCAGAAGCCTTACGACAGCACCGCCAACCTCGACGGCCGCCTAACCGGCGAGAACAGTCAGGATAAGTATAACCAGGAACTGATAGACCGCTTCAATCATGGAGAAATGATTCATGCGGACAGTATCCATTTTGCCGACTCCCTGAAAGCACAGACCAAGCGTATGGGACGTACCGTTTACGGAGGTGGAGGTATCATGCCCGACTTCTTCGTCCCCATCGACACTACCCAGTACACAGACTATCACCGCAACCTCGTAGCCAAAGGCGTGGTTATCAAAGCCACTACCGGCTACATCGAGAAGCACCGGAAGGAGTTGCAGAACAAATACAAGAAATTCGAAGCCTTCAACGAGAAGTTCGAGATAGACGATAACTTCCTTGCCGAAATACGTACGCTTGCCGACAAAGAGAAAATCAAGTTTGACGAGAAACAGTACAACCAATCCCTACCGCTCATCAAGACACAACTTAAAGCCTTGATAGCCCGTGACCTATGGGACATGAACGAATACTTCCAGGTGATGAACAGCACGAACCAGAGCGTGCAGCAAGCTCTAAAAGTGCTGAACGAAGGCATCTACAGCACTATTATCCAATAGCCGACTTGAAACAAACTTAGGCGCGGATTATGCGGATTTAGTTTATCTAATTCCGCGTAATTCGCGCCTAAAATCATTCTCCGAACAGCCACTTATTCAGCCACTTGTTGACGTAGATGTTGACCACAGCACATCCAGCACCGATTGCAGCCCCCGCCAACACATCTGACGGATAATGCACTCCCTCGTTCATACGGGAAACTCCCACGGAACAAGCCCACAGGGCAGACGGAGCTATCACATACCATTTAGGATACTTTACACTGAGCGAGGTGGCAAGGGCAAAAGCCGTCGCCGTATGTCCAGAAGGAAAAGACGGGCTGCCTTCATGGCTATATGCATGCACTCTGTCGGGATATTTATCATAAGGACGCTCACGGTCCACCAGATATTTCATTCCATAAGTCACAACAAAAGCCCCCGCTACACTTGTACCTACGTAGACCGCATCTTTCAGCAAACCCTTATCATGTTTTATCCAAGCGGCAACCGCCATCGCCACCGGAACACCGACAGCAACATAGGGCTCCGAACGTGAAATTATCTTATTATAGTTACGGACAAACTTGCCATCCCAACTGTTAACCCGGTGCAAAGTGTTAATATCCCAATTCTGTGCCGAAAGACCGGATACAACAAGGCAGATAAAATATACAAAAAAATAGCCTTTTTCATAAGTCCTTTATATTAGTTTGACGCAAAGATAGGACAAATAGATAGAGTTTTCACAAAAAAATTCTATCTTTGTTGCCACATTTATAATAATTCGCTAATCATTTCATGAGACTGGAAACTTGCTGCAACCGACAGATTGATTGTATGGTATGTCCCCAAAAATCAGAAGGAGTATTGGTTTACCGCCACTACCCCAAGGGACAACATTTCTCTGCTGAAAAGTGCACACAGAACAGCATGATATTTATGCTGAAAGGTGAATTACTTGTAAACAGTGACGAATATCCGGGCACCACTCTCCAAAGCCGCCAGCTCATCTTGCAAGCCATCGGCTCCAAAGTAGAACTCCTGGCTTTGACCGAAGTGGAATATATTGTGTATTGGTTCACCGAGCTTCCTCTGATTTGCGAAGAGCGCTACAAGGAGATACTGAAACGCTCGGAAGCCCCCTTGACTTATACCCCGCTTACCGCGATTTCCATGCTCGAAGGGCTCCTGAAAAGCCTTGCCTGCTACCTCAACGAGCAACCCTATGCGTGCAGCAAATACATTGAAATGAAATGCCAGGAATTGGTATACATATTGACATGCTACTATCCGCTACACCAAATCAGTACATTCTTCTACCCCATCAGCACTTATACGGAAAGCTTCCAATATTTCGTCATGCAGAACTACGACAAGGTGAAGAATGTGGAAGAGTTTGCCCACCTCGGTGGATATACCACCACCACATTCCGCCGTCTGTTTAAAAATATGTATGGGGTCCCGGTCTATGAATGGATTCTGGACAAGAAACGTGAAGGAATTCTGAACGACCTGCAATACACCAAACAACGCATTTCAGTCATCAGCGCCCGCTATGGCTTTGATTCCCTATCCCACTTTGCCCACTTCTGCAAAGACTCTTTCGGAGACACGCCCCGCGCCCTGAGAAAACGTTCAGCAAACGGAGAAAAGATTTCCATTATCTGCAAAGAGCAAGGCAAAGACCAGGAGGACGAGTAAACCTTTTACTTGTCCGTAAACTTCGCATTCTGCCGGATTACGGAATTATTTCTTTAATCGCTTGCTTTATCGCTGGATTTCTCCTATTTTTGCGAAACATTTACAGAAGTATCCTGATAGAACAAATTTTCAAACTATTAAATAACTTAAATTCAATCATTTATGTGGTTAAGTAATTCATCTGTAGGAAGGAAAGTGGTGATGAGCGTTACCGGTATCGCCCTTGTCCTGTTTCTGACATTTCACATGGCGATGAACCTTGTTGCATTGGTTTCGGCCAATGGCTACAACATGGTTTGTGAGTTCTTGGGAGCAAACTGGTACGCATTGGTGCTACGGTAGGTCTGGCTGCCTTATTCATCATCCACATCATCTACGCTTTCTGGCTGACTATGCAGAACCGTAAGGCACGTGGTAGCGAACGTTATGCCGTTACGGAAAAGCCCAAGACTGTGGAATGGGCTTCTCAAACATGCTCGTACTGGGTATCATCGTAATCGTGGGTTTGGGCCTGCACCTGGTAAACTTCTGGGCTAAAATGCAGCTTCCCGAATTGATGCACAACATGGGCATGCATGCTGACACCCTCACGCTGGCATATGCAGCCAACGGTGTCTATCACATTCAAAACACCTTCAGCAATCCGGTATTCGTAGTGCTTTACCTCGTTTGGCTGGGCGCATTGTGGTTCCACCTCACTCACGGTTTCTGGAGCTCCATGCAGTCTTTGGGCTGGAACAACAAAGTATGGATTAACCGTTGGAAATGTATCTCCAACATCTATTCTACTATCGTTGTCCTCTGCTTCGCTCTGGTAGTTGTCGTATTCTTTGCAAAATCATTGTGCGGCGCTTGCTAAATTCAAATTGTAAATGACTAAATTGTAATTGCATTATGACTAAGATAGATTCTAAAATACCGGAAGGACCGGTGGCTGAGAAATGGACCAATTATAAGGCTCACCAAAAATTAGTAAACCCTGCCAACAAACGTCGTCTGGACATCATCGTAGTAGGAACCGGACTTGCCGGTGCCTGTGCTGCCGCCTCTCTGGGCGAAATGGGTTTCAGAGTATTCAACTTCTGCATCCAGGACTCTCCGCGCCGTGCACACTCCATCGCTGCACAAGGTGGTATCAATGCTGCAAAGAATTACCAAAACGACGGTGACTCCGTTTACCGTCTGTTCTACGATACAGTAAAGGGTGGTGACTACCGTGCCCGCGAAGCTAACGTTTACCGTCTGGCTGAAGTATCCAACAATATTATCGACCAATGCGTTGCACAAGGTGTTCCTTTCGCCCGCGAATACGGCGGTACACTGGACAACCGTTCTTTCGGTGGTGCTCAGGTATCCCGTACTTTCTATGCCAAGGGTCAGACCGGACAGCAGCTGTTGCTGGGTGCATACTCTGCATTGAGCCGCCAGGTGAACGTAGGCACTGTGAAACTGTATACCCGCTACGAAATGGAAGACGTTGTCCTCATTGACGGACGTGCCCGCGGTATCATTGCAAAGAACCTCGTTACCGGTAAATTGGAACGTTTTGCCGCCCACGCTGTGGTAATCGCTACCGGTGGTTACGGCAATGCCTACTTCCTTTCTACCAATGCAATGGCATGTAACTGCTCTGCAGCAATGGCTTGCTACCGTAAAGGTGCCTGGTTTGCCAACCCGCTTACGTACAGATTCACCCGACTTGTATCCCGGTTCACGGCGACAAGCAGTCTAAGCTGACTTTGATGTCCGAATCTCTGCGTAACGATGGTCGTATCTGGGTTCCGAAGAAGCTGGAAGATGCCAAGAAACTGCAGGAAGGTACACTGCAAGGAAAAGATATTCCCGAGGAAGACCGCGACTACTACCTGGAACGCCGTTATCCGGCATTCGGTAACCTCGTTCCGCGTGACGTTGCCAGCCGCGCTGCCAAAGAACGTTGCGACAAGGGCTTCGGCGTGAACAATACAGGTCTTGCCGTATTCCTCGACTTCTCCGAAGCTATCAACCGTTTGGGCAAAGATGTGGTTGCACAACGTTACGGCAACCTCTTCGATATGTATGAAGAAATCACTGATGTCAGCCCATACGAAAACCCGATGATGATTTATCCGGCTATCCACTATACCATGGGTGGTATCTGGGTTGACTACGAACTGATGACCTCCATCAAGGGACTGTTCGCCATCGGTGAATGTAACTTCTCCGACCACGGTGCAAACCGCCTCGGTGCTTCCGCCCTGATGCAAGGTCTGGCCGATGGTTACTTCGTATTGCCTTACACTATCCAGAACTATCTGGCCGACCAGATTACAGTTCCCCGTTTCTCTACCGACCTGCCCGAATTTGCAGCTGCAGAAAAGGCCGTTCAGGAGAAGATTGACTGGATGATGAACATCAAGGGTAAGAAGTCTGTAGACTCTATCCACAAGGAACTGGGCCACATTATGTGGGAATATGTAGGTATGGGACGTACGGCCGAAGGCTTGAAGGAAGGTCTGAAGAAGCTGAAAGAAGTCCGCAAGGAGTTCGAGAAAGAACTGTTCATCCCGGGCGACAAGGAAGGTATGAATGTAGAACTCGACAAGGCTATCCGTCTGTACGACTTCATCACTATGGGCGAGCTGGTTGCTTACGATGCACTGAACCGTAACGAAAGCTGCGGCGGTCACTTCCGTGAAGAATATCAGACTGAAGAAGGCGAAGCCAAGCGTGACGATGAAAACTACTTCTACGTGGCTTGCTGGGAATATCAGGGTTCTGACGAAAAGGAACCGGTATTGCTGAAAGAGCCGCTGGTTTACGAAGCAATCAAGGTACAGACTCGTAACTACAAGAGCTAATCGGGAAGTTGAACATTTAAAGAATTAAAGAAAATGGATAAAAATATATCATTTACGCTCAAGGTATGGCGCCAGAAGGGTCCGAAAGCAAAAGGCGCTTTTGAAACATACCAAATGAAAGATATCCCGGGCGATACTTCATTCCTCGAAATGCTGGATATCCTGAACGAACAGCTGATTTCTGAAGGTAAAGAACCGGTTGTATTCGACCACGACTGCCGCGAAGGTATCTGCGGTATGTGTTCGCTCTACATCAACGGACACCCCCACGGTCCTGCAACCGGCGCTACGACTTGCCAGATTTATATGCGTCGTTTCAACGACGGCGATACCATCACTGTTGAACCGTGGCGCTCTGCCGGTTTCCCGGTTATCAAGGACTTGATGGTCGACCGTACGGCCTACGACAAGATTATGCAGGCAGGCGGCTACGTCAGCGTACGTACCGGTGCTCCCCAGGATGCCAACGCTATCCTGATTCCGAAGCCCATCGCTGACGAGGCTATGGATGCTGCCAGCTGTATCGGTTGTGGTGCTTGTGTGGCTGCTTGTAAGAACGGTTCTGCTATGCTGTTCGTTTCTGCCAAGGTGAGCCAGCTGAACCTGTTGCCCCAAGGCAAACCGGAAGCATTGCGCCGTGCCAAGGCTATGTTGAGCAAGATGGACGAACTCGGTTTCGGTAACTGTACAAACACTCGTGCGTGCGAAGCTGAATGCCCGAAGAATGTTTCCATCAGCAACATTGCTCGCCTGAACCGCGACTTTATCATTGCGAAACTGAAAGACTAATCCGGTCTTTCTGCAAATAATATAGGATGCGCTTCGGATAAACCTTTTGAGCAAGCTCAGATTTATCACTCAGCTTTCACTATATTTGATTAATATCACAAGAGACTCCTCTGCCGGGAAACCGCCGGAGGAGTTTTTTTATGACATGCCGTTTACTTCAGATAAATTGCCGGCACGCAAGCTACGGGGAGAAGCCCCGAAATTCTTTTTGCAGAAATTGGAAAAATGAGGCAGCGATTCAAAGCCATATTTATAGCAAATCTCTGATATAGAAGCATCCGTATAACGAAGTTCATAAACCACGCTTTCCTTCCTCCGTTCCATCATCCACTCGTACACCGGTTGATGAAAAACAGAATTGAATATACGCCGGAAAGTAGCTACTGTATATCCTCCCAACTGGGCAAGTTCCTCTACCGTCTTGACTTTGGCATGATTCTGCAAGACAAAGTAGTGGAAGGAATTAGTATACTGGGCAAGAGGATGTATCAGCATGGAAAGCTCATAGTCGGAGTAGTAATTTCCAAGAATGAAAGCAAGTTCTTTCCGTTTGAAACAAAGCATTTCCCGGCAAATCTTCTCCTCGGACAAATAGGCCTTGGAACTTTCCAGAAAGAGCTGCAACTCGGGAGTAATGGTCAAAGGATAGAATATCAATGGAGGGGTAACCTCTTTCATAATATGGTTATACCGGTCCTCACAGAAGAAATCAGGCTTACTGAACCGGTAACAAACGCATTCCACATCCGTCATGGCAAGTATTTCGTACTTGGAACCAATAGCTTGAAGGATGAACTCACCTGCATGCAACACAGTTCCCGCATACTCCTTACTGTTGACAAGCACTTCTCCTTTCAGCAGGAAAATTATAATATTTTCCTCACACTTTCGCGCCGGCAGATGGAATCCTCTGAGGTGGGAAGCATATATTATTGCATTGTCCACAGCCTTGGGACATTGAGCGCATTGTTTTTTACCTCTGCAAGCAGAAGAGTTGGGCATCGGCAAGTAGATTTGTTTGTTTGTTGCAGTGACAAAAATAGATAAATAATACTCATAAAAGAAACATTCCCCGAAAACTTTCATAAAGAAGTTTCGGGGAATGAATAAAATAGAAGTAATTCAGTTTTTTATTGCGGACAGTGCCGTTTTATTTTTCCACGTTCGTATCATCAGCCGTACTCCATGGACCAACTTCAGGTACAAAGGTTACTTTTGCCGCCTTATTGGCCAGCGTCAGCGTATAACGTATCTTTTTGCCTTCACCCCAGGCTTGTGTATCATTCAAGTCAATGGCGGAAGTTACAGTATCAAGAAGAACGTCTTTCTCATAGATGTCATAGACAACATTGATTTTGGCATTCGTATCCAACGTCTGGGGCATCAACATCCAGGCTGTATTCACTTCCACACCCGTTGTATTCACTTCCAATGCACCATCGTCAATCGTATGCGCATAAGTGGCTGTTCCTTCCTGTGACTTCCATGTTGAATCATCAAAACCATAAGTTCCTTTATTGTGCACACCGGATATTGTAAGTGTTTTCAGTTTATAAGTCAAAGCGTCGGCTGCCTTGACAGTGAAATTTATTTGGGTCAGTATATGGCCGAATTTCAAAGATACCCCACTGGCATTTGATGCCTTGGTTGCATCCGTCGCTTTCGCGGCTACCAAGTCCGTTTGGGCAGCTACATCCGCTACCGTATAAGTAATGGAAGGATATATAGCACCAGCAGCCGGTTGATTGTACGTCAAGGCTCCGGTACCCGGATTCCCGTAAGCAAAGAACTGCAAGTTATCCGTCATTGGCCAATAATATGTTCCCCCAGTCAAACTCCAGTCGGGAGCACTATAAGTTACCTTAACATCTGCCATGAATTCCTTCATCGCATCAAAAGTCGCAACGGAGGCCATTGCTGTCGCTCCCGTATTATAAGCATACACAGTGAACCCTACCTTCTGCAATTCCGGCAAATCAGTCACTGTGGCTCTCGTAGTGTTACCCACTACTGTTCCCAATTTAATCTCCGCCTTTTGTCCGGCATTCTCTATCTCCTCACTTTCCGAGCAACTCATTACTGCTGCTGCAGCCAAAGCCAAAAATAAAACCTTCTTCATAATTGTCTGTTATTAAAGTTAATATATTTATTTGTCTGTTTGCTATCAATTCACCGGTAGCTCCACATCCGTCTCATCATCCCAATCGTCCACATCGCCACCAATCCCTCCATCTCCTTCATCGGTTCCCGGTTCCAAATCATCCACCACAACCTTGTCCTCCGGTACGGGAACCTCGATATGGATTTCCGACCCAGGAACGCCCACATCAGGTTCTTCTTCGCCTCCTCCCGAGGGAGGAGCTGTTTCAATCACTTCCGTGATATCCACCTTCACCTCTTGAACCGTTTTATCTCGTTTCACAATCCTCAGTGTCAGCAACATAGGACTATCCGCACGGGTCTTGGTATCTTTCAGTAATACAAAACTGGAGAAATGCCCCCATAAAAGCCCGTTTTCACGCTTTGTATCCACACATATAGGTACCTCGCTCAAATGGCAAGCACGGTTGCCTATAAAGTAACTTCCGTTCAAGCCGTCCACATGGCAGATGATGCTCGATATTCTATCCCATCCTTCCACCTTTATATCAAAGGAATAATGGTCCACTACCGCTTCCGGCTTCCAGTTCAACGGAAGCGCCACATCACTCTGCCTTATTTCCACCTCGTCCAAAGCCACCACATACAAAGGGTCGGGCGACCAAACCATATCTTCGTGTACATCCAGCCCCGTACAGTGTCCCGTAAAAGCCTCAATCGTCTCATAACTCTCGTCGCCCCGTATCTGTATACTCTCCGTATTGAAGTTATAGGCCACCACCGCATACTTCCCCGGCGGTACCTTCACCTCACCCCCTCCGGCAGGCAGATAACTTTCAACCTTTCTCCCTTGAGTATCTTTCGGATAGAAGATAATCCGCATGGTCTGCGGCAGCTTATCCGTCACCCCTTTCCAATCCAGTTTAATCTGTACTCCGCTAACGGGATAATCATCCAGCATATCGCGGAAGTCACAGCTTCCCAGCATTGGCAACAGCCCGAAGAACAGCCAGAGAATCATATGCCGTGCATCTTTCATACCACTCATCTCCCCGACGTTAGAAGCCACACCAAAGAAATTTTTGCTTTTGTCGGCCCGATAAAGTGATACTTTCCACTGCTGACCCAAACCAAGTCATTTCCATAAGAAGTATATTTCCTGTACTCCGTATCCAAGTATCCAATGCCCACACTGAATTCAATCGCCAGATGCCGAGCCAGTGGACGCACGTATCCATAAGTTATTCCTGCAGCTGCGTAATACTTCCCCCGGTATCCCTTCTCCTTTTTCAACTGAAAATCATAGGTACCTCCTTCGGCATATGCTCCCAGGAAGTGTCCGGACAATCTTCCGCGCGTATGGCGGTTTCCCAACCAGTAACGCGCCTCTGTCCCTCCCGAAAGGAGCTGATAGCAGAAATTACATCCGCTGTCAGACCACCAAGGGCATTTGTACTCAACATTCAAAGACCACCTCTTTCCCAATGGCAGCTCCACTTCTATGTTCGGAGCCAAGGCCAGGTCGTAAAGCAAATTATTTTTTAACGCCAGCACCGTTTTACAAGTATGGCTATGGGATTCTACCGACTTATTCTGCCCTATTACCTGCCCCGACATCATGCAAAAAAGGAGTAGCCAAAAGACATATATAAAAATGCGTTTTCCCATAATTTCGCGTTGTATACAAACAAAAGTAGAAGATAATTACCGAATAAAAATCACTTTCCATCACTCTTTTCAAAGGCTGAAAGGTTCTGTGAAACGATTGAAACAGATTTGCAACTTCTGCCTTATCCGGGACGCTGTGAATAGATTCTTCTCTCTCAAAAAGTCAATCCGTGTGCGAAAACAGTAAAATTCAGTGAAAGAAATACAAAAGAAGTAGCAGGAACATTCTGAAATTTGGAAGATAACAACGGGAACCTTACATTTGTAATGTGATTTTTTTCATAGTATTAGATTTAAGGTTAACAAAGGTTGGAGTACAGCGGTACTCCTTTTTTTATGCCCATACGTTTCTCCGAATGACAAAAAATAGCTATCTTCGATGGCTTTTATAACTGTTAAAGAAGAAAACATCACTACTTGAGCCCATTATGAAAAAACCGGTACTCACATTGCTTTCCATAATCCTACTTACCGCAGGATGTTCCCAACGGCCTGCCACCACCAAGATACCCCTAACCAGCGCACACCGTGGTGCGGCCACCATCGCTCCCGAAAACACAATGGCATCCGTAGATTCGTGCATCAAATACGGTGTAGGCAATATAGAATGCGATGTCTGCATCAGTAAGGACAGTGTCTTCTACGTACTGCACGATTCCACCCTCGACCGTACCACCAACGGTACCGGCGCCATCTCCCAATGGCTGTCCGCCGACATCGACACACTGGATGCCGGCTCTTGGTTTGCGCCCCGATTTGCCGGACAACGGGTACTACGCCTTACCGACCTGCTACGCAAGGCCAAAGAGCACGGTTTAAGAATCACCATCGACTACCGCAACGGCGGTCTGCACCAATTACTGAACTTGATAAAGGACGAAGGCATGCTGGAAAACTGCAACTTCACCTTCAGCAAGGAGTATCATGCCAAATGCTTCAGAAAGATGGCACCCGAGGTAAGAACCCTGCAAGCCTACATCAAAAGTGAAAAAGGACATAGAGCATGTCGTAAAGGAACTGCATCCCGACATCGCTGTCGTCTGGATTGACTCCCTTACCCCACAATTCGTAAAGAAATGCCGTGAGCACAACCTGCAGGTACTGGCACTCGTCCTGGGGCTGGACGACAAGACGGAAGAGAACCAGAAGGCAGTCGACCTGGGGGTAGACATCATAGCGACGGACCACCCGGAAAAGTTCATCATGAAATACGGGAAACCGTCCATATAAGGCAAGAGACCTGCCGCGCTCAAGTCAGCAAGTGATAGACACCACCCACCATTGCCTTGACCACTCCCTTCATCTCCAATTCAAAAAGCAAGGCACTCATCCGGTTGACGGGTATGTCCGCTTCCACCACCATCGCATTGATATGGAGGTCTCCCTGCCGCATAAGGATGCGCATAACAAGCTCCTCCTCTTCTGTCAGTTCCGGAAAGAGATTACGCTGAATACCTTCTGTCCGGGCAGGCTGCTCCGCTACGGCCCAGCCCATAATCTGCACAAACTCTTCCGCACTCTGGATAAGGGCGGCCTTGTTGTCGCGTATCAACCGGTTACAACCGATGGAAGATTCGTCCGTAACACGCCCCGGAACGGCAAAGCAGTCACGATGGTATCCCTCCGCCAACTCTGCAGTGATAAGGGAACCTCCCTTTGCGGCAGACTCCACCACAATGGTAGCATCACTCATACCCGCCACAATACGGTTGCGGCTGACGAAATTATGCTTGTCCGGATTCGTCCCGGTAAGGAATTCGGTCAGCAGTCCGCCTTGTGCCAGCATGTCGATGGCTGTTTTCCGGTGGACATACGGATAGATGCGGTCCAGTCCGTGAGCAAGGACAGCAACGGTAGGGAGATGATTTGCCAAAGCGGCCCGATGGGCATGGATATCTATCCCGTAAGCCAGTCCGCTTACTACCAGCACATCGGGACAAAGAACGGCCAAATCGCGCAGGAAGTCGGCACAGAATTGCTTGCCGTAATCGGTGGCACGGCGTGTACCTACCATATCGATGACATGCAGGCGGTTGAAATCGGTGTTTCCTTTAAAGAAAAGTACAATCGGCGCATCCTCACATTCGCGCAAGCGGGAAGGGTAAGCCTCATCCTTCAACGTCAGGCAGGAAAGACGATTCTTCTCTACAAACTCCATCTCCTGCTCGGCACGCAGAAAGGCAGCGGGACAATCAAGAGCCGTCACTACCCCCGGATTCACACCGGGCATGATTTCGGGGAGCTCCTTCCGCCGACTGAATACTTCGGCAGCACTGCCCATACCCTCTATTAAACGCTTTGCCCCGATATGTCCTATACCGGGGCAAAGTGTGAGAGCTATGCTGCAAATCCGTTCGTCACTGTTCATTCCACCACAGATTACACAGATTCACACGGATTGAGATAAGGGGCAAAGAGACGGTCGAACAGTTCGCTATCGCTTAACCGTCCGTTCACCACACATACGGTTTCAACTATGCCTTTGAGACAGACTTTGCCGTCGGAAGCACGGAAGATATCTTGATAGAAGACGTACTTGATGCCTTCCTTCTTCATATAAAGCTTGGAGACAAACTCGTCACCACTCCTCAGGGGAGTCTTGAAAGCCATATTGATACGTGCCACTACCGGGTCTACCCCCTGCTCGTGCAGTCCGGCAAAGCTGACGCCGGCACTCAACAGAAACTCATGGCGCGTATGCTCCAGATAATGCTGATAATTGGCATTATTGACGATGCCTTGCAGGTCGCATTCATAGTCGCGCACCTTCATGGGAAGTTCATAGATATAATTCATATTTACTATTGGACTATTTACTATTTGATACTTAGCCACGTTGTTTCTCCACATCCAAGCCTTTGAACTTCTTCAGTTCCTCTACGCTGACCAGCTTGTAGAGTTTGTCACTGGGACGTATTTTCACCGATTTCATCGAGAAATGCTGGCCTTTCTTTACAGTCTGCACGGGTTTCAAATCGACGCGTGCCTCGTCCAAAGTGACGAATTCGGCACCCGTTGTGGGACCCGTAATCAGCAACTTGTCGCCTACGCTCACTTCGGCTGCTTCTACCAGGAACTCTGCCACACCGATGTTTGAGAAGTAGCGGATGCCCTTACCCACATAGATTTTACGTTCCGTAGCGGCAGAGCCGTAGTTCTTGGTCCATTCGCCCAAGCGTTGTCCCAGGTAGTAGCCGTCCCAGAAACCACGATTGAAGACCGTCTTCAAACGTTCGTCCCACCGGGCTATTTTCTCATCGGTGAATGTATCGTCCAGATAGGAACGGATGGCTTCTTTGTAACACTCCACTACCGTGCGCACGTACTCGGGTCCGCGGGCACGTCCTTCTATTTTGAAAACACGAACACCTGCATCCAGCATCTTGTTCATGAAGTGGATAGTTTTTAAGTCTTTGGGGGACATGATGTATTGGTTGTCCACCTCCAATTCCACATCCGTCTCCTTGTCGCGCACCGTATAACTACGGCGGCATACCTGCATGCAAGCACCACGGTTGGCAGAGTGGTTCATCTCATGCAATGAGAGATAACACTTTCCGCTGACTGCCATGCAAAGGGCACCGTGGCAGAACATCTCTATACGTATCTGCTCTCCGCTGGGTCCACAGATATTCTCCTCACGGATATGGCGGTAGATTTCTGCCACTTGCTCCAGATTCAACTCACGCGCCAGCACCACCACATCGGCAAACTGCGCATAGAAGCGCAGGGCTTCCACGTTGCTGATGTTGAGCTGTGTGCTGAGGTGTACCTCCTGCCCTATCTGCCGGGCATAACTCATCACTGCCACATCAGCGGCAATGACTGCCGAGATGCCTGCCGCCTTTGCCGCATCTACAATAGTACGCATCAGCGGAATGTCATGGTCGTATATAATGGTATTGACGGTGAGGTAGCTCTTCATGCCATGTTCGTCGCACGTCCGGGCTATTTCCCGCAAATCGTCGATAGTGAAGGTATTTGCCGAACGGGCACGCATGTTCAGGTTCTCGATACCGAAATAGATGGAGTCGGCACCTGCTTGTATGGCTGCTGCGAGAGATTCGCGCGAGCCTACCGGTGCCATGATTTCGAAGTCACTGATTGAGTGTTTCATCATTTCTTTTTGAATTAGAGTATGCAAAGGTAGGCTTTTTTCTGTACTTTTGCGGACAAATCCGCTTAGATTATGAAGATTAAAGATATAGACCTGGGCCCACGCCCCGTATTCCTCGCCCCGATGGAGGACGTCACCGACCCTGCTTTCCGCCTGATGTGCAAGCACTTCGGAGCAGACATGGTATATACCGAGTTCGTTTCTGCCGATGCCTTGATACGCTCCGTAGGCAAGACCCAGCAGAAACTGAACATCAGCGATGAAGAGCGGCCCGTAGCCATACAGATATACGGACGGGACACCGCCACCATGGTAGAAGCCGCCCGCATTGTGGAGCAGGCACATCCGGACACGCTGGACATCAACTTCGGCTGCCCCGTGAAGCGCGTTGCCGGCAAGGGTGCCGGTGCCGGTATGCTACAGAACATTCCGCTGATGCTGGAAATCACTCGTGCCGTGGTAGATGCCGTGAAGATTCCCGTCACCGTGAAGACCCGCCTGGGCTGGGATGCCAACAGTAAAATCATCGTAGACCTTGCCGAGCAGTTGCAGGACTGCGGCATTGCCGCCCTCACCATCCACGGCCGTACCCGCGCCCAGATGTATACCGGCGAGGCGGACTGGACACTTATCGGCGAGGTGAAAAAGAACCCACGCATGCACATTCCCATCATCGGCAACGGTGATATCACCACTCCCCAACGGGCCAAAGAATGCTTCGACCTCTACGGTGTGGACGCCATCATGATAGGCCGTGCCAGCTTCGGCCGCCCGTGGTTTTTTAAAGAAGTGAAGCATTATTTGGAGACGGGCGAAGAACTCCCTCCGCTGAGTTCTGAATGGCGGCTGAACGTACTCCGCCAGGAAGTGGAAGACAGCGTCAACCTGCTGGATGAACGACGGGGCATACTGCACGTGCGCCGCCACCTGGCAGCAAGCCCGCTCTTCAAAGGGATTCCCAATTTCCGCGACACCCGGATAGCCATGCTGCGGGCAGAGACGAAGGAGGAACTGTACCGCATCTTCGAAGAGATAGAACCGTTGCTGCCATAGGAGAAAACCGCATACGATTTTTACCATCGAGTCCGACATTTGAGCAATCATCCTCACGCCCCTTCTTGAATAGCTTCTGAGAGGGGGGCTATTCAGACGCAGATGACACGCTTTGTTGCCATCCGCATAACTCACTGTCTGTCAGCAAGAAATTTTGCCAACCACTTGCCTTGCCCTTGGCAAACTTTTGCCATGCCTATGGCAAAGTTTTGCCAACGCGGTGGCAAAGCCTTGCCAATGGGAAGGCAAAACCTTACCAACAAGGAGGCAAGAAAAAAAACATTGTTTCTTTGGCAGAAAGAAACAAGTCCCTATATTCGTCTTCCCAAGAAAGAAAGAATCCCATAAATATGTCTTTATGAAAAAGAAAAAACTGCTCAAACAGCTCATCGTAAACTTCCAGCATTCACTTCCGGCAGAAGTTTATCCGCGTACATTGGTATTGCCCACAGACAGTGGAAAGATAATCACCGTGCCCGACTAGCGGAACATCGGCTGCGCAAACCATCGCTTGAACATCCACGTGGCCAGGATATAAATGCCGAAAGCCGATACGAAACCCACGATAGAGTCTATCAGGTAATGTGCCTGGATATAGACCGTAGCCCCGCACAACAGCAGATAGAAAGGAAACAAGCAGGCAAACAGACGCTTGCTGCCACGCCATGCCATAATCATCAGTACCGTAGACATTCCGACGTGCGAACTGGGAAAAGCAGCCGTGGGGCGCTCACCCACCTGCTGGGAACTCTCCACCAGGTTGTAGAAGAAGCCGTGCTCATAGCCCGGACCGGGAAGAAGTTCCTGATGGTGATGGAAATAGTCACCGATGGACGGAAAGATACCTTGCGCCACATGGTCGCTTCCAATGGCGGGAAAGTAGAACTGCGGCCCGGCAACGGGGACGAAGATATAAATAAGGTAATAGATGAAGAAAGCGGTGACGATGACGAACGAAACCTTCTCGAAAAGGTCGAAACGATAAAGGAAATACCACACCACCACCAGCAGAATCATCGGATAATAGAAGAAGTACCCCATATTAAACGGCTCGCTCACCCACATCTGCGGAAACCTTTCACAGAACCACACAGCAGGCTGTCCGCCAAACATCCACTGCTCCACCGACGCGAACATGTGGTCGAGATTGGGGAATATCCGGTTGAACTCAAAGGTGTCGGGATACCAATAGGAAAGCAGTGACATCTGGATGGCTATGCGCACAAAGGCAGAGAACTTGCAGGGTGCCAGCCGGTAAAGATACATCAGCAGGAACGTCATACCCGCAATGACAACACGGTCTGCAAGCATCTGCACCGGATGATCCATTTCCTGGAAAAGAAACAGAATGAGAATGGAAGTCAGCAGATTATATATCAGCGTAATCTTCTCTACCGCAAAAAGCCCTTTACGGGTTTCTACTCTCTTGAATAAGTCTAAAGCCATCCTTTATCTTTATACCAGGCAATGGTTTCCTTCACTCCCCGTTCCAGGTCGTACTCAGGACTGAAGCCCAGTTCCTCGACGGCCGGTGTGATGTCACACTGCCAGTTGCGTTGTTTCATTATTCTATACTTGTCCGAATTGAGCGTACTGGTCTTGTTCTGCCGCTTCGCCCAAAATTCAGCGAGCAAAGATACGACTTTCAATACAATTAACGGACATCTCAGGCGAATTACAAACGGATTGCCCAATTCTTTCCTTATCAAATCGGAAAAAGCACGGCTGCTATACACCTTCCCGTCAGCCAGGAAATAGGCGCGGCGGGACACCTGCTTCTCTATCCCGAGGAAGACGGCTGCACGATATCCTTTACATATACAAACGTCAAGTCCTGGCGGCAGAAGCCTACAGAAAAGTCCGTATGCTGCCGGATGGACTTTGCCATAAGATAATAATCCTTCTCACGCGGCCCGTATACACCCGTCGGCCGGTAGATGACGTAGGGGAAACCCGGAATACTCTGCAAATAAAGTTCTGTTTTCAGTTTACTGAGTCCGTAGGCGGTATTGGGTGAAGGGGGGTCACTCTCCATAATCGGGTCGTAGGTCCTCTCGCGTACCGGGCCGAACACACTCAGCGTACTGATGAAGATAAACTGCTTGGGAATCATGTTCAGCTCCCTCAGCGTATCGATGAAGTATTTGGTCTGCAGATAATTCACCAAATCGAATTCGTTCTTGTCCACACACTTCGTCACACCGGCACAATGGACAATATAATCAAACTTATTGTAGGTCCCTTTATGTCCCGAGAGTTGTGCCCTCAGTTCATTGGGGTGCGCAAAGTCCAGTTCGAGGAAATGTATCTTGCGGTCACGCAGATACTCGCGGCTGCTGGACGAACGTACACCCGCCCACACACCGAACTTGCGCTTCAACGCCTCCTCCACGATGAAACTTCCGATAAATCCGCTTGCTCCTGTAATTAAAATCGATTCCACTTCTTCTGTTACAAATTACTAATTACTTTTCATCCGGTCCGTCACCTTGACGCTCCTTGTGTTACTCTGTCGCCTCGTTACTCTTCTTCACCGGCTCCACATGGATGCTGACCAGTGTTCCTTTGCCGAACTGCCTTTTCAGCTTGTTCTCCACCGCCGTTGCCGTCTCGTGAGCTTCCTCCAGCGAGATGCTACCATCCATACGCACATGCACCTCGATGGCACAATAACTGCCGATGCGGCGCGTACGAAGGTGATGCGGCGAGCTGATACCGGGAAAAGAGAGAATCGTCTTCAGTATCTCATCCTCCACCTCGGCAGGCAATGATTTCTCCAACAGTTCGTCCACACACGGTATCAACAACTGCACAGCCACCTTCATAATGAAGAAGCTGACAATAACCGCTGCCACCGGGTCCAGCACCCGCCAATGGTCACCCAAAAGAATGGCGCCACCTATACCCGCTGCCGTGCCTATGGACGAAAACGCGTCACTCCGGTGATGCCAGGCATTGGCAACAACCGCCTGCGAATTCAACTTCCTGCCCTTGAATACGGTATATTGATAAAGCACTTCCTTGAAAACGATGGATACCAATGCAGCCACCAGTGCCAGTATACCGGGTTCCTGCAGAGAGCCGCCTTGCAGGAAGCGGTAAATGGAGGAAGCCCCGTTCCAGAAAATGCCGAATCCCACAAACAACAGAAAAATACCGATAATGGCAGTTGCCAGCGTCTCGTACTTGCCATGACCGTAATCGTGTCCTTCATCTTCGGGCTTTGCCGAAATGCGCACAAAAACAATGACAATAATATCTGTAATGAAATCCGACAAAGAATGTACCGCATCCGCCAGCATGGCGGCACTGTGACCTACAATACCTGCAAAGAATTTGAAGACAAGCAAGAGAAAGTTTACCACACTTCCCACAACCGTCACCCGGTAAATGTCTTTTTCCCGTGTGGCATCTGCTTTTTTGTTCAGAGTTTGCATTTCCATCTGCTTTTCGTCTAAGGTACAGCCTATCTTCACTTTGTGTGCAAATATAGTACATAAATCCATTACAATCTGTCGTTCCTTCATTATTTTCAATAGAATGATAATATTTTGAAGTCTGAGTGAACGAAGGAACGTATTTATTTGTTTACTTTGCAAGAGGTAATCACCACAGATTACACAGATTGACACAGAATCTCTATTTATACATAAAATACATCATAACATTATGGCCAAAGAAAGAAAAGAAAGCCGGCAAACGCATGAAGAAGAAAGAGCTCGTCAAAGTACTGCTGGAATTCTTCCACACAAAGCAAGACGAAGTATTATCCCTGAAATACATCTTTGAACAACTCCACCTCACCACACATCCGCTGAAGATGCTGTGCATGGACATCTTGTCCGAACTGTCGATGGACGACTACATCACCGAAGTGGACAAGCACAAATACAAGCTGAACAATCATGGCGTGGAGATGACCGGCACCTTCCAGCGCAAGAGCAACGGCAAGAATTCCTTTATACCGGAAGGTGGAGGCGAACCGATATTCGTGGCCGAACGCAACTCGGCACACGCCATGAACAATGATAAAGTGCGTATCGCCTTCTATGCCAAGCGTCGCGGACGCGAAGCCGAAGGAGAAGTCATCGAGATACTGGAACGTGCCAACGACACCTTCGTGGGTACACTGGAAGTTGCCAAATCATACGCCTTCCTTGTTACGGAAAACCGCACGCTGGCCAACGACATCTTCATCCCCAAGAAAAGTTGAAAGGCGGCAAGACGGGCGACAAAGCCATCGTAAAGGTGGTGGAATGGCCCGACAAAGCCAAGAACCCCATCGGCCAGGTAATCGACATCCTGGGGCGCGCAGGAGACAATACCACCGAGATGCACGCCATCCTGGCGGAATTCGGCCTGCCCTATGTCTACCCCGCTGCCGTAGAGAAAGCTGCCGACAAGATACCCGCCGAAATCTCCGCCGAGGAAATAGCCCGACGTGAGGACTTCCGGGGTGTGACCACCTTCACCATCGACCCCAAGGATGCCAAGGACTTCGACGACGCCCTCTCCATCCGCAAACTGAAAGGGGGACTTTGGGAAGTAGGCGTACACATTGCCGACGTGACCCACTACGTGAAAGAGGGCGGCATCATAGACAAGGAAGCCGAGAAGCGTGCCACATCCGTCTACCTCGTAGACCGCACCATCCCAATGCTCCCGAACGGTTGTGTAATTTCATCTGTTCACTCCGCCCCGACGAAGAGAAGCTTGCCTACTCCGTCATCTTTGAAATGACGGAAAAAGGCGAAGTGAAGAACTCACGCGTGGTACATACCGTCATCAAGAGCGACCGCCGCTTCACCTACGAAGAAGCCCAGGAGATTATAGAAACCGGCAAAGGAGACTTCCAGGAAGAGGTGCTCCAACTGGATAAGCTTGCCAAAATACTGCGTGAGAACCGCTTTAAGGCAGGAGCCATCAACTTCGACCGCTACGAAGTGAAGTTCGAAATTGACGAGAAGGGCAAACCCGTCAGCGTCTACTTCAAGGAGTCGAAAGATGCCAACAAGCTGATAGAGGAGTTCATGCTGCTTGCCAACCGCACCGTAGCCGAAAAGATAGGCCGCGTGCCCAAAGGCAAGAAAGCCAAAGTGTTGCCATACCGTATTCACGACCTCCCCGACCCGGAGAAGCTGGACAACCTGGCACAGTTCATCGCCCGTTTCGGCTACAAGCTGCGTACCAGCGGTACAAAGACCGACATCTCCAAGTCCATCAACCACCTGCTGGACGACATCCAGGGCAAGAAGGAGGAGAACTTGATTGAAACCGTCTCCATCCGCGCCATGCAGAAGGCACGCTACTCCGTGCATAACGTGGGGCACTATGGTTTGGCTTTCGATTACTATACCCATTTCACCTCGCCCATCCGCCGCTATCCGGATATGATGGTACACCGTCTGCTCACCAAGTACTTGGACCAGGGAGGCCGCACCGTGTCCGAACAGAAATACGAAGCCCTCTGCGAACACAGCAGCAGCATGGAGCAGATAGCCTCCAACGCGGAACGCGCCTCCATCAAGTACAAGCAAGTAGAATTCATGACCGAACGCCTGGGACAGACCTTCGACGGCGTCATCTCCGGCGTAACGGAATGGGGACTCTACGTGGAGCTGAATGAGAACAAGTGCGAAGGCATGATTCCCATCCGCGACCTCGACGATGACTATTACGAATTCGATGAAAAGAACTACTGCCTGCGCGGACGCCGCAAAAATAAAATTTATAGTCTGGGAGATGCCATTACCATTAAGGTGGCACGCGCTAACTTGGAAAAGAAGCAGCTGGACTTTGCACTGGTGTAACCTCACCCCCGACCCCTCTCCGAAAGAGAGGGGAGAGGAGAGCAATGAATTGAAAACTTGCGAAACTTGAGTGAAGTGAAATAAAGAATAACCCTACAATATTAAATATCCCCACTTCCCCACTCCCCTCTCTTTCGGAGAGGGGCCGGGGGTGAGGCTTTGCACATGAAGACAATTACTATTACAGACCCTACACAGATTGAGGAAATTATCCGTAAATGCCCATACTGCATAGTGGGCATCACAGACCTTGAAGGAAACCCATATGCGGTTCCCATGAACTTTGCCTATCAAGACGGGGTAATATACTTGCATTCCGGCCCGGAAGGCAGTAAAGTGGAGATGGTAACAAAGCACCCGCAAGTTTGCATCACCTTCTGCGAAGGACACGAGCTGGTTTATATGCACCGGCAAGTGGCATGCAGCTACAGCATGAAGTCGCGCAGTGTTATCTGTCGTGGGAAAGTACACTTCGTGGAAGACATGGAAGAGAAGCGACGCGTACTCGACATGCTGATGAAGCAATATACGGAAAATGAATGCAAATATGCTGAACCCGCCGTACGCAATGTCAAGATATGGGAAGTAAAAGTAGAGAAAATAAGCTGCCGGTCATTCGGGTTAAGACCAAGCGAACTATAAATACCATCTGCCGGTCACCTGCTCCACATTGATGGAGCGGATAACCGGCAGAAATATTTACTTTTACAACGGATATTCCTCAAATGCATACAACAGCGTCGAAAGATACCGTTCTCCCGTATCGGGCAGCAGCGCTACAATCGTCTTTCCTTCATTCTCGGGCAACCGTGCCAAGCGGGTAGCTGCAGCAACGGCAGCTCCCGAAGAGATGCCGACCAGCAATCCCTCATACTTCGCCAGTTCGCGGCCCGTACGTATGGCGTCATCATTGGATACCTGCAGAACTTCGTCTATTACGGCACTGTTATAGTTCTTTGGCACAAATCCGGCACCGATACCTTGTATTTTATGGGGACCGGGCTTCCCACCGGAAAGTACGGGAGAATCTTCGGGCTCCACAGCCACAATCTTTACCTTCGGGTTATTGGCTTTCAAGGCTGCACCCACACCACTCACTGTGCCTCCCGTACCTACACCGGCCACGAAAATATCCACCCGGCCGTCTGTATCACGCCAGATTTCTTGTCCGGTAGTACGCTCGTGCATTGCCGGATTGGCAGGGTTGTCAAATTGCTGTAGAATCAGCGAGCCGGGGTTGGCGGCTTTCAGTTCTTCGGCACGGGCTATGGCGCCTTTCATACCGTCGGCACCCGGAGTCAGTACCAATTCCGCACCGAGGGCTTTCAAAGGTTGCGGCGTTCCAAGCTCATTGTGTCGGGCATCGTCAGTATCAGCTTGTAACCTTTGGCAGCGGCCACAAAAGCCAGCCCTACGCCCGTATTCCCACTGGTAGGTTCGATGATGGTAGCACCGGGCTTCAACAGTCCTTTTGCCTCGGCATCTTCTATCATGGCAAGCGCCACGCGGTCCTTCACACTGCCGGCGGGGTTAAAATATTCCAATTTGGCGATAACACGGGCTTTCAGACGCTTATTCTTGTTATAATTATTCAACTCCAGCAAGGGAGTGTTGCCTACCAGGTCGGTAAGGCGTTCTGCTATCTTCTTCATAATCCAACTGTTTTTAAATTCCTCATTCCCCTAAGGGAAAAGACTAACAATCCGGAGTGGAACGAGGTATGTTATTTCTTACAAGACAAAAGTAGCGCAAAATTGGTTCGTAGAAAATACCACAAATATGGTAAATACGTACTATAAATGAGGGATATGTAGGATATTTGACGAGTATTTCCTATCTTTGTTGCCACTTTTAAACTTAAGGATATCATAATGAGTCCACTCAACTTTACCCACATTTTGACACAAGCAGTCGATGAGCTATCGGAAAGCGAATCATACAAAGGACTGTTTCACCAGCATACGGACGGCAACCCGCTGCCTTCGGCAAAAGTGCTGCGCGACATCATCGAACTGGCGCGAGCCATCATCTTCCCCGGATATTTCGGAAATTCTACGGTCAACAGCCGTACGGTGACTTACCATATCGGTGTCAATGTCGAACGCTTGTTCGACCTGCTGACCGAGCAAATCCTTGCCGGCCTCTGCTTTGCAGGCGACGGCGAATGCAACTGTTGTACCGAGCTCCAACGGGAAGAAGCCGCCTTATTGGCTGCCAAGTTCATCAGCAACCTGCCGGCAATGAGACGTACACTCGCCACAGATGTGGAAGCCGCCTACAACGGTGACCCCGCCGCACAGTCGTTCGGCGAAGTCATCAGCTGCTATCCGGCCATCCGCGCCATCAGCAACTACCGCATCGCACACGAGTTGCTCAAGTTGGGTGTTCCCCTCATTCCCCGCATCATCACCGAGATGGCGCACAGTGAAACGGGAATCGATATCCATCCAGGAGCGGAAATAGGTGGTTATTTTACCATCGACCACGGTACGGGTGTGGTAATCGGCGAGACCTGCATCATCGGCAACAACGTGAAGCTGTACCAGGGTGTGACCCTCGGTGCCAAGAGCTTCCCGCTAGACGAAGACGGCAAGCCCATCAAGGGTATTCCCCGCCATCCCATTCTGGAAGACAATGTGATAGTCTATTCCAACGCCACCATATTGGGACGCATCACCATCGGACAAGGAGCCACCGTAGGCGGCAATATCTGGGTGACAGAAGATGTTCCCGCAGGAGCAAGGATTGTACAGACAAAGGCCAAGAAGTAAGTCACAAACAACCAATAAACAATTAAAATCGTAAATAACTCAAATCAGCAGTTCAAGTAGTTAAATGGTTATCAGCCACTAATGAGAGAAACGAGTGACAACTACCCAGATTGCCGATTCACATAAAGTAAATGCATAGATGAGCGAACAATCTTTTGAAATGATTGCCAAAACCTTCCAAGGACTGGAAGAGGTACTGGCACAAGAGCTGACTGCACTGGGCGCCAACGAAATAGAAATAGGCCGCCGCATGGTATCTTTCAGTGGTGATAAGGAAATGATGTACAAGGCAAACTTCTGCCTGCGTACAGCCATCCGGATACTGAAACCCATCAAACACTTCACAGCCAAAGATGCCGACGAGGTTTACGAACAGATTAAAGCCATCCGATGGGAAGACTATCTGGATACGGACAAGACCTTTGCCGTGGACGCGGTTGTATTCAGTGAAGAGTTCCGTCATTCCAAGTTCGTTTCCTACAAGGTGAAGGATGCCATCGTGGACTATTTCCGCGAGAAGACCGGCGAACGTCCCGGCGTGCGTGTCAACAAACCGGACGTGCTGCTGAACATACACATTGCCGAAACCAAATGTACGCTGTCTCTCGACTCCAGCGGCGAATCGCTGCACCGCCGCGGTTATCGCCAGGAAGCAGTAGAGGCCCCGCTGAATGAGGTGCTGGCCGCCGGCATGATATTGATGACCGGCTGGCGTGGCGAATGCGACCTGATAGACCCGATGTGTGGTTCGGGAACCATTCCCATCGAAGCGGCGCTGATTGCACGCAACATCGCTCCGGGCGTATTCCGCAAGGAGTTCGCTTTCGAGAAGTGGGTGGATTTTGACCAGGAGCTGTTCGACACGATATACAATGACGACAGCCAGGAACGTGAATTTACGCATAAGATATACGGTTACGACAACAGCCCGAAGGCAAACGAAATTGCCACACACAATATAAAGGCTGCCGGCGTAAGCAAGGACGTGGTATTGAAGCTGCAACCTTTCCAGCAATTCGAGCAACCTGCGGAGAAATCCATCATCATCACCAATCCTCCCTACGGTGAGCGTATCTCTACCAACGACCTGCTGGGCCTTTACTCCATGATTGGCGAGCGTCTGAAACATGCCTTTACGGGCAACACCGCATGGATTCTTTCTTACCGGGAAGAGTGCTTCGACCAAATCGGGCTAAAAGCCACCTCCAAGATACCTTTATTCAATGGTGCGCTGGAATGCGAATTCCGCCAGTACGAAATCTTCGATGGAAAGTACAAGGAATTTCGTGCCGAAGGCGAGGAGTTGAGCAAGGAGCGCAAAGAATTTCGTCCGGCTTCTGGGGAACGGAAAGAGTTCAAACCCGGAGAAAGACGCGAATTCCGTCCCCGATTCAGCGGAGAGAGACGTGAATTCGGTGGCGAAAGACGCGAATTCAACGGTGAACGCAGACCAAGAGAATTCAAGGACAGCGAAAAGCGCGAATTCCGTCCGCGTGAAAGAAGAGAGTTCAAAGACGGGGAAAAACGGGAGTTCAGACCGAGGGAAAGACGTGAATTCGGTGGAGAACGCAGAACAAGGTCGGGTGAGTCTTACCCGGAAAGCAAAAGAAGAGAGGCGGGAAAGAAGGAAGAAGAATAACACGAACAATGACAAGGAGAATGAATGCAAAGAAAATAAGTAAGAGCATTCTTGCACTGCTGATAACAGTACCTGCTCTGCTTGCAACAAACGCTATGGCACAAGAACTAAAAAAGCCGACCCTGGAAGATCTGATTCCCGGAGGTGAGACCTACCACAAACCGGAAAACAAATCGTACCAGTGGTGGGGCGATGCCGCTTGTCTGGAACTTGGCATCGACAATATAGAAGGTACATGGGCTGTCAAAGGATTAGGTGCCAAGCCCGGAGAGAAATTCACTGCCATCACATTGGAAGAAGCCAACGCGCTGCTGGAAGAAAAAGGACTTGGAAAACTGCGTCACTTTCATGCTGCAAAGGCTGTCAACGTACCCCGAGGCGTCAATCTGGGTATTCAAGTCCAAATAGACCCACTCCTGCTGCTGAACACCGGCAAGTACCGTGCCCTCGTCGACTGGAAGAAGAAAAAAGTCATCTGGAGCCAGCCTTGCCCCACCCAAGCCGCAAATGAGGATTGGAACGAGGTAAGCCGCCATTTGGCTTATACTATCGGCAATAATCTCTATGTGATGACCGGTGACGGGCAAACCCTGAAAGTCACCAACGAACCGGAAGGTATCGTCTGCGGACAAAGTGTGCACCGCAATGAATTCGGCATTTCAAAAGGCACTTTCTGGAATCCTGCCGGGGACCTGCTGGCCTTTTATCGAATGAACGAAAGCATGGTCACCCCCTATCCATTGGTTGACATCACGACAAGAATAGCACTGGTGGATAAAATACGCTACCCCATGGCCGGCATGCTCAGCCATCAGGTAAAGGTAGGTATCTACAATCCGGCTACTCAAAAGACCATCTACCTGGACATGGGCGACCCAAAAGACCGCTACTTCACCAACATCACCTGGGCACCGGATGGTAAAAGCCTCTATCTGATAGAGCTAAACCGAGACCAAAACCACTCCAAACTGTGCCGGTACGATGCGGAAAGCGGAAAGCTGCAACAAGTGCTCATCGAAGAGAGACATCCCAAATATGTGGAGCCGCAATCTCCCATTCTATTCCTGCCATGGGACAGCCACAAGTTCATCTATCAAAGCCAGCGTGACGGCTTCAACCATCTATACCTATACAATACGGAAGGGGAACTGCTGAAGCAACTCACCTCCGGCCCCTGGCTTGTACAAGACATCGTAGGTTTTAACCGGAACACGAAAGAGCTCATCATCAAGAGTACGGAAATCTCTCCTTTGCAGAGCAACCTTTACGCTGTCAACCTGAAGAATGGCAAACGCAGCTTGATAGGAGACCCAACCGGCATGCACTCGGCACAAATTTCCGGTTTCATGGGAACTTACCTCATCGACAATGCCTCTTCGCCCACTTGCCCCCGTATCATAAAACTGATGTCCACCAACCCGAAAAAACAACGGGAACACACACTGCTGACAGCCAAGAACCCCTACGAAGGCTTTGAAATGCCCAGCATAGAAGTAGGCACCATCAAAGCCGCCGACGGCAAGACAGACTTATACTACCGCCTGATAAAGCCTACCGACTTCGACCCGGCAAAGAAGTATCCCGCCATCGTCTACGTATACGGCGGCCCGCACGCCCAGATGATAACGAACGGCTGGATGAACGATGCCCGCGGCTGGGACATCTACATGGCAAACAAAGGCTACATCATGTTCAGCCTCGACAACCGTGGCAGCAGCAACCGTGGACTGGAGTTTGAAAACGCCACCTTCCGCCAGCTGGGCATCGAAGAGGGCAAAGACCAGGTGAAGGGCGTAGAATTCCTGAAAAGCCAGCCTTATGTGGACGGAGAGCGTATCGGCGTGCACGGCTGGAGCTTCGGAGGACACATGACTACGGCGCTGATGCTGCGCTATCCCGAAATTTTCAAGGTAGGCGTTGCCGGCGGACCGGTTATCGACTGGGGATACTACGAGATAATGTACGGTGAGCGCTATATGGACACTCCGCAAGCGAACCCGGAAGGCTACAAGCAGACAAATCTGAAAAACCTTGCCGGTAACTTGAAAGGACATCTGCTCATCATACACGACGACCACGACGACACCTGCGTGCCGCAGCACACCCTTTCATTCATGAAGGCGTGCGTGGATGCCCGTACCTATCCCGATTTGTTTATCTATCCCACGCACAAGCACAACGTCCTGGGACGCGACCGTGTGCATCTGCACGAGAAGATAACAAGATATTTGAAGAATATCTTTAATGTACAATGTACCGTACAATTTGCTATGCAGTGCGGGCGTGCAAATAGGGAGTAGATGGTAGAAGAAAGAAGAGAATAAAAGAGAGAATAAATCATTAAGTATAACAATCTGTACAACTTACCTGATGCCCCACAGCACAGACAAATTGTACATTGTAAATTGTAAATGAACCCATGAAAGTATTATTATTAGGCTCCGGTGGCCGTGAACACGCTCTGGCATGGAAGATTGCCCAAAGCCCGAAAGTAGAGAAACTATATATTGCGCCCGGCAATGCAGGTACAAGCGAAGCAGGCGAGAATGTGAACCTGAAGGCGACAGACTTTCCCCGCACTCAAGGCCTTTGCCCTTGAGAAAGAAATCGACATGATTGTTGTGGGTCCCGAAGACCCGTTGGTACAAGGCATCTTCGACAGCTTCAAGGAAGACCCTGCCACCTGCCATATCGACATCATCGGCCCCACCGCCAAAGGTGCCACACTGGAAGGTAGCAAGGAATTTGCCAAAGGCTTCATGATGCGCCACAACATCCCCACTGCCCGCTACAAGAGCATCACCGCCGACAACTTGCAGGAGGGACTCGACTTCCTCGCTTCCCTCGAAGCGCCTTACGTACTGAAGGCCGACGGACTGTGTGCAGGCAAGGGCGTGCTGATTCTCCCCACACTGGAAGAAGCTCAGAAAGAGCTGAAGGAAATGCTGGACGGCATGTTCGGCGATGCCAGCGCCACGGTAGTCATTGAAGAGTTCCTCAGCGGCATCGAATGTTCCGTATTCGTGATGACAGACGGCCGCCACTATAAGGTATTGCCCGTAGCCAAAGATTACAAGCGTATCGGCGAAGGCGACAAAGGCCTCAACACCGGCGGTATGGGCAGCGTTACTCCCGTACCTTTTGCCGACGAAACATTTATGGAAAAAGTACGCACCCGCATCATCGAACCTACCGTAAACGGTCTGCTGGAAGAAGAAATCGGCTACCAAGGCTTCATCTTCCTGGGACTTATCAACGTGAAGGGCGAACCGATGGTAATTGAATACAACGTCCGCATGGGCGACCCCGAAACCGAAAGTGTAATGCTGCGTATCAAGAGCGACCTGGTAGACCTACTCGAAGGCGTTGCCCAGGGCGACCTCGACCAGCGTACACTGGAATTCGACTCACGCACAGCCGCTTGCGTCATGCTGGTGAGCGGATATCCGGAAGCCTACGAAAAGGGCAAGGTGATGACCGGATTCGAGAAGGCTGCCGAAACGGACAGCATCCTCTTCCATGCCGGAACAGCCACCAAAGACGGACAGACCGTAACTGCCGGTGGCCGTGTCATCGCCGTCTGCTCCTATGGTGAAACGAAGGAAGAAGCCTTGCAGAAGAGCTACCGCGTGGCCGACATGATAGACTTCGAGAAGAAATATTTCCGTCGCGACATCGGATTTGACTTATAAATGAGAACGAAGAGATTCCAGAACCGGATAACGGCAGGGCGGTTCACACTACCCACCGCTATCCTGATTTCAGTATCCTGCTGGATACTGACCGCTGTTCTGTTGCCCGAGACGGAGACACAGCAAAGCGGATATTCCCTTTGGGAAACATTCTGCGACTTCTGCATCCCCACCTGGGCAAACCGTCTCTTCAGCTTTATTCTGTATGCCGTCATCGGGTACTTCCTAATACAGCTCAACAATACGTTCGCCATCATCCGGATGCGGGCATCGGTACAGACTTCTGTCTACTTCCTGCTGATATCCGTCTGCCCCAGCCTGCACATGCTGTATGCGGGAGACTTGGCAGCCGCCTCCTTCCTGGTGGCACTGTTTTTCCTCTTCAAGAGCTACCAGCAGGCACGGCCCACAGGCAGTCTCTTCCACGCCTTTGTCTTCATCGGACTGGGCAGCCTGCTTTTTCCGCAGCTCATGCTGTTTGTCCCCATCTTCTGGATAGGTGCCTACAACTTCCAGTCTCTCCAACCCAAAAGTTTCTTCGCTTCCTTGGTAGGATGGAGCGTACCCTACTGGCTGTTGCTGGGACACGCCCTCTACTACGGGCAAATGGAACTCTTCTGCCAGCCCTTCCGCGAGCTGGTGACCTTCGCTCCCACCCGGTTCGACTATCAGCCGTGGGAACTCGCCACCCTCGGGTATCTCCTTGTTCTGTTCATCGTCAGCGCGGCACACTGTCTCATTGCCGGCTATGAAGACAAGATACGCACCCGAAGCTATCTACACTTCCTCATCCTGCTGAATTTCTGCATCTTTGTCTATATCGGACTGCAACCGGTATTGAGTGTCCACCTGATGTCCTTCCTGCTCATCGGTGTCAGCATCCTGGCGGGACACTTGTTTGTACTGACAAATAGCCGCAGTTCCAATATATTCTTCATTTGTGCATTTATCGGATTATTCATTCTATTAGGATTCAACATATGGACGCTTTTGTAGATACACTCGTACAGCTGCTGATTGACTGGGGATATGTCGGTCTGTTCATCTCTGCCCTATTGGCAGGAAGCATCATTCCGTTCAGTTCCGAGATAGTGATGGTAGCACTGGTCAAGGTCGGTCTAAGCCCGGCACTGTGCGTACTCTCCGCCACCTTGGGAAATACGCTGGGAGGCATGACGTGCTACTACATGGGACGTCTGGGACGTATAGACTGGATTGAGAAATATTTCAAGGTAAAAAGGGAAAAGATAGAACGGATGCAGCATTTCCTCCAAGGGAAAGGGGCACTGATGGCTTTCTTCGCCTTTCTGCCTTTTGTGGGAGAGGCCATAGCCATTGCACTGGGCTTCATGCGCAGTAATCTGATGCTGACCACCACGTCCATGTTTGCAGGGAAATTGGTGCGCTACATAGCTATGCTGTGGGCACTGCAAGGAGCCATTTCGATGATGAATTATTGACATGTAGTGAGTTTGAGCAATAGATGTATAGATACAACGCGTTGGATGTATAGATGCAACGTGCTGGATGTATAGATGCAGCACGCTGGATATATAGGCGCAACAACACGCTGAATCACAGAGAATTAAACTAAATAAAAACATTCAACAAAAGCAGAAGTGATGCAACGAATCATAGAGAAGACGGAAGACGGAAGTGCGACACTGTTTGTACCGGAACTGAATGAACATTATCATTCGGTAAAGGGGGCACGTACAGAATCACAGCACATCTTCATCGACATGGGACTGAAAGCATCCGCTACTGCCCGCCCGCATATCCTTGAAATCGGTTTCGGCACCGGGCTGAATGCCCTGCTTACACTGGAAACTGCCGAAAAGGAAAAGAGACCTGTGCACTATACCGGTATCGAACTCTATCCGCTTGCATGGCCGGAGGTGGATGCGCTAAAATATAGCGACAATCCTCTGTTCGAGGAACTGCATCGGGCTGCGTGGGAAGAAGAAGTTGCCATAACTCCTTATTTCACACTGAGAAAAGTGCGGGCAGATGTCGAAACAATAAGCATTGACAGTTTGTTAATGATTAATAAATCTCCGTTCGATGTTGTCTACTTCGATGCCTTTGCACCCGAAAAGCAACCGGGAATGTGGGAGGAAAAAGTCTTCCGGAATATCCATGCCGCCATGAGCACTGATGGCGTGCTGACCACCTACTGCGCCAAAGGAGTAGTACGCCGCATGCTGCAAGCCGTAGGATTCAAGGTAGAGCGTCTCCCAGGTCCCCCCGGAGGGAAACGGGAGATACTGAGGGGAAGGAAAGAGGAAGTGATAAATGGATAAGGAATAGTTGATAATGAATAGTTGATGCCCCCTGCCGCAGCGCAGCCAAATTGTAAATTGTAAATAGTAAATTGTAAATGAAAAAGTTTTGTTTTTTACTCCTCATAGCCACCTTGCTCTTCTCGTGCAAGCAAGGAGGCCAACAGAACAAGAAGAATGACGATAAACCCGTGATTACCGTCACCATCGAGCCGCTGCGGTATTTCACCGAAGCCATTGCCGGCGATGAATTCACCGTCGTCAGCATGGTGCCCAAAGGTTCAAGTCCGGAAACCTACGACCCCACGCCCCAGCAGCTTGTCGACCTTGCCCAAAGCAAGGCCTATTTCCGCATCGGCTACATCGGTTTCGAGCAGACATGGACGGAAAAACTGACGGACAATGCTCCCCACCTGCAATTCTTCGATATGTCCGAGAATGTGGAACTCATTCTGGACGATACCCATGCACATCATCATAAAGACGGGCATGTACACGAAGGCCATACGCACGCCGGTGGTGTGGAACCCCACATCTGGAATTCCACCATCAACGCCCAAATCATTGCCGGAAACATTCTGAATGCACTCTGCGCCATAGACAAAGCCAATGAAAACGCCTACATGGAACGTTACAACGCACTCATCCGGCGGATAGAGCATACAGACAGCCTCATCTGCCAGATGCTTTCCAGCCCGAATGCCGACCGTGCCTTCATGATTTATCATCCGGCACTTTCCTACTTTGCCCGCGACTACAACCTGAACCAGATTCCTATCGAGGCAGGTGGAAAGGAGCCTCCCCCGCCCATCTGAAGAGCCTGATAAACTCCTGCAAGAAGGAGAAGGTACGCATCATCTTTGTACAGCCGGAATTCGACCGCCGCAATGCCGACCTTATCGCCCAGCAGACCGGAACCCGGGTAGTGGCTATCAATCCCCTCTCATACGACTGGGAGGAGGAGATGATGAATACGGCCAGAGCGCTTGTAAAAGAGTAAACGATGATTCTGTCCATTTAACGAAGAAGAAGCTATGCCTGCATCCCCCATTATAGAGATAAAGAACCTCAGCGCCGGATACGATAACCGGACCGTACTGCATGATATAAACCTGACTATCTACGAACGTGATTTTCTGGGTATCATCGGTCCCAACGGTGGTGGAAAGACTACCCTTATCAAATGTATACTGGGACTGCTGAAACCCACTACCGGGGAGATTCTATATCACTCCTGCCCTCCATCCCCCTCCGAAATTGCCAATTGTCAATTATCAACTGTCAATTGTCAATTATCCATGGGTTACTTGCCCCAGTACAGCAGCATCGACCGGAAATTTCCCATCACCGTAGAGGAGGTCATCCTTTCAGGACTCAGCAGCAAGAAGCCGCTGGCTTCACGCTTCACCGCCCGACACCGCGAGAAAGCCTCTGCCGTGATAGCCCGCATGGGGCTGGAAGGCATGGAGCAGCGTGCCATCGGCGCTTTGAGCGGCGGACAGTTGCAACGTGCCCTCCTGGGCCGTGCCATCATCTCCGACCCGCAGGTGGTGATTCTCGACGAACCCAGCACATACATCGACAAGCGTTTCGAAGCCCGCCTCTACGAACTGCTGGCAGAGATAAACAAGGATTGCGCCATTATTCTCGTCAGCCACGACATCGGCACGGTGTTGCAGCAAGTCAAGTCCATTGCCTGCGTCAACGAAACCCTGGACTACCATCCCGATACCGGCGTTACGGAAGAATGGCTGGAACGCAACTTCAACTGCCCGATAGAGTTGCTGGGGCACGGGACACTGCCGCACAGGATATTGAAAGAACACAAGCATTCTCACGGATGACTGGAAGCAAAGGAGGCCGACCCATTGTAGAACCGACCTCCCGTTACCCTTCCGAATAACTATCCGACAATCTTCTTACCCGTCATTTATATTGGAAAGCCTTATACGAATGGGGTAGTAATGACAAACGGAAAGAGTTCTTTGGTGTCACCGGACGCCTGCTCTGTACGGGTTCGGCAGGAAGGGGAGCCAGAATATCTCCATTCTCCAGATTTTCCAACCTCGTCACCTCATCATCGGTAACAATACGCACTTCCACCGGTTCATCATTGAAGTTCTCCACCACCAGTGTTTTATTGTCATACACAAACAATCCGACTTTGGAGGGAGCCTCCAGATAGATATCCATATCCCTACTCATAATGCGGCGAATCTCATTCAAGGCTTTTGCCGGAAAATCATATAAATTTCCCATATCATCGGGAATGGTCAATACATATAGATTGCCGGCGGCATAGGGAGCTCTCAACAAAATAGGATACCCCGATACTCCTCCCGTCAACGGACGGCCCGCACTGACTACTTCCCAAGCATCATTCGTATAATACTGAACCTGCGGTATCAATAAATCGCGTCCGGCTTGTCCATATCGGCCAAAATCATTGACAAGAGCTTTCAAATCGGTACAACGCAACTCTACTATTTCGGCAATTTTTTCAGGAATGGCTTTCAGCAAGCCGCTTGTAATCACCACATCCCGTCCGCTTTGCAATTGCTTCCTAATGTCGGTCATGAGCTCCGGAGCTTGAGCCGCCTGGGCAGTCAGCAGCACCACTTGTTGGTCTTTCGGAAAAACGGGACGTATATCCATCGGCAAACCTATCATGCCCAGATAATTCTGCAAGAAATCATCACCCGCCACATGAAAAGGCTTGTAGGACTTGATGCCAATGGGGTTACCCAACTTACCTACCAGTTTATCAGTCTGTTTCAATACAACATCCGCAATGCGTGCCATGGTGGTAGGCTCTATGGAAGTTCCGTTCTTCTGCCGGATAGGGGCAGTCATCTCATCATAATTAAAGCTGGTGCCCATGCCCTGCCAAGGGGTACGGAACCTGGGAGACAACTTCACGCCCAGAAGCTGGTTATAGGCAAAGAGAATGATTTCGGGAGCCTTGGCAAGCATGGTCAGATGCAGCTGCTCAGCATAGCGGTCCATACCCAGATTCAGTCCACCGGAGTCCACCCATCCTCCACCATTGTAGCCCGGACGCAGATTATCAAAATAACGGATAATATTATAGCTTAGATAATTCTGCAGATGCTGGTTGCCGGCAGGGTCCCTTGTTTCGGTACCCGTCCAGACACCGTCAAAGAGTTGGGGACCTTCCTCCAGATTAAAGCCCAAACCTTGGAAATGGTCGTACCAGTTGGGATACTTGATGATTACCTTTACACGAGGATTCACCTTCTTGGCAGGTTTCAGCACAAGGTCGCGCCCGGCTTCAGTCATCAGCTTCAAACGGTATTCCGTCCAGCTCTGCGTACCTTTGGCTTTTATCTCTATGTCCGACTTGCAACTGGTGAAGAAAAAGTCATCCAGAATAAACTCGTCAAAGTGCTTTGCCGTATGTTCTGCAATCTTTCGCACCATCTCACGATGCTCGGGATTGGAATAGCAGAACGTCTCGAAACTGTTCGCCTCGTTGATGGTGTAGGTAATTCCTCCGGCAGTCTCTATTCCCCGGTCATGGAAAAATTTCTTAGCTTGCTCCAGGGTGGCGTCATCCACAATCAGTAAATCACGATGTGTTTCCAAATAAATCTTGTCCACTTCCAACTGTTGTGAAATCACATTCCAAGTCGAATCCAGCCAATGGATGTCCTTCATCTTGTCTACCTCGTAGGCACGTACATAGACCGATACCTTAAAATTGTCATAAGCTTTTGCCTGCATGGCCATAGTGCAGACCATGCAGAGCAGAAAAGCTACAATTACAAACTTATCTACCTTTATTTTACTGTTCATTACCATTCAATATTTTCTGAGATGCCAATACCATATACATAAACCACGTAGCATGTCCGCCCAAACAGTACTCACCTTCCTGCCATAAGAACGGGAAATGAAGTAATTCGGGCAAGTCGGGACGAATCAGATTTGTACCCGGAGACACTCCACCCGGAATATAAGACCAGTCGGCACGGTTGACACCATAGGCGGCTTTCACCGTTTCGGCACCAACTCCCGTTACAAAAGCTGCCTGGTTACGTCCCGGATGCATACCGAGCAGATATTGGACGGCATTGAAAATATAGTCCGGTGCAAACAAGTCAGGATAGGCAGCATGCAGGTAACAGTAATTGTAGCCCAGATGCTGGGGTTCCCATGAACCGGAAGAACGGTTACCTCTGTCATGCGGCACTCCATACGGAGTTTTACTGCTATACTCCTGATACATAGCCTGCAACTCCGGCAGTGCTTTGCGAACAGCCTTGCTGAAACGTGCATTTCCCACAGCTTTGTCGAAACGTCCGATGAACCAACCCGTCTGACGGATATTCTTGCAGATGAAATCCTGCTGCTGCAAAACGAAATCACGGTACTCCACTTCCTTTGTCGCCAGATAAAGTTCTACGGCAGCATGTACCTTGGCTGTCAGCACCCGGTTGTTGTCGCAGCGGGTAATCCTGAACAATTCACGGGCTATCTCCAGACAATCCGCTCCCAATGCATCGTTATGTCCCTTCAAGACACGTGAAATACCTGCCAGCCAAGCGGCTACCTGAAGTTCCCTACCAGGGTTGTCTTCCGTAAACACCCAACGGTCATCAGCCGTCCCACTGACATGGTCTGTATGGGCCGACGCATCACCCAAGTGTGCATACTGGCGTACGGTAGGACACAGAATCCCTCTGTAGAGACGCCCCAGAGCCTTCCAACCCGCCACTATCGTCAAAGCACCGTTTTCCACCTGCTGCAACAAGTCATTCTTTCCATCCGGCTGGTGAATCTCGACTATCTTCTTTTCAAAATCTATGGAAGTCTCGTCCCAATAGGTACCAAAGTTCTCACAAGCCATGGCAAGTATATAGGCCTCGCCTGCCTGGGATTCCACACGCAGGTCATAGTCCCCCGCATCGTGCCATCCACCCACATTCAGCCCTGGAACCAAATCACCCGGCTGGTACTTACAAAGAGTAGAGGTTCCCTGAGTATATCCGTCTATATGGTTGATATCGGTTTTGGCCATACGTGCATCGTCATGATGACAGAAGTCATGCCATACACGGTATTTTTCGTTCACACGCATGTGGCACATCTGTACCGGCAAAAAGTATTCCACCTCTGCCTGCCAGATACCCTTGTCCCACACATCTTTGGCAATGCGGAACACCGGAGAAGCAGCATCGCCGTACATTACCTGATAGAGCCCTTCTTCCGTCACTTCCGTGAAATCGAACTGCAGATAGTGGTAGCGTTGGAAATCTCCCCAATCCTTGGCAGCCTGCTGCTTTACCAGTTTCCTGCCATCGGCCGCAATACGGTAGAGGGCAGGTTGCTTGAAGTCTGTATCCCGTTTATCCAATTCTATGACAGCCACTTTCTTCTGTCCAGGATGGTAACCTACTTGAGAGGCTTGCACCACCGGTGCATAACGCCAGTCTTTAGTGACTGTCGGACGGATTATCCATTTCACCGCACCTTCCTTTGTCCCTGCCGGGAACTCCGAACGGAGCACAAACCAACCGTTGTTATGATTTATCCTTCCATCATACAGCAGCAAGTCTCCTTTCTCACTTTCAATCGTAATCTTTGCCAACTCATCCTGCGGATTGAGCACAAACTTTTTTCCCGCGGCCAGAGGAGCAGAGACAATATCATCGGCAATCATCGGGTTATAAGTCTTTCTATCCAACAGCAACTGGTCCAAATCAGCTTTCCCGTCAGGGTTGAAATCTCCGATATGCTCCATATTGGAGGTCTGCTTCATGGTGGGCCCCATCGCCTGATGAGGGAAAACACCCGTCCGGTTATCCATAATCCAGGGCTTGCCCAGCAAAGTGGAAGGTACCAATTCCAGATTAAAGCCCAACTTGCCGGCAAACCGCTCGGGCACCGGTTGGTCCAAATCAACGGTCAATACCAGATAATCCTTCTCGCCTTTGACCTTAATGGTATAGCCAAAAACAAAATCCGGATAAAGCATCGGATTAAAGCCTGCCATGTGTTTGGCCGAATCCGGATAACTCAATGTGACACGGATTTCATTGGCAGCCTCATCCACCACCCGTTTCCTCATCTTGGGCAATCCCTGCCACTGCCCTTGCGAGATTTCAAAGCGCACATCTCCATTGGCAGCCCTGCGGTCTCCATTCAAAACAAGGGTCAGACCTCCCTGGTGTCCTTCAGGGTAGACGTCACTGAACACCATCACATTGGCCCCGCCATTCTCAAAATATCCCGATGGATTGATTCTGAAATCCTGGGCGTGCAGCCCCATACAAAGCATCAGTGATGCTGCACCTGCTATAAATTTCTTCATAAATACTATTTTAAACGATTATGTATTTCTACTCCCAAGCGTACCGTATGATACGGGCAACGCCACATACTCACTTTGGGAGTATCCTTCTTGGGTTCTCCATCAAAACAATCACTGTACCATTCACCGTATTCCCGGTCTATCATACAGTCCTTTACGAAAGTCCAAACCGTATCGGCCGATTGCAGATAAACGTCATTCCCGCTGATTTGCCAGGCATTGACACAAGCTATCATCGTTTCAATCTGGCCCCACCATGAGGCATGCCCGGTTGTTCTTCCGCCCTTCTTTTCATACATCATATACCCTTTGTCACTCAGTCCTTCCACCAAGCAAGCATCCGTCACATCCAGCGCAAGCCGATTCGCCCTATCCATCAGTTGCCGGTCTTCTAACACACGGGCAGCCTCACAAAGCAGCCATCCCGCCTCTACATCATGTCCATAAGAGTCCATCTCAACCAGACTGTTCCATGCATTATCAAAGAACAAATTAAAATGCCTCCTTGAAGAGTCATAAATACGGTCCATAAACAACTCGGCGCAGAACTTGAGTCTTTTCCTCAGTCCGTCGTCTTTCCAGCATTGATATAAAAGGGTATAAGCTTCCAGCACGTGCAAATGCGCATTCATAGTCTTGGATGCATTGTTATCATAATTATCCAGTTGTTTCCAATCTTCAGTAAAAGATTCCACATAACCGTCATATTGCGGTTCGCGGCCTTTCTCCTCCAAGGTATGATATAAACCGACAGCCATATCCAGACTCTCGCTGTTACCTGTTGCCAGATAGTGTTCAGCCAGCCCATAGATGGCGTAGGTCATGGCATACGTATATTTGGAAGCATTCAGCACCTCACCGTCAGGATTGACCAGCCAATATACCCCACCATGTTCCTTGTCTATAAATGTATCAATGAAGTAGCGTTGCGATTTATCCGCAAGCTTCAGATAAGCCTCATCCTTAAACGTACGGTATGCGGCAGAAAAACTCCACAGAATCCGGGCATTCAGAACCCCTCCTCTCGGAGCATCCACTACCGGAGTACCATTCCGCAATACAGTTCCATAAAAACCGCTGTCGGGAGCCACTGCATAATCCATCCAAAACGGCAACACGCTGTCCCTGACATTCGTGACAATCTCTGTACGCATGCGTGTCTGCATATCTGTCTCCCCTGAATGCGACCGGCAGCCTGCCAGACAAGACGCAACCAGCAGTGCTATCCAATAAAACATCTTCCTTTCCATAATTATTCTCTAAAACCATCAAACTTTTCCTTGTTTAATTCCCCGTTTATCAGAGACTGGTGTTCGTCGTCTCAAGTACTGGTGTTTGTCATGTCAGACACCGGCTTTCATCACGACAGACGCTGACGTCTATCACAACAACTACTGGTGCCTGACATTTCACTCACAAATATTTTATTATTAAGTGTTTATTTATAATTTATCAATATCCCGGATTCTGGTCAGCCTGATTGATGAGCGGGTTGGTCAGAATCTCATTCGTCGGAATCGGGAAGATTTCCTGATAAGCCTCGTGCTCAAAGAAACGGAATGAGTCACCAGTCTGCAGACAAGCCTCTTGTGAAGAGTTGGCTGCTGTCTTCGGATATTCGGCGGCAAACCATTCTTTGCACATACCCATACGGCACAAATCATGGTAAAGCGAGAACTCGGCATTGAATTCATGGCGACGCTCTATAATCAGCGCCACCTTCCATACCGGAGAAGTATAGCCTTTGGCTGCTTTATAGCTTGTATAATAGGTCTCTGCATCCGGCACTTCCACCGTCTGGGTATTCAACATGTCGGCGGGTAGGTCAATCATCGTCGCTCCCATCTCCAAATTACCCCAAGCACGGTTACGTATCTGACGTATCATGTTCCATCCGGTAGCGTTGTCACCTGTCTCGAAACAACATTCTGCATAGTCGAGCATGATGCCTGCATAACGCTTCAAAGTCAACGAAATAGGATTGAATACTTTGTTGTTCTCACCTGGCTTGCATCTCCAGTATTTCAAGGAATAAACAGTAGGCATATTTTCGGAACCTTGGAAAAGACCGTCAAAACCACTTGTCACCCCTACAGTCTGCCCGGTAATGGGATGCGTATCCCCTTTGGCAACAGCAGAGTATTGGCGGCGTTTGTCACCCGGTTCAAAGGAACGTACAAACTCCCAAGAAAGACAGAGAGACCCCCAGCCTCCCCATTCGGGTGCCGCACACATATATCCGTACCACATCATGGCATCTGAAGACGAATCGGCTCCCCAGCCCATATATCCTTGTTCATGATACATCACCTCAAATACAGATTCTTTGGTCCAATGTGTATCCCAGGCATGCAGGTTACCGAAGCAGGGCTCCAATGAATAGGTTCCACTGTCCACTATATCCTTTAGTTCCGTCTTGGCTTTCGTAAAGTCTTTCTTCAACATATACAGCTCGGCCAAATAAGCTTTGCAGAACCCCTTGGTTATACGTCCGTATTCACCATTCATGGGTAACCAGTCCAGATGGTCGCGTCCAAAAGACAAATCTTCCTCGATAGCCGCATAAGTCTCATCCACGGATTCCGGACGTGCCTTTCCTACCGAAGTAGTATAGGTTTCACCGGTAAGCAACATCGGTACCCTTCCGAAAAGTTTCGTCAGGTAAAGGTAGTTATAACCGCGGATGGCACGTGCTTGCGCTTCATAAACGGTCTTGGAATTGCTGTCCGCAAATATAGAGGCATCCGCCGTCTCCAGGCCAGCCAGGAAACGGTTTGCACGGTCCACTGCACGATAACTCATCCGCCATGCAGTCTCCAGGGAACCCTTATCGGGTTTCCAGGCATGACGCTGCCATTCCGCATCCCAACCGGAAGCCTGACAGTCCATCGTAGAATGGTTGGCAGCAAATACCTGAGGCTTGAATCCCCATGTTTCGTCATCACCGGAACCGTGCTGGTCCGTATAAAAGGTATCATAAAGTCCGTTCAATCCGGAAAGGACATTCTCCTCCGTTTTAAACATGAAATCTGCCGGAAGAATATCGTAATGATCCACTTCCAAATAATCGTCACAAGACGTTACGGTGCTTAAGGCCAGCACACCGATCAACAGTTTATATAAGTTTTTCATAATCATATTTTTTATCCGTTAGTATTAGAACTGTACACTCAGACCGAAAGTAACCGACATCGGGAACGGATAACGTCCTCCGTCAAATCCCGAATACAATACATTGGAGTCACCAACTTCCGGATCGCCGAACTTATTGTACGAAGAGATGGTACATACATTGTCGACACTGGCAAATACGCGTGCATTTTCCATTTTCACCGGTTTCAGCACATTCTTCGGGAATGTATATCCTATCTGAATATTTGAAATCTTCAGATAATCCCCCTTCTGGATGTAGGCGTCGGACACACGCATGTTCTTATTATAGTCTGTCTTGGTGATACGCGGATATTTGGCGCCGGTATTCGAAGATGACCATGCATTATTGATATATTCCTTCAGTACATTCTGATAACCGCCGTCGGGTGCATAGACTGAGGTCAAGCGGGCCGAAGAATAAGAAAGGATATCCATACCGGCTACACCGTACAAGTTCATCGAGAAATCAAAGTTTTTCCAGGAAGCGGTAAGGTTCATTCCGTAAGTGAACTTGGGATATCCATTGCCTATAACAGTACGGTCGGCATCGGTAATCTGCCCGTCACCATTCAAATCAACAAACTTATAGTCGCCGGGCTGGGTAGTCTTGTCCTGATATACACCACTTTCAACTCCCTTTTCAACCGCCAGCCTATTCATTTCATCAATTTCGGCCTGGGTTCTGAAAATGCCTTCTACCTTCCAGCCATAGTAGGAACCTACAGGATAGCCGTTCTGTGTAATGGAGTGGTTGTCCCAGTTGTCGCCATCTTGTGCTGAACCTGACTTGCTGAATATCGGATCGCCGACTTCAATAGCCTCGTTCTTCAGGGTAGACCCATTCAGTCTTATGCCGATATTCCAATCGCTGAAGCTCTTGTTCCACGCAGCAGTAAACTCGAAACCTGAGTTACGGATATGTCCCGCATTAGTATAGACATTGGAGAAACCGGTGGAAGGACGAATCTGGCGATACAGAAGCAGATCCTTTGCGTCACGGATAAAGTAATCGGCAGAGAAAGAAAGCTCATTGTTCATAAAGGCAAAGTCAATACCGATATTTGTCTGCTCATTGGTTTCCCATTTCAGGTTGGTATCAATTTCTTTCTGCTGGGCAATACCGGCACCGTTAATCACACTCGAACCATTAAAGAACCAGTACATTGCATTTGCCGAAGACAACTGTGCTATGGACAAGTTGGTACCATTGCCCGCATTACCGGTCTGTCCCCATCCGGCACGCAACTTCAAGTTACTGAACAGTTCTAAATCCTTAATGAACTTTTCCTCGGAAAGACGCCAAGCTACAGAAGCGGAAGGGAATGTACCATAACGATTGCCGGCACCAAAGTTCGAAGAACCGTCGCGGCGTACCGTTGCAGTCACAATATAGCGGTCGTTCAAAGTATAAGTCAGACGGCCGAAGTAAGAAAGGAATCTTGTCTTCAAATCCAGCCCACCATCCGTTTGCTTAGACGATGGGTCATTGGTCAATGAAATTTTGCGGATGTTGTCTGCCGGGAAATCGTTGGCACTGGAATTCAGCCAGGCACCGTTCGTATCGCTGGTAGAGAAACCGGCCATTGCACTTACGCGGTGATGCTCATTGGACCAGTCATAGTTCAAGAACGCTTCCAGACCGAGTGAAGTGGACTGGCTCTGGTTCAGCGAGAACGAGTCCTTACGGTCTTGAGTTCCAAAGGTTCTATCATTATAGGCTGTATAGCCATTATAACCTTTTGTATAATAATTATAACTGGCAATAGTCTTGAAAGTCAACCCTTTGTACAAATCGAGTTGTAGGAAAGCACTAGCAAGCATACGGTCCCATTTATTAATACTGTCGGCAGTCTTGGCAGCAGCAACCAGATTGTCAGCTCCCTTGTTCACGTCTCCATTGCCTTCTTTCTTGTAATGTCCCCAAGTACCGTCGGGCAACACAATAGGCATGGAATAGAAAACACCGTCCTCTACATAATCCATGGTTGGAATGGCTTGTGCATAGTTTCTCAGGTTGCCTCCTCCCATCTTTTCCGAATGTGCATAGTTCAAGTTCAAGCCTACATGCAGAAAGTCTTTCACTTTGTGAGTGATATTAGCGCGTGCCGTCAAGCGTTTAAAATTCGACTCAATCACGATACCCTGGTTGTTCAAATAACCCAGAGATAAGTTGGCTTGGGTATTTTCGCTGCCTCCCGAAGCAGAAAGGTTATAGTTCTGCTGTAATGCCGTGCGTGACATTTCATCCTGCCAGTCAATGCTGTTCAGTCTGCCTATGTAATCCTCGCCATATGCCAGATTGGTCATGGCAATACCGTCATTCTTGACGGCGGAACGTACAGCACTTGCAAACAAGCCCGCATCAGCCACATCAATCTTATTCGAATTGAACTGGAGGGCATAGTTGGCCGAAAAGTTCACCTTTGCCTTCCCCTTACCACCGTTCTTGGTAGTAATCATAATGACGCCATTGGCACCGCGAGTACCATAGATTGCCGTAGCCGAAGCATCCTTCAGAATTTCGATGGACTCTACATCATTAGGATTCAAGAAATCGATGGAAGTTCCTACCTGCACACCGTCCACTACATAGAGTGGGTCGGCAGAACCATTCACGGTTGCCACACCGCGGATACGGATGGAGAAACCTCCTTCCGGGTCACCGGAAGAACGGATGACAGATACACCTGCCGCAGCTCCCTGCAAACCTTGTCCCAAGTTCACCGGATTCCGCTTCATCATTTCCTCCGCATTCACGGAAGCCACAGAACCGGTGAGGTCGGATTTCTTCATCGTACCGTAGCCCACAACAACTACCTCATCCAAGGTTTCGGTATCCTCCTTTAAAGTAATTTTCAGAGCATTCATATTCCCGGTTACTTTGACCGTTCGCGCCAGATAACCGATGTAACTGGTCTTCAGCGTAGAACCTACGGGACACTGCAAGGAGAAGTTACCGTCCAAATCGGTAATCATACCGTTTGTCGTACCTTCCACAATGACATTGGCACCGATGATGGGCTCGCCTTTCTCATCCACCACTTGGCCCTTCACAGTAACTACACTCTGCTGCACTACAGCGACACCTGCAAACGGCTGTACGCTTGTTGCAAAGAGAGGTCCGGCACATGCCAGCGATACTGACATGATGCCCAAATACTTCATCACATTTCTCATAAATACTAAATACTTAGGTTTAACAAATACCCCGGTCATAAGCACATCGGGAAAAAGATATGCGACACAATTTTGTGCCACTATAGAGGCACTGCCGTGCCATTGGGAAGGCACATCTGTGCCACCATAGTGGCACAGATTTCGGTAACTATATCCCTTTCTCTTCCATACCGACAGGGGTGAATTCAATATAGATTTTCAAAGATTAAGTTCAGAAACTCAGGGAAGTGCCTTCAACCTGGTTCAACAGTTGCGGTTTGGCCTTTCCACAATCCACTTTCACAACCTGAATACGGTTGTCGGCAGGTAGACAAACCAATCCTTCTGCCTGCTTCTTGTCAGCACTGTATACCTTCAGGCTCATTTTACTCCAATCCATCTCAGCAGTGGACTGCGCCAACTTCAGATGAGGAAGTACCGAACCGTCACGTACCAGCATGATTATCGGCAGACTGCCTGCTTCAATCCTGTGCCATCCGCCTTCGTAGACTTTCTCTGTCTGGTAGTCTATCCATTTTCCTTCGGGAAGGTAAACTGTGCGGCCCGTCATACCGGATTCAAGCAAGGGGGCAACCAGAATCTGCGAACCGAAGAGATACTCGTCATCCACTTTCCATGCTCCCGGATCATCGGGGAATTCTACAAACAAGGCTCTTAGCATCGGTAAGCCCTTTTCTGTACATTCCTTAGCCTGAGCATACACATAAGGCATCAGACGGTACTTCATCTCCGCACTCTTGCGGAAGACATCCTGCACACGCTTGCTGTCGTACAACCACGGCTCTGTCGGAGGTGCCCCATGCGCGCGGGTATGGGAAGTAAGAAAACCGAACGGTATCCAGCGGCAATACAAGTCCTCCGGAGTGGATTTTACAAAGCCGCCCATATCATGGCTCCAGAAGGAGAAACCGGACAAGCCGAAGGACAAGCCTGCACGAAGCGTACCCAGCAGACCCGTGTTCGTAGTTGCAGCATCACCGCCCCAATGCAATGGATAACGCTGGGAACCAGCCCATGCGGCACGTGCCCACATTATATTCTCGTTGTGCAACTTCTTGGTTATCTCGGACACTGCCATATCATAACGCACCGGATAGAGGTTATGCTCATACCATCCGCTCTTGCCGGAAGCGTAAATACCATTCAGTGGAGCAGCCTCGCCAAAGTCTACTTTAATGGCACTGACACCGATATTCAGCAATCCCGCCAGTTTGTCCTGATACCACTTTACTGTTTCCGGATTGGAAAAATCGAGCACCACATCTTCGTAGGGAAGTTCCCCGTTACCGTTCTTCACATACATGTCTTTCTCTATCAGTTCAGGGAAATAACGGTTTTTAGGAGTGAAATAAGGCAACTGCCACAAACATACATGGAAACCTTGTGACCTCAAATCCTTCAACATCTGCTGTGGATTCTGGAAACGGTTCTCGGAGAATTTATAGTCACACTGCCAGTCCACATCAAACCAGCCGGTATCGAAATGGATAACATCGCACGGATACTTGTTCTTACGGATATTGGCCGCTACATCATAACCTTCCTTTTCACTGAAATAGGTAATACGGCTCATCCACGTACCGAAAGACCACAAGGGGGGCATGCCCGGCTTTCCTACCAAATCGGTGTACTCGTCCAGAATATCTTTCGGCTCGCCGAAGAAAACGAACAAATCCAGGTTCTCGTCACCCATGAACATTTTGTTCAGCCCAATATAGGTAGCACCAAAATCACAAGTCACGGGAGCGGATGTATGCATAAACATACCATATCCCCGGTTACTCATAAAGAAAGGAATCGGTTTGTACATTTGGTCCGTCTCAGGCCCTTGTGGGTCTGTAACGAACAAGTTCACCTTCTGTCCGGCCTTGTTCAGCCCAGTGGCAGACTCTCCGCAACCAAAAATCATTTCATCTGCAGTCAAGGTAAATACCGGATTGATGCGGCGAGCATTGTCGCTTCCCCGCTTCACAAAACAGAACGGCGTATATTTTACCTGCGTAGAGTCCGCGTCGCTCAAAGCGGCAGTCTGGCTCAAGATACGTCCGGCTTTATCCTTCAAGACGATTCTCCAAGGATTCTTGTTAATCTGAATGGTTCCATAGTCGCTGGAATAGATAATCTTGTCATTCGTCTCGGTAACTTTCCAGCTTCCATCCCTGCCCGGTTCCTTTGCCAACATGATGGAAGCGGCAGGTTTGGGTTCCACCGGGGTCGTTAGCATACGGATACGTACCGTACGCGGAGTTACAAAGTCAATCTTGAATTTGAGGTTAGGGTCATTTTCATAGGCAGTGAAGGGGAAATCGAGCATTCTCATTTTACGGGGCTGTGCACCGTTGGTATTGAAGGCTTGGCGGGGCATCAGATGCCCGCGTTTCCAATTCACCAGCCCTTCACCCGACTTGGCATCGAATGACTCCAGGTGATCTGCAAAAAACAAGGTATTACTCAAGTCACGGAAATCGGTACTCATGTCCAGAGGTTGGTTCATCAAATACGAAGTACCGTCATTGACATGTGGCTGTGCCAACAGATTGCCACCGGCAAACAACAGCATCGCCACTGCTAAAAGTTCTTTCTTCATACTATTAGGATTTAAATGATCTCGCCTGCAAATGTATTTTTCTTAAAGGAAACACAGATGCCTTAAAAATGTCTTTTAATATCCGGTTTTGTTTCATAGAACCCATATAGGGCCATTGGAAACAAAATGCATACTATTTTTCACCAAACGGAGGATATCATCCCACACGAATACGCAAATCTTTCCTTGCTCGTTCGAAGGATTATATTTAAGTTTGCAGTTACAATATTGTTAATCCTTCTAATAAAGAAAATACATGAAACAACTGCTCCTATTCCTTATATGCAACCTGGCCTTCCTCCTTACTGTTCAAGGTAACTCAGCGGAAATCCCGCCGGCTGTCATGTTCAAGCAGCTCTCTACAACAGAAGGACTCTCCAACAACAGTGTCCGAAGCATCTACAGAGACAATAGGGGATTCCTCTGGGTGGGGACAGAATCAGGACTCAACAAATACGACGGCTACTCCTTCCAGCAGTATTACCAGAACAACTCCGACCTGCCGGACGATGCCATCAGCGAAATTTTCGAAGGACCGGACGACAATGTATGGATAAGGACTTCCAGCGGCTACAGTATCTATAATTATAAGACCGGTAAATTCGACAATGACTATAAACCCATACTCGATGGGCTGCAAATCCCCAGTAAAAACATTCTGAGGATGGGAAAAACATCCAAGAATGAGTTTTGGGCCTACGACTATTCCAAACTTTACATACGAAGCATGGACAACAGCTCCATCAAAGCCTATCCACTGGTAGTTGAAAAGATTTCAAACCTCTATATAGGTGTCCAGTTCATTTATATAATGTACTCCAACGGTACCCTATACAGTATCAGCAAGCAGACTTCCGAAGTCAAGGAAATAGCCATTCCCACCATCTATAGACCTTTGCTGGAGAATCATGAGCCACACATTTACATAGACCAAAACGAAAGCCTATGGGTATACACCTTCCAAAACAGCCTACTTTTGCACAAGAACAGTTTTACACAGCAATGGGAGGACATCAGCCTGAACAATAACACTCACATACAGTACAATCGCGTGCAACGCATCCTCGACCTGGGAGACGGCAACGTATGGATACTTACCAGCCATATGGGGCTGTTCGTTTACAACACCCTGACCAAATCGCTTACCAACTTGGTGCACAATCCATTGAAACCGCACACCATTGCCAGCAACAATCTGAATACCATTTACCGGGACAAAGACGGAACCATATACATAGGGAATTTCAAACACGGTATTTCCTATTATAGCCCCATGTCCCAAATCATACTATGCAACAAATCCCTGGAATATGATGATATCCTGACCTTCTGCGAAGACACCAGCCAGGAATACATTTACTACGGAACAGACGGTACGGGACTAATCCGACGTTCACTAGTGACCGATTCATACGAAAAGATAGCAACTCCCGCCAATATTGTAGTCGACTTATCCATCGACTCCAAAAACCGCCTATGGATAGGCACCTTCCAGAAAGGACTGCTATGCTACTCGAAAGGGCAAATCAAACAATACACAGTAAGTAACAGCCAGCTTCTCGAGAACAATGTGTATACAGTAAAGGTAGACAAACACGGATACATCTGGATAGGTACCATGAAAGGATACATACAGAGGTTAAATCCGGAAACCGGGCAGTTTGACACCATCTTGTACCGTCCGGGAGAATTCTTTGTCCGAGATATGTACTATGATAAAGACAGTACCCTTTACGTAGCGACCAAAGGAGGACTCATTATCATCGATACGGAAACCCAAGCCTATAATATCTACGCCGAAGCCGGCCGCTTCAAGGAGAACAATATGCTCACTGTCTATAAGGACAGCCGGGACCTTCTTTGGATAGGACATCCACACGGACTGAGTATATGGAACCAGAAGAACGACTCCATCTACTTCCTTGACCAGAAAAACGGACTTGCCGCCAACCTCGTCAGAGCCGTCACGGAAGACAACAACAACCAGATGTGGATTGGTACCGGCAACGGCATCTCACGAATCAAAATAACAAACGGTACATACGCCATCGTGAACTACTCCGTAAGCGACGGACTGATATGCAACGATACCAATGTCCACGCCATCCTCAAGCTACAGAACGGCAATATACTGATAGGCACGCCACAAGGTTACCAGACTATCATTCCACAAGACATCCTGACCACAAGTTATGATGCCAATATTTACCTTACCGGTATTGAGCTCAAATCCGGAATGACCCATCCGGACATCCTGAACGGCAGCTCACTTGAATGTGCACAACATCTTTCCTTCACTGAAAAGGAAAATTCATTCACTCTGTCCTTCTCTGCCCTCGACCTGGTGGAAACGGATAAGATAAAATATGCCTATAAGATTCATTCCAACTGGATTTATGCTGAAAACAACAAAGTAAACCTATCCATGCTGACTGCCGGAAACTATACTTTATCCGTCAAGGCATGCAACTCACAAGGCATATGGAGCCCCAACGTCAAGGAACTGAAAATAAAGATACTCCCTCCTTGGTGGCGCACTTGGTGGGCTTATACCATATATAGCGGTATCGTTTTGTGCATCCTTCTGTCCATTATCCGCAATCTGCGCTTACGCCAAAAGCAGAAACAAATCATGCAGGCCATCGAGGTGGAAAATGAAAGGCAGCAGAAAATCAACAATATGAAACTGCAGTTCTTTGCCAACATAAGTCACGAACTGCGGACCCCCTTGTCACTTATCATCAATCCGCTTGAAGAGTTTTTCGTAGACCATCCCGAATATCGTAAAGGCATTCTGGATATGGTCAAACAAAATGCCGACTATCTGCTGGAACTGATTAACCAACTGCTGGATTTCAGAAAGCTGGATGCCAAGGCTGAAACCCTGAAATGCAAACATGACAACATCCTTATCATTCTGAGTGAAATATTCCACTCTTTCGATCCGATAGCACAGAAACGGAACATCAGCTATAGCCTTACCGCTCCACAACATTCTGTATTCATGGATTTTGACTATGACAAGATACGCAAGATATGCACAAATATCCTGTCAAATGCATTCAAGTTCACTCCCAATAAAGGAAGCATCTCACTGGATATTGCCGTAAGAGGCACAAATCTGGAACTGACCTTTACCGACACCGGTTGCGGCATAGAGGATGAAGCCAAGGAGAAAATATTCCAAAGATTCTATCAGTCGGGCAAAAACCAGTCGAACAACGGAGGCAGCGGCATTGGACTGCACATTGTTTCCGAATACGTAAAGATGCATCAGGGTACTGTCTGTGTCAGGGATAACCAGCCTTGTGGTTCTGTATTCCTGATTGCCCTACCCCTACACCAGAACAGTAATGAAACCAAAAACGGAGAACCGGTCGAAGGACCGGAAATAAAAGAAGAATCCCATCCATTCACCATACTACTCGTAGATGACAACTACGACTTCTTGAAATTTCTCTCTGAAAGTCTTGCCAGGCAGTATCATGTATTAAAAGCCACAAACGGAAAACATGCACTGAATGTACTGGAAAAGGAAGATATTGATTTAGTGGTCAGTGACATCATGATGCCCGAGATGGATGGTCTGGAACTATGTTCAACCATCAAGAATGACATACGCTACTCCCATATCCCCATTATCCTCCTGACAGCTAAGGCAAGTGAAGAACACCAATTGGAAGGGCTTAGCGTTGGCGCAGACGACTATATCACCAAGCCTTTCAATATGGAAGTCCTCAAGCTGCGCATCAACAAGATTATCGAGATGAACGTCAAACGTCAGGAAATATTCAATCAGGACATTAAAATCGAGCCAAGCCGTATCACCATCACTCCCCTTGACCAGCAGCTGGTGGAAAAAGCCATCCAGATTGTAGAGGACAATATCAGCGAAACCGAGTTTTCCGTCGAGGAGCTTGCCAGCAGCCTGAATATATCACGCAGCTATTTCTACAAGAAAATGATTAAGATAACGGGAAAGAAACCCATCGAATTCATCAGGACCATCCGTATGAAACGTGCACAACAACTCTTGACAGAAAGCCAGATGCAAGTTTCGGAAATTGCATATACCTTGGGGTATAACTCCCCCAAGATATTCTCCAAACATTTTAAAGAAGAGTTCAACATCAGCCCATCCGAATTTATAAGGCAGCAGGCTGAATAGAAACATTATTTTGACATCAAAGCATCCAACGAAGACACCAACGCCACCAAAGCAGCACTCCAATTAATGGCTATTTCATTGGAAGCATACGAACCTTCCACATCTGCATAAGACTCATCCGGCAGATTGGAAGGATAGGGTACACCGTCTTGTTGGCCAGGATTGGGACCGCCAACAAGGAAACCGGGAAGAGGTGCCTCTATATCATCCGATGCAGAAAGACGATGGTGCGGATACAGAGGACTTTTCATCCCGAAACCGGTGACATAACAATATCCCGTGGCATTCTTTCCTAAAATGTAGTCCATATTGCGGTAGGCGTTCGTCAGGTACGACTTCTCACCCGTAAGCAAATAGGCGCAAACCAGTGAAGTGGCTTGGTTAGCACACCCTTCGGCAAGGCATCCCCAAAAGAAATCTTTGGCATCGTTGCCGTAAGGAGCGTGGAAAGGAGAGCGGTCAGCACCCCGCACAGCCTCGGCAGCATAGTCCAGTAGCAGGTCTTTCATGGCATTTGCCAACTCCACGTCTTCACCCTGATATTCCCTGCCCGGTTGCAGCCAGGCAAACACGCCCAACGCAGTGGTATTGCCCCAAGAAGGAGTCTTATATGCAGTGGGCAGATGCTTCTTCACTTGTTCCCGGTAAACGGGCTTTCCCGTAGCAAGATAGAGCTCGGAAGCCGCCCAGAAGAATTCGTCATCAGCACTGCGATCACCATAAGCTCCCGTAACTACGGCAGGTTGATATTGCTTGTTGAGAAGATCCTGATGATAGAGTGCCTGCGGATGTGCTTCTGCCCAGGCATAAGCACGTTCGGCAGCCTGCAAAGCCACTTCCGAAAAGCCAGGATAATCCTCTTCGTAAGGAGCAAACAACACGGAAGCCTGCGCTAAAGCCGCAGCATAGTCCAATGCCGCCGTTACTGATTTCTGAACTACATAACGGGGCTGCTTACACTCCGTAGGCTTGATAAATCCCTCGAACGAAGGGGTAGTCAGCTTGTGGTAGACTCCTCCGTCGGCAGGGTCTTGCATGGTCAGCATCCATTTCAGGTTATAGTACATCTCGTCCAGCAAATCGGGCGTGTGGTTTCCGCTTTCCGGGATGTTCACCCGTTGACGGATAAAATAGTCAGGAAAGCGGGCATAAATCGCCTGCATCAATCCGATGGAATAAGCGGAGTTCACAATGTACTTGTTATAATCTCCGGCATCATACCATCCTCCCGGAGAAGAAATCACCGCTCCCGCCTTACGTTCCGGCCCGGCAGCATTGGGATGTACCAGCACCTTGTCATCTGGATGGCCTGCCGGACGGCTCCACCGACCCGCATAAGTCGCTTCGATGGGCATACCCGTACGTTGGTAATAGAAAGACTTCAAAGCGGCATCGGCCAAAGGGGACAGCACCTTTTCCTTTACTTCGAATGCCACTGAATCGCCGTTAACCAACAGAAGATATCTTCCCGGTACCGTGATGTCACTGAAATCCAATATTGTCCTGCTCTTATCCGACCAAGCGGATGAAGCGGTATATCCGGGTTTGCCGGAAAGTAGCCGATTGCCCGTGGCTGCATCTACTATGGTAAATTCACGTACCTCACCGGCATTCACCACAGCTACTTTTTCCTGCTGGGGATAATACCCTAACTGATTCAAACGTACAGTTTCTGAAGGATGCCCTAAAGTGGCCATTCCTCCCAGAACTGTAAACAGACATGTAGTTATATTCATATCACTATTCTTTATATATTAATATTATTCCATTTCAAAATTATTTATCCGACAATAAGGTAATGAAACTGATAGCCGGCAAGTGTACCCGTACCAGTCCATTCTCCACCTTCACAGCAGTTTCCTTCATGCAGTCCTTTGTATTGGTCACATAGACTTTCAGTTTCTTCACTTCTGCAGGGATACCGGAGATGACAGCCTCGCAATCCGCCCCATTATTGACCATATGGACGGCATATTCTCCGCGCACCATATTTCCGAAAGCCGCACAGTTTACATTTTTCTTGCTGCTACTGACCGGAATGGCCAAAGCATCGGCCGGAGTGGAGGCCAGTTGCTTGATATTCCAGAAACGTTGCGTAGGACGCAAAGGACCTTTGGAACCATAAATGCCGTCTCCCCACAACAACGAATAGTCTGAAGTGAGCTGCCACTGCAAGATGGACAATGGTTGGCAAATCGCACAAATACGTGTATACAGATTGATTTCATAAAGTGCAAACGTCGACTCATTGAATATCTCGGCATAACCATGAGCAGCGGCATCCGTACTACCCTCACCAACCAAGAGTAGTACATTAATCTCTTTGGCAGCACCCGCCCACTTCCTTAACGTAACATCATCACAACCACGCCATGAATGGAAAGAAACTGCACCAATATACTTATGAGTCTCAGGATTGTTCAAAGCAGGAAGGATAAAATCGAAAGTAGTGGCATCCGAATTGTCGCCAAGCAGCATGCGGGTAGGAAGATTCAACCCTGCCAGATAAGCACCGAACTCCTTAATGAAATCTGCATGCTCCTGCGGAGTGTGGAGGACATCAATACCCAAATCCGATTCATTGAACGAGAACATGGAGAACTCAATACCATAATACCGTTTGGCATACAACAGATAATCTGCCATGGATTTATAAATCTTCTCCTTTTTCCGGTTATCCAGACGATAAGCAATGACACCACCTTGACGGGCATAACTTGCAGGACCTCCGTCAATGGCCCATGCAGGCGGAAACCAACAGCTTAGTATTACCGGCATTCCCATCGCCTTCAAGCGCTTTGCCATGAGGAGACTTTCCTCCACCCGCTTGTTCAGTCCCCCATTCTGTGCCACGGCAATAGGATCGGATTCTTCTTCGGGTTGCCACAATCTCCACGGAAATTCCACACGGCCATAAGCTACGCGCAAGTTTTCCAGACAGTAATCTATCACTTTAGGGTCGGCAGCAGGATTCTGCAGGCGGAAATTCCCTCCAAAGCCTGCAAACAAACTTCCCGGATTCTGCATATCCAATGTAATTTCCGCGTCACTGTGATCTATCACTCCGGAAGCATGCAGTTCCATAGACAATGCTGTTCTCCCAGCCTTTTTCAGAATCGGCATTAGCGAGATATACACAACAGTACCGGTAGACTCTTTTTCAACCGTGGCCTTTACAGACTTATTGAACTTGAATTCCAACTTCCTATTGGCCGAAGTAACGGTCAGCTTCCTGCCACTTACCCTTACTTTGGCATCAATGTAGTTTTCCGGACTTAAAGCAATACAGTAATAGGCTGCCTGGTTCAAAGTAGTGTCCGACAGCGCATCAATAGAAATCTCCACCAAGCCTTTTCCCTTATCGGTCACTTTCTGATGGAACTTTACACCTCGCAGAGTAGCCGTCACTTCCTGCATATTCCCCTCACGATGGAAAACGGGACGGACCTGCTTCTCCTTTCCGGTAATCTCCATATCTCCTTTCAAGGTTCCGACACGCAGGGATGACTCAAAGTCTATCAATTCACCGTCTACGCGGACACCCGTGATATTGCTCCATGCCATCACTTCCGTCTGGGCAGAAAGCGGCAGAGATAATATACCACACAGCAATACAACTATTCCAAACTGGAAAATTCGTAAATTCTTCATAATATCAAATCTATAAAAGGTTGTCATTTCAGTCTGGTATCAATCTCAAACCCCATACGGCTGTTATGATAAGGACAATTCCACATACTTGCTTTAGGCTCCTTGTAGCGGGGAGTTCCATCTTCCAGCACCGTTCTGAACCATTCACCATACTCCTTGTCTATCATCCGTGATTTGATGAAGTTCCAGGTGCGGACGGCACTGTCCAGATAAGATTGTTCACCAGTCAGTTGCCAGGCATTGATACAGCCGACCACAGTTTCCGCTTGGCACCACCAGGAAGCGTCCTTCCTGATTTTGTCCTTATGTCGTTCATACATCATAGCTCCCATCGGGTTGATGCCCTCCTTCAAGGAAGCATCTGCAAGTTCCAACGCTACCTTCCTGCACCTCCCGATAACCTCCGGGTCACCCAGAGCCTCTGCAGCTTCCGTCAGCAGCCAAGAAGTTTCGATATCATGCCCGTAAGAGTCGATGTCATCCAGATTATTCCAATTTAAATCACAGTATGATATCAAGTGATGTGTTTGTGGGTTGTACAGCCTGGTTGTTATTAAGTCTATTACTTTTGCAAGGCGCTTGCGAAGGCCGTTATCCTTCCATACTTTATATAAAGCCGTGTATGCCTCTAATACATGGATATGTGTATTCATTGTTTTGGCAGCAATGCCATCTCCATCATACCCCAGCTTTTGGGGAGTTCCCCATTCGCGGGTAAAGGATTCTATATAGCCATCATTTACGGGATCTTTGACTTTGCTCTCCATTATCCGATAAAGCTCTATGGCTTTTTGCAGGCTTTCATTGTTGCCCGTTGCCCTGAAATGTTCGGACAACCCATAGATAGCATAAGAGCAGCCGTAAGTCTGCTTGTTCGTATCCAATGGGGTACCGTCCGCTTTTATCAGCCAATATACGCCTCCATACTGCGAATCAATGAAGTGATCTATGAAATACCGTTGCGCCCTGTCAGCCAATTTACGGTAGGCAGTATCGCCATACATCCGGTAGGCGGTTGAAAAAGTCCAAAGGATGCGGGCATTCAGTACACCACCTTTGGGAGCATCCGCTATCGGGGCACCGTCACGTCCCAATGAACCATAAAAGCCTCCGGAAGAATCTACGCTGTATCTTTCCCAAGAGAGGATATTCTCTTTCAAGTCCGAGGTTATTTCATCTTTTAAAACCTTGTCTACGTGTGACTGTGCTTGCAGGAAAGGTGTAACCAGCAACCATACTGTAATCAGCAAAAAAACGGAAAACATACGTTTCATAATATAGCGATTTAAGGAGTTAGCCATAGTTACATTGCAAATGTACAAAAAAACAAATGGACACTACTCATTGCCATCCTTTTTCAAGGGATACAATTGGTTCCGATAAAGGCTATTTTTGGGTACTGAGTCCTTGTTTTACCAGACATCAGCTTATTAGCTCAAACGTGGGTATCTGGCAGTTCAAACACCATTGTCTGACAAATATAACAATGAATATCATAAAAATAGAGGAAAAAGACACATTTCATAACGTTATTGGCTACAAACAAAAGCCATCCGTTTCCTTTTTAGTCCGTATATTAGTAGAAAATTTTGTAACTCAAAAATAGATACTATGAGAAAGAAACATTTCCTATTTGCATCAGTCTTGGCACTGCTTTGCGGCAGCAGTGCGCTGCATGCGCAAGACTTCAAGCTGACATCCTCCGGTTATTTCAAGAATCAGGGAGTCGACATCATGGCTTTTGATGATATCTATCCCGAAGGACACCAAGGAGGGGTATGTATCATCATGAACGGACACCGTGTGGCGACGAATGGAGATATCCGTCTGGAAGCCACACCCGGACAATGGCAGCCCGTACCGAAACAGCTCGACCGGAAGCTCGGTGACAACAGCATCACCGCCACGCTGTGCTATCCCGACTCCTCACGCCATCTCACCGGATTCAACCCGATGATTTACCCGGACCTCCACCTTATATATACGGTAAACGTGGAAAGCAAAGGTAAACATAGAGGTGACCGTAGATCTTGACCGCCCCATTCCCCAGGAATTCATCGGAAAAGTGGGCTTCAACCTTGAATTCTTCCCGGGTTCCCTCTTCGGCAAGCCCTGGATTATGGACGGTCAGAGCGGCATCTTCCCGCAACAGCCCAACTCCCCCCCTGATGACAACCCAGCCCAACTATCTGCATACAGGAAACTACCATGACGGCAAAAAATCGCTGGCAGACATGGACAAACTGATAGGAAAAGGTTACAGCCCGATTGTGGCAGACGACATCATCAGCGAACCTTATGCCAAAGGAACCAAGTTCACCTCCCGGCCCGATGACCCTTACAACAAAGTTACCATCGAATCATTGAGCGGTGACCTGCAACTGTTTGACGGGCGTATGAACCACAACAACGGCTGGTTCGTACTGCGCAGCAACATAAAACCGGGTGTCACCAAAGGTGCCGTCAAATGGATTATCACTCCGAACGTAGTGGCCGACTGGATGTATCAGCCGGTTATCCAGACTTCACAGATAGGTTATCATCCCACTCAGGACAGGAAGCCGTCATCGAAATGGATATACGTGACAACAGAAAGGAAACGGCACAAATCATCCGCATTGATGCCGACGGCGAAAAGGTTGTCAAGAACGTCACTCCTGCCAACTGGGGTAAATTCTTGAGGTATAACTATCTGAAAGTAAACTTCACAGATGTAAAGGAACCAGGGCTTTATAAGATTAAATACAATACCTCCGTGTCTCCCATCTTCCGCATCGACAATGACGTATATGCCCGTGGCGTATGGCAACCCGTACTGGAATACTTCCTTCCCGTACAGATGTGCCACATGCGCGTCAACGAAAAATACCGCGTATGGCACGACTGCTGCCACATGGACGATGCCCAGATGGCACCGGCACACAATCATATCGACGGCTACGACCAGAAAGAGGGCCTGTCCAAGTTCAAACCGGGTGAAGTGGTTCCCGGAGTGAACATAGGCGGCTGGCACGATGCCGGAGACTTTGACCTCCGCATCGAATCCCAAGCCGGAGAATCCTATATCCTGGCACTGGCCTACGAAGCTTTCCACCCGAATCTCGACGTGACTTCCATCGACCAGATAAACCGTGTGACGGAAATCCACCAGCCCGACGGTAAGAATGACTTGCTGCAACAAGTAGAGAACGGCGCCCTTACGGTAGTCAACGGCTACCTGGCACTGGGACGTCTCTACCGGGGAATCATCTGCAACGACCTGCGCCAGTACGTACTTCTGGGTGATGCCGCCGCCATGACCGACGGGAAAATCGGTAATGAAGACGACCGCTGGATATTTACGGAGGATAACCCCGGACGGGAACTGTCGACAGCTGCCCAGCTGGCTGCCGTATCACGTGTATTGAAAGGTTTCAATGATACATTGAGTGTGCATTGCCTCGACATTGCTCGCAAAGTATATGCTTCTACCGGAAGCGGCAACAACAGAGCCTTGTTCCCCAAAGTGCAGGCAGCCGTAGAGCTGTACCTCACCACCGGCGAACAACCCTATATGGACTTCATTCTGGACAACCAGGAGCTCATCATCAAGCAGATAGGCCGCATCGGCTGGTACACGGCACGTGTGGAAAAACTGTTCGCACAGATGAAGAACAAGAAAGCCAAAGCCTTTTCAGCAGCTTTCCGCAAAGCTTTGACCGGATATGAACAAGAACTGAACAAACAAGTGCAGGAGACTCCCTATGGCGTTCCCTACCGTCCGAACATCTGGGGTGCAGGCTGGGATATACAGCGTTTCGGCTTCCAGCACTACTTCCTGACAACCGCCTATCCGGAAATATTCCCGAAAGCACCGGTATTCAATGCCCTCAACTTCATTCTCGGATGCCACCCGGGCTCCAACCAGGCTTCCTTCGCCTCGGGTGTCGGCGCACAATCAGCCACTGTAGGCTACGGACTGAACCGCGCAGACTGGTCGTACATTCCCGGTGGAGTCATTTCCGGTACGGCGCTTATCCGTCCCGACTTCCCGGAACTCCTGACGTTCCCGTTCCTCTGGCAACAGACTGAGTATGTGTTGGGAGGAGGTTCGTCCCACTATATGTTCCTGGTACTTGCAGCAGAACAGTTGCTGAAACAATAAAAGACAGAGGGGGAACAAAACCCTCTGGATATTTTCTTTTAGGCGCGGATTACACGGATTTAGTTTACTGCATCCGTGGATTCCGCGTAACCCGCGCCCAATATTATAGTATAATGAAAGTGTTTATATACTTTTCACTCTTTCACCAATTATCCGTACGGAACGGAATGGTAGGCAGTTCATTCCCACCGATCATCGTACCAATCTGGAAATCATGGAAACAATAGCGCACGCTGACGGGATGGGATACCTTTTCTGAAGAGATTACCACTTCATTCGTCTGCCAGTGCAGCCATACTTTGTCGGCAGGATGGAACACACGGTCCTCACCCGCCACTTCGAAACCGCGAAGGTCATAGTTGCGACAGATACCCATTTCCAAATGGTCGAAGGAAACCCATGCTTCACTGCCTTTAGCAGTCCATGACTTATATTGTGGGCCGAAACAGTGTATCTGCTTCAATCCATAGGTAAGGTTCAATGCCAGATAGCTCAAGCGTTGACCTACCTTTGTCTTGTTGCGGGGATGGATATTGTACATCTCATAAGGCTCTAAGGTCGTTTGTCGAAATCATGGCACTGTTCGGAATCAGGCTTTGGGCACGGAATTGCGCTTCACGTAGGTAAGCAGCTTTCTCTTGCTGGGTACCTCCATAGGCGTACGGCGCTATTTCGGCAAAGTAGAAAGGCAATTCGCCCAGCCCCCATTCCTTGCGCCACAGCTGCACCATGTCGGCCAAGCGTTCGGCATATGTTTCATGGCGACCTACGTTCGACTCTCCCTGATACCAGATGAATCCTTTGATGGTATAGTTCTGAAGCGGCTTCAGCATGGCATTGTACATCAGCATGGGGCGGAGCATGGGATGCAGGCGTTCGATGGAATCGGGGTTGAGAGATATGTCTGGATAGTTTTCCAGCAGTTCACGGCTTATCCAACCTTCTACAGTGGATCCACCGTAAGCGCTACAGATGATGCCGACCGGAATCCGGAGGGCACGGCTCAACGAAGTGGCAAAATAGTAGGCCGTCGCACTGAAATCGGGTGCGGTTTCTATGGAAGATATGTTCCAGCTACCTTTGCAGTCGGTTTGCAGTTCATAAGTCTGGTGCTTGGGAACGGTGAACATGCGCACACCCTTATTTTCGGCAGAAGCTATGATATCATCCACCCCATTCATGATGCAACAGCCGGCAAAACCTTTCAAGGGCATTTCCATATTACTCTGACCGGAAGCAAGCCATACTTCACCGATTAGGATATTCTTCAACGTAGTTTTTTCTCCGTCATCAAAAGTTATCTCATAAGGCGTGTATCCTGCTACCGGAGTCTCCACGGCAAGCGTCCAACCGCCATCCTTATCGGCACGGCAAGTGGAGGTTTGTCCGTTCCACGAAGGCGTGACGCGTACTTCGGCTTTCGGTGCAGCCGTTCCCCACAGTTTCACTTCAGTCTGCTGCTGCAGTATCATGTTGTCGCCTACCAGTGCAGGCAGTTTTACTTTAGCGCCCAGCGAGGCGGCGCAGCATAATAGAATCAATGCAAGAGTCTTACTTTTCATGGTATATTTGTGTTTAATACTATACTCGGAATCAATAACGTGAGCAAAAATAAGGCTTTTTTGCTCACGTTCTCCGTTTCATGTGCAAAAAGTGGGTGTTTTTGCACATGTGCTCAAACAAAATTATACATTGATGTATTATACATTGATGTATAATTTGTATATTTGTCATTAAATCAAGAACAGAAAGCTTATGAAATCACCTTTTCAATACGGCACACTGGTTGATAAAGAAAGTTTCGTCAATCGGGTAGAAGAACGAAAGCAACTGAAAGAATTGCTTGGATCGGGCATCAACGTAATGCTTATTTCACCGCGCCGATGGGGAAAATCGTCGCTTGTAAAAGTAGCTATGGACGAACTGACACAAGAAGACAAGCATATCCGTGTCTGCTTCATTGATGCATTCAGCATCAAGACGGAAGCTGAATTCTACCGCATCTTTGCGCGAGAAGTCATTTCTTGCGCCGCCTCCACCCTTGAAAAGAGGCTTGAAGATGTGAAACAGTTTCTTAAAGCCGTTTCTCCCAGTATCACATTGAAGAGCGACCCAACCGATACCCTCTCCTTTGACCTGAAATTGGAACTGGAAGAAAAAAGTGTCATGGAGATACTGGAACTACCCGAAAAGATAGCAGCTGCCAAAGGCATACACCTGATTGTCTGCATCGACGAGTTCCAACAACTGGCACTACTACCCGGCTACAAAAGTATGGAGGGAAAAATGCGCTCTGCCTGGCAGAAGCAGCAACAAGTTTCCTATTGCTTTTACGGAAGCAAGCGGCATATGATGATGGACATCTTCAACAATTCTTCTAACCCCTTCTACCGCTTCGGACAAGTACTGTTCCTGCAAAAGATAAAGAAAGAGGAATGGGTGCCCTTCATCGTCAATGCCTTCCACCGGACGAACAAAGAAATCAGCGAACAGCAAGCAGAACAACTGTGCGACATCGTGAAATGCCATTCGTGGTATTTGCAACAGTTGTGCTATTTCATCTGGAGCGGTACGTCTGAAAAAGTGACAGATGAGATTATCGAAATCCGTACCCGCCAACTGATAGACACCAACATGCCTATGTTCATGAACGACACCGAGAACCTGACTGCTGCCCAAACTGCCATGCTTCGTGCTGTAGCCGATGGTGAATACCGCTTCAACTCCATCCCCGTAGTGCGGAAATATGAATTGGGCAGTGCACAGACCATCACACGCAACAAGCGTATGCTGACAGAACGTGATTTCATTGAGAAAGAAGGAAACAAGTATGCTTTCTCCGACCCTATATTCGAGCTTTGGTTCAGAAGGGAGTATTGCTAAATGCGAGAAAGGGCGTGAGCAGGAAGTGATGCTTCCTGCTCACGTGAAGATGTAATTTAAACTGTGTCAGCAAGGAATAAAATATTAATTTTGCTAACACAGTTTTTTTATGAAAGAAGAATTTGATTTTGAAAGTATCAAGAACAAGGCAATAGAGCAGCTGAAAGCCGGTAAGCCTTTGTTAGGTAAGGATGGTGCTTTTGCCCCCTTATTGGAAAGTATCTTGAATGCAGCCTTGGAAGGTGAAAATGGATGCGCATCTTACCGATGAAGAACGTCAGTTGGGCAATCGTCGTAATGGTAAAATGCAGAAGCAAGTCCAGACTCCATTGGGTGAAGTCACAGTGTCTACCCCTCGTGACCGTAATTCAAGTTTTGAGCCTCAGTTTATAAAGAAACGTGAGACCATCCTGGCGGAGGGCGTGGCGGACCGTATCATCGGACTTTATGCCCTTGGTAACAGCACACGCGAGATCAGTGACTGGATGGAGGAAAATCTCGGCAACCGTGTCTCTGCCGAAACGATCAGTTCCATAACCGACCGTGTTCTCCCGGAAATAAAGGCCTGGCGTTCCCGTACCCTTGATGCTGTCTATCCGATAGTCTGGATGGACGCAATCCATTACAAAGTCACTGACGAGAGAGGGTGTGCCGTTACCCGCGCAATCTATAACGTCTTAGGTGTCGACAAGGAAGGGCACAAGGATTTGCTTGGCATGTATATCTCTAAAAAACGAGGGAGCCAATTTCTGGTTAAACGTACTGACGGACTTGCAGAACCGTGGAGTTCATGATATCCTTATTGCTTGCGTTGATGGTCTGAAAGGCTTTCCGGATGCCATCAAAGTGTTTTTCCCGAACACAACAGTACAACTTTGCATCGTCCACCAGATACGTAACTCCATTAAATATGTCGGTAGCAAGCATCAGAAGGAATTCCTCAAAGACTTGAAACGGGTTTATGGTGCGGTAAGTAAAGAAGCAGCTGAAACGGAACTTTTTAATCTGAATGAGAAATGGGGAGAAAAATATCCTATTGTCATCAAGTCATGGCAGGACAACTGGGAAAAACTTACTGAATACTTCCAGTTCACATCGGATATACGCCGTATGATTTATACCACAAATACAGTTGAGGGGCTATCATCGCCAGATACGGAAAGTGACAAAAAACAAGGGAGTGTTCCCCTAACGACACCGCCCTTGAGAAACTGGTTTACCTCGCTTACCGCAATATACGCAAGAAATGGACCATGCCACTGGCTAACTGGGGAGCCATTGCACAACAACTGGCGATAAAATTTGGAGACAGGTTTAAATTGTTGTAATTTTACACTCGTCGGGACGGGTGGTCCCGCCCCTTGGCGCTGGCCGTTCCCCGACCGATGAGATTGAATGAGAATAGAGCATGACACAGTTTAATTTACACAACCTGCTCACGCCAACAACTAAAGTTTCATAGACATTAAAATGCTTCTTCCTTGTAACTCATACATAGTAGACTCTATTAAGACCATCTTAGTACTTATTCCACTCATGCACAGGTTTCTATCCTATGATTATCAAACAGCCTCTGGCCTTGAGAATCTATATATTCAGTATGTACATATACATATACATCTGCATTCTCCAAATCCACTTCTTTCAACTCTGATAAAGAATATTCAAGTTCAATAGAGGCATGCATTTTCTCCGTTATCACAACCGGATTAAATGACTTACAACTATATGCATGATTCACTTTCGTAAACTCATTTAGTAACTTAGGATGGTAAAGATTAATATGGCTATTGATTATTACTGCATTTTGCCAGTTCTTATTTACATAGGTAACCACAATACGTATCATATCATCCCTGATTATTCCATCACAAGCAATCAATGCTATTTTTGTTTTCTTTTCTATATATTTACGATAAAATGGGATTCCAGCAACAATTGCTGATATGACTATAGACAAAATAGAAATTACTAAAGATGCTATTTCCATACAAATTCTTTTTCTAATTCTTCATTCCATTTCTATAATATTTAAAGTTCTCCATGTTTCACTATTCTTATAACGTTCTTTACATCCTTTAGGTACATATATAACAAGTTCACCATTTGTCCTATAAAAAGTTCTCTTTTCAATAAAAAGGAGGCTCCTCTCTATTTATATATATTTTCGTAAGATTTGTACAACCGGTAAAAGCATTGTCGCCAATACCAGCAATACTTTTGGGCAAAAAGCATAGAAGTCAAACTAGTACATTCCCAAAATGCATTATCATCTATAAAAGTAATATTATCTGAAAAATTAATATCAGTCAAACTATTACATCCCCAAAATCCTGCCTCTCCTAACATTGTAATGGAATTCGGCATATTAATAACCCTCAAATTTTGACAAGAATAAAAAGCAAATGGACTTATAGTCTGAATACCATCAGGTATAGTTATTTCATCTTTTAATCTTGGACATGCTATTAATTCAGACACACTTTTATCATATAGCACACCATCTATTGACGTAAAACAAGCACTATTTACATCTACATCAATAAATGATAATCCAGATAGAAATTTAAATATCCCATACGGTATAGTGACTGTTTCTGATGGAATATTTAATTTCTCTTGATAAATACAATCATAAAAAGCATATTCATTTATTTCTTTTACTGTATTAGGTATATTAATAATTTTCTTTCCTGCGGCAGGATAATAGATTAAGGTTTCCTGCTTTTTATCACACAGCATACCATCTATCGAAGCATACCAACGATTCTCTGAATCAACATTGATTGAAACCAATTTATAACAGCGATTGAATGCCAATTTATCAATAAAAGAAACGTTCCTAGGTATATTTACAGAAATCAAACCGCATGCGCTAAAAGATTCCCAACCAATACTTCTACAGTCATCTGGAATGGAAATATTTTCTAATTTTTCTGAAAAGAAAAATGCTTGAGCTTCTATTTTCTTTGTATTAAAAGGTAAATATATAGAAATGAGATTAGTGTGAGAAAAACAACCTCCAGGAATTATATTATCTATATTTACACTACTACCATATTGAGAATAATTTGTTCCACCCGAACAGATAGTAGCTTGAGCAATATCCAATTCTCTTAATTGCCCTAATGTTGGATTTCCGTAATAATCTATTCCAGCCATCTCGCGAATAAGACGCAAATCAGTACCATTTATAAAACCACTTATCTCCAGATGAGTTATTAAGTTCGCCTCCACATTTAATAATTTCTTTAGTGTACCTGCTTTTTCAACATACACCTTAACATGTTTTTCTTCTATTTGTTTTGCTTCTTGAATAATCCGAATAGTATCAGCTAAAGTACTCTCTATAGAAGTAAAAACAATGTTCCCAACTCTAGATTTTACTTCTGAATTTTCTTCAATATGAAAAAAGAGCCTATCTTGTTTAAAACTTTTAGTTACTACATTTTGCACTAACTTTATCCATTGAGAGTTTTCTTCATCAATATGTATATTATAATTGACATTAGTTTCTACTGATATTTCTATAGTCTCTCCTTTTGCTGTAATATCGTATTCCTTTTGCGACAACAATATCGCATCTTTCTGCACCTGGACAATCTTCAACGTATCTGCCACAGATTTATCATTCCTATCATAATAGATAATTTCGGCCTCCCTCTTGTCATAAGTTTCATTCGGGGCAATCGTATAATAAAGCGTATGGCTGGAAACACTTCTCGTTACGGTTGTGGTAATCCAATCTACCTGCGGCATTTTCACATCAAAGTCAAAATTGCTGTTCAGTTCTACGGTAATTTGTTCTCCTTTATCAGAAACGGTATATTCATTCTTAGTCAACAATAAAATGCCTCCTCCTGTCTGATACACCTTCAAGACTTCCTCCAATTCACCGCTTCGGAAGATGATTTCTCCTTCGCGCTTGTCATATTCCTCGCTCTTGCTGATGTAAAACTTCCGCATAGTTCTATCCATGTCAGTTCTTGTAGCAGATTCGTGCATTTGATTATGTCCTTTGTCGCCCATAATTATTTGCCCGGAGCCAGAACCTTCACGTATCCAGCTTTGATATTGCTCTGGAATAACAACTTCATAAGTAACATTTGCCTTTACCTCCACCTGGATTTCTCCTCCGTTCTTATCTACTTCAAACTTTGCAGTAGTCAGAGTGATGGCATCTTTCTGTTTCTGCGTTACTACGATACTCTTAGTCAAATCACCGGCTGCCAAGTTCAATACCACGTTACGGTCATCGACTCCTTCATTTCTTATTACTTTAACTAAGACTTGGTTTTCTCCGGCTTTTCCCTTATTGGGGAACACCGTACACCAGCTGACATCACCGCCTGACTGTGAAACATTTATCGACCAATCTTTATTGGTTGTAAAAGAAAGAATCGCTTCGCCACTATCCGAAGTGAAATCCAAGCTTTTAGTAAAGTAAATCTCACTATCAGGGTTAGGGATAATCTCTGCCGGAGCATCATCATCCGAACAACTGCTCAAAGCGGTCAACAGGCACAAGACTGCCATTGAGTACAACAAACGCACATAGATGGAACTTTTAGAATTCACTTTAAATAGAATCATAACCAGATAGTATTAGTCCTCGCGTTCCTCCGAGAATATAAAAAAAGACAGCGTGGAACTGCGTGCTATTCATCGTCTTTGAAGGTCCTAGGAAAACCCGATACACAAATGAACAAACAGCAGACCCACGCCGAAACCAGCGTAGGAATCGTCTGTACCATTCTTGTGTATCTTGAAAATTTCCTAGGTTCTCAAAGACAAGAATGAAGCACAACGCTTCTTACAATATCATTTCACAAAACATTGAAGCTAAGGACACTTCCTTGCTTCGATGGCAAATTTAACGATAAAGAATGAAAACAAGAAAAAGATTGGAAAGTATTTTTAAGGCTGATACCTACAGAAGATAAATATGATTTTGTCATTCTGACACTTTGTATTTTCTATCGCACGAGAATCCCGTATTTCCGACCGATTATCCACACAGAAAGAAATACGAGAGCGAAAATCCATAAGTGTCAAGTTATAAGCATTATACCAAAACGAACGTCCTTCCAATAAATCGAAATCACACCTCCGAAAGCCCTGATACACCGAAAATGCAAAAGCAAAAGAACGTTTTACTAAAACAGAGTACCGTTTTACTAAAACGCAATACCCCTTTTAGTAAAAAGCAATCACCCTTTTAGCTTAAAGGTGTAGCCAATTTCTGCATAAAAGCCCTACAAAAGCGGAAGAATATGCAAGAAGAACGCATCTTTATGACCCCAATATCCACAATATATCCTAAATTCGTCCTTCTGCCCAACCATGTGCGGCAGAGAAATCTACAGAAACATTACTTTTTGTCAAAAATATAAGGATATTACTGCCTTTCAGCACCTTTTATAACAACCCATGCAGTTCCCACGCCCACACATGCCGTATTCCTTCATTGGATGGCAGACAGAAATCATCAAGCGAAACAACCAGTTTCTCATAATTATCTTGTATCGACTCCAACGAAGCATACTCACGACGCATCGTCTGCTCGTCAACCAACATATAAGTGGATTGCAGATAAACCGTGCGGTCGCCTTTCCGTGCCACGAAATCCACTTCCTTCTCTTTGGCACATCCGGTATAGACATCATAGCCTGCCCTGAGTAACTCCAGATAGACAAGATTCTCCAGTTTATAACCCACACCATAGGCTGTTCCGGGATAGAGGAAATTCTTAAAGGCAAGGTCGTTGATGTAATATTTCGCCGTACCGGACAGTATTTCCTTTCCGCGCAAGTCAAAGCGTTCACAACGATACGCCAAGAACGAGTCTTCGATATAGCCTATGTAGGCAGCCACAGCATCATAGCTCGTCTTCCGGCCCTGGCTCTTGAAATAGTTCACGATGTTGCCGATGGACACTAAATTAGAGGCATTGCCTACAAGAAACGCAAAAAGGTCCTCAAGCAGTCGGGGGTCACGTATGCTGTAGCGTTGGATGATGTCCTTCAGCAAGATGGTGTCCTTCAAGGCAGACAAGTAATTGCGCTGCACCTCCTGCTTTTCGGGCAAGACAAAAAAGTTCCGGGATTCCGCCCGTATTCATATAGCCCATATAGCTCTCACGGTTCTGTTCCAGATGCCTTATCTCTGTATACTCCTGATAGCTGAAGGGATATATCGGAAATTGGACGTATCGCCCGGAAAGCAGCGTGGCAAGCTCACCGGACAGCATCCGTGAGTTGGAGCCACTGATAAAGAGCTCGTACTCCTCGGTATAGTCCTGCGAATAAGAATTGACCGACTTTTCCCATTCTTCGATGAGCTGCACTTCGTCGATGAAAATATATATCCTTCCCTGAGGGTGCAGTTCGCTTTTATAAAGCGCCACCAACTCTTCCAAATCCTTGTGAATCTTCAAGAAAGCAAAGTCGCTCAGTTCCCGGTTGATGAACAAGGTGTTCTGCGGAGGGACACCGTTTCTTATCAGTTCCCTTGCTATCTGTCTCAACACATAACTTTTTCCGGTACGCCGCTGACCGATAAGCACCTTTACAAGACGATTACCTACGTAGTCCATGATTCTGCCGGTATAAGCTACCCGCATGAAACCGAAGTCAAAATCTCCTTCTGTCCAGAGATTGTACTTCCTAAGTATATCCATTCTTTCGTCCATAACCTAAACTTTAGTTGCAAAGATAACAATTTTCGGTTATAAACGGACATTTCCATCAATTCTTTCGTCCATAACCTAAAAAGTTTGCAAAAAAGGCAAGAATTTCGATTATAAACGAAAGATTCATTTAGACAAGCAAGGAGGATACTTCCTTTCCGCATCCCCCTTTATCGGCCGGATATTCCCTCTATAGAATCATCATTATTGCATCTATACTTCCACCGCGCTGCATCTATACTTCCACCGTGCTGCATCTATAGATGCAGCAAATCCCTTAACCTATCCTAATAATGCTGCTTATTGTCACCTATTTAGAAGCGAAATCATTATATTTGCGCCCATATATGCCAATACGTTGACTAAGCGATGGCAAAACAGCTTGTAAAAAACAAAACTGAATAATAACGAATTTCATCTGAATGAAACAGTACAAAACCGTAAACAACCTTGTAGGCTGGATTACCTTCCTCATTGCAGCGACGGTCTACTGCATGACCATCGAACCTACTGCAAGCTTTTGGGACTGCCCGGAGTTCATCACCACCGGCTATAAGCTGGAAGTAGGACACCCGCCCGGCGCACCGTTCTTCATGCTGGTAGCCAACCTATTCTCACAATTTGCTTCCGACGCCTCCACCGTTGCCAAGATGGTGAACTACATGAGCGCGCTGATGAGCGGCGCATGTATCCTGTTCCTTTTCTGGAGCATCACGCACCTGGTACGCAAACTTGTGATGACAGACGAAAACAATATCACACGCGGACAGATGGTCACCATCATGGGTAGCGGTCTGGTGGGCGCACTTGCCTACACGTTCAGCGATACCTTCTGGTTCAGCGCTGTGGAAGGCGAGGTGTATGCCTTCTCCTCACTGTTCACTGCCGTCGTATTCTGGCTCATACTGAAATGGGAGGACGTTGCCAACGAGCCTCACAGTGACCGCTGGCTGATTCTTATCGCCTACCTGACGGGACTTTCCATCGGCGTGCACTTGCTGAACCTGCTCTGCCTGCCCGCCATCGTACTGGTATACTACTACAAGAAAGTACCCAACGCCAATGCCCGAGGTTCCCTGCTGGCATTGCTCGCTTCGGGCATACTGGTAGCAGCCGTACTCTACGGCATCGTGCCGGGTATCGTGAAAGTGGGCGGCTGGTTCGAACTGCTCTTCGTCAACACGCTGGGCATGTCCTTCAACACGGGTGTCATCGTATATATCATCCTGTTGGCAGCCTGCCTCATCTGGGGTATCTACGAAAGCTATACCGAACGCAACAAGGCACGTATGGCACTCTCGTTCATACTCACCATCGCCATGCTGGGTATCCCGTTCTACGGACACGGTACCAGCTCGGTAGTTATCGGTGTCATTGTCATTGCCGCATTGTGGCTCTACCTCCGTCCGAAGACGCAGGCAGCCGTCAAAGAGAAATTCCGCGTATCGGCACGCACGCTGAACACCTCGCTGCTCTGCACCATGATGATTGTCATCGGATATTCCTCGTATGCACTTATCGTCATCCGCTCCACCGCCAACACGCCGATGGACCAGAACTCTCCGGAGGACATCTTCACACTGGGCGAATACCTGGGACGCGAGCAGTATGGCACACGCCCGCTGTTCTATGGCCCTGCCTTCTCCTCGCAAGTGGCACTGGACGTGAAAGACGGTTACTGCGAACCGCGCATCAAGTACAACGGCACGAAGTTCATCCGCAAGGAGAAAGCTACGCCCGACGAAAAGGATTCGTACATCGAAATCCCCGGACGCATTGAGTACGAATACGCCCAGAACATGCTGTTCCCGCGTATGTACAGCAGTGCCCATACACAACAATACCATGCCTGGCAGGACATCAAGGGTTACGATGTGCCCTATGACAAATGCGGCAACATGATTATGGTAAACATGCCCACACAGTGGGAAAACATCAAGTTCTTCTTCTCCTACCAGCTCAACTGGATGTACTGGCGCTACTTCATGTGGAACTTCGCCGGACGCCAGAACGACATACAAGGCAGCGGAGAAATTGAACACGGCAACTGGATTACCGGTATCCCGTTCATCGACAACTGGCTGGTGGGCGACCAGAGCCTCTTGCCTCAGGAACTGAAAGACAACAAGGGACACAACGTATTCTACTGCCTGCCCCTGCTGCTGGGTATCATCGGCCTGCTATGGCAAGCCTACCGTGGGCAGAAAGGCATCCAGCAATTCTGGGTGGTCTTCTTCCTCTTCTTCATGACCGGTATTGCCATCGTGCTCTACCTGAACCAGACTCCGAGCCAACCGCGCGAACGTGACTATGCCTACGCCGGTTCGTTCTACGCCTTCGCCATCTGGATTGGTATGGGTGTGGCAGGACTCGTCCGTCTGCTTCAAGACTATGCCAAGATGAAGGAACTGCCTGCTGCCGCCATCGTTTCCGTAGCCTGCCTCTTTGTCCCCGTGCAGATGGCAAGCCAGACTTGGGACGACCACGACCGCAGCGACCGCTACATGGCACGCGACTTCGGCCAGAACTACCTGATGTCCCTGCAAGAAAGCGGCAACCCGATTATCTATACCAATGGTGACAACGATACCTTCCCCCTCTGGTACAACCAGGAGACCGAAGGTTTCCGTACCGACGCCCGTACCTGCAACCTCTCGTACCTGCAGACCGATTGGTACATCGACCAGATGAAGCGCCCCGCCTACGACAGTCCTTCTCTCCCCATCACCTGGGACCGTATGGAGTACGTAGAAGGCACCAACGAATACGTCCCCATCCAGCCTGAGTACAAGAAAAGCATCGACCAGCTCTATGCCGAAGCCGAGAAGCAGGCACTGGACGGTAATCCCGAAGCACTAGTCAATGTAAAGAAAGAATTCGGTGACAACCCGTATGAGCTAAAGAATATCCTCAAGAACTGGGTGCGCAACAAGAATCAGGACTTGAAGGTGATTCCTACCGACAGCATCGTCATCAAGGTAGACAAGGAAGCCGTGCGCCGCAGCGGCATGATGATACCGGGCGACTCAATCCCCGACTACATGCACATTTCGCTGAAAGGCAAACGCGCCCTCTACAAGAGCGAGTTGATGATGCTCGAAATGCTGAGCGAGGCCAACTGGGAACGCCCCATCTATATCGCTGTCAGCGTAGGCAGGGAGAACCAGCTGAATATGGAAAACCACTTCGTTCAGGAAGGTCTTGCCTATCGTTTCACTCCGTTCGACACCAGTAAGACGGGCGTGACAATAGACTCCGAAAAGATGTACGACAACCTGATGAACAAGTTCAAGTTCGGTGGCATCGACAAGCCGGGCATCTATATCGACGAGAACGCAATGCGCATGTGTCACTCTCACCGTCGCATCTTCTCCCAACTCGTGCAGCAGCTGATGCGTGAGGGCAAGAAAGACAAGGCAAAAGCCGCCCTGGACTATGCCGAAAAGATGATTCCCGCCTACAACGTGCCTTACGACTGGCAGAACGGTGCCGTACAGATGGCGGAAGCCTACTACCAACTGGGCGAAACCGCCAAGGCGGACGAGATGATGAAAGCCCTTGCTGACAAGGCTGTAGAGTACCTGACCTGGTATCTGAGCCTGGACGACAACCGCTTCATGATTTCTACCCGTGAATTTGAATACCACTGGGCTGTACTCGATGCCGAGGTGAAGGCCATGAAGAAGTACAACTCCAAGCTCGCCGAAATCTACGAGCCGAAGGTGGAAGAACTGTATAATATGTATGTGGACAGAATGAAGGAGTGAGAATAAGGATTAGGGATTAAGGATTAAAGGATTAGGGATTAGCCTGTGCAGTTCATCACTAATCATTAATAACTAATCCTTAACCCCTAATCCCTAATCCTTAACCCCTAATCCTTAATCATTAACCCCTAATCCTTAATCCCTAATCCCTTAATCCTTAATCACGTGTTTATAGAACAACCTCCTGAGTTTTTTCGCAAACTATATCCCGGTGCAGTCTGGAGGATGGACCCCAATGAAAAAGCCGTTTATCTGACTTTCGACGATGGCCCTATCCCCGAAGTAACTCCCTGGGTGCTCGACCTGCTGGATAAGCACAACATCAAAGCCACCTTCTTCATGGTAGGTGACAACATACGGAAGCATCCGGACGAATTCCGGATGGTCGTTGAGCGTGGGCACCGCATCGGTAACCACACCTTCAACCATATCCGTGGATTTGAATACACGGCCAAGAATTATCTGGGAAATACCGAACAGGCGAAGATTTTCATGGAAATGGGTGGGGACATCAATTGCAATGTGGAGAAGGTTCTCTACCCTCTCTTGTTCCGCCCTCCCCACGGCCATATGTTCGCCAACCAGTATCTCACGCTGAAACGAACCTACAAGATTGTGATGTGGGACCTCGTGACCCGCGACTACAGCAAGAAGCTGCGCGGTCCGCAAGTGCTAGCCAACGTGATGCGCTACGCCCGCAACGGCTCCATCATCACCTTCCACGATTCCTTGAAATCCTGGTGCAACGGAAACCTGCAGTACGCATTGCCGCGCGCCATTGACTTCCTGAAGGAAGAGGGATATGAATTCAAAGTATTATAAACTTGAAACAGCAGAAAGTTACCAACATCTGCTGTCACAATAAATTCCACATAAAATAAGAAGGGGTTGTCTCGGCAAAAGGCAACCCCTTACATTTTATAGGCTCATGTCCTGTTCCACAAGAATAAACAGATGTTTTATAATTACCAAGTAAATGTACATCTGTATTCATCCCACTGGTCTTTTACAACCAGTTCCGTAGGATAACTGTCGGAATTCAATGTCCATGTAAAATACATATCGGACACAGAGTCCTCGCCATTGTATGTATAATGCCCTACAAGCGGCAGATGTTTCGTAGCCTTACCAAGCATGCCTCCATAATAGGCATATATCATCTCGTCCATATCCACATCCAGTATTTCATCAAACAACATCAGGCAGCCCTTATTCTCGATAGGAGCTGTTATATTATCCGTCGTATAGTCTATGGCAGCACTATACTCCCACTCGTCATTGCTGTCGATAATTCCGTCACCATTGAGATCCCCACTAGCTACATAACGTGTGGAAGTCTTCACCACATCTCCATCCTTATAGGTGATGTTCGTTATTTCACCATCGCTTTCAGAGCGTTTCATTACAACCAGATGGCCTTCAGTGTCGTATTCCATCTCCCAAGTAAACTCATCGGCATCGGGAGTACCAGCGTGGTCTATTGAGTTGCAAAATTCCACATAACCATCGCTGTTGAGCTGCAAGTTCAGTTCTGTAACATCGCCCTCTTCATCCGTCACGGTGATTCTTGCTCGGTCCTTTGCAACATCTGCCTTTGTAGTAGCGGGAAAGTACTCAAAGACGGCTTTATCCCCATCCTCAGTTGTAATGTTCGTCACCAGCCCTTCTTCATTGTGAGAAATCGCCATGCCCGAAACCGACTTCGGAAGCCCTCCCGTAAACACTTGCGAAGGATTGACCACAGTGGCGGTGTTTTCGCCACCCTCACCATTCTCATTTTCGTCATCGTCACTGCAAGCAGTGAATCCCAAGCACAACGCCACACCCAACATGGAGGCAGCCATCATTTTAAACATTTTCATAAGTTACAAATCTTGTTTTATCCCCATCCCTCTAAGGAAAATCCATAATAACAAAAGTATAAGGAATGCCGTCCGTATCTCACGACAACAAGACTCTGCCATTCAAACCCGGACAGATACTTTTGGCCATTTATCATTCCCAGACAAAGCTTAATATTTTTTGCAAAGTAATAAACTTTTCCTTTCACTCCTTGTCACTGAAAAAGGTGATTTTTCAGCCACATACAGAAAAAATTCAGCATCTCCAATAAAAAGCAAAATGAATAAGACGTATATTTGCAACAACTAAGCACAGATTGAATTCCACTAAAATATACCGATATGAGGGTACGCCATACTAAGCTATTATCACTCCTCTTTTCTTTAACCACTATCCTGCTTCACGCCGGAGAAATACCAACAGACACTCTGTTGGCACACTTCTACAACCGGGCAGCCAATCTCATGGAAGAAGGACACTACGATGAAGCGCAACGTAGCTTCGACAGCGCCTTTGCCACCCGGAACGTAAAGCACTCCTTCATGTATCCCATCTTGCTGAACGAACAAGCCACACTACTGATCTATGTGGGAAAGACAGAAGAAGCCTTTGCCATGAAAAAAAATGTGCTCCCCTACCTGCCGCAGATAGATGATTTGGAAAAGCACATCAGCGTATACAACGATTTGGGCCTCCTCTACCGTCAGCACCAAATGAATGACTCTACACTCTACTATTACAATAAAGCACTGGACAGTGCCTTGCAATATGGGGACGAAAGCTGGATAGCCCACATCTGCAACAATGTGTCCATCCTATACTTCAATATCAGGCAGCTGGACGAAGCTGAAAAGTATACCGACATGGCCACCGAACATGCCGCCAGAACCGAAGACCCATTCGTAGCTTTCACCACCTGGCAAATCAGAGCAACCATAAAGGCTGAGCTGAACAAGCTGGATGATGCTGAAAAATCCAACCGCAAAGCCTGGAACATTGCCTGCCACGGAGAGGGAAACGAAGACCTATGGAAGATACGCTGCCTGCCCGGCATGCTGAGACTCTTTGAACGAAAAGAACAACCCGATTCCATAGACCACTACTTGAAATTGGGGAACAAACTACTACAACGGGTACCATCCAACTCCATCGCTGCCATAGGATTCATACAATCGAGGGCAGCCACCGAAACAAACCGCAAAAACTATGCCCGCGCCTTGAAGGACTTCCACTGGCTGCGTAACCGGAAAACCGGTACCGAGCCCAAAACATTATTTACACAAATGGCACGATGCTACGATGCCTTGGGAAACCCCAAACTGGCCTACACCTATATGGATAGTGCCCGCATGTGGACTGATACGCTGGCACAGCACAATCTGACGCAACAAATGGCAGAATTCAACGTGAAATATCACACACAAGAAAAGGAATTGGAGATAGCCCACCTGCAACAAGAACAACTGGAACACCAAGCCTTCCTGCTAAAAGCCTCCATTGCTGTAGCCCTTCTGTCCGGTCTTGCTCTCATTACTTTGTTGACGCTCCGCCACAAGAAACGAATAGCCGAAAAGAAGATTGAACTGCTAAAGCAAGAAAACGAACTGAACTCGGCACGCCGCTACATTGAAGGGTTGGAAGAGGAATGCAAATATTTTGCCAAGGAACTGCATGACGGCATAGCCAACGACCTGCTGGGGCTGCAAATGAAGATAGAAACTTCTGCCGGCAAAGGGAATGAGCAGGAACTGGCCTCACTCGTCAGCAAACTGAGAAACAACGTGCGGAATATCTCACACGAACTGATGCCTCCCGAATTCGAGCATCTCAGTCTAGACCAGATACTCGACCGTTATGCTGCCAAACTGACCGAGAACACCGGCATAGAGGTCAGCTATCATCCAACGGAGAACAACGCATCACGCCATCTTCCCAATGAAACCGCTTATGAGCTGTACCGCATCGTACAAGAGCTCACCATGAACATCGTGAAACATGCCTCAGCCAGTCATATAGTCATCAGTCTCCGTGCCGACAATGAAAATAAATATACCCTGCAAATTACAGACAACGGTAAGAATGCAAACAAGCAACAAACAGCAACAAACAACAATGACGGCATAGGATTGCGCACCGTAAACGACCGTATCAGAGCCATCAACGCTACCGCCAATGTATGCTCGTCAACAGAAAACAACGTTTTCACCCTACTGCTTAACATAAACGAATGAAACCAAACAAAGAAACATACAGAATACTGGTAATAGATGACCACCCGATTGTTGCTGAAGGCATCATCGCATTGGCCTCGCAACTCGAAGGAGTGACGTGCAAAGGAGCCACTTGTGCAAAAGACGTGGAACAACTGACCCTCAAAGAGAGATTCGACCTTTGCATCATTGACCTTGAACTACCGGATATGAATGGATTCCAACTCATATCCCACCTTCACAGCCAGATACCCGAATGCGGCATTTTAATCTATACCATGCATGAAGAACCTTGGATCATAGCCAAATTATCCACCCTAAACATCAACGGAGCTGTTTCAAAAAATGCCAGCACCAGCGAATTGAGAGACGCCATCAGTACACTGAAAAACGGAACCAGATACTTCAGCAATGTTTTCAGCGAACTGGACAAGGAAAAACAAAACACCCTACCACATGCACTTCCCGAATTGTCGAGACGTGAAAAAGAAGTGCTCGCCTATCTCTCGCAAGGACTGAGCACTTCTGAAATATCCCAATTACTATTTCTCAGCATCAATACAATACAGACTTACCGGAAGCGCCTGATGGAAAAACTGGAGGCCAAAAACGTTGCAGAACTTGTCTACAAGGGGAAGAGCTTATTCTGAGAACACTTGTCATTCGCCCGGACAGTTACAAGCCTCCAGCTTCTCAAGCTTCTCCGTCTGAAAAGGAAGAAAATCAACTTAGCGGATACTCACCGTCATCGGATTGCGCACCTTCTGTGCAAAATCAGCCATGTATCGGTTCCAGGCTTCAGCAGTCTTGATGTCTGCGCGGTCCCAGGCAAAGCCCCAGTAATACACGTAGTCAGCGCCCGGCTCATAGTCGCTGACAACCAGTACATGACCGTCCGCATTGTTACGCATCTTCTTCTCCTCTATGGGGAAAAGCACGGTTTTGGCTTCCTTCACAACGGCAGGGAAAGCGGCCCCCATAAATATCTTGCCATTATCCGGTCCGGTAGTGGGGTCTACATACGTCATATAACCACCGGCGGCATCAGCCACCACAGCACCGTCCGGTTCGTGCAGCACAATACCGGTAACAATGGGCAAAGATTCCTTTAGATTGCTATACGAAACGGCAGTACGGTTCAGATGAGAACCGGCATCCAGCGTAATCAGACGCGTTTCCACCACCGCAGTATCCCCTTTCACAGCCAACGGATTGAACTCCAGCTTCACGGTGAAGCGCAACGGACCGTTGTCCAGCACCTCCTGCGTCTTGTAGCACCACGGATAGATAATGGTATCATTCACCATCAATGCAGACACTCCGGCTCCCAATGTTGGGCCTACTGCATAGCAGTCCATGCCATAACCGTGGTCTATATGATAGGAGAATGTGCGTACCAGCTCATCGGCTGCCTTCGGGTCTGTCTTGCGCAATTCATTAACCTGCTTCCAGGAGTCTGCATCCAGTTCCTTGGCATACATGTCTTCCAGTACCGGTGCAGCAGTGCCTCGCTTCGTGAACAAGTCGTAGCCGAAACCGCGTTCACCCCTTGCCTGCAATGCAGGACCGTAGGCACGGAAGCCTACCAAGTCGTTCTCCCAGGCCATGTCGTCCAGACGTTCGGGATACTGCCGCCCACAAGCCCTTACCTCCACATCGACGGGAGCACCGGCCTGGACGGTATATGCAGCCGATGCATTGGCGGCTACCGTAGCAGGGAAGATTAATTTGTCATCGTAGGTCACTTGGTAAGGCACCTGCTCCCCTTCGACATTCAGAACCACAATCTGTGCGGTGTCTGCCAGATTCAGAAGGTTTGAGATTTCGGTCATGGACACCTCTACCATCTCATCGGAACGGTCCATCGCTAACGGATTGGTTACCGTAACAGTCACTATCTTGCTATCGTTGCAAGCAAGACAGCAGAGGGCCGCCATACATAATAAGAAAGTTTCTCATATAATCATTGCTTTTTCCTAATCAGTTGTATAACTTTCTTTTAGGCGCGGATTTCGCGGATTATACGGATTTTCCTTATCCTTTCCGCGAAATCCGCGTAATCCGCGCCCAAAAGAAAAAGGTGACAAGTGACATTATCCTGCCACTTTATCACCTTCTCAATTATCCTTAAATTTATTTCGGTTGCTTTCCGATATAAGCCAAGATACCTCCGTCTACATAGAGGATGTGACCGTTTACCGCATTAGAGGCTTCCGATGCCAGGAACACTGCCGGACCGGTAAGTTCTTCCGGAGCCAGCCAGCGGCCTGCCGGAGTCTTGGCGCAGATGAACGAGTCGAACGGGTGACGGCTACCGTCGGCCTGCTTTTCACGCAGCGGAGCAGTCTGCGGGGTAGCGATGTAACCCGGACCGATACCGTTACATTGGATGTTATATTCACCATATTCAGAGCAGATGTTGCGAGTCAGCATCTTCAAGCCACCCTTGGCAGCGGCATAGGCCGACACAGTCTCACGACCCAGTTCGGACATCATAGAGCAGATATTGATAATTTTACCGTGGCCCTTCTTCATCATGGCAGGCAGAACAGCCTTTGATACGATGAACGGAGCATTGAGGTCGATATCGATTACACGACGGAAGTCAGCAGCCTCCATCTCGTGCATAGGAACACGGCGGATGATGCCGGCATTGTTTACGAGGATATCAACAGAGCCTACTTCCTTTTCAATCTGGGCTACCATGGCCTGAACAGCAGGTTCGTCTGTCACATCACATACATAACCGCGTGCCTTGATACCCTTTTCAGTATAGGCAGCCAAGCCTTTGTCTACCAACTCCTGGTTGATATCGTTGAAACAGATAGTTGCTCCTTGCTCTGCAAAAGCTGAAGCGATAGCAAAACCGATACCATAAGAAGCACCTGTAACAAGGGCTACTTTACCTTCCAAAGAAAAATTCAAATACGGATTCATAACGTTAAATTATTAAGTTTAAATAAGTGATATTCTATTTATGTACGATTTGCAAGTAGTTTATACTCAATGGAAACTTTATTTTGGGAGAATGCCTTCCCTATAAGGAAATCGCAGCGAATGCTTTTCGTATCGTAGCTTTTCACATCATCGGGATGCTCAGCATAGCGAATTTCATAGTTCGTTTTCATGATTGCACTACATTTAATAGGTTATAACTTCAGCCATCAAATACATCGTTTGCGTACACGATGCAAATGTAACAAAAGAAAATGGAGAAACCGTATAAATTTGTGTCAATTATATAGCAATATCGTTCAAAGATTCGTAAAAAGAAAAAATCTATACCTATAGTGCCAACAAGAGGGGGAAAGAATAACAAAAAAACCCACTAAAACTTGCGATTTTAGTGGGTTTTTAGCTGCAATTAGCTGTATCGTAGTTGGACTACCAGGATTCGAACCTGGACAAACAGAACCAAAACCTGTTGTGCTACCATTACACCATAGTCCAAACATAGGGCTTTCTGTTAAAAAGCGGTGCAAAGATAAAAGGAAGCCCCGAAATATCCAAATATTTCGGGGCTATTTTTACTGCCGAAGCATCATTTCCTTAATTACTTCTCTTTAGGCTACCGTTATTTGGCGATAATCAGATAGTAATTCTTCTTGCCGCGCTGTACCAGCAGGTATTTTTCGTCCAGCAGGTCGGCTGTCGTAATCACCTGGTCGAAAGCAGCCAGTTTCTCCTTATTCAGAGAAACGCCACCGCCTTGCACCAGCTTACGCATCTCGCCCTTGGAAGCGAATACAGCAGCATTATCCACGAACAAATCCACCGCCTTCACACCGGCAGCCAGTGCATCACGGGATATTTCGAACTGGGGAACACCCTCGAACACAGCCAGCAGCGTATCTTCGTCCAACTTCTTCAGTGCATCCGAAGTTGCATTGCCAAACAAGATGTTGGATGCATCCACGGCGGCATTATAGTCCTCTTCGGAGTGAACCATGATAGTCACTTCCTTGGCCAGACACTTCTGAAGGACGCGCAAGTGGGGAGCAGCCTCGTGCTCGGCCGTCAGAGCGTCAATCTCTTCCTTGGACAGTGCAGTGAATATCTTTATGTAGCGTTTGGCATCCTCGTCGCTCACGTTCAGCCAGAACTGGTAGAACTTATATGGAGAAGTGTAGCGCGGGTCGAGCCAGATGTTTCCGGACTCTGTCTTGCCGAACTTGCCACCGTCGGCCTTCGTAATCAGCGGGCTGGTCAGTGCAAATACCTCCCCACCGTTCGTACGGCGAATCAGTTCGGCACCGGTGGTGATGTTACCCCACTGGTCGCTGCCACCCATCTGGAGCTTGCAGCCTTTGGTTTCATACAGATGAAGGAAGTCGTACCCCTGCAACAGCTGGTAGGTGAATTCCGTGAAGGAAAGACCGTCACGTGCCTCACCGTTCAGACGCTTCTTTACAGAATCTTTCGCCATCATATAGTTTACGGTGATGTGCTTACCCACTTCACGGGCAAAATCGAGGAAAGTGAAGTTCTTCATCCAATCGTAGTTGTTCACCAACTCGGCACGGTTGGGGGCATCCGAATCAAAATCCAGGAACTTGGAGAGCTGGGCCTTCATACCGGCCAGGTTGCGCTGCAACGTCTCTTCCGTAAGCAGATTGCGTTCGGCAGACTTTCCGGAAGGGTCACCAATCATACCCGTAGCACCGCCAATCAGTGCCAACGGCTTGTGTCCGCAACGCTGGAAGTGACGCAAAATCATCACACTGCAAAGGTGCCCGATGTGCAAAGAGTCCGCAGTAGGGTCGAAACCAATGTATGCAGTCACTTGTTCCTTAGCCAGAAGTTCTTCCGTACCCGGCATCATATCGTGGAGCATGCCACGCCATCTTAATTCTTCTACAAAATTCATCGAATGATTAAGTTATCTGATTAATTATTTAAGTGATTATCTATGAATTGTTTGATTCCTATTTTAATCTGCGCAATACGACTCTTTATTCGAAGAAACAACTCTTAGGGTTTAAAAAAGACTTTGCAGACATTTCTCCGGAGTGTTTCTCCAAGCTCCTCGGGAAGAGATGCCGCGCACTTCGGCAGCGCGTGCATACAATTCCCCGATGGAAACTTCGCTTTCATCCGTTTCGATGAACAGCCGGTCGGCAGGTACCCGGCACAAGGCTACTTCCTGGTATTTCTCCCCGAATGAAAGGTAAAAGCCATGTTTCAGATATTCCTCCACCAGCGCCGCCTTGCCACGGAAACCATGTATTATCCACGGATTCGACGGGCGCAAGTCCCGCTTCACCTTCAGCAGTTCATCAACCGCCTTCACCAGATGAATCACCAGCGGCTTTCCCACTTCCTCTGCCAAACATGCCTGGCACCTGAACACTTCCACCTGCAAATCCATCGGAGCATCTGCCAGCTTGTCCAGCCCGGCTTCGCCCACGGCAAGTACTTGGGGATGGCGCACTAACTCCTCCAGGCCGCACACCCTGCTAGCCACAGCACCTTCAACTCCTGAGTGTTCACCTCCACTCCGACCTATACGCCAGGGATGTATCCCCACCGAATACCATCCGCCGCTCTGTGGAGAGAACGTTTCGGGATAGCAATTTGCAATGGCAGTTCCGGGTACTTGCGGAAGCCGGTGTGTATGTATGTCAACTGGAATATTCATGGAACGGGATCATATCCGGAACCTCCCCAGGGATGGCAGCGCAGAATGCGCCTGACTGCCAGACAAAACCCCTTGAAAGGTCCGTGTTTCTTGATGGCCTCCACCGCATATTGCGAACAAGTGGGGGTAACGGCATGAAGGCCCTATCATGGGCGATATGCACTTCTGATAGAAATAGATGGGAAGCAGCAGCAGATATGAAAGCAGACGCTTCATGACACCTGCGGAGTTTGCTCGGTTTCAGCATTTGCCGCTACCTTCTCGGCAATGCGTGCCAAAGCTGTCTTCATACGGTCCTCGATGACAGAAGAGTCTACCAACTGGTCCGAAAGATAGATGAAGGCCACGGCCAAACGGCACTTTTTTTCCGTCAACACTGCCAGCAGTCCGTGTTTGTTCATGCGGTAGGCTTCACGTATCTGACGTTTCACGCGGTTGCGCTTCACCGCCCGCTTGAAACGGCGTTTCGAGACACTTACAAGAATGGAAACGGGTGCCTCCAGCTCCTCCACCGGCAGATACACCACACGCAAAGGGAAAACCGAAAACGAGCGTGAGCCGCCCGCAAACATCTTCTCTATCACTTTCTTCCTGTCCAACCGTTCGGACTTACGCAAGGTATTTGGCATGGGGTGATGAGTTATAAGTTATGAGTGATGAGTTATGAGTGATAAGTTATGGGGGCGATACAAAAACGAGCTACAAGTACCTGGCAACATAAAAGCACAACCACTTGTAGCTCAATTTTATAAATCCATTGTTATGCCTACAAGCTATAAGCAAATCACTCATAACTTATAACTCATAACTCTTTTTACTTTCCTTTATTATTTTCCTTGATAAACATGTCAAGCGCCGCCGTCATTGAGGGTGCCTGCACGCTGGGAGCTTCCAGGTCAAGACGAAGCCCGGCATCACGGACTGCCTGGGCAGTGGTAGAGCCGAATGTTCCGATCTTGATTTCCTTCTGGTCAAAATCAGGGAAATTCTTCTTCAAGGCACTGATGCCTGCCGGACTGAAGAACACCAGCATGTCATAATCAAAAGCCTCATCTGCAGCAAAGTCATTGCTGACAGTACGGTACATGACAGCTTCCGTGTGCTGAATCTTATTCTTATCCAGCAGATTCTTCACGTCATCATTGTGTACATCCGACATCGGTACCAAGTACTTTTCAGTCTTATGCTTAACAATGGAAGGTATCAAATCGTCAATCTTCCCGGTGTTTCCGAAGAAAATCTTACGCTTACGATACTGCACATACTTTTGGATATACAGAGCAACGGCCTCCGTCACGCAGAAATACTTCATTGTTTCGGGAATTGTCACACGCAATTCTGTACACAAGTGGAAGAAATGATCAATAGCATGACGCGAAGTAAAAATAACGGCAGTATGATCCAAGACCGAAATTTTCTGTTGTCTGAACTCTTTCGCTGAAAGGCTCTCCACTTTGATAAATGGGCGAAAATCTATTTTCACACCATACTTCTCGGCGATGTCGTAGTAAGGAGATTTCTCTGATGCCGGTTTCGGCTGCGACACAAGTACTTTCTTAATTTTCAACGTCCTAAAATTTTATTATCAAATAATCGTTTAGCTGCGTCACGCCTTGATATAACACAAAACAAGGCATGATTTCAAGGGCACAAAAGTACACAATTAAAAGCAAACCGCCATATAAATTGTTACAAAAAAGCTTTAACCACTTGTATAACATCAATATTTTAGCAAAAAAGGCTAAAATCAATCCTATTATTATCGTCAGCTGCAAACTCAAATCAAAATAGACTATGAACAGAGCAAACGGGAAAAGGGCGAATCCCAAGTAATAAAGTAGCGTAGAATAGGACTCAAGCCATAGCGTTGTAACACTTTCGTCAAAAAAAATCCAACCCAGAAAAGAGTAGAGCATCCACTTCAAGCACAAATAGAAGAGACACACACCGATGTAAATCCCCAGCAGAAGCCCCGGCGACACATGACGTACCAGTTCCGGCTGTATATCATTGAAGTAGCTGAAGATACAGACACCCGCAAGGATGCAAGTCTGCAGGATGAGCAGCAGCAAATAGCGCATATCGGCGGCTGTGGAAGTGGCAAATATGCTGGTACGTTCGCGATGAAGCAGGAAATCCTTCACCAGCTGCAGCAGGAACTTGCGGCTGCGTGACAAAACATAGGCCGACAGAAAGAAACAGCACAAAAGAACCACGGTGATGCCATCGTCCATTCTCGGAGAATATGGAATAGGAATCCCCTCCGTCCCCACTACTGCCCAAGCCATCAACAGCCCTATCATATTGCAGCGAATTTACGGATGGAGGCGTCCCACAAGGGAGTGGTATATATCAGTTCCACGGCTTCCTGCGGTGTCTGCGCCACATGCCAGATGGCACCGTGCTGCACACGCATGAAGTTTTCGTCCACCGCCTGCCGGAGCATATCGAGCAGAGGGTCGAAATAGTTCTTGACATTCAGTATCACAATCGGGTTCAGATACAGTCCGAGTTGCTTCCAAGTGATGATTTCCAGCAGTTCTTCCAGGGTGCCGCAACCACCGGGCAGGGCGATGACGGCATCGCTCAGGTCGGCCATTGTCTTTTTCCGCTGGTGCATGCTTTCCACTTCCACGAGTTGGGTAAGTCCGGTGTGATGCCATCCCTGCTCCACCATGAAGCGGGGAATGACGCCCGTCACCTCTCCCCCTGCCCGGAGTGCCGCATCGGACACAGCGGACATCAGTCCCATATTTCCCGCACCATTAATCAGGCGAATTTGCCGCTGCCCCAGCAGAGTGCCCAGCTCACGGGCTGCATCGAAATAAACGGAATCTATCTTTGTGCTCGAAGCACAATATACGCATACGGAATTTATCTTGTTCATCATCTTGTTACCTCCTTTTTTAGGTACCGCCACAAAGGTACATGATTTCGGGGAGATTTGAAACAAATTTCTTTCTTCCCACTTACGACGTGGGGATTTTTCATAAATCAATAACGGATTATGTGTGCCGCAGGCACTGATAAGGCACATTAAACAGGGCTACACCCTTTGCCCCGGATAGCTACACCCTTTGGGGTAAATGGCTACACCATGTCAGGGAAAGGGTGTAGCCTTATATAAAAGGTAAAATTCCCTGTTGACATATAGTGATGAAAGCAGGGAATCGTTCACTTTATTGAATCAGAGGACCTTATATATCAATATTCGAGCCAAAAGTAATCCGTCAAGGTCAATCCGATTAATAGGATTATTCCCGCAATAAGCATAGAGACTTGTATTGAAGTAATTTTCAGCAGAAGGGTCCACCGTCGTAAACCTTCCCAGCGCAGCATCATACATGCGTGCCCCATAATCATACAGATTCAACCCCTTCTTGCCATCGTACTCCTTGCCGTTGTATTTATAAGGCTGCACATTGCCTGAGCTTGCAAACACACCACCGAAGGGATAGTAATGGTTCGCTTCCTCAACAGCACCGCTGGAACTGAGGACTACGCGGTTGTTTCCCTGATGGTCCTGCAGGTAATAGTGGTACTTCTTGTCCGAAAGCGTAACATACCCCTCTTCCGTAAGAAGAAGCTTGGCAACACCGTTTTCATAGACCACATTGCAGCAATACACAGTAGGAACCGGATTGCCCGAACCATCTGCCTCCTTATACATCATGCGCCGCTTGATGCCGTCGGCAGTATAGCCATACTGTATGAAACCGCCGGAAGCAAAAGTGACGCCCGTTGGCAAATTTAATACATTATACGTAATATTGCTAATTCCCTTGTTTAAATCTTTGGTCAAATTGCCGTTCGCATCATAAACGTACTCGTTCGCCTGCTTAACACCGTCCTTGAACTCGAAGCCATTGTTGTAAGCAGAAGTCGTAGCGGTATCGTCCACATGATTCAGCAGATTGCCCGTAAGAATGATTAGGGCGTAGACTGATGCGGAGGTCTGCCCGTAGCACTGCGAAGACAGGACATTGTCGTTCTTGTCGTAACCGGTCACCTTTTCTGTATAGCGGCCTGCGCCGTGGGTGAAAGCAGTCAGACGGTTAAGGCCGCCGTATCAGTATTAGAAAGAAAAAAGCTATCCTAACATGCAAGATATAAGATATCTGATGTTAAGATAGCGATAAAATAGTCAATTCATATCAGGTCAAGACGCCCTAATTATCAATACAAAAGAGACTGCGTTTGTTTATGATAAACTGCATTTTTCTTTTGAAGATTTACGGCTATTGACAAGAGAAGCTATTAAATAAAAGATATTAATGATTACATAGCATAGAAAAAACTTCCACACTTTAATCGTTTCTTTTAGCCACTCCTCAACCCATAAGATATCAATTTTATCCCCACATCGATTTTCAATCTCATATTTATAACTAATTTCACAATTAATAATTGCGCATACAATTACTAATGAAAGAATTATTGATGTGGCAACAAACACAATTCTAAGCCATTTCATAATCTATCTTGTTTTATAAACTACCTCCAGGTTTGGATATTCTCACTAAATGATTCTGCATTGATATTGGAAGAATAAATCTGTTGACAATAGGAATAGTAGTCCATGTTCCAAAATTGCTTGTTTGTTGTAGCCTTGTCTCTTTCAGAGCATTTGACCCGCTTTTATTCAATACATCAGATACCATTGTTGTACAATTATTACTTGTCAGCTTATATTCATCAATAATACGAGCAGAAGAACTGTTATAATAATCACTTTTAGGATTATCTGGCATTGTAGTTGACATATTAAACTTTTCGTCTAAAATATTAGCAACTTTTTCATCTGCCACATCTGTTACTACAAATACAGACATTCCGCCAGCTGCTTTTTTGTCATTGTAAGCTTTTGCTTCATCCCCCATTAACTTTAAAAGAACACCGGAACCGTTTCCTAAAGAATTAGAGCTTCTATCTGGTCCTTTGTTAGTCCCATTGTATCGTCCGTAGCTATAAACAGTCATATTAGATCCTTCACCAACACTAATCCACGTGTGACCAAAGGACTGAGTTTCAGTGTAAACTCTAATACTATCTCCATTCACATCAATATTCCCAACCGGACTATTCGCCCCATACTGATACGGAGACATCGAATAATATTTCTCGGCAAATCTGTCATTCGTCGTAAACCTACCCAATACCGCATCATAATGCCTTGCACCATAATCATACCAGTTCAAACCTTTCTTCGAGTCATACTCCTTGCCGTTATACTTGTAAGGCTGCACATTGCCTGAGCTTGCAAACACACCACCGAAGGGATAGTAATGGTTCGCTTCCTCTACCGTGCCGCTTTGGTTAATCACAACCCGGTTATTACCCTGATGGTCTTTCAAGTAGTAATGATACTTGCCGTCACTCAGTGTCACATAACCTTCTTCGGTAAGAAGCAACTTCTGAACACCGTTCTCATAGACCACGTTTCCGCAATAGTCCGTCGTGGTGGTAGTGCTGCCTGTCTTATGGACAGTTTTCAGCTTTGTGCCGTCGGCACCATAAGTATAGGCAATCGTACTACCGTCACTGAACGTGACCATATTGGGCAAATTTAATACATTATAGGTAATTGTACTAATTCCCTTGTTTAAATCTTTAGTTAAATTTCCATTGGAATCGTAGGTGTATTCGTTTGCCTGCTTCACACCATCTTTGAACTGGAAGCCATCATTGTAGGCAGAAGTCGTCACATTCTCGCGGAAACGGTTAGTGTCTGTACCAATGATTGTAGTATTATCATAGGTAGTGTTAGCATTTAAATTAATTTTACCATTAGACCTTCATTACCCCACTTGGCGCCAATATTTCCATTATAGTGAGCACCCTATAAAAAAACAGCGGATATCTACATCCGCTGTAATAAAATTGTTATAGAAATATTATTCAATTATTTGTTCTTTGTTTTAATATAAAATAGAATAAAAGCATTATAAAAACCTCAGAGAGTACACCTGGCAAATATAGAAAACCTATCATTATATCAAAATTAAAACGCCAAAACATAAAGAAAATAGTAGAAAGAGAGACAGCAAGTACCAATTGCAGACAACAATATAATAATGTCGTTTTAAGATTAAGCCTCAATTTCAACAATAATAATAAGAACACAACCGTTCCTAAAACAAATGTTATTGATCCTACAAATAATTCAACTGAAAATAAATCTCCTAATGATATACTTTGACTTTCCATATCTATTCAATTTTAACTTGTCTCTTTTTAGGATCATAATTTAGTGACTTAAAACTATTTTGATACTCTTTAACTATGCTATTAGGCCTTGAATCTATAATTACTGGTGCCTTATCTTTTACAGATGGATCTTGTTTCAAAACATCAGCTGCAAAAGTTCCACAATTATTATTCCTTAATGAATACTCTTTTCTCTTTGGATTAGAGTTCTCTGCTATTTTTGATTCTGCATAAGTTTTCATTTCTTTAAATTTATCACTTTCAATATATGCTCCTTCTATTCTCCCGCCATGTCCTGCTTGTTCAGATATTACTGATAAAGTTTTATTCAATGATTCCAATGTAGGCTTTTTATCTTGCCCTATTTTTACATCTGGAACAGCGAATGTTCTGACAACTCCTTTACCCTCTTTGTCATATCTGCCATATTCATAATATTTAGTCACTCCTGTTTTATTATCAATCAATAATACTCCAGCATGACCTAAATTCCCAATCTTACCAATAGGAGTTGATATTTTATAATCGGGGAAAGCAATATAAATACCATCTTTCCCGTTAGGTTCTATACAATTTATAGGATTACTATAACAATAAGTATACAAACTTTCTGAATAATGCTTCTCAGCCAGCGAATCCACCGTCGTAAACCTTCCCAGCGCCGCATCATAATGCCTTGCACCGTAGTCATACAGATTCACCCCCTTCTTACCATCAAACTCCTTACCGTTGTACTTGTAAGGCTGGGTATTGCCTGTATTGGCAAACACCCCTCCGAATGGATAGTAATGGTTCGTCTCCTCTACCGTGCCGCTCTGGTTGATGACTACCCGGTTGTTACCCTGATGGTCTTTCAAGTAATAGTGATACTTGCTGTCACTCAGAGTAACATAACCCTCATCAGTCAGCAGCAACTTCTGAACACCGTTCTCATAGACCACGTTTCCGCAATAGTCCGTCGTGGTGGTAGTGCTGCCTGTCTTATGGACAGTTTTCAGCTTTGTGCCGTCGGCACCATAAGTATAGGCAATCGTACTACCGTCACTGAACGTGACCATATTGGGCAAATTTAATACATTATAGGTAATTGTACTAATTCCCTTGTTTAAATCTTTAGTTAAATTCCCGTTGGAATCGTAGTTGTATTCATTCGCCTGCTTCACGCCGTCCTTGAACTCGAAGCCGCCACCGTAGGCGGAAGCCGCTGCCGCATCGTCCACGCGGTTCAACAGATTGCCGGCGAGGGTGAAAGTCAGGTTGTCAATCAGTCCGTAACCGGAAGCAGCGGTCTGACCGTAGCGTTGCAGGGTCTTGATGTTGCCGTTCTTGTCATAGGCGGTTACATTCTCACTGAAACGGTCGGTGTTCGCGTTGATGCCGGCTGTTTCGCCGTAGGTCGCGTTCAGCAGCCTGTCCAGCCCGTCGTAGGTGAACTTGTAGCCGCGGACGGTGCTTTCATTCCCTGCCTTCTAGGTCATGCTGCTGATGCTGCCGTTGTACCTGGCAGTGCCGTTACCGGTATTGTAGTACAGGTTCTGTGTGAACTTACTTCCGCTGATGCCCGTCAGCCAGTTGCGGACATTGTACGCATACGTCAGCTTGTTTGTACTACTTCCGTGCAGGGACTTTGATTGCAGTCTTCCAAAGTTGTCATACCCGTAGGCAGCGAGCGTTACATTGGTTCCTCCCAACGTGTGCTCAACCTTCAAGAGTCTGTCCGCATGGTCGTAGCTGTAAGCATGCACTTCCGTGCGGGTTGTTTTTCCACTTGCCGCGTGGGTATGGGTCACCGTAGCGGGCTTGTCGGTGAAGGTGTAGCTCACATTCAGGTCTTCATCGGTGGTTTTAACAACCGAAAGCTGACCGGAAAAATTACGTATAGAAAGCAAAAGGCAGATGATTCACGAAGCCAAACTGAAAAACAAATTCCCTGCTTATATCCGATGACGTAAGCAGGGAATCGTTCAATTTATTGAATCAGAGATTCTTATTATATTAATATTCAAGCCAAAAATAATCAGGGGTGCGTAAAGTATCCCACAATGTAATACCACTATTTGCTCTGCATGCAATCACAATACTGGGTATATTGTCTATCCGGTATCGGAACGTACTATCTATGACCCTTTTTCCACGATATAATACAGTATCCAGAGATGTGACACGTATCTTTATTTTTAAACTATCATATCCGCTCTTATCGAAACGGGTGATTTCCATTCCAAGCCAATCTTCATGGTAGTCCAATATCTGGTCATCCGTCTTGTTCACATACAGTCCATTAAAAACAAGGCTGTCATTCACCCAACATTGGATATAATCTTTACCGGTACGTTCTTTATAACCAGTATCCACTCGAATCATGAAATCATTCTTTGAGATTGAATGGTCAATGCACGCCACCAGCATGGCAAGTATGATTATAAAAATAAATATACGTGTCTTCATGTTACTGCCTCCTTTTAAGTTTTTGTCTCCAGTTTGGAATATGCCTATTCAATTTGTTATGGATGTAGTTATCCCGAATTGTCTGCACTTGGGAATGATTCAACTGAATTGCTTTGAGATAATCTCCTTTGGAATCTAATTGAATTTCTTTTTTCTGTGTCATCAAGTTTTCCACATCCATTGTATGCCCCAATCCCCCTGATAGCTATTAAAGTTTTTTGCTTGAAATAATCAATTTATATCAAGATAAAACACGATAAAGTTAAATAAAACAAGGATGCAGCCAAAGAGCAACAAGTTCTTGATTCCCGTCTATTACACCGATACAATTATCTATAAATTCAACAGCCCCCTCCTGACACTGAGGATTTCCTATGCAAATCCATCTTGTTTTAGGATTTATAAATACCGTCCAGTTTTTATCATTAAGCTTTGGAGAGCCAGCTTTAGCAATATACACTTCCGGATACAATACTTTAAGTAATCCTTTCTCAGCTTTAGGAACATCATAAGGTGTTTCTATCGTTTTAGACAAGCCACAGAAACCATTCAACTGAATCACTTTACCGTCAACAACAGTTAAAGCAATAGTATTGATTGCTATATCAAAATCTATTTCAGGTATATAAGGTATCGTATCAAAACTATATTCAGCTTTACGATACACCACTTGTTTTCGCCCTAAATATTCATTGTAATCTATACTAAACTTCATAATTAATACGTAAAATTGAAATGATAAATAACTTTTGTCTCAGGATTTATACCTAATTCCCATATGCCTTGAGCACCTCTAAAGGCTCCCGGAACTTTCCAATTCAAGCCACCTTTAAATGTAGCATCAGGAATTCCTTTCCCAGCTTGCATAATTTCTTGAATAGTCAATGATGAATTCATGTATGGCCGTGACGGTTCTCCCTTATATACTCCCTTTTTAACTATATCAGAAAAATGTCTCGCAGCAGTTTTAGTATATGTAAATTCACCAGTTCCAACCTGCGCTGCCGCCTTTCCTGCAACCTTGCCTACAGCCCATCCTAATGCCTTCCCCAACAAGATACCACCAAACTCCCCGGCACCAAAACTAAAGGCAGCCTCGCCTATAGGTCGCGCAATAGCATCTATAGAACGACTGTTCAGAGAATTGAAAAGGGCGGACTTAGAGTCTTCAGATAAAGGACTGGTTTTACCTAAGAACTGATTCTGAAGTTTACCGCTGGAAGCTATCAAGTCAAAAGCATTAACAGCCCGATTGGCTAAGATACCTCCATTCTGATAGAAGTTCAGATAGTTGTCATTACCTAACGCAATAGAGGCGGATGAACCGATATTTGTATAGCCTTTTAAAGCTTCACTACCTTCCTGCCAACGTAAATTCCCTTGCTTATCTTCATACCAGTCAGCTCCTGTTGGGTCTATTCTGCTGATAGGGTTGTTACCACAATAAGCATAGAGACTTGTATTGAAATAGTTTTCAGCAGAAGGGTCCACCGTTGCAAACCTCCCCAGCGCCGCATCATAATGTCGCGCCCCATAATCATACAGATTCAAACCCTTCTTAGCATCAAATTCCTTGCCGTTATACTTGTAAGGCTGCACATTGCCTGAGCTTGCAAACACACCACCGAAGGGATAGTAATGGTTCGCTTCCTCTACCGTGCCGCTTTGGTTAATCACAACCCGGTTATTACCCTGATGGTCTTTCAAGTAGTAGTGATACTTGCCGTCACTCAGTGTCACATAACCTTCTTCGGTAAGAAGCAACTTCTGAACACCGTTCTCATAGATCACATTTCCACAATAGTCCGTCGTGGTGGTAGTGCTGCCTATCTTATGGACAGTTTTCAGCTTTGTGCCGTCGGCACCATAAGTATAGGCAATCGTACTACCGTCACTGAATGTCACCGCACTTGGCAAATTTAAACAATTATACGATATATTGCTAATCCCCTTGTTTAAATCTTTAGTTAAATTTCCATTGGAATCGTAAGTGTATTCGTTTGCCTGCTTCACACCGTCCTTGAACTCGAAACCACCATTGTAGGCAGAAGCTGCTGCCGCATCGTCCACACGGCTCAACTGATTGCCACCGAGGGTGAAAGTCAGGTTATCAATCAAACCGTAACTGGAAGCAGCGGTCTGACCGTAACGTTGCAAGGTCTTGATGTTGCCGTTTTTGTCATAGGCGGTTACATTCTCACTGAAACGGTTAGTGTTCGTATTGATGCCGGCTGTTTCGCCGTAAGTGGCGTTCATCAGACGGCTAAATCCGTCGTAAGTGAACTTATAGCCACGGATAGTGCTCTCATTTCCAGCCTTCCACGTCATGCTGCTGATACTGCCGTTGTATTTGGCGGTGCCGTTGCCGTTGTTGTAGTACAGATTCTGTGTAAACTTGCTTCCACTGATTCCCGTCAGCCAGCCACGGACATTATAGGCATACGTCAGCTTGTTGGTGGCACTTCCGTGCAGGGACTTTGATTGCAGTCTTCCCAAGTTGTCATACGCATAGTCGGCAAGGGTTATCTTGGTGCCGCCAGCGTATGCTCCACCTTCAAGAGTCTGTCCGCATGGTCGTAGCTGTAAGTATACACTTCCGTGCGGGTTGTTTTTCCGCTTGCCGTGTGGGTATGGGTCACTGTAGCAGGCTTGTTTGTAAAAGTATAGACGGTAGCTGCTACATCATAACCACCCAAAGGATTACTTTGTACAGTCTTCACCACACGGCCCTTGATGTCATAGTAGTATGCGGTATAAATCTTGTTACTACTACCAAGTACCGTTGCCACACTTGCAGTCAAGGCACCTTTTCCATTGCCCGAAGCATCATCAGGGAAATTGCTGTTATTGAAACCTGCTTGCGAACGGAAAGCGTAACTGTCATAGAAGTGCTGCACAAGTACATTCGTTCCAGAAGTGGTCACTTTGTTGGTACAAGTCCCCTGTTCCGTCAGGCGGTTCAGCCCGTCGTACTTGTAGTACGTCCAGTTACCGGATGTAAGGGCACGCTGGTTGCCGTCCTGCGAGAATACCAGGCGGTCGGCATTGTCATACACCATTTCCATATATCCCGCACCGGGAAGCTTCTTCCAGATACAGCGGTTGCGTCCGTCGTACTTGTACTGGAAGGCATACTGGTCGAGATTGGCCGAGCTCTGATACATGGGCTGCAACACAAAGCAGAGGTTGCCTTTGTCGTCATACACATAGTAGGTATCGTGCGTTTCGCTGCCTTTCATCTGACGCGTCAATACAACATGTCCCATCTTGTCGGTGAAGGTGTAGCTCGCGTTCAAGTCTTCATCGGTGGTTTTAACAACCGAAAGCTGACCGGAAGCACAGCCGCCGTTGCTCGTCAGTGCGCCTGCACTGCTTACACTATAGTTGATGCAGTTCAACTGCGCGTTAGCCGTACTGTTGCCCAGATAGTCCGTATTGACGGAATGACTGCGACAAGCGTACATGACCTCAATTACCTTAACGATGTCAGAGAGGATATCACGACTGCATGATACTCGGTGACAAGGGTTATCGGATGCTTACGGTACAACGGAATCAGAATCGCTTGGTTTTTGGAGGCAGATTACACTGGATTTTCCATATGGTACCTATCTCCTTTTAGTTGGCATGATAATATAGCCAAGCTAAAGATAAACATTCTATACTTTTAAGCAAAGTTTCATTATTTCGTTTGAAGAAACTCTTAAAACATACATAATTGGAATAAATGAGTTGTTGATTTGGTAAAAAACGTAATTTTCACCTTTTACAAAAAGAAAATCATATTCTTTATGATAACTTCTATCCACTTCTATCAGATATAGAGATTCTTTCTTCGTATTAAATACTTTGTAAACCTTATATGGAAAATCTTTTCCATAAGATGTTTGAATCCATTGAGTTATTTGTTCACTATCTTCATTTTTAATTTTTTTCACCAAAAACAAAGAAGCGGTTGGGTTGTATGTTGGACAATACGCATTGGAATGTTGCCAATAATCAAAATCTTTCATTTTAAAAACATGAACCCAATTTACAATATTATAATAGTATTTAGTTTGCCCTATTAACTCGTGTTTAAGTTCTATTCCTTCTTTAGAAGCATATTGCAAAAGGTTATACATAGAGTGAATAACGGAAGTATAAACAGAACTATCCTGCTGTGACAGATGCATGATTTTTTTAATATTGCCAAGGGTAGATAACCGTAACTATATAGAAAATAATCATTCTTATGCTTTATTGCAATTCCTAAAGGAGAATAAGAAAGTTGAGATGGGAAAGAGAACAGGTAAGTATCTATCTTTAAATCTTTGGAATTTATAGAATTTATGATAAAAAAAGATGCTGCATCATACGTGTCTTGTTGAGCATCTTTATCAACATATTTTAATTCCTGTGCATAATGCAACACTTTCATATTTAATAATGAATCTGGCACAATGGCAGTTAATTTTATCGTTCCCATGCTTGCCTTTTCTTGTGAAAAAGCAGAAATAGAGAATAATAGAAATATGAATAATATTCTTTCTTTCATCTTTAATAATTTGAAGTACGGACAGAGATACAATATTTAGAAGTATTTCAAATTATAGTATCTCTGCCGTTTTGTCAACTTTTATGCTAAAGAAATCGAATATTTCGATTCTTATCCTTCATTTTGCACAAAATCCACTAATGCTTTATCTTTTTTATATATTCAATTTCTTTTAATATAGGATTTTGTTCTCGTTTAGATTTATCGGGCTGGCCTACATGATTTGAATATTTATCTAAAGCATGTACACTCTCATGAGTTCCTGTAGCTCCTATAACATCATCTAAAGTTATGTTACTAAGTTGATCTATATTTAGATTTTCTCTATAACGCTTCACTATTTCTCCTTGTTTTGCATAAGGAATAATGTTTGCTATATCCTTTATGATTTCCATATAAAGAGTTATTTTCGCTTTTGTTATATTGCCATTCTCATCACCTGTAATACTAGTTACTCCTATGCGACCGGAATTATTATCGTCTTTAGAACTTAATGTAATTGTAATAGGATAATCAGACCACATCATTTTTTCGAATTGGGTTTGCCCAATACTATTTCTCATCATTGCATTACCTACCCTTTTAACATCCGGCGTTGCGTTTGAGGACCATTCATTATTTTGATAAGTAATGGCTTTTCCATTAATATCTATAATTGAATCACCTTTTACATCAATATGTTTAACCGGATTATTCGCCCCATACTGATACGGAGACATCGAATGATACTTCTCAGCAAATCTGTCATTTGTCGTAAACCTCCCCAACGCCGCATCATAATGCCTTGCACCGTAGTCATACCAGTTCAACCCTTTCTTCGCATCAAGCTCCTTGCCGTTATACTTGTAAGGCTGCACATTGCCTGTACTTGCAAACACACCACCGAACGGATAGTAATGGTTCGTCTCCTCTACAGTGCCGCTCTGGTTGATGACTACCCGGTTGTTCCCCTGGTGCAAGTAGTAATGATACTTGCCGTCGCTCAAAGTAACATAGCCCTCATCGGTCAGCAACAACTTCCGAACACCGTTCTCATAGACCACGTTTCCGCAATAGTCCGTCGTGGTGGTAGTACTGCCTGTCTTATGGACAGTTTTCAGCTTCGTGCCGTCGGCACCGTATGTATGACTTATCCTACTGCCGTCACTGAAAGTCACCGTACTTGGCAAATTTAAGCAATTATACGATATGTTGCTAATTCCCTTGTTCAAATCTTTAGTTAAATTTCCATTGGCATCGTAGGCGTACTCATTTGCCTGCTTCACGGCATCTTTGAACTCGAAACCGCCACCGTAGGCAGAAGCCGCTACCGCATCGTCCACACGGGTCGGGCGGTTGCCCGCAAACGTGAAGGTGAGGTTTTCAATCAGACCGTCGTAAGTGAGCTTAGAAATTCTTATCATAGAAATAATACTATATGAAATTCCCTGCCTACATCGCTGTATGTAAGCAGGGAATCATTTAGATTATTGAATCAGAAGATTCTGATATTCAGAAGTAGTAAACAAATAACATCCGTTACAACAAAATTTATCTGATTACTAAACTATAATTTCTAATTTTTGAGAGTAGCGCTTCTATTTATATATATATCACCTGATTCACAATCTCTTCTAACAGATAAACCATGTTGCAATAATACATAAATAACATACCTTTGTTCCGATAAACTTAATACACTATTCTCATTATAACACGGAGTAAACCATATATCATCAAAATAAGCTGAAAACAAACCTTTTATTCCTTCACGTTTACAAATAGAATCTATACGATATTCCGGAACAACGACATAGTCTTTCAATTGTATATACGAGAGACTGTCCATTATTAAAGTGTCTTTATCAGATAACTTGATAAAATTTTCATAAAAAGGTTTCGTTATATAGTCCTCTTCATCTATAACTGATACCAATTCAATCTCATCTAATACAACCTTACAAATAGAATCATGCCACGCTATATTAGTTGTTATCATACAAGGCGCAGTAGTAATTAAGTTATTAGAATCTATCGTAGCTTTTTCAGAATAATCATACTTTATGTATAAATATAAAGATATCCCTCCGATAATAATTACTATTAAAATCAGCATCCTACTCCAATAATTCTTTCGGTACTTTTTGGGTTCCATACATCGTTCTTTTAGGTTCACCTATTACTTTTCTTATTCGGTTCTCGGTATTGATAGCGCGTATATCCATTAATAAAATACCGTTTTTCGTCCTTTCATAAGTAGCCACCTTCTTATCAACATCAAATGAATGTTGAAGTTCATGAGCTAAACCTATTCTTGGTGTTCTCATGTCGCTGTCATTTCGGCCTCTTCTCCGATTATAGGGGTTATAATAAATTTCACTACCTTGTGAAATATTCTTTTTTACCTTGTCTGCATTAAACCCAGTAGAGTTATACTCTCCTTTTTTAGGCATTGTGATATAATGTATATTCTTACTCTCTTCTAATTTTCCAATAATATCAGCTACCTTTTTATCATCTTGTTTAAGTTGGAAAAGATCTGCTTTTACATCTTTTTGGAATTTTGTATCATACCCAAAGAGCACTTTTATCTGATCAATTATTCCATTCGCATTAGGTTTAATAATTATGCTATCCCCATTCACATCAATATTCCCAACTGGACTATTCGCCCCATACTGATACGGAGACATCGAATAATATTTCTCGGCAAATCTGTCATTCGTCGTAAACCTACCCAATACCGCATCATAATGCCTTGCACCATAATCATACCAGTTCAAACCTTTCTTCGAGTCATACTCCTTGCCGTTATACTTGTAAGGCTGCACATTGCCTGAGCTTGCAAACACACCACCGAAGGGATAGTAATGGTTCGCTTCCTCTACCGTGCCGCTTTGGTTAATCACAACCCGGTTATTACCCTGATGGTCTTTCAAGTAGTAATGATACTTGCCGTCGCTCAAAGTAACATAGCCTTCATCGGTCAGCAGCAACTTCTGAACATCGTTCTCATAGACCACGTTTCCGCAATAGTCCGTCGTGGTAGTAGTGCTGCCTGTCTTATGGACAGTTTTCAGCTTTGTGCCGTCGGCACCATAAGTATAGGCAATCGTACTACCGTCACTGAACGTGACCATATTGGGCAAATTTAATACATTATAGGTAATTGTACTAATTCCCTTGTTTAAATCTTTAGTTAAATTTCCATTGGAATCGTAAGTGTATTCGTTCGCCTGCTTCACACCGTCCTTGAACTCGAAACCACCATTGTAGGCAGAAGCTGCTGCCGCATCGTCCACACGGCTCAACTGATTGCCGGCGAGGGTGAAAGTCAGGTTATCAATCAAACCGTAACTGGAAGCAGCGGTCTGACCGTAACGTTGCAAGGTCTTGATGTTGCCGTTCTTGTCATAGCCCGTCACGTTCTCGCTGAAGCGGTTGGTGTTCGTATTGATGCCGGCTGTTTCGCCGTAAGTGGCGTTCATCAGACGGCTTAATCCGTCGTAAGTGAACTTATAGCCACGGATAGTGCTCTCATTTCCAGCTTTCCACGTCATGCTGCTGATGCTGCCGTTGTATTTGGCGGTGCCGGTGCCGGTGTTGTAGTACAGATTCTGTGTAAACTTGCTTCCACTAATTCCCGTCAGCCAGCCACGGACATTATAGGCATACGTCAGCTTGTTGGTGGCACTTCCGTGCAGGGACTTTGATTGCAGTCTTCCCAAGTTGTCATACGCATAGTCGGCAAGGGTTATCTTGGTGCCGCCTAGCGTATGCTCCACCTTCAAGAGTCTGTCCGCATGGTCGTAGCTGTAAGTATACACTTCCGTGCGGGTTGTTTTTCCGCTTGCCGTGTGGGTATGGGTCACTGTAGCAGGCTTGTTTGTAAAAGTATAGACGGTAGCTGCTACATCATAACCCCAAAGGATTACTTTTGTACAGTCTTCACCACACGGCCCTTGATGTCATAGTAGTATGCGGTATAAATCTTGTTACTACTACCAAGTACCGTTGCCACACTTGCAGTCAAGGCACCTTTTCCATTGCCCGAAGCATCATCAGGGAAATTGCTGTTATTGAAACCTGCTTGCGAACGGAAAGCGTAACTGTCATAGAAGTGCTGCACAAGTACATTCGTTCCAGAAGTGGTCACTTTGTTGGTACAAGTCCCCTGTTCCGTCAGGCGGTTCAGCCCGTCGTACTTGTAGTACGTCCAGTTACCGGATGTAAGGGCACGCTGGTTGCCGTCCTGCGAGAATACCAGGCGGTCGGCATTGTCATACACCATTTCCATATATCCCGCACCGGGAAGCTTCTTCCAGATACAGCGGTTGCGTCCGTCGTATTTGTACTGAAAAGCATACAAGTCGAGATTGGCCGAGCTCTGGTACATAGGCTGGAGTACGAAACAAAGATTACTTTTGTCGTCATACACATAGTAAGTGTCGTGCGTTTCACTGCCTTTCATCTGACGGGACAATACAACATGCCCCATCTTGTCGGTGAAGGTGTAGCTCACGTTCAAGTCTTCATCGGTGGTTTTAATAACCGAAAGCTGACCGGAAAAATTGCGTATAGAAAGCAAAAGGCAGATGATTCACGAAGCCAAACTGAAAAACAAATTCCCTGCTTATATTCAAAAGACATAAGCAGGGAATCATTTAGTTTATTGAATCAGAGATTCGGGGACTTGGGAACAATGGGGGAAGAACATACACTGAAACAGAATATTTTATCTTATCAAGAAACGTCCAAATATAAAATACCATTCTTCAGAAAGTGCATTATTCGTTTTTTGCCAACTTCCTTCAGTGGATAGGAGTATTTTTTTATTAACTTATCGTAATTATACTTGGAGTTATTATACCCTGCCCTTTTCACAATTTTTATTTCTCTAATTTTAAGTTTTCTGTCAAAAAGAATAGTGTATAAACAAGAGGCATTCTGTTCATCACCATTGTAGTTTTCCCAATAAAGACTATCTTGGTATTTCCTTAATGATTCGTTTCCACCAATATAAGAAATTTCCGTTGAGACTTCTCGCAACCGCTTCCTAAAATAATAAGAAGTATACATTTTAGAAGATCTTGCAGTATCCAATATCAATTCAAAAACTGGTAAGTTGGTCTCAGTATCAAAAAAGATAGTTTTTTCTATCTTCTTTTTATAGGAACTTATATCACTTGAATATATTATACTTTCTTCCACCAACTTATTTTGTCCGTACAATAATGGCGGAAGCATAATAAACATGAAAAATAGTTTTAATTTAATAGTCATATCCTAATCGTTTTGACATTACATCAGCTCTTTTATTGTATATAAAATTATTGACCCCTGGCTGTCCGTGGCTAAACGGTACATTCCTCAAGTATAAAATAACATGCCCAAATTCGTGTGCAATCCCAACTGTTCGATGATTCAAAGTGCCATTCTTATTAATTATGACTTGTACATGGCTATTGGTTGAACTCTTACCGGAAGCTAACCTCTTGTCAGGTACTAATGTCTGACCTAAATTTCCTTGAATATGTTTTCCAAAAGGGACTCCAGCCTTTGAATACTCTTCTTTTTGATGAGCAGGTATTTCGCTATCATCATCGTCATAAGGAGTACCAAAAGTTTCTTCTACAGTCTTCCCATTCATTTTATATGTATTCTTATCAGATAATGACAGTTCTACCATTTTCTCACTATTGGCAATCTCAAATAAGTCTTTCAGAAAGAAATCATTACTACTATTAGCTTGTTTCGCAATGGAAGTTGGATCCAATATACCATTATTGAATTGCATCTTTATGTTACTACCATCCTGCAAACCATTGTAAATAGCTTCAATAGCTGCTGGAGTTACAATAAGCAAGCTATCTCCATTGATGTCAATGGTATTCACTGGATTATTCGCTCCATACTGATACGGAGACAATGAGTGATACTTCTCGGAAAACCTATCATTCGTTGTAAATCTCCCCAGCGCCGCATCATAATGCCGTGCCCCGTAGTCATACCAGTTCAACCCCTTCTTGCCATCATACTCCTTGCCGTTGTACTTGTAAGGCTGCACATTGCCTGAGCTTGCAAATACACCACCAAAAGGATAGTAATGGTTCGCTTCCTCTACCGTGCCGCTTTGGTTAATCACTACCCGGTTATTACCCTGATGGTCTTTCAAGTAGTAATGATACTTGCCGTCACTCAGTGTCACATAACCTTCTTCGGTAAGAAGCAACTTCTGAACACCGTTCTCATAGATCACATTTCCACAATAGTCAGTTGTTGTGGTTGTACCTCCTATCTTATGTACAGTCTTTAGCTTGGCGCCGTCAGCTGCATAGGTGTACACAATCGTACTCCCGTCACTGAATGTCACCGCACTTGGCAAATTTAAACAATTATACGATATATTGCTAATACCCTTGTTTAAATCTTTAGTTAAATTTCCATTGGAATCGTAGGTGTATTCGTTTGCCTGCTTCACACCATCCTTGAACTCGAAACCACCATTGTAGGCGGAAGCTGCTGCCGCATCGTCCACACGGCTCAACAGATTGCCACCGAGGGTGAAAGTCAGGTTATCAATCAAACCGTAACTGGAAGCAGCGGTCTGACCGTAACGTTGCAAGGTCTTGATATTGCCGTTCTTGTCATAGCCCGTCACGTTCTCACTGAAACGGTTGGTGTTCGTATTGATGCCGGCTGTTTCGCCGTAGGTCGCGTTCATCAGGCGGCTTAATCCGTCGTAAGTGAACTTATAACCACGGATAGTACTCTCATTTCCAGCCTTCCACGTCATGCTGCTGATGTTTCCGGTGTAGCATGCGGTGCCGTTTCCGGTGTTGTAATACAGATTCTGTGTAAACTTGCTTCCGCTGATACCTGTCAACCAGCTGCGTACATTATAGGCATACGTCAGCTTGTTGGTGGCACTTCCGTGCAGAGACTTGGACTGCAGTCTGCCCAAGTTGTCATACGCATAGTCGGCAAGGGTTATCTTGGTGCCGCCTAATGTATGCTCTACTTTCAAGAGTCTGTCCGCATGGTTGTAGCTGTAAGTATACATTTCAGTACGAGTGGGCTTTCCGCTTGCAGTATGCGTATGCGTTACAGTAGCGGGCTTATCGGTGAAGGTATATACGGTAGCCGTCACATCATAGCCCCCCAAGAGATTGCTTTGCACGGTCTTCGCCACACGGCCCTTGATGTCATAGTAGTATGCGGTATAAATCTTATTGCTACTACCAAGTACCGTTGCCACACTTGCAGTCAAGGCACCTTTTCCATTGCCCGAAGCATCATCAGGGAAATTGCTGTTATTGAAACCTGCTTGCGAACGGAAAGCGTAACTGTCATAGAAGTGCTGCACAAGTACATTCGTTCCAGAAGTGGTCACTTTGTTGGTACAAGTCCCTTGTTCCGTCAGGCGGTTCAATCCATCATACTTGTAATACATCCAGTTGCCCGTGCTGAGGGCACGCTGGTTGCCGTCCTGCGAGAAAACCAGGCGGTCGGCATTGTCATACACCATTTCCACATATCCTGCACCGGGAAGTTTCTTCCAGATACAGCGGTTACGTCCGTCGTATTTGTACTGGAAGGCATACTGGTCGAGATTGGCCGAGCTCTGATACATGGGCTGCAGCACAAAGCAGAGGTTGCCTTTGTCGTCATACACATAGTAGGTGTCGTGCGTTTCGCTGCCTTTCATCTGACGCGTCAATACAACATGCCCCATCTTGTCGGTGAAGGTGTAGCTCACGTTCAGGTCTTCATCGGTGGTTTTAACAACCGAAAGCTGACCGGAAGCATAGCTGCCGTTGCTCGTCAGTGCGCCTGCACTGCTTACGCTATAGTTGATGCAGTTCAACTGCGCGTTAGCCGTACTGTTGCCCAGATAGTCCGTATTGACGGAATGACTGCTATACCATGCAGCCCCCGGTCCGTATTCCTTAACGGTACGGTTCAGCGGAGAAGCCTCGTACACCGGCTGGCTGTAAGGACGCGAATCGTTGCCATAGTTGCCGGGCGCACTGCTCTTGAATGCAGCAGGCGCCACATACTCGGCAGACGAGACTATCGGCAGCCAGGAATTCGCGGCACGTCCTGCAACGTCGTACTCCTGCAGCGTCACCAGATTGCTGTTGCTTGCCGTCACCTTCTTCAATACCGTCTGGAACGGACGTCCCAGACCGTCATAATACTCCACCTTGTCCAGGTATTTCCCTCCCGTTTCATCCAGCATGCTACGGGTACGCACATAATTGTGGCTGGCATCCTGCGCCGCTGTTGTCAGTGCATAGCACAGCAACGCCATGAACATATATTTTCGTTTCATACAATTCTTTCGTTTCATTGGGGTTTGTAATTATACTGATATTCGTTCACTACCTTTCCATTATGGTCCTTAACCTGGAACAAGCGGTTGAAGTCGTCATAGGCAAAGGTCGCTTTCTCTTTATTCGGTTCTACAATTTCCGTAACACCCACAAGCGGGCGATAGAGATAGGTAGTAACCAAAGCATTGTCGTTGGCAAGCCCGTTTCGCACTGTGTTCAGGACAGCTGTAATAGACGCAGTATTCACATTGGCTGGCAGTTGGCTGATGCTCGCCGACGAGATTTTCTCTACAGCCTCATACGTCTTTCCTTCTATCTTGGCCACCGGATAAAGATTGTTATAGGCCCATAGGAAGCTCACCGGCAAATTGTTGCGTATATAACCCAGCAGCCGGCCTCTCGAAGTGTACTTGCCAAACCAGATGTCCTGCACATAGGCTCCCGCATAGTCGGCCAGTGTCTTGGGAGCAGCAGAGCTGAATTTCAACGTACGTTTGGGCAGAATCATGTTGAGCGTGTCTTTATATTCCGTCTTCGACGCATTCACCACTTTGCCGGCAGAGAGTTCGACGCGTTCTATGGGTATGCCCACCATATATTTCCCTTTCATCTTGACGGAAACGGCATCCGTAAAGCTGTTTGCATATTTAAACTGCTTTTCTTTCTCCACCCCGTGCTTGTTGCTCTTCAAGGAAGAAAGTACCCCATAGTCAGTATAGGCATATCTCTCTTCGTCCACTATATTGCCTTCAGCGCGATAGTCGGTAGTCACTTTCTTGCTGAGATAGTACGATTGTGCCCACAGATTGTAAGGCTGCATGGTACGGGTAGGATGGGAATAATCCGGATTGAAATAATAGTTGCGTATTTTCGGTGCCCAAACCTCTTCCGAAGAAGAAGGTGAGTAGGTGTACTCCTCTCTCTTCAGCAGTTTATGATTTTTATCCCTATATTCTACCGACGAAAGTTTACCGTTCTCATAGTCAGGCACCGTAGGAATACCGGTCAGGTATATATCAGTAACCTCATCCGGAACGTTATGGTATCTGTAAGTGGTATATCCCTGAGTATCCATGTCGCCATATGATTCACTGACCGCCGTATATCCCACAAGGTTTCCTCTGGAAAGATTCGTCAAAGGGATATAAGGAGCAGATTGAATCAGTTCATAGTAAGCATTCATCCAGTTTCCTGCCCAACTTTGCATTTGTTCTACATAGACCGGTGCGTTGAATACCGGCTTCACCATCAGCTTTGCATCCTGATATTCAAACTTACGCCAACTCTGGTTACCGTTGCCGTCCGTATTCGTGATGGACTTGATGCGCAGCCCGGCACCCAGGTAATCCTTATCCAAGGGAGCATTCGTTTTGCCTACTATCTCTACCGAAATATTGATAGGATACTCCAACCTTACATTCTGCACTGCCAATGTCACACGATACGTACCTCTGTCCAGTTGCTTTTCAGTGTCATCAGGCCAGGGCTCCATCACATCATAATCGGGAGAAGAGAACAAGGTTCTATAACCATTACCCTCTTTCTTTTCGAGTTGTGTTGTGTAAGTAAGCGACGAAGCAAGATGTTCACTGGGATGAGGTTCGTCATGTCTTCTGCGGATGATAATCTTGGGATTGGCATCGTCCACTTCAAAAGGCTCGCCAATATACATAAGGACAGGAGCTCCGGGTGCTACGGGCGGCATACCGTTGTCTACCAGGTTAAGGGTTCCTTCGCGCAAGGGGGGCATCATAGGCAAAGTTTCAAAACGATGTCCTTCATACTCAAAGGTAGTTGTGCCACCCGTAGGATAGGTGATAGTGCGCAGCGTCCCTATCTTGCACAACGCCTCATTGAATGAACGGTCCATACCTTCTTTGAACAAGCTCGTCTTACTGCTCGGCTTTATCGACTCCGACCAATAAATGCTGGGGCTAATCTTTAAAGAAGCAGTCATTGGTGACGCACCGTTGTAGAATCCCCAGGCATCTACAGACAAAGAGCGTTTGGGCGGCAATTTCCCCATATTGTAATCCATGGTATATACATTGTTCTTCTTCGAACCAGCCACATCATATACCTTCGACAATAACAAACGGTCATCATAACCATTGGTAGTGGCAGCCATTCCGCTAAGCAGATATTTATACTCCAGCATGGTGGTCTTGATAAGGTTACCGGCAGTATCACTCACCTTGATACTCGACAGCTTCTGTACCTTTTTTCCGGTTTCCGCACTCTCTATATCCTCACGATCAGTTGTACCGAATTCTACTTTACCCCCTTCAAAAGTAATAGCCGACAATGTCCATTGCTCTATCTTGGAGTATGAGTAATTGTAGTTGAACTTATTGGTGAAATACTGCGGAGATTGTGAAGACAATTGGCCATTCACTATTTTAGACAAAGATATAACGTCTTCTGTAGTAGAAATGGGAGTAAAAATACTTTCTTTTTTGTAACTAAACGTAATCTTTCCACCGTTGGGAGATGTCACAGAGTCAAGCATCCAGGCTGTTACAATCTGCGGTTCGTTATAGTATGGAAATATATGACTTCTAGTTATATCTGTTTGAAAAAAATCAATGGTATTTAAGAAATAGTATGTGATTTCTTTTGTCGAGAAGGAATAGACATATCCTTCCAAGTCCGTCATGGTCCATGTTTTGTTACTTGTATTGTATACCATCTTTACCACTTTTTCTTGTGTTTGGATGGTAGGGACGGCATTCAGTTGTCGGTTGTTCTTCAATACGTCGAAATACATGGAGCCCGAATGTCCGCCTGCATTGAAGTAACATATCAGGTTCGGCATCATAGTCACCTTTGAAATAACCCATATACTTCTCCAAATTCTGGTCGGTCACTTCAAATCTGGGATTGGTCAGCCACGGAGCATCAGTAAGGTTATAGCACCCACGTGCTGCAAAGTCGTCCGTACCCTGCACTTGTCTGACGACGCACCCTCCTGCCTGGAGGGTCCATCCAAGGCCGATCCAAGTAGCTTCTTGTGCAACACGTGTTCCGTCCGTATGGTAGGATAGTGCAATGGGGAACTTCTTTCCGTCAAGGTCAATCTCGTAGATCGGGATAGTCAGATTGGCTTGCCCCACATAATTGTCGGTAGGTATCATGCCGAAAGTTCCCAATGAAGCTGCATTGGGAGATACCGGAACAATCCGGAAGTTGGTTTCAGGATGGCCATCCTGCGAATACATAACCGTTGCCTTCAGTAAAAGGAACAGTAATAAAAACAAGGATATTCTTTTCATGATAAATCGTTGTTATTAGAAAAATTATTCAATATGTTTTGCGGGATAAGGGATGGGGGAGGCTGTTTTCCAAGCCTCTCCCATTCCCTTGCTGGCTTTTCAGCCTCCTACAGTGGCATCGCCTGCACGCCCAGCACACTGGCTATGGTGGCAATGATGGTGCCCACAATTTTCAAGATATCTTTCCAGGTTTCTTTGCTTATTTTCATAATTCCATGTTTTAAGGATGATTGTTTTAAAATTCTTTACTTACCTCGAAGCACGGACACTGCTTCACCCACTCCCACGGCTCCACCTTCCCGTCACCGTCCAAATCGGGACTGAGGTCGCGGTGGCCGCATACACGGGCGTTCCGGAACTGTTGTAGCAGCTGGTACACCAGCAGGTGCAGGGCCGAACGCTGCTCCGGCGTACGGGTATCCTTCGGATTTCCCCGGGCATCCAGCCCGCCTTCGTAGCAGATACCTATCGAATACTTGTTGTGACCGCGACAATGCGCACCGGGCAGTTCCAGGGAACGGGTTCCGAGCACAGTACCGTCTCTCCGGATATAGTAGTGATAGCCCGTCGTGCGGAAGCCACGGCGGCGGTGCTCTGCCTCCAGAACCTCGGAAGTAAGCGTACAGCCCTCCCGCGTGGCGCTGCAATGCACCACGATGTAGTTGATTTTTCGCATAAGATTAGTTAGTGATTAATGATTGAAGATTAGTAATTTATGATTTGACGATTTACGATGTACGATTACTTTTCGTATCATAAATGCCTGCATAGGCGCGGTTATTTAGCAGTACGAATTTCAATCGTACATCGTAAATCGTCAAATCGTAAATGGCCTTATCCCAACGGATTTTCACCTTGGTCACCGTCGTTACCGCCCGAGCCACCGTCGTTGCCGCCCGAACCTGCCGTGTCCTGAAGGTCGAAGCGCACGCACTTCACCCCGGTCACCAGCGAACGGGTAGACACCGTATGGTCCAGATTACGCTTGGAGGTGGGCAGAAAACGCACTCGTAGTGTGGACTGGGTAGCCGACACCTTCAGAGGGTCTTCCACACCGTTCATGGTGGACTTCATCGTAAGGCGGAAAGTACCCAGACCGTCCAGCGTCACGCTCTCGGAAGACTGCAGGTGGCGAGTCATCACGGTCACCAGGTTGTCGATGACATTCTTCGAGTCACCCGTAGAGAGGGAAGACAACTCCGCAATCTCCTTAGCCACCTGCTCGGTGTCCACATTCCCCGTCAGCACCACGCGGGGATAGAAAAGCTTCTTGCCCTCTTTGTTGGCAAGAACCGACTGAAATGATTTGTAAATTACTGGCATAGTAGTTTTGTTTTAAAAATTAATAGTTTGTCTTGAAATTCAAGGATTCGTTTTTTTCAAATGAAACAACATTGTTTTATTTTCGTGTATTAAGCTTAACCACATTGCAAAGATAACGCTATCCGGAAAAGTGTGCAAATTAAAAAAACCGTTTTTCTTCATGAAATTATTCACAAATCGAAAACTTTACTTACAGCACAGGCTCAGCAGGTATCGCCCCGGTTGCCGTATCTTGCCATGACTCTCGCGCAAGGCATAGAAGCCCTTCCACAAAGGGTGGCCGATAGCACCGAAATTACTTTTGAGGATAATGGCATACTGCTCTTGCGGAGGAATATGGAACTGCTTCAGATTGAAAAGCAACCCGTCCAGGTTGCGGTCCGTGCCATCCTGCGGCGGTTGCAGTTGCTCTATTTTCCGAAGATATTCCCCCTCCGCGGATGGCACATCCGCGCCCTCAGTGCCCCCGGTTCCGGGGGAACTATGGAGGAGGGGATTTTCTTTGCTGTGTTGTGATGTGCTATGCTCTGCTGTGCTATATGTACCCGATGTCGCATTTTCGGGCTTAAATGCTGCACTTTCGGCAGCGGACGGCACGCTTCCATTGGCAGACGGCACTCTCCCGGCGGCAGTCGGCGCGGCCTCGTCATCGCTCTGAGAATCATCCACCAGACAATAACGTGTGTCTATGGCGGAAGATTTCCGGCGCTTGGTACTGAACAGATACTGCCGCTGTATCTCAGCAGAAGTCAAGATGGCGTATTTGCCGAAAAGGGCGGCATTGAAAATGCCGTACTCCACAGCCAGGGCAAGAATGCGCTTCACGTCGGCAGCCGTCTTTTCATAGAGGCAGGCGGAAAGGTCTTCGTAGAAAAGCTCGTCGGCACACACGTAATAGCCTTCGTCGGCATAAATGCAGGAGAGGGCGCCCAGCAGAATGGCAAAGGAGCCGTCACCCTCACGTTTCATGATGCGGCGCACCAGACGGTCGTGCATGAAGTCTGTGTTCAAGGGGAAATAGTCAAGTCCCCGTTTTTTGATTCTGGACATGGTTTGATGATTAGGGGTTAGTGATTAGGGGGAGAGAGCGGCTTGTATCATTCTATATCACCTGCTTCGCATAGGCGTTTCCGCTTGCGGAGCACGCTTTCGCGCACTACCTTCAAAGCATTCAGAATAAGATACATACGAAGGGTACAGTCCGAAATTTCAGTGATGACCGGATAACGGAGGGGATTGCTTGCTGGAAGTGAGCGACGGTAGCGGGCGTTGCTCATCGCCCTACGGCATTCCTTGCAATAATTGTCGGGGGCAAGCGTACGCTTGTCTACATAAAAAGAATCAACGGGCAGTTCTCTGTGGCAACATCCACAGAAACGAACATTTTTTTCAATAATCTGTTCCATAACCATTTTTTGTTAAAAATTAGTACAATAATATTTTTTCGGCACGCCCCTGCCAAAGATGCTTGTAGGGGCTGTTTGCTGGAAGTATATATCCAGCGTATTCTATCTATACATCCAGCGCGTTGCATCTATACTTCCAACGCACCTCATCTATACATCCGGCAAGGCGGATGCCCATTTTTTCAAATTCGTAAGTATTTTTGCTAAATTCGGATGCTTCCGGATAAAAGACCAGATGTGTATTTTCCATAAATCCCTCCCTTTTATTTGCATTTATAAAACATGATATGTATTTTTGTCCCAACAAAGATAATTCTGTTTTCATTTATAAAACAAACAAATCGGGAATTAAATTCTTAAATAAGACGTAAGACAGTATAAATGAGGAGATAATAGTTTCTGAATAATTTACACGTAAAAACTGAAGAATATGGCGAATGACAAAGACCCGGTATTTTGTGCGGCAGACATCATAAAACGTGCCAAACTGGCGAAAGAATTCAAGACAGACAGCGAACTTGCCGCCTTTCTGGGTATATCACGCTCCACACTGAGCAACTGGAACGCCCGCAACAGCATCGACTTCCCCCTGCTGCTGGGCAGCCTGGACGACGTGGACTACAACTGGCTGCTGACGGGAAAGGGCTCGCCTGCACATCATTCAAAATTCTGTGACAATGACTTGGTACAAGGTGAAGTGGAAATACTTCACACACCGAAAACAGCCGACCCTATGGACGACCGTAGCGTGACCCTCTATGACATCTCTGCCGCCGCCAACCTGAAGACACTGCTGGCTGACCGCCCGCAGTACGCCTTGGGGCGGATTGTAATTCCCAATATCCCTGTGTGCGACGGTGCCGTCTACGTCTCGGGCGACTCGATGTATCCCATCCTCAAGTCCGGCGACATCGTAGGCTTTAAGTCCATCCGCGACTTCACCGACGTCATCTACGGTGAAATGTATCTCGTCTCCTTCGAGCGGGGCGGCGACGAATACCTGGCAGTGAAATACGTCAACCACTCGGAACGGCCGGACTGCATCCGTCTGGTGAGCTACAACAACCACCACGACCCCATGGACCTGCCGCTGGCGGCAGTCAATGCAATGGCCATCGTGAAGTTCTCGATAAGGAAGAATATGATGATGTAGAGGGCGGCATTATCACCGGAAATTTCGTAAGAAAGCTCCTGGCAAGGATTGTTTAATAAGTAAACAGAGAAATTATACAAAAAAAGCTTGTAATTTATTCTTTTATCTTATTTTTGCGATGCCATAGGCATAATAATAAGTATCCGGAAAAAAACATGCTTATTCCATCCAATAGAACAAAGAGGGAGTGCATTCTTTCAAGGTTATGTTTTCTAGTGCTTTCAGTATGGGTGTCCCTACCTTCCGCAGCACAGAACAATCCCTACAAGATAGACGATGCACTCTACCCCATCTACCAGCGGGCTTCCAAGCAGGCACGCCAGCAGGAGGGGCTGCTGGTGGCCGACACTTTGTATCAACAGGCTCTGAAGCTCGGTGACAAAAAAGCACAATGCCTGGCATACATCATCCCCCTGCAGTTCTATATATCCCAAAAAGATGATAGCAAAATAGAAAAGGCATCCACTGACCTGAAAGAGATTTCACGTGCCAATAACTATCTGCAATATTATTATCACGCTTGGAGCAGCGAAATCATCTACTTCCTGAACCAACAACGCTCATTGCTCGCCTTGCAGAAAGCGGAAAAAATGAAAAAGCAAGCTTTTGCCGACAGATACCCTTACGGTATCTTCAGCTGTATCCGAACCATGGGCCATATCTACAAATCACGCGGAAACTTCGACCTCTCCGCCCAATACTATCAGGAAGCCTTGGACTATATGCTGAAGAATATGCCCGACCAGGATCCCAGCCAACTATACTCAAGCCTTGCCGAATATTACCGTAACACCCAAAAAGATTACGCCACCGCACTGGACTATTGCGAAAAAGCCTTGAAGAGCGCCAAAACAGAACGGAACATAGCCCAAGCCATGATAGAGAAATGCCTGATACTATTCCGGCAGGGGCGTATAGATGAATTCAACGACTGCTATAAAGAAGCCGTACAAATGGCAGACCGTTGCAAGCTCTCTGCCAACGTTTCCCTACTGATAGCCCACATCAGCAAGAACATACTGGACAAACAGTATGAGCAGGCCCATGCCCACGCTGACCAATTGTCCGAGAAAGGCTTGCAACAACATGCTTACATTTACGAATACGCCAAAGACTATCCCAATGCCATCAAATATCTGAAAAAATACCACCAGCAGTTGGATTCGACGAACAATCTCCTGCAACTGTCGGACATCGCCGAACTGAACACCCAGATAGGCGCCGAACGTCTGAAAATGGAAAACATACAGGCCACCTCGCGCTACCGCATCACTCTTTTCAGCATTGTCACCGGCTTTTTGCTGTTATCCCTGCTTTTCCTGATGCTCTACCTCCACCGCAAACGTAAAGTCAACCTCGAACTATGCCACAAGAACGAGGAACTTTCCGAAGCACGCGACCAAGCCGAAGCAGCCAACAAGGCAAAGAGCATCTTCCTGCAGAACATGAGTCACGAAATACGGACACCGCTCAACTCTATCGTGGGCTTCTCACAACTCATCACTTCCCCCGACGCGAACCTTTCCCAAGAGGAAAGGCAGGATTTCTGCCATCTCATACAGCACAATTCCGACCTCCTCCTTACACTGGTGGGGACATCCTCAGCGCAGCCGAGTTGGAAAGCAACAGATACACCATGAAGATAGCGCCGCACAGTTGCAACAAGCTCTGCCGGGAAGCCATAACCACCGTTGAACACCGCAAGCCCGAAGGCGTGAAGCTCTACTACACCTCCGAAGTGGACGACTGCTACGAACTGAGCACCGACGGGCAACGTGTGTGCCAGATACTCATCAACTTCCTTACCAATGCCGAGAAACACACCACACAAGGCGAAATCCACCTGCACTGCTCTCTCACAGAGAATCCCGGATACGTCACCTTCTCCGTCACCGATACCGGTACCGGCATTCCCCCGGAATACTCGGAAACCATCTTCGAACGTTTTGAAAAGGCCGACAACTTCGGGCAAGGCACCGGTCTGGGACTCAATATCTGCCGCCTCATCGCCGAACGGCTGAAAGGGAAAGTGCTGCTGGACAAGGAGTACAAGGAGGGGGCAAGGTTCGTGTTTGTACTGCCGGTGAAAAAATCCATTTGAAGAGCAAGACCAAAACAACAAAGGCCGCCTCTTCTGCATCCTCCGAAACATCGGTATCTGCAGAAGGGCAGCCTTCTATATAAATAGCCGTAAAGCTATGCTGATTATAAACCGAATGCGGCTTTCACCTTGTCCACATAGTCCAGCTTCTCCCAGGTGAAGAGTTCCACTTCAATGTCCTTGTTGCCTTCGTAGCGGCTCTTGAAGTGCTTGACGATGATCTGCGGCTCGCGGCCCATATGTCCGTAGGCAGCAGTCTCCTGATAGATGGGGTTGCGCAGTTTCAGACGGTCTTCTATCGCCTTGGGGCGGAGGTCGAACAGCTCGTCAATCTTACGGGCAATCTCACCGTCGCTCATATTGACGTGGCTGCGGCCATAAGTATCTACGAAGATATTAATGGGGCGTGCCACACCGATAGCGTAACTTACCTGTACCAGCATTTCGTCGGCAACGCCGGCAGCCACCAGATTCTTGGCAATGTGGCGGGCTGCATAAGCTGCGCTGCGGTCTACCTTAGAGGGGTCCTTTCCGGAGAAAGCGCCGCCGCCGTGGGCACCCTTGCCGCCGTAGGTATCTACGATAATCTTGCGTCCCGTCAGCCCGGTGTCACCGTGGGGACCACCGATTACGAACTTGCCCGTGGGGTTGACGTGATATGTGATACGGTCGTTGAACAGTGCCAGCACCTTTTCATGATGGATGGAGGCAATGACACGCGGCATCAGAATCTCGATTACATCCCGGCGGATTTGGGCGAGCATTTCCTCGTCGGCCTTCAGCTGGGCGGCATCACTGTCGTCGGCAGGCTGGACGAAGTCGTCGTGCTGGGTGGAGACTACGATGGTGTCGATGCGTACGGGTGTGCCGTTGTCATCATATTCGATGGTCACCTGGCTCTTGGCGTCGGGACGGAGGTAGGTCATCACCTTGCCTTCGCGACGGACATCTGCCAGCACTTGCAGGATGCGGTGTGCAAGGTCCAGTGAAAGCGGCATGTAATTCTCCGTTTCGTTGGTGGCGTAGCCGAACATCATTCCCTGGTCTCCGGCACCTTGTTCCATGGGGTCCTGTCGCTCCACGCCGCGGTTGATGTCGGGGCTCTGCTCGTGGATGGCGCTCAGCACGCCGCACGAATTGCTCTCGAACATATACTCGCCTTTGGTATAGCCGATTTTCTTGATTACTTCGCGTGCGATGAGAGGCATGTCAACGTACGCTTTGGTTTTCACTTCTCCAGCCAGCACTACCTGACCGGTAGTAACCAGAGTTTCGCAAGCTACTTTCGAACTGGGGTCATAGGCCAACAGTTTGTCAAGCACAGCGTCCGATATTTGGTCGGCCACTTTGTCGGGGTGTCCTTCAGACACCGATTCGGATGTGAATAAATATCCCATTTCAGTTGAGAATTGATAGTTGATAATTGATAATTCAACGAATGGCGGAGGGAGGTGTGTGGAGTAGATGCATCCGGCACACAAACGTGCCGTCAGAAAAGGATGTGTTTTAGCATTTTTTCTGTGGTTGCAAGCTACTCAAATCTCTCCACATATCGTTTTTCGGGGGCAAAGATAGTGCAAACCGAACGCAAAACAAAATGAACTTGTTCATTTTTTATGCTGAGGTGCAGCCTATCTTCGCTTTCCGGAGGCAAAGATAAAAAAGAAATCTTGTATCTGCGCTACAGATAGCAGAGATTAACACTGATTTTGCAACAATTCCCCGATTGTCTTTCCCAATACCGGATGCACCACGCCTGAAGCAATCTCCGCCAACGGCTCCATCACGAAACGGCGTTCCTGCATCAGCGGATGAGGAAGTTTCAGTTCGGGCGTATCCAGCAAAACGGGAGTACCGTCATCGGCAAAACAGAGCAACAGGTCGATGTCTATCACACGGTCGCTATACACTGCATTGACAGACTTATGCGTACGCCCCATCTCCCGCTCGATTTCCTGCGTCGTTTGCAACACCTCCAAAGGCGCCAAAGCAGTGTCTACGCAGAGTGCGGCATTCAGAAAAGTATTATCGGAAGAAAAGCCCCACGGAGCAGTAGCATAAAAAGCAGATAGGGAAATCACTTCACCTATCTGCTTTCTTATCTTTTGGACGGCCATGCGGAGGTTCTGCTCCTTATCGCCGAGATTGGTACCAAGACTGAAATAAACAACCATAATTACCGGTCTGTAATCAGCATCGCATCTCCATACGTACCAAAGCGGTACTCTTCCTTCAATGCCACATTGTATGCCTCCATCACCTGCTCGTAACCGCCGAAAGCGGCAACAATCATCAGCAGGGTACTGAGCGGCATGTGGAAGTTGGATATCATGGCATTGGCCACGGTAAAGTCGTACGGCGGGAAGATGAACTTGTTGGTCCAACCCTCGTATTCCTTCAAATGTCCGTCGGTGCTGACGGTGCTCTCGATGGCACGCATCACGGTGGTACCTACGGCACAGACTTGGCGGTTCAGGTCTTTGGCATGGTTCACAATCCGTACGGCTTCCTCGTTCACAATCATCTGCTCGGAGTCTGTCTTGTGCTTGGTGAGGTCTTCCACATCAATGTCGCGGAAGTTACCCAAGCCGGCATGCAGGGTGATGTAGGCAAAGTCAATACCCTTGATTTCCATACGCTTCATCAGCTCGCGGCTGAAGTGCAGGCTGGCGGTAGGCGCCGTAACAGCTCCTTCGTTGCGTGCAAAAATAGACTGGAAACGTTCGGCATCGTCCGGCTCTACGGGACGGTTGATGATGCTGTGGGGCAGCGGCGTTTCGCCCAGCGCATAGAGCGCCTTCTTGAACTCATCGTGCGGACCGTCGTAAAGGAAACGAAGCGTACGCCCACGCGAAGTGGTGTTGTCGATAACCTCAGCCACCATAGAGTCGTCGTCACCGAAGTAGAGCTTATTGCCGATACGTATTTTACGGGCAGGATCCACCAGTACATCCCACAACCGGAGCTCTTCGTTCAACTCACGCAACAAGAACACTTCAATACGCGCACCGGTCTTTCCTTGTTACCGTACAAGCGGGCAGGGAAAACCTTGGTGTCGTTGAAGATAAACACATCTTTGTCATCAAAATAGTCCAGAACATCCTTGAACATCTTGTGCTCAATCTCACCCGTCTTACGGTGCAACACCAACAGACGTGACTCGTCTCTGTACTTCGTGGGGTGCAAAGCTATCTTCTCTTCGGGAAGCTTGAATTTGAATTGCGACAGTTTCATAATTAGTTATGAGTTATAAGTTATTTATTATTTATATCAGTCTGTTTTAGTCATAAGAGGGTATGAGTTATCCGGCAGTATGCTACACTTCATAGCAAATAACTCATAACTTATAACTAAATATCTATCTCCTGCGCCTCTATCCACTCTTTAAAATCGAGGGGATTGAGGCAGTCTGCCAGCCGGACGTCGCCTACGCGGGTACGCTCCAGGGCGGTGAGGTGAGCGCCGCTCTGCAGGGCTTCGCCGATGTCACGTGCAGGGCGCGGATATAGGTTCCTTTGCTGCATACTACGCGTACCTTTATCCACGGTTCGGCAATATCCAGCCCGTCGTCCAGCAGCTCTATCTCGTCGATGACGAGCAACTTGGGTTTCAGCTCTACCTCCTCTCCCTTGCGGGCAAGGTCGTAGGCACGTTTCCCGTTCACCATACATGCCGAGAAGGCGGGAGGCACTTGCTGTATCTCGCCGATGAACTTCTTCAGCGTCTCCTCCACCAGTCCGCGGGTGATGTGCTCCGTGGGATAGGTGGCATCTATCTCATGTTCCAGGTCGTAAGAGGGAGTGGTGGCGCCCAACCGGATGGTGGCGACGTACTCCTTCGTGTGATACTGGAATTCCTCAATCCGTTTCGTGGCCTTGCCCGTACAGACTATCATCACCCCCGTAGCAAGCGGGTCGAGGGTACCGGCATGGCCTACTTTCAACTTCTTCTCCTTTATCCGCCGGCAGATGTGGTAACGCGCATGTCCCACAACCTTGAACGATGTCCATCCCAGCGGTTTATTGAAATAGAGGACTTCTCCTTCTTTAAAATTCATTGGCCTCTCCCCTAACCCCTCCCCGGTAGGGAGGGGGATAAAATGGTACAACTTAATATTTTTCTCTTATTGATTTCCGGAGTAATCAGTCTTTCCCCCACACAAGGAGGGGACTTTAGCTTAATATGAGCGTTATGACACCGGCTATCGCGCAATAGATGGCAAAATAAATCAGCTTGCCCTTCTTCACAATATTTATCATCCACTTGCAGGCCAGGCAGCCCGAAACAAAAGCAGCCAGGAAACCTACCACCAGCGAAAGCGTCGGAATATCCCCTGCAACCGCCTCACCTTTCATCATCTTCATTCCATCCAGCAGTGCCTCGCCCAGGATGGGAGGCATCACCATCAGGAAAGAGAACTGTGCCAGCTTCGCCTTGTTGTCGCCCAGCAACAGACCGGTTGCAATGGTACTGCCCGAACGGGAAAGCCCCGGAAGCACCGCGCATGCTTGTGCAAGACCGATGATAAAGGCATCCTTCATGCTGATGTTCTCCTTCTGCTTCGGCTTATAATAATAGGAGAAAGACAGCAGCAGAGCTGTCAGCAGCAGGCAGCAGCCCACAACGACCAGTCCCGAACCGAAAATGGCCTCTACTTCGTCCTTGAAAAATACCCCCACAATGCCGATAGGTATCATGGATACCAGTATATTGATGACGTAACGTGTCTCCTCGTTCATCTGCCACTTGAACAGTCCCTTGAAAATCCAGTCAATCTCTTTCCAGAGTATCACCAGCGTACTGAACACCGTAGCCACATGTACCACTATCGTAAAAGCAAGATTCTCCTCTCCCTCAATACCGAACAATGCCGAACCGATGGCGAGGTGTCCGCTACTGCTCACCGGCAGATATTCGGTCAGTCCTTGAATAAGCCCAAGGATAAGCGCTTCAAACCATTCCAATTTGTTTAAGTTTTTAAGTTCTTGAGTTGCCGGAGGGGCTGTCCGGAAGCTCTGTTACTACTTTCTTTCTGATTATTTTTCAGACGCAGATAACGCAGATGACACGGATTTCTAATATTCCAATCTGCGTCATCTGTGTAATCCGCGTCTGAAAGTTTACTCCTCTGCACAACAGCTTTTAGGCTTGCGCAGCACGGCATATATCATGAACACAAACCCCAGCAGGCAAACTACCGGAGCCACCTTGATGCGTCTCACACTAAAAATGTCCGGCTCAAAGGTCGTCGGGGTAGACACGGGGCCGGTCATCAGAAGAAAACCAATGATAACCACCGCCATTCCGATGCCAAGCAGGATAAAATTGGTCTTATCAAAAGCGAATTTCTCTTTACTCATCTATACATTTACTATTTTACTATTTACAATTTACTATTTGGAGGCTGCGATAACAGTACTTTCTCTCTATGCACTTCAAGGCGTTAAATATAATACAGTGTGCTTGCCTTCATCCTCAGATATTTGTTGATGGAAAGCAAAGCGCACAGCCACGTAATAAGTACACCGAACACCAGCACGGCACCCGACACCAGCACCATCACCTCGGGCGTAATCACCTTGACCAACTCCGGTTCGTAGGACACCAGCCAATAGGCGGCTCCCCACAGAATGCTGTCGGCTATGAAAGCGGCCAGCACACCTATCCAGAAATTGCGCCGCAGAAACGGACGACGGATGAATGCCCAGCTTGCCCCCACCAGCTTCATGGTGTGGATAAGGAAACGCTTGGAATATATAGCCAGACGGATGGTGTTGTTTATCAGCGCAAAGGAGATAAACGTCAGTATCACAGCCAGCCCCAGCAGCATCAAGCTGATATTCCTTATATTATCGTTCACGGCATCTATCAAGTCTTTCTGGTAGAGCACTTCCTGGATATTGGTATTCTTTTTAATCAGTTTCTCTATTTTGGCGATGCTGTCCGAATTGGCATAGTCGGAATGCAGCTTGATTTCGATGGAGGCAGTGAAAGGATTGTAGCCGAGGAACTCTTGCGGGTCCGTACCCATCGCCTCAGTCTGCTCGCGGAGTGCCTGCTTCTTGGAAATGTATTCCGTCTGCTTCACAAAAGCCTCCTTGTCCAGCCTCTTCTGAAGCTTCAGGATGTCGCTCTCCTTCATGTCGTCACTGACAAGCACGGAGAAACTGATGTTCTCCTTGACGTACACGGAAAGATTATGAGCCGCGAGCACAAAGAATACAACCAGCCCCAACAGCAGTAACACCAGCGTCGTACTGATGCTGGACGTAATGAACTGCATGTCAAAATAGGATACCGAGTTATTCTTTGCTTTCATTATATCAATTATAAGTTACGAGTTACAAGCTACAAGTTATGTAAATCAGTCGCTATTAATCATTAATCCCTAATCCCTTTTCTCACCCTTTCTTCCTGAACACGTAAATCATGGAACTGCTGCGTTCCTTCTTCACCAACGCGCTGAACCAGGCCAGTGTACCGGTCACCATTCCCCGCAGGAAAGTACACGAGTGCCTCATGTGCTTTTCTGTCAGCATGGAGACGTAGAAGGCATCGAACGGCATGGGATGCCGCTCTGCCATGATGAAACCATGCTTGGAACCGAATTGCTGGATGGTGCCCGGTGTGAAGTGCCACAAATGGCGGGGCACATCGTAGGCAGCCCAGTAAGCCCCGTATTTCTGCGTCGAAAGAGGAGCAGTTGGGCACAGCTACAATCAGTACCCCCTTTTCAGTCAGCAGGGAGTGCAAGGTTTCCCACGTTTCGTTGAGGGGTTCCAGATGTTCCATGACATGCCATAGGGTGATGACGTCGAAACTGCCCGGTGCAAAATCTTTCAATGCCGTATGGGGTTTCACATCCAGATTGAAGTGTTCTTTGGCAAAGGCACGCGCCTGCGCACTCTTTTCCACAGCTTCCACCTGCCAGCCGCGACGCTGCATGGCATCGGCAAAGTAACCGGTCCCCGTACCCAAATCCAGCAGACGGCCCTCCTTGCGGTGTGCTTCACGGACCACAAGACGTGCCTTGCGTCCCAGCATATAGTTGCGCACCCAGTGGTACACGGAGTTCATCGCCCCCTTGCGGGTATCGGTATGTGAAATGTAATCAGGAGTTTCGTAGTAACGACCGATTTCAGCCTCCACGGGAAAGTCTTGCGTGAAAAGGAAACCGCAATCCCGGCAGCGGCATAAGTGGAACATTTCGCCCGAGGCATAATGGTCTACACATGTCAGGGCACGCTCCAAATGCGTTCCACCACATAACGGACAAGCTTTTATAGTGAGTTTATTCATCGAACGTTCTGCCAATAAGGAAGTGCAGCCCGAATGAAACAGACCACACCATACCTAAATTTGGTGCAAAATAACAAATAAAAAGTGATTTATAGGGTTTCCATTAAGGAGATTTAAGAAAACAAACGCTTGCTCCGGCCAGCTGGCGGAACGAATGACCAACTGTTCGATATTAAGCGGACAACTGTCCGATAATGAACAGTTTTCGAAAGCATCTATTCATTGATTATCAACAACTTAAATCTTTGGCATGGGAATTGACTATAATTAGGCGAAGGCGTTTGAGAAAAAGATTAGTTGGAATGCAACTTTTTAATCGGGAACAACGTCTAAAAGAAACAGAGTAAGTAACAACAATTAAAAATAAAGATTATGAAAACTACAAATTTATTCAAGGCAGTCGCATTCGTAGCAATGACTATCGTAAGCGTTATGAATACAGAAGTGAAAGCTCAGGAAAACAACTTCATCACCAATGAAGAAGTGAAAAACGAATTAGTAGTTGCCAAGACCATCTTTAAGCAAGACGGTGCACAACTTTACCGGCACATCCGTTATGAATACTCTTATGACGACCAGAAACGCCTGACCTGCAAAGAAGCCTCCAAGTGGGACGGTACAAAAGACGAATGGACACCTTACTTTAAGATGACATACCAATATGGCAATGATGAAATCACCATGTCCTACGCACGTTGGAACGAGTCTCACAAGGCTTATGACAAAGACATGAAGAAAAGTGTGTATGAATTGAACGATGAAAACATGCCGGTAGCTTACAAACTCTACAATCAGGACGCGCCAAAGTCCGAATTGACCCTGGTAAGCTACAACAAGACCGACTACGTAGCGAATATTCTGGCCATGGCAGAATAAAATTTAAAGTTTATAATATGAAAAGCACGAGCCTCACGGCCCGTGCTTTTATTCTATATACCGGTGTCATCATACTGATGTCATCGAGACTTTTCTATCCCGTCAGCCGGCTACCTCTTCTCCTTTCAGCGTAGCCGAACTGGATTCGGTAACCTTCACCATCACAAAATCGCCCACACGGTGCGTGCCACGGTCAAACACCACCACACGGTTCTGCTCCGTACGGCCGAACAACTGGTCGCGGCTGCGTTTGGAAACACCTTCCACCAGCACCTCGTACGTCTTGCCCACGCAACGGGCATTCGCCTCGGCAGAGAGACGGTTTTGCAAGGCGATGATTTCATTCAGACGGCGAATCTTCACCTCCTCGGGCACATCGTCCGGCAGGTACTTGGAAGCATGCGTACCGGGGCGTTCGCTGTACTTGAACATAAAGGCGGAATCGTATCCGCACTCCTCCATCAGCGAGAGGGAAAGCTGGTGGTCCTCCTCCGTCTCACTATGGAAACCGGAGAATATATCCGTAGATAAGCCACAATCGGGGATGATGCGGCGGATGGCTGCCACGCGGTCCATATACCACTCGCGGTCGTACTTGCGGTTCATCAGCTTCAGGATGCGGCTGCTCCCACTCTGTACCGGCAGGTGGATGTGCTTACATACGTTGGGCATGTCGGCAATGACCTGGAGAGTTTCGTCGCTCATGTCTTTAGGGTGCGAGGTAGTGAAACGGATACGTACGCCCGGCGCTGCCTCTGCCACGGTGCGCAGCAGCATTGGGAAAGTAATCGTCTCTCCGTCCGGCTTCTCGAAGCGGTAGGAATTGACGTTCTGTCCCAGCAGGGTGACTTCCTTATAACCCTTTGCCACGAGGTCGGCCACTTCATTGAGGATGCTTTCCACATCACGGCTACGCTCACGGCCACGGGTGTAGGGAACGATGCAGTAAGTACAGAAATTATTGCACCCACGCATGATGGAGACGAAGCCGGAGATGTGGTTTCCGCAAATGCGCGAGGGGATGACATCCCGATAGGTCTCTGTGGTGGAGAGCTCCACGTTCATTGCTTTCTCACCGGCCTCTACCGAGGCAATCAGTTCGGGCAGAGTAAGGTAGGCATCCGGCCCCACCACCAGGTCCACATGATGGTTGGTGATTAAGTCGTCCTTCACACGCTCTGCCATACAGCCCAGCACACCCACTATCAGGCCGCGTTTCTTCTTCTTGAGCGAGTGGAAGAACTCCAGACGGTTCAGAATCTTCTGCTCCGCATTGTCGCGGATGGAGCAGGTGTTCATAAACACTGCATCGGCTTCCTCCAGGGTGTCGGCCACCGAATATCCCGCCATCTGCATGACGGATGCAATCACTTCACTGTCGGCCACATTCATCTGGCAGCCGTAAGTCTCGATAAACAACTTCTTGTTGTCATCAGCAGTTGCAGATTTAAAGTCTGCTCCCGTTACTTTTTCCATAATCAGTTCGTTTAAAATCAGTTTATATCATAAGTTGGTATCTGTCATCCGGAGCGCAAAGATACTTCTTCCCTCCCAATAAACGGATGAAATGAAAGAAAAATGCCATTACAAGTTGTCAATCTGCGCCTTATCAGCTAATTTATGTTAAGAGAGCAAACATTTTCCGAGTGTTAATTTGGCATAGAGCAAATTAATTCACAAATTTGTGGAATGAAAGAAACATTAGATTTTTTCATAGTTAAGGTTTAGGTTAAAAAAATTAAGGGGAGCTGTGAAGCTGCCCTTTTTTATTACCAATTCCTTGGCTGTAATCAGATTAAATAATTAACTTTGCCCAAAAGCAAAGATAAGAGATAATTGCACTATCTTTGGGTGGAAAATCAAAAAGAATATGGAAGATGTCTTCAAGTTTCTGTTAGTTGCGGCTGTCATAGTAATCGGACTCGTCAAGCAGTTTAAGAAAGAAGCAAATAAAAATGCTGACAAGAGTCCCGACATACCTATGCCCGACGTTGACAACCCACTGCCCGAATACTGGGGCGGAGATACTTACGGAGGCTTTATTCCCGAAGGCCCCAAGCCGGCAGAAAAGCCCAAGCCGGTATCCAAACCGTCTGCCAAATCCAAGCACACTTCCATAAAGGCTTCCCCTCCCTCCCCGGCATCCCGTCCGCAGGAATCCGATGAAGTAACGTCCGAATACGGCATCCACTCGGCAGAAGAAGCGAGGAAAGCCATCATCTGGTCAGAAATACTTCAACGGAAATATTAAAGACAGTCGATAATTGCAGAACCAATTACGAGCCCCTTCAGAATCTTTACACGAAAAAATAACTATTTATATTATGGCACTCAATTACATTTCGGCAGCAGAAGCTGCGAGCCTGATTAAACATGGCTACAACATCGGCTTGAGCGGATTTACCCCCGCAGGAACAGCCAAAGCCGTTACGGCTGAATTAGCAAAAATCGCGGAAGCAGAACATGCAAAAGGAAACCCGTTCCAGATAGGTATCTTCACCGGTGCTTCTACCGGAGATTCCTGCGACGGTATCCTTTCACGCGCCAAAGCTATCCGCTACCGTGCTCCTTACACCACCAACGCCGATTTCCGTAAAGCCGTGAACAACGGTGAAATAGCCTACAACGACATCCACCTTTCACAGATGGCTCAGGAAGTCCGTTACGGTTTCATGGGAAAAGTGAATGTTGCCATCATCGAGGCATGCGAGGTTACTCCCGACGGTAAAATCTACCTGACGGCAGCCGGCGGTATCGCTCCGACTGTCTGCCGCCTGGCCGACCAGATTATCGTGGAACTGAATGCCGCCCACAGCAGAGTGCCATGGGTCTGCACGACGTCTACGAACCCCTAGACCCTCCTTACCGCCGCGAAATCCCCATTTACAAGCCGAGCGACCGTATCGGCCTGCCCTACATCCAGGTAGACCCGAAAAAGATTGTCGGCGTAGTGGAGACCAACTGGCCGGACGAGGCACGTTCGTTTGCCGCCGCCGACCCGCTGACCGACAAAATCGGACAGAACGTGGCCGACTTCCTTGCCGCCGACATGAAACGCGGAATCATTCCGCCTACCTTCCTGCCGCTGCAATCCGGTGTGGGCAACATTGCCAATGCCGTATTGGGTGCTTTGGGACGTGACAAGACAATCCCCGCTTTTGAAATGTACACAGAGGTAATCCAGAACTCGGTTATCGGACTGATTCGCGACGGCCGCGTGAAGTTCGGCAGCGCCTGCTCACTGACCGTAACGAACGACTGTCTGGAAGGTATCTACCAGGATATGGACTTCTTCCGCGACAAACTGGTGCTCCGTCCGTCGGAAATCTCCAACAGCCCGGAAGTGGTGCGCCGGCTCGGTATCATCTCCATCAACACCGCCATCGAAGCCGACATCTACGGCAACGTGAACTCCACGCACATCGGCGGTACGAAGATGATGAACGGTATCGGTGGAAGCGGTGACTTCACCCGCAATGCCTATATCTCCATCTTCACCTGTCCGTCCGTTGCCAAGGAAGGTAAAATCTCGGCTATCGTGCCGATGGTTTCGCACATGGACCACACGGAGCATGACGTCAACATCATCATCACCGAACAAGGTGTGGCCGACCTCCGCGGCAAGAGCCCGAAAGAACGTGCACAAGCCATCATCGAAAACTGTGTTCATCCGGACTACAAGAATATCCTGTGGGATTACCTGAAACTGACTGACGGCAAAGCGCAGACTCCCCATGCCATGCGCGCCGCTCTGGCTATGCACGCCGAACTGGCAAAAAGCGGAGATATGAAGAATGTAGACTGGGCACAGTATAAATAAACTGCTCCCTAAAAAGGCGGAGAAAAACCGCCCGAAAGATATACCGCGTTGCATGTATATTTCCGGTTTGCTGGATCTATATATGCAACGCGTTGCATATATAGATGGAACACGCTGCATCTATAGTTCCAACAACAAGCTATTTCAGTACCTACTACATCCCTGTATCAATTCCTGGCAAAACCTCCTTCTTACCGGTAAACTCACTATCTTTTGCTTCAGTTTCCTTTTCAGTTTCTTCAATCGATCTCTCACCGAGCCAACGCTTATCGTTCGCATTGAGTGAAAAACTGCAATAATTTGTCCAGAGAAATACTTGCCTCCATTTGATCCCTCCTATTCATTGAAAACGGGCTGCCTGGAATCACTTCCCGGACAGCCCTTCCTTCACATTTAAAGTGAAGATGCAGAGAGAGTAGTATGATGACACTCTATTCCTGACCTCCCCCTAACGCCTTGTAGAGGTTAATCAGGCTTTGTATTTCAGAAAATCGGTTTGCCGTCTGTGCCAGTTGAGCGTTGAGCAATGTCTGCCGGGCGGTAAGCACCTCCAGATAGGTGGTGTTGCCATGCTCCATCAGCAGGGAAGTGCTGCGGGCAGCTGTCTGCAAGGAAGCTACCTGCTTGTCCAGCAGTTCGCTTTTGGATAGGCTTGTCTGCCAGGCAGTCAAGGCATCGTTCACCTCGCTGCCTGCATTCAGCAATGTCTGCTGGAAGGCAAGGGAAGCCTCCTCCTGCTGGGCACGGGCTATGCGGTACTGTGCAATGACCTGCCCGCGGGCAAAGAGCGGCTGCGTCAGCGAACCCACTGCCGAAGCCAGGAACTTGCCGGGATTCACAATCATTGAACCGGCGGAATTGGTCCAGCCCGCACTCCCGCCCAGCGTGATGGAGGGATAGAAGGCAGAGCGCGCCGCATTGGTGCCGTAGAACGCCGCTTCCAGTGTCCGCTCAGCCGAGCGGACATCAGGACGGCAGGAAAGCATCTGAACAGGAATCCCTATAGAAAAGCCCACGGGGAACTGCTGCTCTGCCAGCACACCGCGCTCGTAATGACGGGGCGTCTCTGCCAGCAACAGCGCAAGGCTGTTCTCCACCTGGTTTATCTGTTCTTCCAAATCAAGCACGGAAGTCTGCACCTGATAGTACGTGGCCTCCATCTGCGACACGGCGGATTCGTTCGCCATGCCCGCATTCATCAGGGCACGGGTGGAAGCAACGGTTTCCCGCCACGTCTCTTCGGTCTGCCTGGAGATGGCAAGCTGCTGGTCCAGCATCAGCAGGGTATAGTAAGTATTGGCTATCCCGGCAATGAGCTGGGTACGCACGGCCTGGCGATAGTCCTGACTCTGCGCATAGAGCGCCTTCGACTGTTTCTTGGCATTGCGCATGCGGCCGAAAACATCCAGCTCCCAACTGGCAGTAACGGGCAGCGAATAGGTCTGTGTGGCCTTGTGGCTGTCAAAGCTGCTCACCGTGCCCTGCGGCGCAAGGGCAAAGGAGGGCAGGAAGGCAAGCTTTGCGGACAGCAGGGTGGCTTCGGCCTCTTCCACGCGAAGCTGTGCCGACTGGTAGTCGGTATTGTTCTGCAACCCTTGTTCGATGAGTGCCTGCAGATGTGGGTCGGTGAAAAGCTCGTGCCAGTCCATGCCGCCCAGGCCAAGGTCCAGGCTGTCTTCGGGAGCCACCGGAGAACCGTCGGTGCTCTCCGTAAAAGTGGCTATTTCTTCCCCGTAGAGGCCGTCGGGGACCTCGGTAGCGGGTTTGTATTTGGTGTACACGCCGCAACTGCTGAACAGCAAACCGGCGGCGGACAATAGGATGATATGTTTCTTCATTGTTCCAATCTGTTTTTATTTTATTTTCCTCAATCTTTTGCCCGTTCTGCCTCACTCTTCTGCTTTTCAAGCAATACCTGCATATCGGCTTCTTCCTCCATTGGCGGACGAACCTTCTCCTGTAAGTACTCGAAGATGATGTAGAACACCGGAACGACGAAAAGCAGCGCTAGCGTTCCGATGAGCATGCCGCCTACTACGCCCGTACCCAGCGAAGAGTTACCGTTGGCGCCCGCACCACTCGAGAACATCAGCGGAAGCATACCGAATATCATCGTCAGCACCGTCATCAGGATAGGACGCAAACGGACCTGGGCGGCCGAATAAGCTGATTCCACAATGCCCATTCCCTTGCGGCGCCGCTCGATGGCATACTCCGTAATCAGGATGGCCGTCTTGGCGAGCAAGCCAATCAGCATAATCACACCCGTCTGCAAATAGATGTTGTTCTCCAATCCCAGAACCTTGGCAAAGAGGAATGAACCCATCAGCCCGAACGGTACGGAGAAGATGACCGCAAACGGTATCAGGAAACTCTCATAAAGACATGCCAGGATGAGATAGATAAGGAAGATACAGATGGCATAAATAAAGACAGTCTGCGCACCACCAGTATTGGCTTCCTCACGTGCCATACCTCCGTACTCGTAACCGTAGCCCAGCGGCAATGTCTGTTCTGCCACTTCCGCAATCACTTTCTGCACTTCACCGGACGAATATCCTTCCGCCGGATTCACATTAGCGGCGATAGCGCTGTACAGATTGAAACGGTTTGCCGTCTCCGGACCGAGCACCTTGTTCAACGTCACGAACTGGCTGACCGGAGCCATCTCCGTACCGTTGCGCACAAACATATTACCCAGTGCTTGTTCGTCCAGACGATATTCGGGCGATGCCTGCATCATGACGCGGTACACCTTACCAAACTGATTGTAGTTGGAAATATAGGCACCGCCGCAATAGCTGCCCAATGCGTCGAGCACCGCACCCGGCGAGATACCCGCACGCTTGCACTTGGCAGCATCCACATCTACCGATACCTGCGGGAAATTCATGGCATAAGAGGTATACGCCATAGCCACTTCGGGACGCTGGTTCAACGCACCCAGAAACTGTATCACTGCCTCGTAGAACGTAGCCATGTCACCACCCGTTCTGTCCTGTAGGTTCAGCTCCAGGGAGTTACCCATACCATAGCCCGGAATCATACCCGGCTGGAAGCTGAATATCTGTGCCTCCTTCACACCGTAGAACTGTGCATTGAGACGGGCCACCACAGCGTCGGACGTGTGTTCGCTCCCCTTCCGCTCGCCCCAGTCCTTCAGACGGATGATGATGGTACCGTAGGAAGTGCCCTGACCGGACATCAATCCGTATCCTGCCACCTTGGAATAGTGTTCTATCTCGGGAGTGTTTTTCAGGATGTCCTCCAGCTTGTTCATCACCTTCGTAGTTTCTTCCAGCGTGCTTCCCGGTGAGGTGCTGACGTTCACCATGATGACACCCTGGTCCTCCTGCGGCACAAGCCCTGTCTTGGTGGTGCTCATCAAGTAAACCAGCAATACGACGGTAGCCGCCAATGAAGTCCACACCATCCAGCGGCGGTGGATGAAGAACATCACACCTTTCTTATATTTGCCCAGCACGGCGTTGAACGAGGCATTATATGCCGCACGCACCCGTCCGTTGATGCTCTTCGCACTCTTCGTACCGTCCGACGGACGCATCATGATGGCACACAAGGCGGGACAAAGCGTCAATGCCGAAATCATGGAGATGCCCACCGCCGTTGCCATCGTGACACCGAACTGCGTATAGAACACGCCCGAAGTACCGCCCATAAACGTCACGGGGATAAATACCGCCATGAACACGCAGGTACAAGAGATGATGGCCATCGTCACATCGCCCATCGCATCCTTCGTGGCAAGGTAAGGGGACTTGTATCCGGCATCGAACTTGGACTGCACCGCCTCCACCACCACGATGGCATCGTCCACCACCGTACCGATGGCAAGCACCAACGCAAACAGCGTCAGGATATTGAGACTGAACCCCGCAGCCACCAGGCAGGCAAACGTGCCGACCAGCGACACGATAATGGAAATGGAGGGTATAAGCGTACTCTTGAAGTCCTGCAGGAAGAAATACACCACCAGAATTACCAGTATAATGGCAATGACCAGTGTCTCCACCACATTGTGTATGGAAGCGAAGAGGAAGTCGTTGGAACTCATCATCGTCACAAATTCCGTCCCTTCGGGCAGGCTCTTCCTCATCTCGTCTATCTGTGCGGTAATCTGCTTGTTGACGGCGGTTGCGTTGGAGCCTGCCGTCTGGAACATCATGAAAAGTACCGCCGGCTTGCTGTCCATCTCACTGCGGAAACTATAGGTCAGCGTACCCAGCTCCACATCCGCCACGTCCTTCAGACGGAGCACGGAACCGTCACTCTGCGAGCGTACCACCGTGTTCTGGAATTCCTCCACACTCTTCAGACGTCCGCGATACTTCATCGTAAACTGGAACACGTTCTTTGAATTCTCGCCCAGCGAACCGGTAGGCGCTTCGATGTTCTGCTCGCCCAATACGGCGGTCACATCCGAAGGAACCAGTCCATACTGCGCCATCCGTTCCGGTTTCAGCCAGATGCGCATACTGTAGGTATCACCCAGCTCCATTACGTCACCCACACCTTCGATACGTTTGATTTGCGGAATCACGTTGATGTCGAGGTAATTGGCAAGGAACGTCTGGTCGTAGCGCCCGTCGGTGCTCACCAAAGCGCCGATTTGCAGGAAGCTGGTCTGCCGCTTCTGGGTAGTCACACCGATTTTCGTCACTTCGGCGGGCAGCAGTCCCTGCGCCTTGGATACGCGGTTCTGTACGTTCACCGCAGCCATGTCGGGGTCCGTGCCCTGCTTGAAATAGACTTGTATGGTGGCAGAACCGGCATTGGTGGCGGTAGAACTGATGTACATCATGTTCTCCACACCGTTGATGCTCTCCTCCAACGGCATGATGACACTGTTCAGCACGGCTTCGGCATCGGCGCCGGTGTAGTTGGCACTGACATATACCGTAGGAGGCGCAATGTCAGGATATTGTTCCACCGGCAGCGTAAAGAGCGAAATGAGCCCTATCACCAGAATCAGTACGGAGATGGAGATAGCCATCACCGGCCGTTTTATAAATATGTTTCCTTTCATCTTAATGGGTCATTGATAGTTGATAAAATAGCAATCATCATTTCACTTGCGTTCCTTCGCGCAGCAGTCCGGCACCTGTGGAAACAATCTCGTCACCCACTTTCAGTCCGTCCAGCACCACGTATTCGCGTCCGTCATTTATTCCTGCCACGGTAATCAGGGTAGAGACGGCCTTGCCATCCACTACCTTGTATACCAACGTCTTGTCCTGCAACTGTACGGTGGCTTCTTGCGGAATCACAATGCAGTTCTTATACGTGGCAGGCACCACCACCGTGCCCGATGCCCCGCTATGGAGCAGGCGCGATTCGTTGGGGAAGACCACGCGTGCCACTACCGTACCCGTCTGGCGGTCGATGACACCACTGATGGACTCGATGGTACCTTTCTTGTCGTAGACGGAATTGTCGTTCAGACGCAGCTCTGCCGCCGGCATGTTCTTCAGCGCCTCGTCCATGCTGCCGTACTGGCGTGTCAGGGCGAGCAACTGGTTCTCGGTCATGGAAAAGTAAACGTACATGTCGCTGTTGTCACTGACCGTTGTCAGCGGTTGCGGCAAGCTGGGGCTGACCAATGCCCCTGCACGGTAGGGCAATGCCCCCACCACCCCGTCGCTGGGACTCTTCACTTCCGTATAGGAGAGGTTGTTGCGTGCGCTTATCTCCTGGGCCTCGGCCTGCGAGAGTTGTGCCTTGGCGGTAAGGTAGCTGTTTTCGGCAGTCTTCAGGCTGAATTCCGAAACCACTTTCTGCGCATACAATTCCTTGTTGCTGTTATAAGTCAGTTCGGCAGTAGCCAGTGCGGCACGTGCCGCTTCCACATTGGCAACGGCCGTTTTGAGTGCAGCCTTGTAGGGAACCTGGTCGATGATGAAAAGCAGTTGTCCCCGGCGCACCTTCTGCCCCTCGGTCACACAAAGCTTCTCGATGGTGCCCGACACTTGCGGATAAATATCTATGTCCTGCCGTCCGCGTATCGTTGCTGAGTACGAAGTGGAAAGCTCTTTGTCCGTCGCCTCCACTTTCATGGTAGCATAAGAAGGTTTCATTCCGGAAGCATCCGATGCCTGCTTGCAAGATGCCAAACACATTGTACAACCGACAATCCCTATCAGCCGTATCCATTTCCTGTTCAATGTAATCATACTTTTTCTCATTGTCTTTTTGTTAAAACTGGTGGCAAAAGTAGGAGAAAGGAACAACGCCATAATGACCAATTACACTCCAAAGATGTTCCTTTTTCGACATTCATCTTTTTTAAGGATAATGAATTGTCTATAAATGACATATAGAACAAGAAAGCCGCATAATGGAACATCCCATATTTCCCATTATTCACCAACTTTGCAAAACGAAAAAGGAAGAATATGGAGAAAGGGAACATAAAAATCGTAGAAATCGCGGACTTTAAAAACAGCGAACATGTCCTTGACTATGTAGACAATGACTTTGTCATAATCAATAGTCTGGAGGGAAGCCCCTACAATGAAGATACAATAAGATTGGGATGCTTCCTTATCGCTATCTGTCTAGAAGGCTGCATCCAGTTGGACGTCAACTACAAAACCTACCAACTGGAAGCAGGCGACTTACTGCTCGGCCTTCCCAATACCATTATCAGCCACGCGATGGTAAGCCCAAAGCACAAGATAAGGCTTGCCGCATTCTCCACACAGTTCCTACAACGCGTGGTCAAGATGGAGAAGGATACATGGAATACCGTTATGCATATCCACAACAATCCCATAAAGTCTGTCGGGGAGGAAGGGGACAAGGAAATCTTCAAATTCTACCGGGAACTGCTTATGGCAAAGATAAACGACGAGCCTCATCACTATCACAGGGAAGTGATGCAATACTTGTTTTCTGCCATTTTCTGTGAGATGTTGGGACACCTCAACAAAGAAGTGAACCCTTCAGAAATGACAGTCGATACAAGAAAGCATCAAACAGTCCGACTATATCCTGCGTAAGTTTATAGAGATGTTGTCCAAAGACAACGGCATACACCGTTCTGTAGGATATTATGCCGATGCACTCTGCTATAGCCCCAAACACTTTTCGAAGGTCATCAAGCAGGCATGCGGACGTACACCGCTGGACTTGATAAACGAGAATGCCATTGAACACATCAAGTACCGGCTGAAGCATTCGGACAAGTCCATCAAGGAGATTGCAGAAGAATTTAATTTCCCCAACCAGTCTTTCTTCGGGAAGTATGTGAAGTCTTATCTGGGTATGTCTCCGGCACGCTACCGCAATACGAAAGAGGAATGATTTCCCCTACTCTTGGGGCTCACTCCGTAAAGGTCTGCATTAGGAAGCTAAACCTTAACTTTACGACGCTAAAGGTCAACTTTACGATGGCTAAACCTCAACGTATCACTTCATCACACACCGCATCCTGGAAAGCGCGTGCTTCCCTGCCCGACAGTGCATTCTGGTTCATGATGGCAAAGGCTATCTCGTGTCCGTTGCGGGCTTTAAGGTAGCCGGCCAGGCAGTTGATGGCGGTAAAGGAACCCGTCTTGGCATGTACATTTCTGTGGGAAAGGGTGCCTTTCTTCATGCGGAACTCCAGTGTACCGTCCACGCCGCCAATGGGCAAAGCCTTATAAAGTTTCTGGAAAACATCCGTACGCGAGTAGGCATATCGCAGGAAAGAAACCAAGAGTTCCGGTGAAATGTAGTTGTAATTGGAAAGACCGCAACCATCTGCCAGATTATACCTATCGGGGTTATATCCCATCTCTTTTATCAGCATGCGGATGGCAGAAAGCCCGTCCTCGGCAGAGACACGCTTCTTTCCGCTGCTCTGCACACCCAACCGGCAGAGCATGGCTTCGGCATTGAGATTATCGCTCTCCTTCATTATCTGTTTCACCACATCCTGCACGGAAGTTTCGTAGGAAGCCATCCGTACGGAGAGGCTGTCTTGCCTGAACTCGCCGAAGAGGTAAGAGACTTCCGCATCTACCGCCGGAATGCACCGGATGCCCCGTGCCTGCAACCGTTCCATAAAGGTATGCATGAAGAAGTCCTGCGAAGAAAATATATTGACCGTACCTGCACGGCGGGCATCGACGTTGCCCGTCACGGTGATGTTGTTCCCGTTCACCAGCCAGTCGCGCGACACACGGAAACGTCCGGCAGAAGGGGTACGGCTTTGGGTCTTGTTCGTCAGTGTATAATAGGAAGAGGCGGGAGTGCATTCAAGGCGTGCGCTGTCGCCCCGTTCGCCGGGTGTGGCGGTAACCTTCACCACTCCTTTATTCAGCATCAGCGGTGAGAGGTAGGCTGGAAGGAATAGGGAGTATCATCCCACAACCAGCCGCTGCCCCAGTACAAGGAGTCTTTCATGGAGACATCTCCATACACCTTGCCTTTGATGACAGAGAAGGGGAAACGGGCCACGGTAGCCACCAGGGAATCCAATGCCTCTTCATCAAACTCCGGGTCGTAACCGCCTATCACATACATATCCCCCTGCAAGGTATCGCGCTCAATGGTTCCCTGATACCACACTTCCGTACGGAACGGCTCGTCGGCTTCGGGACGGGAAAGGGCGGTAATGGTGGTCAGCAGCTTCATGGTGGAAGCGGGACGGGAAAGCTTGTCCGCCTGATAGCCGTACAAGGGCTTTCCGGCAGTCAGGTCATAGACCGAAATGGCCACATTAGAGCCTGCGGGAAGTTTGTGTTCTATCAACGCATCAATCCGCGCAGAGAGCGGCTTCACCGGAGTTACCGTCTCTTGGGGCCATAATGGGAGCAGGCAGACGGATAAAATTAACAGCAACAATATCCTTTTCATAAATATATTTATCTTTAAAGGCAAAAGTACGACAATCTTACAAATGAACAACAACGAGGTAGTCTTTTCATAAATTATATCCAGCCATCCATCTTAATATTCCTTTAAAAATACTACTTTTGCATAGATTGCATAGGCAAAATCTCCCAGTTACTATCACTCTAAAATTGATGTACCATGAAACTACAACTTACAATTGCCAGCTTTACAATATGCCTCCTTTTCTCCCCCATGCTTCGGGCACAAGAATCTCCGCGCATTGTCAGTTATGACTTAACCGTACAGATTGATGTACCGAACCGACAAGTCGAAGTTGGCGGTTCGTTTGAAGTCGATTTCCATGACAGTGACTCAATCTCGTTGGTACTATGGCGCCATGCCCGTATCGACACACTACGCCACAGCAGCCGGGAGATAACCTACCGTTTCGATACGCTTGCCCCAGCACCTGCCCAATTCATTCCCGACGGACGGACCTTGACCCTCTACCGGCCGGCAGGAGCCGATGACCGCTGCCGCATAAATACCCGTTACACACTCTACATGCAGGAAGTGCAGGGCCCTGCAAAATCATTCAATGACCATTGGATTGAACTTGGTTACTATACGGGATGGTATCCTGTCTGCAACGGTAACCGGGCAGATTATTCGCACTTACGAATCGGCATCACTGACGGTTATACGGTGAGCGGCTCAGGTATTATTTCCCATACAGAAGAAGGGATGTGGGAAATGAAGCAACCTTGGGAGAATTTCGACAATGTTATCCTGGCTTCACCCATGCTGAAAAGCCGCCGCATCAATGATAACGGAACTACCATTGAACTTATCTATACAGACTTCCCGGATGCCGGTGCAGACTCGGCACTTCAATGTTGCCACAATGCCTTGAAATTCTTCCGACGCCTTTATAAAATTGCGGGAGATGAGGATATTTACATGAAATTCCTGCTTTCAGCTTCCGGCACCTCAGGAGGGTACAGCCGTAAAAATTTCATTATGCTCAGTTCCCGAACATTCAATGAATATGTACTCAAGAACACCGCCCACGAAATCGGCCACTTCTGGTGGAACAAGGCTCCGGTGGAATCTTGGCACGACTGGCTGAACGAATCTTTTGCCGAATTCAGTGCTTTGCAATACATACGCCACGCCCGCGGCGAAAAAGCCTATGCCGCTTACATCGACGCCTACCGTAAGGAAACACGCCATATCCGTCCTATCTGGGGTATTGACCGCAACGACCGCGAAGCGCATCTTGCCCTCTATAGGAAAGGGTCAGTACTACTCGCCGACCTGCTTGTCCGGGTGGGTGAAGAACCTTTCTTCAACTTTCTGGCAGGTGTCATCCAAGCCCATATAACAGACACATCGGCTTTCCTGGATTTTGCGGAAAGCCGATTGGGACGTAAAAACCGGGTCTGGATTGAAAAGCGGTTAAAAGAATAAACACCTAATTATTCTTCAACTGTTCCTTTCGCCACCGGCTTCTCAAAATGAGTGCCGCACTTCCTGCATACATACTCCCAATGCTCAGTGCCCGGAGGTGCGGCCGACAATGCCGCAATAACAGCAGCCACCACAGCACGCACCCGATGGCTCTTCTTCAGCACAAACTTAATCTCATCCGAACCGCAATGGGGGCAGTACCTCAACTGTTCCGGAATCATCTGGTTCCGTTCAAGCAGGCGGAGGGCATTGTCATATTCATCTTCATAAACAAATATATCCACTCCCGTGACATCACGGACATATCCGCGCATCACGGAAGACATGTTTTCATTATGCAAAACAGACGCAATGCCCTCATTCTTCAAGGCACCCTGAATGACGTGTGCCTGGAAGGCATCGTCGCAGGTGATTAGCTTTACGGTTTTCATCTTTTATGTTTATATGAAACAATAGTCATGGGTTCTACAATGCCTCCTTGAATATCTCTCCCACCGTGGGGTGCGGAAAGACAATCTTCTTCCATCCATCGGCAGTAAGTTTCAGCTCGATGGCCATGCCTGCCAGCGTGATGATTTCCGAAGCGGGATTACCCAAAACATGTGCCCCCAATACGGTATCGTCGCCACCCAACAGTAACTTGCAGACACCGTTCACACCTTCGTTCTCGGCGACGAAACGACCGCTGTACGCCATCGGCAGCTTCACTGCACGGTAGGCTACGCCTTTCTTCTGAAGGGATTCTTCCGTCTCGCCCACACCGGCTATTTCGGGATTGGTATATACCACGCCGGGGATGGCACGGTAGCTCATGGCATCCTTCTTGCCAATGATGGAATGTATGGCTACTTCCGCCTCGCGGACGGCTGTATGCGCCAGCAAGGAATATCCCGTCAAGTCACCGCAAGCATATACTCCGGGAACTGAAGTCTGCATCTGTCCGTTGACAAAGACATTTCCGCGCTCCGTTCTTTCCAAGCCCAGATTCTCCAATCCGAAGCCTTTCATTACCGGACGGCGCCCGACACTCATCAGAAGCCTTTCGGCAACGACAGAACCGGGACCGTCGGCAGTTTCATAATTCACCTGGATAAGGGAAGAAGCTTCGGCAGCATCCTGCATGACAGATACCACTTTTGCACTCAGCATGAACTTGATTCCCCGCTTAGCGTACTCTGCACGGAGCATACCCGCCAGCTCTCGGTCCATACCGCCTCCCAGTATCTCGTCCAACATCTCGACGACGGTTACCTGCACTCCCAGGCTGTTGAAGAAAGAAGCGAACTCCATACCGATGACACCGCCGCCGATGATGGCAAGCGAAGCGGGCAGTTCCTTGTTATCCAGTGCATCACGATGAGTCCAATAGGACACTTTGTCTATGCCGGGAATGGCAGGGACAAAGGTTTCGGAACCGGTGCAGAGCAGCAGGTTATCGCATTCGTAGGTTTCTCCGCCGCACTCCACATGATTCTTGTCCGTCACTGTGGCCCCTCCGCTGACAATCGTCACACCATGGGCAGTCAGCTTTCCTTTGACTCCCAATACCAGCTTGCGCACTACCTTCTGCTTGCGAGCAATAATCTTGGGCAAATCGAACGATACTTCGGGCACACTGACCGCATACTTTGCAGCATGGCGGGCTCCGTCATAGGTCTTGGCCGAATACAACAAGGTCTTGGTAGGGATACACCCTTCATTCAGGCACACTCCACCGAGACTCTGCTTCTCAAATAGTACGACACTCAATCCTGCTTTTCCGGCAGCTTCGGCAGCAGTATATCCCGCAGGACCTCCACCGATAATGGCAACTTGGTATTTCATGGAATTAATGGTTAGTGGTTAATGATTAGCGATAATTTGTGCGCAAGTTAATAAAACCCGTATTATCCGACAAAAAAGAACACTTCTTTCTTTCGGAGAATACAGCGTAAAGAGGAAATAATTATCTTTGTCGTGCAGCATTTACAAAGAATGCCACGTCCAATGGACATAAATCAAATAATAATCAACATGAAAACGACTGACTTATTCCAATCCATCCTTTTGTTCGCTCTTTTCCTTTGCGGCCTGACGGCTTGCAATGATAGCGATGAAATCCGCCTCTCGCCCTTTCAGGAAACTACCGTGAAGGGCGAAGCCTCTACCCTGCAGATAGACCTAACACGCGGCGACTGGCGCATAACCTCCATCACCACCCCATGGGGAGACCTCATGATGGATGGCAACAAGCTCCCACAACTGGAAGGTACGGGAAGCCTGCATTATAAATGGTGGGACTTGGAACGGGACACCGACAGCCATCTCATCCTGTACTTTAAAGACAACTTTGACTTAGGTGAATCCCGTAGCCTCATCATCAACCTTGAGATGAAAACGGGACTCTACAAGGAACAAATCATCATACACCAAGAACCGTGCACTAACTTCTATCAGATAGAGTCCATCGAATACAGCGTGGAAGAAGGTGACGGAGTGAAAGAAGCCGGAACAGGACCTGATAAGAGTACCTATAAAAATGAAAATCTGGGAAACACAACCGACAAGCATGACTACTATCCATTCATCAATAAATGGACAGAATACGCATTCATACCCGATGGGCACTCTGATGAAACCTTCAAAAGCATAGACTCGGAGAAACGTAGCATCTATCTGCCCAACCACATAGAAGACGGAAAAATAATCATGGGACAACAACTGTTATTCTTCATCAACCAAGGCAAGTATTACAAAGAAGACGAACTGAGATATAAACATTTTGAAGTAGACATAGTAGGTATGAAATGGAACATATACACTTCAACCATCTACTACAAACGGCTTCAAGTGACATTCACCGCCACTCTTTCACGTCCCGGTAGCGATACAAAGAAGGTACTCAAGGGTAAATTCATGCAGAGATACCCTTATGACTGCTCGGAAATACATCACGAAGTAAAGGATTCTTTAGAAGATTAGAGTCCGGTGTCTGTCAGACAAGACTCCACCTCCTCCCTGCTCAATGCCGGAGCTTGCCCATCGGCAAGCTTACGGCATACCAGCCGACCGGCCGCCAGCGCTTCCACCTTTGTTGCAAATGGCAGGCGACCGCTCAAAGCAGGTATAAAAGGTTGATATATCAGGGTATCGGCTCCATGCAGCACCACGTAGCCGTAACCGCCTTCCACCTCCATCACCCGGCATTTCAACTCATTGCCACCGCCGGCAGTATGACCCGAACAGCAAGAAAGGCATACCGCCATCACAGCCGGTACACCTATCTTTATCATAATAAACATCAGCTTCATAAGTTCCGTTCAGTTATGGGGCGAATCAGACTTCCTCTTCCTCATCGGGTAGAAGTTCGTACACATCATCAAAGTAGCTGGTACCACTTGTTCCTGTCAGCACAAAACCACGTTCGCCGGTAGAGAAACCAACGGCAGCCCTGCGCGAAGAAGCACCGGAAGGATAATTATGTACATCTGTAATGGGGGTAAAGTCGTCATCGGAATCGCCGTACCATAAGTCCTTGTCAGGGTCGTACAGCCAGTAGTCGCTGCTCAAGGAAGTGCTGTTACGTATTCCCGTAGCCACAAATCCCCTTCCACCGATGACGAAGGATACGGCTTCGGACCGTGTGATGGCGTAGTCATCGTCATAGTCATTGTCGGAGTCCGTATCGGCAATGTCACGCAACTGGGTCCAGTTGCTTCCGTCGAACTTCCAGAAATCCACCAGATCGGTACTGTTGTTTCGCCCGCAACAGATGTAGGCCACCTCATCGATGACGAATGCCGTACCGAAGTAGCGCTTCTCGCCTCCATACCCGCTCACCGCTTCCCATTGCGAACCTTCGGCGCCATTGGGGTTGAAACGGTAGAAGTCCATCTTGTAGGCACTCTCGCTGCCGGTAGCGTCGCTGTTGCAGCCCGTACCGACATAGCCATATCCGCCTATACTGAAAGCCAGGGCACCATCGCGTACTCCACCTTTGAAGTCGTCTTTCCGTGTCCAGGTATCCGTGGCAGGGTCATACTCCCAGGTATCTGCTACACAGTAGGACGAGGAGCCGTCCTTTACGGAACCGGTCGTAATGTATCCCTTGCCATTCACGGCAAAGCCCACGGCAGCCTTGCGCCCGGCAACGGGCATGTCGGCACACTGCGTCCAGCTGTTCCGGCTCATGTCATACTCCCAAAGGTCGTTCAGGTAATCCTTGTTCGCTCCGTAGAAGCCGCCACACAAATATCCATAATTGCCGATGGTGAAGCCGGAGGCATAAGCGCGGTACACACCGTTATAGCTGGCTTTCTTCATCCACTGCCCCTGAGTGTATTCATCCTCGTCCGTACAACTGCCGGCAATGCACACGATGGCCAGCAACATTATTCCTACCAATAGTCTGTTCATTGTTTATTGTTTTTTTAATGATTAAGCTTTATACTTCCCACTTTCCAAAACAAGAAGCTGCGGGAGGTCCTTTTTGTCTGTCCGCAAAAGTAAACCACCGCAACCACACCGACAAAAATAACCGACGAACAGTCCGAAATTCCCGTTAAACGCCTTTACCGATAAAAACCGTCCGAACGCCGATTTTTGTAGGAAGATATAAAAGTTTTGCCTTTCCTTTGCCGCCAACTAAAAGAACAGAAATGAAGAAGTCATTGTACAGCTTATTCGCAGTCCTCGCTATCTTCTGCGCCTGCCAGGACGAGAACTCGCAGCTTGGAAAGAGCCTCGTGGAAAGCTCCTTCTATAATGTATACGCAGACACCTGCTCGGTAGACATCAGCACCATCCTGCTAGACTCCATAGAGACCCGGGGCGACAGCATCTGCCAGCTAGGACATTACCGGAGCAGCGCGCCTGGGGAGAAGTATCCGCCACCTACTATGCCGAATACTCCACGTCCGACTTCACCCCCAACACAGACTATACCTATACCCTCGACTCCCTCGTACTGCGAATGATACCTTCGGGCCATTTCTGGGGAGATACCCTGACGCAACAGCGCATCTCCATCTACCGGCTGAAAAAACTATCGTGCTGGACAACGACGAGGACCTTTACAACAGCACCGTACTCCCGACGGAAGATGCCCCGCTCTTCAGCTTTACCTTCACCCCCTGCCCGGGGCGGAAGAAGGAAGTAAGCGTCCGCCTGCCCGACTCATGGGGACAACAACTGCTGAATGACCTCGTGGCCCAGGACGACTACTTCGATACCCAAGACAAGTTCAAGAAGAAATTCCCCGGACTGGTCTTTGTTCCCGAAAACGACGGGCAGTGTATCACCGGATTCATGGTGAACGACTCTGCCATGAGCATCAACCTCCACTATCAGGAAGTCTCCAACCAACGTACCGGACAAGTGCTGACTTTCAGCGTAAACACCGACTATGCCTATACCGGTATCCGGCACGACCCCACCGGCACCCACCTTGCTTCCCTGAAAAGCGGAATAGAGAACCTCGTCCACTCCAGCGACATGGGTTGCCTGGCCTATATGCAGGGATTGACGGGTTACTACAACCAACTGGAATTCCCCTACCTCAACAGCCTCGGAAGTGCCGGACAGATAGTCTCCATAGAGAGCGCCACACTCTACCTCTATCCTCTGGCCCGGAGCTACAACGAAGTGAGCCAGCTTCCCAATGACATCCGCCTTTATATCACGGACGAGAACAATGTGCTGGAGGACTACGTATACGGCAGTGACGGCGTAACCGTACAGACCGGCGACCTGACCATCGACGAGATGTACGGGAAAGAGACCTACTACTCCTTCGACCTCACCGAATTCATCCGCAACAACTACGGCACTTCGGGCATCAAGCGGCAGAAACTGCTGATGAGTCTGACAGACGAAGAAAGCACCACCACCTTCAACCAGGTCATCTTCACCAACGACCCCGAACAAGAGAGACAATGCAGATTAGACGTAAGATTCAAAATATACAACGAGCAATGAAACGCCATTACCGGATTCCCCTTCTGCTGTGCAGTCTGTGTACGGCAAGCCTCACCGCCGTGGCCCAGAACACCACCAACCTGCCCACCTCCATGTACGGAGTGGGCGAACTGAGTGCCGGTGACGGCGGACGTTATGCCGGCATGGGCAACACGGGCATCGCCCTGAACCGTACCGGATTTCTGAACACGCTGAACCCCGCAGCCATCACCCGCATGGACACCGCCTGCTTCACGTTCGATGTGGGTGTATCTGCCTCATATGCCCGCTACTCCTTTCTGAGCGAACACAGCTCCAACTTCACCGGCAACCCCAACCGCATCAGCATGGGCTTCCGTGTCCTGCCGCGCTGGTATGCCCTTGTAGGTGCAGCACCATACAGCAGTGTGGGCTATGTCATCCAGACCGAAGAAGAGATAGAGGGAATGCCCGGCAACTACACCTACTCGCTCTTTGAGGGTACGGGCGGACTATACCGGTGCTACGTCACCAATGCCTTTGCACTGAGCAGGCAACTGTCGGTCGGCATCAACCTGGGGATGATAGCGGGCACAGTGACGCAAAGCGAAACGCAGGAAAGCGCCGTCGTAAAGTACGAATCTTCTAAACAGGCCTTTTATGCGGACTTCGGCATACATTACGAATGGGGTGCGACCGGACAACGGAAGTGGGCGGCAGGGCTGGTATTTGCTCCCTCCCTTCCCATCAGCCACGACAATACACTGACTTACAGCAACTCATCTACCAGCGAGAACCTCGATAAAGGATACCACAGCCGTACACAATATCTGCCCATGCACCTCGGCACCGGCCTCAGCATAACCACCGAACGCTGGGTGCTGACCGCCGACTACAACTACCTGGACTGGAGCCGCAACTCCTCCTCCTACACTTCCATGAAATACGAGAACCAGCACAAAGTGAACCTGGGAGGCAGCTACATTACCAAGCCACGTCTGGCACGTTCCACCGAGCTGATGGGTGGAATAGGTTTCGGCAACTCCTATATCAACCTGAAAGGCGGGAAGATGCAGTATCTGGAAGCCAGTGTAGGGGCGAGCTTCCCCATCCGGTACTCCTATCTTTCGCTGGGCGCCACCTGGCGGAAACAACTGAACACACGCAGCAATCTGATGCAGGAAAGCCGATTCAGCCTGAATCTGAACTTGACGTTCGGGGAAAGGATTTCGAGAGCAAAACTAAAGTAATACAAGGTTCCGGTTCACCACAGATTACACGGATTTTACACCGAATGATTATCATTTGTTGGATCTATATATGCAACGCGTTGCATATATAGATGCAGCACGCTGGAACTATAGATCCAACAAACAAAGTATATAGTATCTGAAAACAGGGTATTACAACACTGCCAGCCTGGACACATACCCTTTCACCCTTTCGCGGTAAGCATCGCCAATGGGGACATCCTTCTGCTCGATGAGCAATGTGCTGCGCCCGATGGCGCTGATGCAGTCCATGCGGACAATAAAAGAACGGTGCACGCGGATAAATTCGTTCGCCGGAAGTTTTTCCTCCATGTACTTCATACTGCATAGGCTCAAGATAGGCTTAGGGGAATCTTTACAGAAAATCTTCACATAATCGCCCATACCTTCTATATAGTTTATCCGTTCCAGGTCGAGCCGCATGATGCGGTTGTCACACCGCATGTAAATCACCTTCGGAACCTCTTCCGGACCTTGCCTGTGTTTGGAGTCGGACGTACCTGCATCCTGCAAAGAGAACCAGCGTGCCGCTTTGCTGACAGACTGGAAAACGTGGAGAAATTGAGCCCGTCCATCAGATAGTCCAACGCATCCAGACGGAAACATTCGGCAGCATAGCGGTCGGTGTCTGTAATGAAAATGACACGAGTGGACGAGGACAAGAGCCTGCAAAAATCCATTCCGTTGATTTCACCTTCTTCCACCGGATAGATGCCGATAAAATAAACTTCCACTTTTGTCTCATAATAATCCTTCAGCGCTTCAAGAGGATTGCCGTACTTTCCGTGCAAAGAGAGAAAAGGAACCTTGTCGATATACTCTTCCAACCTTCCGGCAATCTCCGGGTCTGCATGTAAAATGGCGCAATTCAAATTCATATTCGTTTCTCTTTTACATAATGGACGCTGCCATATCCGAAAAACTGCAAACAGAAGAGCTAAAATTAAGCTTTATTTATGATTCAAAGATTACCTGCATCTACGGAAAGACAGATAAAGGGAAAGTTCATACAAACAACTCCGGAAAGCTACACAGGAGACATTACCATGGAAGCGATAACGACAGATTAAAACGGAATTGCATACGTGGGCACACCATATTGCTCACCCTCTCCGTTCCTCCAGTAACCGGATAAACTCCTCCTCCTTGACGGGAAGAAGCACTACACACTTGCCCTCGCCATATTTCACGAGCACATAGCGCATCACCGCAAACCGCCCTACCTGCATGGAAGAAGCACGCTCCACAGAAGTGATGTCTTTCATCAGAATTTCCTTACTCCGGGAGAAACGGCCGAAGGACAGCACCAACTTCCCGTCGGGCGTTACGGTATAGGTGGTATGAATCAGCTTCTCGATAATAACCACCAGCCAAAGCATGAAAATAGCAGCCAGGAACGGAGACTTGTACCAAAGCATATAGACGGCGAGAATACCTATCAGGATGAGAAACAGATACTGCCCCATAGCAATGCGCGCATGAAAGATTCGATTCATTTTATCTGATTTTTGCCGCTAAGGTACGTATTTTTATGATAACAACTTCTTCATTAGCATCTCCATTTCTCGAACTTCCGTCACATTCATCTTGCGGCAGACCGAAGCACATAACAATTCTACCCGTTCCGGCGAAAAATAAATCAGTTCTGCAATCTCCTTTACAGACTGTCCAAGAGCTACCAGCATACATATCAGTTCTTCATCCTTATCCACCTCCGGAATAGACTGATAAAGTTTCTCTAAAAAAGAAGGATAATGAAAAATAAAGATTTCACGGAATACAGCCTCACGAGTTCCGGACAACAAAGCCTCCGAAGCATTGGGAGAATCTTCCGAAATCATTTCGCGCAAAGCTCTGGCAATCTCCTGCATATTAAAAGGTGTCACTGTTTTCTTTGTTTTCATTGTATCTTATTTCACCATTATACATATTTACAATCGTTTTGATACAAATTTGCAAAATATGCACAACCTAACCATAAGAATACGATATACAATCTGATATACAATTTCATATTATATTTATTATCAAATAATTAACAAGAAACAAAAAACAAGTCTATTGTTGTAAATTTTAAATTAAGAAATTATATCTTTGCCTTACAAAACAAACAGTCCACAAAATATGAATGCCAAAAAACTTTCATTTTTACTTCTGATTCTCGTAGCTGTAGCCTGCACCAACCGCTCCACCTCTTCGGAACAAGACGAAGTGAGGCATTGGAACAATGTCCTTCAACAAATCAATGCCTTACTACTCGAAAACAAAGCGCAACAAACGTTGGATCTTGCCAAACAGACCTTGCCCGAAATCCTGGAATCGGCAGAAAAAAACGGAACTACAGATACCCTGATTTACTATGCCCGCAAGATATTTAATGCCTGCGGGAACAATTACATAAACACCAAACAATACAAAGACGGCATCGACTATATGGACAGCATTGGGAACCATCCCCTCATCCGCGAACATTGCCCGCACGAACTGCTGAGCTTCAAGGCCGGACTGAACCAACTGTATGGCAATAACCCGGAAGCTGTCCGACTGGCAGAAGACTACCTCCAGTTACCGGTCTGTACCAGTGCCAATGACTTTATCCGGCAGGCAGAAATCATAAGCGGTGTCTACATGTACTCCGGAAACAATCTACCCAAAGCTATCCAAATTTTGGAAAAAGCAATAGATGTCTACCGGAAAGGTGGAAACTTCCCGAACATGCTGCGGATAATGTCACGGTTGGGCATCTATTACCACCTCAGTGGCGAATACGAGAAAGCTATAGCCACTAACCAAGAAGCCATAGCCACTTACAACGACAGCATAGCACCTGGAAATGTAGTGATTGCCTACGGAGAACAAGCTAATCTCTACGCCGAACTGGGTATGTACGACCAGGCCCTGGAAATGAACAAAAAAGCCCAATACTACTCCATGCTGAAAGACAGCTTCGGACTGGGAGACTTGTACCGCTACCGTGCCCAGATCTTTCGTAACATGAATCAAAAGGACTCTGTATTCCACTACCTCAGGCTGGGAGAAAAGTTGTCAATGATACAAAACAGCTTTAAGGGCGTATTCGTAAACAAAGTAGAAACGGTAAACAGTTATCTGGACTATCCCGACTCTTTGGAAAAAGCACTGCAACTTGCCCTTAGCATCTGTCCCGATACCGTGCGGATGCCCCAATGGGCCAAATACCAACTCAACCTCCACCTAGGCCGGGCCTTACTGCAAACCGGGAAGGAGCAAAACGGCATACACCTGATAGACCGGGCTGCACAAGACCTCATCAACATGAAGTTCATGGAAGGCCGCGATGCCAACGAGATATTAATGGATTACTATCTGGCCAAAGGCATGAACGACGATTTTGCTCGTTGCTACATCCGTAACCGACAGTTTGCCGATTCTCTGGACAATAACGAAAAGAAACGTGCTGTGGCAGCAGCCAACATCCGGTTTGATGCCAACCAAAAAGAGAAAGAAAACAAACTGCTCTCGGCACAAGTGCAATGGCAGCAACAGCAGTTGTTCTACAACATCTGCATCTCCATTACATTACTGTTGCTACTTATCACCACTACAGCCTATTTCATCATCCGAAGGAAGGCCAACCACCAGCTTATAGAAAACAACAAACGGGAAATACAGACCCTCATTACCCGGCAGCAAGACCTGAACCGCCGCAACGAACAACTGACGGAAGAAATAGAACGGGCCATGGCTACCAATAACCTCAACTCCATTCGCCAGCTCACCGTGCAAAGCCTGCTCAGCAGGGAAGATGAGAACACATTCCGCCGGTCGTTTGCCACCATACATCCTTCTTATCTGCCCAAGCTCCGCGAAAGTTATCCTCAACTGACCCGCAACGAAGAATTGCTGGCCATGCTCATCTGCATGAACCAAAGTACCGACGAAATAGCCCTTATCATGGGAATCAACCGGAATAGTGTAAACGTAGTCCGTTCGCGCATGCGCAAGAACATGGAATTGCCCAAAGAAAAATCCCTGGATGAAGTATTGAAACAATACCTTACATAACAAATAAAAATAAGCCCGCTTATTTTGCTCTACGTTTGGTTTACACTATCTTTGCGGCGTTTAATACACAAAACCTATGGTAAGAAAGTTCGATTTTCTCGTTATCGGCTCCGGACTTGCCGGTATGAGTTTTGCGCTGAAAGTAGCGCATAAAGGAACAGTAGCCCTCATTTGTAAGGCAGGTCTGGAAGAGGCAAACACTTATTTCGCACAAGGAGGTATCGCCTCTGTCACCAATCTGGCCGTAGACAATTTTGAAAAGCATATCGAAGATACCATGATTGCGGGTGACTGGATAAGCGACCGTGAAGCCGTAGAGAAGGTGGTGCGCAATGCCCCCGAACAAATCAAGGAGCTTATCAAATGGGGAGTGAACTTCGACAAAAAGGAGGACGGAGAGTTTGACCTGCACAAAGAAGGCGGCCACTCCGAATTCCGCATCCTCCACCATAAGGACAATACGGGTGCAGAGATACAGACCAGCCTCATTGAAGCTGTGAAGCAACACCCCAACATCACCGTACTGACCGACCATTACGCTGTGGAAATCATTACCCAGCATCACCAGGGAATCATCGTTACCCGCCACACCCCCGGCATCAAGTGCTACGGTGCCTATGTGCTGAACGAAGCGACGGGCGAGGTGGATACCTTCCTTTCCAAAGTCACCATCATGGCAACGGGCGGTTGCGAAGCCGTTTACCGCCATACCACCAACCCGCTGGTGGCCACGGGAGACGGCATTGCCATGGTCTACCGTGCCAAGGGAGCCGTGAAAGACATGGAATTCATCCAGTTCCATCCCACAGCCCTTTTCCATCCGGGAGACCGCCCCTCGTTCCTCATCACCGAAGCCATGCGCGGTTATGGCGGCGTGCTGCGTACCAAAGACGGAAAAGAATTCATGCAGAAGTACGACCCGCGACTCTCGCTGGCCCCGCGTGACATCGTGGCGCGTGCCATCGACAACGAAATGAAACAGCGCGGTGAGGACCATGTGTATCTGGACGTCACCCACAAAGACCCCGAAGAAACCAAGAAGCACTTCCCTAACATATACAAGAAATGCCTCAGCATCGGTATAGACATTACAAAGGAATACATACCGGTAGCCCCCGCCGCCCATTATCTCTGCGGTGGCATCAAGGTGGATTTGGACGGACAGAGCAGCATCCGCCGCCTGTACGCCATCGGCGAATGTTCGTGCACCGGACTGCATGGCGGCAACCGTCTGGCAAGCAACTCACTGATTGAAGCCGTGGTTTATGCCGACGCGGCAGCCAAACACGCGCTGAGCGTACTGGAACGTTATGACTTCAACGAAGACATTCCCGAATGGAACGACGAAGGTACCATTTCCACCGAAGAACGTGTCCTCATCACACAAAGCATGAAGGAAGTGAACCAGATTATGGAGGCATACGTAGGCATTGTCCGCAGCAATACCCGGTTGACACGTGCCTGGAACCGACTGGACATACTTTACGAGGAGACAGAAGCACTCTTCAAGCGGAGCAAGGCTACCCGAGAGCTGTGCGAACTGCGCAACATGATAAACGTAGGATACCTGATAACAAAGCAAGCCATGGAACGCAAGGAAAGCCGCGGACTGCACTACACGATAGACTATCCGCACGCCAAGAAATAAACATAAATCCTCTCCATCATGAGGAAACAATATTTCTCTTTCATTTTTTTGTATATTTTCTCAAGCTGTCTCTACAGTCAGACGATGGACGACAATATCATCATCAACTGCTGTGAAGACAGCTATGTTTTTAAAGAAGGCCCGGGAAACAACCCCATCGTACAAAACACCCGAAAGACCGAATATGAAGCTTCACGAATGGGAGCTACCGTACAACCTCATATGTTCTATGGCGAATTCATCTCCCTGGACGAAGCCAAAGCCAAGGGAGTACTTGCCCCCAAAGCCATCCACCGCCATGCCACACCGGAAAATGTATTCTTCGATGATACCCGCATCTGCTACTTCAACCTCTCCCTAAGCCGGCAGGGGAAAAAGGCGGCCGTACAGTTCAGCCGTACCTTCCATGACCTGCGCTACTTTACACGTATCTACTTTCCGGAGGAATACTTCATCCGCGAGAAACGTATCACCGTCACCATTCCTGCCGCATTGTCCCGTTTCCGGCTGGTGGAGAAGAACTTCGGTCCCGGTATCCGGTGTGAAAAGAGCGTGAATAAGGAAGGGGATTCCCTTTTTGTCTACACCTTAAAAGGAGTGCCTGCCACCCGAAAGGAAGAAGCTGCTCCCGCAGACAACTGCCTCTATCCCCATCTGCTGGTAACCGGTCCCTTTGCCGATGTGCAGGCTATGTACCGCTGGCTGAACGGACTGGCCGAGGTGGACTGCACTCTCCCCCAAGCCGAAATGCTGACGGATGAAATTACTGCCGGATGCACCGATGAACTGGAGAAGATACACCGTACCTATGCCTACGTACAGCAGAACATACGCTACATCGCCTTTGAAAACGGATTGGCAGGACATCGGCCCGACCGGCCTGCCGAAGTGCTGCGCAAGCGTTACGGCGACTGCAAGGGAATGGCACTCCTGCTGCGCACATTGCTGAAAGCCCAAGGATTCGATGCCCGAATGGCCTATATCGGTACGGACGACATCGCCAGTTCTCCCGACGAAGTACCGACACTGGCTGCCATCAACCATGCCTTCTGCCTTCTTTTCCATCAAGGGAAAAGATATTGCCTGGATGCCACCTACCGATACCTACCGCCCGAAGACATCCCCCAAGGTATACAAGGCCGAAAAGCACTGGTAGAAAACGGAGACAGCTGCCTGATACTGACTCTTCCCCAGCAGGATGCCTCCGCCTCTACGGACAGTCTCAATTATCACTATCGCTTGATGACGGACAGCAATCCCCCTACCCTGAAAGGCACCGCCACCCGCGTAAGTACGGGCGAATACAAGGAATACCTGCTCAGTCTCTACCATGACACCCCCAAGGAGAAGCAGACAGACCTGCTAAACAATCAGATAAACAATACCGCTGCCGTACAATCGGCCGATGGAGAGTACTGCCTCGAAGCAGACCCGCACGAAGATTTCTTCCACCAGCCCATTGACACCACCCGCCGCAAGCAGGATTACCTACTGCCGTGGAGATGCCGTATTGTACGCGAGGTAACGATTGATATTCCACAAGGATATGCCGTGTCTTATTTGCCTGCAGACTTTCACATTGAAACGAATCAGGGCATCCTCAGTTGCTCCTACCGCGCCGGAGCAGGATATATCCACTTCCGAAAAGTGATGGAGATACGCAGAAAACGTATTCCACTTGCTCTTATCCCTGCTTGGAATGATGCCCTGCGACAATGGAAAAAAGCCTGCAACGAACAGATAGTAATCCGGCAAAGCACCCTTTAAACAAATAATTGAACATAAAACGCCATCACCATGAAAACAACACGTTTTTTCCTACTGCTGCTGATGTTACTTGCCACTTCGGGACTGAATGCCCAAAAGGAAGAAGACAAATATGCTGCGCTCGTAAGCGAAGTGCGCAATGAAGTATGGTCGCTGAACCTGCCCGACTTTAAAAATATGACTGTACCCGAGAAATACAGAAACGAACCCGCCGTTATCCTTGCCGCACACAGCCGTCTGGAGGTAACCCGGAAAACCAAGTTGGACTGGTGGGGAATGGGATTGACCAAACAACAGATAACCTGCCGCAGCATCTACCGCCAAATGGTATACATCAACAGCCAAAGTGCACTGGAAGAGATGTCACAGTTCAGCTTCCTTTCCCAGGAAAAAGAACGCTACACCCGCAATGAACAACAGCGTATACTGGGTGTGCGCATCATCAAACCGGACGGAACAATTCAGGAAACAGCCCCGCAGGAGTACATGGAAACCGATGAAGGCGGCCACCCACGTAGCCACAACATCCAAGAGAAATGGAACAAGCTGGCCGTACCCGGACTGGAAATCGGAGACATCATCGACTTGTTCTTCGTACGATACACCATACTGAACAACCAGAACCCCGAACCTTTCGGTTTTTACTTTATGGACAGCTATCCTCTGCTTGCCTATTCCGTCCATTGCGAGATAGACCCCAAGCTGAGCACTTTCTACCGTTGCCTGAACGGAGCAAGGGACTTCGACCATAGCACCGATACCGAAGGAAACCATATCCTCGACTTGCATACCGGAGACTCCGGACGTGTCATTCCCGACTTCTGGTACAACAGTGCCCGGCAAACGCCCATGATTCTGATGTACATCTACAACAGCAAGACACCCTATGCCTGGATGCCACCCAGCGCCCGCAAGCCGGGACTATATGCCAACCCCAATCCAAAACTGATGACAGATGACACACGTGCCTCCATGAAGGCTCCCGGCACCAACTGGTCCGGTCTGCGCAGCGGACGGAAAGGCGAAATATCCAAAGCCCTCAAAGCCCGTCAAGCCGAAGGATGGAGCGATAAGAAACTGATGGACTACCTCTACCAATACTGCTATTACCGGTATATGGAAAACGGTGCAGACTATACTCCCGCCAGTTTCATCCTGCTGATGCACGAACTTCTGGAAAAAGCAGGTATTCCCCACCGGACAGGAATCACGACCAAAGATACCCGGGAGCCTCTGGACCAGCTCATCAACTACAGCAATACCACTTGGTTTATCTATCTGGAATCCAACGGAAAATGCTATACTCCACCGGCCTGCTATGCTGTTCCCGGTGAAGTGCCTGCCAGCCTGCAAGGCGAAGAAGCCATACTGGAAGACAACACATGCCTTACCCTTCCCTCCACCACCCCCCAAGACAACCGGGATATGGCTACCATAAACGCTTCTATAAGCGGCACCACTCTCCACATCAGCCGCCGGGAAGAGATGAGCGGTGCACTGAAAGAACACTTCCAACCCTACCTCATTATGGACGAGGACCTTTACAACTCCGTTCGTCGCCAACTGGGTATTACAGCCACCATCTACGACGAAACCAAAGAAAAATTCCATGCCGACCTGCGCGAAAGTTACCGCCGTGAACGGGAGCAGGAGAAAGAGCGTTACCACAATGAAATCATCGGTTATCATGGCTCAGAAGAAGGACTGGAAACACTCCTCGGCTACCAGCTTTTCAGCATCGGAAACCGGGCAGACAGTGCGGCACTTGTCTATCAAGTGGACTATGTACTGGACGGATACGTAAAGAAAGCGGGTACAAACTTTGTTCTCTCCGTAGGTCGGTTGATAGGGTCACAGCCAGAGCTGAAAGGCGAACAACGCCTGCGCAAGGAGGACATTTATTGGGAGATGCCCCGTTGTTACCAATGGGACATCACAGTCAATCTGCCGGAAGGTTATCGAATTTCTCCCGAAGGCCTGGAAAGACTGAACGTAAAAGTAGAAAACGACTGCGGCGCTTTCATTGTCCAAGCCACCACTGAAGACGGAACATTAAGAATAAAAGCCGAAAAACGCATCAACCACAAGACGGAACCGGTAGCCAACTGGGAGAAACTGCTTGAAATAACCGATGCTGCCAACAGTTATGAAGCACTTTCAATAGTGTTCCAAGCAACCATTAATCCCCCTACATCTCCAACAACCGGCTATTAATCCTTCTCTGCCCGCTGCAGCATCGCCATACACAGCTTGCTGTCGTACTGTACAGCCACTGCAAAACGACTGCATACTTTTTGCAGCGTCACTGCATACCGGTTTGCAGCAGTACTGCAATTGATTTGCAGCAGCACTGCAACAGTTTTGCAGTCGCACTGCAATTTGTTTGCAGTGACGCTGCAGCAAATGTGCAGCAATTACAAGCTATATGACTGTCACAGCAAACAAAAAGCCCCGCAGAGCTTGCTTTCGCTCTGCGGGACTTTGTTCTCTCTATGAGGAAATTATCATCAATAGTTTGACTTCTTTACTTCGAAGTAAGCCTGCGGATGCAAGCAAGCCGGACATACCTGAGGAGCTTCCTTACCGGTGTAGATGAAACCACAGTTGCGGCACTGCCATACCACTTCGCCTTCCTTGGCAAATACGCTGGCAGTCTCTATATTCTGGATAAAAGCGCGATAACGTTCTTCGTGTCCCTTTTCGGCAATGGCGATGTTACGGTACATAAGAGCGATTTCGGGGAAACCTTCTTCGTCTGCAATATCAGCAAACTTAGGATAATCCAATGACCATTCTTCGTGTTCGCCGGCAGCAGCTTCCTGAAGATTTTCCAGGGTAGTGCCGATAACACCTGCAGGATAAGAAGCGGTGATTTCCACCATACCGCCTTCCAGCCACTTGAACATACGTTTAGCGTGTTCCTTTTCCTGGTCAGCCGTTTCTGTGAAAATAGCGGCGATTTGTTCGTAACCTTCTTTCTTGGCTACACTTGCAAAATAAGTGTAACGCATTCTTGCTTGTGATTCACCAGCGAATGAAGTCAGCAGATTCTTCTCAGTCTGAGTTCCTTTAACACTTTTAGCCATAGTCTCTTTTTTTATTAGTTAATATAATTACGTATAAATGTCGTTCGTACTGTTTATAAACAACACAAAATTACGAATTTAGTTTGGAATAATCACACCTCTGCCCCATCGGATTTATTTATCGTCTTATAGAAAGAATCTATCTTCACCGATAACCCGAAGAGGTATTTCAGACATAATTAATAGCACATATCTGATAAGGAAAACAAAATACATCACAGTTGTGTTCACTAATATCCATTATTTTATCTACTTTGCAGGCAATTTGCAATATATACATTACATTCTGTATAAAAAAACGTATAAAAAAAGTAGATTATAATGAAAGCGTTCGGATTCAGACCAAAGCTATACACGGCTTTAAAAAATTACTCTAAAGAACTGTTCATGGCAGACCTGATGGCAGGTATCATTGTAGGTATCGTTGCCCTCCCGCTTGCCATTGCATTCGGTATCGCCTCCGGCGTATCACCGGAGAAAGGTATCATTACGGCTATCATAGCCGGTTTCATCATCTCCCTGATGGGTGGGAGCAAGGTACAGATTGGAGGACCGACCGGTGCGTTCATCGTCATTATCTATGGCATCATCCAGCAATACGGTGAATCGGGGCTTATTGTCGCCACACTGATGGCAGGCGTACTGCTCATCCTGCTGGGAGTGTTCAAGCTGGGAGCTGTCATTAAGTTTATCCCCTATCCCATCATCGTAGGTTTTACAAGCGGTATTGCCGTCACCATCTTCACTACGCAGATTGCCGATATTTTCGGGTTGACGTTCGGAGGAGAGAAAGTTCCGGGAGACTTTGTAGGAAAATGGATGATTTATTTCCGACATTTCGATACCGTAAACTGGTGGAACACGATTGTAAGTATTGTCAGCATCTTCATCATTGCCATTACACCGCGGTTCTCGAAGAAGATTCCGGGGTCACTTATTGCCATCATCGTGGTGACAGTGGCAGTCTGGCTGATGAAAGTATATGGAGGCATTGATTGTATCGATACCATCGGCGACCGTTTCAGCATCCGTGCCGAACTGCCGGATGCCGTGATGCCTGCCCTGGATTGGGAAGCGATAAAGAACTTGTTCCCCGTAGCCATTACAATCGCTGTACTGGGTGCCATCGAATCTTTGCTGTCTGCCACCGTGGCCGATGGTGTGATAGGCGACAAACACGATTCCAACACGGAACTGATAGCACAAGGTGTTGCCAACATGGCTACCCCGCTGTTTGGCGGTATCCCTGCCACCGGAGCCATCGCGCGTACCATGGCAAACATCAACAACGGAGGAAAAACTCCCGTAGCAGGCATGGTGCATGCAGTGGTATTGCTGCTTATCCTACTGTTCCTCATGCCGCTGGCACAGTATATCCCAATGGCTTGCCTGGCGGGTGTACTGGTCATAGTATCCTATAACATGAGTGGTTGGCGTACGTTCAAGGCATTATTGAAGAATCCTAAATCGGATGTCACGGTACTGCTGATTACTTTCTTCCTGACCGTCATCTTCGACCTGACTATTGCCATTGAAGTAGGTCTGGTGATTGCCTGCGTGCTGTTTATGCGCCGCGTCATGGAGACTACCGAAATATCCGTCATCAAAGATGAAATAGACCCGAATGCAGAATCGGACATTGCAAGCAATGACGAGCACCTGATAATCCCCGAGGATGTGGAAGTATATGAAATAAACGGTCCTTACTTCTTCGGCATCGCCACCAAATTCGAAGAAATCATGGCGCGGCTGGGCGACCGCCCCAAAGTGCGCATCATCCGCATGCGTAAAGTTCCGTTCATCGATTCTACCGGTATCCATAACTTGACAAGCCTTTGTGAGATGTCCCAAAAGGAAAAAATAACCATTGTGCTCTCCGGTGTCAATGAAAAGGTACATAAGGTACTGGAAAAATCGGGCTTCTATGAGCTGTTGGGCGAAGAAAATATCTGTCCGAACATAAATGTGGCACTGGAAAGGGCCAAAATGATTATCCAACACTAATCCCGGCATGGCACGAAAAAAAAAGAAACAATCGCAAGGCGTCTATTATCTTATATTGTTTATATGTGCGGTCTGCCTTGCCTATGAACCCGTTGCAAAGATACTTTCGGATGCCAGGCAAAAGAGTTCTACGCCTGCCAAGATAGAACTCACAGCAGGCACACGCCTTGAAATACCAGCAAAGCTGAAGAACGTCTCCGAACAGATTCTCCAGCGGAAAGGCTACACAGTATCCTACAACAAGGATTTAAAGATACCCAACTGGGTAGCCTGGGAACTCACTCCCGAAAAACTGGTGGAGCGTGAAAGCCGTACAGACAAGTTCTTGCCCGACCCCGACCTGCCTGAGCACGAGGCAGTAACCACCGATGATTACAAGGAGCCGGCATGGACCGCGGACATATGTGTCCCGCCGGTGACAACCGCTGGCACTGGAAAGCCATGCAAGAGAGCTTTTACATGACAAACATTTGCCCGCAGAACCACAATCTGAACCGTGGCGACTGGAAAGAACTGGAAGAGTCATGCCGCCGTTGGGCACAAGAAGAAGGCAAGATATACATTGTATGCGGTCCTATTCTCTATGACCAACGTCACCGCACTATCGGCAAGAAGCACAAGATTACAGTGCCCGAAGCATTCTTCAAGGTCGTTCTGTGTGCAGACAGCAATCCCCCCCAAAGCCATCGGCTTCATTTATAAGAATGCATCGGGCAATCATCCGTTGGACAGCTACGTCAATACAGTGGACGAAGTGGAACGAATTACAGGTATAGACTTCTTCCCCGCCCTTCCGGATGAAATAGAAGAGAAGGTGGAAGCCGAATATGACTTGAAACTGTGGTAAAGGAGTTATTCCTTTACCCAGGCATCTACAATCTCGGCTACATAAACCCGGTGCAATCCGCCGTGGTCACCGCCATACCAACGTTCGTAGACGGAATGGTCGAGGAAGAGTTCTTCTTTCATATCGGTAATGAAAAGCTTGCGGCACTCCAATCCCAGGCGGTCCTGCTCAAAGAGAATGTTTCCCCGTTCGGTAACAATAGGATTCAGCCCAGTTTCCTTTACCTTATCCACTTCCCTACCCGATTTACTGCCACAAAGATTGTAAATGCTCCGATTTTCCTTTCCTAAAAAAGAAAGGGTGAAATATTCGTTCTCCTCCATAAACTCATACGTATAGCGCTCGGAACGTATAAAGACAAACACCACCGGCTTGTTCCAAAGCCAGCCAATACCTCCCCAACTGGCAGTCATGGTGTTGAAATGTTCTTTACTGCCTGCCGTAACCAGCATCCACTCTTTGCCTATCACTTCGAAGAAGTTCTCGCTTAAATCTTTAATTGCTATTGATTTCATAAGTATATTATTAATAAGAAACACTTACCGATATACCCGTTTCACGTATCCGTTCCGCAATGCGATCCAGTTCCTCATGAGTGGCCTTCTGCAAATCATGGTCGGGCGTTTCGCGGTCGATGGTATAAATCATCACTTGGCGGGGAGCAATCTCCTTGACAGCTTCCAGCCAGGGAAGAACAAATTTATCGGATGTATTATCCATATCTTGTCCTTTATAACTTCCTTTGAGAAACATGGTCTGGATAATGCAGTTCCCTTTGAACGCTTTCATCCCTTCTATAATCTCCCGGATGGAGTAATGTCCGGTAGGACGGTCAAGTACACGGATATACTCTTCATCCACCGTATCCAGTTTAAGGATGTTGTTGTCAATCTTGTTCAAAGCCTCGAATACGGCAGGACGATGAATAAAGGTAGAATTGCTCAGTACGCTCACCTTTGCATTCGGAAAATACTTGTCGCGCAAGGCAAGTGTATCTTCTATGATTTCGGGGAAACGGGGATGTGCCGTCGGTTCTCCATTACCGGCAAAAGTCAGAACATCCGGTGTAGGTCCGTTTTGCTGCATGTCCCGCAGGCGGGCTTCAAGGCCGAACGGACTTTTTCGCGTGTGGGCAGCGGCTGTTTGGGACGATGGTCGGCATTGAAACCACATTCACAGTAAATGCAGTCGAAAGTGCATACTTTGCCGTCTGCCGGCAATAAATTTATTCCCAAAGATACTCCCAGACGGCGAGAATGAACGGGACCGAATATGGGAGATGGATAAATGACAGTCATACTATTTACGATTTGACGATTTACGGTTTGATTAATGCTTAAACAATCTTACCGCTCCAAAGTTAAGTGAAAACTATGGTATCTGGCAATGTTCGGCTTGCAAAAGTTTACCCATAAAAGAAAATATTCCCTTTATAAAGCATACATTTCATGTTAAAAAAGTAAATCATACATTACATTTTATCTATTTTAGTTGTTTATATGTAAAGTATACATTACATTTACAGATAACATCTAAATGCATAGTATTATGAGAAAGAACTATTTATTTCCAACCACTTTCAGAAAGATAGGTTGGTGTTTATTTGTCCCATTCGCCATCACGTCCTTCATCTGCCTTTTCGACGGCAGCAATGAAGATTGGTTGAAGGTAAACGCGTTGTCAGTAATTCCCTGGGGTATTATCAAGAACTCTTTATTCGACGAGTTGAGTATGATAGGGCTTACGGTTTCACTCTTGTTCATAGCTTTCTCAAAAGAAAAGGACGAAGATGAATGCATTGCCAATATTCGTTCAAACTCTCTTATCTGGGCTACCATAACAGCGTATTCCCTACTGATAGTATGCACTATGCTGATTTATGACATGCAATATCTTAATTTTGTATTTATAGACTTGTTCATGATATTGTTTCTGTTCATCATAAAGTACAACATTGAACTTTATAAATTTAGGAGGAGCAACAATGACTAATACATTAAGGGTAGAAAGAGCCATCAAGCATATGACCCAACAGCAATTGGCTGAAGCCATAGGAGTGAGCCGGCAAACCATCAATGCCATAGAATCGGGAAAGTATGTCCCTTCCACCTTGCTGTCATTGAAAATATCAGAAATATTCGGAAAGACTGTAAATGAAATTTTCATGTTGGAAGAAAGTGACAGATAAAGAGAAGACTCTAAAAAACTGTTTTAATTTTATTTCAGTTTTCTTCTGAGGCAATCTGAAAAATAAAATTAAAACAGTTTCTAAAACTTGATACGCAGTTGCATCTGCAAGTCCGCTTTCCTATTTCCCGGTATCTCATCATTGCCCGAACCAATCGTCTCCCTATCCTGATAAACCGTCTGTCCGAATTTGGCAAGAAACATGAAGTTCTTACTCAAATCATATCGCAGATGAGCGGAGTAACGGAACCCTTTGCCATAGAAGGAAGGGGTATAGAAAGTATATAACAATCCACGCTCGGAGGCGTAAACACGCGAATCGTAATCGTCCGTATGAAACCAGGTTCCCTGCACGGAAACTGACAGAGGGAAGGGGAAAGTGTACGAGCAAAGTTGAGTACACTGATAACCTTGCCGTCTATCAAAGCGATACCCTTTCCCATCCTGCTGACGGAAGTGGTTATAATCTATTGTAGTACGAAAGATATATCTTCCCGGCATATAGGTCAGCCGATAACGGAGTTTATGGTGATAGATAGGTTCGATAACTGCACCGCTTGTACCCGTCACGTCTCTTTCTTTCTGTTTGTACCGATAATTAAAATACATCGAAAGGCTCTTTCGAGGAGTATAAGTAACCTGAAACATGGCATCCACTCCCTTTGAGGGCTTACTTATACGGTATTTCCACCAAGGAAAAGAAAACACATCCAGTGAAGTGAAAAACTTCCACCGGGCGAAAGGTGTGGCCTCTGCTGCCAGATACCATCCGTTCTCATTCTGCGGCATACTGCTTTCGCCAAAGGAACGCCCAAACAAAGTCCAATAATCATATGAATAATACCGGTGAACAAGTAGCAGATGATAATCGGAAGAAAGATTATACTTCAGCCGGTTCAGCAACGCATAGCCTTTACTGCCGGTTGCCGCTTCCCCCACCCAGACAAAACGGCCCAGACGATACCTATAATCCATGCCCACATTATAGAAATCACTTCCATGAAGATTGTACTTTGCATACTTGTTCAACCGAGGCTTGTAAGGATGGTTGAAAAAATAGTAAATCCCCGTCACTCCCACCTTCAGAGAGTTCTTTTCATAGGTCATGTTTCCACCTATCACCTGCAAGGCAAAGGCATTCATTTTATCTGCCTCCTTCTGCGTGCGATGCAATCCCGTCTTGTAAATGGAAGTTATCTCGCCATCCTCCACCACACCGTCCATGGAGCGATGCGAATAGAAAGCCGAAATATCCAAGTAAGGCAATACTCCCACCGTTGCCGCCACTCCCCGGAAATAATTGTACTCATCGGTAGAACTATGCTTACGGATGCCTCCGGTACGATATTCTGTTGTAGACATAGAGAATGTTTTTCCTAAACGAAAATCCGTACTAAGTACCAGTCCCTGCCCGAAGCTCAGACGGTAATTGCCCAATGCCAAAGCCTTCAGCCGCCCCAGATTCTTTATCAGAAAATAGAAAGAATAGTAATCATAGCCTTTTCTGTTGTGCAGGGCAAAGAAGGGTTCTCCGGCATCCTTCTCTCCCGTCACGCCTATTTGGAGATAATCTCCATAATGAAAATTATAGCGCAAAGAATGGTAAAGGGAAGGTCCCAGGTAATTCTTCTCATATCCTTTACGGATATAGAACGGTACATCCAAACGTGCCAATGTTTCGTGTTTCCCGTATTTCAGTATAGATTTTAAAGCAGGATACCCCCTACCCGCTTTCACTGCCCGCACACAGACAAAGGGCAGCAGTAGGTCGATGGTACGTTTATCCATCTCCTCCACCAGTTGCAATTCATAAATGGTCTGCATCTGTCCGTGTATATAGACATAAGCCAGAAGATTCTCTATCTGTATATCCGTAAGAAAGGAAACTGCTCCAATTGCCGTTTAGTGGCGGCATTGAGGTTGACAGGCTCTTGCAGACGTCGGGACAACTCCTCCAATTCATCTTCCCAACCGTATTCTTCCTCATTCCCGATGGAAAGTTGTTCCAAATTTTCTTCCAAAAGAAGTAAAGGCTGTTCTTTCTGAAGGCCGGATATATTTTGAGCTTCAAGCATAGGAGTCATTGACAGCATACTTACAAAAACTCCTATCTTGAGTAATTCCATTAATAGTAGGTCACTTTCATGTTTTGGGAAGCGAAGTTACCTTAAATAAGTTAATTGAGCAAGGAAAAATCAACATGATGCAACAACATTACACAGAATGGTGTACTTTTGCAACATGAACGCAAGGCTTAACATAGTAATACTCATCATGTTTCTTTCTCTCGGAAGCCTGAAATGTTTTGCACAGCAGCAACCACAGTCTGCTGCGCAAAAGAGTGTCTATCTTACTCCCATGTGCGTTTACGAAGGAGATACCATCCCTTATGTCAAGCTCCCCACTGTCTACATCTTCAAGCCGCTTAAATTCAAGAACAAGCGCGACATGAACAAGTACTACAAACTCATTCGTGACGTAAAGAAAGTACTTCCCATCTCCAAGGAGATTAACCGTGCCATCATTGAAACCTACGAATACATGATGACCCTGCCCACCGAGAAAGCCCGCCAGAAACACATGAAAGCAGTAGAGAAAAGCTTGAAGGAGCAATACACTCCCCGCATGAAGAAACTTACCTTTGCCCAAGGCAAACTGTTAATAAAACTGGTAGACCGACAGACCAACTCCACCGGATATGAACTGGTAAAAGCTTATGGGCCCTTTCAAAGCCGGTTTCTACCAGACTTTTGCCGCACTCTTCGGCGCCAGTCTAAAGAAGCAATACGACCCTATGGGAGACGATGCATTGACCGAACGGGTGATATTGATGGTAGAAAGCGGACAATTATAAACTGATGTTTATTCCCGCCTTGCGTGCCTGCGAATGTTGAAATTGGCGTTTCACATTATATGTCTTTCCGTCTTTGACGAACTTAGAACCGGTCTGCTTGAACCAGAACTCCACTTTATTTTCCACACAAATTCTGCGAAGGTCCATCACCCATTCAAAATCACACGGACGAGCTTCGTAACCGGATTCTCCTCCTGCAACTATCTGTTCAATCCATTCGCCAACAGCATAAGTACTTAAATCTATCCTTTCCAGCAGCGGTTCACAGATTATTATCTTATGCTTTATGGGAGCCCTCCTATAGATGGGCAAGCGATAATCGGCGCAAGTCTGGTTTTCAACCGTACAACAGATGGTTACATTATCATATCCGTCTCCCCAATCATCGGGCAGACAGTCAGAAAACGGTCTATACGCTTGGTAATCATCATAAAATGCAGATCACTGCGGTAACGAATCATCTCCCATGCTTCGGCCCGCCATTTGTCAGCATCTTCCACAAAGAAATCGGAAGTAAAGCAGGTGTAGACAAATGTTCCAGGTGGTATCTTGAATTCTCCGTTACGCTTTTTACGCAAAGGCAGGTCAAAGTTTTTTGTCCGCACCACCACCGAACTGTCCACCTCTCGCCGGGCATCACCACGATAAACATAACAATGCTTACAACCTGCACTCAATTTATGGCAACCATGCCATAAGTTCCACATCATCGACTTCGCAACAATACCGTTCATTCAAACAAAAAAACTTATCGTTAACACCATGTTGAAAACTATGTTAGCAACACAAATAATTAGTTATTAAACAATTGATATTAAGCTATATATTCAGTTAATAACAGAATGAACAATTGTTTATTACTACTTATTCGGGTTGTACCTCTCCTGCCATCGGAAGCTCTTTCCAACCTTCACCAAATGCATCATAAGCATCGGTAACCACTACAAAAGCCTTTGGGTCTACTTCCCTTATCTTCTGCTTGATACCTACCACTTCCTTGTAACTCACCACAAGAAACAGCATTTCCTTGTCTACATTGGTATAAAGACCACTACTCTTGATGCAAGTGGCTGTACGGTCCAAATCTTTAAGAATATAGTCGTGCAAAGCGGTAAGGCGCATATCACTGATGACAAACAGTATCTTGTCATTCTTCTCCCCATTTATCACATAGGCCAATACCCTCGAAGTGACAAAAATAGCTATCAGTGAATAGAAAGACAAATGCCACGAAGGTTGTGTAGCATCATCCGGATTTCCGATACCGAAACCGATAACCAATAGGCCGAATCCCACCACAATGCCATCTACCAGCAGTATCGCCTTTGAAAAACGTATATGGCAATATTTCTGCAATATCATCGCCACAATATCCGTACCTCCTGTAGTAGCCCGGCTACGCACTACAATACCACAGCCTATACCGATAACCACCGCACCAATCACAGAAGTCAGCATCAAATGGTCGGACATATTCAGACTGCCACCCAGCAACTGTGTAGGGTCCAACTGATGGAGCGCTTCTTCAGAAGGATAGGAGAGGAGAGACAGCACATTCATGGCAAGCGGAGTGAATAGTGCCGCCACGATAGTACGTGCTCCCAATTTTGCTCCCAGTACCAGCACGGAAATGATAAGCAAAGGAATATCAAACATATAACCGAAAGTACCTACTTGAATAGAAGGGAACAGATTATGAAGCACAATACTGGCTCCATACACCCCGCCAGGAACAAGATTATAAGGATTGATAAAGTAAACAAAACCTGCTGCCAGAATAGTACAACCTACAAAAATGCCTATCCATGAAGATATTATCTTTTTCATATCGATATGATTTATATATATTCAGCAAATATACAAAAAATAAGAAAAGACACCAACTGTACAGCAAGTTTTCCACATACAACCGATATGTGTTGAATACATGGTTAACAAGGATAAATTAGGAGATAAAGCATTAATTTACAATGAATAAAATGGTTGATTATAAAAATAAACCACTGTTCATAAAATCTCTCATCATACCTATATAGAACTAGTTTATTGGATCTATAGATGCAACACGCTGGATCTATAGATGCACCGTGTTCGATCTATAGCTCCAACAAACCCGATATATTGACAGCTTATTAACAGCCCTGTTATTATCTCAGTTTCTTGAATAAATCCCAAATAACAATACCCGCCGTAACCGATACATTCAACGAATGCTTTGTGCCGTATTGAGGAATTTCAATGCAACCGTGCGAATGGTCAATCACTTCTTGTTGAACACCCTTCACTTCATTTCCCATTACCACAGCATACTTTTTAGTCTTGTCCAGCACCAGTTCGTCCAGCATCACACTACCTTCCGCCTGCTCTACAGAATAAACGATGTATCCCTCGGATTTTAGGTTATCAACAGCTTCAACAGAGTTATCAACATATCCAATCTACGGTAAATTCCGCTCCCAAAGCTGTTTTGTGCATCTCCGGATGGGGTGGGGTAGCTGTAATGCCACAAAGATAAATGCACTCGATGCGGAAAGCATCCGAAGTACGGAAAACGGAACCTATATTATGGAGACTGCGGATATTATCCAATACCACTACCAAAGGCAGTTTTTCGGCTTCCTTAAATTCCTCTACACTAATACGATTCAGTTCAGTTATCTTCAGTTTACGCATGACAATATACTTTTAAATCTCCCTGCAAAGATACTTTTTTCCGTTTATATCCCGGTTAATAACCGTTGAAAAGGTGTCAATACAATAGGGAAACAATTTTAAAAATAATCCTTGCATTATTCAAAGGTCTGCATATTACAGCAGTGAAACGAACAAACCAAAAAAGTTAAGGAGAATTTTCCAGGCTTCATTCAACATATTTTTCAGCCTGGTTTCATCGGTTTATAACTCTAAAGTTATTAACTTTGCATATTATTAACAACATGTTAATGCTGTTTAGCAGAAGTCTTATTATCAACGGATAAACTTAAAAACCCCGGTTTATAAGCATAAGAGTAAAATTCAGCTTGATACTAATAACTTCATAGGCAAGAAAAATCGTATTTATTTGTCCACACTGTTAACAGCCTATCATTACTATCAAAGGATTTTTAAAGAAGAAAGAGAAATTAAAAAATATAATTATGGATAATCTTATAGAAGCTATCAAGCAGCTGAAGAAGGAGAAGAACGCAATCATTCTGGGGCACTACTACCAGAAAGGTGAAATACAAGATATAGCCGATTACGTGGGCGACAGTCTGGCTTTGGCGCAATGGGCGGCCCGGACGGAGGCGGACATCATCGTGATGTGCGGTGTGCACTTCATGGGAGAAACGGCGAAGGTGCTTTGTCCCGACAAGAAGGTGCTGGTGCCCGATATGGCGGCAGGCTGTTCGTTGGCAGACAGTTGTCCGGCAGACAAATTCAGTCAGTTTGTCAAAGAGCATCCCGGATATACGGTGATATCCTATGTGAACACAACGGCTGCCGTAAAGGCGGTGACCGATGTGGTGGTAACTTCTACCAATGCAAAGCAGATTGTGGAAAGCTTCCCCAAAGATGAGAAAATAATCTTTGGTCCGGACCGGAACTTAGGTAATTATATCAACTCCATTACCGGAAGAAATATGTTATTATGGGATGGCGCATGCCATGTACACGAGGAATTCTCGGTTGAAAAGATTGTTGAAATAAAACAGCAGCATCCCGATGCGGTGGTACTGGCACATCCCGAATGCAAGAGTACAGTCTTGAAACTGGCCGATGTGGTAGGCTCTACGGCAGCTTTGCTGAAGTACGCAGTGGCACATCCCGAAAAGAGCTACATTGTAGCTACCGAAAGCGGTATCCTGCACGAGATGCAGAAACAATGCCCGCAGACAACATTTATTCCGGCTCCTCCCAACGACAGCACTTGTGCCTGCAATGAATGCAGTTACATGCGGCTGAATACACTGGAAAAGCTTTATGATTGTTTGAAAAACGAATCACCGGAAATAAAGGTGGATGCTGAGATTGCAGAAAAAGCAGTGAAACCGATTAAGAGGATGTTGGAAATATCGGCTCAACTGGGGTTATAATGTGCTGATATGCTAATGTGCCAATGTGCTAATGACCTTTCGGCGTGACAGCGCAGCCAATTAGCACATTGGCACATTAGCATATCAGCACATTAAAAACATTATCTCATTAAGAACTTACACAACTTGTTAGTGGCCAATGCCCGGTGACTGATTTTATTCTTCAGTTCATTCCCCATTTCTGCAAAAGTCTGCGTATATCCTTCGGGAATGAATATGGGATCGTAACCGAAGCCTGAAGCGCCTTTTCTGTTTTTCGTGATTTCTCCTTTCACGATGCCTTCAAACAGATGTTCCTTTCCGTCGATGATAAGTACAAATACGGTACGGAATTGCGCCTTACGGTTCTCGATGCCCTCCATATCTTTCAGCAACTTCTTCATGTTTGCTTCCGAATTGTGTGCATCGCCGGCATAACGGGCGGAATATACACCCGGTGCCCCACCAAGGGCCTCCACTTCCAAACCGGTATCATCGGCAAAACAATCCAGATGATAGTTATCGAAGATATATCTTGCTTTCAGCAAAGCATTTCCTTCAAGTGTGTCTGCAGTTTCCGGAATGTCAGTATCGCATTTGATATCCTTCATGCTGAGAAGTTCGACCTTCTCTCCCAAAATGGCAGTCACTTCTTCCAGTTTGTGTGAATTGTTGGTGGCAAATACAAATTTCTTTCTCATATTATGTTCTCCTTATACTTGTGGCTTATACAAGTCCCTATTTCACTTTCAACCGGTCGAAACCTTCTCCGTATACACCGATGACGGAACTTTGGGAAATGAAAGCGTTCGGGTCTATATCTTTCACCATCCGGAATATTTCTACCGATTGGCGTTTGTAGGCAAGGACGACCAGTACCTTCACGTTGTGTTTACTGTACCAGCCGATACCGTCGAGTACCGTTACACCGCGATGGGTTTCTTTGGTGATGCGGTCGGCAATCTTTTCATATTCTTTGGAGAAAATAAAGAACTGGACGGATTGCCGGGCACTGTTGACTATGTAATCCAGTACAAATCCGATGACAAACAAAGTTACAAAACCGAATATCACGCGTCGCCAGTCATGGAATACCACATAGCAGGAACTGATGATAATGAAGTCGCAAGCCATAATCATGCGTCCCAGCGTGACATCCTTGTATTTATGGATGATGGCTGCAATGATGTCCGTACCTCCCGTGCTGCCGTTGCAGTTGAACACGATACCCAGTCCGGCACCGCACATTGCCGCACCTATCAGGCAAGCCATGAAGTCTTGTCCTTCGCCCAGCAGTTGGGGAGGGACGCCGTCCGAACCGTTCACCAGCAACTGGAAAAACCATAAGAAGAAAGTGAGTCCGAAGATGGCAAACGTAGTCTTGATACTGAATTTCGGTCCGAGTATCTTGATGGCAAAAGTCATCAGTACGGCATTGATGATGAAGTATGACCACTGGATGGGAAATCCGGTGGCATAATAGATGATGGCACCGATACCGGTAGTACCTCCGGTCGTAATCTGATAGGGAATGAGGAATGCCGCCCATCCCAGTGCATAGCTGATGAGTCCCAGAGTGATGAAGATATAATCCTTCAGCTCTCTCGTCACTTCCGCTTTGGTTGGTTTTGTAATTTGCATATCTGTTATTTGACAACGATGTTCACAATCTTCTTCGGCACTACGATTACTTTGACGATGGACTTGCCTTCCATCCATTTTTCAGAGCGTTCGTCGGCCAATACAGCAGTCTGGATGGCATCCGATGCCGCATCTGCCGGGAACTCCATGTTGAACCGTGCCTTTCCGTTGAAGGAAACGGTGTAGTTGACCGTATCTTCCACCAGGTATTCTTCGTTGCATATCGGCCACTTGGCATCGCATACGGAGCCTGCATTGCCCAGTGTCTCCCACAACTCTTCGCATACGTGCGGAGCGAAGGGAGCCAGTACGATGATGAACTGGTTCAGGATTTCCTTCTTGTTGCATTTCATTCCGAACAACTCGTTTACACAAATCATAAAGGCACTGATACTTGTGTTGTAAGAGAATTGCTCGATGTCTCCCGTCACTTTCTTAATCAGTTTGTGGAGGGATTTCAGTTCTTCCTTGGTGGCAGGTTCATCCGTTACCAGATAATTGTCGTTGCGGTCGTAGAACAATGACCAGAACTTCTTGATGAAGCGGTGCACACCGTCTATTCCGTTTGTATCCCACGGCTTTGATTGTTCTACCGGGCCGAGGAACATTTCGTACATGCGGAGAGTGTCGGCACCGTATTTGTCGACAATCATATCGGGATTGACAACGTTGAACATGGATTTACTCATCTTTTCCACAGCCCATCCGCAGATGTACTTGCCGTCTTCCAGAATAAACTCGGCAGTTTCGTATTCTGGACGCCATGCCTTGAAGGCTTCAAGGTCCAGAACATCATTGGATACGATATTCACATCCACGTGGAGTGGGGTAGTGTCGTACTGGTCTTTCAGATTCAGGGACACGAATGTATTGGTATCTTTGATGCGATAGACGAAGTTGCTCCGTCCTTGAATCATGCCCTGGTTCACCAGCTTTTGGAACGGTTCTTCGGCTACGGAAATGCCGAGGTCGTACAGGAACTTATTCCAGAAACGGGAGTATATCAAGTGACCGGTGGCATGTTCGGTACCGCCTACGTAAAGGTCTACATTGTGCCAGTACTCATCCGTTTTCTTGTCTACAAGTGCCTGGTTGTTGTGCGGGTCCATGTAGCGCAGGTAATAGGCGCTTGAACCGGCAAATCCGGGCATAGTATTGAGTTCCAGCGGGAAGACGGTGATGTTGTCTATCTTTTCGTTTTCTACGACGCATTTGTTTACGGTATCCCAAGCCCATTTTGCGGCATGTCCCAATGGAGGTTCACCGGTTTCGGTAGGCAGGAATTTGGCTACTTCGGGCAGTTCCAAGGGCAGGGCGCTCTCGTCAATCATGTAAGGCATGTTGTCCTTGTAGTAAACCGGGAACGGCTCGCCCCAATAGCGCTGGCGTGAGAAGATGGCATCGCGCAGACGGAAGTTCACCTTTACACGTCCCAAGTTATGCTCTTTCACATATTTCTTGGTAGCGGCAATCGCTTCCTTGATGGTAAGTCCGTTCAGTGAGAGGTCGCAATAGGGAGTAACGCCTTCGCGTGGAGAGTTGCATACAATGCCTTCCTTGGCATCGAAGCTCTCTTCGCTTACATCGCAGCCTTCTACCAACGGACGAATTTCGAGACCGAAGTGCTTGGCAAAAGCATAGTCACGGCTGTCGTGCGCAGGCACAGCCATGATGGCACCCGTACCGTATCCGGCAAGTACATAGTCGCTTATCCAGATAGGAACTGCCTCACCGGTAAAGGGATTGATGGCATAGCTTCCGGAGAATGCACCGGTAACGCTACGGTCGGCAATACGTTCGCGTTCGGTACGTTTCTTGGTACGTTCCAGATAAGCGTTTACTTCATCTTTCTGTGTGTCGGTGGTAAGTTGCTGTACCAGTTCGCTTTCGGGAGCCAATACCATGAAGGTGACGCCGAACATGGTATCTGCACGGGTGGTGAAGATAGTGAATTCCAAATCGCTGTCTTTTACCTTGAATTCTATTTCAGCGCCTTCGCTGCGTCCTATCCAGTTCTTTTGGGTTTCTTTCAGGGATTCGGTCCAGTCGATGGTATCGAGTCCGTCCAGCAAGCGTTGTGCATAGGCAGATACACGGAGGCACCATTGACGCATCTTCTTTTGAATGACGGGGAAGCCGCCTCGTTCGCTTACGCCGTCCACCACTTCATCGTTGGCAAGTACGGTTCCCAGCTGAGGGCACCAGTTTACCATCGTCTCGCCCAGATAGGCTATACGGTAGTTCATCAGGATTTCCTGCTGTTCCTTTTCGCTCTTGGCATTCCACTCTGCGGCGGTGAAACTCAGTTCTTCGCTGCAAGCCACGTTTATTCCTTCGGTACCGGTTTGGCTGAATGCTTCAATCAGTTCCTGGATGGGACGTGCCTGCTTTTCATCGTTGCAGTAGTAGCTGTTGAACATCTTTTGGAATGCCCATTGGGTCCAATGGTAATATTCCGGTTCGCAGGTACGGATTTCGCGGTTCCAGTCGAAAGAGAAACCTATCTTATCCAACTGTTCGCGGTATCGGTTGATATTGTTGACGGTCGTAATTGCAGGGTGCTGTCCCGTTTGTATGGCATATTGCTCTGCTGGAAGTCCGTAAGCGTCATATCCCATGGGATTCAGTACATTGAAACCTTGCAGTCGTTTGTAGCGGGCGTAAATATCCGAAGCAATATATCCCAGCGGATGACCTACATGCAATCCCGCACCGGAGGGGTAGGGGAACATGTTCAGTACATAGAATTTTTTCTTCGTTTCGTCTTCCGTCACTTGGTAGGTTTTGTTTTCCACCCACCTTTTCTGCCATTTCTTTTCAATTTCCCTGAAATTGTATTCCATAGTGGTACTTATTAATATTTTGTTGAAAACATTGTTTATTCAATGGTTAAAACCGGTTAGTATTCGGTTAATATCGGTGCAAAGTTACGGGTTTATTTTCAGATTTGTAGCGAAGTAACATAAAAAACAATGGCAAAGACTTGATAATTCACTTTTTATTACTTATATTTGTGATGTGCTTTTAAAACTAATTTTTTGTTTGTAATACAAATAATAGCTAAATTGATTCAATAGGATATTTACTAAAAGATTTTTAGGATATAGCGAAGGATGAAGTCTGGGAAGATTTCATCCTTGCGTTTTTTGTCTGTGTATTCGGCAGATTGTTGTTTATTATTCTGCCGATAAATGAGAGTTCGTTCAATAGGCTTCTAATAAGGGGTTTAAAGATTTACTAAAACTCGAAGGAAGATTTACTAAATCTTTCCTCCCGTTTTAGTAAATCCTCCTTGAACATTATTTATGGTTGGTTTCATTGTATTGAAAAAAGAAAGTACGTATATTTGTGCGACTTGTCGGAAGTGTATGAACGCAATGAAAAATTATACTTATCATCTTGTCGCCGTCCTTACGGTAGGTATTTGGGGGCTGACCTTTATTTCAACGAAAGTATTGATTGGGCACGGTCTTTCTCCGCAGGAAATATTCTTGCTTCGTTTCCTGATAGCTTATATGGGCATTTGGCTTATTTCTCCCCGAAAACTGTTTGCCGACAATTGGAAAGATGAATTTTGGATGTTTTTAGGAGGCATGACAGGCGGTTCATTCTACTTTTTTTACAGAAAATACAGCTTTGGAGATTACATTGGCGACGAATGTGTCGTTTATTGTCTGTACGGCTCCGTTGCTCACCACCATTCTTTCTTTGTGGATTTATAAAAAGGAAAAGGCTACCCGTGGATTGATGGCTGGTTCATTGCTGGCATTGGTTGGTGTGGCATTGGTGGTTTATAATGGTAGTTTTGTATTGAAGATTTCTCCTTTAGGTGATTTCCTTACTTTGCTTGCTGCTTTTTCCTGGGCATTCTATAGCTTGATAATGAGAAAAATGTCCAATTGTTATGGTATAACTTTCATTACCCGTAAGATATTTTTTTATGGAGTATTGACTATTCTTCCTGCATTTCTGATTCATCCCTGGAAGTTCGACATTGCCCGTCTTCTCGAGCCGGCTATTCTGTTCAATCTACTTTTCCTGGGTGTATTGGCTTCCTTGATTTGTTTTGTAGTCTGGAACGTAGTATTAAAACAGCTGGGAACGATAAGAGCTTCCAACTATATTTATCTGAATCCTCTCTTCACTCTGGTAGGTTCTGCTTTTCTGCTTGGCGAACAGCTTACTATAGTTGCTTGATGGGGGCGATACTGATATTGGGGGGAGTTTATTGGGCAGGAAAAAAATAAATACAAGATAAATGGGGTTGTGTCTGCAAAGACACAGCCCCATTATTAATGTGATTTAGCAAAATTCTTTTTATGGATTACATTTGAGTTCAGCAGACATTAAATAAGTATTATATGGTAGCCACATAGACATAATGAAATAAAGTATATTTCCTTTGAGTGATATGGGGTGAATATAAGAACCATACAATTGTGAATATTGCCAGCCATCGACTAGTTTTTGTGGTTTACTCCATTCCCCTATAATATGATCTGCTGTTCGGAATGAGATATCATAGCGTGTACTATTGAAATAGAGCAATATCCATTTTTTAAATTCTGGATGATAAGCGATGGAAAGTTCTCCAGATATATCATTGAATAATGGAGTGGCTGCAGTTTCATTTCCTTTAATCCATCCACTTCCATTCCAAAATTCGTATTCTGTTTGATTTTCAATATTTTCTTCTAAAAAACGAGCAAGATGAGGCTTATTGTCACGTCCAGTAATTGTACCCACCATATAAATATATCCGTCTTTTTTGAAATAGCTTACTTGACCAAAATTACTTGTTGAACCAAATTTTACATTTTGGCAACGTGTCCAAGTAATTCCATTGTCTGAAGATTTGTAAAGACTTGAAAAGTTAGTTATCCATCCTGCCCAATTACGAATATTCATGTAATGAACATAATCTATGCCATTGGCACGAATGGCTGCTGTGGGAATAGAAGTCCAATCTCCATTACCACTTCCATCTTTACCTCCATAACATATTTCACGAGCATTTTTACCACTTTCATCCATAGTAGCACCATTAATGGTGAGCCCATCAGAAAGATCTTGATCGTCAGAGAAAAGCAAAACATTACTTCTCCAGTTACTCCCATTGGGTCCTGGATTTACAAAATTTGGATAAAAGTCACTACCGAATGTATCGCCGAAAAAAAGTCCATAATGTCCGGGTTGTAATTCCCAAACAATACCTAAATCTGTACCACCTACATTGTATAATTCATTAGTACGATTATTTACTTCAAATTCTACAATAGGTAATCCGTTTGTGCCATTTATTTCAGCACCAGTAATACGGGATACACATTTTAAATTTGAAAATTTTAATTCTCTAGAATAATTGACGATACCTTTATTGACTATCAATTTGGAAATTTCTGATGACTGATTATTATTATCTACTGCAATAAATTCAAAATAAAATGTAGAAGAATCATCCTTTTTTATAATATATTCAAATATATATTCTGGTGATAAATTTGATTTTATATATTTCTCAGAAATATTATTAGTATCGTTAATTTTATTTATTACTAAATAAGCTAGTTGATCGAATTCTTTTATTGATACTTTGATAGATATTATACCATTAATCGCAGTAATTTCATTTTGAGAAAGGTTAACTTCTAAATTATAACTATTTACTTTATCTGTATCCGAATTTTCACAACTTGTAAGCCCCCATATAGAAAGGAGGCTTGCAAGTAATAATACATGTATTCGTATCATGATTTTTTATAATTTTGTAATATGTAATAGCGCTCCTCCATCCCTTGCCAGATTCAGTTCAATGATATCCTTCCTTGTAACTTTCCGCACCAGTCTGTCCAGATTGTTTGGATTCCGCTCCACATCCTCCGCATCGGTATAGATCGTTGCCTGGTAGTCCCCCTCACTAAGGAAGTCCAATTCCAATTTCAGATCCCTTTCCGTACCGTTGTTCAGCGAGCCTACCCACCAGTCCGAACCGCTCCTGCGGGCCACCGTGACATGCTCATTCATCCTTGCCAGCGGAACTCTTATCTCATCCCACGTTCCCGGCACGGTACGGAGCACCTCGAACCCCGGTTGACCTTCATAAGCCTTTGGCGTATCGCACAACGAGGTGAGATGGTTTTCCAAAACCACATACATGGCCAACATATGGCAGCGTGTGCTCATTACATGAGGATTTACATACTGTATCTTGAACTCCGAGCGCGGCAGTGCCCTGAATCCTCCCAGGTGATAGTCCGTCGCTCCCGCCAGCATCCTGGTGAAGGGTATCGCAATGTCATGGTCCGCATTCACCAGCGTGTCCCATTTGCATACTTCATAGTTGAGTGTCCCTTCCCGTGTGAATTCATTCGGATACGTCCTTACCAGTCCGGAAGGCTTGCTCGACCCATGGAACTGTATGAAGAGCCTGTGTCTTGCCGCACATTCCAGTATCTCTTCTTGGATGCGTATCATCTCTTGGTCATTACGGTCCATGAAGTCCACCATGAGTCCTTTTACTCCCCATCCCTCATAGAGCGCAAAGGCTTCTTCGAGTTTGTCGTACAACGGTCTCCAGTGTACCCACAGATGTATGCCAACCCCCTTGCTCCTTGCATATTCCACAATTCTCGGCATGTTCAGGCACGGTATCGGTTTTGTAACGTCCGCATTGGGTCCCGCCCATCCGAAATTGAAGTTGTCATCATAGTACCAAGGAGTCTCCGCATATCCGTAGATTCCATGTGCATCCAAGCCATTGCGTGCTGCAAAATCGATGTAGTACTTGTTTGTATCGAAGTTGTTTCCCGGAGAGAAGGTGCTGTCCGGCACGACATTCCCTGTTCCACCATGTGAACGTGGTCCTGCAAGGCTTAATCCATGAAGTGTCTTCAATCCTGCAGGGGCTCGTTCAGGCTTGTTAGTATATTCGTCTCCAGCAATCCTCCCACCCGGTCTGCAACGGAGATTACGCGCCACGGTGTGCGGTGCGGGAAACTGTCTGTCTCGACCTTTATCTTCTCCTGCCCGAGTTTTGGCGAGAGCTTTCCCACCAGTCCACCCTTCTCCTTCATCAGGTACATTCCCGCATAGTCCCGTATGGCCGCTTCGGTTATGGCCACTGCCACCCCGTTGTCGAACTCGAATGTGGCGGGCATCTCTATCAGCCTTTTCCTTGCCACCTTGTCATATCTTACATGACTGTATACCCCTTCGTGTGTATTCACATACCCGGGCAGGTACATGAGCAACGCCATCGGGTTTCCTTGCAAGTTGAACTGTGTCCTTTCATCATACATCACGTATGAATCCCATGCTTTCTGTTCCGGAAATTCATATCTGAATGCTATCCCGTCATCGAATGCTCTTACAATTAGGTTCACTGTTCTCTCCTTCCCATTCCTTTCCACCAGGGGCACTGTCATCTCGTTGCAGTAGTTCCTCGCTCTGCGGACCTTCCCCACTACCAGCTCGTAGGCCTCGTCTATTTTCCTCCTTTGTACCTTTCCCGCCTTGAGCCCTGCCCCGAACTCCCCGCTGTCGAACTCGAATCCCAGCCTTGAGTCCTCCAGCAGCTGCTGTTTCCCGTATTTCACGCTGTAGGCCACTTTCTCAGGTGCTATGTCCAACACAAGCTTCAGCTTCCCGTCGGGAGATGCCACAGAGAACTTCTGCTGGGCTGAAGCGGTACCAAGGCAGAATAGGAGGGCACATATAATAAAAAGTTTTCTCATTTTTATAATAATATATTTAGTTAGAAAATACAAGCGGAATTTACATTTTTCAAATTCCGCTTGAAATATGATAGTATTATTTAGGGTTTTGTACTAAATTAGAATTACGTTGTAGCTGATCAAATGGTATTAGCATGAGATTACGTTTTGTATCATTAGTAGGCTGGTGTTCCCACCAAGTACCTTTTGTGAAATTATTATCAAAACGAATAAGTTGACTTCGACGTAAGCCTTCTAATGCAAATTCTACACCAAGTTCTTGAAGAAAACGACCATATTTTACTGGAACTCCATTACAAATTGTGGTAGCTTCTAATTCTGAACCGGTTAATTCATTGGTTGTATCGAAGTTTCTTCTACGTACTTCATTTACTAATTCGGCAGCTTCTTGTGAGCTACCTCCTGTACGGAGTATACATTCAGCTTTCATCATTAATACTTCGGCATATCTCATAATGACATAATCATTATCAGGAGTACCTGTTGCACCTATTTTGATTTCATATTTGCCAAAACGATACCCTTGATACATGGTAGCATCTCCACTAATATTAGTAACATCTTTGGTATAACTGAGCAGCATTTGTGGGTCTCCGCACCAACCATTTGTCCATAATGGAGTACCATCAAGTGCATATTGTTGTCCCATGCGCCATGTTTTTTCTAAACGCTTATCACCTTCTATATAGTTATCAAAGAAAGTAGGAACTCCGACGCACCCACCATCAAGCCAAGTGGCTTGGAGGTTGAAAGTTTGCATTTGAGAATAGTGTAAAGTTTTGCGTGCCCACATATAAATTTGACCACCTGATTTGGTTTCATCGAATGGAATTACAAACATTGTTTCATTACTCAATTCGTTATTTGTAGAAAATGGGAGTGAATAATCTCCGTCTAGTCTATATTTATTAGTAGCAATAATTTCATTGCATAAATTTTCACATTCATTATACATGGGAGTTCCTATCCATGCTTCAGCATTCAAATATAGACGTGCCAAAAGCATTTTTGCGTTCCATTTATTAAAACGTCCATAGGTGTTTAAGACATCTTCACTTAAGTTATTGATATTATTTTTTAATTCCGACTCAACGAATTCAAAAACTTTAGACCGTGGCTCTGTTGCTGGTAAATAACCATCAGGAACATCAAATCGATCAATAATGGGAACATTACCAAAAGCTTCTAGTAGTAAGTAATAATAAAATGCGCGAGCTACTTTTAATTCTGCAATATAATTTTCTTTACCATTCATTTCTATTGTTGAATTTTCAAATTGGTAAAGAACTCTATTAGCACTTGAGACACCTGAATATAATGCATTCCATATATTGTTTAGATGTGCATCTTCTTCCATCCAAGAATGTTGGTGTAAGCGAATATAAATACCTCCATCATACCATAAGCCATGATTTTTAACTGGAGTAACACAAACATCGGTAGTTTCTTCTAAATCCCACCAGTTTGAATGTTCTGTTAAGGTACGCATACTGGAATATATGGGAACCATGGCTGCCAAGAATTCAGATTCAGTTTTATAAAAGTTTTTTCAGGGATGCTACTAAAAAATTTCTTCATCCAAATTGGTACAAGAACTGAATAAAGAGATAACAGCTAAAAATGCACCAGTAATATATTGTTTTTTGAACATTGCTGTAATTTTTTAAGGTTAAAATAAAAGATTTAAGCCAACAGTGAACTGACGTGTAGTGGGATATAACTCGCCTGCACCAGATCCTTCAACACCAGGAGCAAGTCCTTTAATACTAACTTCTGGATCTAGTCCTTTATAACCAGTCATTGTGAGTAAATTATTGCCTGCTACATATAGACGAAGACGTTGAATGACTTTTTGTTTTTTAAGATTAAATGTATAGCCAACACTTATATTATCCAATTTTACATAATCACCATCTTCTACATAATAACTTTGCATAGCAGGAGCACCTTTTACATATGAATTACTACCAAATGGTTTTTCCAATACTGAGCGAGGTAGATTGCCTTCTCCAATACGTGAGGTTGTTTCCCAATGCATACGTTGGCGGTTCAAGACTTGAAAATTGAATGCACCGCGGAACATAACAGATACGTCGAAACCTTTATAGCTTAATGCTAAATTTAGACTTCCATAAGTTGTTGGAATACCATTACCAATAACTTTTTTGTCGCCATCATCAGCATCAGTCAATAATTTGGGTTGACCATCAGCACCATATACCATCCATAAACCATCAGATGTAAGACTATGAGTCTGGAAACCATGGAAATTACCAACGGGATCACCTTCTCTTACTATGTGAGTATGGGTTTGAATTGGTGAACCGGTAGCTCCTTCATACCAATAATCTTTTTGATAAAGTCCATTTGATAAAGAAATGATTTTATTTTTGTTATAGGAAAATGTTCCTGTAATGTCAAAACGTAAATCGCGTGTTTTAATAGGAGTACCACTTAATAACAATTCGATGCCTTGATTTCTAATTTTTCCAACATTTGCCATCATACTTGATACAATGTAAGGTGGAGTTGGTACTTCATAGGTAGAAAGTAGATCTGAAGTTTCACGGTGATAAATATCAATAGAACCAGAAAGTCTATTTTTTAGGAATGAAAAATCAAGTCCCAAATTTAACTCACTCTTCGTTTCCCATTTTAAATCGGGATTAGGATTTTGGTATGGACCTGCACCTTGTGTCCATTTTCCATTAATATATGCATATCCACCATAATTTAACAAATACATGGATAGTAAATTAGATGTGACTTCATTACCTGTAACGCCATAACCTATGCGAACTTTTAAGTCATCTAACCATTGGATATCTTGCATAAAATTCTCTTTGCTAATGCGCCATCCTGCTGATATAGCAGGAAACCAACCCCATTTATGGTTATCTCCAAAGCGTGATGAACCTTCACGGCGTAAACTGGCCATAAACATATACTTTTCATTGTAATTATAAGTCAATCGACCAAAAAATGAAATTAGTTTATGAGTATTTCTATAACTGGTCATAGCTGCCTTATTATCCTTCATATCATTCATAGAACCAATATTCCAAGGTCCAAACATATCTGTTGGAAAATCTTTTGCCCATTGATATATACCTTTAGCATCATCATCTTGGTAACTATAACCTATCATGGCACCTAGATTGTGTAAACCTAATGATTTGGTATAATCACCTACCAATTCTAAATTCTTTTGCATTGTATTATCAGCCCAATTCCAAACATTACCATAATCTCCGTTTACCACAGTAGTCATATGTTTAAATGTATTGCTTTTATTCTCCATGCGATCAAAACGTTGCATAGCTCCCATCACACTTAGATTAAGACCTTCAATTGGTGATAAAGTTATTTTCCCGCTCATCATTAATTGATTGTATCCTTCTACATCATATTCTTCATTAATCATGGCAACCGGATTATAAGGTTTAAGATTTACTTTATATTCCGTATAATTTCCATTTTCATCATAGATAGGGCGGGTAGGATTTTCTAATAAAGCATTTAAATAGGCTGCATACCATGCACGTTGTTGGGTGACATAACTATCATTGATATTGAATTGAAAGCGTAATTTATTATTGAACATATTATGATTTAGACCTATTTTAGCTGTAATAGATTCACGATCTGTATGACGAATGACACCTTCACGTTTGCGATAATCTATGGAAGCTACGTAATTGGATTCAGCGCTACCACCTTTCAAAGAAAGAAAATGATTGTGGCTGATAGCTGTACGACTAATAGCGTCCACCCAATCAGTGGTAGTTCCCTCATCTTGAATACCTGGAAAATCAGGATCATCTGTTAATCTACGATAATCATTGGCTGTTAACATATCAGCATGTTTTGCAAATGTTTCAAATGAGATAGATCCATTATACTCCATGGAAAGTTTAGTCGCTTTAGCACGATTGGTAGTAATTACAATGACACCATTTGTACCACGAGTACCATAAATAGCAGCTGCAGAACCATCTTTTAGCACATCTATAGATTCTATGTCTTCACTTGAAATAGCTGTTAAACTACCACCTGGAATTCCGTCAATAACGATCAATGGACTAGTATTACCAGATAATGAATTAACACCTCGAATAGTCATTTCGAGTCCTAATACAGGATCACCAGTATAATTTGAAAGTTGAAGACCTGCTACTTTTCCTTGAAGGAGTTGTTCGGGACTTTTTACCATCCCGGCAAGAAAATCGTCTTTTTTTACTGATGTAATAGCACTGGTTACTTCACCTTTTTTCATGGAACCATAACCTACCACTACCACATCATCAAGCTGAAATACATCTTCTTCAAGAATGATGTTTAAAAAAGTAGTTTTATCGTTAGTTGGAATGGTGCGAGTAATGTATCCAATATAACTTACTGTTAATGTACTGCCAGGTCTTAATTTTATCTCAAATATTCCGTCAATATTTGTTGAAACTCCATTACTGGTGCCAGTTTCCAATATTGTAACTCCTGGTAATGTGTTGCCTTTTGCATCTTTTACGACACCTTGGAAGTTTTTGGTTTGTGCAATAGCTAATTGACATATGCATAACATATATAATATTGTCATTAGTCGAATTGTATTGGACAAAGTCCTTTTTTGATAAAAATTTAGCATAGATTCAAAGTGATAAAATGTTTAGATAAATAATTATATATTTCTCAGAGTATTTTAAAAAGGTCGTACAATTTCTAGATCGTCTACTGAAGGTAATGTTGGAAATTTAGCATGTGGTTCAGTTTGATACCAAAATACAACAGAAGAAATGTCTGATTTCTGATCGAGATATCGGCCGTCGTTACGCCATCCAAGATCTTGAATTGTAACTTTTAAATCCTTTTCAAAACGGATTGGATCAAGTATGTGCCAACGATACATGCCAAAACGTTGTTGTGAACGATAAACTCCATCTGGGCGAATAATCTGATGTAATCCTGCATAAGGAGTAGTGAATTCTTCATATTGATGCGTCGTTTTATTTTCAAAGTTGTAAGATCCGCAAAAGTAATCTTCTGTACCAGTACCGCAGATTGTCGGAAATTTCTTATCACCATCCATGAAGAATTTAATTTCACCTTCACCCCACCAACCGTTATTATTCACTTGCCAAGCAATATATGTACCAACGTATTGTCCTTTACCTTTAATACCATCAACCAATACATGGTCAGAATTTATATTAGGATTTGAGCGACGGAATTGTGCATGAAAATAAGCTGCATCCTCAGGAACTTCTGTTAAAGTGTAGTTTATTTGGTAATAAACTCTCATTTCATTATTGGGGTCAATGTTTTCCATTGTAATTTTACATTTTTTGCGGAAAGGCATTTGCCAATAACAATTGAACGCACTACCAGGGTTTACACAAACTGCTAATGAACTTAATGGAGAATATAGTCCCCAACCACTGCAGAAAAAATCACCTATAGGGCACTCTACAGAAGGTTCTTTTTCATCATCCCAATAAAAGCGAATAATTGTTTTTCTCCATTCACCTGTTGGTGTCATCCAAATTTGTTGTATAGAACCAGGGCCTTCGATTTCTGCTAAAGTAAAAGTTTCGTTAGGGCCAATGTTTACATAAGGATTGACTTTCCAGCCTTGCCCTAAAGTTTTAGCTGCATGATGTGCATTAGCTTGATTTATTTTTTCTTTATCTGTAATTGGATCAGCCATACCACCTTTACCTTTCTCACCTGTAAAGTTTTCAGGGCTGATGGAACGTGTCTTGGCATTGGATAAGCGATATAAATTACCCATATTCATGTCAAGTCCATTAAAATTTTGAGCGTAAATGCTTATAGTTGCCATACATAAGGCTGCTAAGATAAAAAATTTGATTTTCATGGTTTAAATAAATTAATTGGTTTATATACTTAGTTAATGGTTTCAGCAAGTTTTGCCAGTTCAAGATATTTCTTGTATAGTTTTTCGTAGATGAGGGCTCTTTTCTCATCCGGCCGGTATTCAGCCTCGATGTCCGACTCCATGTGCCTTGTCGCCTCGTTGATATCCTTGTACACCCCTGCGGCAACTGCCGCGAACATTGCCGCTCCCAAGGCACAGGTCTGTTCCGAGCGGACCACACGGATGGGCATGTCCAGCACGTCCGCCAGCGTCTGCATCACGAAGGGCGCCTTCTTGCTGATACCTCCGATGGCATTGACCGAATCAATGCGCAGCCCCTGGCCCTTCATATGCTCCACAATACGGCGGGAACCGAAGGCGGTGGCTTCCACCAGCGCACGGAATATTTCCGGGGCGCTGGTACCCAGCGTGAGTCCCGCAACGGCACCCTTCACGTTCTGGTCCGCATCGGGGGTACGGCGGCCGTTCATCCAGTCCAGGGCGACAACACCATCCTCGGAGGGTTCCATGTCCTGGACCTCACGGGTGAGTTCCACCAGCATGCCGTCCAGAACTTTCTGCCTGGCCTCCCCTCCGGGGATATCTTTCAGTGTCCATGCCAGCATCTTCCTGAACCAGGCGTAGATGTCTCCGAAAGCCGACTGTCCGGCTTCGAAACCGATGAATCCCGGAAGCACCGAACCGTCCACCTGGCCGCAGATTCCCTTGATACAGCGTCCGCCTACCTCGTCTTTGCCGGCAACCATGATGTCGCAGGTGGATGTTCCCATGATACGTGTCAGTATCCCCGGGGCGACGGATGCGCCTACGGCTCCCATATGGGCGTCCAGCGCCCCCACGGCCACGGCGATTCCTCGGGGAAGTCCAAGCCTGTCTGCCCACTCGGGTGTCAGTTCCCCTGCCTTGGTGTCGCTGGTGTGGGTTTCTGTGAACAGATGGGGGAGCATTTCCTTCAAGGCCGGATTAAGTTCTTCGAGAACTTCGCCGGAAGGAAGACCCCAACAATAGTTAAGAAGTATCTCTTAAGTTGACTTTAAAAGATTGTTTTGAGATTTTATACTATGACAAGTTGTATATATATATAAAATGAGAACAGTAGAAATAGAGTATCTATTTTCTGCTGCTCTCATTAGAGTAATAAGCTATTTAGTAAGTTTTGTAATTTATCCTTTTCTTATTTTTATCCACCTTTTATCCTTTTCTGTTCTATAAATTAAGAACAAAAGAGGGGATAAATAAGGAGGAAAAGAAGTTCTACCCAAAAAGTAGTCCGTTCTTATTTCATAATGTGGTTTATTAATTCTTCCGGTGAAAGAGGTGTGATACCAAAAATATAGCTTTGACCAGACTGAAATGGTTCAGTCAGTTCAAAGTTCTCATAAGCGATACCACCAGGTATCGGAGATTTACTTGCCCAATAAGTATAACGACCATTCACAACTCCTTCTAACTCATTACTTGGATTGGAACAATACCAATATTGCGTTGCTTTTTTACCAGTATATTTCCAATGTGTATGTGTATCTTCAGCATATACAGCTTTTGTAGGGTCTTTCTCATCAGGTGACGCTATAAACCATACACCTCCATTTTTATCTTTTATCATTTCTGCCACTGGAGTATGGTTATGTTCTGTGAAATTAGAATCTTTATAGCTCGGCCATAATTGGCCGGCTTCTTTCGTTTTACCATCTGCGAGATGTAATGTCCTAAGTCTTGCTTTGTTTCCCATAGTAGCTGTGAGTATAAAACGATTTAGCTCATCTGACTCTTCCGTGGTATACGTAGTTAATTCAAACTCATAAGGCTTTCCTTCTGTGAATTTAGTCCGGACATAGATATCCGCACCATTATCAAAAGTTTCACAAAAGAAATACACAGTAAGTGTTTCAACTCCATTTTCCTTTGCTATTACTCCGTGAGCTGGATAATATTGATTTGGGAATGAGGGAGCTTCAGGAGTATTCCCACTCCAAAAACGTTTTCCACGAACATTATCAAGTTGACTCCATTCCAATTCTGAGAGCCCCCTATTATTTTTTGCTTTATCAATTGGTTCAAAAGCAATGAAATTGGTAACAACAAATTCATCATGTTCTAAATAAGGTGTATAGATACGAATTAGCCCACGTGGACCTCCTAATGGAGCAATTCCTATTCGGATACCATTTGCAAATCCCCAAATGGGTTGTGCTGTATTTTGAGCAGGTTGTAACCATATTCCATTTTTTTCCGGAGTTGCTAAAGTTTCCGGAGCTATTTGTAGGTTAGTCTGTCCATAAAGGTAGTGTATTCTGCATGCAAAGAATAAAAGTGTAAATAGAATCTTGGTTTTCATGATTTTAAAAGTTTAAAATTAATTTTTATGTGTCGTTTATGGTAGTTCATATCGTTTTTAGCATGATTTGGTACTGCAAATATAAAAATGTTATAACGAATTAGCAAAATAATTTGCAGATTTAATTTTTATGTTTATATTTGCATCGTGAGAATACGATAAGTGCTACTGATTCAAGAGGTAACCTAAAAGTATAATACTATTATATAGCAAAAACGTTACACAAATATATGTCGTCACTAAAAAAAATATCGCTGAAGGATATTGCTGAAGCTGCAGGCGTTTCAACAGCATTGGTTTCGTTCGTTTTGAATGGGAAAAAGAAAGAGTATCGCGTGGGAGAAGAAACTGCCCAACGCATATTGAAAATTGCCAATGAAATGAACTACCAGCCTAATCTTGCGGCCAAAGTCTTCGTAGTGGCAAAACAAAAACAATAGGATTAGTGGTTTCTGATATTTCCAACCCATTTTTTTCTCAATTAGCGCGTGTATTGGAAGATGAGGCAACCAAACGGGGATATACCGTACTTTTTGGAAGTTCAGATGAGGATAAGGATAAGATGACCCGTGTTGTTAGTAACCTTATTAATAAAGGGGTAGATGGACTCATCATTGTTCCTTGTGACAATTCTGAGAAATCCATCGCTTCACTTGTGAACAATAATATCCCTATTGTTTTGTTCGACCGCTATTTTCCGGAAATCAATGTCAGCTATGTGGCGTTGAATAACTTCAATGCTTCCTATATATCAACCAAACATCTTTTGAATGCAGGCTATAACGCTCCTTGTATGGTGGCTTATGATGTCAACCTTATCCATATGAAAGAGCGTATCCGTGGTTATAAAAAGGCTATGGATGAAGCCGGTAAGAGGAACTTGGCTAACGTGGTCTTTTTGAGGCAGGATGCTCCCAGAAAGTCCGCAGACCGTTTGTTGCCTAAAATGATTGATGGCGGTGTAGACGCTTTTCTTTTTGCCACCAACATGATTTCATTGGCTTGTTTATATACAATAAAGGACATGGGAGAGGGAATTATTGGTAAAATAGGTTTAGTGGGTTTTGACGGTAATCCGGTATTTGACTTTTTTGATGCCCCTATATCCTATATTCAGCAGCCTATAGATGTTTTAGTACAGAAAGCACTTGAAATACTGATAGATATCATTATTAACGGTAATACAGTGCAGTCTGTGCTTGCCGAGGGAGAATTTATTGAAATGGCTCCTTAGGAGAGCTGTTTTTTTTACATGATAGCTTAATCGATTTAGTTAATTTTTATATTAATCTCAATAAAATCAGTTGAACCATGAGAAATTCAAGATTAATCGGTGGAAAGCCGAAAATTGGTATCAGACCTATTATTGACGGTCGTCGTGGAGGTATCCGTGAGTCATTGGAGGATATGACTATGGCCATGGCCCATAAAGTGGCCGAGCTTTATTCTTCTGTCTTACGTCATAGTGACGGCACTTCCGTAGAGTGCGTCATTGCAGATACAACTATTGGTGGAGTGGCTGAAGCTGCCATGGCGGCTGAAAAATTCCGTAATAGTGGAGTGGGTGTCGTACTTTCTGTAACTCCTTGCTGGTGTTATGGATTCGAAACTATTGATATGGACGGAGAGATGCCGAGCCATCTGGGGCTTTAACGGTACGGAACGTCCGGGTGCGGTTTACCTGGCTTCAGCATTGGCAAGCCATACACAGAAGGGATTGCCTACTTTTGGCATTTACGGACGTGATGTACAGGAGGTGACCAATATGGAGATACCGGAAGATGTACAGGAAAAATTGTTGCGTTTTGCCCGTGCAGGTATAGCTGTGGCTACAATGAAGGGGAAATCCTATCTTTCAATCGGCAGTGTATCCATGGGCATTGCAGGCTCTATTCCCAATCCTGATTTCTTCCAAGAGTATTTGGGCATGCGTAATGAGTATGTGGATGCCAGTGAGATAGAACGTCGTGTCCAGTTGGGCATTTATGACCATGAAGAGTTCGCACGTGCCATGGCATGGACAGAAAAGTATTGCAAGAGTAATGAAGGGACAGACTTTAATCCGGAACATCTGGTATATTCCCGTGAAGAGAAAGATGCCCGTTGGGAATACGTGGTAAAAATGACTCTTATTTTCCGTGATATGATGATTGGCAATCCCAAATTGGCTGAAATGGGGTTCAAGGAAGAGTCAATGGGACACAATGCGATTGCTGCGGGTTTCCAGGGACAGCGCCAGTGGACGGATTATAAGCCTGACGGTGATTTTTCAGAAGCTATACTGAATACTTCTTTCGATTGGAACGGTATCCGTGAAGCATTTACTTTCGCTACGGAAAATGATACGTTGAATTGTACTTCAATGCTCTTCAATCATCTATTGACCAATACTGCACAGATATTTGCGGATGTGCGTACTTATTGGAGTCCGAATGCCATAGAACGGGTAACGGGTAAGAAATTGGAAGGTAAGGCGGCAAACGGTTTCATTCACCTGATCAACTCCGGTTCTTGTACGCTTGATGGAACAGGCTGTCAGACACGTGACAATAAACCGGTAATGAAGCCTTTCTGGGAAATTACGGAAGAGGAAGTGGAAGCTTGTCTTTCTGTAACCAAGTGGCATCCGGCCAGTCGCGAATATATGCGTGGCGGTGGTTATTCTTCCCAGTTCCTGACTCGTGGTGAAATGCCGGTAACAATGTGCCGTTTGAATCTCGTAAAAGGTCAAGGTCCGGTATTGCAGATTGCCGAAGGCTGGACAGTAAATTTGGATAAGGATGTTTTCAAGGCTATCAATGAACGTACTGACCGTACATGGCCTTCCACTTTCTTCGCTCCACGTCTGACAGGTAAGGGGTATTTCCGTGATGTATATACTGTTATGAATAACTGGGGGGCTAATCATGGCGCTATCAGTTATGGTCATATCGGTGCTGACTTGATTACTCTGGCTTCCATGCTTCGTATCCCGGTATGCATGCACAATGTTTCTGAGGAAAATATTTTCCGTCCCAGTGCATGGACCGCTTTTGGCGAGGATATGGAAGGCAGTGACTATAGAGCTTGCAAGAATTATGGACCTCTCTATAAATAAAGGAAACAGGCGTTATGTTGAAATCAACCAAACTGAAAAACACTCTGCTGGTAGGTGCAACTGCAATACTTGTATCATGCGGCGGACAAAAAGAAATCAAGATGGGAAGTTATGCTTATGATGCCCAGTTCTTAAAGGACCACGGCATTGAATATACTGAATTGGTATCTGCTGATGGGAATTCTAAAGTGATGGTTATTCCTGCATGGCAAGGCCGTGTAATGACTACTTCTGCTTCCGGCGATGAAGGTGATAGTTACGGCTGGATTAATTATCGTTTCATAAATGAAGGCAAAGTCAGTTCTCAATTTAATCCGGTAGGAGGTGAGGAACGCTTCTGGCTTGGTCCGGAAGGTGGTCCGTTCTCACTTTATTTTAAGGAAGGACAAGAGCAGGTTTATGATAATTGGATAGTTCCTCCGGTACTTGATACTGAAGCTTTTGACATAAAGTCGCAAGACAACAGTAGTATCCGTTTTGTGAAAGATACTCGTTTGACAAATGCTTCCGGTACTACTTTTGATATGAATATTGACCGTACTGTATCGTTGATGGATGCTGGTGAAGTGGCTGCCGATTTTAATATCCAGCTTACAAATGATATGAAAATTGTAGCTTACAAGAGTGAGAATAAGATTACCAATACAGGTGACAAGGCATGGACAAAAGAGGGTGGTCTTGTATCTGTGTGGATGCTCGGCTGTTTTAATCCTACACCGACCACTACTGTATTCATTCCTTATAAGCAAGATGCGGAAGGAACAATTGTGAATGATGAATATTTCGGTAAGATACCGGCGGATAGGCTGATAAAGGAAAATGGTATTATCTATTTCAAGATTGACGGGCTCTATCGTTCCAAGCTGGGATTGCCGGCTTCACGGGCAACGGATATTTGCGGAAGTTATGATTCATCGAAAGGCGTACTCACAATCCTGTGGTGTAGTCTTCCCGAAACTCCTTCAGTCTACGTAAATGGCCAATGGGGACCTCAGGAAGATCCGTTTGCCGGCGATGTAATCAACTCTTATAATGACGGTCCGGTAGAAGACGGTTCTATAATGGGACCTTTCTATGAAATTGAAACGTCTTCTCCTGGTGCGGAGCTGGCTCCCGGTGCCTCATTGGTCCATACGCAAAAGGTGATTCATGTACAAGGTAAGGATGAACAATTGGTTCCTATCGTGCAAGATTTATTTGGAGCAGATTTGAATGTAATAAAAACAAAGTTTCAATAGGGTAACTATATAATGGAGAATTCGTATGGAATCAAATAAAATAATACCGAAAGGAATCCTCTTCCCATTCATTCTGCTCACTACTCTTTTCTTTGCCTGGGCTGTGCCGAATAATCTGACAGATACTATGCTTGCAGCTTTCAAGCGCATCATGAGTATGAGTGATTCAAAAACAGCTTGGATACAGGTAGTGTGCTATTTGTTGGGATATGGATGTTGTGCTGTTCCCGGTGCCTTGTTTATCAAGAAATACACTTATAAATCAGGCGTGATGCTGGGGCTTGGTCTATATGCATTTGGGGCTTTACTGTTCTATCCTGCCATGCTTAGCTCGGGAGTGAATGTTGATTTCAGCTTCTTTATGTATCTGCTGGCAATCTTTGTTCTCTTTGCCGGACTTTCAGTTCTGGAGACGTCTACTAATTCTTATGTATTGGCAATCGGTCCTGAAAGTACCGCGACACGCCGTTTGAATCTGTCTCAGGCCTTCAATCCGTTCGGAGCGATTACGGGAGTGGTGATCAGTCAGATTTTCATCCTCTCACAACTGAATGGAATGACAGCGACAGAGCGTGCCCAACTTCCGGCTGAGGAGCTGGCCGCCATCCAGGGGCAGGAATTGAATGCTGTTACTACTGCTTATGTGGTACTTGGTCTGGTGATGTTGGTGCTCTTACTTGCTATTCGGCTTACCAAAATGCCTAATCTTAGTGAAAAAGGTGAAAAAATAGAGTTTGGTGCCACTCTTCGTCGTCTTATAAAGAATAAGAATTATGTATGGGGTGTAATAGCACAATTTTTCAATATTGGTGCACAGATAGCCGTATGGTCATTCGTGATCCGTTATGCTATGGTACAGCTGAATTTTGACGGTGTATTGGCTTCTTTAGGAGATTCTGCTTCTGCAGATGCTGTTGTAAATGCATTACGGGGAGTGGAACCGGTAGCTGCCGCATTCTATAATTGTTGTGAATGGCTTGGATTGAATGATTTGCTGCCACGTACAGCAGAACAGGCTGCAGCTACTTACTATATCATGTCACTTATTCTCTTTGTAGTAATGAGATTCGTATGTACTGCCATGATGAAATATGTGAAAGCTTATAAACTCTTGATAGGAGTTGCGCTTCTTGCTGTAATGTGTTGTTTGGGTGCCATGTTTGGCAAGGGCAGTTTCGGCGTCTATTGCCTGATGGGCATTTCTGGTTGTATGTCATTGATGTTCCCGACCATTTATGGTTTTGGTCTTACAGGTTTGGGGGATGACACTAAGATTGGAGGTTCATTCATGGTAATGGCTATTGCCGGTGCTGCCGTTCTGACCCAAATTCAGGGTATTGTCTCCGACCAGACGGGTAGTATTATGGCTGCATATGTTGTACCGGCCGTTGCTTTTGCAGTGATTGCCTATTATGGGCTTTTCATTGCAAGAAAACAAGAGTTAACAACCAAATAATGCTTTAGAGTATGGAATCAAACAAGAAATACGTTATTGGTCTTGATTTTGGTACGGATTCTTGTCGTGCACTGGTAGTGGATACATATACTGGCCGTGAAATGGCTACGGGGGTAAGTTTTTACCCCCGTTGGAAAGCGGGGCTTTACTGCGATGCACACAACAATCGTTATCGCCAACATCCATTGGATTATATTGAATCCATGATAGAGGCTGTACATATAGCCTTATCAGATTTGAAGGAAGAAGAGATTGCTTCTATTTGTGGATTATGTTTTGACACAACTGGTAGTACTCCTGCTTTAACCGATAAGGCAGGAATGCCATTAGCTTTATGTCCCGAGTTTGCAGAAGAACCGGATGCTATGTTTATTCTTTGGAAAGATCATACAGCTGTTCGAGAAGCTGAGCAAATCAATGCACTGATCAATAAACGTAACCTTGATTATTTACTTTATGAAGGTGGTACTTATTCATCAGAATGGGTATGGTCAAAGGTTTTACATATTATCAACACAAACGTCGCTATAAAGGATGCTGCTTATGCTTGGGTAGAACATTGTGATTGGATGACCGGATTAGTAACTGGTAACACTATTCCGGAACAGATCTTTCGTAGCCGTTGTGCTGCTGGACATAAAGCAATGTGGCATGCCAGTTGGGGTCTTCCTTCCGGCGAAGTTCTCGAAGAACTTAATCCGGCCTTGAAGGAAATGCTCCCCCATCTGTTCACAGAAACCCACACCAGCGACACCAAGGCAGGGGAACTGACACCCGAGTGGGCAGACAGGCTTGGACTTCCCCAAGGAATCGCCGTGGCCGTGGGGGCGCTGGACGCCCATATGGGAGCCGTAGGCGCATCCGTCGCCCCGGGGATACTGACACGTATCATGGGAACATCCACCTGCGACATCATGGTTGCCGGCAAAGACGAGGTAGGCGGACGCTGTATCAAGGGAATCTGCGGCCAGGTGGACGGTTCGGTGCTTCCGGGATTCATCGGTTTCGAAGCCGGACAGTCGGCTTTCGGAGACATCTACGCCTGGTTCAGGAAGATGCTGGCATGGACACTGAAAGATATCCCCGGAGGGGAGGCCAGGCAGAAAGTTCTGGACGGCATGCTGGTGGAACTCACCCGTGAGGCCCAGGACATGAAACCCTCCGAGGATGGTGTTGTCGCCCTGGACTGGATGAACGGCCGCCGTACCCCCGATGCGGACCAGAACGTGAAGGGTGCCGTTGCGGGACTCACGCTGGGTACCAGCGCCCCGGAAATATTCCGTGCGCTGGTGGAAGCCACCGCCTTCGGTTCCCGCCGTATTGTGGAGCATATGAAGGGCCAGGGGCTGCGCATTGATTCGGTCAATGCCATCGGAGGTATCAGCAAGAAGGCGCCCTTCGTGATGCAGACGCTGGCGGACGTGCTGGACATGCCCATCCGTGTGGTACGCTCGGAACAGACCTGTGCCTTGGGAGCGGCAATGTTCGCGGCAGTTGCCGCAGGGGTGTACAAGGATATCAATGAGGCGACAAGGCACATGGAGTCGGACATCGAGGCTGAATACCGGCCGGATGAGAAAAGAGCCCTCATCTACGAAAAACTATACAAGAAATATCTTGAACTGGCAAAACTTGCTGAAACCATTAACTAAGTATACAAACCATTAATCTATTTAAAACATGAGAATCAAATCATTAATTTTGGCGGCCTTATGCATGGTCACCGTGGGTGTTTACGCCCAAAGCAACTACCCGTTCAACGGTCTGGACATGAACATGGGTAACCTGTCAAGACTGTCCGATGCGAAGACACGTTCCATCAGCCCCGAGAACTTCACGGGCGAGAAGGGCAAGGGCGGCATGGCCGATCCGGTCAGGGACAAGGATCAGCGCAATGTGGCCAACGCCCACCATGCGGCCAAGGACCTGGGCAAGGGTTGGAAGGTAAACCCCTTCATCATCGTGAAACCGGGAGAGACAATCACGATTGCGGAAATCGAGGGTCCGGGAGCCATCCAGCAGATCTGGATGACACCGACCGGGAACTGGCGCTTCTCCATCCTGAGAATGTACTGGGACGACGAGAAGGAGCCTTCCGTCGAATGTCCGGTGGGTGACTTCTTCTGCAGCGCATACAATGAATATGCACAGCTCTCCTCACTGGCCGTCTGCGTGAATCCGGGCAGCGCCTTCAACTGCTACTGGAAGATGCCTTTCCGCAAGAAAGCCCGTATCACGCTGGAGAACATCAACACCGCCGAGGAGATGCGCCTGTACTACCAAATCAACTACACCTTGACAGAAGTTCCTGAGGACGAGGCCTACTTCCACGCGCAGTTCCGCCGCTCCAACCCGACCCAGGGGTCGCTGCACACGCTGATTGACGGTGTGAAGGGCAAGGGACAGTACGTGGGTACCTACCTGGCATGGCGTGTAAACGACAACTGCTGGTGGGGTGAAGGGGAAATCAAGTTCTACATGGACGGTGACAAGGAATACCCGACTATCTGCGGGACCGGGACTGAGGACTACTTCTGCGGCTCGTACAATTTCGAGAACCAGAAGACGCGCCAGTACCAGGAGTTCACCACCCCCTATGCCGGCATGCACCAGGTAATCCGTCCCGACGGGCTGTACCGTGCGGTGACCGCTTTCGGGCTGTACCGCTGGCATATCCTTGACCCGGTACGCTTCGACAAGGACCTGAAGGTCACGATACAGGATTTGGGATGGCGTCATGACGGACGCTACAACAACCAGAAGTCGGATATCTCGTCGACCACTTTCTGGTACCAGGCCGAGCCGCATGCCAAATTCCCGGCTTTGCCGAGCAAGGACGATTTGGAAATTCCAAGATGGTAAAATTGGGTATACCCGATATTTAAAATTACGTTGTTTTTTTATTAACTATTAAATCAAAGTATTATGAGGATTTCTTTTAAAAGGAATGGTTTCATAGCATTGGCATCAATGCTATCATTTGCAGTGTATGCAGGGGATAATTTGCCCCTTGCAACCGCTGCATCGGGGACAAATGGATCTATTCAAGTATCTGAGCATGGCGTAGATACTTCTAATGAGATTCAACAAGCGAGAGTAATACAAGGAACAGTTCTGGAAGAAGGGACTAATGAACCTCTTATTGGGGTAAATGTTGTCGTTAAAGGAACTACTATAGGTACAACTACTGATGTGGAGGGAAAATATTCGATAAGAATACCTTCTGATAATGCTGTGTTAGTCTTTTCTTATATTGGTCAAAAAACAGAAGAATATTCTGTTAAAGGCTTGAAATCTTTGGATGTTATTATGAAAAGTGATGCTACGATGTTGTCTGAAGTCGTTGTATACACTGGTTATATGACTCAGAAAAAAGCTGACTTAACCGGATCGGTTGCATTGGCGGATTCAAAAGACATCAAGAAGACTTCCGCTAACGTTATGAAAGCTATGCAGGGTAAGATGGCCGGTGTGAAAATTAGCAACAATGGCGGTAATCCTGCAGAAGATATAGGCATTCAAATTCGTGGTCTTTCTTCTTTGTCTGGAGCTGTTACTCCATTAATTGTATTGGATGGTATGCCAGCTGAAGGTCTGAATCTACGTGACATAAATTCAGGAGATATTGAATCTATTCAGGTATTGAAAGATGCTGCTTCTGCCTCAATTTATGGTGCACGTGCTTCTGGTGGTGTGATTTTAGTCCAAACTAAAAAAGGTAAAGCTGGTAAGACTACCATTGACTATAATGGTAGTGTTTCTGTAAGTTCTATAATAAATAGACCGGAAATGATGAACGCCACAGAATGGGGTACTGCTGCCTTCCGCGCTGCTGCTTATGATGAGTGGGCTTATGGTTCAGGCCTATTATTACCAAATGGCTTTGAGTATGAGTATCATAGAGGTGATAATGGAATGCTGGTATTGGATAATATGAAAATGAAAGAATATTTGGATAATAATCAATTGGTAAAAGCAACTGATACAAATTGGATGGATGAGATTTTCCGTACAGCAGTTTCTACAAATCATCAGTTGACTATTTCTAATGGTTCGGATAAAGCTAAAAGTTTGTTTTCATTAGGGTATACTAACAACCAAGGTACACAAATTCATTCTTTTTTCAAACAATATTCTGTACGTGCTAACACGGAATATAGTTTGATTAAAGATCGTTTGAAAGTAGGAGAAAATTTAGCTATTTCTTATTTGCAGTATAAAAGTCAATGGGAAACCTTTTTGGCTATGATTATGCCACCTATGGTTCCTGTTTATGATGTAAATGGTAACTGGGCAGGACCTGCAGGACTTGATGATTTTGATAATCCGGTACGTAAAATGACTATGGGTAAAGATAATATCAATAATTATGTGAAAATTATTGGTAATGTTTTTGCAGACCTGAATATTTGGAATGGTATATCTGCTAGAACTCAGTTTGGTATAAATTATGGTAACTCTTATAGTAGAACAGTAGATGGGGCTTATGTAGAGACTGGTTTTAGAGGCAATGATAAAAATTATGTAAGAAATAACCAGTCCCATCCGTTAAATTATGTATGGACTAATACTTTGTCCTATAATAAAAGTTTTGGAAAACACCATATTGATGCTGTATTTGGTAGTGAGTTTACCCGTTATGTACAAGAAGGTTTTTATGCAAGTAGAGAAGGACTTTATTTGGAAGATCGTGATTTTGCCGGTCTTAGTGTTGCTACCGGTGATGAAATTGATGTAAGTAGTTCTGCTGATGAATATACTTATTTCTCTCTTTTTGCTAAGGCCAATTATTCATATGCTGGTAAATATTTGTTGTCTGCAACTGTACGTCGTGATGGTTCTTCTTTGTTTGGTGTCAATAATCGTTATGGTGTATTTCCTGCATTTTCTGCTGGTTGGAGAATTAAGGATGAAGCTTTTATGGAAGATGCGGACTGGTTGTCTGATCTGAAAATTCGTTTCAGTTGGGGTACGAATGGTAGTGTACAAGGATTACCTCGTGGTTACACAACTACTCCATTTACTACTAATTATTTTGATACTGCATATCCTATTAAGGGACAAGCAACCGGCGCTTTGCAGTCTGGCTATAGAAGAACTTGGATTGGTAACCCTGATTTGAAATGGGAAACAACCAAACAAACAGACTTCGGCGTTGACTTTGGATTTTTCAATCAACGTTTGACTGGTTCTTTTGACTATTACTATAAGAAAACAAATGATATCTTGGTCCAGACTCCATATATCGCAGCAATGGGTGAAGGTGGTGAACCTTGGGTTAATGGTGCTAGTATGAATAACCAAGGTGTAGAATTTACAGTATCTTTCAAGAGTGACCCCTCCAGTGAATTCCAGTGGGCTGTTAGTGCCAATATTGGTACATACAAAACTGAATTGACTGACCTTCCTTCCAATGTAATCAATAAGTATGCTGGTGATGGTGTACACGATTTGATTTTAGGACGTTCTCCAAATTCTGCTTATGGTTTGGTAGCTGATGGTATTTTCAAAACTCAAGAGGAAGTTGATGCTCATGCAGACCAGCCAGGTAAAGCAGTTGGACGTATTCGCTACAAGGATTTGGATGGTGATGGTGTAATCAATGAAACATATGATAGAACTTGGATAGGTTGCTATGATCCGGATTTCTTTGGAGGTCTTAATTTTGATTTCGCTTATAAGGGTTTTGATTTGAACTTGTTTTTTGAGGGTATGTTCGGTAATGATGTAAATAGCGACTGGAAGAAAGAGAGTGATATTTGGCTTTTCACCAATCCTGCATGGAAAAATCATGCAACTCGTATGTTGGGCGGTTGGTCACCTGACAATCCGAATTCTGATATTCCGGCTATCTCGAATAATACTGCCAATCAAGAACAAAGATTCTCTTCTTGGTTCATAGAAGATGGTTCATACATTAAGTTGAGAAATATTGAATTGGGTTATACATTTCCGACTAAGCTTATCAAAAAAATGCATATGAGTAATCTGCGTTTGTATGCTGCTGCATATAATGTATTTACTTTGAAGAAGTTTTGGGGAGATGACAAATATACAAGTTTCGATCCAGAAAGACCTTCTTATCATTATCTGACACCATTTACTTTCAATTTCGGTATCAATGTTTCTTTTTAAACTTAATTAATAAATTATTATGAAAAGCAAATATATAACTTTATCAATTGCTCTATGCTCTATATTAGGAGTCAGCAGTTGTGATTCATATTTGGATATCAATCCTAAACAAGTTCTGGACCAAAATATACTTAACAAACCTAGCGATATAGAAGGTTTTGTCACAGCAGCCTATGCCCGTATGTGTGAGATGGGGTCATTGGATTCCTCTCCTTATATGTATTGGTGGAGTGGTTCTATGCGTTCGGATGACTGCTACAAAGGTGGTGGTGGTGTTGCTGATGCTGTAGGTTCTTTTGGTAACATATCGCTTTTTACTTATGTAAATCCTAATACTGGTGCATTGGATGGTACTTGGTATAATTCTTATCAAGTTATCCAAAGATGTAATACAGCAATTCAAAGAATGGCAAATTTTACGGAAGAAGAGTTGCCTAATAAGAATAGTTTTATGGGTGAGATGCTCTTTATTCGTTCATTTACGTTGTATCGTTTGAAAAAACTTTGGAAATATGTACCCTATATTGATGAGAATGTAGTAGGTATGTCAGATGCTTTTGAAGCAGTGCCTAACCGTGAATTGGATAAAGGGAATGATCTCTACTTATGGCAACGTATTCTTGATGATTTTAAGAAAGCTGAAGAATTATTGCCTTTGGATCAGATGGATAAAGGCCGTGTAAGCCGTAATGCTGCTACTGCTATGGTTGCTAGGACAATATTAAATATGGCTTACGAACAGGATGACCGTCATCAGGTGATAAATATCAATAAGGAATTACTTGCAGAAGCTTTGCCTTATATTGATAAAATTATTGATCAAGAAGGTGGTCGTGTAGGTTTGGAATCTGATTTTGGTAATAACTTTTTGGTAGAGTATGATAATGCTACTAAAGAATCCATTTGGGAATTACAATTTGCTCTTGATAATAATTTTCATACAGCAGGTCGATTTAATCGCGCTGAAGGTTTGAATCATCCATGGATGTGGCCCGAAACACAACCTGGTAATTTTGTATTTAAGTGTTGTGACTTTAACCATGCTAGCTATACGTTGACTAATGCGTTTAAGACAGATGAAAACGGTTTACCCCGTTTCGAGGATTATAATGAGGATGATTATGGTCAATATATTAAAAATTCAGATGGTTCTTATAATTTGGATATCGTTAATTCTGGCGCTAAGCCTTACTTTGATAAGTATACATGGGATCCCCGATTTAGCCATACTATCGTAGCTCCTGGACAGCCTTGGAAGTATGATCCTGATTTATTATTCCATTCAACTGCTACTCGTGATCCGATTACTTATAGTTTCTTGAAACCCATCAAAGATATGCCACATCCTGATTGTGGTTGTATTGCTTATGATGGATGGCAATTTAATTCTATGAATAAGAAGATGATTCGTTACGATGACGTGTTGCTGTGGAAAGCTGAGATTTTGATTCAATTGGATAGAGAAATGGAAGCCCTGCCATATATTAACCAGATTCGTACTCGTGCTGCCAATAGTTTGGTTCGTTTGACTCAAGCTGACGGTTCATATACAATGAATTATCATATTGCTACTTATCAGCCGGGTATTAACTGTAATTGGACTAAGGACTTTGCATGGAAAGCCTTAATGTGGGAAAATCGTCTTGATTTGCTTGCGAAGGTCATCGTTTCTTTGATTTGCAGCGTTGGGGATTGTTGGAAAAGACAATGAACGAATATTTTGCTATTGAAAGAACTCGCTTCGATTGGTTCAATGATGCTCGTTTTACTGCCGGTCGTGATGAGTACTTTCCGATTTCCCAACCACAAATGAATTATTCAAAGGGTAACTATACGCAGAATCCGGGATATTAATGTTTAACTATTAAGAAGAAAATTATGAAAAAGATAGTAACCATTTTTACAATGTTGTTGGTAGTGTTATCACTGTCCAGCTGCTATGACAGAGATGTGCTTGATGACAAGGGCTTGAATTATTTCATGCCTACGCCTGAGAATGTGCAGTATATTCAAGATAATGCTACTACAGTGACATTGACTTGGAGTATTCCTTCAGTAATTCCAGAAGACTTCAGACGTCCTATTTCAGTACAGATTCAAATAGTGGAAAATAATATTTATAGAGATAGAATAACCTTGGTAAATGAGGAAACCTCTCATACTTTCACTATTGATCCTGCTAAGAAGTATCGCTATATCGTTAAATTGGTAGGTACTTTTACTGAGGAAAATCAAGAAACAGGGCGTACATCTACTGTTACTTCTGAGGGTGTAATAGTTAATGTCGAATAGTTTCGAGAAGGATTTTTGTAGTTAATGATAGAGAGTGGGCTTTTACTGGTATTTTTCTGAGTCAGCTCACTCTCTATTTTAATATTTGATATAAGGCGAATGGGTTATCTGGTTACGATAAATTGAAAATGAATCAATAGACATGAAAAACATATTATTTATAGCATTCTCTTCGTTTATATTTTTATTTGTTTCTTGTACTTCTGAACAAGAAACTGAAACTTATATTCCTATTGATGAAATTATACCTTTGGATACTCATTTGATTCCAAATAAGGATACAAAAATTGTATCAACAACATTGAATTTTAAGGATATTGATGCCATAGATTATTTGCTGGTTAGAAAGAGTGTAGGTGACAGCTATTCAGCTAAGATAAGTCAAAGCGAACTTACGTCTGATTATATTTTCAATTATACCATCCAAAAAACAGATCCACAGAAATTTCGGCTAGTATTAGCTGCCTTTTACAAAGATGGTAATATGTCAAAAGAGCTCTCTTTGAATGTGGATAACCGTTGGGGTTTTTTTATTCGTAATGTTACTCGTATAGCTCGTGTTACAGGGAGTATAATAAATGGAGAAAACTTTCCAAGTCCTAATAATACTGCGACAAAATGGAATGTAGGAGGAACAGATCTTGGCATTATTTGGGAGATGCAGCCCGGAAAATATGGAATTTTCTTTGGTGATACTTTTGGGTATGACTTTAAGCCTAATCCAGCTAATCCTGGACCTAACGGAGGGAGTTGGCGTAGTAATGTGCTGGCTTTCTCGGAGGATAATGATTTAGAAGATGGATTGTCATTCAGCAATATGGCTACTGATGATAAAGGGTATGCCCGCGAGATAGTATATGGGGGAAAAGATTCGTCAGGTAATGGTGATTGGACTTCTATCCCAACAGCTGCTATTCGTGCTAATGGAATAGATTATGTACATTATTTTAATATGAGAAATTGGACGGGATGGATTACAAATTATTCGGGAATATATAAGTCGGTTGATAATGGTTTGACATGGGCTAAATGTAAAGATATAACCTTCTCATCTTATAGTTTTTTTGGTCAGGTAGGGTACTTTAAGAAAGATGGATATGTTTATATGATAGGTACTCAAACGGGGAGGGATAGCAATGCTAAATTAGCACGATTTCATGAAACAGATATTGAGAATAAGACAGCTTATGAATATTGGAATTCTTTTACTAATCAATGGATAAAAGGCAATGAAAATGAGGCAACTGTATTAATAGAAGATAAGGTTGGTGAACTTTCTTTTATATATAACGAGACACATAAGAAATGGATAATTGCTTATTTCAATGCAGATAGATATAATATAACTATGCGTACGGCAGAAGACATAACTGGCCCATGGAGTGAACCCTATGAGCTTGCTAATGGTAGAGAGTATGCCCAATTGTATGGTTCTTACATTCATCCGTTGTCGGTAACTGGTGATAATTTATATTTTACGATGTCAATGTGGATGCCTTATAATGTTTTTTTAATGAAGGCTGAATTGGCTGATATGGGAGAGTTTTAATTATATTGATAAATATAATATCATGAACACACGCACATTAATTATAACTTTTGTTTGGATGATAATGTCCAACATAGGCATCTTTGCTCAAGAGCATTGGGATGCACAAGAGAGAATTGAGTTGAATAAGGGTGTTTTTCCGAAGAATTTTAGTAAAGCTATTGATATTATACAGTATGATTTATTAGGAATTGAGAGAGGAAAAAGCCATGTGAAAGTGATAGATAACAACACTTTGTACATAAACCTTTCTTTCGCTTAAAAACTCTGTTCAACAAGGTGATTGGCGTATAGCGGTAAAGCCGGATTTTTTACCTTCATTCCATTGGGCGCCACATCTTACTCCTACTGATAGAAATGTCATCGATCAACATGTATTCCGTTCTCCTGCCCTTATCGTAGCAGACGATCATCAAACTCTTATTCTTATCCCCGATTTGGATATTATGCAGAAGGGGACTCCTGTACGATGGTATATGGATATGGACGCATCCTCTAATACACTTATTCTCGGAATGTGTAATAACCATGTATCCGAACACGTTCTGTTTGAGCGTGATCAAGAAACTACTTACCCAAAAGGAGATATTGAAATAGGCTTTTATTTGATGTATTCTGATAGCAAGGAAGTATTGCGGAATCCTTTTAAGAAGCCGTTAGAATTTATGTGGAGTCGATGGGGGCATGCTGCATATGAGAAAGGTAATCCGGTGAAGGAGAACCTAGAAACGTATGTGAAACATACTTATAATTGGGCTTTTAATTCATGGTCAGAAAATGTGTGGCAGCAATTTGAGTTAGATGGGAAAAAAGTGGGTGCTCCCGTATTTATTGTGAATGTTACTCAAAGTCCTAATTATCCGGGAGAGATTAATGAACGTGAATTTCGTTCTATCTGGAATCAGGCATGGTTCAGTTCATTGCGTTCTGCAAGTGGATTATATCGATATGCAAGAAGAACCGGTAATAGGGAGCTTCTTGCAAAAGCAAATTTGACAAAAGAACTGGCTCTGTCATTTCCGCAGAGGAATGGTTTTTTCTATGGACTTATCGGTACGGAAATGCATGAAGTAGAGATTGATGGTAAAAAGTATAATCGGAGCAAGGGGTGGAATACCTATTATTGGGGAAATTCCAACAGAAATCCTTATACCTGGAATCCGAAAGAATCTCCGTATCATATTCTTGATATGAGTTGGACAGCATTGTTGATGCTTCGGTGGTATGATGAATTAGAAAAAGATGCCCGTCTTTTGGCTTATGCAGAAGATTATGCGATGGCTTTACTTGGAATACAGTATGAAAATGGTTTTTTCCCTGGCTGGCTTGACTTAAAGACAATGCAGCCGATGAACCATTTGAATGCTTCTCCTGAAACATCTTTATCAGTTACTTTTTTACTTAAACTGTATGAGCTTACACATAAGGAAGAGTATAAACGGGCAGCATTTAAAGCCATGAATGCAGTTATCCATGAAATTATCCCGGTTGGGAAGTGGGAAGACTTTGAAACCTATTGGTCTTGTTCTCGTTACGGTTCGGATAACTTGGTAGGTAAAAAAGTTTTGCGGAACAATATGCATAAACAGAATAATTTTTCAATGTTCTGGACAGCTGAAGCCTTACTGGAGTGCTATCGTCTTACCTCAAATAAAGAATATCTTGATTATGGACAGCGTACACTTGATGAATTGCTGATGACCCAAGCATCGTGGCAGCCGCCATACATGTATGTAAATGTATTGGGTGGTTTTGGTGTGTTGAATGCCGATGGTGAATGGAATGATTCACGCGAAAGTCTTTTTTCCGAACTCATCATTCAATATGGAAAACTTCTTGATAAGCCAGAGTATATAGAACGGGGATATGCTGCACTTAAGGCATCTTTTGTAATGATGTATTGTACTGAAAATCCTCAAACCAAACAGCAATGGGAAAAAGTTCATCCGTTCTTTGCTTCAGAGGATTATGGATTCATGATGGAAAATTACGGGCATGGCGGCCGTACAAATCCGGCAGGTGAAGGTATGGGTGAGTTTACAATCTATGATTGGGGAAATGGAGCAGCGGCTGAAGCGTACAACCGCATCCTTGATAAATTTGGAAAAATAGAATAATGATTCGTTAACATTAATAATTCAACTATGGTAAGATCAACTTTAACTTTATTGGCCCTATTTAATGTGGCTATACTGTTTCCGGGTAAAGCAATGTCCCAGAACAGTGAAGGGCGGGAGTTTAACGGTAAGTATCAAAAGGAATATCTGGATAAGATTGCATTTCCTATAGGGGGAATCGGCGCCGGAATGTTCTGTTTGGAGGGAACCGGTGCCATTTCGCATGTGTCTCTCAGACACCATCCTGATGTGATGAATGAGCCGTATACCTTTGCTGCGATTTATGTAAAGGGGGTTGAGAACGGAGCAAAGGTATTGGAAGGGCAGGTTCCGACTTGGAAGTTATTTGGTCCTGCACAGAGTGGTTTAGGTAGGGGAGACAAGACGTACGGTCTTCCACGCTTTGAAGAGGCGGTATTCCAGGCACGTTTCCCTTTTGCAACTGTAGATTTGAAAGACAAGGATATGCCTTTGGCTGCAAAGATTACGGGTTGGAGTCCTTTCATTCCGACGGATGCGGACAATTCCAGTTTGCCGGTTGGAGTACTGGAATATCAATTTACAAATACTTCCGGTAAGGCTATCGAGACGGTATTTTCTTATAATACCAAAAATTTCATAGATGGTCAGGGTACTATTCAAGGAGTAAAGAACGGGTTTGTTTTAGAATCCGATCAGAACAACAGTGGACTGGCCATTTATGTGGACAATGATGCTGCTGTCGTAGACCATTGTTGGTTCCGTGGTGCCTGGTTCGATCCGCAGACTGTGGTTTGGGATAATATTCGCTATGGGCGGATCGCTGATAAGCAACCGGTTAAAGGTGCTGCTCCGGGAGCGTCTGTTTATGTTCCGTTAGCGTTGCAGCCGGGAGAGACGAAAACAGTCAGGGTAAACTTCTGCTGGTATCTGCCCGATTCAAACCTTTCTATCGGTGGTGCCAGAAAGGTAGGACAGGCATTTACGGGAATGCCCTGCAAGGGAACGGCTTCCGGTCAGCAACCTGTGAGCGGCTTTGTCGGCAAGCAGTTGCTGAACTCGTTCGATAGGGGTGGAGATGGACTGACGGGTATTATTCAGTCTCCTGAGTTCAATATTGGGAAAAGATATCTGAAGTTTCTGGTAGGTGGAGGCAGTCAGGCTGACCGTACTTCTGTAAATCTTGTAGTAGACGGAAAGATTGTAGAGACGGCGGTCGGAAATCAGACGGAGACTCTGAGTGAAACCGTATGGGATTTGAAACCTTATCAAGGAAAGAAGGCTTTTGTGAAAGTCATTGATTTGGATGTTTACCCGTGGGGACATATTCTGGCCGACCAGTTTGTGTTGACAGACAATAGGAATGAAGATATTTACAACTTGTCTTCTACATCCACCTTACTTGCCGATTTTGAAAGTAACAGTTGGGGAGACTGGCAGGTTGTGGATTCTTCTGAAGAAGAAAAACAATTCCTGGCAGATGAAGGAGATGTCGAAGCTACCTACAGACCTTGGTACTCGGAGCGCTTCAAGAGTTTGAATGAGGTTATCGGCTATTGGGATGCAAACCAGGCGATGCTGGAAAAGAACAGCCGGCTGTTCAGTGATGCATTCTATAGTTCCTCTTTGCCGGCAGAAGTACTGGAGGCTGTTGCTGCTAATTTAACTATATTGAAATCTCCTACGGTATTACGTCAATGGGATGGAAGATTTTGGGCTTGGGAAGGATGTCAGGATTCTTTTGGCTCTTGTCACGGAAGTTGTACGCATGTGTGGAACTATGCACAGGCTTTGCCCCATTTGTTCCCGTCTTTGGAAAGAACCTTGCGTGAAACGGAATTCAGGGTAAGCCAGAATACGGAAGGACACCAGAATTTTAGAGTCAACTTGCCTATTTCGGCACCGCCTCACAACTTCCATGCTGCTGCCGACGGACAGTTGGGCGGGATTATGAAAGTTTACCGTGAATGGCGTATCAGCGGGGATACACAGTGGATGAAAGACCTTTTCCCGGCAGTGAAAAAGAGTCTTGACTATTGCATCCGTACATGGGACCCCTTGCATAAGGGCTATCTTGAAGAGCCGCACCACAATACTTATGACATCGAGTTCTGGGGACCGGACGGCATGTGTACAAGTTTCTATTTGGGAGCTTTGACTGCGTTTATAGAGATGGGCAAGGAGCTGAAGCAGCCCGTTAAGGAATATACGGCCCTGCTGTCAAAAGGCAAGAAATACATGGAAACTGCACTCTTCGATGGAGAATATTTCATACAGAAAATTCAGTGGGAAGGGCTTCAGGCTCCCAATCCGGTTGATGTAATGTCTTTCGGGGGAAGTTATTCCGAAGAGGCCCTGAAATTGCTGAAGGAAGAAGGGCCAAAATACCAATACGGTACCGGTTGTCTGTCCGATGGAATTTTAGGGATGTGGATGGCTTCCGTATGCGGACTGGATGAAGTGCTGGACAATGAAAAGGTCAGGAGCCATCTGGTGGCCGTACACAAATACAATCTGAAACATGACTTGATAGACCATTTCAATCCTCAAAGACCGGTGTATGCTTGTGGTAAGGATGGCGGATTATTGCTTTGCACATGGCCGAAGGGTGGTATGCTGTCACTGCCTTTTGTATACAGCAATGAAGTCTGGACCGGTATCGAATATCAGGTTGCCAGTCATTTGATGATGAAAGGTGAGGTGGAAAAGGGCTTGGATATTGTCCGTGAATGCCGTGAGAGATATGATGGAAGAGTAAGAAACCCATTCAATGAGATAGAGTGCGGCCACTGGTATGCACGTGCCATGGCAAGCTATGGAATGTTGCAGGGGCTTACAGGAGTACGGTATGATGCTGTTGACAAAACCATGTACATCAATTCTAAGATTGGTGATTTCAAAAGTTTCATCAGTACTGATACCGGTTTCGGAACCATTGAATGGAAAGCAGGAAAGCCTGTGTTGAATGTGGTTTATGGCAACATTGATGTGAAACGCTATAATGTTTCGGGCAAGATTGTGGATTGAGGTCAATTAGGATAGGATGTACAATCAAAGACAGATTAAGATGACAGAGAAGAAGAAACTTTTTGTTTTGTGTGTTGCACTATTTTGCTTTATGGCTGTTTCTGCACAGCAGAGAATGTCTGTATCGTCTCCTGACGGAAAACTTAGATTTTCTCTGAAAGTGACGTCGGAGAGTGTTTCATATGACATCGACTATAGGAAGCAGCCTCTTATAACAAATTCTTTGCTTGGTTTCAGCTTTGATAGCGGAGAGTTCGGAAGGAATCTTAAAGCAGGAAAGGTGCAGCGTAAAAAGATTGATGAGACATACAAGCTCATTGTCGGCAAGACAAGTAGTGTACGTAGCCGTTGTAATGAAATGACCGTTCCCATGCAGGAACGGTCAGATTCCGGCCGTCTGATAAACCTGGTTGTAAGGGCATTCGATGACGGGATAGCATTCAGATATGAATTTCCGGAACAGAAAGCATGGGATTCATACGTGATGTATGATGAAAGGACACAGTTCAACTTGCAAGGAAACCCGATGGCGTTGCTCATGTACCTGCCCGGGTATGTGAATACACACGAAGGGGTATACAGCCATGTAAGATATGACAAGGTGGCAAGGAAAAGGCTGATAGAGATGCCCGCCACATTCGAGTTCGACAACGGGGTGGCAGTGGCCATAACCGAAGCGGCCATAAGGGACTATGCGGGAATGTACCTGGTGAAGGAGAAGGGTGGACTGGTGGGAAAGCTCTCGCCAAAACTCGGGCAGGAGAAGATAAAGGTCGAGACAGACAGTTTCCCGCACCGTACCCCGTGGCGCGTAATCTCCGTTGCAGACCGGGTGGGAGGATTGCTGGAGACGAATATACTAACAAGCCTGAACGAGCCCTGCAGGATTGAAGACACTTCATGGATTAAGCCTTGCAGGACCACGTTCACATGGTGGAACGGGAATGTCGTGCCGGACAGCACCTTCTCTCCGGGAAACAACTTCGATACAAACAAGTACTACATCGATTTTGCAGCACGCAATGGCTTGGATGCACATGGAATCTACGGATATGCGGAGACTCCTTGGTACTATGATGACAACTTCAATTTCGGATGGGCGGGACCCAATGCGGACGTTACAAAACCGATACCGTGCCTGAACATGCCGAGAATTGTGGAATATGCAAGGAGCAAGGGGGTTGGCATACATCTGTGGGTACACTGGAGACCGTTGTACGACAAACTCGAAGAAGCCTTTGCGCTCTATGAGGGATGGGGAGTAAAAGGACTCATGGTGGACTTCATGGACCGTAATGACCAAGAGATGATACGCATCCAAGAAGAGATACTGGAATGTGCGGCAAGACACAGGCTCTTCATACAGTTCCATGGGTCGAGCAAGCCTTCCGGACTGGTAAGGACGTATCCGAATGAATTCACACGGGAAGGGACACTCAACTATGAAGTATGCAAATGGGACACGCTGGTGAATGCGGACCATGACATTGCGATACCCTTCACCAGGATGCTGGCGGGAGCGACGGACTATCACCTGGGAGGGTTCAGGGCACTGCCGCGCTCGGAGTTCAAGATACAGTATGTAAATCCTCATGTAATGAGCACACGCTGCCATATGTTGGCCATGTATGTGGTTTTGGAAGACCATCTCACCTCGTCGTTGTGCGATACGCCAAAGGCTTATGAAGGTCAACCGGGGTTCGAGGTGCTCCGTACCGTGCCGGGAACGTGGGATGAGATAAGAGTTCCGCTGGCAAGGATGAATGAGCATGTCACGGTGGCCCGCAGGAGCGGTTTGGACTGGTGGGTAGGCTCGCTAAACAACGGTGCGGAAAGGAATCTGAAATTGAAATTGGACTTCCTTAGTGAGGGAGATTACCAGGCAACGATCTATACCGATGCGGAGGATGTGGAGCGGAATCCAAACAATCTGGACAGACTGGTGCGGAAAGTTACAAGGAAGGATATCATTGAACTGAATCTGGCAAAGGATGGAGGAGCGCTATTACATATCAGAAGGTTATAAGGGTGATGTTTATCAGTTGAAATTGTATTTCAATCAGTTGTTAGTTTGTTAGGATAAGAAGATTGTTCCAGGATAATATTTTTAATCAATGGATTTATAACATGAATAGAAGAAATTTTATAAAGAGAGTGGGCCTTTTGGGGGCAGGATATGCGCTGAATAAAAACTTGATGCTTGCGAATTCAGGCGTAGCTTCGACAGCTACCTCTTTTTCGTCGTTTCCAACAGTAAGGAAGCCTATATCGGAAAGGAACTTCAAAAGTCCTGCCATTGAAAAGGCCATTGCTACTTTTAAACAGAAGGTCAAGAATGAAGAACTGGGCTGGCTGTTTGGGAATTGTTTTCCGAATACGTTGGACACAACCGTTTTTTATTCAGAAAAGGATGGCCGACCGGATACATATGTGATTACCGGTGATATTGATGCCATGTGGTTAAGGGATAGTTCTGCCCAAGTATATCCGTATTTGGATTTCATGTCTGAAGATAAGAACCTGCAAAGACTGATAATTGGCGTTATCAATAAGCAGACCTCCTTTATATTGAAGGATCCGTATGCCAATGCCTTTTATGATGATGATACGAAGTATACAAGATGGAACAGCGATCATACGGAGATGAAACCGGGTATTCATGAGCGTAAATACGAGTTGGATTCGCTTTGCTATCCCATTCGCCTGGCATATGGATACTGGAAAAAGACAAATGATGCTTCTCCTTTCGATGCGCAATGGAAGAAGGCGATAGAAACCGTTTTAAGGGTCTGCAAGGAACAGCAGAGAAAAGATGGTAACGGGCCTTATAGCTTTCGCAGAACTTCGGAATGGGCTATAGATGCTGTTCCTATGGGTGGAGTGGGCTATAAAGTAAATCCGGTCGGATTGATTTGCTCTACTTTCAGGCCTAGTGATGATGCTACCATCTTTCCTTTTCTTGTCCCGTCCAATTTCTTTGCGGTGGCCAGTTTGAGGCAGGCTTCCGAAATGGTTCAAAAGATAACCAAAGACAATGTACTGGCTGATGAACTATTGGCGTTGAGTAAAGAAGTTTATAATGCTTTGCAGACTTATGCCGTGGTGAATCATCCGAAGTTCGGTAAAATCTATGCTTTTGAAATAGATGGCTTTGGATCTGCTTATCTTAGTGATGATGCCAACGTCCCTAATCTGCTGGCGTTACCCTATCTGGGTGGTGTTGATAGTGATGATGCAATTTATGCCAATACCAGAAGATTTGTATGGTCGGAATACAATCCTTACTTCTTTAAAGGTTCTTATTTTGAAGGGATAGGAGGACATCATATTGGTACGGACATGATATGGCCGATGAGCCTGATAATGAAAGCCCTGACTGCTCAAGACGATGAAGAGTTACAGCAATGTATCCAGATGCTCCAGAAAACGCATGCCGGTACCGGGTTCATGCACGAGTCGTTCCACAAGGATGATCCCAAGAAATTCACAAGGAGCTGGTTTGCATGGGCCAATACATTGTTTGGAGAATTGCTGTGGAAAACATTCAATGAGAAACCTTATTTATTGGAATATTAATCATCTAATTAATCAATGTAAACAAAAATTTATGAAAAGAATTACAAAATTCAGTTTGTTACTCTCCCTTGTTCTGGGATTGTACTTTCCTACTGTTTTTGCACAGTCGAACATGACGAACGAAATGTTTGACTTGGCAAAGTTGAAGTCGGGTGTAAAAAACAAAAGAATCTCCAGTACAGATCCTACCGGAGGTAACAGAGATCACTTGGAGCCTTTCAAACCAGGTGAGAAACGCATCATTGCAGACATCAAGGGAACGGGAGCCATCAACCATATTTGGGTGACGATTGCGCCTCCTCCTCCCACTTTGAGCAGAAACGACATTATCATTCGCATGTATTGGGATGGAAACGACTATCCCTCGGTAGAGTCTCCTATCGGACCTTTCTTTGGGCAGGGATGGGACGAAAGATATAATTATGCATCATTGCCTCTTTCATCAGGTCCTGAAAACGGTACCGGCATGTCATGCTATTTCACTATGCCTTTTGAGAAAGGCGCACGTATTGAAATCGAGAATCAAAGTGACAGGAACATTGATGCCTTCTATTTCTACGTAGATTATCTGGAAATGGACAAGCTTCCCAAAGATATGGGCAGATTCCATGCGTGGTACAACCATAACCTCACGGAGGCCCTTCCCGAAGGTGAAACGGAATGGGGGCTTACCGGAGAGCAGAAACCGAATACTACTGGTAAGGACAATTACGTGTTTGTAGAGACACAAGGAAAAGGTCATTTCGTTGGTATTAACTACTATGTACACTGTCCTACTACTATGTGGTATGGTGAAGGAGATGATATGTGGTTTATTGACGGAGAAAAAACACCTTCATTGATAGGAACGGGTACGGAAGATTTCTTCAATACTTCCTGGTGCCCTAAAGAGGCATTCTCGCATCCTTATTTCGGGTATCCTCGTGTGAATAATGATATCGGCTGGTTGGGACGTACCCATGTTTACCGCTTCTTCATAGCTGATCCCATCTTCTTTGAGAAGAGTGTTAAAGGAACGATAGAGCATGGTTCTAATAATAATTTGACGTTGGATTTGGCAACCGTTGCCTATTGGTATCAAGATTCAGCTGTTGCTCTTCCTGAAGCTCCTACGAAAGCACAAAGAGCACCGAAGCCTTTCATCAATCACATGGACATACATCGTTGGCGTGACGCTTGGCGTAAAGCTAAGGGTAATAAAGCAACTCTTTGGGGAAATGAATAAATAGTTCTCCTCTTTTTCGTATAGGTCCATATCTCTAAGTATTACTCTTTTTTAAGTCTTGCCACTTTGTTGGCAAGACTTTGCCATCGTGTTGGCACAATGTTGCCAATATGTTGGCAAAATATTGCCATTGAACAGGCTGAAGACGGAATTGTCAGTATTGAATTGTAACCAGGTCCTGACAACACCCAATGGGCTAAATTCTTTGGTACGAACGTTATGGTGGTAATGCCGGAGGGGAATTGATTGACGTTTTATGGATAGTATAAGCTTTTATTATTAAAGGGAAAACGGCAAGAAGGGATGCTGGAGAGCAACATAATCCCTTCCTGCCTTTTCTCTATCAATGGATTCATAAATTTAAATGTAATGAATATCAACAAAAAAAGTTTCTTGATTTTCTTGTTCGCTTTTCTGCTGGCAGGGATGTATGTTACAGCTCAAAACCCGTACAGATGGACAGATGAGTTGGAATTGTTGAAAAGAGTGGATAAACTGCCCGAGTATCGTACCGGTTCTTATGTGGAGCAGTTTTCGAGTTATGACAGAACATGGGGTAACGACGATGGTTTTGCCGGAACTTATTCTTTCCTCCGAAAGGAAGGGGATAAACTGGTGATTGCAGAAATGGAGGGCCCTGGAGTAATTAATCGTATTTGGACGCCTACACCGACAGATAATATGCTCTATTTTTACTTTGACGGAGAAAAGGAACCTGGTTTGAAAATAAAGTTCTCGGATTTGTTTTCCGGTAAGGTTTATCCGTTTACAAAGCCCGTTTGTGGTAATGAAATCGGTGGTTTTTATTGTTATCTGCCCATTACGTACAAAAAGTCCTGCAAAATTGTTTTCGATGGACCTAAATTGGAATTCATTCAGATACAATACCGTAACTTGCCGGAAAAGAAGGTGGAAACCTATACCGGTGAATTCTCACAGCAGGATAAGGATTTGTTGGCTGAGGTGAATAGAATATGGGCTGACTTGTCTCCTGCTGTAACGAATTATACCTTTGGAAAATCAGCTGGTGTACAGACGGAAGAAAAGGTATTTACACTGAGTCCGGGAGAAGAAGTTTCTTTCTTTGAGATGGCAGAACCGGGACGTATTGTAGGTATGTCGATTGATGGCGGAACATCTTTCGAAGGTTTATACAAAGATGTGATTCTTTCAGCTAAATGGGATAATGAGAAGGTGGAGGCTATTTATGCCCCCGTTGCTGATTTTTTTGGATATGCCTATGGAAAAGGAGCAATGCGGAGTATCTTAATGGGTAAGCAAGGTACTTCCAACTACTGCTATCTGCCAATGCCTTTTGACAAGTCAGCTTCTATGAAGATGATTTATAAAAAGAGAGAAGGTATTCAGCAATCTCCTATTTCTGTAAACGTTAAAGTGTACTATAACAGTAATAAGCGTAATGTGAAGGAAGAGGGTAAGTTCTATTCTGTATGGCGTAGAGAGAAAACTCCTCTCGGCATTTTCCATAAGTTTGCTGCACAAAAAGGAAAAGGACATTATGTAGGAACCATCCATCAGGCACAAGGCCTGCGTCCGGGAATGACCTTGTTCTTCGAAGGGGACGACAGCACTTACGTAGATAATAAAATGCGTCTGCACGGCACCGGTTCCGAAGACTATTACAACGGTGGCTGGTATGCTTTATTGGATCGTTGGGACAGAGGAAACAGCCTCCCTCTCCATGGTTGTCTGGATTATTCACTTCCGATGGCCAGAACCGGTGGATACCGTTTCTTCTTGGCCGACAAAATGTCCTATGAGAAGGAAATCTATCATGGAATGGAACATGGTGAAGTAAAAAATAATTTCCCGGTAGATTATACATCTGTTGGATTCTTCTATGCAGCCCAGCCATTGCAAGGCAGAGAAGAACCTACTGCTGAATTACGCACTGTATATCAGCCGACAGAACATATTTATTTCCCTCAATTGATGCAGCTGAGTCTTGGTGGAGGTGTCCAGGTAACAAATGAGCGTGGAATCCGTATGACCACCCAGCATGGAGGAGTAGTGCGCATCATGCTGAACGATGTGCCCGAAGGAAAATATAAAGTGCTGATAAACTATTTCGAGAAACCGAATGGTGCCGACTTCCAGGTTTGGCAACGCCAGAAGCAACTGTCCGGATGGATCTCTACTAAGAAGGACAAAGAAGTGTCTAAAGACAGAGTACATGTAGGAGACATCAATTTGACGGAACAAACCAATTCGGTCACTTTCCATGTGAGAAATAATAACGGTGGGGACCAGTTTGAACTGGGACTGATTATCCTGGAAAGAATAAAGGAATAGATGTGGGAATGTGTACTTGTATATGGAATTGATAAGAATGAGAACTAAACAAATTTTACTGTTCGGGCTTGTTACCTGTAGTTTGACGGGCAATATGGCTTGTAAGGATGCTGATAGTGAAAAAACGCTGTGTATTGATAATGTACGCATGATATCCCGTGTCACGGGTGATCCTTTGCCGGGAGATACATTGCTGAATCCCAATAATACCGGACCTGATTTTGATGTATATGGAACGGATTTGGGGTTAATGTGGCATATGGATGGAAACCGTGTGGGCATGTTTTTCGGAGATACCAGTGGAGAAGGCTTTGTCGTGAATAAAAATGGTGGTAATGGTTCCAACTGGCGTTCCAACGTACTGGCTTTTTCATCGGATACAGAGCTTACAGACGGTCTTAAAATAGATTCAATGCTGCTTGATGCCGATGGTAAGGCGCTTGAGGTATGTGCAGGCGGTAAGACGAATCCGGAGGTATACCAGACTTCCATCCCCACGAGTGCCATTCGTGCCGGGAAAACGGATTGTGTCCATATCATGAACATTTATGATTGGGGAGCGCCTCATGGACGCTGGCTTACCAATTTTTCTTCTGTCTATACTTCCAATGATGACGGTCGGACATGGGAGCGACGTGAAGAGGTGACTTTTTCTCCCGACAGTCATTTCTCGCAAGTGGCTTATGCCAAACGTGACGGATGGATTTATATGCTCGGCACACAGGCCGGACGTGGTGATGCTGCGTATCTGGCGCGTTTCCTTGAGAACGATCTTCTGGATATGAAGGCCTATGAATACTGGAACGGTGAAAGTAAAGAGTGGATACGTGGAAATGAGGCTGCCGCTACTCCGGTATTGAGAGGTCCCGTAGGAGAAGCGTCGCTGATATGGCACAAGAAGTTTGAGCGTTGGATTCTGACTTATAATTATGATCCGAATCATGACGAGACTCCTTTGACCAAAAGGCATGCCATTCTTTATTGTACATCGAAGGATCTCGTCCAGTGGAGCGAGCCGAAAGTATTGGCGGAAGCGGACAGATATCCAGCTTTGTATTGCGCTTACATACATCCGTTGAAAGACAATGATGACCAGCTTTGGTTCATCATGTCCATGTGGGGGCCGTACAATGCTTTTCTGATGTGTGCCGATATGAAGCTGGAATAATAATCACTTGACTTGAATTGGATATGAAGCTTAGGAATTTATTTTATTAATAGCTCTCTCGTTACCGGTTTGCTTGTCTGCACAGACAAGCAAACAAATCTATCTGCAACGAGCCGATTCTTTGCTTCAGCAGATACTTACTCTCTATAAAGTGGAGAAGTACGGCCTGCTGACGGAAACTTATCCAAGAAATCCGGAGCAGAGAATTACATATACGGCCAATACCGGCACTGTCGTTAACCAGCAGGAGGTCTCTTTCTTGTGGCCTTATTCAGCCTTGGTATCCGGTTGTGTTTCTTTGTATAAGGTTTCCGGGCAAAAGAAGTACAGAAAACTGATGGACCGGCAGATAAAGCCGGGACTGGACCTTTATTGGGACTCTACCCGGATTCCCCATTGTTACCAGTCGTATCCGGCTTTTGCAGGTCATAATGATCGTTATTACGATGACAATGACTGGGTGGCCATTGATTTCTGTGATTACTATGAACAGACTGGTGACAAGGAGTATCTGGAAAAAGCCATCCAGCTGCATGACTATATTTATTCCGGATGGTCCGAAGAGTTGGGGGGAGGAATCTATTGGTGCGAACAGAAGAAAGAATCAAAAAACACTTGTTCGAATGCTCCGGCTACTGTTCTCTGTATGAGGCTGTTTAAGTTGACTAAGGATGCAAAATACCTTGAGCAAGCTAAGAAGACCTATCAATGGACCCGTGACAATCTTTGTGACCCTTCTGACTTTGTATATTGGGACAACAAGAATTTGCAGGGAAAAGTGGATCCGGCCAAATATACTTATAACAGCGGGCAGATGATTCAGGCCGGTGTACTTCTCTATCAGGTAACTGGAGAGAAGCGTTACCTGAAGGAAGCGCAGCAGACAGCCGAGGGTGCCTGCCGTTTCTTTCTGAAGGTACAGCCTATCGCAACAGGAGAGATGAAATTCTTTCCGGCAACTCCTTGGTTTAATGTAATCTTGTTCAGAGGTTTGAAGGCGCTATATCTGGTTGATAGGAATGAGGCGTACATAAAGACCATGATTGCGAATGCGGATTATGCTTGGAACTATGCGCGTGATGAGAATGGCTTGTTTAGTAATGATTGGTCGGGAAACAGAAAAGAGCAGTTCAAGAGTCTACTGGAGAATGCCTGTATGATTGAGCTTTTCGCCGAGATCAGCGAACTGCAATAAATAAAACCTTTAAACACAATAAATAAACAGAAAATGAAAAAACAGATTGCAGTATTGGTATCTGCCTTGCTATTGGGTGGCGGTGCCTATGCTCAAAATAGTGTGCAGGCGCAAAAGCCGAAAGCCTACATGGTGTCTGATGCACATTTGGACACACAGTGGAACTGGGATATCCAGACCACAATCAAGGATTATGTGTGGAATACGATCAGCCAGAATCTGTTTCTGCTGAAGCAGTATCCGGAATATTTTTAATTTTGAAGGAGGTGTGAAATATGCTTGGATGAAGGAATATTATCCGGCGCAATACGAAGAGATGAAGAAATTCATAGAGAGCGGCCGTTGGCATATCAGCGGAGCCAGCTGGGATGCCACTGATACACTGGTTCCTTCCATAGAGTCTGCGATTCGTAACATCATGCTTGGTCAGAATTATTATCGGAAGGAATTCGGTGTGGAAAGCACGGACATCTTTTTGCCGGATTGTTTCGGTTTTGGCTGGACACTTCCTGCCATTACGTCCCATTGCGGACTGATTGGTTTCTCTTCTCAGAAGTTGCAGTGGCGCAACAAGCCGTTCTACGGCAACGACAAATATCCTTTCACTATCGGCCTATGGCAAGGTATAGACGGCTCTACCATCATGATGGCTCATGGATATGATTATAACCAGCGTTTTGAGGACGAAGACTTGTCGGAAAACAAGAATTTGTTGGAATTGACTACCCACTCTCCGCTTCACATGGTCTACCGCTATTACGGTACGGGAGACATAGGTGGTTCACCTACATTGGAGTCTGTACGTGCCATAGAGAAAGGCCTGCAAGGCAATGGTCCGCTGCAGATTGTCAGTGCCACGAGTGACCGGATATATAAAGACTTCCAGCCTTACGCAAGCCATCCGGAACTGCCCAAGTTCAACGGTGAACTGTTGATGGATGTTCACGGTACCGGATGTTATACTTCCCAGGCTGCCATGAAGCTGTACAACCGTCAGAATGATCTTTTGGGGGATGCAGCGGAACGCTCCTCCGTTGTAGCCGAATGGCTGAACCAGGCTTCTTATCCCGGAGCTGCACTGACTGAGAACTGGCAGCGCTTCATTTTCCATCAGTTCCATGATGACCTTACGGGAACAAGTATACCGCGGGCTTATGAATTCTCATGGAATGACGAGTTGATTTCCCTCAAGCAGTTCTCCGGTATTCTTACTTCCTCCATTGATGCTGTGGCAAGAAAGATGGATACTAGGGTGAAAGGGATACCGGTGGTGCTTTACAATGCGCTTGGATTCCAGGTTACCGATATGGCAGAGGTGGAACTTGCCTTGCCAAAGGAACCGAAAGGGGTTGCCGTATATGATATGAATGGTCGGAAAGTGGCCTCCCAACTGCTGTCCTATGCCGACGGTAAAGCCAGACTCTTGATGGAAGCCGTTGTACCTGCTACCGGTTATGCGGTATATGATGTCCGCACATCCGGTCCGTCGGCTGATGCCCGGGTATCTGTGAATGCCAATGCATTGGAGAATTCTGTTTACAAGATAACGTTGGATAAGAAGGGAGACATCATTTCACTGTTTGACAAGAAGAATGGCAAGGAGCTGGTGAAACCCGGTAAATCCATTCGTTTGGCGCTTTTCACGCAGAACAAGTCCTACATATGGCCTGCTTGGGAAATCTTGAAGGAGACCATAGACCGGGAACCGGTTTCCATCACAGAGGATGTGAAGATGACATTGGTGGAGGATGGTGAGCTGCGCAAGTCACTCTGCATCGAGAAACGTTATGGAGAGTCACTCTTCAAGCAATACATCCGCTTGTATGAAGGCAACCGTGCTGACCGCATAGACTTCTACAATGAGGTGGACTGGCAGTTGTCCAATGCCTTATTGAAGGCCGAATTCCCCTTGAACATAGCAAATACGGAAGCTACTTACGATTTGGGACTTGGAAGCGTGAAGCGGGGCAACAATACGGAGACTGCCTATGAAGTCTATGCACAGTATTGGGCCGATTTGACTGACCGTAGTGGAAACTATGGTGTGTCTGTCCTGAATGACAGCAAATACGGTTGGGACAAACCGGACGACAACACCCTCCGCCTGACTCTGCTGCATACCCCCGAAACAGACAAGGATTATGCTTACCAGAATCGCCAGGACTTCGGTCATCATTGCTTTACATACAGTCTGGTGGGTCATGCCGGCGGACTTGACAAGGCTGCCACCATAGAGAAGGCGGAGATGTTGAACCAGAGGTTGAAAGCTTTCCGTACCGACAAACACAAGGGTACGTTGGGTAAGGAGTTCTCTTTCGTCTCTTCCAATAACCGCAATGTCATTATCAAGGCATTGAAGAAAGCCGAGAACTCGGATGAGTATGTAGTGCGTGTCTATGAGATGGGCGGTGAGAAGGTGCAGGATGCGGTACTTTCTTTTGCAGGCGAAATTGCCAGTGCCTGCGAAGCGGATGGCACTGAAAAGAGTATCGGTTCGGCCGAATTCAGTGGAAACGGGCTGTCTGTAAGTATAAAGCCTTATTCTATAAAGACATTCAAGGTACGTTTGAAGTCATCGGGCGAGGACGCTTATCAATTGCAATATGCCTCTTTACCGTTGTCCTATAACTATAAATGTTCATCATTCAACGAGTTCCGCGGTGAAGCTGATTTTGAGTCGGGCTATTCGTTTGCGGCAGAACTGTTGCCCGAATCCCTGGCTGTAAACGGGATTCCTTTCCAACTCGGTGAGAAAGATGCCGCCAACGGAATGACATGCAATGGTGATACTATTGTTCTACCGGAAGGTAAAAAGTATAATAAACTGTATTTCCTGGCTGCTGCTACGGACGGGGACTATGCTGCCACTTTCCGGTGCGGACGTAACAAGAGTGAGGTCATTGTACCTTCCTATACCGGATTTGTCGGACAGTGGGGACATTCCGGACATACCAAAGGTTATCTGAAGGATGCCGAAGTGGCTTATGTGGGGACTCACCGCCACTCTCCTACAGACGATGAGGCCTATGAGTTTACCTATATGTTCAAGTTCGGTATCGATATTCCGGAAGGTGCCGCCAGCCTTATACTTCCGAAGAATGAAAAGGTTGTTCTTTTTGCTGCCACATTGGTGGAGGAAACTCAGAAACCTGTCCAGGTTGCCACTACCTTGTTCCATACAGCCATCCGCAACAATGAGATGGAGTTGAACAATGTGGAGGCAGAAAAAGAGAATCTGTTGAAGGGTGCGAAGATTATCGCTTATTCCGGTTATTTCAATGATAATGAGAAACCTGAACGCATCGTTGACGGGGATGTCGATACCAAATGGTGCGAAGTGGGAAGTGCGTTGAACTATGTGGATTTTGATTTGGGTGAAGCGAAAACGGTGAGCGGTTGGAAACTGGTGAATGCAGGCCGTGAGGACAAAGGGTACATTACTTCCGCTTGCTTCCTGCAAGGCAGAAACAGCCAGACTGAAGAATGGAAGACACTTGACAATATAGATGGAAACCGGCAGAATGTCGTATCACGTATGATTGACACTCCGGCGCAGGTTCGCTATGTACGCTTGATGATAACCCGTCCTATGCAGCATGCAGGAGGAAAGGTGTTACGCATCAATGAGATGGAGATTTACTAAAATAATCGGCTATGATGAAAAAACTAGTTTTTGTAATTCAGTTGATATTTCTCTATAGCGGTTTGGCTATGGCCGACCCGGTTATCTCTCTTAAGACATTGTTGCATGAGATGACAGACCGTTCCGTGCTGGCGCGTTGGCCCGAAAATGCCTATACGTGTAAGCAGTTCAGCAGCTACGACCGTAGTTCGCATAACATGACGGATAAGCGTGCCTGGTTTGGTAATTTCGACCAAGGACAGTTTATCCGCCAGGAAGAGAACGGAGGGAGGACGGAATATGTGATGATGGATGCCGAAGGCCCCGGTGCCATAGTTCGTTTCTGGATGACTTTCTCCGGCATAAATCGGGGACAAGGGACTCTGCGTATCTACATAGACAATGAGGAAAAACCGGTAATTGAAGGCAATGTACGTGATATATTGAGCGGACAAGTCCTTTGTGGAGAACCTCTTTCAACTTCAGTACCCGATGAGGCTCCGATGGAAGAAAGAGGGCATAATTTATATTTGCCCATACCTTATGCCAAGCGGTGCAAGGTGACTATCGAATCGCCGGACTTGAAGATTACTCCGGAGGGGAAAATTGAGAGTAAGACCATTGTATACTATGCTATCAATTACCGCACTTATACTTCTCCGGTCAAGGTGATTTCTTTCTCGGCCAAAGAGTTGAAGAAGAATGCCCGGCTGATAGCTGCTGTCAATAAGAAGCTGTTGGAAGGAACACCTGGTATTGATACTCCGCTTGCGGGAAGAGAAAGTACGCTCAATCTGGCGGCTTCTCTGGCTCCGGGTGAAAGCCGTAGTTTTACGATTGACGGCTCTCGTGCCATTCGTCGTCTTTCGATGCGGATTGATGCCGATGACCGTCGCCAAGCACTTCGCTCTACGGTCTTGTCCATTGCCTTTGATGGGGAACTAACTGTCTGGGCTCCGGTCGGTGAGTTTTTTGGGGTAGGCTATTATCCCGTTGCAACTGGTACGTGGTATACGCGGGCCGTGCAGGATGATGTGATGAGTGCATGGTGGGTGATGCCTTTCGAGCGGAACTGTACGATTACCTTGACCAATTATGGGGAACAGCCGGTGGAGATATCCAAGGCTGCTGCAGTTAGTGGAAAGTGGCAGTGGGATGAGCGCTCCATGCACTTTGGTACCACATGGCAGCAGTTTACGCATATCCATGCCCGGGGCGATGAGTTTGCCCAGGACCTTACGTTTGCCGATCTTAAAGGTAGGGGCGTGTATGTGGGAGATGCGGTTACTGTCTATAACCCCAACTTGGGTTGGTGGGGAGAAGGAGATGAAAAGGTGTATGTGGACGGTGAAACCTTTCCGTCACACTTTGGAACGGGTACAGAAGATTATTATGGCTATGCCTGGGGGCGCTATGAACCGTGGATAAACCATCCTTTTGTTGCCCAACCCATAGGAGATGGCTGTTATGCCCACATAGGTCTGGCGCAGAATACCCGTGTTCGTAGTTTGGATGCGATTCCGTTTACCCGGAGCCTGCGCTTTGACATGGAACTGTTCGACTGGTCGAATATACACCTTAATTATGCTCCGATAACCTTCTGGTATATGCTTCCCAGAGGCGAAATACAGCCGAAACCCTTTGTGAGCGATGTACGCGAACGGGTTGCCAACCAACCGTCAGATATTTTCGGTTTAGGGATGAGTCTGGTTGTGGAGGGCGAAGTCATGCAGCCTCGTCCGGGGCATATGGGTTCCGTTGAATTGCAGACCAACTTCCACCCCTTGTGGAGTGAGGGTATGCAGCTCTACTGGAAAGAGTTTAAACCGGGAGATAAGCTGTCATTAGTTTTTGACAGTGAAGTGGAAGGAACTTATTATGCGAAAATACAGTTCACTGTGGCGCCTGATTATGGTACATTTGCCCTTCGTGTAAATGATAAGGTGATTACTCCGGAAGTCAGTCTGACCAATGGAGAAGTGTCTCTGCTTTTGGTGAATCTTGGGCGGGTCAATTTGAAAAAAGGAAAGAATGAGTTGCAGATTGAGTCGATTGCACTGGCTCCGGGACATGATACCGGTTTCTTTGGGATTGATAAGTTGACTCTTCGCAAATAATTCTGTAGACGTCTCTATCGCAGGGATTGTACTTGTATGGATAGCTTTGGATAAATAAAAGTCCAAGGCTATCTTTTTTGTATCAGTTCTTTTTCTATGATAAAATGCTATCTTTGTCCTCAAAATAATAGGTAAGATGAAACTTCGTTCACTCTATATCCTTTCTATTGTAGGGCTGCTACTGGTAATTGTGGTGCAGATTGGTGGTATGATGTATGCTTACGACAATACCAAGAAAGAGGCGGAACGCGCACTGAACGAATGTTTCCGTCTGGCTTTTATCGAAACGGTGGACAACGAGATTAATAATTTACCGTTTCCTGACATGACTATCCCTTTTTACTCGTATCTATCCAAAGACAGTATCAGGTCTTTCGAAGATGAGATGTTTTTAAACTATCAGCAGGCAGCTTCCTTTCTCGAAGATGTATATCATGTCGCCATTCCATTAGATGTGATGGCGAGGTTGGTAGAGAAGAAACTGAAATGGAAAAATATAGACCGGACTGTAAATATCCGTCCTGCGACGGACAGAAGCAAGCGTTCGGTATATGTACGGTTCAAGTCTGTTCTTTCGGAAAAAGCCTGGTTGAATGAGAAGAAAGGAGAGGCCATTGAAGCTGTCATGTTTTCTCCTTTTATACCGCTTGTCAAGGATATAGTCTTTTTGTTCCTTCCTACGCTTCTCTTGGTTGTTTTTCTGGTGTACAGTTGGGCCAGGCAAATGGATTCCATACTTAAACAAGGTAATGATATTGAGAAGCAGCGGTCTGCTTTTTATGTGCTGGCAGAGAAGATGAGGTTGCCGATAGGTGAGGTACGTAGTCAGATATCGGAGAGCCGGTGGGCAGATATAGAAGCCTCGGGGCAACATTTGCTGGACATGACAGAACATACGCTTACGGGAGCTAAGCAAAGCGAACGGCAGCGGCAGGTGCGCAAGCAATATTCTTTTAAAGTCTTTTCGATTGTCGGGTTGATTGCCGGCTGTCTGCTGATGGTAGTCTGGTTTGTCTATTTGTACCGTGCTTCTTTCAAAGAAACTGCCTATCAGGTAAATGATTGTTTTGAAGCGGCTTTTTATGACGAGGTCTTGAAACGCCGCCTTTCTTTGCTCTACGAACAGACTGATAGGGATGGAAAGGATGAATGGGAAGAGAGTGTTGAATCGCCTTTTGCAAAGGAGCAAAGGGAATTTCTGGAGAAAGAGCAGTCGAAGTATAAGGTGAACCGCTTTGGAGTGGTACATATGTACAATCCGGTCGATTTGAATTATCGACTACGCTCTGCTTTGATTATGCAGCGCAGCATCAATGAAAGCGGAATGGAATTTCCTCTCTCCGTGCAGTACCTCGATTCTGCTTTTGCTTCCAGGTTGGAAGCCTTGGGAATGACCTATAAGAGTGGTATCCGCCAGTACTACGCTCCCTCCGATAGTACAGTGGTGGAAGCAGGATATGCCTCGGCAAAATATCAGGATATTTCTTCCCGGTTTATACCGTTGAAGGAGGACAGCATCCTTTGTATACAAGGTGTGGTGAAGAATCCGTATCGCTACGTCATAAGTTCCGTATGGTATCTGTTTCTGCCTCTTTGGGTGATGTTTTTGGTGGTGTTGGACTGTATTCTCGGCCAGGTGAAAGTTTTGCGTACACAGCGGCATTTGGAGCAATTCCAGAAGGATTTTACTTATGCTATGATACACGACATGAAGTCTCCTCTGAGTTCCATCCTGATGGGAGCTCATATTCTGAATAGCGGCAAATTGTCCGGTAAGCCCGGAAAAGAAGAGAAATACCGGCAGGCGATGATGGAAGAGTGTGAGCATCTGCTTACCCTTTCCAATCGTGTACTGGTACTTACCAAGCTGGATGAGGGACATTTGGAACTCCATCAGGAAGAGGTGCCTTTGCGGCCTTTACTTGATGATATGATTGCCAAAATTTCTCTGAAAACCAGCAAAAGGGTAGAATTTACGACCGTTTATCATCGTTGTGAAATGGTGTATGCCGATGCCTTCTGTTTGCGTGAAGTGTTGGGCAATCTGCTGGACAATGCCATTAAATATTCCCATGAAGAGGTAAAGATAGATATTATTTGCGAATCGGAGAAAGGCTTCTGCAAGATAAAGGTGTGTGACAACGGATTGGGTATTCCCTTAAAAGACCAGTCTCTTATCTTCAACCGTTTTGAACGTTCTGCAGCAGTCGGGCGAAGTGGAAGGGGCGGTGCTGCAGGTTTTGGTCTGGGCCTGAATTATGTACAGCAGGTGATGCTGGCACATGGCGGCAGGGTAGAAGTGGAAAGTGAAGAGGGGTGCTTCAGTGAATTTACACTCTACTTTCCTATTGAGACTGTATAAATTTACCACACGTGGAAATTCAATCCTTCTGATTTGTCAGTAATATAGGAGCCTCCACCGAATGAGCGTAATTGCCAGAGGATGTAAAGGTCGTCGAAACTCATGACAGCCAGTAATATTCCAAATCGTGTGACATCATAATTGCCACTTGTCATACCATATATAAGGGGCAATATACCCAGTAGCAGGAAGGGCAGCAGGCATGTGGTGCGATATTGCCACATGCGTATCGGCGAAAACAATCTGAACAACAGTTTATGTAGGAATAGATTTACCAGGACAGCTGCCAATATACACATGAAGAATCTGACCAGCGATAGATGGCTGGTTGTTTCTCCATGTATCGACTGAAACAGAATCAGCATTGGTACTGCAAATACTATGGCAGCTATGATGCCGTATTTATTAATCCTCTTGCCCGAAACTACTATCTCTGTCCCTTTTCGGCTTTTTGTTATTGAAATATCTGCTTTCATAGTGTGGATTTTTTGTATTGATGTTGCAAAGGTAGAGTGGGGCACATGCTTCATAAGTTATCGCTACGTTAATATTAGGTTAAGAGGCGTTGTTTTCCTCGTTTATTTTATAGCAATATGACTGTTGCATTCATTCTTTTCCTTATTTTTGCAATATATAATAAACGCATTATGATAAAGTTATTGTTGGTAGAAGACGATGCAAGCTTGAGATATATAGTTCAGGGCGGGTTGGAAGATATGATAGGCGGTTATGAAGTGATTGCTGCCGCCAATGGCGAGGAGGGCTTGAAACAGTGGAAAGAACAACATCCTGATGTGATAGTATCTGATATAGAAATGCCCGTTATGAACGGTTACGAGATGGTGAAGCGTATCCGCGAGACAGATGGGGAAACTCCGATTCTGTTCTCCTCTGCCCTGATATCTCCTAAAGATGTGGTAAAAGGTTATGAAATCGGTGCCAATAACTATATAAAGAAACCGTTCATTCCCGAAGAACTGGATGCACATGTCCACGCCTTATTGAAGCTTTCCAAAGGCGAAAAATCGAAAGACACGAGTCAATGCTACAAGATAGGCAAGGAATATGTGTTGGATGCCACACATGCCACTTTGAAACATGCTTCGGGTGTAAACAAGACTTTGACTGTGCGCGAGACAGGTTTGTTGCAGATGCTTTGTGAGAAGCGGGGAGACGTTATCCGCCGGGAAGCTATCTTGGATAAATTCTGGAATACGGAAGATGATTACTTTGCTTCCCGCAGCCTGGATGTATTTGTGACGAGACTTCGGAAATTTCTTTCGGAAGACGAGTCGGTAACCATTAAAACAGTGAAAGGAGTAGGATTGATACTGATAGAAAATTAATAATGTATCCTTCTATATTGCAATAATTTAGCAGTACATGTACTGTTCTTCTGGTTTATTTTCGTTATTTTTGTATAGCAGTATTATATGAATATAAAGAAGGAGGGTATATGCGTATAAAACGGAAAGTCAGTATCTCTTGTCTTGGTGGCCGTTTGGGAATCTGCCTGCTGTTGGCTTTTGTGCCGCAATTGCTTTTTGCGCAGGAAGACAGTGTACGTTTCATTCGTGACAGTATACAGATACAGCCGGAATTCAATGAATCTCTATTCTCTCCTTTTGAGCTTCCTTCTGAAAACTCTGCCCCTTCTTCCATGTTTCATCCGGAGCACTCCTATTCCCTGCCCGATTTTTCACTGAAAGAGTCTCTTCGTCTGCCTTATCAGACCAATCCTTCCCTGCTATTTCGGGGAGATTACAGTACAAGCGGTGTATTAAGACAGTTTCCTCACGGTATGTTATTCGGTTCCGGTGGGCAGACCAGCGTACCGGGTATCGGACGTTTCAACAATGCTTCCCTGGGATATCAGCATGCCTTTAACCAAAGGCTGACGCTCCAGCTTGGCGTAGATGCCATGAAGATAAATATGATTCATTCCACCGGGCAGGCTTTCAGTACTTCGGGAGCTTTACGGTATCAGGCTTCGGACCGTGTAGCTTTTAAGGTTTTCGGTTCGTATGCCATAGGAAATACTTACGGGATGGATACCCACCGCTACGGTGCCACCATGTCTCTGGATATGTCCGAACGTTTTGGTATGGAAGTTGGAGTACAACGTTATTACGATGCTTATCGCGGTCGTTGGGAGACGGTTCCCGTTGTGATTCCCTATTATAATTTCGACAAGTTTAAATTAAGTCTGGATGTAGGTGGAATCTTGTATGAGATTCTGCGTAACACCGTCTTTGATAATAGAGGGGGCAGTGGCGGAGCGACTATTGCCCCACCACGTTTTCAGATGCCGCCATTGAGATAAGATAAGTATAAATCAGCTTTTTGTAGGGACAATCATCAAACAGTTTACTACTGTTACATAATATTATTGCTAATGTAGAAATACTTTCATGATATTTCGTTTATTTTTTGTTTTGCTGTTCGTTTTTGTGCGGACAGTTGTCCGAAAATGGACATTACTATAAAATAGTTATTCTTTGATAATCAGTGATTTAATTCTTTGGCACGCAGATTGACTATATATAGGCGAAGGCGGTTATGAAACAACAACCTCCTCAGAGAAAGAAGTAATAACAATAAAAAATAACGATTATGAAAGCAACAATATTTTCAAAAGCAGTGGTAATGATGGCAGTGGTAATGGCAAGTGTAATGAACTTTTCTGCAAGCGCGACAACTCCTGCCGATTATGTGAAAAACGAGGAGATGACCGGAGAACTGATGACCGCCAAGACTATCTTCCGCAATGAGGACGGACACCTTTTCCGTCACCTCCGCTACACTTACACTTATGACAGTGAGAACCGTGTGACGAGCAAGGAAGCTTTCAAGTGGGATAGCGTAAAGGAAGCCTGGGTGCCTTATTTCAAGCTGGATGTTGAATACACTGACAGTGAAGTTGAGTTGAGCTATGCCCGTTGGAACAGTAGAACTAATGGTTACGACAGCTATACGCAAACTACCGTTTACGAACTGAATGACAGCAATGCGGCTTTGATGTTGGCAAGTACCAAATAAAGGATAATATATCAAATACAAAAGAGCCAAGTATCGTGAGGTGACACACCTTTGATACTTGGCTCTTTTTCGTTGAGGAAATGTATTATTGTTTCTCTGTTATCAGTCCGACAGCATAATTCAGCACTGTATCTTCATCCTTCATGAAATCTGCTACGGTTTGGGATACTTGATGATGGGGCGGTATGCCTATACCTTCCATGGGGAAACCTTTAGAAGAGACGTCCGGCTGGCGGGTAGGGATACGGAAATAGGTCCGCTGTTTGGTACAGAAAGGACGGGGGCCATTGCCGGTATCCCCTCCGGTAGCTTCGCCGATGAGGGTGACATTTCCGCTTTCCTTCATGTCGAGTGTGAAGCTCTCGGCAGCAGAGAGCGTATATGTGTCGGTCAGCAGATAGATTTTACCCTTATAGGCGTCGGCTTCGGGCTGCATGAAGTAGTTCTTGCTGACGCAGTGTGGTTGTGTTTCGCGGATGAAGTACTTGCAGATGTTTACTCCATTCATGCTGTTTCCTCCTCCGTTTCTACGTACGTCTATAATGAGGTATGGTAAATCCTTGACTTTGGGATAGACCGCCTTGAAATCTTCCATGACGGGGTTCATCATGGTTTTGATGGTAAGGTAACCAATGCTGTCTTGTAATATCCTGCTCTCCACAGTTTGTTCTTCGTTATCCGGAAAATAGTCCCTTTGTTTCAAGGGAAGGGTGACGGTCAGAGTATCGCCCCCTCTCAGCAGTGTATAGTTTCTTAGGGTGTCTGCATAACTACGGAACGCATCATAGGCTGTACGGAGCCGTCTGTGGGGGACGGTAGATGCTTCGGTATATTTTTCGTTCTGTTCAATCCATTGTTTATAGGGGAGTCCGTTGATAGCTATAATTCGGTCTTTGTCCTGGAAGCCGTATTCTGTCAGATAGTCACTGGGTTTGTCAACGAACAAGGAATCCTCTATAAAGGCTACGCGCTGATTGGCTGTGTACCTCTTGTAGCAGGTAATGGCGTGGGCGCATTGTAAGGCAGAGATGTATTCCTGCACTATCAGTCCGTAGTCTGTGGTGGTCTGCGCCTGGCGAACGCGGGCGTCACAAGCTTGATACAATGAATCCATATTCAGATGCTTGGCTTGGTATAATGAATAATTCTCCATGACAATCTGGTGTATTTCTTTGAAATCTTCTTCAAACTGCGAGGGGGGTAACGGTAGTTCCGCGATGTAGAAGTTTTCTACATCAATCTGCTTGTCATTATAGAAATAGTTGGCATAAACATACAAACCACACCAAATGGTTGCCAGTACAGCCATTACGATGACTATTACTTTTGAAATTTTTTTCAGAATCTTCATTTTTTATAGAGTTTAGTCGATATTTGCTTTTTCGGCAAAAATAGTAATAATTTTTGTTAATCTTATTTTTCTAACTCCTTATTTGCCAATAATGGTAACATGGAGGTAACTAGCTGAGCTTCAAGTGCCTTCTTGTACGATGTCTGGTAGTTGGCTAACTTTGCAGCCGTAAATCAAAACATACTAAGGAGAAGTGATTATGAAGAACTATCAGAAAGTAAATGTGCCCGCAGGCGAGGCACGTGTCGAGTTGCACGATTCATTGAATCTGACTGGTGCAGAAGTATCTATCAGCAATTTGCCGGCTGGTGCAGGAGTACCTTTTGTGCATTCGCACAAGCAAAATGAAGAAATTTATGCCGTCCTCTCCGGACGCGGCACCATGGTGGTTGACGGAGAAACCGTAGAACTGCAGGCGGGTGACTGGCTTCGCGTGGCTCCGGCAGGAGAACGCCAATTGTCGGCTGCGGCAGACAGCGCCATTAGTGTGATTTGTATTCAGGTGAAAGCCGGCTCTCTGGAAGGCTTTACGATGACGGACGGTGTGGTGAAGTAAGAGGAAGTCACACAAGTAAAATTAAGGTGATAGGGGATGGTCTGTGGTGCAGGCTATTCCCTATTGTCATATGATGTGCAGTGATTTATTGACTGCGATTTGTTTTAAGTCAAAATAATCATATATTTTGTACTATACCTAAGAAAACAGACTATGTCAACTGATGCAATAAAACAGAAATTATGATTAAATTGAAGAAAGAGCATTGTTTCTGTCACATAACGAGGACCCAATCAAAGAGCTTAAAACTAAGAATTGAAAACATAATATCATGACCCAGCATAATGCCATCAAGCTTTTCGAAGCGAAGAAAGTCCGAACCGTTTGGGACGACATAGAAGAAAGATGGTACTTCTCAATAGTAGATGTGGTGACAGTCTGCTGTATGCCTATCCAGTTACGTCTCCGATAGATTGGAAAAGGAAAGATATAAGAGGAAACGTGTTTTCATTTTGTTCTTGTTTTGGGCGCAAAAGTAATAAATATCTCCGTTAACCTAACATTAACGTAACGATAACCTAAAAGCTTTTTACCACCTCCTATCTTTGCAATGTCGAAAGGGAACAACTCCCCCAAAGACAAGAACTTGAAACAAAATGTATAACTTAAAAAATAGAACCATTATGAAGACTTTAGTAATTTCAGCAATCATCGCAATGACCTCTTTAGTAAACGTAGTAAGCGCAGCAGCTGTTAACCGTACAGACAACTTTGCCTATAATACCGAAACCAACGACGGCCGTGTGGAAACACAAACCGTATTCAAAGTGGAGAATCAGAAATTCCTGCACCGCCACCTGAAGTACAATTACATTTACGACAACTCCGGTCGCATCTCCCAAAAAGAAGTGCTGAAATGGAACGAATCCACGCAAAGCTTTGAGAAGCACCACAGTCTTAACTTCTTCTATACGGACGACGTCACTGTGGAATACGCCCTCTGGAACGAGCAAAGCAATGCCTACACCGACATCAAGCAGAAAGCCGTCTATCGGCAGACCGACAGCAGTGTCTTGCGCTACCTCAGTTACGAATGGGACGAAAAGAACAATGACTGGAGCTTGACAGCAGACCATCACATGACGGATGAATCTGTGCAGCTATTGGCAGAGAAATAAGAAAACACGATTTCTATTCTATTTATTTTAAAAACCAAGACATTATGGCAATATTATTTCGCAAACACGAACGTTTAAGTAATTTGGCACAGAATTCTGTAAAAAGGTATATCCTACAATTATATATAAATACAGCAATCCGGCAAGACTGAAAGAAGTGGCAAAGGAAATCAGCACCATGTCCAGTGGGAGTGAGGGTAATTCCTATAGTGTGCTGAAAGTTATCTGAAGAAATCACTGTTGGCAGGTCGTATCGTGACTGAGTAAATTCTGAAAATATAGAGACTATGGGCCTCCTTTCTACACTGTGTGCGGGAGGGAGGCCTTCTTCTCTTCCAAAAATAACGGATTGCCTTTTTTGAACAAACAATTATAAATATCTTTGGAGCATTATTCACTCATTAAACTAACAGAAAACACCATGAAAGTCACAAACAAATCAACAGTGAGAGTAGGCGCGGCAGGAGTCGCAGTCATTGGAATTATAGTATTGTTCTTGGTCATGTTTGCCGTGGAGCGTATTGATTCGGGACAGACGGGCATCATCGTCAATCTGGCCGGTAGTGAGCGTGGAGTAGATGATGCCAAGGTGGAGACCGGATGGGTGGTTTACAACCGTTTTGCCAAGCAGCTATTCGAATATCCTGCATTTGCGCAGATTGTAGACTACGAACCTTTCGACATTCAGGACAAGAAGGGAACCATCTTCAAGACAGACCCTACTATAGAATACTTCATTGAGCGGGAGGATGCCAAAGTAGTTTTTCTACGCTATCGCAAGACTACCGAAGAATTGGAACAGAGTGTTATCCTGACGGAAGTGAAGAACGCTTATAAGGACGTGGCAGGACTCTATGAGACGGATTCGCTCATCAACAACCGTCCGGCTTTCGAGAAGGAGGTGGAGGCATTACTGAAGGAGCGTCTCAGTACCCGTGGCTTTACGTTTACCAACATACAGTCGTCCGTGAAACCCAACGATGTGCTGCAAGCTGCCATTGACGAAAAGAATACTGCTGTGCAGAATGCCTTGAAGGTGGAGAATGAAAAGAAAGCCGCTATAGCCGAGGCGGAAAAGGTAGTAGCTGCCGCCAAGGGTAAGGCAGATGCCAACCGTATCCTTCAACAAAGCATCACGCCGGAATTGATTCAACTAAAGGCTGTGGAGAAATGGGACGGGGAAATTGCCGTTGTCTACCGGTGGAAATACGTTGCCATTCCTGAAGTTGCAATGACAATCTCTATGAGACCCCATTGGCAACTTGATTCTTTTGGGGAGGTACTGATTGTGTGCGCGGATAATCACAAATAAATCAAGCGGTAAGCCATCTATCTCTCTATTTGCTAAGATTTATTCGTCCGATACTTGTTGAATTATCGTCCGACAATTGTCGGACGATAATTCAACGGCTGTCGGACGAATAAGTTTTAGTAAGCAAGAATTTAAAATGCAGTATTGCAGGAATTGTTGCTTAAATAGGGAATGTAGTAAATGGGAGACAACTGTTGCTCATCCTTGTTGGGATCGCATGAACAAGGTTTTCAAGAAGATAAAGGGCGTTTCGCCGAGTGAATATGTACTTTTGTAAGGGAAAAGGGGAAAGATACGAAAGGTATGGGCATAAAAAAAGGAGTACCGCTGTACTCCAACCTTTGTTAACCTTAAATCTAATACTATGAAAAACACATTGCAAAGGTACGAACTTTTTGCTTATCTCCAAATAAAGCAAATAAAAAAGACTGTTTTATAACATGTTTTAGGAAAATGCGTCTCTTTGTTAAGGCTTGCTAAGGTTTTGAAGCCTCTCCGTGGCTGTTTTCTAAAAAAGAATTATCTTTGTCACATTAAGTTTTGGGTCTTACTTGACGATTTCCTGCTCTCTTGGCTCAAAGCTTTGGAAATTAAAAATTAAAGACTTGTATGCACGAAGATATTGTCCTTACCCCGATGATGAAGCAGTTCCTCGACTTGAAGGCAAAGCATCCCGATGCTGTCATGCTGTTTCGTTGTGGTGACTTCTATGAAACCTATTCCACCGATGCCGTCGTCGCGTCCGAAATCCTCGGTATTACCTTGACCAAACGTGCCAATGGCAAGGGGAAAACCATCGAAATGGCGGGTTTCCCGCATCATGCGCTCGACACCTATCTGCCCAAGCTGATACGTGCCGGCAAGCGTGTGGCCATCTGCGACCAGTTGGAGGACCCGAAGCTGACGAAGAAACTGGTGAAGCGCGGCATCACGGAGCTGGTGACGCCGGGAGTTTCCATCAACGACAATGTGCTGAACTACCGGGAGAACAACTTCCTGGCTGCCGTGCATTTCGGTAAGGGTGCCTGCGGTGTGGCTTTCCTGGACATATCTACGGGCGAATTTCTGACGGCGGAAGGACCTTTCGACTATGTGGACAAGCTGCTGAACAACTTTGCCCCCAAAGAGGTGCTTTTCGAGCGTGGCAAGCGGCTGATGTTCGAAGGAAACTTCGGCAGCAAGTTCTTCACCTTCGAGTTGGACGACTGGGTGTTTACCGAGACATCTGCCCGCGAAAAGCTGCTGAAGCATTTCGAGGTGAAGAACTTGAAAGGCTTCGGTGTGGAGCATCTCAAGAACGGTATCATCGCTTCGGGAGCCATCCTGCAATACCTCATCATGACGCAGCATACGCAGATAGGGCATGTCACTTCGCTGGCACGCATCGAGGAGGATAAGTATGTCCGCCTGGATAAGTTCACGGTGCGCAGCCTGGAGTTGATGGGGTCGATGAACGACGGTGGCAGTAGTCTGCTGAATGTGATAGACAAGACCATCAGCCCGATGGGTGCCCGCCTGCTGAAACGCTGGCTGGTATTCCCGTTGAAGGACGTGCAGCCGATTAACGAGCGGCTGAATGTGGTGGAATACTTTTTCCGCCAGCCCGATTTCAAGGAGTTGATAGAGGAGCAGCTGCATTTGATAGGTGACTTGGAGCGCATCATCTCCAAAGTGGCGGTAGGCCGTGTCTCTCCGCGTGAGGTAGTGGCGCTGAAGGTGGCTTTGCAGGCGATAGAACCCATCAAAGCGGCTTGCATGGATGCCGATAATGCCAGCTTGAATCATATAGGCGAGCAGTTGAATATCTGCCAGTCCATCCGCGACCGCATAGACCGGGAGATAGACAATGACCCGCCGTTGCTGATTAATAAGGGCGGTGTCATCAAGTCCGGTGTTAGTGCCGAGTTGGACGAGTTGCGCCAGATAGCCTACTCCGGCAAGGATTATCTGTTGCAGATACAGCAGCGCGAGAGCGAACTGACAGAGATTCCCAGTTTGAAGATAGGCTACAACAATGTTTTCGGCTACTACATCGAGGTGCGCAACACGCATAAGGACAAAGTGCCGGCAGAGTGGATACGCAAGCAGACCCTTGCCAATGCCGAACGCTACATTACCCAGGAATTGAAGGAGTACGAGGAGAAGATTCTCGGTGCGGAGGACAAGATACTGGTACTGGAAACACAACTCTATGCAGAATTGGTGCAATCATTGAGCGAGTTCATCCCCGCCATTCAAATCAATGCGAACCAGATAGCGCGGTTGGACTGCCTGCTCTCCTTTGCCACAGCGGCGCGCGAGAACAACTATATACGCCCCGTCATTGCCGACGACGATGTGCTGGAAATCCATCAGGGACGGCATCCGGTCATTGAGAAGCAGCTCCCCATCGGCGAGAAGTATATTGCCAACGATGTGATGCTGGACAGCCAGACGCAGCAGATTATCATCATTACGGGTCCCAACATGGCGGGTAAGTCTGCTTTGCTGAGGCAGACGGCGCTGATTACGCTGCTGGCTCAAATCGGCAGTTTTGTGCCTGCGGAGAGTGCCCATATCGGGTTGGTGGATAAGATATTCACCCGTGTGGGTGCCAGCGATAATATTTCCGTGGGCGAGTCTACCTTTATGGTGGAGATGAACGAGGCGGCGGATATCCTGAACAACCTTTCTCCCCGCAGCCTGGTGCTGTTCGACGAGCTGGGGCGCGGTACTTCTACATATGATGGTATTTCCATCGCCTGGGCGATTGTGGAGCATATACACGAGCATCCCAAGGCAAAAGCCCGAACCTTGTTTGCCACGCACTACCATGAGCTGAATGAGATGGAGAAGAGCTTCAAGCGTATAAAGAACTACAACGTTTCGGTGAAGGAGATAGATAACAAAGTCATCTTCTTGCGCAAATTGGAGCGCGGCGGTAGCGAACACTCCTTCGGTATTCATGTAGCCAAAATGGCGGGTATGCCCAAAAGCATCGTGAAGCGTGCCAATGACATTCTGAAACAACTGGAAACAGACAACCGCCAGCAGGGGATTTCCAGCAAACCGATGGTGGAAGTGGGAGAGACACGCGGCGGCATGCAGCTCAGCTTCTTCCAGCTCGACGACCCGGTGTTGTGCCAGATACGCGATGAGATACTGAATCTGGATGTGAATAACCTGACGCCGCTGGAGGCACTGAACAAGCTGAATGATATAAAGAGGATAGTGAAAGGGAAATAACCGGATAGGGGTGTGTCAAAATTCACCACAGATTACACGGATTAACACAGAATGAGCTTAATCTACTGATAATCAAAGATGCTTATCTGTGTAAATCTGTGTAATCGGTGGTGAATACCAGTTTCGACGCATCCTCATCCGGATTGTTTCAAAACACGGCTGGTTTCTTATAGTTTGACTTTTCCCTCCAACCGTATATCTTCCGATGAAGCCCCTATCAGCAGCTTCACCGTTCCGGGTTCTACAACGAACATCTGCTTTTCTTCGTTCCAATAGCCGAGCTCTCCTTGGGAACGGTAAGCGTCACTTCCCGGCTTTCACCAGCCTTGATGGGGATACGCCTGAAGGCGCGCAACTGCTTGGAAGGGACGTTCCACTTTGGAGTCCGGATAGCTGGCATAGAGCTGCACAACTTCTTCCCCGTCGCGTCCGCTTGTATTCTTCACTGATACCGTCACGCGGATGTTCTTCTTGTCTTGCTTGACGGATTCAATCTTCTCGTATGCAAAGTCGGAATAGCTCAGACCATAGCCGAAAGGATAGAGCACCGGGCCCTGGTGGTACATATACGTGCGTCCGTTGCGGATGTCGTAGTCCATCATGTCGGGTAGGTCAGTGATGTCTTTCACCCACGTCTGTACGGTACGTCCGGCTGGATTCACCTTGCCGAAGAGTACGTCGGCCAGTCCGTTGCCCTGCTCCTGACTGCAGTGGGTGATGTGGACGATGGCAGGCACGTGCTCCTGGCTCCAGTTGATGGTGTAGGGGAAGCTGCTGACGAGCACCAGTATGGTATTGGGATTGGCCTTGAGCACCAGCTTCACCAAGTCTTCATCGGGCAGCATCAGCGATTTGCGGTCCACGGCTTCGCGGCCGTCACTGGGGACGGGAGAGAACTTCCAGTCCGCACGCGTGCCGTAAGGATGGTTTCCTACACACACGATGGCAACGTCGGCGGCTGCAGCAGCCTTTTCTGCCTGGCCCATGCGGTTGTCTTCGGCGTGGATGATTTCGGTTCCTTCTTTCACAGCATTGCGTATGCCACTCAGAATCGTTGTTTCGTAAGGCGGGGTACCACTATACCAATCTTGCACGATTTTGTCCGAATACGGGCCTATAATGGCTATTTTACGCAGCTTTCCGGCATCGAGTGGCAGGAGATTCTTGTTTTTCAATAACACCACAGACTTGGCGGTGACTTCCCGTGCCAGCCTGCGGGCTTCTGCTGTCATGAAAGGCGGTGTCTCCGTACTGTTCTTTCCGATAGAGAGATAAGGGTTACGGGAGTTGTCCCCGTCCAGCAAGCCGAGCTTGAGGGCGACGAAGATGTTCCCGCGGATAGCCTTGTCGATGTCGACTTCGGTCAGTAATCCCTTTTCCAGAGCTTCCTTGACGTAAGGAACGTATGCGTCGAGAAATTGTCCTGTGGTGGCTTTTACTACGGCAGCAGCACCCTCCGCAAAGCTCGGAAAACTCTTGTGCGCTTCAATCAGCAGTTTCAGGGCACCGCCGTCCGTACAGATGATACCGTTGTTGCCCCACTGCTTGCGGGTAATCTCTTCGAGGCAGGGATGGATGGACATGGGGATGCCGTTCCAACTGTTGTAGGCGGCCATGAAGGCACGGCTGCCTCCCTCGGTGATGCCTTTATAGAAAGGATAAGCGTAGTATTCATGGAACAGCCGCGTGTCGAAGTCGGAGGAAGTGCTGTCCCGTCCGTCCTCGTTACTATTAGCAAGGAAGTGTTTCATCAGAGAGGCAGTTTTCCAGTAGCGGGGATGATTGCCTTGCAGGCCGCGTACGCTGGCAATGGTGAGTTGGGCGGTGAGGAAAGCATCTTCTCCGAAACTCTCCTCGGTACGTCCCCAGCGCGGGTCGCGGGCAAGGTCGGCATTCGGAGCGCGCATCACGAGGGCATGACGCTTGTTACCGGTGGTCTGCATGTAGTAGCGGGCTTCTTCAGCGGCTTGTTCCGCTACTTTCTGCACCAAATCGGTGTCCCATGTGGAGCCCAGACCGTAGGATTGGGGGAATATGGTGGTGGGGCAGTCTGTGGGGACTACTTTCCCGTCTTCCGTTCTTTGGCGTCCGCCCCACATGGCAGGCCCGCCGAGGGTCAGCCCGTGCAGTCCTTCGTAGTGTCCGCAACGGGGAATGTTGAGGCGGGGGACACCGAGGTCGGTGGAAAGAAGGTTTATCTTTTCATCCAATGTCAGGATGGAAAGAAGATGTTCCACGCGCTGTTCGTCGGTGAGCGTGGTATCTTGAAAGGCTTGTATGTGTTGTGCGCTTGCCTGTAAGCCGAATAGCAGGGGCAAGGCGAGGAACAATAACTTGTTTCGCATGGGGTATTAGGGTTTAATGTGTTTGATATACCGGTTATGGGATTGATATCCGTTGTAACCGTCCGTCCTGCGGCAGGCAGAGCAATCCTTCAGCTTTCTTTTCGTCTGCCAGATACTTCTTCCACGTAATCTTGTCCCATTTCATCTGGTCTGTGCATTGTGCCACGGGGATATGGGGGATGGCCGAACCGTCCTTTACAAGAATGACGATAGGCAGGGTGCCGCACTCGATATGGTTCCATCCCGGAGCATACACCTTTCCGGTCTGGTAGTCTATCCATTTCTGCCGTCCGGGGAGGTAGACATCCCGTCCGCTGCCCTCTTCGAGCATGGGTGCCACGAGGAGATTGGAACCGAACATGTACTCGTCCTCTACCAGCCATGCACCCGGGTCGTCGGGATACTCCAGCAGCAGGGCGCGGAGCATCGGCCAGCCGTTCTCGGTGCACTCTTTGGATTGTGCGTATACATAGGGCATCAGTTTGTACTTCAGCTCGGCGCAACGGCGGAAATAGTCTGTGAACTCTTTCCCGTAGTACCACGGCTCGGTGGGAGGTGCTCCGTGCACGCGGCTATGGCTGGTGAGGAAGCCGAAGGGCAGCCAGCGGCGGTAGAGGCTTTCGGGGCTTTGGGTCACGAAGCCGCCTATGTCATTGCTCCAGAAGCAGAATCCGCTCAGTCCGATGGAGAGGCCGCTGCGGATGGTTCCCTCGAAACCGGTTTCGGTGGTGGCGGCGTCACCGCCCCAGTGCAGCGGGTAGCGTTGTGAGCCTGCCCATGCAGAGCGTGCCCAGATGATGTTTTCGCCGTGCAGCTTCTTGATGATGTCGGCCACGGTTTTGTTGTAGCGCAGCGGGTAGAGGTTGTGTTCGTACAGTCCGCTACGGCCGTTGGCATAGATGGCATCCAGCGGGGCACCTTCGCCGAAGTCTACTTTGATGGCGCTTACACCCATTTCAATCAGATTGCCGAGTTTTTCCTGATACCACTTCACGGTTTCGGGGTTGGTGAAGTCCAGCACCACGTCCTCGTAGGGGAGCTGCCCCTTACCGTTGCGTACGTACAGACCGCGTTCCACCAGCTCGGGGAAGAACTTGTTTTTCGGAGTGAAGTAGGGGAGTTGCCAGAGGCAGGTGCGGAAGCCTTGTGACCTTAGGTCGGTGAGCATCTGCCGGGGATTGTCGAAGCGGTCGGCGGCAAAGGCGTAGTCGCACTGCCAGTCCACGCCGAACCAACCGGTATCGAAGTGGATGACGTCGCTCGGTATCTTGTTCTCACGCAGTTTCCGGGCTACATCGCGGCCCTCTGCTTCGCTGAAGTAGGTGATGCGGCTCATCCAGGTGCCGAAGCTCCACAAAGGGGGCATTTCGGGCCGTCCTACCAGTGCGGTGTATTCGCTCAGCATCTCCTTCGGCGAACCCAGGAAGATGAAGATGTCCATCGCTTCGTCTGCCATAAAGAGTTTGGTGGCTCCGATGTAGGAGCAGCCGAAGTCGCAGGTCACGGGGGCGGAAGTGTGCATAAACATGCCATAGCCGCGGTTACTGAAAAAGAAGGGGATAGGCTTGTACATGTCCGGGGTTTCGGGGCCCTGCGGGTCGGTGACAAAGAGGTTGACCTTCTGCCCGGCCTTGTTCAGTGCGGTGGCGGACTCGCCGCAACCGTAGATTTTCTCGTTTGGCGCGAGGCTGAATACGGGATTGATGCTGCGTGAGTTGTCCGAGCCGCGCTTGATGAAGCTGAATGGAGGTACCTTGACCTGTGTGGAGTCGTTGTCGCTCCAGCAACGAGTCTGTGTCAGCAGGCGTCCGTCGGCATCTTTCAGCACCAGGCGCCAGGGGTAATTCTCGATGAGCAGGCTGCCGTATCGGGAGGTGTACAGGGTACCTTTATCCGTCTTCTCGGCTTTCCAGAAGGAGCGTCCGTCGGCAGGCTTTCCTATGAGCATGGGGTCATCGGCATCTTCTTTCGGTACGATGGGCGAGGTAAGCATATGGATGCGGAGGGTACGTTCGCTGACCGGTTCGACGGTGAACGTCAGTTGTGGATTGTTGTCGTAGGCCGTCTCCGGGAAGTCCAGCGACTGGAGGGGCTGGTGCAGGTAGGTGTTTGCATTGAATGCCTGGCGGGGCATCAGTTGCTGGCGTTTCCACTGGACAGTCCCCTTGCCGGTGGAGGTGTCGAACGATACCAGGCTGTCGGCAAAGAAATAGGTGTTGCTGAGGTCCAGAAAATCCTGGCTCATGTCTTTCGACTGGGAAAGCAGGTATTGCACGCCGGCATTTGTTTTCAGTTGGGCATGTGCGGGCGGGATGGCAGTTGCTGCTAGCAGCATAAAAGCTGCCCCTTTCATCAGTTGTTTCTCTTTCATGATAAATATATGATTTACGGTTACTGTTTCGATGCCGTAAAAGTAGAGAAATCCACACAGATGAAAGGGGTGGGTATGTTGCTTATGTAGGGCTGAAATGTTTATTTGGAAGCTTTCTTCCCGTAGAAACACATGAAATATACCCCGATAATCACAAACGGGATACTGAGCCACTGGCCCATGTTCAGCGTCATGCTGTCCTCAAAGTTCACCTGGTTTTCTTTCAGGAACTCGATGAAGAAACGGAAGGTGAAAATCTCCGTCAGGCAGAGTCCGAAGAAGAAACCGCGGTGATAGGGCAGGGAGGCTTCGGCCTGCACGGTGGTTGATTTCCGCTTGGTGGTGCTGAAATCTGTTTCGAGCTTGGTCTCTTGTTTCTTCTGTCCGCGTTTGTATAGCCAGACCATCCCCAGGAAGAAGATGAAGTAGGCGATGGCTTCGTAGAGCTGTGCCGGATGGCGGGGCAGCATGTCTTCGCGCTCGAAGATGAATGCCCAGGGCACGTCGGTCGGTTTGCCGATGATTTCGGAGTTCATCAGGTTGGCAAGGCGGATGCAGCAGGCGGTGATGGGAGTGGCAACGGCTATCATGTCGAGCACGTCCATGTAGTGCATCTTCGTCTTGCGGCAGTACATCCAAAGGGCGATAATCAGGCCCAGCGTGCCGCCGTGGCTGGCAAGGCCGGTGTAGCCCGTCATCTTCCAACTGCCGTCCGGCAGGATTTTTATGGGGAGAATCATCTCGAGGAAATGGTCTTGGTAGTAGGCCCAGTCGTAAAATATGCAGTGGCCCAGTCGTGCGCCTATCAGTATGCCGAAGAAGCAATAGAAGAAAAGAGGTTCGAATTTCTTTTCGTCTATTCTGCGGTCGCTATACTGGCGTTGCACGATGAAGTAGGCAAGAGCAAGACCGATAATCCATAACAGTCCGTAGTAGCGGATGGATATGCCGAAGAACTTGAACAGTTCGGGGTCGGGATTCCAGTTGATGGTGAGTAATGATAACATATTTATGAAGAATTAAATTACTGAATTACGGGGTTGTTCGGGACAAAGGTATGAAATTATCTCGTTTGGCAGTTCATCGTGGCAGTTTATTTGAATTTCTCCGCCACCATCCTATACGTCGGCACCTCAATCCCTTGTTCCTCTGCAGCCGTAATCATGTCGAACAACAAGCCTTGTACTTCGCTCTGATGTCCTTTGGCCATATCTTTCTGCATGGAGGCGGTACTTTCAGGGGCGAGTTTGTCTATTACTTTGAGGTTGTACTCCACGATGTCTTCCTTGAATTCTATACCCAATTTTCGGCCCAAAGCTGCGCTCTCTTGTGACAGTCCGATGAAGGTATCGCGCACTTTGCCCGGTTTCTGGACTTCGCCCATAGGTACGTCGTAATAGGCTCCGGTGACGGCCATAGCAGAAATGAAGGACCACTTGACGAATGTGTCCCGGTTGATGTCGTCGGAGATTTCGGCTTTGATGCCGCTTTCCTGCAAATCGCGTTGCACGGCTTCCAATGTTTCACGGGAAACAATCGTGCTGCGGTGTGCTCCGTAGACGAGCCGGAAAATCTTTCCCATCTGCGTGATTTCTCCCCGTCCGGATACGAATCCTACGATGTAGATGCAGCCGTCGAGCACCGTGACGCCGGGGACCAACCGCTGGATACGGGGACCGGTTCCGTAAACATTCAGGATGGGGATTACCACTGTACGCTCGTGTGAGGCACGTTTGATGAGTTCCGTAATGGAGTCTACGGAATAACCTTTGACGCAGACGAAGATAACATCCGCTTTGCCTTGGAATTCTTCTGCGGTAAATGCCGCCACTTTCAGACAATGTTCACCTTTCAAATCGGAGTGCAGTTGCAGACCGTTCCCGCGTATGGCGGCAAGGTGTTCGCCACGTGCAATGCAAGTGACGTCTTTGCCGGATAATGAAAGAAAGGCGGCGATGCTTCCGCCTACGCCGCCGGTACCTGCTATGAGGTATTTCAGATTACTGTTTGCCATTTGTTGTGTATGGTTTATTGAACGTAGTTTTCCTTTTCCATATAGTAAAGCCCTTCGCCCCGGTCACCGTTTTCCATGTCTTCCAGCTCTACTTTGAAGATACGGTAGGGAAGGTCTTTTTTGGGATGCTTGGGCATGTCTACTGTCAATAGATAGGCGTTGCCATATTCGTTGCTGTCGAAATATTCTTTTATTTCCTGCTTCATCAGCACGGGGACTTTCTCGCCGTCTATCCAGACGGTGACTTTCAGTTGCCCGGGGCGGGGAGCCATCTGGCATTCTCTGGCTTCTTTGTTTTGTTCTTGTTGCTCAATGTCACTCAGGTTTTCACCGTGTACCAATGACTCGGGCTTTGTTTCTTTCATCCATTGGTAGGTACGTGTCAAGCTCATGGGACGGACGTATATCTGATAAGTAGGCATGGCTCCGGGGATGCAGAAAGCACGCAGGCCATAAGCTTCCATACGATGATAACGTATGTCGAGTGTAGTGTCGCGGTCGGCGATGAAATCCCAGGCCCAGAACTCCAGGCGGTGTTCAGTCTCGGGCAGCCCGCTTTTCATGGCAATGTGCGCATAGGAGGGCAGATAAATAGAGGCTGCACTTTGATATTTCCCTTTGGGTATACGGGCCGTGTAATGCCCGTCTTTGTCGGTTATGGCTTCTATGATGTCATTGAACTGCGGGTTTTGCCACCAGACACTGGCACTGTCTATCGGCTGTCCGTTGTAATCAGTCACCCGTCCGTGAATGGTTACTGAGTCTTGCTGTTGTGCATAAACGGCAGTACAGGACAATAAGAATAAAAGGAAGATAATCTGTTTCATATTGTTATTGTATGGAGTTTATTAGAAAATGGCAATGTACAAAGAAAGTACATTGCCATCTGGAATGAATATCATTACACATTGAACCTGAAGTGCATGATGTCCCCATCCTGCACCACATACTCCTTGCCTTCCACACCCAACTTTCCGGCTTCGCGCACGGCTGCTTCGCTGCCATACTTGATATAATCCTCATACTTGATGACCTCTGCCCGGATAAACCCTTTCTCGAAATCCGTATGGATAACGCCGGCGCATTGCGGTGCTTTCCATCCCTTGCGATAGGTCCATGCCTTTACTTCCATCTCTCCGGCAGTGATGAAGGTTTCGAGGTTCAGCAGGCTGTAGATAGCTTTAATCAAACGGTTGCAACCGCTCTCTTTCAGTCCCAGGTCTTCGAGGAACATCTGCTTTTCTTCGTATGTCTCCAGTTCGGCGATGTCGGCCTCGGTCTGGGCGGAGATGATGATGAGTTCCGCATCCTCGCCCTTGATGGCTTCGCGCACCTGCTCTACGTACTGGTTGCCGCTGGCGGCACTGACGTCATCCACGTTGCAGACGTAGAGCACAGGTTTGGTGGTAAGCAGGAACATCTGCTTGGCGCATTGTTCCTCGTCGTCGTTCTGCGGGATGACGGTGCGGGCGCTTTGTCCTTGTTCCAGGGCATCCTTGTAGCGGAGCAGGAGTTCGTACTCTATCTTTGCCGCCTTGTCGCCACCCACTTTGGCAATCTTCTCTACACGCTTGATGCGGTTTTCCACCGTGTCGAGGTCCTTCAGTTGCAGCTCTGTGTCGATGATTTCTTGTCGCGTACGGGGTTCACCGAGCCGTCCACGTGGACGATGTTGCCGTTGTCGAAGCAGCGCAGCACGTGAATGATGGCGTCGCACTCGCGGATGTTGCCCAAGAACTGGTTGCCGAGTCCTTCACCTTTGCTGGCGCCCTTCACCAGTCCGGCAATGTCGACGATGTCGCACACGGCGGGTACGATACGCCCCGGGTGAACCAGCTCGGCGAGCTTCGTCAGTCGTTCGTCGGGTACGGACACTTGCCCCATTTGGGCGTCGATTGTACAGAACGGGAAGTTTGCCGCTTGTGCCTTTGCGCTGCTCAAGCAGTTGAAAAGAGTGGATTTTCCTACGTTGGGAAGGCCCACGATACCAGCTTTTAATGCCATAGTGTTATCTTGTTTTTTAGTTATTGTTCAGTTAATTGGATGCAAAGATAGTGCAAACCGAATGCAGAATAAAATGAACTCGTTCATTTTTTATGCTGAGGTGCAGCCTATCTTCGCTTTTTTAAGCAAAGATAGTGCAAACCGGACAAACTTACTGAAAAATAGCTGATTTTTGCATACACCAACGAAGAAAGGAGGAGATGGGAGAGCCGCCGGAACGGTATTTAGAAATTCGTATTGAACGTGTTAATTTGCATTAAAAGCATGACGATGAAACGATAAATTGATAGTTTTGTCGCAATTATAATTTAAGTATCATTCTATAAATCAATGCGATTATGAAAAACAAAGTAAGAAAAATTCTGATGATTTTATCATGTCTCATCAGCTTGTCTTTTACATTATCTGCACAGAATCCTTATCTGCCGCTTTGGGAATTTATTCCTGATGGTGAGCCCTATGTGTTTGAGGATCCTGACTGTCCCGGCAAGTACCGTGTCTATATTTATGGTTCGCACGACAATCTCAAGTGGATGTATTGCGGACGTGACCAAGTGGTGTGGTCGGCACCCGTAGAGGACCTGACCCGTTGGAGATATGACGGCGTGATATTTAAAGTCAATGAGTCGCCCGAGCTGTATAAACTGAATGCTGATGGAACCGACGACGTGCTTTTTGCCCCTGACGTGACAGTAACTACCGATACCGATGGTAAGAAAACTTATTACCTCTTTCCGAATAATCAAGGTAGTGGACGCAATTCCATGATTGCCAAAAGCGACCGTCCCGATGGTCCGTTTACAGTATGCAATTGGAACAAGGAACGTCCTCGCGAGACTTTCGGTTGTTTGGGATTCGACCCCGCAGTGTTTGTCGATGATGATGGACGTGTGTATGGTTATTGGGGATTTGGCATTTCGCATGGCGCGGAGTTGGACCCTGCTACCATGTGCACGGTAAAGCCGGGTACCGAAGTGGTGGAGAACATGATTTCAGGCTATCGGCAGGAAGGTATATTCCGCTTCTTTGAGGCATCCTCCATCCGCAAGATTGAGGATAAGTATGTGTTTATCTATAGCCGTACTACCGCTGAGGGTGAAGATGGCTTGCCGAACGCCAGCAACTATACGCTGGCATACGCTTATAGCGAGCATCCTCTGGGTCCCTGGACCTATGGCGGAACAATCATCGATGCCCGTGCGCGCGAGTATGATGAAAAAGGCAATGTGATAGCTTCGGCCATGCCCGGTGGAAATACGCATGGCAGTATCTGCAAGATAGGAGGGCAATGGTACGTGTTCTATCATCGCCAGATAGGTACTGATTGCTATGCACGCCAGGCTATGGTGTCGGCCATTGATGTAAAGGTGGAAAAAGGAAAAGGTGGGAAAGTCGTGATTTCGCGCGGGGAATTCAACTCTGAGGGTTTCCTTCTTGAAGGGCTCAATCCTATGCAGCGCATCTCGGCCGGGTTGGCTTGTTGGCACACCAATCCCGGAGGTATCAAAGAGGTCTATCCCCATTATGTCTACACGGGGTCTTACATCCGGCCTGTGTACCGGGATAATAATCCCTATGCCGGCGATAACAACCACAAAATCCCGTTCGCTCCGGTGGTGAATAATACAAGTGGGTCGATTGTAGGATATAAATACTTGAATATGAGTGCCGTTCCGCAAGATAAGCCTTTGCAGATGCAGTTAAGGTTGAAGGCTGAAGATACCGACGGGCGCATCCGCATCATGCTGGGTAGCCCTTGGACAACAAAAGGTGGTGTAGAGATAGGACTTGTGGATGTGAAGGCTGGCAGCACTTGCAGAGAGTTCTATGCTCCGCTCTCTATTCCGGCAAAGCTGCATAAGGGAAAGCAGCCGCTCTTCTTTGTCTTCGAATCAGAAACCGAAGGCCAGTCCATCTGTGAGTTTTATGATTTCCTCATGTTGGCACGCCCATAAGTCTTATACTTATGGAGGCGGATACTTATCTTGTGAGACCTTCTAAATAGAGCTATTGTATTAGTTCACAGTACTGAACACTTTGTTACACCCCGTCGGAACAGATTGTTTCTCTTGTATGAAACGACTTGTTTCGACGGGATAAAACGATTTGTTCCGTTATAGGAAACACTTTGTTTCCTTATAGAGAACACTCTGTTCCATTATAGGAAACAAACCGTTTCCATAGTCGGAAATGAAATGGGGCATATGCTTCATTGATACCGCTATTACTTTTCCTCCTCGAATATTCGGTTGAAAACTTGCCGCAGCTGTCCTTCGTCTGCGATAATGGCTTGGAGCTTCTTCAGCTGTTCCGCATTCTTGCCCTCGGGAAACCAGAGCTTCAGATAACCGCCGGGTGCATATTTTGCCATGAGATGCTGATGGAACCGCTGGTAGTGCCACTCCTTGTCGGCGGCAGGATTCTGTTTCAATCCGTACTGCACGGTGCGGCGCAGGGTGATGTCCGGGTCGATGATACGGTCCGCTTCGGCAACAATCTTGCCGTAGATGCTACGAGGTTCGTGGTCTGTAGAGGCGCGGTGGTCTTCTACGGCTTCTTTCATGAGGAGGATTTCCGTGTCGGAGAACCATTGCCGCAGGGTAGAGTCCGCCATCAGTATCTCGCCGGAGACAAGGTGGTGGGTGGCGCGGTCGCGGCACAGTCCCGTGTCATGGTAGGCGGCAATGACGTATGCCAGGCGTTCGTCCGCTTCGGGATATTGCCGGGCGAGGGCAAGGCTTTCTTCGATGACGGTGCGGACGTGTGAGAGGTTGTGTGCTTTGTCAAACTCCTTGTAACGGGGGATGATTGCTGTCTCGATGTAGGTAATGAGGGGCTTGGGTATCATGTGGCATTCCTTTTTCGGGTAAAGGTACGAATAATAACCGATAGCTGAATAACGAGGAGCAGGGAATGGCTCATAATCAGGTACCGATTACTATCTGTCTGTTTACTTAATGTTCCAAAGACTGCTCGTAGCTTTTCCCGTTGGCGTCAGTCACCACGATTTTTATTTTCTTTGCTTTATCGCTCGGTTTTGTAGAGAAAAAGAAATAAGCATTCTTGTTAGCTTGGCGACCACGTTCCTTCATATCCTTTCCCTCTGTGACAGCTTTGCGCTGCAGGAAGAAATCATAATCAGGATCCATGCCTTTATACTGCTTCATTTCGCCTTTCAACTTCCCGTCTTCGTAGTATTCCACTTTCCAGCGGTTATCCCAATTCCATACCTTGACGCAGAGTTCGTCTTCATGGCCGGGTACTGTACCCACGGGATAGTAACGGAACTGATAGTCACGGTCATGTCCTAATGACTTGAAATAATTTGCAATTCCGTTCTTGCCGGATTCGAATACTTGGTAGCCAATAGGGGTACCGTCTTTGCTATAGATGCCGTCCCATAACCACCACGCGCCTCCGATGGAGGCGATATTGTACTCACGAATGTTGTTTCTGATTTGTGTGTTGCATTGTACATGAGTGTGACCACTGAGAATATCTACCTTATAACCCTCGAAAAGGTCGAGTAACTCGGCTACGCGTCCCAACTTGTAGTTCTCGTTATAGAAGTATGCCGGAGCATGCATGCAAACAAACAGATGAGCCCCTTTGGGGACGTACTGCAGATAGCTCTTCACCCAATTGAGCTGCTGATCATTGAGCCCCACTTCATACTTCTTGTTTCCTTTATAAAGGATATTGTCCAAAACGATATAATAGTCTTTTCCAGCATTGAACGCATAGTAAGTGGGTCCAAAGAAATGCCGATAAAGATGTGCACTGGCATCATCGTCGCTCACCTCCTTGTCGTGGTCGTGGTTGCCGATAACCGGATAGATGGGAATTTGGATCTTTGCTATCTCTTGCTTGATGTGGGGAAACATTTCCAGGTTATCCCATAAGATGTCGCCCAAGAAGATGGCGAAAGCAGGAATATTCTGGCTCATATATTCAAAGCCCACTTGCTTGAGGTCGGGGAAAGCTTCCGTTTCAAGCCGATGGAATGCGTTCTCTCCGCGCGGTTGTGTATCGGCTGCTGCCATCATGGCGTATTTGCCTCCTACTGTTCCCCAGCGATGGAGCTGGAAATCGGCTGTTCTCGTTCAGAGTCTTATAGAAGACGGGAGTACCCCCGTTGCAAGGAGCCATATAGCCTGAAGGTGTCACTACATAGATAAAGTGGGCCTTCTCATCAGCATCAATCATATAGCTTCCGTCTTCACTGGTAAGAGCGAATGCGGTGCCATCGGTTACTACAACTTTGGCCAGCCCCTTGCCGTCGGCCATGACTTTGCCTTTAATCTCTTTAGCTTCTGCCCCTATTGCCATAAGCAGCAATGCGGCGTAAAAAATGTTCTTTTTGTTCATTGCTTTTCTCTTTCAATTATTTGTTGTTTGAATTGAGAGCAAAAATAGGTGAGTGAAATTACTTCGTCGTTTCTATGGGGTTACGTTCAAGTTACATATGTCGGGCTCTCATCCGGTGTCATATCAAAATCACAGAAGTGACACAAGTCTGTAATACAGCATCCATTCTTTTGCAGCCGAAATTAAAATCATCATAGAAACTAATGAAAACAAGAATGATTAAATCCTTTGTGTGTGTATGTGGGCTGCTTGTTTCGTTGAATGTAGTCGCAGCTTCACTGAAACCCGTCAAAGGTAAAGTGGTGGACCGGTTCAATAATCCACTTCCCGGTGCTACAATTCAAGTGACCCATTCTCCCGAGAAAACCATTACCGATGTGGACGGCAACTTCAATTTTGAAACCATCGAAGACGCGGAACTCATCGTATCCTACATCGGCTTCCGTACCCTCAAGCTGAAGACTGCAGGGGAGAACTTCATTCATGTGGTACTGGATGAAGACTCACAATTGCTTAACGACGTGGTAGTGGTAGGTTATAGCACTAACAAGAAGGTTAATCTGTCAGGCTCGGTTTCTTCGCTTAACAGCGAGAAGCTTGCAAGCCGTCGAGTATCAAACGTATCTTCGGCTCTGCAAGGCATGGCTGCAGGTGTAACTGTCACTACACAGAGCGGTGAGCCAGGCGGCAATGGCGGTCATATACGTATACGTGGTATCGGAACCTTCGGTGGTGATAGTGCCGCCCCGTTGGTGTTGGTCGATGGCGTAGAAGGAACCATAGATGAAGTGGATCCCTAACATCATCGAGTCAGTGTCCGTCTTGAAAGATGCTGCATCTGCATCCATCTATGGCTCACGTGCTGCCAATGGTGTCATTCTGGTGACTACCAAACGGGGTGGCAGTCAAGACAAGTTCAGCATATCCTATAAAGGATATTTGGATTCCAAGGCGCAACGATGCTTCCTCAAAAAGTGGATGCATTGGAATATATGCAATTGGAAAATGTGGCAGCAGGTAACGACGGATCCGACCTGCCCTATAGTGATGAATATATAAGGGAATATGTGGCTGGCATGGCTACTGACCCGGACATCTATCCTAATACAGACTGGCAGGACTTGATTCTTACAGAAAACGGATTCAACCATGGGCATACGCTTACTCTGACTTCTTCATCAGAACGTATCAAGACACTTACTTCTATAGGGTATCTGGACCAGACGGGTATAGTGGTCAATTCCTCTTACCGTAAAATCTCTGTACGCAACAATATGGACATCAAGCTTAGCGACCGTCTGGACATGAAGTTTGACATACAAGTAAGCAATGCCAATAAAAATAGTTCTCCCTACGAAGGACATGCCTTCAATTATATGAACACCCGAACCCCGAACATTGTCAATCAATTTACTACTGGTCTTTATAATGGGGCAAATGGTCTGATGGGCAATAACCCCGTGCTGTTGTTGCGTGAAGGCGGTATTGTGAAAAACAATGTTATCCGTGCTACCATGGCGATGGCTCTGACCTATAAGATTCTCGATGGATGGAATGTGTCAGTTCAAGCCACTCCACGTTATATCACCAAGAATAACCATAACTATAAGAATTCTGTCACCACGTATGGTGACCCGGAAGGTACTACCAGCTTCAAGAGCGGCGAAACCTACAACTCGCTTACAGAATCGGCCTATCGTTACTTCTACTGGAACACACAGGCACTGACCAACTATGAGAAACAGCTGGATGACCACTACTTCAAAGTAATGGCAGGTATGGAGTGTCAGACCTATACAGAAAAGACTCTTTCTGCCTATCGTCAAGTATTCAACTTCCCTCAATATGACCAAATTGATGCCGGTAACATTGAGAACATGAACAATGGAGGAGGGGAGTACCAATGGGCCATCAACTCCTTCTTTGGCCGCTTGAATTACAACTACAAGGAACGCTACCTTGTGGAGGCCAATATCCGTACCGACGGTTCTTCCAGATTTGCAGAGGGTAACCGATATGGCGTGTTCCCTTCATTCTCTGCAGCATGGCGCATCAGCGAGGAACCCTTTATGGAATCTATACGCGATAGAGTGGATAATCTGAAATTACGTGCCTCTTGGGGCAAACTGGGCAACCAGAATATCGGAAGTTCCTATTATCCCACTACTCAGCAACTCTCTACGGGCTCTATATCTATGGGAGGTAATCTTTACACGACCTCTGCTGTTACCTCGCTCTCCAATAGGGACCTTACATGGGAGACTTCTACCATGACTGACTTAGGCATAGATCTTTCACTGTTCGGCTGTATCAACATCACTGCCGACTGGTATAGGAAGATAACGGATGGTATCCTGATGAAGCTGGACATCCCCAACCACATTGGTATGGGTGCTCCCTTCCAGAATGCCGGCAAGGTAAGAAACCAGGGATGGGAGCTAAGCGTAGGCTACAGCAAGAAGCTGACGAGGGACTTTTCGCTGGATGCCGCCCTTACGCTGAGCGACGTGAAAAACACCATCACCGACATGCGGGGCACAAGCAGCACAAGCGGTGATATTCGTAACCAAGAGGGGTCTTCCATTAACTCCATTTACGGATTGATATGCGACGGTTTCATCAATTCACAAGAAGAAGCGGACGAAATCAATGCCAACTGTCCCCAATTCGGTACAACCGTATATCCCGGTGACCTGAAATACCGGAATGTCAGCGGAGACAACAAAATTACTACAGATGACAAGACGATTATCGGAAGTACAGTTCCACGCTATAGTTATAGCTTTAATTTAGGAGTGGGATACAAAGGAATTCGTCTTTCGGCTTTCTTGCAAGGAGTTGGCAAGGCCGACGGTTATCTCAATTCCTACTACGTGATGCCTTGCTATCAGGGAGGAACCTACCGCAAGGAACACCTTGACTATTGGACGGAGCAGAATCATGATGCATCCACGCCTCGCCTCTCCTATAAGAGCAGTAACAACACCTATACATCATCCTTCTGGATGAAGAGTGCCGCTTACCTGCGTCTGAAGAACCTGCAGCTGGGTTACGACCTGCCCTCCAAGTGGATGAAAGCCATCGGACTGAAGTCTGCCTACATTTATGCCAATGCTGAGAATCTCTTGACTTTTACTGACTTTTGGGATGGCTATGACCCCGAAGTCAACTATAACGCATCAGCAACAGATGGGGTATCTCTGGGTGCGGCAAACAATTATCCCCAGACGAAAGCCTTCACTTTTGGCGTTGACATCAAATTCTGATTAGTCGGAATAGGGAAACCGTCTGTATTCAAGAAGACATAAAAAGAAAAAATGATATGAAACGAAACAATATTTATACAGCACTCCTTTCGCTGTCTCTATTAGGCCTCGGTGCTTGTTCACTCGACCTTGAACCACTCACTTCACCGTCTTCTTCCTCTTATCCTTCGAGTATGGAAGAGGCGAATTTCGGTTTGAACGCTGTTTACTCATCTCTGACAGCTTATAGTGCCAGCACCACCACCTGGTGGAAGGTGACAGACAATATTACAGATATTGGTGCTACACGTGTCAACACGGCTATGTATACGGAATTAATCACCTCCGGAGCTTCTGCTGAAAACGCGGTGGCAAACAAGCTTTATAATTGCGTGTATAAGACCGTGGCACGTATCAACCAGCTTCTCGATGCGCTGGATAATCTGCGTGGCACAGCCTCTGATACGGATATAGAGAGTATACGGGCAGAGCTGCTGTGCATACGGGCATTCTGTTATGATCAAGCTTGCCAGCACTATGGAGACTTGCCGTATGTGGTCCACACAGCGGGTATAAATGACAGCCAGACCCCACGTACACCGAGAGAGACCATTGTAGAGAATCTGCTTTCGGATCTTAGCGACGAGTGTTTGGCTAACCTTCCACTCCGCCATAAAGCAGAAAGCTATGGCAGTGCACGCATCGGACGGGTAGCAGCGTATGCGTTACGTGCCCGTATTGCCTTGAATTGGAAAAAGTATGACTTGGCTGCCAGTTCGGCCAAACAAGCCTTGAATTTGGCTAAGGAGGCAGGCTTTGAATTGGAATCCATCAATACACAGTATTGTGGAGAAAGTCATGAGGCAGGAGAGCCAACCGGTCAGACGGCTCTGTTTGGTTATGACGGTGAGGCAAGCAATGAGTGGCTCTGGTCCGTGCAGTATGATGCGGTAATATCCAGTAATAAAACCAAGGAGGCATATTACATGGCTCCACGTACACTGGGAGGATGCGCCTATTTTGGTCCTACACAAACATTTGTTGATATGTTTCAATGCAAGGATGGCAAATCGATTACGGAATCTTCTCTGTATGACTGGCAGAACCCTTGGCAAAACCGGGACCCTCGTCTGGATCTTTTCTGTTTGCGACCTGGTTCACGCATATTCAATCTAGAATTCCAGACTTCCACTACCAGTAAAAAGATTCACGACTATAGCACGGGCAAGGACGTGACAAACATGGAGTCACAGGGAACCAAGGGCGTATACGGTGCCAATGGCACTAAAGGTCCTGCTGGATATCTCTGGAGGAAATATTTGGATATAGCCGAGTTGGAAAGAGCTGCAATCTCCAACCATGAAACCAGTGATCTTAATTGCGGCTTGATGCGTTTAGCAGAGGTTTATCTAATAGAGGCAGAAGCCAATATTGAAATGGCTGATGGCAATCTGGAGTTAGCACGAACGGACATCAATATAATTCGTAATCGTGTAGGAATGCCCGATGTGGTAGTTACTTCGCAGAGCGGACTCCGAAAGGCATTACGTTACGAACGTACTGTTGAACTTTGTAATGAAGGTTTTCGTTGGTTTGATCTCCGTCGTTGGGGTATGGCTTCTACAGTGATGACAGGTAAGATTTATGCTCCCAATCAAAAAGGGCTTATGTCCAATGCCAAGCCTTCATTTGATGACAACTGGCATCCGGCATATTCAGAGGGTAGTTCTTGGGATGGGAAAGCACTGAATCTCCGTGTGTATAACACGATGAAGTATATCAAAGGAAAGGATGAACTTTGGCCGCTTCCCCAAAGTGAGATTGATACAAACAGTGCCATTATAGAAAACAATCCAGGATACTAATCGTGTAAGGTTATTGGTATCTGACGGAAAGGATTTGTTTTTCAAGATATAATAAAAGAGCCGGAATGTGCGAATCATTCCGGCTCTTTTATAAAAGGTTTCGGTTATTGTTGTTAGGAATAAGATTTCTTACTTTAAGAGAGAGTTTGTCAATTACATGTTAGGGTTGTCCATGATTACTGTCATCTCGGGAACCAGTATGTATTCGCCTTTCTTGTTGTTCCATTTGTAGTATGTGGTAGTCATCGTCTTGCCTTGGTATGCATAGCGGATGCACATGTCCTTGCCCCATGTATTCTTGGTGCTGTTCCATTTCAGGGCTTCGCTTTCCGTCATGCGGTTCTGGTCGTCGTACTTATAATTGTACTTCATATAGTTGGCAAGCGTGTTTCCGTCCATCTTGTATACGGTCTCTGCCACTTTCATGCCATTTACTTCTTCCGAATTGTAAATGAGGTTGCTCTTATTGTCGGCTGAGGCATTTAATCCGCAAACTAAGAGAAGTGCTGAAACAATCACTGTTTTTAAAGATACTTTTGCTTTCATGGTTTTATGTCTTTTTTAGTTTAACTTTCTATTTTCTATCAATATGTCATTGATTTCGCTGCAAAGGTACGTATTAAATTGACATAAATATAAATATCATATTAAATTTTATCAATATGTCAGTAGTGAGGGCTTCGGTATGCTTTCCTTTTGGCAAGATTGGTGAATAAAAAATATCCGGCAGTGAGGTTGCCGGATATTCTGATGAGCAAACTGTATTTGGAAAGGATTGCTTCTGTTGCTTTCTGATTGTAAGTTAAATAAAGTTATTGGGTGGTTTAGTGTGCCTGCAACCAGTTGTTTCCCCACCCACAATCGGCTTTCAGGGGTACTTGCATGCGATATGCCTGCTCCATCTCTTCGATTACGATTTTCTGTACAAGCTCTTTTTCTGCCTCTGGAACGCTGAAATTTAGTTCGTCATGGACTTGTAAAATCATCTTTGCTTTCAGATTGTAAGCTTGGAAGCGCTGATAGATGTGTGCCATGGCTACTTTTATGATGTCGGCGGCACTTCCCTGGATGGGAGCGTTGATGGCATTCCGTTCGGCATAGCCCCGTACCACCCCGTTTCTTGAGTTGATGTCCGGCAGGAAGCGCTTGCGGTGGAAGATGGTTTCCACATAGCCGTTCTCGCGTGCCACCTGGATGCTTTTATCCATATACTCCTTCACTTGTGGGTAGGTTTCAAAGTAGCCGTCTATCAGCTCTTTGGCTTCCTGGCGGGAAACGCCCATGCGTTCGGCAAGCCCGAAGACGGAGATGCCGTAGATGATGCCGAAGTTTGCCGTTTTTGCCTTGCGGCGCATGTCGGCGGTTACGTCGTTTATGTCTATCTTATATATCTTGGCAGCGGTGGCGGCGTGGATGTCGTGTCCGCTGAGGAAGGCGTCTATCATGTTCTTATCTTCGCTGAGGTGTGCCATGATGCGCAGCTCTATCTGCGAGTAGTCGGCAGAGAAGAACTCGCAGCCGGTGTCGGGGATGAACGCCTTGCGGATTTCCTTTCCGTCTTCGTCGCGGATGGGGATGTTCTGCAGGTTGGGATTGCTGGAGCTGAGGCGTCCGGTAGCGGTCACCGCCTGGTTGAAGGAGGTGTGGATGCGTCCCGTGCGTGGGTTGATGAGCTGGGGCAGGGCATCTATATAGGTGCTCAGCAGTTTCTTCAGTCCGCGGTATTCCAGTATCTTCCCGATGATGTCGTGCTTGCTGCGGTAGCTTTGCAGCACCTCTTCGGAGGTGACGTATTGTCCGGTCTTGGTCTTTTTCGCTTTCTCCACGATTTTCAGCTTGTCGAACAGCACTTCGCCTACCTGCTTGGCGGAGCTGATATTGAATGTCTCGCCAGCCATCTCGTAGATTTCCTTCTCAATCTCCTGCAGACGGACGGTGAAGTGTTGGGACGATTGCTTCAAGGCTTCCGTGTCGAGCAGCACTCCGTTGCTCTCTATATTGACAAGTACGGGCACGAGCGGCATCTCTATTTCGTAGAACAGATGTTCGGCACCTTGCTCCTTCAGTTCCTTTTCCAGCACGTTTTTCAGTTTGAGGGTGACGTCCGCATCCTCGCAGGCATAACGGTAGACATCTTCGGGTGGAAGGTCGCGCATGTTCTTTTGGTTTTTGCCTCGCGCTCCAATTAGCTCATCGATGTGGATGGTCTGGTAGTGCAGGTAGATTTCCGCCAGATAGTCCATGTTGTGTCGCAGTTCGGGTTGAAGCACGTAGTGGGCAAGCATGGTGTCGAAAAGTTTGCCTTTCACCTGGACGCCGTAATTTTGGAGGATAATCATATCGTACTTGATATTTTGTCCCACCTTCATGGATTTCTCGTTTTCGAAGAGGGGACGGAACTCGTTTACAATTTTTAAGACTTCCTCTCGTTCGGCGGGAACGGGTACGTAGTATGCACGGTTTTCGGCATCGCTGAAGCTCATTCCTACAAGTTCGGCGTCCATTGGCTCGGTTCCGGTAGTCTCGGTATCTATTGAGAGAATTTCGCTTGTAAGTAACTTTTGAATAATTTCTGCTCTTTTGTCTTCTGTATCAATGAGTTGGTAGTCTACATCGAGCATTTCTAACCGCGTCAGGTTTGAATTTTCAGAAACGCCCGTCCCCCTCGCCCGCAAAATTTGCAAACAAATCGCCTTGAATCGGGGCGCTGTTTTCGGGAGTGGAGGTTTGCGGCTGGGCAAACAGAGTCCCGGCAAAGAGGTCGGGTACCGGAGAGGTTGGAGTAGGGGAGGACGAATTGCCGCTTCCCTTTTTGAGTACCCGATCGATGAGTGTGCGGAATTCCAACTCCTCGAAAATCTTGCGGAGTTCCTCTTCGTTCGGTTCTTCGCGGACGAGCGAATCCATGTCGAGCTGAATGGGAACATCTGTTTTGATGGTGGCAAGGAATTTGGAGAAGGTTATCATCTCGCGGTTGGTTTCCACTTTCGTTTTCAGTGCGCCTTTCAGCTGGTCGGTATGTTCCAGCAGGTTTTCGATACTGCCGAATTCGGCAATCAGTTTCTGTGCGGTTTTCTCGCCCACACCCGGACAGCCGGGGATGTTGTCGGAAGCATCACCCATCAGTCCCAGCATGTCGATGACCTGCTCGGTGGTCTGTATGTTGAACTTGGTTTTTACTTCTTCGGTACCCATCACTTCGAATCCGCCGGTGTGCTTGGGGCGGTACATGAAGACGCGGTCCGATACCAGTTGCCCGTAGTCCTTGTCGGGAGTCATCATATAGGTGGTGATGCCCTGCCGTCCGGCTTCGGTGGCGAGCGTGCCTATCACGTCGTCGGCTTCGTAGCCGGATACTTCGAGGATGGGAATGCGGTAGGCGCGGATGATGTCCTTTATAATAGGTACGGAAAGGCGGATGGCCTCGGGTGTCTCCTCGCGCTGTGCCTTGTATTGCTCGTAGGCCTCGTGGCGGAAGGTGGGGCCCGACGGGTCGAAGGCTACTCCTATGTGTGTGGGATTCTCTTTTTTGAGCACTTCTTCCAGGGTGTTTACAAAGCCCAGAATGGCCGAAGTGTTGAATCCTTTTGAATTGATTCTCGGGTTCTTGATGAACGCGTAATAGGCTCGATATATCAGTGCATAGGCATCGAGCAAAAACAGTTTATCGATTGAATTCATACATTTAATCCTTTTTTTCATGGTAAAAGTACAAAAAAATACCGTATTAACCGTTTTATTACTATTTTTGTAGGCAAATAGCGATGCATGGACAACTCATCATTGATAAAATCTCCGATTTCTGAGGAATTGGAGGACTTCAAGAAGCTTTTTGAAAGTACCCTCTCCAGTTCCAACCTTTTGCTGAACAGCGTAATTGCGCATATCCGGCAGAAGAACGGGAAGATGATGCGCCCCATTCTGGTGCTTCTGGCTGCGAAGCTTTTTGGCAAGGTATGTCCTGCAACCCTGCATGCTGCGGTTGCGTTGGAACTTCTTCATAATGCCAGCCTTGTGCACGATGATGTAGTGGACGAAAGTACTGAACGCCGTGGACAACTCTCCGTTAATGCCATTTTCAATAATAAAGTAGCCGTACTGGCAGGCGATTATCTGCTTGCAACAGCGTTGGTGCAAGTGGGCATGACCCGTAACCATGACATTATCGACATCGTCTCCTGCCTGGGGCAGGATTTGGCAGATGGTGAACTTCTGCAGCTTTCCAACGTCAGCAATCTCCATTTCTCCGAGGAAGTCTATTTCGACGTTATCCGCAAGAAGACGGCCGTGCTCTTTGCAGCTTGTACGAAGGCGGGCGCTCTCTCGGTGGGGGCCAGCGATGAAAAGGCGGAATCTGCGCGTCTGTTCGGTGAATATATCGGGCTTTGTTTTCAGATAAAGGATGATATTTTCGATTACTCCGAGAGCAAGGAAATAGGCAAACCTACCGGAAATGATATGGTGGAGGGGAAGTTGACTCTGCCTGCGCTTCATGTGCTCAATACCGTGAAGGATAAAACAGCGGAAGAAATTGCCGTAAAGATAAAGAATGGGGAGGCAACGCCTGGCGAAATAGCCCATTTAATCGAATTTACCAAGCAGAATGGTGGTATAGAGTATGCTTCGCAAGTGATGTATGACTATAAGGAAAAGGCTCTTTCTTTGCTGGCTTCTTTGCCCGATACGGAGGTAAAAGTAGCGCTAGCCGGGTATCTGGATTATGTGGTAGAACGGGAAAAATGACGGACTGTTTCCGGTTGATAATATGAGAAAGCCTGATGGAACCCACTCCATCAGGCTTTATTTATAGGTAAATGCAGCTTCCTCTTAGAAGAATTTCATCTCTTCACCCTTGATTTCCGAAAGCAGCAGGTTGGCAAGACGACTGGTTCCCAGACGGAACAGCTCGTTGTTCAGCCATTCTTCGCCGAGCACTTCCTTGACGATGGTGTAATAAATCAGTGCATCGTTCACGCAGTTGATTCCTCCTGCGGGCTTAAAGCCTACCTTGATACCCGTCAGCTCGTGATATTCTTTGATGGCCTGGCACATAACCAGGGCGGCCTCCGGCGTGGCGGCAGGCTGCTGCTTGCCGGTGGAAGTCTTGATGAAATCGGCACCCGAATACATGGAAAGGATGGATGCTTTTTTGATGTTCGAAGCCGTCTTCAAAGCTCCGGTTTCGAGGATTACCTTCATGTGGTGCTCTTTGCAGGTTGCTTTGAGTTCTTGTATCTCCTCGCACATGCCTTCATAGTCTCCCGCCAGGAACTTGCCCACCGAAATAACGATGTCTATTTCATCGGCGCCTTCCATCAGTGCCATGGCAGTTTCTGCCACTTTCACTTCAATGAAAGTCTGGGAGGAGGGGAAACCTGCTGATACACAAGCTATTTTTACATCTTCCACTTCCAGCGTGTCTTTTACGACTTCTGCAAAATTGGGGTATACACAGATGGCTGCCACATTCTTCAGGTCGGGGAACTCTTCGTCGAATTTATTCACTTTCTGGGTGAATTTCATGACGCTTTCGTCGCTGTCCGTACTGTTCAGTGTGGTGAGGTCAATGCAGTTGAAAAGGAATTTCTTTACCTCCGGCGTGTTGTTTGCCGGCACTTTCTCTGCAATGATTCTGGCAGCTTGTGCAGCTATTTCCGCATCATCCAGTTGGGTGTTGTACTTTGCCAGGGCGGCGTCATACTTACTCTGGGTAGGCTCATTCTTCTCCATGGTCTTTCAATTTAGGGTTATTGATATGTCTTGTCTGGTCACGTCTGGTTTTCTTCTCGAAGTTGCGGCAGAAGGCGTCTGTCAGGTTCACTCCGGTCTGGTTCGCAAGGCAGAGAAGTACCCAAAGAACATCTGCCATCTCATCGTCGAGATTGTCTTTTTCTCCTTTCTTGAAGGATTGGTCGCCATACTTGCGTGCCATGACGCGGGCGAGTTCGCCCACTTCTTCGGTCAGTATCGCCATATTGGTGAGTTCGCTGAAATAGCGCACTCCGTATTCCTTTATCCAGGAATCCACTTGTTTCTGTGCTTCTTCTAACGTCATTATTCCTTGTTTTTTGTATCTATACAGATGGTCACGGGACCATCGTTCATCAGTTCTACTTTCATATCGGCACCAAATTCGCCGGTACCTATTTCTTTACCTAATGCTAAACTCAGTTCCCGGCAGAATTGTTCGTACAGCGGGACGGATATTTCCGGTCGTGCTGCCCGTATGTAGGAAGGACGGTTGCCTTTCTTGGTGGAGGCGTGGAGGGTGAACTGGCTGATAACCAGTATCTCGCCGCCTGCCTCAAGAATGGATTTGTTCATCACGCCGTTTTCGTCATCGAAAATGCGCAGGTTGACTATCTTCTTGCAAAGCCAGTCAATATCTTCTTTTCCATCGGATTCTTCGATGCCTACGAGTATCATGAGGCCTTTTCCAATGGAGGCTTTGCAGGTTCCGTTGATGGTGACGGAAGCGTGTCCGGCACGTTGTATCACTACTCTCATGTTATTCTTGTCTTTTTGAGGGGACAAAGTTACGAATTAATTCGTTGTGTGCATGGCTCTGCAGGCTGATTTATCAGTCATTATTTCTCTGAGAAATAGGTCTGGATGATTTTGGCTTTCGCTTCTCCCACCACGGCGGCAAGCTCCTCGGCAGATGCTTCGCGGATACGCTTCACGCTTTTGAACTCCTTGAGCAACGCGCTTTTCGTCTTTTCACCGATGCCTTTTATCTCGTCCAGTGCGGAGGCAATCTGCCGTTTGCTGCGCTTGTCGCGGTGGAAGGTAATGGCGAAGCGGTGCACTTCATCTTGAATCTGCGTCAGCAGTCGGAAGAGGGGGGTGTTCTGTTTCAATCCGATGGTCTGGGGAGGGTAGCCATACAATAGCTCGGAAGTGCGGTGTTTGCCATCTTTGGCAAGTCCGGCGATGGGGATGTTCAGGCCAAGCTCGTCTATCGCCTCTTTTACGGCGCTCATTTGCCCTTTTCCGCCGTCGGTGATAAGAAGGTCGGGCAGGGGTGCTTTCTCTTCTATAGCGCGCTGATAGCGCCGTTTTACGACCTCTTTCATGGAGGCATAGTCATCCGGTCCCTCTACGGTCTTGATATTGTACTTGCGGTAATCCTTCTTGGAAGGTTTCCCCTTGACGAAGACCACGCACCCGGCCACGGGGTCGGAACCCTGGATGTTGGAGTTGTCGAAACATTCTATCTGCATGGGCAGGCGGTCCAGGTGCAGCTCTTGCTGTATTTCTTTCAGCAGGCGCACGGTCCGTTGCTCCGGATTCAGCTTTTCGGCTTGCTTCAGGCGGTCGGCTTTGTACTGCTTCACATTGAGGATGGAGAGTTCCAGCAGTTTCTTTTTGTCTCCCCGTTGCGGGATGGTAAAGACGACATCTTTCAGCTCCATATCCAGCTCAAAAGGCACGATGATTTCACGAGAAAGGCTCTTGTATCTTTCCCGCATTTCGATGATGCCGAGAGAGAGCAGTTCTTCTTTGCTCTCATTCAATCGTTTCTTGTATTCAAAGGTGAAAGCCTGGTTGATGGCACCGTTCGTAATGTGCAGGTAGTTGACGAAAGCGGACTTTTCATCGCTGTCTTCTTCGATGGAGAACACGTCGATATTGTGCAGCACGTTGCTTACCACTTCCGATTTCGCCCGGTAGTTTTCCAGCAGCAGGTATTTCTTCTTTATCTTCTGTGCTTCTTCAAACTTCATTTCGGCTGCCAGTTCCTGCATTTGCTGGAAAAGCATCCGTTCTATCTCCTGGGTATTCCCTTTGAGTATTTCCTTGATTTCAGCGATGTTTTTCAGATACTCTTCCTGGCTTTGCTTCCCGATGCAAGGTCCTGCACAGTTCTTGATGTGGTATTCCAGGCAAACATTGAACTTTCCGGCACGTATGTTTTCCGGAGAGAGGTTCAGGTGGCATGTACGCAAAGGGTACAGATGCTTGATGAGGTCGAGTAATGCGTACATGGAAGGTATATGGCTGTAAGGGCCATAATAGGAGGAACCGTTACGGATTATCTTCCGGGTTCTGAATACACGTGGAAAGTATTCGTTCTGCGCAGATGCTGGGATACGTCTTGTCGTCTTTCAACAGTACGTTGTAGCGAGGCTTGTATTTCTTGATAAGATTGTTTTCCAGCAATAGCGCGTCTTCTTCCGTATTCACCACGATATATCGGATATCTGCAATCTTGCTGACCAGCACCCTCGTCTTTCCCGGTTCGTGCTCCCGGTTGAAGTAGGAAGACACTCTTCGCTTCAGATTCTTTGCCTTTCCTACATATATAATAGTCCCTTCGGTATTCAGATATTGGTAAATACCGGGACTTTCGGGAAGGTTGGATACAATCCCTTTGAGGTAGTCGTTAGTTCTGAGTTCTTCCATAATACCGACGTTTCACCACAGATTACACAGATTAGCGCAGATTTCTATTCGATAAAACTGTGTTTTGTGGTGGATAAATAATCTGTGTTAATCTGTGTAATCTGTGGTGAAATATGAAATGGCTAAAGCGACAGCACAGCCTCCACTTCCACATCATCTCCAAACACATCCTTGCCATGAAGCTCTTTCAGCTCGATGATGAAGTTTACATACACTTTCTTGGGGTTCATCTGTTTCACCAGTTTGCAGGCGGCTTCCATTGTTCCACCGGTTGCCAGCAAGTCGTCGTGTAGCAATACTACATCGTCTTCATTGATGGCATCCTTGTGCATCTGCACGGTGTCTTTGCCATATTCTTTATCATAGCTTTCTTCAATGGTTTCTGCAGGAAGCTTTCCCGGCTTGCGGATAGGTACGAAGCCTGCCCCCAGTCTGGTGGCGAGAATGGGGCCCATAATGAATCCTCTTGATTCTATACCCACTACTTTGGTGATGCCTTTGTCTTTATACATCTCGTATAGTGTGTCCGAGAGTTCCTGCAAGGCGGTAGGCTCCTTGAACAAGGTAGTTACATCGTAGAATAGAATTCCCGGAATGGGGAAGTCGGGTATTTCTCGGATGCTTTTGGTAAGCGTTTCTTTGCTCATAATCAGTTTATTTAATACGTTTATTGAATTCTTTGTTTCACGTGGAACTTTGCGCTCTATCGTCCGCAAAGTACCAGTAGCACGTTGATGTCGCTTGGAGATACTCCCGGAATCCGACTCGCTTGGGCTATTGTTTCCGGATCTATCTTCATCAGCTTCTGTCTAGCTTCGGTGGAAAGGGATTGAATGGAATTATAGTCAAACTTACCTTTTATCTTGATGCTTTCCAATCTTGCCAATTTATCCGCAATAATCCGTTCGCGTCCGATGTATCCCTCGTACTTGATGAGTATTTCTGCAGCTTCTACAATTTCTTCCTTTCTATCGGATATTTTATCCAGTTCTCGTTTAAAGGCACTGACGTGTTCGGCAATGTTCTCAATCGTTATCTGCGGACGGTTTATCAAATCTATCAATTTGCATCCCTGGCGCAGTGGAGTTGTGCCGAGCTGCTCCAATACCGGATTGATTAATGCCGGTTTCATCGAGTAATTCCGCGCGAAGTCTATAATTCGGTTCACGGCTTCACGTTTTTCTGTCAGCAGCTTGTACCGCTCTTCCTTGGCGAGTCCCAGCTTCCAGGCTTTTTCCGTGAGTCGCATGTCCGCATCATCCATACGGAGCAGGATGCGATATTCGGCACGGGAAGTAAACATACGGTAAGGCTCGTCCACACCTTTTGTTACCAAGTCATCGATTAAAACGCCGATATATGCTTCATCCCTTGCAAGGGTGAACGGTTCTCCGCCGTGGCAATTGATGTGGGCGTTGATACCTGCCATGATTCCTTGTCCAGCTGCTTCCTCGTAACCGGTTGTTCCGTTTACTTGTCCGGCAAAGAACAGATTCTTTATATTCTTCGTTTCCAGCGTATGTTTCAGTTGGGTGGGGTCAAAGAAGTCGTATTCGATGGCATAGCCCGGGCGGTAGATGACGAGGTCTCTGAACGCCGGTATCTTTTTCAATGCTGCAATCTGGATATTCATGGGCAATGAAGAAGAGAATCCATTCAAGTAGAGCTCTTGGGTTGTTTCCCCTTCGGGCTCCAGGAAAAGCTGGTGCTGCGGTTTGTCGGGGAAAGTCACAATCTTGGTTTCTATACTGGGGCAATAACGTGGGCCGATACTTTGGATTTGTCCGTTGAAAAGGGGAGAATCCGGCAGACCTTCCTGCAGGATGCGGTGTGCTTCTTCGTTGGTGAAGCAGGTCCAGCAAGGGAGCTGTTTCAAATGGCGTACATGAGTGTCCATGAACGAGAACTTGTGGAAGTCACATTCTCCGTCTTGGATTTCCATATCCTCATAATGCACGCTGCGTCCATCTATGCGTACGGGGGTTCCCGTCTTCATGCGTCCAAAGGTGATGCCATGCTTTGCGATGGATTCGGTTAATTGGTAGGATGCAGGTTCTGCCATACGTCCGCCTGGAAGCATGGTACGTCCCACGTGCATCAGTCCGTTGAGGAAAGTTCCTGCGGTGAGTACTACACATTTGGCATGGAACGTTACTCCCCATAATGTGACTACTCCCGTAATCTCACCGTTTTCAACGAGGATTTCCTGCACGGTATCCTGCCAGATATGCAGGTTGGGGATATTTTCCAGTATCTCTCTCCATGCCCAGATGAATTTGTTGCGGTCGCACTGCGCGCGCGGACTCCACATAGCGGGACCTTTGGAACGGTTCAGTATACGGAACTGTATGGCTGTCTGGTCTGTCACCAATCCCATATATCCTCCCAAGGCGTCTATTTCGCGTACTATCTGTCCTTTGGCGATACCTCCCACTGCCGGGTTACAACTCATCTGTCCGATTTTGTTCATATCCATTGTGATAAGACAAGTCTTCGAACCCAGGTTTGCAGCAGCGGCAGCGGCTTCGCATCCTGCGTGTCCGGCGCCGATTACAATAACGTCATACTTAAACTCCATTCGTTCAGTGTATTTTAAAACTGTGCAAAGTTACGAAGTTGTATGCCGGGACGTGTCATATCTTAAAATCCGGATATATCTTCTTTGGCATTGCTTATATTTCCGTATCCAGTATCATACTTATTGCTTGGAATGCTTAGACTATAGACATATTGCTTGTGTTTAGCTTAAAATACAATCAAAATGAAGCTTTTTGAATACTATTGCTTTTCTTTTTGAAAAAGATACATACCTTTGCAGCGTTTGGATATTAAAAAGTGTTTTGATTGACTAATTTTAAGGAAGAGAAGCATGAGAAAGAAATTCTTCTTGTTAATCATTGTCTGCCTGGTTATGGGGGCGGGAGTGATGGCTCAGACGTCTACGGTCTCGGGAACAGTATTTGCCGAGGACAACAATGAGCCGATTATTGGGGCATCGGTATTGGTGAAGGGTACAACGCTGGGGGCCGTGACCGATATCGAAGGTAAATTTACAATCTTGAATGTGCCGGGCACGGCAAAGACAGTGATTGTCTCTTTTGTAGGTATGCAGAAAGTAGAAGCTGCCATAAAGCCTGCTATGAAGGTGGTGCTGAAATCGGATTCGGAACTGCTGGATGAAGTGATGGTGGTGGCTTACGGCACGGCCAAAAAGAGCAGCTATGCAGGTTCGGCTTCTTTAGTGAAAGCGGATGCGCTGAAAGACATTCCGACGACCAGCTTTGAAAACGCGTTGAACGGTAAAGTGGCGGGCTTGCAACTGACGAATAATTCCGGCCAGGCGGGTTCCGCACCGGCCATCCGCATCCGTGGCATAGGTTCTATGAATGCCGGGAATGAACCGTTGTATGTAGTGGACGGTGTTCCGGTCTCTTCGGGCAATACGGGGCAGATGAGCGGTGAGCTCTATTCTACCAACAACATCATGAATACGTTGAACCCGGAAGACATCGAATCTATTTCTGTATTGAAAGATGCGGCGGCCAGCTCGCTTTATGGGTCGCGTGCGGCAAACGGCGTCATTCTGATTACTACCAAAAAAGGACAGATTGGCAAGCCGGTGGTGACGCTGAAAGCCGAAGTGGGCTTCACGCCCTGCTGGGCAACGGACAACTATGAAACGGCCAGCGTACAGGAGAATGTGAATATGCTCTACACCGTATTTCACGATGCCCGTACAAGCGGTAAGGGCGAAACGGACGAAAAGGCGGCAGCCTATGCCATAGGCCAGTTGAACAGCCGTTTCAACAAACATGGCTACCAATTTACCACAAATGGTACGGGAGCTTACGAGAACGTCAATATCCTTGAGTACGACAACTCCGGGCGTGGAGGCAAATACTACGATTGGGACAAGGCATATTTCCGTACCGCCATTTACCAGACCTACGATATGTCCGTCAGCGGTGCTACGCAGAATACCAACTATTACACTTCCCTTTCCTATACCCAGGACGAAGGACGTTTGAAGATGAACAGCTTCGACCGTGTTTCCGGTCGCCTGAACCTCACCCAGAAGGTGGGAAATTCCTTGAACTGACCACCAATGCCAGCCTGGCGCGTACCAAGAAAAGCGGTTATAATGATACACGCAACACGGGCAGTAATTACTTCATGCAGACCCGTAACTTGCTGTGGGGACTCTACTGGCCCACTGATTACAAGACCGGCGAGCTCTGGACCGAACGTTACGGTAGCTACGCCTACAATGGGCTTTATTATGACAAAGAGTGGGAGAACGGTTCTACCAGTACCAAAATCATGGCTGCGGAGACGCTCACCCTGCATCTGATGCCGGGCCTGGACCTTCGTTCTATCTACTCTTACGACAATACTACTGTAAAAGACCATATCTATTACAGTGCCAATCACTATAAAGGCTCGGCAGACAATGGGAATGTCAACGAATACCGTACTACATACGAGAAGATGGTTACCTCCACTACCGCCAATTATACCGGCACCTTCGACAAACACACAGTTGGCACCATGGTGGGTTTCGAAGCGGAGAAGAACAAGACAGACTATGTGCGTGCCACAGGAAGCAATCTTGCGGTCAGCACCATTCATACAGTTTCTACTGCCGGAACGCAGACTTCTGCCGGATATTCCTGGGGAAACTCGATGGTGTCCGTGCTCTCCAAGTTGGATTATAATTACGATGAACGCTACTTCATTTCCGGTTCTTACCGCCGCGACGGTTCTTCCCGGCTCAGCAAGCAGGAACGTTGGGGAAACTTCTGGTCAGTGGCAGGAGCGTGGAACATCATGCGCGAGGGTTTTATGAGCAAATATTCTTTCCTGAGCAACCTGCGTATACGTGCCTCTTATGGTATTAACGGTACGCTGCCTTCGGACAATTACGGCTATATGAGCTTGATGAGCTATACCAGTAAGTACATGGGTAACCCGGGCGGTACAATCACTACCGTCACCAATGACAAGCTGTCTTGGGAGACGAGCTACAACACGAATGTGGGTATCGACTTCGGCTTCTTCGGCCAGCGTCTGCGCGGTACGGTGGAATACTTCAACCGTGATTCGAAGAACCTGCTCCAGGATGTTCCCATTTCGATGGTTACGGGATTTTCCTCTACGTTGCGGAACGTAGGATGCATCAACAACCATGGGGTAGAGGTGGAGTTGAGTGGTGACATCATTAATAGTAAAGGATGGTTATGGAGTGCCGGTGCCAACGCAACCTTCCTCCGTTCTGAGGTGAAAGAGTTGTATGGCGGTGCGGACATTATCTGGTACGACCCCACCAGTAGCGACAGCCGTGCGCAATATGTATACCGGGAAGGTCAGTCCACGCTGGCTTTCTATGGATACGAATGGGCAGGTGTGGACAAGACCAACGGCAAGAACGTCTACTATGTAAATGACCCCAAGAATGGCAAGGCCGGAGATTTTGAGTATAACGGGCGCGGAGCTACTTATGACTATAACAATGCCAACTACACCATCATCGGCAATGCCGTTCCCAAAGTGTATGGGGGCATCAATACCTCGGTCTCCTACAAAGGCATAGCCCTTTCGTTGGGCTTTACCTATAAGATAGGAGGAGACTTGTACGACGGAGCCTACATGGATGTGGCCGACGACGGTTATTATTGGGAGCGTATCCGTGCTAAAAGCTACTACAACAACCTTTGGACGCCAGACCATACGAACGGTACAGAGCCCCGTATCGAAGGTGTAGACCTCGATGACCCGCAACAATACAGCAGCCGCCACTTGTTCAATGCCAGTTATCTGCGCTTGAAGAATCTCTCATTGGCCTATACGCTGCCCAAAGCCATGACCCGCAAGGCTTTCATCGAGAATGCCCGCCTTTTCTTCACTGCCAGCAACCTTTGGACAATAGCCAAATACAAGGAGGCAGACCCCGAAGTGAGCGAATACGGCACACGTGGTTGGGAAACCCCTATCGGAAAAACGTTTGTCGTTGGCGTTGAATTGAAATTTTAATGAACTGGAGGAACTAACAATGAAAAAGATATATCATTTATTGGCACTTGTGATACTTGGTGCCTTTACATTCACTTCGTGTGACGATTTTCTGGATATGCAGCCCACCAACTCCGGAAATGCAGAAGGTGCTGTCGGTACGGTAGCCGATGCGCAGGTGGTTATCAACGGTGTGATGAGTGCGATGACCTCATCGTCCTATTACGGCAGAAACCTTTTTATGTACGGTGATGCCAAGGGCGGTGACCTCACGATTTTTGCTGCCGGACGCGGACTGGATGCATTCTATACGTTCAACCACACTTCTAACAGCAATACTTATTCCGGTTTCTGGAGCCGTGGATATTACTGCGTTCTGCAGGTCAACACCTTGTTGAGCAACATTGAGAAGCTGGAAGAATCGGGCAGTATGGAAGACTTTTCCGAAGCCAAAGGGCAGGCGTTGACTCTGAGGGCGCTGTTCTATTTCGATTTGGTCCGTCTCTACGGGCTTCCTTACAATTACAACAAGACCTCTTATGGAGTTCCCAATGTAACCGAGCCGCTTACGGTGAACGCCCAGCCCACCCGTGCTACTGTGGAGGAGAACTATCGCCAGATTCTGCAGGACTTGTCGGACGGGGCGGCCCTGCTTGCCAAGAAGAAGACAAAGCAGAGCGGATATGCGGACTATTACACCAACATAGCCCTGCAAGCGCGTGTGAAACTCTATATGGAAGATTATGACGGTGCTTTGAACGCTGCCCGGGAGATTATAGAAAGCGGTGTGTACAAACTGTATGAGCCTGCCGATTGGACGGCTTCCTGGAGCAAGCAGTTTGGTTCCGAGTCCATCTTTGAGCTGGGCATCACCACTGAGGAATCAGACCTGGGAACTTCTTCTTTGGGCTTTTACCTGATGCGCTACGGACAGTTGAAGAATGCCATGGGCTGGTATCTTGCCAGCGATTATTTCCTGAACCGTCTGGGTGAAGACGAGACGGATGTGCGTTGGGGAATCATGGACAACGATGAATACTGGGTGGACAATGAGATTGAACGCAAGGGAGCCTGCTACAAGTATATGGGCAGTACCACCCTGGCAGGTGACGGCAAGGCAACCAATACAGCCGTCAATATCAAGATAATCCGTCTTTCCGAGATATATCTGATTGCCGCCGAAGCAGCCTTGCACTCCACGAAGCAGGAAGCAGGCGCAGATGCCTCCGCCGGTTACCTGAATGAAATCCGCAGGCGTTCTCCCGGACTGGCACCGGCCACTGCCGCTACCATTACCGATGATATGATTCTGGACGAGCGCAGCAAGGAGCTTTTTGGTGAAGGACAACGCTTCTTCGACATGATGCGTATGGGCAGAACCATCGAATTCAACGACGATTTTCAAGATATTCCGGTGAGTCACCGTGGAAAAACAATCGACCGTACTTTCGAGAAGATTGTGCTTCCTATTTCGCAGGATGAGATAAATGCCAATCCGGCATTGGAGAACCAGCAGAATCCGGGATATTAGTCGTTCCCTGCTGTCTATTGTTTGCTACTCCTTGTATATCAGGGAGGTATTTTGCCAACAAGTTGTCACTGCCTTGGCAAACTTTTGCCACGCCTATGGCAAAGTTTTGCCAACGCGGTGGCAAAGTCTTGCCAATGGGAAGGCAAAACCTTGTCATAGGCGTGGCAAGAAAAGCGGAAAAAGGTGCCTTTGATGAATTTCTTTGATAAAATGAGATGGTAATACCTTGATATTCCACAAAAATACTATTTATTGGTTCGAAATTTCTATTCTTTTTTTCTGAATCGGCTTATCTTTGCTTTCGTAGAAACCAATAAAAAGTTATAATACTATGAGAAGATTTTTCCTCATATCGTCATTCTTGACGTTGTTTGCAATCGGAAGCTCGGCGCAATGGAAGCCGGCAGGTGATAAAATCAAAACGGACTGGGCATCCCAGATTAATCCCGCGAATGTGTTGCCCGAATATCCTCGTCCCATCATGGAACGGAGTGACTGGAAGAACTTGAACGGACTGTGGAATTATGCCGTTATAAATAAAGGTGAGCATCTTCCGGCAGAGTTCGAAGGGCAGATACTTGTTCCCTTTGCTATTGAATCCTCCTTGTCCGGAGTTGGAAAAAGAATCAATGAAAACCAGGAACTGGTCTACCAGCGCAGTTTTGATATTCCTTCTGCTTGGAAGGGAAAACAAGTGCTGTTGCACTTTGGTGCTGTCGACTGGAAAACGGATGTATGGGTGAATGATGTGAAAGTAGGCAGCCATACGGGGGGATTTACTCCGTTCTCCTTCGATATTACTGCCGCCCTTTCTGGCAAAGGCAATAATCAGTTGGTCGTAAAAGTTTGGGACCCAACGGATAAAGGACCTCAACCCCGTGGAAAGCAGGTCAGCAATCCGGAAGGTATCTGGTACACTCCCGTAAGCGGTATCTGGCAGACGGTATGGATGGAGCCGGTTGCCGGAAAACATATCGAGAACCTCCGTATCACTCCCGATATTGACCGTAATCTGTTGACAGTGAAGGCTGAATTGAATAGTGCATGTCCTTCCGACTTTGTGGAAGTGAATGTGTATGACGGCAATCAACTGGTAGCCACCGGCAAAAGTATCAATGCAGAGCCGGTGGAGGTGTCCATGCCCCGGAATGCCAAGTTGTGGAGTCCGGATTCCCCCTTCCTCTATACGCTGAAAGTGACTCTGAAAAGCGGAGGCAAGGTAGTGGATAAGGTGGACAGCTATGCTGCCATGCGTAAGTACTCCACCCGTCGTGACGCGGATGGCATCGTACGCCTGGAACTAAATAACGAGGCTTTGTTCCAGTTTGGACCGCTGGACCAGGGTTGGTGGCCCGACGGACTGTATACAGCTCCCACAGACGAGGCTTTGCTGTATGATGTACAGAAGACGAAAGATTTCGGTTTCAATATGATTCGCAAGCATATCAAGGTGGAACCGGCACGTTGGTACACACATTGTGACCGTTTGGGTATCATCGTATGGCAGGATATGCCGAGCGGTGACCGTAATCCGGAATGGCAGAACCACCGCTATTTCGACGGAACAGAACTGAAACGCTCCACCGAATCCGAAGCCTATTATCACAAGGAATGGAAGGAAATAATGGATTGTCTCTACTCTTATCCGTGTATCGGTACATGGGTACCGTTCAACGAAGCCTGGGGGCAGTTCAAGACGGTAGAGATAGCCGAATGGACGAAACAGTATGACCCGACCCGCCTGGTGAATCCGGCAAGTGGCGGTAACCATTATACTTGCGGTGACATGCTCGACCTCCACAACTATCCCCAACCGGAAATGTATCTGTATGATGCACAGCGTGCCACGGTTTTGGGTGAGTATGGCGGCATTGGCCTTGTCTTGAAAGATCATCTTTGGGAACCGAACCGCAACTGGGGATATGTTCAGTTCAACTCTTCCAAAGAAGTGACTGATGAGTACGTGAAATATGCCGATATGCTGTATCAGATGATAAAAAGAGGTTTCTCGGCAGCCGTCTATACACAGACCACGGATGTGGAGGTGGAAGTGAACGGTCTGATGACTTACGACCGCAAGGTGATAAAGCTGGATGAGAAACGCGTGAAAGAGATAAATACACGTATCTGCAATTCACTTAAGAAATAGGGGCATTTACAATTTACCATTTACAAAGTACAATTTGGCTGCGCTGTCATCTGCATAGTTAAATTGTACTTTGTAAATGGTAAATTGTACATTAAAAATGTTGTTATGAAACGATTGATTATAAAGCTTTTCCTTAGTCTGTGCCTATGGGCGGTATTGCCGGTCTGTGCGCAGGATGCTGTTCATTACTATTTCAGAACGATGGATATCCGGAACGGTCTTTCGCAGAACACCGTGTATCAGATTTTGCAGGATAGGAAAGGCTTTATGTGGTTCGGAACCAAGGACGGTCTGAACCGTTATGACGGATTGTCTTTCCGTATTTACAAGAAAGAGAACTCCGGTTTAGGAAAGAACTTCATAACTGCGCTCTACGAGGACCGCCGGGGAAATATCTGGATTGGTACCGATGGGGGAGTCTTTATTTACGACCCGGTACTGGATTCCTTTACCGCTTTCGATGAGGCCAGTGATAATGGCAGTATCATCAGGGATTTCGTCACCATGATTGGAAGTGACGAGGACGATAATATCTGGATATCGGTAGAAAACCAGGGGTTGTTCTGCTATAAACCGGATGAAGGGAGGCTGCTGAACCATCTGCACGATTCGGGACTGCCCAATGTAACCCGCTTTTGGCTGAATGGGAATACGTGTTGGCTGGCCTTGTATGCGGATAATCTTTACTATACGAAAGCTGACTTTGAAACTCCTCTGCAGCCTTTCAAGGACGCGGAAGGAAATGAGATTTTCAAGAATGATATTATCAACTGGCAGGTCAGCGGACCCCATAATTGTGTGTATATCGCTTCGCTGAACGGGTTGACAGAGATAAACCAGACTACCGGCAAGACGCGGAAGCTGCTGAACACCTATGTGAGGGCTTTGCAGTTCAAATCTGACAACGAGCTGTGGGTGGGCGCAGAGTCCGGCTTGTATATTTACAATCTGACGAATGACAAGATTACCCATTTGACCGTTCCCGACCAGGATGATTCGTATGCATTGTCGGACAATGCCATTTATTCGCTCTGCTGCGACAAGGAGAACGGCATGTGGATAGGGTCTTATTTCGGTGGAGTGAACTATTGTCCTTATCAGTGGACTTATTTCGAGAAGTTCTATCCGAGAGACAATCTCAGGCATTTCGGCCGTCGTGTACGGGAAATCTGTGAAAGTAATGATGGCACCTTGTGGATAGGTACCGAAGACAAAGGCTTGTTCAATTACAATCCGGAAAACGGAAAGATAGAGCCTTTTGAGCATCCGGCCATTTATCAGAATGTCCACGGCCTTTGCCTGGACGGGGATGATTTGTGGGTGGGTACGTTCTCCGGTGGTCTGAACCGGGTGAATCTTCGGACCAGGCAGGTGAAACATTATGCCAAGGGTGAGAGTGAGAATTCCATGGTCGCCAATGACGCCTTTACCATTTGCAGGACCACTACGGGAGACGTGTGGATAGGCACCACGTCCGGTCTGTTGAAGTACAATCGCTCTACAGATGACTTTACCCGGATTCCTCAGCTGAAGAATATGTTTACTTATAACATTCTGGAGGACTTCAACGGAAATCTGTGGTTTGCTACTTTTTCTAATGGAGTGTTCTGCTACAATGTAAGAAGCCAGCAGTGGAGGAATTATCTGTCTAATGAGAATGATTCGACCTCTCTTCCCTACAATAAGGTAATCAGTATCTACGAAGACAGCAGGAAGCGTCTGTGGTTCATGACGCTGGGTGAGGGCTTCTGCCGCTACAATCCGGAAACGGACAATTTTACCCGTTATGACATGTCGAAAGGATTTCCGAGCAATACCATCTACAAGATGGTCGAGGACAAGCGGGGCAACTTATGGATTACTTCCAATTATGGTCTGGTCTGCTTCAATCCCGATACGGAGAGCAAGCATGTCTATACCACGGCCAACGGGCTGCTGAGCAACCAATTTAATTTCCAGTCCGGCTACATCGACAAGAAAGGACGCATCTATTTAGGAAGCATCAACGGATTCATAGCCTTTGACCCGGAAACTTTTGTGGAGAACACTTTCCTCCCTCCCGTGGTGATTACAGACTTCTTTCTGTTCAATAAACGGCTTTCGGTGGATAGTCCGGATTCTCCTTTGGAGAAGAGCATCACCTATGCGGATGAGATAGAACTGGATGCCGACCAGAACTCCTTTTCTTTCCAGGTTGCGGCTTTAAGTTATCAAGCACCCGAAATGAACAGTCTTGAATATAAGTTGGAAGGTTTTGACCGCGACTGGTATACGGTAGGACGGAATTCCATCATCAACTATTCAAACCTTCCTTATGGAAGCTATACGTTGCGTATAAAAGGTTCCAACAGCGATGGCAAGTGGAACGCTACGGAACGTGTGCTCGACATCCATATCCGTCCTCCTTTCTATCTCTCCACCTGGGCATATGCCGGTTATACGGTATTGGCGTTATGCTCACTGGCTGCTGTAATCATCTATTTCAGAAAACAGACCCGGCAGAAGCATCAGCAGGCTATGGACAAGTTTGAGCGGGAAAAGGAGCGGGAGTTGTATACTGCGAAGATAGACTTCTTCACGAATGTGGCGCATGAGATACGTACACCGCTTACACTGATAAAGAGTCCGCTCGAGAATGTATTGGCTTCCCGTTCTGTTTCGGATGACATCAGGGATGATTTGGAGACCATGGAACTGAACACCAACCGACTGCTTGATTTGGTGAACCAGTTGCTGGACTTCCGGAAGACGGAGACGCAAGGCTTCCAATTGAATTTTGTGGAATGTGACGTGTCTGAGCTCTTACAAAAGACGTATAAGCGTTTCAAGCCTTTGGCACGTGAAAGGGGGCTGGCATTGAGTATAGAGACTCCCGAAAGCTTGTATGCTTCGGTTGATAGGGAAGGGCTTACCAAGATTATCAGCAATCTGCTGACCAATGCGATAAAGTATTCGGAGACCTATATACGCATCAGGCTGTACTCGGAAGGTGAAAGGCTGCTGCTTTCCGTATGCAATGACGGCCTTGTCATTCCGGTAGAGATGCGCGAGGAGATTTTCAAGCCGTTCATCCAGTATAAAACCGGTACGTTGCGCTCTGTGCCCGGCACCGGTATCGGGCTTGCGCTTGCCCGTTCATTGGCCGAACTCCATGAGGGTACGTTGTGCATGGAAGATTCGATGGAGAACAACTGTTTCCTGCTGTCACTTCCGCTGAAGCACGAGCAGACGGTGGCTATGGAGCATAAAGAACCGGTAACGGGCGGGGAATCCTCTGAGGAAAGTGGTGCAGGTACTGCCTTGGAACAGCACCGGTATACTCTTTTGGTGGTGGAAGACAGTTTGGAAATGCAGGCATTTGTTGTGAAACAGCTCTCTTCGGAATATCGTGTGCTGACTGCCGTGAATGGGGTGGAAGCTTTGAAGGTGTTGAAGGAACATACTGTAAATCTTGTCATTTCAGACATTATGATGCCCGAGATGGATGGATTGGAGCTGTGCGAGCATCTGAAGTCCGAGCTTGACTATAGCCATATACCGATTATCCTGCTTACGGCGAAGACGACCCTTCAAGCCAAAATAGAGGGAATGAAGCTGGGGGCTGACGTATATATAGAGAAACCTTTCTCCGTGGAATATCTGAAAGTTTGTGTGGCCAATCTGCTGAACAACCGTGAGAAGCTACGGGCTTCTTTTGTCAATTCTCCTTTTGTGCAGACGGGCAGTATGGCAATGACAAAGGCAGATGAATCTTTCCTTAAAACATTGAAGGAAGTGGTGGTTGCCAATATGCAGAATCCGGATTTCTGTCTGGATGATATGGCAAGCCTGCTGAACATGAGCCGTTCGAGCCTGAACCGGAAGATAAAGGGCATATTGGATATGACCCCGAATGACTACATCCGCCTGGAGCGGTTGAAGAAAGCGGCGCAGCTTTTAAAGGAAGGAGAGTGCAAAATCAATGAGGTTTGCTACATGACCGGCTTCAATACTCCTTCCTATTTTACCAAGTGCTTCCAAAAACAATTTGGTATTCTGCCCAAAGACTTCGTGAAATGATAGCATGGAATGCTTGCTAAATATAACAATCCAATCAAATGCCCCTGAGGTGTCTCTCAGGGGCATTTTTTGGATTTATAATTGCATAGATTGAAGCGATATTTGCATTAATTTTAGCTTTATGCGGATATATTTGCATCCGAAAGCCAACAATTTATAATACTATGACCCCTATGCCTATGACGTAACAAATCCTAATCAATGTTCTATGATTGGCAGAAGTGACTAATCACTTTCTGCGGTGTATTTAAAAAGCGGGCGTTAGTTTCCGCATAGTTTTAAAATCTAATTCTATAAAAAATGATCAAGAAAATCTTATTCTTATTCTTTGTTGTGTTTGCAGCTACCGCTTATTCACAAGATGTGACCATAACGGGAACGGTGACGGATGCAAATAGTGAGCCTTTGGTGGGCGTGAATGTATTGGTGAAGGGTACTACCACGGGTGCCATTACCGATATTGACGGTAATTTCTCAGTGAGTGGAAAGAAAGGAAGTACACTCGTTTTCTCTTATATCGGTATGCTTACGCAGGAAGTTGTCTATAAGGGAACTGCCTTGCGCGTGGTGATGAAAGATGACTCGAAAGCGCTGGAAGAAGTGGTTGTCATCGGTTATCAGACGGTGAAGAAGTCCGACTTGACCGGAGCGGTTGCCGTGGTTGATACCAAGGAAATGAAGAAAAGCGCTGCAGGAACACTGGTCAGCCAGATGCAGGGCTTGGCAACCGGTATTAACGTACGCAGTAGCGGTAGGGCAGGCGAAGATGCCTCTATTGAAATTCGCGGTGTCGGTTCCTTGAGCAATAACTCTCCGCTGTGGGTTATTGACGGTATGATTACAGACCCGGGTGTTGATTTCAATCCTGCGGATGCAGAGTCCATCCAGATTCTGAAGGATGCTTCTGCTGCTGCCATCTACGGTTCGCGTGCTGCCAATGGTGTGATTATCGTTACTACCAAGAAAGGTGCGAAAGGTCCCATGAAAGTGAATGTAAGCGTAAAGGAAACATTGGAGTGGAGTCCGAAGTTTGATTTGATGAATGCGGCAGAATATATCAAGTATAATGATATTGCCTATAATGAAGCCATCAAAGACGGTATTGCCACTGTAAACAGCACTCAGAAACACTCACAGTATGATACCAACTGGCAAGATGAAGTGTTGAAGACCGCATTGGTGCAGGACTACAACGTATCGCTTATCCGGTGGTGGAGATTCGGGTAGTTATTTTGTTTCAGCTGGTTACTATAATAATGATGGTGTATCTTATGGAAATACTTTGACCGTTATAGCTTCCGTGTCAATACACAAGGTAAAAAGGGCTGGTTCTCTTTTGGTGAAAACTTGGCTTATTCACTCACAAACACAGACCCGAACCAGACCAATACCTACAATGACTTTTTGCGTATGATGCCTACCATTCCTATCTATGATGAGAATAACCCGGGTGGATATGGCTATGGAGATGCGGCTAAGTACAATACTTTCGGTGTAAATCCCATTGCACGTGAAGATTTGGAATACCGTCATTTCCGCCAGAATCGTCTGAATGGTTCATTGTGGTTGGAGTTCAAGCCTTTCGAGTTTCTTTCTTATAAGTTCAATGGTGGTATTGACCTTTACTTTTATGAGAATTCATGGTTTCGTGGTGAAGGTAATTGGCAACAAAATCAGGAACATCGTGATCCGGAGAGCCAGAAAGCACGTGATAATACTTATAATATGCTGATTGAGCACACGTTGAACTTTAATAAGGATTTTGGCAACATCATGTCGATGCAGTATTAGGTACTACTTACCAGCACCATGAGTGGGAGGGCTTGTGGGCTTCCCGTCTTAACTTCCTATGTTAGGTAACGGTGATTATCTGACTGTATTGAATGCTGGACAAAGTAACCAGCAGAATTCTAATAGTATTAGTGAGAATGCCATGATCTCTTATTTGGGACGTGTTAATTATATTTATGATGACAAATATTATCTGACAGCTACTTTCCGTCGGGATGGTACTTCTCGTTTAGCTAAGGAAAATCGCTGGGGTAATTTCCCGTCTGTTTCTGCTGCCTGGAGAATTTCTAAAGAGGAATTCTTTAATGTACCTTGGATTGATGATTTGAAGATCAGGGGTAATTGGGGGCGTCTTGGTAACTGCTTCTATCGGCGATTGGGATTATATTGGTACTATTAATCAGAGTATTGTAACTGTATTCGGGTGGAGCTATTGTACCTGGAGCTACTCAAGTGAAACTTGTGAATGCAATCTTGTTTGGGAAACGAAAGAAACGGTGAATGTAGGTTTTGACGCTAGTTTTCTCAATTCACGTTTGACTTTCAGTGCCGAGTATTATCATTCAAAGACTAAGGATGTTTTGACGGAAATGCCTATTGCCATCTCTACCGGTAATCAAGAAGGGCACCTAAAGCAAATGCGGCTAGTTTGCGCAATCGTGGATTTGAATTGAGCTTGGGGTGGAAAGATCAAGTTTCAGATTTCAAATATGGTGCATTGTTGAATATTACAACTTTGAGTAATAAAGTATTAAGTTTAGGATATGAAAAACCTTTTATTGATTCAGGTCAGGCAAGAACGAGGTTGAATGGTCCGTTGGCAGAATTTTTTTTGTATAAAACCGATGGGATTTTTAAAACACAAGAACAAATAGATAATTATGTAACTCCTGATGGCGAACCTATTATGATTTCCGGGAAACGTCCGCAATTAGGTGATGTGAAATATATTGATACGGATAATAATGGACAGATTACGGCGGATGACCGTCAATTTTGCGGAAGTCCGTGGGCAAAGATGCAAATGTCATTGGTCTTGAATGCTGAATGGAAAGACTTTGATTTCAGTATGATGTGGAATGGGCAATTTGGTAATAAAATTTATAATGTATCCAAATGGCAAGGACGTTTGTTCTCGGACAATTCCAATTATCTTCGCTTCAAGAAGGGAGAAGAACCTTATCAGGTAAATCAGAATTCTGATACGCCACGTATAATTTATGGTGACCAACGTAATTCATGGGATGCGGATCGTTTCCTTGAAAACGGTTCTTATTTCAGACTGAAAAATATTTCTATCGGATACAATCTTAAGGAATGGTTGAAGAATTTGGGTATTGACAAACTTCGTTTATATGCTACCGGTAGTAATCTGCTCACTTTTACAGGCTATTCCGGGCTTGATCCTGATTTTATAAACACTAATATTTGGAATAGTGGAACGGATAGTTTTTCATATCCTAATACTCGTTCTGTTATGTTTGGCTTGGATTTGACCTTTTAACTTATAAATTAGTATACTGATATGAAGAAAATATATAGATTTTTATTTGCTGGTGTCTTGGCTTTGTGTGCTACCGGATGCAGCTCAAGTTTATTGGATATAGAAAATCCGAATGAAGTAACCAATACTACTTTTTGGAAATCGGCGGATGATGCAAAAGCTGGAGTAAATGCTTGTTACAGTTTCTTATATAAAGAAGGGACTTGGATGCGTTGGTTGTCTTTTCGTTACGATCTGTCATCAGATGAAGGATGGAGTTCGTCTCCTTGGATAGAATTAGGTGACTGGACGCGTTTTCTTTATAATAATTATGATTTCTATGAGGGTAATAAGGTACATTGGGAGCATTTTTATGTAGGGATCTTTCGTTGTAATCAGGTTTTGGCTAATGTGCCTGCGATTGAAATGGATGAGGTTCAAAAGAACCAACTTTTAGCACAGGCTTCCTTTTTACGTGCTCTGTGGTATTTTCAGATAAATCTTTTGTGGGAGAAAGGGACATTAGTTCTTGAACCTCAAAATGCTGATTACATACCTAAGGACGCTTCAGAACAGGAAATTTGGGATCAGATAGAAAAAGACCTTACGTTTGCAATGGAGAATTTGCCGGAGGCATGGGATGCGGCAGATTTAGGCAGAGCGACAAGGTGCTGCTAAAGCTTTGTTGGGCAAGGCTTATATGCAACAACATAAATATGATAGGGCCAAAGAACAGTTGCAATGGCTGATTGATAGGGAAGGCTCTTTGTATGGTTTGCTTGATAACCGTGAAGACAATTTTACCGATTTGAATGAAAATAATCAGGAGGGAATATTTGAAATTCAGTTTGATGATCAAAATAAGGGGGGCACAGGCAATGATGCCAGTATGGCCTTTGGTTTCCAGCGTACTCAGTTTTATGCACCCGGTGGCACTCATGGTACGGGTTGGGGCGATGGTAAAGCGCGTCGTTGGCTAGTAGATGAGTTCTTGAAAGAGAGAAGGGTTGATGGCAGAAATGACTTGCGTTTATACAATAGTATTCTTTATAAACATTTTGGAGATGATTTTCCTGATCAGTCAAAAAAATACTATGCCAATGAAGATGCGTCACAATGGTTTGATGAGTGGGGACAGGACACAGAGGATTGTTATATTCGCAAATACAATACTTCTTACTATCGTGAACGTGAAGACTATTTCGCACGTAATAATTATCGTATTATGCGGTATGCTGATGTTTTATTGAGTTATGCGGAGTGTTTGGTTGAAACTGGAACTTCGGCTTCTGATGCGGCTGTTTATGTTGATAAGGTAAGAGAACGTGCAGGGTTATCCAAACTGAAAGATAGTCGGTGGAAGGATTGTTTAAGTTCAAAGGAGGTCTTTATCAAACGTCTTCAGATGGAACGTGCTTTGGAACTTTGTTTCGAAGGCTGGCGTTGGGCGGATTTGAAGCGCTGGGGATTGCTTGATTCACAGGCTGGTATTGACGAGCTGAAAGCTCGTGACAAGGACTTCAACAATTTTGTGATTGGCAAACACAAACGTATGCCTATCCCTACATCGGAAGTTGAAATCAGTAAGATTGATGATGTTCCTCAACTAACTCAGAATCCTAATTATTAATAAAAAAGAAAGACTGTGTCGGAGTGTTTTTTCTTTTTATAATACTTCCGGCATAGTCTTTATTTAACTAGTATCATTTATGCTTGTCTGCAAAAAAATACTGATCTTCTGTGCTTTTGCTTGTTGCGGTACTTTATTCGCGCAAAACATACAGAATCCGGTGCTTCCCGGAGTAGCGGATGCCGGTGTGATGAAATATAATGGTAAGTATTATATAGGTGGAGTATTTACCAATGGGGATTTTTATGTTTCCGACGACTTGGTTCATTGGGGTAAACCTGTTCATGTCGTGACTATGGATAATGGCTGGAGTAAAGGAAGTGGTGCCGGTAATGAGCAGATTCACGCCAATGATATGTTTTGTTTGAATGGTGATTTTCACTTATATTGGTCTGTCAATTATTGGGGTAAGGATAAGCATGCTGTTCACATTGTACATGCTCAAAGTAAAAATGTGTTGGGGCCCTATATAGAGCCTGATAAAAAAACTTGGATGGATAATCGCATTGATCCTAAGGTTTTTAAAGATGATGACGGACAACTATACATGTATATGGTACGTTTTACTGATGGGAATACCATCTGGGGACGTAAAATGAAGAACCCGGCAGAATTTGCCGGCGAACCGGTGTGCCAGTTCGCCTCATTGCCGGATACATGGGAGACCATGGATAACAGAGTGGCAGAGGGACCTTGGGTGATGAAATACAGAGACCGATACTATTTGATGTATAATGCCAATCATACCTCTACTGAGTGGGGGAATTATCAATTGGGGGTTGCGGAGGCAGACTCACCTTTAAGTTTTCAAAATGGGAATAAATATAGCTATCCGGTAGTAAATTCTAATCAAATTCTACTGGAAGAGAATTATGTGGATCTTTTACGATATGGCATCACTTATGAGCCATTGTTTGATTATACAGAAAATAATCCTGGAGTCGGTTGGATGCTTCCGGTATATCAGGCTTCCGATTGGAAGAAAGGAGAATGTGGATTCTCATCTAAAGAGATAAAAGGATCTACCACTCGTCATTTAGGTACTTGGTGGACATCTCCTTCATTGTGGTTACGTAAATCTTTTTTTGTTGGCAAACAGGTGGGAAATTTAGCACTCAGGGTTGCTCATGACGGAGATACAAAAATATATTTGAATGGAACATTGATTTACGAAAAACAGGGACGGGATTATTGTATGGTAAACCTTGATGAAAAGCAACGAGAGCTTCTGAAAAAAGGAGAGAACTTGCTTGCTGTAGAAACAAAAAAGGGCGTGCCCAATTTTTTGATGTTTCTTTGTTTGATATGAGGAGTGAAACAGCAGATGATATTTTGATGACCCCGGGTCAACCCAATATTTTAAGAGGCCCCAACGGATTTGAATGGTGGCTTATATATATGGCTAATAACAAGAACGATGAGCATCGGGGGCAATATATCAACCGTGTCCAGTTCTTCGACAAGACGTTGTTTGTGGATGGTATCACCGGCCCTCGCACGGCAGGCTATCATCCGGAACCTTCTTTGCCCACTTTTTCAATGAAAGGGGAAACACCTTCTTTTGGAGTGCTGCAACAAGTGAAACCTTCTACAACTTATATGTTTGAAACAGCAGTCAAAACAGATGGAGATGCTGGCATCATTGCGTGGTGGAAAGATGCGGATAACTGTGCCTATGTCGGTCTGGATGCCGAGAACCGGAGCTGGTACCTGCGTACACTTGTCGGCGGTAAGGAAAATAAGGAATCCTATGCCCTGCCTGAAGATTTCCGTTGGGGTGTGTACCATCATCTGCGCATTGAGCGTAACGGTGGCTGTCTGAAGATTTGGCTGGATGAGATTCCCGCACCGGGGAGACATGTCTTTGCAGAGGCTCTTCCGGTAGAAGAAGCGGGTGTTCCCGGAGTATTTGACGAGACAAAGTCTGCCTTGTTCGAAGGGGCTACCTATACCATCGGCTTCGATGATGTGCATTTCCAGCTTTCGGGGAATGAGGAGTTGTTGAAGGGCGATTTCTTGAACGATTATGAATTCAGCTTCCAGTTGTCCGGCTTGTCCGGACAAGACAAGGCAGGAAGCTATCCGGTTTATGTGGATAAGGATAACTATGTGAAGGCTCAGTTCGATGGCATCACCCGTATGCTTGAGGTGACAGCCGTGAAGAAAGGGAAAACTGCCTGGAAGAAGGAATTCCCGTTGGGATGCCTGCAAACGCTCTATCCGGATGTGAAGTATACCGACTTCATTGAGAAAGGTTATCGTTTTGCCGCACCTGCATGGTTGGATACACTTTACCTGAATCGTCACGAAGCAGGCAATAAATCCGAATTTGCGGATGACATGTTCGGCAAGTTCGACATAGAATACCTGAATGGCGGCGAATGGCATCCGATAGAAAACAAAGATAGGGGGATAGCAGAACATCCTGCATATAATTATTGTACCTTTACTCCGGTAAAGGCAGAAGGCATCCGCTTCATCAACAAGGAGGCGGAGGATTTGGAACGCCATATCTATAAGATAGGTGTACATGAATTGTGGAAGGAATCCTATAATTTTCGTGCCGTGCGTCGTGCAGACAAGCTGTATCTGTTTGTCGACGGCAGGGAGCTGGGAGCTTTGGATATACGCTACCCTGCATCCCGCATCGGATTCTGTTCGGAGGGCGGCTCTCCGGTTTATAGTGGTACGTTGTATTATCATGTAGGGCAGAGGCGCGATTAGACGCGATCGTGGGATGTGCCGTTCCGTATATATGTAATGAAAGATGTATATAGAAGCCGGTGTTTGTATTTCCTTGTGAATCAGTGTGATGGACTGGGGTGATTCAGTATACGACTGAATGTATTTCAGTATACGATTGAATAGGATTCAGTATACGACTGAATAGGGTTCAATATACGGGTGTAACGGAACATCTTCTTGAAAGTAAATATTTATCATCATAACAATTGTTTAAGAAAGAATCATGAAAAAGAATTTTATATGTATGTATCTGTTTCTGTTGGCCACGCTGGCTTCCTGCCAGTCCTGCTCTTCAGACTATAAGGATGTGGACGATATTGTTGTCGAAGGAGTTGAAACGCCGGTGCTTTTGGGCGACCCGTTCATCATGTTGCACGATGGCACTTACTATGCCTATGGCACCCATGCGGATGAAGGCATCGAAGTCTATACCTCCGATGATTTGAAGACTTGGAAGTATAAGGGCATGGCGCTCCAGAAGAAGGATGTCTGGGCCGACCGCTGGTTCTGGGCACCGGAGGTCTACGAAGTGAACGGGAAGTTCTATATGTATTACTCGGCAGACGAGCATATCTGTGTGGCAACAGCAGACTCACCTGCAGGACCATTTACCCAAAGTAAGAAGGAACCGATGATTGCCGATGAGAAATGCATTGACAACTCTCTGTTTATTGATGATGACGGCACGCCTTATCTCTTCTTCGACCGTTTCAACGACGGGCTCAACATCTGGGTGGCCGAATTGGAGAAAGACCTCATGACTATCAAGAAGGAGACCATGCACCCTTGCATCCACGTCTCTCAGGCATGGGAGGAGGTATGGCCCCGTGTGAATGAAGGCCCGTTTGTCATCAAGCGTAATGGGCTCTACTATATGACCTATTCTGCCAATAGCTATGAAAGTCCTTTCTACGGCATAGGTTGCGCCACAGCTACCGATTTGATGGGTACTTGGACCAAATACGAGGAGAATCCTTTGCTGCAGAAACCCGGAGAACTGGTTGGGGTGGGGCACAGTGCCACCTTCACAGACAAGGCAGGCAAGCTTCGTATAGTTTTCCATGCCCATAAGGACAAGAGTAGTATCCACCCACGTGCCATGTACATCAGTGACGTTTCTTTCGAGAAAGTGGACGGTGTGGACCGTATGAGAATCAGCAAGGACTATATGACGCCCAAAATAGTAAAATAAGAGATGGATATGAAGAAGAATTATATATTGCTACTGTTGCTTTGTCTTTGCTTTGCAGGCTGCAAGGAGAAGACGGTTGTAGAATCAGACTATCTGCCGATTGCCGACCCTTACGTAATGCTTTTTACGAAGGCAAGTATTATGCTTACGGCACTGGAGGTACGGTAGAAGGAGAAGGCTTTGCCTGCTTCTCTTCCGATGACTTGAAAAACTGGACGCGTGAAGGCCAGGCGTTGTCGGCCGCAGATTCCTACGGTACGTGGGGATTCTGGGCGCCGGAGGTCTACTACATCGAATCGAAAAAGAAGTTTTATCTGTTCTACTCCACCGAGGAGCATATCTGCGTGGCAACGGCAGATGTTCCCCAAGGTCCGTTCCGTCAGGAAGTGAAGCAGCCGATATGGGATGAGAAGAGTATCGATACCTCTCTATTCATTGATGATGACGGTACGCCTTACCTTTATTTCGTGCGTTTTACAGATGGCAACGTCATCTGGGTGGCAGAGATGAACGATGACCTAACCGGCATCAAGCAGGAGACGCTGACAGAGTGCATTAAGGTGGGAGAGCCTTGGGAACTTTCGCAGGACAAGCCTGCTAAGGTGGCCGAAGGTCCTTCAATTTTGAAGAAAGAGGGTGTCTACTACCTGGTTTATTCAGCCAATCACTTTGAAAGCAAGAACTACGGAGTGGGTTACGCGACTTCGAACAGCCCGATGGGACCGTGGAAGAAATACGAGGGAAATCCGATTCTGCAACATGCCGACGGCTTGATGGGTACCGGTCATGGAGCACCCTTCTGCTGTAAGGACGGTAGCTGGAAATACATTTTCCATGCACATTGGGATTCCACGAAAGTACAGCCGCGCACTTCGTATATCAAGGATTTTGCCATTTCCGACCAGGGAACGGTTTCTATCGGTGGCTCTCTTATCCGTCCGCAGGTATTGGGCAGTACATCACCCGAAAAGTAAAATGAAAGAATGAAAAGAATACATTGTATGAAGAAGTTTCTTGTATTATCAGTGTTATGCAGTCTGATAGCCTGTTCCTCGTCATCGGCTACAAAAGAGGATAAACCGGAAGAACAACAGCCGAAGAATGTCTATCGCAATCCGGTGATAGATTATAGTTTGCCAGACCCTTCTGTCATTGAGGGAGATGATGGATACTACTATTTGTATGCCACCGAGGACATACGCAATCTGCCGATTCACCGTTCCAAGAACCTGGTGGATTGGGAGTATGTAGGTACTGCCTTTACCGACCGTACGCGGCCTGATTTTGAGCCGAACGGCGGTTTGTGGGCGCCGGACATCAACAAGATAGGTGATAAATACGTGCTCTATTATTCTATGTCTGTTTGGGGAGGCGAGTTAACTTGCGGCATCGGTTGTGCTACTGCCGATAAGCCTGAGGGACCTTTTACGGACCACGGAAAGATGTTCCGCAGCAATGAAATCAATGTACAGAACTCCATCGACCCTTTCTATATAGAGGATGGAGGGAAGAAATATCTTTTCTGGGGCAGTTTTCGAGGAATCTATGCGATTGAACTGTCTGATGACGGACTCTCTCTGAAGGACGGCGCCACACCGCAGCAAGTGGCAGGAACCGCTTACGAAGGTACCTATATTCACAAGAAGGACGGGCATTACTACTTCTTTGCTTCCATAGGAAGTTGTTGTGAGGGATTGAAGAGTACTTACACTACTGTTGTAGGCCGTTCAGATAATCTTTTCGGCCCCTATGTCGACAAGAATGGCGGTAGCATGATGGATAACAAGCACGAAGTGCTGATTCAGAAAAGTAATTCCTTTGTGGGTACCGGTCATAATTCGGAGATTGTGACGGACAATGCCGGCAATGACTGGTTCTTCTATCATGCGGTGAGCACAAAGAAGCCTGAAGGCCGTGTATTGATGTTGGATAAGATTAGCTGGGAAGACGGATGGCCGACGGTAGAAGGCTCCGTTGCATCCACGGAAGCGGAGAAACCGAAATTTTGACAAGTATGAAGAAATCTATTTTAATCTCCTTGTTGGCCCTATTGATGATGGGCTGTCAAGTATCGGGTGGCAGTTCCTTGAAAGTGGAGGAAACCACTGTTGAAATGCGGAAGAATCCCGAAGGAGTGGCTGTATCGGCTCCCCGTTTCTCATGGCAACTGGTAACCGACAAGCAGGATGTGATGCAGACTGCTTATCAGATTGAAGTGGCGGACTCGGACAAGGGCTTGCAGGCCGGCTCCGGGCTGGTATGGAACAGCGGTCGTGTGGAGTCTGGCCAATCGGTGCTGGTGAAGTACGCAGGGGCGCCTTTGGAGTCGGGACAGAAATATTGGTGGCGTGTCACTGTATGGACAAATACCGGTGACAAGGCGCAAAGTAGTATCCAATATTGGTCAATGGCTTTGCTGGACAGTTCGGACTGGAAAGCCGGCTGGATTGGACTGAACGACAGTACAAACTTGAAACTGGACGGTGAGCGGACCATCCTTCCGGCACGTTATCTGCGGAAGGAGTTTGATTTGCCGTCACAGCCGAAGCGTGCAGTCCTTTATGTTTCGGGAGTAGGCTCTTCCGTATGCTATATGAATGGCGAGAGGATTGGAAATGATGTATTCGGTCCTTTGCCTACCTGGTACGATGCTTCTGTATCTTATCTGACCTATGATGTCACCCCCTTGTTGAAGTCCGGTACCAATGCGATAGGCGTGGCTCTGGGCAACGGCCGCTATCTTTCCATGCGCGCCAATGGGATGGTAGGTTTTGGTTTGCCCCGTCTCATGGCGCAGTTGAATATAGAGTACGACAATGGTGAGACGGTGTCGGTAGTCAGCGATGATTCCTGGAAAGCGACGAACCACGGTCCTATAACTGCGAACAACGAATTTGACGGTGAACATTACGATGCCCGCTTGGAATTGGGTAAATGGACGGAAAGCGGCTATGATGATTCCGGATGGCAGTTGGCCGAACGGATGGAGGCTCCCAAAGGAAAACTTGTGGCACAGCTTTCTCCGAGTCTGAAGGTGATGGAGGAGATAAAGCCAATATCCGTTAAATCGGTAGGTGATGGAAGATATATCGTGGATATGGGGCAGAATATGGTAGGAATACAGCAGGTGAAACTGCGTGGCAAGAAGGACAAGCCCATTACTATGCGTTTTGCCGAAGTGCTGAAGGACAATGGTACGGAACTGTATCTTGACAACCTGCGCAGTGCCCTTGTCACGGATATTTATACTCCTGCCGCTGACGGTGAGTTTGTTTGGGAACCGTTGTTTGTTTACCATGGTTTCCGTTTTATGGAAATATCCGGTTTGGACTATGAACCGGCAGCGGATGATTTCACCGGTAAGGTGGTGTATGATGAAATGGCAACGAACGGTACGTTCGAGACTTCCGAGGAGTTGATTAACAGACTTCACAAGAATGCCTATTGGGGAATCCGTGGAAACTATCGCGGTATGCCTACCGACTGCCCCCAGCGTGATGAACGTCTTGGATGGCTGGGCGACCGCACTACCGGTGCCTATGGTGAAAGTTTCATTTTCGGCAATGCCTTGATGTATAAGAAGTGGCTGGTGGATATAGAAGAGTCCATGAATGAAAATGGAAGTATCTCTGTGGTATCTCCCCGTTACTGGACCATCTTCCATGATGACGTGACTTGGCCGGCTGCCTATTTTTACGTAGCCGACATGCTTTACCGCCAGTTTGGCGATGATAGCTCCATCAAAGAGCGCTATCCGTCCATGAAGCGCTGGGTAAACCACATGACGGAGACCAAAATGAAGGACTATATTCTGGTGAAGGATGAATACGGGGATTGGTGCATGCCTCCCGAGTCGCCGGAGCTGATTCATTCGGAGGACCCTGCCCGGAAGACGAACGGCGAAGTGCTGAGTACAACGGTGTTTTACAGCATTCTGCAACTGATGGAGAAGTTCGCGCAAATGAACGGACTTCCGGCAGATGCCGAAGAGTATGCCGCACTTGCTATTAAAATCAAGGACGCTTATAACAAGAAATTCTTCAATCCCGGGACTGCACAGTATGACAACAATACGGTGACGGCGAACCTGCTTTCCCTCAGACTGGGTCTGGTTCCCGACGGATATGAAGATAAAGTATTTGCCAATGTCGTGGAGAAGACGGAAAAAGACTGTAAGGGACATGTCAGTGCCGGTGTGCTTGGCATCCAGCATCTGATGCGCGGACTTACCGAGTACGGTGGACTGGAACTTGCCTATAAGATAGTGACCAATGACACTTATCCCTCATGGGGCTACATGATTAAGAAGGGTGCAACCACCATTTGGGAATTATGGAATGGTGACACGGCAAATCCGGCGATGAATTCAAGAAACCATGTGATGCTTTTGGGAGATCTGCTGATATGGTTCTATGAGGATCTTGCCGGCATAAAGAATACTCCCGCTTCCGTCGGGTTCAAGCAAATTCTGATGGAACCGGTATTCCCGGAAAAACTGAATTATGTGAATGCTTCGCATGTATCGCCTTATGGCAGAATAGGAAGTTCCTGGAAACGTGATGGCAATAAGCTGGAGTGGAACGTTGAGATTCCTGCCAATACAACCGCTACGGTCAAGCTGCCGCTTGACTTCCATGTACAGGTAGATGCCGGTCAGGCGGGGATTCATTCCGTGGAGGAGGCTGACGGTAAGCTGGTAGTCGAATTGGGTTCCGGCAAGTATGTATTCATGTCTGAATGATATTTTTCTAACAACAATAAAACAGATGTAACTATGAGACTAAAAAGATTGTTTTTGGGGGTAATGCTTTTGGTGGGCATTACGGGTGCCGGAGCGACAAATGCTGCTCCGGAAGACATCTCTGCTTCTATTTCCTTGAAAGTGCCGGGGAATGATGCCAAGCAATATCCGCTGGCCTTGCAGAAGATGCAGGATGGTATGTACAGCTGCCGGGCTTCGGAAACGTTGCCATTGGACATCATCCGCCAGGTGGTGGACAAGGATGGCAAACTGCGCATTACCGTCACACTCAAGGCACTGGAAAATGTGTATTTCAACTACGGGGAACAGATAAAGACCGGTTACAAGCATTCGGACTGCCAGTTCTACATGCCGGGCTTCTGGTATCGCCGCAACCTGCGTTCGCCGAAGGAAGCTCCTTCTTTCCACACATCGGACAGTTGGCTGGTGCGTGAGGACCGTTTGAGCACTCCGCTGACGGCAGCTTTCAATCCGGCAAGTGGTACGTCCATGTCGGTTATCCGTATTGACAAGTTCGACAAGGAAGCTTTGACCACTCATAAGGAGGGAGAGGTAATCTTGTCCGGCGAGACTTCCATCGGATATACCGGTTTCTGCAATGTGGATGGTATGACTGTCTTGGCATACGGTTTCCCCTATAAGGAAGCACCGAAGACATATATCCGCAAATTGACGCTGGCTCCTGCCGTTGAGGCTTTCCAGTTGCTTCGTAAGGGTGACAGCATCTCCATGACTTGGGAGGTGTCCGAAAGGAATGCTGCCGATTTTTCGGAATGCGTACAGCGCACCTGGGAGTATTGTTATGACACTAACCGTCCGAAACCGGTTGACACACCTTACACGGTAGACCGCATGAAGGAGGTGATGAGCAACTTCTTCGTGGAAAGCTATGTTGGCAATACCCCCACTCATTATTATTCCGGTGTAGAGTTGGAGACTGCTACTTGTGCCAATACCGATGTTGCCGAAGTGGGCTTTGTGGGACGTACATTGCTGAACGCTTTCAATGCTTTGGAGTATGGCAAACAGCAGAACCGCCAAGACCTGGTGGACAATGCCAACCATATCTTTGACACTTATCTCCAGAACGGTTTTTCGCCTGCCGGTTTCTTCAACGAAGTGGTACACTACAACCGCGGCTTCAAGGAAACCAGACATAGCATCCGCCGTCAGTCCGAGGGAGTGTATGCCATCTTGAACTATTTGAACTACGAGAAACAGCAGAAGCGTAAACACCCCGAATGGGAGAAACGCATCAAGGGCATGCTGGACAGCTTCCTCAAGTTGCAGAACGAGGACGGCAGCTTCCCGCGCAAGTTCAAGGATGATTTCTCTGTCGTGGATGCCAGCGGTGGTAGCACGCCTTCGGCAACATTGCCTTTGGTGATGGCGTCCAAGTATTTCAAAGACAAGCGTTATCTGGCAAGCGCCAAGCGTACGGTAGACTATCTGGAGAAGGAATTGATATCCAAAGCCGATTATTTCTCTTCTACGCTGGATGCCAACTGCGAGGACAAGGAAGCCTCCTTGTATGCTGCTACGGCTGCTTATTATCTGGCTTTGGTTACCAAAGGAGAAGAGCGTGCACACTATGCCGGTCTGGCAAAGAAAGCCGCTTATTTTGCCTTGTCATGGTATTATACTTGGGATGTTCCTTTTGCCGAAGGTCAGATGCTGGGAGATATCGGCTTGAAAACCCGTGGTTGGGGAAATGTGTCGGTAGAGAATAACCATATCGATGTATTTATCTTCGAATTTGCCGATGTGCTGCATTGGCTCTCCAAAGAGTACAACGAGCCGCGCTTCTCTGACTTTGCCGAGGTGATATCCACTTCCATGCGCCAGTTACTGCCGTATGAAGGACACATGTGTGGCATTGCCAAAGTAGGCTATTACCCGGAAGTGGTGCAGCATACCAATTGGGATTACGGACGTAACGGAAAGGGATATTACAACAATATCTTCGCTCCGGGCTGGACGGTTGCTTCTTTGTGGGAGTTGTTCACTCCGGGACGTGCGGAGCAGTTCTTGTTGAAAAAATGATAGTCTAAACAGTAACCAATATTGTATTTATGAATAAGATGATGACTTTGTTGGCAAGCGTGATGCTATTGGCATCGGCTTGCACGGGCAAACAGGCGAGTGAAAAGACTGCTTCTGGACTGGAACCTGCGAACTTCCGTACGGAAGTGGATGGCAAGCAGACAGACTTGTTTGTTTTGGAGAATAAGAATGGTATGGAAGTTTGTATTACGAATTTCGGTGGACGTATTGTATCAGTGATGGTGCCGGACAAGGATGGCGTTATGCGTGATGTGGTGCTGGGCTTCGATTCCATTCAGGACTACATCAAGTTCCCTTCGGATTTCGGCGCTACCATCGGACGTTATGCCAACCGTATCAACCAGGGTAAGATTACAGTGGATGGGGTAGAGTATCAGCTGCCGCGCAACAATTACGGTCATTGCCTGCATGGAGGTCCCAAGGGATACCAATATCAAGTGTTCGATGCCCGCCAGTTGAGCAGTCAGGTTCTGGAGTTGACTTATCTGTCGAAAGACGGAGAGGAGGGCTTCCCGGGTAACCTGACCTGCAAGGTCACTTTCTCGCTGACAGATGACGATGCCATCGACATTCGTTACAGTGCCGAAACGGACCGTACCACTGTTGTCAATATGACGACCATTCTTACTTTAACCTGGACGGTGACCCCTCCAAGTCCAATTCGGATTATCTGCTCACTATTGATGCAGATGCTTATACCCCCGTGGACAGTACCTTCATGACTACCGGTGAGATTGTTTCCGTAGAAGGTACGGATATGGATTTCCGCACTCCTACTGCTGTTGGCGCCCGTATCGACAATGACTTTGAGCAGTTGAAGAACGGCAAGGGCTATGACCACAACTGGGTACTCAATACGAAGGGCGATGTCACCCGCCCGTGTGCCACCCTCGAATCTCCCTCAACGGGTATTGTGCTTGATGTCTATACCAACGAACCGGGCATTCAGATTTATGCCGGTAACTTCCTGGATGGCACACTGACCGGAAAGAAAGGTATCGTGTACGGTCATCGTGCGTCCGTCTGTTTGGAGACGCAGAAATATCCCGATACGCCCAACAAGCCGGAATGGCCTTCGGCGTTGCTGAAGCCGGGAGAAAAGTATGACAGTCATTGCATCTATCGCTTTTCGGTGAAGAAATAAATATAAGGCAGGCGTAGCCTGCCTTATATTTATAATAATCTCTTTTGTTAACTTTAAAAATTAATGCGTATGAAAAAGTATTTATTGTATGCTTGGATTGTATCAGCATTTTGTTCATGCAGTGAGAATAGCATGGAACCCCTTCCTATAGAAGTGGATGCTGATTGTGTAGACATTGTAAATGATGAAAGCTTTGTGCCGGTTAGTCAAGCCACAGAGGTGGCCGGCTTGTTTTTAGCTGCTAATGGTAAAGATGCGGTGACAACAAGAAATGGCTCTATTGAGCCAGATGCCTTTTCTGGTAAAACAGTAAAAGATATTAAGACGGTTTACGGTGAAGACAATACGCCTTCTATGTATATAATAAATTATGAAGGCGGTGGTTTTGTTATAGTAGGTGCTACCAAGAATTACTATCCGATTCTGGCATATTCAGATACTAACTCTATCAATATAGAAAAAGCTAAGCAGAGTGGCTTTTCTATTTGGATGGATGAAACAAATTGGGCTATTAAGGAAAGCGATATGCAAAATGCCGAGACTTTGGCAAATATGCGCTCTATGTGGGAGGCTTACGAAATACTGCCTGCCACAACACGTGATGCTACTTCTGATCATTATAGTGATGGGACAATGTTTCGTGAAAGGTTAGGCGAATTGTATACTTTGTGTCCGGGATATTCGTTTGGTCCTTTAAGTTCTGCAAGATCTTCTCTCACAATCAGATTATGAAAGTCTTGTAGAAAAGGCTAATTTTTATGGTTCTCCTCTTGAGTTTACAATAGTAGGATATAATAGTAATAACAGAAAAGTTGGGCCTTTGATGAATACAAAATGGGGGCAGGAGGGAGGATATAGTGCATTATGTCCGAATGAATATCCTGCTGGCTGTGTTGCCATTGCTATGGCTCAGATTGAGAAGTATCATGAATGGCCTCAATCCTTTGACTGGAGCGGTATGGCTAATGATAGACCGACTTCTGCATCTCAATCTCTAATAGCGATGATTGGTAAAGCCGTGAATATGGAATATGGTAAAGACGAATCTGGAGCTTCCTTAGGTGATGCCAAAAGAGGTTTTGAGGCAATGGGGTATGCAGTATCTAAAAAGGATCATGACATGTGGGATGTAGAAAGTGAAATCTATTTTAGAGGACGTCCTGTATATATGACAGGTGACAGGAAAAATTTTATCGGAATAACTTGGAAAGGGCATGCATGGGTTTGTGATGGTGCGGAAGAATATGGAAGTTCCTATAGCTATTTTGTGGAGTATCTTGTAAACCGTTCTACAAATCCAAGTTATTCAAGTTGTGGATTCCCTAATTATATGAATCCCACTACTACTTCTTTTGGTTCTGGTCGCATATATTTTCATATGAACTGGGGGTGGTATGGCACTGGTAATGGCTGGTTTAGTGGAAATAATGTGAATCCTACAGATGATAGGAACTATCAATACGACAGAGAAAATCTGTATGTTTCACCCTTAAAATGACGCATTATGAGAAGAGTATATATCTATTCATTGTTATTGTTTGCGATATGCTTTGCCGGTTGTGAACATAAATTGGACTCTTACCCGCCTCATCTCTATAGATACTATTTAGCATTCATAGATAAATCGGGTAATGATTTGCTTGCAGATGTACCATTTGAAATAAACAGCGAGAGGGATTCTGTTTTATTACGCGGAACTTATACTTTTGAGTTTATCAAATCAACGGAAGATGATTATTTTGATACCAAATCATTAATATTAGGAAAGGTAAGTGGCTATCAATCGCTACGCATTGATGTCTGCATGGAAGACTGGTATGGGCATAAGAAGCCGGAAGTCCTTACTCATAAACTTGCCTGTAAGCATATATTCGGTGATGAGAAAGTACATACGATTGTTTCTTATTGGAAGTTTGATACTGATTATCGGGAGGCAGAACTTATCCGTCTTACAATAGATGATGTGGAGAGTCCGATTCTTGAAGGTTTTGACAAATTTTATCCTCAAGCTCTTGTTAGCTTAGATAAATAGAGAGTATCTTATGTTTTTTATATGGACGATATAATGGTTGGTATACAGCTTATGATGTTAGTCCTATAGAAGATAGATTTATCAATATGATAGAGTAAGTTTGTATGTTTCACTTCAGAAAATATATTATGAGAAATTTTAGATTTTTGTTATTGACTGCTTTATTCCCTTTGATTTTCATGGGTTGCAAAAGTGAGGAAGACTCTTATCCTCCTATTCATTATGGATACAATTTAGCATTTGTCGATGAAAATGGCAATGATTTGATTGAGGGAATGCAAACCGGTCTTGGAAGAAATGGTAAGCCTGCTTTGAGAGAGAAAGATTACTCCTATAAATTGGTAGAACCCGATTCTAAAGATGACTTTACCGGACCGGACTGTATCTATGTGGAAAGCAGGGACGGACTTTTTACTTTGGCAATCTTTGATGCACTATGGGATGGATATAAATATGACAAGAAGCCTGAAGTATTGAGGCGTACGTTTGTTTGTCCCTATATCTTTGGTGACGGAGAGGAACATTCCATTATTTCCCATTGGAAGTACAATGATGGTTATGGCAGTGTTGAACTTATTAGAGTAACTATAGATGGTGTGGATGCCCGCATCGAATCAGGAGCAGACAAATATCACCCGTTAGTTGTCGTTGTGTTGGCAAAGTAACTTGTTTTTCTTAAATACTCTGTCTTGGTAAAATCAGCACTTTATCAAGACAGAGTTTTTATTCTTTGGATTTACCGCATCGCCAGCGCCTTATTCTCCGCCTCCTCCATAATCTCCCGTTCTCCCGGCCCTTTGTCATTGATGCCGCAAAGGTGGAGGATGCCGTGGATGATGACCCGGTACAGTTCACGTTCGTAGTTGTTATCGGCGAACTGTTCCGCATTGGTGCGTACGGTATCGAGGCTGATGAAGAGGTCACCGCTAAGGCGGTTGCCTTCACAGTAGTCAAAAGTGATGATATCTGTGTAATAATCGTGTTGCAGATATTGGCGGTTCACTTCGAGTATCTTCTCGTCCGAGCAGAAGATGTAGGCGATTTCACCGACTCTTTTTCCGTAAGTGGCGGCTACGGATTTTATCCATTCCGTGGTTTCACGCTTCTTGATGGATGGCATTTCCACGCCGTCTGTCTGATAACTAATCATTTTATTTACGATTTAATGATTTACGATGTACGATTGAAATTACGTTCTTGCGATTAAGCTAGTTCTTTTAAAAGAAGAATAAGTAACTGATGATGATGGCTGCAATGATGCCGGAAAAATCGGCAATCAGCCCACACGTCACGGCATTCCTCGTTTTGGTGATACCTACGCTGCCGAAATACACAGCAAGAATATAGAATGTGGTGTCCGAAGCGCCACGTGCCACGCAACTCATGCGTCCTACAAATGAATCGGCGCCATACTGTTTCATGGTGTCAATCATCAGTCCGTTGGCACCGCTGCCGCTCAGTGACTTCATCAGGGGCAGTGGGTAGGGCACCTACAAAGCTGGTATCTACACCGAATAGTCCTACTACATAACCGATACCGTTCACCAGTATATCCATGGCGCCGGAAGTGCGGAAAACGGCGATTCCAACGAGAAAGGCAACCAGATAAGGGATAATGCGTATGGCAGTGGTAAAGCCTTCTTTGGCTCCTTCTATAAAGGCATCGTATACATTGATTTTCTTCCATAGCCCCCAGAGGATGAACAGCAGGATGATGGAGAACAGCAGTATGTTGGCAATCAAAGTGGAATATACACCCATTTCATCACGGCTAATCTGTGTGAACAGATAAATGAGCGCGGCAAAGAAAAGACTGATGCAGCCAATCAGGATAAGTATGGGCTTGTTCAGCAGGTTGATGCGTTGTGCAATGCTGACGGCAATGACACCGACAATGGTCGAGATGGCAGTCGTTATCAGTGTGGGGATAAAGATGTCCGTGGGTTGGGCGGCACCCATCTGCGAGCGGTACATCATGATGCTGACGGGGATAAGTATCAGTCCCGAAGTGTTGAGTACAAGGAACATGACCATCGGATTGGTGGCAGTATCCTTTTTCGGGTTTAGTTCCTGAAGTTCCTTCATGGCTTTCAGCCCCATTGGGGTAGCGGCATTGTCCAGCCCCAGCATGTTGGCAGAGAGATTCATGAATATGGATCCCATGGCAGGATGTCCTTTTGGTATTTCGGGGAAAAGGCGGCAGAATACCGGACTCAGCCAACGGGAGAGGGCATTGATCATGCCGCTGTTTTCGCCTATTTTCATCACGCCGAGCCAGAGGGCGAGTATTCCTGTCAGTCCCAGGGATATTTCAAAAGCTGTTTTGGAAGAGGAGAAGGTGGAGTTGACGAGTTCTGTGAATATCTCCACATCACCCATAAAAATGAGTTTGCAGAGGGCCACGATGAATGCGATGACGAAGAAAGCTACCCAGATGTAATTTAAAACCATGTATCGTTACTTTGTTTCTAGTGGATTAATATTTGTTTTCGTTGGCAAGATTCCAGGCGTTGAGGAAAGCTGCTTTGGTTATTTCTATCATTTTTTCCCAGTTCAGCCGGTCGGTGTGGTCCGAAGGCTGGTGATAATCGGGATGTCCGTCTGTGTGGTACCAGATGATGGGGATGTTGCACAGGGCAAAAGAAGCATTGTCACTTCCTCCCGTGGGGCGGTCCCAGGCGCGGTAGTCCGGTTGCAGGCGCAAGCTGTAGCGTGCAATGTCCTGCTTCAGCCAGTCGCCGAATACGGGGTGGGCGGCGGTGTAGAAGTAGACAACGTGTTGAGGCTGCTCGGGCTTATTGTTACGGCCTATCATGTCGAAATTGAGATAACCTTTCACCTGGCTGATGAAAGGACAGCTTTGTACAAAGTATTTTGAGCCGAGCAATCCCTTTTCTTCCCCATCCCAAAAGGCAAAGATGACCGTGCGCAGAGGCTTCTGTCCGGTGGCAAGAAATGCACGGGCTATCTGCAGGACGGCAGAGACACCGGAGGCATTGTCGTCTGCACCGTTGTATATCCGGTCGTTTGCCAGCGTCTCGTCCACACCCAGATGGTCGAAGTGGGCACCTACGATGACATATTCATCCGGTCGTTCTCCCGGGATGGTTCCCAATACATTACTCATCTGCAGGATGCGGTGGACGCCTTGTTTAAGGATGGCGATGGAGTCGGGATGCACTTGCCACCGTCCCCGTTGTTGGCGTTCCTTGTTGTAAGCCTCGAAGGGCTGGTAATAATTGTCCTTTTCCAGCGGGGCAATGCCGGCTTCTTTCAGGCAGGATGCCAGATAGCGGGCAGCCAGTCGTGAACCGTGCATGCCTGCTTCGCGTCCTTGCAGCTCATCGTCGGCCAGAAAGCCGACAATAGCCTTGGCTGAAGTGCGGCTGATGCTTTGCAACCCCTTTTCTTGTGGAGATTGTGCATGTAAGGATAGTGCGAAAGAAAGGCAGCAGATTGCTCCCAAAACAGCTTTATACATGTCGTACGGTTTTAAGGATTGGACATACCGGTTGCAAAATTAAAGATAACTTTCCATAGTTTCTATATAAATGTTGTATTTTTGTCCATTGGTGGATGAATTCAAATCCGTGTAAATCAAATGAGAGAAGGATGAAAAAGAAGAATGAAGCAGTGGAAACCGTCTTGTGCGAACGTGTGCTTTCGGCAGAAGAAGTGGCGTGCATCTCGGTACAGATTCAGCAGGAATTGGAGGCGTATATCGACCCGGTGAAAAGGGAGTATCTTCCCCGTTTCTTCAAGACCGGAAAGGGGCAGTATGGCGAGGGGGATAAGTTTCTGGGAGTGGTGGTACCCAACACCCGGCAGGTGGCAAAGCAGCACAAGCACGAACCTTTTGGGGTAATGGCAGCCTTGCTTCAGAGTGAATGGCACGAGTGTCGCCTTTGTGCCTTGCTGATGTTGGTGGAGCGATTCAAAAAGAGTGATGAAAAGGGGAAAAAGGAGATTTATGACTTTTACCTTTCGCAAACGGGCCGTATCAATAATTGGGATTTGGTCGATTTGTCTGCCCCCGGCATTGTGGGCGAATATCTGAAAGACAAACCTCGCAAGGACCTCTACCGGCTGGCGGATAGTCCGCTGCTTTGGGACCAGCGCATTGCTGTGGTATCTACCTATACACTTATCAAAAATGGTGATTTCATCGATATATTAGCCCTTTCGGAACGGCTGCTCCATCATAAGCATGACTTGATGCAAAAGGCGGTAGGATGGATGCTCCGGGAGATGGGTAAGCGGGACAAGGACTTGCTGGTGCAATTCTTGGAGAAGCATTGCAGGACGATGCCGCGAACGATGTTGCGTTATGCGATAGAGAAGTTCCCGGAGGAGGAGCGCAAGGAGTTTATGAAGCGCTGATGGGGAATGAAAATCGTTAAACTGTATTTTTATGGGTTTGCATTTTTATCTAAAGGTAGGCTTTCTTTTGGGGAACAGTAAATACTTTTCCATTTCTATACTTTTTAGGAAATAAATTAGTTCTTTTGCAGCAAGAACTATAAAACTGCTATGAAACGGGTCGATTCAGTCATATCACTGATATATTCTATGTCCAAAGCGGAAAAGAAAGCTTTCTCCGTCCAAATGTTGAAGGATAAGGAGGAAAAAGACTATTTGGTGATATATGATATCATTACCAAAAGTAAGCAACTGGATAGTAAAAATGTAAAGGGGGAATTTCATAAGCGCAGGCCTGGTGGTTCGTTTGAAGTCTCTATTCAATATTTGTATGAAAGACTGACGGATAGTTTGCTCACTTTGCGAAAGAAGAAAGATATCTATTATGACCTACTGAACAATTTGTGTAAAGCCCGTATGCTTTACGAACGTTCTTTATTTGAAGAATGTTTTGAGATACTTTCAGACACGATAGAACAAGCAACATATTATGAAAACAATGAAGTGCTGACCATTGCCTTAAAGCTGGAGTTGGAATATTTGCTGAGACTTAATTTCCCGAATTTGGCTGAATCTGAACTCTATCATAAACACTTTATGCAAAATGAAGCTTAAAGAAAACCCGCAAAATTGTAGAACAGTCTTCTTTGCATAACTTGTTGAAGTACCGCCTTAGCCATATCGGTTCTATCCGAACTTCAAAACAGAAGCAAGATATGAATGACCTTATGGTTAATGAACTTTCCATAGCTGCTTCTTCCGGAATAGAAGGAAATTTTGAGTTAATGCGGAATCACAGACTTTTTCAAGCCAACTATTTGATGGGAGCTGGAGAATATAAAGCTGCCTTGAATTCTTATAAAGAGCTTAGCCGGCTGTTCGAGCAGAACCGGCAGTTCTGGTCGAATCCTCCTATCTACTATTTATCAGTACTTGAGGGGGTACTTGGCAGTTTGAGGGTCTGTGGACAATATGACGAAATACCTTACTTCCTGGACAAGTTAAAAAAGCTTATCTCGGATGCTTCTTCATTTGAATTTCAGGTGAACGCCATTTGCCTTCTCTTTCAGTATGAACTGTTTCCTTATTTAGATAATGGAGATTTTCTGGATTGTACAAAACTGATGGCATATTATCAGAAGTCACTTTATGATAAGGAAGCGTGGTTGAGCCCGGTGCGTAAAAGTGAATTGCTACTCTATACTGCACTTGTACATATAGGTAATCAGAATTACAAAGCAGCAAAGAAATACATAAGCAATGCCATTATTGATCATAATATAAAGTATCAACCTCTGATGAGGACTATCCGGCTAGTGCGCCTTATAGTTTATTATGAAATGCATGAATATGAGTTTGTATATCATGAATCACGTTCTATCAATCGTAGCCTTTCTTCTCCCAAAGAGCATACTTTCAAAACGGAGCATATCATTCTGTGGTTTCTGAACCAGCAGCATCTTCCAGTTTTGAGAAAAGATCGCGAAGCTTTTTGGGAGAAACTTCTTCCTGAAGTGCAGGCTTTGTATGATGATAAATATGAGAATCAGTTATTGCATCTTTGTGACCTTACTGCGTGGATAGAAGCCAAGATATTGAAGGAAAACTTGTCTGATGTACTGAAACGGCATATGCATATGAAAGAACTGCTTCAAAAATAGAATAAGTGGCAGAGTGCTGCCATAAAATACCTTCACTTATAGTTCTCTTTTTCTCTCTTGTAATTATATAAATATGGGATAAGAATACCCATAAAATCTGTTTTATATCTATTTATAGAAAGATATATATAGTTTGTAATTATATAAATGAATTAATAGTGTAAAGTTTTCCCTCTTATTATTTATTTCATTTGCATAATCTTAATTTTTAATATTATGGAGAGAGAATCTTTTATTTATAAACCAAAGATTGTAGTCATCGGAAGTTGTAATACGGATATGGTGGTAAAGGCTGGACGTTTACCAGTTCCAGGAGAGACTGTATTGGGAGGAACCTTTTATATGAATCCTGGTGGAAAAGGAGCCAATCAAGCCATTGCAGCCGCCCGATTAGGTGCTGAGGTTACATTAATTTCAAAGATTGGCTATGATTTGTTCGGGTTGCAAGCTTTGGAGATATACCGTTCTGAAAAAATAAATACAGAGTTCATCTTTACGGACCAAAAGAGTCCTTCGGGAGTTGCTCTAATTTCTGTAGATTCTTACGGAGAAAATAGCATCATTGTTGCACCAGGAGCGAGTCGTTCCTTATCGACCGAAGATATAGATAAAGCAAAAAGTAAATTGGAGGAGGCTGATATTATACTGATGCAATTGGAAGTACCCATTGAAACTGTAGAATATGCTGCTACTATTGCCAAAAGTTATGGAAAGAAGGTGATTTTGAATCCTGCCCCGGCTTCTGTTCTGAGTAATTCATTTTTGAGTTGTGTGCATACCATACTTCCAAATCGGATTGAGGCTGAAATGCTGTCGGGCATCAAGGTGATAGATGAGGAAAGTGCTTGGCGTGCAGCGAAAGCTATAGGTGAGAAAGGAATAGAGAATGTCGTCATTACATTAGGAAAAGATGGCGCTTATGTAAAGGAAAAGGAAGAATATACTATGATTCCTGCAAAGGAAGTAGAAACAATTGATACTACTGGTGCTGGAGATGTGTTTTGCGGAGCGTTTAGTGTCTATTTGTCCGAGAACCATACGCTGACAGAATCGGTGGAATTTGCCAATGCTGCGGCAGCTCTTGCAGTGACACGTATGGGTGCACAGAGTGCCATTCCTTATAAACGGGAGATAGCTTTATGAGATAAACCAACCTGAGTTATATTTATAAATCTGATAAAAATGAAAATTGTAGTTATTGGAAGTTCAAACATAGATATGGTTGCACAAGTCAGCCATCTTCCTGCACCGGGCGAAACAGTCGGAGACGCTTGTTTCATGCAGTTACTGGGAGGAAAGGGGGCAAATCAAGCTGTTGCGGCAGCACGGCTCGGAGCTTCTGTCACGTTTATCACTTCTTTGGGAAATGATATGTATGCGGATATTCTGAAAAAACAGTTCGAGAAAGAAGGTATCATTACGGATTACATCGTGGATGATGAATGCCATCCTACGGGTACTGCCCTCATCTTTGTGGCTGATAGTGGCGAAAATTGTATTGCAGTAGCTCCTGGAGCTAATTATTCTTTACTGCCAGATGCGGTGATACGTTTCGAAAAAGTCATTGATGAGGCGGATATGATTGTGATGCAGGCTGAGATTCCTTATGAAACGGTGAAGAAAGTGGCTTTATTGGCTAATGAGAGAGGGAAGAAAGTTTTACTTAATCCTGCTCCTGCTTGCCCAATTGATAGGGAATTGATGAATTCCGTTGATTTGTTGGTAGTGAATGAAGTGGAAGCTTCCTTTATTTCCGATATGAGTTATACGGGAGATAATCTTGATGAGATAGCTACTGCATTAATGGAATCAGGAGCACGTAATGTTATTATTACGTTGGGTAGCTGTGGGGTATATATGAAGAATAAAAAAGAAACTGTCCGTATTTCTGGTTATAAAGTAAATGCTGTTGACACAACTGCTGCAGGTGATACCTTTTGTGGTGCCTTAGCCGTGGCTTGTTCGCAGAGAGGTTTGGATAGGGAAGCATTGGAATTTGCTAATGTTGCAGCTGCAATCGCAGTTACCCGGATGGGTGCTCAGCCATCTATTCCTACACTTGAAGAAGTCGGACGTTTCAGACTTGAGAGGGAAATATCTTTATCGTTTAATCTTTAATATTTTGTACTATGTTTATTGTCAGCAGTTATACGTTAGCCGTTCTTCTGCTTTGTCACAATGATTTGCTGGGGCTCTTGGGGAAATACCCAGAAATTGGCGGGAAAGAGTTGGCGTTATGAGCTCTATTATTGGGATTATACCATAGGCATTCTGCTGTTTGCACTTCTTTTGGTATTCAGCTTAGGGAGTTTCGGAAGTCAAGGAAGAAGTTTTCTTGAGGACATTCGTCAAGTCAGTACGGAAAATATGGTCAGTGCATTTGTAGGAGGTGTGATTTTCAATGCTTCTAATATTCTTTTATCCGCTTCAGTTTCCATGGCGGGAATGGCGGTAGCTTTTCCGTTGGGTGTTGGGCTGGCATTGGTCCTGGGAGTTTTTATCAATTACTTTAGTGCTCCGAAAGGTAATCCGCTATGGTTATTTGTGGGGGTTCTTCTTGTGGTGGTTGCCATTGTCTGTAATGGAATGGCTGCAGGTAAGAAGCAGAATAGTGGTACTATTGGGAGCAGGAAAGGGATTGTTTTAGCAACGATTGCCGGTGTATTGATGTCCTTCTTTTACCGTTTTGTTGCTTCTGCCATGGATTTGAATAATTTTATTTCTCCCACACCTGGGATGGCTACTCCTTATACAGCATTTTTCATCTTTGCTGTCGGAATCTTTTTCAGTAATTTTATATTCAATACTTTGGTGATGAAACACCCTTTTGTGGGAGTATCTGTTACTTATAAGGAATATTTTGCGGGAAAAATAGAAACACATTTGGTTGGTATCTTAGGTGGATGCATCTGGGGGCTGGGAACGGCTTTGAGCTATATTGCTGCTGAAAAGGCAGGTACTGCTATTTCATATGCACTAGGGCAGGGAGCTCCTATGATTGCTGCTTTATGGGGAGTGTTTATTTGGAAAGAGTTTGCAGGAAGTCCGCGCGGAACGAATAGACTTCTGGCAATAATGTTTGTCTTCTTTATTTTAGGGCTTTCACTTATTATATTTTCGGGAGGTAACTGATCTCTCCGATGATTTGAATATAAATTGGCTTTATTAACTTTATTAAAATAATATGAAACAGAAAAGTGTAAAATGGTGGCGGTATTTCTTTCTACTGTGTTTGATGGGAATATCAGTATGTATGTATGCTTCCGGAGGAAAAAGAACCTTAAACGGATTGGTGACAGATGTTGAGGGTGTACCTGTTATTGGTGCTAATATTCTTGTTAAAGGCCAGACTACTGGTGTGATTTCTGATGTTGAAGGTAAGTTCTCCATAACGGTTTCTTCTCCAAAAGATGTGTTGGTCATCTCATACATCGGTTATAATACCGTAGAAATGATTGTGGGCGAGAAAACAAGCATTAACGTCCAGTTGACCGAAAGTTCTAATCTTCTAAATGATGTGGTAGTTATTGGGTATGGCTCTATGAAGAAGGGGGAAATTACAAGTGCCATTACGAATGTGAAGTCTGAAGACTTTATTCAAGGAGTTGTAAAAGATGCTACCCAGTTGTTGCAAGGCAAGGTTGCTGGTTTGCAAATGGCAAGCCCATCGGGAGACCCGACAGCAGGAGTGGAAATCAATATTCGTGGTGTATCCACGATTTCTGCGTCATCAGCCCCTTTGATTGTTATTGACGGCATTCCCGGAGGAAGTCTGAATTCCATTGCTCCCGAGGATGTGGAAACCATTGATGTACTGAAGGATGGATCGGCTGCGGCTATTTATGGAACTAGAGGAACAAATGGTGTGATAATCATTACTACAAAAAAAGCAAAGCAAGGCAAAGCGTCTTTGGAATACCATGGATATGTAGCATTCGAGTCTATACAAAAGCAGACGGATGTACTGACAGCATCTGATTACAGAAGACTAGCACAGGACCCTTTGTTTAAGGATAATATCAGTGATGAAGGTGCTGATGTCAATTGGATTGATGCAATTACCCGTAATCCCGTAAATCATACTCATAATTTGTCTTTGCGTGGAGGAACTGAAAAGACAAACTATATTGCTTCGATAACCTATAGAAAGCAGGATGGTATCTTGTTGAATACAGGCAAGGAAGCTTTGACATTCAAGATTGGATTGAATCATTCGATGATGGATGACAAATTGAAAATACAGTTGAATGTCAACAATTCGACCATAAAGCAGGACGTTACTTGGTATAATGCTTATTTGCAGGCTTGCTTGATGAATCCGACGCGTCCGGTTTATAATGAAGACGGCTCCTATAAAGAATATGGAACTTCTTATAAGCCCTATAATCCGGTAGCTCTTCTGAATGAGGAAACAGACCAGGAAAAATGGAATCAACTTCTAGCGAGTGGGAAAATTACTTTTTCACCCATTGAAGGGTTGAATCTGAGTGCGATGGCGGCCATGCAGCGATATGACTCCATGAGGGACAAATGGAATACTTTCAACTATTTTACTACCACTATTGAAAATAAAAACGCTGAAGTAACCAAATGGGCAGCCGGCAGTATGGATCGGACTCTGGAACTGACAGCAGATTATTTTAAGACGATAGGAAAGCATGAGTTCTCGGGATTGGTGGGATATAGCTATCAAGATTTTGAAAGACAAGGCAGCCAGATGTATGCTATGGATTTCCCTACTGATATATTTGGCCCTTGGAATATTGGTACAGCCCAGTCTACAAAAGATGGTAAATCGACAATCAGTAGCTATAAAAATGGCAATAAGCTGATCTCTTTCTTTGGTAGACTTACCTATAACTATGATAACAAGTACATGCTGATGGGAAGTTTGAGACGTGAAGGGTCTTCAAAATTTGGCGTGAATCATAAATGGGGCTGGTTTCCTGCTATTTCAGCCGGTTGGAGAATTAGCGAAGAGAGCTTCATGAAAAATATCGGTTTCGTAGATGACTTGAAGTTGAGAGTTGGATTTGGTGTGACGGGAACAGAATTGTCAGATTCTTATCAGTCGCTGGTTTTATTGAACTATTCTGGTGTAGGCCAGATGAACGGGCAATGGACACAAGGAGTAGTACCGGCCTCTAATCCTAATCCAGATTTGAAATGGGAAACAAAATCGGAATGGAACTTAGGTATTGATTTTTCTCTTTTGAGTAGAAGATTGAATGGTACAATTGATCTTTATCAGCGGACAACTTCAGATTTATTGTCTGAATATCAAGTTCCTGTGCCACCTAACTTCATTAGTACGATGTGGGCTAATGTAGGCAAGATAAGAAATAGGGGAATTGAAGTAGCATTGGATGGAGAGGTTATCCGGACAAAGGATTTTACTTGGAGACTGGGAGGTAATTTCTCTTATAATGTCAACAAACTTTTATCTCTTTCCAATGACAAGTATCAAAGAGATTATTGGTATACGGGGTGGACTAGTTCAGGTATTCAGCAGACGACGCATATTGTAAAGGAGGGTGAACCGATAGGAAATTTTTACGGTTGGAAAGCAGTAGGACTTACCGATGATGGATTATGGTTGGTGGAAGGTGCTGATGGTAATCCTAAATTGGCCAGTGAAGCCGGACAGGAAGACAAACAAGTGATCGGTAATGGTTTGCCAAGTATGTATGCAGGTTTGAACACAACACTTTTATATAAAAAGTTTGATTTGGGAATATCTTTGAGAGGAGCTTTCGGCTTTGAAGTATTGAATGAGTATAGAATGCATTGGGAAACGATGAAGCGTATTAGTGAAGGTAATTTGCCGAAATCTGTATTGAAAAAACCTTTCGGGAGCCAGTCTTATGTTTTTGATTCTCATATGTACCATAGCTATTATGTTGAGAAGGGAGACTATGTGAAGTTAGACAATGTTACATTGGGTTATACTCTTAATCTGAATAATAAATATTTGAGAAGTGTGCGGTTATATGTGACGGGACATAATCTGCTTACTATCACTGGTTATGATGGACTGGATCCTGAAGTCAGTATTAAGGGTTTAGATCCTGGAGTTGAGCGTAAGGAGCTGTATCCTACAGTCCGTTCGTATACGGTCGGTGCTATTGTTAAATTTTAAAATGAAGAATGATGAAAAAATATAGTTTATATATATTGTTCCTGATGGGGTTGGGGGCAATGGCTGGTTCTTGCACAAATCTTGATGAGAAAATCTATGATAGGTTGGTAAGACAACAACTTCTATAAAAATGAAAAAGATATCATTGCTGCCATTACACCGGTATATACGGATTATAGAGGACTTCTGGAATGGCGTAAGTGGTGGGACTTTGAAGAAACGACTGATGTGGCCGTAACACCGCGAGCAGCTTGGTTTGACGGAGGAATCTATATACGTCTGCATAAGCATACATGGAAACCGGAAGATCCCCATTTCTCAGATCTTTGGGGACAGGCCTACGGAGGAATCAGTAATTGTAATCGGGTAATTTATCAGCTTGACAATTTGGATTTCGAAGTTACTGGTAAGGAAAGTGTAATAGCTGAGTTGGAGGTAGCCCGTGCTTATTGGTATTACATACTATGTGAGGCTTTCGGTAATGTACCTATTGTAGACCGGTTTGATGTTCCGGAAGGTTTCTTGCCGGAAACCAGTAGCCGCGAAGAGGTGTTTGCATTTATAGAGAATAGTATAAAAAATAATGTTGATAAGCTGAGTGACGATACAAAGACTTACTATGGCAGATTCAATAAATGGAATGCCAAGATGTTACTGGCACGTCTTTATTTGAATGCAGAGTCATGGATAGGGAAGAATATGTATACGGAATGCATGGCACTTTGTACAGAAATAATGAACTCCAATAAATATGCCTTGGAGAATGATTATAGTGCACCTTTCTATGCCCAGAATGAAGGCTCCCAAGAGATTATATTTGCTTATCCGGCAGATGAGGTGAAGACTGGAAGTACCATTTACATGGCTTTGCAGAAAACTCTTCATCCTTCAAATGTAAAAACCTTTAATTTGCAGACATGGTTGGATAATGGGGTGTGTGCTGTTCCTACTTTTATAGATACTTATGAGGAAGGCGATAAGCGTTTACCGAAAACCTGGAGAATGGGGCAGCAGTATGGCAGTGACGGGTCTATCTTATATTGCACTGGACTTGTTCCTGGTTGGGAAGGAAAACCCTTGATTTATACAAAGGAAGTCAGCAATCTTGAAAATGGAGGAGAGGCTGAAGGTTACCGTTGCGGTAAGTATGAAATTAAAATGGGAACCTCGCGTGCGTTGGATAATGATTGGGTGGCTATGCGTTATGCAGAGGTTTACTTGATGAAAGCTGAGTGTATTTTACGTACAAATGGCAATGCGGAAGAAGCGGCACAGTTAGTCAATGAAGTACGGAAACGTGCTTTTGACGGTGACAACAAACTCTCTGGAGCTGATTTGTTGAAAACAACTAATGTAAATGGTGTTCCTGTACGTTTTGGAATTTTATTGGATGAATGGGGCCGGGAATTTGCTTTGGAAGGTTTGAGGCGTAGCCAATTGATACGTTTTGATAATAATTATACAAAAGGAGAATGGACTTTTCACGAACCTTCTAAAGAAACTTATTTAAACTTATTTCCTATTCCTTTGTCAGAGATACAAGCTAATAATAAATTGGAACAAAATGAGGGGTATAAATAGGGTGGTATATTGAAATATAAATTAAAAAATTAATTATGAAAGAACTTAGAATCTTTGGAATATGTATATGCGTGCTGCTGGGGACTGTAATGGGTAATGCAGCTTCAAAATTGCCTTCATCAGTGACGATGAGTAAGGTTCAATTAGAGAATAAGATAAAGGGAGGTTGGGCCGGCCAGACTATCGGGGTTAGCTTCGGTAGTTATACGGAATTTAGGTATCAAGGAACTTTTATTCAGGATTATCAGACGATTCCTTGGGGGGAAGGTTATGTGCAAAGATTGATGGATTCCTGGCCTGATTTATATGATGACATTTACATGGACCTCACTTTTGTAGATGTATTGGAGAAAAAGGGCTGGATGCTTCGGTGAAAGATTTTGCTGTAGCTTTTGCTACGGCAGACTATAATTTATGGCATGCCAATCAGGCTGCGAGGTATAATATAGCTCATGGAGTGGACAATCCTGGACATTGGCTGAATAACCCACATGCCGATGACATTGATTATCAGATTGAAGCAGATTTTGCCGGACTGATGAATCCGGGTATGCCTAATTCAGCTTCTCAAATCAGTGATAAGGTGGGGCATCTTATGTGTTATGGCGATGGCTGGTATGGTGGTGTTTATGTCGGTGCCATGTATAGTCTTGCTTTTGTGTCTGATGATATCCAGTTTATTGTTACTGAGGCTTTAAAGACGATTCCGGAGGAAAGTGGTTTCTATAAATGTATTGCAGATGTGATAGAGTGGTATAAAATGTATCCTGATGATTGGAAACGTACTTGGTTCGAAATTCAGAAACATCATGCGGAAGAGATCGGTTGTCCGGATGGAGTATTTCATCCATTAGATATTGATGCTAAAATTAATGCCGCTTACATCGTTTTAGGATTATTGTATGGCAATGGTGATTTCACTAAGACAATGGAAATATCAACGCGGGCAGGTCAGGATTCAGATTGTAATCCGTCTTCTGCAGGAGGGATATTAGGCACAATGATAGGCTATGATGCTATCCCTGAATATTGGATGAAAGGTTTGAGAGGGGCGGAAGGCAAGAATTTCAAGTATACGTTACTCTGTTTGGATCAGATTTACACTATCAGCAATAAACATGCTTTGGAGATGATTCGCAGGAATGGAGGAAAAGTGGAAAAGGAGAATGTGACAATTGCCGTACAGAGGCCCGAGACTGTACGTTTGGAGCAGAGTTTTACAGATATGTATCCCACGGCTAAGGTTGAATTGTCTAAACACGATATAGATATACTGACTTTTGAATTTGAGGGTACGGGATTTGTACTCCGTGGGGAGGCTATTCGTAGGGACATGAATCGGCCGGATGCAGTACTGAAAGTTAATCTGTATCTTGATGGGGAGTTGGTCGAGAAGGCTGCTGCATTTCCGACTTACTTCCATGATCGGCGGTTAGATATATTTTGGAAATATCAGCTGCCTGAGGGTAAACATCAAGTAAAGGTAGAAGTCATAAAAGATGGTGCTAATGCTTTGTTGAAGTCTTGGGATTATATCGTTTATTCGAAAGGCAAGAAATGATTGTGAAATACTATGCTGATTAGGAACCATATCAAAAACAATAAATAGGTATTAATATGTAACATAGTATTGCATAGGGTAAGGTAAGCAAGATTAGCTTATGGATGATTTTAAGAACTGTATGAATGAGTTTTCTTTCATGCAGTTTTTTTTGGGTAGGAGAGATAGCCATGAAAAAACTAACTTCTATCGCTTATCTCAAAATAAATTAGTTATTTTGCAGAAAACAAAGGAATCTGGAATGGAACAAGAAGATTTTGATATACGCAACCAGCAGCCCGTCACCAGCCGAGAACGTGATTTCGAGAACGCTCTCCGTCCGTTGAATTTTGAGGATTTCAGCGGGCAGGACAAGGTGGTGGACAATCTGCGCATATTTGTGAAAGCTGCCCGCCTGCGTGGCGAGGCGCTGGACCATGTGTTGCTTCACGGCCCTCCCGGATTGGGAAAAACAACACTCAGCAATATCATAGCCAACGAACTGGGCGTAGGTTTCAAGATAACTTCCGGTCCGGTACTTGACAAGCCGGGGGATTTGGCGGGAGTGCTTACCAGCCTGGGCCCAATGATGTACTTTTTTTTCATCGACGAAATACACCGGTTGAGCCCCGTAGTGGAGGAGTATCTGTACTCAGCCATGGAGGACTACCGCATAGACATCATGATAGACAAAGGCCCTTCTGCCCGAAGCATACAGATTGATTTGAATCCTTTCACGCTGGTGGGAGCTACCACGCGTAGCGGTCTGTTGACAGCTCCGTTGCGTGCCCGTTTCGGTATCAACCTGCATCTGGAATATTACGATGATGATGTGTTGAGCGGCATTATCCGTCGTTCGTCCGGCATCCTCGATGTGCCTTGCTCCGTAAGGGCTGCCGCCGAGATTGCGAGCCGCAGCCGTGGCACACCGCGTATTGCCAATGCATTGCTGCGGCGTGTACGCGATTTTGCCCAAGTGAAAGGTTCGGGGAGCATTGACACGGAAATCGCACAGTTTGCCCTTGAGGCTCTGAATATCGACAAGTATGGTCTGGACGAGATAGACAATAAGATACTCTGTACCATCATCGACAAGTTCAAAGGCGGTCCGGTGGGATTGACTACCATCGCCACTGCTTTGGGCGAAGATGCAGGTACGATAGAGGAAGTCTATGAACCGTTCCTGATAAAAGAAGGTTTCCTGAAACGCACTCCCCCGTGGGCGTGAAGTGACGGAGCTTGCCTACAAGCATCTGGGGGCGAAGCCTCTATAGTAACCAGCGTACCTTGTTTGGCGACGAGTGATTCATTTTTTAAGAAAACGAATACAGAGATGCGGAGACATAAAGTCTCTCTTTCCTCTTATCCTAGAAAACTTTGTGCCTCCGTGCCTTTGTGTTCATAACAACCATTAAAGAAGTGGCCGGATTAAAATCATTGGCAAAAGAAACTGCCATTTATGGGTTGAGCAGCATTGTGGGGCGTTTCCTCAATTACCTGCTGGTGCCCGTATATACCATGGCGATGTCCGCACAAAGCGGAGGCTATGGCGTAGTGACGAATGTATATGCGTGGGTGGCGCTCATGCTGGTGTTGTTGACGTGCGGCATGGAGACCGGTTTCTTCCGCTTTGCCAATAAAGGAGAGGACGACCCGATGCGGGTGTACTCCACGACATTGCTCAGTGTGAGTGTGGGGGCGCTTACCTTTCTTGCATTGGGATTGCTGTTCCTCAACCCCATTGCCGGATGGCTGGAGTATGGTGACCATCCCTGGTACGTGGGCATGATGATGATTGTGGTGGCGATGGATGCTATTCAAAGCATTCCTTTCGCTTATTTGCGCTACAAGAAGCGTCCCATTAAGTTTGCGGCACTCAAACTGCTGTTCATCTTCCTGAACATTGCACTGAATCTGCTCTATTATGTGGGAATGAAAGGGGATGACGTGGGTTATGCCTTCCTTTTCAATCTGATATGCACCTCTACCATCATGCTTTGCATGATTCCGGAGTTGCGTGGGTTTGCCTACGTGCTGGACAGAAAACTGCTGAAGCGGATGCTTGCTTATTGTCTGCCGTTGCTGGTACTCGGCTTGGCAGGTATCCTGAATCAGGTGGCGGATAAGATTATTTTTTCCTTTTGTCTATCCGGATGAGGCGGAAGCTTCCGTACAGTTGGGCATTTATGGGGCTGCCAGCAAGATTGCCATGGTGATGGCGATGCTTACACAAGCCTTCCGCTATGCATACGAGCCTTTTGTCTTCGGGAAGAGCCGGGACAAGGACAACAAGCAGATGTATGCGCAAGCCATGAAGTTCTTCATCATCTTCACACTGCTGGCATTCCTCGCTGTCATGTTCTATCTGGACATCCTGCGCCATATTATCGGTCGCGACTACTGGCCGGGATTGCGGGTAGTGCCTATCGTGATGGCTGCCGAAATCTTTATGGGTATCTACTTCAATCTTTCCTTCTGGTACAAGCTGATTGACGAGACGCGTTGGGGCGCTTATTTCTCCCTGATAGGTTGCACGGTACTGGTAGTGATGAACGTACTTCTGATTCCCCGATACAGCTATATGGCTTGTGCCTGGGCAGGATTCTGTGGCTATGGCATCGCCATGCTTCTGTCCTATTTCGTAGGGCAGAAGAAGTATCCCATTCAGTATGACTTGAAGGCTATCGGTAGTTATGTGCTGCTTGCGGCAGTACTCTATCTGGCTGCCGAATATGTCCCGATAGAAAATATTTACCTGCGTATGGCGTACCGTACCGTTTTGTTGCTGCTCTTTGTGGCCTATATCGTGAAGTGCGACTTGCCGTTGAGGCAGATTCCGTTCATTGGTAGGCTGGTGAAGTGAGGTTAGAGAAGTTAGATTGATAAACATTGCGTATTTAACAGTTTTGTCAAGAAAAGCATTACTTTTGTACTGTTATTAAAACTGAAGTGACACAATGGACAGAAAAATCAATCGCATAAAGATTGTTTTGAAATCAAGGATTGTGCAGAAGAGCAAACAATAAATTCAGAATCAAGTATGATTAAATCAGAAGCAATTCAGAATCTCCTCGCAAGATTCGAATCCATTGCGTGTGAATACGAAGGCGTGGAGTGCTGGAGTGCTCGCGAATTATATCCCATTCTGGGCTATGCCAAATGGCAAACGTTTGAGAATGTTTTAGGAAAAGCTAAGGAGGCTTGCCAAAACGCTGGTGTAGAGACGAGTAATCATTTTACCGGCATCAGTAAAACGATACTTATGCCTAAAGGTGCATCAAAGGACATTGAAGACTTTATGCTCACTCGCTATGCCTGCTACCTCGTGGCACAAAATGGTGACCCTCGTAAGTCGGAGATTGCTTTTGCCCAAAATTACTTTGCTGTACAAACACGTGTGGCAGAGGTAATAGAGCAACGACTTCTTGACTACGACCGTGTCCAGGCTCGCCATAAGTTGGCAGAGACAGAGAAACGCCTCTCTGGTGTTCTTTACGAGCGTGGTGTGGATGACAAGGGGTTCGGAATCATACGTAGTAAGGGCGACCAAGCTCTTTTTCGCATGAACACTGCTATGCTTAAACGTAAACTTGGAGCACCGGAAAAACGTGCTTTGGCAGATTTCTTGCCAACTCTTGGCATTAAGGCAAAGGACTTTGCTGCCGAGATGACCAGCAGTGTTTTACGAGGCGTTTCATTGAGAGAAAATTGAAAACTGATAATTGATAATGGAAGAAAAGACGACCGACAACAGAAATACCTTCGCTATCAAGACTTTTCTGAAAGACTATCTTGATTTGCGTAAAGACAAGGACAATGAACTGGAAACTGTAGATTCCATCCGTAAGGGAGTGGAATTCAAAGGAGCCAATCTTTGGATTCTGATATTCGCCATATTCATGGCCTCGTTGGGATTGAATGTAAACTCCACAGCCGTGATTATCGGTGCCATGCTCATCTCGCCGCTGATGGGGCCTATCATGGGCGTGGGGCTTTCTGTGGGGTTGAATGATTTTGAATTGATGAAGCGGTCTTTGAAGAGCTTCTTGATAACTACCTTGTTCAGTGTGACCACTGCTACCATTTTCTTTCTGGTGAGTCCCGTTGCCGAGGGGCAGTCGGAATTGCTGGCACGTACGTCACCCACCATTTATGACGTATTCATCGCCTTGATGGGTGGCTTGGCAGGTGTGACGGCGCTCTCTACCAAAGAGAAAGGAAATGTGATTCCGGGTGTTGCCATTGCTACGGCTTTGATGCCGCCTCTCTGTACGGCAGGCTACGGGCTGGCAACGGGTAACTTGATTTATTTCCTCGGTGCATTCTATCTTTATTTCATCAATTCCGTGTTTATCAGTCTTGCCACTTTCCTGGGCGTGCGCGTGATGCACTTCCAGCGCAAGGAGTTTGTGGATAAGAACCGGGAGAAGAAAGTACGTAAATATATCGTCCTGATTGCTATCCTGACCATGTGTCCCGCTGTCTATCTGACGGTAGGTATCGTCCAGGATACCTTCTTTGAGAGTGCTGCCAACCGTTTTGTCAACGAGCAGCTCTCCTTTGAGAATACGCAGGTGCTGGACAAGAAAATCCATCACGAGGGCAAGGGCCACGAAATACGTGTCGTGCTGATTGGGCAGGAGGTGCCCGAAGCTTCCATCGCCATTGCCCGCAGCAAGATGAAAGACTATAAGCTGGACAATACCAAGCTGATAGTCCTCCAAGGTATGAACAATGAAGCGGTGGATATTTCTTCCATCCGTGCCATGGTGATGGAAGACTTCTACAAGAACAGTGAGCAGCGTCTGGTGGAACAGAAACAGAAGATTGCCACACTGGAGCAGAATTTGGAAAGATACAAAACCTTCGATGAATTGGGCAAGAAGATTATCCCAGAACTGAAAGTGCTCTACCCGTCGGTAAAGACCGTATCAATATCTCATGCGATTGAACTGGCGGTAGATTCTGTACGGGTGGATACTGTGACCCTTGCCGTCTTGAAATTCGGCAAGCATCCGGGTGCGCACGAGAAGGAAAAGATTGCGGAGTGGCTCAAAGGCGCGTACGGGTGCCAAGCAATTGAGGCTGATTACTGAATAATACAAGAATTGACGGAATGAAAATAAGATTTATACTGATAGCTGTCTGCTTCCTTTTTTCTCTGCCGGGACAAGCGGATGAAGGGATGTGGATGCTGGGAAATCTGAACAAGCAGTCACGCCAGACCATGAAAAGAGTTGGGCTTGCAGATGTCTGTCAACAAGCTATACAATACGAAACGCCCGTCTCTGAAGGATGCGGTAGTCAGCTTCCGGAGGCTTTTGTTCCGGAGTGGTAGTGTCCGGGGACGGGCTGGTGTTTACCAATCATCACTGCGGCTTCAGCAGCATACAGCAACACTCGTCTGTGGAGCACGACTATCTGAAAGACGGCTTTGTGGCACGTAATCTTAGTGAAGAACTGCCTAATCCGGAACTTTACGTCCGCTTCCTCTTGCACCAGCAAGACGTGACCCGTCGGGTACTTGGAGCAGTAAAACCGGATATGAACGAATCTGAGCGTACAAGTGTAGTAGATTCGGTGATGCTGGTCATTGGCGAAGAGGTTTCTCGTAAAGACTCCACGCTGATAGGCATTGTGGATGCTTACTATGGAGGCAATGAATTCTGGCTTTCCGTTTATCGCGACTACAATGATGTGCGTCTGGTATTTGCACCCCCTTCTTCAGTGGGCAAGTTCGGCTGGGACACTGACAACTGGGTATGGCCACGCCATACGGGCGACTTCGCCGTATTCCGTATCTATGCCGGCAAAGACAACCGTCCTGCCGACTACTCTCCCGACAATGTTCCCTACCATCCCGAATACGTGGCTCCGATATCCCTGGACGGCTATCGTGAGGGTTCCTTCTGTATGACGATGGGCTATCCGGGCAGTACGGAACGCTATCTTTCCTCTTTTGGCATCGAAGAGAGATGATGACCACCACCAACCAGGCTCAGATAGATGTCCGTGGTGTGAAGCAGGCCATCTGGAAGCGTGAAATGGATAGCCGTGACAGCATCCGCATCAAGTACGCTTCCAAATACGACGAAAGTTCCAATTATTGGAAGAACAGCATAGGAGTGAACCGCACCATCAAGAAACTGCATGTGCTGGACAAGAAGCGTGCCATGGAGACCGAACTCCGTCGCTGGATACAGCAGACACCGGAGGAGCGGGAACATCTGCTGCATCTTTTTTCCGACCTGGAGTTGAACTACAAGAGCCGCCGTGATGCTTATCGTGCCAGAGCTTACTTTGCCGAATCTTTCCTGAACGGTCCGGAACTGGTGCAGCTTGCTTTGTCCATCCTCAACTTCGACTTTGAGGGGGAAGAGAAAACGGTGGTTGCCAATCTGAAAGCTATCGTTGAGAAATATGCCAATCTGGACTTGGGCATTGACAAGGAAGTGTTTACAGCACTGTTGAAAAGAATACCGCTCCCAAGTGGATTCCACCTATCTGCCCGAGCTCTACCAGACGATTGCGACAGAATACGGAGGTAACGAGCGTACCTATGTGGATAGTCTTTATGCCCGCTCGGAGCTGACCACCCCCCGTGGATTGAAGCGTTTTCTGGAGCAGGACACCACCTATCAGATATATAATGACCCTGCCATCAACTTGGGCATCGACCTCATCACGAAGCTATTCGAGATGAATATGCAGGTACAGCAGGCTTCCGGTGAAATCGAGCGGAATGAACGTTTGTTCAACTCTGCCGTGCGACGTATGTACGCATCCCGTAACTTCTATCCCGACGCCAACTCCACCATGCGTTTGAGTTTTGGCACTGTCTGCGGTTATGCCCCCTTCGACGGAGCGGAATATGATTATTATACCACCGCGAAAGGTATTCTGGAGAAAGTCAGAGCCCATGCAGGCGATGTGGATTTTGAAGTGCAGCCTGAGTTGCTATCCCTTCTTTCCTCCGGTGATTTCGGTAGATATGCCGATGAGAAGGGAGAAATGAATGTCTGCTTTATCTCCAATAATGACATTACGGGAGGCAATTCCGGCAGTGCCATGTTCAATGCCAAAGGAGAACTTCTGGGGCTTGCCTTCGATGGGAACTGGGAAGCCATGAGCAGCGACATCCTTTATGAGCCGAAGATGCAGCGTACCATCGGGGTAGATGTACGCTACATACTGTTTATGATTGAGAAGTATGGGAAGGCAGGAAATCTGATTCAGGAACTGAAGCTTGCCAATCCTTAACGTGTGCCCCTGCCTATACTTTTATGGGTGATATTTTCTAAATCACCCACGGATACGGTCATCGAATGCCGAGAGTGCTGCCTTTGCCCCTTCGCCCATGGCAATGACTATCTGCTTTAGGGAACATTCGATACATCCCCCTGCCGCATATACCCCCCCGGAAGTGTGGTACGGCAGAAAGGTCAATCTTAATCTCCCCGGTCGGAGTCGTTTCCAGCTTGTTGCGGAAAGGAGCGCTGTTGGCTGCCAAACCGATTTGCACGAAGATGCCGTCTAACGGGAAGTCGCGTTCCTCGCCGGTAAGGCGGTCCTTGATGGGATAGAAGTTACTTTTTTCCCCGCTTCCATCAACTTTAATGGTCTGTGACGAGGTAAAGATTTCCACATTCGGCAGGCTCCGGGCTTTCTTCTTTGCAGCACTTGTCGGTCTTTCAGTGTATCGGCAAATTCGAATACCGTTACCTTCCGGCAGATGCCTGCTGTGTGGTCGATGGCAGCTTCAATCCCTGAGTTACGCCTCCACCGATAACCGCCACATGCTTGCCTTGGATAGAACGGACCGCGCAATGGGACAAATGCCACGCCGCGTCCTTATGTATTCCGCTTCGCCCCTCCACATTCAGTTTTGCGCCAGCTTGCCCCTGTGGCAATGATTACCGCCGATGGCATGGAACACCTCGCCGCCTTGGGAGCACACTTCTTTCTCCGTTCCCTGCAACTTTATTTCTATCTTACGCTCCTCGAAAATCTCTATCGGATAGTGCTCTATATGGTGCGGAGTGTTGGCAAAAAGTTCTGCACCAGTAGTCTGCGGCACGGAGAGGTTTTCTATGCTACCGTCGTCTTTTACCTGTCCGCCATGCGCTCGGCGCAACAATCGCCACCTCGTGTCTTGCGTGGCAGAGTAGATGGTTGCGGAAGCTCCGGCTGGTCCACCGCCCAATACCAGCACGTCGAAATCTCTCTCTCTATCGGTGCTTCGTCCTCTTGCGGAGCACTGCCGAAGGCTTCTTCCCAGCTTCTGCAAAAGCTCCTAAAGAACCGCGACCCACGTGAAGCAGCTTGCCATTAGCGTAGACCGACGGCACGGCTTGTATCTTCAGCGCATCCACTTCCTCTTGATTAAGCGCCCCGTCCACCATCTCGTGGGTGACGTGCGGATTCAGCAATGCGATGATGTTCAGTGCCTGCACCACATCCGACAGTTGGTGCAAGTAAGCGATACATACGTTTGCAGGCTGATGTCGCCTTGCAACGCCGGATGCGGCGACGAATTGCTTCGTCCGGCAGATTTTTCCCCCTTTCCATCGGCATTCAGCACGGCAAGCAGGAGGAAGTGAACTCGTGTCCGCCGGGGATGCCGCGGAACTTGATGCCGGTTTCCACATCGTCTTTCAGCAATGTGAACTCCAACACGGGGTTCTCTATCTCACTCATCCGGCAGGAGAGCTTGTCGGAACAGCTTGCCACATCCTTCAAGAATCCGATAAGCTCTTGTGCCTGCTCGTGACCCGGATGATAGGTGATGTGAAAGACGTAGCGGGCTTCCAAATGCTGGAATACGCTCCGCACCTGGTCTAATATAGTTGTTTCTAACATGATTAATAGGGTGTTTGGGGTGAGAAAATAGTCTTTTAATATGTTTGATATAGAGTAAGTTGCAGAACTTGTGAGGAAGTACTCCAATACTCCTTCGAAAGTACTGCGGTACTCCTTTGAAAGTACTACAGTACTTCTGTACAAGTACTGCGGACGTCTTAAAGGAAAGCGGACGTCTTTCTATGGTGAAAGCGCCCGCTCCTCCTATTACTTATCAAATCTTTCCTACAAGGTCGATGCTCGGCTTCAAAGTTTCCGCTCCTTTCTTCCACTTGGCAGGGCAGACTTCTCCATCGTGTGTGGCAACAAACTGTGCAGCTTCTACCTTGCGCAGCAGCTCGTCGGCATTGCGTCCGATGTTGTTGTCCTGTATCTCGGCAATCTTGATTTTACCCTCGGGATTTACGAGGAATGTGCCGCGATATGCCATGCCTTCCTCTTCAATCATCACGCCGAATGCGCGGCTCAGTACGCCTGTGGGGTCGGCAAGCATGGGGTACTTAATCTTGCGGATGCTTTCGGAAGCATCGTGCCATGCCTTGTGCACAAAGTGCGAGTCTGTGCTTACAGAATATACTTCTACGCCCATTGCTTGGAATTGGTCATATTTCTCTGCGATGTCTACCAGCTCGGTAGGGCATACGAAGGTAAAGTCTGCCGGATAGAAGAAGAAAATGGCCCATTTACCTTTTACGTCTTCGTGGGATACTGTTTTGAAACTTCCGTTTTGGAAAGCCTGAACCTTGAATTCAGGGAGTTGTGAGTTGATGATCGGTTCCATAATTTTTCTCTTTTAATAGGTTTAGTTTTTTGTTTTACCAATGCGAAGATTGTGCAGACAGAATGTAGAAGCCAGTTTGCTTGATGATGCTGAGGTGCAACCGACCTTCGCTTTTTCTGTTTGCAAAAATATAGCATTTTTCCCCGATAGAACAAAAAATCCGATTGAAAGATTTTATGGAGCGATAGATGAAATCTATACGACTGCTTGGGTTGCTTTCAGTGAGAGCATTTCCTTGGGTACGGAAAGTTTTATCTCCTTAACCAGCACTTCGAGCAGCGTGTGGCGGATAAAGTTCTTATTGGTCAGCAGCACGACCTGGCGGGTGGGGCAGGGGATGGCGAAGGAACGTACCAGCTCTTTCTGGGCATCGCCCAGTTGCAGAACGGCCAGTTCGGGGATGAAGGTCACGCCTTTGCCGCTTTCTACCATGCGCATAAAGGTCTCCATGCTGCCCAAGTGATAGGCAAGCTGGCTGGCACGTGCCGACTTCATCTGGCAGAAACGCACCAGCTGATCGCGGAAGCAATGGCCCTCGTCGAGCAGCCAAAGCTGTTCGCCGTTTAGGTCGGAAGTACGGATTACCTCGTTGTTGAAGAGGGCGTCTTCGCGCGACACGTAGGCAAAGAACTGTTCATAGAACAACGGCGTCTGCTGCAACTCTTCCATACCTGCCAGACTCGCTACGATACCTGCATCTATTTCTCCCGTCTGCAGGGCTTTCTTGATGTCGTTTGTTTTCATTTCGACTACCCGGATGTCGAGGTCGGGGTATTTCTTCATCAGCTGCGGAAAGAAACGGGGCAGGAGGTAAGGAGCTACGGTGGGAAGTATGCCCAGCTTGAAGGTGCCGGTCAGTGAGTGTTTTTCTTCTTCTATAATATTCTTTATACGGTTGGCTTGAACCAATATATTCTGTGCTTGTTCTATGATGTGGATACCGACGGGAGTGGGCATACCGGCTGCTGGCTGCGGTCAAAAATCCGGGTGTCCAGTTCCTCTTCCAGTTTCTGAATCATGGCACTGAGGGTGGGCTGTGTCACGCGGCAATATTCGGCTGCTTTGGCAAAGTGGCGGAACTGGTTGACGGCAAGGATGTATTCCAATTGTTGTAAAGTCATGATGAACAAGGCATTTGAAGGTTATGTATAGAGTTCGTCTATGCAAAGATAGAAATTATCTGTTTGACAAGCCTTGATTTACCCCTTATCTTTGCAATACCCAAAAGAAAAATAGTATAAATATTTAAAACAATAGAATTATGAAAACTTTAGATTACTTGCATTTGAATGAAAAGAAAGTGGCTGGCGTAGCATCAGCATTGCACCAATTATTGGCCGACTTCCAGGTACATTACACCAATCTGCGCGGTATGCACTGGAACATCAAGGGACACGGCTTCTTTGTGCTGCACGAGAAGTTCGAGAGTATGTATGACGATACCGCCGAGAAGATTGACGAGATTGCAGAGCGCATCTTGATGCTGGGTGGCGTGCCCGAGAATAAGTTCAGTGAATACCTGAAGGTTGCCAACGTGAAGGAAGTGTCCGACATCTCTTGCGGCAGTGAGGCTGTGGACCATATCCTCGAGACTTACGGCTACCTGATTGGTGAAGAGAGAAAGGTAATTGAACTGGCAAATGAAGCTGGCGATGACGTGACGGCAGATTTGATGACCGGCTACCTGAAAGAGCAGGAGAAAATGGTTTGGATGCTCGTTGCATTCAGTACGAAAAGCTGCACGAAATAAAGGATAAAGAGTCGTGAAAAAGGATAGGGTGATAAAACGGTAGCGGATGCTGCCGGTTTTATCACCCTATCCTTTTTCTATAGTTTATATCACTTCTTCTTCGGTGTCCGTCTTGCCCACCCTTCTTCACTGAAGTCGGGCTCTGCATCCTTAAAGTCATTGTTGCCCTGGAAGAACTGTTTCCAGTCATCCTTTTTGCCACGGGCTTTGGTGTAACCCCGCTCTTCGCGGCTGGGCTTGCCTTTCTTCTTGTCGTTTGCAGGACTTTCGGCCTTTTCGCTGCGTTTGCCGGTGGCATCGTTCCGTTTGCCGTCTTCCTTGTAGCTGCGCTTCTTGCTGTCAAACTCTTTCCCATAGCTTCCGGCTGTACCCGGACGTTTGCCCCTCGGAGCCTCCTTACCCTCGTCTCCGGCAACCTCTACGGATACTTTACGGCCGTTCCAGCTGGCGCGGTTCAGGGCCTTCACTACATTGGTGGCTTCCTTTTCCTCCACTTCGAAGAAGGAGAACTTCTGCATCAGGTCAATTCGTCCCAGCTCTACACGTCCACGTGTATTGTTGTTCAGCAGGCTGATTAATTCGTTGGGGAAGAAGTTGTCCATTTTACCCAGGTTGATGAACAAGCGGGTAAAGCCGGGTTCTGCTTTGCGGCTGCTTCTACGGTCGTTGCGGTCGCCCCTCTCGCCACTTCTTGCACCACGCTCACTACCGGTTGCTGTCTCTATCTCGTCACGGCCGCGATAGTAATCCAGGAAACGGTTGAATTCATGCGAAACCATGCGTTTAATCAGGTCCTCTTTGCTCAGCCAGTCCAGCTTGCGGTAGATGTCGGTCATAAAGTCGGCGATTTCCTCCTCGTTCACTTTCACCTTTTCAAGATCGTCTATCACTTTGAGCAGTTGCTTTTCGCATATCTGTTTGCCGGTGGGCATTTCGCCTGCAATGAATTTCTTGCCGATGATGCGCTCAATCTCGCGCATTTTGCCTTTCTCTCGCAGGTTGATGATGGCGATGGAAGTCCCGGTTTTGCCGGCACGTCCCGTACGGCCGCTGCGGTGGGTATAACTCTCGGTGTCATCGGGCAATCCGTAGTTGATGACGTGTGTCAGGTCGTCCACATCGAGGCCGCGTGCGGCAACGTCCGTGGCAACCAGCAGTTGTAGGTTGCGGATGCGGAACTTTTGCATCACGGTGTCACGCTGCGCCTGACTCAGTTCGCCGTGCAGCGAGTCGGCATTATAGCCTTCCTGCATCAACTTGTCAGCTATTTCCTGCGTTTCTTTGCGGGTACGGCAGAAGATGATGCCGTATATCTGCGGATAGTAGTCCACAATACGTTTCAGGGCAGCATACTTGTCTTTGGCATGTACACAGAAGGCTACGTGTTTCACGTTGCTGGTGCTTTCATTTTTGCGTCCGATGGTGATTTCCTTGGCATCGCGCAGGTACTTCTTGGAGATGCGTGCGATTTCCGGGCTCATGGTAGCGGAGAACAGCAAGGTGTTGCGCTCCTGCGGCACATCGGCGAGAATGGCGTTGATGCTGTCTGTGAATCCCATGTTCAGCATTTCGTCCGCTTCGTCCATAACCACGTTCTGTATGGTGGCGAGGGACACGGTTTTGCGTTCCATCAGGTCCAGCAGTCGTCCCGGTGTGGCTACGATGATGTGTACACCCCGTTTCAGGGCGCGTATCTGGCTTTCGATGGACGAGCCTCCATATACGGGCAACACTCGCAAGCCATCGGTATATTTAGAATAATCGTTCAAGTCGCCTGCTATCTGCAAACAAAGTTCGCGGGTGGGGCAGAGAATAAGTGATTGGGGAATTCGGTTGTTGACGTTAATCTTCTGTATGAGCGGCAGGCCGAACGCTGCGGTCTTTCCTGTTCCTGTTTGTGCCAGTGCTACTACATCATTGTTTTCTCCTAAAAGGTAGGGAATTACTTCCTCTTGTACCGGCATGGGCTGCTCGTAACCCATTTCTTCGATGGCGCGGCGTATCTCCGGCGACACACCGAGCTCTTCAAATGTCTTCATTAAATCTTTGTATATCTTTATCTTTATATTTCGGGCGCAAAGATAGTGCTTTTCAATGGATAATTGATAATTGATGGTTGATAATTATGCAATTACATGATAAAATCGTTTTTTATTGGCTACTCATTATCCATTATCCATTGTCAATTATCCGTTAAAAGAATGTCTTGCAGTCTCTTTCTTTCTTCTTTTGTCAGACCGATGCCTCTTTGCAGGTAGGTGTCGGTATCTCCATACCTTCGTTCCATTTCTTCGATGGCGGCATTCAGGAAATCCTCGCGTGCCGAGAAGAGGGTGGTGATGGCCTCTTGCGAGCGTGCCGGAAGCTGGTAGGCGTATCGGGAAGCCGCCGGGATGTTGAAGTAGTCGTTGCTGAGGCGGTAGTCTTCCATGATGATGTCTTCGTCCACTCCAAGGGAGGCAAGCACAAGTGCCGATACGATGCCTGTGCGCCCTTTGCCCGACGAGCAATGGATAACGACGGGATAATTGTTCTTGTCCAGCAGAATATCGAAAATCCGGCGGTATTCTTTGGTGTAGTTGCTGATGAGCTCGCGGTTCATCTGCTCCACGATTCGGTAGACAGTGTCGCTCTTGATTTTCTGTTCCTGCACACCTTTCAGGATATACTCCATGTCGCCGGTAGGAATGGGGATATGGATCACTTTGAATTCCTGTTGCAAAGGGCTTTGTCTGTTCGCTTCGACAGATGAACGCAGGTCGATGATGGTCCTTATGCCTATGTTCTTGAGCTCTTTGCGCGAACACGGTTTCAGCTTGTCTATTTCGGCAGAGCGATATAACATGCCCCAATGCACTTTCTTTTGGGTGGGATAGGAGGAATAGCCTCCCAGGTCCCGGAAGTTCTGTATGCCGGGGATGTTGATGTTGCGGGTGGCAATCTTTACCCGGTATTTGTCGGCGAATACAAGTGTGTAGTAGTATCGTTGTGTAGGGTCGGTAGTGATGACAGTCATCTTCAGGTCGGAGATGTTGGCGACGGCAACGGGAACATCTTCGGGGATATGGTCGGGATTGGTCGAAGCATATACCTTCACATTTCCTTTGATGAGGGGGGCCATTTCCCATTTTACAATGCAGTTGCCCACGTTGTTTTCTTCGCATACAACGGAAATGTGAGGGGCAGTGCCATTGCAGGAAGGGAGCAGCACTGCCAAAACAAGCAAGTTCAATAAGTTCTTATACATAATTCGTAACCTCTCTGATGTCGTTAATCACAAATATATGTAATTTACCCACAGAAGGTAACAGCAATGCCAAGCTTTTATATTTCTTTTTTGAACTTTAAAAAAACTGCTATAGATTCTTTCGTGCATAGGCAGGTTGGTTTACAATGTTACATCAGCGAACCGGGAGGTGGTAATGGGGGGAGTTTCCCTTGGGGCTTTTGTCTCCATGACAGCATGATGTAATTGAGTTGTTTTCCCACTTCTCCGGGTTTAAAGTGTATTTGTTCTTTCAGTTTTACTTCGATTTCCCTATATACATGCAGTGGTACTCTGGCGTATGGGCTAAAGGTCGTGAAATTGAAATTCACTTCCATTACTTTCCCCGTATCCGGACTGAGTAGCATGGTTATTGTGAACTCACGCTTTCCGAGTTCATCTGCCATGGCTTTGGTAAAAGCTTCGTCCACAATGAAGTCTGCTTGTTTACTCATGGAGCTATTGTATTCAATTACTTTTTTTTCATTCCAGCTACCGATGTATATTTTTCCTGTGGCTTTATATACAATATCTTTGTATGTCAACTTGTTCTCTTTGTTATAAAGAGTCACAAACTGGCTACCGTCATCTACGTCACATTGATACGTATAACCATCTACCTCGAAAGTGGTGGTTTTTTTATAAATGACTGTTCCTTCAAGCGATTCTTCTGTTCTGATAGGTTTATCCTGTGCTACACAAGGGTAGATGTATCCTATAAGCAGTGTAATAAGCAATAGTCTTTTCATTCGTCACAATTTTTAGTTGTTAATTTTGTATGTTGCTTACATTAGCGAACCGGGAGGAGGTAATGGGGGGAGTTTCCCTTGGGGCTTTTGCATCCATGCCAGCATAATGTAGTTGAGTTGTTTTCCTTCCTCTATGGGTTTAAAATGAATTTGTTCTTTCAGTTTTACTTCGATTTCCCTATATACATGTAGTGGCACTTTGGCGTATGGCTCAAAGGTGAAAAAATTGAAATTCACTTCCATTACTTCTCCCGTATTTGGACTGAGCAACATGGTTATCATAAGTTCCGTTTTCCCAATTTCATCTGCCATGGCTTTGGTGAATGCTTGGTCTACTATGAAATCTGCTTGCTGACTCATGAATCTGTCATATTCAATTACATTGCTACTCCAGCTGCCAATATATGTCTTCCCCGTGTCTTTATACACAATCTTTTCGTATGTCAGTTTGTTTTCTTTGTTATAAAGAGTCACAAACTGGCTACCGTCATCTACGTCGCATTGGTACGTATAACCATCTACCTCGAAAGTGGTGGTCTTTTTATAAATGACTGTTCCTTCAAGTGATTCTTCTGTTCTGATAGGTTTGTCCTGTGCTACACAAGGGTAGATGTATCCTATAAGCAGTGTAATAAGCAATAGTCTTTTCATTCGTCACAATTTTTAGTTGTTAATTTTATGTTGGGAAAAATATTGGTGATATCCGAATACTCTTTAAATGGATAATTGTCGTATCCTTCCTGACGGAAAGCATTAACGACATTATTAGATATATAGGTTTCAAAGATATCCAAGAATGAAGTTGTAACATGACCTTGCTGATTTACATATTTAGTCAATGAAGTTGTTGCTCTTAGGCGTTGGCTTTTTGCATATTTATCTTGTTTTTTGTCCGTCCACTCCGCGCTCCTTTGTAAGAACAGGTATTGCGCATAGTGCGCTTCTATCTCTCTGTTCATCATAGAACTTTTGAACGATGATATAGGCTCTTGTGTGGTTTGGAAAACATGGAACATTTCATGCAGAAGGTTGTTTGCTTCCAATTCTTCCAATCCGATGTGCAAGGTATGCTCTTCCCAATTGTAGGAATACCCTTTGCCGAAATCGAATTCCAGATTGATTTTGTTGTTTTTGACTTTCTCTTTCAGTTGGCTGTATAGGTCTCCTCCCAAACAGTCTTCCATGATTCGGGCTGTCATGTTTTCGGTGATTACCCATAAAAGCGAGTCTTGGTCGGCCTCTTTCTTGAATATATTTCCTGCCGGAGTGCCCGATGAAGAGCCGGAACCTCCTGAACTTCCTCCTCCAATCCACACATCGCCGCTTCCTCCTCCTTCACTGTTCCAGTTGCTATTATTTATAAGGGCATCATCTACCCAATAGGAATGACTAACGCAGTTGGTATAGCTGTATTCCAGCTGGTCTTTAGGTCCGGTATATACATCCCAGCATTGGGTGACGGTTATTACCGAACGGGTCTGGGCATGAGGCTTGAATGTGAGTCCTTACGCATTCTCTTCGCGCCAAATACTAGATAGCTTAACAAGTCGAATATGAACACTTGGTCGCTTTCTCTTATGAGTTCGTCATCACGCTTTAATGGAAAAAACTTCATCCATCCGTCTTTGATGTGCAACAGCCAGATGGCATCGATGCAGTGTGGCTTGTCAAGGCGGTAGAGGGAACGAAGATACAGGTCTCTTCTCCAGTCAATTTATAGGTGAAGTTCCAGAGAGGAATGCCGTATTTCAACAGGAAAGAAGCGGTGAAATGCTTTTTCTTCTTCCACTCTGCGTAGTGCGGAAATCACGGCTTTTAGGGTAGAGTCGGTGTAGGCAAAGAAGTTTTCCGGCTTGAATAACGCTTGCCGGGTCAACGGGACATCGTTTGCCGGGAATCGGGGTTGATAGAAGGATTCTTCTGTTTCGCAAGAGGCGAGTATTCCTAAAAGAATGCACAAGGCAAGGCAGATGTTTTGCCATTTCTGCTTAGGAGGGGTTGGAGAGTGCTGTCTGCTTCCTTTTGTATTCATAGCGCGAATGCTTAAGGTATAAAGGATAGACAAATAAAGCAAAAAAAAAGCAGAAATGAAAGGAAAAGCGGGAGAATTTTGTTAATCCGGAAGCTGTTCTACCACAGATTGCATGGATTTTCAGGCCATGTAATCTGTGGTGAAACACCCTTTGTAAGGGTGTCTATGGCTGGTATTTTCGTGCTTCTGCAAATTCCTTTGAAACGGAGTTGTTGAAACTCTTGCATACCTCGGCGGCAAACTCAATGCCGTATTGGATAACTTGGTCCCAAGTAGCCTCGTCCATGGTATCGAGGTCCTCGTAGCGTACATTATGTTTCAGCAGCCCGAAGATGATGCCTGCGTTGAAGTTGTCTCCTGCACCGATGGTGCTGACCGCCTCCAGTGGGGGATGGAATATTCCTTGGAAATCGTGCCGGTGCGCAATGAAACCTGCTCCGCGCCGGCTGTGCAGAGGAAGTTGCGGCAGTAGAACTTTACTTTGTCTTTGTATATCTTGTCGGCCTCCTGCAGGCCCCACATATAGAAGAAATCCTCTTGCGAGCCGCGTACAATGTTGGCGTATTCCAGATTCTCGATGATGGTGGGAGCCAGCTTGATGGCCTCCTCTTTATGGGACGAACGGAAATTGGGATCGTAGTAGATAATGGCATGCATGTCGTGTGCGCGTTCCAGTAGCTCCACCACTTTGTCGCGCAGTACCGGATTCAGGGCATAGTACGACCCTATGATTACGATGTCGTCTTCCTGAATCTGCGGATATTCCACGTCCAGGCGCTGCTTGGGATAATCTTTGTAGAAGATGTATTCCGCATCGCTCCGGTTGTTCAGGAAAGCGAGTGATACGGGGGACTTCCCGTCGGGGAACACATTGACATGGTCTGTGGGAATATTGTTCTCGCGCATGAAGTTGAGGATGATATTGCCCACGTGGTCGTTGCCCGTTTCACTGATAAAGCAGATGGGAACACCGATACGTCCCAGTGAAACGATGCCGTTGAATACCGAACCGCCCGGAACGGCTGCTGTGGGCTGTTCGCCACGGAATATGATGTCCAGTATGGTTTCTCCGATACCTATTACTTTACGCATAGCGATCTTGATTTTTCTCCGAGGTAACCGCCGTGATGGCGCTTGGAGTAGTCTTCAATGGTGAATCCGGTCTGTTTCATGGTCTGTACTACCAGGATGTCGCCGATGACGGTCATGGCAGTGGTCGAAGTCGTGGGCGTCATGCCCAATACGCATACTTCTTGGGGTTTTCCGGTGCTAAGGCATACATCGGATTCGTGTGCCAGGGGGCTGTCGGGGTTTCCGGTGATGACGATGAACTTCAGTCCCGGGTTCAGGTTATGTGCCAGCTGTGTCAGCTCCACGATTTCACGAGTTTTGCCCGAATTGGAGATGAGCAGCAACAAGTCATTCTCCTGGAGGATGCCGAGGTCACCATGCTGTGCTTCGCTGGGGTGCAGGAAAACGGACGGAATACCGGTAGAGCAGAAGGTGGTAGCGATGTTCATGGCTATCTGTCCTGCCTTGCCCATGCCCGAAGTTACCAGTTTCCCTTTTTTGCGGTGCACTTGTTCTACGATGAGTTCTACAGCTCTTTCATAAGCGTCCGTCACTGGAATGTTCAGTACGGCTTGTGCCTCTTTCTGCAAAAGCTCTTGAATGGATGCAATCATACTTAATGTGCTAATTTGATTAATGTGCTTAAAATTATAGCAATTGCAAATATCTGCAATTTTCTATAAACGGCAATAAGTTTTATTGTATTTTTGTCGCCTCAAATAGTTTGAAACGTCAGAATGAAGAACTTAAAAGAAAATTTACTGCCAACTTTCAATCAATATATCCTGCCCAATGGCATGCGCATCATTCACGAACCCTCAGCCTCCAAAGTGGCTTATTGTGGTTTTGCCGTAGATGCGGGTACGCGCGACGAGCTTGAAAACGAGCAGGGTATGGCGCATTTTGTGGAGCACCTTATATTCAAAGGTACCGCCAAGCGCAAGGCATGGCACATCCTGAACCGCATGGAGAATGTGGGCGGTGACCTCAACGCCTACACCAACAAGGAAGAGACGATGATTTACTCTGCTTTCCTGACCGAGCATTTCGGCCGTGCCTTCGAACTTCTGGTGGATATTGTATTCCACTCCACCTTTCCGCAACGCGAGATAGAGAAGGAGACAGAGGTGATTATCGACGAGATACAATCCTACGAAGACAACCCTTCCGAGCTAATCTTCGATGATTTTGAGGACTTGATATTCAGGGGGCATCCCCTGGGACGCAACATTCTGGGCAATCCCGAGCAGCTGAAGCTGTTCCGCAGTGAGGATGCTGCCGCATTCACTTCCCGTTTCTACCATCCCGGCAATATGGTCTTCTTTGTTCTGGGCAATCTGAGTTTCAAGAAAGTTGTGCTTATGGCAAAAAAACTTCTGGCGGATATACCGGCAACACCGGTGCATTATGGTCGTACTCCGCCTCCCCTTTATGTGCCCGAGCATCTTGTAGTGCATAAGGATACTCACCAGGCACATGTCATGATTGGCAGCCGGGGATATAATGCATACGATGACAAGCGCACCGCACTTTACCTGCTGAACAATGTCCTGGGTGGCCCGGGCATGAACAGCCGCCTGAACGTCTCTCTCCGCGAGCGTCGCGGACTGGTCTATAACGTGGAATCCAACTTGACTTCCTATACCGATACGGGCACCTTCTGCATCTACTTCGGTTGCGACCCTGCAGATTTGGACTACTGCACCCGCCTGGTATATAAGGAATTGAAACGCCTGCGTGATGCCCGGATGACTTCCTCGCAGCTTGCGGCCGCCAAGAAGCAGCTTATCGGGCAAATCGGTGTAGCTTCGGATAACAATGAGAACAATGCGCTGGGTATGGGAAAGACTTTCCTGCATTATAATAAATGCGAAACTTCCGAAGCCGTGTTCCATCGCATTGAACAGCTCACTTCGGAAGCTCTGTTAGAGGTGGCGAACGAGATGTTTGCCGAGGACTATCTTTCGACGCTCATTTATCGCTGACCGCTTTTTTTATTTGAAAACCTGCAACATAGGACGTCCTATCCATACTTGTGGCTGTTTCAGCCCGAAGATGTGGGCAATGGTGGAGGCAACGTCATACTGCATCATGCTTTCGTGGAATTCGCCTTCTTTCTTAATGTTCTTTCCGGAGATGATGAAGGGAGTCTGCATTTCCTGCATGGTCTTGCCGCCATGTCCTTTTTCAATGCCTCCGTGGTCGGCAGTAACGATGAAGATGGTTTCTTTCAGCATGCCTGCCTCTGTAACGGCCTGGATGATGCGGCTCACATAACCGTCGAGTTCTTTCAGTTTGGCGTAATATTCAGGAGTATTGTGTCCGGCTTGATGGCCTACATGGTCGGGGTTGTCAAAGCAAATGGCAAGAAGGGTCGGTTGTTTCTCCTTGATATACTTTTCTGCCATACCGCATAAGGCTTCGGGATGTTTGTTGTAGTCGGGCGCTTGCGCATAGTGGCTTAAGGCAAGAGTGTCTACAAGGTATTTGATACCGTCCCATTCATACAGGCAGCCTATTTCCGCTTCCGGCCGGGCATCACGTAGCAGCTGGAAGATGGTAGGAAATATGCCGTGCTGGTTCAGTACGCGTGACGGAAGCTCGGGAGTCTTGGAGCCCCATTGCGTATATCCGTGCAATTCAGGACCTGCCCCCATAAACATGCTTGCCCAGTTGACGGCGCTGGAGGAGGGAAGTACAGTCCGTTTTTCTAATGTATAAGAACCGTCTGCCATCAGTTGCTTGATGTGGGGGATGTCTGCTTTGGGAACACTGTAGCTACCCCAGCCGTCAAGACCGATGAAAACTACGTGTTTTGCTTTTCCCTTGGCATTGCAGGGAACTGAAAAGAGGCATGCCACTGCTAGGGCGATGAATAATGTAAAAGTCAGTTTCTTCATGTTTTCTTTAGTTCTTATTGTTAACATGAAACAAAGTTACGAGAAACGTACCTAGTTTTAGTACGATATCGTACATAATCCGGCCGATTTTATATCGTTTCGTTCTTTTCCAACCGTTGCATGCTGAATTCACAGCCGCAATACTGCTGGTTGTAGAAGTCATACTCTTTCAGCAGTTGGTTGCGCCGCTCCTGGAGCCCGCCTTTCCGCCAATTCTGTTCCCAGAAGAGGGTATCCGGATAGAGCGCGGCGGCACGGCGTCCGGCTTCATTGATTTGCTCCAGGCTTTTCCAGCGCGAAGAGGCGAGGGTAGTGGTGAATACGGAGAAACCATGCTCGGAGGCGTAGCGGGCTGTCTCTGTCAGGCGCAGTGTGAAGCACTTTAGGCATCGGCTGCCACGTTCCGGCTCGTTTTCCAGTCCTTTTATAGTGTGCAGCCAGTGTGCATAGTCGTAGTCCGCGTCGATGAAATCGAGGTTTTTGGAGGTTACGAAGCGGATAGCCTCCTCTTTCCTTATCTCATATTCCGCCTGCGGATAGATGTTGGGATTGCAGTAGAATACGGTGGGGCGTATGCCGTTTTCCAGCATGCACTCGATGATGGCAGAGGAGCAAGGTGCGCAGCACGAATGCAGCAGCACCTTGTCTTCACCGTTGGGTGTTTGGACTTTCAACATTATACTTTCAGTTTAATCTTTACTTTCACCAGCAAGCCGGTCAGCCCGACAATGACAAGCGAGAACACGAGGGACTTGATCAGTCCCGGCACGCCGCTTCCCAATGCTTCGGGATAGTGCAGATGCAGCAGTTGCTGGACAGCATACCAGATGTAAGGAATAATATAGCAGGTCAGCGTTGCCGTACCTGCAGGTTTGATGATATCGAACCAATTGGTCTTGCCTTTCACGTCCGTCAGCCAGTAGAAGAAGCCGAACAGCGGGAAGAACATGGCGAGGCAGTAGAACAACCATGTCGGCGTGGCTTGTATTTTGGATATAATCCAGAACGGGTGTGAGACGAGGGCAAGGACAAGCATTCCTACGCCGAGGGCACAAAGCATGCCGATGAATCGTCCCGGCCGTTCCCGGTCGGCATAGCGCTGCATGAGCAGAGAGGTCAATACGCCGGACATACCGAAGGCATGCAGTGTCCAGTCACTCGGGATAAAGGGAAGCAGGATAATCCGGCTGCCGTACTCTCCCGGTATCAGGTCTGAATGGCTGACTACGGCAAGCAATACGACCACGAACCAGACAATGGCATTCTTCCGCAGGCTTTCCCGGGTGAACAGATAGATGCCTGCACATACCGCATACGTCCAGCCGATAAGTCCGAGGATGCCCCACCAGCTTATCTGGAACGGTTTCCCGTTCATGTCCTTGTAGATGACGAGGAAGGCGAGCAGCAGCACGCCTGCTGTTTTCATTGCGGTGAAAAGGGTCTTTTTCGTTCCTTCCGCTTTGGGATATACCCCCCAGGTGAGGAAGAAGCCGATGACCATCAAGATGGAAAACCATTGATGTGAGAGGCCGCCTTCGATGCCTCCGCTGTTCAGTGAAAACAGTCCCATGGCAATCAGTGCCACTGTCCGCCAGAAGATATGGGCCACGACTTGCAGGGTGTTGTCTCCCTTTTTGTACCGGTTTTGTATGGCAAAGGATACGGACATGCCCATACAGAAAAGGAAAGCGGGGAAGATGGTGTCGGAGAATCCCATCATGTCTTCGTCCATCCTGGCATGCATCAGCCAGTGGGGCACGTTTTTCAGTCCGGGAATGTCGTTGACAAAGAGCATGAGGAACATGGTGAGTGCGCGGAATACGTCTACCGCGGCAATCCGTTGGAGTGTTAAGCTTTTCATGATAGATAATTTGTTTGGGGGTTTTGAACGCAAATATAGGAAACTATTCTTTCCGATGCTACTGCTTTGCAGGATTTCTTGCTATATTTGCATGAACTTTATGGTCATGGAAAGGAGATTGTTCATTTTTTGTTTTCTTGCCGTCGTGGTATGGCAAAGTGTGGCTTTGGCTGCCGGCACGTCGTCTTTCACTGCACTGACGGCTTCTTTGGATGAGGCTATCGAGGCGCATCGGCACTATGTCGCCGTGCGTGAAGGGCGCATTGCCCGGCTGAAGCGCCAATTGCTGGATGCCGACACCGCCAATCTCTCTTTTTTTCGATGGAATGGAGAAATTTATAAGGAGTACAAGGCATATATCTGCGACTCTGCCATCCATTATCTTCGTGTCAATCTGGATTGGGCAGAACGCTATGGCCAACGGAATGCAGCACTCGAAACAAGGCTGGAGCTTGCCCACCTGATGGCTTCGGCAGGCATGTACGAGGAAGCTGCCGAACTCTTGAGGCAGACGGACAAAGCCTCCCTTCCCACCCATCTGATGCCGGACTATTACAATGCCTGTCATAAACTTTACACAGAACTGAGTTTCTATACGCTGGACGATTCTTTCAAGAAGCATTATCAGGCTTTGGCTACCCATTATGACGATTCTTTGATGCAGGTACTTCTGCCTTCATCCCCCCTCTATCTGGAACGAAGAGAGACGCGGGAGGCCGCTGCAGGCCATCCGGACGAAGCCTTGAGCATCAATGATACGCGTCTGGCACATGCCAAGCCCAATACTCCCGAATATGCGCTGGTGACCTATCAGCGCTCATTGCTCTACCGCCGGCTCGGGAACCGGGAGGAGGAGAAGCGCTATCTGGCTTTGTCTGCACTGACCGATATTCGCCTGAGCATCACAGACCATGCCTCACTCTGGAACCTGGCGGAACTTCTTTATGAGGAAGGGGATATGGAGCATGCCTACCGTTACATCCGTTTCTCGTGGGACGAAACCAACCGATACAACGCCCGTAGCCGCAGCCTCCAGACTGCCGGCATCCTTTCACTGATAGACCTCACTTATCAGGCCATGCGTGAGAAGCAGAATGACCGGCTCCGGCTGTACCTCTGGCTCATCAGCGCTTTGATTGTGCTGTTGGTGGTGGCAGTGGGCTTTATCTACCGGCAGATGCAGCGACTCTCTGCCGCACGGAACAAGCTGGAGCATGCCAACGAGCAACTGCAACTCTCAAACAACATCAAGGAGGAGTATGTGGGCCGTTTCATGAATCTCTGCTCCGTTTATATCAACCGGCTGGATACCTACCGGCGGATGGTCAACAAGAAAATCTCTGCCGGGCAGATGGAAGAGCTGCTGAAGATGGTGCGTTCCCGCGAGGTGCTGGACACCGGACTGAAGGAACTCTATGATAACTTTGATACTGCCTTCTTGCACCTTTTCCCCGATTTTGTCGATAAATTCAATGACTTGCTGCAGCCCGAAGAACGCATCGTGCTCCGTAAAGGCGAGTTGCTGAATACGGAACTCCGCATTTTCGCCTTGATTCGTCTGGGCATCGACGACAGTTCGCAGATTGCAGAATTCCTCCGTTATTCCGTAAACACCATCTATAATTACCGTGCCAAAGTGAAGAACAAGGCCCGCATTTCGCGCGAGGACTTTGAAATACGGCTGATGCAGATACGCTGACAATACGTCAAACCGGCTTTTTGAATCCACTTTCTGCCTTTCTCTTCTTCTGATTATATTTCTGATTATTAGTTGTTTGTTTGTTCATGCTTCTTCACTCCTTCCACCTATTCCCGATTCGCCGGTACGAGGTGTTCTTATCTTTCCTAACTTTGGGGAAGCAAAAGCGAATATCGCAACTAATACTATAACCAAAATTATTGCCATGAAACATTTATTAGCGACAAGCATTACCATCGCCCTGCTCTCTTTGGGCCTTGCGGGATGCGGTGAGAAACAAGCGACAAAAGAAGTAACTTCGGATGCATTCGTAACCATTCAGGGTCAGGACTTGATAAAGCCCGACGGTACCAAACTCTTCATCATGGGTACCAACCTGGGCAACTGGCTGAATCCGGAAGGATACATGTTCAAGTTCAACAAGACCAATTCCGGCCGTTTCATCAATGAGATGTTCTGCCAGTTGGTGGGACCGGACTTTACGGCCGACTTCTGGAAAGCATTCAAGGACAATTATGTAACGCGCGAGGACATCCGCTTCATCAAGGAGCAGGGTGCCAACACCATCCGCCTGCCTTTCCACTACAAGCTGTTTACCGACGAGGACTATATGGGGCTGACTGCCGACCAAGACGGCTTTGCCCGCGTGGACAGCCTGGTAGAGTGGTGCCGCGAATCGGACTTGTACCTCATCCTCGACATGCACGACGCTCCCGGCGGACAGACGGGCGACAATATCGACGACAGCTACGGCTATCCCTGGCTGTTCGACAGCGAAGTCAGCCAGCAACTCTACTGTGACATCTGGCGCCGGATAGCCGACCGCTACAAGAACGAACCGGTCATCCTCGGTTACGAACTCTTCAACGAGCCCATTGCCCCTTACTTCGAGAACATGGAGGAACTCAACGGCAAGCTGGAAGATGTATATAAGAAAGGTGTAGCCGCCATCCGCGAGGTGGACAGCAACCACATCATCCTGCTGGGCGGTGCGCAATGGAACGGTAATTTCAAGCCTTTCAAGGACTCCAAGTTCGACGACAAGATAATGTACACTTGCCACCGTTACGGAGGCGAACCTACCCAAGCTGCCATCCAGACGATTATCAACTTCCGCGACAGTGTGAACCTGCCATGTACATGGGTGAGATAGGCCACAATACGGACGAATGGCAGGCCGCTTTCTGCCAGACGATGCGCGAGAACAACATCGGCTATACCTTCTGGCCCTACAAGAAGATGGACGGTTCTTCTTTCGTCGGCATCACTCCGCCGGAGAACTGGGCAAACATCGTGTATTTCTCCGAAGCACCGCGTGCCACGTACAAGGAAATCCGTGAGGCACGTCCCGCGCAGGCCATGTCCCGCAAGGCGATGATGGACTTTATCGAGGCATGCAAACTGAAGAATTGTGTGGTTCAGGAGGGTTATATCCGGTCATTGGGAATGAAGTAGCGGGTGCTGCCTCGCTGCAAACAGTACGTATCAAGTCCCAGAGGATGAGATGCCGGGACTTAGCATGAAAGAGGTAGGGACTGAGCTGTACACACCATAGGACTGAGTATCCAAAACATCCGGATGTTTTAGGGTAAAACATGGGGATGTATTGGGATAAAACATCCGGGTGTTTTGGGGTAAAACATGGGGATGTTTTGGACAACAACATCCGGATGTTATGGGTACTCACTATACGGGTGTAAGGACTTCAGTTCCTATGTAGGTAGGGCTAAGTCATATTCCCTTGTATGTTGGGGATTATCAATGGTACGGACTGATTATGATTGCTTACTTATATAACAACTTAATTATACAACAATGAAAAAAGTATTATTCGGTTTGGTTCTGGCCGCTGTCGCGCTGCCTCTTCTGGCGCAGCAGAAGCCCGTCTATCTGGACGCAAGCAAACCTATTGAAGAAAGAGTGGAAGACGCCTTGAGCCGTCTGACCCTGGAAGAGAAAGTGAAGTTGACTCATGCGCAAAGCAAGTTCAGCAGTGCGGGTGTGCCCCGTCTGGGCATTCCCGATGTATGGACGGACGACGGCCCCCACGGCATACGTCCCGATGTGTTGTGGGACGAGTGGGAACAAGCCGGATGCACCAACGACTCCTGCGTGGCTTTCCCTGCCCTGACCTGTCTGGCGGCAACCTGGAACCCCGAAATGTCTCTCCTTTACGGACAGAGCATCGGTGAAGAGGCGCGCTACCGCAACAAGTCCGTCCTGCTGGGCCCCGGTGTCAATATCTACCGCACACCGCTCAACGGACGCAACTTCGAGTATATGGGTGAGGACCCTTATCTGGCCGGAAAGATGGTGTCGCCCTATATCCGGGGCGTGCAGCAGAACGGCGTGGCTGCCTGCGTGAAACACTTCGCCTTGAACAACCACGAAGTGAACCGCCACACCACCAACGTCATCGTGGACGACCGTGCTCTTTATGAAATCTATCTGCCTGCTTTCAAGATGGCCGTGCAGGAAGGCGGAGCGTGGAGCATCATGGGTGCCTACAACCTATACAAAGGCCAACATCTTTGTCACAACCAATACACATTGAACGATATATTGAAGGGCGAATGGGGATTCGACGGCGTAGTCATTTCCGACTGGGGCGGCACGCACGATACCCGGCAAGCCATCACCAACGGGCTGGATATGGAATTCGGCAGTTGGACCAACGGGCTCTCGAACGGTGCCAGCAACGCATACGATAACTATTATCTGGCAAATCCCTATCTGAACCTCATCCGCGAAGGTAAGGTAGGTACCACGGAACTGGACGACAAGGTACGCCGCATTCTGCGCCTTATCTTCCGTACGGTGATGAACCCCGACCGTCCGTGGGAAGCATGCTCTCTCCGGAACATTACGAGGCTGCCCGCCGCATCGGTGAGGAGGGCATCGTACTGTTGCAGAACAAGGGCAATGTGCTCCCGATAGACCTGAACCGGGCTAAAAAGATTCTTGTAGTGGGCGAGAATGCCATCAAGATGATGACCGTAGGCGGTGGTAGTTCTTCCCTGAAGGTACAGCGCGAACTCTCTCCGTTGGACGGCATCAAGCAGCGTGTGGCCGGCAAGGCCGAGGTGGTCTATGCCCGTGGCTACGTGGGCGATGCAAGCGGTGAATACAACGGGGTGGTGACCGGACAGAATCTGAAGGATGACCGTACTCCCGAAGAGCTGATAGCTGAAGCCGTGAAAGAGGCCCGGGATGCCGATTATGTCATCTTCATCGGCGGCTTGAACAAGAGCAACGGCCAGGACTGCGAGGACTCCGACCGTAAAGGGTCTGGGCTTGTCCTACGGTCAGGATGCCGTTATCTCCGCACTGGCCGAGGCGAACAAGAATCTGATTGTCGTCAACATCTCCGGCAACGCCATTGCCATGCCGTGGGTGAACGAGGTGCCTGCCATCGTGCAGGACTGGTATCTGGGTTCCGAAGCCGGCAGTTCCCTTGCCGCCATCCTCATGGGTGATGTCAATCCCAGCGGCAAGCTTCCGTTCACCTTCCCCGTGAAGCTGGAGGACTGCCCGGCCCACAGCTTGGGCGAATATACCGGCAAACGGAGCAAGGACATCATCGACATCAAGTATAATGAAAGCATCTTCGTGGGCTACCGTTGGGCCGATAAGCAGAAGAAGGTGAAACCGTTGTTCCCCTTCGGCCACGGTTTGAGCTATACCACTTTCGAATATGGCAAGCCGACGGCCGACAGCAAGACCATGCAGGCCGACGGTACGCTGACCGTGAAGGTTTCTGTAAAGAATACCGGAGCGCGCGAAGGGCAGGAAGTTGTCCAACTGTACATCAGTGACAAGAAGTCCTCTCTGCCTCGTCCCGTCAAGGAACTGAAAGGTTTCCAAAAGGTGAAACTGGCTCCGGGCGAAACAAAGGAAGTCACATTTACCATTGATAAGGAGGCTCTTAGCTTCTTCGATGACACCCAGCACGCTTGGGTGGCCGAGCCGGGCAAGTTCGAGGCTGTCATAGCAGCTTCGGCAGCCGATGTGAAGGGAACGGTTCCTTTTGAATTGAAATGATGTAGGAAAATAAAGTTTCCTTTTAGGTTATTATCAAAGATAGTGTAGATGGAGGGTGTGGCCGTGAGGTTGCACCCTTTCTTTGTACTCTTTACAAGCCAATATGTTTTCTTATATTTCTGAGTTTCTTCGGGTTGGCTAAGGAAGATGCAGATATGCTGGATGTTAGAGTTAAAGCAGTGATGTTTTGTAGTAATGGGTGAGTTTTTACCGCCGTGTTTGGGCAGATTTTCATCTTTTATATTTATTTTTACAGAAATGATCGGGACAATGGTTCTTGTCCTGATGGGATGTGGTAGTGCTGTCTTTGCCGGAAGTGCGGCGGGGGCGGTTAGTGCAGGTGTCGGAACGCTGGGAGTGGCTTTTGCTTTCGGCTTGTCCGTTGTGGCGATGGCATACGCTATCGGAGGAATCTCGGGCTGTCATATTAATCCTGCCATTACCCTGGGCGTTCTGTTGTCCGGCAGGATGAGCGGGAAAGATGCAGCCATGTATATGGTGTTTCAGGTTATCGGGGCGGTTATCGGTTCTGCCATTCTTTATGCATTGGTGTCTACGGGCGCTCATGGTGGTCCTACGGCTACCGGTTCCAATGGGTTTGCTGACGGAATGATGTTGCAGGCATTCATTGCAGAGGCTGTGTTCACGTTTATCTTTGTGCTGGTTGTCTTAGGTTCTACGGATTCCGAGAAGGGGGCGGGTAATCTTGCAGGATTGGCCATTGGTCTTACGTTGGTATTAGTGCACATTGTTTGTATTCCTGTTACGGGAACTTCTGTCAATCCTGCCCGTAGCATCGGTCCGGCACTGTTCCAGGGTGGCGAGGCTCTCTCTCAGTTGTGGCTGTTCATTGTAGCTCCGTTTGTGGGTGCTGCGCTGAGTGCCGTTGTATGGAAAGTGCTTGCTGCAAAAGAAGGTAAATAAATGTCGGCAGACAGTGCCTTAAGAAGAGGCGGCTGATGGCAGAAAACTTATAAAGGGAAGCCCTCCGTCCGAAACTTTGAAGTTTCGGACGGAGGGCTTCCTGTTCTTTCCTTATGCTTGCTATATCTTGTGCCTTATTCGTACAGCGATTTGGCTATACCCATTTCCAGTCCACGAAGCTCTGCCAGTCCGCGCAGACGGCCGATACAGGAATAGCCGGGATTGGTTTTCTTCTTCAAGTCGTCTACCATCTGGTGTCCGTGGTCGGGTCGCATCGGGATAGAGACACCACGGCGTTGTTGCAGTTCAAGGAAGGCTTTCATCACGTGATACATGTCCACGTCTCCTTCCAGGTGGTTGGCTTCGTAGAAATTGCCTTCGGCGTCGCGTTGTGTACTGCGCAGATGGACAAAGTTGATGCGGTCGGCAAATTGCTGCATGATGACTGCACAATCGTTGGCGCTGCTTACACCGAGCGAACCGGTGCAGAGGCAAAGACCGTTGCTCTTGTTGGGAACAGCGTCAATCAGTGCCTGGAAATCGGCAGCACAGCTCATGATGCGTGGCAGGCCGAGGATGGAGCACGGTGGGTCGTCCGGATGGATAACGAGCATGACACCTGCTTCGTCGGCTACCGGAGTGATTTCTTGCAGGAAATAGATCAGGTTGGCACGCAGGCGTTCCGGAGTGATGCCCTTGTAGCGGTCCAGTTCCTGTTGGAACTGTTCCAGGGTGAAGCTTTCTTCTGAGCCGGGAAGTCCGGCAATCATGTTGCGTACAAGCAGTTGTTTGTCTGCCTCTGTCATCTGTTCGAAGCGGGCACGGGCTTTGGCCTTTTCTTCATCGGTGTATTCGCCTTCTGCACCGGGACGACGTAGCAGGAAGAGGTCGAAGGCGATGAAAGCGGCACGTTCAAAGCGGAGGGCACGACTGCCGTCGGGTAGTTCGTAGGCGAGGTCGGTACGTGTCCAGTCCAGTACGGGCATAAAGTTGTAGGTGACAATGTGAATGCCGCATTTGCCCAGGTTACGCAAGCTCTCTTTATAGTTGTCGATATACTTCTGGAAGTCTCCGGTTTGGGTCTTGATATGTTCGTGTACGGGTACACTTTCTACTACAGACCAGCGCAGACCGACGGCTTCAATCATTTCTTTCCGTTTCTTGATTTCCTCTACTGTCCATATTTCCCCGTTTGGAATATGATGCAAGGCGTTTACAATGCCGGTAGCCCCGGCTTGTTTGATGTCCCAAAGGCTTACCGGGTCGTTGGGACCGTACCAGCGCCAGGTTTGTTCACAAAGAATCATGTTATTTATTGTTTGATGATTTGCAATTTACTATTTACATGGCGAATGCGTTGAACCCTCCGTCCACTACAGCCACCGTACCGGTGACAAAGCTGGAAGCATCGCTGATGAGGTATTGGATGGTTCCGCAAAGCTCTTCTGCACGGCCCATACGTCCGAAGGGAGTTTGGCGAATCACATCTTGCCCACGTTCCGTGTAGCTTCCATCCGGGTTCGTCAGCAGGGCACGGTTCTGCTCTGTGAGGAAAAATCCGGGTGCGATGGCATTTACACGAATACCTTCACCAAACTTCTTGGCAACTTCCGTAGCCATGAAGGCTGTGAAATTGGAGATACCGGCTTTTGCGGCAGCATATCCGGCTACACGCGTCATGGGGCGGAAAGCAGCCATGCTGGAGAAGTTGACAATAGCGCCTGCCTTCTGTTCCACCATCGGTTTGAGGAAGACTTGTGTAGGCAGTACGGTACCGGTCAGGTTTAATTCAAGCACCCGTTGGAACTCTTCTATCTTCAAATCGAAGAAAGTGCCCGTGGGCGCGATGGTGGCACCCGGCATATTTCCGCCGGCTGCATTCAGCAGGGCATCTATGCGGCCATAGGCTTTCAGGATGTCAGCCAAGTTCTGTTCCAGCAGTTCACGGTTCATCACGTCGGTTGTCAGGAACATGGCTTCTCCACCGTTTGCCTTGATTTCTCCGGCAATGGCGTCCCCTATTTCTGCCTTGCGTCCCAAAATGACGACCTTTGCACCTTCTTCTGCCAGATGAAAGAGCGATAGCTTTCCCCAATACTCCTGTTCCGCCGGTTATTACCACTACTTTGTCTTTGATGTTGAATAAGTTTCTTCATAATGTTATGTATTAGTTTATAAAAATGAATCTTTTTCGCAAAGTTAGGGATTAAATCATTTTCAGTGCTTAAATAGAGTGCTAAAATACTTATCTTACTGGCCGGAAACGGAAATTAGTGCGGTTTTTAAGATTCGTTTGCTATCAGATGCACTCACCACGACGGTGCGTGCTGCTTTGTTTACGCGGATACTTGCCCGCCCGTTAGCAGCTTGTATGCGGAGTGAGCCTTGCGCGGTGCCTTGGTTGCGGAGTAACGCTTCACTGTCCGTGCAGCCGAATTCTATGAACAGGCAGGCATCCAGGCAACGTATGCCGTTTTCGTCTATCAGTTCAGCCTGCACAAGTATGGTTTCCGCATCCTGGGCGGTCTGCGTCAGAAGTATTCTTGACGGTTTGCCCCAGGTTCGGGTTTGATACTCCTGCTGAATTTCATCGTCGAGGCGCAGCTTGCCGTCATACCCTGTGGCGGTAATCTTGTTGTTTCCTTCTCGTAATGGCACATTCCAGCGCAGCCCTGCTGCCGGAAAGTCCTGGCTGTTGCGCTTCTTCCGTCCTTGCGACACACCGTTGACAAACAGCTCCACTTCGGGGCAGTTAGAATAGACCAGAATTTCCTTGGGCTCGCCCGGCTTGCCCCAGCGCACTGGCCAGGAGTGTCCGTAGATGTGCAGCATCGGTTTGCTGCTCAATAGGATTGAAAGACGTAATAGCTCTCTTTCGGGGTGCCGTCTCGTTGCACCACCCCCTTCTGATTGACGTAAGGGATGGATTGTCCGGGCGCAGCGGAGTGGGAGAAGTCCTTGAAAGTCCAGAAGAGGCTCTCCCGTAAGCCGGGGCATGGTCTCTTGTTCTTTCAGGTGCCAGTCGAAGAGGCGGATGATATAACTTTCGCTCCAGTCGCCGTTGCGGTCTGCGGCTTCGATGTCGAAGTTATCTATTCCTTTTCTGCCCGTCTCCTTGTTCACTTCCATATGGCGCCCGGCATGGCTGTCGCCTCCCCATTCGGCATGGAGGAAACGGGTGGTGGCGTTTATTCCGGCCGTCTCCATCTCGCGGTAGTTGCAGGGAAGCGGCGGCCATACCAGCCCGCCCAGATGGTGGGGAGTAAACGTCCACAATGTCTTTGCAGAACTCGCAGCGGCGAATGGCTGTGGAGCGCGTCGGGTCGAGGCGATGGGCAAGGTCGTGCAGCTCGCCCATAAAAGGCGCGTATGCTGTCTTTTTCGAACGTTTGGAAATCGCCCGGCCAGTCGTTCTCATTGCCCAGCCCCCACGGGATGACGGAAGGATGGTTGCGATGTTGCTCAATCATATTGGTGAGCATCCGGCGCGCCTGGTTCTTGTAGCTCTCTCCGCCCAGACCGCCGCGGCACCAGGGTATTTCTTCCCAGACGAGAAGTCCCAGCTCGTCGCAGAGCCGCGCAGAATGATGCCGGACTGCTGATGGTGCCCCCGAGCGGATAAAGTTGGCACCCATCTCTTTTTATTTGTTGCATTTCGGTGCGCATCATCTCTTCGGTCAAGGCAGCGCCTACTCCGGCATGGTCTTCATGGCGGTGGGTGCCGCACAGCAGCAGCCGTTCGCCGTTCAGGTAGAAAGGCCCTTTCTCTTCGAAGCGGAAATGGCGGAAGCCGAAGTGCTGGGTGGTGCGCAGGGTATCTCCGTTGTCGATAAGTTCTGCCACGCAGGTGTAGAGAGCGGGAGAGTGGGGGCTCCACAGCTGCGGGCGTTTCAGGGGATTTGGTACGAGGATATTTCCGTAAGCTCGGATGATATGGAATTAACCTCCTTGCCTTCGGGTGAGAAGACGCGGAGAGAGAACTCTTTTGCCTTCTTCTCCTTGCCGGATAGTCCGCCGAAAGCAATGTCTCTCGAGATACTGCCTTGCTTCCCTTTCTCATCGGTTGTTGCTTCTATCCGTATCTGCTCAAAATGGACGGCAGGCGTATAGACGAGGTTGACATATCGGTAGAGTCCGCCGTAGAGGTTGAAGTCGGACATATCGGAAGGAATAAGCTCCGTGTCGCGGCTGTTGTCGCAGCGAATGGCAATAGGAATCTTTCCGCCGAAACGCTCCCGGCAGAGCGGCGTGCGGCGGAATGCTTCCACGGCTTCGGTGATGTCTGCCTTCCACTCGTCGTAACCACCCACGTGCGAAGCGATTCGGGTGGTATAGACATATACCTCTGTCTTCTGTCCCGCGCCTTCAAACTCCAGGCAGGTGCGTCCGTTGGTATAGGGATTCTCTATGTTGAGCATGGTGCGATACCAGCCGGGGCCTTGATAATAGTTCACATCAGGGTCAACGGCGTCTTCCGCATTGAAGCAGTGGGGCAGGGTGACTTTCTGCCAGAGGGGGAACGGTTTCGGGCTTTCCTGCTCCGGTGATAGGGCGCATCACTTCCCAAATGCTTCCCATATCCTGGCGGATAAACTCCCAATGCTCCGTAAGACGTTGCTTGCGGTCGGTAGGAATCAGTGCGTGTGCCTGCAACAACAGGCTGCTGAACAATAGACTCAAGTAGGATTCGGGGTGCTTTCATGGTATGTTAAAAAATGATACATATATACGTCCTGGGGGTATATATATAAAAGTTGTTAGGTATTAAGGATAAAGTTCTGAGGTATAGGGAGAAAAGTTCTTTTTCTCTTAAGACAATTCTCTGTTCGCAGCTTGCGGATAAACACATTCGCAGTGCGCGGATAAGCGTTCGCAAGCCCCGGATACATATCCTCAGCTTGCGAATAAACTTTATTTCATGTCCAGCGCCTCTTTCCTTGCCAACGCTTCCAGATAGAAGTAATCGGCATAGTTCAGCGGCACGTCTATTTCGCTTCCTCCCGGATGATGTCCCGTGGAATGCAGCAGCAGGAAGCCGTAGTGAGTGCCCGGTTCTGCCCGGTAATGCTTGTTGAGGCTATCGACAATCTTGTCGGCAACGGCGCGATACTGTTTACCCTTCTCCGGAGCTACGTAGGTGCAGAGTTCATATAAACCCGAAGCGATGAGTGCGGCGGCGGAAGCGTCGCGCGGCACGTCGGGGTTGATGTTCTCGGGGGTGCAGTCTTTAATGACATCCATCTTCATATCCCAGTAGGGCACGCCGTCTGCCGGCATGTTGGGCAGGTTGAGGAAGAAGTCGGCAATGCCTTCCGATTGTTTCAGATAGGCGGGGTCTTTGGTGAAGCGGTAACACATGGCAAAGCCGTACATCCCCCAGGCTTGTCCGCGGCTCCAGAAGGAGTCGTCCGAGTTTCCCTGGTGTGTACACTTCAGGCGGACTTCACCTGTTTCCGGGTGGTAGTCCACTACGTGATAAGAGGAGTAGTCCGGACGGAAATGATTCTTTAGTGTAGTGTTGGCATGGTTCACGGCCACATTCCAGTAAATGGAATCGCCCGTCAGCTGCGTGGCGCGGAACAGCATTTCCAGGTTCATCATATTGTCGATGATGACCGGATATTTCCATCGGTCGCGGTTGTGGTCCCACGAGCGGATGCTTTTTTCACCTTCGGGCTGTAGCGGGTAATCAAAAGTCTTGGCACTTTGCAGCACCACATCCTTGTAAGAGCGTTCACCCGTCAGTTCATACGCCTTTCCAAAGCTGTCGTACATCATAAAGCCGAGGTCGTGCGTGCCCTTGTGCCACTTGGCTTCTTCAATAGGCCAGGTCCACGAGATGGCAGCCCGGCGCCAGTAATCATCATGCGTATAGGCATATACCTGCCACAACGAGCGGGGAAGAAACCCGAGCACCAATCGTGGGGATGTATCATAGCCAGCGAACACGTCTTTATGGATGCTGCGCGGCATGACGCGACGCCGGGCAGCATTCTCTCTCTTTCTTTGCTTTGTCGGCGCACTGCATGGCAAATTCCAGTTGTTTGCAGGCAAAGGCATAGGCGTTATCCACTTCGGAGGGTTGCACATAGAGCAAGTTGAAGCGGTCTTTCCACTGAATGACTCCCCCTGTGGGCTTTGATAGTCTCAGATAGTCTTTGCGTGCAGGGTTGAGCAAGCCGGCACGGTATAGGTCTTTACAGAATTCCTGTTGTTTGTAGTCCCATTCGCTAATCTGTTGGTAAGGCCATTCCTTACATCCTTTCCTGTATATTGCGCCAGGAAATCCATTGCCCGGTAGAAGTTGCGTCCGTCGGGAGAGGTGGCATTATCAATCCCTGATTCCTATTTTCTCTGCCATGCAGAAGATATCGAGTAGATGGGTCAGATTGTATTGGGAATAACCGAAGGCAAGCGTGCGGCGCAATTCATGCGGCTGCCGTCCGTCCGGTTCTATCTGGGTGAAGATGCGCTTGGCAGGAACGGCGTTGATAATTTCCCGGGCTACTTTAAGGTTGCCGGTGTAGAGGGCAATGGCTATCACCTGCGCATCGTAGGCCGTACTGTGGTTGTTGGCCTGGCGGGATTCTTCTTTGTCCCTGCGGGCTGGTCAATATCCAGTTCAGCAACTTGCCGAACCATGCTTGCAGCTGCTTGGAATCTTTTGGCCGTAAAAGACTTCGATTGCTCCAAACAACTTCACGGCATCCAGCATCTCTACAAAAGGAGTAACTATCCAGCACGCCGTAGCAACGGCCTTTGCCGCCGTTGTGTCCGGGTATCATCTGCGCATACTCCAGGTTGGGATTCATGCGTGTATCCTTGTCGAAGAACCATACGCGGATAAGCTCCGTTGCTTTTGGGCATACTCTCTTCTCCGCTGAAGTACCAGGCCAGTGCCAGCGTGGTGACGCGGCCGGCGGTTGCTCCCAGGCGGTTGCGGTCGAGCTTGTTCAATTCGGGGTTCGATTCGCCGTCGCGGCTCACGTAAGGCAGTCCATCGGGCTTTGTGGGGTCCGGCCAATAATAGCGGGCCTGGCTCATGTAGTCGTGCTTGTTGCCACTGGCAGGCACCTTCTCTTTCATCATCACGGAAAGAGGCTGTACATCCAATAGTTTATCGGCCTCCGCTTGCAATGCCTGGTAGGCGGTTGCGTAGAAAGGTTCATGGATGGACTGTTTTACGTTGGCAAGGTGCGTGGCATCCCAGATGGATTGTGCTTTGTGTGCAAGGCGCCAGAAGCAATAAAAGCAAGCACCCATTGTACTACTTTTAGTTTCATGGTTTTCTATTTTATTGATTAATAAATGTTTCTGAGTTTGATACGGTTCAGGAAGCAAGTACCGCTTGTTGAATGGAAACGTATATCGATGTATTCTTTGTCGTTCGTAATGTAGTACTTCTTTCGCAAAGCACGGAAGTACCCGCTTTCTTTGCAGGGGAGAGGCTCTCTTCCACCACTTCCCCGTTTATGGAAATGCCGAATGTGTTTCCCGGTTCTCTTGTTGCCCGTTCCGGTCCAGTTGGTAGGCAATGCCCGCATTCCGGCGGAAGATATCGGTAAAGAGAAGCTCTATTTCATATACACCTTGGGGAGCATCGAAGCGATAACCTTCTATCTCATTCCGGAGGGGTTTTGGAACAAGGGGCCGTCTGCTGTGTTTTGGATTTCGGTTTGTGCAGTTCCCTCCTTACCGCCGATGTATCCCCAACTGCCTGCGGCATAAGGCTGGTCGGGTAGCCAGGTCAGTTGGCTTTCGTCCGAGGTGAAGAAGCATTGGCTTCCCTACATTAACGGCCAGTTCCAACCCTTTCAGGTTGTTTGCATCCAGGCATGCCGGTATGGGAGTGAAGTTTATTCTCAGCCCGTCTTGCACTGTCTTTCCTTGATAGTTTCCTTGTGCGAATAGGAAAGGATTTCTGTTAGAAAATGGAACTTCGAAGGTGGCTGTGTAGTTCTTCTCTGTTTTCTGCTTTCCCAATGAAATACCGTCGATAAACAGCTCTACTTCAGAAAGGTTGGTGTATATCTTGACCGGCAGATATACGGGAGCATTGCCTTGCTGCACGCCGGCACGGTCTGTCCAGTCGCGGCTGGCAATATGCAGCACCGGAATGTCCTTGCGCCAAGCTGCCTGATAGTAGTGATATACATCTTTCGGGGTACGGTCGGCATAAACCAACCCTTTATTGTTGATGCGTGGCATGGATTCGTCTCGCAGGGCAGAAGAGAAGTCGATAAAGTTCCAGTGCGTGCCGCCGCAGATATAAGGTGTATCTTCCAATACCGGCAAATAGTGTTCGAGGTACTTCTGCTGGTATTCGATGCTGAAGTCAAAAGCACGCGGATGCAGCGAATGTAATCGCTTGTCCGAACCTGCACCATATTCGCTTACAATCATCGGGTGAGTGGGATGGTTTTGGTGTTGTTGTGCCAGGAACTTCTCAAAGCCCGTGAGGTCACCCCCATACCATCCCTGGTATAAGTTCCAGCCTACAATATCGGTGATTTTGCTTTAATCCGGTTTCGTTGTAGCTGTTGCTGCCGTGGAATGCCATGGTGCTTATGCGGGTGCTATCTTCTTCTTTCAGTACCCGTTCCAGCCTGTTGGCCAGTGCCAGTGTGCGTTCCAGTACCGGCTTCAGTTCCGCTTCGGTTTTGTACTTCCGTTGGGTTACGAGCAATATTTCGTTCATATATCCCCAGGTGATGATAGAAGGGTGGTTGTAGTGCTGGCGAATCATTTCCCGCAAGTTTCGTTCGCAGTTATCTCCATAACCCGGCGTATTGGGCACAATGTCTATAATGGGAATCTCTTCCCATGCCAGCATACCCAGCTTGTCGCACATCTCCAGCAGGGCATCGTCTTGCGGATAGTGGGAGATGCGGATAAAATTGGCTCCCATCTCTTTCATCAGCAGGAAGTCTCTCCGGTGCATCTCGTCTGTCAGCGCGGGACCTATGGGTTCTGGTCTTGATGGCGACAGATACCGCGCAGTTTATAGGGGCTTTCCGTTGAGGAAGAAACCCTCATCTCCGTCGAACCGGAACCAGCGGAAAGCGGTGTAATGATTGCTTTGGTCCAGCAAGGTTTTGGTCTTACGGTTGCGCAGGGTTGTTTCTACGCGGTAGAGGCGGGGGCGTTTCAGGAGTCCACAATTCAGGTTTCAACACCGGGGGTTGCCTCGTTGCTGAAAGCGTAGGTTTCTCCGGCTTTTTAGCTGTATATTCTTCTTGAGTGTTTGTAGCAGGGTACCATCCGGGCGGTAGATGGTGTGCGTCAGTTCCAACGTCGCTTTTCCGGTGCATCGTTCTTTACTTCACCGCGTATGGAGAGGGTTGCCTGCTCGGAAACCTGCGGGGTGCTGATGAACAGACCGTCCGAGCCGTGGTTCGTCGGGTTGAAGTGCTGGTTGGGAACCGCCGTAAGCCAAACATCCCGGTAGATGCCGCCAAAGAAAGTGAAGTCTCCGGAGATGGGAGCAATATCCTGGCGGGCATTATCCACGCATACGGCCAGCGTGTTGGGTGTGTCGAAAGAGAGGAACGGCGTGATGTTGAATGAACAGGCGGTATATCCTCCGGCATGCTCACCTACGTTTTTGCCATTGATATAGATAGTGGCTGATTTGCCGGCAGCATCCAGTCTCAGGATAATCTGTTTCTCCTTCCAGCCCTGCGGCAAGGTCAGTTGCCGGCGATACCAGCCCGTGCCGCGGTAGTAATCCTTTTCGGTATAAGCATCGGTATTCCAGGTATGGGGCAGATGGATGGATGTCCATTTGCTGTCGTCAAAGGCACTGTCGGCTGCTGCGGTGCATTCTCTTTTGAGGAACTTCCAGCTGTCGTTGATGGTTTGGGTTTGGCGTTGGGCGTGGACAGGGGGCAGGACAAATAAGGATATAATAACGGCAGCCATCCAATGGCAGGCCTTTTGCGGGAGTGTATTTTTCTCTCTTTCCATGGTGATATGTTATAAATGATATTACTGCCAAAACTACTAAAAAAAGAGACGGATGTAAAAAAACAAGTAGTTATCCGCCCTTTAACTTAAACCTGAATCGCAACCTTAGTTACAAACTTAAAAAATCTAACCTATGAAAATATCACTTTGTCATGATTGATAATCCTAATCTCTTATTATGATAATCCTATTGTTAAAGCTCTATTTGATAGAGCGAAGAAAGAGCTGTGATATAGAGCTTGTTTCCTGATATCAGTAGAGACGTGGGACGTTCCGGCACCTCTAACGTACCTATGGATTCACCTGACGGGGAGAATATGGAAATGTCTCGTTGGCTGACATATACGTTGCCTTTAGAGTCCGTAACTACGCTCCGGTCGCCTCCGTCGGCAAATATGCGACAGTTTTGCAAGAAGCCTTGGGCATCTACATCCGCATGGATTACGCGTTGGTGATATTCATCCAATGTATAGACTGTTTTGCCCGGTACTGCCTTAACCAGAGATGAACAACGGAATAAATCTTCGTAATTCGGAATGATGGTTACACCGTCGGGAGCAACAAAACATTGTTCCGGCTTTCTTCCGTTGTAATACTCGCTTTGAGTGATGGTTCTATTACCCGGATAATAAATTTGTTGCGGTGCAGCAAATTGCTTCATATCCACTAACGGTAAAACTTGGAAACTTTCATCCGGATTATCGGGACGTATTGCGTAAAGCTTAGGAACATAATTGAAGCCCCACAGCCCTCCCGAACCTTTCCAGCCGAATAGAGGACGGTTGCCGTTACGGGTATCGTCATTATTATAGCCGGGTTGGGAGATGTATTTGGTAACGACAATCAAGTTGTCTTTGTGTATCGCATGCCAGTGCTACTGCGTTCCAGGGGAAATCGGCAATAGAAGTTACCTGCCCGCTTCGGGCATCCAATTTATAGATGCGGCGCATGCGATGCTCGCAGAAATATATATTTCCCCGGCTGTCTTGTGCCAGTCCGTCAATGAACTCAAATCCGGTGACTACAAGTTCGGCTTTTCCTTTTTCCTGGCTCAATGGGTATTTACGGCTTTCCTTGCCGGTCAATGAAAGGCGTGCCAGTTCCCAACGGCGTGCTTCCCGGTGGGTATTGACATCGTAAAGGCTGGCATTGAAGTGAACTTTACGCGGGCATGTGGCATAGTTGTGAACATTCAGAAACTCAATATCCTTGCAATTCCAGGTGCGTATAGCCGACGGATAGGATTTCAACATGCGCGATACGCGATAGGAATAGAAATTGGCAAAAGTCAGGTTCTTGCAGTCTATCAGGTCCAAAGGTTGCGTATCGATGCCTTCTGCTTCCACTTCAAACTGGAAGTCGTAGATTTTCCAGTTGGCAACATTGCGGAAGATGGCTTCATTGCGTAAATGATGCTCTAAAGACATTCCGTAAATACGTCCCGGGGTATCTGTATGACTGATGTACAGTCCTGCCGAACTATATTCGTTGGCTGTCCATATATCCCGGAATGAGCCTCCTCCTCCGTTTGTAATCCATAGGCTCCAATGCTGGTTGTCCCAAGCACGGGTAATGAGGTCGTGAGTTTCCGGAGTGATGGACATAGGTTTCTCCAAAGGGTTGGCAGCACTTTGTCCGTTGTGGAAGAAAGGGGCTTTATCGTGCCCGCTGAATTTGACATCATACATATAAGAGCCTTCGCCTGTCATCCATTTGCAATTGACAGCCCGATAATTGTAGGCATCGGCATTCAGGAAGATACCGCATACGATGTTCTTTCCACCTTGGGGAGTAGTCAACTGTGCTTGCGGGGCACCGAAGCCGCTGAATGCGGGATTGCCGCCCAAGCTTAATAGGATAGTAGTGCCGGGGTGCAGGCCTATCAGATTCGTGTTTTGTTTCAGAGTCAACGGCTCTTTTACAACGTACCATCCTTGGGGAATATAGATATTGGCATACTTTTTTGTACTGCTTCCTGGAAAATGTGTGTATCATCACTGAAACCGTCTCCTTTGGCACCCAAGTTGCGGATGTTTATCCATTGTTCCGTAGCAGGAAGCATCGGGGGGTGTCACCGGTATCCAAAGCGAGTAATGCTCTTAATAGGTTCTGTTTCTGTCCGGCGCACTATTTGAGGAGTGTCTTCCAGACTGTCGGCATTAAAAAACCGAAAGTGAAACGGGTTACCCGGTATGTTTTTTTCTTTACCGGGTATTTGTTGGTTTGTAAAGCGCTCCAACGCAAACATAGGAACGTTGTTACATTGAATATTTCTAAGATTGATTTGTGTTGCTGCATTTCCTGCATCTGTCAGAATAACCCCGGTGTCGGTGTACATTCTCGAAAAATGCAATCTTCCATAAATAGCCTGTCGGGAGCATTCTCTTTAATCTCTACGGCTACGGGTACATTTCTTTGCCCGCATACGAACGATGGTCAATCCTCCTTCATTAGTAAGGATGGCACTCTTACGTTGTCCTTCAAAAAAATAGGAGTTAAGTAGCATAATAGGCCATCCGGGAGCTGACTTGTCTGTGTCAATTCCATACTCTCCTCCGTAAATGGCTATATTCTCCAAATGGTTTCCGGCATCGACAATACCCGCACGGCCTTTTCCCACATGAATGGTTACATTGGAAATAGAGCAGTGCTGTGCAAAATGTGCGCGAATGGCAGAGGCATTGGGATTTCCGCCTTCAATGCGAATATCTACGTTCATCATTGAACTATAAAAGTCCCTGCATTGGCATCGCCTATACGGCCTCCCGGGCGGTAGCCGCCGCCGATAAACCAAAAAAGGTATTTCCCTTTTTGCAGTTTCGGGTAACTTCCTGAAACCGGGTGCTTGCTTGGCAAGGACAAAAACCGGGCGTTTGCCACCATAACCAATGATACGAACACCTGAGGGGATGTAAATCGTCTTGCTGAGTTTATACACTCCTTCGGGGATAAAGAGGATACCGCAACCATTTTCTTTTTGTTTGGTTCGGTTCAATGCTTCTTGCAAGGCTTCGGAAACATCCATACGCCCGTCAGCCTTCACTTTAAAATTCTCGGGAGTGAAATATATAGCTGCCTCATCCACCGGTCGGTCGGTAAAGGCCGACCTTGGGGATTTTGAGCAGATATTCCTACTGAGAGGATAATCATGAGAAGAAGAGTCAATGTTTTTATTCGGTTCATGTTGTGTAAGGGGTTAGATTACAAAGGATAACGTTTGATACTTACTGTCATCTTACCGCTACCGTCAACGCTGTTCACGTAGATGTATGCAGCCCATTTACCGTCGGCAGTCTTCATAAATGCACTATCGTCCTTTTTCAGGTTCAGTACATAGTTCATGGCTCCGCCTAAATCCAGCGTCTCGAAGTCTATATCGTCCACGTAAACAGCCGGATTGCGCTTCCTTTCAACTGGGCATCATGCTCATTGGCACGTTGTTCCATGGGGTGCTGTTGGTGGCACCCGAGGGGACAATACCACTGATGGCGATGAATTTCGGGTCCGTTGCAGGAGATACGAAAGAGTGTGCATAGTCAAAAATCATTCAGTTTGGCCTGGTAGTTATAGATGAAATCAATCTTGCCGGACAAGTTCAGAGCGTTTACTTCCTCTTTGGTATAAGCCTTCATGTCTTCGATAGAGAAGTAGCAGGCACCTTCGTTCTCCAATTCGATAAGACGTTTCATGTCCATCTTGGAGATTTTGTAATTAGGGGTTTTGTAAGACACTCGGTCGCCTGTACTGAAACGGCAGTAAAGGTAATGCTGAATGTTTTGCCTTTTTGCATCTTCGGGCACTACGAAGTTATAGCGTAGTGTGGCGGCAATGAGGTCTGTCTGGGTGGTTCCAATGGCAATGGTCGGGTTGATGTAATGCGCATCGACTTTCTCCATCAGGTTGGCTGTAGAAATGCTACCGTCGGTAGATGCGTCTTTAACGGTTTGGATAGGCACATCTTCACCGGCACCATAATGTACACCGTTAACATCCATTCCGGTCTGTGCTGTGAACCAGGAGTGCAGCTCAAATCCCGTACCGGTTGCTCCGGTAATGGAGGCAACTGCTTCAGCCTTATTTATTCTTCCATTAGTGGTTCCCATGGCATAGGCAAACTCTATTTTTTCTCCGGCTATGGCAGGAGAAACCGTCTTCTTTTTATCATGTCATTTTTTAATGGCAGATTCATCGTCATCGCTACATGCGAAGCAAGAGAGAGCGATGAAGGGCAGCATTGCATATTTCAATAGTTTCATAACAATATTCTGTTTCTTAGAAGTTTATACTGATTGATTATTCTCCTTGCAAAGTGATAGTGACCGTATAGGTCTTCTTCACTTGACGATTACCGGAAATTACAGTGTACTGGCGGGGGTTGGCTGAAATCAGTCCACACTCCCATAGTCGGAGTTACGATACAATCTTTGGCAGTACCACATTCTGGCTTCAGTTTCTTGATGTTGGTACCAAATTTAGCTATCCCCGTAATGGTGTTGTTTTTCGTCATCGATGGTAACACCGCTTATCAATACGTCCCTATCATCCGGTCCTCTCAATATGAGGGAAGAGATGTAACATTCTTCACTGTCAGTAACCAGCAAACCATTATCATCTACCGGATAATCATTGCATGATTGGGACAAAAAGACATACTATGACAAGAGTCAATATTTTATATAGGTTTTTCATACGATTCTTTTTTGTATTTAATGAACTTTATGGTAATTGCTTATCTCCACGGAGTATTCTGAGTCAGATTCGGTTGCGGTTTCTTTTCGTTTTCTGGAATCTGGTAGATATAATTTTTTGGAAATTGAGTTCGGTGCATTCTTTGAATTCATCACGTATACGTGTGCCATTTGTATCATACAAGGTTAAACCGTCACTGTTTGCCTCTCCCCATATGTCATGGATTTTTTCTCCAGCGGCGAATATCGAATGGACGCATACCTTCAGTGGCCAGTTCCACAATACGTTCTTGCTCAATGGCATTGAAGAATGCTTCGGAATTGGCATACTTGTCGGGTGTTAAAGCCGGCAGGTTGCCACGGCTGCGAATCTTATTCAGCAAGGCTACACATTCGCTGGTAGGACCGGACGTTTCGTTGACAGCTTCGGCATACATCAGATACACATCGGCCAAACGCATCAGATAGAAATCCTGCGGACCATCTGTACGCTCCCAACCGGCTTCTGGCGTATCCATTTACGGAAGATATAACCGGTTTGATTGCTGGCATCATTATTGATGAAACCGTTGGCCTCATTTCTTTCACCGAACATCCGGTATATTCGTCACCCATTGTCGCCGTCCGTTGTAATTTTCTTGTAAGACTCACCATCCCACATGATGGTCGATTTCATACGCCAGTCACGATTCTCATAGCTGGCACGGTTACGCGCTCCATTAGGGAGTGCAGCATCTTTAGACAAGATAAGCTCATCACAGAAATCACCGGTGACAGTTGATTGGTAACGGTTTGCCAAGCGGACAGTAGGCATAATCCAGCATTGTGCATTACCGGTGGTACGGGTACCGAAGTCGCGCAACAAACTTTCACCCCTGGCCGAGAAGGACCGCCATAAGTAATGGAGAAGATGATTTCCGAACAATTTTCATTATAATATTGGAACAGCTCTCTATAGTTGGGTTTGTCTTCAGTGCGGGATTACCATCACCAAAGATTGTCGGCCATAATTGTTGATTACTTTGCTGAAGTCTGAAGCAGCGGCGGCATAATAGGTTTGGGCTACACTGCTGCTCGGCTCGAAGCCTTCCAGTTCGGGCCATCCGTTCTTGTTCCAACAAGCATAGTACAATTCTATTTTTTGCTTTAAAGCCCAGTGCGGCAACTTGCGTGGCACGTCCGTACTTATCACCATAGCTTACGGGGAAGCTTTTCGGATGCATTCTGTAAAATCGGTGATTAGTTCAGAATGATGGTAGCAATAGGGGTGCGTACCAATGAGCATGCTTCATCATTGCCGCTGAGTACGTGGCGATAGTAAGGAAACATCACCCCAGTTTTGAACCAAACGGAAATAGGCCAATGCACGCAGGAAGTAATTCTCGGCATCGATAGCCTCAAAGATGCTTTGGTTGCGGCATTCTGTTCTGCTTGAATCATTTTGCTCTACATACTGAATGGTGTAGTTGGCACGGTTGATAACCGGTATGCATTGTTCCACATACTGGAAAAATCCGCTGCCCGGGCGTTCCGTCCCCATGAAGAAATATCACCGATACTCTTACCGCGAGTATTTTTGGAATTCGCCATGCCCGTCGTAGTAGTAATCAGTTGCAAACAAAGTCCGCACTGCGTTGTAAACACCGTAGGTAGAGGACAAGGCATCATCTGTACTTGTCCAAAAGAGGTCCGAAGATACTTCTGTTGTAGCAGGACGGTTCAGCAGGTCATCTATACAAGAAGATGTTAAACCGACCAGTCCGGCTAATGCTATATACTTAATATATTTCATATTCTTTCTTATTTGTTGAGTTATCAGAATTCTATATTCAAACCGATTGAGTAGGTTTTAACCAATGGGTATAGGTCGTTCCCATGAGCTTTTCAGGGTCGATACCTTTCCCAGGGAGTTAAAGTAAAGAGGTTCTCACCGGATAAGTAGATACGTGCACGGTTGAAACCGATTCTCTGCATATAACGTTCGGGGAACGGTATAACCAACCTGTAAGTTCTTCAAACGGGAAATAGTTGGTATTATAAGCCCAATACGTACTTTCTTCACGGTTCTGTTACCGCCGCTACCATTCAGCAGACGGGGTAGGGAACGATTGTCTAACGACCAAGAATCACTCCAATGGAATTGCTGGAATGCATAACGGTTATCCGGTATCTTGGTATTGTTCAAATCATCCAACCATACATCAGAACGTCCGTAGTTACCCCTGGAACAAAGCCGGATATCAAAACCTGGTAGGCTCGGTCAAAAGTAATACCGAATTGTCCCATCGGGGTATCGCGGTATTTGTCGGTGTATGCTTTCTTTATCAAGGTCGCTGATTTTACCGTCACCATTCAAGTCTTTGAGGATAATGTCACCCGGTGCGTTGTAGGCATCTCCTTGATAGGGGTGCATTGTAGAGTTGGTTCCAGCTTTGCACCAAACCCGATAAGCTTCATATATATAGAGGAAGTGGTTAAAGGCATGTCGAGCATAATCCACCCACGGTTCAGATAGTCACCCCATTTCTCCAGCTTATTTACGTTATAAGAAGCGTTTACATTGACGCTGTATTCGAATTTGCGAATACTGGACTGCCAGTTCAGATTCACTTCAACACCGCGGTTACGCAGGTCGGCCACATTGATATTCGGTGCCGAATAACCGGTTAATAACGAAGATATGCTGGAACCACGAATCATACCAGTGGTGAAACGGTCGTACCAGTCGAGTTCGGCAGTCAGCCGGTTGTTGAAGAACCCTAAGTCCAAACCTATATTGATGACACGGGTTTCTTCCCCAGGACAGGTCTTGGTTAATCATCTTATTGGCGCTGAATCCGGTTGCAAGACCGTTGTTTCCAACAATATAATTGGTAGTTCCCATTGTCTCTTTCTGTTCGTAACGTCCTACTCCGGAGTTATTACCCAGAGAACCGTAAGAAGCACGGAACTTGGCATTACTGATTGCTTTCTTCAACGGGGCGAAGAAGGCTTCTTCCGAAACACGCCAGCCTACAGCAGCTGATGGGAAGAAACCCCATTGGTGTCCTTTGGCAAAGCGGGAAGAACCGTCGGAACGGAAGTTGAATTCAAACAAGTATTTATCAAATAATGTATAGTTGACGCGCCCTATGAAAGAACGCAAACCTTCGGATTCGATTTACCGTCGTTGGTCTGTACTTCCTTGGAAGCTGCATCCAGTTCTTCAAGGCTGTTGTGTAAACGGTTCTTACGTCCTGCACCCATGTTGCGTTGGAACCAGTATTCTTCGGCTGCATTGAACATGGCGGAAATATGATGCCCTTTGAAGATTTCCTTTTTCATAAGTGATACGTCCTTGGAACAAAGTCTTATGACCTTCGTTATTGGAATTGCTGATGATATCACCTGTATCCGGCATGGTGCGGGCTATACTGTTGGTCTGGAAGTTCATCTGGTTCACCACATTCTGGATGCTTTTTGCTGAACTGGTTATAATAAGCGCAAAGCGTAACTGACGTTCAACTTCAAATCCTTAAGCGGTTCCCATTCCAAGTAAGCGTTTCCATTAAATTCTTTGCGGGAAGTATTATTTGTGCGATAAGCTTCGTATTCGGCAACAGCATTACCGGCAGAAGCAGATTCTCCATAAGCCATGGCACCGCCGTATTCACCTGTTTCAGGATGCTTGTTCAAAATACCGGAGATGACATATTTTAAACCTGCAGTTTCCAAACCTGCGCCGCGAGGTGTCTGGCGCTCTGACCAGCTACCATCTGTTCTGATACCTATTTTTACGTTATCACGAACCTTATAATCCACGTTCAAACGCATGTTATAACGGTTGTAGTCATTATGATTTGCAGACCTTCCCTGGTCCATGATGCCGAGTGAAGTATAGAAATTTATCTTATCGTTGCCGCCGGAGGCTGAAACCGTATGGTTCATGATGGCACCGGTACGGAACATTTCGTCATATTGGTCGGTGTTCGAAAAAGAATAGGGATCTACCAAGCCCATGGCCATCCATTGCTCTTACCGTACCCTGCTGGAAACTTTGGTCGATTTGTTACCTGTGGCAGCAGAGCGCATCTGCATAGTCAGTGCACGGCTATAGTTACAATAGTCGTAAAACTCTACGGGCTTGATAAGGCATAAGAACCATTATAAGTCACTTTGATTTG